>Ga0209142_1000002_pt1 | contig 922230 bp, 846 predicted proteins | sample SaaInlV_120m_DNA_FD_184678 | JGI IMG/M metagenome (GOLD analysis project Ga0209142, IMG submission 184678) | Marine microbial communities from expanding oxygen minimum zones in the Saanich Inlet - Saanich Inlet SI074_LV_200m_DNA (SPAdes) (version 2) | ecosystem: Environmental > Aquatic >... | reverse complement strand
TCTACTTGTTGTTCTGTTTTTTTTAAGTCTAAGTTCTGTAAAGAGACTACTAAATCATAACTTTGAGAGAACTTTCTCTTCTTAGAATTCTTCTTTACTTCTTCTAGAGCTGTTTTAATCTTTTCTTCATCCATTAATAGCACCTCATGGCCCCACTATCGCAAATATCGTTTAAATACGTTTTTTTTTCAAAAAACAACGATAGTCATTGGGATTTGAGTATAATCTGTTATTGTTTTGAATGAGGGGGTTATTTATAAAGTTTACTATCATTTTGAGGGTAAAGGTTTGAAATTTATTTTAAAAGATTTTTGTGGATGTTGTTAATTAATTGAGATCTCATTATACCACCATCTCCACAAAATTTATAAAGAATTAACCAAATATAGATAATTGTGGCCAAAATTAACATAAATCGACACATATGGAATATTATTTCTAGAGATATTGCAATACAGAAATGTTTGTCAGCAGGAATTGTTAATAATAGGGCACTTGCAAAACATTTGATTGAAAAATATAGTCTTAGTTTTTCATTAGATGGAGTTTTATCTGCAGTTAGAAGATATGCTGTTGAAGAAGAATTTGAAGAACACACAAAAGAGATTGAAAAAGCACTTCAAAACATGGTCGTATTAACTAAGAATAATATTGCAGCAATAAAATTAAGATCAGATGCATTCACAAACATTGCAAATGACTTCTTAACAAAACTTACATTAAAACATAATTTTAGAATGGTTAAAACAAAAGAAATTATCAAAATTATGGTTAACCAAAAAGATCTTGACAAGAAAAAAGCAGCATTTGATAAAGAATATTTCATAGGAGTAAAAGAAAATTTATGTGAAATAAGAATTATGTTAGAAAAAGATGCAACACATTTAAGAGGATTTCTTTCCAGACTTTCAAGTGAACTTGCATTGCACAGTGTAAATATTGAAGCTATAATCATTGCCATACCAGAAATTCTAATTTATGTAGAGGAAGATGATTTAGTAACAGCACAAAAATGTTTGATGGATTTAAGAAGTAAAAAATAAGTAAGTAGTTCTAAGTTTGAAGTAAGAAGTTGGTTTATAGTAAGTAGTTATGAATATACTTCCAACCACTAACTCCTTACCCACTACAAACTTAAAACTTATTACTTATAACTAAACTAATGCAACACTAATGGCTTTTCATTTCTTTCAGCAATTCCAACTACTTTTCTTATTGTTGGATGTAATAATTCATCAGTACTAGTTGGATTACGATAAACGCTTGCTAAATCTGCATGCTTGTTAACAACATCACTGACTACCCTATCAACATCAGGACTAGATAATTCAGGGAAAGGCAACCTCATTTCCTCGTCTAAGAATCTTTCCATTCCTTTGTAAAACACAGCTAATTTACCCATTACACGCTCTTTGTAAATATCTGCTTTTGATTCATATCCATTTCCAACATACAAGACTTTTCCAGATGGTGCCATAATTGTTTTTACATCTGTTTCTTGATTTAATAATCTCATTAAATCCTCATCACCCAAGCCTATCATCCTTGCTAATTCAAATACAACATGTGAATCTTGTACTAAGTGCCTATCAAGAGCTGCCCTTCCCCATTCAGCCTCCATAAAACCTTCTAAACTATGTAAATGTACATTTATCATCGTATCTCCGAATAGAACATAATGATGCTCTGACTCATAACCAGAAGACATTTTTCCTTTAACTTGTGCAGACGTGAAACCTTTTAATTTTTCAACATCATCCCTATAGAAGTTTGTTTGATCTGCCAAGACAACAAATTTATCCATTAAGTAAGGCCTAACATTTGTTTCAATATCATGCCAAGAGTTAGCAACAATTGCTAAGCCATATGTATCCCTAACTTCTTCTCCCATCATTAATTTCTCAATTAATCTTTTTGTTGTTTTTGTTCTTGTTTTAACTAATTTAACGCCAAAAGGATTGGTTTCAGTAGATGCAAAATAGGACATATTTTGGTTTGGTAAAAAACCATAAAATTCCCCCAAGAATTTTGCAACTACTTCATCCCTAAAATGATTTAGAGCAGGATTACCTTGATCAAGAGCAGAATTAATTTTTGAATGCAAAGAAGTTAATTCCCTTGCAATATTTAGATTAGGTACTTGATAATGAGATTGCTCAGTTATTAAAGAAGTAGCATTTTCTAATAATTCTTGTATACTCCCAAGTAACATACTCCTATTAAATACTTCCCTATCGAATGTTTGTTTTTCCGTTTGCATCTTATTAGTTGTTTTATTTTTAATTAATGTAACAAATCAGTATATTAGCAGTTGGTTATGACCATTAGCAAGAAAGGCCATACAACCAGTATACAAAAAAACACACAGTTCATTTTTCAGTAGTTATTTTTTTGTTTATAAATACTATTATGCCATTAAGAAGTATATAAACATGTTGACCAGAAACACAAATAAACAATTATTTTGACCACAATTTGATATAACTGACTAAAACAAACAATTATGACCCGGGCAAATAATCAGAACCTGGCTTTTTTAAAACCAACTGATTTTTTTTCATAGAACTCAACAAGTTTTTTAAAAATAGCACCAATGGATGCAGGATTAGGATATTTAATAAGATCTTGAGAACAATCCTCACCAAACTTTTGTGGAAAATATTCAACTAATAAAGCAGCCTTAGCCTCGGCATTTCTACTCAAACTAGCCAAAGGATATAAAGACTCCGCATCATGAAGAAATCTTGATATTTTGTCTTGTTTTGCTATTTCCGCAACAGAACCAGAAAGTCTCTCGTCTTGAACCTCATAAGATCCCCATTTTGCGTTTTCATGAGCAATGGCTGCAAGACCTGATTCATACAATGTATTGTCTTCTGGAAATACATCATATTTGTCACACAAAAAAGTATATCTACTTGCATCTTGACTATCACGAGCATCTTCAATTAAAGAAGAGACATGTGCAATATCCTCTGGTAGAATAATACCCTCTAAACTTGAATCTCCTAAAACATCAATTTTTTGAGCCATAATAAAAAGAAAAGATAGAAAATATAAAAAATCTACTATTTTGTTTGTTTTCCAGTGATATAAACTCTAAAATTATCATCTGATTCTACTTCAATATACTCAAGATTATCAATTACAATATCATTCCCACCCAAAAGATAAGAAACATTTAATCCAGTAATATCTACCCTATCAAGTAAAGGAAAATCAACTATTTGCTTTGGAACATCCCCTGATTTGTGTGGTTCTGAAATATCAAACAAACTAATGAAAAACGGATGTTTAGTATCATCAGGATCTACTCGTTTTTTCCTACCAATTATAATGCTTTTTGCTTCGTATTTTTCCATTTTAACTCCTCTGTAAAGTATAATAACGGTGAGATATATAAAGTTAATGGAATGAGAAGAATATCACCAAGGAAACTTACTGAAAATATAAAAAATAGTGAGAAAAGATTAACCATCCCCTAATAGCCCCCACCCACCACCCTTTGACTTAGATTTTCAACTTAATCTAACAAAAATCGAAAAGTTTAAATATAAAAACAACCCTCTTTGCCATAAACAGATGAATTCTGAAGTATCTAATCTGAACAAATTGGGGTTTATAAAACAATAAAGAAGGTGCATTAAATGGAAGAAAGCGATAAGAAAATTTTAAAGGGTACTACAACCATTGGTTTAGTATGTAAAGATGGTATTGTAATGGCAGCTGATATGAGAGCAACAGCTGGAAATCTGATTGTGAATAAAGAAACAGATAAGGTTCATAGTATAACTGATAACATAGTTATAACAATGGCTGGAACTGTTAGTGATGCTCAATTATTAACAAAACATATTAGAGCTGAATTATCATTAATGAGAATCAGAAATCAACATGAAGCAACAGTTAAAGAAGCTGCAAATTTATTAGCAGGATTTGTTTATGGAAACATTAGAAAAATGTCAATGATTCCTGGTGTAGCTCATTTTATAATGGGTGGAAAAGACAGAACAGGATTTTATCTTTATGATATTTTCGCAGATGGAAGCTTAACAGAAGAAAAAAAGTATGTTACAAGCGGATCTGGAAGCGTATTTGCAATTGGTGTTTTAGAAACAATGTTTAAAGACGGTCTAAGTATTAATGAAGGTGTTGATCTTGCAGTAAAAGCATTAAACGCAGCACTTCAAAGAGACACATACACAGGAAATGGAATTAATGTTATAACAATAACAAAAAATGGAGTGAAAAGAGAAATTCAGAAATTCATTAACACTGGAATAAAATCATAACTTTTTTTTATTTTCTTTTTAATAAAAAACAACTACGATCTTAAAAAATCATAAAAATCTGTCATTATTGACGGATTTTTAGGATGCCAAAAATTTCACCATTAATGGTGGGGTGTTAAACCCCATACAAAAATTCTTGATGAAATTTTTGTGCACAAATTAAAAATTAGGAGAAACTAAATTAAAACTGAAATCTAAAAATACGAGTATTAAATAAAATGACAAAAATAATAAAAGAAATTCTAAAGAATTTACCAGAAGGAAAAATATCAGATGTAGCCTTTGAAGGCGCCAACATAGTTCTTTATACTAAAGACAAAGAATATTTCTTTGATAATGGGGGAACAATAAAAGACGTTGTCAAAATGTTCAAGAAAAGAGTTGAACTAAGATCAGATCCAAGTATAACTGTCCCACCTGAAGAAGCAGAGAAGAAAATAAGAAAAATAATTCCAGAAGAAGCTGGTGTTGCTCAAATTTTCTTTGAACAAGAAAGAAGTAGAGTAATTGTTGAAGTAGAAAAACCAGGATTAGCAATTGGAAAACAAGGATCATTATTAAGAGAGATCAAAAATAAAACACTATGGGTGCCACACATTAGAAGAACTCCCCCATTAAGATCAAAATTAATTGAAAACATCAGAGGCGCATTATACAAACATTCTAACGAAAGAAGAAAATTCTTAGATAATGTTGGGCACAGAATTTATGACGGATGGATCAGAGAAAAACAACATGAATGGGTCAGAGTATCCTACTTAGGATCTGGACGACATGTTGGTAGAAGTTGTCTTTTGTTACAAACTCCCGAATCCAGAGTATTGTTAGATTGTGGAGTAGACGTTGCAGGCGTAGGACAAGAAGCTTATCCTTACCTTGATGCCCCAGAATTTGATATTTCACAATTAGATGCAGTTGTTCTTAGTCACTCACATCTAGATCATTGTGGTTTAATTCCTTACTTGTTTAAGTTTGGATACAAAGGACCTGTTTACTGTACTTCACCAACAAGAGATGTTGCTGCATTACTTTTATTAGATTTTATTAAAATCATGAAGTCAGAAGGAAAAGATCCAATCTTTACTTCTGAACATGTTAAACAATTAGTTATGCACACAATTCCTTTAGGTTATGAAGAAGTTACAGACATAACTCCAGACATTAGAATTACATTATATAATGCAGGTCATATTTTAGGAAGTGCAATGGTTCATTTACATGTTGGAAATGGATTACATAATATGTTGTATACAGGAGATTTAAAGTTTGGAAGAACACAATTACTAGATCCTGCTGCAACTTCATTCCCAAGATTAGAAACTTTAATGATTGAAGGAACTTATGGTGGAAAAGATAATGTGTTACCGCCAAGAAAACAAACAGAAGAACAATTTGCAAACAAAATAACAGAAACACTAGAAAGAAGAGGAAGAATTTTAATTCCTGTTTTAGGTGTTGGTAGAGCACAAGAAGTTATGATGATACTTGAAAATCTAATGAGGACTGGAAAACTAAGTAAAATGCCAGTATACGTTGATGGGATGGTATGGGATGTAACAGCAATTCACTCTGCATATCCTGAATTCTTAAACAGTCAAGTAAGAAAACTAATTTTCCATAAAAATGAAAATCCTTTCTTAAGTGATATCTTCAAACATGTTGGATCTGCAAAAGAAAGAAAAGAAATTATTGATGACAAAGGACCTTGCGTTGTATTAGCAACATCAGGAATGATGACTGGTGGTCCAAGTGTTGAATATTTCAAAGAATTTGCACAAAGTAAAAGAAATTCAATTATTTTTGTATGTTATCAAGCAGAAGGAACTTTAGGAAGAAGACTACAGAGAGGAGAAAAAGAGATTGTATTTGCAAGAGGCAGCAATAAAACTGAAGTAACCAAAGTAGAAATGGAAGTTCTTACATTAGAAGGATTTACAGGACACTGTGGTAGAAGAGAATTAATGGGCTTTGTACATAAGTGTGATCCAAAACCTAGAAAGGTTATGATCAACCACGGAGAAGTTTCCAGATGTATGGACTTAGCAAGCTCTCTTCATAAAAGTTGCAGAATGGAAACAGTCTGTCCTAAGAATCTAGATGCAGTTAGAGTTAAATAATTTATTTTTTCTTTTTGTTTTAATTAGTATTTCTTGAATATAATTAGGATTAGAAAAAAAATCTTATTGAAAAAATAGCATGACAACAAATATAAAAAATCACATCATAAAAAAATAATTCATAGTGAAAAAAGCCTGTCGGCGGGTGTTGAAGAGTATTATAACTCAGATTCCTATACAAAAAACAACAATGGCCAGGCGAGGCGCAGCCGAGTAGGATATTTTACAAAGTAAAATATCCGTCTGTGCCAAGGTTGTTGTTTTTTATTAACACATAATTATCTTAAAAAAATAAACACCAGGCCGAAGGCAATATCACTCACTAACATTTTTAATAATAATCTAAGAAAAAAAGTATAGCGAATTAGTAAATTAAAACTAATTCCCCATTAATATCATTGACTATTGCTTCTTGACCAACTTCATCTAGATCATAATATTTGTAATCATTGAATATGTGGCCTGCGTTTAATACATCCTGAGGAGTATTTCCTGAAACAATTAATGCTGTTAAAGGCTTAAACCAACCATTATCGTCAATATTACCATTATCTCTAAGACCAATAAAACCATCTCCTGGATTTAGTTCTGGTAATTCATAGTTATCAATTAATGGGTTTGCATTATTTCCTGCATAAATAGTTGGTCTTCCTACTAAAACAATATTTTTATTTGTAATTTCTTCTTGCGTAACCTCTGTGTCTAGTTTAATCTGATCAACACCAAAATTTGGAGAATAAACATCTGTGGTTGCGTCTGCTTCTGCAACAAAAACTCTTGCATAATAAAGCTCATCAAATTGTGGATGCTGAATATAAACACTTTGTGGAGAATCATCATTATCAAGAGAAATAAATGTGCCCTTTAATGATGACACAAATAATTTGTCGTCATTTAAATTATCAAAATCATTTATCCAATCTGCACCATTTTCCCATTCTGTATTATGATTAATTTCCAAAGCATTATTAACAAGATCATAATAAAAATTAAAGATTAATGAATTCTCTAAAGAACTCCCATCAATAAAATGATCTACTGAATCAACATCAGTAGATTCTGTAAAACTTATATCTCCAACTTTTGGATGAGTATTGTCATTATCAAATAAACTTAATTTAACTATCCCTTGGTTTTTTGTTTTAAACTGAACAAAGGAATTGTCGTCCGAATAACCTTGACCAAGACTTTTGAAAGACACTGTATTGTTTGCTTCACAAATATTAATTAATAAATCATCTGAAATTCCAGATAGATGGACGTATTGGTCAACACAAGAAATAAAACTTAATTCATTTGTTTCTGTCCCATAAGTTTTGTCTTCAAAACTAATTTTGTGATCAACAGTATCAATCTTATCAAGTTTAACAAAGTGTGCTTCATGTTCTTCACCTGAAGAAACTAAAAACATTGCGCCTTTACATTCCGTAATCTCAGTTTGACCAGCACAAACATCACCATTAAAATAATACATCTCATCAACTTCATCAGAAGTGTGTAACTTTCCCCAATAAACATTACCATCAACATCTAATTCAACCTTTAATTTAACTTGCATATCATCTGTATTATGAAAAATAAGTTGCCCAGAGTTATCTGAAGCAGTAAGTTCAAAATTTTCACTTTCTTCAGGACTTCCAGCAATATCATAAAACACAAACTTAAATTGCTCTAAGACAGGATCAATTATTTGATCGTTCATTTGAAAATAAATCATATCATTGTCTGGATTAACTTGATAAGAAAAACCATACCACTGTCCAGGATTGCCTATAAAATGAGAAGTTGCATAAAAGCCACTAATGTCGGAAATCTTCTCGTCGTTGATCCTTACTTCCTTTCCTTCTTCTAATTTAATTTCTCTTGCATTGAGAATCATCTTGCATACTTTTTTATCTTCTTCAAGATCTTCTTCTTCAGAAGAACCATAAACAAATGCAAAATCTAAACCAAAAGCAGATTCCATTGTTCCAACATCAATCCAAACATTTAATCCATTAATTGTAAAACCAGCTGAAACCATTTCATTGGTTTCTGGATTAATGACATAGTCAACAAATTCAATATCAAGTAAGTCTCCAAATTTATTCTCTACTTGTTTTTGTTCATTAAATGTTAACCAGGTGTAATCTCCTGCAAAGAATGTCATGCCTGTTATTTCACTGCCATCATTAATTAAATCAGTAATATAAGCATCAATCCCGCCTTGCATTTCAAAACGTAATGGAACTAACTGATCCTCAAATTCATCAAAGTTATTGATGTCAAAAACAACAGAATTATCAAACATAACTTCATAACTATACATTGGTTTTGAAGGAGAATCGTCTATTGCAATATAATAAGAATATTCTGGAGGAAAACCAGGATTATCTTCGTATGTAAAAATAAAGTTTTCTTCATTTTCAAATCTAATTCGTTGTTTATATTCAATTTCATATTCTATTTTTTCACCAAAATCATTTACAAGTTCATATTCAAATTCTTCATCTTTTAACATTTTTAATTCTGCCTCTGTTAACATTGAATCAACGTCATTTGCAGATTTACCTAATGTAAAATAATTATCTAAGAATTGATTATTTCCTAGTTCATAACCTAAATTAAATATATTTGGATTGCACCAAGCGCTGTTTTCAACATATGCTGTTATTGCACCCATTACATAATTCATTGCAATAATATCTTCTGCCAAGCCATTTTCTCCAACAATAAACCATAAATCATCATAGTTACAGGAGTTATTATTTAAAATATTTGGAAAGTGATCAAGATCTAAATGATAAGGTAAACCTGCTTCAAGTTGTAAAAAAATTGTATCAACATCATAAACCTTTACACCTTCCATTAAAGAAATTTCTAACATATATTCTCCAAGAGGCAAATCCCCAATTATATTTTCATTAACTTCTAAATCAATTTCGTCATCTTCCCCAGCATTAAGAATAAAGTTATTACTTTCAACACCAACAATATAGTTTTCTTCGTCAACAATAAAATTAAGTTCTAGATAAAGGTTTTCATAATCTTCATCCCCATAATTCTCCACAGTTATTTCCATTTCTAATTCGTCATCATACTTTTCAAAAGAATACAAATTAGGAATCACATCACCAAACTCATCCTTTACAGATTTAGCATTTAGTTCAATGTCTGTAATCTGAACTGTTGAAACATCTGTTACATCTACTACTTCTCCAACAACATTATTGTCATTGTTAAAATCTTGATAAACTTGAAAATTATTATTATAAAGACCAACCAATGCACCCATTATTTTAATTTGGCTGTTTACAATGTTATCATGATACACCATTGGTAATGTAACTTCTACAGGGATCCCATCATTAGCAGGAATATTATATGGCATTGGGGACCAATTAGGAATGTGACAATTTGTTTCATCAGGATTGCAGATTACAATTTGTACTCCTGCTAAGTCTTCAGAAACTTTATTGCCTAAATTTATAATATCAAAGCTAACTTGAAATTCTGTTCCATATTCAATAGATGCTGGGTTAACTTCAGAATTTATTTTAAAATCATTAATTGCTAAATCAAAAAAAAGTTCATTTTCTGTTAAACATTTTCCATCTTGACATCCATATTCACAGGGAATATATTCGTGTGAGACAAACTCATAAGGATAATGATTTAGTTTGTAGCTATCCACACTTTTACAAACAATTTCTTCTACCGCACAACCTTCACCAAAACATTGGTTTTCTTCTAATTCTTCTATAAGAGTTTCATAAGAACAGTTCTCATCTTCAACATCACAGACATAAACATTTTCTTCAACTATAACACAAGTATCTTCCCTTGTACCAGTATAAACACCATATTCTGGATCAGAAGGAAAAACACCGGTTGCTTCTCCATAAACAAACTCATTTGCACCACCATCTGTATCTTCACAACTTAAATCTGTTACTTCTTCTAAACATTGACCCATAAAACAACCAAATTCACAATTAACTCCTGAAACTTGAATGTGGTTATCTGCATTACATTGGTTCTCAACTAACATTTCAGGTGTTTTACAAAAGTCATAAGCAGGATTTTGTATTGAACCAGGAATATTATCATATAAAGCATAGGCAAAGTTAAATATATCAAAACCATTATCTCCTTCTATACAACTTAATTCCCCATAATCTTCTTCATCATCTGCATCATTGTTATCATCTGCGTCATCTTCTCCTCTTGTTTTTGGAGTATTATCTGAGTTATCTCTATAGTTTTCTTTTCTTTCTTCATGTTGTTTTTTTATTTCTCTATATTCTTGATATTCTTGAAATTTTCTTTCATCATATGCTTTAGGTAATTCTTTTGAGTGAGTTTTATCTGCTTTCTTTAGATCTTTTGTTATTCTATTATCTTCTAAAGATTGAATTTTTCTAGAATTTGAGTCCTTAGCTGATTCTCTTGCCATTACAGCAGAACCAAACAAACTAACAATTAATAGTAAAACGAGTGCAAATACAAATAGCTTTCTTATTTTCATGATAAAACCCCCTATATGATGATTATTAATTATGTAAGTAAAGTAATTGATATTCTTTTTTAAAGGTTGTGACGTAAATAGACACAAAGATACAAGTTAATCTCCATTAAAACGAATACTAACGTTAGACTCTTTATTCCCAAGTATAGTTAAAGTTCTACCATGATCAGGATCATAGTTTTTTGGTGTGAAATATTCAACTGGTATGTCATAAGGCACAGCTGAATCAGAAGCGATTATTCCCTGTTCCCTAGAATCTATTGAACCAGTAACATTAACTTGACCCCCAAATAACTCCCCAAATGTACCACCAGATAAACAAACTCTTAAATCACTTGAACATTGAATATTTACTGATGCACCATCTAACCTAATTTCTCCTTGATAAGAAATATACCCGTATAATTCAGCATCAAGTAACTTGATTGCTAATGATTTATTTTGAGGTGTATCTGGTGCTCCTAGATAAAAGTCATAAAATCTTTCAACAGGTCCAGTTGCTCCTTTTTGACGGATTGTTACTGCTCTGCCTAGTTTATACTTTTGTTGTGCCATTTTTGAATGAGTATCAATAAATGCATCTCCCATGAAAAGATCAATACTTAGTTCTTGTGCAAAAGATCCTGAATTCACTGTAAGCTCTACTTCAACACTAAAGTCTTTAGAACTTCCTTTTTGATATGGACCATGTTGTTGAGGTTCTCCAGCTAACCATTCATCCATTGTGAAAATGTTTTTTTGATGTGTAGATTTTTGTTTGTGATAAGCTAACATTTTTTGTTCTAATGACGCCAAACCAAAAAGATTAAGATTAACATTATCAAAAAATAATTCCACATCAGGTCTAAATTCCACATCATATTTACTTAATTCTTCATTTAATTGATCATATGAGATACCAATATCTGAACCAAATGCAAATATCGCATTAAGTCCAATCTGTTCATATTTCTTTTTTGTACGATTTATATTAGAAATAATCATTCCCAAATTAGTCCATGCTTCTCTAAAACCTTTGGGATCATCTGATTTTGGTTGTTTATTTTGAGCAAACATTTTTTCATAATTATCAAGCATAGAACCATTATTCTGTTCATACTTATTCTTAGTCCTTGAAAGGAAATCTTCATCAAGATCATCAGGATTAATTCCCATGCTTTGTGCCATGCCATTAACCATATCTTCAAAACTAGAACCATTAGAAAAACCAGATTTCATGCCACCACCAGTTGCTTTAAATCCAGGACCTCTTCGTTCTGTAAATCCAGAACCTCTTCCTGTTTTAGAACCGGATCTAGAAGTAACATCAAAACCAAACAATTGACTCAATATCTCAACCATACGCGGATCTAAATTACCCATATCCACATAATCCATAGATCCCCCAGGTGCAAAAGGATTTCTACCTCTTGAAAAAGGATCTCCAGCACTAGATGGCCTATGTGAATGTCCAAAATGAGGACTTGGACCACCAGCACCTAATCTTCTTTCTAGATCATATCTCTGTCTAGCATCTTGATCAGAAAGAACTTCATGTGCTTCATTAACTTCTTTAAACATTTCTTCTGCAGCTGCATCTCCAGGAAATCTATCTGGATGACATGTTTGGACAATTCTCCTATAAGCTATCCTAACTTCATCTTTAGTTGCAGCTATACTTGTTAATTCTAGAACAGCATAATAATCTTTATCAGAATTAACTTTTTTCCTATCTTTCCAACTTGCCATTATATATATATAGCAAAAATAGGTAATATATAAAGGTTTTGGTTAATTTACTACCTGCCAGTAAGAATCTTATTGGGATAGAAGAAAACTAAACAATTGTCTACTCCTTTACACCAATCGTGCCAGGAGATCTTCTACCTACAATTGGTCCGTCTTTTACTGTGAAACCTGCTTTTGCAAGGTTCTCACGCACGATTCTAGCGCAGGAATAAGTTGCAAGTTTGCTGTTATTCTCCGGGCTAGAGCTGTTATCAGCCATTACAGCGAAAATATCCTTGAAAAACTCTTCTGTCCATAATTCAGGACATTTTTTAGGTGAAAATGGATCCAAAAAACAAAAATTAAACTTAATTTCTTGATTTTGGAGTGTTTTTATTGTTTCTCTTGCATCATCTAATAATAATAGGATTTTGATATTATTTAGATTAACTTCATATTCGTTATTTGAAGCTAATTTTGAGATTAGTTGCTTGATTATTGGAAAAGAATTGATTTTGGGATTTAATTTATTGATTTCATTCAAAATAGTAGGATCATTCTCTAATGCCACCACAATAATCTTACAATCTGGATTAATGCCTAGAATATTATCAATTGCAACCGCAGTATTATATCCAAGACCAAAGCACACATCTAATATTGAAATAGAATTATGAACAAATTTACCATTATTGTCTTTTTTTCCAACAAATTCTCTAATTTCACAGGCCTCTACAAATTTCTTTTGCGCCTCTTCAATTGCACCACTAGTAGAATGATATGTTTCATCGTATTCTTCATTATGATAGGTAATAGAGTTGTCATTTGTGGTTATTTGTTTCATAATTTGAAAGTAAATTGAGTAATACTTTAATGTTTTGGTTTTAACTAAGAAAATCAATTTATTTGCGACAAAACTAAGAAACATATTGCCTCAAGAACAATTAATTTTATAAATTTCAACAAAATCACAACTAACACTATGTTTTGGAAAAAAGAAGAAATTAAGGAAGATATTATCTGCAGAGGTTGCGGAACAGCAATTATTGAAGGAAACGCTGTTTTAGACACAAAAACAGGATCATTTGTTTGCAAAGATTGCCATAATTTAGGCTATGAAACAAATAAATTAGCAGGAACTGGTGAAAATTCTGATGAAGAAGATAATCAAGAAAAAGAAGAAACAAATAATGAAGTAAAAGAAAAACCAAAACAAGAAACTACCAGAGAAAAAATGAAATGCAAGAGTTGCGGATTTACATTCTCATTTACTAAAGAAAAAGGTCACCCTAGTCATTGTAGTTATTGTGGCGAAAAAATAATGAAATAATTCTCTTTAATTTTTTCTTATTATTTCTAATGAAAATAAAAACTCTTGAGCTGTATTGGCTCTGCCCTAGTGTTCCAGAGTAAATTACAGCATAATACTCTTTAACAATTGCGGATGCTATTTTTCACTAAGAGTTTCTTTTTTTCATTCTTAATTACTTATTAATAGAATTCTCACTTACTTTTTCTTTACTTTCTTACTAACTTTCTTCTTTGAACCCTTACTTACTTTCTTTTTAGAACTACTTGTTTTCTTAACTCTCCTTTGAGGTTCACTTGTTTCCCTTCCATTCTTTCCTTTATTCATATACAAAGTCCTAGTTGGGAACGGAATATTGAGTTTATTCTTTTTTAAGATATCATAAATCATTGTTGTAATAATACTTTCTGTTTTATACTTCTTTCTATAATCGTCAATATAAAAAATTACTTTAAAGTCTAAACTAAAATCATTCATCTTAACAAACCAAACATCACTTAAATGAGGTAGAGAAATTTCTTTTCTATTTTTTAATGCATTTCTTAAAACTTTTTTAACTTTTTCAACATCAGATCCATAAGCAACACCAACTGGGATTATAATTCTTAAATTGTTATCTGGACGTGCATAATTAATAACCCTCATATTTGCAAGAATTGAATTTGGAATAACTAATAATTCATTATCATAAGTTTTAACTTTTGTACTTCTAAGACCTATATGAATTACCTCCCCGATCTCACTTGATTCCAATTTAATAACATCGCCAACCCTAAATGTGTGGTCGAGCATTAAAGATATTCCACTAAAAATATTATCAAGTGAACCTTTAAGTGCAAAACCTAAAACTACGGAAATAATACCTACGCTTAATAATAAAGACTTAATATCTGCGCCCCAAACAATTAACATGACAATCAAACTAATAACAATAATAATAATTTTCAAAAAGTTACTCGTGATTTGGATAATGTCTTCATCTAATCCTTGTTGAGGGCTTTCAATCCACCATTCTTCTAAAAGATCGTCTGCTAATTTAAGAAGTGTATGAGCAACTAAAGCAACGATAATTGATTTAACAATAGGAATAACATACGTCACACCAGTTTCAACTGTTTTCAAAGAAATAATTATACCTAACAAAACAATAAACCATGATATTGGATACTCAAGCCGTGATACTAAGATGTCATCAATTTTTGTTTTAGTTTTTTTAACAACTTCTGTAAAATATGTTTTAAAAATAAATAAAACAATTTTTGCAATAATTAAATAAATCAAGAAAACTGATAATGCTAATGTTGCAGAGTTTCCCTGTATTAGATAAAAAACATATGTTGAAACTTCTACAAGATCAATACTCCAAAATCTGAACAAAACAAATACAACAAACACAGTTGTTAAAAGTTTAATCAACAAATTAAAAAAAGTAATTAATTTTAGTTTAGACCTTATTTGTCCTTGATACCAAACATGAACTAAATGATCAGTAAAGTAATCAGTTAACAAAAATAACAAATAAAGAGCAACAAACATAACTAAAACTTTAATAACTAAGATTGTTTCTACTGGAACAGATAATGCTTCAGATGCAAAATAAATACCTGTTGAAATAACTAAGGCCATTAATGCATAGATTATCATTCTAAATCTATTTAATTGCTCTTTTATTGACTTTTTCAACTTTTTTTCAAAGAAAACCTTGATAGCATAAGCTAATACAAATGCAACTGCAACTATAATAATTGCTCTTAACCCACCCATTTATTATCACTCATGATCTATTAATCTAATTAATTTAATTGATTTTATCTCATATATAGATTATACTATATTAAGATTTGGGATCATTAGAGAGTAGTATTGTAGAAATAAGGTAAAAAAAGAAAAAGAAAAAATTGAAAAAACTAGAAAAATAAAGGAAAAATTATCTTAACTCAACTTTCTGAACATGTAATACTGCTACTTCTTTACCAGCTAGATGTGCTGCTTCTCTAGATGCATATTTACCATGAAGAGTTACACGTCCTTCAGTACCGTTTGCATTTAGCTTTGAAAATGCTCTTAAAGTTTGATAATCTGCTGGACATTCTGCATGGTCATAACCAATAAATGGAGTTAAACCAGCACCATTATCTAAATGTCCTGTGTAAACTCGGTCACATACAAAAACACCATCTTTTTGAGCCCAAACTTTCTTTGAAACTAAACCCATTGGAAACCCTTCAATACTAACTGGATCCAAAGAAGGTTCTGAAACACCAGTTTCAACCTGATATTCTCTTGAATCAATTCTTTCAAGTTTAAGATAAGGAACAACTTCATTGTTTCTATCTTTTACTTTAACAATTTGACCAAAAAGACGAAAATCCCCATCCATAACTGCAGAATGTAAATCAGAATTTAATTCAGATAATGCTGTTAAATATGAAACATCTAATGAAGACACATGATCATCTCCTCTTGCAGGAAACAAGATTGTTTCTCCACCAGGAGAATATATCATACAACTATAATTTGTTAATCTTAAGTGATCATTTCCTTCTACTGCTGCAGCTTTAACACCAGGTAATGCAATTACATCAGCTGGAACAGCATGCACCTCAACCCAATCTTTTAATGTTACTCCACCAGTAAGAATACCAGTAACTAATTTATCAACTGTAAAAACTTCACTTCTAGTTGTTAACTCATCTAAACTTAAGAAATCATTTTTATCATTTGCCATGTCTCTCTCCCCCTTCAAATGTTTTATTACTTCTATTTTATTAAGATTAAAATAATGAGAATGTGATTATACTCTTTCAAGAACTCTGCATTTACAAGGAATCTTGTTTTTAATTCTTTGAAGAGCTGATTTTGCAGCTGTTTTATTTTGTTTCTCAACACTAACACTAAAAAGAACCTGACCTTCTTTAATTCTTGCCGCTAAACCAATTGGTTTTCCAAATGCTTTCTTCATACCAGTACTCATTCTATCTGCTCCTGCACCAGTTGCCAATGGATTTTCTCTAAGAATTTGATGCGGATAAACTCTAATTTTAAGATGATATCCAGACTTTCCTAAATCTCTTTCTAATGCTCTGTTACAAGTTAATCTTGCTGCTTCAATTGCATTATGTCTAAATTGAAATGACTCAAGAGAAATACAATCAAGATGAATAGGAAATTCCTTTTGGGTGTTACCCATATCATATTTAACAACTTTTGAAGTAGGGGTTGCCCTAACAAAATTCTTTTCTCTATATTTAGACTTCCTTGTGTAAGGTCTGTCTAATCTTCTATATGCAACTCCTTTCTTTAATCGTGCCATTTTAGATTGAAGAAATATAGGGTATTTATAAAGTTTATTGTTCCACTGGCTTCATTCTGCTTATTAATGTTGTTCCCATTCTTTTAAAATAAGCTAAATCAAACCTTTTGATTTCAAGTTCTATAATTGGATCTTTAACTGTTCCATATGGAATTGCACCTTTCTTAATCCATTTACCAAAGCTATGCCAATGTGAGGTACAAAAATCATCATAACTACCCATTAAATATTCTGGTTCAGATGCTTTTCCTGGACATCTTCTACAATAATTCCTTGGATCATCTCTATTACTTAAAGGATCAGCATAATCATTAAAACCCACTGTTAAAAATAATTCACTTTCATGATCAAAATAAAAGTTTCTCCCAAAAAAATCATAAACATCTTTTTCATTACCTTTGATACTTTTAAGATCATCCCTTGCATATTTGCCCATTGAAACATCTTTAAAATAATTTTTAGAAGATAAAATTAACATTGAACGAATACCATTTGCAGAAAGATACCTTACTTTATCCCCTAATTCTGTTCCATTAAAACTAGTGGACTCAACAAAAATTGCAGTGTTTTTACTTTCAACAAGATCTTGAACATATAAATTAACTGCAAACTCTAATCTTCCTGCGTTAAAAACTTTGTCGGTCTCAACATCAAAACAACCATCTTCAAACCAATCAAAATTATCAATTAAATGAGATGTAATGTCATCTGTTTCAGCAGTATGCCTTAAAACAACATGAGATGCTTTTTCCTTATGCCTAAAATGGGGCCTAACAGAGATTTCCCTAGTACCTAACTGAACTCTTCTTTTTCCTACACTAACATAAGAAAGATCTTCATTACAAACAGTACATAAAAAAGGTCCTTGATCTTTAGAAGTTATTGCTGCCCTTACTTTATTTCCATTATTATCGTTCGCTTCAAACAAGTTAATCCCTCAAAAAGTTAAAAAACATCAAGACTATAAAAATTTAATGAAAATAGTTGTAACACTTTAAACATTAAGGAAAATGCACTTTTTGTTTTTTGCCACCAATTTTATATCTCTTTTTAAAATAAGTGATATCTGCAAATAATGCTAAAGATAATAACAAATACACCACAAATAATGCAAACACAACTATCCTAAATATCCATAGCCCAAACCATAACTTTAAAGTTGGCTCTAAAAGAAATAAACCAACAACTAAAATAGGACCAATCAAAAATAACATAAGAAGTTCATCTTTTGCAATTAAGAAATATCTGTCCTTCATGTGATCATGCAAATACATAGCATGTTTTTTTATAATTGGTTTTGCATGTAATGCATAATAAAGATACATCAGAATCACTAAAACAAATGATAATGCAACAAACCAATCTCGTTTTGGTAATGATTTAACAAACAAAGTATAACTTTCATCATCTTTAATTTGTTTATTAATTGTAAAAGTAATTATTTTTTCTTCACCTTTTTTTAATCTCTTTAAAGTCATCTTTACTGCTTGCTGTTTTTTTAATGGCTTAAAAGGAATATCAGAACTTAACAAAGATGCATCTTTTAAAATTTCTTTGGGAAAATATTCAAAAACAGTTAATGACACCATATTTTTCTTTGGTGTTATTTTTAAAACAATCTCTGTACTATCTTTATACAAACGTTTGACTTTTGAAAAAACTAATTCATCTGAAAACTCTGAATGTTTCACAGAATCAACTTTTAATTGTTCAAAAGCAACTAATGGCACATTATTTTTAAAGTCTGCAACAATTGGATAAACGGTTAGTCCATCATCTGGTGTTTCTTCATCCATTACACCAAGAATTTCAAAATCTATTGTATCAACATTACCATTATGATCGATACCTTCTCCAAGTAAACCTTCGGACAATTCTACTAATGTAACATCTTTATCTGAAGAGTCTGCATCTTCATCTGTTTCAGATTCCTCAATCTCATTTTCATCTACATCATCAAGATCTGTAGATTCATCATTTACTGTACTTTCATCATCTTCTGTAGATTCATCTTCTTCATCATCTTCATAATCTTCATCATCTTCATCATCTGTGGTAGAGATCATTTCATCCAAAGGAATTTCTCCTTCACTACAATCACAATCACCTTCTGTTGTACAAATAAGGTCTCCACAAATAGCTTGACAATCATAATCAATTGAACCATTACAATTACTTGGACAAAGATTATCTCCGCCAGTACAACTATGTTCAATTACCATTGCTTGTCCGTTTCCATCAAAAATCTGATTATTTTTTTGACATTCAAAACAATCAATTAAATAAAGACCTGCATCTAAATTATCTTTCATAGTATTCTTAGTAAGAACTATGTCCTTAGAAGAGTAAATTGCAATACCTCTTGTATTATTTTGAATAATGTTATGATCTAAATTAATACTTTCTGAGTCCACTACAAAAATCCCTTCATAAAAATGCATAAAATTACAATTTTGAACAGTTATATTAACTTTATTTTCAAGAATTAAACCTTGGCCAGACCCACTGCCAATAAGTTCAGTATTATCACAATTTAAATTAATCCCATCATCAACTGAAACACCATCAGGAAGATAATAAGATCCTTCACATAAAGTAGTATCTTCTGTAATTAAATCACTTGAAGGTTCTGTACACTCATAAGCAAAAACTGAAAAAGAAAAAACAGATAATAATGAAATTAAAAGCATAACAAAAAATATATTTCTAAATGAAAGACACGCTCTTTTTATTATCATCTTGCACCTCGCTTTTAATTTCTTTTTTAAGTTCCTGATTGAAATTTTAATTTGAATCTAAATTAAAACCTGTTTTTGTTAATGAAAAAATAAAAAATAACAATTAAGATTAATCATCATCATCGTTTTCATCAGATTCTCTTCTGATAACTTTCAATGCATCCATCTTAAGAGTAATTGGAATTGGAACTGCTGCCTCAAGTAATTCAACAACAACTTCTTCCTTAGTTTTATCAATTCTTGTAATCTTACATTTTTCTCTCTTAAATGGACCAGAGATAATCTCTGCAATATCATTTTTCTTAATGTTAACTTCTTTTTTAACTTGTTCTAACATGTGTTCAATTTCACTGTATACTATTTCATGTTTAAGAACACCTCGTGCATAAGGAATGTTAAATGCTGCTTGTTCTGCTTCAATTCTTTTATCTGCTTCTAAAAAGATGTAACCTCTCATACCATGAGGTCTTACTACAGAATAAACACCGAGTTTTTTCTTTGTAATATTGCTACTAAGAAAATCCATAACTTGATCTTCCCTGTTTGCAGTTGTTCTTAATGCAAAAATATGAGTTGTTTGAACAGGAACATCTTTACCATCAGAATCTGATTCTTCTTTAGGCTTTTCAGGTTCTAGTTCTTCTTCAGGTTCATCTGGCAATAACTCTTTTTTTAGTGGACCATCATATTTAGGTTCTTCATTCTTAACTGTTTCAAGTGGACCCTTTGCTTTACTTTTTCCTAATGGACCATCATTTGATTCTTCTACTGGTTCTTCTTCTTCTTTTTCTTCTACTGAAGCTTCTTCCTTAACAGGTTCAGCTACTTCTTCTGTAGTTTCTTCTGTTTCTGTTGTTTCTATTGTTTCTTCTGATTCTTTTGTTTCAGATTCCTCTGAACTTTCATCAGGAGTTTCTTCCTTTGTAGGTTCTTTTGTTTCCTCTGGTTGTTCTTGTTTTTCTTGATTAAGATTTTCGTCTGACATTTTTTCACCATTAATTTGTTTGAGTTATATTTATCTCAAATCCATTTGTGTTTTTTCTTATGTGTCTCTTTAACTCTGTCTCTCTTTGTTTTCCCCACAATCTAATCAATTTGATTATGGTTGGATCAGGAATATATGAATTAATTGAATTAAAAATCCAATTGCACCAATCACTAAAATACCTAAGCCACTAACTTTAACAATAGCTTTAAACTCCATGTTAGTTGGTTTTTTAGTAACAGCTAACACTCTTTTACATTCAACTATGAAGTTTTTAAATTTACTTTTTAGCGATGGTTTTACTTGTTCTTCCATGTTATTAACCTCATTTGATTCTGGTTATTATTAGTCCACAAATTCTATTCCTAATTCACTTTCAATTTCTTTCTTCTCTTTTTGTGATACTTTTGTCTTTGGCCCAAAAATTTGGGAAGACTTAACTCCTGTAACAATCAACATTGTTCTAATCATATTGCTTAGATCCTCTGAAAGTTGTGCACCCCAGATAATCCTTGCATCTTCATCTAATCTTCCTGAAATAGTCTCAACAATTTTCTTTGCTTCCTCTAAAGTCATGTCTGGACCACCAACAATATTAATCAGAGCGCCATTTGCCCCACTAATATCTGCATCCAGTAAAGGATTGTTAATTGCTTTTTCAACAGCTTCTGTTGCTCTATTCTCAGAATCGCTTTCACCAACACCGATCAAAGCAACTCCACCATTTCCCATTACTGCTCTGATATCAGCAAAATCTAAATTTACAAGACCAGCTCTTGTGACAAGCTCTGCAATTCCTTTAACTGCATTTGTCAAAATCTCATCTGCAACTTTAAATGCTGTTTGCAATGGTAAGTCAGGTGCAAGCTCTAGCAATTTATCATTTGGGATAACTATTAACGTATCAACTTGTGATTCTAGTTTTTCTAATCCCATTAATGCATTTTCATATCTTCGCTGACCTTCCATTTGAAATGGAATGGTAACAATTGCTACTGTTAAACATCCTAGTTTCTTTGAAACTTCAGCAATAATTGGGGCTGATCCAGTTCCTGTACCACCACCAAGACCACAAGTAACAAATACCATATCTGCTCCTTGTAACGCATCTTTGATTTCATGCTCGCTTTCTTTTGCAGCATCTTCACCTATTTTTGGAACTGAGCCAGCACCTAAACCATGTGTAAGCTCTCTTCCTAACAAAATTTTCTTGTTTGATGTAGTATATAATAAATCTTGAGCATCTGTGTTACATGCAACTGTTTCAACACCTATGATTCCAACTTCTGAAATTCTGTTGATAGTGTTATTTCCACCACCACCACTTCCAACAACTTTAATGGTTGCACGTTGTTTTGCTAATAGTTTTTCTAGCTCTGCATCAATATCAGCTGTTGATTTTTTATAGCTAGTTTCACTGTGAGGTTTTTCTCTTACTTCCATAGCTGGTTTGCTAGGCTCATTAGTATTTGCGCTCCCTGAGCCCATGTTGTTAGTATTTACTTCATTTACACTGATACTGTTATTTGAATCTTCAGCATTTGTATTAACGTTTGCTTCAACATTCTCATTGGCTTTTGTGTTAGAATCGCTTTCATAATTTTCCATCTTCTATTCACCCACTTTTTTTTTCTTATCACTTCTTTTTTTGATTTCTACAAGGGTTCCGTTAGGATTTTACCTCTTTTCTATATTACAGTGTGTTTTTGTTTATATATTTAATTATTTCATAACATCTAAATCTTAAAAGACTTAGGCATTTGTCATCTATAAGTAAATGAAATATGAATGAAAGGAAATAATCCTAAACTTTTATTCAATTTTTGGTTGCTCAATAGATTCTGCTGATTTCTCAATTAATTCTTCTGGATCTTCTGGTTCTGCTGGTTTTGCAGGTTCTACTGATTCTGCTTTTTCTACAGAGTCTGTTGGTTCCACAGGTTTTGTTGGCTCAGCTGGAGTAGTTGGTTTTGCAGCTTGTACTGCATCTACAACTTGATCTTTTTTAGCAGCCATTTTTGTAAAATCTACTTTTTTTATCTCCGGAATCAATTTTTGAATCTGTTCTCCAAATTTTTCTTTAAGATCTTGAGGAAAATCTGCAATTGTCTTAATTGTAAGATTTCCATCTTTATATTCTGTTGATGCATTATCTGTTCCAAGCTGTAAAATAATAAGTCCTTGTGCTTTTTCACCTGCATCTTCAACCATTCTAAGAACTTTGAATGAATATTCAATATCTTGACCAGATAAAGGATGGTTCATATCAACTAAAACCCTTCCACCTGTAACTGTTTTTACAATTCCGAACATATCATCAATATTTACTTGCAAACCAGGTTGGGGAGTAATTCCTTCTTTTGTAAACTTAGAAGCAGCAACAAGCTGAATCATTTTTGCTGATTTCTTCCCAAATGCTTTTTCAGGAGGAATTAATGCAACATAATCTTTGCCTGCTTCTTTACCAACTAGATTATCATCTAAGCCTTCTAAAACATGACCTTCTCCAACACATATAATAACTGCACCAAATCTTTGGCCTTCTTGAGCAATATTATTTTCTTTAGCAGTTTTTTCAGAAGTTGTATCAAAAATCAAACCTTCTTCCTTTGTTTTAGCTGTGTACTCAACTTCAATAAAATCTCCTTCTTTAATAACCATAATGTTCGCCTCCTTACTAATCTTTTTTAATCTTTAATTATGAACTTGATTGGTGAATTTATATCGTATTAAAATCTAGCTCTGCAAATTTCAGAAGAACTAGATATATAAATGAATTATGGTTTAGTTTATATATTTTGCGGTGAAAAATTGTATTTCTTTAAAATAATTAAGGTTGAAAAAGTGGTGATGGCGCAGACAGACCAGGGGTTGTCCCATCCGGGGTGGTCTGTAGGACAAATCTGAACACAGTGAAGATTTAGCCGTCTGCCGCCATTATCACCACTATTACAATAAACAACAAAAATATCTTTACACTAAACAAAGAAAACCCAAGAAATCAACAATAAACTTTATAAAGAGCCTTCATTTCCATGTGTATGCTGAGGTTAGTAAGTAGAAACTAATGCTCGGGGAGATGATATAAATGGTTGAATTTAAAATTGTAATTTCTGACCCTAAGTCTGGTAAAAGTTATCAGCAAGAAGTAAAAGACGATAATGCAAAACATTTCTTGAACAAGAGAATAGGAGAAAAAGTTAAAGGAGAACTCCTAGATATGACAGGATATGAATTTGAAATCAAAGGTGGCAGTGATAAATGCGGCTTTCCAATGAGAAAAGATGTCAAAGGAACTGGTAGAAAAGAAATCTTTGCTGTTAGTGGAGTAGGTATGGAAAAAAAAGTTACATTCACTAAAAAAGGAGATAGAAAAATCAGAAGAAAAAGACATGGTGTAAAACAAAAGAAAACAGTATGTGGAAACACAATTCATGAAGAAGTCTCACAAATTAATCTTATGGTTATAAAACATGGTTCAAAACCTCTTGGAGGGGAAGAAAAACCAAGTGAAGGTGAAGCTCCTAAAGAAGAAGCAAAGCCAACTAAGGAAAAACCAGTAGAAACTCCAAAACAGGAAGAAAAGAAAGAAGAACCTAAAGCAGAGGCTCCTAAAAAAGAAGAAGAAGCAAAGCCAGCTGAGGAAAAAAAAGTAGAAGAAAAAAAGGAAGAGCCAAAAGCTGAAGAAAAATCTAAGGCTGAGGAGAAACCTGCACCTGTTGAGGAAAAAAAGGAAGAACCTGCTAAAAAAGAAGAAAAAGTAGAGGAGAAAACAGAATAACAATGGCTAAAGCCAAAACAACAGAAACAAAAGCAAAAAAAATTAAAGCAGGTAAAAGTAAGACTACAAAAAAACCAAAAAAAACAGAGACAAAAACTAAAAAAGAAACAAAAGTTAAAAAAACTCCAACTAAAAAAAAAGAATCTAAAGTAGATTCATCAAACATTGAAAAATCTCAACCAACTTTAAACATTGGTTTAATTGGGCACGTTGACCACGGTAAAACCACCTTAACAGAACGTTTTACAGGAAAGTGGACAGACACTCATTCTGAAGAACTTAAAAGAGGAATTACAATAAGATTAGGATATGCAGACGCTGTTTTTAGAAAATGTGAGAAATGTGATAAATTCACAGTAAAGAAAAAATGCGACTGTGGTGGAAAATCTAATGCAATTAGAAAAATTAGTTTTGTTGATGCTCCAGGCCATGAAAGTTTAATGGCAACAATGCTTGCAGGCACAACAATTATGGATGGTGCACTATTATTAGTAGCAGCAAATGAAACTTGTCCGCAACCACAAACAAGAGAACATTTAATGGCATTACAAATTGTGGGAATCAAAAATGTAATAATTCTTCAAAATAAAATAGATGCAATAGATAAAGAAGGGGCAATGAAAAATTATAAACAAATAAAAGATTTCATTAAAGGCTCACCTTATGAAAACGCAACAATTATTCCAATCTCAGCAAAATTTAATGTTAATATTGATAAAATAATTCAAACAATTGAAGAACAAATTCCAACAAAAGAAAGAGATCCTAAAAAAGATCCAATGATGTTTGTTGCAAGAAGTTTTGATATCAACAAACCAGGAACAAAGATAGATACATTGACAGGTGGAGTTATAGGAGGAAGTGTAGCACAAGGTGTATTTAACGTTGGAGATGAGATAGAAATAAAACCTGGTTATGCTGTGGAAGAAAGAAATCAAAAAGTTTACAAACCAATAAAAACTAAAATCACTTCAATTGTAAGTGGTGGTGTTTCTATAAAACAAGTTTTACCAGGAGGATCAATGGCTTTGATGACAACATTAGACCCTGCAATTGTTAAATCAGACAAACTTACAGGTTCAATTGTTGGACTACCTGGAAAATTACCAAAGGTATATTATGAATTCACACTTGAAACTAATCTTCTTGAAAGAGTTGTTGGAACAAAAGAAGATTCAATCGTTGAACCAATCAAAAAAATGGAACCATTAATGTTGAATGTTAATAGTGCAGCAACTGTTGGTTTTGTAACTGAATTATCAAAGAATAAAATCAAATGTAAACTAAAACTTCCAGTATGTTGTGAAGTCGGTTCTAGAATTACTATATCCAGAAGAATTGGTAATAGATTTAGATTAATTGGATATGGCGTTTTGATAGAATAATTTTTCTTTTTAATTAACTAATAAATAAAAATAATTCTTAATGAAAAATATTGAAATTTAAAAAAGGAAAATCCTAATGAAAAAAGCCTGACGGCCGGAGTAAAAGAGTATTACACCGCGTTTTACCCTACAACACTAGGCCGAAGGCAATGTCACTCACTAAAAAAGATGGAGTAGATTTAATTCATAAAACTGATTAAGATTTTAGTAAAATATATATACTCTTCTGTTCAGAAAACAAATATATTAAAAATTACAATAAAAAAGGTGATATAATGGCAAAAAAATCTATAAAAAAGAGTAATACTAAAAAAATAGATTATAAAAAATATTTCTACACTTCAACAGTTTTTATAATTCTACTTTTAATTGTTTTGGTTTCATTTTTTTCTTATAATTGGGGAACTAAATCAAATCTCGTAGGAGAAGCAACAAGAAATCTTAATTCTAACAGAGAAGCAAATAATGAAGGAACAAGATTAACATCAGCAAATGAAATGGATTTACTTGAACAAATGAAAAAAAATACTGATGCAATAAGATATCTAAGTAATAGTATATCAGAAAATAGCTTATCTAATCTTCTTCAAGATTGCATTTGCGAAGACAAAGCAAGAAGACCAAAAATAAGGATACCAGAAGAGAAAACAGCATCATGTTTTGATAGTGATGGTGGAATTTTCCCAGGAGTAGCAGGAGAAACATACACTGTAGGCGAAGATGGAATAATGATTGAAAGTAAAAAAGACAGTTGTTCAGGAAGTACAGAAAGCCATGCAGCAGTTTATATGGAATATTATTGTGAAAATGGAGAAATTAAATCCAAGTTTGACAAATGCAGTTCTGCTGGTTTAGGTGCTGGATGTTACGCAGATGGAAGTGCATGTGAACCATTAATACAATAATTCTTTTTTTCTTTACTTTTTATTATTTATATTAATTGTAGGGATAGTTTTTGATTATTTAAAATTTAATACCAATAATAAAAATAAATCTTAGTGAAAAAGAGAGCATCCATAATTATAATGTTTTTTAGTAAACAAGGTATTAGCAAAAAATAACTATGTTGTAATATAAATTGGGGGGAAACCCTAGTGAAAAAAGAAGCATCCGCAATTGTAATTTTCTTTAGTAAACAATATATTAGCAAAAAATAACAACAATGGCACAGACGGACTTTCGTAGAAAGTCCTACTCGTCTTCGACTCGCCTGGCCTTGTTATTTTTTGTATCAAAAAAAGAATAATAAAACACTACAACACTAGGTCCGTAGGACATGTTTCTCACGAATTTTTTAATTAAAATCAAAAAAGTTCTTAATAAAAAATAAAACCATATCCAAATCCCCACTAAATAGTAGTACACACAATAAACTTTATAAATCAGAATAAATTTCCAAATAATACCATGAGATTAGAACTAAGACAAACTCGGACATTAGGTTTATATTTGGATCAAAAAGTAGGAGATGATCCAGTGCAAATTGCTGCAAATAGATTTCCTTACAAAGAAATAGATTTTGCAGGAGAACAATTAAAGTATAAACTTGCTCCAAATACATTCTTAGATGCTCATGGAAATGAATCTGGTATAGGTTTTGATAGTGGAGATGCAATATTTGTTCCAAAAAACATGCATACTGCAATTCAACCAATTGCTGCATTATACTTAACATTTAACAGTATGGGGAGGCTAGATCTTGAAGATAGATTTGGAAAAACTACAATTGAAGGATTAAATGGAAATGAGATCAGAAATCTTGTTCTTGAATCTGTTTTAGGATTAGCAAAAGATTATTTGTATCCGCAACAAATGAAAGATCTTGTTCATAGATTTAGATCAGATCCTGAATATAATAATAGAAATGAAAACACATTTAGAGAAATTGTTGACATGTATGATAAAGAAAGCAAAGATGCTGGTGCAATGATTAGAGCAGAAGATACAAGATTAGATCATTATTTAGAAGGAATTTCAGCAAAAGTTGGAGCACATCAAAAGAGCCAGTTTGTAAAATCATCAAGATCACTCCATGGAATTATGGGTGAGATCCCAGGTCTTGGAGGAATATTAAGAGCATTTGTTTCAAGTTCTGAACCTGCTTATAGCAGAATAATTTCTAATCCGGAATTTAATGAATATCTTCCAGAAGTAATTATGTTTCTTAGTGGACTTCAAGAACATGAGAAAGGAACAAAAATTAAATTGGGTATAGCAGAAAGCAGATTAATGTTTGAATGTTATGAAGCTTCAATTCATTATAGGCATAGGGAACCATTTAAATGGGAAGATGGTAATCCTAATGTTGATGGACAAGAAAATTATATGATAATCACAGGCCAAACAAACAGATTTTTAGAATCAGTAGTAATGCGGCTAAAAGGTAAAGTTCTTGATGAACATAAAGTTACTGTTAAACAATTAGAAGGCGCTAGAAAAATTGCAGCACAAATTGCAGCTGGTGACAAAGAAATGGCAGCATACTTTCTTGAAAGTCAGGAAAAATCAACTGGAAGAAAAGAACTAGCAGAAGCAGAAGCAGCTGCTGAAAAAGCAGAAGTAGAAGAAATTGCAAGACAAGCATTAATTCCTTATACAGGAGAAACAGAAGCAGAAGAAGCGGTTGGAGATTTAGTTGGTCAATTAGTTCAACACGAAAGAAGTTTAGGTTATGCATTATTAGGAGCTCCAAGAGATAGAATGGATCTTAGAGATGCAGTTAGAGCAAAAGAACTCCTTCAAAGACTTGGATTAAATCCAGAAGAAGTTGAAGCAAAAATTGATGATTTACTAGCAGAAAGAAGTGCAAGTTTAAAAAAAGGAACTGCCCCTAAAATTGGACCTGAATAAAAACAAAATTTAATTATTATTTTCTTAAGTTGTTATTTTAAAATTTAGTTTTCAGAGGAGAATTTTAAAATAATCAAAATTAGATTAAGATTAGAAGGAGATTACAATCTAATTAAATTTCAATTTACTTAGAATGATCCTTACTAAAATAAATATCAATAAATTTATCTAATTCTTCTCTTTTAAATTTAACACCATAAGTTCTTTTTTTATTTTGTATTGAGAGTAGATAGTTATATGCCTCTTCTTGTTTAGGTGTTGATCCTAAGAAGATTATATCTTTCTTTTTTCTGGCAGGGAAATATTTAGACCTAGCATAGCTTGATATAAATGTCTGAAATTCACTGACAGCTTCTAAAGGGTCTTCACATTTTAATGCTTCTTCAACAACTTTTTGTCCACCATAAGCGGCAACTGAAATGGGAACCTCGATCCATTCATACCATTTCCTCGAAGAAGAGTTATCATCTACAAAATCTTTAAATGCAGAAAAAGCAGTCATAGCTTTATTGAACAATTCTAATTTATCTTGATCTTGTTTTATACCACAATAGAAGGGAAATGCGTTTTGAAGAACATCTTTCCACTCTGTAAAGATTCCAGTTATATTTGACATTTGGTATTCGCTTGCACCAACTGATAATGCTTCAAGAAAACCTCTTGCCTCATTCATGTTTTCAATAGGAATTGTATCTGCAATTATATTTGTAAACTCTGCAAATCTTTGAGGTGTTTTTATATAAAATCTAGTTGACTTATAGCTTTGAATTAAACGCCCAAAATATAATATTTGACTAATATTTTCATTTGAGTAACCCTGTGTTTCTTTAATTCGATCAAGAGTTGAAAATACTTTATTTATTTTAGAGGACAACGAATTTATGTTAGGTGTTTTTTCTGGTTTAAAACGAATAGTACCATAAACTCTATCCAATACCTCTCCAACATAATGTAAATCTTCTTCTCCAGAAATAACATTTGCCATAATGCCTGCTGTAAGGGGGGCAGTTACAAATGCAGCTTTTGGATCTTTAGTAAACTTTTCAACTGACCTAATTACTTTTGATAATAAATTAACAGTTAATTCCCACCAGACGTCATCTGATTTAAAATCAATGGATGAATATCTTCTTCTGATTTCAATGTCAACAAGATCTCTTACCCTATTACCAATAAAGGCAGGATTATAAGCAGCATTTTTTGGATCTGATGTTTTGAGATCATCTGAAAGTCTCCCTGCATCATTATAAAAACGATCTATAACATCTTTAGATAAAAAAGAACTTAATGGTTGCCTTAAACAATGTGGTAATAAAGCAGAATATAATTCTAGAAAAGAATCAGAATAATTAGATGCTTCTTCCATTGAAAAAAGACCTGGCCATTTAAGAGCATGATCTCTTAAAACAGTTGCAGCTACTGTCCCAGCTAACAACATTTGTTCAAGTGATTTTGCAACAGCCATTTCTTCTGCTACTTCTAAAGAATGAAATGGAAAAGCAAGAGTTGGATGATCAAAAAGTATATTTTCTGCATATAATAAAGCTTGTATAAATCTTTCCTTCTTAAAATCCATTTGTGATATTTTTGCAATTTTATTTTCTATTCTTTTACTAGACTTACTTTGATCAGTACCAATAATTAATTGAATTGCTTTTTCATATTCTGCACCAAAAAGTGGATCTCCCCAGTTTAACTCTATTAAACCTTGGGCATCAACATAATCACCAGTGATTTTATCATAAAATGTATTGTAACTTTTTGATTTCTTTGTTTTTGATTTAACTATTTGAAGCAAATCATCTAAAGTTAAAGATCTTCCCTCAGAATCTGCATCCATAATTATTTTAGAAGCCTCAGAAGTAGTTGAATCAGCAGGAGTTACTTTTCCTCTGCCGTAAGGATCTTTTGCCCATCTTTTTCGTTCCTCACCTTGTTCTGCTTTTACCTCTGCTGCCCTTTCCTTAGCTTTTGCAGCAAACCTATCTCTAAAATTAGCAGGTGGCGGTGTAGGGGCTGCTGTTGTCACACCATTTTTATGTTTTGGATCTGTTAAAAAACTATAAGCTTCACTAAGCAACTTAAAGAATTTTTCATGTTTTTCTAGTAATTCAGGTTCTTCTTGTTGAACTTTATCAGGATGATATTTAGAAGCAAGACCCCTGTAAGCTTTTTTCAATGCATCTTTATCTGTTCCAGACTCAACACCAAGAATTCTATAAGCAAGAGCACGATCTGTAACTAAATCTATATCTAAAAAATCATCAATACTAAATTCCCCCATGTTATAATAGAATAATCCAGATAGATATATAAATGTTACTACATTATCCACTTATAAGTAGCTACTTACTGGGGACCTATACCCTTTGCTACTACAAACAGTTAGAATTCTAAATTAGTTACAATTAAAGTGATTTGTTGGGAATCAGGTTCCCATTCTTCAATAGTATCTAACGAAAATTATATATATAAGTAACAACCCTAAATTAATATAAATTAATAAAAATAGAGAGGGGTTTGAGTTTATGAAAAATAAGATTCTATTATTTGTGGTAATTTCCATGATTTTTATAATGAGCATTAGTGTGATTTCTGTTATTGGAGCAGATGTAGAATTTGAGATGATCACTAAGACATTGGTAAATGATATTTATCCAACACAAACTGCAAAATTTGAAATAACCTTATTGAATCCATTAGATACTGAAGATGAGTTTAAAATTAATTTAGGACCAGCTGCAAAATGGAGTTTTTCAGCAGATCCAGTATCATATCTTTCTGGAATCACTCTTGACGCAGGAGAAGAAGTTACATTTTATGTTACAATAAAAGCAAGTGGAGATGGTTTAAGCTATGGAATGCAAAGTTTTCCATTGATAATTAAATCAAAAATAAGTGATATTTCTAAAGAAGAAACATTACAATTATTATTAAGAAACCCAACACCACCAACAAAAACATACATGCCAAGTGTTAGTTTTAATGTGGATGTTCCTGATAAAATTGATCCACGACAAGATGTTGAATTAAAGATTCATCTTATCAACAAAAATCCATTAAACATAAAGGAATTAGTAATCTCTGTAAGAAGTGAATTATATAATATGGACAGAATTGTAGCACTTGAACCTCTTGGAAATAAAATTGAAACATTTAAAATTGATTATGCAGATGATCTTGAACCAACAGATGACATAATCACTGTAAAAATAAAAACTGGAGATGTTGAGTTTACACCATCTAGCAAATATGTTTCAATTGTTCCATACAAAGAACTAATAGAGGATAAAGTTATTGAAAAATCTTTCCTTAAAAAAACAAGAAACTATAAGTACACAAATGATGGAAATGTTGCAGATACACAAAAAGTTAAAGTAAAATCTAGTTTATTATTGGGATTATTTACAAAAACAACTCCAAAAGCTTCAATTATTAAAGATAATGAAGGCAGATTTTATTTTTGGGAATTTGAATTAATGCCTGGAGAAGAAAAAACAGTTCAAGTAACTAGAAATTATAGACCATTAGTTTATGCAATTATTCTAATTATTATTGGAACTATCGCTTACTTTTTATTTAGAAGTCCAATTGTATTAAGAAAAGAAGCAAAGGTTTTAAAAGTTGAAGACGAAGGAATTTCACACTTAAAAGTATTAGTCCATGTTAAGAATAGAGCTAACAAAGCAATTGATGAAGTTAAATTAATTGATAGAGTACCACAAATAGCAAATTTAGATCACGGGTTTGATGTGGGAACTTTACATCCAGACAAGGTAATTAGGCATGAACATAAGGGTACAATTCTGAAATGGGAGATAAAAACATTAGAGCCTTATGAAGAAAGAATTATTTCATATGCTATAAAATCTAAATTAAATATTATTGGTGGATTAGGATTACCAGCAGCAATAATAAAGTTCAAAGGTACAGGGAAGAAATTAAAGAAATGTTTCTCAAATACCATAACTGCAAAATAGATTTTTTATTTTCTTTTTGTTTTAAATTATGATAGTTTTTATAAGAATTATTCCTAATGAAAAAAGATTAACCTTCCCATAAAAGCCCCTTATAACCCCAGAATTTAGAATAAAAACAGAAATCGACCAAAAGATTTAAAAAGCCAGCTTAAACATCATCATATAATGCCCCCGCGTAGCTCAACGGTTCCAGTGTGGATCAAAATTAGCAATAATATTGATATATGCAGGCGTTAGAGAGCGTTCGGCTGTAGATGGTGCTTTGAATTGTGGAATTTCCACTAAAATGATAAGTACTCAGCCAAAACCGAAAGGTTGGCGGTTCAAATCTGTCCGCGGGGATTGTACTTTTGGTTGGAATTTTATTATTCCGCCTCAAGTTAATATTGTTAAGGAATTATAAGGGTGAAAACATGAAAGTAACAGTTGACAAAAATACATGCATTGGTTGTGGAGCATGCGCAGCAATTGCACCAGATGTCTATGAAATGACAGACGATACAAAAGCAGAAGCTAAAAAATCAGAAGTTTCTGGAGACGAAGAAAGCAAAGCAAAAGAAGGCTGTGATAGCTGCCCTGTAAATGCAATCAAATTAGAATAAGTCAGGGGTTTTTTATTACTTATTCTCTGAAAAATAAAATGTTCATTAATATGTTTAAAGATTTGTTGATGAAAAATCTATAAAACATTACAAGTTTAAAATTAAAAAATTAATGGAGTTGATATCATGACAAAAATAACAAAGGACATGACATTTGCTGAAATCCTAGAAAAATATCCGCAAGTTGGTGAAGTAATTATGGCAGCAGGTTTGCATTGCCTAGGATGTAGTGGAGCTGCGTTTGAATCAGTAGAACAAGGCTGTAAAATGCATGGTTTTGACGACGCGAAAATTGAAAAATTAGTTAAAGATATGAACAAAAAATTAGAAAAAACTGATGATAAAAAAGAAAAGTCATAATCACACTAAAACCTGAATATCAGGTAAAAAGTATTGGAGGAAATTAAAATGGAAGAAGAACAAAAAACAGAAGAAACATGTTCAACATGTGAACCTAAAGAAGAGAAAACAGAAGAGTGCTGTACAGAAGAAAACAAAGAAGAATGTAGTGAAGAGAAAAAAGAATGTACAGAAGAAGAAAAAGAAGAAGGATGCTGTGGATGCGCTCCAGCTGAAGAAGAGAAAACAGAAGAACCTGAAGCAGAAACACCTGCAGAAGAAGAAGCTCCAGCTGAAGAAGAGAAAACAGAAGAACCTGAAGCAGAAACTCCTGCTGAAGAACCAGCAGAAGAGAAAAAACCAGAAGAAGAGTAAATTTATTTTTTTCTTTTACTTTTTATTTTCTTTTTTCTTGATTTTTCATTAATTTCTATGAATTTTGCTTAAAATGTTAATCTTCCCTCTTTTTGGCGTAAATATACTAATTAATTCTATAATCTGCTAATTAATTCCATAATTACACATGAATTAGGACATACTACGAAAAAGAATGCTGTTTTTACTATTATGCAGTGGTTTTTAAACAAAAGATTTATAAAGGGGATAGCCATCCTAATTGTAATATCCTTATATAAAATATATAAGAATGAAGGATAAAGTTAAAAATTCACTTTATGGGGAAGTGAAATATTAATAATTCCAAAGAAAATCTTGAAAAAATCAAGATTTTATAACATTATTAATACCTAAAATCATTAAAAGAGGGGGTGATGGCAGGGTAAATTAAATGTTAAACACAGAAGTAATTAGAAAACAATTTCCATTCTTACAACAAGTTCTTGAAATTAGGGCTGAAAGTTCTATCAAAGAAGAACGAGCTTTTTTAGATAATACTGCCTCTACACAATTACCATTACCTGTTCTTGAACATATTGCAAAAAGTTTGTTCACTTATGCTAATATTCACAGAGGAGAATATGATGCTTCTCAAATTACTACTGAAGAATTTGAAAGAGCATATAATGTTACAGCTAATTTAGTAAATGCTGAGCATTGGCAAGAAATTGTATTAGGTAGAAATACAACTGAAATGATTAATCTTGCAATGAGAACTATGTCTGATGATTTTAGAGATGGAGATAATATAGTTGCAACTAGATTAGAACATAATTCAAACTATGTTCCATGGTATGGTTTACAACAACTTTTAGCTAGAAGAGGAATTGATATTGAAATAAAATTAGTTGATTTTAATAAAGAAACAGGAGAACTAGACATGCAACAACTAGAAAGATTAGTTGATAATAAAACAAAATTAGTTACTGCAACTGGTGCATCAAACTTTATGGGAATTAAACCTGATATTAAAACAATTGGAAAAATTGCTCATGCAAGCGGTTATTCTCAACCAAGACCAGATGGATTTAGTGGATCATATTTCTTAGTAGATGCAGCACAACTAGTTCCTGGAACTCCAGTAGATGTACAAGAAATAGATTGTGATTTCTTAGCATGGTCATTCCACAAAATGGCGTTACCATTAGGTGTTGGAGGACTATATGCAAAAAAAGCTATTCTTGAATCATTAGATCCATTCCTTTATGGAGGAGATATGATTGAAGATGTTCAAGAAGGACTTGTTGAATATAAAGAAATACCATGGAAATTCACAGCAGGAACTCCAAACATATTAGGAACAATTGGAACAGGTTATGGAATTATGCACATGATGAATATTGGATTAGGAAATATATTTAATATTTTAGATGTATCAAAAGATGAAGAAGTAAGATTAACTGGAGAGCAAATTAAAACAGAAGTTTTAATGAATACTCCTCGAGGAGAATTAAACATTCCTTATAATGTTGCACCACATTTAGCAGATACTTGGAGAGCTTATCTAGGCCAGAATCCTGGATTGGTTGCGAGCTTAAGAGAACCAAAAGCAAGATTAGCATTATCAAGAGATGTTGTAAAAAGAGCAATGACAAACATAATGCAACATGAAGAAGAGTTAACTCAGAAAATGTTATATGCTTTAGCAGAAATTCCTGGAGTTAAAATATATGGAACAATGGATGCAACAAAAAGAAGTGGATTAGCAGCGTTTGAAATTGATGGAATTGAATCACAATCAGTTGCTTTTCAATTAAATCAAAATGGGATTGAAGCAAGAAATGGAAATCATTGTGCATCACTAGCCCATCAATATGTTGGAATTGAAGGAAGCGTTAGATTAAGTTTTTATGTTTACAACAATCAAGCAGATGTTGCAAAAGCAGCAATTGCAGTAGAAGAAATTAGTAAAACGGTGAGAGGTTAAAAAATGACTGAGACAAACCATACTATTTATTTAGAAAAACTATTAAATTTAAACACTGTAAGAACAAATGCTATATGCAAAGATAATGTAACAATGTTAGGCATGAACTTATTAACTTCTTTTGGAATGAATATGGAAGATCCTACACAAGAAGTAGATTTAGCAGCAGGGTATAAAAATACAGCAGCATTTTTAGAAAAAGCATGTAAAGCATTTGAAGACCCAGTACATATTGTTAAAATTGCACCATTTGCACGTGCATATCTTGGCGCAGAAATATTTGATAAAGCACTTGATGTTGTTCTTAAAAGAGCAGAAAACAAAGACGAACAAGGATTTTTAGATGAAGTCTTTAATGCAACTGCATTATTAAAACCAGAATTAAGAGAACAATTCTTAAGTGCAGTTATGGATGCACCAACCCTAGACAATGAATTTTTTGGATTAGATTATTTACTAGCAGATGTAGATCCTAAACTTTCTTTTTCAACTACTGACGAAATTCCAGCTGAGATTGGGACTGCTGATAGAAAACGAGCAGCAGAAATGTTAGGTAAGTTTTTAGAAATTGGTTTATTCAAACCAGGAATAGGGTTTACATCACAATACCAAAAAGTAATGAAAAAAATGGGTTCACTAGAATATTTATTTGAACAACCATCTGAAAAACATGCTATTTTTGTTTCCTCTAAGAATAATAGAAATCATATTGATGAAATAACTGAAGTAGCATTTGAATATACAAAAGAAATCATGGCTCGTCCAAATAATAATGGACAAAATCCAGCAATGGTTATTGTTAATGATGCTATTCCTCTAAAAGATGTTTCAAGATTATATGACAGATCAACGGTATTATACTTAGCAACAACTATGAAAGAAAAAGCAGCAATTGAAAAAACATTAACAGAAGAATTAACAGCAGGAATAATTGCAGTTGATGGTGTTGTTGATGAAGTAGCAATAAATCAAAGAGTTCAAGCATTAATTGTTGATATATCTCAAGTAAATGGTGACGAAGAAAAAAGAAACCTTATAGGTAATCATTTGAGTTTCGTCAATGCAAGAAGAGCAAAAGGAGAAGAAGATTTAGGAGAGATGATAGTATCAGAATTAAAAGAAGCAAAGGAATTAATCTCAAAAGGCAATGAGCATTTTTATGATGTTAGAGAAGAATTAGAAGCTCTTGGTAGAAGAGTACTTGTAGATGAAATGGTTGAAAAAGGCGAATATAAAATGCCATTAAGAACTGACCATGAATTAGTAATGTTGTTTTCTGGAAAGAAAGATGGATTAACAAAATATGGGATGGAAAGACATACAAGAAAAAAAGTTAGAAGTTATATTAATTTGCCACCAGTAGAAGAAACTGGAATGCCTTTTGTGATTATTACTGATAAAGCAATTACAAAAAGCCAGATACAAGAACAATTTCCATCTGCAACAGTTCTTTACTTAGCAAGTACTGCTAAAAAAGAAGCTGCAATTCACAAAGCAAATCCAGATGGAGATGTCCTAGTGTTTAATGCAGAAGGAATAAAAGCACAATATAATGGATGGCATGATGATAATAAAGATATATTTGTAGGAAAGACTATTGTAAATAGTTTATTCAAAGCAATCGGAGAAGGTCGAGCAGAAGGCGTAAATGAGATGGTTGAGATTGGAAAAAGAATCTCAGACAGAGTCAAAAAATCAAGAGATGAATTATTGTTTGCTACTTCACTTAGAGACCAATATGGAACAGCAAGAGAATATTATAATCTTCAAGAACAATATGCAGCAACACCAACATTATTACAATTAACAGATGGTGTATTAATGGAAACATGCCCAACTGGTGGATGTTTCCAACATGGCACACCAGATACTGGTGGATGTTGTGGTGGTGGAAATATTCCAGGTGTTATGATTGATTTTGCAATTGCATATAGACAACAAGTTGGAGATGCAAAATTTGCTGAAGAACTAAAAGCAAACCATGGTGGAAAAATAAAAGAACCATGGTATTTTGGCACAAGATCATATCAAAGACATTTCAAAGATCTTGGACAAACTGCTCTTGCAGGGACAGATACAACCAAAACAACTACAGATGATTTAACATTTTAAATATTTATTTTTATTATTTTAAGTTTAACAAAAAAAGAAGAGTGAGATCATGCTAACAAAGAAGTGATAAAAAGTGAAAGACATAGGAGGAATAGAAAATGACAAAATGTGGAAATGAAAGGCCTGCAGACAGAAAAGGCGAAAAAAAGGTTAAGAAAAAGAAGTTTAAATTAGATGAAATTGCAGACTTACCAATTACATTAACCATTTATGGTGGATGTACTGAGGGAGACAGAATGACATACTCTGTTCGAGGAGATCAGAGAGCAGTAATTGCATATGGAACAGTTAGCCAACTTATCCAATATTCACTTGGACAGGAAGTTACATTAACTGCTAAAGGAATTCCTGCAGATTATAAAAACAGACCATTCAAAAGAAACCCATCAGACAAATTCAAAGATGCTATTCTAAGCATTAATGCTGAAATGACAGGAGAAGGAGCAGGAATTGAAAAAATCATTAAAGCTAAAGGTGGAAAACACGGTGGTTACACTGTACAAATTAATGGACAAAGAGTTACTGAAGATTCATACGCTAATAGTTATTTCCAAGAAATGACATTTGTTATGGACGGTGATAAACCAGTTCCAAAAGCAAGTAAAGAAGTAACTGAAAATGACACCCCACTTATGAGAGGGAAAAACCCTGTAAAAATGATGGGTGGTGTTGAACTTGTTGTAACAGCAATAATTATCCCTGGTGATGAATACCAAGATATGGCTAAACAACAAGACACAACTAGATATGCTACACTTGACAAGGCAATTTAGTTACTAAAATTTGAGGTAATTATCAGTAATAAAGTAAGGCTTTAACAAGGGTATAATTTGTTATAAATACCATTTGTAAGAGTTGAACAAATTACTGGTTGAACAACAATGACGGAACTAAATACATTTTTAGACAGGATTGTTGAAAGGCAATCTTCGTTTGTTTTATTTGGCGGAAGAGTTTATGATATTGTGGAATCTAATGGGAGCCATGATTTTATAGAAGCTGGGCAAATAAAAGCCATGGATTTAGTTCCTTCTATGTCTTTTTCTGACTTTGAAAATTTAGATGAAAGTCTTCAACAAAAAGAAATAGAAATATACTGTGGAAATTATGTTAAAGAAACAATTGATCAAGAATTAAGAGAAGAATTAGAAGTCAGACAAGAAAAAACAAGATTAAGAACATTAAAGTTTATTATGACTGAACTTTTACCATTAGTGTACAGTAGAAAATATGATTCTAATGATTTATTACTAGCGGCAATTGGTGTAATTGAAGAAGATGAAGTTGAATCACCTGTTGAAAAAGCTAAAAAAGAAATCCATGAAATATTAACTGAAAAATTTGGATTAGAGGATAAAAAAGATGATGAAAAAGATCCAGCAGAGGAAATGAGAGAAAAGGTATTAAGAAAGGAAAAAAAAGGAATAGAAACACGTACAATACTTGGTGAAAAACAATCTTTAAGAAAAATGGGTCTTAAAGATAAAACAATTTCTAATTCATATTTAGGAGAAGTTACTGCATTACAACCAATGTATATTTTAGATGGGGTTGCATATCAATTAGAATTAGTAAAAAGATCAGAAGTTAATGGAACAGATTTAGTATTTAACTTAAACGGTAAAACTTACAAACCAAGTGAAATGCCAGTCAATGTATCACAAATTTCTAATGAAAGTTTAGAAAGAAGAAAAAGAACATGGAGAATTTCTGCACTAGAAAGAAGCCAAGATGCATTTGGTGAAATAAAAGATAAATTAAAAACAGAAGATATTACAGAAAGACAAATGCATGAATTAGCTAAACTAAATGAATTAGATTTAGGTACTTGTGGATTTGTTATGAATGATGGAAGTTATTATGTTTATTCAAGAACACCAAAGATTGCAACACAAGATAGCAGAAATGGAAAAGTATTCTGGCCATACGATGAAACAAGAATTGCAATCCATATGGGATGGGATAGAGGAAAACCTTATTCAAGTGGAAAAGCAAAATCAGTTGAACAAAGAAAAGACCATCCTTGTATGTATAAAAGAAATCAAGAATTTAGTGATATGTGTACATTAGATGCAGCAGAATACGCTAGGACTCCAATGGGTTTTGTAAAAAAATTAGATGAAGGTGTAAGGACATTTTTTGAGCCATTAAACACGCCAAGTTTAGAAAGACACACAGGACACTCCTTTTTTGGAACTCATATTGATAGAATCCTGTTACAAGGATCATTAACAAGAAAAGAAGCAGAAAAACAAGGTTATCAAATTATTGAGGTATTAGAGACAAAAGTAAGGTAAATATGTTACTCAACAAAAATTAAGAAAATCATGAAAATAAATCAAATGATTATGGGGATGAAAAAATGCCAAGGATAAAAATAACAGACAGAAAAGTACCAGGGAAAAAAGGAACTACAAAAAAGAAATCTGGAAAAGAACCAGAAGATATGGATGATATTATTGATGCTTATGCAGATGAACAATCTGGAGATACTGGAAATACTAAAAAGACAAAAAAGACAGGAACAACAGTAGATGAATGTCCTGATGGGACTTGTGGATTAAATAATGGTTCATTTGATGATGATGGTTTAGGAGATGATTTATTAGCTTCTGTATTAGGAGAAGAAGTTGAAGAAAAAGTTCAGATGAAAGTAACTCCATTAAAAGAATTAGCTCCTGAAAAGATTTACATTAGAGATAGATGCATCCAATTTGGGAAGATGGTGGGTCCTGAAACAAGAAAACAAGGTAAAAAAAGATTAGAAGTTGGCGGGTTTTTTCTTAGAGACATAGATGAAGATAAAGTTACACTCATGGATTTTATTGTTCCAAAAGATTTACCAGTAACAACAGGAAGTATTTACATTGCTGAACATTATGATCAAGCAGCAAGAGAAGTTAGAGCTGAAAATCAAGTATTAAAAATAAGAAGAAGAATAGGTGCAATGTTTCATATACATCCATCAGAAAAAGGACAAGGCCTTTATCATTCTCAAGATGATAATGAAGTTTTAGTTAATCTTGTAAACAAGATGAGTAAAACAACAAAAGTTCCATATGATGCACCATTTGCATTGTTCCAAGAAAAGATAAGAACAGAATATGGTGATGATGGAATTTATCTAAGAGGAGATGCACTGTCTGATTATATTCAAAGATTTGTTTATCCAGAAGATGAATTATTTTTCAAAGCATTACAAGAATTTGGTCTAAAACCTGATGCAAAAGATTTCAAGAAAGCGGAATTTTTAGCAAGATTATTAGACATGGTTGGTAAAGAAACATATGAACCAAGAATTGTTGCATATGGAATTAGTTTTGTATTTAATAATGGTGGAGATAATCCATTTGTTAAGCTAGGGATTAGAGAAAGATTTGCATTTTCTGGAACAGAAGATTATGATTCAATTGCAAATATTCCTTATGAAATAACTGATGTAGGAATTGATATTCCAACAGCAGAAGAAGTTGCTGCAATTGTAAAACAAAGAGTTAAATTTCCTTATGTAGCACCAAAAAATGTTGCTAAGGCAGCAGCTGGAAGATTCTTTGATAACGTAGCTGGTGTATGGAGAGATGTAGGAAGTAAGGGTAAAGGTAAAAAAGGAAGTAAAGGTGGAAAAGGTAAAGCTTATCAAGGTGGGGCAAGAGGACCACAAGGTTTTCATGGACAAGGAACAAGCACTGCAACTAGTAGTTATGCACGGGGAAGAAAAACAGCAAGACATATTTTAAAAGAAGGAATTGAAGATTTAGTATTACCAGAGCCTGAAGTAGAAGATAATATTGGTTCTGAATTATTAGAAGCAATTGACACTGGTGAAGCAATTGGAATGGGTAATGGGAAAAAAGACATGCCAAAGGATCAAATAGAAAAATCAGATGGGAAATATTATTCAATATCTGAAATTACAGATTTATTTGGTCTTGCATTGTTTTCTTATTTAAGAGAAGGTAGACATCCACAAAGTAAATATTCAACTTATGTATCTGTTTTAGTAAGTTTACTTTCTGCTTACCATGGTCCACATAAATCTGCAAACTTACGAACATCAATAAGTCATGCAGGAAAACAGAATTATATTGATATGGGGCCAATTCTGGGATTAAGAAGTTGTATTGAGGAATTAGGACCATTAGTAGAAGACAACCCATTAGTTGTAAAAAGACATAAGATTGATTTTTTCAAACTCAATAACATGACTGATAATATTTATGGGGAAATTGCTCATAGACCAAAGGGAGTAGAATATGATGACGAAACAGTTCAATTTATGTCTCAATTTATTGTAGGAACAACTTTTGGAAGAAATGTTTTATTGAAATCATATGTTGAAAGCGTTCTAGAATCATATGATCAAGGACCAGAGAACTATGTACCAATTGGAACTGCAGAAAAACCTGCCCAAGAATATACTGGGATAGTTGATACACATGGACAACCAATGTCTACAACTTATATTGGACCAGGCGCAACTGTTACTCCAATTACACCACAAACTACTACTAACACAACAACTGGAAAAGGCTCTGCTAATAAAAGTCCTGCTAAAAAAGGAACAGATAAGAAATAGACAAAGATATAATTAAAAAATCAAAATTAACAAGATCATAAAAACCAAAAATGACAGAAGAAAAAACAACAGAAATGATTGAAGCTGAAAGATACCTTAGGCAGAAAATGCTCTGGGGTGATGAAGGCCAGAATAAATTAGCTAATGCGAGAGTAGCAATTGTTGGTTTAGATTGGCAAGGAAAGTATACTGCTTTGTGTTTAGCTGCTTTAGGAGTTGGTAATGTTGTTTTAATTGATGGCAGTGATGCTGATGGAAGTAATGTTAGAAAAGGCACTACTGCAAAAAGTGAATTATTTTTAGACATGGTTGTAAAAAGCGGTTCAAGAGCAAAATCATATCCTGAATTACTTAAAGTAATAAATCAACAAGTTAATTTTGAAGGTTACACTACAAATCTTGAATCTAGAATGGATTTAATGGCATTAGAAGGCGCTACTGTTATTGTAGATGCAACTAACTCAATAAAATCAAAATCATTAGCAATTGCTTATGGACGAGAAAAAGGCATTCCTGTAATTAGTACATCATCAAAATGGGGATATACTAAATTAATGGCAACTGATCACAATAGAGATCTTGGAGCTCAAAATACGGAAATGTTAATGCCAATGTTTGAAGGATATAAACAAGATCCACTAATGGCATTAATGATGTGCGGAGTTATTGCAGAAGAAGTTAAAAAAGTTGCAATGGGAAATTTTGATAAATTTTTAGAGAAACCAGTAAGATACAAACTAGGACCGGGTTATAGATATGGATTTTTAGAAAAAGGTGAAGATGTTCCTTTGCCTGATAAAGCATTATTAGCAAGACTTAAATTAGGATTCTTAGGAGTAGGTGCATTAGGTAACTGGGGTGCAATTGCCGCCTCTCACATGGGTTTTGGAAGAGTTGATACATTTGATTATGATAAATTTGAATCACATAATGTTAATAGACAATTATTAGCATATGATGGGATTGATAAATTAAAATCAGAACATATTGCAGCAAAAATAGTTGCAATGACTTTAGGAAGAACGAGATCAACGGGTTATAATGAATTAATTTTACCTGGATTTGAGACAAAAGAAAAATATGATTTAGTCTTTGATTTTGTTGATAACAGATATACACGAGCACTTAACTGTGCATATGCAATCTCAACTGGAACACCATTAATTAGTTCAGGTGCTTTGCCAGATAGTGCAAGATGGGACACACATCAAGAAGGAAAAACACAATGTATGAACCATTTAATGGATATCTATAAAGAAGGTATGAAAGAAGAAATGATCAGAAGAGCAAGTTGTGCTGCAAACCCAAATCCGTCAGTTGTAATGAGTAATGCTGTTGGTGGTGTTGGAGCAGTAATTGCAGCATTAAGTGTTTTTGAACCAGAGAAATTTGGTGAACCATTTAATGGCCAACTAATGTATCGAGCAGATTTATCTACAAGGTTTGGAACATCAGAATTAGTTGGTGCATGTGATTGTTATAGTAAACCAGTTCCTGATTTAAGAATTTCACAAAAAGATATTGATAAATTTGTTGCAAAAAATCCACAATTATTACAACAAACAGGAACAGAATAAATTAAGAAAACTAGAAAATAAATAAGAAAAGAATATCAACAAAAAAGCATCAATGATTTAATAAAAAAACAAAATGACACAAGATAAAGACGATACAATAGGAATTCAAATTCCAACCCAAGAAGGGGAAACAACAGAGGTAGTAGTTCCGCAAGTTTTACCTGAAGAAGCTTTAACTAAGGAAGCAGATGATGGAATTGAATGGGGTGAGGATGAGGATGATGATTTTTTCGCAGGTTTAGTTGATAATGCAATTAACGATAGATTATATGGTGGAGAAGAAGTAGTAGAAATTCCTTATATTGAACATGATGCACAGAAAACACTTGCACATTTATTGGAACTTGGAGTAAGACCTAATCCGAGATCACAATTTTCACATTCAAACCCATTATTAAAAATATTAGGTAATTATTTAGTCAGAGAAACGTCTGCAAGTAATTATCAATCTTTAATTTCTAATGGACATAGTAATAATATGCAAGATATTGCAAGCGTGGTATTATCTGGGGAAGCATTATCTGGAATGAGATTTGGAACTAGCGTTGGAAGCGGAACTTTTTCAGAGTATATGAATTTTGTTGGTGAGAAGTTTGGAAAACAACTCAAAAGAATGTTAAGTATAGAAATTGATGAAGACAAATTAGTTGATGTTAATAATGGTAATGGAGATGCCACAAAAGGAGATGCTCTTGAAGTAGAGGCTGTAGAAGGAAAAAATGTTGTAGTTGGTGATTTTAACAATGTTAAATTCCCTTACCAAGATATCTTTTTCCAAGGTTTTGAAGCAGAAGCATTAATTGCTGCACAAGCAGTCTTACCATTATTAAAAGGATATGAAGATAGATTAAATAATGTAAAAAATGCAAATGAATTAGCTAAAATTGTGTTTTTAGCAGAAACACAAAGATATATTTCTCAAAATGGAAATGGAACAAAAGCAAAAGATGGAATTGAAGCAGGAACAGAAGAAAAAGCAAAAACCACAACATTAACTGAAACAGCTGATTTAATTCAATCTCAAATAATGAATCCAAAAGCAGACTTAGACGATATAATGTTAAGAACAGTATTTTCATTTGCATTACAAAGCGATGAAGAATTAGCAAAACTAAATGTGGATGAAGCACTTGAAAGATATAATAAAGTATTAAGATCAAGATTTGGTTATTCACAACATTTGATAGAAGAATTAGCTGGAGTAAAAGATGTGGATATTAGCTTAAAAGGAATTGTTGCAGAAATGAGTGCAAAGCTTGAGGCAGAAAAAGGTTTATTCATTATTAGCAATGAATTTAGAGATGAATCTAGTTATGAAGAGTTTAAAGAGTCTTTGTTAAGACTCGAAGTAGGACTGTATAAAAAAATAGAAACAAAAGAAGGAGAAAGTCGTTATGCATATAGACATAAATTTGCAAGAACAGTAAACGCAGAACGTGGGACTAAATATAGTAATGGCACTCCTGTTTCAAGAGTTCCAATTGGAACCTGGGGAAAATTAGATAGTGATGGTGATTTTGTTCCTAAAGGTTCTGGTAGTTATTTCGGACTTACAATGGATGAGTTGGAAATATTTGAAAATGTTCATTTTGCAAGTGGAAAAATAAAAAGAGGAGAAAAAGTTAAGGTTGTAAAAAACCTTGGAAGAAAAGGAGGGCATGGACAAGATGAATATTACTATAGCGGTAATATAAGTAGGGTGCCCTTAGGTAGTGTTGGTACAATAATAAAAACTGAGGATGATAAGACCAAAATTTATATTGATTTTTCTGGCAATGGTTGGTATTGTCATCCTGATGAACTTGAAATGCCCTTGAAGAAAAAAGAAAAAAGAAAAATTGAGGAAGAAAAAGCTGAATTAACTACAACCTTAACAAAAATTGTAGAAGAATCTGAAAAAGAATATAGAGAAGCAAAAGAAAAAATAAATGAATTAGTTACAACAGGTGTTGAAACACTTAAAGCAATGGGTGTTGATGAAGGAGTTATCAGAACATTTTTTGATCTTTACCTAGGAAATGAACAAGACCATATGGGTAAATATATAAGAAGCGGTATCTTATCAGAAAGAGATGCATTTGAAGAAATTAGAATTATGCAATCACAACTTTCTTACAATGGTGTTGCAGATCAATTAGTTGAATCTATTAAAGAAGAATTAGGGATTTACATAAGTGGTTATGAACAAGGAAGTATTACAACTAATTCTGAATTTCAAAGACTTAAAGAAGACTTGGTAGAAAAAGTAGTAAATGGTTACAAAACTCCTGATAAAAAAAGAAAGAAAAAAGCAAAAGTTGCTAAAAAGGGATTTAAAAAAGGACAATTAATAATGCTTATGCAAGCAGCACAAAGTGTTCCAAAGGGAGCAATTGGGACTTATGGAAAAGATTGCGGTTCAAGTATACATGCAAATTTCCCAGGATATCACAATGATAAGTGTTTTAGAGATAATATGCCTGATTTTATGGCACTTGAACCTGCATTTGAAATTCCTGAAATGCCACATATTGAATTAAAAAAAGATGCAAGAGTTACAATAAAAAGAAATAGTGAATATGAAACTGATACTAAACCAGGAGTAATTGGAACAATATTAGCTGATTACAGAGATAATACTGAAGAAAGATATACTAAAGTTAAGTTTGATAATGGTTATCAAAATGATTACAGAAGAAAGGATTTAGAATTAGTTAATCCTTTAGAAACATTAGAAGGGAAAAAATTAGAAGTATACAAAGTAAAATTTGCAGAATATGAAGCATTACAAACAAGGATTGAACAACAATTAGCTCCATTAATTGCAAAAGCTGAAGAAGCACATGCAACTGTATATCAAAAAATAGATGATCTTACATCTAGAACAATTGATGCATTTAGGTCTATGGGAATTGATGATGCAAGAATAGAAGAATTATTTGCAGAAAGAGTAAGTAATCCGAATTATATTCATCAAAGAGGATTAATGTAAAATATTTGTTTTTAAAAAAAAGTTATTAAAAAACCAATAAACCAAAAAAAATTATAATTAAAGGAAATTAAAATGGCAGTAGCAAGAAAAAAAATGCAAGAGATACAAACACAAGAAACTAAAGAAGATGTTACAGCTAAATTATACTCTACTACTTATAATTTAATGGCACAAGAAGCCTTAGGAAAAGTTTTAGAAGTACTTGGAAAAAGACGATTATTTGATGTTTATTTTGGACAAATACCAGAAATTAAAGATGCAAAAGGTTTTCAAGAGTATTTAGAAAGTTTGCCAGCACAAGAAGAGTTAGAAGCAATATTAAGAAAAGAAACAATTGAAGAAGTTAAACTAATGCAAAATAAGATTACAGAGATTGAAGAAAAAAGAGCAACTGCTCTTGAAAACCCATTGATTGATTACCAACTATATCTTAATGATCTCTCAATCAGAATTAATAGCGTCCCTGGGTTTGAAATTAATATAAGTAGAGCAGATTATGAAAGAGTAAATCAATCTGAAAAAGGGTTTAACCGATATAAAGTAAAATTAACAAAACAAATTGCTAAAAGTCTAGAGGATAAATTTGTTAAAGCACATCCATCTGGATTTAACGCTGGAGATATAGTAGAAACAACCCAATTAATGGAAATTGATTTTGATGAAGGAACGTTTGATCCTGTTTATTATCACGGCGGAAATGAAACTGATGTTCCACTTGGAAGTAAAGGTGAAGTAGTAGATTTAGGAGCTGATGATAGATTAGAAGTTTTATTTGAAATTGAAAATACAAGAGAAGTAAAAGAAACAAGAGATGGTGGACAAAAAAGTGGAAGAAAAGGAGTGAAGAAAAAGAAACAAGCAAGAATTGGAAAAGATATAGGGGAAGAAACAAGAGAAAAAACATACAAAACATTGCAGATGCACCCTGATGAAATAACTAAAATAGGTGTTAATAATATAAAAGCAAATATAGATGCTCATGGAGGAGATACATTAAAACTTGCTGAAGAAATAGTTGATGGAATTGAAGCAGTTTTAATGCCAATACATATAGAAGCTAAGAAAACCGTTATTAATCTTGGTTATAATCAAGAAATAGAAGCATCAACAACTGCATTAAGAAAAAAATATGGAATAAATATTGAACAGATTTTAGCAATTCATAAGGCAGAAGGAGATGAAGCATTAGCAGATTTCAAGTATGAAGTTGCTGGACTAGAAGCAATTACTAATGCAAGGGCACCATTTTATGAGTTAGGATTGCTGTTTTATGAAGCATTAAGCATAAGAGTTTCTAACAAACAGAAAGACAAAATAAAAAGACCTCACAAAGCAAAAATAAGAGGAGAAAGGGCATTAAGAAAATATGTGACAGAACAAGCAAAAACTGTTACTGGGAAAAAAGGAGCTATAAAACTTGCAAAAACTATTTGTGATGAAGTTGGAGCACTAGTTGCAAAGCAACATTATCTAAAAGAAAGAGAATTACGATTAAGAAATCCTAATGCAAATGTAATGCAGGAAATGATTAAACAATTATTACACCCAGAAAATGCTGCATGGACTAGAAGATTAATAATGTATGCTGATAGATCTTTGTTTAAAGGAGGAGATCCATTTGCACCACCATCTGAAGAATTATCAAGAGTAGTTAAATTAGAAACAGGTAATGGCTGCAATTATGCAAAATGTACTTTTTGTAAAGAATATGCAGGGGCAGATTATTTTGTTCGTAACCCAACTGAGTTTAAAGAACATGCAGAAGCAGTTAGAGAAAAGTTAGGAGAAGATATTAGATACATTGAAAGAGTTTTCTTAGCTGGTGGAAATATATTTAGTTTGCCAACAAAAAGATTAAAACAATATCTTAATGTTGTTAATGGATTATTTGATAGACAACCAATTCAGAATGGGACAGGAAATAATAGAGGAAGAAGAATAAATGGGATTAGAAGAATAGAAGCATTCAGCAGAACAGAAGGCTTATTAAAAAAATCAGTTGCTGAGATTAGAGAATTGGTTGGGATGAATCTAAGATTACTTTATTGGGGTGTTGAAACAGGTTCTGATGAAGTCTTAAAATATGTTAATAAAGGAATTACTAGAAAAGATATGGATAAAGCAGCAAAAAAGGTTGTTGACACACGTATGATGCTCTCATTAATGATAATGCCTGGTTTAGGTGGAATTAAATATTATGAAGAACATGTTCAAAGAACAGTAGAAATGATAAATTATCTAAAACCAAGATGGACAACTTTTCACACAGTAACACCAAAACATGGTACAAAATATGTAGCTAATATGAAAGCAGAAATGGAAGCAGGAACAAATAGACCTTTAACAGATGAAGAAGTTGTTGAACAAATGTATGATATTGTTAGGGGAGTAACTGGTGAATATAGATCACTTGTAGCAACATATTATCCTCCTGCAGCAAAAATAGCAATTAATCCAATTATGTTTAGAGGACATCTTCATAGAGGAGAAAAAAGGGATATAATGTCAACTATTGAATATAACTATTTTGGCGGGGAGGAACACAACCCAAGCTTATTAATTCCAGAGGCAAAATATAATGCGGATAGTTATTTACGTGAACATGCACATAAAAGAATGGAAAGAGAACAGATTACTCAAGAAAGTTTAGTAGGGCTAGAAGCAGCACAAAAAGCACAAATGCTTCAAGAGTGGATGGTCCAAAGGAAGTTACAATTATAAATTTGAAATTAAGTTATACATTTGAAAAAAGATTATTAAAAAGAAATAGTAAAAAGTAATAATAGTAAGAAAAAGAAATATAGAAAAAATGGCAGTAGCAAGAACAGAAGTAAAAAAAGCACAAGCAAAGATACAAATTACTGAGAAAGATATATTTACAAATCTTTTTGCTAGTTTTTATCAGCTTGCAGCTCAAGATAGACTAAAACAAGTCTTAGGTGTGTTAGGAGAAACAGAGTTATATGAAACTTATTCTGAATTAATTCCAGGAATAAATCATAGAGAAGATTTTGATGCATTTCTAGATGAGATTCCTTCTCTTGAAGAATTGGAAAAAAGATTAAAACAAGAAATTGTGGGTAAATTTAAAGGAATGGATCAAACTGTTAATGAAATACAAACAGAAAGAGCAGCTGCCCTTGAGAATCCAATAATTAATTATCAACAATATGGTGCAGAGTTATTAAAAGACCTTAGTGAAAGATTTAAAATTGAATTAAATTTTGGAAATATAAACACAGAAAAAGAATATCAAGGTTATAAACAAAAATTAGTTAAACAAATTGAAAAAACTATGAAGAAACGGTTAAAGAAAGATAAAACAAATGAGATTAGATTAGGAGATATAGTAGAAGCAACACAATTAATGGAAATTGATTATGATGAAGGAACATTTGATCCTGTTTATTATCATGGTGGAAATGAAACTGATATTCCACTTAGAAGCAAAGGTGAAGTAATTGGTTTAGGAACAGGTGATAGATTAGAAGTTTTATTTGAAATTGATGATGTACAAAATATACCAAATGTAAATCAAGAAACAGAAGATGGTGGACAAAAAAAGAAAAATAGAAAAAAAGGAAAAAGAAAAAGAAGAAGAGAAGCCAAGGCAGCAAAAGAAAAAACTGTAGAAAAAATATACAAATCATGGCAGATGCATCCTGATGAAATCACTGCAACAGGAGAAAACATTTTTGAAAGCATGCTTGCCCAATACGATGGAAATGCAAAAAAAGCAGCCATTGAATTAATTGCAAAAGCTGAAGAATCATTAATGCCAAAATATAAAAAAGAAGCAAGACGAATTATTGGGATTACATTTGATAAAAAGGTTGAAGAAGCGACTACTGCATTAAGAAGAGAATATAATTTAAATGTAGACCAAATTGCTGCAATTGAAAGAGGAGACGACTTTGATTATGAAATAAGAGGCATTGGTGATATCAGAAAGATAGATTTACCATTCCAACAGTTAGTAACATTAGCTGAACATGCATTTCAATATAAAGCCAAAGTGAAACCAAAAGGGAAAAAAGTTACTTCACAAAGAGGTTTTGTCCAATATATTAATCAAATCACAGAAGCATTAACTAAATTTAAACCAGCAAGAATAGCTATTGCAAAACAACAAGCAGATGTTTTAGCTAACATAATTAGAACAGAGTATGACATAGTAAAGAGAAGAGCTCAAGTTGATGAAAGATATGCTAAGGATAATACAGGATTATTAAGAGCAACATTTAAAGCTTTACTTGACAGTAATTTTATACCAAAGTTAAGAAGAATGTTTTTGTATCACGACGAAGACGTATATAATAGTGAACCATTCTCACCACCATCAGAAGAAATGAACAGAGTAATAAAAGTAGAAGTTGGTAATGGTTGTGATTATGCAAAATGTACGTATTGTACTGCCTATGGTGACACAAAATTCTTTGTTAGAAGCCCTGAAAAGTTTAAGGCGCATGTAAAAGAAATTAAGAAAAAATTAGGAAAGGATATTGCTTACATTCAAAGAATATTTCTTGCTGGTGGAAATATATTTATGTTGCCAACAAGAAAACTACTTGATTATCTAAAAATTGCAAAAAAAACATTTGATAACCAACCATATACTATAGAAAACTACCATTATCATGGGGGAAAATATAATGGAAGAACTAATATAAGAAGAATTGCTGCTTTCGGAAGAACAGAAGGAATAAATAGAAAAACAGCAAGGGAACTTAATCAATTAGATAATGCTGGTCTTGGAATGGTTTATTGGGGTATTGAAACAGGAGCAGATTCTATTTTATCATATGTAAACAAAGGCAATACTCATGAGCAAATGGTAGAGGCTGGTTTAAAATTAGGACAAACTGATATTTGGACTTCTGTTATGATAATGCCAGGATTAGGAGGGATTAAATATTATCAAGATCATGTTGTTGAGACAGCAAAATTATTAAATAGAATTCAACCAAGATTTATTACTTTCTTAACAACAACACCAATGCCTGGTTCAAAATATACAGAAATAATGGATCAAGAAATTAAAGCAGGAACAAACAGACCACTAACAGATCAAGAAGTTGTTGAACAAATGTATGACATGGTCCATAATTTACAAACAGGATATCATTGTCTTGTAGGTGCCTATCTTCCACCAAGAGAAAGAGTTGGTCTTAACCCAATTAGCTTTACTGGAAGACTCCAGTATAATGATGGCAAATCAGGAATATTAAGAATATTAACAAATTATTTTAGAGATGATGTTGTTCCTAGTCAGGATCTCCCTACTGGAAAATTTAACAGAAACAGTAGAATTAGAGATTTAGTAAGGTAAACAAAAATAAAAAAATAAAAATGATTCATGAAACAGCACAACCAATATTAGAAGACTTTGCAGAGAATCATAAATTACAATATGAAATTAAATTATTAAGAGAGTTATTAGGAAATGATTTACCGCATGCTAGTTTCTTTGAAAAATATAGAACAAAAGAAGAATGGTTTGCTAGAAAATCTCATGGAGATCATGGTGTTGATCATTCTACAAGAGTTTTAGTTTTTTCAGAACTAATAAGTAGGTTAATACAAAAACAAGGAAACGAAGTAAAATATGATGAAGAAACTAGATGGGCTGCTTCAACACATGATACTCGAAGAATTGGAGAAGGTTTTGGTTGGAACCATGGCCAATACAGTGCAGAATGGATCTTAGAAAAATATGCAGATGTTATTCCAGAACAAGAAAGTTCACTTACAGTTAATGTTGAAACAGTTGCATATTTGAATAGATGGCATGAACCTGATGATCATCGTGCACCTGAAATGACTCTTGAATTGAAAATACTAAAAGATAGTGATGCATTAGATAGAGTAAGAGTAGGAATGTTAAATAAAGATTTTCTAAGGACAAAACAATCTCAAGGCATGGTAGAAATTGCTTATGGGTTATATGCATTAAGTTATGAACTTCAATCAGAAGAAGGAATGAATGGATATGATGCAGTGATTAACGCAGCAGTTATGATGGGAATTATAAATAATGGAATTGAAGAAAAAGAAACTAATACTACAAGAGAAACTGATCAAAAGAAAGAAGAAGAAGAAACTAAGAAGAAAGAAAGAAAGAAAACTAAAAATCCATCTATAAGAAGTAAAGATGAACTTGAGGTCATGCTTAGTTTTATGCGATATGTTGCTGTTAAATCTGGAAAAATCATTATGGAAAATAGAGGAAAAAATGGAAATACAAAAAGAAAGGGAGATTATTCTATTGTAACACAAGCTGATTTAAGAGTAAGGGATTTTTTATTAGAAACAATTTCAAGAAGATATCCGAATGTTGCACTATTAACAGAAGAAAGTAAAGATACACTTCAGAGATTGGATTATGATCAAGTATTTATTGCAGATGAATTAGATGGAAGTGGAAATTATTCTCGGGGGGGAAAAGACTTTTGTTTTATGTTAGGTTATACTGAAAAAGGAGTTCCAAAAGCAGGAGTTATTTGCGATCCAATAAAAGGTGAAATTTATTTTGCAAGGAAAAAAGGTAAAGCCTATGTTGCTACTGGTCCAGATGCTGTTAAAATAAACCCATTACCTTCATTAAAAGATGTTTCATTAACATGGGAAGATATGAAAATTGGTCATCCCAGAAATCATGGTGGAAGAAGATATGGAACAATTTATGAACAATTAGGGATTGATAGGAATAAAGTTGTTCTTTCTGGAAGTATGGGAACAAGAATGTTACATGTTATTAATCAAGAAACACATGCAATAATTGGTTATACAAGACAATTAAAAGAATGGGATACTGTGGCAGGCCATGTTATTTTAAATGCATTAGGGGTAAGTGTTACTGATGTTGATGGACAAAGTTTAGAATATAACAAAAGAAATCCACACACAGAAAATGGAATCTTAATTGTTCACCCTGCAATTAAAGATGAATTCTTTAGAAAATGGAAAGCAGTTAAACAGCAGTATGAAAGAGCGTTTTTAGCTGGTATTGAGTAAATGCCTTTCTTAATAATTTTATAATTTGTTTTGGAATTTATACTTGATTAAAGAAAAAACATATATATGTTTATAGTTCTATAATTACTTATGATAAAACCAAACAAACTTTTCTTTGGAACTGCAGGAATTCCTTTATCTACACCTAATAGAAATATTCCTAATGGTGTAAAGCATGTTAGGAAGTTAGGATTAGATGGAATGGAGTTAGAGTTTGTTAGATCAGTAAATGTTTCTGAGGAAAAAGCACCTTTGATTAAAGAAATTGCTAGCAAAAATAAAATTATTCTTACTTGTCATGGCCAATATTATATTAACTTGAATAGTTTGGAAAAGGAAAAAGTAACTGCAAGTGTTGGAAGAATATTGAATGCTGCAAAAATTGCTAATTTGTGTGGTGGTTATAGCATGACTTTTCATGCTGCGTATTATATGAAGCTTGAAGCTGAAAAAGTTTATGCAAAAGTTAAAAAAGAAATGAAAGGTATTGTCAAAACTTTAAAAAATGAAGGGAATAAAATTTGGATAAGACCAGAAACAACTGGAAAAGGAAGTCAATGGGGAACTTTCCAAGAGATTGTTAAATTATCAGAAGAAGTTGAACAAGTTTTACCTTGCATTGACTTTAGTCATGTGCATGCAAGATCTGCTGGACCTGAAGAAAACAAAAACAGATATAATAATTATGATGAGTTCTGTGAGATATTAAGTTATGTAGAAAAACATCTTGGAAGAGATGCATTGAATAATATGCATTGCCATGTTTCTGGAATTAATTATGGACCAAAAGGAGAAAGAAATCATCTAATTTTGAAAGAAAGTGATATGAACTATAAAGAATTAATGAAAGCCTTCAAAGACTTTAAGTTGAAAGGTATTGTTATTTCTGAAAGTCCTAATATTGAAGTAGATGCAAGGTTGATGCAGAGGGATTTTAGCAGATTATAGTGATTTCTAAGGGTTAAAGATTAATAATCTTTTTAAATCTAGTTATGTTTCCCTATAGATATATACTTATCTTACATATGGGGGAGAAAGAATGGCAGATACAGCAACAGAACTATCAAGATTAGAAGAATTAGTTATTAGACACAGAGCAGAAGCTACCGAGTTAGCTGAGAATTCTGGATATTTAAGAAAAAAACGATTCAAAAAATTAAATAATGATTTAAAAAAAATCTATTTTGTGCATCTTGGTTTAGTTATGGATAACATCTCTCAAACAGAAGTTGATTCAAATGATCTTACAAAACCAATAGATGCAGTTTGGGCAACAATTGATGCTTTAAATGATATTCAAAGTAGAAGAGCAGAGAAACCATTCATAAAAATAATGACTGCTTTATTTGAAAAAGGTTATAACTTATCCGAAAAATATCCCAAAAGATTAGTTGAAACATTAGATAATGATCCTATGAATCGTTTCAATGCAGATAGAATTGCTGATCTTGTTGTAACACATATTAAAGCTGCTGATTATGAAAGAGATCATCATCGACACTATGAAGAAGCTATTAATACTTTAATTCTTGTTTCAGGCATAGGACTTACACATCTCTTTATGGATACAAAAGGGGGAAAAGAAAAAAGAAATAAATTAAGAGATATTTATTGTGATATTTCAAAAGCTTCTTTAAAAAATGATGTTTATCCAACTATAATGGGACATGGCCCACATGGAATGTTTTTAGTAAATGCAATTAAAAAAGCTGACGACACAAATAATGCAGAAAGATATGGAGTAAAAATGTGCCAATATGTTGAACAATTTGGAAACATAAGGGATTTAGTTAGATCAACAGCTGAGATGAGTTCAGAAAATAATGAAGCACATACTGTTTATGATGAATTACTTCAAAAAGCACATGAAAAAGAAAGAAACCATGAAGTAAGAGATGTTCTTAATGTATTAGGTATGCCATTAGCAGAAGGAATAAAAGAATTAAAAGGAGATCAAATATACCTTGCTGCATACAAAGATTTATGTACTGAAATAATTGCTAGAGTTGAAACAGTAGAAGGACAAGGAATAATGCCAGTTACAAATGCAGGATATTTAATTAAGGAATTAGGTGAAAAATTACCAACAATTGATAAGTTAACACAATTAAAAGATTTCACTGCTGGACTTAAAGATAAGATTGCAGAAGGAATTGAAATTGCAAGAAAGTATGTTTGAACAGAGGTATACTTAAAATGACAGACATAGCAGAAGAAAGAACAGAAAACACAACAGAAATAGAACTTCTGGAGGATATATTAACTAAACCTGATGTAATGAGAAGGCTTGCATCACATGAAAGATCTCTTAAATGGACAGGAAAAGCAAGACTTAAGTTAACTGGAAAATATGAAACATTTAGAGAGATTGTAGCTTATGCAATTAATAAAGATTTATCACCCATACATTTAATGGATTTTGGTGATGTATTGGTAGAGACATTAGTTGCTACCAATAAAGAAGATCTTGAATTATATCAAAATGCAGTGATAGAATTATTAGATAATTGTGAAGATCTTGGAAAAACAAATATATATGTAATACCAATTGCTAAATCATTAAAACATGTAAGAGAAGAATTAAAAGAAAGTTTTTTAGACATTGCTGTTGCTTATGTTACATCCCCTGGTGGAGCTAATTGGACTAATATTAAAAAATTTGCAAACTCAATGAATTTATCTGTTTATAGTTCTGATGCTGAGTTTTTTACAGAAATAATCACTTCTTTATTTGGAACAGATAAAAGTTTAGTTCCTAGATTATTTTATGATATTGCAGAAATAACACAAGAAATAAATACATTTAATCCAGCCTTAGCAGGTTATTTTACTAAAGCAATTGGTTTAGAAATTAAAAGAACACGGCATGAAGTAAAATATGAAAATTCAAAACCTGATGATAGAAGTGAAACATGTCAAGTTTTAAGTCCAAGAGGATGTTACTTTTTTAGTGATTGTTATGACGAAGAAAACCTTAGAATACTTGGTAGGGAAATAGATGGGTTTGAATCTCCAGAAGTTGCAGACACTTTTTTTGATATATGTGATTTATTTATAAATGTTTATAATGATCTTCCTTATCATAATTTTAAATGTGAACATGAAGTTTATGAAACATTAGGTAATGCATTAAATCAAATAGAAGAATCTGAAGCAAGCTTAGATGAATTTTATTCTAGAATTACTAAATTCATAACAACAGATGGCACACCACAAATATTAATTGAACAATTAATGATGCCTTTAGCAAGAATTATGACAGAAGCTCCTGAAAAAACAGATAAGTTTGAAGAAAGAGTAAAAAACATAGGAATGGATTATATTGGAAAACTTGGTAAAATTGCAGATGAGGTAATAAAAGAATATAACACAGAGGAGTATAGGAATTAAAAAAATTAAATAAAAAAATTAATATTTATTTACATATCTCCTTAGTCGCACTTGCTCCAATTCTAAAGAGTTCTTTGTAGTTGTTTACTAAATTGCTGTCGTTATTCCCTTCTTCAGAGTCATCTTCAGTAAAACAACCTGCTGCTTTTAGCATCTTTAATGCTGTTTCTTTATCTTTAATTCCGCCTGCTGCTTTAATACCTACAATATATTCACCAGTCACATCTAAAATTGCAGACCTCATTATTTCAACATCATGAATAGTTGCACCAACATCCTCTTTATCTACTGGACCTTTTTTTGGTAAACCAAAACCTGTTGATGTTTTTGCAAATACTTTTACATTTTTAAAATTCATTGCTAACTTTGCAATTGTTTTTGTTGTAAATGCAATCTCTTCATCCGTTAAATAACAATTTTCTTGAATTATTTTTAAGATGATGTTAGTAGAGTGTTCTGCATTGTAATTATCAATTGCTTCAATTACTGCTTCAATGTCTTGCTCAAACCTATCAAAATCTTTATCTTTCAAATATCCTACATTAATAACCATATCAATTTCTTCTGCTCCCTTATAGATTGCATCAATTGCAGATGCTATTTTAATGTTTGTTGTAACACTACCCAAAGGAAATCCTACTACACAACATACTTTAACTTTGTGATGATCTTTATCAGAATGATCTTCACTATTATGCCCAGCATTTAGTTCATCTAAAAAGAACTTTGCATCTTCTACTCTTGATTCGTTCACACAAACAGTTGCTGTTCCAAACTCAACTGCTTCTTCACAAAGTTGTTTTATTTGTTCTTTTGTAGCAAATGGCATTAATTGTGTATGATCAATTAATGATCCAAATATATTTGGTGTTATTTGGTTATTGTTCATTTTATTAACATGATTTTTTTGATTAATATAAATTTTGTTGTTAACACCATTATCAATGGCGCAGATGGCTCAGGGATTGCCCCATCCGGGGTGGGCCATAGGTTGAAATCTTGATTTCAACCGTCTGCCGCCATTATTGATGATGGTGTTTATATCAGAAAAATAGGAAAAAAGTTAAGATTATCTCAAAAAATAGGTCAAAACATTTAAAAGACATAAAAGCAATCTTTAAAATATGAACAAGCCAAGTATGTTAGAAATGTGTTTAAGAGAAATCCATAGTAGATGTGATGATGTTATTTCATTTCAAAGAAACAGATTAATTTCTGATGCTTTAATTAAGTTTGTTGAACAAATATATCAAACAAATTCATGGTTTGAAAATAGCCCATTATCTGTTGATAAGCAACATATAATAAATGGAAACAGCCACAGAGAAATTAGACAATATGCAATGGGAAGTTATTCTGATGTGCAGTTCCATCTGGGAATAATACCTTTGGCTCTAAAACAGAAAGATGCAGAAAAAAACATGAATGCGATCATAATAAACTATCATTCACCAATATCAACTAAAATAGATGAGACGGATGATGAAGAAACAATTGCTCAAAAAAAACCATTTCGTGATTTATCACAAATATTATTATTTGAAACAGGCATTATTCATTTGGATTATATTAATTCTGAAACTAATGCAAGAGCTGGTTATGTGTGGGCCCCAAATTCACATGTCAAAAGATGGGGTGCAAGATATCCAGAAAATAAAACAAACCTAAATTACTTACCTAGACAACTCAAAGCTAACAATAAAGGCCTAGAAACAGGAAGAACTAGAAATACTCATGAGTTAGTATGGTTAGCAGCTCTTGCCTATATAACTGCTGAGGGATATTCAACAGGCAAAGTTGTCAGGGTCAATTTCAAAGGAAAGTAGATTTACAACAGACAATAACTACTTACAAGTAGTCCAAACTAATAAACTTTATAAATAGAGAATTTATTCTTATATACATGTCACGAGACTTAATTAAAGATAGTTTAGAAGTAATAAGCAGAGAAGTAGCTATGTATAGATCAACCGGTTCTAGCAGCCATGTTCTCCCTATGTTTAAATTCCTTGAAGATGAACTATATGGCTCAAAAAGATACAGAAAAATTGTTCCAGAAGGATTTCCAAGTAATATGGTTGAAGAAAAAGGATTTAGAAGACTGGAAAAACCATCTGAGTCTGAATATTTAGGTGTTCAAATAAGATTAGGTATTACAACAACTCATCTTCGAGAACATATTGGTAATGAAAATCTAAGAGGAATTGTCATGGTGTTAACTAGTGAAAGAGATTATATAGAATTACCATCTCCAGCAAAAGCCACATTAGCAAGTGACTTCGGTCTTGTTCTAATGCTAGAAACTGGTGCAATCTCGGCCCTATATGCTAATATGCAACAAACTGATCAAACATTAATGACAAGTTGGTGTCCATCTGAAAAATCTGGATTTGCAAAACATCCATTCCCTACAGAGCCAAGAGATATTACTCAAACACTTTGGAAACAGAATCCTAATGCTATTATTGATGAATCAAAGGTTGTAGAAGCAATGCCATATGTTATAATGATGGCTGTTAAAGCATATAACCATTGGAACAGACCTAAAAATAAGGTAATTTATCTGCCTCCGGCAACAAGTAAGTAGATATTAATTCTAAAATTATTTTGAGTCATGAGTTCTGAGTGGGTAATCAGTAAGTAGTTATGAGTCTAACTGTATTTTCTCATTACTAATTAATCCATAACCAAATCCCATAACTAACCCATTACTCAAAACCCACTACTATATTAACATCTAATCATTAATAAAACATATAAATACCTCATATATTCAATATTCTATGACAGAAGAACCATTTGAATACCTAGATCATACAGCAGATTGTAAATTTAAAGCCTTTGGAAAGACAAAGGAAGAGCAGTTTAGTAATGCAGCTCTTGCTATGTTTAATGTTATGGTAGATCCTTTATCAGTTAGTCCACAGATTATCAAAGAAATTAATGTAACGGGCGATGATGATTGCCAATTATTATATAACTTTCTAGAAGAATTGTTATTTTTACTTGATACTGAATCATTTTTATTACACAAAGTTATTAAAATGGAAATTGAAGGAAAAGTGTTACACGCTAAAATCTACGGAGACACAGAAATTGACAAATATGAAATTAGCGGTGATGTAAAAGCTGTAACATATAATGAAATGGAAATTTGTGATGATTTTGTGCAAGTAGTTGTTGATTTATGATAGAAAGGTTTGGAAGGTTAGGAGGGCAGGGAAGGTTTGGAAGGTAAAACTTCCAACCCCTCCACACCTTCCGGACCCTCCAAACTTTCAAAAGGGGGCATTAATAATGGAAAAAGAAGTGTTTACTGAAGAAGAAAAAGTATTACTAAAAAAACATGTTACTGATATAGAAAATCCTATCTATTGCATCAAAAACTTACCAGAAGAAGTTGTTGCAGTTTTATTTGCATATGTTAGCAGAAGTCCAAATTCTTTTAAACGAAATTTATTAAAATTATTAGGAAGTGGAGATTTAAATCTAGATGTTAACAAAGTAAGTGATATGTATGGGGATGCTGCTTCAATGCAAGAAGCAAAACAAAAAGCAATGAAATTCCATGAAAAATGGGTTGTTGGTTATGGACATGGAAGTGTTGCAGAACATGCATCCATTAAATTTGCAATTGACAAACTTTCAATTGTCGCTACAAAAATCCTAGAAGACAACAGACTAGGAAGTTACACAGAAAAATCAACAAGATACCAAGTTTTTGATAAGAATGTATTTTATTGGGATCCAAAACTAATGAGTTCTGAGTTTCAAGGAGAAGTTAGAGAACTAGTTCATCTTTTATTTGATACTTATGAAAAGTTTTTGCCAATTGTAACTGAAAAAGTAAAAGCAAAAAACCCAAGAGATGTAGAAGTTAATGAAAGAGCTTATGAAAACTCAATCAAAGCAAAAGTTTGCGATGTTATTAGATATTTGTTACCTGCAGGAACTTTAACTGCAATGGGCTTTACATTCAACGCAAGAGCAGCAGAACATGCAATTCGAAAATTATTATCACACCCATTAACAGAAGCAAGAGAAGTAGGTCAAAAGTTATTAGAAGAAGGAAGCAAAATTTGTCCAACATTATTACAGTTTGCAGGACATAATAATTTTATTTCTGAAACAAACAAAGAAATGAAAAAGTTATCACAATCTATTCTTAAAAAAGATGTGCAAACAACATTGAGTGGAGCAAAAACATCTGAAGACCCAAACATAAAACCAGTAAAAACAATTTGTGTAGATGAAAATGCAGAAGATAAAATAATTGCTGCAATTCTTTATGAACATTCTCAATTAAGTTTTAACGACGTATATTCAGAAGTTAAAGCACTTCCAAGGGAAGAAAAAGAAAAAGTATTTGATGAATACGTAAAAAGAAGAGGAGCATTTGACAGACCAATGCGAGCATGGGAACATGCATTTTTTACAACTGAAATTGTTTGTGATTATGGTGCATTTAGAGACATCCAAAGACACAGAATGAACACGCAAACAAACCAAATATTTAACACTCATCTTGGTTATGAAATTCCAGATGAAATTACTGAATTTGGTCTAAAAGAAGAATATGTTGCAGTGATGGAAAAAGCAAGAACATTGTATGAAAAGTTAGAAACAAAATTTCCTTACGAAGCACAATATTTTATCCCATTAGCATTTAGAGTAAGGGTTTTATTCAGATGGAACCTAAGAGAACTAGAACATTTTATTAGATTAAGAAGTTCTGTACAGGGACATATTTCTTACATCAAAATTGCAAGACTTTGCTGGGCAGAAATTGATAAAAAATACCCATTACTTGCTAAATACATCACACTAAATATGGATGAAGAATATTTAGGAAGGTTAAGAGGAGAGATAGAGACGCAAAAAAAGATGGATAAGGTTAAGGAAAAGTATGGAGATTAATTTTCTTTTTTTACTAGGTCCGTCAGGACATGTCACTCACTATTTTTCTTATTTTATTTTAAATGAAATTCGTGAGAAAAGATTAACCTTCCCCTAATAACCCCCACCCAGCCACCCTTTTACTTAAGTGTTTAATTCTTGTTTTATGAATATACTATAACACAAACTATATAAATTAATTATATATCTATAGATTCAATAGGAGGTTTAAGAAAATGGACATAAAAAAGATTGCTGAAAACACCTGGCAGATACCTAAATCAGGTAACATGAATGTTCCAGGTATTGTTTATGCGTCTGATCAATTAATGGAATTAATTAAGAAAGATAAATCTATTCAACAAATATCAAATGTAGCTTGCCTTAAGGGAATCCAGAGAGCATCATATGCTATGCCTGATGCTCATCAAGGATATTTAGTTTAGCTATGTGCTATCTAAACCACAAATGGTTTTTCTATTGGTGGAGTTGCGGCGTTTGATGTAGATGAAGGAATCGTTTCTCCAGGCGGAGTTGGATATGATATTAATTGTTCAGTTAGATTATTATCCACAAGTATTCCTGTTGCAGAGTTTCTTAAAAACAGAGAAGCAATTGTAGAAGAAATATTTAAGAATGTTCCTAGTGGAGTTGGTTCTAAAGGAAGGATGGGAAGAATTACTAAAGATATGTTACAAGAAGTTCTTGCTAACGGCGGACAATGGGCTGTTAAAGAAGGTTATGGTAAAAAAGAAGATTATGAAAAAACAGAAGATTCTGGAAACCTAAAAGGAGATCCACATGCTGTTTCAGAAAGAGCATTCAAAAGAGGAATGCCACAGCTTGGAAGTTTGGGAGCTGGAAACCATTTCTTAGAAGTACAAGAAATTCAAGAAATATTTGATCCAAAAATTGCAAAAATCTTTGGTGTAGACGAAAAAGGCAATGTTACAATCATGATTCATTGTGGTTCAAGAGGCCTAGGACATCAAGTTGCAAGTGATTATGTTAAAGAGATGGAAGGTAAATATGGTTTTGAGAATTTACCAGACAGAGAACTAATCAATGCACCAATTAATTCTGATTTAGGTCAGAAATATTTAGGAGCAATGAATGCAGCTGCTAATTATGCATTTGCAAACAAACAAATGATTACTCATTGGGTTCGTGAGAGTATTAACAAAGTTCTTGGAAATGCAGACCTTAATGTTGTGTATGATATTTGTCATAATATTGCAAAAATGGAAAAACACACTGTAGGAAGTCTTGATGATCCTGATGCAAAGGGAGAAATTAAAAAACTTTGTGTACACAGAAAAGGTGCTACACGTTCATTTGGACCAGGCAGAGAAGAACTTCCAGATTGTTATAAAACAAGCGGCCAACCAGTTTTAATTCCTGGAAGTATGGGAACTGCAAGTTATGTTTTAGTTGGAACAAAAAAAGCAGAACAAGTAAGTTTTGCAAGTACTGCTCACGGTGCTGGAAGAGTAATGTCCAGACATGAAGCATTACGTCAATTCCATGGTGAAAAAGTTAAAAAAGATTTACTTGAAAAGAATATAATGGTTAAGTCTGCATCAATGAGAGGAATTGCAGAAGAATCACCTGGTGTCTACAAAGATATTGATGAAGTTGTAAGAGTTAGCAATGCTTTAGGTATCGGTAATCTAGTTGTTAAAGTTAAACCATTAGGTGTAATAAAAGGATAATAAAAGTTCACTAAAACTTAAAAGAGGTAAAAGTGGAGTACAAAATAAAAGAGTTAATACAAGAAGGAAAAACAACAAGAACTTTTAGATTAGTTCCCCTTGAGGGTAAAATAATAAACTTTAAACCTGGACAATTTGTAATGTTAACTGCAGAAATAAAGGTAGAAAAAGACAATAAACTTGTTAAAAGAGCTTATTCTATTTCAAGTTCACCTCAAGAAACATACATGGATTTAACGATCAGAAAAGTCCCAAAAGGTTTAATGTCAAATTATGTAATGGAGTTAAAAAAAGGAGACATAATGAATATTGAAGGGCCTTATGGAAGATTTATATTTGAAAAAAAAATGAAAGAAATTGTTCTTATTGCAGGTGGTTTTGGAGTAATGCCATTTAGATGTATGGTTAACTATATTAGAGACAAAAAATTAAACACAAAAATTACGTTAATAGTTAGTGAAAGACATCCAAATGATACGGTGTTTAGAGAAGAGTTTGAAAAACTTAAAACAAAAAGTAAAAATTTCAATTATTTTATAACGTATACGAGAGTCGAGAAAAATCCAGAATATGGTTTTGTTGGAAGATTAGATAAAAAAAAGTTATCTAAAATGATAAAAGATTTCAAAACACCATATTATTTTTCCTGTGGTTCCTTAGGTTTTATAAAAAGTGTAAAAGACATTTTATTAAAACAAGGTGCAAACAAGGAGAAAATAGAAGTAGAAGGATACTGATGGAAGTTTTAAGTAGTAAGTTTGAAGTAAGAAGTTGTAAGTGAAAATAATAATTCAAAAATAAAAAAATTAAATTACAAATTAAAAAATAAGGCCATAAAATGAAAGCATTATTAATTATTTCACAAAAAGGATTTCAAGACCAAGAGTACAATCCAATAAAAGATGTTCTAGAAAAAGCACATATTGAAGTAGAAACAGCTGCTCCTGAAAAAAGTGAATGTATAGGTAAATTTGGTGGAAAAGTTATGCCTGAACATGCAATTGATAGTGTAACTATTTTTAATTATGACATTATTATTGTAATTGGTGGTCCAAGTGCATTAAGCCTTGGAAATTTACCTGAATTTAATCATGTAATAAAAACTGCGTGGGAAAACCAACAAAAGATAGGCGCAATTTGTATTGCACCAATGTTATTAGCCCAAGCAGGACTTCTTGTAGATAAAAAAGCAACTGTATTTCCAGCACCTGAAGCAATTGAGGCATTTAAAAGATTCAAAGCACATTATGTAAAAGAATTAGTTGTCAGAGATGGTAACATGATAACAGGAAATGGACCAGAAGCAGCTGAAAGCTTTGGAAAAGAAGTTGTTAAGATGTTGAAAGAGTAAAATTATTAATTTTTCTTTTTACAATATAAGTTTAGCCAAGTATAGTCCACATGTTTATTGTTGGAGTCATTAGATGTAGTATCAACAATTTCAAACCCTGCTTTATTTAGATACTCTTTTATTTGCTCCTCCATGAAAAATACCCAATACTTTTCTACATTTTCATGCCTTGGATCTTCTTTAATTCCATCTCCTTCTCCTAATTTAACTGAGATGTAAAAAATGCCTGTGTTTTTTAAGATTCTTTTAACTTCACTTAAAGTTTTAAGTAAATCTTGTTTTGGAATATGAACAAATGAAGCACTTGCCCAAACACCATCAAATTTCTTGTCATTAAACTCTAATTTCCTCATGTCCATTAATTTAAACTCTGCTTTTGGTACTCTTTGTCTAGCTAATTCTATAAAATTTTCAGAAAGATCAATTCCTGTTACGTTATAACCTTTTTCAACTAGTTTTTCAGCATCTCTGCCTTGGGCACAGCCCATATCAAGAATTTCTTTTCCATCAGAGTTTTGATCAATTAAATCTAAAAACAGTTTAACTCTTTCTTCCCGATATAAAGGATCAGTTCTTTCAATATAACCTTTAACTGTTTTATCGTAAGAGTCAATTGTTTTTTTTATATGTGGTTCCATAAGATTTAATTGATTAAGATAATATAAAAAGTTTGTGAATAGGTGGGAAAAGATTCTAAAAAAAAGAAATTCCTAGTGAGAAAAGAGCATCCGCAATTGTTGAAGAGTATTATACTGCATGTCACTCTACAACACTAGGTCCGTTAGGACATGTCACTCACGAGTTTTTAAGATTAAAATTAAGAAACAATCAAAATAAGTAAATAAGAAAGAAAATAAATCTATTTCTCTAAGAACTCAACAATAGTTTTAAGATGTCTTTGAGCATATGCATCTGGTTGTGCATCATATGTTCCAACCCTAGTGAATTGGCCATCTTTTATAATAGGAACAATACCAACATCTAAATGTTGTTTATCATAATCTGCAATTTTCTGCACAAGATCTGGTGTTACATTAACAGGAGTTTTAAGTTCCATAAAATTAAGATTGTCAAGTACACCTTCTAATTTACTCTTAGACATGTAAGCTTCATCTGGACCAATAACTTTAATATCATGAATATTTTCATACCAGCCTTTCCAGCCCCATCGCCAGCCCCAAACACTTAATTCTACTTTATAACCTTCTTTCCCTACTAATTCATTTTGATAATCTGAAGAAGTTGTTTTAAAAAAAAGCCAGTCTGTGTTTTCAAAAACACCACTAGTTGTTTGAACAAGATATTTTTGGTCTCCACCATCAGCTGTTTTCTCTGTTAATCCTTTAACAGTTGTTGTTACTGTCCTAGGCATTCCTGAGTAAACAAAGCTTCCTATTGCTACTGTTGCAGCAATTGCAGCACTCCAAAATAATACCTTCCCCTTACTAAACTTTCTTTGTTTAGGTTTTGATCCTGTTTGTTCTGAATTTCCAAAACTTAGTCCTTTTCTTGTCATTGTAATTACAAAGGAATGAATATGGTTTTAAAAAGGTTATTAAAATTAGTTAAATAGCATAATGTATACATAAAATCACCAAAAACCTTAATAACCAGTACATTATCCTAATATTATGCCAAGACTAATAAGCAGTAACGGGAAGAAAGTTGTTTCTGGGCAAACAAAGATTGCTCATGTTGTAAGCGGTGGTGGTATGAAGTCATTGTTCTATCAAATGGGCGTTGCGATGTGCTTTGAGAATAAAAGGTTTAGATATCAAGGAGGATTGTTAGATAGTCCGACTGAAAAACTATTACCAAGACATCAACCTGGAACAAATATAATTGACATGATTGTTGGCTCAAGTGCTGGTTCTGAATTTGGAATTGGTCCTGCTTTAGGACATAGTGCCAGAGACATGTATGAATTATTTATGAGTGATGAACTTCTTAAAAAAAGAGGGTTTGCAAGAGGTGTATGGAAATATATAGATACAAAATGGGATGCTGTTCCTCAACTTGTAAATTTCGGAAAAGCAATTCCAAAAGCTTTGGGGTATGATGGAAATTGGAGATCATTAAGAAAGGTTTTTGGACATACATTTTCACCAATGGATTTTATCAGAAGTTTAAACATTGAGTCAATGACAATCAAAAGTCCATTTGTATTAACAGGATTAGAAAGAAGATTAGATGCATTCTTAAGAACTGATAATGTCTTTGAATACAAAAATGATTTTAGATGGCTTGATTGTGATTTCTTTGTTGTCACCACACCACTTAACAGAACTGGAAGAATTGTTTATTCAAGGAGACCATTCGAAGCAAACCATAGAATTACTTACAGAAATGATCTGAAAATATCAACAGCAATTGCTGCTTCTAGTTCATTACAATGCTTCCATCCACTCAGAGCAACACATTTCAATGGAGAAGAAGTTGATTTAGTAGATGGTGAAACCAGAAAAACATTATCATATAAAATTGCAGGAGATAATGGTGCAGATTTAGTTTTTGTCTCATATACACATGTTCCTTTTATGTATGATCCATCAAGATCAATTGCTGATCATGGCATGGGTCATATAGATGTTCAATCTTTATATCTAATGATTGAAGAAAAAATATTAACATCAAAAGAATCAACAGAAGCAAAAAATAAAACATATCATAAAGTTAAAGAAACTTTTGAAAGAGCAAAAAGAGATCATCCGGGAGAATTAGAAGTAATTTGTGAAGTAGAAAAAGAAATTATGGAAGTAATGATGATAGGAATGAACATGAGACCTGGAATTGAATATGTATTCATTAATCCAGAAAGCACTAATCAAGATTTCTTTTTTAGTCCACACATGTACATGGGCCAAAAATACATTGAAAAAATGGCAAAACAAGGCTATGAAGATGCTGAACGTGTATTAAAAGGATATGAATTTAGATTTGGTCTACCAAAAGATGAATTACCGTTTACTTATAAAAGTGCAGAAGAAAAGAAATAAACTCCAATAAATGTTTGCATCAACAATAACTTTTTTTACTTTCTTGTTTTTGATTCATACAAAACAATAGGTACAGAGAAATCTGATTTTGTAGTTGTTAATTGATTAGTAAAGTCAATTGTGTCTACAACATGATCTTTAGTTCCAAGATGAGACATAGCAACGTACATTTCACCAACTTTATCAGATTCAGGCATTCTAAGATAAGGTGAAAACATACTTTTACCACCTGGAAAATTTGAGATACCAGTCGTTATCCAAATAGTAATGTCTTTAGTACATTCAGTTGGAACTCCAGTTTCTTCGTGGAAATTTGTTGTATAATAACTATATCCGGGAATAGAAACACCACTATATGTTTTTCCACCACTTAAAATATCTACAATCAACCGGGGCTCATTGGTAATTCTTCTAGATGTTACCATAGAACCATCCTTAGAATCTTTTTTTATTCCTGGTTCTTGAAAATAAGTTGCAAATTGATTAACCATTTCTTCGACTAAAGTTATTGAAGTATCAAGAAGAAATGGCATGGACTCCATATGCTTGTAAAAAGCAAATTTATTATCTTTCTGAGGAAAATTTCGCAGAGGGATGTCATCTAAAAATCTTAAAATCCAATTTGAAAAATACATGGACTGCCCTCGTTCCTCAAAATATTTTAAAGTTAAATCAAGTGCATGTTGTCTTGCTTCTTTATGTACTTCATTAAATTGTTGTAAATTCATTGGTGCAGCTTTCTCAACAAGAACACCATCGATTACTTTACCTTCTAAAAGAGAACAAAAATCTCTTGTTTCTTCTAATGCATCACCTAAAAGAAATTGTCTACCAGTATAAGGCAGAGGATCTAATATAACGTGACCATCAATTGATTCAAAATAAGTTGATTTGTAATGAGTAAGAAGAGATTCAATTAACCGCGGTAATAATTTTAAACCAACATCACTTTGAATTACATTTCTATTAGCTCTAATAACTTCTGTAAGAGAAATTACTTCTGCACCCTGCATAGCTAACGCCGTACTTGGAGGAGCCATTTAACAAATCACCAGATTACTACCCATAGTCATAATTATTCCCCTCACTTGTTTAAATAAACATAATATGAATCAAAACATATGTTCTAATATGTATATGTTAGAAAAGATATATATATAAACATGTACATACCTAAAAATTAGACAATCACCAGTTTTAGTTTTATTCTTTTTATTTCATTAAAAGATTTCTTCTCTTAATGTCTTTAATGATTCAGCAACTAATTCATTCATGTCTACTTTTGTTTCTTCCCATTCAATTCTTCTTATTGTTGATTTTGTTGCTGGATGCTTAGGACCTAGAACAGAACACATTTCAGGACCAGTTGACATTTCATAAGTTCCTATTTCTCTTGCTAATGCAACTGTTTCATTTTTATCATTAGTAAGAATTGGTCTTAAGATGGGTAATTTTGTTACCTTTGAAATAACTTCCATGTTCCTTAGAGTTTGTGAACCAACTTGGCCAATATTATCTCCCGTAATAAGAAATTTACAACCCTCTTTCTCTGCAATAATCTCAGCAGTTCTTAGAAATAATCTTCTTTGTAAAATATAATAATAACGATGATCACATTTCTTTGTTAATATTGCTTGCTGCTCACCATTTGTAATTGTAATTAACTTTTTGATTCCTAAATGTTTAGCAGTGTTTATTGATTTAACTTCAGGAGTATTATCAGTGAAAGGCTCTAGTGAGAAATGTAATGCAATTAACTCATAACCCTGCTTCTGCATCATATAACCAGCAACAGGGCTGTCTATTCCTCCTGATAATAATAAAAGAGCTTTTTGTTTCATATTGTATAAAATAGGTTGTGTTTATTTAAATCTTACTGAACATTTGCTAAAACCGTAGTTGATTCTGTTTTCTGTCTGAAATAATGATTGACAAACTTCGTCATAATATAAGTATGCAGCAATTGATCTTCGGTATAATTACCATCTGTTGGAAAATCACGTTTTAGGAATCTCTCAATATGTTCTCCTAATCCTTTAACACCATGTTCATCATCTAGAATTAATACTTCATCTTCTATTGCCATGATTATACTATGTTTAACCAAAGAGATATAATTAGCTTTTTCTGTAGATTCAAAACCATTTGTAATTTCTGGTTCACCATTCCTTGCATATCTAAAACCATCTGTTCCAGCATCATAAACTAAAGAACCAAGATTATCTCTTTCTTCAACATGAATTTTTACCAAATTATTAAATCTAATAGCATAAAAATCTTTAAGAGTATCATCAATAACATGTTCAAAGTACTTTTTAATAGGGACCGGCATATTTGGGTTTTCCCCTAGTAATTCTGCTGCTTTTTCTGGTGTAAATCGTGACATTTTCGGTAGAATTAAGTTATCATTAATAAGATTATTGAAATAAAGTTTTTAGTGACAAAATAGCATCCGCAATTGTTGAAGAGTATTACACTCTCCATTTCAATACAAAAGATGATAATATTCACACATAACTCAGCATAACATTTAAAAACTCAATCAACTTCCCTTCTCTAATGGCAGGGGAAGTAAATGAAGTGAAGAGAGAGGCAAAGCCTCAATATGATACTGATTTATTAATGCTAATTTCTGATGTAGCTATTGAATATGAATTGTTACACCAAGATGGCACAATCCCAGAAGGAGTTAATCCAGGCCAAGAGCATATCAAAACAATGCTAAAGGATAGACTTCCTAAAGTTTATGAAGAAACTGGTGAAACTGTTGATGATGCTGATATTAGCAGAGCAATTAATAATTTCTTAGGCGAACCTTATAAATTTGTAGAACCACAAGGTGGTCTTAATCATTGGTTAGCAAAAAGGCATGTTAATAGAAATTATATTAATAATGTATATGTTAAGCCAGGGTTACTAATAAGCGCTATTGTTGCTGTTGGTGCTTTTAGTACATGGGGAGTAATTGAACATCTTGAAGCAAAAGCTGAGACTGCTGTAGAAGAAGCAGTTGTTGGTTTTTATGATAATTTTTCTAAACTTGAGGATAGGCTTTCAGAATTAAAAATGTCTGCAAAAAGATTAGAAAATGATTCTGATTTCCCAGATATGGAACAATTATTATTACATTTTAGCAATGCAGAAGCAGAATTAAGTGCAGCACACCCATTCATAGATGAATATATTCTTACTGGTGTTGAAGAAACAGTAACAAGAGACAATATGGAATTTGTTCTGGACAAAACAGGAAAAGAAGATCTAAGATTAGAGGAAATTAAGACTCAATTAAATGCAGCATCTTCAATTATTAATTTAGAAGTAAATCTTAATAAAACAAGAGAAGGTCTTGAAAATATGCTGACAGTAGTAAGAGCAAGTAATGGTCCTGAAAAATTAATTGACAGGGCAGAAACATACTATAATAATGGTATGGCAGCTGTTGGAGTAAGAGATATTGCTGAAGCTGACAAATATTTAAACGGCCTAAAAAGCTTGAAAAAAGATATTAAAGATTTATCAATTCTTCCAGGACAAATAGAAAATCTTTACACAACAATTTTAGCAACTGCTAAAGAAGACAAGGCTAAAGATCAAGCTGAGGCTATCTATAAAGAAGCACAAGTATACGCAGAAAATGTCGACGCTAAAACCTTAAGAAAGTTATATGATGGATTACAAAAACTAAGTGCAAAATTAAATCAAGAATATACAGTTACAGTTATTAACGAAGAAGGTAAAAAAAGCGGAATTGATAGATATTATGAAGATGAAGATGGAAAAAGAATAGCTGGTTATTATCTAATTGTTGAAGCAAAAGACGGTATGAATAGAACACTAAGGTTGAATATTAAAAACGAAGAGAATGGTCAGACATACCAAGTTACAAGTTGGGGAGAAAGAGTACCACACCACGTTTATGAAAGAATTGGACAAGATAAAGGCGATGATGGAAAAATTCAAGATAATGTTGTAACAAAGAAACAAAAAGGGTTTTTAGAAGAACGAGTGATTATGTCAGGAGTTCAAAAACAAGGACAAATTACTCAATGGTAATTTTCATAAGGTGAACAAAACATGGATGCATATCGAATTCAAAGCAAGATCAAAAGTAAAGTAAGAGAATTAGAAAGTGAAAGATCTGATGCTCGAAGTAGATTGCGTACTACAGAAAGACAATCATCCCAATTACACAGAGAAAGAGAAGGCCTTTATGTTCAATTAGCTCAATTTTATTTACCAGAGATGGAAGCTGGCCAAATTCAAGATACAATCTCAGGTATTCAAAACCGAGTAGAGTTTATTTTCAAAAGAAAACTACAAAGACAAGAAGAAATTGATAGATTAATTAGTGACTCAAGTCAAGCAAGATCTATTCTTGAAGAAGAACTAGAAGTTTTAGTTAAAGAAACAGATGAAAAAGAAATTAGAATGGAAGAGTTAAGAGAAGCAACTGCTAATTCCTTAAGTGAAAATCAAGAGTATCAAGATTTACATGCACAAGCAAAAAAAGCAAATGCAAGATTAGAAAGAACAAAAAAAAGAGCTGGAGCATTTACAGATATAAAAGAAAAGAGAACAAGAAGTTATAGAAGAAACCGATTATTTGAATATTTAAATGATCGAAAATATGGAACAGAGCATTATCTTGCATCTGGCTTAGTAAGAAAGATGGATAACCTTGTTGCAAAAGTTGTTAATTATGAGAGATTAAAAAAGAATTCAGAAGAAATGGGAACTGCTCATTATGAAATGCAAAAAGTTGTTGAGCAAAGACAAACAGATTTAGATCTTTTAGTACAACAAATTGCAAGTATTGAAGAAGAGACTTCTTTAGAAATGGGTTTAATAGGAGCGACTGAAGAATATAGAGCAAAAGCATTAGCAAAAGATAACAAAAACAGTGAAGTTGAACAAAATAATCAAGCTTTTGTAAGATATACTGCTGAAGATAAACAATTAGAAGACACCCAAGGAAGATATTATGGAGAAGCAATTCAAGAAATCCTTAAACTATTAAAAAACGAAAGTATGCATAAATTAAAAGAAAGAGCAAGAGACACACAAAGTCCTAGAGATGATAAAATTGTTGATAGAATAGAAGAAATTGATGGGATGACTGAAGGAATAGAGAATAGAATAAAAGATCTTAGAAAAGATCAATATAAACTTGATGAACAAATCAGTGGCTTGGAAAGCATCAAAAGAAAAATAACTTATAATTCATTTGATAGTAGCAGATCATACTTTGATCATTTTAATATGGATGCATTATTAGTTGGTTATCTAGCAGGAAGAGAATCCTCATCATCAGTATGGAGAACAATAGACAGAAACCATCATGAAAGACCTAGACCAAGTTATCAATCAAGTTCATCTTATTCATCCCCATCATCATTCTCATCAGGAAGTGGATTTGGAGGCGGTGGTTTCTCAAGTGGTGGTGGCTTTGGAGGAGGAGGCTTCTCAAGTGGTAGCGGCTTTTAGATAGTTTTTTATTTCTTTAGTTTAATAAATTTGTAAATAAAAAGAATTCTTAGTGAAAAAATAGCATCCGCAATTGTTGTAGAGTATTACACTACAAACCCGCTTTTGACTCATAACTAATCACTCAAAACCAACTCATAACCCAAAACTACTTACTCAAAACCATACTAATAAATCAACCCAACCAACACACCATGTACTTGCTCAAATCTTACTTTCTGTGGGTCTTGGATTACGTTGTTGTCTCCTTTTGCAATGTAATAGATTCCTTTTTTATCTTTTCCTACTTCTAGAACTCTGTGGGCAATAATGCTGTCTTCATACCTGTAAGAAATAACATCACCTGGCCTTATATCCTCTGGTGATTGTGGAATTACTTCAATACCATTTGTTCCAGTATCAAAAACAGGATCCATTGAATTAGTGTTAACAAAAGATGACCAAGAAGCATCTTTAAGGTCAATCACAATTTTATCATCATAAACATGAATATTCTTTTCTTTAATCCTGTCTTGCGGTGAATTTCTCTCATTATCACCTAAAAGAAATCTTAAGAAAATTGATTGTGCTTTCTCAGGAATTGCACTAGTTACAATTGTATCTGCTGAAGTTTCAAGAGTTTTGTACGGCAAAGAAGCTTGTTTGGAAGGAAAAGCATTGCTCATTTCCATATGATTCACATCATACAATCCATGACAAAACCAGCCAACTAGAAAAACTAGCATGAAATACATTACAAATAAACCCTTTTTCATTAATATTAACCCCCAATCCCTGTAATACTTTGATACTATTGTTTATCTGAAATCAATAACACCAAAAGTAATATATTCTAAAAAATATATTAGTAAGAACACGCTCTTTTTCTAATATAAGGGTATATTCATTACTTTATAAAAGTTATTATATAAAATCTTTAAAATTATAAATAAAATAGAAATACGTTGCTAAGAGGTGGTAAAATTTCATTATTTTTTATCATAAACTCTATGTAAATAATCTAATGCATCTCTTCCAGAAACTTGTTTAACAGCCCTTGCTTCTGCTTGTTCTTTTTCAAGCCTAGCAATAGCTTCATCAGGATCTGAATTTATTTTCATGTTAATCCCTAATTTATTAGTGAAATATCTATAATCAGAAATAGCACATGTAAAAGCCGCAATACCAAAAGAAAATAAACTTGTAAAATTAGGTTGAACATTACAATTACCAAGCATAAGAACCTCTGCAATTTGTCTCGCTAAATAATGGTTTCCAAGGGGCATATTTGCTAAAGATTCCATATTTGCTTTTCTTGCTCTTTGTCTTTTTAATTTTTTTGGAATTTGAATTAATCGGTAAACTTTTCCAATATCATCACCCTCTACAACATTTGGCATACCATAACCATACACATCTCCCGCAGCATCTATCATATGCACATACCTTGCAATAATACCTACATTTTTTTGGGGATCATGCCAATATCCAATTAAAAAACCAGCATTTTCATCTTTTTTTCTTAATACATCTCCTATTTGTATAACATGATCTCTTGCTAAGATATCATCCAAAAAAACAGCATCATTTCTTGACAAGGTATTATAATCTTTAGCAGTATCTAGAACTTCTTCTCTTTCTACGATTGTTCCACGCCTTGTTCCTAAATCTAAAGAAATATGCCAACCATATTGGTTTTTTTCTATAGCTTCAGCTCCAACAACTAATGGTTCTGCTCGTGGAACTGCCTTTAACTTCAGACCCACTTTTTTTTTAATTAATTTATTTAACCAATCATCACTCATAAACAAAAGAAATGAATATGGCTTTTTAAAGTTAAGGAATTTAGTTATTTTAAATATTAAAAAGTTAAAAATTCGTGAGCTATATGTCCTTCGGACCTGGTGTTGTAGTGTGATATGCAGTGTAATACTCATCTAAACTGGGCCGAAGGCAATGCCACTCATGAAAATTTGTTTTTTAAAAGAAATAATTACTTTGCAAAGGTTGTTGGGTTTAAGGCCTTTAACCCATATGCAGGTGCTTGTCCATTAACTTGTTCATGCCACTTCTGAACATAGAATGCAAGATCCCATCCATCCATGCCATAAGTTTGAACTCTGTTAGTTGGTTCTTCATGTCCTGAACAAAAGGGATAAATGTTATCTCCATTTGCTTCCATTTGAGCTTGTCTTTTTGTAGTACATCCATTAAACATAGAATGACCTGGACCATCATAACAATATACAGTTTTTGTTTCTGGCATTGAATTTAGTCTTTTAATAATTAATTCCAAAGGCATTACTAAACCTTCCTCAGAAAGTATTGAATAACAAATTTCCCTCTGTGGTTCTTTATCCTCTGCATCATATACTGCTCTTGCGTTATTATATTTCTCTTCTTCGTCTTGATAAAACTCTTCAATATTGCCATTTTCATCATAAGCATCATCAGGAATACTATCTTCAGGAGGAGAATCCCATAAGTGTGCTTTCATCATTTCAGAATGTGCATCAAAATAACTATGAACATCAGTAAAACTTGGTTTAAATAATTTATCAGTTAAATGTCCACATCTAACTCTTCCACCTGTATCAAAAACTCTTTCAGTGTGTTTTTCATCTCTTGGACAAGTATCATGATTAATGTAAGGTAATTCAAATTTAGTATATAATAGATCAACTTCTTTTTCATGGTAAAGTTCTTGGAAATTGTCTTTATTTTGCTTTTTCCAATTTAGAATAAATTTTACAAGGTTTTGGCCATTCATCTCATACATCACGCCTTCTCTAAATCCCCATCTACAACTATCAAGACACGCACCTAAATGCAAACCCTTCATTCGGCTCTTATTCATCAAGAATCTAGCTTGCTGTTTTACAGATCTATCTCCTCTACTTATTGCCTCAGGGTCTTTACCCTCAAAGAACCTTACCAATGTATATGGAACTCCCATAAAGATATGATTAATTAGTTTATATTTAAAGATTTATAGAGTAAAAAGGATGTTTTATTGTTTTCTTGATTTGAAGCCTAAAAAACTAATTAGTGATCAAAATAATCCCTCAATAACCCCCAACCACCCGCCCCTTAATCCGAATGGGGATAAACTGAACCAAATCTGTTGTCCATGCAACTACTACACTTCTTTATATAGAAAAATTGTCTAATAGAGTGTAGGTTTTTCCGAAAGAGGGGAGTTGGTAGGAAAACCAGCATAAATTGAATGATTTTAGAAAAAAAAGGTGTTAAGAGGTAAAATATGGACGCAAGACCAACATTTTCAACAATTAAAGAATCTGATCTTAAGATTTTAAGTGAATTAAGAGATAATTCAAGACAAACTTTGGCAGAAATATCAAGGAAAACTAGAATTTCAATCTCTACAGTGTATGACAGAATTAAATTTCATGAAAATGATTTAATCAAAAGAAACACATGCATGATTGATTTTCAAAAACTAGGATATGGAATAAGAACAAGTATCTTAGCAAGTGCAAATGAGAAAGATGAATTCAGAAAGTTTGCTAAGGGACACCCAAACATAAACTCTGCATTTGAAATTGACAATGATTTCAATTTCTTATTAGATTGTGTATTTCCAAACATGTCTGATTGCAGAGACTTTGTAGAAAACTTAGAAAAAAATGGTGTTGAAAAAAGTCAAGTGCATTATATTATTGATGAAGTTAAAGTTGAATCATTCATGAGTGCAAAAAGTGAAAATAAAATAAGTGAAACAAAAAAAGAAGAAAGAGAAAAAGCAGTTCAAACAAATTAATCAAAACAATTCAAAAACACGGTGATGGAGGATTAAAATGATAGGCGAAGAAGGAGAAGATAATATAGATCCAATAAAATTGGGAGAAGCAGCATTAGAAGAACACGCATCAGCACCTACACAAGAAGATGATGAGATATTAGATGCTGTAGTATCAGAAGATGACGCAATAAAAAGAATTGGACAAGAAACATATTCACAACAACAGAAGTTCAAACAGAAGAAAGGATTTAAAGGAATCGTTGCAAGAGTTCTAGCAGGAGCGATGTTATTGGGAGCAGTTTATACTGCAGGAGTTTTTACAAAAGATTATGTTGTAGCTGGCCATGATTATTTAACAGACCATGTTAGTTCTTTTTTCTTAGATGCGGATAATGCAATTAGAAATGCATGTTCAACAAATCCTAACGAAGCAGGACAAGATTATAAAGCAAAACTTGGAGAATATAATAACCAAATTTGGAAGTATGAACATTCAATGTTACAAGTAGTTGAGAAAACAACTGATAACATAAGTCAAGTAGGTCTTGAACAAGTTACAGCAACTAGTTTTAATAAGATGGATAAAGCAAGACAAAAAGCATTCATCGTCGAAAAAGCAAAAGAAGTTGGAATGAAACAATTACCACAATACGTTGGAAAATAGTTAAACAAGACATAGTTAAGTTAAAAAACAACATGGCCAGGCGAGGCGAAGGCGAGTAGGACTTTTGAATGTAATGAAAAAGTCCGTCTGTGCCAAAGTTGTTGTTTTTTACATATAAAATAAAAAAATTAAAAAATAAAATGGCAACAAGAATCGAAGGAAGAATGACAGGATGGAAAAAGGTTGCATTAATTGCATCTATACTTGCATCCCTAACAATGGTTGCAAGAGGAGCATTTGATTGTGGAATTCAATATATGAGTTTACCAAAAGCACCTGCAGAAGTAGAATATATGCCAAGAGTTATTACTGTAGGATATCATGGAGAAGCAGAAAAAACTTCAGAATTCAAAGGAGGAGAATTATATTTTAATCCTGAAAAACCATTTCAAGATGAAATTGATACCAGCAGAAGTTTATATAATATAGTTCAAGGTGGAAAAGCAACAATTGATGCGTTTAAATTTCCTTATAAACTATTAACAGGAGAAGAAAGTATTGACGAAAAAGCACAAAGTCAAAATCCACAACTCAAGACACCAACAACACCTAAAACCATGCTAGAAGATAGAATTCAACCATGGTATAAAAAAAATCAACCAAGTGATAATGGAAGTAATAAAAATTATGAAGATACTTTACAAGAAATTTTAAGAGATAATAAAGCAGAAACATATGTTATATAATTTTAATTAAAATCAATAGGCAAATGTGAAAACAGATCAAGTATATAATAAAAAATTAAATTCAAAACAATAAATCATATTCATAATAATGAAAGAATCAACTTATTTATCAATGAGAACAATGGGAAACAAAATAGCAAGATTAGTCTTGTTAGGTTGTGTTTTGTACACAGCTTATTCAGGCGCGAAATATTTTGGGATTATAGGTTCAGCTAGTGATAGCAATGCAAAAGGAAATCCTACAAAAATTGAAGACACAATTGAAGGAGAACAAGACAAAAACAAAACAAAATCATTCCCAGGACCAGAAGAATGGAAAAGAGAAAACAAATATGAAACAAATTTTTTAGATGATTTTTTTGATACAGTTGGAGATGAAATGGGAAGAAGTATTGATAGAGCACAGAAAAATGCAGGGAATTATCTAAAAAGAAAAGCAGATGAAACAATTGAACCATTTACAAAACCATGGATAGAATTAAACAAAGAATTAGGACATTATGCAAAAAGAGTCAATAAAGATTATGTTGTTCCCTTGTTAAGATAATTCCAAAAAGTATAGTTAGGTGTATTAAGATGTCAAGAAAGAAAAAATCACCTCAACAGTTACAAGAAATTGCAACACAATTTGAGTGTTTTGTTGCTATACTCTGTTATAATACAGGACTTAAAACAACAAGATGGGATGTTACATATAGAAAAAAAAATGGTAGCAAACGACAAGTTGATGTTGAATATGTAAGAAGAAATGGGATTTACAGACAAAAAACAGTTATTGAATGCAAGTACAGCTCAAATCCTGATGCAAAGATTGGAGTTCATCATTTTATGGAAGGAAAAGATCAAAAAAAAGATCAAAAAAAGAAAATAAAAGAAAATTTAATTAGAGAAGTTGATGAAAGAAGACTTTATGTTGATGCCTACAAGGCAATTCTTGTCACCAATGCATATTATACAAAGGAATTAAAAGCAGATGCAGAAGAACATAAGGTTCAATTATGGGATAGAGAAGTATTAGAAAAAAAAGTTAGGGAAGCAAGAAGTTTATTTGGTCTTGGGAAAGTACGTTTACCCAATTTTAGATCACTAGAACAAATGATTGCAAAAACAAATGTTGAAAGATATGCACATTTACGAGGAGGAAGTTATGTTTTGTAAAACATGACTACAAATTACTAAATTGTAAGGAGAAAAAATGGTAAAACAATCATACACTCAAAAATTAGAAGAAAGGTTAGAAGAATTAAGACAAATTGGAAAGAAAAATGTCTTACCTGTTTATAGACCTAAAGATACATGGGAAGAGTTTGAACAAGAAGTGATGAGTGAAAATTCTAGTGTCAAAAAGAAAATTACAACATTTATTTTTAAGCCAGGAAAAGGTTATGATTTAAGAGAAGGAATTGAAAAAGAAATAATAGAAGCAAATGATTTTTTAAATCATGCCATGCAATCATATTCAACAAAAGTAAAAAGTATTGTTGCACAAGGACAAAAAATAAGTTTATTAGAAAAAAGATTAGAGTATGCAATATCAGTAAGTTCAATGTTTAATGGTGAGTTACAATTAGACAAGCAAGATGTCATAGAAGAACAAGAAGATACAGAAATACAAGGAACATATGAACAAGAAACAGCAGAAGAGATAAAACCAAATAATAGAGAAGAAGTAATTGATGCAATTCATTCTTACACTCAAATGATTGAAGAAAAGAAAAAAACATATGATGAATCAATTGCAAATTTAGATACATTTGTTAAAAAAGTAAAAGTAAAAACACAGAACATAATGCCACTGTTAGGAAAAATAGAATTGTTTAGAGAATATGTACAAGATTATGCAACCACAGGAAGTTCTCAATATATTTTAGAAAGATTAGATGAGCACTCAGCAACATATTTAACATTAGTAAAAAGCAAAACTAAAAATTCAAATGCAAATAGTATTGACTTAGTATCAACAAAAGTTATGTTAGAAATGGAAAAAGAAAAACAAGAGGGTAAAGCAGATTATATGAGTAAAGGAATAGTAAAATATTTTGAAGAAAGATGTAAATTATTACAATCTTTTTAATAATTTTAATTATTTTTATGATTTATTAGGTTTTGAAGACGAAAAAACGCAAAATTCACACCAAGTAGGTGGTAAAAAAACCACCCTTATTTTCGGAAAAAACAGGGGGTTTTTTAAAAATTTAGTATTAATAAGTGCTAAAAATAAGGAAGATTTATATAATCTAAGCCGTTTCTTTATTAATGGGGTAAGTTAATAAAGAGGATAATAGTTGGCAGGGTGTATGAAATCGGACAAACTCTCGGATTAGTAGGCAAAGGAAAAGTTGCTAACGCAATCTTTGAATTAATAACAGATCCTAGTACTTCACTTGATGCTATATCCCGCATTGTGTTCTATAATCATTTTGGACAAGATAGAGAAGCAGAATTTAAAAAAGATGTAGAAGAAAGAGAATTTATCGATCATAATTCTGATTCTGATAATCCAAATGAAATTTCATTAGAAAAAATTCTTGATGATAATAACATAAAAATCGAATTTGAAAGTAACTTTGATGTTTTTTATGAAAATTCAGATGCAATTGTATTAGCACCAGGAAAAGATATAAAACCACATGACCCTACTAAAGACAAGCCAAGAAACTTTAACAATGATTTATACGATGCATTATTAGCTGATTTTCAAGTAGCTATGCCTGGTTATCAAGATGATCAAAGATATCCCCCATTTTTCAACCTTAGTGCAGGGTTAATGAAAACAAGTGATACAGATTCTCAAGCAAAATTATTCAAACAGATATTAGAAAACCCAGAAAGTAATTTTAACAAAGCTGGAGAAAAATTAACAAGTGCAATTGCACCAGGTGCACCTGGAAAAGACATTGAAAACAGAATTACTTATGAAGCATTGAAAGAAGTTATGAGTATGACTGCTGATGGAAGAATTCCTTTTAGTTATAGGATTTGGACTTGTTTTCCATCATCACTTGCAACTATAATTGATTATGGAATCAAATTAAGAGATACCATGAAACAAAAGCCAAAGCCAGTTATGATTGTTACAAACGAACCAACAATGGCAAGCAGTGTGATTTCTTTAATTGCGCCAAAATTAACACCATACATAGTAGGGGTTGCAGATTTTGAATCTGAAAGAATTCAAGCAATGTTTGTTGAGAAGTATGGTGAAGAAAATGCACCACAACAAGGAGACTTAGGAACAATTGGCATCCATGATTATGAATCATTAATTGATTCTCGACCAGGATTCTTTAAAGAAAGAGGTATTGATTCTGCAGAAGCAAAACCATTTCTCAGACAAAATCTTTATTCATATGTATTAAAAGAAATTGACGAAGGTAAAAATCCAACACTAAAAACAGGAAATGCTGTAATTAGGATGGTTAATGCATTGTTTGAAAGTAAAGAAAATGCAGCAAGAATAGTTGGAAGATTCTACAATGCAATGTTTATAGGTTTAGATCCAAGTTCTGCACTTAAAACACGTGATTTTCAACAAGGGCATAACGTAAAACAAGAAACAAAAGCATCTTATCAACACCTTGAAGAAGAAGTTCAAAATGCAATTGATCTTGGAAATCTAGAATGGAAAAAAGGATCAGGAATATTTACATTATTTGCTCAAGGTTATGTTGGAGGAATGCCAGCATTACTTGAAGTAGATAAAAGAGATCAAAATACAGGCATGGCATACTTAAAAAGTATTAGAAATAATGTATTATTATTAGCAAGATTACTTCAAAATTCAGTTTTAGATAGTGTTTTACGTGAGAAAATACCTGATGGTGGTGGAACTCAAAAAATAAGAAGATTTAGTTATCAACATTTTGAAAGAGATGAAGAAGGACAAACAACTAAAGTTTTACCAAAAGTTGAAAATTTAGAATATGTGGTTTCTACTGGTAAAGGCATTAAAAAAGTTGTATGGGATAATATAACTCAAGAATTTAGAGATAAAGAAATAGGCATCTCAAATCAAGTTTGTACTGCAATAACTAATTTTAAATTAGGAACTGAAAATTATATTTGTGCATGTTATGAAGATAAAGCAATTATTTATGATTCAAAATTAAATAAAAAAGGTCAGATTAGAATAAGAGAACAAACAAATGGAGGATATTTAAATTTTGCAAAAATAATTGCACAAGAAGATTCTCCTTTTGCAAGCAATCATGGATTAGAACAAATTTTAGTATTAAATCATTCTAAAGAAGGATTATTTGCAATTAGTTTAAATGATTTAGCACAAGAAGAGGAAATTATTATTGATGCAAGAAACCCTGAAAGTCCTAAAGCTATAGCTGAAGGAAATAATGTTTATACTGTAAAAGACAATCAAGTTTACTATGCAAGGTTAGATGATAATTCAAAACCTGCTACAATAACTATTGGAAGAATATCAATTGACCATAAAGTAGAAGAGATTGATATTCCTATGATACCTGCTAGAACAATAGGTAAAGATACAGATGAATTATGGAATCAAAAAATACAATTGAGTGTAGAAGAAATGCCTAAGCAAAATGAAGACAGAGATAAATATGTAGGGGAGAAAGTTAAATCAATTGAAGTTGATTCACAAAATGGAATTGTATATGTGGGAACTACTAGGAGAATATATGCAGTATCATTGAAAAAAGAAGAAGGAGAAGAAAGCAAAGTTGAAATAATATATGAGATTCCTAAAACACTTCAGAAAAAATTTGTTGGAAATTTACAATTATACAAAGATCCACATACAGGAAAACAAAATCTTGCATTTAACTTAAAAGAAAAAATCATGGGGAGTAATAGTCATGGAGAAATTAAAAAAATTCCAGAAGTCTATGATGGCCAAAATTTTAATACTACTAATACTAATGGCCCTGAAACACTCGCTACTACAAGAGCACCGTCTGGATTTATTATTGAAAATGATTTATTGATATCATTATCAGGGTCATGGTTTTCCACATATAAATTAAGAAAAAATAATGCCCCCTCATTAGAAGGAGAAGTATCATTGAGAAATAAAGGGCAAATAGGACAGATATTATGCGCCTATCGAGTATAAAAATATTACAAAATAAAAAACAAAATAATAAACAAATCACGGAGGATAAAAATGACTGGAGAAATTAGTTGTACTACAACAAAAGGTGTTACTTATAAATTTAATCCTGAGACTGACAAAATTGGAAAAGGATTAGGTTCAGAAGTTTATCAAGCAATGGGGTCCGATGGAAACCAATATGCAATCAAAGTTTTTCTAAAAGCAGAACCTAAAAGCAATTATAGTGGAGCAGCATTAGATAGAAGATCTATTGAAAGCTTCAAGAAAAGTGTAGAAGATACAAACGCACTAAAACAAGAAGGTTCAGAACAAATAATGAAATATAATGGACTTGGAAAAGTTGAGATGAATAATGATGCTAATGAAAAAGAAACAAGATGGTTTGCAGTCATGGATAAAATGGATTTTGATTGTGCACAATTAATTGACATAATAAATGTTTCATCTGATTATAGAACACAAGTTCCCGAAAGTTTAAAGGACGGTGTTCCAACGGACATAAATTATCCTTCTGGAACAGATTATGAAGATGTATTTGGAAATAGAAATGCGTTTGCCGAACCTGAAGTTTTATCAACTGCATATTCAATTATTCTTAATGTATTAAAAGGAGTTAGTTATTTACATGAACAAGGGATTTCAAAAATAGATGGACACCCCTACAATATATTAATTAAAGGAGAGTTTACTAAAGATGGACTTTTACTTGAAGACCCTGAAAGTTTAGAGGTTGTAGTTTCAGATATTTGGAGTGATAGAGCTGATTTAACAGTTACTATGGGAAATGTAGATGCAGAAGAAGAATTTGCAGCACATCCTTCAAGAAATCCTCAAAGAAAAGGTAAAATAAATAGTACATTATATAGAGGAGAATTCAGGAAAAAAGATGTTGAAATTCCTGAAAAAGAAGCAAGTGACATTTACACTGTTGGAAGAATTGCAATTGAATTATTAACAGGATTAATGCCTCTTGATCAAATGATGAGAAATGACACTAGAATACTTGATGCAAGTGATTTAAGAGCAAAAAATGATCACATTTCAGAAGAGGTAGCTGAAATATTAATGGAAATAACAAAAGGACCTCAGAAAAGTGCAGGAGAATATTTGGAGAAATTAATTGTTGCCATTGAAGATGGCCCATACAAAGTTAAGCCTAATAGCAAAGGATTTTATTGTGTTCAAATGCCATACCATGAGTTAAAAACATTTTTAGCAAATACTGCACCAGGATCTTCCCCAAGTAGAAACATTTCTAACCTTAAAAGTAAAGTCTTAGAATATCATGAAAATGCACCAAGTAAAACACACAAACAAAGAATCTTAGATTATTTTATTGGATTTGTTGGGAAATATAAGGCTGCTGTCTCAAGGAAGAAAAATGGAGTTGAGGGTAGAAAAGCGGAAGTTGAAACAGAGTTTGGAGAAAGAGGTAGTAGTTTAGCTACTGAAAGAGCTGGGATACAAGAAAAGATAGCAGAAATTGAACCAAGATACGAAGGATTAATTCGTGATAGAGAGGCGAGAGATGAAGAAATCGGGGGATTAGAGTCTGAAAAAGCAAAAAGACTTAAGAAAATTTCTGGAGAAGAAGAAAACTTTGAAAAAGAAATAAAAAAAGCAGGACAAATGATTACTGAATTAAGAGGAATAAAGAAAGAGGATTAAAAAACTAATTGAAAAAAATGACAGACGTAAATGAATCAGAAATTTGTAATATTATGTTTGAACTAGATGAAGCTAGCTCTGAAGAAAGAACAGAATTACTTGAAAGATTAGCAAGTGAAGATGATGCCGCATTTAGGTACATATCACAGTTTCAATTAGGTGAAATATTCATAAGAGAATACAGAAGTGAAAAAATAAAAGGAATGGACAAAAAGGGATTACAAGAGATATTAGATAAAGCAATGACAAATATGACCGATGCATACAGTGAACTAATATCTGGCGAAGGAAGGGAAGAATACACAGAGATAGAAAGAATGGCAACCCATAAAATTCTTGGAGGGTTATACACCATTATTTCCGAAGAAGCCAAACATCTTGATCAGACATTAGAAGAACAATTGAATGGATGGAATTTCATGTTAGATACTTTTAAATCTGCAGAATATGAAGAACTTTTAACAACAACAGAACATGAAAGAGTAAAATCAAAAATAGATCTAAAAAAAGCTGAAATAAAAATAAAACAACAAAAAGTAGTAGAAGCGAGAACACTATTACAAGAAGCATACCCCTTTTTAAATTCTGAAGAACAAAAAAATGTTGTAAGTGAAATAGTAAGAATGGTGATTGGAGTAAACAAACAATTTAAAGACCAAAAAATCGCTGGTTCATGGTCATCTGATATTGCAGAAGTTAATGAACAATGCGCATATTTTTACCTAAACGAATTTTTTCAAGGAGAAGATACAGAAGACATTCTTAAGACAAATAGTTATTTTAGAAATGTAATGATATTAGGATCTGATGAAATGAAAGAAAGAGTAACACCAGATTACAGAAAAGCAATTATTCTTGCTGATGAGAATGAACAGATAGAGAAAAAAGAAAAAACAAGCATTCTTAGATTTGCAGTAATAAAACTTGATTCTGATGTAGAAATAAACATGAGGTATTCAAATTGGTTATTTTTAGACAGAGAATATGATAAAACAAGAGCAGTATACGATAAAATTGAAAATTTCGATGATGTAGATGAAGATGTCTTAAGCAGAATTAAATTTAATAAATTGGTTATTGATTTTATGACTGCCGGAAAAGAGGTTGAAAAATTACAGGCACTTTGGGAAACTGCTGAAGAATATACAAGAACAAGTTTAAGTAAAGGATCACCAGAATACATGTTCACACATGGTTTAATTGCATTAAGAGAATACAAAGGTTTTGGATGGAAAGATTCAGGAGATCAACACTTAAGGGTTCACGGTATTGTTTTAGATGATTGGAAACCTAAAACATATGAATTCCAAGAATTAAAAAAAGCAATTTTCTATTCAAGAGAAAATCCTACAACATTAGTAACAGATGTAGTTTCTGAGAAATTAGAGAAGTAATAAAATTATAAAAATCAATAAAACCACAAGGAGAACTAAAAAATGAAAAGAAAATCAGTTGGATCAAGAGGAACTTGGGATGATGAAGAAGATACTAAAGGTAAGTATACTTTTGGGGCTGGTGTATTAGAGAGAAAAAAAGCTGATCAAAAATTTCCTAGAAGTACAACAAGTAAAAAATCAACAGGAGAAAAAAAAGAAAGCAAGTATAGAACACCAATAGCAATTAAATGCGTAAGTGAAAATATAGATCTTGTTTTAACAAGAGAAGGACTTTATAGTACAGATGTTAGACAAAAAGGAGACATGACACCAATTTTAACATATGAAGATATTCTTGAAGTCTTAAAAAAAGAAAAAGATACAAATTTAGATGATCTTGTCAGGAGCGTAGGTTTTGGTAGTGATAAAAAAGATTTCAGTGGTTCCATAGATGTTTCTAATAATGGTGATGTCTATTTAACACTCTTAAGAGAAAGACATAATGATTTAGAAGATAGAACTTTATTTAAACATGTATCAGCAGGGTTATATCATTTAAAATTTAGTTCTGATTATACTAAAATTAAAAAAGTTGAAGTAATGAAAGAATGGAGACCAACTAAAACAAAAATTGTTGGAAACACAGGAGGAAGTAAAGTTACATTGTATGCTGCAGAAGGAAACATAATAAGAAGTAGAGAGTATAATGGTAATGTGCCTGTTCCTGATACGATTATTCAAACACATAAATTTGGACTAGGAAAAGATGATATGATTATTGATTTTGATGTTTTAGGATCATCAATAGCAATTGTTACAGAAAATAAAGAAACAGGATTTGTAGATGCGTATGTAAAAGAAATGAGTGGAAATTATACAACAGACAAAGCAATTGCAGGGTTTGAAGAAAATAAAGGAGAAGATGGGGAAGAAAGAGAAAAAAGAATAGGACAAAGAGGGAGATATTCTCCTATAAGAGAAGATAAAAGACAAAAAATCAGACCTGTTAGTATTAAATTAATGCAAAGAGAGAAAGATCAAAAAACCTATGCTTTAATTGGTGCCTATGAAGGAGATCTTGTCGTCCTAGAATATAATACTGAAAACGGATTAATTGTAAACCCAGAGATAAGAAAAGAGCATTGTTTCTTAACAGATGAACAATTAAATGAGAGAGAAAGTTCTGATCCTTTAAAACATGCAGTAAGAGGATTAATGGAAGCAAAAGATGAGGAAATATTATTTTCACTTGCAAATAAAGTAATTAGAATAAGTAAAGAAAGATTACTCAATGACGCAATCATATGTCATGTAGAAAATAGAAAATTAGGAGATTTCGGATTAAGTTATAATTTAACACCGCATACAATTATTACATTTGATACATATCACATGTAGAAATTAAAAAAACTAAAAACCAGAATAATGAAAGAAAATAAGATGGAATTTAAAACACTTACAATACCAAAGCCAGGTGAAACACAATCTGGAGATAGTTGCACTGCAATGCAATTTGAAGAATTTAGAAAAGCATTATTTGTAGTGTGCGATGGATTAAGTGGTAGTAGACCTAACTTTGCCAGTAATTATGCTACTAGAACAATTTCTGAAAGATTAATTAGTAGATTAAGTGGTCAAACAACTAATATAGATGCTATTATTAAAGAAGAAATGGATAAAATTAATGATGAATTAAAAGCCGAAAGTGCGGGAACAACAATGGAACTTGCGTATTTAGATAAAGAATCACAAATATTGCACACGGCTCACATTGGAGATTCTAGAATTTACTTGATAAATGGAACACAAAATCTGAATCCATTTACAAGTGCAGTTCCAGAACAAATTACTCCTGATCAATCACATGCTGATGAGAATAGAGGACCTTCTAATTGTCTTGGAATTGGGGGAGTTACAAAAATACATCCTAATAGATTTGATTTAAGTAAAATGGCAGATACTGTTTTTATGTTGATGTGTACTGATGGATTAACATCATATAAAGTTACCCAAAGAGAACTAACAAACATTTTTCAAAATTATACCTTAAATCAAGAATTACATGCCATTATGGATACATTTGAGCATTTAATTGAACACCCATATGGAATGATAACTGAAGGGTTAGAAGAGGGTGGAATTACAAAAGGTTATTGGAGAAATATAGCTCAACATTTTGCAGAAAGAGGTTATCAATTAGATACAGACGATTACCACAGGAGAAGAGACATGATATTACCATTAATAGAACCTAGAAATCCAGATCACTTAATGTATAGAGCATTATTTGCAGATGCATATGCAACTGCAGTAAGAGTTCACGATGATGTTGGAATAATTATCGCAGACCTGAAAGATGGTAGAAAAGAATTTATGCAAAAAACTATTTTAACAAAAAGAGCAGTAGAAGTGATAAAAGAACCTGTTATGACAACAGTTATACCACCACAAACACCACCTCCGTTAATAGGAAATGAAGCTAGTATTCAAAATGAAGTAGCTGTTCCAGCAACTTATGATGTGGAGAAAACAGATACTGTTTTAACAGGACGGTTTGATGAAGAAGATTTAACAGGAGATGATCTTCCTGAAACTACCACCTCAAAAGGACCAGAAGTATTACCTGGTCAGATTCCTACAACAGAAGGAGAAACCATTGGTTATATACCATTAGATGAAGTACCTTCAGAAGAAGGTGAACTAATTCCAGAACCACAAACATTAGGGGAACTTGAATTAGAAGACACACAAAATCCTGATTATCAAAATCCAGCATTAGAAGAAGAAAAAGAAGAACCAGAGTTAGATGACCTAAGAATAAGGAATTCAGAACTTGAAGCAAGAGTTGGAGAATTAGAAGAAAGATTAGAATTAATGCGAGACTATGTTCCAAGAAATGAACATGATGAAATAATTACAGCACATGAAGAAGCAAAAGATGAACTAGTTCAAGGATTTTCTAGTCTTGAGGACGAGCTCAGAGAAATAATTGCAAATTATGAAAAAAGTATAATAGAATATGAAAATATAAATTCTCAATTAAAATTAGATTTAGAAGCAAAAACAAGTGAAGCAGAAGAATATTTAAGAAATGCAACTGGATTTAAGAAAAATCTAGAAGCAGCATTAGAAAGAGAAGAAGGAGAAATTCAAAATGTTCAATTATATTCACAATTTTATGCCGAAAAGATTCAAGAATTACTGCGTGCAAATAGCATTATAAAAGATTTAACAGAAAAAAACAGTGAATTGGAAACAAACATTTATGAGATAAGAACAGAATTAGAAGGAAAAATAGCCGAAATTGAAGCAGATAAAAAAACACTTGTAGAAGGATATGAAGGACTATTAAAAGGTTATGATGAAAGAACAAATAAATTAGTACAAGAAAAAGATGAACTAAGCAGTGATTATGAAGCAAGGATACAAACACTAACAAAAGAGAAAGATGCAGCAATAAAAGAAAAAGAAGAATTAGACAAAAATTATGGCGGAAGAGTTAGTGAATTAGAAACAGAATTAGAACAAGCAAATACTGAAAAAGACAGATTAGTTGGAGAGAAAGAAGAACTTAGTATTGGATATGAAGCAAGAATACAAACACTAACAGAAGAGAAAGAAAGATTAGATAGGGACTATGGTGGTAAAGTTAGTGAATTAGAAACACAATTAGAACAAGCAAATACTGAAAAAGACAGATTAGTTGGAGAGAAAGAAGAACTTAGTATTGGATATGAAGCAAGAATACAAACACTAACAGAAGAGAAAGAAAGATTAGATAGGGACTATGGTGGTAAAGTTAGTGAATTAGAAACACAATTAGAACAAGCAAATACTGAAAAAGACAGATTAGTTGGAGAGAAAGAAGAACTTAGTATTGGATATGAAGCAAGAATACAAACACTAACAGAAGAGAAAGAAAGATTAGATAGGGACTATGGTGGTAAAGTTAGTGAGTTAGAAACACAATTAGAACAAACAAATATTGAAAAAGATAGATTAGTTAGAGAGAAAGAAGAACTTAGTATTGGATATGAAGCAAGATTACAAACACTAACAGAAGAAAAAGAAACACTAACAGAAGAGAAAGAAAGATTAGATAGAGACTATGGTGGTAGAGTTAGTGAGTTAGAAACACAGTTAGAAAAAGCAAATGCTGAAAAAATAACATTAGTTGGAGAAAAAGAAGAACTTACTAAAGGATATGAAAAAAGAGTACAAACACTAACAAAAGAAAAAGTAAAGATTATGGAAGAAGTAGTAATAATTATAAAAGAAGTCCAAAGATACAAAACAAAATTAGAAACTGCTGAGACTAAAATTAGGGATCTTAAAAGAATTCATTCTGAATATATTACTGAAGCTGAAAGAGCACAAACAGGAATAGAAGAAAAACTTTTTGGCTTTACACAAACAATAGAAAGTCTTGAAGCAAGATTAAAGGAATGTAATGACGATACATTAAGAGAAAGAGCAACCGCATTAAATGAAAAAGAAATTGCATTAGGAGAATATGAAATAAGATTAGGAGAAAAAGAAACTGGATTGGGAGAAAAAGAAGCATCTCTTGATGAAATAGCACAAAGATTAGATGAAAAACAAAGAGCACTAGGAGAAAGAACAGAAGCTCTTCGTCAAGCTACAGAAGAATTAATGGAAAGACTTGGATATTTACCAAATGAAGTTATTGAAACAATTAAATCCTATTTGAAAAATACTAAACTTCAAGTAAAAACATCTGAAGGAACATATTCGTCAAAATCAGTTATTAGTGAAGCGAATAAAGAGATAATTGAGAGATTAGTAAATGAAGGCGTAATAAGTGGGGCTCCAACACAAGAAAATGCAACAAAAGTTTCTTATGAAGGCGTTAGTAGAAGAGAAGAATCAAAAACAGGAAACGGAAAAGGAATATATTATCATGAATTTACAATAGAAGGAGAATTATTTCAAGGTGAGAGAAATGAAAATGGTGTAATTATAAGAAAAGATGCACCAATAAAATATAGAATCTCTTTAGAAGTAAAAGTTGATCCAGAATTGAAAGAAAAGACTGCTAGACTTCATGAAAGGGGCTTGTATAATTTTAATCAGCCTGGGCCATTAACACATGAAATCACTAATGCATCTGTTGAAAATACATGCATGCAAATTATTCTCCCAGAAAGTAAAACTTCAAATTATAGTAGCGAATCAATAATTAAAATCTTTTATCCTATGAAAGATAGAACTACAGACATTGGAGAAAAAAATAGAAGAATAGGAATGCTTCGAAAGATAGGTTTTCCAGATGGAATACTTCCTGATGCTGGGCTCGAAGGACAAGACCAGAATCCTGAAACAAAAGTAATTACAGAAGGAACATTATACTCAACATATCAATCAAAATTATCATATTTAATTGGTCAACTACCTGGAGCACTTAAAAAAAATGATAATGTTAGTTTCTTGCTTGAATATAATTTACCAGCAAGTACAGTTAAACATTCAGTACAAGGAGAAAACTAAAAATGGATCATGAATCAGAAACACTCAAGCACCCAAGTCCTAAAAAGGAAGTTTGTGGAGACTTTTGTTTAGTTGACGCAATGGAGGAATATAAAAAAGCCTTGTTTGTTGTATGTGATGGATTAAGTGGACATATGGATAGTTTTGCAAGTAAGTATGCTGCCCAAAAATTAGATGAAAGAATAAGACGAAGATTCTTTAACAAAGATCAAACACCACTTCAAGAAATAATAAAAATTGAAATTGATAAAATTGATCAAGAATTAAAAGCAGAACATGCAGGAACAACATTAGAATTTGCATTGTTAGATCAGGAAACTAGAATCTTGCACACAGCCCATACAGGAGATTCCAGAATTTATTTAATTGAAGGTGGCATGCAAGAAAAACCTTTTGTTGACTCAGAATTGATATTAAGAACAATAGATCAAGCACACGGAGATGCAGACAGGGGACCATCTAATTGTTTAGGAGAAGGTGCACCAACAAATGTATTATATGATCGTTTTGATTTAAATCAAATGGATGAAACAGTATTTATACTTATGTGTACTGATGGACTAACTGCTCACAAAGTAACACATAGAGAACTTGAGAAAACATTTCAAGATTATAGTATGAATCAAGAATTAAATATAATTACTGACCGCTATAAACATTTAACAAGATATCCTTTTGATATGATAGTTCAAGGATTGGAAGATGGTGGAATTACAAAGGGTTATTGGAGAAAAATATTAGCTCATTTTGAAGAGAGAGGTCATCCATTAAATAACGAAGATTATAATATGAGACGAGAATTAATTGCTCCGTTAATTCATGAAGATAATCCTGATAAATTAATATATAGAGCCTTATTTGCCGATGCATATGCAACAGCAATAAGAGGAGTTCACGATGACACCACATTTTTAGTAGCTGATCTTAAAGGGAGTAGACATTATTTTACTCAACAACAAGAGGAAATACTTGAAACAAGAAGTGCAGAACAAGAAGTCGCACATCAACAAGAACTTCAAAGAATTAAAACACGAGGAAAAAGTGCAGGAAAAAGAAAAGATGAGAGAATCGGAACGTTAAATGAAGAATTACGTAGGACAAAAGCAGACTTAAGAGCAAAAGAAACAGAGTTTTCAAGTGCATCAGAAACAATTTCTGGATTAGAAACACAAGTAAAAGATATTACAGGGGAAAGAGACACATTAACTGAAGAAAGAGATACTTTAACTGGAGAAAGAGATACACTCCAAACACAATATGAAGAAGAACAAAGATTAAAAACAACTGCAGAAGGAGAAAGAGATGAAGAGAGAAGAATAAAAGAAGAGAAAAATGGGTTGTTGGGGGGAATTATTAAATTATTGGATATTCCAGACGCAATGTTAGAAACAGTCCAGGAATATGTTACAGCAGTAAAAGCAGATAGAAAAACTCTTGGTGAATTAGGAGAGGAAAAAGCAAATCTTGAAGCAACAATTGAAACTATGACTCAAGAAGTAAAAGATGAGAAAGAAAGAAGAGATGTTTCAGATGAAAAAAGAGAGAAAGCATATACTGCACAAATAGGACAATTAACTACAAAATTAAGAGCAATTGTAACAGAGTATAATAGAGTTGTTGGAATGTATAAAGAATTACAAGAGCAGCAGAAAACCATGATTCCAGTTACAGAAGTAGAGGAAATGTTTGGAGTGGTAACGAATACGTTACAAGAAAGTATAGAACGTTTTATTGATTCTTATAAAGTAGAAGCAGAAAAAGAAACAGGAAAAAGAATAGAACAAGAAGCAGGAATTGAAGAATATGATGCCGAAGCAATTATTGCAGATGCAATTAAAGATTATGATCCTGGAGAAAGAGGCGTAGAAACAAGTGACGATGGAACTCCAAGAAGGGGAACTGGATATCAACAAAAAACAAAAACTAGAAGATCAGATTCACCAGATAAAGGAATAACAGACGTTGCAGATTTAGATATAGAATATCTTCCAGAATCTAAAGTGCCAAATCCTGCAAAAAAAGATATAACATCAGAACAAAATACTACAGAATTAAGTGGAAAAGGAGCAGCATCAGTAGCCTTACCAAAACCAGAGATGGTGGTTGAAGTTGATCCTGCAGATGTAAACTGGGCAAGAGAAGGAGAAAAAGAAAATTTAGAAGAAGCAACAGTTGATACTCTTGTGGAAACCCTTAATTCAAGAGATGGTGGAAGTAAAAAACAAAAAGTTACAGAACCACAAATTCCTAAAGTTGATCCACCTAAAACAGATGCAACAAGTGTTACAGCAGGGGAACTTGCAACAAGAAATGGTGGAATGATAGGACAAGATAAAACACCACCGCCATTACCTCCTACAGCTCCAGAACCTGCTAAAGAAAGAACACTTAGTTCTTTAAAAGAGTTTATTGATTATTACAAAAGTAAAGAAGAAACAAAAGATATTCCCCATGATAAGATAAAAAGAGCCATTGTTACAGCACATTTGTTACATTTTGCTAGTTATCATAAAAGATTTTCATATGATAAACCAGATAAAGAATTAAGAACATCTTTAGGTAAATTACATAAAAGACAAAATTCAAGGATTTATAATTTTTTTATTGGCAGAGATATTATGGAAGAGAAATCAAAAGAGAAAAAAACAATTTCTAAAAGTGAAAATAATGTATGTTTAAGTTACATTACAGATATGAATAATGCAAGGCAAACAGATTATGGTTTTAGTAGATTACAAGAGATTATTGGGAAAAATAGAACAAGAAGCTCAGAATTATCAGAAGAACTTAATGCCCCATATCATCAAGAAATTCATGCATATGCTAATGCAATTTTAATTTCGAAAAAAAATAAAAAAAAAGGGAGATGGGGGAAAAAAATATTATGGGGGACTGTAGCACTATTGGCAATTGCTGCAGGAGGATATGGTGTTCATTATGCAATAAATCATGAGACCGTTGTAGGTTCAGACCCTACAGCTCAATCTGAAAAAACAGATCTTTTCAATGATAAATATCAAAAAGGAAACCAAAAATTAGATGAAGAAGAAAAGAAATTAGAAGAGAAGGAAAAAAAAGAAGAAGCTGCAAAAAAAGAAGCAAAAGAAAAAGCTGATAAAGATGTGGAAAAAGTAATTGAGGAAGAAAAGGTTAAAGAAGCAGAACTATTAAAGGCTAAAGAAGCAAAAGCTGAAAAAGCAGCATTAGCAAAAACTAAAAGATTAGAAGCACAAAAAGAAAAAGAAAGACTAGAAAAAGAGAAAAAAACAGCGATAAAAGTTAAATTAGCATCTGAAAAAGCAGCATTAGCAGCAAAAAAGAAAACAGATAAAGCAGCCGTGGCAGCTGCAAAAGCTAAATCTAAGAAAAAAGCAGCGAAAAAAATAGAAGATAGCAAAGTTGTCAAAACAAGTGACGAACCAAGCGCAGAATACAAAAAACAGATGACAGATGCATATAAAAATGGCATTCAAAGTAGTGGAGAACAAGCAGGTGGTCTTGAAACAGCAGTTGAAACGGCAAAACCAGCTGAAGTTAAGAACGATGATCCTTATTTAATAGCATTAACGGCTGCAATTAATGGCACAGGCACTAAATATACAACATATGCCCAAATTACAACAATATCAAATCAAGCAAAGTTAAAAGTTGTAAAAGCAACAAAATATCTCAAATCTCAAGGATATAAAATAATACCTGATGGGAAAACATTTTATGCAGAAAAAAGTGGACAAAAAGTTACCTTTAAGGATTCTGGCGAAAACGTGGTGGTTAATGGGATATTGAAAGGAAATGTAGAAGGAAATTACGCCGCATATATAGGGGATAATCGCCTTACAAAAGTGTTAGGAGGAATATTTTATTTAAAAAAGACTAGTGGAAATCTGTGGAAACTAATATGTAAAAAAAATAAAGAAACCAGTTGTAAGGATACATTAGAAGCTTATGATCTTACTGAAGATAACTTAGATTACACAATAAAATTGGCCATTAAGAATCAAGAGGCAAATTGTACAGAAGTTTTCAAAACAGGTTATATCCCTGTAAGTGAAAGTGACATATGTTCAAAATATGATAAAACATTAGGAGATAATATCAGAGCAGGTGTTGCTGTTGCAACAAGATTAATTCAAATAGTAAAAGGTAACTAATATGACAATAGATAAATATGTGGATTTCATAAACCCAAACAAAACACCAGAAGAGAAAATCATTGAAATTGTCGATGGTAGAAAAACATACAAGTTTTCTAGAGAAAGCCATAGTACAAGAGGAATCAAAAAAGGACATTTTAGTAAAGTATATTTTGATGATAATTTGGAAGCATGTATTAAAGTTGGAATGGGTATTAGCTATGAAGTAGAAAGAAATGAAAGACATGTTCTAGAAAAATTATTAGAAAAAGGAATAATTAGCCTCCCAGAAGGAAAGGATCGTAGAACAGGAGAATTTGATTATCCATTATTATTTATCCCAGAAAGACCAAAAGGAAAAAAAGATGAACACATTGCCGTTATGAGAGATTTAGAAAGTGAAGGATGCGTATCTCTAAAAAAAGTTATGGAATTAGATCTTGCAGAAGGTGCAACACCAGAAGAAGAAAAGTTCAAATTTAAAGGAAAAGCACTTCCACTTGAACATGCTCTTGCAATTTATACAACATTATTAGGAAAGTTAAGTATTTTACATGATGACGCAGAATTAATTCATACAGATTTAAAAGCTGCAAATATTTTTGTACAATATGATAGATTAGAAAAGATTGTTCAAGATGGAGATCAAAGAAGATTTTTAGAATTAGATCATCTAAAAGATCTTAAAGTTATGGATTTTGGATTAGCAAGAGAAAGACACGAACGTTGTGAATTATTATTTAATCATGAAGTTGGTGCAATAAAAGATGCTACTGGAGATTATTCGAGTAGTTACCAAGGAAGAAGATCAAGAGAAGTTGCATTACATAATTCAGAAATTTCCCCATTAGAATTAATGATGCTTGGTTCTAAAAATGAAAGTGCACAACCGTGGATTGACATATATGAAGCTTCAAATTTATTTGTATGGATGGTAACCGGAAGATCTGCATTTTATCTAGGGGCAAAACATATTGAAAAATATAATGGTATATTATCTAAATGGGACATAAGTGATGAAGAAAATATTGAATTTATAAAAGAAAGCAGAAGAGAATTAGAAAGAAAAAGAGCAAAAGAAGCAAAAGAATTACTTTTAGATTGTTCAGAATGGATTCCAGAAGACATAGCAACTCAAGCAATGGGAAAAATAATAGAAAGTAAATTTGAAGAATTTGTTAATATCATTCAAGACTCTTATTCACAGATTATTACTAGAGTTGTTGCAAGAGATGGTGCAAAACCAGAGGATGGAGAAATCATGAGTAAATTATATCCCATCATAGAAGCAACAACTATGCCTGATCCTAAAAAGAAAGAAAAAAATCAAGGATACCAATATAATGATGCAAAAGAGGTGTCAGGACTAATAGAAAAGATCATGTTGCAGCATCCTTCCACTTCAGACAATGACCTTGTTAGGAGAGAAGTTATTCAAGATCCAATTGTTAAAAGAAACTATTCAATTAGTTCAATAGATGATCAAATTGTACCTGTTACTTTTTCAAAAAACCCTGAAATCAGTACTTCAATTAATGAAGGAGAAACTGCAATTTCAGCAGTTGAAATTTCTCAATTATCACAGTTACCATATGAGACTGAATCAACACATAAACTTGAGTTTAAGAGAACTTTTAAAGAACATTGGACTGAATTTAAAGCAAAATATAGTAAAATTGGAAGAGGAATTAGTTATATTTTAGGTGGAGCAGCATTATTAACAGCTCTTGCAGGAGGCATATATTTAGTTGCAAATAGTAAAGCATGTACAGAAGATGAAACAACAACAACAACTGAAAGTTATGTGATTCCTGATGCAACACCTCTAACACTTATTCAAGACACTGAAACAGTTATTAATGAACAAACACAAGATATTATTTCCCAACCAGAAAATGAAGAAAAGGTAAGTAAAGGAAAAGAAGAAAATCCTACAACATCTCCTCTTTGGGAATCACCACAAGAGGGAGATATGAGTATACTAAGTGGGTTTGGAGAAGACATTATAAGAAAGGGTTTTGTAAATGCAAGTCCAAAATTAGAAACTCTTCTAAAAGCTGAGAGTGCTCTTAAAAAAGATACAAAAAAATCAACAGGTGAAACTAAAATTTCTCCTCCCACTGAAGTAGTATTACCACAACCAAAACAACCATTAGAAGAAAAAGTTCAAGATAAATCAGAAAAACCAACAACTAGTATAAAAACATTAGATGGAAAACCATTGGTTACAGAAGAGAGTAAAAAACCATATAAAAAAGAAGTTAAGCCAAAAAAACCAATAAAGAAAAAAGCACCAACTGTTTATGAATTAGTTTCTAAATCATATAACACTCATGTTTCAAAACCTGTTGAAATTAAACTTGCAGATTTAATTAGAGATAGTTGTGGATGCACAGATGTTAAATATTCAGATATTGATAGTATTTTAAAAGGGGTAGTTGAAGGACACGGGTTAACTGCAAAATACAGTGCGCGATGGGGAAAACTTACAATCACTCCTGAAAAAATAAATAAAAAACCATACCGAGGAAATACTAGTTTTACTCTCAAATTAAATAATGGTGTAACAAAGAAATATACAGTTACCTTTTTTAATAATCCACCTGTACGAGGAGAAAAAGCAGAAGATTTAGTATTAGTGGGTGAAGAAGAAAAAGAGATGAAAATAAATCTTCAGGATTATTTTACAGATCCAGATGGAAAACCAACTGCATATAAAATCATAGGGGAGTTACAAGGAGAAGGAGAAAATAATGCTAAAGGAATAATTGCTACACCAGTTATTAGCGGCAAATATTTAGTTATAACAGCTGAAGGAAAAGATCGACACACCATGGGTAAAAATGGACCCGTTGATCAAAGAGCAGTATTAAAAATAGTTGCCCTAGACGAAAATTTCCAAACAGATGAAAATGAAGGAGCAGTTACACTTTCAATAAGTGTTGAAGACAGAAATGATTGTCCACAACTTGCTAGAAGTATTGATGATGTCCTTTATATTCCCGTAGGAACAACTGTTGAAATAGGTGGTGAAGGAAATAAATCAAAACCTCTATTTAAAGATAAAGATCTTGGTGGAAAACAATTTAGAGTAACTTCAGATAATGATGATGTAAAGGTATTTGGAAAACCTGGTGGAAAGACGGTGATAAAACAAGGAAGTCTACCAACAGACACAGTAATCCCAATTACATTATATGCACAAGATAAGCAAGAAGATTATAAAGAAGATGAAAAATGTCAAGATGAAGAAGGGAATATGATTCCTTTCAAAGCACCACAAACAACAATAAATGTATTTTATCATGGTGAAAGATCTCTTAAGTTAGGCGGGAAAAGTTTAAAATATCAAGTAAATGGTGCATCTAAAGGATATGCAACCGCAATAACAATAAATAGTGAAGCAATAGCTGCACTTGAAAGTAGAATTAATGCGGACCATGCAAATATAGAGGGGAAATTAGTATTTGATGCGTCTGGAAAATGTATTGCCACTAGTTTTTGTTATAAGCAAGAAAATGGGGTTTGTAATGATGAACATTATAGCGTTGGTGACCTTCAAACATTCCTAGCAAAAGAACATATAAAAATTGCCGAAGGAGATATGATAAAAAAAGGTCCAATTAGAATAGATATTAATGGGATTAAGTAATAAAGTTATAACTTTTTATTCTTTCTTTTTTAGAATCATTAAATTAATTAGAAAGAAAACTACAGATTAATATTCTAATTTAAGTGTTGTTAAGAAACCATAAAAAGGTATTTGATCATATTTAGGAAGAAACTCATTTCCTTCAAGATTTCCTTCAGACATTCCTACAGCCATAACAAAACTAGGCTTCAGATAAATGTTTAAATCATCTGCAGATCTGATTTGTACTTTTAGTGGCATCCCAACATCCATAATAACACTATTTTCTCTGTTAAAAAAACCATGAATATTTGAATCTGCTTTTGGCCCATGATAATACTGGCCACCAAGTGAAACTCCTAAGAGATCAAATTCCGCACCCTTTACATGAATTCTTCCAGGAGAAAAAAAGGAACTTATCTCTGCTCTTATACCAATCCCTTCTGTTTTATTCTCTACAAGATTATAATCAAATAAAAGTTCAGCCCGATAACTAAAATCTAATATCTGATCATTATCAAACAGATTTCCACTAATTTCATCCCCATAAAGTTTAAATCGCATGCTAAGTATATCTGTGAAGTTATGATCATTAATAAAATCTAATAAAAAAGTAAATCCAATTGGTACTGTTCTAAATACTCCTCTTGCTTCAAGTCCAGCACCGACAGTAAATTGATATGAAGAAAAATCTTCATTGCCAGACATGCCGGCAATCATTACAGGGTTTAATTGATTAACAAAAGGTAAACCCATTTTTATTGATAAGTCATACTCTGGAAAGGCTCTGAGTTGATTATTAATATCTCCTGAATTTGCAATCATTCGTTGATATTGTAATGTTGGATTAACAATTAATTTAGGATTAACTTTTTTAATTTTAAGTTTTACTTCTTTTGATGCAGTTTTATCAACAGGAAATCTTGAAACCACTTCTCCTTCTTTGTTTTTCAATAAATATGCAATTTTGAATATATTTTCACCATAACCATGGTTTCTTGGCTCAATTTTCACAAGATATAGATCTGAACCATTTAACCCTTTCTTATCACGTATAATAGTAACACCCTTAACATCAGTAACTTTTTTATCTAGATGCAAAGAAAAATTCTCATCATCACATACCTTAACAGTAACATTCGAATGACAATAACCTGGATTATTTCTTTGATCCACATTAACGCATTTAGTTGCATTAAGAATTTTGGGTCTACAATACCTTTCACGTGCATTTGCTGTTGATGGTGAAAACAAAAGTGAATATCCTAAAATAGCTGCACCAATTGTAGTTACGGTTGCAATTGCTGCTTTTTTTGCAATAGTTCCAGCATTTCTTCCTAAAGATGAAAATGCAGAAGTGAGTTTAGAATAAAGATTATCAGATCTTTTAGTAGAACTTGTGTCAGCATCCATACCAGAATCTATAGAACCATTCGCAAGAATTTTATTATCATTTAATACGTTTTCTAGGTTCATCTTATTATAATAAAGTAATATAGATCTATTTATATATCTTTCTATTTGTCATCCCTTCAGAGTAGAGATGGCCTGTGTTTGAACTAAAAAAACAAAAAAAGTTCTAAAATAAAAAAACAAAATGAGATCATAAAGCAGGAACTCAGTGGTCTTTGGCAGAGAGATGCTTAGCTTTGCTTAGATGATTTGCTTACTAAGATTTATCTAACCACTGAGTCTGCTGTTTTTAAAAAGTTTCCAACATAGTTGGTGATTGGATTGTCTGAAGTAAATGTTCCAAACTTTGTTTCTGCATTATTTCTTAAATATGCAACTGCACTTTGAATAAATCCTTTTTCTTTATGTGTAAAGTCACCATTTAATTCAAAGGCATCAATTTTCTCTGCCATATTTTCTCCACTACCTAAAAAAGGAACGCCTTCATGTGTTTTACCATGTAAAAGATTATACAATGGTCTTAATTTTGAAGTAGTTGGTTTAGAAAGATCTTCTAAACTAACATAATCTGTTGCAAGATTATGTTCCGCACTATAATCAACAGAAACTGCAGGAGGCATTGTAGCATCAACAATATCTTTTGTGATAACTGTATCTCCCACTCCTTGTTTAATTACTTGTGTATCAACAGAAACATCTACCACATTTGCATCTTCAATTACTTCCTCAATCACAACACCAACTGCACCATATTGCATTTGAGAAATAGTTTCTAATTTATTAGAAACTAAATTAAAAAGTGCATGATAAGTTGCAACTTCCTTTCCAAAAAAAACCATATCTTTTAAATGTGGACGTCTGTTTAAGTAATTGTTATAAGATTTTAACTCATCAAAACTTGATTCTGTTACTCCTGATTCTTCAATTGAATCACAAGCCATTATTACATCTAAAAAGCCTGATGCATCTTCCAAATATGAAATCTCTTCCCTTAATTTATTTCTTTGGTTAAAATATCTAGAACCTGCAGAAGCAACTTTTTCCATTTCCTGATAAAGTTCATTAGTTTCAGGAGTTAATGCTTGTTCTAAAAATTTTAATTTTTGTTTTTTTGATGCTTTTACTGGAAAATTAGATAAATCTAAATGAACAGGCGGTAATTCATTACCTAAGATAAATGCTAAACCATTTGCCTTGAATTCATCCATTAAATTTCCAACTTCCTGAACAGATCCAGCGTTTTGATACTTTTCTAAAACTTTTTCTGGCTTTGCATTAGCAATATTATGAGCAGCCCTAGCATAAGCAACAATAAATGCATTTGGTGAAACTTCATCAACAACATCATGCAAAAAATCTGCATTAATTGCATTTAATACACCATACATATTTGAAGCCAAAGTAGAAAGCTCTTCAACAACCATTAAAGTCTCTGCAGTAGAAGTTTTCTTTTTTTGTTTAGCTAATGTTGATATTAAATCTGTTAATTTACCAACAGAGGTAGTTAAATAATTTTTAGTTTTACTTGTTAATGAAGACGTCATTAAAAATAATCTCTCTTCAAATTCTTGTGCATCATCGGTTGAAATTGGGTCTCTTTCATCAATCAAACTTAAATATGTTGTTAAATCTTCATTATAACCAACAACAGAAGTTTGAATCTCTTGAAATTTATTTAAAATATCTCCAACAAACTGTGCTCTTGCAATTTTCTCTAAGTCTTTAGTCATCCCAGTAGAACATACAAGCATTTCTTTAAGACTTTTTCTTGAAGCTCCTTCTGCTAAAAGCGACTCAACAATATTATCTTCTGCATCAACATCATCTGTTCCAAGCATTGTTGGTATTAATGCTGATTTCATCATCTGTTCTCCCACCATATGTTCATCTACCATATATTCATCTGCCATTTTTTACACCTCACCGCCAGGTTTGTTTATTATTCTTTTTTTTTGAGTATGATCTTGAGCAGTTAAAACAGGATTACCAGAAACTGGAGATCCTGTTTCAATATTTGAAACAGAAGAATTCATCATAGCTATTTCTTGACTACATCTTTGATACCATTCATCCCTAACACCAGGATAACTTCTTTTCATGTATTCATCAGCACTTGCTAATGCATCTTCCCAATTAACTTCAATTGATGATGCAGGTTCTCTTAACAAAGTATAATCTGGATTTTTTGTTCCTTTCTTTTTCAAATACCTTAAACCTTCAAGAGTTGATAAACTCTCTTTAACAACATCTGTTTTATCGTAAAATCCTCTTTTTTCTAATCTTCCTAATAAGTCTTCTCCAGATAATTTGGAGTCACCATCAAATGCATTTATAACTAACCGATCTATGACTGAAATCCCCATAATATTATCATAAAACATTTGTCCATAAAGTTCATTAATATGCATATTATCAAAAACACTTGAAAAGAGATTATGACCTTGTTGAGATGATAATTCTTGTTTTGATCTCGCAAAATGATGATAAATAGTAGAACCATCAACTAATTTTTTATAATGCTTAATAAAAGATCTTACTCTTACTGAAGAAACTAATTCCTTTGGAACAAGACTTGTAACATAAGGATAAAAGGGATTTCTTACATCAAAGTTTTGTGCTAATGCTTCTTTGACATGTCCTTTTAACAATTCAGAAATTTGTGATTTTTCTTTAGAAGCAAAACTACTTTCTGCAAAACTCTTAATAACACGTTCATTTTGTTCTGCACTAATATCAGTATGAAAAACAATAAATCTTCTACTTAATTCAGGATCTTTTTTCTTAAAATAATCATTAGTTATTGCAAGAGTATAATAAACTGTTTTTCCTGCTGAAATTCTAAAGTCATCAACACCATCTTTTGCATTATTAGTTCTACTATAATCAGAACTTTTACCTTCTGTAAGATTCTTTATTATTTCTTTAAAAGTATGTCCAGTAACTTTCTGAAGCTCTGTAATTACCCAATAATTATAATCATTAATTTTAGTATTATTGAATAAAGCTTTGTCAGATGTTTGTTGAAGTACTAATAATTCTTCCTGAGGAAATAATTCTAAAAAAGGATCCATAATTGCAGTCTTACCTGCGCCACTTAAACTTTCAATACCAACATGAGCTTTTGCTAACAAAGAATAAACCAATAGTTTCCTTAACTTGTATTCGCCAACTAAACCTTGCTCATCAAAATATTGATCAATATGTTCTGGAAGAAATGCATCTCTTCCTAAAGTAGTAATTACTTTAGTTGCAACATCTAAATTAGGTTCTTGAACAATAGTTGTTAAATCAGGATTAAAAATTTCAGATTCTTCAACATTAGAAACCGGCGTTTGTTTTGTTGCTTGTCCTTTTACATGACTATCTAAAACATCTGCTAAAGTTCTAACGGCACAATCTAAACATTCTTTTTTTACATACTCTGTCCCTATACCAGGTGGAGTTGAGGCTGTTTGTGTTGAAGCTACACCTTGTGCAACATTTTCGTTTGGTTGTGCTACTGTACGTTCTCTTTGCGCAGAAGTTTCATAAGCACTAGCACCATTAGGGTCTGTTATTTCATCAAGACCATTATTAATTGCATTATCTAATGCATTACTTCCTGCTTGCATTAAATGTGAGGGAATTGCACTACCACAAAATGCTGCTTTTACTAATGCATATTTCTCCTCATTACCAATATAAAATCTAACTCGTTGTTTTTTCCATTGTGCTTCGGCATCTAAAACTTTGACTAATGCTTCCTTAGAAAAAGTTCTATAAACAAGTCCGCCGTCTGAATGAATTTCTGCAATTGCCCTCTTCAAAATAGACATATCCTTGCCATATCTTACTAATTCCACAATTGCTCTGTCGTCATCCATTTTCTTCAACCTTAATTAAACTGCTGTGCGTGTTTGAGTAGATGGTTTTGATGTTGTTGCCCCATCAGTAGCTTGTTCCCCTAACAAACGAGAATATTTTTGGGGATCATCTTCCATTTGTACACTAAAATCATAGGTCAAAAGTTTATTACAAACATCAGCAGTTGTAATCCTTTGTTTTATTCCAAGGTCTATATTTGCTTCAAACCTCTCTAAAAGACAATCATATAGAACATTGTCAATTACTCTTCCTGAGCTATACTCTTGTCCAGTACGAGTAATTGCTAAAATGGGGTCTGCATCAATCTGATCAAAGATTTGTCCACCAAATCTTTTATCCTTAATTTCAGTTGAAGCATAAGATTCAATCTTATTAATAATTGCTTGGTATATACCAACAACCCCTTCATCTGTTTTTGGATATCCTACTTCTAAAACTTTGAAACGTTGATTATTTGCAATAGCTGGATCCATAGATGATTTCTTATTTGTAGAACCAATTGTAATTATTGGGACTCCCAAATAATCCTGAAGACAACCATTCAGTGTCGTAACAACTTTATTGTCATCTCTTTCTCCACCCTGAGGATTACTAGATCTTTTCATTGCAATTTGATCAATTTCATCAAAATAAATAATTGCACCCTTTACTTCAGATGCTAAAACAGCATTTTTAGCGCCTTCATAAAGATCAATAATTTTTTGTGAGGATTCATTATTAAACTTTGAAACAAGGTCACCACATTTTACATCATAAAATAAAAAACCAGTCATATGTTGTAACATCCTTGCAAGAGTAGTTTTACCAGTGCCAGGTGGACCATTTAACAAAAGATTTTTAATTACTTTTCTTTGAGGAGCAAGTTGTAAATATTCTTGAAGATGGTTCATTCTCCTAACAACTCTTTGAAGCTCTGCTTTCACGTCTTCATGCCCGGAAATAAATTCATAATCATTTTGAACCTTTTGTCCGTTTGCATCAGGAGTTGCCACACCTGATGTTTGATATTTAGAAACATCAACTGTACTTGCCCTACTTTTCTTTTCTTGTTTATGTTCTTGAAATGTTAAAGGAATATTTTTTCCATTAACTGTAATACTTTTGGTCCCATTTACTTTTCCAAGAACACTTCGATAACTATTCTCAATTGCACTTAATGATTCTCTCATTGTCCAATCAAAAAATGCATCTGTTACTGATTCAAGTGGAACTGACTTTGATTTAGAAACAGCATCTGAATATAAGTCAAGTAATGTATCTTCAATTTTAAAAAAATCATCTCCAAATTTTAGTTTATCAGTTGCGAATCCATCAAAAGTTACATTCCCACCATAATCTAATAATTCTGAACTATATTTAGCTGCAACATAATTGGAAAAAACAGTTGCTTCTGATGAATTCATACTACCTTTTCTAATTTTGTCATAAACTGCATGTTGTACAACAAAAAAAGACGTAATTGCATCTGAAACTCCACTTGGATTTTCAGTTCTACTTGAACGTTTAATTCTAGATTCAAGATCTGGTGCCCTAGCCCTAATCTTTCTTCCAATAGGGATACCAGCGTTAGATATATCTCTGCCAGTTATTTCTAAGCTGCTCATTTTCTTTTCCTCCTAATCTATTTAAGATTAAATATTAAATAATCAATCTGATTTTTGAAAGGTTAAAAAATAAAAAAAATAAAAACAAATTAATGTTGTTTTGAAGGACTAACTGATGCTGCCGCATAAGATGTGTCTGCAAAAGGGTCTAGATCATCCTTTTCAATCACTTTCCTCATTTGGTCATCAAACTCATTATTTTGTTTCAATCTTTCTTGTGCATTTTTTGACATGTATGCACTTGGAGATGAGTCATCAGTGTCAAGACCCAAACCAGGTTGTTCACCTAAACCAGAACCTCTGACTTGGTCTTTAATTCCATTAATCTGAGTTAGTTTGTCGGTGTAAACTTTTGCTGAATCTTTTGCAGTTTCCGCATTTCCTTCATGTCTCATTGCACGATCAATATATTCAATTGGATTATCTGTTATCGCTCCTGCTTTAACTTCTAATCCTGCATATTCTCTTCTTTTACCATCTAGATCACTTTCGTCCTCCATTACTTTTCCAGCATATTCTTTTATTCTGCTTTTGTAAATAATGAATTGTTGCTGTGCTAGATTATATTTTCCTTTAAATACACTAACGCTTGTCATTACTTTTGTTAATTCATCTATTTTTTCAAGATTTCCAGAAGTTACTTCTGCTTGAATGTTATCTTTTTGATCGTTTAAATCTTCTAATCTATCATTAGCAACATCCATTGCAGCTCTTGCTCTCATCTTTTTCTTAATGTAACCATTTTGTTGTGTTAAATTTCCAAGATAACTTTTTTCTAACTCAACAATGTCTGTTCTAACTTGAGCAATTTGTTCTTTAAGTTCTTGTGCTTCTAGATTTAAAACTTCATCTGGAGAAACTTTAACAACTTCTTCTGTTCTCCCAAGCAATGAATTAATCCCACTCTTAATTCCGTTTGCAACATAACCAAGCAAACCTTTTTGCCCTTCTTGTATTGGTTCTATACCTAAGATTCTTGCAACTTCTTCTTTTCCAGTTTCAAGAACTTTTTGCCTTTCTATAGGTGTTAATGCTGCTTTCTCGTCTGCTAAAAGATCTTCTAATTGTCTTTCTGCTTCTTGATTATTCATTTCTCTTTCAGCTGCAGTTTCAATTCCTGCTGGCGTTGGTGCAGGCCTTGCTGGTGTTTGAATTGTTGCCCCAGTTGTTCCTGTAGAATATTCACTCCCATTACCTGCTCCTGTTTCAATTGTTTGTAGACCTGGTTCAGGTCCTGGTTGTACTCCATCTTCCATTTTGTTTACCTCCAAACTTTGATTGTTTGTTTTTGTTTTTGTTTTGTTTTTACTTAAAATAAATTTACCCTTGTTGTCTTGTCAATCTTGTTTTATTGATAATTACCAAACAAACTTGATGTTGTTTCTTTCATCAATGAAACTAAATCTTCTTGTTGTGGTGCAACTTTATTTGGCGTTACACTTTCTTGAGAATATTTTTGTGCATCTTTGTTTTCTTCTGCTAAACCTGTTTGCATTGGAAATGGCAAAGGTTGTGCAGAATAAGTTCTTTGACCCATAAAGTCATTATTTAAAACAACTTGATCAATGTTTGTTGAATCTGAAAGAACTAATGCTCTTGCGCCATTAATTACTGTTGGTTCACATTTTGTAACTAAAGGATCAGCAGTTCCTGCTTCAACATCATACTTAGCAAGTTCTTCTTGTTTTTTTTCTTCTTTCATTCCACTAAGAGTATTACAAAATCCTGCAACACCTTCAACATAATCTGTGTTTTCACTTTGTGCAGATTGAAATTCATTTTCTAAAACACCTGGGTTTGATCTAATATATGTGTCTGTTAAACCCAAAACATAACTTGCGTTTGCCGGTGATAATTCAATTTGTTCTACAATTGCTGTTGGTTGTTTTGTTTCAGCCACATTATTATTTCCTGGAACAACTCCTGTAAAATACAAAGCAGCACCAAGAGCCGCTGTTGCAACAGCACCCATAACAAAATATAAACCATTTTCTTTTGCTCTTTTACCTAATTTTTCAAAAACCATCTTTCATACCTCCCCATCCTTCCTTTGTTTATTGTTTTTTTTATCAGCTTTAATTTACCCAAACTATAGTATGCTCGAAAATCTATATAAACTTGTGTTGTAGTTGTTTATACGACGATGGAAGATTTACGGATGGTTCGGAAAAGTCACGGCAAGAAAGCTAATAATTGCGAAAGAAAAAGAGATGGTTATAATATAAAAAAAGAAAAAAATTAATGAAAAAAAGAGCATCCGCCAGTGTTAAAGAGTATTATGCCAAATTATTTTAAAGAAAAAAACAACTACAATGGCCAGGCGAGTTGAACAAAGTGAGACGAGTAGGGTTTTCCCATAGGAAAAACACGTCTGAGCCGTTATTGTTGTTGTTTTTTGCTCCTTTGTTATTGTTCATTAATCTTTTTATCTAAGCTAAATAGGCAACAAACTTTATAAATGTCAAAGCTATTCTTTATAAATAATAAGGGGGTAGTGATAATTAGATTAATAACAGTAGATTCACAGAATTAGGTGTAAAAATGCATGAAAAAATATTAGAAGATTTAGGATTCAGTAAGAACGAAGCTAAATCTTATCTTGCACTTCTTGAATTAGGATCTGCAACTGCTGGACAAATTGCTGAAAAATCTAAAGTACATAGAACAAATGTTTATGATGCAGTTGAAAGAATGTATGAAAGAGGAGTTGTTTCTTATAGAACAGTTTCAAATGTGAAATATTTCCAAGCATCACCGCCACAAAGTTTGTTTAGACTGTTAAAAGAAAAAGAAGAAAGATTAAGTAATGTATTACCCGAACTTCTATTAAAATTAGAAATGTCTGAAAATAAAAGTGAAGCACATATTTTTCAAGGATTAAAGGCATTATTTGATATTTTATATCACTTTCTTAGTTATAAAGATGACATTAGAGTTTATGGCATTCCAAAAAGTGTGCCAGAAATTGTAAGAACCTACATACCTCATTTTCATAAAAAAAGAATCCCTTTGAAAGTTAATATGTTGCATATATATAATCACGATGCTACAGAAAGAATTAAATTACTTAAAAAAATGGAATTCACTGAAGCAAAAAGTTTACCTGAGAAATTTGATTCAAATGTTTCTACTTTTGTATGTGGAGATGAAGTAGTCTTAACATCATGGGGGCCACCAATAATTTCAACACAAATAATCAATAAAACACTTGCAGAATCCTATAAAAGATATTTTGAAATTCTATGGAAAGAAGCAAAGTAGTATAGTCATAAGTATTAAGTTCTAAGTTTGAAGTTGGTGAAAAGTAATTTAGTTTTGAGTAATGGGTCTTAAGTTCTGGGTGGGTAATCAGTAAGTAGTTATGAGTTTAGTTGTGTTTTCTCAATACTAATTAACCTATAACCAAATCCCTTTACTGATTTACCCAAAACCAACTTATAACCCATAACTCAAAACCACTTACCTATTTATTGTCCCAAAACCAACTTCTTACTTCTAACTTCAAACTACTTACTTATTTATACCCGCATTCTAACTCTTTTTTATTTGTAAATAGAACATCTCTTTCAAATGTATCTGGAAAACATGCAAGATGTAATTTAGTATCTCCAAGCAAGGGCATGTATTCCTCTAAATGAAATAAATCTGAAGTTGGCAAATAAACATCTTTACCAAAACCTTGTAAATTTTTTAGCATTAATTTGAAAGCCCCTATTGTTGCCCTATTATTGGGATGAGCATAATCAGATGCGAATGCATATTCTCTATCCATCATAAATAATCCTTGCGTCATATCAAAAGGCCCAAAAACAAAAAAGTCAAGTGTATCTGTAAACTCATCTATGATATATGGCATCCCAGAAACTTCCACCATACCACCAATCTCAGGAGCTGTTAAACCATAATCATTAATAAGTCCAACTAATTTTTCAACTTCAAATGGTGTTCGACAAAATGGAATAAAAATATTAATATCAGCTCCAGAAATTTCCATTGCTTTCTTAATAATATCGCATTCTAAATAAAGAGTTTCTCTTTCTTTCAATAACCTATAAGCCCCTCTTTTACCTTGGGCAGGGTTATCCTCTCTAAGTTCGTAAGTATCTCCACCTAATAATCTTTTAGAATCATCTGATCTTAAATCACATAATCTATAATTTATTCTTTTTCCAGGTAAAAGTTTTGCAACATCTGCAATTTTCTTTGCCATTACATTAACATAAAGATCTCTTGCTGTGTAACCTGCCCTTGAACTAGAAAAACCAAAAGATTCTGATAACAGTTTATCAAGATTTTTGTTTGCATCAGGATCTCTACTTTCAAGCAAACCCCTTGAATAATCCAACAAAGCACTAGGATGCACTCCAAAAACAGAATTATTCAAAAAATCAGACCTCATAACGCCAACTCCTGCAACAGGAGCATGCAAAATTTGTTTTAGTCCGCCGACAAAACTACTAATGGCAAAAACTTTTGTTTTTGGTGTTTCAAATTCAGGTAATGATTCCTTAGTTACTTTTAACTCAACTGCCCCATTTATAACATAACCAACAGCTGGCCCCATAGTTATTTCTCCTGGACAAATAGTTATTTCTTGATCTTGTTTAATTAATTTTTTTGCATCATGAGCAGCATAAACTGCAGGTTTGTTCATTTCCCTTAACATTTGAGAAAAATGCCCAGAGATAGTTCCTTCTTCAACAATAACACCGGCAGCCTGATTAATTAATGGAAACCAAGTAATATCTGCTTTTCTTAATACCACTATAGAACTAGGATCAATAGTATTATATTTATCCTCATCAGGAACAATTAAAGCCTTACCTTGTGCAACTTTATCACTAATATATCTACCTGTTACAAATGGTTCATGTGCAGAAGGATCTCTAACAGAAACTCGTTCTCTGATTTCATTTCCTAAAAGATCTTGTTCCATTTTCTAAAATTAATATTGTGCTTTCTCAAGAACACCTGTTTTGAGATTATACTTCATAACAAAATCAAATTTATTAAATTCTAAACATAAATTAAAATCTTCTTGAGGAGAATGTGTTAATGTTGGATCAAAAAATCTCTCTGCCGTTCTATCAGATCTTATTTTATCGTATGTTGTTTGATAATTAATTGATTTACCTTGCAATAAATCTTGTAATGACTCTGCAAAGAGGTTATCTTCAAGTGCATCCTCATCTCCTGAGTTACCCATACAAACTAAAGTTACTTTTTCTGGATTTCTATGCTTGATATAATTAGCAATTGCTTCAATTCCTAAAAATGCACCTACAAGAACTTCATCTGCCTTTTCAGAATCAACATTTCCTAATCCTGTAGTTCCACGAGTAGATTTCAAGATTAATGTTTTATCATAAAAAGCTAAATCCTTTATTTCTAAAGGAGAATTACCATAATCAAAACCTTCAACTTTCTTACCTCGTGTTTCACCAATAAGAATAGAATCAGGATAAGATTCTTTCATTGCAAACGCCGCATCATCACCATTAACTGGCATTACTTGCTTTGCATTATTTGCAAGAAGATAATAAGCAGTAGAAAATGCTCTAAAAACATCAATAATTACTACAATGCCTTCTGCATTTCTAGCTCCATCAATGTTTTTTGTTATTGAGATCTGCATTTTACCCTTTGATTTTTTATTTATCTTAAATTCTCAGGCATTGCTGAGAAAAAGTCAATCTTGAATTGTGTAGCTTGTGGTTCAGACGCATATTTTTCTTTTAGCGAGTTGATTCTTGCAAAGACATCTTTAACACTAATATACATTGCACCATCATTGTTAAAAACCCTATATGAGTTTTCCTCGTCAACAACTCCCTTTGTTTGTCTTACTATTCTCACTGGAGCTGTTTTTCCAGTTCCTAATGTTTCAACCACTAAACCAGAACCTGCTCTTAGTGCTTCATATGTTGGCTTAAAAGCAAGCTCTTTAACAATCTCTAAATCACCATATTTGCCAGTAATATTTTTTGGTCTGCCTTTAGGATTTGTAACTAAACCATATTTAATTTTAGAATATGAAATTGATGTTGATTTTGGAAAAAATAAATATCTGACGCCTGTACCATCACTTAATTCATAATCCATTTCAACATTTTCCTCTAAACCTTCTACAGGAACACCATGTGCACCCCTTACTTCTGCTTCAAAAGCTTTTCTAAATGCCTCTAAATTTGATTTTAAAGATGATGCTTTGAAAAACTCAGCCGCAGCAGCATCACTCACTTGAGCTAATCTTGTTTGTTCAAGATAAACAGCCATTTTCTGAACTCCAGAATCAAGTGGTAATTTTTTATTTGTATCTTTATCAAGCATTGAGAAATCTTTCTTGTTTTGAACTGTTGAATGTTCTTCATCAAAGCGCTCCATTTGACCCATAAGATATTCAATTGAAACAAAAGGTGTGTCTTGTACTTTTCTTACTTTTTCTTTTGTTACACTATCCATATTATCTGAAACAATTTGCTCAAGAAAAATCTTTAATCTTGTCAAAGTTACTTCATGACCAATTCTTGTTTGCTTGAAAAATGCAGTTAAAATTTTTTTCCCATCTAAAGTGTGATTATTTGTATATCCACCGATTAAAATCCCATCTGTATCCACACCTGCAATTTGTTTTGCTAGTTCAAAATCATTATCAATAACTGCATTTTTAAATGAATTAATCCCATAATCATTCAGGGTAGGAACAGCTGTTCTTCTTACATAATCAAATGCCCTTAAATTAAATTCAGCAATATCAGTATCTGATAAACCAGAAGTATTTGTTTTATCAAGAAGTGTTGGTAATTTAATTAATCTAGTATTAGTTCTCTTCATAGTTCCGCCCCCATTTGAGATATTTTTACCTATAATAAAGAAACACCCCCACATTTTTAAGTTTTTGCATGATTTTAGTCATTTTCAGTGTAATTTTAAACATTAAACAACCTTATTTTTGCGTAGTTTTTGGTGTGTAACCACACTTTTTCCAAGGCATATAAACTCTCTTTACCATACACTCTAGATTATCCATTCTTTTTTCATGGCCTATATAAGAGCTAAAAAAAGTATCAACTTGAGATTGAGAATATGTGTCTTTTGCTCTTAGTTCCATAACATATTCAGGATGATCTTTTAAGATTTGTTCAGATAAATAAAGAGCAGAATCTGCCATTTGGGTTGTTTGTTTTACTTCATCTGATCTAAGAGTTTGGAATGCTCTAATACCAACTGCTGAAAAATATAATGCAAATGCAGTAATTGCTAATTTTTTTATTAATCCTCCCATTTTAACCCTCCTAAGATAATCTTTTCTTAACTTCACCAACGATATAAGCAGCTGCTGTTGCCATTCCTTTAACACCAGCCATCATCCCAGCATGTTTATAATCACTAGTTGCCATTGCATATTGTACTTCAGGAGCATAAGATGCTAAAACCCCTATTAATCCTGCAATTCTTTTTGGTTGTGTTTTTGCTGAACCAGCAATATAACCAAAACCCATTGCAGTTGCATTTGAAACAGGATCTGTCATGTTAATATCATAAGGTATTGGTATAAAAGATGCTGCTTTAGTTGCGTACATTACAAAAGATGCAACACCACCCCATGCAGCTCCACCAAGAAAATCTTCCAAGCCTGTTGTTTGTTGATGTGCTGTTTTTGAATTTGTTGTAGAATTTGTTTTTGATTTTGCAGGTGTATTTTCTGCTTGTGCTCTTTGTGCATATGCTGTTTTTGCCATTTTATCCTCCCCACTTGTTTTTATGAATTATTTTTGTTTATTAAATGCAAACCAGCACAACCAAGATTCCACTTGGTTGCGTTTGTCTGGTTTTAGGGTAAATTAATCTCAAACTATAGTAAGACAGTTAAGTAATATAAACATGCGTTGTAGTAGCCACTACATCAATTCGGAAAAAAAGAACTTATTGTTATGATATTTACTTAATTTCCAAAAAAATTTAAAATTAAAATTCCTGAGAAACATGCAAAAATAATCCCGACTAAAGTCGAAATTATTAAGCTTGATTAACATCAAGCAACAACAATGGCACAGACGGACTTTTTTTAATCTATTCAAAAGAAAAAAATCATATCCCATCAATAATTTTACTTCTCTTATCGTGCATGTAACTTTGTCTTGCATTGTCTGAATCAAATGAATGCCAAGCATATTTGTTATTATAGCTAAACCAAACATCACCAATTCCCATGCCATCACTTCTGTGTTTTGAGGTTGGCATTAAATGGAGTTTTCTCTCTGGAATTTGATCAAATGAAGTTGTACTATTCAAATGATGCCATGTTTTTAAGTCATCTTCTAAAACATAAACTGTACTATGGCCACCGTCATCTAAACCACGTGCAGCATTTACTCTTCCACAAACCACTCTTACTCTAAAATTAGGAACACCTGCACCAATTAAATAACTAGCTAACTCATTTGCCCAGTCATCACAATCACCTTTTCCTATATCTCTTAATTCATAAGGCATTAACCAATACTCTGCTTTGCCAGTGATTGCTTCATCATGTTCATACTCAAACCTTGTTCTTGTAAATCTATAAATATTCATGATTTCATCATTACATTTATTTGGATCTGTTACAATTAAAGGATTTTTGTGATGATGATTATCTTTTAAATCTTGTTGAACATATCCGTCATCAGGAATTATAAAATTACTAACATCTACTTTAGTCATTCTCCCAGTTGTATCTGGTAAAGATCTTGCTTTGTAAAATATTTTTGTTTTAGGCCTATTACAATTCCAAGTTTCTGCAACTGCAGTACTAACCTTTCTCAACTCTTCTACATAATTCCATTTGTATGTACCATTTGCTAATGCTTTTTTTGCTCTTCTATTTAATCTCCAGTTTTTGAATTTCTTATTCTCTGCATCAGAATAAAAACCAAAACTTTTACTTAATTTATCATAGGTTAATGCAATTTCATCCATTTGCATGTTTGCTTTAGATCTGTCAAAAGTATCACCACTTAATCCTAATTTCGCCTGCTTATAACTTTCTCCTAGAGCATTTACAAAAGAAACTAAAGAATTATCTAACATTAAATAAACTTGATCAACATTTTCTTGAATTCCTTGAACTTGAGTAAAAATATCTAAAAACACACTATTTTCTGCCCCACCATTACTTAAACCTTGTATATATTGCTCGGGTAATGATGTCACTATATTAATTGCGTCTCTTAACTCTACAAATCTCTCAACTGCTTCTCTTGATCTTGGTGTTTTAACAAGCTCTTCTAATTCAGAATCTACTTCTTTAAGATCAACAAACTCTGCAACAATATGTTGATCTGATTGTCTCCATTGTTTTTTTAATTCCCATTGATCTGCCATTGTTCCCCTCGCACAGTTAGTTATTTTCTCTTAAATCCGGAAAATCTAACATTAATTAGGGAGAATTTCTATATAAAGAAGTGTAGTAGTGGAGTGGACAACATTATATTATAAATAAAAAAGGAAGATTATATATCATGAAGAAAGGCAATGCAGTATATGTATGGACAAAGGCAAACATATTTGATGATACTGAATTTGTAGAGATTTGTAAGCAGTTTGATGTTTCAAATGTGTTTTTATCTGCGTACAATACTAGAAAAACATCAGAAGCAAGTGCACAATTTTCAACATTTAATATGTTTTGCACTGCTAATAATCTTGATGTTTATGCAATGGCCTCTACAAATGAATTTGCTTTGAACCACAGAATTGCGTTAGAATATATTGATGATATTGTTGCATTTAATGATTCAGTTGGAGAAACTCAAAGATTTAAAGGAATACATTTTGATATTGAACCATATTGTTTACCGCAATACCAAGAAGGAAGCGAAGAAGACAAGATGGTAGTTTGGAAAAACTATTTAGATATGACTGTAAAAAGCTTTCAAAAATCAAAAGAAAATGGAATAGAATTTGGATTAAGTATTCCTTATTGGTTAAAATTAGGAAATAGAGTAGGTATAGACATAAATCTAGATGGTAACATGAAACCAGTATCTTATCATATCATTGATAATTCTGATCATGTCTCAATAATGGCTTACAGAAACGAACCAGGGCATGTTGTTGAGGCAGTTGGTGATGAAATAATTTATGCAGAAGATAGAAATATTGAAACAGGTAGTTTCCATTATTCTGAAAATCCTAACAAAAATGTTTTTGTTGCTGTTGAAGATTTAAGCATGATGCCAAAGGTTGTTGAATTTATGGATTTTTTGTATAAAGATTTCTCCAGTTATGCAGGAATTGCAATACATCCTTATAGAAATCTGAGAGATGTTGTTAAAAAAAGAGAAAATGTTAAATAAAATAAATTCTTTAAGAGTTATATGAACAAAAAACTAAAGAAAACAATCTATTGGTTACCAAGAATTTTAATGATATTATTTATTTGTTTTATTTCAATGTTTGCATTCGATATGTTTGATGAAGGTAGCTTTTGGAAGATGTTAATTGGATTTTTTATTCATATGCTTCCTACTTTTGCGTTAGTTATATTATTAACAATAGCATGGAAATGGGAAAAGATAGGTGGAATATTAATAATCTTATTAGGAATAATATTCACAATATTCTTCAACACGTACAAAGAAGTAATAAGTTTCTTATTAATTTCAATGCCAGTATTTATTGTAGGTGGATTGTTCTTATGGAGCTGGTGGTTGAAAAAGAAATAAAAAGTTTTATAGTTTAAATTTGAAAAAACTAAAAATCCTAGTGAAAAAAGAAGCATCCGCAATTGTAATGTTCATAAGTAAATAATATATAAGCAAAAAATAATAACAACAAAGGCACAGACGGACTTTACATTGTAAAGTCCTACTCGGTTTCACCTCGTCTGGCCATGTTATTATTTTTTGTATAAGAGGGTTAAATCATAAACTATTTCAACACTAGGCCGAAGGCAATGTCACTCACTAAACTTTAAAGAAATTAAAGAAAATAAAAATAAAAGATTACTTTTTCTTCTTTTTTGGTTTTTCTACGTTAACTGTTACTTCTTGTTCTATAACAACAGAATCTCCTTTGTCAAAGCTCTTAAATTGCCATAGCATTCTTAAACCGTGATAAGCACTCAAGATAAAACCAAATATTGAAGCAATGTATTCTATTATGACATATCCTAAAGATAAAGTTATTAAGAACATTAAGATGTTCACAAATAATCCTTTGGTTTTATTCACAAATAGGAATACAATATTTGCAATGATTAACAAAATCAAGAGATATCTTACATTATACGCCTCTGTAAAGAAAACAGCAAACAAAAATAAAAGAAAAATTAGACCAGCAATAACCAATTGAGTTAACATTAAATTCTTTTTTTCCATTTTACTTCATCTCCCCCTCATTAATAATTGGTTCTTCTGTAATATCAACATTATTGCTGTAATCAGAACTACTTTCTGATTCTTTCATTAAAGAGATGATATCTCCAGTGTTAAAAAACATTTTAAACAATGCATACCTTGGCCTTATCTTAACACCTTCACGCCATAGTTTTGAAAGTCCACCAACAATACTAAAGAATTGTCCGGGACCACCATCATCATCTATGTTTACCCAATGTGGACCTTGGATTTTATCACCCTCAATTTCAAAAGTGATGTAATTAATAAACCCATACAACAGGTCATAATCAATTGTAATTGAGATGTCTTCATCATCTTCTGGTTCAACATCTGTTACTATAACAGCAACATCTGGATTAATCTGCAAATATTTTTTAGCAATTGAACCTTCTTCATCTACTAGTTCCAATCTTACATCAAAACTACCACTATATTTATCAGCTAAGTTATTAATAATCGCCATTTTTCCTTCATCACTTCTGATTTCAGCAACATCTTTAGCAGACGGCCCAATTGTGTTTAGTTCTGACATTTTATAATCAATTAATTTTTTAACAACTTCCTTCTCAGGAATCCATGCATATTTGTAAAGTGTTGTCCAATGTTTTACTGGTGTAAATTCTACTGGAATTGATTTTTCCCAAACTTCCACATGAGTATTTTCATTGTCATAAGTAAATTCAATTCTTTTAAATCCCTCTGGCCAAGCTGCATTTTCCATTGGGCCACAATGAAAACCTTGAGAGATTTCATTTTCATTCCAAGTTAACATTTCTAACATTCTTCTTAAACCATTACCACCATTCATAACCTTTTCAGGGTCGTCTCCAATAAAATCTTCAAAATACCATCTTGCAAATTCTTCATTAATATCTTTTTGATAGATTTTTCTTAATTCAACTAAAGGTTTAATTTGTTCTCCACAACCCATATCCATATGAAAATTATTTAACTCATTAAAATAATCTAGGCCAGGACCATTAGCACCAATATTAATGTCTGAATTATATTTGCCACAATTTCCGTTTATTCTGATTTCTCCATCTGGTTGTTCCTCACATTTTTCTTGTTCTTTACACTCATGATTACATTTTTTGTTGGTTTCACAAATTTCTTCACAAACTTGTTCATCATAACAATCTTGCCAGCAATTATTATTGCATACTTCTTTTGGCGTGCAAACATCTTCACAATTCTCACTTGATTCATTTAATCCTGTTTCTTCATTAAATTCAATTGTTGTTTCACAAACATTTTCACAAGTTTCCTCATCATGACATTCAGAATCACACTTTTGTTCACAATGTTGTTCTGGATGACAATTTTCAAAACAATTTTCTTCATCTTCACAAACATCTTCACAAAATTGATCATTCCAACATTCTGTTCTAAATTGTTGCTTAATCATTTTAGAATACATTTTTTCTTTTCCTTTGTATTGCATGTTTGGAGGAGGCATATTAGAGGGAGGCATGTTTGGATCAAGTTCTATAAATTCATCATCTGAACTTAAAATTTCATCCATTAACTCTTCACATTCATTTTGTTGCAATTGACTAATCTTTTTTTTAAACTTTCCAAATGATTCCCTTATCTCTTCAAAATTAGGCATGGTAGATAATTCTAAATCAGAATTATCAGCTGTTGCAAGTTTTAAATCAATATAGAAATCATTAAACTCTGCAACTAAATTAGTAGTATCAGTAACTCCTTTTGTTGGCCTTATTTCAAAACGAATATCATAATAAGCCTTACCTTCTTCTTCTCTTTCTTCATAATATTCTTTATCTTGTCTAAAATGAGGTTGTGCCATAAAAATAACATCAAAATCATCAGTTGTAAACACTTTTTGATATTCATTTCCCATTGGCATCATAGGTTTATTAAAATTATCTTTGTTATCATTTTTTTCAAAAACAGCTTGAATTTCAGATTCTTCAAATGCTCTCTTCTCTGTTTTATCTAGTTGTTCATACATCTTTCTTTCTGCATAATCTAAATAAACAACTAATTGTGGAGCTGTTATTTCCCCAGAATTATACTGATTAACATAGGTCTCTACAGTATCCATGTCCTGGCCTAATGAAGCAAAGCAAACAGGTAATATCAACAGAATTAATATTGGAATTATTAGGCTCTTTTTCATATTAATATACCTAATCAGTATACAAGTATATATATTTTGTTGTTAGATAGAAGCTATTTGTTATTATATATGAAGAGAATTCAACAATTACCCCACAACATATCAAAGTAATTTAAATGAGACCTAACAATTTCTTTATTTTGTATCTTTATTGCAATTGGTTCTTTAGTCCATTGAATGAATATGCAGTTATTTCCGTAGATGATTGTAGTCGTTGGGTTAGTATAAGTGTCTTTAATGAACTTGTATTGTAATAGTTTTCTTTGTTTTAGTTTGTTTTTTATCTTTTGGGGAAAGATTGAACGTTGTTTTATTTTTGCTTCTGCTCTTTTCTTGTGCCATAACTCAAAATAAGGCCCAAACAAAGTTTTAAATTGTAATTCTGCTGCAATTAATGAAATTGGTTTTTTTTCTAAAAGAATTTCCTCAAATAACATTCTTAATCCCTTTTTCCCAACAAATATGTTTGCCTCTAATGATTGTTTATCGGGATTAATTTGTTTTTTTAGTTGAGAGATTTGTTTTTTTAGATTTGTTTTTGTTTGAGCTAGTTTATCTTCTTGATTTCCAATTATTGAAAGTAAAACTTCAGGAGTTTTTGCTTCAAACCATTTTATTTTGTTTTTTGTTATAAATGAAATCACGCCTTTGTTTATTAGTCTATCTAATGCTTCATACACATTTGTTCTATTTATTTTTGTTTCAGAACTTAGTTTGTTAGCATAGTTAGCTCCATTCTTTAGAAGATGTAAATATAGTTTTATTTCTGACGGGCTAAAACCTAAATTAGATAATGTTGTTGTTATATTTTCTGTCATTAAACAAAGGAATGTAATTGAATTTAAAACAGTTGTGGTGCTAGGAGGCAACTAAGGTTTAAATGCTGTTTTACATTACCTAAAATTAAAATGAGATTCAATAATTTAATTGGAATTGTAGATGATGATATGCGTTCAATAGAGCGTCACATGTGGTATTCTGAAGGAGAAACAAGAGTTATAGAAGGTGTCAAATATTATAATCGAAATTACTCTTTTCATGGATTAATGAAATCATTTGAAAAAGATCCAAAAAAAGAATCAAGATCATTTCTTGATAAATGTCCTGGAATGTGTTTTATTAATTTAGAATTGTTTGTAAATAAATCTCTTGATACCGAAGATGTTTTGTATGGATCATGGGATATGAAAAAAAAGTTAGAACAAGGGGGATATAAAGACTTAGAAATTAGTGATAATCCACCCTTCAAGCAAGTATTAGAAGTACTTAAAAAACTATTTCATAAGCATGGAGAAATTTATTTTATGGACGCTAGCTTAAAAAAACATTCTGAAATATTTAAACAAGATGAGTATTCAAATACAACTAGGGGTCCTGTTATTTCAATGGACTTATTTGAAGAGTATTTTTCAAAGATTCCAATTATCAGATATATGAATAGAAGACATCATAATTTTACTTATTCACTCTTTAATTATCATGAATGGACCCATATTGTAAAGTTTGCAGACTTCATTAAAGAAACATACGAAGAAGATACTAGTTGGAGAGCAAAACTCAAAGATAAACGTTTCCCAGAATCAAAAGTAGACAGAATAATCAAAGATTACATAAGTTTAATTCCTCGACATGAGGAAGACCATAAAGTCTTTGGAAAATATTATGATAGATTTAGAAATGTTGTGAGAAATAATTTAATGAGTGAATAAAAAAAGAAAATTAAACAATTGCCTTCTTTATTTCCCATTCAAACCATACAATTGCAACAACCGATGCAACAATTGAGGCAATTACAATAGAAGTTATAACTGATAAATATCCATAACCAAGAACAAATACAAATAAGTAAGATAGTGGTGTTGAAACTAAGATTGTTCTTAATAGATTAATTATTAGGCCAGGCATTCCATAACCCATGCCTTGTAGTGTTCTTCCTATAACCATTGTTATTCCCATAAATGGATATGCTAATACAACAATACGTAGATATGGAATTCCAAGTTCTATTAAAACAGGATCTGATGTGAAAATCTTGTATATAAAGCTAGGAAATATAAAAAATAATCCACCAACAACTATTGTGTATAAAACCCCTATCTTAATTGCATGCCAAACAATGCCTTTGATTAAATCTACTCGTTTTGCTCCGAAAAACATTCCAACTAATGTCATAACTGCAAATGATCCAGCCATTACTGGCATGATTACAACACTCTCTGCTCTAAATCCAATTCCAAATGCTGCAACATGATCAGTTCCAAAGTACGACATGAACCAATTAAAGATCATCAAAAAAACTGACATTACAATCATCATAATGCTAGCAGGGAGACCAACCATTAAAATTTCTTTAATTAACTTTGTGGAAAAAGTAAAATTTTGTGGATGAATATGTAAATAAGATTTTGTGTGTAAAAAATAGGAATACAGGATTAATCCAATTGTGAATGAAATAACAGTTGCAATTGCTGCTCCTTTAACACCTAAACCAAGAACATAAATAAAAATTGGATCTAAAACAATATTCAATAGTAAAGTAAAGATCTGGATTTTCATGGGTGTTTTTGTGTCTCCTTGTGAAACAAAGATATTATTAATAATATAGGCTGAAAACATAAATATAGAACCCATTAAAACTATTGAAAAATAATCTACTGCTAATTCTATGACAGCGGGTGTTGCCCCAAATAAATTAAACATAGGCCTGATAAAGATTAAACCTAAAACCACTGAAATTATAAAAAAGAATATTCCCAATAATATCCCATGCATTGCTGTGTTTTCCGCTCCCTCCTTATTCTTTTCCCCCATAAATCTTGAAATTCTAGAGCTCATACCAACAGCAATACCTGAGTTTATGCCTATTAGTATAAAGAATAGTGGAAATGAGAATGTTAATGCAGCAATTGAATCAGCACCCAATCTACCAACAAAAGCAGTATCTACCACATTATATAATGTTTGAACTAGCATAGCAATCAACATTGGCCAAGCTAGTTTGTATAATGCTTTTCTCGGGTTTGAGATAAATTCATCTACTTTATTTTTCATAATTAGATCTTTTGTTAGGGGTTTTATAAATGTTTAGGGTTTAAGTTATTTGCATAAATAAATGTCAAGATTATTGTGTAACCCAGGCGTAAACATAGAAATATTTATAAAGGGATTGGAGTTCCTTATTCACTATGAAGTGGGACAAAGCTAATAAAAACATAGTAAGATTAGTACTAGTTTCTGTGTTAATTTTTATATTGTTAGTTGCACCTACAGTATTTTCTGAAGTAGAGAAATATAGTGATGAAAAAGATTTTATAGAAATAGACTTTGAGAAAACTGCACCAGAAGTAGTTGATGAAACAGAACATGTTGATGAAATAACTTCCCATGATGCAGAAAATGAAGAGATTGAAGAAACACATACTGATGCCGAAGAATCTCATGATGAAGCTGAAGATGGAGAACATGAAGCAGCAGGCGGTCATGGAATGGGCTTTGCAACAACTTTCTTATGGATTGCAGTTATATTATTCTTTGCAAAACTATCAAGTTTAATAGAAAAGTGGGGACAACCTGCTGTATTGGGAGAATTAATTATTGGAGTTGTATTAGGAAATTTAGTATTATTAGGAATTACTATTTTTGAACCAATTAAACAAAATTCTATTATTATATTTTTAGCAGAATTAGGAGTAGTTATATTATTATTCCAAATTGGATTAGAATCAAATATTAAAGAAATGAGTAAAGTTGGAGTAAGAGCAGGACTAGTAGCTATTTTAGGTGTTGTTATTCCTTTCTTGGTTGGAACTTTACTTGGACCATTTTTCTTACCAGGATTATCATCTAATGCATATCTATTCTTAGGAGCAACATTAACTGCAACATCTGTAGGAATCACAGCAAGAGTATTCAAAGATTTAGGAACATTAAATACAGCAGAAGCTAAGATTGTTTTAGGAGCTGCAGTAATTGATGATATATTAGGACTAATTATATTAGCAGTTGTATCTGCTATGGTAACTCTTGGAGCTGTTAGTATTGGAATGGTTAGTTGGATTTTAGCAAAAGCAATTCTTTTCCTTGTGGGTTCAATTGTATTAGGACAATTATTAGCACCACGGATCAGCAAAGCATTTTCTAAAGTTAATACTGGAGTTAGTATGAAATTTACATTAATAATTATATTTTGTTTAGTATTTGCTTATCTTGCTCAATTTATTGGATTAGCACCAATTGTTGGAGCATTTGCAGCAGGTTTAATATTAGATCCAGTACATTTCCGTTACTTTAAAGATCCAAAGATTGTTAGAGATGTTAAAGATAAAATTAGTGGATATGGTTCAGGTCTTAAGACTGGCCTTACAAAAGTAATGAACAAACATGCAGAAAGACATATTGAGGATTTTATTGAACCATTAAGCATGTTTTTAGTCCCTATATTTTTCGTAACAACTGGTATAGCAGTTAATATTGAAACAATGTTTAATCTTCCAGTATTACTTGTTGCATTAGGTATCACTGCAGTTGCAATCCTTGGTAAACTTGTTGCAGGTTTAGTTGCAGGAGATGTTAACAAATGGATTGTTGGATGGGGAATGGTACCTAGGGGAGAAGTTGGTTTAATCTTTGCAACAATTGGAAAAGGACTAGGAGTTGTATCAGATACTGTATTCTCAGTAATTGTTATAATGGTTATACTTACTACATTAATACCACCAATTGTATTGAATTATTTAATTAAAAAAGAGAATAAGAAAAAAAGTAAGTAGTTCTAAGTAAGAAGTTATAAGTGGGTACGTAGTTTAATAGTTTGTAGTATTGCAAAAACTACTTACTAGTTTACTTACAACCCACTACAAACTTAAAACTACCAACTTATAACTTTATTTAGTTTTTTCTTAAAACCTTTTGTCATTTCTTCTCGACACCTGTCGATATTGTGTGAAACTTTAAAAAGGGAAAATCTAATAATAATATGTAGAAATAGTAAAAAGTTTAGGTAATCTACTGTCGAACCAGTTAGGTTGATCAAATAATTGAGGTGAAAAAATGAGCAAAATAATACTAACAAATATTGAACCAGGATTAAACGCAGATTCTTCAGAAATGGCAAATGTAGTTATACAAAGAATAGGATTAATGCCAAGAAAAAAAGGCAGTACAGAGAAGATGCATCGCGTCTTAATTGATATGTATGAACGTGCAAAGTTAGCCACCAGGGAAAAAGACCCTAAACAAGCAATAATGACAGTCGAGAACATGGGTGTTTCTGCAGGCATTACTAGACAAACTATGTATGAGTATTTACGAAGATGGTTAGAACTAGATTTAATAATTAAAACTAGCTATATTGATGAATGGAATAAAGTTGTAATTGGATATAAACTAAATGGTACAACAATTGAACAAGCATTTGAACGAGCTAAAAAGAAAGTACATAAACATTTAGATGAAACTAGCAAATATGTTGTTGAAATGCAAAAGCTGTTAAAGAATGAGAAGATAAGTGATGCAGCTAATAGGAAAAGTTGATTATTTAATTAGGTCTGGAGGACGTGCTTCTCAAAAATTTCAGGGGTCATATTTTATTGAGAAAAAACAACTTGGCCGGATGAGGTGGGGCGAATTGAGTGAGTTCTACGAACTCACAAGTACCAGCCGAATAGGACTTTAGTCCGTCCGTGCCCTGGTTGTTATTTTTTCATTATAATTAAAATTAACAAAATAGTTATTATTAATTTAATTAAAAGAAAAGTCATAGCAAAAAGAGCCTGACGGCAAATTAAAAAAAAAATCAATAAAAAAATAAAGAAAAAGAAATTATCCAACATAACTCATTTGTTTCTTTTTAACTTCTTCCTGAGCTTTGCCGCCTTGTTCCATAATACCTTTTAGTTTTTCTTCAAACTTTTTAGCTGTTTCGTATAATGGTTTTGGATCAATTTTTAGATTAAGATAACTATCCAATAATTCAATTAGTTTTGCAGCGGCATTTGAGTCTGGAAGTTGTGAATGAGTGTCTGCAAAAAATGCATTTATTTTTCTTTTTGTTTTCAACAATAATGCAGATGTTGCACCAACAATAATTCCTTCGTTTAGTTCTTTACCAAACTTTTTGAAAAACTTTTTCTTTTTCTCTTCACTTGTGAAGAAAAATGTTTGTGATTCTTGTTGTTGTGTAGTACTTCCAACACCTTCTAAACAAATAATTTCTTTTGCATTTGTTTGCTTTGCTAAATCTTCAATTAAATCCGCAACTGCCCATTCAATATTTTGAGTAGTTAAAATAGAATGTACAACAATAATATTATGTTTTTTGTTATAAAAAATTCCAACAGGATCTACTACCCTACCACTATGTATAGCAATTGTAGCTGGCATGTTTTCAAACCAATATCTTCCTAATTGTTCGCAATCAAGATGTTCAAGTAAATATTCTGTTGCGATAGTTCCGACTAGCCCAAATCCTGGGAAACCAGTGATTATTATTGGGTTTTTCACCTTTTTTTTTAATGTTAGTTTCATTGTAATTATTTTAGATATATTCTGATATATAAGCTTTGTGTATAAGAATATAGTTTTGAGTAATGGGTTTTGGGTCTTGAGTTGGTTAACAGTAATAAGTTATGAGTATCACTACTTTTTCTCAATACTAATTAACACATAACCAAATCTCATTACTAATTTACTCAGAACCAACTCCTAACTCATTACTCAAAACACAGAACTATTTACTTATCTATGCATTTCTCTTACTTGATCCATTGTTACATAAGAATCAATTGTTAATGAGTAAGGTGCAAGTTTTTTTAGAAGAACTTTATCAAATCTATGAGCACTTGTAATATGTTTTGCTCTCCAACTACGATCTTTAAAATCTGAATTTTGCTCGTTAACTGGTAAAAATAATCTCACATCCCCATCAGAACACCTCATTGAACCACTCATAGGATGATTATATAATAAATCAGAGACTGAAGAATCACTCATGACATAAACATGTGCCACCCCAGATAATTCATAAGAAACACGATGAACATCTGGAACTGGTTGATTGGTATTATTATTAGTACTAATTAATATGATTGGTAACTCCCTTGTTATATCAAAAACTTGTTTTGGGAAGTGCCTAATATTATCCTCATTTAACATTGTAATTTCCGTTGAAATATGTTTTTTTCTTCTTGCACCATATTTTCCAATCAATAATGGAACTAAACTTGGCTTAGATATTGGTTTGTAAAAAGGTGATAAAACTTTTCCTTCCCAACCATTGAATAATGCAATTTCTACTTTATATGGAGCACCTACATCTTGAACAGCTGCAAAAGTAACTCCCCAATTAAATCCTTCTTTTGCAGGATCTGGATGTTCTAATGTCATTCCAAAATAATTTGGTGTAAAAGGATTATCATCCCTAGGACTAACAATTGTTTCAATCCTTCTATTATCATCTGTTGTTAAATTAATACTTTGCTCAAAACCTTCAAATTCTTCTTCAGAAAAACGATTTCCAAGAAATGATTTCGCAATCGCAATAATTCCATCTAATGTTGGCTCTTCTAGAAAATTAGTTGGCCTTTGCTGCCCTAAAATAATTTGTGATCCTAAAATAAATGATGATTTGTATCTTTGTTTCATTTTTCCAGTTCCCTTGTAACAAGGAAAATTTCATCATTTATAAATGTTTTGACCAATTACCACTATAAAGAGGTTACAGATCAAATAAACAGCAATATTTATATATAAACCCTATATTCACCAGTACACATACCTATTTATAATCAATATATAATAAAGCAATAAAAAAGAGAAAATAAGGTGCCATAATGAGTGAAAAAACAATAGAAAAACCAAAAAATAACATATTCATACCAATGGAAGAAGAAATTCTTGAACATTGGGGTAAAACTAAGATTTATGCTAAAGCTAAAGATAAAAATAGCTCTAATGAAAAATTCTATTTTCTAGATGGACCACCATACACATCTGGAAGAGTTCACATTGGTACTGCTTGGAATAAAACACTCAAAGACATGGTTCTTAGATACAAAAGAATGAAAGGTCTTAATGTTTGGGACAGAGCTGGTTATGACATGCATGGAATGCCAACTGCTCAAGCTGTTCAAAAAAAGTTAGATCTAAAAAATAAAGATGAAATTAAGAAATACGGTATGGACAAGTTTGTAAAAGCATGTGAAGAATTCTCAATAACAAACATGGACAAAATGAGCGAAGACTTCAAAAGGTTAGGAGTCTGGATGGATTTTGATAATCCCTATTATACAGCAAATTCAAAATACATGGAAAGCTGCTGGTGGCTAATTAAAAAAGCAGATGAAAACAAAAGATTGTATTTAGGAGAAAAAACAATGCATTGGTGTTCCCATTGTGGAACTGCATTAGCTAAACATGAATTAGAATATCAAAATGTAAGAGATGATTCTATCTTCCTAAAATTAAAAGTAGTGGGAAGTGAAAATGAATATTTAATTATATGGACAACAACACCATGGACAATTCCTTTTAACCTTGGAGTTATGGTTAATCCGGGATTAGATTATGCAAAGATAAAAGTTAATGTTGCAAAAGAAGGAGAAGAAGAAGAAATTGAACAATGGGTTGTAGCAAAAGGATTAATGGGAGCATTTATGGGAAGTGTTGTCAACAAAAAGTTTGAAGTTATTGAAGAATTTAAAGGAGAAAAATTAGAAGGTGTGAAATATATTCACCCATGTCATGATATAGCTCCTGAAACTTATGATGAACTAGATAAAAACCATGACAACACATTTTCAGTAGTATTAAGTGAAGAATATGTTGATTTGTCAGCAGGAACAGGATTAGTTCACATGGCCCCAGGTTGTGGTCCTGAAGATTATGAAATTGGACATAGAAATGGGATCCCACCATTTAATAATCTAAATGAACATGGTTATTTCCCTGATAATTTTGGAGCATTCTCTGGATGGAAAGCTAAAACTGATGATAAAAAGTTTATTGAGAAATTCAAAGACATGAGAATCTTAATTGAATCAACTGAAGTAGAACATGATTATGCACATTGTTGGAGATGTAAAGAACCAGTAATATTTAGAACAACAAAACAATGGTTCTTTAAAATTGAAGACCTAAAAGAAACAATGCGAGAACTAAATAAAGAAATTTATTGGGTTCCAGAGTTTGCAGGCAGTAAAAGTTTTGATTCCTGGTTAGCAAACTTAAGAGATAATGGAATTACAAGACAAAGATTTTGGGGAACTCCTCTGCCAGTATGGAAATGTAGAAAAGAAGAATGTGAACATTATGTTGTAATTGGTTCTGTTAAAGAATTAGAAGAAAAAGCAGGCAAAGATAATATGCCTGAAAACTTACATAAACCATGGATTGATAATGTTAAATTTAAATGTGAAAAATGTGGAGAAGAAATGACACGAGAACCAGACATTTTAGATGTTTGGATTGATGCTGGTGTTGCTTCATGGGCATGTCTTGATTATCCACACAGAGAAGATCACATGAATGATTTATTCCCTGCACAATACATCATGGAAGGAATTGATCAAGTTAGAGGATGGTTTAACATGTTGTTTGTTGCATCAATGGTTGCAATGAATAAACCAAGTTACAAAGCAGTTTACATGCATGGTTTTATTAATGATGCACAAGGCAGAAAGATGTCAAAAAGTGTAGGCAATTATATTTTGCCAGAAGAAGTTATTAATAGTTATGGTAGTGAAACACTAAGATATTATATGGTTGGTGGCACAAAACCAGGTGTTGATCTTAATTATAATTTTGATGATATGAAAGTTAAGTTTAGGAATTTAGGTATTTTATGGAATTTACATAAATTTGCAATTGACTTAAAGAAAACTAATGAATTAAAGGTAGAAGAAGTTGATAAAAGCAAATGTGGATTACCTGAAAAATATATTTTATCAAAATTAAATTCAACATTGGCAAATGTTTCTAGAATGTATGAAAAATATTTGCTAAATGAAATTCCTAATGCGGTTGAAGAATTGTATTTAGAGTTATCTAGAACATATGTTCAATTAATCAGAGATAAAGCTAGAAGTGGAAGTACTGAGGAGAAACAATTAGTGTTAGATGTTATGTACAAAGTAATTTTAGAAACTTTGAAGATGTTTGCACCTGTTTGTCCAATGGTAACTGAAAAAATCTATTTAAATCTAAAAGAAGAGTTTGATTTAGAAGAAGAAAGTATTCACTTAACTACTTGGTCAGAAGCTGATGAAAGCATGATTGATGAAAAAATAGAAAAAGATTTTGAAGTTGCAAAAGATGTAATTCAAGCAATTTTATCAGCAAGAGAAAAAGTACAGTTAGGAGTTAGATGGCCATTGAAAAGTATGATCTTTACATCTCCTGAAAAAGAATTAAGAGAAGCTGTAAAAGAAATGAATTCAATGATCAAAACACAAACTAATGTTAAAGAAGTTGGTATTGGTGAAGAGTTTAAAGCTGTAAAAATCAAAGTTAAACCAAATTATAAAACAATTGGTGTAAAATATTCAAATGAAGTTCCACAAATCATTACACATTTAGTTAATGCAAATGATAGTGCTGTTGTAAAAAAACTAGATGATAAAGGATGTTATGAATTTAAACTTAGTGGAAAGGATATTAAACTATTAAAAGAAGATTTTATAGTTGAAAAAGAAACTCCAGAACATATTGTTGAAGGAGATAGCAAAAAAGGAAATGTTTACATTGATACCACTAGAAATAATGAGTTAGACAGTGAAGGTTATGCACGAGAAATCATGAGACGGATCCAAACATTGAGAAAGAATGCAGGATTACAAAAAAATGATAAAATTAAGTTGTGTATAGCTATTGATACTTCATTATTAGAAATGGTTGAACCATTTGAAGCAGAAATAAAAGAAAAATGTGGAGGAGAAGACTTTCACATTGGTGATGACAAAAAACAATTCAAAGACGTGTTAGAAACAAAGATTAAAGGCAAAGATGTTTGGATTAGTTTAGAGAAGGTTTAATTTTTATTTTTCATTTAATAAAAAAAAGGTGTTCTGATTAGTTAAAATTATTTTGGGGGAAGAAAAATGAGTATGTTTAATAAAGTAATGGAAGCATTGTATATGAATGTACCTATCATAGGCAATGATGTAGCTAAAGCTGTTAATGAAGTTCATAGAAATATGATTGTTGAATCACCTCAAGTTGTAAGTGCAAGAATACAAGAGAAAGAATGGGCAAAACCAAGTTTTGTTGTTGGTATGGCTGTTTACGAAATGGGAGAAAGAGAGGAAAAACCAGTTATTAGATTAGTAAAAATGAGTGAAAGCCCATTTGTTTTAGATTCTGGAGATTTAGATGGCCACCGTATGAATGTAACAGGATGTTCACCTTATATGATTCTTAGAGAAGGTGGAAGGGTATTAAAAACTGGAAGATCTTTTTATTTAGAACAATTAGTAGGACCAGAAGAAGAAGACAAAAACTATTTTGATGTTGAAACTGCTAGCCCCATTGATCTAAAGTTAAACAGGTTTCAAAGAAGTGTGTTAAATTGGACAATTGGCTATGACCATTCACACACCATTGAAAGTAATGTTGTTGATGCATACAACAAATTAGGGATTCAAGATATAAGATTTGAGTTTATGAAACCTAGTGTTGTTAGAGAGATGATTGAAGAATATGGTGGACCTATTGCACAGATGTGTATTCTAGAATCAATGCCAGAAGCAACTACTGAAAACTCAACATTACTTTATGCAGGTGCTGGTACAAGTATGGGATTAGAAGGAAAATATATTAGATCAATCTCTCATGCACATGCAGATGCGGCACATGAAGTTAGTAGAAGATTGAGAGGGTGATTGTTTTATTTTTTTAACTAGGTTCGAAGGACATGTAGCTCAAGAGTTTTTTACTTTTATTTTGTTTATAGAAAAAACAACAACATCATAGGCACGGACGGACTTTATTTCATAAAGCCCTATTCGGCTTCGCCTCATCCGGCCATGTTATTGTTTTTCATTTAAGCTGTTAGAAAAAATCAATCATTAAAAGAAAAAGTAAAAACTACATTCCTAATTCTTTTTCAATGGCTTTTTCAAACACAGAATAATGTTGGTTTCCCTGGACCATATTTTTCCCATTGACAAAAAAAGAAGGTGTTCCTAATACTCCTGTTTCTACAGCTTTGTCAAAATCTGCTTGAACTTGTGCAGAATATTTACCAGAAGAATAAGATTGATTAAACAAATCCATGTCCATACCTAATTGTTCGGCTAATAATTCAAAAGTATTTTCATTTAATGTTTCTTGATTTAAAAATAACAAATCATGATATTCCCAGAACATTCCTTGTTCTTTTGCACATTCAGCTGCTTCTGCTGATTCTGTTGAATACTCATGAAAATCTAAAGGCATATCTTTGAAAACAAAATTAACAACACCTTGGCTGATATAATTATCTAGAATTGATGGTAAGGTTTCATCATGGAATAATTTACTATAAGGGCATTTATAACCACCAAACATTACAATTGTAACAGGTGCATCTGAACTTCCTAAAACAGGATCATCTGAGTTTACAATACCACTATAAACAATTAAGATATCATCAGAAATATCATCAATTCCAGGTAAATCTTTATTTATACCATCTAATCCTATTGAATCTTTAGTATCTAAAACATCTTGTTGTGCAAGTTCATCTAAACTAATATCAGTAGAACCATCTTCAAAAGAATCATCACCTGGTTTAGTGTGGAACTCTGAACTAATTATGTCAACAAAACTATCTGTACTATAATCAGGTAAAAATAAATCATAAGCAGTATCTGCCGTCATTATTGGAACTACTCTTTCACTTCCGCAACCATTAAATGCAAAGAAAAGTGTAGCTATTGCAAGACCTTCTAATGCTATTTTTAGTGGATTGTATGTTTTCATATTGTAAGGTAATGTAGTTGTGTTTTTAAAGATTCTGATGGTTTTAAGTTCTTACTATTTCTTATGATTTTTTCTTATTTCTTTTAATCAACCACTAGACAAATTTATTCTATTTCTAAGCATAGATTAAAGGTTTTTAGCAATGTTGTCCACTGGCTTAAAACACTTGAAAGTATTAAATTTACTTGTTTGAAGAGTTTTGGAAGGTTGCAGTGGACATCCTATTGTGAGGTATATAAACTACTTCTGCCTATAATAACTATGGTGAAATAAAATGTCCAAGCAAAAAGTTTCCAAAGACACTCCTTTAATGGAGCTAACATTAAGAAGGTATGAACGCCCTGATAAAATGAGTGCTCGTGAATTAATTAAGAAGTTCTGTTTAAGTATGGGGCTATTACAACCAGGTGATTCAAGAGATATTATCGTCGACATCCTCTATGTTTTGTTGAGAGCAAAAGCTAGCCAGAAAATAATGACATCCGAACAAATAAACATTGAAGTTAGAAAATTAAGAGAAGAAAATAAATTAACGCAGTTAGGAGTTGCACCATCAAATGTTAGAAGACAGATAAAAAGACTAAGAGACCTGCTATTAGTAGAGAAAATAAGAAATAATTACAGAATTCATGAATTTGCTGCTCTGAGTGATAGTTATAGGGAGAAATTTGAACAATATCTGCTGCCAAGCGTTGTTATGCGAATAAATGACTATTTTAAAGAGATTGATCGAGTTTTTAATTAGGTTTATATAATGAAAAAAAACAAAAAAATAGGTTTTGGAAAAGAGTATAATAAGTTTTTAATTGAGATTAAACAAAGAATAAGTGAAGCACAATACGCTGCTTTGAGTTCAGTAAATAAAAGACTAATTGAATTATATTGGGATATTGGTAAAAAGATTACAGAGCAACAGAAAAAACATAGTTGGGGAAAAGCAATTGTTGAAAATCTATCTGGGGATTTACAAAAGAACTTTGTTGGAATAAAAGGATTCTCTGTCCAAAATCTATGGTATATGAGACAATTTTACTTAAATTATAAGGACAATTCAAAACTCCAACCAATGGTTGGAGAAATCAGCTGGGTAAAAAATGTAATTATAATGAGTAAATGTAAAGACAATCTTGAAAGAGAATTTTATATTTTAATGACTAAAAATATGGTTGGACAAAAAATATTTTGATCCATCAAATAGAAAATAAGACATATGAAAAGTATTTGTTGAATCAAACAAACTTCGATGAAACATTGCCGACGAAATATCAGAAACAAGCTAAATTTGCAATTAAAGATGAATATACATTTGATTTCTTAGAATTAAGTGAAGAACATTCAGAAAAAGAACTAGAAAATTCTCTTATGGAAAAAATTAGACAATTTTTGGTTGAGATGGGAGGGTATTTTTGTTTTATTGGTAATCAATACCGGATGAAAGTAGAAAATGAGGATTTTTTTATTGATTTATTATTATTCCACAGAAAATTAAATTGTTTAATAGCAATTGAGTTAAAGATTGGAAAATTTAAACCAGAATATGCTGGAAAAATGCAATTTTACCTTTCTGTTTTAAATGACAAAATAAAATTAGCTAATGAAAATCCTTCAATTGGAATAATTATTTGTAAAAGTAAAAATAGAACAATTGTTGAATATGCATTAAAAGACACGAACAAGCCAATTGGTGTTGCCACATACAATATAACAGATAAATTACCGAAAAAATTATCAAAATACTTGCCATCTAAACAAGACATTACAGATAAATTAAAAACCTTAAATAATAGCTGAAGACTTATCTAATCAGAAATTCAAGGAGATTGATCGGGTTTTTAACTGATTTAAGCTGTAATTAAGCTGTTTTTTACCAAATATCTACTATTAAGTGATAAAAATATAGTAATATTTAAAAACAGTATATAATTACTTATCTATATATGGCTCTATATGTAAATAAATCTTATAGTGATCCTGTTAAACAATTAAGTAGGGATGTTGTTGTAGATTTTGTTAGAAAGCACTATCAACCACATGAAATTAGAAAATTAAAAGTAGCTTGTTTTCCTGGCCCAGAAATGTTAGAAGTTACGCACCAATGGGATCAATTAGGAATTCAAAGAAGAAATGTTTATGGTTTTGAATCTCACCCACAAAGCTACCAAAGATTATGTGAAAGAGTTTCTCAAGAAACAAAAAAAAGTAGAATAAAAACATTTAATGAAGATGTTGCTGATTTCTTAGAACGAGAAAACCAAAGATTTGATATTATTTTCTTAGATTATGATGGGTTTTTTGGAAGAAATGTTGATAGAGTTCTTCATGCAATCTCAGAAGAGCAAAGACTGGCAGAAAGAGGAATTGTTGGAATTAATGTAAGAGAAGGAAGAGAGCATAAAAAAAGACAAAGAGATTACTTAATGAGTCTTTCTCATTTTTCAATGGATGAAACAAACACCCCTAACTTACCAGGATTAGAAATTCCTCACGCAGGAAAAAAGAAATTAACAATAGATGAGCACGCAGATAGAATAATTGCTATTAATGATTATATGGATAGAAAAATTGAGGAGAGAGATTATGATTTAACTGAAATACGAAATTCAGTTTTTACGAGAACAATTTTAACTAGGTTGTTCCAGGGAAAAAGACTTGACCAGATGCCAAACTTGTTTGTAGAAGGAGTAATAAGAGAACATGTTGAACATTACAAACGATTTTTCACTGAATTAAATGCAAAAACAGATGGCAGATTCTTTAGAAATGATCCTAAACTAGAAGAAGCAGTAAAAAGCGACGACATTGATTATATACCTAATTTGCCAGGATTTAAAACAACAATAATTGATGCACTTTACGAGAACACTGGGCTTTCAGTTCAAGAAGTTGCTTATTTCTATTCAAAAGAAAGATTTGCTTATTACATGCAAGACCATGATTGTTTCAAATATATTAGCAAACCAGGAAATGTTCCAATGATTGGTGATTTATTTTTGTTTGATCAAAGAAGAGATCTTTTTGATAGTAGAATTGTGAAATATTGGGCTCTTCCAGCAGAAGAAGGTGACAAAGCCTATGGTCTCGCTAGAGATTTTGGATCAACTGCAAACAAAAGAAAGAAAGCAGCAGAAAAAGCATACAAAAAAGCAGAAAAGAGGAGAAAACCTGGAGCTTATGAAAGATATAGACAAGAGGTTATAAAAATCAATGCAGAAGCAATGGCAGCAAAAGACGAATTACTAATGGATTTTTGGAAACATTTTGTTATTTGGAATGAACAAACACATCAATTTGAAGCAACAAGAAGATTACTGAGGTTAGAATAATGCAACATTCATTCCTAGAGGATCCCATGAAACAATTAAACAGGGATGCATATGCTGGTTTTATTAGAAGGCACAAGAAGCCAAAGGAATTAAGAAATGCCTCTGTATTGTGCATGTCTGGACCTGAGATGAGTGAAGTATTGGCTCTATGGGATGGATTAAAGGTAAAAAGAAAGAACATTACTAGTGTTGAAAAAGGAGATGATGAGTATATAGAATTAGAAGAAAGAGTTGCACAAGAACCAGAAGGACAAAGAATTAAGACTGAAAAAGCTGATATTTTAGATTTCTTAAGAACTACAGACAAACAATTTGATTTTATATTCTTAGATTATTGTGGAATGTTTGATTCTGATGTAAGACAAGCAGCATATACAATTTCTAGAAGACAACTTTTGAAAGAAAACGGAATTGTTGCTATTAACATAAGAGAAGGAAGAGAGGATTTAGTAAAACAATCAGAATATGTGCTTGCAACTGAATGGTTTGATTCAGGAATAACAGTATCATTTGATGATATAGGAACTGAGAGTTATGATATTGGAGCCCTAGAAGAGAAGCTTGCAAGAGAGGTAATTCAAGAATACGAAAAACACAAAAAAACAGCAGAAGAAAATAAAGACAAACTAAAAGAATTTAGAAGAACAAGCTTAGCTAGAACAATTATCTATGGAATGTTTTGTGGAAAAATACAAACACAAATGCCTGAGTTATATCCACCAGAACTAATTGAATGGACAGTAAAAAGTGTCAGAAAAATGTATGCAAAAGTTAATGAATTAACAGAGGGTTTATTATTCAAAAGAGAACCTATGTTTGCAAGAGCATATGCAAAAAATGATGTTGACACATTAATGCAACATTCATGGTTTATGATTCAATCTCAAATAGCAATTATTAATCATTTCCAAAAATTGGGAAGTAATTCCAATGTGTTCCATTATTTAGAAGCAAAAGCAAGACGACCATACTTTCTGCAGGACATGGAATGCTTCAGATACACTAGTCAACCAGGAAATAGTTCAATGTTCGGTGCAATTGGATTATTTGACCAGAGAAGAGATTTCTTTGATGAAAATAATATTGGATTTTATTTTGGAAAAGAAAATGGCACTTTAATGATTTATAATGGAGATACTAGAAAAGCACAAAGAGAAATTAAAAGAGCAGAAGAAAGATTTTATAAAAAAGCACAAGATAGAAGTCGAAGAAGACGTGGAAGAAACAATGGCATAGTATCAAGAGAAATATTAGACAGAGAAATAGAGGGGATAAAAAGTCGAGACCTTCGAAGACAAGGCGAGTACATCAGACAATACATGCAATTCTATGAAGCACAACTTAAACACATGGAAACTTTTATTCCAAATGTAAGGGAGTTGAGACTATGACTCATTCATTCCTAGATGATCCAGTAAAACAATTATGGAGAGAGAAAGTAATAGAGTTTGTTAGAAAGCAATATGGTGTTGGAAAATTAAGCAAACTAAAAGTTCTTTGTATGCCTGGTTCTGAAATGGGGGAAGTATTAAGAGTTTGGGATGAATTAGGTGTTAGAAGAAAAAATATTTATGGTGTAGAGTATGGAGACGAAGAATTTGCAGAGTTAGAAGCAAGAGTTAAAGAGCTTCCAAACAAACAAAGAATTAGATTGTATAATGGGGATGTTGCTGATTTTCTAAGAGATGAAAACACCGTCTTTGATATTATTAACTTAGATTATTGCAGTTATTTTAGCAGAGATGTTGGAAAAGCATTGAATGAAATTACTCAAAGACAAAGATTGGCAGAAAAAGGTATTCTTGGTGTTAATGTTTTAGAGAGAAGAGAAACAAAAGCACGGCAAAGAGATTATTTAGACATATCTGCTTTATTTGATGAAGGGCTTGTTAAATATGTAGATCCTAAGAGAGAAAAAGGAAATAATAAAATAACATTTGAAGAAGGCGTCAGAGAATTTGTAAAAGAGATAAAATTTCCTTCTGATTATTCAATTGAAAAAGGTATTGATTTAAGAGACTTAAGACAACAAATATTTACAAGAAGCATTGCCTTAGGATTTCAAGTAGGAATTAATCCAATGGATCTTCCTAATTTATTCCCACCAGAATTTTTAAAATCTATGCTGGAGATTGTTATTAAATTTTTCTTAGCAGCAGATAAAGAATCAGATGGTAGATATTTTAGAGAGTATGATTATGCAAAAGAAATTATTGAAGGAGAAAATCTAAGAGATATTGCTGTTACCCCAAATATGTCAACACTTTTACAAGCACAACTTAAACAACAACATGCAAAACAAGGATTACATCCATCTGTTGCTGGTTTTATTTATTTGAAATATAAAAAACCTTATTTTGTAGAAGATGTAGCAAGTTATAGATATGCTAGCCAACCTTCTGGATCACCAATGATTTGTGATTTATTCTATTTGGATCAGAGAAGAGAATGGTTTAATCCAGAAAAAGCTGATATGGTCTTAAATAAAATTAATGGTACTTATAAGTCAGTTTGGAAAAATACAAAAAGTGGACAAAAAAAAATAAGACAGCTTGCAAGAAATGAAAGAGAAGCAACATTATTAAGTAATGCTGATTATGAGGAACAAAGAAATTATATGATAGAACTTGATCAAAAGTATACTGCATATATAAGATCATTAGAACAACTAAAACCAGACAGAATTAGGTTAAGTTAGAAAACTTTAAAAAGAAACAGATTGTCTTAGAAATATATGGGCCTATGGTCTAGTGGCTATACACAAAAATCAGAATTATCTGGTTTTTTGAACCATAGATGACATCGCCTTGACTTGGCGAGGATCCCCGGTTCAAGACGCTTTAAATCTCTGAAAGAGAGTTATAGCATGAAACTCCGGGTGGGCCCATTTTCTTTATAATTAATTTTATATTATGAATGAAAATCCCCTCTAAACTCTTATAAACCTTGCTGCATTACCTTCTATTATGAGCCTTACTAATATAGTTGGAGATTTATATCATAAGCACTTTTATAGACATTACTCTAATGTAATGGGAAGAGTTAGTGATACATTTAAGTTTACAGCATTAGAAGCACTAATTGCACCTGTAGTTTATTTACCAGAAACATTAATAGCTTATTATGCGTTTAATAGTATCTTGTCTTCTTTTAATGGACCAGGAAATCCTACTGCGAATGGTTCACCAGGAGGGCTTGTCATGAATCTTTTAATGGGATTAGCAGGTGCAGCAGGATTATATGTAACAACCTATGGTGTAAATCATTTGAGAACACCATTAACAAAAAAATTAGAATTAAAAGAAAAGAAAATAGATATTGAGAAAGAACTTAATTATACTATTGGAAAATTAAATAAATTATCGGAGTCTCCTGAACTTGAGCAGAAAGAATATCATGATTTAATAAAAGAAAATATGGAAAAAGTTCTTGAAGATATTTATGATTACAAAGTAAGAGTTCCAAAAAGAGTTAAAACAACTATTTTCAGAAAAGTTATGAGAAAAGATGGTTGGATGGGTATGATGAATCCAGTATTAACAGAAGTTATCTCAGCTTGTCCTGATAACTTACAAATTGATATTCACTCTTCCACCCATGAAAGAACCCATATTACAGGAGTATGTAATGAATCAGAAGCAGAATTATTAACATACATTGCATTACATAAAACAGATAATCCTTCATTACAATATCAAGCATATTTTATGAGATTAGAAAGTTTAATAAGTCAATATGGTTATAGAAAATTTGAATCCTATTGCGAAAAAACACAATTAAATGAAAGAACATGGCAAGAAATAGAGGATATTGATAAATACATGAAAGAAGCAGAAAAATTAGGTTGGTATGGAAAAATAAGAAAAGGTATTGGAGATACAATTAGATATATTCTTCCCAAAAGAAAAAAATCTAAAAAAGAAAGAATAAGTGCAAGAATTGATAAAGTTTATATTTCTAGACCATTGATTTTAATGAGTGCATATGATCCACCTACCGCAAATACAGTTAAATAACCCTAATCTTTTTAAACAGTAAGAGGTTTCCTTCTATCATGTCAAATGAATTATTATGGATTATATTATTGCTAGTAAACTGTTTTATGGTAGTTTTTGCATATAGGTTTTTTGGTAAGACAGGATTGTATGTATGGACTGCAGCTGCTGTAATATTAGCTAATATTCAGGTTTTAAAAACAGTGCAATTATTTGGAATGGTTGCAACGTTAGGTAATATTATTTATGGAAGTCTTTTCTTAAGTACTGATATATTATCAGAAAACCATGGTAAAAAGGCAGCAAGAAAAGCAGTATGGATTGGTTTCTTTGTGTTAATTGCAGCAACAATTATAATGCAAATTTGTTTACAATTTATTCCAGATGCAAGTGATTTTGCACATGGTTCATTAGAAGTATTATTTGGATTTTTACCAAGGATTGCATTAGCAAGTTTAACTGCATACTTAATTTCACAAAACTTTGATGTTTGGTATTTTCATTTTTTGAAGAAAAAAACAAAAGGAAAATATCTTTGGTTAAGAAATAATATGACAACAATGACATCACAATTCTTTGATTCATTAATATTTGTAATGATTGCTTTCTGGGGAGTATTTCCTAACACAGTATTATGGGAGATCTTTCTGACAACTTATGTATTAAAATGGATTGTAGCTTTAATAGATACTCCTTTTATTTATTGGGCAAAGAGTATGAAAAATTAAGATTCACATCTATCCCACATATGTTTCCAAAAAGTTCTGTAACCATCTGCCAACAATTTATTCTTTAAAACAAATTGAATTGGTTCTTCAAATAATTGTCCTGGTTTGGCGCCTACAAAAGTAACAACATAATCTCCGAATATATCTACCATAGTATTGCTTGAATATTCCTTAGGTAAAAATTTGTATGGTTTACCTACTAATTTTAGGATTTCAGGTTTTTCTGTTTTAACTTCATGATCAAAGATATGATAAAACTTAATACCAAGTCTTTTTCTTTCTCTATCAAAATGTTTAAGATAATGCTTAAGCCTAGGATCAAGCCACATTGCTTTTGCTCCCATAAAATAAACAGGTTGTTTTTGCTCAAGAATTAATTGAAGATAGGTTTTGACACCCTCAATCCCCCTAAATATATGTGCTTCTGCTTCAGCTTCAACTGCCTTATGCAATTTTTTCATATCAGGAAGAAAAGAATCTAAAGCTGTTTCTTTTTCCTTTATAATCTCTTTTAACCTTTCAGGAGAAATTGCCTTGAATAATCGCTCACCTTTGGTAAATGTTTCAGATGCTAGACCTTTTTCAATTAATTTGTTTAAAGCATCATAGACATTCCTCCTATGAACATTGGATTTGATAGATATATTACTTGTATTAGACTCTCCTAAGTAAAGTAAAGCTTCATATACCCTTGATTCATTCAATGTGAGACCTATTTTCTGAAGGATTTCTTGATACATATTAATCAGTCCGTGGTTAGTAGTTAGTGGTATGTAGTTACTACAAACACCATTATTTATATAGTTTTCTAATATTGGTGGTACATACCACCCCAAAAGTTTATATGGTTTGAGGCTAGTTAGTATTGTAAAGGAGTAACAAAGCAAAGAAGGAAGTTACTGCTTAGAAAGTTCTTGTAAGCTAGATAATGCTAGCGAGAGCTGTAAGGAGGTAAACAAAATGTCATTAATAAAGAAACTTAGAGAATGGAGAGTAAGACATAAAGTTGCAGCTGCAATAATGGAAGGTGCAACATTATATGCGGGAACAAACGCAGCAGTTGCAGCAGTTGAAACATTTGTACAACCACAACAACAAATAGTTGAAACAATTGTGGACACAGTAATTCCATCAGCACAAGCTGATTATTTTGATGGATGTCGTGGCCCAGAGATGTTTCAGTTAGATCAAAGAGTAACTTTAAGTGAAGGAACACCTGGTTATACATTGCTACCAAAAGTTTTCATTGATCAAAATGAAGATGGACATAGTTTTTTTGGTGTAACACCTTTTATGTACACACCTGGACAAAAACCGGCAGTTGGTGTCGGAGCTGGAATGTTCGTTGATTTAGGAGAGCATGTAAAAATGCTAGGAGTGGTTCCAGTAGTTTACAATACAGAGGGTGAAGCATTAAACATAAACCCAACTGTGTATGCAACAATTATGGCTGGAAAATTTTTAATTGATCCAAGAGTTAGTTATTTAGCAAGCATTAATGAACAAGGAACAACACATAATTTAGCATTTGGAACAACTGTTGGATTAATGATTGATAATGTTGTAATTGGTGGAGATGTTGAAACTGCAATAGATCCAGCAAATGCACAATCAGAACAACTTGAAGGAAACCTAAAGTATGGTGGAATCATTAGAGTTGATCTTGATAAGCAACATAAGAACTGGATGCAAGCTTACTTTGGAAAAGATTCAGTTACTGTTGGCTTTAGAGCTAACTTTTAATTTATTTTTTCTTTTATTATTACTTCTAATTCTTTTATCAACCATTTACATTTTTCAACTGCATTTTTTGCAACTTCAAACTTCAACTTTTTACCATAATAAATTAAAGAATTTCTCTTATATCTGCAATCATCAAAGATTCTAAACATCTTTTGTTCTTCCATAACATCCCGCACATAAAACCCAACGCAAATATGATTGTTCACTTTAAAACCATCTAATAATAAAATCGCATGAAGCAGTTCAAGAACAGACGAATAGTAACCTTCAAAAATATAATTTACATCTTCTTCAGTTATAGAATTTTTATTTAAGAATAAGTTTCTTCCTTTAACCGTATCAATTAAAGACCTAACTTTTGAGGTATCAAGTTTTATACTTATAGAAGAATTATTAATAATACAATCATTCCAACATATTTCTTTCATTTAGTACCTCAATGAAACCATTCAATGTGATTCCATTAAGTATATTATTAGCTAAATGATTATTAGAGATTTCCTTAAGATTCTTAAGAACAAACAACTGAATATCTTTTTTTAGTCTTTTCTCAAATTTGGAAAGGTCTATTTTTTCTTTTAAAACAGTCTCAACAAATATATCAATATCACTATCTTCTGTATCCTCTCCTCTAGAGTATGATCCAAATAATATAATTGTGGGGTTGCTATAATATTCAATTAAATAATCAATTAATCCCGAGGAATGTAATTGTTTTATATTAAAATAAGTTTTTTCAAATAAGTAAATTTTAGATGACCTATCAGCTGAATAAAGTTTCACACCAGCAATAATTTCATGTCTAAGTATTCCTTCTTTTTCTAATTCTTTTGCATAACGAATTGCAGAAGGTAACGGTATCTTTACTTCCCTTTCTATTTGTCTAACTCTAAGTTTAACTGCCGGATTGATGAAGAAATATTCCATTAATTTGATTTTGATACTTTTTGTTATCATTTGATAAGATTAGTTATCAAGAGTTTATATGCTTTTCGGTTTTACAAAGTAAAACTGAAAAGGATTGAAGTTTCTTCAATATTTTTTAATTTCTCATCCGCCCCATCCAACAATATGTATCTCTTTAGTCTTGTATTGATCTTCAAGTATTCCTAATGTCTTTCTTAACAATTCTCTGTCTGTATCACGAAGCCCAGGAAGAGAAAGTATTCCCTCTTTTTGTGTTAATAAATCAGTCACCATTGCATTACCTGCATCAGTAAATGTTTCACCACGTGGAAAACCACCGGTATCATGAGAAATCCCTAAATTTTTTGAACTCATATGCACGTAAGGATCATTTGATGGCTGGTACCTACCAAATTCAAATGCAACCACTGCACTATTATCTTCTTCACAGCCCGCATCCAATTGTTGTACTAAACTTCTAGCAACATAACCTAATTTAGCTGAGAAACTTTGCATAACTGATAATGGTGATGTTGGGAAAAAATAATTATTAAAACTAATCTTTGCATAAGGTGTTTCAAGACCATAACTAAAAGCCTCGCCAATATCATCAGGAATTCTCTCTCTAAGAGAATCTGGTAATTCATCCATACTTTCTCTACCAAAAAATTTATGAGGAGGATTTCTTCCAATTTCTCTCCAAACTAATGCTCCTAAATCTTCAAATGAAGCTGAGAATATATTACTTACTCTTACTTGTGGTTTTTCTGCTGGTTCTGACATCATTTCACCTCATTACTTTAACCATTCCTTCTTTAATTCTTCAAACTTACCATCATCAATTGCTTTTCTTATCTTTTCCATCAACTTAATGAAGAAATAAATATTATGAAAACTTGCTAGTGTATAACCTGTGTATTCATTTGTTTTTAATAAATGACGAACAAATGCTCTTGAGTAATTCTTACATACCCAACAATCACAGTTAGGATCTAAAGGTTGTTTATCGTCTTCAAAATCTTTACCTATTAATCTAAATCTGAATTTATTTTCTACTGTACCACCTGAGTTTGGTAAGATGTAAATATAACCTGCTCTTGCAACTCTAGTAGCAGAGTTACAATCAAATGTATCAATACCTTGTTCCACTGCTAGCAAAATATCTTCTGCTGTTCCAATACCCAGTAAATGTCTAAATTTATTTTCTGGAAGTATTTCATCAACTTCTCCAACTAGTTTATACATGTCTTCTTTGCTTTCTCCAAAGAAACCACCTAATGCATATGCATCAAAATCTCTCTCTGCAAAAAACTGTGCAGATTCTTTTCTTAGATCTTGAAAATTACCACCCTGAATAACTCCTAGTAAAAACTGATTAGGAGAATTGTCTGAGTGAGAAACATTTTCTTGATGATATTTCAAACACATCTCTGCCCATTTATGAGTTCTTGCTAAACTTGTTTTAACATAATCATAGTCATGTAATGGAGAAGTGCATTCATCAAATGCAATAATTAAATCACTTCCTAGTTTGTGTTGAATAGCAATTGATTTTTCTGGAGTAAGTTCTTGGATAGAATTATCATAAACACTTCTAAAAGTTACTTTATCTCCTTTAATCTTAGCAAGCATTACTTCTTTATTTTCTTCTTTAACTCTTAAAGCATTTTGTTCAATAGATTTTTGTTCTTCCTCACTTAATCTAGATTTTATTTTATTTGCTTTATGAACTAATCCATAACCTAAACTAAACACTTGAAAACCACCAGAATCAGTAATAATTGGTTTATTCCAATTCATAAACTTATGTAGCCCACCAAATTTCTCTATTAATTTCTCACCTGGCTTTAAAAAAAGATGATAAGTATTACACATTAATATTTGAGAACCTAACTCATTCATTTGTTCCTGTGTTAAAGCCTTAACAGTTGCTTTTGTAGCTACTGGAATGAAAGCAGGTGTTTGTATATTCCCATGTTTAGTTGTAATTACACCAGTTCTTGCTTTATTTTGTTTGGATTTTATTGTGAAGAGCATATATAAGAGAATTGGTTGAGGGTTTATATAGTTTTTTAGGAAAAATCACCAACAATGGCGCGCTGATGAGCCAAAGGCGAATAGGATTTTTGAGCGAAGTGAAAAAGTCCGTGAGCGCTGCCATTATTGTTGGTGATGTTATTTATTTAACAGGAAAATTTAAATAAACATCAAATAAACTAAAAGATATGAAAAAACTACTATTACACACATGTTGTGCTTGCTGTTCTACTGAAGTAATTGAAAGATTAAAGAAAGAGTATGATATTACCTTGTTTTTTTCTAATTCAAACATTTATCCAATTGAAGAATATGAAAAAAGGTTAGAAGAAGCAAAAAAGATTGCAGAGATTATGGAATTAGACTTAGTTGAGGATGAATATTTAAGTTTAGAATGGGAAATGTTTGTTGGTGGTTTAGAAAATTATAAAAAAATGCCAGAAGGTGGTAGAAGATGTGAACTTTGTTTTAAATTTAACTTAACAAGAACTGCAAAGTTTGCAAAAGACTTTAAATTTGATTTGTTTACAACAACACTTACTATTTCTCCACACAAAGATCATGAAATGATTAATAAGATCGGAGAGAAAATCAGCAAAAGATATAATGTAAATTTTTTAAAAAGTAATTTTAAAGAAAACAATGGATTTAATAAATCATTAGAACATTCTAAGAAACATAAACTGTATCGGCAGAATTATTGCGGCTGTAAATATAGTAAAAGAAAATAATTATTCTAAACGATTAATGCGCAGGAATTGATTCATAAATTCCATGATCTTTTCTACCAGCTTTGGAATCTCCAAGTTTAATCTTTGCGTTTCCCCTCGTCAAATAAGCATCTTTACAATATTCATTTAATCTTAAAGCTCTATTGGCAGCAACGATTGCTTTTTGATAATTACCGCATTTAAATTCTGCGTATGCTTGAAGTTCATTATATTTATATGATTCTGGACAAAATAAAACAGCTGTTTTAAAATCATTTAACGCACCAAGAAAGTTTCCTAATTCTGTTCTTGTAATGCCTCGATTAACATAGTGAATTGTTTCACTAGTTTCTAATCTTATTAAAGCACTGTAATCTTTTTCTGCAGATGCAAATTGTTTATTTTGAACAAGCAAAGAAACTCTGTCTAATAATGCAATTTTAAACTCAGGCCAAATATTTAATGCAGCAGAATGATAATCTAATGCTTTTTTATCATAAGTTTTTGCTTCAAATTGTTTTGCTTTTGCGTTGAAAGCAATTGCAGCTAAATAAATTAAAGAGAATGATTTATCACCTGCATAAGCAGAAGAAGCAAACCCATTTCCACTTGTATTCTCAACATTTACAATTCTTCTATTACGTCTTAATCTAGTAAGAACATGATCTTTTGCTAAAACAATCTCTGATCTAATATGAGATCTTTCTAATAAAACAGCATACAAAGAAGTTAAACCAATACAATTTCCTGATTTTTGTCCAGCTAACTCTGCATCAACAACATCTGTTAACGAAGTATTTGAATTGTATCTATCTGGATTATTCATCCACAAGAATTCATGCAAAGAAAAAGCAATCTCTAATTCATTTAACACAGCAGGAGTTCTTTTAGTTAGGAAATTCTTAAATGCACTATGCATATTACCAATCTTGGATTTGTAAGCACTCATTTGTAACTGTGTTTCTAACCCAGATGCAACTAATAACGCATGCTCTAATGATCCTCTCTTATGCTTTCTTAAATCATTTATTGCTCCATCTATTGAAATCATACAGTAAAATAGTAGTTATATAGATATAAAGAAGCGCTGTATGGAGAAGGACAACGAAAAGAACCTAAGCACAAAGAGTTTGGCAAATAGAAAAAATAAAAACCAATTATTACACACATAATGGAACATGCGTTCCAAACCAGTATAAAAAGATGGAATAAACAGTACATATTTCCATTATTTATGGAATATACATATAAAGAAGCTTGTCCATATAGTATTATGGGTGAGACAAATGGAAAGTGCAAGTTTAGAATATGAAATAAGAAAACCAATAATTAAGATTAGGCCACTGCACCTAGCAATTGCAGCAATTGTGTTAATAATCTATTTATTATAAGGGTGAAAAAATGAAAACAATGTTAAAAATAGAAAAACCAATCCACAAGATAGCAGATAAAATTAGTAGCAAAGAAATGGATGCAATACTTAGGATACAATCATGTGCATTAAAGGCAATTCATGATTTTATGTACTCTAGAGAAATTTTGCAGCTAATGCCTGTAATGTTATCTACAATTACAGACCCATTATGCCATAGTGTATATGATGCAAAGATAAAATACATGGAACAAGAGCTAATGTTAACAAAAAGTATGATTTTGCATAAACAAATGGCATTAATGTCTGATAGTAGAAAAGCGATTTACATTATTAGTCCAAACATAAGGCTAGAGAAAGAGGAATGTAAAGATAGTGGGAGACACCTAATAGAGTTTTCACAAGTTGACTTTGAATTCAAAGATGTGAAAAAAGAATTCATTAAAGATTTCATGGAAGACTTATTTATTAGTGTAATCTCGCGGGTTAAAGAGGATTGCAAAAAAGAGTTAGAAGCATTAGGTAGAGATTTAGTAATTCCAACTAAACCTTTTGCAAGGATCTCTACAAAAGATGCAATTAGATTAGGAGAAGAGTTTGAAACTATCCTATCAGAAAAAGCAACAGAACCATTTTGGTTATTAGACCATGAAAGAGAATTTTATGATAAAGAACATGAAGAAAAATCTAAAGTTTATCTAAACTATGATCTTGTTTATCCAGAAGGTTTTGGTGAAGCACTTTCAGGAGGAGAAAGAGAGCACGAACATGAAAAAATCATTGAAAGAATGATCAGATCAGGAACAAAACCAGAACACTATACAGAATATCTAGAATTAGCAAAACATGGAAAACTTCCTAAAACAGCAGGAGGAGGTTTTGGAGTAGAAAGATTACTAAGATTCCTTACTGGGAAAAAAGATATTGCAGATGTTTGTTTGTTTGCAAAGAAACCAGGGATGAAAGTTTTAATTTAGATTTTGAATAATAATGTGTTAGGAAAAAAAAGAGAAGGATTTAAAAAAAAGGGGGAAATAAAAAAAAGAATCCTAACGAAAAATAGCATTCGCAATTGTTTAAGAGTATTACACTGCATGTCACATTACAACACTAGGTCCGAAGGACATGTCGCTCACGAAACTTTTTTAATAACAACATTAAAAGAATTAATCACTTTCCATTCTTTCAAATGAATAACTACCATCATACTTTTCTATTTCTTTTTCAACATACTTTGTAACTTGATCTAGAATTTTCTCTGCAGTTTTATATTCTTCTGCTTTAACATCTAATTTATATGCGCCTGCTCCTAATGATCTAATTGAAGCATTCTCTGATAAAGCAAGAGCGCCACCTAAAACAGTTTTAATAACTTCAACACCATCACTTTTATAGGTGCTAATAAAGATTTTACCAGACAGCATTACTTCTGGTGGTTTTATTCTTTGTCTGATTAGTTCATTAAGTTGTTTAGCTAACTCTGGTTTAATTCCTAATTTTTCTAAAGATAAATCAGCAACAACAACTTGCTCAAAACATTCATACAAAGAAGCATATTTTTCAAATATAATTGAAGTAAGTTCATCATATAACTTTCTAAACTCTAATTTCTTTTCTTTTGCAATAAACTCTACAATTTTCTCAGACATTTGTTCATGCTTGACTAAACTTAATTTTTTTCTTCTTTGCCCATCGTTAACTCTCCTCAAACTAACATCAATAAGATTTCTATCTTTGTTTACTTTTAAGATAACACAAATAATAATCTTACCTTCTTTAACATAATCTCTAATGTTTCTAATTCTTCCTGGAGAAACTTCACTAATGTGCAACATTGCTCTTAAATCATACTCATCCAAATTAACAAAAACAGAATTGTAATGTACAGTCTTAACAGTACAAATTACTAATTCACCGTCATTTGGATAACCTGATTTTCTGTAAAACATTTTTATAGTGTGTAGTAAGTAGTTTTAAGTATGAAGTGGGTTATAAGTTAATTAGTTTGAAGTAAACTTATAACTTACAACTTAAAACTTATTACTTTAGTCTAATACCTCTAAAATTCTTGCTCTGATTTTGCTTTTTCCACCAGTTGGTCCAACTAATGGTTTACTACAAACCAAGCATTTTACTAATGTTGAACTTTTTCCGAATGTAATTTGTTCATTTTTACATTTAGGACATCTGATTTTGATAAATTTACTTGTTGGTTCTTTTGGTTCATACATGATTATGACCTCCATATGTTAAAAGACGTTAGTTTTGGACGATTCTGGGTCTTATAGAGCCCGAAATGCCCCTAAAATCTCTCCCAGCTTTAGCTGGTTATTATGCTTGAAATAGATGAGGATTTATAAATGTTTAGTCTGATTATGTGTAAAATCTTGTTATTTAATGGAATTAATAGATTTTAAGAAGTAAATACTAAAGATCTTTCCAAACCTTTTGGACAACATGTTCAGAATGTCCTTCTTTTGAAATACAAGGTGTTATTTTGTAAGTTGGTTGGCCATTTCTTAATAATGTCATAAGATATTGACCAATTCCTTCTTCTTTAAATTTTTCAATTAAATTAGAATTATGTGTTATAACAAGAGTATTAATTAATTTTTCATAAAACTTCATCAAAGCTTTATATCCTATTTCAGTTTGTTCATCAAATGTTGTTCCACCAACAATTTCATCAAGAATATTTAAACTTCTAGAAGTAGATTCATCATAAGCAGCTTTAACTTGTTTAAGTTCTTCTTCTAATCTCCCACCATCATAATTTGCACCACCAATTAATGGAACCCTAATTCTAATTTTATCTGCAATTCCAATATTTGCATAACCTGCTTGAACATAACCACCAATTTGCCCCATAATTTGGTTGCGAGCAATTGTTAAAGACAAAGTTGTTTTCCCATTACTGTTTGGACCTGATAGAAATGTTAGTCTATCTTTTCCTAATATAACATCATTTTCCTTACAATATTCATTCTTAACAGACATTGCTGGATCTCTTAAATCAGTTGCCTCAAAATAATGTTGTTCTGCATCTGTTATTACAGGTAATATTTTTTTATCATTAGATCTTTTTGAATGTTCATAAAAAGACATGAATTCATCTAATTGTCCTGTTGATTCAAATAAATCGGATGTTGCTTGATCACGAGATACAGTTCCAAGTAAAGCACCATAACCATTTGAACTAATCAGTCTTTTAATCCAAGCAGCAAGATTTGAAAGCATTGCAACTCCTGATCTTGGAATCATAATATTAAAAGTAGATTCATCAATACCAAATCCTGAAAGATCAAGAGGAGTATATTTAGTAAGAGCATATAAACCAACCAGACCTAAAGTTGTAAGAGCAAAAGCACAATTTCCAGGAGTTACACCAGTAGGTCTCATTTTCCAACCAAGAGTTAAGAAACTAATTTTATCTTTTGTTACTACATCTCCCATTACATTGTAAACAGGTTCAGTTAACAAAGTATGAGCCCTTGAATCAGCAAATTGTTTTAATGATTCAACAAGATGTTTTCCATATTTAGATTCAGGCATTGGAATTTTTTCTGCAGCTTCAAGTAATTCAGGAATCGCTTGTTTTAATTTCTTAAAAGAGTCCATAACATTAGGTCCTGTTTCAAAATAAGAATTAAATGCTTTTACCATATTTGCTTCATGTCTTTTAAAAACTGATAAATAATCTTGAACAGCTGTTCTTAATTCTTCATTTTCAGCAATTTCTGTTAGTGCTTCTTGTTTTGCTAGAATAAATTCTAAATCTTGTGGTGGTTTAATCATTGATCTGAACAAAAAACCACTGCCGGTTCTTGTTGTTGTGAAATCCATGTCATCATGAAACTCACTTAATTTTAGAAGTTTGTAAGTATCAAAATCAACAAACAGATCTTTAACATCAGTAAAAGCTCTGCCATAATCATCAGAATAAGTTTTGCCAAAAACATCTCTTTTAAGATTTAATTTTGGATTTCCCCTTCTACAATGAGCATAAGAAAAAAAATGATCATTATTAATAATACCTAACATAGGCTTATATGTTTCTGCAAGAGTAGTTTCTATAGACATCAATATACAGTATTTTACTAGGGTTTTTAAAGATTATGGTGTATTTAGGCATTATTCTTCGAATATTCTCCGATTTATTCTCAATAAACTTTATTAAGATCAAAATATTGAGAATAGATATGAAAATATTTAGAAAATTAGTGTTAATTGCTATAATAATAGGTGTTGTGTACTTTTTGAAAGGAAACATGGGAATTACTGGGATGACTATTATGGATGTTCAAGATATAGTCAAAGATAAAATAGAAGATAAAGTTGTTGTTCAAGAAGATATTCCATTGCCTGTTGTTTTTTTCTGTCCAAAATATAATTGTGAAGCTGTAATGGTTGATCTGATTAAGAATGCTAAAAAATCGGCACATTGTGCTTTATTTGATTTAGATTTATATGAATTAATTTCTATGTTTGATGAAAGAAGTGAAGAAATAGATGTAAAAATAGTTGTTGATAATGATAATTATGAAGAAATTGAAGAAAGCTATGGCAAAGAATTAGAATTTGTTAAAATTGATAATGGAAATCAATTAAGCCATAACAAATTTTGTATAATTGATGGAAAAGTTGTATCAACAGGATCATTTAATCCAACTTTTAATGGAAACGAAAAAAATAATAACAATTTAGTTGTAATTGAATCTGATTATTTATCTGAAAACTACGAAGATGAATTTGAAGAGTTATGGAAAGGATACTTTGGAAGAAGTAATAAAGATAAACAAAAGAAAGTTAAATATCCAAAAATAGAAGGAGATGAGATAATTATTGAAAACTATTTCTGTCCAGAAGATGATTGTGAAGGACATGTCCTTGATGTTTTAAAAAATGCAGAAGAAAGTGTAAAGTTCATGGTGTTTAGTTTTACTTCTGATCCAATTGGAGAAAAATTAGTAGAGATGCATGAAAATGGCATAATTGTTGAAGGAGTTTTAGAGAAAAAACAAAACACTAACAAATATTCAGAGTACCATAGATTAATAGAAGCAGGTGTTGATGTAATTTATGATAATAATAAGTATAACATGCACCATAAAAATGGTTTACAAACACATTACCCTAAATCTGGTTTACTCCATCACAAAGTTTTCATTATTGATGATCACATAGTCATTACTGGTAGCTACAATCCGACAGCATCAGGCACTGAAAAGAATGATGAAAACATTCTAATCATTTATAGTGATGATGTTGCTGCTGAGTTTGTTGATGAGTATGATCTTATTATGAGTAGGAATAAATAAAAAAGAAAAAAATTAATAATTCTCATCATAAAGGTTAAAACCTGTAGGGGTTTCATCAATACATCTTTTTACAGCCCCTAATGTTTTAGGTAGAGGAGATGACAACCATTCATTAGAGTTTTGTACTTTTTCATTAGGACACATGGAAGCAAAAGAGGCAGTCCCTAAACCAGAAGACCCTGGAAAATATTCCTCATTAACAGTTTGAATATAGGAAAATTTAGTTTTTCCTAGTAAACCTTCTGAAATAAAAGTGATGCTTTTGGTGATAGGAACTCCCATATACACTTCTACACAATAATCTATTTGTTGAGCTAGATTTTGGTAAGTATCAAATGTATCAAAATCACTATAACCCAGTTCAATTAACCTATCTACACAATCACTATCTCCTAAATTATGACCAACAGGAACAAGTTCTCTGCATTCACCACTTACACAACTATATCCTTCCTTACATGGTTTGTTAATATAAGTAGCACTTCCATCTCTTTTACATATTCCTTCTCTTTGAACTTCATATAATTTTCCAGAATCATCTTCAAAAAAGTCACAGAAGTCAGAAAAGATCGCAACTGAATCACCGTCTAAGTAGGATAATGCATAACCTTCATGATAAACATCATTACCATCTCTATCTTTACAAGTTTTTACTTGATTAGCAGGTAAGGCTCTTTTAGAAACCACTCCCCTTGCTTCACCAGCTAAATCACCACCCTCACTAACAACTAATTCACCTTCACTAACACTCGTTGTTCCGCCATTATTAACCATTAATACAACACCAACAACAGCTACAATTGCAACAATTGCTAACAAATACATAGAATACATATTTTCTTTTTTTGCCATTTTATCACCTTTTTTATAATAATATACTCTTTATTGTTACTTATATTTATATAATTTACTAAAATATCCATAAATCACTTACATGCACCATAAAACATTCATAATTGATGATAATGTTGTTATAACTGGAAGTTATAACCCTAGTGCTTCTGGAACTGGAAAGAATGATGAGAATATAGTTATTATTTCTTCAGAGGAAATTGCTGGGGAGTATTTAGAAGAGTTTGATTATGTTTTCTCATAAACATTATGAGTATCAAATTTACTAACTTTTTTTAATCCTAAATCTTTTTTATGTAATGAAGCATAGAATTCATTTAAATCTACTTTCCAACCATAAATTTCTTCATTTTTGGCATTGTATCTTGGCATACCATTCCTTTTGTTAGGTGGTGGAACCCAATAAGGCTGGTCAACAATTAATAAAGAACCAGTGTTCAATCCCGATACCAAATTCTCAAGAGCTGCATCTTTCCCATTATCTGAAAGATATACAAAAAGGTTGATGCAATAAATCACATCATAATGCTCATCCAAAGATCTTTCAAGAATGTCATGGATAAAAAATTGACATCTGTCTTTAACAAAAGAAGGAACCTCAACATTGGCTGTCACTATGCCGCCTCTTGAATATTTAGGTATTCTTTTTAGAAAGCCATCTTCAATCCATGGCTGTAATTGTTTAAATCTAAAAGTAGGTATGTAAACTTTTCCACTTGATGCAATATCAATAAGACCTGGATTAATATCTCTGCCTTCCACCTCTATGTAAAGATCATTCTCAAGTCCGTGTATTGCTAAAGTAAAAGCTTCTTCACCATTTGCACATGGCATTGACAAAATATTTGACATTGGCTCATCTTTAATTCTTGGTTTGACAAAATGGTTAAAAGTAAAATCAATATATTCTCTGAACATTCTTGTTTTTGTTGGAAGATCATGCTGAAAGAATTTAGCAATTAGTTCTTCTGGATTCTTTTCAGCATCTCTGCCCCTTGGAGCAACCCCTCTCCAGAAATCATGCCCATAATAGGTCTCTACATATAACCTAAGATCATCTAGTGTCTGCATAATTATATTAAGCAAGCAAAGTATAAAAAGACTATTGTTGTGAAGAAGATATGTTGTTGGAGTTTGTAGTTGGTAGTAATGGGTTATGAGTTGGTAATCAGTAAATATATTTTAAGAAAGTAGATTAATCAAGAACTGTTAAAAAGAATTGTTTTTCTTCATAAGGTTCTTGTAGTGAACCAAGGCCAGTTGAAATTTCAGGAGCATATACCACAATTTTACAAACATATGATCCTGTTGGAAACTCTTCCCCTAACTCTAATTCTTTTGTTTTATCTATTAATTTAATTTTATAACCTATTTTTTTACTTGACCCAACAGTTTCTGTTTTTGACACAATATAAAAGGGGTCTATTGTTGGATCATCATAAAATAATCTAATGGTACCATCCTGACTCATACATTCTGATAATGCCAGTTTTACATTTTTTAATTCAAACTGGTGAACATTATAATAACCAACGTTAAGCAATTTTTCTTTACCTTTTTTTAGTTGAACTTCTCTTGAAATAAATAGAGGGTTATCTAAAGTTGCTTTTACATCGTATTTATAAACTATTTCAGATTGTTCACAAGACTTAAACAAAGGTTCAATAGTACAACCACAACACGAGGCCATATTCCAAACAAAAAGAGTAGTTCCCCCACAGATATAAATTAAAATTAAGATTAAAATCCATTTTAGTATTTTATTCATAATGATTCTTTATAGAAAACAACTTTATAAATTTTATTATAACTTCCCAACTATAACCTTAAACCAATAGGTATATATATCAGGATTATTAGAAATATCTTGTTTTAGTTCATCCATGTTAATCCATTTGTAGTCATCTACTTCTTCGGGATTAGGAGTAATTTCAGGATTATTAACTTTCCCTACAAATGTATGGTCAAACTCCCATTCTGTTAATCCATTATCAAAATCTTTTTTGTAAGTAAATGTAAATGCTTCATTTAATTCTGAGAAATCAATACCCATTTCCTCTTTTAATCTTCTAACTGCAGAATCTTTTGTATCTTCATTTGGTTTTGGATGAGTACAACAAGCATTTGTCCATAATCCTGGACAATGATATTTGGTGGATGCACGCTTGTGAATTAGCATTTCATTCTTATCATTAATAATAACAACAGAAACAGCCCTATGTAATTTAGGATTCTTGTGTGCTTCTAATTTCTCCTCTGTTCCAATTTGATTATCTTGTTCATCTACTAAAATTACTTGTTCCATGATCTTTAATAAATTTTGTAGATTTTAAAAAGGTTATGTATTTTCAAAAAATAACAACAACAATGGCACAGACGGACTTTTCCTACGTAAAAGTCCTATTCGCCTTCGGCTCATCTGGCCTTGTTGTTATTTTTTGTATAAAGAAATTTAATTATAATACTCTTAAACACTGGGGCGAAGCCAATGTCACTCACAAATTTTCTTAAACAGAAAGATATTTTTCAAAAAACATTCAAACTTTTCTCTTAAACTTCTTCTCCAGCTCATATAATGGAAAGTGAATCATTGTTGGTCTGCCGTGAGGACATGTGTTTGGGTTTTCACAAGCAAATAATTCATCTAGAATTTTATATATCTGGGGAAACTCTAGAACATCGTGTGCTTTTACTGCTGATTTACAGGCAGCCATTGCTATTCTCTCTTCTTTAATCTTTGTTATTTTCTTGAGTTCATCATTGTTGAGCTCATCAATTATATCATTAATTAATGCAGGTGTTTGTTGCTTTTGTAAAATATTAGGTAAAGCTCTAATTACAAATGTTGATTTACCAAAATGTTCAATCATGATACCTAAACTCTTAAGCAATTCTATATTTCCCTCAATAATTAATTTTTCATTTGGATTTGCTTCAATCATTAGTGGGGAAATTAACTCTTGAACTTTAATTGAATCATTTTTGAAATCATTCAAGAGCTTTTCATACATCACTCTTTCATGTGCTGCATGCTGATCCACTAATAACATTCCCTCTTCATCCTGCGCTATGACATAAGTATTATGTAATTTTCCAATTAATTTAATTCTTAATTCTGATTTAGTTTCTGCTTTTTCATCTGATTCTTCATCTGAATGAGAAGTAGAAGCATGAGAAGAAAGTGTTGATTGTGATTTACCAAAATCATCCTTATCTGTAATAATTAATTTCTGATCAACAAGTTTTGTCTTAAACTCCTGTATTTGTGGAATCAATTTCTCGTCTGAAAATGCAGAAATAATTGCATTCCTTACTGCACTATACAATTCCTGCTCTTTTTGAATCCTAATTTCAGATTTTTGTGGATGTACATTGACATCTATCTTTTGAGGATCTATTTTTATGTCTAAAATAAAGATAGGATGGCGGCCATGAAATAATAATTCTCCATAACCATCATAAACAGCTCTCTGCACAGTTGAGTTTTTTATATGTCGTTTATTAACATAAATACTTTGATAAGTTCTGTCTGCCCTTGTTAGTTCTGGCTTTGAAATAAAACCCATAATTTCAATATCAAAAAATGAAAAATTAATTGGAACTAAACTTTTTGTAATTGAACGCCCATAAACAGTTGCAACATTTGCTAAAGTATTTGTTGAAGAAGGAGAAGTAATAACTATTTTATCATTATGGATTAATTTAAACTGAATTTGGGGATTAATTAAAATATATCTTGTGATAATATCTAAAATATGTCTAAACTCAGCTTGCATTGATTTTTGATGCTTTTTTCTAGCTGGAACATTGAAAAAAAGATTATTTACTTCAATTGTTGTTCCATTGTTAGCAGCAGCTGGTTTATTTGTAATAAGTCTTCCATCCTCCACTTCAATTAACTGAGCAGAATCTGCTGATTTTATTTTTGAAGTAATTTTCATATAACTAACAGAACCAATACTAGCTAATGCCTCTCCCCTAAACCCTAAAGTAGAAATATTAAACAAATCTTCTGCTGATTTTATTTTTGAAGTAGAATGTCGTTTAATTGCAGTTGGTAATTCATCTGCTTCTATGCCATGACCATCATCAGTTATTTTAATTAATGATTTTCCTCCTTCTGCAATCTCAACTGTTATTGAAGTAGCGCCTGCATCCATAGAATTCTCAACTAATTCCTTAACTACTGAAGCTGGTCTTTCAATTACTTCACCAGCTGCAATCTTGTTTATTAGGTTTTGATCAAGCTCTATTATGTTAGGCATCTATATTGGGAAGATTTTGATGTTTTAATGTATTATTGTGATTGGATGTATGTAAAAGAGTGAAAAAACAAAAGATTTATATATCATATTGTCTTTATTAAGTATCAATTGATATAAATAAGGTATAAAAATGAAAAAAACAAGAACAAAACAAGTCCTGAAAAGATATCCTAACTTAAACACAATACTTATGGTAGAAAAAGTTCTAAAGAAGTATCAAGACATACCAATGAAATTATCTGAACTAAAGAAAAACTTACCTAAACAAATAATGCACCAAACATTAATCATGATTTTAGAATATCTTTATGAAAGTGGAAAAATATTATACGGTCCAAAAGGAATTCAATGGATTTATACAACCCCTGAACATTTGAAGAAGATGATGAAAGGTGCAATTGAGTTTTGATTATCTATTTTTATAACCAAATAATTTATTATATTCTTTGTGATCAACTATGTATAAAACAAACACATAAATTTCAGCTTCTGTTCCTTCAATAGTGTACAATAATCTCCAGTAATTTGATAGTTCTACTCTAAATAATCTTTTTATACCAATTCTCTTTAATGATTTAGGGATTAGTTTTTTAGCAATTGGATTTCCATAGTGAGGATTTTCCTTAAGAATGTCTTTTACCCTGAAAAAGGAATTTAATATTGGTTTACCTAACTCATAATATCTATCTTTTGCCTGTCCTCTTAAAAAAAGTCTTATTTTCTTAGCAAACATAAAAAAAGAATATGTTTTTATTCTTAATAAATTAGATGGAGACATTTCTGAAAGATCTACGACGTAACTCGGAAATAATATTTAAGGAGAATAAAATAATCAAAAAATCTCCGGTGAAATTCAATGCAAAAACTCCCTTACAATATCCTTCAAAACATGATATCTTGCATTTGGTGTTTCTTCATATGGTAATTCAATAATTGGAATTTTCTCAAAAGCTTTTTCAGAATAATCAATAACTCTTTGATCTAATGTTGGTGATTCAACACCCCCATAAAAGAACATTGTTTCTAATACTGAATCAATAATTCCTTCTCTTACTTGACCTCTTCTTTTAGATAAATGAAATATTGCAGAGACAGGATATTTTTCCCCACCCTGAAACACAGGATTTAAGTCAGCATAAATATCACAATTAGTTTGATATGCATAAACATCACCATTTACATAAATAGTTGCAGTATCCTCTGCTAATCTTCTTGATGTTTTTCCATTATATTTTAAGAATCTATTTGTTGTAGTTGTTTTTCCAGAATTTGAATCACCAACAAACATCAATGCTTTACCATGATGTTCAATAACATCAGCAAACCCCACAAATAAACCCATTTGCGCTAGCCTAATGAAATTCCTAGTAGCATCCCAGGTAAAATCTGAAAAACGATGCTTACCATGTAATTTTTGTAGTTCTTTTACATCAATCATTAGGTAAAGAATTAATTAAGAGTTTATAAATTTAAAGAAAAAAAGAAAAGATTAAGCAAACTCAAATGATTCAATTATTTTAGTTGCTTGCTTTAAATCCTGGTAAAAGTTCATTCCATGTGCTTCATAAGTCATTTGATAGACTTTGTCATTTACAACTGTATAAACCATCATCCATTTTAGATGCTGACCATACTTAACACCAGAATAAACTAATTTATATGCTTCTTGGTTATCTAAAGTTGTTGGAAATGATGAAAACAAATTGTAGTTTTCAATATCTTCTACTTCTTCTAACATATATGCAGTTACTTTTTCTAAACTGTCTCTATTCTTTGGATAGATTATATTCAAAGTAACTTTGCTAGGATAATTAGAATATGATTTATAAAACTCAACTGCTCCTCCAGCTAAATAACTATTAACTTCCCAAGTTTTGGGATACTGAAGATTAACTCTAAAAGGACCGCTGTGAAATGGGAGATAGCCAGGAATTGATTCTTTGATTTCTTCTGCTTTTGGTTCTTCAATCACTTGCGTTATTTCTACTTCATCATATGTTGATACCACATTTGTTGAAACTATTTCTGTTGCCCCAAATGTTTTTGGATCTAAAGTTACCTGAGTTACAACCATGTTTTTGTCTGCACCTAACTTAGGTTGAGTAAATACAACACTAGCAAATATTATCACTGCAATAAACACCAATAAACTAAACAGAACTAAGTACATACCAGTTTTTTCTTCTCTTCTCATGTTTACACCTCTCTGTTACTGACTGCTACAGATATTATATAAGAACTAGTTAATAAAGTTTATGAGATAAAAGTGCCAAAAATCTACTTATATTCCCCTTTTAACACCTTCTCAATAACTTGTTGTTTAATCTCAATAGGATCAGTTGTTACACTAACTGCAAATTTAAGAAGTGTGATTGGGTTAATGTTAGCTGCATTATTTAAAATATTAATTGCATCTCTTAAGGACACATATAATGTAACATCATATTCTTCATGTAAACCATTTTCTATTAAAGTTATTTTCCCATTATTATCAAGAGTTATTTTTAATTCAACATTTCCAGCTGGATCTGCTAAAACTAAATTTGCTTTTGGAAAATCTGCCATTACTTTTGTAAAGAAAGGATTTGTATTAATAAAATAAACAATTGCTTCTGCGTCTAAACCATATTCATTTCCAATATCTGTTTTAATAATCTCATCTTTGATTTCTTCAATTATTTCTGGTTGTTCTTCTATAATTTCTTCAGGGATTTCTGGCTCAGGTATAGTGTAAGTTTTTTTACAAACAGCTGAATCAAGAACTTTTTCTTTTATTTTCTCTGTTTCTTCATCTGCTAAACTTTCAATGTAAACAACAACAGGAGCATAACTTTGATAATTGCAATAAAATATTCTAGACTCTGCAATTAAAGTATATTCCCCATAAGGAAGACTATATTTATATTCATATTCACTTTCGTCATTATTTATTGGTTTAGCTGATAATAATTTATGTCCTTCATTATCTTCTAAATTTGATGTTATCCAATTGAATAAATCTTTTGGTAAAGCATTATGTTTATTTACAATAACAGAAGCACTACCTTTAGAAACACCAAATACCGTGTCTGTTCCCATATCATCCATCTCAGCCCATTCAGGAGATTGTATTTGAAAGTCTTCTTGTTCAAAAGTTTCATATGTTGTTGGTTCTTCTTTTGGAGTTTCTATTTCTGTTTCTTTCTTATCATCTTTATTATCATCATCAACTTTATTACATTCAATTGAATCCATAACATCATTATAAAAACTTAGAATTTCAGGATAACCAACTAATTCTTCAAGACACGCTATATTAATTACATGTGCATTGTTATTGCAACCAACTAATTTCATTTGTGAAACTAATTTATGCTCTTGATATGTAGATACGCTTTTTATTAATAATTTATTTGAATCTTCATCGTGTGATATTACTTGAGGAGAAATTTTAATTGCATCAACCATTTGATCATGTAAACTATTTGCATTTGTAGCTTCCATTGTATTAATTATTAAACTACAATAACCTCTTGATACTGCAATCTCTGCGTCGCCTTTTTCCGCTTCTGGCCATTCAGGATACTTTATAGAAAAATCTTCATGATTGTAGATTAAATATTCATATGGTTCTTTAATGTAATCTTCTAATTTAGGTTGATTGCAACCTGTGATTAAAATTAAAATAGTAAAAAGTATAATACAAGAAATAATTTGTTTTTTTGTTATATTTGCCATGATAAGTATGTAAAGAAAAGGCATGTATAAATAATTTTTGGAAATCTTTAAAAGCACATGATTAATACCACCTTTATGCCAACTGGATATGATACAGCGAATACAAGAAAAATAGGATATGTAATGTTGGGAGATACAGATAAAGTACTTGCTTCTACTAGAATAACTATACTTAATACTCTTGATTTAGTTAGAGAAAATGGATATAAACCAATAATATTAGATAAAAGCAGTTTTTATGATCCGTTTAGAGAAATGAATGGAATTGTTGATAAAGCCATGGCACATGGTTTTGGAGAAGGAGATGTTGTATATCTTCAATCTATGAGAAGTAAAAGCGCAGTGGAAGCTGCAAACAGATTTAGATCAATGGGAATAAAAACAATATTTGGAGTATGTAATTTTATTGATCCAATCATGGCTGAAACTTGTGATGCTACTGTTGTACCATCTCAACGTTTAAAAGAATGTTATCCCTCTTCCTTACAAAACAAAATACATGTTGTACATGATGGAATTGAATTTCCTGATGTTAAGAAAAAAGATTATAATATAGATGGTAATCTTAATGCAGTATTTCTTACAGGGAAAAAATATAATTTTATTCCCGGGCTTTATATTCATGAAGATGTTGATTTAACAGTTATTGGACCTTATGGATTAAATAATCAACAAAGTTTTAGAATTCCTCGAGGTCATGAAAAGACTATAGGAGTTGAATCACCTAGTGGCCTAAAAGAATTTAGAAAAGAAGTTTGGACAATAGATGCATACAAAAGAATAGCTGATTTTGATATTGGGGTATTACCAATTGATCTTAGTGAAAAAATGCCAAGACCAGATCAAGCACCAACACATACAAGATCTTCTAATAAATTAACGCAGATGATGTCAGCTGGTTTAACTGTTATTGCTGGACCTTTGCCGACTTATTTTGATATCATTGAACAAGGAGTTAATGGATTTATTGTTGAAACTCCTGAAGAATGGGTTGCAGCATTTGAAGCATTAAAATCTACAGAAGTTAGAGAAAGAATGGGAAGGGCTGCAAGAGAAAGTGTTAAAAATAAATTCTCATTAGAATCACAAGTGGCTAAGTTATTAAGAGTTGTAGAAAGTATATAAGATATTTCTATTGAAGATTAATTGAAAATTAGTGAGTGATATTGGCTTCGCCCTAGTGTAGAAGAGTATTACAATTCGTTTAACTCTACTAAACTAGGTCCGTTAGGACATGTCACTTTGGAAAATCCATTATAACAAAATTTATTAACCACCCACAGAATAGAATTGAAATGAGAAGAAAAATATATGGCAGTTATCAAACACCAAAGTGTGTAATCTGTGGAAAAATTGCAACCGGGAGAAATGGACAAGGTTTAGAAATATGTAGAATACATAAAGAAGAAAAGTTAGATTCTATTAAATGTACTTGTGGTTCATGGTTAGATATAAGACAAGGTAAGTTTGGAAGTTATTTTAATTGTATGAACTGCGGAAATATTAGTTTTAGAAAAGCAATGGAAATTAGAGGATTAACAGAATCAATCTGAAAATAATTTCTTACTTGGCCTACATAAATCTAATTCATTTATTTTATCTTTGTCAATCCACTTTAGTTCCGTAATATCATCTCCGGGTTTAATTTCTCCAGAGATATACCTTACTTTGTAAACATGAAAGATATAATGGGTTAATTGACCATGTTTATTTGGTTCATCATCTTCATCAACTCCCACCTTTTCTATTATTTCTACATCAATATTTGCTTCTTCTTTTACTTCTCTTCTTACCGCCGATTCAAAGGTTTCATTTTTTTTCATTCCCCCTCCAAGTAAATGCCAAGTGTTAGGATAAGGTCCAATATTAGGAGATTTTCTACCAAAAAGAAGTTTGTTGTCTTTTTCAATAATTGCTGAAACAATTGTTCTTGAGTTCATAATTTAAATAAAGAATAAGATTTATTTAAAAGTTTAGTATTTTAATTTAAAAAAACAGCGAAATTAGAGTTATTAGAAAAATCATAACCAACTAAACAAAATGTTCTACTTCATCAAGTGTATAAGTTAATCTTTCTACAATAAATGTTTTTCTTTTTTCATAAAAATAACAATCTAATTTAATCCTATTTCCTGTTTCTTTAGAATCAGCAAGAATCCTATGTACTAAACCTTCATCTTCATCAAAATTAAGATTTTCAGTTGGGTAAAAAAAGTGTGCGTCATCACCTTGATCATCAATGATTCCACCAAAACCATTTGGTGTTGTAAAATGTGAAGTAACATAACCAGAGATTTGTGATTCTAAATCATCTTCTGCTTTAGCATTTGGAATTGAACGAGGTTCATATGCTATAAAGTCCCCATCAAATTCGTCATCATCATTTTCATCCGGCATATTAATTGTAATTTGAGGATTTACTTGAATGGGTGTAGGATTAGTATATTTAGAAGCACTTTCATAACCACTATCTTTTCCTGCTAAATAAGTAGCAATCAGTGTTAATGCTCCTAAACCAAGTTGCCAATATGGAGAAAGTGGTCTCATCCCCTCTACTATTTCATTATATAACTGCATAAATTCGTCCATGATAAAGGAAATAATGCCAGAAGTTATTTAAATGTTATGTAATTTGTTAATTCTTCGTAAATCTTCCGATTCTCGACGAGAAAGATTTATTAAGATCAAAATTAATATATTAATTCTAGGCGTAAATTGAAAATTTGCATTTCTGAAAAGTTTCCGAAAGGATTAAAAGCAAAAAACATATAAATATGAAATGATATCATATGATATTATGTGATATCTGGAGACAAGAATGAATATATCACATTATGACATTGAAATAAAAAGGCATGCTTTGATTAGGGCCATGCAAAGAGGAATCACCCCTGATATTATCGAAGCAACAATAAGGGGAGGAAAGATAAAAAAACATGGCAAAAACTATGTGAGATTTTATCAAAAATACAAAAGAGGAACAATTGTATGTATTGGTGAACTTAAAGGCACAAAAATAAAAATATTAACCATCACCATAAAATTATATTAATGAGGTATATAACAAAATGAAAAAATGCCCAGAATGCAATGAAAAAATGAAAGAATTAAAAGCAAAAACACCTGAAGGAGTTAGTTACAAGTATTATAAATGTAAAGAGTGTGGAGAAGAAATTGTAAATATGAAACAATTACATGATGTTGCACAAGAATATAGAGAAATGAAAAAGTTTCATGCAAAACTCTCTAAATGGGGAATGAGTTTAGGACTAAGGATACCAAAAGAATTAGTTAAGAAATATCAATTTAAGAAGAATAAGGAAGTAACAATAATTCCTGAAAAAGAAGGCATCAAAATAATTCCAATCTGAAATAGTAACATTTTTATTTCAGTTCTATTTATTAACTATTATGAGTAAGAAATCCTTTAGAGAAAAGATTCAGTTTTATCTAATAGATTGTAAAACTTTGCCAGGAAAAATAATTGATTTCTTCATCATATTTCTGAATTTACTAATATGCGGTACATTTGTTGCTGAAACATATGCAATTAGTGATGGATTTAGAAGAACATTATGGTATTTAGAAATCATTACTGTTATTTTCTTTGTAATAGAATACCTTGCAAGATGGTACGGTGCAAGAGATAGAGTAAAACATGTTATTGATGTTTATAGTATAATTGATTTAATTGCAATTTTACCAACTATTGCATTATTAATGTTCCCTGGCATTAATGTAGGAGTCCTTAGAATAGTACGAGTGTTCAGAGTATTAAGAGTATTTAGATTTTTAAGATTTGCTAAAGATCCTTATTTCTTTTTTGGAAATATAACTTGGCATCTGTTAAAAGTAATGAGATTAATCTTAACAATATTGATTATATTCTTTGTTTCATCTGGATTATTTTGGTTAGTAGAAAGCCCAATAAATGCAGGTGTACAAAACTTTGGAGATGCATTTTATTTTACAGTCATTGCATTAACAACAGTTGGATTTGGAGACATTATTCCTATTTCCAGTTCAGGAAAATGGGTTACTGTCTTAATGATACTTTCCGGGATTATATTAATCCCTTGGCAAGCATCCCAAATAGTAAAAGAATGGGTGCACTTATCTGGCAAAAAGAAAATAACTTGCAAGAAATGCGGCCTAATTTACCATGACAAAGATGCTTCTCATTGTAAATCCTGTGGTACAGTTGTTTTTCAAGAGTTTACAGGTGATTAAAAAAAATTAACAAGCCACCTCCACCATTTCTAACTTACAGTTATGATGTACATAACATAATTCACAATAGATTATAGAACAGTCTCTACACGAAATTAAATCTCTTATGGGAGTCACATCTCCACATCCTTTACATGTTACTTTTAACATATTAATTCACCCCTACCATGCACTTATTGCATCTAATCTTTTTCCTATTTTAGCACCAGTAAAACCTAATATTTTATTTGGACTATAGGTTTTGCCATGCCAATCTGTACCTTGAGTTGCAATAAGATGCTTTTTTTTAACTAATCCTTCATAATATGGAATACCACCATTATTTTTAGGACTATAAACCTCAATTCCATTTGCCCCTAAACCAAGATAAAATTCTACTCTTTCCCTTGTTGTACCTTCATCTGGATGAGCAATAATTGCAATCCCACCATGTTTATGGATTAAATCAATTGCTTCTTTTGCAGAAGGATAAGCAGATTTATCTTCACTAACATGCCAATATTTATTATCCTTTTCTAGCTTTACATAATCAAGCAGTGTTTTTTCACCATCAACTTTAGCAGAGTTATAATTAGGATCTAAATCTTTTATTTTGGTTGTAGCAAATTTTTCATATTTCTTTGCCTTGAAGAATAAATGGGTCGCATCATATACATCCAATCTTACACCCAAATTTTGCTCAACTACTTGACACATCTTTGCTCCAAAATGGCCAGTATAAATTGCTCGATCTCCAAAATCTTCTAAATCAAAAGTTATTTGATAGTTATTTCCTTGCTTATCTTGCATTAAAATAGGATCCAATTTGCTTTTTTCGCATATTTCAGCTGCCCTTGTTCTTTTTGCCCGCCTTATTTTACTAATTATTTCTTGATATTCGGGATCTTCTTGCATTTTCTTGTAATTAAAAAAATAACCAAGAATATGGGAAGAATTTGCATCAACACTAAGCTCAATTCCAGTTATTAAAGCCATATTTAGTTGGTTTGCAGTTTGGATTGCTTCTTCTAGGCCATCTAAAGTGTCATGATCAGTAATTGCAACCTCTTCTAAACCTGCTTTTATTGCATATTGAATAACTTCCCTTGGAGAATGTTCACCATCTGAATATGCTGTATGTACATGGAAATCTTTCATTTTATCACCTATGTACACATATGACCTGAGAATATAATAGAATAGTTCTTAAGAAACTTAAGATAAGTTTAAAAATCAATAATAATTCCCTTAAAATATGATAGAGTTAGTTATTTTTGATTGGAATGGTACTTTACTAGCTGACGCCCAAATTTCTATTAATGCTGGTAATCATTTAGTTGAAACTTTTGGTGGGACACCCTTGCCAAGAAAAGAGTATGTTGAAGAGTTTTATTTTCCAGCGATTGATTTTTGCAGTGATCGAGGATGTGATATAGAAGCAATGCAAGGTTCTGAATTTCCACTTGTTTTTCATGATTTTTATGAACCAATAGCTGCAAAATGCAGAACAAGAAGAGGAGCAAGAGAAACATTAAATTGGTTACAACAAGAATCTATTGATTCAATTATTTTAACTAATCATATACAAGAAAAAGTAATGACACAATTAAATAGATTAAAATTAACAAGTTACTTTGCAACTGTGTTAGGAAACACAAATTATGATGATGTGGCTGTGGGAATGAATAAAATAGAAAAAATGAAAAGTTATTTGTCAACAACTAAGATTAATCCTGCAAAAGCAATTATTATTGGTGATTCACCAGAAGATATTCAAATTGGAAAAGCCTTGGACATGATAACAGTAGCAATCAAAGATGGTTATACTTCTACAAGAAGATTAAGAGAATGCAACCCTAATGAAATTATTGGTAGTTTAAGAGAATTTAGAAGTGTTGTTGAAAAGTATCGATGATTAATGTAATCTTGAGCTAATATATCTTTCTGTTATTGCTTCAAGATCTGTTTTAGAAAACGGATAACCAGCACCATTTTTAATTTCTTCCATTTTTTTAAATGCTCTATAAGCTGCTTGTTCTGAATTTCCACCAAAACCACTAATAAAATAACCAACACCAGGAATCTTAACAGAAGCTAAAAGAACACCTTCTCTTGCTGTTTTATCTACATCAATTTCAATTGGCTTATTAATATCATATCCTGGAACAGCTAATATATGAGTATTATAATCCTTATGATCAACTGTTTCTATTCTAAATCCTTCTGGAACAACTAAATCATCTATTGGTATCATGAGAGAAAGGAATGGATATGTGTTTTTAAATGTATTTAAGAAGATTTAAAAGCTGAAAAGCGTTTCCTTGCTTCATGGGGGAAGTAACAGAGGAAGTATTAGCAAGAGTTGTAGAAAGAAGTGAATTACCTATATTAGTTGTAAATCCATTAGGTGATTTTTACCAGTTCTTAAGATGTTTACCTGGGGAGTTTGGTATGCCCAATGGTATTGAGAAAAAAGTAGAAGTAGTATCATCTATTACCGATGTTGATAAAAGTAAAGATTATGCATTAGTATTATCAGGAATAGCATATTTTGAAGTTATGAAACAAGATATTGGTGCAAGAAACCATTCAAGACAAGAAGGAATAGATTTTCTTTTAGGATTAGAAACACCATTTGCAACACTAACAGAATGCTGTGATTTTCTTACTCTAAGTGAAATTTCTACTTCACCTAATTTACTTTATTTGGGTACAAGACCAACAGATTATAAAAAGTTCGTATATATTCTTGATTGTTATAATAAAGGTAAAGTATCTCCTATGCCAAATGAAAGTGTCGATTCAATATTTGGTGATCAACAGTATAGAGCTAATCTTAGAGAAGTTGAAGATGCATTAGGAAAAAAGATAGAATAGTTTGCAAAGTTGATATTAAATAATTCTTAGTGAAAAAGAGCATCTGCAATTGTTTAAGAGTGTTACAATGCAACAATAGGTCCGAAGGACATATAGCTCATGAAAATTAAATTAAAAACTTTCACAAAAAAACTTAATACTCACAAAATCTATTTGAATTCATATCTGTAAAGATCATTCTATGAGAAGAGATTAATTCTTGGCCAACTTTATGATGAGGTAAATTTTCTTTTAAGGTTTGTTTAAGTGATTTAGGTCTATCTGTGTTATTGTTAATCTCAAAATTTAAACTAGAACTACCAGGATCACTCTTTTGTTTAGAATATTCCTTAGATAAAATACTTTTTTTTGTTAACATAAACTTACTAACTTGAAAACTTTGAATAAATTCTTTATTTTTTAACATTAAATTAATTGTTTCTTGGAATTCTTTATCTGATTCTCCTGGGAAATCTGTCATTAAATAAATATGTGTAGAGATTCCAGCATTATTTACTGAATTTAATATTTTATCTACATCTTTAAGATCATATCCCTTATTCATTAAATCAATAACTTTTTGTGAACCGCTTTCAACTCCAAAAGATAATGATCTACAACCAGACTTGTAAAGGAGATTACAAAAGTCTGGATTTTTGAATTCTTTTTCTACTCTGCAAGCAGTTTCCCATTTAATATTTAGATTTAATTTAATTAATTCATTACTAAACTCTTTCAAATGTATTGGGTGGATTGCTTCATCTACAAATCTAAAATAATTTACATGATATTTATTTTTAAGGTGAGCAATTTCTTGAATTAACTTTTTTATTCCCTTAATCCTATATGTATTATCATAGCCATGACAGATATCACAGAATGAACATTTGTTCCAATAACAATTTCTTGAAAAAATTGTTGGGATAATTTTATTAGGAGAAAGGTATAAATTAAAATCAAATCCATCAAAGTTTGGAAATGGTAGGTCTTTGATAAGAATTTGTTTAGATAATTGTTTGTTCTCTATGATTTTGTTATGAAAATAAACTAAATTTGGAACATTTTCTAGAGAGGTATTGTTTTTAAGAGATGTTATCAATTCTAGCATAGCAATTTCTCCTTCTTTTTTAATATAAAAATCCACATACTTGAAATATAATGGATTATTCTTAATATTATCAATTAATCTTGTAATTGTTGTTCCGCCAAGAACAATTTTTATGTTAGGATTGTTTTCTTTTATTTTTTTAGCTAAATCTAAGGCAGGAACTAATTGATCCATTAATACAATTGAAAATCCTACAATATCTGGTTTTTTTTCTAAAATATCTTTGATTATATTATTATTGAACTCAGTGAATATGTTTTCTTCATCAATATTTTTTAAAATATTCTCAGGAGTGTTTGTGTTGTATTTAGACTGATATTGAGTCAAAGAAATTAATTCCCCTGGAAAAGCACATGAAATTAAGTTTAAAGCAAATTTAATTAATCGTACATGTTTAGAATAATTATTAAAATCTTTGATAATCTCGGGATTTCTTAATTGTTCTTTACTGTTTTCAACATTTTCAATTAAATAATCAGCCATTAGCAAAGCTAACTCTTGAAATTTGTCTTTATTTTTCAAAAGTTTTATTTTATCATAACATTTTTTTAGATGTTTCTTTGTTAATAAGTAATCATAAGCTAAAATATTAGTATCTAAGATTTCTACTTCATAATTATTCTCCTTAAGAAATGAATTTAACAACGGCAAAGCTAAATGAGGATGAATAGGATTAATTTGTGGTGGAAAAAGAAGTAGAGTTTTCATTTTAAATTAAAGAAAATTAAAAGTGACCCTCGGTCTTATTATGAACATTTAAAATTGTACTAGCTGTATCACAATAACCTTTTAATTTTGAATCCTCAAATCCTGCAAATATTTCTTTCATTTTAGTGTACCTCCTGATCCATATAGATAAATAGGCAAGGATTTAATAAAAAACTTTCTACTAAATTCTTGCTTAAAATAACAAGATTTATATATAAAATGTAACATGTAGTAATATTATGCTCACAAAAACAGATAAAAAAATAATGTTTGAATTAGACAAGAATGCCAGATTATCAGGCACACAAATAGCTAGAAAACTCAAATATTCATCAGAAGCTGTAAATTATAACATAAGAAAACTAGAAAAACAAGGAATAATCACTGATTACATCACAGTTACTGATTTTTCTAAGTTAGGAATGTCACATTATAAATTTAATCTCAAATTTAATCATTTTAATGATGAAATTAGAAAAGAAGTAGTAAATTTCTTAAAAAAAGAGAAAACAGTCAAGTGGATTGCTGATTGTGAAGGAAATTTTGATATGATGTTCTCCATTCGATGTAAAACATTAAAAGAATTTGAAGATTTGAAAACAAAACTGTTCTTTGAGTTTGATAAACACCTTAACAAGAAAACAATTGCAATTGTTTCAGAAGCAATAACTTACACAAGAGGTTATATCCTAGGGAAAAGTAAGAAAGAATTTGTTTTATACTCAGGAGACGATGAAATTAAGTTAAGTAAAGAAGAACTAAGCATACTAAATGCAATTGCAACTAATTCAAGAGCTTCTATTCCAGAGTTAAGTAAAGAATTAAAAATTACACCAAGAGTAATAAGATATTCTATCAATAAATTAGAGAAAAATGAAATTATTTCTGGTTATAAACTAGCAATAGATTATCAGAAGATGGATTACTATTTTTTTAAACTATTCATTAACTTACAATCAGCCTCACAAAAAAGAATAAATTCATTCAAAAAGTATTGCGAAATGCATCCTAACTTCACCTATTGGGTTAAAGTAATTGGATCATGGGATATGGAACATGAAATAGAAGTAGCAAACATGAAAGAATTCTATAACATATTAAATGACATAAGAAATAAATTCTCAGATATAATCCAAACAATGGATTCTGTAATGGTAATTAAAGAGCATAAGCTCGTGCATGCTTAATTATTGCTGTAATCTTTCAGTTAATTTAACTGCATCATTAAATCTTCTTTCTTTTCTGTATATAGATCCTAATACGGATTCAACAAGATCCATATGACCGCTATCAATGTAAAAAGAATTATCCTCTAAGGTTGTGAATTGAAAAAATCTAGGATTGGATCTTAATGTTCGGTAAAATTGTAGATACATAGTTTTAATTATTTTAGCATCGTCTAAGAAGCGATTGGGAATATACATGTTAAAGACGTGATCTGATAAGACATATCCTTCTTTATCAGATCCTTGGTTATTAGCTGCCCCTTCTGGAGAAACATATTTTGTCCATGCAACTAAATCATATTCTTGAGCAATTTGAGCTTTGTCTGGTTCATAAAAAACATCAGAAGCAGAAAGAGTCTTCCCAGTAATTTTCTCAGGGATTTCTGAATCATCAAAAACACCATCTAATTTCTTTTTTTTATCAGGGCATAAACACCATTCCCTAACTTGTTTTAGATCATCATAATCGAAAAGATCTACCCTAAGTTTCCCAACATTTGGTGTTAATCCTATATTAAATAATAAAAGTGCGAAATCATATAATAAATTTTCATTATTATGAAAACTAAATGCAAGTGATGCTCCTTCTCTATTATCCGGATTCTTATATCTCAAAAATCCTTTTCTTAAGAAAAAATATTGAAAATACATTTCTTTTTGTTCATCAGTTTGCAAAAGCTTCCAAGGAACTGCAGTATTATTACATGTTTGTTCATTAAAATATTCTAAAAAAGGTTTTGAACAAAAATCAAATTCAATCCCGTGTTCATCTTCCCAAATATAAGGAACAGTAGAAAAAACATGGAAAAAAGGCTCTAAGACTGCTTCTAAATTTTCTCTATTTGGAAACTTTGCTTTGAATTTTACTTGCTTTGGTGAAATTTTAGAAGAAGAATAAACAGCTAGTAATTTAATAACATCATCCCTCCTAGATCTTCCAATTTTTAATAAATCTTTTGAGAAAAACCTTTCATTTGCAAATAAAGTAGGTAATCTTTCTTTCTTAGTCCAATTAAAAACTTTGAATTTATCAAGACCAACTGCTTCTCCAATCTTTTGATAGGATAACCCTTCTCCCCTAAGTCTTTGAACTTCCCTATATTGAGAATATTCCTTATAAGTTTCTCTTAATGCATACCCTATTCTTTTAGGTTCAGTTATTCCAATATCTCTTAATAACTGCTTTTTTCTTTCTATTATGCCTTCAGCTACTGCTTTAGTAAGAACTCCCATATATATAAGAAATTAAGTATAGTTTTTAAATGTTGGGGGAAATATCTAATTTCATAATCAAACCTCCAGAATAGTAGCATCACTTGGGAATGTTTGTAAAGTAACTGAAGCAACTTCTTGGCATATAAAACCATAATCAAAATCATGGTGTAGATTAAACCATACCTTTAATTCTAAATTGTTTAATACAAGTTTATCAGGACTTATCTTCAGCACTTTTAAAGGTCTTCCAGGAACAGTTATATTAATCCAATTATAATGGTGCAATCCATCATAATAAACATATTTAATTTTTGGTCCACCAAAACCATCAGCTTCATTTTCAAAATAATAATTCCCATTGTCAATATCAAAAATACCCTTAGAAGCAAATATACCTAAACTACTATCACCCTGAGAATCCCATGAACAATGTTGAATACCTTGCAACTCAGTAAGATCCTCAATACTTAGGAAACCTTCTATATTAGGTCTTGGTGAAGGACTACAACTTACTAATAAGAATGCTAAAAGAACAAAAACATATAATATAATCTTTTTCATGATTATTATTAATTAAGATTATGATATAAATACATTTCGGTTTGCTCTGTATTATTATATAGGGGAATGTTTAATTGTTGTATCAATAACTACAACACAGATTAATATAGTCTTAATGTTATATTAATATGTATGACAACAACAGAATTTGAACTTAAAGTAAAAAAAGCATTTCAAAGATATAAATATCCTCCTCCATTAAAGGGTCTTGGTGATAGTGAATACGAATATAAAATGGGGACGATGAGTAATAGTGATAGAATTGCACTAAATCAAAAATATACCCGTAAAATTGAGAAAATGATTCAGGAAGATGATGCCTCTGAAAGTGATCTACATCATATCATGGAGATAGGATTTAGAGTTAATGAAGTAACTAAAGAAGGAGTAAATCTTTATGCACCTTGGCACCTAGATAGTGGAATATTTAACTATGGAGATGCACTATCCTTGTTAGAGTCTGCGTTAAGTTCAAAAAATGAAAAATTAAATCCTTCTATGGTTTGTGCAACTGCGTATGTTAAATTAGCAAAAAGATTAATAGCTGATTCAGATTCTTTGATAAATCCAAATGCTTATTTGGATTACCTTGGAACATGGAAAAGAATGGGTGTTAAAGATGTTCACAAACTGGGACATCAAGTAATTAAAAATTATGTAAAATTATTAGATAGATGTATAACCCTCCTTCCAGAATATAATGTACAAAAAGGACTTGAAAATCCTCAAACACCAGAAGAAATAGAAAAATACTTGAGTGGAAAAACTATATTACCAGAAGCAGAAAAAAAAGCAAAACAGATATATGATTCTTTAATTAGAAATAAAGAAAGAATGGAGAAAATGACAGAAGAAAAGTTTTAAAAATTGAAGTGTATTTCCTCCTATAAAATGAGCTTATATGGACTAGACATTATAGTAACAAAAGAGAGAGTAAGATTTCTTAATGAGATAAATGGTATTATGAGAAGATGAATGGAATGTTTAAACTATTTCTTTTTTATGCACAAAAATTTCATCAAGAATTTTTGTATGGGGTTTAACACCCCACAATTAATGGTGAAATTTTTGGCATCCTAAAAATCTGTCAATAAAAATGAGTGTTACAACATACTCCAACCTTTAGATTGGGGTGTGATACTCATGACGGATTTTTATGATATTTAGAAATTGTGTAAACAAACATTAAACCAATAAAAACTAAGAATAAACCAAAAATAAGATATAAAGGCCTACCAAAAGTTCTAGCAATAAATAAAAAAATAACACCAAGTATAAAATTAACAATATTTATCCCAATATAAAAATTAAATTTACTAGGAGGAACTTTCTTTACTGGTCTTTTGAAGAAACTTAATTCCTTGTTTGCTTTATCAAAACACTTATCATGATATGGCCTAACACCCATAAATTTATGAGTACCTAGAACAAAATCTGATTTAATTTGCTTTTTACAATAAATACAATCCATAAGATAAAGATTAATGTAGAGGTATATAAAGGTTTTTGTAGAATTTACGAGAGAATCGGAAATGTATAGTGGGAATGTTTAAAAAACCTACTTAAGAATATCCTCGGTTTTCTGAATAAATTCTATAACTTTAATTTTATACTCGTTAATCTTTTCATTAGTAAATAATGTTTTAGTAGCATAACTTGCAGAATGTCTGTCTTTCTTTAATGAAGTGTAGAGTTCTGCATCTTCTTTTTTTATTGAGAGATCGTTTATTAATTCTGCTTCTTTCTCTGTTATTGAATAATGTTTAATTAAGAATAGTAAAGTTGCTTTATGATTTTTTGATGTATAATTTTTTGATGTTACTAAAGCCAATGCAGAATGATATAATGCATAATACAAAGTAACAATTAACCAATCATTAAATTCATTATCATCTGAATTCTTGTTGAAGAAAGCCATATTATGTTTAGATTTGTCTATATGTGCATTTATTAAACTGATATTTGAATCTGTTTTTTTTAGTAATTGCTTTTTTTCAAAGAATCTTAGATCTTCATCTAATTTAGTTTTATCCTTAAAATAGATATTAATATTCATCTAAGACTACCTCATAGTAATTTTGCTCCCCTTTTATTGGGAATCCTGTTTCTCTTGCTTGGATTATAATGTGGTCTTCTGATTGAATAAATTCGTCAATATTACAAACAAATAGATTTAGAGGGTTATTAGAAATACTTTCAACTTCTTTTTTTATCTTTGTAAGATCATGTTTAATATTTGAAACAATCAAAATATCAATATCACTGTCTTTTCTTTCTCTTTTTTTTGATGCAGAGCCAAACAAGACAATTGTAAATATATCTTTAGGTATTTGTTCTAGAAAATTTTGTAAAGGGATTCTTACACCCCTGTTAAGATTATTGAATTTTTCAAGCGCAATTTCAATAAATTTTACAGTAAAGACTTTTTTATCCCTTATTTTATAGAAGGTATTGGATTTTGTCTTGTTAACTTCAATGATATTATTGTTTATTAGTCTTTTTAGTATATTCTGTAATGAACTATTTGATAAATTAGTGTATTCTTTAATCTGGTTAAAGTAAAGTTTATCTTCTTTTAATTCAAAATATGCCTGAAATACTTTATTCTCTGAATTCATATGCATTAGTAAAACATACTTATTTATATACTTTGCCATTATTTGGCAAGATATTGCCATTATTTGGCAATAATGTTTAAAAACCCAAATTAATTTCTTTGTATAATGAGAAAAATACTAACAATATGTGCATTAGTTGTGGCATTAGCAGGGTGCGGAAATGAAGAAGTAAAGGAAAAACCAGATCAAACTAATTCTCAATATGTTAAAATGGTTCTTAAGAAAAACTATGATTTAAAAAAATATCAATTAGTAAATAGTATATCAGAAATACTTGATGGTGTTGATCATATTAATCCTGAACCTTATGAAGGGGATGCTAAGATCATGAATACTCCTTCTCCAATAGAATTGAAAAAATTTAAGAAAAAGAATCTGATAAAAGTCTATTATTTGTTACAAGCACTTTCTGATTCAGATTTCAGACAAAAAATAGGAGAAGAGCTTGAAAAAGATATGAATGATACTTCATGCGAATATGGAGGCGTATTGTATCTTTTGGAAAATGGCGAAGTTAAAATTCAAATGTTACCTCACGATCCTTTGAAATGCAGTTTAGATATAAGATCCAAGATTGGTTCTCTTGCAGATTATCGCTATTGCTTACCAGATGTAGATTATGCAATAGACAAATTAGCAGTATTCCATTTCCATTCACATAAGACATATAATAGACAATCTACAGCCCTTTCACCTGGTGATGGCGGAATTGTTTTTTCTAGAATGGATGGAAATAGATTCAATGTTGACATTGGTCTTCGTTGTAAAAAAGAATTTGTTAATCTTGATTTGGGAGTGTATAGATATTAGTTTAATCTTTCTTTTAATAATTCAATAATCTTTAAATCTTTTTCTTTACTTGCTATGTATTTTATGTTACCTTCTCTTAAGTTACTAGCACGTTCATCAAGAGGTTGTTTCCTTACATATGAATCAAATGCTTTTAAGTATGCAATGTCTTTTTTAATCTGTCCTTCTAGTGCATCAAGTGCTAATGAATATCTATGTGCTGCTTTGTCAAGGTCTGCTTCTGCCCCATAAACTCTACTTTCCTTAAATGTTTGAAGAACTTCAGTATGATCTTCTAAGTATGTTTCAAGATAATCTGCAAGATCACTTGCATCAGTATCTGCATCTCTAAGTGTCCTTGCTAAATAATCACCAGAAATACCAACATATTTTATGAATGTTTCTTCAATTGGAATAAACCTTTCAACAAAAAACTCATTACTATAATCAATACCTTCTTGATATGTATTCTCTGGCTCAGGTTGCGGTTCAACCTTTGCTGGTTTTTGTTCAACTTCTACAATTGGTGCCGTTACTCGTTCTTGCTGTTCAGGATAGCAAGAAACTAGAAAACCCACAATTGTCATTAAAGTTATTGCCTTTCTCATGTATAGAGATAAACATTAGTGATATATAAAGGGATGTGGTAGTGAGGGGGACAACTGGGGGAATATTTAAATATAAAAGTACATATTATGTGTTGTGGGGTGTTAGAATGGGATTCAAATGTTTATTTGGTCATAAATGGGACAAATTAGGTGGACTAATGAATAAAAGTAGTGGCCTTTTTGAACAAAAGTATGTATGCCTCAGATGTAGAAAAGTAAAGTATGTGAGAAAATGAAAAATAGAAATAACTATTTCTTTTTTATTCCTTTATTAATTATGTAAAAAACTAAAAAAAACAATAATGTTACATCAAAAAAAATCAAGATCAACATCCCTATTGCTGAGAAAATTGATTCTTTAAGAGAACCAGCAATTAATGTAAAATCCAATTTAAAAATCGGCGTGATTAAGCGGTCTAAGATCAGTACTACAGAACCTGAAACAATTCCAGTTATCAGTCCCTCTCCATATCTTAATGCCAATTTAGGATCTTTCCTTACAAATTTTTTAATCTTATTAAGATAGTAATTAGCACGAAAAGCTAAAAAAATTGCTATTATAAGGAATAAGTACATAATGATTAAGTCTTCCATAAAATCTAGAAGTTCTTGACGCTATTTAAATTCTATGAAACAGTCTTAGAAAGTTTTTTAAATTTAATTAATAAACCCTTAAAACATTTAATCAGTTTTCAATCAATCTTATCAATTCATCCATATCAATTGGCATATATTTTGTTAATTCAACCGAGATATTTATTTTTTTATTTTTCTTATCAATAAAAGGGTATTCTTGTGGTTTATTATTATGGTGATGACCACAAATTGCCCAACCTTTCCAACTTCTTGGCACGTTGGAAGGATCATGTGTTAAATAAAAAGTATGATCTTTATATTCAAATTTATAATTTTGGTGGAAATCAATATTTTTTGATTTATCATGATTTCCTTTAATAAAAATAATCTTACCATTTAATTGCTTTAACCAATAATCGGTTGTTTTACTTCCTTTACCAAAAGCCAAGTCCCCTAAAAAATAAACAGTATCCTTATTTGTGATAGTGTTATTCCAATTCTGTATAAGAGATTTATTCATTTCTTCTGTATTAAGAAAAGGTCTTTTACAATATTTAATTATATTAGTATGATCCAAGTGTAAATCAGAAGTAATAAAAGTTTTTGGCTTTGTAAAAATCTCCTTAACCCAACTAAATAAACTTTTATCTTGTACATTTCTTTCTTCTTCTTTAATATTTTGATTAGGATCATATTTTCCTTCAAAAAAAGCGTTTAATAAATCCATTGTTTTAGAATAAATTTCTCTACTTTTTGCTAATCTTCTTGTTAATGGTCTTCTAAGTAAAAAGTCATATTCTCTTAGGATAATCCCACCCTTGAGTAATGTTGCTCTAACTAAAACATATCTGTACTTAGGTCTTTTCATTCTATGTACATATGATTTAACTATTTTGAATTTATTGTAAGGTAATCTCATTGCAAGAGTTGCATGAAAAGAAAAATTTCGTTCATAATCAAAAGGTCTTAATTTACAATAAGATTTCAATCTTTGAGATAATTCCCACCTAAATTCATCTAACTTTTTATCAGGATTAATATTAATATATACAACATTACTATGATTAAATGTATCAAATCCATCCACTGTAAATTTCATTAAGGGAAAAGAAGAACAAATATTATTAAAATCACCAATTAATCTTTTTTCATTATTAGTTGCTAAAGGACCAACCAGAGTAATATGTGGTACGGGTCTTTTATTTGGCCTAATATGAAATTTTTTATTTAAACTCCAAATCATCCTTTTTATTTCATACTTGGCTTTTCCTTGGAATCTAAATTCAATAAGATATGACATAACAATAGTATATTGTATGAATATATAAAGTTTTTTAGAGAATATCTAAATAAAACAATACATTAACTCACCCTACCATTTCATATTTCTTTTCCCATCTTTCTGGTCTTTCATGGAGAACTAGTTTACCTTTTGTAGTTAGATAGTCACAGAAGAAATCACAATCGTGTCCACCAATACCTAAGTCAGGTGCAATCTCTTTCCAGGATAATCTTTTCCCTGGTGTAAAGAATGATAAAACATCTTCTTCTGTAACTTTTGCAGGAAGATCAAATAGATTATAATAACATGTTTCAGTAAAGCCATGCATTTCTTGAAATTCTTTAGTGAACTGCATTAATTTATCCCAATAACCAAGCATTTGTTCAGCTGTGTGTTCTATATTTACAGTCATAATTGGTTGTTTTATTACAGCATTTAATCTAGCATCTGCAGAATCATACCATGTAAATTTAAATGGAACTCTTTCTTCATGACATCTTACAGCTAAATGTTTGTAGAATTCATGGTGAGAATAACTTCCTTCAAATTTATCTAAAGTATCTTGATCAAATTTAAATTCATTTTCTCCTCTGGAGACAATAATATGTGGACGATCATAATTCCATCTTTTCTCTCCCCAAGATTCATGTACTTTAGTTCCAACACATGAAAAAACAGTACTAACACCAGGAATTTTAAACATTTCAAGACATATTTCTCTGACTATATCCTCAACTTCACCTAAATGACCAATTTGATCAGCTTTTCTAGCTGCATTAATATAATCTAATGAATCTACAACTTTTATCTCTGGTGGTGGTCTTAAAAATTCTTTACTTAGCATTTCAGAAGGTAACGCAGTTTATTTTAAAAATCTTTATATAATATAATACTATACCTATATTATATGGCACAATTAGAGGATATTGCTAAGAGGTTGAAGTTTGGGATGAGTCTTCAGGGTTTTAGGGATGTAAGTAAAAGACCAAGGGAGTTTCAGAGGTATGAAAAGGAAGAGAGTTCTGTTGGGTTTGTAGTTGGGATTGAGTATGATACTAAACTAAAGGATCTTTATGTTGATTTAGTGTGTAGTTATGATGTGCCTGAATATGTTGATGCAGAGCAAATGTTTCCTGAGCAAAGTTTAGTAAAAACATTCTTAGAGAATGTAGGTATAGAATATTACCATGAAAAAGCTGCTGAGGAATTAAGTTTAGAAAATAGATCAATAACAATGGATTGCCAATTAAAAGTTAGTCCTGATATTGATGAGAGTGTTCTTATAACTGCAACATCTTCATTAATTGATTATATTTGTGATGCAGTTACTAGAAATGTAGAAATGATGAAAACAGCACATAGTATGGGAGATTTGTAAATTTCACTTCTTCTTTTTAGCAGCTTTTACAGCTATTTCTTTTTCTTCATATTCTTCTGCTATTAATTTCAAACAATCTTTGAATGCTTTCATGAGAAGCTTTACTCTTAGATTTTTTTTATTTAGTTTATAGAGTTGTGTTTTGCCAAGAATTCTTGATTTCTCTATATAACCTTTTTTTTCATATTCATATACTAATTCATAGGCTTTTGGTTTAGATATTTCAATTCTGTCAACAACAGTGCATGCAGCAAAGTCTATATCCCTATATACTAAAATAGTCTCTAAAAATGCATTTCTTAAATTTCGTCCATAAATATCACAAAAAGCACCACATATCATTTTATTACCTCTTGTATTTCTTTGATTTTTCTAGGATTTAGACTAATATGCCAATCCATTCCTTTTTTTGTTCTTTTAAATTCCCTTATTATTAATCCATCATTAATAATTTGTTTGTATTCTTTGATAAATTCCCTTCTTTGTTTCTTATCCAGTATAATAATAATTTTTCTAAGGAACTTTTTTTCAGGTGTATGTCTACCACCGATGTATTTAAACAAATACATGTCTTCCAATATGGTCTTTATTTCATTCATTTTCTATTCAGACCATAGTTAACAATAGTTAACTAACAGTTAATTATATTTAAATGTTACTATTTTAATGGTCTGTGGAATAATGAAGACATAACTTCTTAATAAGTTTAATTTAGAAAAAATTGTAGATTTTCCGACGACAACCGGAAATGATATTTAAGAGAAGAATAAAACCCGGAAGATTTCCGGAAAGATTACATAGAAAATAATAACAATGGCCAGATGAGGCGAAGCCGAATAGGACTTTAGTCTGTCTGTGCCAAGATTGTTATTATTTTTTATATATAATCTAATTAAAAAATTATTTCAACAAATCACTATAAGAAACAGAAATTAAATCTTCTTGAGATATTTTGAATAAGTTAAGGAAAAATAAGCATTGTTCATGTAACTTATCTTTGCCAATGTTACCTTGTTTGTCAATTGCTTCAATTTCTACAAAAGTTCCTAGATTTTTGACAGTATCAAGATGAAATTTTACATTATCAATGAAATATATTTCCCTTTGTTTATCAACAACAATTAAAATACCTAAAGCCTTTGTTAAAACTTCCTTTAAAGAAGAGTTAGGAATGTTTTTGAATAATGATATATTTGATTGTTTAGGTCCTTCTTTATCTTCCCTATTGTAATAGATTAAATTATTCTCAATTTTTCCCTCTCTTAGTTTTAATCTACCTGAATTTAAATTAAAATAAGTATCTATTTGATGATCAACACCTTTGAACTCGGCATTTTTAGATTTTAATATATTTCTTATTTCATTATGATTAATTGCTTTTGCCTTTATTTCTATGTTTATGATCGCCATTAAATTATGTAAAGTGTTGTTGTTTATTAAGGTTTTCTTGTTAGAAAGATAAATTGTTACTAATTTTTAGGTCTTCAAATACATAGCCATAACTCTGAACTTATCTTCGTGTCTGTCAGAACCAATTATTACATTTGGATCTACTGTTAGCATACACATACCTAATCCTCTTACTAATGGTGCATTAGATAATGGGTTTAATCTTCTACGAATATCTGCATAAGTTCTTGCTTTTCCTACAGAAGGTAAAGCATTATTTTCATGATATATTCTTTCTGCTTCTTTAACAGAAAGTCTTTTTAGTTTTTCAAGATCACCATGATCTTCTACTGTTACTAATATTCCATTAGACCCACCATAGAAATGCATGTGAACATCACCATTTTTCCCATATTTAGAAGCATGTTCCATTGCATTATACAAAACATCCCAAACTGGAAATGCTCTTGGATTATAATCACCTTCATTATGATTTAGATCTGCACCAATTTCTTCTTCATGGTCTATAAGTAATTCAGACAATCCAATCATTCCAACAGCCATTAGTAATCTACTAGAAGCTATAGTAGTTTCTCTACTATTCATGCCACTTTCTTTTTGGATCTCTCTGTATCCTTTAAGTGCTTGAATAATTTCTGAATCTTTGTTAAATCTCCATAACACATCATAATGATCTTTACTATATTCAATACCAAACATTCTATCGTACTCTTGAGATTTCCTTCTAGTAAAATCCAATGACATTAATGACTCTTCAGAAAGTGAAACTAATTGCCCTATACTTTCTCTTGCTGCTTCAAATGTTAATTTAGTATCAATTGTCATAGAACAAGGGAATGAAGTTTTATTTAAAAAGGTTACTACTTGGTGGGCGTAAATGAGATAAAACAGTTATAAACACACACACAATAATTTAAGTAGTAGAATCACTATATCTAATCTTCAATCCCAATTGTATAAAACTAATTATTAATGCAAGGGCATTACATAATATCATTGGCCATGCATTTAATAAGATACCATAAGTTAACCAAAGAATACAATTAATAACATAAACAATAACCATTACATAAGATAAATCTCCAACACTTTTTGTTTTAATGGATTTAATTACTTGCGGGAGCATTAAAGAAGTTCCAACAACTGCTGCTGAATAACCAATTATTTCTGTTATCATGTTTCTTTTAAATGAAGTTGTATTTAAATAGTTATCAGTTTATAACCAATTCTTTTTTCTAAGACTTCTGCTTCGCGTGAATGAACTATGACTATGTCAGGTTCATATAGTTTGATTGCTTTTTCCATAAATGCAGTTTTATTTTCAAGGTAACCATCTGCCATTTCACGTGCTTTATTCCATACTTGAGTTAAATGATTAGCCATTAGGGTATCAGGAGCTTTGGGAAGTCCTTCAAGAAGTGATTCTAAATGTCCTTTAACAGTTGAATAATCACTAAACTGTTCAAAAACTTTAGCTGCATCTACTTCAATGTTATCTCTTTTGGGTTTATCCAAAGGTATTACTACCCCTCTTGAAAATTTAAAATATCTTTTTATTGAATTCCAATAACCAGATTCTGGAAATTTAACTAATGGATTATCAGAGGTATCAACACCAGGGAGCAGATCATAAGTAACTGGATCAATTCCTAAACCAACTAAACCAGTAGATTCCATTCTAAAAACATCTGTAAGTTTATTAAAAACAGTAGTGTTTACATTCCATATTGGATAACTAACTAATATTTTTGCCATAATAGAAAGGAATCAAGTTTGATTTAAAAAGATTCACCAAACCTTTATAAACTCAAATCCATTATTTCATCGGATGAAAAAGATATTATTAATTTATTTACCATTTTGTACTCCAGCTAGTCCCCCATACTCATTAACTAATTTATACTCTTTTTTGAAGGCTAATTCCAAGCATAAGATTGATATCTTAGATTTGAATTTAGAATTTCATAAAATAAAGTTTCCAAAATATCATGAATATTATAAAAAAGGTAAATGGAATGATTATGCTGAGGTTACTGCAGAGTTTAAGAAATTATGTTCAAAAGCTTACTCTGAAAATAATAAGAAAGTTGTTCTAGGTAAAAAACCAGAGCTATTAAACAAATTAGTAAAACAAATCAAAGATAAAAAACCAGATATTGTGGCATTTAGTATTGTTTATTCTAGCCAAGCATTTTATGCACATTCTATTATGAAAGAATTGAAAGATATAGAATGTGTTATTGGTGGACCTGCTGTTAATGATAAATTAAAAAAAGTAGCAGATAAAACATTAAAGAATGAATTAGAATTCTTAGAATACATTAACAAAACAAAGAATGATAAACTAAAATTTAATTATACAACTGATTTCTCAGTGTATAAATTAAATGATTACTTTTCACCTTGCGCAGTTATCCCAATAAAAACATCTAGCACATGCTATTACAAGAAATGTGCATTTTGTAGTCACTTTACGGATATTCCTTATTGCGAATATCCACTTAAAACAATCAAAGAAACAATTTTGTTATCAAAACAAAATCATCTTTTTGTAATCGATGATATGATCCATGCAAAACGATTATTAGAGATTGCTGAGATGTTAAAACCACTAAAAGTAAAATGGACATGCCAATTAAAGCCAACAAAAGAATTTACAATAGATGTATTAAAGAAATTAAAAGAATCTGGACTAAGAATGATTATGTGGGGAGTAGAGTCTGGAAATAATCGAATATTAAAGCTAATGAACAAAGGCACAAACAAAAAAGATGTGATTAAAGTTTTAGAAAATGCAAAAAAGGTAGGTATTGCTAACATTGCCTATATGCTGTATGGTTTTCCATCTGAAACTAAAGAAGAATTTATAGAAACAATGGAATTTCTTAAAGATAATGAGAAAAATATTGATTTAGTCTCATCTTCTATCTTTGGTTTACAAAAAGATACAGCAATCTACAAGAATCCAAGAAAATTTGGAATAACTAAAATAAACAAGGAAAAAAGAACCATATTAGAACCAAAAATCAGTTATGAAGTAAAGAAAGGACTAACCCAAAAACAAGCAAACAAACTCAGAGACAAATACAAGAAAACAATCAATAAGATCAATAAATACCCTAAAGAAATGAATTACTTTAGAGAACATATGCTAAGTTTGGTTTAATTAGAATCGGAATATTTCCGGGCAATCTGTTTTTTTATAATTTCTATAAGTTTTATAAGGGATTAGAATAAATATTAATTGTACTTTCCTTACATAAAAGGTTGATAAAAATGTGTATAGGTACTTTATGTCAGGAAGAATTACATCAGAATGATAAATTAGAAACAATAGAAATAAATACAACAGGAGTTTATACACTATATTGTAGACATTATCCTGGGACAGTTGATATGGCCTGTCCAAAGTGTGCAACCCAAAATCCAATGGATCAGGATTTTTACAGTACAGGTCCGCAAAGGTTTGATGATCAGAAAACACTTCAGGATTTTGGAATAGTTGAAAGAGAGCCCATGCCTTTGATGGAACTGCCACCCTTACCCATTGTAGAACCAAGATTACCAGATCTTTTTGTAGAACCTTATAGGAGAGGTATGGAATTGGAAGGTGATTTAAGATTATGTGGTAACAAATCATCAGCAATAATTCATGATCCAAGCAGCGGTATAGATATTCATCACCATAATTTAGGCGGGGGAGCATTAAATTATGGAAGAGATAGAATTGATATTCTTCCTTGGTCAAGGCAATCTAAATTAAGAGAATATGAAGAATAATTCATGAGGATTGATCATTATGATTGATAAAATAAAAATAGATGAAAACAATATTGGAAATAGAATAGGAGATGCCATAGAAAACAAAGATGAAACACTCTTAAAAGAATTAATTCTCTCAGCCATGGCATTTTATTTAGAAGACAAACTAACCAAAGAAGAGTTGGATGTTCTTGCAACAATGTATTTAACCATACCAATTGAATTAAAATGGGAAGATGAATTTAAGTTTAAAGATAATAAGTTGCATTATGTTATGGAAGAACTTAGTGCTATTGAGGTTGTCGAAGACAAAAGAGCAAGAGAGAATGTAAAAAGATTCATATTATATTTACAGGACAAGGAATATGAAAAGCTTGAAACATAAAGTAGATGAATTTCTTTTAAAAGAGATAGGAATTATTCCAATTATAAGTTCTTATGTTATACATACAGATTATGAAGCATATTGTAAAAAATTTAAAAGAGATCCTAAATCAGAAAGTTTCTTTGCAGTAAGAGGATTAGTTTCACATCTAAGAGCTGATTCTCCCTCGTTAGCACAAAACTTTTTGCATGAACATTATGGGCACGGCTTATTTTGTGAATATTCAAAAACAGGAAGAAGATTATGGCAATATGAACAAGATCTTGCTGGGCTTGAAAAACAATTGTTAGGAGTTGATAAACTTCCAGAAGATGTTGTACTTAATGTTTCAGCACATCATCCTTTAATTCCTGATTACTTGAAATTAAAAAAGGAGTCAGAAAGATTTTTTCTTGAAAACTTAGACAAATATGAAGGGTTTGCTTATTGGATAGAAGCGTGGCTTGGAAAAAAGTTTAATTGTGGAAGGGGAAAATTCCACAATTGAAATCTAAAAGATCATATAATCCTATCCAAGGGTGAAGTAATAAAACCTTGCCTTTGTTTTTCGACTACAGAATCCTGTGTTAAACAAAATATTGTACGATATTCAGATTCTGGTTCTTCACCATACTCTAAAATGGTTTTTTCTAAGGCAACCTTTTTTTCAGCAGATCCTGAATCAAGACAATCTAAAGCATAAGCTAATCCTATATGATTTATACTTGCAATCATCATTACTTTTGCACCATCAATACTTTTTCTTCCAAAAATTCTTCCATCTTCTGTAATCTTGTATTCGGATCCTGATTCTGTAACAAATGTTTTACCATAATACTGTTGTACATCTCTTGGATCATAAGCTTTTGTATCATATGCGTGTTCCATTTTTATCACCTAGTTCCTGTATATTGGTCGTCCTTGATGATACAGTTCAGCTGCTTTATTGCTAACAAATTCAAGACCAAGATCCAATTCTTGTATTGATTCTACAAGTCCTTTTTTCCCCTTAAAAGCAAATGCTTTAGCCCCTGTATTTAGTCCAAGAATTGTCATGAAATTTCTTCTGATGGTTGAAAAATTCATGCCAAAACTTTCACTAACCTTCCTTAACAACTGAAGTTTAGCATCATACATTTTCATTCCATCATAAATTGTAGTTAACTCATTTTCCACAACAATAAAATCTCCTTCTTTTCTATACTGTGTTGGTTCTTCAAACACAGGCATTGCATTGCCAAGAGAAAGATGTGTGTTAAGAGTATCAACAACTATTTTGATGTTCTCTCTTAGATGATTTGTTCCATTTGGTGCATTTACCAGTTTATAGCTTGGTATCCATCCCACTTTATGGGATTCTCCGCCTTTTCTGTCTAAGGTTCCTGCAACTGAGTCATAATGTTTCCAAACAGCATCATGTAGTTCCATTAATTTATAGACATCATCTGTTTTTGCTTTTTCTAATATTCCCACTAATTCAAAATTCATTTAATTCACCCTTGTTGTTGTTTTTATCGTTGTCACTCTCTTTTGCATAATGTTCCCTTAACATTTCTAGCTCTTTCTGTTTTCTCTTTTCAGCATCTTTTAATCTTTCAATCACATGTTTATGTTTCTCTAACTCACTTTGAATTAAATCTAAAACAATTTTATCCCTAAGGTTACGTATTCCACCTGAAAGTATGTCTAAATGCTCATACATATCCTCTTCAATATCTACTACTAACCGCTTCACATTAATCTACCCCCTAGTATGGTCTCTTAGAACGTCTTTTTTTACTATTGTTACTGGATAACGATTATTCCCTATATAAATTTGTGTTGTAGTGACGATTACAACAGAGTACCTACTTTAGAGTGGTTAAGGATTTAGCTTAAGAATCTTAAGAAAAGGTAGTAAAACGAGCTTTTTCACCCCAAAAATGTGGTAATATTTATAAATATTAGATAATATCTATAGATATATGGGAAGAAGAAGGTTTATTAAGAATACTTTAGCTGTAATAGTAGGTGGTGGTTTGTTATTAGCTCCTTCTAGTGTACAAGCAGTTGGGAAAGGATTGGAAACAATCGCTGGTGAAGGTGAAAGTTCTAGAAAAGAAGAAGCACCAATTTCTGAAAGTGAATTTAACAGATTAATGAACTATGATACAGTTGATGATGTTCTTGCAGAGTATAACATTGAACCAGTTGATGATAATTCCTATGATGAGAAAGTATTTGGATCTGATAAACATGTGATGGTATTGTTTTATGGGAATAAATCAGACGAATCAAAGAGTTTAGCAATCCTGACAGGTTTACTTTCACAAAAATTTGGAGAACATTTTGACGTATATGCATACAAAGCTGTTGAAGGTGAAACTATTTATAGATCACAATTTGAAAAATTAAAAGCAAAACATGGAACTAAAGACATTCCAACCTTAAATATCTACAGAAATACTGGAGATAAAATTCAACATGAAGATAACGTTTTTAAAATTGAATCAAGCCACGCATCTCTTGGTAGATTACTTCCAAGAATTGAAAGACATTTAGAAAAAAATTATTAATTACTTATTTTTAAAATGATTAAAAAAAGAGGCATTTACATAATAATTCTATTAATCCTATTTATTCTCCTTGCAAATAACTCAATATCACCAGATTTTACTGATAAAGGTTCAGGAATTGTTGTCGAAGATCCTGAAACACCCGCACAAGTTGAAACTGCTGCACAGGCTGGTACTCCTGGAGTTACCACTCAAGTTGATGCAGATATTGAGACGCCTCATGGAACTGAAGCACATCTTCCTAAGGATACTGATATGGAATCAGATGGAAATACATTAACATTAAGTTCAGATGGGGAAATAACTGATGATGGGAATTCTTTTTCAAATACTAAGAATTTAATGATTAGTGAATTAGGTTACTCTGCTGAATCAGCTGAATCAATTCAAACAGACATAGTTACTGCAACTGGTGTTGAAGGATATACGGAAATGAAAGGAACTGGTTATGTTAAAGCAACTCATGCAGATGCAATTCAAATTGGAACTACAACATTAACTAATGTGGATAATTTAGAGATTGGAAGTAAAATAGAATTTGATCATGCGGATTATGTTAAGACAGATGAGTTTGAAGCATTCAATATAAGTGAGTTCTCACAAGATGCAACTAATTTAGAAATGAAAAGTGTAGAAACATTGACAACTGAGTGTTTAGAACTTACAGGGTTAGAAGATTCAAAAGTGATTGTTGATGACGACAAACTCTTTACTAAGACACAGAGTGTTAACTTGAATGATTGTGTTAATCAAAATACTATGTTCCAAGGGTTTGATGAAAGCTCTGCTATTATTGTTACAAAAGAAAAACCTTCGCATTACTCAATATCAAAGGGAATTTTAACTTTACAATTAGAAGAAATTGATGAAATCCTTACAACAAAATCAACATCAGCAGCAACAGTTAATGAATATGGTTTTTCAATGTTAGAACTAAACCCATTATCTTCTTACTTATACAAAAATAAAGTTAACAAAATGTTGGACTTTAAAATAGAAACAAACAATGAAGAGTTTTTATTCTTCACAAGAAAAAATGGAGATACTCCCCCAGACATTAGTTTCTGTGATCAATGTGGATTCATAGATTTTATTGAAAAGAAAATTGAACTAAAAGGAATAATTACATTCTCCAAACGAATTGGAACTAGCTTAGAAACATTCTTTCAAGGATTTAAATCTACACACGCAGAGTTTCTTATGAATGAAAACAAGTTTTCATTAGTTAAAATTAATGGCGATGCATTTACTAAACCAGCTACTTGGTTAGAGATACACGAAAGAGATGGGCACAGAATAGTAAATCTATTAGATGAACCAAGTGATTCAATTATTTCTTTATATTCATCTGAAGATAATCCAGACCTAGTTTATGAAAATAATAATAAAAGATTCGTCATGGAAAAAGGAAAAGGTAGAGTAGAGATTTACCATCCTGATAATGAGGTGTTTCCATGAAAAAAGCACAAGTTTCATTATTTATTTTATTAGGTATATTCATATTAGTAATAATAGTAATTACAATGTTCCTAACAAATGGAGTTACAATACAAAAACAAACAACTAGCCCAACAAAAGAACATATCAGAGCTGCACTCAGAGATATTTCCATTGAAGCAATGAGAGATGTTTCCGATAGTGCAGGTTATTATGATGAATTAGATGAAATAATAACTTTAAGTGAAGAAAAACAATTACTTAGTTTAAAAGAAGTTGAAACCTCATTAGCTAAATTTGTTAACGACAACCTAAAAATAACATTCCCAAATAAAATAGTTGAACAAGAACCAATCCAAACAAAAGTCATGATTAACAAAAACGATGTTATCTTTAGAATTATTTCTAAATTCACAGAAGATAATACAGAAATAACAAATATTGAAATAAAACACACAATTAATCTATACGGAATCTATGAACTAACTGCAGACACAATCAAACTAGAAGAAACATTTGACACAACAAAGTATGTAGAAGATTTCATAACAAAAATAATCAAAAAAGAAGGAATTACTTATTATTCTGTAGAAGATCCTTTTACTGAGTTAGATGGTGTTGTTTGGATGTTTGGGAATTAGTGAAAAGCAAATATTTTTAATTACTATTAGATTCCCCTTAATAATGGAAGAGATTAAACTAGGTCTAGAAGGGATAATTGCCTTAAGTGCAGTAGTTGTTGCAGCCGGTGGGGTGGCTGTATTTGCTTCATTATATTTTCATGAACTAAAAAGAAGAGATGGATTTAAAAATAGTTTGCAAGCATCTCTTGCAGCATCTAAAAAAGGATATAACTCTTCTGATGAGATATTAGGTAATATTGGCCCATTAATAAGAGCATATGAAAGAAATGAAGACCCAGGTTATCAAACAGAAGAAGGAAAACTTTTAAACTTAGACCCATTAAAAACAATTCCATTAAACTATCATTGGTCTTGGGGATTAGGAAGCACATTAAAAGTTGGATTACAATCACATATTGTTGAACAAGGTGTTAAAGTTGGAGCAGATGCTTATTTTCTTTCTCATATGGTTAGTGGACATGGCAATCCAATGTATGCTTTAACATTTTTCAAAACTAGAAAAAATTATGATCGTAGATAAGGAAATCTGTCTAAAAGTAATCTATCTAAAGATTCTTCATCAACACCAACATCTTTAGCAACTAATTCTCCAAAACTTTGTCCTGCTTTTCCTGGCAACACCTTATGAGTTAATCTTGGTTTACCACCTTCTTGCTTAATTTCAACTTGAAGATTATGTGCATAAGGATAATTTTCAATATCTTCTGGAATTTCATGCATATGAGTAGCAAAAAGTGTTTTAGCTGTTAACATATGTGATTTTCTAACTGTTGTTAATGATTGAGTTATACCTTGACCTGCATCTGTTCCACCACAAGGTTCATCAAATAGTAAAAAACTATCTGGAGTTGCATTTTCAAAAATATATCTTAATTGTAAAAGTTCTTGTCTATATCTACCTCTCTTTTTTTTAACATCATCTTTAGGAATCATATGAGTGTATATACCATCAAAAATATCCATATACGCTTCTAAAGCAGGAATAGGATAACCACTTTGTCCTAAAAGAATTGCTAATCCAACTGCTCTTAAATAAACAGATTTACCACCATCGTTTGGACCAGTTATAACGTATAATCTTTTCTCGTCGTCAAAATATACGTCATTGGGAGTAGAACTAAATTCATCTGTTAATTCTTGAAAAAGTAATAAAGGATTATGCATTTCTTTAATTTTAAGATGATTTCTTTTTTCATAATCAGGAAGAATTGATGGCATTCCCCTTTTATTCAATAGTTCACTAAAAGTTGAGGTTCCTAAATAAAATTCAAGCTCTCCAACAGTGGAAGCAAGTGTTAAAATATCCGGAGTATTTTCTTCAATAAAAGTATCTACCATATCCATAATTGCACTTGTAAGAAAAGGAGAATATTTTCTTAGTGAAAATTTTTGTCTAAGATGAGGATCTATTGTTGCAGCACTAACAGGCATTAGTTTCTTTTCAGTAATACCACCCAATAAACTAAATGACATTTGCACATTAGCTGAGATAGTAAGATGTTCAGAAACTCCCATTACATACTGTGCCATATCTTTGAATCTTGTACTAGTTTTTATTTTTTTAGCATAGTCTACTAATCTACTTAATCCTGAATTAAAAGAAGACGTACTTATTTTTTCAACAGCTTTAAAATAATGATATAATAAAGAAACCTTACCTGCAAATTCTCTAGCTTCTCCACCACGTTCAGGATAATACCATGAATGAGTCATATCTCCTAAACTACCCCCAGCTAACATTAATTGTTGATATGATTCTACTATTTTTCCTAGAGAACCGTAAATGGTATCTACTCTTTCTCTTTTTGAAGCATTCTGAATTTCCTTAGCAATCTCTTGTCTAAAATGAATTGTTTCAAGATCAAATGGAGCAGCTTTTAATACTTCATATACAAATGGTCCTGCATAAGTTGGTTTTAACATTTCTTTGACAATAGTTGATAAATAAAGATCACTTGCAAAATGGTTTCCAGAAAAACAAGTTTGAGGAATTGTTGTAGAACTTGCTAAAACTTGAGCAATTGCCATTTTCGGTAATTGAAACCTGTCTTTTGCAGAGTGAAATATATCTGCAATTTGGCTAGTTAATGGCAATCCCCTCACTGCATCTTTAGTTTGAAATAATAAGTCTGCTTTTTCTACTACCATTTTCCCAGGGAAGTTAGTTTATGTTTTAAATCTTTCCACTTGTATTCGATAAAAGAAAGAATTTCGTCATGAAAAGGTTGTGAAATTAAAAGAAAAAGAATTATCTTCCTTGAGGTTTCCATACACTTGCTGATCTCTGATCATCCCTATTCGCAATTACTGTGGAAACTTCTTTTAATTTATCTCTATAAGATCTATTTAAAGTTGGTAAATTACCTGTTGAGAAAGTATTAAATCTCCAATCATTAGTAATGCCATCTCCATTTACATCTCTAACAGCAAATGAATCTTCAGTCCCTAGTAAATGATCTCGCTCAGTATATGAGAAAACAAAAACACCTGTAGTGGCATTATAATTTATCGTAGCATAATCACCCTGGATCATTGCTGAAGCTCTATTTCCTGCTTCTGCTATTTCTTGAATTCTTTTACATTCTTTTTCACTTAAGATGATAGGAACATTCCACTCTGAATTACTTTCTGATGTCCGAGAACCATACTCAATGAGAGCATTAACTAATTGTCTTATTTCAGGTGCTTCAGCTATTTTAGGAATCTCTTGTTCTGCTTCTTGTTCAGTTGCTTTTAAGTATTTTACATATTCAGAAAGGTCTGCTATCTCTCCAGTATATGATCCTAAAAGTCTTTCCACTTGCCAACTTAAACCCAGCCTTGCACTTTTTACAACAATATTATCCATAATTGGAGAATAACCTTTCATTTGATTTCCAACAGTAGATAAGGTCACATAAATCTGCTCTGCTTTGTCATAATGTTCTAAAAATCTTGTCCAATCTTCTGTTTTAATATCAGCACTTGCTTGGCCTAACAAATCTCCTAATTCGTTTGTTTTTTTATTCATAAACTCATTTAACTTTTTAACATCTTTAACAATATCAAACTCGTTATCAAATAAATGAATAGTTTGTTTGTAACGATCATCCATCATAGAAGTAACATAACCACATTCTTTTAGGGCCCTTTGATTAGATGCTTCTGCTGCATCACATGATATTTTAGTTTCTTCACAACTTGCTTCTGTACGTGCATTATCTCTTCTGATTCTATTTCCTTCTTCTTTACAGTTATCTGTTGCTCTTTTTGTACACTCTGCAACTGCTTTTTCTTTCCAATCATCTATTTTTTCATCTGCTTCTTTTTCAGGTTCTTCTTGTTGATCAGGTTGTGACATATTATTATTATACCAAGTTGTAAATGGTTCATAAGCAAAAAACAAACCCACAGTAAGAGCACTTACGATAGTTGGAACAACAATCCAAGATGTAAATGATCTTTTCATAGGAGTTTGAACAACATCTCCTATTTCTCTTTCAGTTGGTTCAATTTCATGTGGCATTTTCATAGAAAAAGGTGTATAAGTTTTAAATCTTTCTACTTGTATTCGAGAAAAGTAAGAATTTCGTCATGAAAAGGTTGTGAATTTAGTGGGTTTTAAAATACTCATTAACTAATTCTAGAAGTTCATTTTCATCTTTTGTTTGCATTAATTTAACCCTAAACTCTTTTGCTCCCTTCAACCATTTCCAGGACCACATTATATGTTGCTTTAGTTCACCAAACCTATATTTGTTTTGTTTGTTTTTGTATAAGTCCATTAATCTTATAGTTGCATCATGCCTTTCTTGCATAGAAGGTCTATATTCTTTTCCTCGCTCCAAGAAATCATTGCATTCTTTAAACACAAAAGGATAACCCATTGCTCCCCTACCAATCATTACAAAATCACAACCTGTTTTATCTAACATTGATTTACCTAAAAAACCATTTGTAACATCACCATTACCAATAACAGGAATGTTTACTGCATCTTTTAATTTTTTAATCAAAGTCCAATCTGCTTTTCCAGCATAAACTTGCTTTTTAGTTCTTGCATGCAAAGCAACTGCCTCTGCACCACTATCCTCAATCATTTTTCCAACTTCAACGCAATTAATTGATTTTTCATCCCAACCTGATCTGATCTTTGCCGTAACTGGTTTATTTGTAGCACCAATTGCCGCTCCCAAGATTTTAGGAATTTTATCAGGATGTTTTACTAAGTATGCACCCATTTTCCAACCTAAAACATCACCATCAGGACAACCAAAATTAAAATCAATAATATCTGCATATGGCTCAACAATCTCAACTGCTTCCTTAATTGTTTTAGGATCATTTCCAATTAACTGAACAGCTATTGGTTTTTCCTCTTTACAAAATTCAATTGCCTCTGGCAGCTTTTTTTCCTTAACTAGCCAATTAACATGTATCATAGAACTATAAACTAATCCTGCGCCATATTCCTTACATAACAACCTAAAAGCCATACAATTAACACCATGCAATGGAGCTAAGATAAATGGATTTTCTAGCTTTACTTTACCTATTTTAAGTGTCATAAAGTTAGTTTAATGGTTTTGGTTTAAATAATTAACTGGTTTCTTGTTAAATGAATTAAAAATACAACAACAACAAAGGCTCAGACGGACTAAAGTCCTATTCACCTTCGGTTCATCTGGCCATGTTATTGCATTTTTAAATATCAAAATCTAACATATATATCCCAAATGCATAATCTTTTTAAAGAAAATTAAATTAAATTCAAAAAACTCAACAGGTGATAAAATGAAAGACCTACTAAGTCTAAAAGATGTAAATAAGGAATTTGTTCTGAGTGTGATTGAAAAAGCAATTGATATGAAACAAAATCCAGATAATTATAGAACAGCTCTAAAAGATAAAACACTATTAATGATATTTGAGAAACCATCATTAAGAACTAGAGTTAGCTTTGAAGTTGGAATGACTCAAATGGGAGGGCATGCTATTTATTATGATGTCTCAACTAGCCCATTAGGTAGAAAAGAAACTATTGAAGATACTGCAAAAACATCTGAAAGATATGTTGAGATAATTATGGCAAGATTAAATCATTTTTCAGATTGTAAAGCTCTTGCAGAGAATGCAAAAATTCCTGTAATTGATGCACTAAGTGATATGAACCACCCTTGCCAAATATTATGTGATCTACAAACTATCAAAGAAAAGTTTGGAAAATTAAATGGACTAACATTAGCATATGTTGGTGATTCTGAAAATAATGTTACTTATAGTTTAATGCATGGTTGCGCACACGTCGGTATAAATGTTAGAGTTGGATGTCCTAATGATCCAGAACATAAACCAAAACAAGAAATTGTTGAGGAAGCAAAACTAATTGCTGCTCAAAACGGTTCAACAATTGAAGTTTTCCATAATGCGGCAGACGCAGTCAAAGATGCAGACGTGGTTTATACAGATTCATGGATGAGTTATCATATTCCTGTAGATCAAATGGAAGTTAGAAAACAAAAACTAATGCCATACCAAGTAACATCTGCATTAATGCAACTTGCAAAACCAACTGCTGTATTCATGAACTGCTTGCCAGCAATGAGAGGCTTAGAACAAACAGCTGAAGTAGTAGACGGTCCACAAAGTATTGTATTCGATCAAGCAGAAAACAGATTGCATGTGCAGAAAGCAATAATGTTGAAGTTGTTGGGTATGTTTTAATTTGTTTTATTGTTCTTCTTTAATTTTATTATTCTAAATATAAATATTTATAAATTCTGGACGATTTTCTTGTTCTTATGGCAAAAGATACAATATGTGGAATAGTGTTAAAGGCAGAGACAGACTCAAACAGAGAAGACGATAGATTATGGGAAAAAGATACTTCAAGAGATGAAGAAGGTTTTTATGTATGTAAGTTAAATGGATTATATGAAGAATTGTTTTCAGCTTTAAGACATTCAAAAACAGGTGATTTGACATCTTATGAACAAGTTAGCGGCATAGGTAGGAATGACACAACCACCAGAAAAGGATTTGCATCTGGAGCAAGTTGTATGATATATGTAACATATCAACAGAATGATTCTATGTTTGATGAATCATCTAGCATTTCTGTTTATTTAGTTGACTTTAGATTAGAACGATCAACAGAAGATACAAGATATCATGTTCAAAGAGTAAGAGACAAATTAAGAGAAGAACATCCGTTGTTAGATCTCTTTACTGAATCTGAATTAAAATACAACGAATTAACAAAATTCAAAGAAAAAGAAGGAAAGGCTTTAGAGATTATTTCTTTTTAATTTCTTTTTTTACTAGGTCCGAAGGACATGTTTCTATGGAAAAATCTTAATCAGAAAAATCAAATGGCATTTATCTTTTTTGTTCAGAAGGAAGTACTATTGGAACTGGAATATCAATCTTTATTTCTTCCATTAATTTCCCATGACCAGCAATAACCATATCTTCTAACATATTCAAAGCATGTGCTCTTCCATTTGCACCAGCATCTCGCATTAAAAAATCATGATCAGTCATTGTTAATGATAATACATTCTCTGCTAAGAACTCTGCTCTTTCCCAGGGTGATTCCCTAGAAAGATGATATTTATCATACAATCTCGTTAAAGGTTCATATGACCTAGGTTCATATCTTCCAACTTCTTCTGTTGACCACATAAATAGAAAGAAATATCTTATAGTATAAATGTTTATGGTAAAAATAATAAGAAATAAAGATAAGAAGAAAAAAATAATTTATCTATCTGCTTGAATCAGCTTGCCTTTCCATTTCGTTCTTTTTAGCAAGTGCAGTTGATTGTGTACTTAGGCCGTAAGCATTAATGATTTCGTCTGCTAAAGTGTTAACAATACTTTTCTTGGAGTTAAAACTCTTCTGATAAGCACCTTGAGTCATTAATTTCAAAGTTTGATCAACTCTTCTTTGAGGAGCAGATTCAACAGCTCTTGGATACCTTGCACCACCATACTCAATTGTTAGAATTTCTTCCCTAGGGGCTGCATTTTCAACTGCTTTAACAAAAACCAGAACTGGATTTTTCTTTGTTCTGTTTTCTACAACTTCAAATGCTTTTTCAACAATATTATATGCTGTGTGAGCTTTTCCTGTATTGTAAGCACTTGTTTTAAAATGCTTTTTTGCTTTATGGCCAGAATTCATTATCTTGTTAATAAGTCTTTCAACAATATTAACCTTAGATTTATGAAATCTATTGCCAGCATGTCTTGCACCAGTTCTTAAAACAATCACAGGTTTAATATTAATGTATCTCTTAAGACCAGGATCATCTACTTTGATGCCTTCAACACTCCATTTATTAAATAATTTTACTTCCATTTTTACTTCCTTGCCTTCTCAACTTTACCTTTTAATAAAGCGTTAAGACTTTGATCATTAACTTTTCTAACACACCATCTAACTCCAGGAATATCTCCTTTAGCTCGACCCATTTTACCACCGATACATTCGATCATAACTTCGTCGTGTTCATCAATTAATTTAGTAGCGCCATCACCTGGGCAAAATGCAGTTACCTGTTTACCATTCTTGATAAGCTGAACTCTTACACACTTTCTCATTGCAGAGTTTGGCTGTTTTGCTTCTAACTGTACTTTCTCCAAAACAATACCTTTTGCTTGGGATGATTTTCCCAAAGGATTTGATTTGTGAGCTAGTCCACCCTTTTTTTGTTTGTATTTTTTATTATACCACTTAAATACAGATCGTCTCTTCTCGAGTTTCTTTCCAGCATTTATTCCTTTTGATTTTTTTGCCATTTTACATAACCTTGAGTTCTTTTATTTCATTAAAATATCTTTTAACTATGCCTTCATAGTTTCTTAAATTGGAAGCAGCTCTTCCAATCAAATATCCTCTTGTTTTTGAATCATTTGGCTCTAAAGTTGCCACATTTTCTTCAAGTTGAACTTCCTTTACCCTCAATGGGTAAATCAAATTCCTGATGAAGATTTGAACATCTGAATTATATTCAATGATTTTGATTTTTTTGTTAAATGATTTTTCCAGGCGTTTAATGTTTACAGCCTTTTTTCCAATGGCTTTTCCAAGCTCATTAGGCTCAACAACGAATATAAGCAAAGAGTTGCTATCAAAAAAACAATCCTTGAGCTTTGCCCTGGTTACCTGTTGAAAAATAGCCATAAGACCCATTAGCTCTGAGGTATATTTGATCTTCACTTACTTACACCTATGACTCATCTCTTTTTTACTCACTTTAATAAACAAATTACTGAAATTGGAAAGGGTTTTTTACACAAAACACCTAATTCATCATTTGGATAAATTAATTCTACAACATCAGCTTTTATTAGCTTGCTATAATACTCTAAATCTGTTTTAACATCCTCAGGAACATTCGCACTTAGGAAAACTTTACTTACATTACCTTTCTTCAGATATTTAATAGTTTCAATAGTACCTAAAACTGCTTTATCAGTACCAATACCTTTCTTGATTTCCTCAATGTCCTTGTCAATTTCTTTTTTCTTTGCCATTTTTTCACATCATATTATTACTTATGTCTAAGCATTCGGGATGCCTTTTTAAATTTTACTATAATAGCACACTTATTTCCCATATGTCAGCTTAGGTAAACCACTTCCAATTGGAATCATTTGATTCAACATTACATTCTCAACAACACTATTTAAAGTATCTCTTTCACCTGAAATAGCTGCAGTCATGATATGTTTAAGAGGTGTTTCAAAAGATGCTCTTGCTAAAACACTTGATTTCTCACTTACAACACCATATCTTGTGATTCCCTTAACATTACCTGAAATTGTCATTGTATCAGCAACAAGCATTATATGCCTAATATCAACATTTAATCCTTGAACATCAATAACTTTTGATACTTCTGCCAAAATAAGCTCTCTAACTGCTTCAATTCCCAAAACAGTTGCTACTTCCCTAATATCATTACTAGTTGTGTTTACAGGATCAATACCTTCTAATTCAAGTATAACTTTAAGATTAGATCCAGCAGTTACAATAATATATTCATCTCCTTTTTTAACTGGCAATACCTGTGTAATGCCCTTAACTCCAGAAACATACATTCCTTTAATTTTTTCTTTTGTCTTAAACAAATTAAATACTGTATCTTCTTTGCCCCTTGGCTTAATAATAATTAAATCATTAGTTTCTCTAACACCATAACCCTTTAAACTTGTGTTTAATGCTTTAACAATTTTAGCAGACGTTACTCTTAAAATTTTTAATTTATTTTTATCAAGAGAAATTTCAAGTGTTGAATTACCAATGTTAACAGAAATCTCCTTTAAACACTCCTTAAGTTTTGTTTCTTTAATTTTTTCAGCAAATTCCTTAATTCCAGTTCCCTTATTCAATGGAGATTTTAAATGAATTTCCATCATAGGAGTAGAAGGTGATTTACTACAATCAAGAATTTCAATAATCCTTGGTAGACCCATTGTAACGTTCATCTCAGATACACCTGCAAAATGAAATGTATTTAAGGTCATCTGTGTTCCTGGTTCCCCAATAGATTCTGCACTAACTAAACCAACACATTCTCCAGGAGCTACATTCATTGAATCATACTCCTCAACAATTTCTTTAAAAATTGCTTTTAGTTTTGCTTTAGTTATATTTTTAGGAACAGAAGCTTTTACTTCATCAATTATTTTTCCCGGTAATTGTTTTGAGTATTCCTTGAATATTTCATTAGTCATGTTAAACGCCTCACAATCAGTCAGTAACTGAATTAATTATTCTTTGAACATTAATCTTTCCGCCTTCTGTTTTGGAAACATCTAAATTATCTTCACCATAATTAAATTGGATAAGATTACCAGTTGCATCTCTAACAGATTTGTCGTACTCTACTCTTACGTCTTGCATTGCATTAGCTAATCTTCTATAAAGATAACCAGATTTTGGTGTTCTCAATGCAGTATCCATTAATGAGTCCCTACCAGTCATCGCCCCAAAGAAAAACTCACTTGGTGATAATCCTCCCTTGAAACTATTTCTAATAAATCCTCTTGAACCTGGACTTAAATCGCCCTTCTTAAAATAAGATAGTGTTCTGTTAAAGTAACCACCCTCAATTCTTTTACCTCTCAAAGCTTGCTGTCCAACACAACCAGCCATCTGAGCTAAGTTAAGTGGGTTACCTCTTGCACCAGAATTGGCCATTATCATTGTTGCTGTTTCTTTATTAATGTCTCTTGCAACAAGAAGACCAGTTTTATTTCTTGCATCATTTAATCTTTCAAGAATCTTTAATTCTAATGTTTCTTCAACACTTCTTCCAGGGAAAGCTTCAAGTTTTCCTTCATTAAAACTATTAATTAATGCATCAACATCTTTGTAAGCATCTGATAACATCTTATTAATTTCATCTTTAGATTTTTGTGGCAGATCTGTATCATGTAAACCACAACTAAAACCTAATCTTAACAAAGTCTCAATTCCAAGCCTGAAAATCTTACCCAATATTTCGATTGTTCTATGTTCTCCATATAGTTTTACAAGATTTCTAAGCATTAAACCTGAACCTTCTCCTAAATTAGCTTTGTCCATGATTCCTGAAATTAATTTTCCATTTTTAATGTGAACAACAGTATCATTTTTTTTGTCTTCATCTGCATTTCCAGTATAACCTTTTGATCTACCTTCAAAATTAAAATCTTTTGGTAACAATACACTAAAGATTTCTTTTCCTGTGATAACATCTTTGCTTGGCAAAGTAGAAAAATCAGTTTCTCTTGCTGCTAATAATAATTCAACTGCTTTATCACGTGGTAATTTTAATTCATTTGTTAATAAATAACAACCTGAAATTGCGTCCTGAATACATCCAATAATACTTAAACCGTATCTTGGAGAAATTAATTGTGTTTTAACCTGCATTAAAACTTCTGCTTCAGCTCTTGCTTCTTCTGTTTGAGGAATATGTAAGTTCATCTCATCCCCGTCGAAATCAGCGTTATAAGGAGCACAAACAGCTGGATTTAATCTAAAAGTTTTATTTGGTAAGACTCTAACACGATGACACATCATACTCATTCTGTGAAGAGAAGGTTGTCTGTTAAAAATTGCAATGTCACCATCCATTAAATGACGCTCAACACAATAACCTGGTTGAATTTCTTCAATTACTTGCTCTTTGGTTTCATCTGTAATTTTTTTCTTTTTACCATCAGGTCTTACAAGATAGTTTGAACCAGGATACTTTTTAGGGCCCCTTTCAACAAACTTTTTCAAATATTCCATATTCCATTCAGTTACTTTTTCTGGAAATGTTAATTTCATTGCAACTTCAGTAGGAACTCCAATCTCATCAAGATCCAACATTGGGTCTGGACTAATAACTGTTCTTGCTGAAAAATTTGTTCTTTTACCAGCTAAGTTATGTCTGATTCTTCCTTCCTTACTTTTAATTCTTGCTGCAATTGTTTTAAGTGGTTGACCACTTCTATGACGAGCAGGAGGTAATTGAGCAACTGCGTTATCAAAAAATGTTGTAACGTGATACTGCAATAAGTCCCACAAATCTTCAATAATTATTTCTGGCGCACCAGCGTTAATATTTTCAAATAATCTTTGGTTAATTCTAACAATATCACCAAGCTTGTGCGTTAAATCGTCTTCACTTCTTTCTCCACTTTCTAATGTGATACTTGGTCTCATTGTTACTGGTGGAATTGGTAAAATAGTTAGAACAGTCCATTCAGGTCTGAAAGCAACTGGATTAATACCAAACAAAGTACAATCTTCATCAGGAACTTTTTCTAATCTTGATCTGATTTCAATTGGTGTTAATCTTTTTTCGTTTTCATAAACTGTTGTTGGTTTTTCAAGAGTAAACTTTTGTTGTCTTGATTTACACCAAGGACATTTGTTTGCTGTTTTTAGAGCAGTAATAATTGATTTAATTTTTGCTCTTCTTGCACTTATTCCGCCTTCTTTCTCAGCGTCATCTAATACCTTTGCATAACCATCAATTTTATTTTTTGGAATTAAAACTCTTCCACACTCTCTACAAGTAGACTTTAGTAAAGCTAAAGCAAGAGTAATAAAATTATAATGAATAATTGGTCTTGCTAATTCAATATAACCAAAATGTCCAGGACATTCTTTAAGTTTTGATCCGCATGTTTTACATGTTAATCCTGGATCAATAACACCTAATCTAATATCCATTAGGCCACCATCTACTGGATAACCTTCTTTGTCGTATAGCTCTGGAGTTACAACTTTAGCAGAAGCCATTTTCTTAATGAGTTTTGGACTCAATACACCAAAAACAATTGATTTTACTTGTTTATGAACAGTTGGTTCAGTCATTTTATTTACACCCTAGTATTTGCTTTTTAATTCTAATTTTGGATATATGCATAAGCTCTTGAACTCATCCAAGATTAGCTTAAATGCATAAGCAAGTTCAATATTTGTAATCTCAGTATCATCCCCACAGATTGGACAAAAATGTCTGTTTTTGAATTCATCCTTTACTGCGATAATACCACATGTTTCACAGACAGGAACAATTGTTCTGTCTGAATCAAACCTTTCTTTTAATAATAAACTTGCACCGTGTGCAACAAAGGTATCTTTCTCCATCTCTCCTAATCTAAGACCACCTTCTTTTGCTCGACCTTCTGTTGGTTGTCTTGTCAACAACTGAATAGGTCCTCGCGCACGAGAGTGAAGTTTGTTAGCAACCATGTGTTTCAATTTCATGTAATACATGTTACCAATGTAAATTCTAGCATTAAATTTTTCACCAGTCATTCCATTGTACATTGCTTCCGTTCCATTCTCCCTAAATCCTAATGATAATAATTCTTTTCTGATATCTTCTTCTTTTTCTGCATCAAAAGTTGTACCATCAATATGTCTTCCACCCAATGCACCCATTTTTCCTGAAACTAACTCAAGTAAGTGAGCAATAGTCATTCTTGACGGAATACCGTGTGGTGAGAAAATCAAATCAGGAACAATTCCAGATGCGGAAAATGGCATGTCTGTATGATTAACAATAATTCCTACAACACCTTTTTGACCATGACGTGATGTGAACTTATCACCAACCTCAGGTATTCTTGGATCTCTGATTCTAACTTGAACAAGTTTGTTTCCTTCTTCATTTTCTGTTATTAAAACAAAATCAATAACTCCTTTTTCTCCATGCTTTAATGTAACAGAAGATTCTCTTCTTAAATTAGAAGCAAGATTGTATTCATCCATGCTACTTAAAAATCTTGGAGGAGAAGATTTACCAATAATTACATCTCCTTCTGCAACTGCTGCACCAGGATAAATAATTCCATCTTCTTCTAAAAATCTATAATCTTTTTCAGTTTTATATCCTTTAACTTCTTTATCAGGAACACCAACTGTATCAATTAAACCACCTGAATATCTTAGTTCTTCTGCTACACTTGGTCTATAATAAGTACTTCTTCCAAGGCCTCTTTCAATTGAACCCTTATTCAAAACTGTTGCGTCCTCCATGTTATATCCTTTATAACTCATTACTGCAACAATTAAATTTTGTCCGGAAGGATGTCTATCATATTCTGCAATATCATGCATAATTGTTCTAACAAGAGGAACTTGTGGAGATTGTAATAAATTAACATCCATATCCATCCTAATTAAATAATTGGCAATGTATAATCCCAAAGCTTGTTTTTGGTTTTTACTTCCTGCATTTAATCTTGTAGATTGGTTATGATCACCAAAAGGAACTAATGAAGAACAAACACCCATCTGAACTAATGGTGAAATATCCATATGTGTATGTTCAGGTGTTAACTCATCTTCTGTAAATGCAACATAAGCACTTTCTTCTTCTAATGCATCTAAATATTCAATAATACCTTGCTTAACAAGATCTCCCCATGTTAATTCCTTTTTCTCAAGTTGCATAACATGTTTTTCTGTTAACAAAGGTTTTCCATCTTTTACAATAATTAAAGGCCTTCTTAATCTGCCTCTTCCAGCTTCAACAAAAATTTCTCCCCTTTCTTCATTGTATAAAACATTAAGATTATTTGTTAAGACATTTTTTCTTCTTTCTGTTACAACATGATCTACAAATTCCTGAGGATTTTCAACATCCCCCACATATTTCCCATTTAAGTATACTTCTGTCATGAGTTCCACCTAGTTAATTGTTTTTAATCCTAAATTCTTCAATGACCCAACAATTTTCTCTTCGTTAGTATCAACACTTAATTCTGCCATTAAGGCAAGATTTTTTCTTAAACCAATATTTGTTCCTTCTGGAGTTTCTATTGGACATAATCTTCCAAAATGAGTACAATGTAATTCTCTTGCTTGGAAGTTTTCCTGAGTTGTAGATAAAGGAGATACAACTCTTTGCAAATGACTTAAACATTCCAAATAATTTATTCTTTGGATACGTTGGCTAATACCTTTTCTTCCGCCAACCCAATTACCTGTAGCCATAGAACTGTAAATTCTTGAAGTAAGTAATTTATCCCTGATAACAACTTTAATTGAAGGGAATTTACCTCTCTTAACAATTCGTTGGAAATTGTAAAGTAAATCTCCGATTAAAACTTTAAGGTTAACTCTGAAAAGATCTGCAAGAAGATCTCCACTCATTTTTACTCTTTTGTTAAGATAATGATCTTTATCATCTGTGTGGCCTTCTTCTCTGCTAACTGCATTAAATCTCTTCAAATATTTACATAGATTGTAAGCTTTGAAAATTCTATCTTCTTTTTTTGTTCCTAAATGTGGAAGAAGATATTTGTCAATTATTTCTTTCATTCTTTCTACTCTGATTTCTTTAGATTGTGTAATTCCAATTCTTTTTGCAACCCAATCAAGAGCTTCTTCTTCTGTTTTAATATCAACATACTCAAGCAAGTTTACAAAAATCTCATCACTAGGTTTATGCGCTGTAACAAATTTCATAATTTCTTCGTCTTTAATTAAACCTAAAGCTTTCATAACAACAACAATTGGCATTCTTTTTACTCTTGTAAAACTTAAGTAAAAAATACCATCTTTCATTTTTTCAACTGTATGTGGAATCTTGAAAGAACCAAATTCTGAGAAAATTTTTCCAATGTACGCACTTGGACCAACTGATGCTTTCTCAACTAAAAATTTATTTGCGCCAAGATCTTCAACATCAATTAATACTCTTTCTGTTCCATTAATAATAAAATAACCACCTGCATCATCTGGGTCTTCTCCCCTTTTGATTAAATCTTCTCTGTTAAGATTAAAAAGATGACACTTTTTAGATTTCAACATAATTGGTAAACTTCCAACTTGTGTTGTAAAAGATTCTCTTTGAATCCCGTTAATATGTGCACTAACTTCAATATAAACAGGTGCAGCATAACTAATTTTTCTAAGTCTTGCTTCAATTGGAAAAATTGGTCTTTTTGAACCATCTGCTTCTGTAATTTCTGGTTTAGTTACCCAAATTTTATCTAATCTTATTTTAAAGTCATCAATATTATGTGGAATAATTGTTGGTTCAATTATTCTATTTTCTTCAATAATCTTTTGTAATTCGTTGTCAATAAAAAAATCAAAAGATGCAATATCTGAAGCAACAAAATTATGTTCTTCAAAATATTTTTTAATTAGAACTGTTGAAGCTTTATGCATTTATTACACCTCTATAATAGACTGTTTCACCAGCAGTAGGACTTTTTCTTACAATCTTAACAACATCCCCTGCTTTTGTTTTTAGATGTTTGATTGCTGGATCATTAGAATAGATTTTAGGTAATTCCCTTAATGTTATACTATATGTTTTGAATAACTGATTTTTTTCTCGATCAGAAATAATAATGTGCTTAGGCACGAAAATGTGTTTTGTTACATCAAATTTTGTTGTTGCCATTTTTGGAGTCCCCCTGCATATGGTTTGTGAGTATCATAAAAATTGGTCACAATGCCATTATACCACACTGAAATGTGAGATATGCGTAACAGTTGTGACTAATTTTTAGGATCCAGTGAAAGCACAATGCAGCGTAACACCACATTCAGAACCCGAAGGATCTGGTTTTGTGCTTTCACCCGGATAAAAATACTAATAATGCCGAATAAATCGGCATTTATTAGTGATTTGGATGGGCCGTACGAGATTCGAACTCGCGACCACTCGATTAAAAGTCGAGTGCTCTTTCCTGTGAATCATATAATAATTCATACCAGGCTGAGCTAACGGCCCATTTGTTCATGTTTTTGCCCTTATTAAAGGACGCCCTGGTCGGGATTCGAACCCGAGTCGAAGCCTCGACAGGGCTTCATGATAGTTTACGCCGCCTTTTTAGCCATAATAACCAAATAAGCGTTTTCGCAGTAAAATGAATACCCTACGGGCATTATTAACTGTGCCGAGCTACACTACCAGGGCATATCTGGAAACAAGCCTGCATTCCCACCACATAGCTAAAGCTAAACTTTTTAAAATCATTTCAGCTATAAGAAGGGCACATAAGCATGTATATCATCAATCATCCTCATTTTCCATCATTTATAAACGTTTCGGAATTCATTATATATTATAGTAGATATAAATTAAGAAAAGTAAATATTTTACTTAGAATTCTCATAAACTCCAAAAAATTCACCTTGAAGATTGAATTTTTGAACTAATTTCAAAGATTGAGGGTGAAATTCATAGCTATGGACAATTAATTTCCCATTTAACTCATTTTGGAATTTTTCTTCTAAATCCCTATGAAATGGCCTATCAGGAGAGATATATACATAATCATAACCCCTAACATTATGACCTAGAAAATCATCTCGAATAAATTTGGTTTTCCAAAAGTGATCAAGACCAATATGATTCTTCATATGTAAACTAACTTTGTGCAACCAATTATCAAATTCAACCCCCACTGCCTTTTTCATACCAAACAAAGAAGCCATTAAAACAACTCTGCCATCACCACTCCCTAAATCACAAAAACTTTTACAACAAGGATATTTTTTAGAGTTATATCTACCAGAGATGGGATTTAAATTTTTTTGATGCTCAAACAAAGTTTGAAAAACAGTAAATAATTCTCTGGTTGGAGTAACCCCCCAGTAACCTTTTTGAGTCGTAGAAGCAGGAAGCCTTCCATTTTTTAACAAGAATTCTTCAAAGTTTTTATAGGTTTGATTAATTGATTTAAAATTATGATTATGTTTGTTTCCTACACCACCACTTTTTTTCATTTTTAATATTATTCCATGGGTACTTGACTCCAAAGTTGCCAATCATTGCTTGGAGAATATGCACCAAAGATAAAATAAGGACTTTGCATTTGTCTAAAATAACTATGTTGAACATCGGCCCATCTTCCTGGAGCACCAACACCCCAACCAGTTCTTCCAATTGGACTTCCAAAAGCTCTCCAGGTCTCTGTTAAAATTCTGCCTTGACCAAATAATGCTTCTTCACCATGACCCTCAGAAATCATGGTTCCCTCAAATCCTTTCTTTTTCAAATATTCAACAGCTGTCTTTACAGGCAAATCACCTTGACCAACTGGTAAATGGTGGTGTCCACCGCCTAATCCATCAACAACGTGTAAATGCCCAATAATGTCCGCATCCTGCATTTTTTTGACTTCATCCATATACCAACCATCAAATCTTTTCTTTCTTTCAGCCCTTGTTTCCCCTGGATTGGGAGTAAAATGTTTCCACCACATACCTAAATGTTGTGTATCAATAGTTGCTCTGATATGACTTTTAGCTAATTTTTCTGCTTCTGTTTTTGCAATACCGGTATAATGAGGATTACTAACAGTTAATAGATTTCCTTTTCTATCTCGTCTTCTACCAGGATCCTCAATTGTTTTCTCGGTTAAAAATTCAACCATTCTTTTTCTTGCATCCTGTACAAGACCAATTAATTCTTCTGGGTGAGAACCATAACCCATCTCAGGAAAAATATTTTCTGGTGCAATCGCAATAGGATCATGTGCATATTGTGATTTTTTAGTCATTTCCATTGCATGAATACCAGCCTCAGCATAACTTGTAGAAGTTTGATCTTTTGCATAAGCCTCAACAGGAACAACGTGTAACAAAGTTTCATAAGTCTCGTCAGCATTTGCGTCTGATGCAGCTGAACTTTCTCTTGTAAACATTAAACTCATTTTTAGCTGGTGTAAATCATCCGCAAGAATTTCAGTCGGCATTTTTTTATCTGATGGAACAAATTGTCCACCAGCATATCTACCACTGACTGTATTATGATCTTTTAATAATTTCCATTGTTCTTCAATAGGCATATCTTTTTCTACTTTTTTGAAAAATTCATATGCTTCCTTAATTTGTTCAAACTGTCTTTTCTCGTCTTCATAAAACCTACCGTGAAACAAAGAAGAACCTCTTGCTTGCAAGATTCTAGTCTCCATCTGAGACCTAAAAAACATTTCCTCAGGAGAATATTTCCTTCCTTTTCTCCAAGGTTCTTTATTGATATTATTCTCATTCCAATCATTTGCTCTGTCTACAAAATCATCCCAAGTTAATCTATTTGTATCGAATTTTGTTTCTTCATGATTCCAAATCGGAACACGATTAAACAAATCTTTAGGACTTGTTTCATCCAAAATTCTACCATCTGCATCAGTATATCTTTCCCTACCATCCTTATCAACAACAGTCATAAATTTAGGTTCATGAACAATTTGAGATTTTCTAACCTCTGTAATTAATTTCCCTGTTCTGTCGTCTACCATGTAAAGAACTGCACGGCCTGGTTCCTCATTATAACTCATGAATTCCCATGTGCCGTCTTCTCTTTGTTTATTCCAATCTTGGGCAGTCATATCTCTTTGAAACTCACCAGTATGAACAACAATATTTCTAGCACCAACATCAGCCGCGAACTCAACTGCTTTCTTCACTTCTTCAATCTCAATTTTTCTATGTTCATCATTAAAACCACGTTCTTGTGGATTATAACCAGACATGTTTCCAATGTTTGTAGGGGTATGAACAGAAGTAAACTTAACAGAATTTGCACGCGCAAGATCTCTCAATGCTTCCCTAGCTTCTTTTCCATAAGCTTCTGCACCAGTTGCTTCTGCACCACCACCCATGTTAGTACTTAGTTCAACCCAACCTGCACCTCTTCTAATTGCATCCGTTGTTGTCTTAAGTAAACTACCAAATCTACTACCTTCAGGAACACTCATACCTATGTCACTTGCTTTCACTATAGGTGCTTCTATATTAGCTTCTGAACCACCAGGTCCTTCACCATAACCACCAAAGGTAGTTACATAAGCGCCACCACTATAATCTTGAGCATCTGGCCCTAAAAAACTATATCCTGATCCAAATTCCATAAGTATACTCATGAGTATATTAATATATAAATGTTATGGTAAAATGGTTTAATAGGACAATAAATCCAATAAAATAAAAAATCCCCACGAAAAAAAGAACTTAGATGTTTAAAAGTATCACACTACTTTGCTTTAATACAAAAAACAATAAGGCCAGGCGAGGTGAAACCGAGTAGGACTTTAGTCCGTCTGTGCCTTTGTTGTTGTTTTTTGTTGATACATTACAAACCATAAAATCAGAAAATATTTAATCTAAAAGAACTAAAAAAGATTTATGACAAATGAAACAGCATTATTTGTAATTGACATGCAAAATGATTTTGTTGAAAAAGATTCTTTGATTGAAGTAAAAGAAATTAGAGAAAACATTCCAAAATTCAAAAAATTTCTTAAAGATTGTAGAAAAAAAGGTTATTTAATAGTTCATACAAGACATTGTTATGATCCTAAAAAAAATCCAATTGAAGCAAAATTATTTTCTGAACTTAGAGGCGGTGGATTAAGAAGAAAAACACATGGTTGGGAAATCTATAAAGAATTAAAACCAGAAAAAGGAGAAATTGTAATTGATAAAACAAGATATGATGCTTTCTTTAAAACAGATCTTGAAAAAATTCTTAAGAAAAATAAAATCAAAAAAATAATTATCACAGGAACAATGACTAACATTTGTTGTGAATCAACTGCAAGAGGAGGAATGTACAGAGACTTTGAAATTATATTTTGTTCTGATCTTACATTCAGCAGAAATAAACAAAAACAAGAAGGAACATTAGTAACAATTAAATCACACTTTGGAAAAGTAATGAGTTCTAAAGAGATTATTAATTTGTAAAAATAAAAAAGTTTCCAAAGCTATATGTCCTTCGGACCTAGTGTTGTAGAGTGACATGTAGTGTAATACTCTTTAACAATTGCGGATGCTATTTTTTTCACTAAAATTTTTTGTTTTAAAAAAAGAAAAAAAGAAAAACTAAACACAACGACGAACAACCGCCCCCACCAAAACATCCATTGGGTCTAAAACTGGTAGATTTACATTTCTAAGCATTACCCCAATTTCTGTGCATGCTAATAAAACTAATTCTGCACCACCATCTTGTTGTTTATTAGTTGGTGTTTGATGTTTGTTGACTAAGTTTTGAGATTTATTAACTAATCCCATATGTTTTTCTACCAACGCAGTTGCAATTTTTAATGGCGTTTGTTTATCAAAACCTTGGTTAAACTGAAACACTGCTTTTCCCAATGCTAATAACTCTTCTCGAGAGGGATTAGAGTAATTAATGCCAGGAAATGCATACAACCCAAGAGAAACTGTTGAAGGAGTTCCTAGCACAGTTACATTTGTAATGTTTCTGTTCTTTAGCTCTGCTAAAACCTCTGCTCTTATGTCCAAGATTGGTGTTTTTATTTTACGTTGAAACTCTTCATGATAAAGATGGATTGTATTACAAACCATGACAATAAAATCAGGATTTTGCTTGTCTAATTCTTTTAATCCATCAAAATATGGTTGCAAATCCTCGTCTGTGAGAGTTTCAAACACTAATTCAGGAGCAGGAATACTATTCACAATAATTTGTGGAAAATCAGCATTACTCTTGATTAATCCTTTTTCTTGAAATTTCCTTATCAAATTATTGTAAAACATTCCAGTTGCTTCTGGACCAATTCCTCCTAAGATTCCAATTTTTATCTTATCTTTTTTGTTGTTGTTGTTGTTTAGATTAGATTTTTTTTTCTTTTTTATCTCTGTCATTTAGTTCACCTCCTGATAAGGCCTAACAATATTTTCCATGACGAGATTTTTGGTTTTTTTCTTTAGCTTTTTCTTGTACAAAGAGTTTATTTGTTCTTCGTCTAAAGAATCTTTTCCCAATAACAAACCAGCAACAGATGCAATTTTACAAAAATATCTTAATGCTTCATCACACCCTTGTTGTAATTTTGCATTAACAATCCTTTCACCATCTCCTAAATACAAACGTTGCCCACCATTTGGTCCTCGAGAAGTTGAAATATAATGTACAACTTTGTCTGGAGTTTTTGTTCCCAATGCAAATGCATCTAAGATGTAAGTAAATTCAACATCAAAGTTTAACATTTGCATTACTCGGTCGTATACAACTTCCTGAGAAGGCCCAAATTTTAGTTGATACCCTTGCGTTGCCATGTATTCAACACATGCATATTCATGTACCGGATATTCTTTTGCAGACGCTATGAATCGTTTGTTTTCTGGCACTGTTTTGATTGCAAGTTCTTCTAATGTTTTATCAGAAAAAACTTTTTGTTTTAATTCTTGGAAAATTTCCTTGTATTCTTGCGAATTCATAAAATCAGAACACAATAAAACATTTGGTTTTGCATCATAGACTTGGTTAAGATGTCCTAAGGTTGTTAGAAAATTAGTTCTAGCAGTTTCCATCCCAGATTGTGTTGCACCATTTATTTTCAAAAACTCATCTACAACTAACAAAGTAAAATCTGAATGAATTTTGCTAAGAAAATAAATTGGCAAAATATCTATTGGTATGCTAGCACCAAAACCAATACCTAGAAATGCTTTTTTCTCTAATAAACTTATTTCAAACTCTGGAATAAGAACGCCACGCATAAGATTCTAAATCTGTAGAAATATTTCTACCTAAACCAATATTTTGTTGTCCTAATAATATAGGTGTAACTAATTGTTCTGTTTGTTCTATTTCTCGTTCTGTTTGTTTTGTTTTCATTTTAAGTACCTTTCATCTTCTTTTGAATACAACTCAACAAGCGTTGAAACTGCACCATCTAAAAATAACTCAACTACTTTTTTAGGTGGTGAAGATCTCATCCTTACCTCCACACTTTCTCCAACAAGTTGTCCTAGAACAAGATGATCAATGTTTGTTATAATGTTACGATGCATTCTAGGAAAACAATCTTTTAATTCCCCAATTTCTCTCCTCACTGCAACAGTTGGATTTATTGGTTCTTCAGCCATGAAATATCTCAAAAAATGAAGCCTTCCATCTTCTTTTTCTCTTAATTTAAGAAAAGATTCCTGAAAAGGTAAATATTCCATAGTAGTGTAACTAGACCCACCGGGACATCCAATATCAAAATGCACTTCATAATTGATAATTGTAACAACTCCTGTTTCAATTACCTCATCTAAAACTAATGTTTTTTTTGGTCCAAATAATTCTTTCATGATATATTCTTTAATTTTCATTTTAATTCCTCCAGTTAGATTTTTAATTATTTCCCTTAAGTTAAAGGGCGGTAAACAAGGACTTTATCTTTTCTCACTAAAAAAAGCCCATTAAATTAAATTAGAACTAACGCCAACAAAAGAAACCAGAGATATAACTATTACATTTAGATATCAATGAAAATATACGTAAAACTAGTAAAAAGAAACAATTAATGTTGCCACGCGCAACCACCTAATATAATATTTGTTGCCATACAGAAAGGTAATCATATGTCGTATATATAGGTTTCGATATTTATTCGGAAAAAGTGGTAAAAATTACTCTCCAACACTAGGTCCGTTAGGACATGTCACTCACAAATCTTTTATTTTGTTTTAAAATTTTCATGAAAAAATAAAAAAAAGAGGGAATTATTTCATAGATGCATAATTAAAACATCCAACTGTTTTAACGCAACCATCTCTTTCTAAGGATTCTGTTGTTAAGTCAGTAGTGCTTCTACCAAGACAAGAATAACATTTTTTCATCCCTTTGTTTAGTTCACTTTCTTCATTGAAATTTTTACAAGTTGTGCATTTGCCAACATAAATGTGATCCCTGATAATTAATGCTAAACGAGAGTTCCAAATCTCTCCTAAACTTTGCTCTCTTGCATCCCCTAGTAAAACATCAGCTGAAGATACACAAGGATGTACTAATCCCAATTTATCAATGTATAAATGTTGATTAAATCTAGTACAAGGCGGACTTCCAACATAAGAACTTGTTATTTCCCATTGATTTCCAAATTCTTCTTTATCAATTCGTTGAAGATCTGTTAAAACTTGTTTTATTTTTTGATCTTCTGGATTTAAACCGCAAGTTCCTCCCCTTCCTCTTGGAATTATTGTGTCTGCGTCAAAAATTAGATTATTATTTCTTGCAAACCTAAGAATGTCAGAGATTTCATCATAATTTCCTTCCATAACTGGTGTTACAATCCCTAATCTTTTGCCGTCGTTATAACCTCTTTCCATTAACCTTTCCAAAGCTTGTTGCCTTCTATTAGTATAACCTTGATTTTGAACAAGTTTATCTTGTATTTCTGGATCAGAAGTATTGTATTTCACTAACAAAGTTAGATTTTGATGTGCATCAAGCATATCAATAATTGTATCAGTGAGTAAATCACCAGTTGTAAAAATAGTTGTAGCAATATTATTATCTGTGTTATGATCTATAACCTCAAATAAATCAGCAATGTTTCTTGCGTGAAATGGTTCACCTGCCCCAACAACCGCTATTCTTGATCCACCTAATTCTTTGAACTCCCCAAGATAAGCTAAAATATCTTTAATAGGAATGTTTCTTTCATCATTATCAATACCGCCTGACTCTGCAAAACAATAAGTACATTTCAAATGGCAACTGCCACCAATTTCTATCCATAATTCATCTAATTTATTTGGTAATTCTCCTAAACCACTATGTGCTGAAATCTTTGTCATTTTTTTACCCCCTACAAATATGTAATGAACAAACAAATCAATTAAAATCACAAAATCATGTGAAACAATAACCAATTTGCAGGTTTCATCACTCATTAGTGGTCCACATATAGTTAAAGGTTTCTACTGTTTTTTTTATCAAAAGCGTAAAATTTAAATATAATTTACCACAACATTGAATTATGGAGAAAAATACACTTGATTTAAAAGATCAAAAAATATTGTTTGAATTAGATAAAAATAGTAGAAGTAGTTATTCTGCCTTAGCTAAAAAAGTAGGATTAAGCAAAGAAGTTGTATTTCACCGCGTTAACAAATTAGAGAGAAAAAATTATATTTTAAGATATCAAGCAGTCATCTCCACATTCAGATTAGGTTACCAATCATACAAATTTTATTTTAAACTGCAAAATATGACTAAAGAAAAAAGAAAGGAAATGCAAAATTATTTTCTTAAAAATAAAAAAGTCTATTGGCAAGGTAATTGCCAAGGAAGATGGGATTTAATAATTGCAATTTGGGTAAAAAATGTTCAAGAGTTAGGAGAATTTGAAGAAGAAACATTAAATAAATTTAGCGCACACATCTTAGAAAAAGAAGTTTCAATAAGCAGGAAGACAATACAATATAATAGAAGATGGTTTTATTATGATAAATTAGAACCAATTGAAACAACATTTGGAGAAGAACTACCATTAATCAAATTAGATAATGTCGACATGGAAATATTAAAATATCTTGCAAATAACGCAAGAATAAAAATAACAGAATTAGCAAAAAGATTAAATGTATCTGTTACAGTCATAAGATATAGAGTTAAGCAATTAGAAAAAAATAAAATGATAAATGGCTACAAATATGCATTAAATTCAAAACTGTTAGGACATGAAACATGCAAAGCATTTATTTCCCTAAAAAATATTACAAAAGAAAAAAGAAAAGCACTTATATCATATTGTAAAATGATCCCACAAGTCATCAATACAGTATTAACAACAGGATCATGGGATATTGAATTTGAAGTTGAAGTTAAAAACTTTGAAGAGTATTATCAAATAATGAATCAGATTCAAGAAAAGCACAACGATATTATCAAAAGTTATAATTCTGTATTGTTTTCTTCTGAACCAAAACAAATGTTCTTCCCAGATTCATATCCAAAAATATAATTTTCTGCGAAAGATCCATATTACATGCCCCAACAATAAACTTTTGAAGTAAACTTCAAACCTTTACTATCTTAGATGATAGTAAAGTTTATAAATACCCCCAAGTTTGCTAGAAAAAGAGATAAACACATAAAAAAGTCTAGAACGACTTTTAATGGGCTTGGGAAGATTAATTAACCAAGTTGGGTTCAAAATAAGAATAATCATAAGGTGAAAACATATGGCAAGCTTTAATAACGTTCCACAATGCGAATTGGTGGATAAAACAGCAGAAAAATTAAAAAATATTCCTGAAATTAGTGCCCCAGAATGGGCAGGCATAGTTAAAACAGGCACTCATAAACAAAGGCCTCCAGCAAAATCAGATTGGTGGTATGTTAGAGTAGCTGCAATATTAAGAACATTAGCTCTTAAAGGACCTATTGGTGTTTCAAAGCTAAGAACAAAGTATGGTGGCAAAAAAAGAAGAGGCCATAAACCAGCTGAGTTTAGAAAAGGCTCAGGAAGTATTATTAGAAAAGCTTTGCAACAATTAGATAAAGCAGGCTTATCAGAGAAAAAAGAAAAAGATATTCACAGAGGAAGAATTATCACAACAAAAGGCATCAGAGTATTAAATGACGCTGCAAAAGACTTATTTTCAAAATATCCTAAAGGTTCAGTAATTAAAGAAGAACCTAAACCAGCAAAAGTTGAAGAAAAACCAGCTGAGCCAGTTGAGGAAAAACCTGTTGAGAAAAAAACAGAAGCTCCAAAGGTAGAAAAAAAACCTGAAGCACCTAAAGAAGTTAAAGAAGCTCCTAAAGTAGAAGAAAAAACAGAAGAACCTAAAGCAGCAGAAGTTAAAGAAGCTACTAAGGAAAAACCTGTTGAACAAAAAACAGAAGAACCTAAACCAGAAGTCAAAAAAGAACCTGTTGTTGAAACTCCTAAACCAGAGGTTAAGGAAGCTCCAGCAGAGAATCAATAATAAGAGGCAAGATCATGGCAAGATTTATTCATTTAAGCAGGAAATTACGATTAGCAAAAATAGGAAGAAGAACAAGATGGGCTCCATTTTGGACAGTTCCTAAACTCTATGGTAAAGGAAGAAATGTTCATCCAGGAAGACACACAGTTGTCAAAAGAAGCTGGAGAAGAACAAAATCCAAAGCATAATTTCCCAATAAGGTGTAGATAATGGCAAATGAACTAAAAAGAACATATAATATTCCACTAAGAAAAGAATTCATGAAAGTACCTAGACATAAAAGATCAAAGAAAGCAGTAAAAGCTTTGAAACAATTTGTCCAAAGACACATGAAAATTGATAGTATGGATAATATTAAAGTTGGAAAATTTCTAAATGAACATATCTGGAAGCATGGAATTAAAAATCCACCACATCACGTAAAAGTTGATATAATTAAAGATATTAAAAATAACAAAGCAATTGTTGAATTGTTTGGAAAAGAAATTAAATTTGCAGATAAGAAAGAAGAAGTAAAAGAAGGTATGGCAGACAGAGTAAAAGGCAAATTAGGAGAAAAGTTTGGAATTAAAGATACTAAAAAGCCAAAGAAAAAAGAAGCTAAAGAAGAAGATGATGTTTTAGCTGAATTAAAAGGCAACAAAAAAACAGAGAAAGCAACAGAAAAGAAAAAAGAAACAAAAACTGAAGAAAAAACCGAGAAAAAGGAAGAAGTAAAAGAAACTAAGAAAGAAGAACTTCCAAAAACTCAAGATAAAAAGCCTGAGCAAGAAGTTGCTGAGAAAACAGTTGAACCAAAACAAGACGCTCCAAAAAAGGAGTAATTTTATTATTTTTCTGATTAATTATTATAATTTATTTAATAAATAGATATTAAAAATTAATTTTTATAAATTTCTATAAAACAACTAAAAAAATAAACAAATAATTAAAGAATAAAGAGATAATTATACTTGTTTTGAAGCTAATTTAATGTCTTCTTCGTGGATTGTTTTTCTACCAGCGTGTTTTGCTATCTTTGCTGCTTGTTCTGCAATATCTGTACCAATTTCTGCTAAAACTTCAGAGAAAAGATCAAGAGCACTATCACTAACTCTTTTTGCACCCATTTTGTTTAAAATCCTTCCAAGCGGTGCTTTAGGAATGATAGCTGTTCTTCTTGTAACCATAATAAATCCCCCAAAGATAAAAAATAGGAATCATCTTCCCCCTTAAAACAAAAGATGAAAACCCCTAAGTCTTTGTGTTACTAATTTTAAAGAGTTACTGGTATATAAATATTTCGATTGAAAAGATTTATTTTTTGTTAAAGTGCATTTTATTAAAACACCACAACTACCGGCAGGCAGGTTGGCACCCCGACGGGGCCAACCCCCACCAACCTGCGCCAGTGGTGATGTTTTTTCTGAAAACAAATCAATAATTAGCTAATTTTCTAAAAAATTACTTTATTTACCTAAACAAATATATATCACTAATGATAAACTAAGAATATGAAAGACAAAATATTGAAATTAGCCTTAGAAAATGCAGTAAAATACAATGGAAAAGCTTCAGTAGGTAGCGTTATTGGGAAATTAGTCTCAACTGATCCTAAGATTAAGGCAAAAATGAATGAGATTTCTAAAGATATTGGTAAAATTGTGAAAGAAGTAAATGCAATGCCAGTAGAAAAACAACTAGAAGAGTTTGAAAAACTTGGCGGGAAAATTGTGAAAGAAAAGAAAGAAAAAATTATAAAACTGCCTAAATTAAAAAAACTTCATAAGCCAGTTGTTATGAGATTTGAACCATCACCATCAGGACCAATGCATATTGGACATGCATATGTTCTTGGACTCAATCACCATTATGCAAAAGAACACAATGGAAAACTTATTTTAAGAATTGGAGATACAAATGCATCTAATATTTACGAACCATCATACGAATTAATTCCAAAAGATGCAGAATGGTTAACTAAAGGTAAAGTTGAAGAGTTTATGATTCAATCAGACAGATTAGATTTCTATTATGATTATGCATTAAAATTTATTGATGCTGGACATTGTTATGTTTGTACTTGTCCTGCAGAAGAGTTTAGAGAAATATCAAAAGGAAAAGAAGAATGTCCTTGCCGAAATTTAACAGTAGATGAAAATGCAAAGCGATGGAGACACATGTTTGACAAATACAAAGAAGGAGATGCAGTATTAAGATTCAAAACAGACATGAAACATAAAAATCCTGCAATGCGAGATTTCCCATTATTCAGAATTAATGACGATCCTCATCCAAGAACTGAAAAGAAATTTAGAGTTTGGCCATTGATGAACTTTTCTGTATTAGTAGATGACCATGATTCTGGAATGACACATATAATCAGAGCAAAAGATCATGCTGATAACGCAAAAAGACAAGAAATGATGTACAAGGCAATGAACTGGGATGTGCCAGAAACATTATTCGTAGGAAGAATTAATTTTCAAGACTTAGAAGTAAGTTGTTCTAAAACAAGAGAGAAAATTGATGCTGGCAAATTTACAGGATGGGATGACATAAGATTACCATTCTTAATTGCATTAAAAAGAAGAGGCTATCAACCAGAAGCATTTATTAAATATGCATTAGATGTTGGTATTAGCCTAAATGATAAAACAGTTTCAAAAAAAGATTTTTTCAAAACAATTAATTACTTTAACAAAGAAATCCTTGAAGAAAAATCTAACAGACATTTCTTTATTGCAAATCCTGTTAAAATAACAATCAAAGATGCACCATCACAAGAAATTGAATTAGATTTACACCCAGACCATAGAAAAGGGGGCAGAAATTTTGATTGCGGAGAAAACTATTTCCTAGCAAAGGAAGATGTTGACAATTTCAAGAAAGGAAAATTATACAGATTAATGGATTGTGTTAATTTTGAATTTATTAAAAAAGATGAATACAAATATCATTCTACTTTATTTAAAGAAGTCAAAGGTAATGCAGGATTAATTCATTGGTTACCACAACATGATACAGTTGATGTGGAAGTTGTAATGGATGATGGCAGCATTGTAAAAGGTGTTGGAGAAAGATTACTTAATGATCTTAAAGAAGGAGATACAGTACAGTTTGTAAGGTTTGGTTTCTGTAGGTTAGATAGTATTGAAGCAGATAAGTTAGTGTTTTGGTTTGGGCATAAGTGATTCTTGATAAAATGAAAAAACATAAAAACCCCCTCTATCTTCTAGAATATATCATAATGAATTAACGCGAGGTGTTAAAATGTCAGTAATAGTAAGATCTAAGATAAAAGAATATGCAAAAGACTTTAATGTTAGCGGTGACTTTGCAGATGCTTTAAACAAGAAAGTTGAGCATTTAATCAAAGATGCTTGTACAAGAGCAGAAGCAAACGCAAGAAAAACAGTAATGGCAAAGGATTTGTAATTTTTTATTTCTTTTTTATTAATTTTTATTTCTAATAGCATAATTTTCGGAATTTAAAAAAGTAAATCCTAGTGAAAAAGAGAGCATCCGCAATTGTTGAAGAGTATTACACTGCATGTCACTCTACAACACTAGGTCCAAAGGACATGTTTCTCACTAATCTTTAAAAACTAAGAAATAATATTTACTCATTCACAGAACTTCGTTCAATCTTTCTTTTTATTCTACTTAAACTTTCTTTATGGTCAATGCTAATGTCATCTAAAACAGAATACATTTTCCTTAGGTGTTCTATTTCTTTCTCAACTAACCCTAATTTATCATCATTTTCATTATATTCTTTGATTAATGCTGATTTTTCTTTAGATGTTAATTTAGGAGATTTTAGTTTTCTCTCAATTGTATAAGATCTTTTCTTTAAACTAACCAAAACTTTAGAACTTTTGGTTAATAATATAGAAAATCTTGCGTTATACTTTGAAACTAAATTAATTTTTGAATCTAAATATTTTAATTCATCAGCATAAGTTATTTTTTTTGAATGTGCAACTGTTTTAAGAAAACTAACAACACCTTCACCACTACCTTCACTCATAAGTTGAACTATGTTTTCCTTAAGGAGAGATTCATCAGTCATTTTAGATGCATCTTTTTCTTTAAAAATCCACCAATCCCTTCTTTATGTTCTTCTTTGGGTGGGAGAGGTTGAGGCCCTCCATTTAACGGAGCAGGACCAGGTGGTGGCATAGGACCAGCAGATGGTTCAGCACCAGGTGATTGCATAGGATCAGCAAGTGGTTCAGCACCAGGTGGAGGCATTGGACCAGCAGATGGTTCAGCACCAGGCGGAGGCATTGGGCCTTGTGTATTTGCTGCTAAATTATCAAGTTGATCCACACTCATATTTTGTGGAGATGGTAATGGACTAGCAGGTCGTTTATCTGTTTCTGGACCAGGCGGCATTACATTTGGAGGATTAATATTTGTTGGTGTTGCACCAGGAGAAGGCATTGCATTTGGTTGTGGTGCATTTTCTCTAAACTCAGCAGGTGGTGCAGGAATAGATGGAATGTCTTCTTGAGAAGCATCTTGCCTTGCAGCCATATTTCTTAATGGTAATTTAATCTCATCACGCATTTGTTTTATTTCTTCACCTTCTCTTGCACTTGCTGCTTTTATTTCATTAATAGAATCTGATAAACTTAAAATTCCTTGCGCAATATTTTCATTCTCCTTAAATAGTTTATTCATACTTTGATCTCCACCAGTCATTGAACTAGGTTTTTGCATTAACTCAGTTGCAAGCCTAAACAATGAATTCATCTCAGTAATGTTATCATTCAATCTATCAATGGAAACATGCAAAGATTCAGGTTTAAAGTCTTTAAGATGAACAATATCTTTTCTAACTTTGTTAATATCAGTACCTTGCTTTTTAATATTACTACTTTGCTTTCCAATATCAGCATTTAATTTTGCTTTTTCTTTAAAAGCAACCTCTTTTTTCATGAAAGATTTTTCATTACTAGACAAAGCTTTAACAGAATCTTTAAGATCTGTTAATTGTTTCTGAAGTCGATCAATCTTATTAAGATGCATTTTAGGAATTTCCTTTACAATTGTTTTTTGTTTTTTAACAACTGTTTTTGGTTTTACTACTTTCCTTTTGATTACCTTTTTCTTAGTTACCTTTTTCTTAACAACTGGCTTTTTTGCTTTTTTCTTTTTCACGATCTTCTTTTTAACCTTAGCAACTTTCTTTTTAGGTTTAACAACCTTTTTCTTAGTTACTTTTTTCTTAGTTGTTTTCTTTTTAACAACTGGTTTTTTTGATTTTTTCTTTTTAGAAACCTTTTTATGAGGTACTTTCTCAATAGTTTCTGTTGTAACAGTAGTTTTGACGATTTTTTCATTTTTTTCAGGCATTTGTATCACATCTTTTTTAGTATTTTCAGTATTTTGATTAATTGATTGTAAATGTTCATTTAATTGTTCATCTAATTTTAATTTAGGTTCTTCAGTTTCCTCTTCAGGTTCTTCTGATTCATGTTCTTCAGTAACTTCTTCTATTTCTTCATTTTGTTCAGGTTCTTGTTCTGGTTCATCATCTTCTGAATCATGTTCTTCTGATTCTTCAGGTTCTGTTTCCTCTGTTGTTTCTTCTATTTCTTCATGGATTTCCTCATCTCTTTCTGGTTCTTCATCAGGTTCCTCAGTTTCCTCTGTTGTTTCTTCTATTTCTTCATGAATCTCTTCATCTGTTTTAGGTTCATCTTCATGTTCTTCTGGTTCTTCAGGTTCATCTTCTTCTGTTTCATCTGTTTCTTCTGAATCACCCCAAGATGGTTTTTCATGAATTTCAGGTTCAACTACTTCTGTTTCTTCTTCTGGTTCATGCTCTTCAGTTGTTTCTTCTACTTCTTCATGAATTTCTTCATCTGTTTTAGGTTCGTCTTCAGGTTCATCTTCTGAATCATGTTCCTCAGTATTTTCTTCAGTTGTTCCTGAATCTTCTGGTTCTTCATGTTCTTCAGTTTCCTCAGTTGTTTCTTCTGTTTCTTCAGTCTCTTCAGTCTCTTCACTATCTTCATCATGCTCTTCAGAACTATCTTTATCTTTAATATCAAAGGCTTTTTCTCTTTCTTTTTCCATCTGATCTAGAATATGATTAAAATCCATAATATCATCTCTTTTTTAACTTATAAGCTTTAATAATAGAATTCTTGGTAGAATAGTATATAAATATTTTGGTTATATAGGTAAAATAAGTAAATAATAAGAAAAAAGAGTAATAAAATAAAAAACTACATCATGCCTGGCATTCCACCCATGCCACCCATATCTGGGCCTGGTCCTGGTGAAGGAGATGCTTTGCTTGAAGCAATTACATCATCAATTCTTAAGATCATCTGAGCAACTTCTGCTGCAGAACTAACTGCTTGTGTTTTAATCTTAAGTGGTTCCATAATTTTATTTTCCCAAGCATCAATTACTTTGCCTGTGAAAACATCAATACCAGCCCACTTCATACCTTTATCATGAGCAGATTTAAGCTCTGTTAAAACATCAATAGGATCTAATCCTGCATTCTCTGCTAAAGTTCTTGGAATAATTTCCATTGCATCTGCAAAACAGTTTACTGCTAATTGCTCTCTTCCAGATAATGAATCAGAAAATTTTCTAAGTTCTCTTGCTAATTCAACTTCAGGAGCACCTGCACCAGCAACAACACCACCGTTTCTTAAAGCAGAAGCAACATCTCCAATACCATCTTCAACTGCTCTTTTAACTTCATCAGCAATATGTTCTGTGCTTCCTCGTAAAAGTAATGTTACAGATTTAGGGTTTCTACAATCTCTAACATAAGTCATGTCTTCATCCCCAACCTTTTTTTCCTCAACAACACCCGCATATCCTAAATCATCTGCAGATAAATCATCAAGGTTTGTTACAATTCTTGCACCAGTTGCTTTTGCTAATGCAGTCATGTCTGATTTTTTAACTCTTCTTACTGCAAACAAACCTTTTTTTGCTAAGAAGTGTTGTGCTAAATCATCAATTCCTTTTTGACAAAAAATAACATTTGCACCAGAAGCTGCAATCTTATCAACCATTGTCTTAAGCATTCTCTCCTCTTGATCAAGGAAAGCTTGGATTTGGTTTGGATCACTAATTTGAATTTTTGCATCCATTTCAGTGCTTTTAATTTCAATTGCAGAATCAATTAAAACAACTTTTGCTTCCTTCACACCACGTGGCATTCCAGAATTAACTTTTTCTTTATCAACAACAATACCGTTGATTAATTGTGTATCCTCAACACTACCGCCTGTTTTTTTCTCAAGCTTAATGTTTTCAATATCAATCAAGATTTTTCCATCTTCTTTTTCAACAATTGATTTAACGCCCTTAACAATCAAGTCTGAAAGTAATTCCTTAGAACTTTCTGCACCTTTTCCAGTCATTGCAGTCATTGCAATATTTTTTAAGATTGTATCATCATTTTCAGTAACTGTTTCAGCTAAATTATTAAGAATTTTGAGTGATTTTTCAGCTGCAATCCTATAACCTTTAACAATTACAGTTGGATGAACTTCTTGATCTAATAATGTTTCTGCTTTTTTTAATAATTCACCAGCTAAAACAACAGCTGTTGTTGTTCCATCTCCTACTTCTGATTCTTGTGTTTTTGCAATTTCAACAATCATCTTTGCAGCAGGATGCTCAATATTCATTTCTTCAAGAATTGTAACACCATCATTTGTAACAATAACATCTCCTAAACTATCAACCACCATTTTATCCATTCCTTTTGGACCTAATGTTGTTCTAATTGTTTCTGCTACTAATTTTGCAGCCATGATATTGTTTCTTTGAGCTGTTTTGCCTGTTGTTCTTTGAGAACCTTCTGGCATAATAAAAATTGGTTGTACTTGATTTGTCATTTTATTCTCCTCCTAACTAGTTTTTCCTCTATTATCATCAAAATCTGACACCCCTTTTGTATTATAGAGAATTTTGGGGTATTTATAAAGATTATGTACATATAGATAGAATAAATATTAATTATGATATCTTACTAATTAACATAAACCTTTATAAAGTAAAAGTATTTCTTCAAAGGGTTATGGTACTTGAAAAGCTAGGCACTTCATTGAAAAATAGCATATCTAAGATAGCTTCTGCTGTTTTTATTGATGAAAAGCTTGTAAATGAGCTTGTTAAAGATATGCAAAGGGCATTATTACATAGCGATGTAAATGTAAGTTTAGTGCTTAAATTAACTCAAAAAATCAAACAACGGGTCTTAAAAGAAGAAGCACCCCCTGCATTAACAAAAAAAGAGTATTTGATTAATGTTGTTTATGATGAATTAAGTGCATTTTTGGGTGGGGAATTTCAAAAAATTGAAATTACTCACAAACCATTCAAAATTATGCTTGTTGGTTTATTTGGAAACGGTAAAACAACAACTGCTGCTAAACTAGGAAAATATTTTCAGAAACGAGGAATTAAAGTTGCGTTATTACAAACAGATACATGGAGACCAGCTGCATTTGATCAATTAACTCAGTTAGGAGCAAAAATTGGAATGGATGTTTATGGAAATAAAGGTGCTAAAAAACCAGAAGATATTTATCAAGAGTTTGCACCAAAAATGTCTAAATATGATTTAATTATTGTTGATACAGCTGGAAGAGATGCATTAAATGATGAATTAGTAGAAGAATTAAATGCAATAAACTCTGTTGTTAAACCAGATGAAACTTTATTAGTTATGAGCGCAGATATTGGACAAGCCGCCCAGAAACAAGCAGAAGTATTCCATGAAACATGTGATGTTGGTGGAGTGATTATTACAAAATTAGATGGAACTGCAAAAGGAGGGGGTGCTTTAAGTGCTTGTGCTGTAACAAACGCTCCTGTTAAATTTATTGGTGTTGGAGAAAAAATTGATGATTTAGAAGAATTTAAACCAAAGAATTTTGTTGGAAGATTATTAGGCATGGGAGATATTGAAGCTTTGTTAGATAAAGCAAAAGATGCTATTACTGAAGAAGATGCAAAAGATCTTGGTAAAAAATTCTTATCTGGGAAATTTAATCTTATTGATCTTTATGAACAAATGCAAGCTATGAAGAAAATGGGGCCATTAGCAAAAGTTATGGATCTAATTCCTGGCATGGGTCAATTAAAATTACCAAAAGACTTAATTGATGTTCAAGAAGGAAAATTACAAAAATGGAGATATATTATGGATTCATGCACAAAAGAAGAGTTAGAAGATCCTGAACAAATTACTACTACTAGAATTGATAGAATTGCAAAAGGTGCTGGATCATCTCATTCAGAAATTAGAGAATTATTAAAACAATTCAGACAAACAAGAAGAATGATGAAGATGTTCAAAGGGACTGATTCCCCTAAATCAATGGAAAAGATGATGAAAAAGTTTAAAGGTGGTATGCCTGGTATGGGCAATATGAAATTTAAATAAAAGGTTTGAAAGGTTCTGAAGGTAAGAAAGGTTTGAAAGGCAAAATTGTTCCTTTAAAACCTTTATAACCCTTACAACCGTTAATACTTTTTAATGGAGGTTACAAAATGAATGAAGAAATGCAGAAAAAATACGTAGAATTACAAATGATGCAACAACACATACAACAAATGCATCAACAAATAGAACAGTTTGACACACAATTAGTAGAACTAAAAAATGTTATTGAAGCATTAGAAGATTTTAAGAGTACAAAAAAAGATTCTGATGCACTTGTACCATTAGCATCTGGAATATTTGCTTATGCAGAAATTAAAGAAACTGAGTTTGTAAGAGTTAATGTTGGAAGCAATGTTTCTGTTAAAAAATCTGTTCAAGATACAATTGATTTAGTTAAACAACAAATAACTGAAATTGAAAATTACAAAGTTAAGTTAGTTGAAAACTTTAATATGATTAATCAGCAAGCGCAAATGGTACAACAACAATTAATGCAAATTGCTGAAAAAGATAATAAGGAAGAAAAGAAAGAATAAAAATGTTTAAAGCGTTAAAAGACAAATTAAAGGGTGCAATTAAAAAGTTTACCAAAGATGTTGAAGAAGCATCTGAAGAAGTTAAAGTAGAAGAAACTAGTTCTGAAGAACCTTTGGATGAGAAAAATAAAATTTCTAGTGATGAAGAGCTTGAAATAAAAGAAGAAAAGGAAGTTCCTAGTGAAAAAGAAGCACCCTCAATTGTTGAAGAGATTTCTGAAGAGCCAGAGGCTGTGGAAGAAGTAGAAGAAAAAATAGAAAAAGAAATTTCTAGTGAAAAGGAAGCATCCGCAATTGTTGAGGAGTCTATTGAAGAGATTCCTGAAGAACCTCCGGTTGAAGAAAAAAAAGACGCAAAAGTTGAAGAAAAATTAGAGATTGAGGAAGAAATTAAAAAAGAATTCTCTGAAGAAAAAGAAATAGAAGAAGAAGTTGAAATAAAAGAAGATGAAGAATTAAAACTAGAGGATGATGAAGAAAAGAAAGAAGAAGGTTTCTTTGGTAAAATAAAGAAGAGTATTTTTGGTGAAAAAAAGGAAGAAGTTCCAAGTGAAGAAGTAAAAAAAGAGGAAGAAAAAGTAGAAGAGCCTATTGTTGAAGAAGAAAAATTAGATGAACCCCCTAAAGTTGAAGAAAAACCAGAACAAAATGATCAATTAGATGAGTATATTACTGATATGTCTGCAAAACCAAGTACTGGTGTTGATATTCATGAAAAAGAAGAAATGATAGAGGAAAAAGAAGTAGAGATTCCTGACATTCCTTCTACAGAACCTGTAAAAGTTAAAGAGGTTCCTAAAAAAGAAGTTGTTGAAGAGCCAAAAGTTATTGAAAAAGAAATTATTGAAGAAAAGGAAGAAGAAACTAAAAAAGAAGAAAAGGAAACTCCTAGTGAAAAAGAAGCATCCGCAATTGTTGAGGAGCCAATTGAAGAAGTTCTTGAAGAGCCTCCGGCCGTGGAAGAGAAAGAAGAAGAGAAAATAGAAATTAAAGAAGAAATTTCTGAAAAGAAAATAGAAGAAGACTTACCTGAAGTTAAAGAAGAGCCAAAGGAAGAAAAAAAAGGTTTCTTTTCAAAAATTACTGATATTGTTACTAAAACTTCTTTGAATGAAAAAAGGTTTGAAGAAATATTTTGGGAATTAGAAATTGTATTATTAGAAAATAATGTTGCCGTTGAAGTTATTGAAAAAATTAAACAAGACCTAAAAGATAAATTAGTTGGGCAACCAATTAAAAGAGGACAATTAGAAGAAGAAATTATTAAGACACTTGGAGAATCAATTAAAGAATTATTTGAAGTAGAAGGAATTGATCTAATTAAAAAAGCAGAAGAGAAAAATGCTTCAAAAGAACCATTAGTAATTGCTTTTATCGGTGTAAATGGCAGTGGAAAAACAACAACCATTGCTAAAATTGCCAGATTATTTCAAAATTATGGTATGAAACCAGTTATTGCAGCAGCAGACACATTCAGAGCAGCAGCTATTCAACAAATGGAAGAACATGCAAATAATCTTGGAGTAAAAATGATTAAACACGATTATGGAGCAGATCCTGCAGCAGTTGCATTTGATGCAATCAAATATGCAAAACAAAAAGGAAATGAAGTTGTTTTAATTGATACTGCTGGAAGATTACATTCAAACGTTAATCTAATGGATGAAATGAAAAAAATAATCAGAGTTTCAAAGCCTGACTTAAAAATATTTATTGGAGAAGCAATCACAGGAAATGATTGTGTAGAACAAGCAAGACAATTTGACGAAGCAGTTGGTATCGACGGCGCTATTTTATGTAAAGCAGATGTTGATGAAAAAGGAGGAGCTGCAATATCTGTTGGTTATGTTACTGGTAAACCAATTCTTTATTTAGGTGTTGGCCAAGGCTATGATGATCTAAAAGAGTTTGACAAGAAAATTGTTATGGATACTTTGGAGTTAGAGACTTAAGATGTCAAAACAAATATCTAAAACAGAAGATATCGAATTTAAACCTAAATTTATAGAAAGATATTCTAAATTAACTAATTTTGAAGAATTTAAAAAAGTATCTCTTACATTTTTGAGAAGATCTATTCGTGTGAATACTTTGAAAATTACTGTAGCTGAATTAAAGAAAAAAATAGAAGACAAATGGATATTAGAACCAATACCATGGTGTAAAAATGGATTTTGGATAGAACACAAAGGAGAAGAAAAAGAAGACGAAGATGGAAATATTGAAATTGTTAAAAGAAGAGACGTAGGTAATTTACATGGACACATGTTAGGTTATTTCTATATTCAAGAAGCTGCATCAATGATTCCACCATTAGTTTTAGATCCAAAACCTGGAGAGATGGTATTAGATTTATGTGCATCACCTGGCTCAAAAACAACACAAATTGGAATGTACATGAAAAATAAAGGGATTTTAGTAGCAAATGATTACAAATATGATAGAATAAAATCTCTTGGCTTAAATGTTCAAAGATGTGGACTAAGTAATTGTGTTATAACATTAATGATGGGACATCTTTTAAAAAAAATGGGAGAAGAAATATTTGATAAAATATTAGTAGATGCTCCTTGTTCAGGAACTGGAACAATTCGTAAAAGTTTTAAAACTTTAAGAATATGGAATCCAAATATTGTTAAAAGAATTTCTGGACAACAAAAACAATTAATTGAAACAGGTTTTAAATTATTAAAAAAAGGTGGGACTATGGTTTATTCTACTTGTACTTTAGAACCTGAAGAAGATGAAGGTATTATTAGTTGGCTGTTAGAAAAGTATGATAATGCTAAAGTTGAAAAGATAGAATTAAAAGGTTTGAAAAGATCAGAGCCAGTTATGGAATTTGATGGAGTAAAATATAATTCTCAAGTAAAAGACTGTTTAAGAATATGGCCACAAGATAATGATACAGAAGGCTTTTTCGTATCAAAGATACGAAAAATATAGGCCAGCACCCTAAACGCATTTTTTGTTTGTAAAATTAAAAAGAATTAAATTATATTAATCTTTCTTTAACTCAACACATTACAATTAAATATCTGCCAATGGATCATCTTTCTTTATTTTAAATCCAAGAGCCAACCATTGTTTAATATAAGAATAAAATAAATCTTGTTTAACAGCTAAACATCTTGGCGATAGTTTTACATAATCATCTTGTATAAATATTGGAAAATCACCACATGTTTTTGATCTCTTCAAACTTTTATGTACTAAACATTTATAGCCCTGCAAACTTGGACATGGAAAATTAGGAGTACCCATGTTTAAAGAATAATTTCCATCCTTAAGTTTTGTTAATAACTCTAATTTTTCTAATTCTTTTTTTCTTCCCTGCGTTACTTTATTCACTTCATATTTTGTTAAAACAAGATAACCCTTTCTACAACAATAAGCCATACATTCCTCAAAACAGAATTTACTAATACTTTTTCTAGCTTTGTTTGCAATCTTTTCTGCTTTATTTGTTGCTTTTTCATCCATAGAGTTACAAAGAATCAAGAATGGGTTATAAACTTATGCTTATAAGAAAAGAGGTTTAAATAGAACAAATCAATGGATAAACGCCATAAAATAGTTGAAATTGTCAATGTTGTAACCACAACCACAACACACTTTTATATGCTCTTATTATATACATATATATATGCAGATAATAGTTGATCCCCTAAGGTTTTTTACGTCTTACTTAGGCGTGAATCCATCATATGGTTGTAATAATGGGTGTGGTTACTGTATGTTGGAAAAGGATATACCTAATCCTAGTAAGGTTAGAAGAATTACAACACCAAAAACAACATTAGAATTACTTATAAATGATGGAAAAGTTACAAAGACTAGTCCTTTAGCCTTCTATAATCTTTCTGATCCATTTCATAAAGAAAATGTAAGTGATTTATTACAAATATTAGAAGGCCTGGAAAAAGCAGGCCAAGAAAATATTATTGCATTAATAACAAAACTAAATCCAGAAAAAACAGCACCTGAACATGATGCATTAAAAAGAATTTCAGAACTAGAAAGTCTTAGACCAGTAATTGTTGTTTCTTACGCAAATGTATCTGAGAAAATTGAACCACCATCAAAAAATGAAAGAATCAAGTTAATGGCAAATGCAAAAATGTTAGGTATTCCAGTTGTACATTATGCAAGACCTTTGTTTCATGGTTGGACAAGTGAAGAGAAAGTTATTGAGATGGCAAAAGAAACGTCTGGAATTGTTGACAGTGTAGTAATTGGAGGAATTAAGTTAGAAAAAGGAATTAGAGCAAGGCTTGAAAAAAGAGGAGTTGAAATGCCACCTTACAAAGATGATGACGGAAGAAAAATTGATAGGAAATTTATGGAATTTGTAGTCCACACTTACAACAAAATGAACCCAGAGTTAGGAGTTTTTTATAATACTTCATGTGGAATAAGCAATGCATTAAAAATTTCTCATTACATGGGTTATCAATGGAATTTTTCATTAAATAATAAATCAGGTTATTGTAAAAAACCATGCAATGCAGAACAAAGAGAAAGATGTGGAGAGGCAGAACCACCAATAAAATCATATAGAGAAAATCAAAATGAAACACCAGAATATAGAGAAATGAGAAGAGCAGAAGAAAGAAAAGTACAAGTATGGTTGAAAACTTTTGGAATTAACAGAGCAATGTATGTGATCAAGCATGGATACATTAATCTTTTTGCTGATGTGACTTCAAAAGAAAGACAACGGATGACACAACATTTAGGAATGTTTGTACGCACCAAGTATCAAATAAGAACAATGAAAAACATTGAACAAGTATTTTGAATGATATTGTCTTAGAATGTTGTGAAAAAATAAATTTAAAAAAACAGTTGGGAAATATGTCACACACAGATAAATTAATGTGGTTTTTTACATCTTATCTAGGTATTAATCCAAGTGTTGGTTGTTACTTGGATTGTGGTTATTGTATTTTAGATAAAGATGTTGCAAATCCTTCAAAAGTTAGAAAAAAAGATACTGCAAAATACACACTTGATAGAATTCTAAAAGATAATAGAGTTAAGAAGAAAAATCCAATGACATTTTTTAATTTGTCAGATCCTTTTCTCAAACAAAACATTAATGACCTAATGTACATCTTAGAGGGCATGGATGATGCAGGACAAGAGAATCCTGTTGTATTAATTACAAAATTAAACCCTGATAGAGTTAATCCAAAAGCAAGAGTGTTAGATAGAATTTCACAATTAGAAAACCTAAAACCAGTTCTCATGGTTACTTATGCAAATGTTCCAAAAAAAGTAGAACCTGCTTCTAGATCTGCAAGAATTGAATTAATGGCAAAAGCAAAAATGTTAGGAATTCCTGTTGTTCAATATGCAAGACCATTATGGGAAGAGTGGACGCCAATGGATAAAATAGAAGAAATGGCTGAACAAACAGCAAACATTGTTGATAGCGTAGTTATTGGAGGTATATTAACAACAGAAGGAATTAAACAAAAACTAGCAAGAAGATTAGAAGGTAGTGGAATTCCTGTTCCACAATGGGGAAATGATGCTGGAAGACATATTGCTAAAGATTATAGACAAAAAGTTATTGATGCATATCATTCAAAGAATCCTAATTTAGGAGTTTTTGTTAATTCTTCTTGCGGTATTAGTAATGCCTTAGGTATTCATAATTATATGGGATATTATTGGCATTTTGCTAACAAACAAGATGGAACATGTAACATGCCTTGTCAATCTGAACAAAGAGAATTATGTGCTTATGCAACTCCTTTAATCAGAAAACAAGAAGATGTTGAAAACTTTGAAGCAGAAAGGAAGAAAGTCAAAAATATTTTAGATCAGTTTAATGCATCAAGAGCAGCATTTAATATCTGTGATGGCTATTTAGAACTATTTGTTAGATTTGGTGGACAAGAAGTAAGACAAATAAGACAAGACACAGGTATGTTTGTTTATTGGCCAGGTAATTTAAAGATGTTTGGACATAGAACAAAACAAGGATAAAAAATTAGAATTTTATCCTACAATAACTAATACACCTAAAATCATGTATATAAATATTAAAAACCCATAAAATGCTTTCATGTGAAAGATTGAATTTGTATCTACTGTTTCTGGCATATGGATGCCTTTATCTGATTCTTCAAATGGATGTTTTGCTTTAACCATTTTATTCACACTCCCAATTTTTCTTAAATACTGATTTAGTAACATCAATGTCATAATCTTGACATTCATATTTTGGATTAAAATCATCCCATTCTAATTTCTTAGGATCAAATACTGAGTCTTCGCAAGTTACTGTTACTTTATGGCAACCATCTTCTAAACAAGTTTCTGTAAAAAGCATACATCGTAAATAACCATTTTCTTCACAATACTCTTCTATTCTTTCTTCTTCTTTCCAATATTCGCCATAATCATTTCCTTGTTTTTCACTATTCCATTGCTTGATTTTCCATTCATACTCTTCAAACTCTTCTTTTTGTTTCTTTTTTTCTTCCCAAGCTTGGAAATTGTCGTAGACTTCTTCTTCAATAACATACTTATCCATAATTCCAGCTTTGTTTTCAGATTCAACAACATATACATCCATATCAAAGTTAGATATGTCTGGAATAACTACGGGAGTAGGTTCAACACTATTCCCACAGCTAATTAATAAGAATGATAAAATGCTTAACATAACTATAATTCCAAGTTTCTTCATGAAAATAACCCCCAAATACTCTATATATTGTGAATATTATACACTAGAAACGCCTTTGTTTATAAAGTTTTCGGTTATTAACTACTTGAGAGGAGTTACAGAACAAAACATTTATAGATTCTGCATCTTGTGAGCTAGGGGCTGTGTCGCCAAAATCTGGGCGTTTTGGGTTTGCCATGGAGGTGGCATGCGTGAAACATAAGAATGTGCAGAAAAACTTTCTAGGGAAGCTAAAATCCCTTAAAAAAGAGCTTTTAGAAGCTTTTAGTGAAGATGATGTGCGTAATCTTGCAGAGTTAATGAGTAAATTAGCTCATTATCACTACAATAAGAAAAAATATTTTATGATTGGTAAGGAAAAAGAGATTTATAATTTTCTGATAAAAAATAGTTATAATCCTTACACAGTTTATAGATGGATTCTTCTTGAGAAAGTACCTGAGGATATAAGGTTTCAGATTAAACAAAAGCAAATTACTCAAAAAAGAGCAATAGCTATAGCTTTCAAAAGAAGACATGAAACTAATGAAACATTAGCTGAGTCAATACGTGATGTTGGACTTCAACTAATTGCGAGGATGTGAAAATGGGAAAGAATTTTGGAAGACCAAGTACAAAACGATCATTACCTAATGTTCTTAATAAGAAACAGTTGATTAAATTGTTTGAAGCTATTGATGATAGCCATATATTTATGGGAAGTATGATTGCTTTATTTTGTGGATTAAGAATTGGTGAAGTTTGCAGTCTTAAAAAACAAGATATTGATTTAGAATCTGAGAAAGTTATTGTTAGAAAAGGAAAGGGAGACAAAGATAGAGTTGTAATGCTTCCTACTTGTATGAAACCAATGATTGAAAAGTGGTTCAGAGCTTCTAAAGAAACTGACTATTACATTCATACAACTTACAAACATAAGTATATTGAAGGAGCTTTTGCAACTAAGTTTAGTAAAGCGTTGGTAAAAGCAGATTTGAGAATTAAAACTTTCAAAACATCTCATGGACAGCAAAGACATGCTTATAGCTTCCATACATTAAGGCATACTTATGCTACATATTTGTTAGAGCAAGGAGTAGATCTGTATTATGTGCAGAGAAGTTTAGGTCATGTTGATATTCACACCACACAAGTTTACGCTTACATTAGTAATAAGGATTTACAGGATAAAATCAATAAAGCATTTGGAATTAAAGCAAGTTCAAGAATATCTAAAAATTCAAATATTGATAATCCTTTTAATTTGCTTAAGCTTAAATTTGCTAATGGAGAGATAAGTATGGAAGAGTTTCAACACAAATATTCAATATTAGAAAAAATGGAGAAGACTAGCACAATCTTCTAGTCTCCCCATATTTTATTGAAATCTTCAATAACTCTCGCCCCCGAGTAATTTAGATACATATCTGTAGTTATGAGGCTACTGTGCCCAAGTATTGATTGCAGTGCTCTAATGTTTCCTCCCTTGTGTAAATAAGTTACTGCAAATGTATGTCTCAACACGTGCGGACTAACTGGCTTTCTTATACGAGCTCGTTCTGCAACAACTTTAACATACTTTTGAATTGTTCTCATAGCTAAAGGAATATTTGGTTGTTTAGAAAAACAATGGCTCAGGAAGAATCTAGCTTTTTGGCTCATTGGAATTACTCTTCTCTTATTTCCTTTACCAATTAAAGTTATACAACCCCTTTGCCAAGAAACATTCTCATCATTTAGATTTGCTAATTCACTAACTCTCATTCCAGTATCTAACAAAACGTTAATAATAAGTTCTTCTTCAAATGTTTTGCATGATTTTCGCATAGCATCCATTTCATCAATTTCCAAAGGTTCTCTTTTGTATGTTGCGACCATATCAAAAGAAAGTTTGAGATTACCTATAACATCTCGTCGGAAAATGTATTCAATTAGATATACAAATTCCGAGTTTAGGCTATCTTCAATTGCGAGCTTTAGTTTTGCATGATCAAAATAAACCATATTGAACATGCAGATTGCTTAGAATACTTAAAGAAGGTTCCAGATAACTTTGTCGATTTAGTTGTGACTGATCCTCCTTATAATGTAAGTCAAAAAAATAATATCAAATATAAAAACTTTAATGTTGTTAAGAACTTTGGTGATTGGGACTTTGGTTTTGATCCCATTCCAGTTTTAAAAGAATTAAAGCGAGTGTTAAAACCTAACGGACAGATTTATATTTTCTGTGCAACAAAACAAATCCCTTTGTACATTTCTGTATTTGAGAAAGATTGGTTCTTTAGAAACTTGCTTGTTTGGAACAAAACTAATCCTGCTCCCCGAATGAGTAAAACAAACTTTTTATTTGCTAACGAGTATATTGTTTATGCCATTAATGAGAAAGTGAAGCCAAGTTCAGCCACTTTTAATTTTTCTAGACAAAATGAAATGCACAATATTTTTATTACTTCAGCTTTACAAGGAAAAGAACGACTTAAAGATGAGAATGGAAAAACAGCTCATCCGACCCAGAAACCTTTGTCAGTATTGAAAAAGTTAATTGAGATTTCTTCAAATAAAGGAGATATTGTTTTAGATTGCTTTATGGGTGTAGGCTCGACGGCAGTAGCATGTAAAGAATTGAGAAGAAATTGGGTAGGGTGTGAATTAGATGAGAAATATTGTGGCATAATAAAAGAAAGATTAGCTTCTAAGTAAAGCTAAATGTTAAAATAATTAATCCCGTTACTACTGAAGATGCCAATTTACCAAATGTATAATAAGCTTCAAATAATCTCCATTTTAAAGCATAAGATAATATTCCCACCACACCTAAAGCTGTGACTAAGTTAGTATAAATTATTGCCCATTTAGGAATTTGATCAAACATCATAAAAAAAGTTACTAATGCAATTGCATTTGCAAACATTGTTATTCTTCCAGTATAATGTTTTTCAACTAGAAAACCTATAAGGATTAATGCTAAAGGTGCTAAAATTCTTAATATTGATGGAGATAATAATTTTAATAACCAAATATCCATTATTTATTCTCCTCGGTTATTTTCTTCAACTCATCAACAATCCAAATCATCCCCTCTGTATCTAAGCAACAATATTTCAGTAGATGTTCTCTTAGTTCCTTGTTCTCTAACATTTCTTTAATATGGCTATTGAAATATTGCACAGAAGCATCTGCTCCATTATTAATCTCTAAATCATCATAACCCTTGCCAGTTATTGCAGGCATTACTTTCTTGATTGAATAACGACCTTTTTGAGTAGGACAATAATAATGAAATCCTTGGAAAGGTGTTGCTAGATCAACAATCCTTCCTAAAATCTTGTTAATCCATTCAGCATGTTCAGGAAAGTCTTCTGCCAATTTGGTTAAAACCATAATCTCAAAAGATTTGTTAAAAACAACTACTGAACCAGTCCCTTCAATTTGATCTTTAAGTTGTTCTAACAATTTAAAACGAGGATCTTCTTTTCCATCAGCAAGATATTCAAAGTGTTCTATTTTTCCATCTTCGTGTTGAATGTGTAAGCTATATTGAAATGGAATCTTTTGATATGGTCTAGATTTATCATAAATAGGAACAGCAGTATCGAATGTTTCAAAGTCAAAATGGAATAAAGGAAATTTTAAAGTATTCATAAAATGTGTAAGATGTTCTTTAGAAATTTGCACTTTCTTCTCAACTGCGGCTCTTCTAATAACTTCATCTTTTGGTTTAAGTTCAATATCTTCAGGTAAATCATTTAAATCAAATATTCCTTCTTCAAATATCTTCCAATATTGTCGCCAGTTAGTTAGGTGTAAAACATTATCTTCAGGAAGGGTTCCCCAACATTCTTTCTTTAAGGGGCATTCGTAAGGATTATTACACTTCTTGGAAATGTTAATTTCAGGAGCTTCTTGTTGTTGCATTACTTCAAAATATTTACTAATATTAGTTTCAATATCATCAATTAATTCAACTTGTTCCGTAACGTCTTCTTTAGAAACAATTTCTTCTGGATTAATCTCTCCATGTTTAACAAACTCTTTGTTTAGAAATAAAACAAAACATTTGTTTATTTTAATACCTGTCTTTTCAATGAGAAATTTTTGAAAAGCTAAGTCAGTAATGTGTTGTGGTTTAATTGAATTAGTGGATTTAATTTCATATAAATTCCAACCTTCATTAGTAAACTCTAAAACGTCTGATCTTACAAATAAATTATCCTCTTTAAAACCTGCTTCAATAATAGTTTTATTTTTAGCAATAAATCGTTTAGTACTATCTATGTTTCCTAAGAAATCTAAACCACTTAAATCAACCCCTTCTGGAAACAGTTTCCTAGCAACATTTTCAAACTCAAAACCTTGATCGAATCTGTGTTGATCTGCAACAGATACTTCTGGCAATAACTTTTTATTAGCATGCCAAAGTAATCTAGGGCATTGTTGTCCGTTTATGTATTTTGATTTAGTTAGTAATGCCATTAAAGTATGAGAGAGATGATGATTATTTAAAAGTTCTCTTTATAAACGAAACATTTATAGATGTATTACATCTACATTATTAAATGGATAAAATAGACCTTCCAAGCTATAATAAGCTTAAATTTATTGAAAAGTTGTCTAAAGCTATATTTAAATCTCATCAGATTCAAATACCTCCAAAAAACAGTAAAAATGTTTTTGAAGCTTTAAATCTAATTAAGGAAGAAGCTAAAAATGGAGACATTAAATCTCTTTACATTGTTAGTTATTTGTATTATAACCTAGCCTCAGAGGAAAAAAGAAAGCGAAAAGTCACTGCAAGGGATTTTGAAGACTTAATTGCATCCATTTTGAATGGTGAAGTAACTGATGAAACCAAAAGACATAATGATTATTCATTAACTTCAGATGTTAGTTCTGAATTTGTTGTTAGATATATTGTAAGTAATCTAAGAGAAAAATCAGATATATTATTTGATGAATTTGGTATTTCTGTAAAAACTTCTATGCCTGACAATAAAGAGATCAATATGGGTTCTTTTGCTCGGGAAGCATTATTTCATGAAATCCTTGAGGATTATGGTGGAGAAAGAAAAAGTGGCTTGGGATCAGCTAACCAAATGAAAAAAGTATTTAATAAAATTTCTTCTGATGGTAAATGGAATAAGTTTGTAATTAGGTTTAAAGAAATGGTTAAGAACATATTCCAAGATGATTTTCTATTTGTAATTAAGGGTGGAAGTTATCTTGAAATTTTCATTCTATCTGCTAAAGAATTACAACAATTATTTTATGATGCAATTGATTCCGGACCTGAAGAAGCCACTTGGTTAATTAATCGTTATGAGGGTAATTCGATCAGGATAAAAAGAGACCCAGTTTTAGAAAGATGCAAAAAGATTAAAATTGACTTTAAGATTTTAGTTAATAGTCCAATTAGTAAATTTAATGACTTACTTTTTAGATTTGAGGATGAATCAATTAATAGGATCATTGAAGAAAAAGATCAAGAATCATTTGAGAAAGAATTGATTAAAATATTTAAAAATGTTAAAGAAGTAATAAAAAAATAAAGTTTTTCTATTCTTTAGGTAACATACTTGCAATATGAAATGCTAGTCTCCATGGAACAGCATTTCCTATTTGTCTAAACTGAGAAGATATTGAACCTTTAAACACAAATTTATCTGGAAATTCTTGAATTCTTGCATATTCTCTTACTGTCATCCTACGTTTTAAATTCGGGTGAGGCATAATTACGGGACCACCTGTTCCTCCACCTCTTCCAGTAACTGTTGGCGAAGGCTTATCCCACTTTGTTGCTCTATTACCTAAGTGTCCGTTAATTTTAACTTTATGGTTGTTTTTATAATGATTAAAATGACCATTCTCCTTTTTTTCTGAATAGCTTTTATTAAAAATATTTGGTTCTTCAGGAAGATCTCCAATTGCATCTCTTAAAACTTTAGGATTATTTAATGTAATGGGGGTTGGATGAGTAAGTTTATTTTTTATGTCTTTTCTTGTTCCTAAAATAATAGTTCTTTCTCTATTCTGGGGAACACCAAAATTAACAGCGTTAAGTATTTTAAATTCAACATGATATCCTAATTTTCCTGCTTCTGATAATTCCTTTAATATTTTTTTAAATATCTTGCCTTTTTTCTGGGCTTTATCTTCTTTTGAATCATACCCTCCCAAAGAAGTTATTCCTTTAACATTTTCTGCAACAAAATATTTTGGGTTTTTTTCACTAATCACTCTTTTTAATTCTAAGTAAAGTTGATTTCGTTCATCTTTCTCATCCCTATATTTATTTGCCACCGAAAATCCTTGACAAGGAAACCCACCAATAACTACATCACCGTCGGGAATTTTCTCGGAATCAACTTCTTCGATTGGTTTACAAACCACATTATGCTTAAAATGCTTTTTGTAAGTGTCACAAGAATCTTGATCAAAGTCATTAGCCCAAACAATTTCATGACCTGCTTTAACAAACCCAAGATCCATGCCTCCCGCACCACAAAATAAAGAAATTATTTTCATACTAGATCACCACCACTTAATTTTTCTTTCATAAATTTTTCTATACTTTTAGAAAGAGCAATAGTGTTCTTCTCACAGAAAATTTGATATTTTTGATATACATCTTCATCTATACTTAATGTAACATTTTTTTGAACCATCTGACCACCTCATTTGAATTCACTTGTAAACAAATGGAGATCTTAATGATATATAAATCTTGTGGAGGGTTGTCCAGTGGCTAGTGCCTATTATTTTCTCTTGTATTACACTCTCCGACATCTTCTTTTCTATTTTCATGGGCTTTCCCTTGTTAGGGTGATTTCATGAAGTGTGTAATTTGCGATAAGGAACTGAATTTTAAGGAAGGGATATTTTGCCAATCTTGTGTAGATTTCCTTACTTGGAAGTATGGTAGTTTGGAAGCTTATGAGAAAGCCCGTAATAAGGGGGTGTCGAAATGAATAAGCTGTTAATTTGGCTTTTGTTGGCTGAACTTTTCCCTGCTATAATCTTGATCTTGTTGTTGCTTAGTAATTTAGGCATTTTTAGTGCTGATACACTGAAAGCATTAATCTTGATTGTTTCAGTTGTTTACATAGCGACGATTGAAATTGCAGTTTTGGTTAAGCTTAGCCAGAAGCCTAAGACAAAGATTAAGCTCAAACCAAAGATTGAGCTTATTGAAGCTCCTAAACCATTTTGTTTGTTAGATTTGGTTTTTGAGCCTAATTTTGGAGGTAGAACGAAATGAAACAAGTATTATGGTTGGTGTTAATTCTTAGTCTATTGCTTGTGCCTAGTGTTTTGGCTGAGCTTGATTTTGATCAAGAGTTAACACCTGAAGAAGAAGAGCAGTTTGATGATATTCTTGCACCTGTTATGAAAGTGTATAATTTCATCAAATATGCGGCAAGCATCATGGGTGTTTTGATGTTAGTGTTTGCTGGAATAACTTTCATCACTGCAGGTGGTGAGACTGGAAAGAAAGAGAGGGCTAAAAACATGGCTGTTGGTGTTGTGATTGGTTTGATAGTAATCTGGGTTGCACCGCTGGTCGTGAAATATGTGTTCTCATGAAAACTGCAATAATCTTTTTTTTGTTTTTGTTGATTCCGTCAGCTTTAGCTATTGATTGCAGTTTGAGTGGTGATGAAAGTTATTGTGAGAGTGTAAAAAGTAGTGATTTAAGTGAGGTGGAGAAAGATTTGTTATATTCTAGTTTGTTGTATGAGGATAGCACTTCTCCACTTCATAATTTTATTAAAGATTATAATGAGCAGATTGAAGTTATTGAACCTCCTGATAATGTTGAAATTCATAATTCTAATCAAATTAAGAATGCTTGGTTGTCTTTTTTAGTTTTGTTTCCTTCAGTAGTTGAAAATGATACTTTGCTCGTCGCTGATAATGTTGAGATGATTAGTGCTTATGATTATGATGTTTATGTTCCTAATGACTTTTCTTATTCTTATCCTCACACGAGTGGTGGTGATTGTAAGAGGAAACATTACTTAACTAAAAATGAAGCTGTGCTTAATTATTATTTTAATAATAATTTAGTTAGTAATCCATTTAATGTTTATTCAGATGGCACTGTTAAAGCAGAGCTAGATATTACTACCCAAATTAAGAGGAAGCACTATCGTTGGGAAAGTTACTGTTGTAGGTATTCTTATGGAAAGTGTAGAAGATGGTGCCATGCTTGTAAATATCACCACAGCAATTACTTGAATGATCATCTTATATTAACAGAAGAAAAAGAAGTTGTTCATTATGATAAAATTCCGTCGGCAGAAGTAACTATTACTAATCAATATTATAACACAACTAAAGGAAAGTTTTCTGCTAGTAATTATAGTTTATTTACTTTAAGTTTTGATGATTCTTTTATTTCTAAGCAAGATTATTATTACAGTTTATTTTTTGATAAGAAGCCTTACTACTTTGCCTATATTAAAGCAGAACTTTTTGAAAAAACTACTGTAAAGAATATTTATTCTAACCAAGATACTTTCATTATTAAGAATCCTGAAGAATGCCATCTTGATGCTTACAATCATTTCAGTAGTTTTAGTTCTGAGTGTGACATGACTTTACATCAAGAAAATATTGAAGATTTAAATTCCGACGAGCAAAGTGGAAGTTTAAACTTACTTTTTCATATTTCAATCTTGATTTTATTAATTTACTTAATCTACAAATTAGTTAAGTCTCAATTTGGCAAGTTTGTCATGCCTGTGTTAATACTTTTTTTATTGTTAATTCCTACTGTGTATGCGGCTCCTTCTGACGAGCCAGAGGAAGAATGTGGATTGACTAATCTTGCCAGTTGTATTCCTGAGAAGATGTATGAATATTTGTTAGTTATAATTAATGCTCCTTTGATTCCTTTACTTTCAGGAATTCAAGGGTTGTTAACAACAGAAGTTTCAGTAGATTTATTTCATCATATCTGGTCTATAATTCGCTACATTTTAAGTTTCTTTTACTTATTTTTCTTTTTGTATGCAGGATACATTTTCTTAACTTCCAACGCAGATCCAGTAAAAAGAGGAATGGCAAAAGATTTACTTAAAGACACTTTTTTAATGATCATTTTAATTCAAGCTTCATTTTATATTTACAAATTAGTTTTATTAGTTAATGCTTCTTTAACAGGATCAATTCTGCCAATGATTGACCCACATTTCTTTTTACTTACAGCAGACAATATTGTGAACATAGGATTAGAATTTCTTTTCAACATGAGTTACGGAATAACCTTATTTGTAACTTTAATTTTACTTGTCTTAAGATATATTATTGTAGCTTTTGGTGCAATTATTTTTCCGATTGCTATATTTTGTTATTTTCTTCCACCACTCAAAGGATATGGTAAGTTTGCACTGAATGTTTTAGGGATATTTATCTTTATTTCATTCATTGACTTATTAATTATTTTAGCTTGTTCAATGTTAATAGAAATACCTGTGTTTGAGAACTTCAAAATAATAGTTATGATCACTTGTTTTGGAATTATTAACTGGACGCTATTCTTAGCTATAAAGTTTGCTTTAACTAAAAGTTCTGCTAGTAATATTGGAGAAGATGTAAGTAAAGCTATGAAGTATATTGCATTATTGGCTTAGAAAGAACAAAATTTATTAAATAACTTCACTATCAGACAGATTAATGGGCTTTATTAAAGAATTTATTAAAAGAAAAGAAAATGAGATTATTAAAGATTCTAATAAAGCAGTAAATAAATTAACTAAAGAATGGTCTTTATTTGCAAAAAAAGATGCTTATTTAATTTATGATGATAAATCAGAAGTTTTACACTTAATCAATTCTGGAAACAAAGAGACTATAGTTCCGTGGTACTTCTTTTGGAATTTTAAATTGAAGTCAAATTTAAAATCTAATCTTGAAGCATTAAGAGAGTATGAAGGCAAAGTTAAAATTTATAATCAAAACTTTGTGATTTCTAAGAAAAAACAATACAATTACTTGTTTAAGAAAGATGACTTAACTTTGGATGATGATCAACAAACTGCAATTATTACTGATGATAAACACAATCTTGTTGTTGCAGGAGCTGGTTCTGGTAAGACCGAAGTGTTAATCACAAGGATTGCTTATCTTATTAAACGAAAAGGGGATACTATTAATCCTAATAGAATACTGGCTTTAGCATTTCAAAACAAAGCATCAAAAGAAGTAAAGGAGAGATTAAAGAAAAGATATGGTGTTGATGTTGAGATTAGAACTTTTCATGGTTTAGGTAGGAAGATAATTGACGATGCTTCCAAGATAAAAGGAGTAAAAGCACCACAATTAAAAGAAGATTGTTCTGAAGATTGGAAATATCAGAGATATATTCAAACTTTGTTTAATAAAGAAATATCTATTAATAAGAAATTACAAAATGAAGTTATTAACTTTATGAAGCATTATGGTGACGATGAAAGAATTAAGGAGGAGGCAGAATTCAAAGAAAAAGAAGAGTTTTATAATTATAGGAGAAATTTAACATATACTGCATTAGACGGAACTCAAGTAAGAAGTGAATCTGAACGAGAAATATTAAACTTTTTTTTAATGAATAAATTAAATGGAGATAACATAAAAATTCTTTATGAAAATTCGGCGGTCTGGATGAAATATAAAAATGAAGAGGGAGAAGAAATAATTCCTAGACCTGATTTTTACTTTCCAGATTTTGACATTTATTTAGAACATTGGGCAGTTGGAAAAAATGGAAAAGTTCCAAGTTGGTTTTCTGGAAGCAATCCCACAGAAGAGTATGCTAATTCTATGAATATTAAAAAAGAGAAGTACAAACAAAATAACAAACAATTATTTGAGACCTCACAAGCAGATGTTGAGAATAATAATCTTCAAGAAGTGTTAGCAAAAAGATTTATGGAAGTAATAAAAAAAGTTAATCCAGAAGAAACTTTTAGTATTGCTCCTCTGTCATATAAAGAATTAGTTGAATCTGTCTGGGAATCAGCAAAATTTGTAAAGCAAGTCCCAATGAATATTTCTAATTTTATCACTATTGCAAAAACATATAGACTTTATCCTAAAGATATTGATAAAAGATTAATTAATAAAAAATGGTCTCTTAAACAATCTTCTTTTGCTAAGATTGCAAATCAAATTTATGAAATTTATCAAAAAGAGTTTGAAAAAGGAAATTATATTGACTTCTCAGATATGATTAATGTTGCAGTTGATTATCTAAAAAATAATCCTACATTATACAAAGATAAATATGATCACATCCTTATTGATGAGTATCAAGATATTAGTACACAAAGATATGAAATGATTAAAGAATTAATGAATAAGAATAAAAGTTGTAAATTGTTTTGTGTAGGTGACGACTGGCAGAGTATAATGGGCTTTGCAGGTTCGAATCTTGATTTTTTTATTAACTTTGGAAATTATTTCAAACATCCTGCAAGGACTGATTTAACTAAAAATTATAGAAGTATAAAATCAATAGTTGATGTTGGAGCTTGCATTATTAAGAATAATAAAGAAGGTCAAATAAAGAAGGAAACATTTTCCAATTCAGATAAAACAAAACCAATTTTAGTTTATTCCTCAAAACATCAAAAGAAGTTTTTTTCACAGTATTATGAGCAGATTGCTAAGCATTGTCTTGATATGATTAAAGAATACCATACTAAAGAAAATTATCATTATAGTGATTTTATGATTCTTTTGAGGATTGCTAATAAAAAGAAATTAAGAAATTTTATTAGTGAATATGCTCAAAAGTTGGGGATCCCTATTTCTGAAAAAGCAGAAAGAGTAAATTGTGTTAGAATTATGTCAGTACATAAGAGTAAAGGATTACAAGCAAAAGTGGTTATGATATTAAATGTTGATAAAGATTTGTATGGGTTTCCTTGTGAATTAGAAAATCCAGATATATTTCAACCCGCAATTAAAAATAATGATGGATTAAGAGAACAAGAAGAAAGAAGATTATTTTATGTTGCAGTTACAAGAGCAAAAGAAGAAGTGATCATGTACACTCAAAAAAATTCTGAAAGTGATTTTATTACTGAGATTAAAGAATTTGTTAAGAGAGAAGAGTTAGGATATTAAACTTTCCTCCGACATCTCATTATAAACAATCTTAATCTTATTCTTTGGTGTGGCATACGATATTCCTCCACCATTACAGCATAAAGAGAAGATTATGTTTGGTCTTACTTTTTCTCAGTTAGCTTATGCTATTCCTACTTTCTTAACACTGTTTGTGTTAATCTTCAAAACTAATCTTAGTATTGAAGTGTCTGGAACTATCTCTTGTTTCTTAGTCTTTTTAGCTGTGTTCTTTATGTTTTTCGATGGTTCTGCTAAGATTAAACATTGGTGGAATTTTCTTAAGAATCCTAAAGTTGAAGTTTTGAGTGAGAAACTAAAGAAAATTGTTGACATAAAGAAGATTAAGGGCAATGTTATTGAGCAGTCTAAATCTAAACTTGCTATTCTTGAAGTTATTCCTATGAATTTTATGATTAAGAATGAGGAAGAACAAGAATCTATTATTGTAGGTTTTCAAAAGTTTCTGAACAGTTTAGATTTTTCTGTGCAGATTCATATTACTAGCAATCGGATTGATTTAGATAATCATCTTAACCATACTAATAATAAAATTAAAAATAAGATTAAAAAATCAAAAGATTGTGCTCATTTGAAAACGTTAGCAGATTCTTATTGTGGTTTTGTTAATGAGTCTATTAAAGATAATAATGTTCAAAATAGAAGTTTTTACATTATTATTCGAGAGAAAGATGATCTTGATATGCAAAGTAAGGTTTGTACTGAAAAACTTGCTAGTTTAGGTTTGAAAGTAAAAAGATTAAATGAAACACAGATAGTAAATTACTTTAAGTTTTACATTACTAACAATAAAGAGAAAGAATCTAAGCAAGAGGAAGTAAGTGATGTTGCTCATTTTCTTTATGCTCCTGAGAAAGTTCAATTTTTTCCAGACCATTTTAAGGTAGATGATGTTTTTTGTAAAGTTATTGCAGTTACTGGTTATCCGCACAGCGTGGAGATGGGCTTCTTAGATAAATTAATTTCTTCAGGGGAAAAATATGACATTAGTATTCATATTGAACCTTTCCCTATTGAAGTTACAATGATTCAGCTTAACAGAGATTTACAAAAGCAACAGGCTGATTTGTACGCAGATAAGAAAAAAGGAATTCTTAATCCAAGTTTAGAAATTAAGTTTAACTCAACTAAAAAAGTATTGGAAGACTTGCAGAAAGGTAAACAAAAACTATTCAATGTTTCTTTGTATGTCATGTGTAAGTCTGAAATCGGAGATTTTAAAGAAGATGGTGAAAAGAAAGCTAAAGAAACTATTAATCTTATGGCTAAAAGAGTTAAAGCTGATCTCGATGGGTTAATGATTCAAAGTAGTGTTCCAATGTTTCAAATGATGGAATGTTATTCTAGTATGCTTCCTTTAGCAAATAATCAATTAGAAATTAAAAGGAATATTCACACTGAAGGACTCGCCGCATTTTTCCCATTTTCTAGTCCTTTTTTAGATATCCAAGATGATGGTGTGTTAATGGGATTAAATAAGAATAAAATCCCTTACATTAAAAATATCTTTAACTTAGCTAATGCTAATGGTATTATTTTAGCAACATCTGGTTCTGGAAAGTCTTATTTTACTAAACTTCTCCTCTCAAGACAGTACATGAATGGTTGCGATACAATTATTATTGATCCACAAGGAGAATATTTGGCAATTACTGATCATTACAAGGGTGAAAATATTACAATCTCCAAAGATTCTGAAACAATCATTAACCCTTTGGACTTGATGGGACATGAATATTTAGAAAAACGTTTGTCATTAATTGATTTATTTAACATTATGTTTGGAGATATTAATGAACTACAAAAGTCCATTTTAGATAAAGCTGTTGATATGACTTATGAAAATAAAGGCATTGACAGAAATGATTACACCAGTAGTGAACCTCCTAGATTAAGTGATCTCTTTGCAATGCTTAAAAAACTAGAAAGTAAAGCAGTACAGCAAGAAAAAGTAACTTACAGGGCATTACTTAACAGATTGCAAATGTACACTGAAAGAGGAGTATTTGGTTTCTTAGATAAGAAAACTAATCTTAATTTTGATAATGACTTTGTGTGTTTCAATATCGGATCAATGCCGAAACAAGTCAAACCAGTAGTTATGTTTCTAATTTTAGATTATGTTTTCATGAAGATGAAAGATAATAATAGAAGAAAATTACTAGTTATTGATGAGGCTTGGTCTATGTTACAAACAGCAGAACAATCTAGCTACATTTTTGAAATAATTAAGACCTGCCGTAAATATAACTTAGGTTTACTGATGATCACTCAAGATGTAGCAGATTTAGTTGGAAGTAAAGCAGGACACGCAGTTTTAGCCAACACTTCTTACACATTCTTACTTAGACAAAAACCTGCTGTAATTAGCAATGTAGCCAAGACTTTCAATCTAAGCCAAGCAGAGAGAGATTTCTTAATTTCTGCACAGCTTGGAGCAGGAATTCTCTTAATGGAAAATGACCATCAAGAATTAGAAGTTATTGCCTCTCCTGAAGAACATCGTTTAATTACAACCAATCCTGATGAAATGATTAAAATTAGTGAAAGCAAAAAACCAAAGCCAAGCAAAGAACAAAAAGAAGTTGAAAATGCAGGACTGGATTTAACTAAACACATTTACTTATCAAATGAACTCAGCACATTACAAAAAAACATTCTAGCTAATCATAACTATGTATTGAAGAAAGGTCATGGTTTAGAATCGGGACCCCACACATTTTATGTAAAACCAAATCATCCTGAAAGTCCTGAGCATACTTTACTTGTTGGATTGATCACAGAAGAATTAAAAAAACACACAAAAGAAGTTTCAACCTACCAAACCAAAAAGCCAGACATAATTTTCAAAAACAAAGTAGGGCAGGAGATTGTTTTGGAAATTGAGACTGGAGCAGGATTAAAAAAACACAGAAAGAGAATGGATGAGAAATTTGAGGAAGTTAAAAAGCAGTATCGAGACAGAGCTTATTTAATTTTGACTGATAAAGATAAGAGAAATAGTTATAGAAAATACGGACTAACTATTTTGTTAAGAAAGGATCTAAAAGAGTTTGTCCGGTTACAATTCAGTGGTAAGAAGAACTCAGATATAGGGCGGAGTTTAAACCGGACAATGCTTAAGATTTAGCGGACACAAAGCCTAAAATGCCAATATTTAACCGGACAAGTAACCGGACAGAAAGGGATTTATTGTTTTATTAAAATAATAATTGTTAGTTATATTTGAAGATCCAGTAACTAACAAGGATATAATAATACTTGTGATTGCCAATAAGATAATTACAAAATTAACCCATAAAAAAGCCATATTATTAAATATAATTTTCTTTTCATTAATTGATTGGCTAAAAGTAGAAAATAAGGAATCAATTCGATTAAGGAAATTATTATGGCTTGTTGAATAAGCTAATAAACTTAGATTTACAAAAGGAACATTTTTTTTTATTCCTTGTCGTTTTATTTGTTCTTGCATAATTGTAGGAAGTGTTGAAAGAAGAAATGTGAATCTTTTATTTTCTTGATCACATAATGCATCGTTATTTTCTTTATGTAATATAAAGTGATCTTGATATTTTTTGAATAATGTTGAATATCCTTCTTCAAACGATTTTATTTGTTGGTTATATTTAAAAAAATTCAGTGGTAATTTTGTTATGCTCATTTTGAACTCATTTATTTTAAATATTTCATCTTGTAACTCACTAACCAAGACTGATCCAAATGCTAATGCTTCATTAGATATTTTTTCAACACTTCTTGTCATAACAATGGGTTTATCTTAATTATTTAAATGCTTTTTTGATATATTCTGATCTTTTTCTTTTTCGGAATTTTTCCGAGATTTTTTAGGTGAACATTTAAATAGGATGACAACCTATACTACTATAGAATGGTAGAAAATAATTGGTTAATCCAAAAATGTGAATTCTTAAACTCCCTTGGTAGACGATGCTCCATTCTTAGAAATGATTGCTATCCTAAAAAACTAGGATTACGTAAATTTTGAAGAACAACTTGTCTTTCAAAACTCTATCTTTTGTTTTTTAATGTAAGATTAAAAATATAATAGGAGGGGAGCCAAATTTCAATCCAAACTAAGCCTATACTAACTGCTAATAAAATCATCAGTGTTAATGGTAAGGTATTCCATAATGATCGAAGAAGAAGAATTGATTTGAAAAAACCGATTAAGGATTTATTTGAAAGTGAAGAATTCCTTGAGGTTTTTTACACTATGGAACTTTGCCTTAGCGAAAGCAAAGCAGTCGCAAGGCTAAAAGAATTGACTGAAAAAAATGTAATTCCAGTACTACTGTACTTTGAAACAAAATGATGCCAACAAATTGTCCGGATTGTGGAAGCATAAAAATAAGTTGCATGCATAACAGCCATGAGCTGATTTGTGTAGATTGTGGGCTAGTGGTTGAAGAAGGTTTATTTGAAAGTCATACTCATAATATAGATCGGGCTACACCTTCAATCCCTCAACTAGCTACAGCTGGAACTAGCCACATGCAAGGTAATATTGTAAGAAATAGTTGGTTGATGAATACTAGGCAAAAAAACCTTATCAATGCAGGAAAACGTATTGATCAATTGACTTCAAAGTTTAAGTTGCCAAAGAGTGTTGTTACTGAAGCTAATTTGATCTATAAATGGGCTGTAGAAAAAGACTTAACTATCGGAAGAGATAATGCAAGTTTTATTTATGCTAGTGTTTACACTGCCTGTGCAATGCATGGAATTCCAAAAACTCCTCTTGAACTTACTGCTTACACTAACATTTCACAAAAGAAATTGTTAAGGGCATATTCATTAATTAAGCAAAAGTTAGGCATTCAGGTAAACAATATAGATCCTGCAGATTTAGTGCCACGTTTCGGCTCTATTTTGGGTTTAAAGCCAACCACTGTAACAAAAGCAATGAGTATAATCCATCAGTTGAAAGGCAATGTAATAATCTCAGGTAAACATCCTAAGACAATCGTAGCTTCAGCCATTTATCTTGCTACACAAATGAATAATGATTACAAACCTCAACGTGAGATAGCTAATGCTACGGGAGTAATTGAAGTTACACTTAGAAAGAGAAGTAAAGAGATAAAAGAAGTAATAAGAATTACTTAACCAAAGGTTGTTTAGTTCCGCAATGTTCACAGAATTTAGCAGTTCTGTTAATAATCTGCCCACATTCATAACAATATTTTTCTTTTTTAGTTTTTTGAGTGGCTGTAACTGAAGAAAGTGGCTTTTCCACTTTCGTTAATTTTTTTCTTTCTTCTTCACTTAATGAAAAGTAGAATTGCCTAAATTGTTTTATTAATTCTGGAAACTGATTTTCTAGTTCTGGAGATAATTGTTTAAGTTTTTTCTCGTCTTCTACATCACGTTTTAATTTCCTTATTGTTTGTATCCACTCAGGTGGATCTTTCGGCGGATTTTTACCTTCAAGATTTAATTCTAATTGAGCCTTTTGTATTAATATTTCTCTTTCTTTCCTACTTATATCTGACCAAACTTTCGCAAATAATTCAACTTCAGCAGAATATTTTCTTTTAGTTTCAGGATTAATCAAATTGTTAATATCTGTTGGATCGTATTCTTTAACCATAAAATAAAGAAAAAATAATATTCTTTAAAAAATATTTGGATTAACCCAACAATTCATCAAAGTAATCGTCCCTTCCTTTGTTGTCTTTCTTCATCTTTTCTATTACTGCCATTTTGATGTATTGGGAAATTGAGATGCAATCGTTAGTTTGTTTCTTCAGTTCTGCCCATAGTTTGTTAGGACAGAAGAAACTTCTTCTTTCTCCTCTTAACATTTCAAATCCTTCATTCATTGTTGACCACCTTTGCATGAATTTGGTTGATTTTCTCTTCTATTGAAAGAGACATAAACAGGCTAAAACGAATATAATCAGATTTTCTTAGAAATCCTGAAGCTTTTGCTTTAGTTTGCAAGATCTGCTCCTGTTCTGGTGTGATTCGCACAATGATTGTTTTGGTTTTAGCCATACTAATGCTAAGTTCATCATTGTAAATATCTAGTTTGGATAAAGAATAGTAGCCTAGAAAGTAGCTAAAAAGGGGTACAAATGAGGGTACACTGGGCTCACAACATGTTGAAAAGAAGGACAACTTTTATAAAATCTACAAGACACTCTACGACTCATAAATATAAAAACAAGCTCAAACGCTAAGGAAAACACAGTGAGCCAAGGTTAGAGTCGCACTGGTGCGTAAAGTTTCAGAGCAAAAGATTACGCATTAGGGCTTAAGATTGCAGGATTCTGGGTTTGTAGCTAGGTCATCACTTAAAAGTGGTGCTTGGACGCAAACATTTATAAGTACAGTAAAACTCCCAATATCAGGTGAAATTATGGTTAAAATACTAGTTGTAGAAGATAATGAAGAATTTAGAGCAGGAGCTGAACAATACTTTGCTACTAGAGATGATGTTGAAGTAGTTTATGCTAAAGATTATAAAGAAGCAAAGGCTGTGTTAGATACACAAGCAGACACATTAGATGGTGCAATTGTTGATTTTTTCTTTCCTATGGAAACAGGAAGCGGAGATACTTCTTTAGGAAGATCACTAATTGAGAGATTAGTTGCAGAAGATCCAAAAGAACAAAATGCAAGATTAATATATGAAGAATTAAGCAAGCATCTTGATTATAAGGATAAAGATGTAGCTGCATTAGCAAAAAGATTTGCAATCAATTATGCTAATGATATTCCAGACGAGGGTCCTTCAGAAATAACAGTAATTAAGGTATTAGCACAAGGCTCTTTTGGTGAAAAAGAATTTGCCAATCACATTTTTAAAAATACTTTTTCAAGAATTCCATCAATGAATAATACAAAAGATCATTATGGTGCATTAGAAAGAGGATTAGCTGAATCAGAACACAACCAACCATTAGGTTTAAGTGTTGCACCTAAACTAAAACAATATGATATTCCTTTTGTATATGCAACCTCTACTTTTCATCATGCAGAGACTGGACAAAAAGTTCATGATTATGCAAATAGTAAAATTGGAGTTCCAATAGTTGAATGTGGTGCTAATCAAGAAAATGAAAAGGCAACTCAAGAATTTTGGGAAAGAGCATATACTACTCTTGAAAGAAATCTAAAATAATTTTATTTTTTATTTTATTAATTCTGTACATATTTAACAGAGAGATTCTAGACGAAAAACTTATAAATAACCCTCATGACTTCTAGATCTTCAAAATGGTATCAGGTAATGGAGATTCGGAATCAGTACATTTAAGAGGAAAAGAAGTAGTAGATAAACATAGCTTTAGAAGGGAAGAAGATAAAGTTCTTAGTGCTCTTGAGGACAAATTAGATGATACTACAGACATATTTGAATCATTAGATTTAGTTTTAGGAGCATTAGAAGAAGTTGGATATGTATACCCGAGAATCTATAGACATAGACATGAAAATGATATGTGTATGCTTGTGATTTCAAGAGGATTACCAGAAAGTTTAACCCAAGGCAGAACAAGTTTTGAAGTAAGCAGAAACATAATTCTTGAAGAAACTGTTTTAGAAGACCAAGTTTATGTTAACACAGATGTTTTTTCTGATCCTGATTTAATTTTAGGTGAGAAAGATCCTTTATTCCATATTGAAAAACAAGGAACAAATGGGGTAGAAGGTATTGTTTGCTTAAAATATGAAAGAAGATCACAGATTTATCATAATCCTATCAAAGGTGTAATTGTTGCAAATTTTGATCCAAAAAAGAAAACAGTTGATGATAGAGAAGAATTATTTCTTCATTATTTAGCAAACATTGTTTCTAGAAGTGTAAAAGGATTATTAGAATTAAGAGAAAACAAGAAAATAATTGATAAAGAAAAAGCAGCTAGAAAAGAACTAGAAGAAGCAAATAGGCAATTAAGATTAAAAGTAATGCAAGATGGTTATACGGGATTATTTAATAAAGAAACATTTCATAGACACATGCCAATATCCTTAGGAAATGCAAAAAGAAATGGTAACACTTCTTATTTATTATTAATAGATTTAGATAACTTTAAGAAATTTAATGATACATATGGACATCCAGTAGGGGATGAAATGATTCTTGAAGTTGGAAAAGTTTTGAAAGAAGTTGGAAAAGTATATAACAAACAGGAAGATGATCAAAGTTGGAGACTTTCATTTTATAGAAATGGTGGAGATGAATTTACTGGTGTTTACAGAACGGAAAATAAAGATGCAGCAATTGAATTAGCAGAAACAATTAGAACCAGAATTTCTGGGATTAGAGTTTCAAATCTAGAAGCAACTATGACTGCAAGTGTGGGAATTGCACCATCTCAACCAAATTATACAGATTGGCATAAAGAATGGTATAAATGTGCAGACAGTGCATTGTATATTTGTAAGAATAGAGGAAGGGATACTGTTTCTTATTTGGAAAAATAATGTTTTCTTAAGTTTAAATGTTAATAATAAAACACACCAACAAATTATATAAATACAGTTAAATTTCTTGTTCTAATAGGGAAACATTATGACACAAGATGAAAAAGTAGTGGGTTTTGATGTACATCTTAAACAGAGTGCACTCAATAAGAGCTATTTGGGTGGAGAAATCCTCCAAGCTTTAGCTAGAACAATAAGATATTTTAATGTAGAACAATCAATGCTTGCAACTTATTCTATGAATAAATCAGATATTCCGGGAATCTCTTTGTTTTCTTTTGATTCTGGAAGTGAACTGGAAAATTTTGTGTCTGGAGAAGGTGTAACTATCTCTATGACAAGTTATAACCCAAGAGATAAAGGTAATTTTGTAGTATATATTGAACCGCTTATATTTACAAGAGAATATGAAATGTTTTCATGTAGAACTACCAAAAAAACTTTAGACCATCCAGATGATATGAAAGCAATATTCAAACAGATGTATCATGAGCTTAGGAATATGCAGTCTTGATTGTCTTTTTATTCATATTTCTGTTTATCCTATACTTTTTTTCTTCATAAAACCATAACATTTATAAAGATCAAATGAAATCAAATTCATATGAAACAAAAACCATATAATCAAGATAATGCCTGTATGGCTGCATCATCTTACAAAGATTTTTTTGTGAATTTTGCAAACAAAACAAAGATGGATATTGTTGCAGTATTAAGAAAAAAACCATTGTGCGTTAATGAGATTGTTGAAGCAATTGGAGAAGAACAAAGCAAAGTTTCACACAGTCTAAAAAAATTAACCAAATGTAAAATCCTAGAAGTGAAACAGGAAGGTAAAAAAAGAGTATATTCATTAAATCATAAAACAGTATTACCAATACTACAAATAGTGGAAAAACATGTACACACCTATTGTGCAAAAGATTGTCCACTAAAATGTGATGGATGCAATAAAAAATAATATTGAAAATGCCTCGCTCGCAACCACCAGACCAAAAGCTTTTAGAAATCCTTCGAATTTCTAAACCTTCAAACAAGTTTGAAGTTTGCTTGATTTGGTGGTACTTTGCATAAATTTAATATTTTGCATGGTGCTCGCTGGTCTTAACAGACGGCAATTTCAAAATAGAAGGTGACAAAATGAGATTTAAACTAATATACATGGACAACGGTGCAACAACTAAAATAGATGAGAATGTACTAAAAACAATGATGCCTTTTTTTACTGATAAGTATGCTAATCCATCTTCCTCTCATAGTTTTGGTCAAGATGCAAAAGATGCAATTGACAAAGCAAGAGGAAGAATTGCAGAATCAATTAATGCAAACGATGATGAAATCTTTTTTACATCTGGTGGAACTGAATCCAATAATTGGGTGTTAAAGGGAGTTGCATTTGCTGCAAAAAAAGAAGACAAAAATAAGAATCATATAATCACAACAAAAATTGAACATAAATCAATTTTAAACAGTTGTAAATGGTTAGAAGATAATGCTGGATTTACAACAACTTATTTAGATGTAGACAAAGATGGTTTTGTTAATCCAGAAGATGTAAGAAAAGCAATTACTTCAAAAACAATTTTAGTTTCAATTATTCATGGAAATAATGAAGTTGGTACAATACAAGATATTGAAGCAATTGGAAAAATCTGTAAAGAATCTAAAGTCTTATTTCATACAGATGTTTGTCAAAGTTATAGTAAATCAGAATTAGATGTGAAAAAACAAAACATTGATCTCATGACATTAAATGCTCATAAAATTCATGGGCCAAAAGGAATTGGTGCTCTATATGTTAAACGCGATACAAGAATCATGGATTGGCAACAAGGTGGTAGCCATGAAAAAGGAATGAGATCAGGAACAGAAAATGTTCATGGTATTGTTGGTTTTGGAGAAGCAGTGAAAATTGCAAAAAATGATTTTAAGAAAAACAACAAATATATTTCAGAATTACGAGATAAACTAATCAAAGGAATAATGGAAAATGTTGAGAATGTTAAACTAAATGGTCCTGATATAAAAGAAAATGGAAACAAAAGATTAAGTAATAATGTTAATTTTTCATTTTCAGCAATTGAAGGAGAATCATTAGGTGGGTATTTAGATCAAAAATGGGTATGTTCCTCAACAGGTTCTGCTTGTAACGCAAGAACACTTGAACCAAGCTATGTGTTAAAAGCAATGGGGCTAACAGATGAAGAAGCAAATGGAAGTCTTAGATTAACATTAAGTAAATTTAACACAGAAGAAGAAATTGATTATGTAATTAAAATTTTACCAAAGATTGTTGAGAAATTAAGATATATTTCTCCAATTGGCAAAGTTGTAAATTATTTTAAAAAGGATAAAAAAGAATAACTAAAAATAAAGGACTAAAGAACTTGTCAGTTCACTTATCGGAGGCGATACTAATGTTAAAATACTCAGAAGAAACAATGAAAAGATTTTCCCATCCTAAGTATGTTGGAGAAATGAAGGATGCAGATGCAGTAGGAGAAGAAGGTAATTTTAAATGTGGAGATGTGATGAGAATCTATCTCAAAATCAAAGACAATAAAATTACAGACATTAAATTTCTAACTTATGGTTGTGTTGCAGCAATTGCTTCAACAGATGCTTTATGTGAAACTGTAAAAGGTAAGACACTAGAAGAAGCTGAAAAACTAACATGGAAAGATGTTGTTAAAGGCCTTGGAGAAATGCCAACTATCAAAGTGCATTGCTCAGTTATGGGAATTGAAGCATTAAAAGATGCAATTAAGAAATATAGAAATGGTATTAAACCAGTTTTTGATGATGAAGAACCTTGTTGTGAAGAAATGAGAAAGATTGGGAAGGTTAACGAATAAATTAAAAAAGAAACGGTTTATTTTTTCATATAATCACTAAGATTAGTGACCTTAGAATCTTTAGGCTTTGTTGAATACTTTTTTTTAATTGGATTAGTCCCCATAACTTTATTTCTCATCCTAGGATAAACTGCGATTAATTCTTTATAATAATTTTCTGAAATTGCTCCATCATCAAACATCATCTTTGTAAGTAAAGGGAAATCAGAACCAGTTAAATAACTTATTAAACCCATGTTATTTCCAGTAGATTCATGCTTTCCTGTACAGCAAATACGTTCAATTGTTTCTTTTGGAGAAATATCATTTATTTCGCATGCGCTATATAATCTAAATAAAACATCATAAATACCTATTTCTTGTAATGTTTTCTTTATTCCTTTTGTTTCTTTATTTTTGTTATAAAAATCAATAACTCCCCCCATAACTTTAGAATCATCAATTTCAGATTCAACTGTTTCTGTAGCATTAGTTATTGAATCTATTGTTTCCCAATCATCAACACCATCATAAGTGTCTTTTTTCCATTTATGAAATAGTAATCCAACTAATTCTTTTAAATTAAATCTCATAATGATAGTAATCAACTCAAATTTATATATTTTTTGCGATTTTTAAGTATAAATCAACGCATATTTTAATATAATCTAATATTTCTTATCAATAGAAAAGTTTAAATTCTAATACAATTTAAAATCATATAAATAATAAAACACAGAGGTAAAAAAATGAAACTACTTTACATAACATCAAAAGATAAACAAGAAGCAAAAACAATTGCTAAAGCATTAGTAAAAGAAAAATTAATTGCTTGCGCTAATATTCATGAGATTGATTTTGTCTATGGTGAAAAAGACAAAATAGAAGAAGGGAATGAAGTTGTGATGATTGCTAAGACAAGTGATGAATTAGTTTATGAAGCAATGGAAAAAGTAAAATCTATGCATAGTTATGAATGTCCTTGTATATTAGTATTACCTGTTGAAACAGCAAATAAAGAATATGTAGAATGGGTAAATAGCGTTACAAAGAATTAAATTTATTTACCATACAAAACAGGAAGATCTTCAATTCTTAAAAGAGCATCCCTAATAATTTCATTACCAACAAAATCTCTTGCAAATCTATCCTTTGCAGCATCGATTTCTAAAGGTTTCTTATATGATCTTTGAGTTGCAAGTGCATCAAAAATGTCACAAGCACATAATACTTGAGCCCCTTCAAAAGTAAATGAAGAACCATGCCTTCTTTCTGCACCAGAATAATCATGGCCATTACCATTATAAGAATCTCGGGGATATCTATTTCTACCAAATTCATGATGTGCAACAGCCATCCATGCAACTTCTTCTGGCAAGTCCCATTTTTTAATAAGATCATAACTTCTCTTAGGGTGTGTTCTTACAACATCCATTTCATCATCTGTTAAATCTCCAGATTTATTTGTAATATCTGAGATTTCTACTTTTCCAATATCATGTAATAACCCCGCCATACCTAATAAATATTGTTCAGAATTATCAAAACCTGCTTCTCGACCCATTAAAAAACCTAATTGAAAAACACCATAACTATGACCATATTCAGTCATACATCTAGTTCTAAGCTGATTAAGTAATAGATTAACTGCAGGTACATTTACTAAATCTAACAGTAGTTCTTGAGGTTTCATAAAAGAAAGAAATGCAAAAGGGTTTATAAGCCTTGCCACAGTTGTTTATAAAGGAAAGGACAATCAATACAAAAAATCAAAAACAGAATGAAAAATCACTTACTTTCTCTTTCCTTTCTCTAATCCAATTTTTGCTTTCATCATATTATGCATTCTTTTAAGGAATTCTACTTTTTCTTCTATCCTTAAAATATCAGCATGACCCATAAAAGCTAAGTTAAATGCAAAAGGTGTTGGTATTTTAGTGTGAATCTCTTTAACAACTATTTTTTTGTCTTCAATTCCTTTAATTATTTTTTTTGCATTATCAATATCCATTAAATCTTCTAAAACTTCTCTTCTTGCTTCTTTTAGAATAGAAAAATCATCACTAATTCTTCTTACAGCACTAATTAACAACATGGAACTTACTTGTTGTCTTCCCACTCTTTTTGTCCTGCCTTTATAGTTTCTTAAAATCATAAATGATCTACCTGCACAATGCCTAAATCTTCTTTTCAAAACTTCTGTTTTATCAATTGCGTTTTTCATGATTAAATCTAATTTATCAGCCTTTAACAATTTAAACGCACTTAAAGGATGAATTGTTTTCTCAGCTGATAAATAAAAACCATTATCACTAATTCCCATCTCAACATCATTATGTTGTGTCCTAGAAATAGCAAGAGCAATTGCTCTGCTTAAAACATCATTAACTCTCCTTCCAAATAAAGAATGAAAAATAATCTTTTTTCCATTTTCATCTTGATAATGTTCAATTAATATTTTTCTGTTGTTAGGAATCTCCTGTACATAGTCAAACTGATCTTTAAAATATTCATAAATAGCATTTGCCCCATTTTTGTCGACATGAAGATAAGAATTAATAAATGCTAAAATTTCTTTTTTTGTTTGTTTTTTTCTTAACTTTTCCTGCATTAATTTTCTAAATCTGCCTATTTCAACAGCAAGATCAAAACTTAAAGGTAACATTTCACTAAACCATGCAGGAATATTAGGAGGTCTTTGATAAGCTGCTTTAACAAATGCAGACATGCCTCGTGCATATAAAAATTCATATTGGCTTCCACCTAAAACAAAAACATCTCCTCGTTTTAGTTTTTCTAAGAAACCTTCATCTAGTTTTCCAATAATTGCATCACCACATTTAACAGTAACAAAACTTTCATCTGGAATAGTTCCAATATTGGTCATGTAAATAACTCTACTCATAATACCTTTTTTACCCATCTCTCCTGATTCTTCATCATACCAGATTTTAGCATAAACATGCCTGTCTTCAAGAGAAGCATATTTCCCACTCAAAAATTTAACTACTTCAATATAATCTGTTTTAGAAAGATCTTTATAGCAATAACTTTTCTTAATTATTTTATAAAGTTCATTAACATTCCATTTTTGTTCTAAACAAAAACCATGTATTTGTTGAGCTAAAACATCTAATGCATTTGTTGGAATATGAATACGATCTATCTTTTTATCAATTGCAGATTTCAAAAGAACAGAACACTCAACTAAATCATCTCTATCAAGAACAATAATTCTTCCTTTCGTTGTTTCATTTAGTTTATGACCACTTCTTCCTATTCTTTGTAATGCTCTTGCAACTGATTTTGGAGAGCCTAGACAAATAACTAAATCAATGTAACCAATATCAATACCTAATTCTAAAGATGTTGAGCTAACACAAACTTTTAATTCACCATCTCTTAATTGTTTTTCAATCTTTCTTCTATGAGGAGCACTAAGACTTCCATGGTGTGCTCCAATATTTTCTAAATATTTCCCAGGAAACTTTTCTTTAAGATGATCAATAACTCTTTCAGTAGCACTTCTTGTATTCGTGAAAATTAAGGTAGATTTATGTTTCTGAACAAGTTTATTAATTAATTCATACATTGAATGATGCATTAATCCATGTTCAACACCAATTAAATCTGGCAGAGGACAAATTACTTTAAGATCCATTTGTTTAATAAATTGAACATCTACTATCTTACATTCTCGTTTAGGACCAACAAGATAACCAGCTATCTCTTCTAATGGAGCAATTGTTGCGCTAAGGCCTACTCTTGTCAAGTGAGGAGAAATATTAGAAAGCCGTTCCATTGAAAGTGAAAGATGAACTCCCCTTTTGTTATCTGCTAATGCATGGATCTCATCAACAATCATCCAATCTACTTTTCTAAGATGTTCTCTAAATTTAGGAGCAGTTAACATTAGTGCTAAGCTTTCAGGAGTTGTGATTAAAATGTGAGGAGGATTTTTCAACATCTTTTGTTTTTCATAAGGTGTAGTATCACCTGTTCTTACTCCTACTCTAATACCTAATTTTCCTTTTTCTTTACCATTTGCTTTAGAATTAACTCCGATACCTTCTTTTTCAGCTAATGCTTCCATTTCTTGAAGCGGCTCAACAAGATTTTTTTGAATATCATTATTCAATGCTTTCAAAGGAGAGATATAAATACAATAAACACGATCTTCTAGAATTCCTTTTTCATGAGAATCTATTAATTCATTTAATATTGACAAGAACCCAGTTAATGTTTTTGTAGCTCCTGTGGGGGCGGACACTAATATATTTTGCCGGGAATGAATCTCCATAACACCAAATGTTTGTGGTAATGAAAAAGACTTAAATCTACTATAAAACCATTTTTTAACCAATGGATGTAAAATATGATCAATTTCCTTTGGTTTATTTGGCTTTTTCTTGTATCTGATTAAAGGTTTTTGTAGTTTTGGCATGAGAATACAAAAGAACGGTTTTGGGTTTAAAAATCTTGGGAATTTATTGTTTTCCCCTTTAAATTAAAAAAAAGAAAATTCTTAGTGAAAAAGGAGCATCCGCCATTGTTTAAGAGTTCCATATTTAGTTAATTAGATACAAAAAAATAGTTAAACATAGGCGCTAGAGGGGAAAAGGTGAGAACCTGACTTACTAGGGCCTACGTTTAACTATTGTACTTATGATCATCATTACAAAAAACTCATTGTTAATGTAAGATTATTCATCCATTTATCATTACTCCTTGATACAGGCATGTAATTAATTACATTGGATGATGAAGGGGAGTTATAACTAATATTTGGTTGGTATAAGCTTTGATATTGATTTTGGTTTACATGATACATTTTTTCACCTCCACAAAAAGATTATAATTTTAAAAATACAAAAAAAAGAAAAAAAGAAAAACAATTTTAGTTAACAACATCCAGGTCCATTCATGATTTCACCTCCATTTGTGTTTTTGTGTCTGGGTGGGCAGGGTATATAATGACACATCAGCATATATTATTTGATTAAGATCATAGATTAAATTATAAATACTAACAAAATCTATTTTTGCAGCGTCTTTTATTGTATTATTGGAAGCAACATGTTGCCCAATACCAATAATTCCATGATCAAGTAAAATTGAAACAGATTCAGGAGATTTTTTTATAACATCTGATAATAACATTTCTTTTTTAACACCATAACTTTTTGACATCTTTATCGCCTCCATCTAAACTCTATACCCTATTACGCAACAAAATGATATAAAATTAACCCCTTTGAGATATAAGCATAGCTGTTGAAAAGACATATAATAAAGGAAAAACATTTAAATACCCCTGCGTTATCTAATATAATAAAAGAATCCCGTTTAGTTATAATGTAAACAGAGATTACAATTTAAAACAAACACAAGGTGATAATCATGAATAAAAAAACAAAAACATTTGCAAAAATTGATGAATATAAGAAAAAAACACAATTTGATGAAAAATTAGGGTTAGATGAGAGAGATAATGTTATATTAAGCATGTTACAAAAAAATCCAGAGACATCTCAAGATGAAATTGCAAAGAAAATAAAATTATCTCAACCATCTGTTGGTGCAAGAATTAGAAAATTACAAGAAAAAGGAATTTTACATAATGTCAATGGTGTTAATTTTAAAACAGTTGATCTGCATTTAGCAAAAATTGATGTAAATGCAACAGATACAAAAGCAATCATTGATGAATTCAAATATTGCCCATTCTTTGTAAATGCATTAGTAACATCTGGAAGACATAATGTTTGTTTATTTTTTACTGCAACAGACCTAAAAAGATTAGAAGGAATTGTCAATCACCATCTTAGAGGCAACCCAAAAGTAAAAGAAGTTGAAGTAAACATTGTTGTAACTTCTGCAAAAGACTTTGTACTACCAATGAACATGGATTATGAAGGACATAAGTTATGTGATCAAGACTGTATGGAATCAATTGATTAAGTTACTAGAATCTACTGGAATATTTCCGGGAATTATTTATTCTTTAAATATTATTTCCGGCTCTCGGCGGAAATTCTTTGATTTTTCTTAGTAAATAGTTATTAAGGTTAAAATCTATATAGTTAAGTTATGTGTAAAGAAAAAATAAAAGGAATTTGTAAAGACCATTATACTAAAAAATGTGAAGTTTCTATTATTCAATTAGTTAATCATGTGGGTGAAAAGTTTAAGGTTACAAAAAGAGTGCCTGAATTAAATACAGCTGAAACTAAGATTTTTAGATCAAAAAAAGAAGCCATAGGGCAATTTGAGGAATGGTTAGAATGAATCATTAATCTTTGTTTTAAGAATTTTTTGTAATTCAGGTTGATTAAAATGATAAACATCAGGAATATTCAAAGAAATAATACGCTTTTGCATGTATTGTTTAGGAAATCTTTTAGCAATTTCAGTTCTTTGCTTGTTTTCCATAACAAAAACAGTGTCTGCCCAAGAAATCTGTTTTTCATTAAGTGGTTTTTCATTGAAAAGACCAGCAGATTTAGTTTTAAATCTATTCTTAAACAGTTCTTCAGCCGTTTTGCTTCTATTTTGATTTTGATTACATACAAAAAGTGCTTTCATGAGAAGTATAAGGTTATTAGAGAATATAAATTTTACTGAAAAAAGGTGGAAAAGAGTGAAAGAAAACTTTATCCTAAAAACTGCATTCATCATCTCTGTATTAGGAATAGTTTTACTATACTTATTTGTAGATCAATTAATCCTACCAGAAACTAGATTAAATGAAACAATTGAAGACGAAAGTTTAATTAAAATAATTGGAAATATTAACAAAATCACAATTAAAAACTCAACTACAGAAAATAAAACCTTTTCTATTATTCAAGTTGAACAAAGAAATATTATTTCTGTTTATGTAGATAAAGAATTAAATGTAACAGAAGGATCAAACATTGAAATTATTGGGAAGAAACAAGGTGATTTAGTATTTGCTGAAGAAATTAGTGGATGATTAAGTTATAAGTAAGAAGTTATAAGTGGGTTATAAGTAATTTTGTTTTGAGTCGTGGGTTTTGGGTTCTGAGTGGGTTAGCAGTAGTGAGTTTTGAGTCTTGTTGAGTTTTCTCAATACTAATTAACACATAACCAAATCTCATAACAAATCTACTCAGAACCAACCCATTACCCAGAACTCAAAACCCATTACCTACTTATTAACTACAAACCCACTTATGACTTACAATTTAGAACTACTTACTTAATTATAATTTACTCTTAACTGCTTTATCAGAAATAATTGCACTATTCCCTGCTTTATCCTCAATAATAATCTTAATTTCTCCCCTTCCCCATAATGTGTCTTGAACTTTCTTTAACATGTTCTTTGCTTTTTTCCTGTCTGTTTTTTCTTCTGAATCATCTCTTGCTTTCTCTAACATAACTTTTACTCTGTTTAAAATGCCTTCAACATTTGTAACATAACCATTTGCTGCAGGACCAGATTCAATTGTCATAATTCTTGGAATTTTAACAGTTGCCTCTGCACTTTTTACAACCCTTACTTTAAGATCTTCTTCAGATTTCACATCAAATGAATACTTACAAGGATCTTTATGATCGGCACATTCAATATCTGCTTTATGATATTTACAATCTGCATTAGAACAAGACATTGAGAATAAAAAAACTTTACCAAAGTAAGGAATATCTTTCTCACTTTCCATAAGAGTCATAGTATTCTTACCACACATAGGACATTTTTGATTACCTAAAATATCCATTTTATCTGTTTCAGATGCTTGAATTGTTTTTTTTTCACTCATGTTTTTCACAAAATCCTATGGGTTTAAATACTTTTTTATTTAGTTTTAATTTAATTCTGAGTTTATTTTTTTCTGATTTTATTTAATTATGATTTATTTATTGTTAACCCTATTACTTTAAAAAATTACTAAAATCAGTTCAAATTAACCCCGTTTTTAGAGAATTCAGCTTTTGTACATATACTGGAACTCGTTTCTTTTTCCAGTGTTCTTGTACTTTACTAGCTGAGACTTTCTTAGCTTTTTTAGGCTCATTGTTACAGATCCAATACTAACATTGATATTTTGAGATATCTGCTTGGATGTAAACCATTTGCCCTTATTAGCCTTTAGGAAATTATATACTTCTTGTTGTCCCATTTTAAAGCATAGGTGTGTCCCATACTATATAAACCTTTGCCTTTAATAATATACATTTATAAAAGATACCATATTTAAGGGGTAAAAGGGCTGAGAGTGGAAAATTGAATAGTCTTGGGTTGTGAGTTATGTGTTCTGAGTTGGTTATCAGTAAGTAGTTATGAGTATCGTTGAATTTTTCTCAAAACTAATATACTCAAAACCAACTCATTACCCAATACCCATTACTCAGAACTAATTTCTACTTCATCAACAAACCAGCTAACTTTCTATGTGATTTAAGACCATTTGTTAGTTGTTTATCAAATAATTCATCTCTTGCTTCCATGATAGAATCTAATAATTCAATGCTTGTTTGTGCATTAGCAAAAGGAATATCATTATTTGCTACTGTAAATTGTGATTTAATCTCACTTTCTCTTAGTTTTATTTCTCTTTTTAATTCCATTTTACATCTGTTAATTAGTGCTTGTTTATATGGTTTTTGAATAAGGACTAATTATTAGATCCATAAATAAAGATTTCTTCCTTAAACATTCTTTTCTTTCTTTTATAATTCACTTTCAAGCCTGCATTCTTAAACAAGTTCTTAACTTTTTTCTCATTTTCAGTAATTAAAGCATTTGGAGTAACATTAAGCACATGATTCTTTATATAAAAGCAAAACTTAGCATTTTTATTTAATCTTTGTTTTAGATGCTTTAGGAAAAGAGGAAGATTTTCAATATAACCTAGTGTATTAAATGAAACAAACACATCACTTTTTTTCACTTTAGAAGATAATTTCCATGATTTTCTATAATGTACTTTTATTCTTTTTCTATGTTTACTATCCATTAATTTAAGATATTTCTTAAAATGGTTTAATTCATTCTTTGATGTGTCTATTGCAGAGATCTCTTTGTACTCTAATCCTTTTTCAACAATTCTTTTAATAAAAACACCGGTCCTACAATCAAAATCAACTAATCTTTTCTTAGAATTAAACGGACCAACCAACATTATTATTTTATCAAACAACCTATTACTCATTGGATTTTTTTTATGATAATGATGATGCATTTTTGCCATTAATTCTCGTCTTAAATGAACATATTTAGGATCATAAAATAATTCAATTGCAAAATAAGCAGGAATACCAAACACAATCAAAGAGATAGATATTTTAAGCATCTCCATTGCCCCATGTGTTTCCTTGATAAACATTACTAACAAAAAGATCATAAAAAATATTGTAAACAAAGGTCCTATTTTTCCAAATATAACTCTGTATGGTCTTGGTTGATCTGGTTTTTTGAATCTTAAAATAATAACACTAAGTAATACTGCTGAATAAACAATTAATATCAAAGGAATCAAAATATGTAAAAGAGTTTCATAAGAACCTGCCCCCACAATAACTAATATTGAAACAACTAATGCTTGAAAAATAATTGAAACATAAGGGCTTTTATGTTTTGGATCAATTTTGGCAAACTGAGTAAAGAATAATTTATCCTCTGCCAAAGACATTAGTAAACGAGGAGCCGTTACAATCCAGCCAGCAGTTGCACCAATAACAGAAACAAAGATTAAGAAAGTAAATATAAGTCCACCAACAAATCCAAAATGAGCAGCCCCCAAATCTCTTAAAGGAGCGGTTGATTCCGCATAGTCTGCCCAAGGAATCGTACCCATTGCTGTAAATGCAAGAAGAAATGCTAGTACTGAAATAACAATTGTTCCATAAATTAATGCCTTAGGCATTACCTTTGTAGGGTTTTTTGTTTCTGCAGATAGAAAAATAGCACTTTCCCATCCAAAAAAAGTTTCAGCAATGAAAAATATTGCTAGCAGAATACTCATTGATGGTAATACAAAAAATGGTTTAAAATTTTCAGGGTTAAAATTAAGAAACCCAGGAATAATTATTGCAATAACTGCAACAAGAGTAATAAGAGCAAAGGTTACTAATACAACAGTAGAAGTTTGCATCCCCCTAAGTGCAACAAGACTAAAAAGAACTATTAAAAATATAGCAACAGGAACGTATGTAAAAGAATAGTCTATAGGAATAAGATATTGTAATGCCCCTAATAACAACATTGCGATTGTAACACTTCCTGCAATTGAAGTTGTCCAACCTATAACAAAAGACCAAAATCTTCCATAAGCTTGTTTTGCAAATTCATAAACTCCGCCTGCTTTTGGAAACATTGATGTTAATTCAGCAAAACACATTGCAATATAAACAGAAATTAATGAGAGTATTGCCCAAGATATTAAAGAAGCAGGGCCTGCATGTTTTGCACCAGCAGAAGTTAAAAACCAAATACCAGTTCCCATGATTGAGTTTATTGTAATAAGTAAGATAACTCTAAAACTTAATACACCCTTCATTTGTTTTTCATGAGGTTGAACTTTTCTTATCTTTGCTTTTTTAACATGTTTTCTAAATCTTAAAAATCTTGGGGCTCTTGCAGCAAATCTTAATAGCCTAATGAATTTTGCATATCTTGCAAATTTAGCAAACCTTGAAACTCTTGCAATTATTCTAACTCCTCTTAAAGCTCTTATCATTGTAAGACCTTCAAGTCCTAAGAAAATTAAGTTAAAAGGTATTGTTGCAATGATATCTAAATAATGCTTTTTTATGTATGGAATTAAATGAGGTGTTTCAAACCATCTAAAATATAAGTCAATTGCAAAAATAATAATTACAAATAAATCAAAAAAGTCAATAAAAATAGACATTCCCTGGCTAAATCCATAAAAAAGTTCAATTATAGTAACAATAAGAAGCAGAACTAATGATGGTGGAATTAATAAATTTACAAATGCATCTAATTCATTATTTGAATTGTTTTTTTTCATGTTCTTTTCTTAGATTTCTTAACTTTCACTTTTTTCTTTTTTACTGATTTGTTTTTATTTGTTTTTTTAGCTTTAGTTTTTTGATTTAGATTTATTTTTCTCCTAATCTCTTTCTTGTTATTACTCCTTTTAATAGTTTTCTTTTTTTTGATTACTTTTCTTTTTTTATTCTTTAGTTTTCTTTTAGTTGGTTTCTTCTTTACTTTCTTTTTTTTTCTTACTTTTTTAAGTGCAAACAAAGGAAATAATCTGTGTAATCGAAGAAGCCTAGGAATTCTTGTAAATAATCTAATAAATCTTTGACTCTTAAAATATTTGGTAATTCTCTCAAACTTAAACGTTTCAGCAGCAACTTTCTCGGCTTCAATTGATCTTGCAGCAATCTTCTCTGCTTCTAATGTTCTTGTTGCTAATCTTTCTGTATCAACTACAATGTGGGTAGCTGTTTGTGCAGTCCCAACTTCTCTAGCTAAAGCACCAGCAATAAAACCTAAAGGCAAAACAGCAATTATATCTAGGAAATATGTTTTAATAAATTTCCATGATGTTGCTTTCTTGAAGAAATTAAAATAAAGATCAATAATAAAACATCCAATAATTGTTTGGTCAATTAAAACAATTTCATGATGATAATGGTGAGCAAACTCTGCCATCACATCTAAAAAATGCCATTCTGTGTGAAACCAAGATTCAAGTAAACCATTAATACCATGGCCAAGCTCAGCAACAATTATGAATAATAAAATTAATACTAACCAAGGAATTGCTTTTTCAATAAAATGCTCTAACCACCCAAATCGTTTATGATTAAATAAAAGAATTTTTCGTTTCCAATTTGGAAGATCATCATATTCAATATGTTTTCTTCTGTGAAAATGATGTAAAAGTTTAGTATGTGCTTTTTTAGTATTATGTGTTATATGATGATGCCACTTTTTAGGTTTAGATTTACTTTGAAAACTAGATCTAGCATTATTACCTCTTTTTTTAGTCATACATGCATTTTTAGAACTTCTTGTTTATATAATTATTGTTAAAATACTTAGAAAACTATAGTAAAGGATTACTATTTACAGCTCTATACTCGCTAGTATTACAGGTAGGGCACTTAAAGTGGTTATACCATTTACCACTAAAGTTGATTTTACCATGCTGACTAAGAGCAACATTACAATTTCTACAGATAACGTTCATAGGTATATGTAGCAGTAGAAAGTATATAAATATTCGCTATAGAAATTATATAAAAGTAATTAGTAGCTAGAATAGAGCTTAAGAAAATATTGACTACAATTAGTCAATATTTAACTCAAAACCACTAATCTCTTTAGTAACCACAAACTTTATAATAAATGCTTCAGAAACTAGCACTTTATATGGAAAAAAAAGAAAATCCCAAAAAAAGTTTTCTTAAGAAACTATGGTGGTTTATTTGGGAAGATGATAGTATTTGGAGTTGGATTATTAACATATTACTTGCATTTATCTTAATCAAGTTCCTTGTTTATCCAGGATTAGGATTAGTATTTGGAACTCAATATCCAATTGTAGCTGTTGTTTCAGGAAGTATGGAACACGATGGTAACTTCGAGACATGGTGGGAAAGCCCGGCAGCATGTGCAGAAATTTGTACCCAAGAAAAATGGTACAATGAGTTTGAAATAGAAAAAGAGGAGTTTAAAGATTTTAAATTCAAAAATGGCTTTAACAAAGGAGACATAATGTTTCTTAGAAAAGCAAATCCTAAAAAATTAAAAATTGGAGATGTACTTGTGTTTCAATCACCGTACAGACCAGAACCAATCATACATAGAATTGTTAAAATAACAGAAGAAAATGAAATTAAAGTTTACCAAACCAAAGGTGATCATAATGTTGCCTCTGGAAAACATGATTTCAAGATTACTGAAGGACAGCTCCTCGGTAAAGCTTGGTTTAGAGCACCATTTTTAGGATGGATAAAAATAGGTTTTGTTAAATTAATGTCACTAGTTGGCATTCAAATAATGTAGAGAAGGTGAAAAAATGTTTTGTCCAAAATGCGGATCAATATTAATACCAAAAAATGATGGAAATAAGAAAATATTACATTGCAAATGTGGTCACAATAATGCAGAAGACATTAAAGACATGAAGTTTACAGAAACTTTAGGAAATGAAAAGAAAATTGAAGTTGTGGATAAGGAAATTGAAACTCATCCATTAACAGAAGTAGAATGTCCAAAATGTCATCATAGAGAAGCAAGATATTGGACCCAACAAACAAGAGCTAGTGATGAACCAGAAACAAAGTTCTACAAATGTGAGAAATGTAAACATATTTGGAGAGATTATAGTTAAGGATATTATTTTTATTTCTATTTTTTAACATAAAAACACAAGTTATATAAACTAGTATAGCCATTAGTATACTGTATGTGGAAAACAGTTTTAGAAGCAGAAGATGTGTTAATATACGAGAAAGCACTAGCTAAGCTACTTGTAAGAATAGAAGCTAGGAAAGAAAATGGGGGGCCTTGGATTCTCTATAAGAAGTATTCTACACCTAATAACACCATAAACTACACTGAAGATTTTAGCTGTAAAACACTAGAAGAAGTCAATGAATTAATTGAATGCTTACAAAATTCTAGAATGAAGACCATTCAAGAGATAACAGAATTAAAATTAGCTAAAAACAAAGATATTGAGATTAATATTAAGAGAAATTTCAGAGATTATAATTGTGAAGGATGGATGTTTAGTATAAATGATGGAGAATTCTGCAATAAGATATTTGTAAGGGAAAAAGAATGTATTGAAGCAGATGTTATACTAAACGATTTATACAGACCACTAGAAGGAAAAATAGTCCATAAATTAGTAGATATTCTTGGTATAAGTGATGAATTAACTAAAACAAAAATAGTAGTACACTATTGTAGTTCTAAATCAAAGTATTTTGTTGAAGAAGGTTATTTAGAAGAGACGCAGAAAGTTTGATTTATTTCTTTTATTAAATTTCGTTGTTATAATTAGCAATAGATAAACAAAAAACAACAACAACATTGGCATGGACGGACTTTACTGTGTAAAGTCCTACTCGCCTCGTAAACTCGACTCGCCCAGCCATGTTATTGTTTTTTGTATAAAAGAGTTAAATTAAAAAGCTCTACAACACTAGGGCGAAGCCAATGTCACTCACAAAAATTCTTTTCACAATGCCAAATACTACTTTCAAGTGATAAAGAAGAAAAGATTTATAAACAGAAAGAAAGTCTAGAAAAGAATGGCTTCAATTACAGAGACAGCAGAGTATAAAGCAGAGAAGAAGTTTGGTGGTCCAAAGTTTGCAGAACTTAAACTATTAGAAAGAGTTAGAGATGACCATGAAACAAAAAGAAGAGGAATTGAATTTAGAACAATTCCTGAGTTCTATTCTCCTGGTTTTGGACTATGGAGAAGTATGATGAGTAATGGTTTATCTCCTTGGCTAAAAGATGCAAGAATGCACATGGGAAATGTATGGCAAGCATATGACCAAGTAATAAGAGGAGAAAGCATTGATGAATCTGTATTAGGAAAAGCACATGATTTCTTTGGATTAAGAACGTATGAAGGTAAACATTTTGAGGCCTTTGGTGAGAATGAATTTCGTAATAGAAATTTGGGAAAGATCAAAAGATTCATTAATGAAAATTCAAAACATGTAAGGGAAACAAGAAATTTTCTGGAAAGAATAGACTCAAGAACTCTTCTGTATCGTTCAAGCATGGGAATTGAAGATAAACTAAAAGGAACACAAGGATTATTTGAAACATATTCAACAGGAGGTTTTTCTTGGAAACCAGAACAAGCTGCCAGACATATTGATACTTTCTTAAATGCAAATCTAGCAACTTCAATTTTTGAACAAAGACCAACTCAAATGAATTATATTTTATGTGGTTACATTAAAAGTACTTCTGGTGGTGTATGTCTAAGTTCTATTAATGGAAAAGGACAACACTATGTTGAACTAGCTCATGATGCATCAAAAATAACAACAGGAAGTATGGCTGGTAGCATTAATCAAATTATAGGAAACAGCGAAGAATTTGAAATTCGTTATGCATCTAATGACAGAGCAAATAAATATGAATTACCAAAACAAAATATAAATGGAACACAATCATTTAGTTCAGAAACACAAGTTAGAAATCTTCTAAAAGTAATAGATTATCTTGAAGAATTATATGGAACTAATGTTGATGTTGAATTTTTATTTGAAGAAGGTGAAGAGGTTCCAACTATTCTGCAGATAAGAGAATCTCCTATTAAAAGATCAGATAATCCAATAACAGATGAGGAATGGAATTCTGCTGACTATCAAGTTCCATTAGTTATTAAACCAGGGGAATTTTTAGGAATTGTTATCAATTCCCAGTCATATGAAAATCATATCCATGATTACAAATCAGAACAAATAGCTGAATTAAAAAAATGTGACCAAAAAAATCCAGATGGTTATGCATATTCTTGTCTTCTTGGAACAATTAGTGGACATACAGATGTCTCTTTAGGGAAATATAAAGTCCATGGAAGACCAATTGATATAGTTACAAGTATTAGTAAAAACTGCAAAGTGCTCATAAATGATTACGATATTCTAAACAAAGGTGGACATTTTCATCTAAGATTAACTGATCAAGGACATCCAGAATTTTACATGTCAATGCCTAATTTTAATGTCCCAGATGGTACAAGAATACATGCTAGAAGTGATGGGTATCGTGGTATTATTAATGTTGTAAAGTAATTTATTCTAAACAAAACATATAAATAGTAAAAGAATTAATTCTAATAATATTAAGGAGGTGTTTATTATGGGATGTGTTACTGTACCTGCAGCAGCTGCAGTTGTTCATTATTTTATGAGGAAGAATAAACCAGAATGGAAAATTAGCCAGAAACATAAATGGTTAAACTTACTATTAGCAGGGGGAGCTATCTTTGGAATTGTTGATCATGCATGGAATGGAGAATTGTTCATGATTAGTCCTAATTTATTTTCTGATCTGATGTTAGGAGTTGTAATTACTGGAATTATTTACTTAGCATGGTTATATGTTGTACATAGTTCTAAAGCAGATGCAATAAAAACAAAAGAACCAGTTCCAGTTAAAGCTGAGAATTAATTTTTTATTTTTTTAATGAAATGCATTAGCAGTTCTTTGAATAATTGGTGTATATTCAGTTGTTTTATTTTTTGCAAATCCAATTGCTTTACTTCCTAAATCTTTAAGTCTGTCTGTGATAGAAAATTGTGCAGTTGTACTTTCATCACTAGAACTTCCTTTTTTCCCTTCTTTTGTTTTATTATATAAATCTCTAGCTGAATCAATTGTTCCATATGCATTCCATAATGTAATTGCACTATCAAAAACTGCTAGTCCAATATTTTCACCAGTTGGACTTTCTATAGCATTTGTAACAGATGGAAGAGTTACTGCTCCTGTTAATAATGTTATTCCAGCATTTATTCCAAGATAACTACCACCTTTAAAACCAGGTTTTAATATCATTGCTAAGCCTATCATTCCTCGATAAGCAGCACCTTCAGGAGAATAGGGACTTTGTGGGTCTATAATATGATTATAAAAATTAGATGTAAAAAAAGTAACTGCCATACCTGAATTTAAAACACCTGTTACTACATCTACAATATTTTTAACTTTCTCTTTAGTTGGCATAAATTAAAGAAACTTAATAGCTTATTTAAATCTTCTGAAGCTAAATGTTAAATTAGAACTTTTTTATAACCTAGTTGTGATTAATAAAGAAAAATAGCCCCGCCCGGACTTTCAGTCTAAAAGGGCGAACCTTAAAGATATTTGAACCGAGGTCCCAGGACATTCCCAGGGGAAACACAGAAAAATCCACTTTTCCGCCTTCCAAAATCCAGGATGATGGGCCACTACACTACGGGGCTATCTAAGGCAATGAAAGTAGTGGATTATTTAAAAACTTTTTGGTAAAAAAGGTTTGGAGTTCACTCCAAAAGATTTCTGTTAAAAGGTATACTTATTAGGAAGAATCTATAATAATTACTTGAATTTAAACAACTTTGCAGGTCTATGGGAAACTCCTTTTTCTAGTTTATTTGTTTCTTCAACAATGCCTGAGTTGATTAGTTTCTTTCTGAAGTTTCTGTTGTCATATTCTTTTTCTTCAATTAGTTCATATACCTCTTGAAGTTTGTTTATTGGAAAATGTTTTGGCATGAAATGCTTTACAACAGAGGAATTTAGATTATCTTTAAGATATTGGAAAGCATGTTCAATTATTATTTTGTGGTCAAAAGCTAAGTCTCTCAGAGAATTGTAGTCGTACCATCTAACAATATCTTTAACTCTTTCTTGATTTATCAAAGAAACAAAACCAATTGAAACAATTCTGTTTCTTGGATCTCTATCTGGATGAGTAAAAGTATGAAATTGTTTCATGAATAAATTATCTGAGCCAACTAGTTCCTTTAATTTTCTTTTCAAAGTTTGTTCTGCTCTTTCTTCTCCCAATAATAAACCACCAGGTAATTCTTTTTTACCTTGGAAAGGAGACTTTTCTCTAATATGTAATAGAACTTTAAGTTTTGCATCGTGGATTGTGAAAATTACAGGGTCAATTGCAATTTTTGACATTTCATATGTTTTTTTACCCATTTTCTCTAATTTTACCCCTTTTTTTCTATTATAGTGTCTTCCCTTTATAAATGTTACGTCCTTGATACGCTATCTTTACGTACTATTTACGTAAACTTTAAATAGTAGTAACGTTTACTAAGTATTGTTCGCGTCAAAAGTACGTGAAGTAAAGATAAACAAGATGGAGGGAAACAAAATGGCAAGAAAAAAAATAGCAGAAATATTCAAGTACTTTGTGTTAGCAAATGGAGATGGATATAAAACAAAAAACATGGAATTTGAGGATTGTAAATATTTTGCAGATAGAGAAAGTGCACAAGTTTATGCAATGCAACATTTGCCAGCAATCATTGCAAAAACAGGATCATTAAAACCAGGGGAAGAAAGTCTTGTTCGTGATAGAAAATTACCATATATTGTGGCTGCTGAAAAAACAATTTATCACAGATACATGGGAGAATCAGATGGAACAAGTGTTGGATATGAAGCATCAAGATGTAGTGCAAAAAATCTTGAAAAAACAATAGATGAAATAACTGGGCCTTGTAATGAAAGAGTTTTTGCTGGGCTTGAAATGAGGTTGACTTAAAATGGATGGAAAATATTTCGTATTATACAAAAGGGATCAAAAGTCAGAACACATGGACAAAGTAAAAGGTAGAATGCTTTATGATAAGATTGAAGAGTTTGCAGATAGAGAAAAAGCTCTTGAATATGCTTTATCTAATTTGCAGGACACACCAATCTTAGCAAAAACAATTAAGTCGCCACAGGATTTTAATGCAGAAGCAAGTTATGTTGTTGCAGCTTATTTTGGAAGTAAGTATGGATACACAGACTATGGTGGAGATTACAATGATGTGCCAACACATGAAGTTGTAAGAACTAAATTAGGAAACCTTGATTCTGTTGTAGAAGAATTAGCAAGTGAAGGCCCTAATAGATTGTATTTAGGAATAGAAGAAAAATTAATCCCATCTGTTGTAGACAGAATCAACAGCGTGAATAATCAAGGGAATAGAAACAGAGATTACAGGTGATTACAATGATAATAGAATATTGTTCAGATGTGATTGCACTATACCAAAATAAGTTAGTGCTAATAGAAAGATTAGAAACAATAAAAGGAATTGCTTTACCTGGTGGTAGAAGAGATTTAATTGATGGGGAATTAGAAGATGTAGCGAGTTGTGCAATCCGAGAGTTTCAAGAAGAAACGGGATTAACATTAATCATTGGGGGAGAATTAGGAACTTATGACAAGCCAGGAAGAGATCCACGTGGACCAAAAATAAGTGATACTGTTTATGGCAGAGCATATGGTACAATCAAAGATGAGCCAGGAAAAACAAAAGTGTTTACAATTGAACCAGAAGGATTTCATAGATACAAAGGATTGTTTGTGTTTGATCATTATGATATGGTTAAAGATTGGTACAAAGAATGCAAAAAGTAAATTAGCTGATCAACAACAAAATATCTTCGCCATATTTGCTGATCTTTGCATAACCAAGACCATGAATGGAATTAAGTTCCTCAAGTGATGTTGGCATTTTATCCACAATATCAAATAGGGTTCTATCTGTAAGAACTCTGTATGCAGGAATATTATATTTTCTACTAAGTTCAAGACGCCACTCTTTCAAGCTTGCAATAATTTCAACACCTTTATTATTACTTGTCTTTTGAGTTTTATAAAGTTTAGAACCACCAACATGATTATTAGAAGTACTTGTTGATCTCTGATTTGTAATAATTGATTCTTGTTTGAGCATTGCAGTCATCTCTGGAGTAATAAAATAACTTGGTTTTGAACCAGAATAAGTTATTCTCAAACTTTTTCTTGCTCGACTCATACCAACATAAAATAATCTTCTTTCTTCTTCTTCTTTATCATATTCATGCACTTTAATCATCTCAACAACTGGATGTTCAGTTCCTTTACAAGGAAAATTTTGAGATGTTGCACCCATTAAAAACACTAATTCTGCTTCCATCCCTTTAATACCATGGATTGTTGCTAAAGTAATCTCATCTTGTTTTGCCATCACATTCATAGAAGCTTTCATTTCATCACTTCTTCTAATATGTTTAATGTTTTTTACTTTCATCAAATTAGAAAGGTCATTTAACAACCTATTAGTTCTAGCTAAAACAAAAATTTCATTCTTAGGAAGATTTGATGATTGAATCTCGTTTATTAAATAATCAAATTCTGCCATTTCTGAACTAAAATTAATTAATTTTAAATCTGGTGCACCTTCATTTACTGAATCTAAATCTGGAAGCTGCATTTTTTTTATTGCCTCATTAATAAGTCCAACAATTGGTTTAGTGGAACGATAATTTTTTGTTAAAGTAATCAGTTCACAACCAGGATATTTATCTTCAAACCCCAGAATATAAGACACATCAGAACCTCTCCATCCAAAAATTGATTGTCGTGGATCACCAACAGCAAACATATGTTTTGCATCAAGAATATCTAACAACTTAATTTGTGTTGAATTAACATCTTGATATTCATCTACTAAAATATAATCATATTGTGGAATTTTATCTTTATGATTTTCAAAAAGCCAGATTGCATCCATAATTTGATCTGCAAAATCTCTAAGACCATATTTTTTCATATATGCTCCAATATAAGTGCACACACCAAACATAAGATTAGCAGCAGCAGTGTGCTTATCATTAATTTCAGAAAACAATTCTCTGTCTATTGGTGTATTTTTAAATTTAAAATAATCTCTAACAAAAAAACAATCATTAGCAAAAACATTAGCAAGCTGTTCCATTGTTTTGCTTCGCATTTGCTGTGGGGAAAAATAAATTGATATTGCACGACCCATGGTTGTGTTTAGTTTCTCCAAAGCCCTATTTATCATTCTAACTTTATCACGATAATTAAGAACTCTTACTTCTTTATCGTATATTAAATCACTATTTCTTTTAAGAATTTTTTCACAAAAGGAATTAAAAGTTTCAACATTAATATCAAACAATCCGTTACCTTGAATTCTTGAAACCATTTCTTGCCTTGCTTTTCTAGTAAAAGTAATTGCTAATATCTTTTTAGGGTCAACTGAACAATATCTAACCAGAAATTCAATTCTTTTTGTAAGCACTGTAGTTTTTCCAGAGCCAGCACCAGCAATACAAAGTATATTCTTATTTTTTGAAATAATTGCTTTTTTTTGTAAATCATTATAATCAGAAAGAAATGATCCAAAAGCATCAAATATTTTTTTATCTTCCTCACTTATTTCTGTTTTTGCATGATTATAATTAAAACCCAATTTTTTTTTATAAAATTGTGGGTTTAAAATCTCTTCCCTTCCTTTATCTGATAACTCTAAAACTTTTAAGAATTTATTCCATGAAACAGATGCAAGAGATATAAGACCATTTAATATTAAAGAATCAATTAATTGCATTATTTCATCTTCACCATATGCAAGGCTTCCAAAGCTAGCTAATTCATTTAATTTATTCTTCTTAATAGATGGATTTGTTGCGATACCTGCAAGAAAGTCTGCTAAAAGCTTTTTACCTACACCAAAGGGAATTTCATGAAGTGCTTTAAGAATATTAATGTAATCCAGCTCTTTTTTATCCATGATTTAATGAAAAAAATGATGATTTAAGTATTTTTGTGTTCTTGACATTGCCAAATTATCTGAACAGCACATGACCGGGCCGGTTTTTAGCACCGAGAACTTAATAATAAATGCACGTTTGTTCTCGGTTCCGTACATAAATAAAATTTCATATTGTGCTAAAAACAAATAATGGCGTTGTCATGTGCCTTTAAGTTGACAATGTTGTGTTATATAGGTTAAAATATATAAACAGCAAAGAGAATTCCTATAAATATGATAACCTGTGATAAATGTAAAGGACAATGCTGTAAGACATTAGCTGTGCAATTAGAAACACCAACAACATATGATGACTATGAGGATATATTCTGGTATTTGTATCATGAAGGAGCATGGGTGTATATTGATATGGATGATGAATGGTGGATTCAGTTCCCTAGCAAATGCTCAAAATTAGATAAGAATGGATTATGTACAAAATATGAAAACAGGCCACCTGTTTGTAGAAAAGCAAAATTAGAAAATTGTGAAGTAAATAAAGAAGAAATTAAGATAATATTCAAGAATGAAGATGATTACAAGGATTACTTTGAATCAATAAAAGAAAAGTTTGAAAAGAAAAAAAATTCAAGAAAGTAAAATGTGCGGAATAATTGGGATATTCAATGCAAAGAATGCAAACAATAACATCAAAAAAGGGCTTAAGATAATTAAGAATAGAGGAAAAGATTATTATGGGATAGCTAATGAACTAGACTTTGATTATAAAAAAAAAATAGATCTTCTAAAGCTGCATTCAAATAATGAAAACGCAATTGGTCATTGTTTACATAGCATTGTATCATTCATACCACAACCATTAGTAAACAATAAATCAAAAAATAGATTTGTAATTAATTGTGAGATTTATAATTGGAAACATCTTAATAAAAAATACAAACTAAAAGCAGAAAATGATGCAGAAATGATGTTTAAGCTTATTGAAAAAAAAGGAAAAACAACAAAACAATTAGCAAGCCTCCTTAGAGAAGTTGATGGAGTGTATGCATTTGTATTCTGGAATGTAAAAAAGAAAATAGTATATGGTGCAAGAGACATTATTGGAATTAAGCCATTGTGTTTCTCAACTACACAAATTAGCGTTGATAAAAATAAGCTAAATAAATCATCCTTTGCATTCAGTAGTGAGATGAAAGTCTTAGAAGAGTTAGGATATAAAAATAATCAAGAATTAAATCCAAGAAAAATATTAATGTATAATCTAAAAACAAAAAAAGCAAGACAATCCAATAGACCATTTTTCAAAATAACACCAGTTAACAAAAAAACACATAAACAAATTAAAAAAGATGTTTTAGGATTAGCTGTAAATGCAGTTGCAAAAAGAATTCCTGACCAAAAGATAGGAATCTTATTTTCTGGAGGGATTGATTCAACATTTATTGCCTATGCTTGCAAAAAGTTAGGATTAAAACCTACCCTGTATACGTCTGTTCTTGATACTAAAAGTCAAGGATTAAACATGAAAACACCTGAAGACTTAATTTGGGCAAGAAAAGTTTCAAAGGCATTAGGATTTAAATTAAGAATTAACAAAATAAAATTAAGTGATGTCCCTAGATATTTAGAAAAAATAGTTCCATTAATAGAAGACAGTAATGTTGTTAAAGTTGGTGTTGGATTAACATTCTATGGTGCATGTGAATTAGCTAAGAAAGATAATGTTAAAGTCATTTTCTCTGGTCTTGGTAGTGAAGAAATCTTTGCAGGTTATAACAGACATAAAAAAAGCAATGACATAAACAAAGAATGTCTAAGTGGAATATTAAAGATCTATGAAAGAGATTTATACAGAGATGATGTTATTACAATGGATAACAAGATAGAATTAAGATTACCATTCCTAGATTTAGAATTAGTTAATTATGCATTAAAGATTCCAGTAAAATATAAATTAAAAGAAGATTCTTCTAAAGTTGTTAGTAATAAGATAATTATAAGAGAAGTTGCAAGAATGTTAGAGGTTCCAGAAGAGTTTGCAGAGAGAAAGAAAAAAGCAGCACAATATGGATCAAGTTTTGATAAAGCAATATCTAAATTAGCAAAAAGAAATAAATTCAAATTTAAATCAGAATATTTAGATTCATTTTCAGACAAAAAAATAATGAGATTAGGTGTATTATTCTCATCAGGAAAAGACTCACATTATGCAATGGAAATAATGCAAAAACAAAACTATGAAATCAGTTGTTTAATTACCCTAATTAGCAAGAATAAAGATAGTTATATGTTTCACACTCCTAATATTAATTTAGCAAAGATGCAAGCTAGTTGTTTAAAGTTACCATTAATTGAACAAACCACAGTAGGGGAAAAAGAAAAAGAACTAAAAGATCTAGAAAAAGCAATAAAAACTGCAAAAAATAAATATAAAATTGAAGGTATTGTAACGGGGGCAATATTTTCTACTTATCAAAGAGATAGAGTAGAAAAAATTTGTGATAAATTAGGATTAAAGATATTTTCCCCATTATGGCACATGAACCAAGAAACAGAAATGAGAGAATTAGTAAGAGAAGGCTATGAAATAATATTAGGTTCAATAGCAGCTGATGGTTTAACTAAAAAATGGTTAGGCAGGAAAGTTAGTGATAAAATGATTTCTGAATTAATTAAGATTCATGCAAAGAATAAAATTAATATTGCAGGAGAAGGTGGAGAATTTGAATCTTTAGTATTAGATTCTCCTATGTATAAGAAGAAAATTAAAATTGAAAAATTTGAAGTAAAGCTAGAGAATGAATGTACTGGAAAGTTCATTGTGAAGAAAGCTAAAATTGTAAAAAAGTAAGTAAAAGGGGCAAAAGTTTATAAATTAATTCTAACTAACTTGATAGAATGGTATTTGGTGTGGAAGTAGTTAAAATTGAGTCATGGCAAAGAAAACGTCGTGATGAGATTTACAAATTATTAAACAAGTATAGATTAGCTACAGCAATAACATTAGATGTAATTGATCTAGTATTTGGAAATATTCCTTTCTTAAACACAATTTGGGATTTTGTAACATGTGGTGTTTTACTTATTACATTAAAAAACAAATATTTAGCATTCTTTGCATTAGGAGAATTATTATTCCCTGGAATTGGTTTCTGGTCAAAAGAGATAGATGCCTTCATTCCATCCGCTACAATTCTTTATTTTGTTGATAAAGAAATGGGTAAATTTAAGATTATAAAACATCCATTTCATAAAGAATTTGTGATAAAGAAAAAGTAAGTTATGAGTAATGAGTCTTAAGTTCTGAGTGGGTTATCAGTAAGTAGTTGTGAGTATTGCTATATTTTCTCAATACTAATTTACTCAGAACCAACCCACTACCCAGAACTCAAAACCCATAACTATTTATTCAATGTCTCATGATACTCATTCCAACTCTTGACTGTTAAATCATCTTCACCATAATTACATATGGACTCAATAAATAACTTAGTACATTCAAGATTTGTAATTAAAGGAACAGAAAAATCAGCAGCCCCTCTTCTAATGATATAATCATTAGATAATTCTATCTTTTCATTACTTTTAGGAATGTTAATAACAAGATCAACTGCTTTATTCTTAATATAATCTAATACATTTGGTTTTTTATTATCTAAAGGCCAATGTAACATTTCTACATTAATACCATGCATTTTATAAAAATCCGTAGTTCCTCCAGTTCCATACAACACATAACCTTTTTTCTTTAATTGCTTAACTGAATCAAGTAATCTTGCTTTTTTCTTAACATCACCAGTTGAAAGTAAAATTGTTTCTTTTGGAATACTAAATCCAGTTGATAATAATGCTTTTAGAAATGCTTCTTGCAAATTATCACCCAAACAAGCAACTTCACCAGTTGAACTCATTTCAACACCTAACATCGGATCAGCACCTCTCAACCTAGTAAATGAGAATTGAGGTGCTTTAACTCCAACATATTCTAAATCAAATGCATTAGTATCTACTTTTGGAATTTGATTTCCAATAATTGCTTTTGTTGCAAGTTCAATGAAATTAATATTATAAACTTTTGAGACAAACGGAAAACTTCTTGATGCACGTAAATTACATTCAATTATTTTTATTTTATTGTCTTTTGCTAAGAATTGAAAGTTTGCTGGACCTGTAATATTAAGATGTTTTACAATCACTTTAATTATTCTTTTAATCTTATTAACTGTTTCTAAATATAATTTTTGAGGTGGCGTAACTAATGTAGCATCACCTGAATGAACGCCTGCATTTTCTACATGTTCTGATATTGCATAGAGCTTTACATCTCCGTTTAATGCTACTAAATCAACATCAATTTCTTTAGCATGTGTAATAAATTTAGTTAACACAACAGGATGATCTTTTGAAACAAGAGTTGCTTGTTTTAAAAATAAATCCAAATCTGCTTCTTCATAAACAACATTCATTGCCGCCCCACTTAACACGTATGATGGTCTTATCAGAATAGGAAAACCAACACGTGAACAAAAAGATTTAATTTCATTTAAATCTGTTAATTCTTTCCATTCTGGCTGATCAACTCCTAACTCATCTAATACCATAGAAAACTTATGTCTATCTTCAACCTTATCAATAATTTCTGGAGCAGTCCCTAATGTTTTCACTCCATATTTACTTAAAGGCATAACAAGGTTATTAGGAATTTGACCTCCCATAGAAAATATTACACCAAATGGTGTTTCTTTTTCATAAATATCTACAACTCTTTCAAAACTAAGTTCATCAAAATAAAGTCTATCACATTCATCGTAATCTGTACTAACTGTTTCAGGATTATAATTAATAACTATTGATGGAACTTTTTCTTTTCTTAGTGTTTTAACACATTCTACACAACACCAATCAAACTCAACACTTGATCCAATGCTATAAGCACCACCACCAAGCACAATTATTCCTCGCATCCCAATATCATCTACTCTTACGTCGTCGTAATCACCGTTATAAGTGAGATAGAGATAATTAGTTTTACATGGGAATTCTCCTGCAAGAGTATCAATTTGTTTTATAACTGGAATAACTGAATGCTTTTTTCTTAATTCACGAATTTTTAATTCTGAATCAAAATGTTCATCTTGTAAAATACATTTTGCAACTTGTTTGTCTGAAAAACCATGTTGTTTTGAAATTTTTAATAGTTCAGGAGTAATTGATTCAATTGAATCTTTTTTAAGTTCATTATTAATCTCAACGATATTTTTTATTTTGTATAAAAACCATTTATCTATTTTAGTCATTTCAAATAATTTTTTAACACTGTAACCTAATTCAAGTGCTTTTACAATTGCAAATACTCGTTTATCAGTTGGATTTTTTAATTCATAATCTAACTCATCAAACATAAGTCTAATATCTGTTAATCCATTAAGACTGGGATTAATCATTCTTATTGCTTTTTGAAGTGCTTCTTCAAATTTTCTCCCAATTGCCATTACTTCTCCTACACTTTTCATAGAACTTCCAATTTTTTTATCAACTTTTTTGAATTTATCAGTATCCCATCTTGGAATCTTAACCACGATATAATCTAAAGCTGGCTCGAAAAATGCTTTTGTTACTTTAGTTACAGGATTAGGAATGTCTACTAAACTATAACCTAAAGAAAGTTTAGCAGCAATAAATGCTAATGGATAACCAGTTGCTTTTGAAGCTAAAGCAGATGATCTAGATAATCGTGCATTAACTTCGATTACTCTATAATCTTCAGAATCAGGATCTAAAGCAAATTGAACATTACATTCACCAACAACACCTAATGATTTTATTACCTTGATAGAAAGTTCTCTTAATTTTTGATATTCTTTATCTGTTAATGTTTGAGATGGTGCAACAACTATTGATTCACCTGTATGAATTCCAAGAGGATCAAAATTTTCCATGTTACAAACAGTCATGCAATTATCATAAGAATCACGCATCACCTCATATTCAACTTCTTTCCATCCTTTTAGTGATTCTTCTACAAGAACCTGTGAAGAATAAACTAATGCTTGATGTAAAAGTGTTTTTAATTCTTCTTCATTATTACAAAATCCTGAACCTAGGCCACCTAATGCAAATCCTGCTCTAATTATTAGAGGAAAACCTATTTTTTTTGCTGCAGCTATACCTTCATCAAGATTATAAACAGTAATGCTTCTTGGTGTTTTAACATTTATTTTTGTTAATGCTTCTGCAAATAAACCTTTGTCTTCAGAGGTGATTATTGTTTTAATTGGTGTTCCAAGCACCCGCACACCATATTTTTCTAAAACACCAGAACTAGATAATTCCATACCGCAATTTAGTGCTGTTTGTCCACCAAAACCAAGAAGAATTCCATCTGGTCTTTCTTTAGCAATGATTTTTTCAACAAACTTTTTTGTCACAGGAAGAAAATAAACTTCATTAGCAAATCCTTTTGATGTTTGAATGGTTGCAATATTGGGATTAACAAGAACTGTTTCTATTCCTTCTTCTTTTAACGCTTTAATTGCTTGTGATCCAGAATAATCAAACTCTCCAGCCTGACCAATAGATAAACCTCCACTACCCAAGATTAATACTTTGTTTATTCTCTTTGTGTCTGACATCTTTTGTCTCTTAATTCATTTCTTGATTTGTTTCCTGATTTGTTTCTACATTTAAAGACTTAGACTTTTCAATCATCTCAATAAACTCATCAAACAAATACATTGTATCATTTGGTCCACATGAACCTTCTGGATGAAATTGAACACTAAAAAAAGGAAGAGTTGTATGTTTAATTCCTTCATTAGTTCCATCATTTGCATTAAAAAATAATTCCTCCCATCCTTCTGGCAAACTATTTTTATCAACAGCATAACCATGATTTTGAGAAGTAATGTAACCTTGTTTCTGATTTCTAACGCAAGGTTGATTTTGACCACGATGACCATATTTTAGTTTGTATGTATTTGCGCCAGAAGCTAAAGCAAGTAATTGGTGACCTAAACAAATTCCAAACAAGGGTTTTTTTAATTCCATTGCCTTTTTTATATTTTCAATTGTTTCTTTACAATGAGTTGGATCTCCAGGACCGTTTGAAATAAACAACCCATCATATTCTTCTTGATTAAAATCATAATTCCATGGCACAATTTTCAAAGTAACATCTTTCTTAAGAAAACTTCTTAAAATATTATTCTTCATTCCACAATCCACTACAATAATTTTATGTTTTCCATTTCCTAAACTTAAAACCTCATTTCTTGATACTTCTGCTACCAAATTATCTTTGTTAGGATCATAAAATCCAACAGATTCTTCATCATCGATAACTATTTTTCCAAGCATTACTCCTTTTTCTCTTATTTTTATTGTAAGTGCTCTTGTATCAATACCAAATAAAGCAGGAATTTTATTTTCTTTTAACCATGTTTCAAAAGATTTCTTTGAATTCCAATGATTATGCTCTGCACAATACTCTGAAACAATCACAGATTTTACATGAATATTATTAGATTCAAAATCAATAGAAATATTATGTTTATCAACAGTTGAATCACTAACACCATAATTTCCAATCAAAGGATAAGTGAAAACAAGTATTTGACCAGTATATGATGGGTCTGTTAATGATTGTGGATAACCAGCCATTCCTGTACAAAATACTACCTCACCAGCTGTTGAGCTTGAATAACCAAAAGAATATCCGTCGTAGATAGATCCATCCTCGAGGATTAATTTTCCTTTAGGATGGCTTTTCATGTTATCATCTCTCTTTATCTACTATTACTTTATATGTCTCTAAATACTAATAACGATGTTATAAATAAAGTTATTGGTGATATAATATATATTATGGTATAATTAGAATAAATAAGTTCTCAGTAATAAGTTTTAAGTTTGTAGCGGGACTAAAAAGTTTAAAGGCTTAAAAGTTCAAAAGCTAAAAAGTATGATTGTCTTTTAAGCTGTTAAGCTTTTTAACTTTAAACATTTTTCTTACACTTCTTACTTATAATTTAAAACTACTTACTTATTTATACTTTTCTCCAATTTTCTGATAAGCATCTCTGAAACTCATTCCTTTCTTTACTAATTTATATGCTTCTTCTGTTGCATAAAGTTCTGGAGTCATTGCTTTTTTACAATTTTCTTTATTTTCCTTAGTTAGTTCAGTACCATTAACAATTAAGACCATTATTTTAACACATTGTTTAGTAATTTCAATGGAATTCATCAAAGGTTCCTTAGTTAATTGCAAATCTCTGTTATATCCTGAAATTAAATTACTAACCATAGATTTAACTTTAAACTCTTCTCCTAAAACAACACTATACTTTGCACGAACTAATTCTAAAACATCTGGATTCTTTTTTTGCGGCATGATTGAACTACCAGTGCAAAATTGTTTTGGTAAACTAATATAACCAAACTCTTTCATGCTAAACATGATCATATCTGTTGCAAGTTTATTCAAAGTTACCATTACTTGTGTCATCACATTAATAATATTAGCTTCAAATTTACCTCTTGACATTTGGGAATACATGGATTGCATTGATTTTGAAAAACCAAGTTGTTTTGCAGTATACTTTTTGTTAATATCAAAAACAGGAACACCAAAACCAGCTGCACTACCAAGAGGAGATTGGTCAATTAACTTTAAAGTTGCATTCAATTGTTGTATGTCATCATCAATTGCATAAACAAAACTACCCAACCACATTTTAATAGATGAAGGCATTGCCTTTTGCATATGTGTATATCCAGGGATCTGAATAGAGCCATGTTTCTTAATTACTGCAATTAATGCTTTTTTTAATGCAGAGAGTAATTGTTTAGTTTCAACTAATTCATACTTTTCATACAAACGCAAAGCAACTAACACTTGATCATTTCTAGATCTGGCAGTATGAATTTTTTTCCCAATATTACCTAGTTTGTTAACAAGAAAGTTTTCAATTGCAGTATGACAATCTTCATCTTGTTGTTTAATGTTAAATTTACCTGCGCTTTGCAAATTAATTATTTGTTTTAAGGCATTCACTAACTTAACAACTTCTTGCTTTTTCAAAACTTTTATTTTACCTAACATTTTTGCATGTGCAATTGATGCTAAACAATCATATTTCACTAGTTTCTGATCTAGCAAATAGTCGTTACCAACTGTAAAAGCTCCTATATCCTTGTTAACATTGTAATTCTTTTGCCATAATTTCATTTTTATGTCTCCTGGATTTTATTTTTCCAATGCTTCTTCAACACCTAAATGTTTCTTATCTAAAATAACATTGTGTGCTTTTAATCTTAAAGCATTTATTTTTATGAAGCCTGCTGAATCTGTTTGATCAAAACCACCTTCAAGATCCATACTTCCTAACTCTTGGTCATACAATGATGTTGGAGATGTTCTAGCAATTGGCATAACATTTCCTTTGTAAAGTGAAAGTGTAACAACTCCATCAATTAATTTCTGACTTTGGTTAAATGAAGCCATCATAAAATCCATTTCTGGACAAAACCAAAATCCATTATAAATTAATTCTGAAAATTGTGGTGTAAGCTGATCTTTCAAATGCATAACTTCCTTATCCATTGCAATTCCTTCAATATCACGATGAGCTTTCCAAAGTATTGTTGCACCAGGTGTTTCATAAATTCCTCTTGACTTAATGCCAACAAAACGATTTTCAACCATATCTACAATTCCAATTCCGTTTTTGCCACCTAATTCATTAAGGTAGGAAAATAGTTTTAATGGACCTTCTACAACTGTGTTATTATTTTTGTTTGTTACTTTTATTGGAAGTCCATCTTTAAATTCAATTTCAATTATTGTTTCTTCATTAGGAGCATCCAATGGAGAGATTATTTTTGAAAATATTTCTTTGTTAGCCGGTTTATTTGGATCTTCTAAAATTCCAGCCTCATGACTAATATGCATAAGATTATCATCTTCACTGTAAGGTTTTTTTAATGTTGCAGAAATTGGAATTCCTTTTGCTTCTGCATAATTAATCATACAAGTTCTTCCTTTGAATTCATTTAAGAACTCAAGAGTTTTCCAAGGTGCAATTATTTTTATGTTAGGATTTAATGCATAATAAGCTAGCTCAAATCTAACTTGATCATTTCCTTTTCCTGTTGCGCCGTGTGAAACATATTCTGCTCCTTCTTTTTTAGCAATTTCTATTTGATATTTAGCAATCAAAGGTCTTGCTAATGATGTCCCTAATAAATAAGTTCCTTCATAGATTGCATTTCCTTTTAATGCTTGAAAAATATAGTTAGTTACAAATTCTTTTTTCAAATCCATAATGTAAACCTTTGATGCCCCGATTTTTTCCGCTTTTGTTTTTGCAGCTTCAAAATCATCATCTTGGCCAACATCTGCAATATATGCAATTACCTCATATCCTTTATCTAAAAGCCATTTAAGGATAACTGATGTGTCTAATCCTCCTGAATATGCCAATACTACTTTTGGTTGGTTTGTTTGTTGATTTTCATCCATGTTTTTCACCTTTAATTATTGATTATTACTAATTTCTCTTAATTCACCCCAATTACTAATATGTCATTATTCCTATATAAACCTGGTGACCATTATAGTACATAAGGGACAATAGTGTCCGAAATAGAACAAAATAGAAAGTATTATATAGTAGAAAGGACCCATAATTATTTGGCTAAGCCAATAACTCTAAAAATGGTTACAATAACAAAACAAACCCACAAATACATATCAGAGCATCCAAGCATAAGGGATGCCATGAAGAAAGGAGTTGTGAATTACTCTAAATTATCTAGACTAATTGCTAAAGAGTTAAAATTAGAAAAAACAAGTATGGAAGCAATCTTAATTGCATGTAGAAGATATGCTGAGAAATTAAGAAAAGATTCTTCAGAAACACAAGAAGATCAAATATTAAATGTCCTTAGTAAGAGTGAGTTAGAAATTAAAAATAAAATAGTTACAATAATTATTAACAAAAAACTATTTATGGAAAGTTTATTAGATATAGAGAAAAAAATAAGGAAAACCGCAGATAGATTTTATGTTATTGAAGGAACAAATGTATTTACTATAATTGTAAATGAAAAATATTTAGAAGAAATAAAAGAAATGTTCAAAAGAAACATTATTAAGATCACAAAAGAATTAGCAATGATCACAATCAAAAGTTCTGAAGATTTAGAAAATGTTTCAGGAGTTGTTTCATATGTTTATTCTTTATTTGCAGACAATGGAATTAATATAGTAGAAACAATGAGCTGTTGGACAGATACAATAGTTGTAATTGATGAGAATGATGTTGGTAAGGTTATGAGTTTCTTGAAATTTTGATTGGCAAAAGAAGTTAAAAACTAAAAAAATAATTCTTAGTGAGAAAAATAGCATCCGCAATTGTTTAAGAGTATTACACTGCATGTCACTCTACAACACTAGGTCCGAAGGACATATAGCTCAGAAAAATTAAAATCCATTAAAGAATTCTGTTCATAAAAATTAAAAGAAAAAAATAAAATAAAAACTTAAGCTATACAAGCACCTGCTGAACAGCCGTTGTCACATTCATATGTTTGACCAACAACAAAACCGTCTGAACAGAAATACTCATGTACATATGTGCCTTCTTCTACAGTACCGATACCAGCATCATGATTACTGCAAAAGTCATTAAATTCAGCTACCATATAACCTGAGTCACCTGCAACAAAGCTTGCTGTAAAGATATCTCGATCACTATCATGATCAACACAATTTGCTAATGGTTCTTCAACACCATTATCCATCATATCTTCAGCATCTTCTTCAGCCTGTTCTTCATCATACTCATTCTCAACAGCTTCATTGATTACTTCTTTACTGTCTTCACCAGCACTTCTCATTAATGCTTTAAACACACGCATCATTTCACTAAGTTTTTTATGAGCACTTTGTATTGCTTCTCTTGCTGACTTAAGTTCTTCTTTAGACATTTCCATTAACTCTTTAACTCTGTCAACATCTTCTGCTGCACCATCTTTTCTAAGTGCGTAAGCTTCCCTTAAGTATTCTCTTGATTTTTCGTAGTGAGCTCTTGCTTCTTCTGTGTTTTCACTAAACTCATCAACTAAAGAATCAACTTCTTCTGTTATTTCAATTCCTCTTAACTCTGCGCCTTTAAGGATTGCTTCAAGCTTTCTTTCTAATTGATAGCTTTTCTTAATTATATCCTCAACCTTACCTTGAGCTAAATGAATTGCATAACCTTTTGAAGAAACTTTGTACTTGCTCCAGAATTTTTTAACTTCTTTTGCAACTGCTCTAACTTCTTCTTTTGTTGTTGCTGCTTCTGCTTTTTCTCTAAGAGTTCTTAATCTTTTAAGACCAGCTTCAACATCTTCTAACATTTTTGTTGCATCTTCTTCACTTAAATCTTCTGAAGACTTAACTCTTTCTTGAATTTTGTTCAAATGCTTATCTAAAACATCAATTGAACGCACTAACCAAGCTTTTGCTTTCTCAAGCATTTTTTCGTTATGTTCTGCACATTTTTCTGATTCCGGATCTTTACAAAGACCTTTGTTTTCTTTCATTTCTAAGAAAGCAACTCTTCTTTCTTTAAGTTCGTCAGAAACTTTTGTATAATCTTCTTTTGCTTTAAGATATCTTTCTCTTGAAACTTTAAGATCTTTCTTAATTACTTTTCTTTTTTCTTGAACCTTTTTCTTTACACCCTTAACAAGTTTCTCAAGAACATCTTTACATTCATCTGTATTTTCTAAGCACCACTTGTATCTTGCTCTAGAAAATTTATCACTCATAATATCTTTTTGGGAACTTGTAAATTCAGCAACTGCTTTTTCAAGTTCTGGTCTTTCCTTAACTGCTCTGATAATCTTTTTTACATCATAAGCAGGTAACATTGGTTTACCATCAGAAACCTTATTTTTATTCATCTTAATTCTACAAAGATGTTTTGCTGTAGCCTTTGTAAATACAGGCCTGTTAGGAAACTTCTTTACAACTGTTTCAACACAGTCTTCCAAAGAATTAAATTCATTTTGACTAATGTATCTCCTAATATCTTGCTCTAATTGTTTCCAAGCACTAAGTCCTTTTTTTCCAGACTTATCTTTTACTGGAGCAACTGATTCATCATCATCTGCTTCATCACCTTCATCTTCTACTTCATCCTCATTTGTTTCTTCTGTAACCATATCTTCAACTGTATCATCCATGGTTTCAGTTTCTTCAGCTAATGATAATGGCACTAAACTAATTAGGAAAACCGCCAGGATCATTATTGCGTATAATTTTTTCATCATTTTTTTCTCCTCCAATTGTTTTTGATTAATTTTATGATTTCTCAGCTCAACATTGCCAAGCTGATAACATCTTTAAGGCGCGTTTTGTTTATAAACATACTTTCAGGAAAGCTAAGATAATAGTTTATCAGAGGGTTTAAAACTTTACAAAGCTTTATGCGTGCTTCTTTCTACCTAAACATGACCATAAAAGGCCTTAAATTAAAAAAAAGCATTAAAAACACAAAAACAAACAAAAACTATTTATAGAACCAAAATAATTGAATTATAAAATGATAAGTCCTAGAAGCCTTACTTGGTACACAGACCTTAGTAACAAGAGCTTTGATAAAAGAGGAGGAATATTAAAGATTATAATTGCTCTTACAATACTCCTAGTTCTAATGAAAGTAAGTGCTGGAGCAACATTAAAGGGTAGTGTGTATGATATAAATCTGGAACCTTTAAATGATGCAATAGTAAGTATTGACTCACAACCACCACAGCAGATGATTGTTAAGGATGGCGATTATATGTTTGCATTACCACCTGGCAAATATACTGTTTCTGGCAAATATTATGAAGATAATATACTCAAATTTAAGGATAATGCAGAGATTGAGATTATAGATGATGGAGAATTTGTATTTGATCTCATATTATTCCCAAATTTAGAAGAAGATATTAAGTTATTTGATGATATTGATGAAGATTTTCTATACACAGGAGATGATACTAATGGAAAAGATTATTCATGGTTAATTAAATGGGTAATTGCTGTAATTGTGGTTTGTTTCGCCATATTTGGCTATTTTTGGTATAAAAACAGAAAAAAAGAAGTTAAAACAAAAGCAAAAGATGAAACAGAAGCTGATGAATATTACGATAAAATCCTAAATATGATAAAAGAACACAAAAGAATCACTCAGAAAGAGATTAGAAAGGAAATACCACTATCAGAAGCAAAGATTTCTTTGATTATTACAGAATTAGAGCATAAAGGCAAAATAGAGAAGATTAAGAAAGGAAGAGGCAATATATTAGTTCTTAAGTAGTTTTGAGTAATGAGTTCTGGGTCTTGAGTTGGTTATCAGTAAGCAGTTATGAGTGTTTCTATGATCTTCTCAAAACAGATTTACACAAAACCCACTCACAACTAATTACCCATAACTCAAAACCCTATATTACATATAACCATTAAATTTATAAATAGCCTAGAATTCATTCATAAAATTATCACGTGAAAGACCCTATAAGGGCACATAATAATAATAATTAAAAAATAAAATTAAAGGTAGATTAACATGGCAAAAGCAAAAAAAACAGATTCAAGTGTTCAATCATGGAAAAAAAAGAAATGGATACCAATTTTAAGTGAGAAAATATATGATAATTCAATTATAGGTGAAACACCAGTAGAAGATCCTACTAAGATTATTGGAAGATCCACAAATGTAAATATGATGAGTGTTAGTGGAGATATGAAAAAACAAAACATTAGCATTATGTATAAAATTCATAATCATAAAGAAAACAAATTCTATGCTGTTCCAATTGGATATAAAACATCCCCTGCTTACATTAAAAGATTAGTAAGAAGAGGAAGAGACAGAATAGATGCATCATTCTTAGTAAAAACAAAAGATGATATTGTTGTTAGAGTGAAAGTAATATTACTTACAAAAGCTCTTGTTTACAGATCTTCAAGATCACAATTAAAAAAACTACTTGAATATGAATGTGGAGAACATTCAGTGAAACTTGATTTTTATCAATTCTTTAACGATGTTTTAAATAACAGATTCCAAAATAAAACAAGATCAATGCTTAGCAAAGTTTATCCACTAAGAACATTCTTAGTTAAAGAAATAAACCTTGAAGAAAAAATTGATCCAAAAGATGTTTCTACTACACCTTTCAAAGGCTTGAAAAAAATTCAAGAAAAACATAAAAGGTCCATGGAAAAAAGGCAACAAAGAAGAGAAGAAGGTGGAGATAGAAGACCACATGCAAGAGGACCACACAGACCACCACATAGACCACCTGTAAGGGCAGCACCAAGACCACCTGTAAGTGCGGCACCTGTAACAGAGAACAAAGAAGTGGAAAAGCCAAAACCTGTGGAAGAGAAAAAAGAAGTAAAGCCAAAGGAAGAAGCTGAGAAAAAAGAATAATAATTAATTTTTTATTTTTTCCATAAATTTTCAAAAGATTCTACAAATATTTTACTTAATACTTCATTCTCTATCCATAAAGACATAAATTCTTCTTTAGTATCTTTCCTTAAAGAAATCATAACTATTTTATCATCCCAAACACCAAACCTTGTATGGGGAGAGTTATAATCTCTAATCTCAACACCAAATTTTTTTCTAATATTAACAAATTCTTTTGTACTTTCCTGAATTGGACCAAGATAACGAATTTTTACACCACGTTTAATTGCATCTTTTTCTAAGTCAAGAATTTCTTTGTCTGTTTTCCAATTTTGAACTATCCCAATTGATGATTTTGTAGATCTCTGAGTAACTTCCTTCATCTTCTTGAAAAAACCATCATAACCCTTAATTACAGAAAAAGTTCCTTTCTCAGTAATCTCAATATTACTTTCAATCTTATTTACTTCTTGTTTTAGTTCTTCTAAATCACTCATTCTTGATTTAATCTCTGAACCAAGAGTATATTTAGGATTATTTGCTTCGTAAACAGCTGGTTTTTCTGAAACCTGTACAATATAACCCTTTTCATATAGCCAACTTAACACTTCATATATTTTAGAAGAAGGAATTCCACTAACCTTAGCAATCTTACAAGGCGTTGCTTTCTTTAGCTTTAATAGAGTAAGATAAGCTTTCTTTTTATACTCACTAAATCCTAATCTATCAAGTACTTGTTCTATTTGTGTCATTTACTACTAAAGGTAGAGAAGAGGTATATAAAAGTTGTTAAAAAGTTATGAGTAATGAGTTTTTGGTCTTGAGTTGGTTGGTAGTTATGGGTATTGAAACTCATTACTTATTTTGCCCATTACCACCCCACAACTCAAAACTCATGGCACAAAACCCTTATTACTTTGTTGTTTTAAACTCAGAACCGCCACAATGAAACAACCTTGGTCTTTCTCCTTTGAATTGTTCATGAGTTACTTCTCCCACAAATATAACATGATCGCCAGCTTCAATCTCTTCAATAACATGACATTCTAAATAACCAATTGCTTCTTTTATTTTAGGGCAATCTATATGGTTGGATTCTTCCATAGTAAGTTTTGCTTCTGCAAACTTATCATGGTGTCTTCCAGAAAGTTTTCCACAAGTTAAGGCAGCTTCTTTTAACTCAAATGGAATAAAGTTTACAACAAAACCTTTACTTTTGTTAATTATTTCATAACTAGCTCTTGTTTTACCAATTGCAATTGCATATAATAAAGGACTTTGACTAACAGGCATGTGCCAAGCAACTGTAATAATATTATGGATTTCTTTTGTTTTGCCCATAAACTCTAATTCTTCTCTGCAAGTAACTAAGACAGTCTGCCTTGGACCAAAAAGTTCTGGCATATTAGCACCTCTTTATAGTTATAAGTTAGTAGTTTTAAGTTTGTAGTGGGTTGTAAGTTCATTAGTATGTAGTTATCAGCATTACTTCCTACTACCCAACTATTTACCAACTTCTGACTTCTTACTTCCTACTTCTTACATACAATTATTATATCCTTATCTTCTTCAATATTCTTTTCAATATTAAAATGTTTGCCTAATAATTCAAGAATTAGTTCTTTTTTAGGAGAGTTTTTCAGAAATGTGATTACTACTGTGCTGTTTTTATTTTCTTTGTTCACTACTCGTTTTATTTCTGTAATGCCTTTTTCAAGATCTTCAAAGTTTTGTATTGCTGTAATAGAAGTAATATAATCAAAATAATTATCTGGAAATGGTAAATTTTCTGCACCAACATTTACAGTATCTATTCCTTTTTCAGCTGCAATTTCTAAAAGTTTTTTGCTAGGATCAACCCCAATAATTTCTAAATTTTTGATTTGATTATTATTTTCATCAACATCCCACTCTCCAAAATAAGGACCACAACCAACATCAAGTATTTTAGAAAAAGGTTTAACCTTAAGAAGAGATTTAATTACTTTAATCTTTTTACTCTGTTCTTCATGATGTAATCTTTCATATCCTTCGGATATTTCATCATAATAATCGTTATTTCCTTCGTTAACCGCTATCATATTATACATTATGGTCTTTTCATTTATTAAGGTTTGTAGTGTTAAGGTGGACAGCAATAGATTTTTTTGAAAAGAAAAATGTTCTAATGATAATGAAAAAACACCACTACTACCGCCAATAGTGGTGTTTTAGATCCAACAACAATGGCGGGCTGATGAGGCAGAGCCGAATAGGACTTTTGTCTACAAAAGTCCGTGAGCCCTGCCATTATTGTTGTTGGATCCTTATATGTGAAACGATTACATTTTCAAGCGAAACCTTTTTAAATGGAATATCTGTCCTTAACCTAGTTACGCACTATAAATAGATTATGTATGTATAGGATATATAATCTGAATATAATAATTACAAGGTGAAATAAACATGGCAAAAGAAACAATTGAAACATTAGTTGATGGTGGAAAAGCCACAGCTGGCCCTCCATTAGGTCCTGCATTAGGTCCAATGGGTGTAAATATTGGGCAAGTTATTGCTGAGATCAACAAAAAAACAGCTGATTTTAAAGGAATGAAAGTTCCAGTTAAAGTTATCATTGACAAAGATACTAAAGAGTTTGAGATTACCGTAGGAACTCCTCCTGCATCTGCTTTGATTAAGAAAGAAGCTGGTGTTCAGAAAGGAGCAGGTAACCCTTTAACTGAAAAAGTTGCTGATCTTAAAATTGAACAGGTAATTAAAGTTGCAAACATGAAGCAAGATGCATTACTAGGTAAAGATAATTTCGGAAGAGCTAAAGAAATTGTTGGAACTTGCCAATCCATGGGAATCATGGTAGAAGGAATGCCTGCACATGATGCAATTGACAAAATCAATGCTGGTGAATGGAAAGATAAGATTGAATCTGGTAAAACAGAGCTTAGTGCTGAAGAACTCAAAGAGTTAGCAGAAGAGAAAAAGAGACTACAAGAAGAGATGGAAAAGAACAGAGCTGAGTTTGAAGTAAAAGCAAAAGCAATCTTGAATGAAATGAGTGGCAAAGCAAATAAAGACATTAGGAAAAAGATGGTTGAAGCAGAAATTCCAATGTTAATTATTAACGAAGTTGCCCCAGAAGAAAAAGCTGAAGGTGGAGACGCCAAAGCAGAAGGAGCACCAGCACCTGAAAAGAAATAGAAAAATTCTTTTCTTTTTTTATTTATTTTTTCTTAATATTTTAATTGGATAATAGAATTAATTCTTATTCTGTATTATTAAATAAATCTTTACTCTTTTCCCACTTATAACCCAACTTCTCAATCAACTCTACAACTCTATGTTTACCTTTGCCGCAGCTTTTCCAATCAAAAATAAATAGATCTGTATTGCTGCCATCAGCCATTTGTTTAAGTAAATTCTCGTCTAGAATCTCAACATAATATTTAGAAGCAATATGACCTATACAATAATCTGTTTTTTCTAATAGTTTATTACCAACTTGATTATAATGGCCGCCACCAATTACACAAGCATTATTTGATGAGTTGGTAGTGTTTTTTTCAGAGTCAAACTTACCTAAAACATTAAACAAAGCATTTGCAATTAGATTTCCAGCTTCTTTTGTTGTCCATTCTTCCTCAGTTGAACCAATCTCAATGAACAAAGCTGGTTTTTCTAAATAAGGACCATGATGAGTTTGCTCAACACTTATTTCAAATTCTTCTAATATTGAATGACCTTCTTTTACTAATTTTTCTTTCTGTGTTTTCATTTCCAAAAACAAATTTTTAATTAACCAAGGACTTGTTGGAACTAAACTATGTGCTTTGCCACCCAAACTAATATCATCATTGTAAATACCAATTGGATGAACACATAATGTTTTTTTATTTGCATTACTTTTATGGGTAGTAGCAAATATAAATAAGTCTGCATCAATTTCCTTGTCTAAATTATCTGCAAGAATATGTTGTGTTGTGATTACATGAATATTAACATGATTAGAAAGTTCTAGATTATCAAGATGAGATTTGATGTTAAGACCAGCAAGATCTTTTTCATACACAATGATTGCTATGTTCATAAAGTAAAGAAATATTTCAATGATTATATAAAATTATCTAATTACATGGCTAATATGAAACCCTCTCGTTCACACCGACCAAGTTTAAATGTTAACACATTAATATGGTCGGACATAACATAAAATTGTTATTACGCATTTTGCTCACTTGCCAAACCTGGCGATGGTTCCATACTAGCCTAATTATTCATAAGTATCTTCTTTATCTTGATCTCCAATTATATATAGAATAAAAAAAAGAAACCACACCATCTTTTTTAACTTAAAACTTATGCGTACCTCCTTTGATTTCATGTAAGGATCAAAAATCGTTTAAAAGTTCATATTTAGGTTATTATTCTTCCATGTTATAACCACGCATAAAAGCTTCTTCTTCTGGACTAACTTCATCTGCATCTAGCAAAGCAGCAGATCCATCTTCTGTGTAGATACAATCCCCTTCTTTTGCTTCATCACAACTGACATAATCTTCTTCTTCTATTTCAAACTCCATTCTATAACACCTCATCCCTATACACCTCTTTATTGTCAGCTCATAAGTATCATAAAAATCTGAAAAATCAAAAAAACATAGCAGTATCTAGCAAAAACATCAAACAGATTTAGTATACATCAAGATATTTACGGCTTTCAAAGCCAAGTAACTCATTTAACTTTAATTCATACTCTTCTCTCGATCTAAACTTAATCTCATTAACTCTCTCTTTTTTAGTTTGCATTTTTACCCTGATTTTAGTAATTTTCAAGAGATTATATATATTTCGCTTAAATTACTTATATTTTATATAAAAAAGAGAAAATTATTTAAAGAATAAATAACACCTTATAGATTATCAAGGGGGTTTATAGAGTATAAATTACATTAAATATGATTATAGTCCATATTTTTAAGTTATAAACTATATGTTTTTAATGATAAATTAAAATAGAAACATTAAAAACACTGGAAGTGTTTTAAATATGCTCAAAAATTAAACATTTTTGGCACATTTGAAATACTAATGGTGTCAAAATAACCTCAGAAATCAAAGATTTCTGTGGCATTGATAATATGTGAGGTATTCCAAATATCCTCAGAAATCAAAGATTTCTGGGACATTAAAAACACTGGAGGTGTTTTAAATATGCTCAAAAATTAAACATTTTTGGCACATTTGAAATACTAATGGTGTCAAAATAACCTCAGAAATCAAAGATTTCTGTGGCATTGATAATATGTGAGGTATTCCAAATGAAAAGAAAAGTTATTCAAATCGCAAACAGCACTCAATTAGTTTCCCTGCCAAGAAGGTGGGCATTACAATTTGGAATTAAAAAAGGAGATGAATTAGAAGTTCTAGAAAAAGGAAGTAAAATAGAAATAAGTACAGAAAAATGCAGAGGAACTGAAAAAGTAACATTAGATGTTTCAGAACTTGATAGATCGTCATTAATTTACTATTTAAGAGCTGCTTACAGAAGAGGATTTGAGCTAATTGAAATAAGATTTGATAAAGCATTAACAACTTATTTTAGAAATGATACAAAACTAAAAATTCTTTCTATTATCCATAAAGAAGTTGATAGTTTAATTGGTATTGAAATTATTCAGCAAAAAGAAAGTTTTTGTTTAATAAAAAGTGTTTCCGACGTGAGTTTTGATGAATTTGATACATTGTTTAGAAGAGTTTTTATTCTTTATTTAGATGCAGTAAAAGATTTTGTTGATGCTATTAAAAATAATGATTTTGTCATGGTAGAAACAATCGAAGAAAAACATAGATCAATTACAAAATTTGTTAGCTATTGTTTAAGATTATTAAATAAAAAAGGGTTTAGTTCTCAAGTAAAAAGTAATCTTTATTATCATACACTTGAAACAATTGACAAATTATCACACACACTCAAATATGGAGCAAGATTTGTAAATGAAAAAAAGCTTAAAATAAACAAAAAGGCAGTTAAAATTGTTGAAAATATTGAAGACTCAATAAGAATTTATTATGATCTTTTTTATAAATTCAACTTAAAAAAAGTCACTCAATTTTATGAAAATAGAGAAAAAACACTTAATTTATTTTATGCGATGATCAAAGACTTAAACAAAGATGAGATAATTGTTCTAGAAAAATTAAATGGGATTCCAGAATTACTTGTTGGTTTAACACATGTAAGAATGGCAATAGAATTTCCAGAAACATAATTTAGGGGTTTAAGGGCCCTAAAACAGCAAATAAGGCTAAAAAGTTGACCATCAGCAAGTAGCAAAGCCGGAAAAACTTTATAAATCAACCTAGATTCCTCTAATGTATGATAGACAGGGTGCTATTAGTAAATCCAAGAGGAGTTTCAAAGGGATTAGGTTCAAACTCATTATGGGTCCCAGTTGGAATTGCTGATCTAGCAAGCCATTTACAAAGACACAGCTTAGATGTAAAAGTAGTTGATTTGTGTATTGGGCAAAGTTATTTTGGAATTAGGCAATTATTAAGAACATTGCGTGATTGGCAACCAGGTGTAATTGGCTTTAGTGGAATGACACCTACCTTCGATAATACAGTTAAAACAGCTAGAAATCTAAGAACAGCAATAAGTGGTGAAGGAGAAACATTTGGAATAGCAAAAGACATTATTGGAGAAAATGGAATAGAAGGTTATAGCCCAATATTTGTTAATGGTGGCCCGCATACTACATTTAAAACACAAGATGTTCTACAAAAACATGTCTTAGATGAGATGTTATTTGATTATATTGTTGCAGGAGAAGGAGAATATAGATTCACAAAATTAATTGAATCCTTAAACGCAGGAGAAACAAATCCTGAAATACAAGGAGTATATTCTAAAGAAAGAGGATTAATGGATGATAGAGGAAAATATAGAAGAGTTAATGTTGATGATTTAACATTCCCTGCATTTGATTTACTCAAAATGAGATCATATATTCAAGCTTCTAAATCAAGAATTGGGTTTAAAGCATTAGAAATGGTTGTATCTAGAGGTTGCCCATATATCTGCGCATTTTGTTCTTCAACCGATGCAAATGTAAAATATATTCCTGTTGAAAAAGTAATTGAAAACATTAAAGCAATGAAAGCAAAATATAATATTGAAGGTGTATGGTTTAAAGATAGTACATTTACAACAAATAGAGAATGGACAATGGAATTTTGTGAGGCTGCAGAAAAACTAAACAGAGAAATAAGTGGTCCAGCATTAAAATATGCAGCTAGTACTAGAATTGATCGTATGGATGATGGATTATTTACTGCAATGTCTGATGCAAACTTTGCACATTTATTTTTTGGAATTGAATCTGGATCATACGGCGTATTAAACACTTTAAGAAAATATTCAACTACATCTGGTTCTGGATCACATAATGAAAAAGCATTAGAAGCATTTGAAAAATGTGAAGAACATGGTATGGGGGCAACTGCTTATTTTATGATTGGAACTCCTGGAGAAAGAATTGATGATATAAGACAATCTGTTTCACTCGCAGAAGAATTAAAAGCAGCTAATAGTAATTCTGATATTTTTTGGAGAGTATATAATCCATTACCAGGATCTGAACTTTACACACAATTAGTAAGTGAAGAAAGAATTGGTGGTGAAGACTTAAATCTTGCATATCACAAAGTTCCTCAAGAATATCCTTATGGTTTTGATGCACCCGGAATATTATCAAATCCACAATTAGGAAGATTAGTCAAAGAGCTTATTCTATTCTATGAAAAAGGTGGGCCTAAACCAGAGTTAGAAAAATATGTTAAGATGGGATTAACAAGTAATGGCGGTGCTGATAGAACGGCAAATGCTAGCCCTAGATGAAATACAGAAGATAAGTCATTATTATACGTAAACTTTAAATAACCCAAAAAAGCTCTTTCTTATATGGACCTAACAAACAATGAAAGCTATATTAAATCATGTCTTCAAATTGCAAAGAAAATATTAGCTTCGCATGGGAAATTAGATCTAGTTAATGAAAAATCTGAAGTAATTAATAGTTATGAAAATCTTGAACACATAGAAGAACCACAAGATATACATGTTCTAGAATCAATAACACCTGAACAATTAAACAGAGCAAAAAAATGTGTTCTTGAAGGAAAGTTTTTTTCTGAGCATGCTGCAGCAGGTGAAGCAACTAGATTAAAACTAGGTACAAAATATTTAATTAATATTCCAAAAACATTAAGCACAGAAAAAATTGCAAAGATGATTAGTGAAGAAAAAGATAAATCTGTGTCAGAAGAAGATGTGATTAATGAAGCTAGTTGTAAGCCAGAAGAATTATTATCCTTATCAGTTGGAACAAGACACATGCTACAATTCGCATTTGATATAACTAAACTTGCAAAAGAAAACAATTATGATGTAGTAGAAGTTTTAGCAAAACAAAAAATGTTAATTATTCTTAATGAATCTACTTCAGAAAAGATCATTAATGAATTTCTAAAATATAATTTTTTTGGATTCAAAAGAGAAAATGTTATGTTCATGATACAAAACAGTTATCATGGAATTACATATAATGAAGACGAAGCCATTTATAATACTGATTCACCAAAAAGACTCCATAATCATGGGCAAATGGTAATGCAACAAACAATGGATGATCAAATTTTCTTTTTAGACACTAATGAAAAACGAAAATATTTGAAAAGTAATGAGTATGGAAACATCATAAAAACAATGGAAGATAAATTATCATATAATATTGAAGATCTTGATTTTTTGCTAGGAGCAATTGATTTTGAAAGTTTGGCATTAGCTCTTACAAAAGCAGATGAAGGTTATGGCATGATGATGGAAGTTGTAGCAAATAATTCTGAAAACCCGCAAAAAGGAGGAATGGCTGCTTTTGATAAAAAACATGGCAAGAATGTTATGATTGAATATTTTCAGCTCAAAGGAATTAAAAATAAAGACATAAAATTTCTTAACAAAAATTTTAATCATTATCCAAGACCATATGATTCCTGGCAAAAATTAAAAGAAAAAGGAGTTAATATGCATGTTACAATTAAACACGGGCATTTATATTTTCAACCTGTACAAGGAGATATTAATTTTTTAGTGAAAACTGCATTTGTACAAAGAAGTGTTCTTAAACCAATCCAATCTTGGAAATCATCAGCAACAACACCATTAGCAATAAAATATATGCGAAAGCAAGATAAACAAATAGGATTTAAAGAATTTGCAAAGAGATTTGTTACAGAATTAAATTAGTTTTGAGTAATGAGTCTTGAGTTCTGAGTGGGTAATCAGTAAGTAGTTATGAGTCTCGCTGTGTATTCTCAATACTAATTCCTTCAGAATCAAATCCCATTACTGATCTTCCCAAAACCAACCCACTACCCAGAACTTAAAACCCATAACCTTATAATAAAAATATTAATAAATACTAGATCTAATAATCAATAAAAAGAGGTGCAGGAATGAGTTTTGTTAGGGTTGTTCATAAAATAGATGGGGATGTTGAATTAAGAGATTGTAAAAACCCCAGCTTCTTATTAAGCAATAAAAAAGGAGGTTATCTTAATTTTGGAAGCAATTATAATACTAGCAGATATCAAGGATGTTATTTTCTGAAGAAAAAAAGTGATATTAATTGGAGTTTATTTAAGGTAATTGAAGATATTAAAGTAATTGATGAAGTTAAGACAAATAACACAATATTAAATAAAAAACCAACACACTTGATTAATAAATTTAATAGCATAACCAGAATGTATGATAAAGTAGAAGAAACATTCTTTCTAGATAATTCAAATGCATTTGTTTATTCAATTAATAATCATAGGGGGAATATTGAATTAATATTAGATTGTAGAGAGATACATGACTTTGATGATAAAGGAAGAAAATATAATAAAAAAAAAGAAGGGGAGTTTATTGTTATTGAATATAAAAAATACTTAGATAATGATTGTAAAACATTATTATATAAAATTTATTTAGTGATTAAGGGTTGTTTAGGACATGTAAAAATAAATAAATGGGAACAAAAAGAATATGAATTTGATAAAGAAAGAAATAGTATCCCTAATAAATTATATGTGTATAAAGCATTAAGAATTCCAGTTAAAAATCAACACAATCTTATTTTTAGTTATGGAAATACTGTAAAAGAGGCAAAGAAAAATGCTAATGATCTTGATATGAATTACAAGAAAAAAGAATATCAAAGAAAAGAAGAGATTATAACAGAAACAAAAATCTCAAGTAATATACATGATGAAAAAATAAAATTAGCTTACAAATCATGTATAAAATCATTAGATGATCTTTATGTTAATGTTGAGCCACACAATGGTTTTTTTGCAGGGTTTCCTTGGTTTTATCAATATTGGACAAGAGATGAAGCAATTTCTACAATTAGTTTAATGAAAAGAGAGCATTTTGTAGAAGCAAAACAAATTTTGTTTAAACAACTTAGTAATTTAAGTAGAAATGGGAAAATTCCAAATAGAATTCCCGGGTCAGAGCTAGAAAGTGCAGACGGTACTGGATGGACTTTTAAAAGAATTTATGATTTAATGGAAATCGTGAGTAAAAAGAAATCATTTCAACAATATTTTACAGAAAATGATGTTTTGTTTGTAAAAGATAAATTAAAAACAAGTATTGTGAAACATTTGAAGTTCTTTACACATAATGGATTAGCACACAATAGAAAACTTGAAACTTGGATGGATACTAGCTATAAAGATAAAGAAGATTTTCGAGAAGGGTTTAGAATTGAGATTCAAGCATTAAGATTAAAGATGTATAAATTAATGAAAGAAATTTCTAAACTAACAAAAGACAAAGCAAAATATCAAGAATATGAAAAATTGGAAAGAAATACAAGAGATATTGTGAAAAAGAAGTTTTGGAAATCTCCTGTGCTTATAGATGGAATTGATGAAAAAGATAAAGTTGATAAAACAATCCGACCAAACATCTTTATTGCATATTATGTTTATCCTGAATTATTAAGTAATAAGGAATGGGAAAAGTGTTTTGATAATGCATTGATTAAATTATGGTTAGATTGGGGTGGTTTGTCTTCCATTGATACTAAAAATAAATTATTTTGTGATGAACATACAGGAGAAAACAATAAAAGTTACCATCGAGGAGATTCTTGGTATTGGATTAATTGTTTAGCAGCTGTTTGTATGCAAAGATTAGGAAAATCCTTGAAAAAGAAAAAGTATGAAAAGTATATTAGTAAAATAACAGATGCATGTTGTGAGGAAATCTTATTTAATGGTATCATAGGACATCATGCAGAGCTAAGCAGTGCAGGAGAATTAAGTTCTAAAGGATGTTTATGCCAAGCATGGAGTTCTGCTATGTTTGTTGAATTAATTGAAGAGAGTGTTTTTAATAAGTAATTGTTAGAAATCTGAACAAAAAAATCAATTAAATAAAATTCTTAAGAAAAATTAAGACTCATAAAAAGCATGTCCTTCGGACCTAGTGTTGTAGAGTGACATGCAGTGTAATACTCTTCAACACTAGGGCGGAGCCAATGTCACTCACGAAACTTTTTTTACAATCAAATTAATTCAGAAAAAATTAAATACTAACTTCTTGCTTATACTGAGCAATTGTTAGTTCGTAAAGTGCTTCTTTTAATGAACCTGTGCACTTTTCAAGTCCGCCTAATAACGTGGAAATCCATTTATCATCAAAATCACTTTTTTCGTATTGGCAAACTAATGATTTATCCATAAATAAATCTCTAATTGCTTCTGGTTCACTAGATGAAACTTTAGTTATTGTTTTTGTTAACGTACAATCACCAGAAGTTATAAATTCATAAAGAGTTCCATCATCATTTACAATAAATTTAGATGCTTTACAATCATTTGCGTTTTTAATAAAACAATCTTTGGTGTCACATTCGCTTATACTAAGTTTTGGCAAACCAAAGATAACAAAAAGAATAACACCAAAAATAATTATCAATGAAAGAATTAAAAACGGCAAACCTTTAATCAATCTTGATTTAATTGGTTCCCTAACAATTTCTCTAACTAATCTTTCAACATCTGCTTTGTCATAACCACTATTTATCAATACTTTTTCAATAGCATTGTAAGTGTAACCTTTGTTATATTCTTTAAGGATATAATCCTTAATTTTTCTTTTAGTTTCGGGATCCATTACCATATACGCCATCTTAGGTTATTACCTATTTATATATTTAGCTTAATTTACTAGTGGTAAATGCGAAATTAGGAGATAATTTGAAGAAAAAGGCCAAAACAAGCCCTTTTAGTGAAAAAAACCATTAAAAAACGTTTAAATGCTGCAATTATGCAACAAGATTTATAAATTCAGTTCTGTTTCTTTATTAACGTAGCGAGGTAGAGTAATTTGGGGAATGATGAAGAGAGAAAACCAGGAATTATCCATGTAGATTCTAGTAATGAAATTCCAGATTGGAAAACTTATGATGAAGAGTTTAATGTTTGGGTAGAAGCACATGGTTTACATTTCTATGATCAAAAGCTTGTTGGAGCAGAATTACCTAGAGAAATTACAGATGTTGCAACTGCAGCCCTAATTCAAAATAAATATGTCATTACAGAACAAAATTCTAATTTAGAAGATGTATTTGTCTATGTTGTAGGACATGTTAGTGCAGAATTTGATGGACAAAGTCTTGAAAAATTATTCTTAGATCTTGCAGGTGTTAAAAAAGAAGAAAATGGAGACTTAACTAAACTTGAAAAGAGCATATTAACACCGGATTATAGATTAGCTTATAATACTGTTTTTGGACAAAGAAATTTATGGAAAACTGATTTTGCAGATCTTTATGATTCAATTGGATTAATTAGAAGACCTTGTTTAATAAGAGGAGTAACTTTAGTAGAAGGTGGAGAAAATATTCAAGCAATTAAAAAAAGTGTGGTTGCAAAACAAAGAGCAGAACATCTTAAAAGATTAATCCAAGAGAAAACTGCTGGAAAAAGAGAGCTCCCAAAAGAATATGAAGGGTTAAGAACAGAATTTACTGATGTTTTAACAACACTTTACAAATTAGTCCATGAGAGAGCAATAAATACATTAGTTCCAATTGTTGAAAATTTTACTGCAACAAGAACTCCTGAACAAAAAATGATTTATTTAATGCACCCATTTTATTTAAGAAGAAATAGTTTTATGGATGGTTTAAGAGCAAGTGGTGCAAAGTATGTTACAGCAGTTTTACCAAGAAGAGAATGCGAAAGTTATAAGAGATAGTTGTTAGTTCTAAGTTGTCAGTTATTAGTTGTTGGTTATAGGCTCTTAATCTTACTATAGAATAAATCAATTCGTTTTTGATTATTTCTAAATTTAATATTTGCCTCTTTGATTAAAAATTTCAAATAATCCTTGTCGATAAGAAGGTTGTTATCTTTTGCAATTGGTGCAACTAACCAATCATGACCAATAATTTCTAAAACAATTCTATTCTTTGCACTTATTATTCCTGCTCTTTTAAGACCAATATCTTTTGCAGATTGAAGAAGCTTTGTTGCGCAATCAATATCTTTAGCAACAATATGAATAATAAATGGTTCAAATCTGAGATAAGTCAATTCCCTAACTAATTTTAGATTAAATTGATTTTTTTTAATAAGAGCATGTGATACAAACAACCATTTTGTTTTATTTTTTTTCATATCATCTGAAAATGCAGTTACAACTATTCTACCGGAACAAGAAGAAGTTGTATAATAATCTTTTTTTGAATTTATTAGATTAACAAGTTTTAGAATTGGCTCATCAACAAAACCTTTTTTAGATTTATCCAAATGTTTAAGTTTATGCATGTGTTGCTTTTTATCATTATCAAAATTAACCATAGAAAAAAGAATATTATTATTATTTTAAAATGTTTTGAAACAGACCCATATAAATCTGTAAAAAAGAATTCATGAGAACAGATTAACCATCACCTAGGAGCCCCCACCCCCCTCTCTTTATAGAAAAATCTAGATAAAATAAATAATTGTAAATAAAATAAGAAAACTAATGTTTTGGTTTTACTTTCTTCATTTCTTTAGTAAAAAATTTAGCTTTTTCTACCCACAGATCTAATTCTTTACCTTTCATTTCTTTTATATCTTTATGAAGAATCTTTCTAGAGAGGAGATAGAAGTCTCTCATAATAGCAGGGCATTTTCTATTTACTTGGCCAGACTTAACTAACTTTTCATGAACAGAATCATGAATCTCTTTTGGAGCAGGTGGTATTAACTGTTGTCGCATAAGTGCAGCATGTGCAGAATCAATTACTGACCAATACAAATCAAGTGCACAATGTAAAACTCTTGCTTGTGCATTGTTAAGAGCAGATGCACTTCTTGCATAATAAGCATTAATAGATTCAATGCTTGGTCTTATTCTACCCTCATACAACATAATTTGCAAAGGATAGAAAAATCCAGTATCAATCAAAGCAATTCCTGTTCTTAAAATATTAACTCCTAGTGGATCACCCATTCTCATATATTCCCAGAAACTTGTAAATCTTAAAGTAGTAATATGAAGTCTTTTTGATGTTTCATGAGCAATTCTTCCAACAACAATCCTATATGTTTCAACAACTTCTGGACTTAAGTAAAAACTAACATTATCCACGATAATAAGGATATCAATATCCCCTTTTTTACTATTTCCAGATTGACCACCAAATATAACAACTGCTCTAATTAAACCTCCAAATTCCTTATAAACCTTTGAAGCAAACTTCCTAGCAGTATCATAATCTTCTGCAGGATACTTAGCAGCTAATGGTACATCTCTTTTTTCAAACTTTGTTTTCATTTTACAGCTCTAACTAATTTTATACTATTAAAGCTTAATGAGTATATAATGGTTTATTACTGTTAGGGAATAGTGAATAGTGGCAATTATTAATATTCTTTTAATTAATTAATAATAATATTTAAATAGGATATAGGTAATCTTGGTTATATTCTATAATTAATAAGTAAAATTAGAAGGTGGGAAAATGATAACAAATAGAATTATAGTTGATGGTTCATATGGAGTAGGTACAGGAAGATTACAGGAATTAGTTGAAGGAGATCTTGAACATAAATCAGATATTAGAAGAGATCCAACAAGAGGAATTGAAGCCATGGCGGCACATGGAACACTATTATCTGGAACACCAGGTGTAGAAAGAAATAAAAAAGGAAGATTTACACCATTACCTAAAACAGAGTATTTCGATATTTCTTCTCTTGTTGCAGGTGAAATTGCATTTGAACATTTAGTAGATGCTGATTATATGGGTGATTTAAATCCAGAAAAACTTCTGCTTGCACTAGAAGATGCAATGTATGTACCAATAACTCCTGGAGCAGTAATAGAATATTTAGTAAATATTCTAGAAGGAGTTCCTATGCTTGATAATTTAGGGGTTGAAGTACAAGAAGTACACAAAGTTGCTTATTCACTGGTAAATTATTTTCTTTTAGATTCAATGGAATTTGAAGAAGGAGAAACAGTTATAGATGCACTTAAAAGAGGAAGCATTGAAGCATTAGAAGAAGGAATTGCAAATTCAGAAATGAGTGCTATAATGGCAGCAAATACAAAATTTAATATTGAATATGTAAATATGGCATTTGGAAGTCATTTAGCTGGATTAATAGAAACAAGAATAGATTTAAAATATCCAACTAATGAAGACCTTAATAATGCGGTCCTGAAAGAAAGAGAAGCACTTGAAACAAAAGGAAGTGCTGAAATTTACAAATAACTATTTTTTATTATTTTCTTATTCTTTTTATTATTTAAAACAAACTATTTTTAGAACTTATCATTAAAATTTAAATTAGAATTCTATCCTATATGTAACTCTACAACATCCTTATCTTTTAGTGCATGAAGTATCTTTACTACCTTTTGTCCGTCGTATTTAACAGAAGGTCCCCAAACCCTAGCATATCTGAATTTCTTGACAAAGTCCTTATGTAGCTTTTCACACATTCTTTTTAGTGTGTCGCCATCTCTTAGAATTAATGGTTCACCCATGTCAGCTGGTTTACTAACTTCTTTACAATAAATTCTAATGAAATCCATTCTCCGGAAAATTAATTCTCTTAATGCATTTAAATTAACTTTGTTATGTCCTGAAATTGCAATATCAACATCATACTTTTTTTCTAATTCTATAAATTTATCAACATCTCCTTCTTTAATATCAGGAACTTCAAGATCAATTTTGTTCATGATTGTTATACCAGGAACATACATTTTGTTACTCTCTACAATATCAATAAATTGATCTGCATTAATTTTTGTTCTAATTAAAACATCAGCATTGCTCATTTTAAATTCTTTAAGCATTGCAACAATTGTTTCATCAGTAAGATCTGGAGTTGAAACTGTTCTACCAATTCTAATCCCACCTCTACCTGTTTTTTTAATTTTAACATCAGGTTTTCGTTGATTTAATCTTAATAAAGAATCGTAAATTTCTTTTTGAATTACTTTTAATGCTTGAGGCCTATCAACATCTATTAATAACATAACCATATCTGCGTTTCTCATTACAGATAAAACTTCTTTACCTCTTCCTTTTCCAGAAGCCGCACCCCTTACAATTCCTGGCACGTCGAGGATTTGAATTTTTGCACCTTTATATTCCATTAACCCAGGAATAACATCTAAAGTTGTAAATTCATAATCACCAACAGGAGATTCTGCATTAGTTATTGCATTTAACAAAGTAGATTTACCTGAACTAGGAAATCCAACCATAATTACAGTAGCATCACCCGTTCTCCTAACAGAATAACCTTGATGAATAGATTTTTTTGATGATCTAGCTATTTCTTTTTCTTTTGCCTTAGCTATTTTTGCTTTTAACAAACCAATTGAATGCTGAGTTCTTTTATTATACTTAGTTTTACTTAACTCTGCTTCCCATTCTTTAATCTGTTCCCTGTTGTTTGCCATTATTTGATATATTATATGTAGGGTTTATAAAATTAACTAAGGGATTAGGGGTTGGGGGCTAGAGGTTAGGAATCACTCTTAAGCCCTAAACCCTAAACCCAAAACCCTTTTTATTATAAACTCACAAACCAGTATACTAATTACCAAACTAAATACCAAAAACTATTTAAAACAACATTAACATAGGAATTATGTTAGTTAGTGTGGGGGTGAGAGGTTAGAAAACCTCAGTGGTTTGCTTGAAAAATAATAGTTTTTTGAGCACCTGTAAAAATAGATTTCATCTATTTTTATGGTTTTCTTAACCGAAATAAAAAGATGGTGGGATATAACTGTACAAATATTTTTGAATTTATGGTCATACAGAATAATGTAATGATCCATAAACAAATTGAAAAAAGAAACGGCCTTACATTCTTCAGAATTAAGAAAAGAAAAGTATTATAGATTCTTTTGTCTTAATTGGGGAAGGTGGTTTATGTAATTCTGATAATTATAATTAGTTGAAAGCTTTTTAAATACAAATGCGTTTCTTTGTGTTATGGGGAATTATAATGTAGAGTTTACTGTGGATGATGTAGTAAGGAAGTTAGAAGAAGTCAAGGCAATGTGCAATGGTGGAAAGGATAATTTTCTAAGAACTTTTACTCATGAAGAAGGTGGAAGATTAGGAAGTCAAAGAAATTTTTTAACAGCTTTATTAGAACCAATAATATCAAAGGAAGAAGAAAATAAGGAATTATGGAATAAAGCGCAAAAAGAATTATTAGAAAAACTAAAAGACACACTAACTTTTGAAAAAATAATAACTGAATTTCTTGATGATGGTGGAAAAAACTTTCAAAACTATCAAGTGCCTCCACGTGAGTTTGTTGCACAATATAGAGAAAAATTAGTTAAAGCATGTGACTTTTTTCCAGTTTATGAGAGAATCACTTCTCTTGGTAACTCAAATGAAGAGCAAAATGAAAATCTTAAGACAATGGACTTTCATTTTCACATGTTTATCCATTATGCAAATAGAATATTCTCACCTGGTTATTCCACAGATGAATTTTATTTACATTCTGATATTGGGAACTTTACTGCTGATATCAAGAACAGCGTAGGAGATCAAGGAATCTCAGTGAGAGAAACTCAGATGGATAAAGTCAGAATGCATGTTGATTTTATTCCAGGTGTTATTTTACCGTTAGTTTCTAATGTTGTTGAACATTCACTTAATCCTGAAAATGACATATATGATAGAATTAATGATGAAAAACTAAAAGGAGTAGTTATTGATGGACACTATCCAGAAGATGACTTGTGGTTCTACAGAGTGGCAGTAATGGATAATGGTTTTGGTATGACTGATGAAGTAGCAGCAAAAGTACTAGATGGTTACTCAACAAAACCAGAAGATGGAAGAAAGCATGGTATTGGAATTAGTGAAGCTGCTAAATTTGTTAGAAGATATGGTGGAGAAATGACATTAGAAACAGAATTAGGAAAAGGAACTCAATTTATTTTTACAATCCCAATTATAAAAGGACAATCTGAACCATATGTACAAGCACCAATGCCAGAAAATTAATTCTACATCACAAACCAAAACAGATATAAATAACTTCTTAAGAAGAATAATTAAAGTTATATTTAATAAAAAAAGTGAGGCGTTAATAAATGAAAAATAGATGGTTAGTAGTTATTGGTGCATTAATTGTTCAAATGTGTTTAGGAGCAATCTATGCTTGGAGTGTATTTGTAAATCCATTAAAGGAACAATTTGCATTTACAACAACACAAACACAAATAGTATTTTCTATTGGTTTAGCAACTTTTGCTTTAGTCATGGTATTTGCTGGAAAATGGCAAGATAAAGTTGGACCAAGAAAAGTTGCAATTACTGGAGGAATAGTTTTAGGACTAGGCTATATTTTAGGAGGACTAACAGACGGAAGTTTTTTAGCAATTGCATTAACTGTTGGATTAATAGGAGGAGCAGGTATAGGATTAGGATATGTTTGTCCAATTGCAGCAGGTGTTAAATGGTTCCCAGATAAAAGGGGTCTTATCACAGGATTAGCAGTTGCTGGATTTGGTGGTGGAGCATGGATATTTGCAAAAATTGCATCTTCATTAATTGCTTCTGTTGGTGTTTTAGACACATTCTTATATTTAGGAATTATCTTTGGTGTTGCGGTTGTTATTGGTTCATTATTTTTAGTAAATCCACCAGAAGGTTATAAACCAAAAGGATGGGAACCTAAAAAAGTTGAAGCAACAAATAAATCAGGAGAAAAAATAATTGAAAATTATTCTTGGAAAGAAATGTTAAAAACAAAACAGTTCTGGTTCCTATGGTTAATGTTCGTATTTGGAGCTGCAGCCGGTTTAATGGTTATTGGAAACTTAAAACCATTTGGTGTTTTTAGTGGAATGACAGCAGCAATGGCTGGCTCAGCAGTTGGTATTTTAGCATTGTTTAACGCAGCAGGAAGAATTGCATGGGGATGGTCATCTGATAAATTAGGTAGAACAAGAGCTATGTTCATTATGTTTTTGTTGCAAGGCATAATAATGCTGTTGCTAATGAAAATGGGTTCAACTGCATTGTTATTAGGAATTGCAGCTGCATTAGTAGGATTTAATTTTGGTGGAAACTTTGCATTATTTCCTTCTACAACTGCAGATTTCTTTGGAACAAAAAACATAGGAGTGAACTATGCCTTTGTATTTACAGCGTATGGTGTTGCAGGGATTATAGGACCAATATTAGGTGGAAAAGTATTTGATGTAACAGGCAGCTATCTTTGGGCATTCATACCAGCAGGGATTGTATGTTTAATTGCAGCAGGATTAAGCTTGTTTACAAAGAATCCACATAGTGCTTAAATTTTTTATTTTTCTTTAATTTTTTAATCTTCTTTGGAAAAAATTCTTAGTGAGCTATATTGGCTCTGCCCTGGTGTTGAAGAGTATTACACTGCATGTCACTCTACAACACTAGGTCCGAAGGACATGCTTCTCATGAGTTTTTTACAATTTAGAAAAAAGAAAAAAAACAGATTAAACACAAAATTAATATATACAATTATATTCCATATTCACATGAAAAATAAAATCTTAAAACTTATTAGCGAAATTGAAGAGTTAATAGCTACTAAACCAAAAACAGATGAGATTAAAGCAACTACTAACATTAATTCTAGATCTGTTATTGATAAATACAACTTTAAGTCACTCAAAGATTCTAATTATCAGAGAATCTTGAGTAGTAAGATTGAATTTTTGAAAGAATATGTTTACAAAGCAGGAAATGACTATTCAAATAATAAGTCAAAAGAAAAGCATTTAGTAGAGTTGTTTGTTGCTGCCAATAACTTAAAGACAGATGAAATAAAAGTTTTGAAAGACAATCTTAGTAAGATTAAGTTTCTAGTTAGTGAATTAAGATTAACACCAATAACGCCAGAAGGAGAATTAAAGTTTAATATTCCCACAAAGATTCCTCAAGATATTAAAGAAGAAGTTATGCTTGATATTAATGAATTAAGAAATGCATTTAACTCAAACTGTTACAGAGCATCAATTATCTTATGTGCAAGGGTGCTAGAAACTTGCTTACATAGAAAATATTTTGAAGTAACAGGAAATGATCTTTTAGAAAAAGCTCCTGGCATAGGGTTAGGGAATCTTATTGGAAAGATGAGAGATAAAGGAATAACACTAGATCCTGGATTAATGCAACAAGTACATCTATTAAATAATATTAGAATCTATTCTGTACATAAGAAAAAAGAAATGTTTTTGCCATCTAAACAACAAACATATGCAACAATACTTTATACAACAGATATTGTTGGAAGACTATTTTAGAAGTTTTGAGTAATGAGTTTTGGGTTTTGAGTTGGTTTTTAGTAAGTAATTATGAGGTTGAAGAATTGCCCAGAACTAATTTTACCCATAACCAACTCATAACACATTACTCACAACCCACTACTAATTTAGGTTTTGATAATACTATTAGATTCTACTTCTGTAAGTGAATTACCTAAACCTTTACCAACATTAAATCCATGATCAATGATTACACCACTAAGCATGCTTAGGAATGATGGTTGCCTTTCATATTTAATCAAATTAACTTTTATGTTAAGTTTATTTTCAATGTATTTGATTGCTTCTTTTTGCCCACCTAATTCATCTACTAATCCAAGTTCTTTTGCTCTAACTCCTAGGAAAAATGAACCATCTGCAAAGTTTTGAACTTCTTCAACTGCTAAGTCTCTATTTTTAGCAACCTCACTAATAAAAAACCCATGAATTTGGTCTAATTGTTTTTGTAAAATTATTTCTTCTTCTTTAGATAATGGTTTAAAAGGTGTTCCCATATCTTTATGCTCTCCAGAAACTAATCTTTGATAATTTACATCATACCGATCCATTAATCCACTAAAATCAAGATATGAACTAATAACACCAATACTTCCAGTAATACTCATTCTGTTTGCTACAATATATTCAGATGCAGAAGCAATCCAATATCCACCAGAAGCTCCTACTTCCCTAATCCAAGCAACCGTTGTTTTGTTTGTTTTTTCTTTAAGGAGATGAATTGCTTGTGCAATCTCATCTGAAGCAACAGCTGTGCCCCCAGGAGAATTTATTTCAAATAAAACAGCCTTAACACCCGGATCTTTTTCAGCTTCTTCAATATAGTTTACTATATCAGTACTTGTTGCTGCTCCAGAACCAAACATTCCCCCTGAGTTTTCAGCCATGATTGGACCTTTAATTGCAATTACAGCAACATTGCCTGATGGAATAAAATCCACAGGTTTAACAAATGCAAATAAAAAGCCGATTCCTGCAAAAACTGCAGCTAAAACTATAACTAATAGAACAATAAAGATAACTAATAATACATTTTTTGATTTAATGATTACCACCCCTTTTTTTGATATTATACATTATTTACAGGAACATTTATAAATCCTCTGCTTTTATTTTATAATATGGCTAAGAAGAACGATGCATTGTCTGAAGAAGAGCAAATACAGATGGAGATTAGAAGAACTCCTATGCCTAGAGAAAATCAGATTATAGGTATCTGTGAGCAACGTTTAGGCGGAAGCAGAATGAAAGTCAAATGTATGGATGGTAAAACCAGAATCTGCAGAATTCCTGGAAGACTCAAAAGAAGATTATGGGTAAGAGAAGGTAATGCTTTGTTAATTGAACCATGGGAATTTGGTGGGGATGAAAAAGGAGACGTTGTTTTCAAATACAGACCAATTCAAATGAATTTCTTAAAGAAAAAAGGTTTATTAAAATTAGATGAGTTAGATGAATTCTGATAATAGTTATGGGTTTTGAGTTCTGAGTAATTGGTTGGTTCTGAGTAAATCAGTAATGAGATTTGGTTGTAGGTTAATTAGTATTGAGAAAATATAACTAAACTCATAACTACTGACTGATTACCCACACAGAACTCAAGACCCATTACTCATAACTTACTTGACTTATAAGTTTCTGGTTCAAATGAATCAATTGTCTTAATCTCAATCTTTAGATTGTTTTCTTTGATGTATTTTCTAATGCCTTGATCGTTTTGATCATAGCCTAAACAAATAATAGTTGGTTTATACTCTTTAATTGCTTTAAAGAAATCTTCATCATCCCCTAAAATAACTTTCTTAGCAATACCTAAAACATAAACATTCATTAACCTAGTCATTTCATTATGAATTGGAATTTTGTTCTTGATCTTTTCTACATTCTTGTCCCTTGCTATTACAATGAATAATTCTGCATCCTTAACTATCTCAGCAGCCTTTTCCATGAAATAAATATGGCCCTTATGTAGTTTATCGAATGTTCCAAAGATTAAGATTTTTACCATGATTAGGATGTTGTTTAGTTAGGTTATTTAAAGTTTATTATATTATTTTATTTAGAAATCAAATCCATGTAAAAACCTAAGAGAAAAGTATTTGAAAATATCCTAAACAACAATAATCGTCACCGCACGCTAATAAAAATTCCCTTTTTTCTCCTCGACAACAGTAAAGTTTAAATATTAGTAATAGTTATAGGATTATTTAGTTATGCTAAAGAGTATAATAATAGACATAATAAAAAAATAGGGAAGTGAGGTGTAGGGACATGAAAAAAAGAGTAATTTGTTTGGTATTAATTGTAATTTCTATGTTTTTAATAGCTGGTTGTGTTGAAGTTGATAATGTAGATGAACTAAAAAAAGAAGGAGAAGAATTAGTTTGTTTACCTGGAGAAGAAGACACAACAACCGATGAAGGAGTTATAGACACAGAAGATGATGAAGAAATTCCTGAAACAGAAGAAGAAGAAACTGAAGATGGAATTACAGAAGAACTTAAAGATGAAATTGATGATGTTACTGAAGATGAAACTTTAATAGAAGAAACAGATGATGTAACAGAAGAAGTTGAAGATGTTGTGGAAGAAGCAGAAGAAGATGGTATGATTGTAAAAACATTCACAGAAGGAGATATTGTTACACTTGTTCCAAAAGCAACTGATCAAGATAATGATGAAGTTACATTCACATTTACAAGCCCATTAGATACAAGTGGAAAATGGCAAACATCTGAAGGAGATGCTGGAACTTACATAATTACAATTACTGCATCAGATGGAAAATCTGAAGTTAGTAAAAAAGTAAAAGTTGTTGTTAAATCAATGAATCAAGCACCAACATTAGGAATTAATCAGGAAGTAATTGTTAAAGAAGGAGACACAGTAACATTAAATCCTGCTGTTAGTGACCCTGATGGTGATGAAGTAAGTGTTGAATTCTCTGGTTGGATGACATCTGATACAAAAACAACAAACTATGATGATGAAGGATCATATGAAGTTGTAGTAACTGTAAGTGATAATCAACTAAGTATTTCAAAAAGTGTTATTATTGAAGTACAAAATGTTAACAGACCGCCTGTATTAAACAAAGTTCAAGATGTTGAAGTAACAGAAGGTGAATTAGTAGAAGTTATTGCAAAAGCATTAGATGCTGATAATGATGTAGTAACTTATACATACATTGGAGCGCCAATTGAAAATGGAGAATGGCAAACAGTAGAAGGTGATGCTGGTAATTACAAAATCAAAGTAATTGCAAGCGATGGTAAAAATGAAGATGAAAAGACATTTGATCTTATTGTTAACATGAAAAACCAAGCACCTGTAATAAGCCCAATGGATGATATATTAATCACTGTTGAACCAGGTCAAACAAAAACAGTTACATTAAGCCCAGTAATTTCTGATCCAGAAGGAGATGATTTAGTAGTAACATTCTCTGGTTGGATGACAACTGCAACAAAAGATGTAACATTTGATGATGGTGGAGCACACACAGTTACTGTTACCGCAGACGATGGTAAATTAGAAACAAGTGTTGATGTAACTGTAGATATTAACAGACCACCTGAGTTTATTGTTGAATAAACTTATTTTTTTTCTTTCTTTTTTTATAATTCTTAATGATTCTATTTTGAGATATTAATAAAAAAAATTCGTGAGTGACATTGGCTCCGCCCTAGTGTTACAGAGATTTATGATTATTAATTAAATACAAAAAATAACAACAAGGCCAGGCGAGCCGAACAAAGTAAGGCGAGTAGTATTTTTTCGAATGTAATGAGAAAAAATGCGTCTGTGCCATGGTTGTTGCTTAATGTTAATCAAGCTTAATAATTTCGACTTTAGTCGTAATTATTATTGTTGTTTTTTGTTAATACATTATTTTACCATTATAAAAATAGTGCCTACAATAAATAAAACTTAATAAACCATTAAACCAACCAAACTTCTATGAAATTCATACATAAAGCATTTAGTGAGTTATGGCCAGAGGAGGAATTAAAGCATGAGATTACGGTTAAGTATTCTGGAAGGTTTTCTGATTATAATGCTAATGTTACTTACACTCCTTGGAAAATGAATATTAAATTAAGCAAAGCATGGAGAGGCGTTGATGAAGATATTAGAATAGGCTTAGTACAAAGTCTTTTAGTCAAAGTTTTCAAATCAAAAAAATACAAAGACTTCAATAAATCAAATAAAATGGAATTATATGAGATGTTTCTAAAGAATATTGGATCAGTTGCACCAAGAAAAGAAAGTCATCCTGAATTAATTGAATCTTTTAACAGAATTAATGATGAATATTTTTATGGTCTAATGGATATGCCTAATTTGTTGTGGGGAAAACCAACCTTAACAAAATTAGGAAGTTATGAATATGGTACAGACACTATTGTGATGAGTTCTTCATTAAGAGAAGCTCCTTTAGAAATGCTTGATTATGTAATGTATCATGAATCTTTGCATAAGAAACATAAATTTTATCACAAGAATGGAAAAAGTTATCACCACACACACGCATTTAGGAAAGATGAAAAGTCCTTTAAAAATTCAGAACATATAGAAAAACAACTCAAATATTTCTTAGGTAAGAAAAAGGTTAAGAAGGCATTTTTTAGTTTTTGGAAGTAAGTGGATTTTATGCGTAGACTTTTTCAATTCTCGTCGTGAAAAAGCCTAAAAAAGAAGTGAAGTATATACTCAAACATATAAATATATTTAAATAAAAAACGCATGTGTATGTGATTGGGGGTGCAAAAGAGATGGTGATGAAGATCACTCTTGGCAACAAAAGAATCAAAGCAATGGAAGAAGCACTAAAAAGTGCCTTTATAGTTGTGAGAGAAGAGCTGGATGAACACAGGGACTCAATTAATCAGAACACTAATGAGGTTCAGAGTAATTACGAGTACATGTGTAAATTAGATTCTAAAATAAACAAATTATCAGAAAGAGTAGATGAATTAACTATGTTTATTCGTCAACTTAAAGGCCATGAACAAAAAACCTTTGAAGTTTCATCCCTAACAAGAAAAGAGCAAGAAGTTTTCTTAGTAATCTATATGAATGAAGAAGTTACACATAAATACATAGGAAGAAGACTAGGATTTACAGAGGATCTTGTAGTATGTTATATCGAAAACTTAATAACTAAGGGCGTTCCAGTGATTAAAAAGAGAAGTAGCAGAGGAATTAGCTATTTAGCCTTAGATCCTGAATTTAAAGCACAGCAAACAAAAAGGAACATTTTAAATATCAATGAAACAATTACAGAGTCTATCACGTATTAATGCTTTCTGGTTTGGAAGAGAGAGAGGTGTTTTTTTATTTTTTTTCTTTCTTCCATTTTTCTCATTTTCCTTACATATGTTGAATTTGTCGTCTTAAAGAATCAATAGTTGTTGAATAAAGCTATAACAGTTATAAGGTTTTCTTCTAAATCTTTATAAAGGAATAAATTAAATGTTCATTCCTATGCCCTATAGTTCAAATATTTGGAAAATGTATATGTATAGGCTTCTACTTAGTTTTCACTTCATAGGCGGTATTTTAGTTCCGTTTTTCATGGATTGGGGTGGTATAAGCTTTACACAGCTAATGTTACTACAATCTGTTTTTGTATTTTCAATTTTTTTACTAGAAGTGCCAACAGGAGCAATTGCAGATCACTTTGGAAGAAAAACTTCGTTGGTATTATCAGGATTGTTTACTGCAGCCTCCGCCATAGTTTATACTTTATTTCCTAGCATTTATCTTTTTATCATAGGCGAAATATTATGGGCAACAGGGTTTGCATTAATGTCTGGTGCAGATGATGCAATTATATATGATACATTAAAGCATAGTAAATCAGAAAAAAGTTCTAAAAAAGTATTTGGTAGATATAGTAGTTTTGAGTTAATAGGAATTTCAGTTGCTGCTCCAATTGGAAGTGTGATTGCTGCCTTTTTTGGATTAAAATATGCTGTATTATTAATGGCCATTCCTTTTTTAGGTGCATCATTAGTTGCATTATCACTTAAAGAGCCAAAAATAAAAGCAAGGAAAATAAAAGAATCAAAACGTTATTTAGACACCCTAGTAAGTGGAATGAAATATTTTAAAAATCATAAAGTCTTACAAATTCTAGCGTTTGATAGAATTTCCACAGCTGTTTTAGTTTTCTTTATTATTTGGACTTACCAACCATTGTTAAAGCTTTTAGGTGTTCCATTATTATATTTTGGTTTTATCCATATGGCGATTGGTGGTGTCCAAGTTGGATTTATGAATAATTTTACAAGGTTAGAAAAATTATTTGGATCAAAAAAAAGATATTTGTTATGGAGTGCATTAATCACGGGTGTTTGTTTTATTTGGTTAGGCTTTAACACCTATGTTCCTTTAACTATTGTTTTACTTACTTTAATTGGTGGCTTTGGATTGTCAAGGTATGTTTTATTTCAATCTTACTACAACAAGTATATTGAATCTCATAACAGAGCAACTGTTATTTCTACAATGTCAATGGTTGACAGATTTATCAGAGCATTAGCTTACCCATTAATCGCATTATTAGTAGAATGGTCACTAACTTCTACATTAATAATACTTGGTGTAGCAATAATATCTGTTGCATTTATTTCTAGAGTAGAAGAAAAACATTTGTTAGATTAAATCAGAGAAATTGAAATTTTAACTAATACTATATCTTAATATTGCTGCATACTTGCCCATTTGTTCTAACTGGGCACCTTCTCTTGTTTCAGTTGAGATAATTTTAACTTCTGTGTTAAACTTTTCAGCTTCTTCTTCGAATAATTCAATTTTATCGTCACCTGCTGCTTCTGATACTAGAACAACTTCTACAACACCATTCTTAACATGTTTCATAACTTCATCTTCACCATAACTAACTTTGCCTGAATCTTTTGCTAAGATGTCAAAGAACCTCGCCATAATCTTTTTTTCAGTTGTAACATCTTCTTGTGCAAGAACATCTTCACTTCTATCTAATAATTCTTGCAAACCAAAATCTCCTGTATAACTTAAATCTTTGATTGCAATGATTTTTTTCTTAACCTGATCTGTAATATAATTTCCTTCAACAAAATCATATTTTGTAGGGCCTGGGCCACCAACAATTATCCCTTTAATATCTGGATTGTTTAGAAATTGTTCTTTAACATATTCTGCAACTTTTTTATAATGTTGTTTTGCAGCACCATCTCTTAGTCTCTCAAATCTTTGTGCCGATTGACCCCCTGCACGGAATTTTCCTGGAACCTCTGAGTGTGTTTTAACTAATGGTACAATTGTTTTTCCTCGCAGAAAAGCAATGTTTGCGTCTCTTCTATCCATTACAATTAAACCATAACCTTCTTTATCAGTACACATGTCTCTTAATGGATCTAAAACAAAAGCTTTATCACATCTGTAAAGACGTTGGTTCATTGGCAATGGTGGTTCAATACTCCAAACTTGAACATCACTTTGACCTTCTCTTTCTGCAACATTTCCTGAGAAAACAGCAAGGCCATTTTCAGGATTTTTTAGAATAATTTTCAAATGTTGAATCATTCTTTCTAATGCATCAATAACATTCTTCCTAGTTGCACTAGATTTAATATTTGTAGCAGTTCCTTGTTCTTCTGCCAAATGCTGCATAATCTTCACAAGGTCATAACCGGCAGGAACGTATACACTAACTAATTCAGTATGACGACCCCTAAAATTCTCTAGGCTTTTGATGAATTTCTTTAGTTTATGCCTTTGGGCAGCTGTAACTTGCATGATACTGTTAGAAATAAAGAGGGTTTATAAAGGTTATTGCTAAGTGGGGTTTATATATAAATCTAGAATAACCTTTAAAAAGCCAATTGCATTCCTTTCTTGTAATGGCAGTGATTACTACAAATGATAGATTATACTTATTATCTGAGCCAATTCCTGGTTCAATTGAAGCTAAAAGAGAGCTAGACATAGTGCTGCCAATGCTTAAGAAGTTCCATAGAGATTTTCTTGGCTTTAGTAATGGCCCACATAGCGATGAATTTAAAGAATATTATGAAAGAGAAGAAGAGATGAGAGATAGGTATATGGAAGCCTTAAATAAATGCTCTGAAGAATTAAAAAGTAATGAACATTCAGCTGATTATTATAAACCTATGTTATTATTCTTAGAAAAAGCAAATGATAGCCATACAATATTTCCATTTTTAGAATATATGATGATGTACAGTCATACTTCACATCCTGCAACAGTAACAAGAACTTATTTAGATTTCATTGGAACAAGAATAGAAGATTCTATTCTTACTTGTAAAGCTTATATGTCATTATTATCAAGATCTACTAACTCTGAAACAGCAATGATTAATGTTCAAGCTTTAGTTGAGAAAGTATTATCAATGTCTGAACAAAGAGCAATGTATAGGGTTCTTGGACAAACACATGACAACTCAATGTTAACTAGATATACTGATAAATGGGAATTGGAAAAATTAAAGGAAAAGGGATGTAGTTTTAAGGAATTCTTAAGAACCTTTGTAGGTGTATCAAACCATCCTTATGCAAGAGAAATAATTGATTATGAAAAAGAGAAATTTGGAGAATTCAAACAAAAAATATTAAGAAGTTCTGAAAGAGATTATAAATTTGGTGGTGCAATTTATTCATATGAACCATTATCTTTCTTTTATCTTACAAATGTTTTAAGTAATCATTTTAAAGCAAGTTGGGAATCAACTTATTTTTGGAACGGACCAGAGCCAGGAGAAGAACATAAACCTAGTGTAGGAGCTTCTATAAGAAATTTTAGAAAGCCAGACGGAAACTTTGATCATGAACATATTGTGATTGAAACTTATGATAATGGTGTTGGAATGAATGAAGAACAATTGAAAACATTGTTTGATGAAGATGCTCCAAGAATGGGATATAAATATGCCATGGTTGGAAACAGCAGAACAACAAGAACTTTTCCATTCATTGTTGATTTGTTAAGAGGAGCACTAGTTGTTGAAAGCAAAGAAAATGTTGGAACTTCTTTTGCATTAGTTATTCCAAGAGATGCTGATGTTAAAAGCAGATTAACTTATGATGACATTCATGATAATCAATATTTAATTACAGGTGTTAAATAAGGAGATCTAGAATCAAAATAACTGAAAACGTTTATAAATAATTGAGGAATTCCTTAAATTAAGAAAGATTATAATAATAAAAACTAAAATAATGATAAAGGTGTATAATAATGAGTGAAGAATGGATTATGAGGGTTATTTATAACAAATTCCCATCAGGGGATAAACAAGGACATATGTTTCATACTGCAAAAGGTGTTTTAATATTTAAAGATCCTGTTGAATCAGAATATTGGGCAGCACAATATCATGAGAAGAATGGTTCTTCTGGACCAATCCCAGAAAAAACATTAGATGCAATGTTAAAAATAAAGTTTGAAGGACACATGGCACATATCGAACTTCCAGGACATGAAGATGTTTATGTTATTAGAGACATTAGATTATCAGAAGAAGCACAAAGAGGGTTAGAAAAGGTAATGGCTTACCAAAGAAAAGATAGCACACCAGTACCATTAAGACAAGAAGACCATGCATGGGTAAGAGATATTGCAAGCCAATTTGGAGAATATAGAGGTTCTGTTGCTAGAGAAGATTTTGCACATTAATTAAAAAGATTTATAACTTATTAAAAGAATTTTAAAAAATGGCAGAAGCAAAACTCAAAATTGTTGATGACAGAACAATAATTCTTGAATTACTTAGGACCTATAATGGAGAAAGTTTTGTTTATGAACATAATAATTCTTCTGAGAGAAGACAAGGTTATCATTTGAATGATAAGCCAGGATTAACAACTTTTGACATTTTAAATGGAATTAGAATTCCAATAAAAGATATTGGTGCATTAGTTATTAAATTAGGAACTATGGAAGAAAGATTAGAAATTGATTTCCGTGCTAAAGCAGATTATTTCTGGATAAATAAAAATCTTGAAGGCTTAGATGGATTATATGTTGCTAATGCAGCCGGTGTTTACGCTAATCATCAAAGTGCAAACATATCAATTACAGATACAGAAAGATTAAGAACAGACCCTAACCCTGCAATGAATACTTTCATTGCATATAAAAAAGGAGAATTAATTGGACAATATACTGAATTTATAATGAATGTATTAAATGATGTAATACCTTTGAACATAGGTCCTTATAGATTACATAGAGTTCCTGATAAGAAGAAAACTGAAGATAAGATATAGTTCTAAGTTAGTAGTGGGTTAGAAGCAAATTAGTTTTGAGTAATGGATCTTGAGTTCTGAGTTGGTTATCGGTAAGTAGTTATGGGTATTGTTGAGTCTTCTTAATACTGATTTACTCAGAACCAACCCATTACCCAGAACTCAAAACTTATTACTTATTAACATACTATTTACTAACCACTAACTTCCAACTTCGTACTACAAACTAAATTCAGTCTCCTTCAAATTCTGTTAGCCAATAAAGATTATAGCCTGCATCTTGTAGTTTCTTTCTTCCACCGACATCTGGAAGGTCAATGATGAAAGCAGCTTCCATTATTTTGCCACCCATTTTCTCTACTAATTTAATAGCAGCCATTGCTGTTCCGCCAGTAGCTAAAAGATCGTCGACAATTAAAACATTGTCTCCTTCAGAAATTGCATCCTTATGAATCTCAATCTTATCTGTGCCATACTCTAATTCATATTCTTGTGATTCACATTCTGCCGGTAGTTTACCTGCTTTTCTTGCTAACACAAGACCAATACCTAAAACATAACTAAGTGCGCCACCAATTACAAATCCTCTTGCATCTAAGCCCACAATCTTATCGATTTTTTTATCTCTATAACGCTTTGTAAGGTCATCAATTATTAATTGCATTCCAACTGGATCTTTTAATAAAGTTGTAACATCTCTAAACATAATTCCTTCTTTAGGAAAATTAGGAACTGTTCTTATTTTTGATTTTATTGGCATATTTTTTACCTCCGGTAAAATGTAATAAAGGTTCTAATGGTATGAAAGGTTTTAAAGGTTGTAATAAACCTTTCAAACCCTTATTACCTTTCTAACCTTTATTACTTTTATTCTACTTCTCCCATTAATGAAGTCTTAATCATTTCTCTACATGAACAAGGCTCATCTTTGATCTTTGGAATTATTGCTAAAAGTAATTTTGTTACATTTGCTGCATTTCCTTTCATTGTTTCCATTACTTTTCCAATATCAACAACTTCATTTTCTTTCCAGCAATCATAATCTGTACTCATTGCAACACTTGCATAACACAATCCAGCTTCTCTAGCTAAAACAACTTCTGGAACAGTGCTCATGTTAATAACATCTGCATTCCATGTTCTAAACATATGTGATTCTGCCCTTGTTGAGAATCTTGGACCTTCAATTGTAACCATTGTTCCTTTTGGATGAGATGCTAAACCTAATTCTTGTGCTGTTTCTGAAAATAATCTTCTAATTTTCTCACAAAATGGATCTGACATAGGAATATGACAAACGGTGTTTGACATATATTGATTGTCCCCATAGAAACTTTGATGTCTTTTAGTTGTTCGATCAATAAACTGATCAATAAACACAAAATCACCTGGTTTAATTTCTTCTCTTAAACTACCGCAAGCAGTTGTTGCTAAGATGTGTGTGCAACCTTCTTCTTTCAAAGCCCAAATGTTTGCTCTGAAATTAACTCTGGTTGGCATAACTGTATGTCTTTTACCATGCCTTGAGATTAATACAACATCAACACCACCAATCTTTCCACAAACTAATTTACTAGAAGGTTTTCCAAATTGAGTCTCAACTTCTTTTTCAACTGCATCTTGCATAATCTCTGGATTTTCTAATCCAGTTCCACCAATAATTCCTATTTTCACCATTATTTCACCTTTTTGAATGTTATAATTGTTATTTTAGATTGAGAATTAGTTTTTATTTATATTTTTAGTGTAATTAAATGATTTTATTTTCTATCCTTTATATAGAAACCATCAACAATAATAATTTATTTTTCTAATAAAGAAAAAATCCAGCCATTCACGGCAGGGCTTACGGACATTTTCCTTTAGAAAATATCCTATTCACCTCATTTCATTCGGTTCATTAGCCCGCCATGACTGGATTTTTAGAAAACACAATCATCAATTGCGCAGATGGGGGGAGGGTCGTTCCTTCGGAAGCCCCCATAGGACAAATTGTTTACAATTTGGCCGTCTGCCGCCATTGTTGATGATGGTGTTTTCTTTTCAATTATTAAACAACAATCACCAAAAACTATTTATACAACTTCTCACAGGAATGATATTGCGATGGACACATTAGAAAGTATTTATACAAGGAGATCTATTAGGAAATACAAAGATCTTCCAGTTGAATGGGAGCTCATAGGTAGAATTGTTGAGGCTGGTTCTTTTGCACCAAGTGCAGGAAATACTCAAAGTTATAGATTTATTGTTGTGCAAGACGATGAAAAAAGAAAACAACTTGCTAGTGCATGTGTGCAACAATATTGGATGGAACAAGCACCTATTCATATAGTAGTGTGTTGTGAAATAAGAATTGGTATTCAAATGTATGGGACAAGAGGAGAAAGATTATATAATGTCCAAAACACAGCAGCAGCTGTTGAGAATATATTATTAGCAGCTAATAATTTTGGATTAGGATCTTGCTGGGTTGGAGCATTTGATGAAGCAATGGTAAAAAGGATTTGTGGAATTCCAGACTTTGCAAGACCACATGCAATTATTACTCTTGGTTATGCAGATGAACAACCACCTGCACCACAAAAATATAAACTAGAAATTCTAACTTATTTTGAAAAATATCATAATAGAATTAAAGATATTAATGTAGTTCTTGGTGAATACAGCCCAGTTGTAGCAAAACACGCAAGAGAAGCAAAAGAAGCATTAGACAAAGGAACTTCTAAATTATTTCATAAAATTAGTAAGAAACTTAAAGACGTACATAGAAAAGTAACTAGGAAAAATCCATAATTGTTTTTTATTAAATTAAATTCTAAAATCAAGATTATTTTTAACCATTAATAAATTATAAAACCTCATGAAAAGAGATGATTTTTAGTTTTTAATCATTAATTAGTAGAAAAATTTCTTTTAACAAGGTTTACCGTCGGTAAACGCACCCCCTAAATTATACAAAATAGACACAAAACTCCTTAATTTTATCCAAGTATAGGCAAACCTATATTCTCTAACATATAAATTAGAGTTTAGAAGTCTTTAAATAGTTGTTATAAGCATAAATAGAAGTATAATTGAGTTTTTTGGCGAAAACTCATCAATTTATTGGCGATTTCAAATTTCGGCGATACTTGTTGGCGCAAGTAACTTATTCTAAAGAGAGTATGGTATAAACTCATATATAAAGTTTTCGATAGTGAGAACTATATACTCAAGAACATATTTCATGAGAGATGGGCAATACTAGAACTAGATTACCACAAAAAAAAAAAAAACATAAAAAAGGGGAGGGGTTCAACATGGACTTTATCGTAAAAAACGCAATGGAAAACGCAAACACATATAGTGGACAATTTGAGGTAGGCCACGCAAATATCAAAGTAATTGGCTGCGGTGGCGCAGGCAATAATATGGTAAATTGGTTGTACAAGAAAGGTGTTAAAGGAGCAGAAATTATCGCTTGTAACACAGACAAACAACATTTAGATGTAACAGAAGCAGACAAAAAATTCTTAATTGGAACAGAAGTTACAAGAGGCTTAGGATGTGGTGGATTTCCACAAAAAGGTGCTGAAGCTGCTCAAGAATCTATAATGGAAATCAAAGATTCAATTAAAGGATCAGACATGATTTTTGTTTGTGCTGGTATGGGTGGTGGTACAGGTACTGGATCCGCACCAATTGTAGCATCTGCAGCAAGAGACACTGGAGCAATTGTTATTGGAACAGTAACAATGCCTTTCAAAATTGAAAGAGCAAGAGTGGATAAAGCTGAATTTGGTCTTGCACAACTAAGAGAAGTTTCTGACACAGTAATTGTAATTGACAATAATAGATTAGTACAAATTGCAGGTAACTTACCTATACAACAAGCATTTGCTGTAGCTAACGAATTAATTGCAACAATGATTAAAGGCATTGTAGAAACAATTGCAGTTCCTTCATTAGTAAACCTAGACTTTGCAGACGTCAAAACAATCATGACAAATGGCGGAGTAGCAGCAATTGGTGTAGGCGCATCTGATACAAACAACAGAGTAGATGAAGCTGTTAATGGAGCATTAAGTAATCCATTATTAGACATCAACTACGAAGGTGCAACAGGAGCATTAATCCATGTACACGGTGGACCAGACCTAACTTTGGAAGAAATTAACAAAGTTGGAGAACTAGTTACTGAAACAATGGATGATGATGCAAACTGCATTTGGGGAGCAAGAGTCAGCGATGATATGAAAGGCAGATTAACTGTTATGACAATCATCACAGGTGTTCAATCTCCCTGGATCCTAGGAAAGTGCGCAGACAGAAATAAAGAATATGAAAGTGAAATGGAAGCTGTGAACAACGAACTAGGAATTGAAATAATCAGGTAAATTTATTTTACCTTTTTTTTATCCACATGAAAGCACAATACTTGATTCATTAAATTTGGGATGTAGTGCTACGCTACATTGTACTTTCATGGGATCCTAAAAATTGGCATTTGTGGCCAATTTTTATGATTTATTTTATTATTATCACATTCACAAAATCACCGGTGAGATCACACTCATTACCCCAAGTCTTTGTGTGGTATAAGAACTTCTTGCCTTCAGGTTTTTCACCCCCAACACACTCGAACTCCTGAAGGCATTTTTATTCTCTAGATATTACCAGATTTTTATTAAACTTTATAAACCAAACACCATTATTTCCACATATGTTATACCTAATTGGCCTTGGCCTTGGAAATGAAAAAGATATCACAGTTAATGGTTTAAAAGCCGTTAAAGAATGTGATGTTGTGTATTTAGAGAATTATACTTCAAAATTGCAGTGTGATCTTAGTAAGTTAGAAGAATTGTATGGAAAAAAGATTATATTAGCAGAAAGAGGAGATGTTGAAGGGGATGAATCCAAAGGTATGAACCCAATATTAGAAGATGCTAAGACTAAAAAAGTTGCTCTACTTGTAATTGGAGATCCTATGGGAGCTACAACTCATACTGATATGTTATTGAGATGTAAAGAATTAGGAATTGAATTCAAAGTTATACATAATACTTCAATACTAAATGCAATTGGAATTGTTGGACTAGAACTATATAAATTTGGAAAAACAACTTCAATTCCATTTCCAGAACCAAGTTTTCAACCAGAAACTGCATATGATGTTCTTAAATTAAATAAAAGAAATGGAATGCACACATTATGTCTTCTTGATTTAAGACCAAGTGAAGAAAGATTTATGACAGTGAATGATGGAATTAAGATCCTATTAGATATTGGTAAGAAAAAAGTTAAAGACAAGAAAGAGAAAAAAGCATTATTTAAAGAAGATACATTCTGCATAGGATGTGCAAGAATCGGTAATGATAATTTTATAAAAGCTGGAAAAGCTAAAGATTTATTAGAAATTGATTTTGGCGGATATCCACATTGTTTAATTATTCCTGGCAAATTACATTTTGTTGAGGAAGAAGCAATGGGATTGTGGAAATGATTGTTTTAATATAGAGAATTCTTAGTAGATAATTAAAAAAAGATAATAATAAAAGAAAAGTCCTAGTGAGAAAAGAGCATCCGCAATTGTTAAAGAGTTTATTGCTCTAAGATTATGATACAAAAAACAACAGCAAGGCCAGGCGAGGTGAAACCGAGTAGTATTTTTTCGACAAGATGGAGAAAAAATGCGTCTGTGCCATTGTTGTTGTTGTTTTTTGCCCAGACAGAATTAAATAAGATAACAAATTATAACCATTTCTTTTTCTTAAAGAATAATAACATAATCATTATTGATACCAACATTAAACCTAATGCGAAAATATAACCATATTGCCATTGAAGTTCTGGCATGAATTGGAAGTTCATACCATACAAACCAGTAATTAAAGTAGGCAACATGATAAGAGTAGCCATTATTGTAAAAGATTTCATAACTTTGTTAAGCTCATTTGACATTGCGTTAAGATGTGTATTAACAATCTCTGTTAATCTTTCTCTAGAAATTGCTTCTTCATCAATAAGTTGTCTTGCATCCTGATAAAGATCCTCAAATAAACTATCCCTTAATCTGAATAATTCACCATGCCTTAAACATTTTAAAACCTCTACATTATATTTAAGAGCTTTTCTAAAGTAAATTAATGTTCTTTTTAGAGGGAAAACTGCATCTGCATAGTCTTTATCTGCCCTTTTCAAGACCTCTGTCTCAATTGCATCAATAAAATCTTCTATTTTATCTAACTCTGCTTCAAAATTATTAATAACTCTTTCTAAAATGAAATGCAAAAATCCATAGATGTCTCTGACATTAGTCTTATATATGTTTTCATGCAATTCAGTAACTGACTTAAGTTCATTTCGATGAATTGTAATAATATAATTTTTTTTAACGTAAATTCCTAAGGTTCCCGTGTAAACATGGCCTTTATCAAGTGGAGCATTAAAAATAACATAAGAGTAATTTTTGCTTTTCTCAACCCTAGGCCTTTCTAATGGATCAAGTGATACAATCAAATCACCATAAGCAATACCTAATTTAGAAGATAATGCTTTTAATTCATCTCTTGTTGGATCAAGAAGATCTAACCAAATTAACTTTTTAGAATGATCTATGTAAGGATTTACTAACTTCTCGAACCTCTTTTTTTTAATGTAAGCTTCAACCATTAAGTGTTTAATTGATGTAATTATATTTAAAGCTTTGGGAAAAGGGTGAAAAGGGATTTGGGGTTGTGGGCTAGGGATTAGTGAGTAACAACACAAGTATCCCTAACCCCTCTTTCACATGTTATCAAAAGATTTAAATACCCCCACACAAACAAAAATAATGAAGTTCTCAAAAAAAAACAGGAATTAAAATGCCAACAAACAAAGAAATTGATAAAAGTCTTGATAAAATCAGTAAAAAGATCTCTTTTTTTGCAATTAATCCTGTGAATGAAGAAGCTGAAAAAAAGAAATTCTTCAAAGATAAAAAATATCAACCAGTATTTGAATATGAACCTTACACACATGACATTGACAAACTACAAACACAATTAAGAGATGTTTCCCCTGATAATTCTGAACTAGGAAAAATTCTAAAGCAAGCAAGGAATATTTATTATGCAAACCTTAACATGATAAAAAGTAGAGGTAAAGATAATTTTACAAAATATTCTATTTTATGTTATGGTGCACCTGATAAAGACCTTGTAAAAGAAGCAAGAAAAATACTTAAGTCAAAAAGACCAATAAAAGAAAAAAAAGATTTAACAACTGCCCAAGTTATTAGTAGAATGAAATACGCTTTTATTAAATATGGGTTTAGTTGGAAGATTGTAGAAAAAGAAATGGCTGCATGTGCAGCTGTCAACGGCAAAAAAAAGGAATTAATAATTAAAAAAGGCCAAAGGTTTTCGAAAAAGTTCTTGAAAAGATTAATTGTACATGAAATTGGAACACATATTCTAAGAACTGAAAATGGTGCACATCAACCTTACAAAATATTTGAGAGAGGTCTTCCAAATTATTTAATGACAGAAGAAGGATTAGCAGTTACAAACGAAGAAATTAATCATTGCCTAGATATTGCGATCCTAAGAAGGTATGCAGCAAGAGTTATAGCAGTAGACACTGCCCTAAAAAAAGGATTTAGAAAAGTCTATGAAGAATTAACAAAATATCTTGATAAAGACTTAGCATGGAGAACAACTGTAAGAGTAAAAAGAGGTTTAGGTGATACATCTAAACCAGGCGGCTGTACAAAAGATTTTGCTTATCTTAGAGGATATTTTGCTGTGAAAAGATATACTGAAGCAGGTAATGATTTACAAAAACTGTATTATGGAAAAGTTGGAATACAACATGTTGAAATGCTAGATAAAATTCCGGGGTTGGTAGAACCAGAATTATTACCAACATTCAGATATTTAAGATATTTTATTGAACACTTTGAAGGCTTACTAAAAAGCGTTATTTTACTAGATATTCCCCCATTTAATCTTACATTCAGACTGATAAAGAACAATATCAAAGGACTTTCTTTAAGGAAGATGTTCAATGGGAAAAAATAGTTGTTTTATTTCTAAAAAGTTAATTTTGTTAATAACAAAAACCCAGCCATCCATGGCAGCACATACGGACTTTTCTTCGTTTCACTCAAAAAAATCCTATTCGTCTTCGACTCACATGTGCGCCATGGCTGGGTTTTTAGAAAAACCATTTAAATCACAAAAGTATTTCTACAGATATGACCAAAATAATCTTAGATTGTTACACTGATGAACCAGCAGGATTAGGTGTTCCTCCATATATTGGAACCTATCCAAGATATTTGTTTGGTAAATTAATGAGTGAAAAGAGAAAGAACGAAGAAGTGTATTATTTTACAATTGATGATTTAAGATTATTCCTAAAACATAAAAATAAAAAGCCTGAAACTAAGACACATGAAAAAACAAATATTACAATCCATAATTTAACTAAGAATTCTCAGAATTTTAAAGAAATCTTTGAAAGTGCAAAGGAAATATATGTTGTTTTAGGTGTGCATGTGCCTGGAAAATATTTAACAGCTGTTCCTGCCACAATACATGAAATAAATACCTTGTTTAAAGAACTATTAAAAAGACATTGTATTACTGCAAAAAGAATCTTAACTGGGCCAGCAGCAACTGAATTTGGAACAAGGTTAGAAGGGGGAAAGTTTGCAGAGAAACAAGACTTAAGTTTATTTAATACAGTTACTCCCGAAATTGTTTCTGATTATGGAGAAATTGCAAAATATGCTGTTCTTGGAGTGGAAATTGTTGATCAAATTGTAAATAAAGAAGGATGGAATTATGTAATTGCTGAAATTGAAACTGCAAGAGGGTGTGGCAAAGGTGTTGCATGTAGTTTTTGTACAGAGCCATTAAAAAATAAACTTGAATTTAGAAAAGTTAAAGATATTGTAGATGAAGTTAAAGCACTTAACAAACAAGGTGTGAAATATTTTAGATTAGGAAAACAAAGTGATTTCTTTGCATGGGATGCTTCTGATATTAAGAAACTTTTAAGCGGCATAAGGAAGGAATGTAATATAGATGTATTACATATTGATAATATTGACCCTGTTCGTGCTGATGAAGAAAAAGTAAAATTAGTTGTTGAACATTGCACCAGTGGAAATATAGCAGCAATGGGTGTTGAAAGCTTTGATGCAGAAGTTGTAAAGAAAAACAATCTCAATTCTAATCCTGAAGTTACAATGAGGGCAATAAAATTAATCAATAAAATTGGGGCAGAAAGAGGAGAGAATGGAATGCCTAAATTTGTGCCAGGATTAAACATTATTTTTGGTTTAATTGGAGAAGGTAAAAAAACACAAGAAGCAAATATGAAATATTTACAAGAGATTCTTGATTCTGAACTGTTGTTAAGAAGAATTAATATTAGACAAGTTGCTGTTTTTCCAGGAACGCAACTAGAAAAAGAAGCAGGGAATAAATATCTTAGAAAAAATAAGAAATATTATTGGAAATGGAGAAATGAAATTAGACAGAAAATAGATAATGTAATGCTAAAGAAGCTTGTTCCTAAAGATTTAGTGTTGAAAGATTGCATTGCAGAGATTTATGATGGAAAAACTACGTTTTTAAGACAAATTGGAACATATCCATTGATAATTGGAGTTAAAGAAAGGCTAGAATTAGGTAAATTCTATAATATTAAGGTTACAGGGCATATGTTAAGGAGTATTGTAGGAGAAGTAGTGTGAATTCTCGGAAATTTATCAGTGGACATTCGAAAATTTAGTTGTCTAATGGATATTAAGGCTTCCTATTGTTAAATTCATATATCTTAGCCATTATTGCCCTAACCACTAGACATGTTGGTGTGAGATATATAAAGAATAAAATTTTATTAATTATAGAAAAAGACACGCAGAAGTTCTAAATAATTATTTTAGGTCTTTTGATACAAAAATAAATTATGAACTTACGCTAAACTTCTTTTTCTTAAAAGTTCCAAACTTAGTAGATAAAATAAAAAGTTTGGAGGTAAAAAATATGTATGTAAAACTAAAAAAAGGTGAACAAAAAAAGTTAGTAATAACAGCCATAGCAAAAGCAGGAAGTGAAAGAAAATTGTGTGTTAAGATTGAAGTACCAAAAGGCTCATTATACAAATATAAAAATGAAATAACAAATATCCCTTGTGATAGGTTTAATAAGATTCTACAATATTTGGGAGATAGAAATAATAAGTCTAAGAGTTATATAATTGAAATCTTACCAAAAAATTGGGGAAGACAAAAAGGAGGTATTAATTGTATTTTGAAAAAGAAAAGTAGAGGAATATTTGAAGAAACAATAAGACGATTGAATGAAAATAGTTCAAAATGGCACAAAAAAATGAAATTGATTGATCCAATCAAATATCACAGGTCACAATTTGAAAAATTCATGAAAGTAGGTAGAGGTTACAATTATGCATTAAATAATGGAATTAAAGTAAGAAATAAGTTGGAGCAATATATTGGCAATTACCTCATTAAATTAGGATTAGAATTTGAATATGAACCATTATTAAAAATAAAGGAAAAGGTGTATTTTCCTGATTTTAGGATTAAAGACAAGATAATTGAAGTTACTGGATGGCAACACCCATCTAAAGAAAGATTATTATATCTCTCTTCTAAGATTCATAATTATAATGCAAATAGGTGTAAAATCATATTATTTGTACCTTTAAAAATCCGTAAATTTTATAAAGCAATGGATTGTCCACTAATATCAACCTTACCTAAGCTTAAAGAACATATAATGCCTCCATAGCTTAGACACATGCCCTTTTGGGATGTGGAGCAACGGTTCGAGCGTGCGCATTCGTAATTGAATCACGAAACTGTTAATCGCAAGGTCCCCAGTTCAAATCTGGGTGGAGGCGTTTATTTTCATTGGCCCCGTAGCTCAGTCTGGTGGGAGCTTGATTTATCAGGTTTACTGGACAATTGGAGTGCTCGACTGATAAGATCTATCTCAGAGATCGAGTGGTCCCGTGTTCAAAATTAAAACTGGGTTTTAATCCTTATAAAAACGCAGTTTTTATGAATGTCACGGCGGGGCCATTTATTATCTATTTTCTACACAAATATTTATTAATAACAAGCAAATACTATTAAAATACTATTCTTATAGGGGGTTATAATAATGACAGATGAAGTATCAACAAAAACAGGACCTTTAATAGAGGCTGCATTAAATCGAGAAAGAAGAATTCCAGATGGAAGTTCTACATTACCTTATGCAAATGCTGTTAACAGCGATGATATTCAATTCTTAGATGGATTACTTTCAGATATGCAATCAAAAGGTAATCTAAAAGATGGAGTTAACTTTTGCACTGAATTTACACCTACAACAAAAAGTGGTAATGCAGAATATCTTGACAGAAGTCATATTGCTTTTGCTTATGATGATCATAGTTTTAGATTTGACATGGCAATGGGAAATGCTGCACCTGCAGAAGAAAGAATATCTAGATTAGTAAAACTAGTTAATACATGGACTGGAATTACTTCTGATTGGAGCAAAGAGTTAGAAGCAGGTATTGCAGAGAAATTTTCAGAAGTAGAAAGTAAAGTTCAAGGATATAATGCAAAGGTAAGAGCAGCTGAAAAAGCTAAAGAAGATAATATCACACTCAATGTTAAAAAAGCAATGGAAGCATTAAAACCAACAGTGGGTGTAATAATACCAAATGAAGAAGATATGGAAGCATCTTTTAGAGAAATTTATACTAAACATTTTGATAGTGAAAAATTTGAAAAGATTCAAGATATACAAAAAGTTTATCCAAGAACAATGACAATTCCCGTTGAAATTAGTACTGACAAAGGTTCCTTAACAATTGAATTAACATATAAGGTAAGTGAACATATAAGTACTTCGCTACATAACTATGAATTATATAATCCTGGTGCTTATGATGCACATATTGTTGTTGAAGGACAATTACCATATGATGAAGGTCTTAATTTTTCTCTAGAAGCAGTACACGAAGCTGGATTTGAAGGAATGAGAGAGTTGTATTGGAGAGTTGCAAAAGAAGGAGATAGAAGTTTAGAAAAAGAAGATTCCCTAAAGGACAAAAGATTGTCACCATTCACAGAATATCCTAGGCTTACATTAAGTTGGGGTAATGGAACAATTAATGCTCTTGATACTTTTCAAAAAGAACTTCCTAATGAAGAAAAATTTGATGAACCTTTTTACAAATCAATCAGAAATCAATTTCATATTACTTTTGAAGGATTTACTGATCTTTAATTTTTTTCTTTCTTTATATCTTTTTTAAATAACTATCAACACCCTTACTTCTTTTAACCATATCTTTGATCATGCTATTGTATAGGGTAACTGTTTCTTTATTCTGAATTTCAATACCTGAACCAACACCTAAATGAATATGAAACAAAACAACAGTGTTATGAGTGATAAAAATCTGCATTGGTAGATATTCTTTTATGATGTAGAATTTGATATCATATTTTTTACATCGTTCTTTGAAATCCTTAATTAATTGCACGAGAAATTCTTTGCCTAGATGTTTCTTGATTAAGTTCATGTGCCATAAAAAAGTTTCCTCATTACATATTGCATCAAAATATTTCCCACTTTCTAAGGCTTCTTGATATGCATTGTATACCATAATAGCTTTTGTATCCGTTGTATGTGCAATTGTTGTTCTTTTTGTATTTATTAAATCTCGAACTTTCAAAAAATCTTGTTTATTAGATAAATAAAATATAAATGGTAAACTTCCGTGTCTTGCAACTGTTTCTAATCCTTTTTTACAAGAAGAAATTGCTTTTATGAGATAAAAAGTAAAATCTTCTTTTGTTTTGAGTAATTCAATCTTAGGTGGTGTTTTCTCATCTAACATATCAATAATTGCGTTTTCATCATGTATGAATGTATCAAACTTTTTCTTCATAAATGAAATAATTCTTTGTTGTGGTTCTTCAAAAGTATAAAGACAAGGTTTTTTCCCTTTTTTACTAATTAAATTTTGAGAAATAAGTAAATTTAATGGCTCATAAATTCTGCCAAGAGGTATTTTTGTTTTTTTAGATAATTCTTTTGCAGAAATTTCACTATGAACAAGCTCATCTAAGATAAGAACCTGCTTTTGGTTAAGATAACCCCTATGCTTTAATTCCTTAATTATAGATTTGGTTTGCATATATAATAGATATTTGAATTTATATATAAATATTATGTTTTTAACACAAAAAAACGTTTTTTCGTAGGTAATATTTATATGTAGATCTATCTTAATATAGTTTTATTGGGGTAAAACAGAATGCCAGGAATAAAAACACCAAATGTACGTCTTCAAAAAGACACATATAATGAATTAATGTTTTTTGTAAAGATATTAGTAGAAAAAGATTCATCCATACCTTACAAAGGTTCATCTATACAAGAAGTTGTTAATGATTTTGTTAGAAAAGGTTTACAAGATTATAGAGTAAAACAAAGACAAGAAAGATTTTTGAGTTTAGAATTCTAAAATTTTATTAATTGACATAAGATAAATTATGACATTAGATTATTAAATTCAATGAGCTCGAAAATACTTGTATGCAAGCATACAATTATTTCTTAATATTTCTTGAGAGCATATAAGTTCTAAATTGTTTCCTTCAATTGTTATGAAATATAACAATTTACAATTCGGAGGAGATATATATGGATAAAAAACACAGAACATTACAAATTGGAATTAATGGCATGGGAACTATTGGAAGATTAGTTTACAGAATGTTAAGACCAATGTCAGGAGTAAAAGTCGTTAAAGTAAATGATTTAGCACCTAAGGCAACATTAGAGTATTTATTGAAACACGATACAGTACATGGGAAATGGCATGGACAAATTAAAGATTTGGAGTATAGTGATGAGCAAAATCCAAAAAATGTTTTTTGGAATGGAATAGATATTGTTGTTGATTCAACACCATCATTAAACTCATATGAAAGACTAGCAGGACATTTAGAAAATGGTGCAGGATTTGTTATTAGAACATCTCCATTAAAAGATGATACAACCGAAACACAAACTGTTATTTTAGGAATTAATGACCAAGAATTAGATCTAGAAAAATACAAAGTAATTAGTTTAGCATCCTGCACAACAAATTGTTTAGCACCAATTGTAAAAGTTGTTAAGGGATATTGTAGAGCAACAGGAAATGAAATGAAAAAAATAAATTTTGTAACTGTGCATGCAAAAACAAATGATCAAGCAACAAAAGATTCCTACCATAAAGATGCAAGACGAGGCAGGGATGATTACAACATTATTGAAACTAGCACAGGAGCAAGTTCTCAAATTGGTTTAATATTTCCAGAATTAGTTGGAAAAATACATGGGACAGCTTATAGAGTTCCTGTTAGCGATGGGTCTGTTTTAGAAGTAAGAATAGAAGCAAGAAAACCAATTGATGTTGAAAAGTTGAATGCAGCATTTAGAGAAGCCTCCAAGGTTAGAACTTTTGAAGATATCTTAAGCTATGAAACCCTCTCCTTAGTATCATCTGATGCAATAGGAGATCAGCACACATGCATTTACTTAGAAGCATCAGCAATGCAGTTAGATGACTGCAGTGTTAAGTTAGGAGCTTTATATGATAATGAGTTAGCTTATGCTGCAAGAGTTGTTGATTTGATAAAAAGAATTGAAACAGATGTGTATAAAGCTGAGAGAAAATTATTTAGCGGATATGAAAATCAAATGAGCATTGAAACATGGTGTTTTGATCCATCACCAGGAGCTTGTGATGATATTTCTGAATTAAGCAAAAAAGGTAAAGAAAGTTCATTAAAACATCTTGCTCAAGAAGAAGAAAATTGGAATTTAGAGGAATATGAAAATGGAGGTTATTTATTACATGCACCAAATTTCACATATTTTGTAGAGCTAACTGGAAATGAAATGTCAATGTATGATAGAAATGGAAGTACTATTGATCTTAGCAAAGATAAAGATATGCATATGGCAAATAAAGCGGTGCTTAGTAAATATGTTGGGAGAAATTTAGCGCAAGAAGCAGAAGATGAAGAATGGGAAAGAAGTTTAGATGATGATTGAAAAATAAAATGAAATTGGAAGCTAGAATGTTGTTTTATGACCAAGTACATATGGATGTTTATAGAACTCATGATCAACACATAGTTGAAACTGTTGTATTTGCAGGAACAAATTATTCCAAAACATTAATCTCTGTAACTAATCAAATTGGTTGTCCAGTAAGATGTGATTTTTGTTATGGACATAATTTTCCGTATGCAAGAAATATTACTGCAGATGAATTTGTACAACAAGTTTCCGGTGCATTGGAAGAAAATCCATTAGTACCTTGGTATGATCCTGAAAGACCTGTAAAAGTTGGCTTTCAAAGAGCTGGTGAAGCTTTGTTGAATAAACATTTTTATGATGGCTTTGAAAAGATCGCAGAAACATACAGATCTAGCTTTCAATTAACTACTGTAATGCCCAATTCCGATGTTTCTGTTAAAACAATGGAAAAAATGAGAGAATATTTATCAAAGTATCACGACACTTTCCAAATAAATGTTTCAATGCACACCACCGATGAACTTAAAAGAAAAGAAATGATGCGTGGCTTTAACCATCTAATGGATTTTAAAGAAATAGCAGAGTTTGGAGAGCAATGGGTAAGAGAGATTAGAAAAAGAAGAATAGATTTATCATTTGTACTAATGGAAGATAATGAAGTTGATTTTGGGAAAATAAAAGAAATGTTTGATTCTAAATATTTCTCAATAAGATTTGCATTTTACCTTCCAAGTTCTGAAGAAACAGCAAGGTTGCATGTTCCTTCTGATCATGAAAGAATGTATCAGAAATCAAGAGAAGCTAGAGAGCTTGGATATCACTGTGTTCAATCCCATGCAGGACCTGTTGAGGGGAAATGGGATACAAGACCCTTTAGTGCATTAAAATTTCTTAGAGGATAGTTGAAAATAAAATAAGACAAAAAAAAGAAAAAAATGAAATCAAATTAATTAGCTAAAAAACCATCTAATACATCTTTAAGCATGATACTGCCTTCTCTTTCCTTAAGTTCGTATCTTACAACCACTGTTGGTTTATTTATTGTTATTAGTTTTGTTAAATCAATAGGAGTTCCAATAACAACAGCATCAACATCTGGAGTATTATTAATTGTTTCTTCCATGTCTTTAATTTGTTGAGAGGAATATCCCATTGCAGGCAATAAAACACCAATGTTAGGATATTTTTCAAATGTTGCTTTTATTTCACCAGTAGCATGAGCTCTTGGATCAATTAATTTTCCAACATTATGATTTTGAGCTGCAACTGTACCAGCACCAATTTTCATCTCACCATGCGTAAGAGTCGGACCATCCTCAATAACTAGAATATTCTTTCCAGGAATTAATTCTGGTTTATCAATTATCAAATCAGAATTTGCTTCAATTAATTTTGCATTTGGATTGGACGCTAATATATTCTCCTTTAGAGCAAGAATATTTTCAGTAGATGCAGAGTCCATTTTGTTTATAACAATAACGTCAGCCATCCTTAAATTAACTTCACCAGGATAATAGTTAAGCTCATCTCCTGGACGGTGAGGATCTACCACTACAATATTTAAATCTGGTTTGTAAAATGAAAAATCATTATTACCACCATCCCATAAAATAACATCTGCTTCTTGTTCTGCTTGCCTTAAGATCTTTTCATAATCAACTCCTGCATAGATAACAAAACCATCTCTAACAACAGGTTCATATTCTTCTCTTTCTTCAATTGTACATTTATGCTTTTCAAAATCTTCGTATGTTGCAAATCTTTGAACAGCTTGTTCTGCTAAATCACCATAAGGCATTGGATGCCTAATTGCAACTGCACTAACTCCTTTTTCCTTTAGATGTTTTAGAACAGCCCTTGCTGTTTGTGATTTACCACAACCAGTTCTTACAGCTGTAACAGAAATTACTGGTTTTGTAGATTTAACCATTGTATCATTTGGACCAACTAACATAAAGTTAGCACCAGCTGCTTCTACTTCTGCAGATTTATTCATGATATATTTATAGCTAACATCACTATAACCAAAAACAACTGTTTCTACATTTAATGTTTTGATTAATTCTGTTAATTTTTCCTCAGGGAAAATTTTAATTCCGTTTGGATATAAATTTCCAGATAATTGTGTAGGATATAAACGCTCATCAATGTAAGGAATTTGTGTAGCAGTAAAAGCAACAACTTCATATTTCTCATTATCCCTAAACTTTGTATTGAATATGTGGAAATCTCTTCCTGCGGCACCCATTATTAGAATTCTTTCTTTCATTTTATCACCTGTTTTTTATTAAATTGTTATTTTAAATAAGATAAAGAGCTCAAAAGTAATGAGTCTTATATACATTTCTATGCTTTGGTATATATGTTACTCAACCCTAACAATTTCATACCTTGCTTTCTTTTCTACCATATCTATTTCTAGAATAGCTGCACTTCCTTTACTTAACTCCCCAGAATTCATTTGCCAAGAAGTTGCAGGTCCTGGGTTAAGGAATAATGAAGAGGACCAAGTGTTTTCTGGAACAAGTTCATCACTTCTATTGACTGCCTTCATTCCAGCTTCATGGATATGCCCAAAAACACCAAATTGAATAAGATTATCATAAATTGTACGTGTTAAGTTTCTATTGCCAACATTTTCTCCATTTGAAGCAACATCAATGCTATTAAGAGAACCAAACCTTGGAGGACCATGAGAAAGTATAATTTTAATCGTGTATATGAAAGAACATCCTTTTCCAGTAGCTTTCATTCCATAAGGAGTATTACGAAGACAATCTTCAATAGAAATATTAAATGGCATCTCAACATTATCTAGGAAAAAACCATTAGGATTTGTATATTCAGACAAATGATATCCAGAGATAGGAATAATATATACATCTCCAAATGGTATATATGTCCAATTAAGAATATTTGATACTTTCCTATATTGAAATTTGTCAATTGCATTAAAGTAATCTTCTTTTGATTCATGATTTCCTGGCATTACAAAGATTCTGCCGTCAAAATTTGTTGACATCACATCAAGTACAGAGTATATTTCGTCATAATCTGGCACTTCATTATTCATATCATTTAAATCCCCAAGAACAAATAGGTGTTCAATATTATTATCATTAAATTCTTCCATAAGATATGGTAAGTTAATTGTATCACCTTGAATATCGGTTATGAAACCTAATCTTAAAACATCATCAGAACAACTACTACAGAATATAATCAAAAACAACAATATTATGGTTAGTTTTCTCATTATTTGATTGAAACCACAAAACTATTTAAAGTTTATTGAATTCACTGAAAACGTGCCTAAAACAATACAGATAAAAGAACAATACAAAGATACAACAATTAACATAGTTCTTGATACATTAGAAAAACAAAAACAGGCATTAGTGTTTTGCAATTCTAAAAGATCAGCAGAGAAAACTGCAGAAGATATTAGTTATAAAGTCAAAAAGATAACTGATGCTGAGAAAAGAAAATTAATTGAGTTGAGTGAGAAAGTTCTAAAATCTTTACCAAAATCAACTAAACAATGTGAAAGATTAGCAAGATGTGTTAAACAAGGTATTGCATTTCATCATGCTGGCTTAACTATGGATCAGAAAACATTAATAGAAGATGGTTTTAGAGAAGATGTTATTAAAATCATATCATGTACGCCAACATTGGCATTTGGTCTAGACTTACCAGCATTTAGAGTTGTTATTAAAAATCTTGGAAGGTTTGGACCAAGAGGAATGCAACCAATTCCCGTATTAGAATACCACCAGATGTGTGGAAGAGCCGGAAGACCTGGAAAAGCTGCATGGGGAGAAGCAATCACAATAGCAACAACTGAAGCAGGAAAAGAAAAAATAACTGAAGATTTTATTAAAGCAGATGCCGAAGACATATTTTCTAAATTAGCAGTTGAACCAGTTCTAAGATTTTATTTATTAAGTTTAATTTCAACAGATTTTGTTAGAACAAGAAAACAAATAATGGATTTTTTTAATAAAACATTTTGGGCATTTCAATTTAGTGATATGCATGAGTTAATGCAAAAAATCAATAAGATGCTAATATTATTGGAAAAGTTTGAATTTATTGAAACAGCAAAAGGAAAAGCAGAAGCATTAAAACAAAATAAGAATAAAAAAGATAAAGAAAATGATGTTTATGATGATTTTATGACTGCAGACGAGATTTATAATGAAGCAAATAAATCTAAAACAGATATGGGATTTGAGGATGTAGAAGAAAAATTTAATGCAACTGCACTCGGAAAAAGAGTGGCAGAACTTTACATTGATCCTTTAACGGCCTATGAAATAATTTGTGCAATGAAAAGAAGTAAAATAAAACAAGTATTGCCAATTTCTATTCTTCAAATGTTATGCGTAACATTAGAATTAAGACCAAAACTAAGAGTAAAAGCAAAAGAACAAGATGAAGTAATTGGTAGATTAGTTGAATTTGAAAGTAACATGATTGTTCCTGAGCCATCACAATTTGACCCAGAATATGATGATTATGTTAATAGCTTTAAGACAGCATTATTTTTTAATGACTGGATTGAAGAGAATGATGAAGAATTTTTATTAGAAAAATATGATGTTAGACCAGGAGAGATTAAAGCAAAAATTGAGAAAGCAGATTGGTTATTGTATGCAGGTATTGAATTAGGGAAAATTTTAGGGCTAAAAAAAATTGGTGATGAAAAAAAAAATATGGTTGCTGAGCTCAGTAAAATGAGACTAAGAATGAAGTATGGAGTAAAAGAAGAGTTACTTGCATTATTGAAACTGAAAAAAGTAGGAAGAGTTAGAGCAAGAAAATTATATGGGCATGGAATAAAAGATTTAGGAGATATAAAAAAAGCAAACATAATTTCATTAGCACAACTTATTGGTAAAAAGACTGCAATTGACATTAAAGACCAAGTTGGAGAGAAAGTTCTAGAGAAGGATATTAAAATAAAAGAAAATAAAAGGAAAGGACAGATTAGTTTGATGGATTTCTGAGTATAACTTAATTATTCAAATTATCTTTTCATATAAGGTTCAATCTGTTCCAATATTGTTTGTGGCTTAAATAAATCACTAACAGAACCATCGACATGAAGTCTTTGAATTGCTTTTGAAAAAGTGCATGAAACTGGGACCATATGATAAATATTTTTATTTTTATCAAAATAATCACTATGATAAACACCATCAGTAACCATAACACCTTTTAAGAAACCATCAGCAAAAAGCTTTTCTATTCTTTGTTTTGCAGGTCCAACCAATAATGGCAAACTGGTTATAAAATAACAATCTTTTGCTCCAGCTTCTTTCATTCCTTTTACAATCTCTTCAATACTACCACCACGAGCAATCATATCATCTACAATAAAAACAGTTTTGTCTTCTACATCTCCTAAAATTTTAATTTCGTCAACACCACCTGCACCTGAGTAATCTTTTCTTTTATAAGCAAGAGCAACATCTATACCGAGTATATCTGCGTAGAACATACATCTTGGACCAGAGCCAGCATCAGGACCACCAATTGCAGCATTACTTAAATCAAAGTTTTCAGCAATGTAAGGTATAAAATCACTTGCAGCATAAACATTAATCATTTCTGTCCTATCAAAAAAACCTTCAATTGCTTCATTATGAATATCTAAAGTGATTACTTTATTTGCACCATCTCTTTCAAGATCACGTGCAACTTTTTTTGCCATTATTGCTTCTCTTAATTTGCCTTTTTGTTTGTGATTTGTTCTTTTTTCCTGTCTTGAAGAAGGAAAATAAGGAATAACAACAGTAACAAGTTCAGCAGCAGATTCTCTTGCAGCCCTAATAGCTGATCTTAATGATTCATACCTATCAGATTGACTTAAATTAGTTTCAACCCCATCACCATCAACATAATTAGTAAAATAATTTGCTGTATCCTGAACTACAACTGCATGCATACCTCTAATATTATCATCAATAACTGTTTTAACCTCACCAAGCCCCCTTCCATCATCACCAGGGAACCAAATTTCTTCAGAAGGCATAATAAAACCATCATTTCCTCTTGGTGTTCTTCCCATAAGACTCCTTAATCCGTGATCAAGAGAATTTGCAAAATTTCTTCCTGATAAACACGATATAATTGCCAAATCATCTATAGACCTATTCATAGTAAATAACCCCCATAATTTAATTTATTTCTAAAACATTCATTTAACATAGAATTCCCCAAAGAAGTTTTGTTTGCTTCCTTTGGTTTCATTATGGCTACTTAAAATAAGAGGTTATTTATAATGATTATTCACTTAGAGAATATATTTCAAAATAGCTAGATTAATATTTCTTTATATATATCATCCAAAACATTTTGAAGTAAACTTCAAATCTTTTCTCATTTACTATGTGAATTCAAAAAGTTTATAAATAACCTTAACCCTAACATTGATTTAGATAGTTAAGAGTGTATTTGATAAGGGGTTAAAAGCATTAATATTAAAGGTATTAATAAAATGGAATCGCAAGAATATAAGAAATCAAAGGAAGAACATGCTATTGTACTAGATCATCTTCCGCATGGTTATCATTTTGATAAAAGACCTATTCATAAAAAAACTCCAATAACGCAAGCTATAGGCAAAGAAAAGTTTACTTTGTTAGAATTAGTTCCAAAAAAAGATGTTGTTTTACAATTACATGATGAAATTTACATTGGAGAAGGTAAAAGAGAGAAAATCCACCATATTTCAGGTAAATTAGGATTGGAAAAACTAACAGGAACAGCAAGAAAAGAAGTAGAGTTTGTAATAAAAGATATTATCAAGAATAATCAACAAAGGTTTGTGGATTTTTTTAATAATGCACAACCATTAACTACAAGAATGCATCAATTAGAATTATTGCCAGGCTTAGGTAAAAAACATATGTGGCAAATTATTGATGAAAGAAAAGATAAAGAATTTGAAAATTTTGAGGATTTGAAAAAAAGAGTAAAATTAATGCCAGATCCTGAAAAAGTTATTTTCAAGAGAATTATTTCTGAACTTGGCGGAAAAGAGAAATATAGGATTTTTGTTGAAAACTAAAATCTTACTGAAAACCTCTAATTTATGCATTAAATAGAGACATAAAAGTCATAATTTTAATTAGATTATATATGTTAATAAGACTTTCATTACAGCTAAAATCTCCATAAAATTTAAAAACGTTATACACATTCCCTTATATATCTATAAGGGGAACATTCTAGTGGGTGAAAGAGAGAGTAGAGATGAGGATAAAGACATAGAAAATGGCAACACCTAATGAAGTAGCAAGAAAGATTATCACATTGGAAGATAGAATTCCCTATGATACAGCTATTATACTTCTTCAACCAAATTTATTAGGAGAAACACCATTAATAAAAAATCTTTATGATGCCCAAGCAGCAGAAGGTAAAACCTGGGATATTGATGAAACAACACCAGGGGATGAATTAGATATTATTGATTTAATTGATCTAAAGGGTGCAGATGTTCTTCAAAGTAGAGATGATTTTTTAGGAATGCTTCATCATAATAGTTTATTTCGAAAATGGTTTGATGAATGCTACAATCACAAAATTGCTGGGCAGATGTTAGGAATGGGACCTGCAATTATGAGTGTTTTCAAAGAATTTATTTATCATACAGAAAGAAATGGAATCACAGGACAAAATGAAGAAGCACTATTAGAGGCGGCAATAATTGAAGCAAGTAGAAATGTCATGCCAAAAATAAAAACAGAAATTTTTGAATATATTGTTCATCATGATGCATTGTTTGCAAAGATTTACCAACTAACTAAAGAAAAAGCAGATGGAATACTAAATCCAAAAACAACCACACCTGAATTTTCTTTTACAAAAGATGAAATGCAACAGTTAGCTGATCCCATTTTAAGATTAGGTTTTTCTGAAGATATTTACAGACAGATTTTTAATAATTTAATTTCTACAATTAGGCATGTTTATAGTGCAAAGGCTCATTACTCTAAAAAAGACATAGAAGAAATTGGAAAACAAACAAAAGTAAATGAAGGAGATAGAATAAGATATACGGTTGAAGTTTATGACTTAATGATAAGCACTTTACGAGAATCAAGTGTTATTCATTTTAGACAAAATGGAATTTTTGATGATAGTGCATTATCTGTTGAAAGATATGAAGCAAAAGGTCTTGAGGTTTTAGCAGCTGAAACTAATCTTGAACTTGAGAGAAGAAAAATAAGTGTATTTGAAGAAAGTCTTAGAACATTAGAAAAAGAATATGGAGATTTAAGAGCTGAAAATTTTGGGCTCAGAGAAAGATTAGAAAAAAATCCTAATGATTATGAAGAATTAGAAAGAGAACTAAGAAGCATAAAAAGAAAATATAATGCAATAAAAATATTCAGAAAACAAGAAGGTTATTTTACACCAGAGGAAGTTGAGGAATATAGAAAAGAAGACTTAACTAGAATTGCAGAACTTGAAAAAAGAGTTACCTATATGGGTGATGCAGTTGCAAGATTAAAAGAAGATAGTGGAGAAAAAGGTGCTTTGCTAGTTGATACTGAAGGAAAGCATAGTGATATAACTGGAGCTTCTGAATCAAAAGAGTTAGAAAAAGAAGTTCAAAAAAAACCAGGAGACCCAAGAGCAATAGGAGAGTTATTAGATAAACTTGCAGCAGCTGAAGCAAATGCAGCAGATTATGAAGAAAGATGTGGCATTGAAAATGCCAGAGCAATTGCTCTAGCAAGAGAAAGAGATGATTACAAAAGAAAATTAGCATACGAAATTGTTAAAATAGAAGAGCTTGTTGGTGAGAGAGATGAATATAAAGGACAAGCAGAAGCAGAAAAAGTAAGAGCAGATGGTTTAGCAGATAAGAATACAAAATTAGAAGCAAGAGTTGTTGAATTATCTAGTGCTCCAAAAGAACAAGAAACAAAGACAACAGATGTTAAAAAAGTTAATTCAGATATTGCAGTATATGTAGAAAGAATTGCAAATCTTGAAAGTGCATTAGCAACAAAAGAAGCAGAAGCAAAAGAATATTCTGGATTATATGAGGAAGCTAGAGAAGAACTTGGTGCAAGAGGACAAGAACTTAAAAGTTTGAATGATGAATTAATCCTGTATAAAGAAAAAGAAGATTTACTTGCAGAAAGACAATCACAATTAGATAGACAAGAAGGAGAATTAAGAGCATTAGAAACAAGTTTACAAAAAGTAGATGGTGATGCTGGAAAAGGTCAAACAAATTATGAAGAATTAAGTAAACAAGTTACTGGATTAATTGATACATTAAAACAAGAAAGAGAAGATATTGCAGAAGAAAGAAGAACAATTGCAAATGAAAGAGAGACAATTGCAACAGAAAGAACAGAGTTAAAAGAACAAGCTACCCTTTATGAAGGATTAATTGAAGAAGCAGAAAGAGAAAAAGCAGCTTATGCCACACAAGTAACTGTTACAGGTGAAACTATAGAAGATGCAGTAATTATTGAAGAAATGACTGGAGAATTCGTTGCAGCAGAATTAAAACCAGAACAAATTGCATTCAGAATTAATCTACCAAAAGATAAAGGAACTGCATTTAATAAGGTTTTCTTAGAAAGATATTTTGGAAAAGATTCTGCATTACTACCAGAGGGAGAATTACCACAAGTCACACTTAAAGCCCATTACAATACAGAGGCAGGTAAACAATTCGCAGTTTATTCTATATTTGATAAAGTCTATGAAATGAAAAGTGGCAAAGCAGTTGGTAAAGGAATGAATGTTGAAATGCTTTATCTTGTACCAATAAATACTCAAACAGAAAATAAATAGATAGTTAAAAGAAAACTTCTAGAGAAACTATTCAGTTTCTTGTTTTAATTTTTTAAAATAATTTAATGTATACTCATAACTAGATTCAGCTACTTCTTTAGTTTTATCAAGTTCTAATTGACTAAATCTTAATGGTAAGTCTTCTAAAGCATAATCTATTGTTTCTTTTAGGGTTTTATCTCGCAAAGCATTGAAGATTAAATATCTAGAAACACCAATTGCCCCAAACACATCTAGTTTATCTGCATCATATACAATTTTTGATTCCATGGTTGTTCTTTTTTCAGGGGGAAATGTTGCATCATGAAAACTAATTGAGATTAATACGTTCTCTCTTTTATCTTCTGGAAAATTAATTCTTTCTAAAACTTTCTTTGCATGAACAGCACTTAATGGTCCATGTTCCCTAACACCTTCTGGATAGTGCCTTCCAATATCATGTAGATAAGTTGCTGCTATCAATACTTCCCAATCAACATTAGTATCAGAAATTTGTTTAACATATTTCCAAACACGAATAATATGACCAAAGTCATGAGAAGATACAACAGAAGGAGCCTTGTCCATCTCTTTCTTTAATTCTTCTTCTAATATTTTTAACCATTTAGCTTCTGCTTGTTTCATAGTTATCAAGTACAGATATTTGATATATAAAATCTTTGAAATTGCATTAATTTTATAAATTAACAGTGCTTATTCTTAAAAAATGATGCTTGAATTAGGAGAAATAAAGGAAATACGAAAGAAGTATAATATGACTCAGATAGAGTTTGCTAAACTTGCTGGTGTTTCTCAATCATTGATTGCTAAAATTGAAAGTAATAGAATAGATCCTACTTATACTAAAATTAAAAAGATATATGATGCAATTAATAAACTAAATAAAAAAAAAGAAATTAAAGCTAGTGAATTATTGAATACAAAAATCATTTCAATTAAAGAAAATAATTCATTAAAAGATGCAACAAAATTAATGAAGAAACATGGGATTTCCCAGTTATTGGTGTTTGATGGTAAGCCAACTGGAATGCCCTCTGGGCTTATATCTGAAGCAGCAATATTAGATGCAATTATGAATAAAGCTAGCCCAGATGCAAAAGTAAAAGCCTTTATGATGGATTGTCCACCAATTGTTAACAAAGATGCACCAAGTTCAATGATTGGATTTTTATTAAAACATTATCAACTAATTTTGGTTGGTAAAGATAATAAAATAATTGGGATAATTACTAAAGCTGATTTCTTAGATAAAGTTTACAAGTGATTAAGTTTTGAGTAATGAGTTCTGAGTCTTGAGTTGGTTAGTAGTAATAGGTTATGAGTATTGTTTCATTACTCACAACTAATTTACTCAGAACCAACCCATTACCCATAACTCCAAACTGATAACTCTTATTTTTTAGTAAATTATATAAACAAGTGTCGCAATTAGTATACTGTTATAGACAAAGGAAATGACATAATAAAAGAACATAAAAAAGTAAAAGAGGTTAAAATGAAAAAAACAGATGTTACAGTTGGGGGCGCAGAAGCTAATTTTCTTAAAGCAATGTTAAAGAGTGCAGAAGAGAAATATACTGATCCATTACCTAATATGGCTGGCGAAGATCCTGACGAGATAGAAAAACTAACAAAAGAACTTCAATCCAAATGGGCAGTTAAAAAGAAGTAAAATTATTTACTTGTCTAAAATTATCTTTTTCTTTAATTTTTTTAAACTTATTCTAAAACCTATTTACTTATTCAATTCCCATGCTTCTGCAAACTTCTCAAAGCTCCTATCAAAAGTAGCTTCAGCATCTGCTGGAAAACAACAAGCAGGTAATTGTTTATTCTTAAGATGATACTGCAAACATTCACAACAAATTCCTTTTCTAGGACATCCTGAATAAGTACAATTACATATTTCTAAGTTTTTTTGTTTTTGACATTCCATATAACCTTGTATTGTTTAATTGTTATTATATGTTTCGATCTTCGTAGTTCGTTATTCATCAAAACAGTTGTTACGAAAACTAAACAACAAAAAACTACAAACTAATTTACTACCTACACACTACTTACTTACTACTTAAAACTGCCTACTTTCCATAGAAACATTTATAAACACCTAATCAATCCTAAGCTATATCGAGAGATGACATTGTTCAATCGAAAGATGGGCTTTGTTAAGCTGGAGATGAGAAGATATTTCTTATTTCCTAATGAATTAAATGAAATTGTAATGGAGGTTAATTACAATGGCAAGAATGCATTCAAGAGCAAAAGGAAAGTCTGGTTCAACTAGACCAATAAAAACAACAATTCCTTCATGGGTAAGATATAAACCAAAAGAAGTAGAATTGTTAGTTGCAAAATTAAGAAAAGAAAAACATGAACCATCACAAATTGGGATAGTTCTAAGAGATATTTATGGAATTCCAAGTGTAAAGCTTATTACAAAAAAATCCATTAATAATATCCTTAAGGAAAAAGAATTACTAACAGAGATTCCAGAAGATCTTATGAATTTAATGAAGAAAAACATTGAACTTAGAAGACATATGGAAGAAAATAAAAAAGATATGGTTGGTAAGCGAGGAATTCAATTAACAGAGTCTAAGATTAAAAGATTAATTAAGTATTATAAAAAATCTAAAAGATTATCTGAAGATTGGAGCTATGATCCTGAAAAGGTTAGGTTACTAATTGATTAAATTTATATACTTCTTCTTTTTTTATTTATTTGTTTTTTAATATTAAAACTTAGTATATTAACTAAAAACAGAATTATTTTTCATTAAAAAGGGGGACAGGGTGGAATTTAAACAGTATATTGAAAATAGTGCTAAAGCATTTAATACTATTGACAAAAAGCAAACCATTAGAATTATCAGCCATATAGATACAGATGGAATTTGTTCTGCAGGAATATTAACAAAAGCATTGATAAGAGATAAAAAAAAGTTTTCTGTTACATTTGTAAATTATATAACTCAAGATTTTATTGTAAAGTTATCCCAGGAAAGTCATAAAAATTTTGTTTTCTTAGATTTAGGAACAAGCCAACTAAAAAACATTAAAACATATTTAAAGGACAAAAAAGTATTTGTGTTAGATCATCATGTAACAAGAGCAAAAAGATCAGAAAATGAAGAAGAACAAATTTATCATGCAAACCCATCATTATTTAACATCAATAGTTCAAGAGAAATTAGTGCAGCAGGTATTACTTATCTTTTTGCAAAAGAACTAAATAAAAAAAATATGGATCTTGCTTATTTAGGAGTAGTAGGAGCAATTTCTGATCTTCAAGAAGAAAATGGATTCAAAGGACTTAATGAAGAAATATTAAATGAGGCAGTTGCTTCAAAAAAAATAATTGTTGAGAAAGGACTTAAATTTTTTACATCTGGAACAAAGCCTTTATACAAGCTATTTATGAAAAGTCTAAGCCTATATATACCAGGGTTAAGTGGAAATGAAGATAAAATCTTTGATTTTCTTAATTCAGTTGGAATTGAACAAAGAACAAATAATCGATGGACAAGAATATCAGATTTAGAAAGAGAACAAACTGAGAGATTAGTTAAAGAAGTTTCCAGAATAAAAGTAGGAGAAAAAGAAATCAAAGAAAGTAAAGATATTTATGCAAACACCTATAGATGCCTTAGTATTAATGAAGAAATTAAAAATTTGAAACAACTTTCTACACTTCTTAATGCATGTGGTTGTTTAGACAGAGCATCTTTAGGCCTAGGATTGTTATTAGGAGATAAAAAGAGTTTTATCAGAGCAACTTATACATTAAAAGAATATAATAGAGAAATCATAAGTACTTTAAATTGGTTAGAAAGTAATAAAAAAACGCGAAGAACTATTGAACAAAACGGCCATATAATTCTAAATGCAGAAACAAGCACTAATCCTAAAATATTAGGGACAGCAACAAGTATGTTAGCTCAAAATCTAAATGTTGCAGAAGGAATTTATTTAGTTACATTGTCTAGAGATAGAAATAAAAAAACAAAAATTTCAATGCGAATGACAGGCAATAAACAAAACAAAGGTCTAGTAAAACTTCTTAGAAAGGTTATTGAACCATTTGAAGGAGAATGTGGCGGACACAGTAATTCTGCAGGTGGCGTTATTGATGTGAAATATGAACAACAGTTTATTGAAAATGCTAAGAATGAATTGTCAAAGAAAGCAATTGAAGAAGTTATAGAGTAAGTAATTCTAAGTAAGTAGTTCTAAGTTAAAAGTAAGAAGTTGGTTGGTAGTAAAAAAGCTTAAAAGTTGAAAAGCTAAAAAACTTGAAAGTAATATACTTTTAAGCTTTTAGACCTTAAGCCTTTAAACTTTTTAGTCCCATTACAAACTTAGAACAGAATACTTAAAACAAGAAAAAATAAAACTAAAGACTGTTTCTGATTTTATCTATGTTTTCAACAACATCTTGGCCTTTCTTTGTTAAACTTAACAATTTAAGTCTGCCTTGTTTATTAAAGTTAATTAGACCTGAAAGATGCATTTGTTGTAAAATCTTAACCACATGACTATAGGTGCAATCAATTTGTTTTGCTAAAGAACTTGCATAAACCTCACTCTTTGCATTATACAAACCTACTAACATCATTGCTGGTTTTTCTCTAAAAATTACATTAAAAATTTCTTTGTTTTTAATCAATTTAACACCCCAAAGGTTTTGTTAAGATTCACACACTCTTTTTCAATTATTTTATTTTAAATTGAAATGCGTTATTATATTTAAAGCTATTGGAAATATATGATAAAACATAAGTTAAGAATCCTAGATATACCCATTTATAGTAACCAAGATATATGTTTTAGTATACTGGTTTAATTTAAAGGTTTGGAAGGTTAGGGGTTTAGAATATTTGGAAAGTAAAAATTTTGATAATGAAAGGGCGCTTATGTTCCTTTCACTGTTCACCTAACACCTTTTACCTGTTATTCGACACTCCAAACCTTTCACACCATCCTAACCTTCAGAACTTTTTCAAATAACTTTATTAATAACCCCTCGATCATGTTTTTAATGGTTCAATCTGAAGAAATTCTATTTCCATATGAAAAAATAAGAGATGAGCAAACAGAATTAATTAAAGATATTCTTGAAGCCATAAAATCAAGGAAAAGCATTATTGCGCATGCTCCAACCGGATTAGGAAAAACAGCTGCTGCCCTTAGCCCAGTTTTAAAATATGCTATTGATAATGACTTACATATTTTCTTTTTAACATCTCGGCATACACAACATAAGATTGCAATTGAAACGCTTAGAGAGATCAAAAAATTGCATGGAACTAAATTTGATGTGGCAGACATTATTGGAAAGAAATGGATGTGTGCTGTTCCAAATATTACTACTTTATTCCAAAATGAATTTCAAGAATATTGCAAAAATATGAAAGAAACAAAAAAATGTGCTTATTTTATTAATACAAGAGGCAGTGACCAAGGAAATAAAATAACTGTGCCTGCAAAAAAAACAATTGAAGATCTTAAACTAGGAATCAGAAGTTCAGAAGAAATTATTGATTTTTGTGAAAAAAGTGAACTTTGCCCTTATGAAATCTCAATTGAACTCGCAAAAAAATCAAAGATTATTATTGCAGATTATTTTTATGTATTTGGACCGCATGTGAGTGATGTGTTTCTAAAGAAGATTGAAGCTGATCTTAGTAAATCAATTATTATTGTTGATGAAGCACATAATCTACCAGATAGAATTAGAAATTTAGCAACAAACAGATTAACAAGCTTAATGTTAAAACGAGCAATTAAAGAAGCAAAGAAATATGGGTATTCAGAAACATTAGGATATTTAGTTCATGTACAAGATGTATTAAATGAACTTTCAAGAAAATTAGAAGAAAACCAAGGATCAGGAGGGTTTTCAAAAGGTGGAAGATTCTCAAAGGAAATAAAAATTACAAAAGAAGATTTTGTAGATGCAATAAACAAAGAAATTAATTATGATGATTTAGTTGCAGATATTGAATTTATTGCGGAATCTGTTAGAGAAACACAAAAAAGAAGTTATATTGGAGGGGTTGCAAGATTTTTTGAACATTGGAGAGGAGAAACTGATTCAATGAAAAAAGGAAAGAAAGACAAAGAAAATAATAAAGTAAAAATTGAAAAAACAGATGATGAAGAAGGGTTTGCAAGAATTTTAAAATTAGAAGAAACAAAAGAAGGGCCATTAGTTACATTAAGCTATACTTGTTTAGACCCATCAGTTATTACAGGGCCTGTAATTGCTAATTCCCATTCCTGCATTTTTATGTCAGGAACATTAACACCTACTTTTATGTATCGAGATTTATTAGGTGCAGATAATTGCATTGAAAAAGAATACAAATCACCCTTCCCACACAAAAATAAATTAAATTTAATTGTTCCAAGAACAACAACAAAGTATGAAAAAAGAAATATTAAACAATATGAAGAAATTGGTAAAATATGTGCAGATCTTGCAAATAAAATAAAAGGAAATGTATTTTTATTTTTCCCTAGCTATAAAATGAGAGATAGTATTTATTTATATTTTATGAACTTGTGTAGAAAAACAATTTTTCTTGAAGATCCTAAAATGAAAAAAGAAGAAAAATTAGAGTTACTAGAAAATTTTAAGAAATATAAAAAAGCAGGTGCTGTTTTATTAGGAGTAACCTCTGGGAGCTTTGGAGAAGGAATTGATATGCCAGGCGATTTATTACAGGGTGTAATTGTTATTGGGCTACCTTTAGGTGTTCCAGATTTAGAAACAAGAGAATTAATTGATTATTTCGATAGAAAATACAAAAAAGGTTGGGAATATGGTTATTTATATCCTGCATTTCAAAAAACATTGCAAAATGCTGGAAGATGTATTAGAAGTGAAACAGACAGAGGAGTGATTGTATTTTTAGATGAAAGATATGTGTGGCCCAGATATAAAAATTGTTTTCCAGATGATCATAAGATGATAATTGCTAAGGATTATGATAAAATAATTAGTGATTTTTTTGAAGAAGAAAAAAAGGAAGAAGAAAAGGCAGAATGAAAAGACCAGATTACATATGATTTCTACAAAAAATATATAAACTCATCAATCAATAAAATACAACATTACTAATTATTACAATTTATTGCAATTATATTATTAAAAAAAAAGAGGTTGATATCATGGTATTAGAACAAGCGTTTAAAGCGCAATGGTTAGAAAAAAGACCAATTTCTGCATTTTTCTTAGGATTATTATATGCACTTGTTGGAATATTAAGTGCAAAACTTATTTTTCCAGCAAGTACAAGTATGATGGCTGTTGCATTTACATCTATTTTGCTAATACCATCTGTTAACAAATTACTTTCAGATGAAGAAAATGTTGAAATAAGAGAAACTAAATTTTCTTTAAGAATGTTGATTAAAGACCATAGAGATATTTTTGAGATATACTTCTTTATGTTTATCGGTGTACTAACTATGTTTGCGTTATTTGCATTGTTCATGCCAAAAGCAACAACACTTAAGATGTTTTCTTCACAACTAAAAGTTGCAGGTTTTACAGGACAAGCATTTGCTAGCCAAATCTTTAATAGAGAAACCATGGATATTTTGATAAATAATCTAATTGTAATGATTGCTTGTTTGTTATTATCTATTGCTTATGGTGCTGGTTCAATCTTATTCCTAGTATGGAACGCAAGTGTATGGGGAACAGTATTTGGTTATGTTGCACATACGTCAGCAGGCCAAGTTCATCCATTGATTGCATTTGGTACTATAATGGCTCCAGTTTTAGCACATATGATTACAGAAGCACTTAGTTATTTCTCGGCAGCAGTTGTGGGAGGAGTAGTAAGCAAAGCTGTGTTAAGAGAAGATCTCTTTAGTGAGAAATTTCATCATATACTAAGTGATTCAATGATATTATTACTGTTAGGATTTATTATTGTGGTGATTGCTGCATTGATAGAAGTACATGTTTATCCTTATGCGGGTGTAGTGTTATTAGGAGTTGTATTGTTATTAATCCTAATAATAGGTGCATTAGAACCCACAGGAATGTTAGAAGGTAGAGATCGCTAGTAGATTGGTGATTTTTTATTATTTTCTTTTTTATCCCCTCAATAGGTTAACTACTAATGAGTGGCAATCAAACCGAAATATTTATATATGAGTTCTTGGTTTATAGGTGTAATTAGTGCACATCAGAAGCATGTTTGAAGTCAGTATGTACTTAATAAAAAGGTGACAGATAGGTGAAGTTTCATGGAATTTAATGAGCAAAAAGCACTGGAATTAATGGAAAAATATGCTCCTGATAAAGACACATATGAAAAAGTAATGGCACATACAATGGCTGTGCAAGAAATTGCATTAGAGATTTCTGAAAAAATTGAAGTGATAGATATTGAATTCATTAAAACAGCTGTAATTCTACATGATATTGGAAGATTTAAATTACCACCGTGGTCAAAAGATCAAATAAAACATGGTGTTGAAGGAGCTAATATATTAAAAGCAGAAGGATGGCCAGAGAAATTCCAAAGAGTATGTGAAAATCATATTGGCGTTGGCATTTTAAAGAAAGATATTGAAAAAGATAATTTGCCATTACCAGCAAAAGATTATATTCCAGAAACAAAAGAAGAAATCATTATCACATATGCAGATAATCTTACAATAAACGATCAAAGAACAAATGAAGAAGAAATTGAAGAAAGATATAGAAAAAAACTTGGTGAAGAACACGCAAAAAGAGTTGGAAAGTTTCATGAAAAAGTTCATGAGATGATTCATGAGTGAAAAGGTAGGGAAAGAAGAATGCTTAACATAGAAAAATTAAAAGAGGAACAGTTAAAATTAGCAAAAAAGCTTTCACTTAGTGATCAATTTGATAAAATTAAGACCATCGCAGGTGTTGATTATCTTTATACAGATGATGAAATAATTTGTACAATAGTTGTAATTAATTATAAGACATTAGAAGTTGTTGAAAAAATATATGCAGTTGAAAAAGCAACATTTCCTTATATTTCTGGATTTATTAGTTATAGAATAACACCCGTAACAGTAAAAGCTTATGAAAAACTTGAAAATAAACCTGATTTAATGATGATTTCAGCAAATGGAATAATGCACCCAAGAATGTTTGGAGCTGCAAGTGCTTTAGGATTATATTTAGACATACCAACAATTGGTGTTGCTAAGAAAAGGCTATGTGGAGAAGAAAAAGATAATTGTGTTTATTTAGATAAAGATGTGATAGGGAAAAAAATAGGAACAAAAGACAAGGCAAAAGCAGTATATGTTAGCCAAGGACACAAAGTAGGTATAAAAACAACTATGGAAATTGTGCAAAATATGCTAAAAGGTCATAAATTACCAGAACCTTTATATTTAGCGCATAAGTACGGGAATAAGGTAAAGAGTAAGCTTAAAGAAGACAACACAAACATCGAAAGTAAAAGTGATGAAAACGAAGACACTTTAAGTGAAGAAGATTAAATAATTAAAGAATATCGTTTAGGAAAAACGAATAAAACAGAATATAAGATCAGGACCAAAAATTATGTGTCCTAATCCTAAAGGAAACAATGAGGTATTAAAAATGAAACATAAGGAACAAAGAGTATTAGTACTATTTGATGTACAAAACATGTATTACAGTGCAAAACAATTATATCATAAGAAAGTAAATTTTACAAGCATATTGAATCAAGCTGTTTCTAACAGAAAATTAACAAGAGCAATTGCTTATGTTATTAAAACAGATATTAAAGAAGAAGTTAACTTTCATGATGCACTGAATAAGATAGGCATTGAAGTAAAAGCAAAAGACCTACAAATCTTCTTAGGTGGAGCTAAAAAAGGCGATTGGGATATTGGAATAGCAATGGATGCTGTTAGATTAAGTCCAAAAGTAGATGTTGTTGTTTTAGTTAGTGGAGATGGTGATTTTAAAGATCTACTCCAATACTTACAAAGTCATGGATGTAGAGGGGAAGTAATTGCATTTGGAAGAACTGCTTCTAAACATCTAAAAGAAACAGCAGATGACTACCATGACATGGATAAGAATCCAAGCAAATATTTAATTGGACAAAAACCATATCTTAATAATAATAACAGTAATTACCACAAAAAAGATTTCAATAAAAACCAAAATAAACATCATGTAAGAAATGAAGCTTCAAAACCATTTGTTAAAGAAACAGGGCCTTCTTCTCAAAGTCTTCCTGTTATTAATAAATCAAATAAGCCAGTTTCAAATGTAGTTAAAAAAGTTGAAACTAAAGCAAAAGAAACAGTAAAACCAAGTGTAAAAACAGAAACAACAAAAGAAGCAGAGAGAAAACCAGTAAAAAAAGAAACTAAGGCTAAAAAAGAAGAAACAAAGACTACAGAAACAAAGAAAAGCACAGACAAAAAAGAAAAACCAAAGAAACAAGGCTTTGTTAAAAAATTAGCTTCAAGGTTAAAGAAGAAGTAATAACACTAAAAAAATTAAATTATTCTTTTTATTTTTTTATTAATCTTTTTTTTGAGTTCTATCTTTCATTTCATTAAAAGGATCAATTAATTTCTGATAATCACCAAAGTATCCTGCTTCAATAGGTACAACACGACTTGCACCACCTAAGCAAGGAATATCACCCATAACTCTTGGTCTTTCTAACAAATAAACATCCTTCAAATAACCACCAGAAAGAATTCCAGATGTCATTCCAAAAATACGAGGCACACCATCTTTAATTATGCAATCCATCATCAAATGTGCTTGAAAATTAAACCAACCATCTTCATCCATCTCTTTTTTCGGTTTATAAAGATTATAACCAAATAGTATAAAATAACCATTTCGTTCTTTATCTTCATCATTTACAACTTCATTTCCAGTATTTATTAAAATAATTGGTCTTGTTTCTTCAAATAAATCATCTATTGTGGCTAAAACAGCCCCCATTTTTACCAAATGCTCTCTTAATTCAGATTTCTTCATTTAAACTTTCCCCTGATTAGAAAGAAATGTATTTGATTATAAAAAGTTTATCCAAGTAATGCCTATAAAAAATAATCATTTCTTTAGTTTTGTTTTTTTAGGAAACTTGCAATACTTATCTAATTTACAGAGATAACACTTAGGAGAAACAGGTCTGCAGATGTTTTGACCATATGCAACTAAATAATCATTAAATTCTTTCCAATGTTTCTGAGGAAGCCATCCTCTAAGTTCCATTTCGGTTTCAAATGGATCTTTAGTTTTAATCCAACCCCACCTGTTAGGAATACGATGGCAATGTGTATCAATACATAATCCTGGCTTGCCATAACCTAAAGAAAGAACTAAATTAGCTGTTTTTCTACCTACGCCTTTTAACTTCAAAAGTTCATCAAGATCATCTGGAACAATATTACTATATTTCTCAATTAGCACTTGACAGATTTCTTTTATTCTCAATGCTTTTGTTTTGTAGAAACCCACCGGATATATCAACTTTTCAATCTGTGATATTGAAAGTTTTAAGATCTTCTGCGAAGTATCTGCAACTTTAAACAACCTATAACTAGCTTTTGCAGTTGTCTCATCCTTTGTTCTTAAACTTAAAATTGTAGAAATTAAAACTTTGAATGGATTACCACCCATTTCACTAATTTCAGTAACAATTGGTTTAGTAAAATTATTATATTCTTTACTAAGAATTTTCATTACTTGATTAATTTCTTTATTTGATGGAATCTTTCTTTTGATTAATGACATATAATAGATTCTTTTTTAGTTATTAATAAGTTTTTGGAAAAATGATAAGTATACTCAGAATAATTCATTAAAAAATAAAAAACATTAAAGGGTGCTACTCCCACAAGTGCCACAACTTGTTTCTTTTGTTAAAAACTCTTCTTCATCTTCAATTCCTTCAAATGCAACACCACAAGAATGACAGAAACTATCTTCTTTATGAACTTCTGCACCACATTCACATAAAAAAGAATCAGACTGGAGAACATCAACGCCACAATTACGACAAAAACGATCTCCTTTTTTGGGAATATCATTACAAGCACATTTTAACACTCTTCCACCTCAGTTTTTTGTACGAAAAAATATAATAAACAAATAACAAATTTGTGATATCTATGTTGTTTAAATAGTTTTTTAATTTCCGATTCTATTCTCGAGGGACAAAAAAGGTATTGAAAAAAAAGTAATAAGTTTTAAGTTTGAAGTGGGTGATAAGTAATTTCGTTATTGATTGTTAGTTCTTGGTTATTGGTGTAGCAACAAACTAATAACTAAAGACCAAAAACTAAGAACTAATTAACTACAAACCCACTTCTTACTTCCAACTTAGAACTACTTATTAAAATAATTAAAAAAAAGAAATTAATTTTCAACTTTAATTCTGATCTTCTGTGCTTTTGATTCTGGACTTTTTAAATTTTCAAGAGTATAATTCTTTAAACCATGTTTTTTTGCATATACATCAGCTGCTGTTTTTGATACAAATGTTTTTGGTCTAATTTCTCTCTTTCTTCCTGAATTAAAAGTTTTTTTCTTTAATGGTTTATAATGTCCTTTTGCGCATCTTGCTGGCATAAATATCACCTTTGAAATTTGTTTAATCAAGAAGATTCTGTTGTGGTTTATAAAGGTTTTTGAAAATAGAGCTATTTGAATATATTAATTTAAAAATTCATTGATGAAAAATAGATCTCAATAACAACTTTTTAATATTAATTTGAATCCTAAAAAGGTAATATGAAAATAATTTCAGACCTACACATGCATTCTAGATACAGCAGAGCTTGTTCTAAAGATTTGTCTATAAAAACATTAGAAAAGTATGCAAAGATTAAAGGTGTTAATCTTTTAGGAACATCTGATTTTGCACACCCCGAATGGATTAAGGAATTGAAAAGTGAATTAATAGAAGATTCAAGTGGAGTACTGAAAACTAAGAATGGATTTCCATTTATCTTATCAAATGAGCTTTCTTTAATGTATACTGATCTTGGTAAAGGAAGAAAAGTTCATAATGTAATTTTAGCACCTAATTTTGAGGTTGTTGATCAAATAACTGATGAATTAAAAAAAAGAGGAAGAATTGATTATGATGGCAGACCTATTTTTAAGATTCCCTGCCCAGAATTTGTAGAAATGTTACATTCTATTAGCAAAGATATTGAAATCATACCTGCACATATTTGGACACCTTGGTTTGGAATGTTTGGAATGAGCTCTGGATTTAACAGCCTAAAAGATGCATTTCAAGAGAAAGTTAAATCAATACACGCAATTGAAACTGGTTTATCTTCAGACCCTGTAATGAACTGGCGAATAAAAGAATTAGATAAGATTTCTCTTCTTTCGTTCTCAGACAGTCATAGTTATTGGCCTTGGAGATTAGGTAGAGAAGCAACTGTTTTTGATTTTAAACATGTAAAAGAACAACCAGATCTTGCAAAATTAAAGTATAAGGATATTCTCAAAGCAATCAGAACTAGAAAGGGTTTACATGGAACAATTGAAGTTGATCCAAATTATGGAAAATATCATGTTGATGGACACAGAAATTGTGGAATAATGATGGAACCAAAAGACACTGCAAAACATAAAGGAATTTGTCCAAAATGTGGAAAGCCTTTAACAATTGGTGTTCTTTATCGTGTTGAAGAATTAGCAGATCCTAAAAGACCAGAAAATTATTCACCTCAGCCAGGAAAACAAGAAAATGTCAAGGATTTCAAAACATTAATCCCGTTATCAGAAATATTATCAGCGGTTTTAAAAAGAGGAGTTGCAACTAAAACCGTATTTGAAGAATTTTATAGAATAATTAAAGATAGGAATGAATATGATATCCTACTTAAAGTTCCAAAAAGAGAATTACTTAAACTAACTTCTGAGAAAATTGCTAATGCCATCATAAAAAATAGAGAAGCAAAACTAAAAGTAATGCCTGGATACGATGGAGTATATGGCAAACTAATTTTAGATGAACAAGAATATATTAAGCAAAAAAAAGAATTAGCTAATTCTGCAAGACCATAACAAAAAAGTTAGGGAGAGTTTTAAAACCCAATATAACCTTTTAGTTCTCACTCCGCAATCCTTAAAAGCAAAAGATTTATATATATCAAGAATTTGCCTATTAGTAATAATTAAGTATAAAATTGATAAATGTCGAATGTAATTACTTGATAGTTATGGTGGGAGGCGTAAAAAATGGTGAAGCGAATTTTTGAAAAGTTTAAAAGATCCTTTGGAACAGATGAACCTGACATTGATGAAGTTGAAGATGAATATGTGGAATTAGATGTTCTTGGTGGTAGTGAAGATAAAAAAGGCACAGCAAAAGTAATTGTTAGACCGTTTGTAATTAATGATTTTTCAGATATAAAATTAGTTCTTGACTCATTAAGAATTGGAAATACAGTGGGTTTGATTAATATTAAACCACTAAAAAACAAAGACTTAGTTGAGCTAAAAAGAGCAATTAACAAACTAAAAAAGACATGTGATGCAGTTGGTGGAGATATTGCTGGATTCGGCGATGATTATTTAGTTGTAACACCAAGTTTTGCAAGTATCTATAGAACAAAAGATACTGAAAACATTGATGCAGAATAAGTTTTTTTATTTCTTTACTATTTCTTTTTGATTATTATTTTGTTTAGAAAAAATAAGTCTTAGTGAAAAATAACAAAATTATAACTTAAATGGGATGGAAATCATAGTGAAAAAAGAAGCATCCGCAATTGTTTATGAAAAACAATATACTTTCTTTTAATACAAAAAACAATCATGGCCAGGCGAAGTGAAACCGAGTAGGACTTTTGAATGAAATGAAAAAGTCCGTCTGTGCCAAGGTTGTTGTTTTTTGCTTCTTCATAAACGTCATATAAATACTACCACTGCCACCAAAATATTTATATATCAAGACTGCATTATACCTATTAAACAAATCAATATAGGCTAAATCTATACATTGGTTTAATAGTTGTATTATTGAACAAAGGTGAAATAAATGATTGAAATAACATTTCCTGATGGAACTAAAAAAAAGTATGAGAAAGGAATTAAAATAAGTGAAATTCTAAAAGGATTACCAGAATTTGTACAACAAGAAGCATTAGCTGCTAAAGTAGATGATAAATTAGTTGATTTAACAGCAGAAATAGATAGAAATGCAACTTTGCAAATTTTAACATTTAGAGATCCAGAAGGTGTTGAGATATTTAGACATAGTTCTGCACATTTAATGGCAGAAGCTGTCACAGAACTTTATCCTTATGCTAAACTTACAATTGGCCCAGTTGTTGATGAAGGATTTTATTATGATATTGATCATGAACCTTTTACTCCTGAAAATATTATTGAAATAGAAAAAAAAATGAAGGAGATTATTAATAGAAAAACTCCAATAATCAGAAAAGAAATCACAAAGAAAGAAGCATTAGAATTATTCAAAGACAATGAATACAAATTAGAAATGATTAATGAATTAGGAGATACAGAAGAAGTAATTTCTGTTTATGAACAAGGTAAATTTGCCGATCTCTGTAGAGGACCACATGTCCCACACACAGGAAAAATTAAATCTTTCAAATTAACAAAAATTGCAGGAGCTTATTGGAGAGCAGATGCAAAAAATAAACAACTTCAAAGAATTTATGGAATTAGTTTTAGAGATAAAAAAGATCTAAAACAATATTTGCATGTGTTAGAAGAAGCTAAAAAACGAGATCATAGAGAACTAGGGAAGAAATTAGAGTTATTTAGTTTTCATGATCATGGAAAAGGTTTGCCATTCTTTCATCCAAAAGGCATGATAATTTGGAATGAATTATTAGATTTTTGGAGAGAAGAACATAAAAAGGGAGGATATGTTGAAATAAAAACACCATTAATTCTTAACAAAAGCTTATGGGAAAAATCAGGACATTGGGCACATTACAAAGACGATATGTATACATTAAAAGTTGATGAAGATGATTATGCAATAAAACCAATGAATTGCCCTGGAGGAATGTTAATTTACAAAGAAAAACTCCATAGTTATAGAGAGCTCCCATTAAGAGCAGGTGAAATTGGTTTAGTGCACAGACACGAATTAAGTGGTGTCCTAACAGGATTATTTAGAGTAAGAGCATTTCATCAAGATGATGCACATATTTTTATGACAAAATCTCAAATTAAAGATGAGGTTTTAGGAGTATTGAGTTTAGCAGAAAGATTTTACAAAACTTTTGGACTTGATTTTAATCTTGAATTAAGTACAAGGCCAGAAGGATCCATTGGAACAGATGAACAATGGGAATTTGCAACAAATGGATTAAAAAATGCATTAGATGGCACAGGAAAAGAATATAAAATTAATGAAGGAGACGGTGCATTTTACGGACCAAAAATTGATCTACATATTAAAGATGCCTTAGGAAGAACATGGCAATGTGGAACAATACAATTAGACATGTCTTTGCCAGAAAGATTTGATCTTACATATGAAGGCCAAGACGGACAAAAACATAGAGTTGTAATGATTCATAGAGTTATCTACGGTAGCTTAGAAAGATTTTTGGGAGTAATTGTTGAACATTTTGCAGGAAAATTTCCATTATGGTTAGCACCAACACAAGTTAGAATCTTAACCGTATCTGAAAAGTTTAACGAATATGGTGCAAAAGTAGAAAAAATGTTTGAAGAAGCCGGAATAAGAGCAGAGATTGATAATAGAACAGAATCAATTCCTAAAAAAGTTAGGGATGCACAGATTCAATACATTCCTTTAATCTTAACAGTAGGAGAAAAAGAAGAAACAAATAATACAGTTGCTGTACGAACATTGAAGGGAGAAGTTAAGTTTGGCGTTAATACAGAAGAGTTTATTCAAAAAGTTAAAGAAAATATTAAGAAAAGAGAACTTGAGTTTAAACTTGAATAATTTTTTTATTCTTCTTCTTTTTTTGCTTCTCCAAAAATAAGTATTTTAATACCATAAGCAATTCGAAGAACAAATTCTAAAGCAATGATAAAAGCAAGATAATAAACTAATAGATTTATGTTTGCAGGTAATTGTTTTAACACATCTAATGAACTTGTAATAGTAAAAAAAGAAACATCTACTAAAAATATACCTAATAATGCAAATGGTAACATCTTAGCAAGATCTTTTGATAAATCTTCTTTATAGTATGCAGTAGCTCTTACAACAGCAACAACTGCAACTGAAACTAACAATATCTCTTGGATTGATGAGTTCTTTGATAAGAAAGACAATAATCCTGTTAATATTGCAAACCAAAAGAATGCAAAAAGAGGAAATAATAATATATATTCTACTAGATAAAAGAAAATACCAAATGTTTTTCTAATAATTGGATGAGAAGATTTATTATATTGTTTTAAATTTAATTCAAAAACATCCTTCTTTGCAATAAAACGATAAAACTTGAAGATAAAAATAGAATACACTACCATCCCTAAAACAAATATAACTAATGGTTTTAATATTAAATATGCTTGGGTAGGATCAATTTCAAACATCTTACTAATTTTCTTGTTTGTTATATTTATATATTTTTCTACAACAGTTGAAGAATTAGGCTGCCTTGATCCTTATTCTTCCTTCTAAAGCAACTTCATAATCAGCTTCAACATCAATAAGTGCACATCTCATCTCTGATTCGAGATATCTAACCTGTTCTTCTAATTCTAATCCATCTTCAAATGGAAGTACCATTTTAGCTTCATCATGTAATTGTTTTAATTCTGTATTTTTAATTGGAACATATCTTGAAATAATAACTTTATCTTTAGGCCTTAATGACCCCTTATCTTTTCTCATTACATTAACTAAAAAGTCCCTTGTTTCTTTTAACGCATCCCAACTTGAATGAAATTTCCCTTGTTCACTATAAAATCCTTTTCCTGTTGAACCAACCTGAACAATTGCTTTAACTTTAGGAAACCCTGCCTGTTGTAATTTAATAATTGCATTAACTTTTTTTTCAGTCAGAATTGGTTTTCCTATGAACCTAGAAGTCTCATTATGAGCCGTCTCAATACCAATCAAAATTCTGTTTAAACCAGACAAATATAATTCTCTTAAATATTTTTGATCAGCTGCATTTACAGTTTGTGTTCCCACAAAACCATACATTTTTATAATTTCTGGAAAATGTTGATAAAATAATTTAATAATTTGAATTGGGTCTGGAATATGTAATCTGTTTTTTCTAAAATGGTAATTGTATAATAAATCAGATGCATTTGCAAATGCTTCAGACATTTTATCTAAATGATTGCCATGATATTTTTCAACAATTTTTCTTGCTCTTTTTAATTTTTCATCTATTTGGTCTAAACTAAAAAAATTTACACCCTTGCCTGGTTCAGGACAATAACGACACTTTCCAAAACAACCTTCAGAAACTGTAACGGCAGTCATTGTATCATTGTATTCAGGAATTATTTGTGTTTCATTAAAGAATCTACCAAATTCACCAAATCTTGCAAGAACTTGATCTGCCCTCCAATCAAATAAGTCTTTAGTATCACCATAATAAAAATCTAAATCTGAAATAATATTGTATGTTTGATCAAGTTCAGATTTTAGTAATTCATTTCCTAGTTGAGGCTCTTCATCTAAAGAGATATCTTTAGAAGGCCCTTTAAAATTCCCATAACCATTATTTCTTTCTAATACTATTGTTAATTCTTCATCTTTTCTCTCTTCAATTGACTTAACTAATCCAGTTAAACCTAGAATAACTTTCTTTCCTGTCCCAGTCATTAACCAATAATCCGGATCACGATCTCTTTCCCACCCATGAACTAAACAAAGCTCTGCAAGCTTTCCTTGATATTTTCCAACAGCAACAATTTCATGAGGGGGAGTATAACCTCTAAATCCTGTGATTAATTTACTAAAATGATAATTTTCTAACATCCTCGTTATTCTTAAATCCTGGTTTATATAAGTTCGTGAAACAAATATTCTGATGGGAATAATTGTTTAGTTAGTAGTTTTAAGTTGGAAGCAAGAAGTAAAAGGTTCTGCGTTTTGAGTTTTGGGTAATGGGTTGGTTCTGAGTAAATCAGTAATGAGATTTAGTTATGGGTTAATTAGTATTGAGAAAACACAGCTAAACTCATAACTACTTACAAATAACCCACTCAAAACTCAAGACTCATTACTCAAAACTAATAATATGATAAGAACATTTTGAAGTAAACTTCAAACCTTTACTACATTAAAAGGTAGTAAAGTTTATAAACCACCTACTCATCCAGTACATTAACCTATGATTGATGAAGGTATTATGCAAAGCATATGCCTGAGTGAGGTTAAAAGTGATTTCTTTTAATCTCATAATTGATAGAAGTTAAAAAACCATTTGGAGGTTGAATTTATGGCAGAAGAATTAAGCAAGGAAATGGCTGACAGAGTAATGGAAGCTATTGAAGTAGCTAGATCTACTGGAAAAATTAAGAAAGGAACAAATGAAGCAACAAAAGCAATTGAAAGAGGTACTGCAAAGCTTGTAGCTTATGCAACCGATATTAACCCACCTGAAATTGCAATGCACTTACCTTTACTTTGTAAAGAAAAAGGAGTGAAATGCTTCAAAGCAGGAACAAAAGAAGAATTAGGAGCTGCAGCAGGCTTACAAGTAGGTACAGGCGCAGTGGCAATTACAGTTGAAGGCGATGCAAAAAACATCCTAAAAGAATTACTAAAATAGGGATGTGAAAAAATGGCTGGAAAAAAACTGGGAAAAAAGGAAAAAGAAGAAGAAATTAAAAAAGGCACTGTTAACTTTTCTCAAGCATATCCTGCAAGTGTTGAAGAAGTTATGGGAAGAACTGGTACAAGAGGAGAAGCAACACAAGTAAGATGTAAAATCCTTGAAGGAAGAGACGCTAACAAAATCATTAGACGAAATGTTAAAGGTCCTGTTCAAAAAGGAGATGTTTTAATGCTGAGAGAAACTGAAATTGAAGCTAAACAGCTAACAAAAGCTGGAAGAGGCTCAAAATAAAAGTGATATTATTAAGATACAAGTCACAAATAAAAATTAACGAAAATAATTTTTGTGTTGTATCTATTATTGGAGGTAATTATAATGGCAAAGTGTAGTTTTTGTGGTGAACAAATCTCAAAAGGTACAGGCAAACTGTTTGTTAAAAACGATGGGCGGCAATTAAATTTCTGTTCAATGAAATGTGAGAAAAATACATTTAAATTGAAAAGAAAGCCGCATACCACTAGATGGACAAAGACTTTTCACAAGCTAAAAAATAAACAATAAAGCTTAGAAAAGTTCAGAAACATAATTGAAAAACTAATTAATTAGTAATAAAAAATCAACGATTAAAAAGAAAATCTGTTGAGGTGAAAAAATGATTCAAAGCACATTAATTTTATTAAAACCCGATGCAGTTGAAAGAGGGCTAATGGGTGAAGTAGTTCATAGAATTGAGAGAGCAGGACTTAAAATCATTGGAATGAAAATGGTTTGGATAGATAAAGAGTTTGCTGCTAAACATTATAGCGCTCACATAAAAAAAGAATTTTACAAAAGTTTAGAAGAATACATCACATCAGGACCTGTTCTTGCAGCAGTCATTGAAGGTGTTAGTGCAGTTGCAGTTATCAGAAAAATGAGTGGTGATACAGAACCTAAAAAATCTGCACCAGGAACAATCAGAGGAGACTTTGCTGTTCATTCATATGAATATGCAGACAAAAATGGTATCTCAATCAAAAATCTGATTCACTCTTCTGGAACACCAGAAGAAGCTAAAGCAGAAATAAAATTGTGGTTTGAAGATCGTGAATTACATAGTTATAAAATTGTCCACGAAAAACACACAAGATAATTAAATCACAATAAAACAAAAGTGAAAAATCACTGATAGATAAAAAGTTAATAAAAACAATTTGAGGAGGTAATAATTATGGCCGAAAAGATGGTTGAAAAAGTAACACGATTAATGACAAAACGTGAAAGAATTAGAAATATTGCTATTGCAGCTCACATTGATCACGGAAAAACAACATTTTCAGATAATTTGTTGTCTGGATGTGGAATGATGTCAGAAGATTTAGCTGGAAAAGCATGTCAATTAGATTTCCATGGTGATGAACAAGAGAGAGGAATTACAATTGATACTGCAGCAGTTAATATGGTGCATGATTTTGAAGGAGACGAATACCTAATTAATTTATTAGATACTCCTGGACACGTTGATTTTGGTGGAGACGTTACAAGAGCAATGCGTGCAGTAGATGGGGCAATTGTTTTATGTTGTGCTGTTGAAGGAATAATGCCACAAACAGAAACAGTATTAAGACAAGCTTTAAGAGAAAGAGTTAAACCAATTCTTTTCATTAACAAAGTTGATAGACTAATTAAAGAATTACAATTAACACCAGAAGCAATGCAAGAAAGATTTGTTAAAACAATTACTAGTGTTAACAAATTAATTAGAGAAATTGCAGAAGAAGAATACGGTGAAAAATGGCAAACAAGTGTTCAAGACGGAAGTGTTTGTTTTGGTAGTGCGTTTCATAATTGGGCATTATCATTAAATCACATGAAAAAGAAAGGTATAACCTTTAAGGAAGTTATTGATGCATACAGTTCAAATGATGAAGAACAAATCAAAGAACTTAGAAAAAAAGCACCAATTCACGAAGTTATTTTAGATTCCGTTATTCAACATTTACCTGACCCAGCAGCTGCTCAAAAGTATAGAATTCCAAAGATTTGGAGAGGAGATCAGGAAAGTGAAGATGGAAAATCTTTAATCAATTGTGATGAAAAAGGACCATTGTATTTTATAATTACAAAAATAGTTGTAGATCCACAAGCAGGTGAAATCTCAGCTGGAAGACTTTTCTCAGGAACAATGGATAAAGGAACACAAGTTTACTTAAACAAAGCTAAACAACATCTTAGAGTTCAACAGGTTTTTATTTACAATGGTGCAAAAAGAGAAATTGTAGATCACGTACCATGTGGAAACATTGTTGGAGTTGCTGGCCTTAAAGGAATGCCAGGAGATACAATTACTCTAGAGGAAGTTGAAACTCCATTTGAGGAGATCACACATATTTTTGAACCAGTAGTTACAATAGCTGTAGAAGCTACAAAACCAAGTGACTTACCAAAATTAATTGAAGTCTTAAGGGTTGTACAAAAAGAAGATCCTTGTATTAAGATTGAAATTAATGAAGAAACTGGTGAACATTTAATGTCTGGTATGGGAGAACTTCACTTAGAAGTTATTGAAAACAGAATTAAAACAGAAAAAGGCATTGAAATTAAAACTTCACCGCCAATTGTTGTTTACAGAGAAGCAATTACAAAACCAAGTGAAGAAGCAATGGGAAAATCACCAAACAAACACAACCATTTGTTCTTTAAAGTAATGCCAATCCCAGACAACATTACAAAGGCAATTAAAGATGGAGATATTCCAACTGGAAGAGTTAAGAAAAAAGATTTAGTGCTAAGAGATAAATTAATTGAACTTGGCATTGATTCAAAGTTAGCTCCAAAGATTAAAGATATTTATGAAGGAAACATGTTTTTTGAAGCAACAAGAGGTCAAGTACATATGGGTGAAATAATTGAGATGGTGTTAGACATGTTTGAAGATGTTATGAGGTCTGGACCATTAGCAAGAGAACCATGTACAAAAGTAATGGTTACAATGACTGATTGTAAACTTCACGAAGACGCAATCCATAGAGGACCAGCACAGGTATATCCTGCAGTAAGAGATGGAATTAGAGAAGCAATGAGAATTGCAAAACCATTGTTATTTGAGCCAGTTCAAACACTATTGTTTGATTCTCCAGATGAATACATGGGAGAAATCTCAAAACTTATTGGAAATAAACGTGGACAATTGCTTGATATGAAACAAGAAGGAAGTAGTGTTGAAATCAAAGCAAAAATGCCTGTTGGTGAAATGTTTGGATTAAGTAATGATTTAAGAAGTGCAACTGGTGGAAGAGGAAGTAGTTCTGTTGTTGATCAGACCTTTGAAAGACTACCGGATGAGCTACAAAATAAAATTGTTACTCAAATCAGAAGCAGAAAAGGATTAACAGATAACCAATAAGATCTTTAATTAGATTTTTTTATTATTTTTTATTTTCATATTTTAAAAAAAAGGTGAGTTCTAAAAGAGAGACAATAATGTACATGTTAAGACGACACAATTTATCAAAAACAGGAATATTAAATAAGATTCGTGAAGAAATTTAAAAATTCATAAAGGGAAAAACATGACAGAAGAAATTGGAGATTTGGAAGAAATATTAAAATATGGTCGATACTTTACAGACCGTTCAGCTTGGCCGACATATATTACAAATGTTGCCGGAGATTTTCTACATGTTAATCAAAAATTAGTTGATTTATTAGGATATTCTAGAGAAGAACTTAGTGAAATGAATGTAAATGATCTTTATGCAAGTGATGCAAAAAGAGATCTCTTACTTAAAGAATTAAAAACATTTGGAGAAGTAGAAGATTTTGAAGAGGATCTTAAAACAAAAAAAGGAGAAAAATTTGCTTGTAAAATTAGGGCACAAAAAATTGCAGAAGATAAAGAAGAAATATTTTATTGGGGTTCTGTGAGAGATGTCAAAGAAAAACGAATTTTAAGAGAAATATTAATTCAATCAGAAAAACAAGCTTCTATTGGAACATTAGCAGCAGGAATGGCTCATGATTTTAATAATCTTTTAACAATCATTAGTGGATATGCACAAGTTGCACAAAATTCATCAGATGATTCTGCAGAAACAAAAAAGAACTTAAGTAGAATAAATGAAGCTGCTGGAAGAGCTAGTGATTTAACACAAAGATTACTTGCTTATGCAAGAAAAGGAAAATATGAAAAAAAACCAGTTGAAATTGGTGAAGTCATTAATGAAGCAATAGAACTATTAAGCAGAGGATATACATCCCTTGCAAATTGTGAAATAAAAACTAATCTAAACTCAATATCATATATTGTTGCAGATAAAACACAAATGCATCAAATGATTCATAATTTAATATTTAATTCAGTAGATGCAATGCCAGAAGGTGGTGAAATATTAGTTGAAACAGAAGACGTAAGAATTGAAGATTTAGGTGTTGGTCATCAATCCAATGGAGATTTAGTTGAATTAAAAAAAATTCCTCCTGGAAGATATGTTAAAATTTCATTTACTGATTATGGAGAAGGCATAGACCCAGATATTATTACTAAGATATATGATCCCTTTGTCACAACAAAACCAGAAGGTGTTGGCACAGGATTAGGATTATCAGGAGTATATGGGACAGTAAGAGGACATCATGGTTATATCCATGTAAACAGTGAAAAAAATGTTGGAACAACATTTGATATTTATATTCCTGCTTCAAAATTACAAGGAAGGTTTGATGAAGAGAGTACTGATGAAATTTTATTAGAAAGAGGAAAAGGAAAAATATTAATTGTAGATGATGAGTTATTTATATTAGAATTATTAGAAGGTCACTTTGCAAAACAAGGATATAAAATTATAACTGCAGAAAATGGAGATGAAGGCTTCAAGCTTTATATGGAAGAAAGACCAGATATTGTAATAAGTGATTTAATAATGCCAGGTGGGATGAACGGTGATGAATTATATCATAGCATTATAAAAGAAGATCCAAGAGTAATATTTTATGTTATGAGTGGATATTCTCCAGAATCTAGGGTACAAAAGCTCAGGGAAGAAGGAATACGTGATTTTATACATAAACCATTTAATATGGATAAATTAAGTGAATTAGTTGTTTCTGGCATTAAAAGATACCGAACAACACCACCTTAAAAAATAAAAATTTTCCAGGCTAATTAACTGTTTTTTAATCAAATTAAGAGCTTTCTAAAAAAGATTAATTCATAGTATTATTTGAGTATTTATTTCATATTTATGATATATAATAGAATAATAAGTAGAATAAGCTTAATTTTCCAATAAATTTATAAAGCACTGCTTTTTATACTCAAAAATGCCCAATTAAATCACAAGGGCCTAAAAAAAGTAAAAAAGAGCAAATAGGCTTTATTTTAGCTAAAGGAGTATGGAGGTAACAAAATGGCAACAGACAAGGTACATATAAACTTGGTTTTCATTGGTCACGTAGATCACGGTAAATCAACATCAGTAGGACGTTTATTGTTCGATTCAGGTAATATTGACGAACAAACAATGAGAAAACTTAAAGAAAAGGCTCAAGAATTAGGAAAAGGTGGATTTGAATTTGCCTTTGTAATGGATAATTTAAAAGAAGAAAGAGAAAGAGGAGTCACAATTGACTTAGCTCATAAGAAATTTGAATCTCCAAAATACTTCTTCACAATTATTGACGCACCTGGACACAGAGATTTCGTTAAGAACATGATTACAGGAGCTTCACAAGCAGATGCAGGTGTTTTATCTGTAGCAGCTAATGATGGAGTTATGGCTCAAACAAAAGAGCACGTATTCTTATCAAGAACACTTGGTGTATCTCAATTAATAGTATCTGTTAACAAAATGGATATGAAAGATTATGCTGAAGATGCATTTAATAAAGTTAAAGAACAAGTAACTGCTTTGATAAAAACAGTTGGTTACAATCCTGAACAAGTTCAGTTTGTTCCAATCTCAGCTTTACAAGGAGACAATGTTGCTAAAAAATCTGATAAAATGGCTTGGTATAAAGGCCCAACATTATTAGAAGCATTAGATAACTTAACTCCACCTGAAAAACCAACAAACCTTCCATTTAGGTTACCAATCCAAGATGTTTATAACATCACAGGAATTGGAGTTGTACCAGTTGGAAGAGTTGAAACTGGAATAGTAAAGATTGGTGACAAAATTATTGCAGTACCTGGAAGAGAAGGCAAAGGAGTTCCTGGTGAAGTAAAAAGTATTGAAATGCACCATGAACAATATAAACAAGCTGGACCAGGTGATAACATTGGATTTAATATTAGAGGATTTGGTAAAAAAGACATTGCAAGAGGCGATGTTTTAGGCCACACTGATAATCCACCAACAGTTGCAAGTGAATTTACAGCACAAATGGTTGTATTAAACCATCCAACTGTTGTTACTGTCGGTTATACACCAGTATTCCACATACACACAGCTCAAGTTGCTTGTCAAATTTTAGCAATTGAGAAAAAACTTAACCCAGCAACTGGAGAAGTTTTAGCTGAAAACCCTGATTTTATTAAAAACGGAGACGCAGCAATTGTAAAATTTAAACCAGTAACACCAATGGTAATTGAAACTCAAAAAGAGATTCCTCAATTATCAAGGTTCGCAATTAGGGACAGCGGTACAACAGTTGCAGCTGGTATGTGTATTAGTTTGGTAAAGAAGGAATAATTTCCTTTTTTGTTTTTTTATTATTATTCATGATCACAAGTAAAGTTTTCATGGTGTAGGTAAAAACAATGCAAAAAGCAAGAATAAAATTAGCAAGTACAGAAATTGACAAGATAAATGAAGTTTGTCAACGTGTAGGAGAAATTGCAGAAAAGACAGGAGTAGAAATGAGAGGTCCAATCCCATTACCTACAAAGAAACTTAAGCTAACAACCAGGAAATGTCCTTGTGGAGATGGAGCAGCTACTTGGGAAAGATATGAAATGAGAATTCATAAAAGATTAATTGATCTTGGTATTGATGAAAGAGCATTAAGACTTGTAATGAGAGTACCTATTCCAGAAGGACTGCACATTGAGATTGAAATGCTTGAATAAATCATTTATTTTTTTCTTAAAAAATTATATTTTAAAAAAAACTAATACTTATTAGAATTAATGGAATTTGTAAGCCATAACCCATTGTACATGATTAAATCCTTGTTGTCTATTAGAATAACCACGAGATTTAGGCTCTTTAGGCCTTTGTTTTCCTTCTATTTTATTTCGCCAATAATTCTGAGTTAATATTGCTGGTTGAGTATCAAAAGAAAAAGGATTATTTTTAGTTGGGTTAACAGGAGATGAATTTTCTGTATTATCAAAATCATTAAATAATAAAGTATCATCAGATCCATTATTAAAACCATCAATCATAGAAATTTGACAAATAACATCAATACCACCATTATCTGTGTTAACAGCAACAGTATCAGCATTAGCGCCAGATAAAACAAACCCACTTACAACATACATTGCCAAAGCATTATAACAAAGTGCCATAGGTTTTCTTTTTATTGAATCAACTAAATTGTTTGAGATCACTATATAACAAGGAATCAACTTACCATTCTAATAGTTTTCTATTATTAAAAAGAATTAGAATAAGAATTATAATTACTCTAATGCAATAGCTGCCTTTTTCCCCAAATGATTTCTTATTTTTGATTTAGGTTTTTTTGAGGTTTTTGAAGCTTTTGTTGTTTTTGACTTTGCTTTAGTAGAAGTTTTAACTTTTGTTTTAAGTTTAATTTTTTTTTTAACTTTAACTGCAGTCTTTTTTTTAATCTTTAAAGATTTTGCTTTTGTTTTAAGCTTAGATTTAACAGTTGTTGTTTTCTTTTTTACTGGTTTCTTTATTCCTTTTTTTAATTTTGTTGATTTAGATTTGGATTTAGTAGTAATTTTTGATTTTGCGGTTGGTTTTATCTTTGATTTTGTTTTTGATTTTTTGGTTAGTTTTTTTACTATTTTTTTTGACTTTATTTTTGGTTTTGCTGATTTAACTGATTTTCTAGGTTTCCTAGGTTTTCGCATTTCAAAATCATCATCAAATGAATTCTTCTTTACTCTTTGCCGTGGAATAATTGGCATCCTTGAAGTAGGAATAACCCGTTTATATTTTGGGGTTGATTTTTTACGCCTAGTTTTCTTTTTTACAGTTGATGCTGCCTTTGCAGCAACACTTGCAGTTTTTTGCATATCACCAACAACATTTTCAGTATTTTCAACCTCAAATAGTTCATCTTCTTCTTGACTTATCTTAAATTTTCTTTCATCAAAAATAACTTGATTAATTAAACGAGAATAATCCTCTGCCGCAGGAGAATTAGCAGCATACCTAAAGATTGACATGCCTTCCTGAGGAGATTCTTTTAATTTAATACTAAATCTAATTGGATCTGAAACAATTTCATAAAAATCATTAGTCATTTGATTAAGAACTTCTTGAGAACTATGATGTCGTTGATCTAACATTGTAGGCACTATCTTTGAGATTGTAAGATCATGATCGTATTTTTCTGAAACAAAGTTAATAAATTCAACAATTGATCTTAAACCATTTAACCCTAAAAAATCACAAGCAGAAGGAATAATTGCTTCCGTAGAAGCTAAAATTGCATTTTGTGTTAACATTCCAATTGCAGGAGGACAATCAATTAAAATATAATCATAATTTAAAACTTCCCTAAATTCTTTAAGTTTTCTTCTTAATAATGTTTCTTTGTTATCAAGCCTTAATATTTGGGCCTCAGCATTTGTTAATGATCCCTTACAAGTAATCATATCAAAATTTGTCCCTAAGTTTTTAATACATTCACGAATATCTGCGTTATCAATAAGAAAATCATACATATCTTTTTGCGAACTATCATGAAAACAAGTAGAAATATTTCCTTGTGGGTCAAGATCAATAAGGAGAACTTTACGTCCTTTTCTTGAAAGACCTGCACCAAGATTAATTGTGGTAGTTGTCTTTCCTACACCACCCTTTTGATTAATAATGCATATTCTTCGCATATTATTATCACCTTTTTATCATCACTTCAGCGAAAGATCCAATTCCATGTATACCTTAATAAGCAAAAACATGAAGTAATACATAATCGTGAACAGCACGAAGTTTATAAAAGTTTCTATAATCCAGTACAACCATAGGTTTTTGAACTAATAAAATATATATAGTAGTGCATACAAAGAATCATTAAAATGAAAGACGATAACTTATTTGATAATGAAGAAGGAAACCAAAAAGAAGGCATTTACTCAGATGAAGGAAGAGCAGAGATGTTAGAAAACGACGAAATTGATGCGTTTGAAGAAGGCTTTATGAAAGGAGCAGAAATGGATGGACAAAACGCTAAATGCAGAAAATGTGGTAGAATGCTAGTCAAAAGAGAAGAGATTGTTGAAAGAGAAATTGATGACAAAATTGTTTGGTTTTGTTCCGAAGAATGTGCAGAAAAATTTGAAGAAGAAAATAGCTAAATTTATTTTTTCTTTAGAAATTTAGCTAACTTTTACTTAATTTTAAAACTAACGTGAGTAATTTTCTAAAAATAAAATTAAAAAAAGTATTGGTTTTAAATTTAAAAGTAAATCTTAATCTCTTTTATTTAGAATTTTTAATTAAAGACTCCCATGCGTTAATACATTATAAAAACTATCAAAAATAGGATCATCAGTAGTTATTTGATAAAAACCAGCACCTAATTTAACACACATATCATGTATTTGAGAACTATGATCATTTAATTTTTGAGTATATTTTTGTCTCAATCTTCTACTAATAAAAGTTCTAAGAACATCATGAGATTCTGAATCAAATAACTTAACATCACCATACATTTTCATGTCTTTTTCTTCTCTGTCTAATACTTGAACAAATTTAACTTCATGTTTACCAAGCCTCATTAAACCATCTTTAATTTCATCTAAATTAAACAAAAAATCACTAAAAACAACTACTAAGCATCTTCCTTTAAGATGGCCTCTATAACGCTGCATACTTTCTTCAAACTTAGAATTACCTTTAACTTCTAATTTGTTTAATCTATCAACAATAGACATAAGTTGAGAAACGCCTCTTCTTGGTTTTAATGTATCAAGATCATTTGAAAAGGTTGAAAATTCGAATTTATCATTTTCTTTTAATGCAAGGTAAGCAAAACCAGTACCCATCATACTCCCATATTCAAATTTAGTTGTATTTTTTCCAAAATCCATGCTAGAACTCCTATCAATAATAATATGCACAGAAAGTGTTCTATCCTCTTCATATTGTTTAACATAAAGTTTATTTGTCCTTGCAAAAATTTTCCAATCTAATAATCTAATATCATCACCAACAACATAATCTCTGTAATCTTTAATCTGCAAACCCCTACCAAAAGCAATTGAACGTCTTGCACCTTTATAATTAGAGGTAACTCTTTTTCTAATTATTAAACTAAACCTCTTGAGCTGTTCTAAAAATGCAGTGTCTATCATTTTACTTGTTTGTACTTGTTAATTAATAATTAAAATATTAAGTTAGGCTTTAAGATGTTCCTTCAAAATATCTTTAATAACATCATCTGTTGTCATTCCTTTTCTTTCAGCTTCAAAATTTAATATTATTCTGTGCCTTAATACAGGAAATGCCATTTTTTCAATGTCCTTAACACTAACGTGAGTTCTACCATTCATTAATGCATGTGCTTTTGACGCTAATACTAATCCTAAAGAAGCTCTTGGAGAAGCACCATATTCAATATGTTTTTTATTTGTTCTTGTAGCAGCAACAATCTTAACAACTGTTTTTGCAAGATCATCTGCAATTGGAACTTGCCTTGTTAATTTCTGAAGTGCAAGGAAACTTGTTTTTCCAAGAATCTTTTTAACTTCTTTTGGCTTTTCTACTTTTGTAAACCTATCAACAATTTGTACCTCATCATCATATGGAGGATAATCTAATGTGATTTTAAGCAAAAACCTGTCTGTTTGAGCTTCTGGTAAAGGATATGTACCTTCTTGCTCAATTGGGTTTTGTGTAGCTAAAACAAAAAAAGGTTTGTCTAATTGATGGGTTTTTGTACCAATTGTAACTTGTTTCTCCTGCATCGCCTCTAAAAGCGCTGCCTGTGTTTTAGGAGTTGCTCTGTTAATCTCATCTGCTAACAAGATATTTGCGAAAATTGGGCCTTCTTGAAATTTAAAGAACCTTTTTCCACCAACTTCTTGAATAATTTCTGTCCCAGTAATATCAGATGGCATCAGATCAGGCGTATGCTGAATTCTAGAATATTTCATATCCATTACCTCAGATAATGTTTTAATTGTCAAGGTTTTTCCTAGTCCTGGATAACTCTCAAGTAATGCATTACTATCACATAACATCGCAACTAGAATCTGTTCAACAGCCTCACGTTGTCCAATAATAACTTTGTTTATTTGTTTAAAAACTGCATCAAATGTTCCTTTTAATTTTTCAATGTTTATCATTTTCAGTACCTCTTTTATCCTTTTTTATTATTAATCATAGCCATATTTTTTTACTATTAATCATAACCATACTTTCTTATTTCTCCAAAGTATTTTCTAATATATATTCTTTTCTTTTTTGGTAATAATTCTTCAAAACTTTGATCACTTTGCTCAAATATGTCTTCCGGCAAATAAAGATCACGTTTTTCATCTTCTGGCTTTACTGTTAAAGCCATTTCATTAATTTTTGCATCATCATTTAAATCTTCTATATCAACATCTGCTTCAATTAAACTATTAGGTATAAGACCATCTAATAAGTCTTTATTAGCTCCGAAAGATAATGAACTAAGACCAGCCTTAAGATCATAAATAACTAAATCATTAGAAGCAACAAAAAGAACTGCTCCTGAAGCAACAATCACTGCCAAAAGTACATATGTTACTTTCTTAATATCTAAAAAACTAGATACTTTGACATTTTTAAGGGCAGACATGACACTAACATGAAGCCGAGAAACCACATAATTAACAACATGACTGTAATCTGCCGCAGTTCTTAATTTTTCTGCTAATTCTGGATTTTTCCTTTCCATTTCAATTAAACTTTTATTACTAATCTCTTTGTGTAATATAACTGCAAAATACATCATGCCAATAATAATTGCTAACCCAAAATAATAAAAATTAAATAATCTTAAAACCATATAACTAATAAGGAAAACTAGTAACGTTCTTAATGCAACCATAAATAATAGAACTTTATTCTGGGTTGCGTGAATTTCGTTTAATGCTGATTTAAAGTTATGCATTTTTTGTTTTTCCTCGTTTTTGGTTTGTCATCATCTTTTTGGAAGATTTTAATCTATAACATTAGCAACACAATCAAGATTATTATTATCAACGCATGATTCAATATCATCTAATTTGTTTTCTGCTTTAGTTACTTTCTTTTTCAACACATCTATTTCATTTTCAGCAGCACTTAAAGCAGCTGATTTTGCATTTAATTCATTAGTTGTGGATTGAAGTTCATCTAATGTTTTTGTTAAATCATCTTTTGTATCTTTAAGGACTGTTTGTGTTTTTGTTAATTCTCCTTCTGTTTGTTCATAAATCTCATTATACTCTTCTCTGGATTTTTCTTCTAATACTTTTGTTTCGTTTAAATCCGTAAATATCTTAACTTGTTCTGCTTCACATGTTTGTAACCAATTCATGGTTGTAGATAAATTATTTTGTGTACTTGATAATTGATCTTCTAGGTCATTATAATCAACATTTACATTACCAAGGCTATGTGAATAATATAATGTTAATAATACAGTTGCAACAACTGCTATACCAATTAAAAAAATCAAATTAAAATTAAGATCTTGTTTCATGATTGACATTTTTATTTAACCTCTTTCCTCTTTTTTGCCTCTTTTTTCTTTTTTTGTGTTTTTTTAATTTATTTGTTAGTATTTTATCTTTTTTAATAATAATTAATGTAATTTCAAGATTATCCTCTCCTTACCTTATCCCTAACTCTTCTGATTAGGAATTCAATTAATAATACAATCATTGCGGCAACTACAAAATACCAATCAATAAATTTCTTTGATAAAATTTCTATTTTTGCTTTTTCTTTTGCTTTCTCTGTTATAGCAAGTGAATTACTAGGATCAAAAATACTTCCACCTGTTTCTTTAGTAATAAATTCTATAACTTTATCATTAAAACCTACATTTTTATACTCAAGATCATAATTAATACCATACTCCCTTCCAAGAATATTTGCAAAACCAACTTCTTTAGGCAAAATTAAACATTCATAAAGATCTCCTTCTGTATTATGAAATGTACATTCTCCTGATTTTGGTAGATTCTTTCCTTTATATTCAACTTTTGTTTCTTTATTAACAATTGCATTGCTTACTCTAACATAAGAATCTTGTTTTCTACTTGGATCTCCAACACCCCAATCCATAACTCTATAAATCAAGAAAATATTTGCTGGCGTATACATTTCTTGGGCCCATTCAGTTCCATCATCAGTTGAAATAACTCCTACTTTATTATAATTATTAACTGAAACTAATGGAATACCAGTTCCTGTTGTTACTAACACATCAGCAGATGCTACAGGAATAACTGAGTTATAACGGAATAAACTACCTCCTACGCTAAGATCTCTTGTAATCCAATGGTTGGGGTTAGAAATAATCATGTTTTTCTCAAATAAATTATTTGCTTCTTGAGGATTATAAATATACATGCCCCTTCCAAAACTACTTATTGCTTGCCTAGATTTTTTTAATGCTGGATCTTCAAAATCAGGATTAGCAAGATTATAACTATGAACTCTAATTCCTTGATTCCTTAATGCCTTTAGAAGTTCTATAGATGCAATAAAAGTTTTTTCATAAATTGCACCATCGGAGATTACAACAATATTATTATTACCTGGTTTTCCTTCTAACATTTTACCTGCTTTCTTTAATCCAAAATCAAGTCTTGCTGGCCTATACCATTTAACACCATCAATTTCGTTAATCTCTTCATGATTTTTCATATCAGTTAAAATATCATCTTTTTGTTTGACAGATTTCCAATCAGAAACAATCTCTGAATTATGTGCAAAACTAAGAACAGCAACTGAAATATCTTCTTTTCTGAAAATAAAATTATTTAAAATATCATTTGTAATTAATTCTTCCCTAGTTAATTTACTTGAAACATAACCTGAACCATCTACTAAAAAGATATAATTAAAGTCAACACCAGATTCTTCCATTGTACCTTTTCTAACTGGCAGTAAAAGATCAATTTCTGTGTTTGTAACAAATGATTTTTCACCACCGATCACAATTAAACCATTTCCATCATCTGTAAACTCTTCAATTGCTTTTCCTTGATCAAATGTGATACTATCCATCTTATCATTGATCACAACAGAATAATAACTAGAAAGATCTAATGGAAGAGAAGACACTTTATTTGTATTGTATCGTGCATTTAAGATTTTGTCAACAAATGAAGATTTATCTGACAAGTATAATACTTTTGGTTTAGGAACTACATCAACAACATGATAATAATGATTATTGATATCATAAAGATCCTTTGTGATTATTTCTGCAACAATTTTAAATTGACCATTTTGAGTAAATTTATGTTTAACCTGAGTAGATGCAGCAGCTGTTTCCTCATCAAAAACAACATTATTATTAATTTTTACTACAACTTTTACTGGGTTTTTAGCATTAACTAATTCAACATTAAACACATAATCTGTATCAACAATAGATGAAGAAGGTCCTTTTAATGAAATGCTTACATCTACTTTTTTCTCTTCTAATCTTAAAGCATTTATTGTTGTATTAAATTTCTTTGCAAAGGTAACAACATCATGTAGATCCATACTTAGTTTGTCATTGTTTCCGTCTGTAACTAAAAGTAAATTTTTCTTATGTAATTCTCTAAATACTCCATCACCCAACATTGAAGAAGTTCCTGAAGCAATTTGCTTGATGTTAGTAGGAATCTTTTTTTCTAGTTTATTTTTTAAGGCATTTAAGTTAACTTCAAATAAGTCCATTGACTTTGAATCATCATATAAAATATTAATTTCAGGATTACCATCACTTGTTTCTTTTTGAACAACAAAAGGAGAAGTAAGAGCAGCTATTAATAATGCAAGAATAATAATTCTTGTGAAAAATAAAATAATCCTATAGTTCCTTGTGGGAATTTTATCTTTATCCTCAAACTTAACAAAATTAATTATTAACAAGATAAATAGCAAGACTACTGCTGGAATGAACAACAGTGCCATTTGTGGCTGATCGAGATTAATTCCAAAAGGTAAGATTATAGATCACCTCTGACTTTTACATATAATAATTCAAGGAATAATAAAATTAAAATCCCATATATAAACCAAGTTATTAATCTTTTTTTAGATTCTTCTGTACCTAATTCTGCTTTATAATCTTCTACTTTCTCAGAATCTAATTTAAAATTAATACTTGATTCTTTTTGACTTAAAAGATTTACATAAACTTCTCTGCCTTGAAGGCTATATTTACCAATTTCATTAAACTCAATAGTTCCAACTTTTACTTTTTTTGTAGGTGTTTGAACTTCCATTTCATCATCAAACAATATTTTTTCACCAGCACGATAATTAAGATTATTAATGTTCTCAGCACTGATTAGATAATCAATCATTTGTTGCCAGAAGATAGGATATGAAACATCAAACTTAAATTTACTTTCTGAATCAAAAATACCATAATAAGCAACTTTTCCTCCTCCAACATTAGCCACAGCAATTATAGTTGCATTGTCTTTGCCACTTGCTAAAGCAACACCACCTTTTTTTAATGATGCTTGGAAATACTTATCGGTTTTTGAAAAGCTTAAATCATTGGTAACTTCATTAATTGCTTGAAGATTGTAAACATCTGTTGAACCTGTAACTAATTTTCCAAGTTTAACAGGAAGTAGTTTTGATGCCTTTGATTTCTCTAATCCTTCAAAGCCCGTTACAATCAATCCAGCACCTTCTTTTTTTACTAATCTTTCTATTTTATCAACAGCTGCAGAAGGTAATTTTCCTTTATCCACCTTACTAATGATAAACACGTCATGATTAATTGGTGGCATTTTTGGAGGAGCAGCAATCTCAACTTCAACATTACTATTCCAAGCAATCTTATATGCTGTTAAAGCAGGCAGAATGAAACTTTTTTCTTCATTTGTAATTAATAATACCTTGATTTTTTTCTTGACCGGAGTTAAAATATGGATTTCATTATCTAATTCAAAATCATCCTTAATTAAAAGTTTTACTTTGTTATCGCCTTCTTTGTTAATTAATGTGATTTTTTCATCCATATTTGGAGAAATGGAAACACTTTTCTTATCACCATTAAGATCAACATCAAACTTAACACTTTTCTCATTGAAATTATGAATTGTAATTTTAGATTCTTTCTCTGATAAATCTGCATTTACAATACCAATATTATTTGCATTCCCCATGTTTAAATCTACAAATTCAACATAAGTTCCTTTTGCTTCAAGTGTTTTTTTTGCAATCAATGGTTCAACACTATCGGTATTAACAAAATCACTGATTACTACTACACGACCCTTTTCTCCTGATAACAAATCACCTGCAGCAAGTATAGAATTTCCAATCCCAGATAAACCATGACTGGGTTTAATTTTATTGATTATTTCAAAGGCTTCTTCTTCTTTTCCACCATCAAGCAGAACAAAGGGTTCATTATCCACTAAGATTATACTTGTTTTCCCTTCAAGATAACTTTTGGATTTAGTAATTGCTTTGTTAAATAAATCATCAGCATTCATGCTTGCACTTGTATCAATTACTAGTACAGTATGTTCTTTGCTGATATCTTTTTCAGAATAAAAGAATGGCTGCATTGCCGCAACAGCAAGTGATGCAATTAATAAGAAATGAAATATTAATAAAAGATCCCTGATTAATTTTTGAAAAAATGATTCTTTTTTTGATTTACCTTTATCTTTGACTAAAAATATTAAAGAGGGGATAGTTTTATGCAATGGTTTTGGTCTAATTAGATAAATAATAAACATTACAACTATCCCAATCAAAGCGTATAAACCAATCTTATTATCAATATGATTAAGTGCAAAATTTTGTGCAGTACTGAAAAAATCAAATATGGCCATGCTCTTCCTCTTTTTTAATTTCTTTTTATTAAATAGATATGTAAATATATATCTTTGTTTAGTATACATATTTAGATACTAAGGTAAATATAAAGGTTTCGATTTAGAATCTTGCTAATTTGGGAAAATAATATTTGATAATATCTGATTTACCCGTGTATAAATTAAATTTAGAATTAAGAAATTGACAAAAAATTACTATTTCTTAGATTTTGGAGAAAAAATAGATAAAAAACTATTCAGTATAAATCCTGAACCTATATTTAGACCTAATAAGACATTAATGGATGCATAATCATAAACAGTTGTATAATTCATCATTGCCACAAAGATTAATATAATTACACCAATTGAAATCAGAGGCATGAATCTTCTCAAAGGCATTATTTTAGTAGTTGTAATAATCAAATTAGTCAGGATTACGCTTAAAATAGCAGGAACCATCACATAAATTACCTTTCCTATATTTTGGTCTGTACTAATGCTAATAAATATTACAAACACCAACATAAGGAATAAGGAAAACCCAAATATTAATTGTGTGGGGAATTTAATACTCAATGGATGATCATAATCCATTATTTTTCCTTTTTTTACTAATTTAATTGCATCATTAATCATATTTGAATGATGACCAGCCCTTAATAATGCAGCTCTAATTGCTTTATGTGAATATCCATTCTTACTCTGCTTTTTTACATAATCAATAAGCATATTTTGAATGTAGAAATGCATATCCTTCTTCATTTGTTTTTTAGAAGTAGGTTTTGCTGTTGGTGGTTTTAAATGATGTAAACCATGAAATACTTGATCAATTAACTTCTCTTTATAACCATAATTAGTAAGAGCATCGAAAATATCTCTTAAATCATAGCCTTGGCTAATCTCAAACTTAACATACCTCTTCAAATGATCAATTAAGTAAAGCTCATACATATTATCAGTTTATTGGAATGTTTATTTATATATGTTTTGGTTGAAAATGAGATAATTTTTCTGGGATATAAAACTTCGATATGTAAAAAATAACAACAAAAATGGCACAGACGGACATTTTTTCGCTCTGCTCAAAAATACAATTTGAACTATGTTCAAATGTACATCTAAGCTTTGCTTAGATTGTACCCTACTCGCCTCAAGCAAGCTTTCGACTCGCCTGACCATTGTTGTTATTTTTTTATTTTTTAAAAACTTATATAAATAGCATTTAATTCTTATATATTACCATGATAGTCTTAGGTATTGAATCAACTGCACACACGTTTGGGGTGGGGATTGTTGATGATAGTAAGAAAAGAGCAAATAAAGTATTAGCTAATGTTAAAGATAGTTATACAACTAAGAAAGGTGGAATGATACCTTCAAAAGCAGCTGATCACCACGCTGAGATATGTGGAAAAGTTCTTAGAGGTGCCCTTGAAAAAGCTGGCCAAGCAAAGGGCAAAGAAGAATTAGATATGAAAGATGTTGATGTTATTGCTTATTCACAATCACCTGGTATTGGACATTGTTTAAGAATTGGGGCAATGGCTGCAAGAAGTTTAGCTGTCAAACATAATAAACCAATTGTTGGTGTTAATCATTGCATTGCACATTTAGAAATTGGAAGATTGGTTACTAAAGCAAAAAATCCAGTCTTACTTTATTTATCAGGAGCAAACACTCAAGTAATTGCTTACGAAGGAAAAAAGTATAGAATCTTTGGAGAAACATTAGACATGGGCATTGGTAATTTTCTAGATTCGTTTGCAAGAGATTTAGGATTAGGATTTCCTGGTGGTCCTGTTGTTGAAAAAATGGCAAAGAAAGTCAAAGGATCAGACAAATATGTAGAATTACCTTATTCAGTAAAAGGCATGGACATGAACTTTGGTGGAATGCTAACTAATTTGAAACAGAAAATAAAAAGTGGAAAATTTAAGAAAGAAGATTTATGTTTTTCTGTACAAGAAACAGCATTTGCAATGATGGTAGAGGTAGCAGAAAGGGCATTAGCACATTGTGATAAATCTGAACTTCTTTTAGGTGGCGGAGTTGCTTGTAATAAACGTTTGCAAGAAATGTGTGATAAAATGTGTAAAGCTCGTGGAGCAAAGATGTATGTTCCTGCAAATGAATTCTTAGTAGATAATGCTGGAATGATAGCTTGGCTTGGTTTATTGCAACATAAAGCTGGCGATAAATTAAAAATAGAAAAAGCAGACATTAAACCATATATCAGAACAGATGAAATAGAAGTTAAATGGCGAAAAGATTAATTCTATTAATTATTTAACCATTCAAAGAATCTAAATAATTATTTTTTCATTAATTTCTTTAGAACTTTTTCTTTACCTTTCCAATACAAAGCCTCTTTAAGGACTTGTGCAAGTGTTGTAACAGGAACAATTTTTATTTTGTTTACTTTGTCCTTAGGTAAGATTATATCCTTAAGGTTTGAATTAGGAACTATTACTGTTTTCATGCCAGCATCAATTGCTGCCTCAACTTTTGCTGATAATCCACCAATAGGTAAAACTTCTCCCCTAACAGACAAACTACCAGTCATTGCACAATCTTGTTTAATAGGGATTCCCTTTAATGCACTAATTACAGATGTTGCTACAGCAATGCTTGCAGAATCTCCTTCTACACCTTCATAAGTTTGTAAAAACTGAACATAAATATCATACTTCCCATTCAGGTCTTCACCAAAATATTTTTTAATAATTGCAGTTACGTTTTTTACTGCTTCTTTTGCAATCTCACCTAGTTTACCAGTTGCAATAATCTCTCTTTCTTTTCCACCAGGCGTTACCTCTGATTCAATGGCTAGAATAATTCCAGAATATGCATCTCCACCACCAATCACTGCTAAACCATTAACTCTACCAACATGATTACCAGTTACCTTAATTACTTCATACTCTTTTTTACGTTCAATATATTTGTCTGCTAATTGTTGTTCAAGTGTTCTTGCAATTTTCTTTGCAGTAAGAATATGATTAGGTTCTACTAATTCTGCTTTTTTCTCTAATGCAACATCACCTGCAGCCCTTATCAAACCACCAAGTTCTCTTAATCTTAAAGTTAAATGTCCTTTTCTGTTTGCTCGTCTTCGTGCTTCTTCGATCATATGAATAACAGCATCTTTTGAAAAATGAGGGATTTTTCCATCTTTGAAAACTTCCTGTGCAATGAATCTTGCAATCTTTAATCTGTTATCAGAAGTATCTAACATTGTATCTTTCATATAAATTTCATAACCATAGCCCCTTATTCTAGACCTTAAAGCAGGATGCATGTGTTTGATTGTTTCTAAATTACCTGCAGCAATAAGAATAAATCTACATGGAACTGGTTCTGTTCTAACCATTGCTCCTGCACTTCTTTCACTCTGTCCAGTAATGGAATATTTACCTTCTTGTAAAGCAGTTAATAATTCTTGTTGGGTATGCGGCTGTAGTGTTGCAATTTCATCAACAAATAAAACACCTAAATGAGCTTTGTGAATCATTCCAGCAACTACTCTTTCATTTGCAGGTGTTCCTAAACCACCACTTTGAAAAGGATCGTGAAGACAATCTCCTAACAATGCACCTGCGTGCGCACCAGTTGCATCAAAAAAAGGTGCTTCAGTTTTACCAAAATTATCAACAATTAATTTAGGGTTCCCCCCATTTTTTGAGACAGCCATTCGTTTTCCAAAATTAATTAATAATACAAATGCAACTAAGAAAAACATTCCACCAATGAAAAATGCAGTGAACATGATTGCAGCTGCTGTAGCTCCTAATTTTTCTTCATATATTTTTAAAATCCACCACGGAGCAATCATTGCAACAATTGCAAGAACAAACATTAAAATATTTTGATTCTTAAACATTTTAGAACCTTCCATCTTTGTTCTTAATACTGCTTCTCTTCCTTTTCCAACTGGTACTGTTCTGATTAATGGTTTGTTTTCATCATTAGGATTAGAAAAAGAAATAACATCAACTAATTTTTCCTTTGGCAAAAGCTCTGCTAATGCAAGACCCATCATAGATTTCCCTGTTCCAGGTTCACCAATTAATAAAACATGCCGCCTTTGAGAAGCTGATTTTTTCATAACCTCAACAGCATCTTCTTGACCAATAACCTGATCAATTATTTTTTTAGGAACTTTTATATCTTTAGTACTAGAAAAATTAAAATTATTATTAGCCCCAATAGTTTTTATAGACTTTTGAGTTTTCATAGTATTAGTTTTTATATTCTTTCCAGCAAGAGCTACTTTTTTCTGTCTAGATAATTTATTAGATGATGCTTTTCTTATTTTCCTAACAACCATGAATATATTCACTTATTTACTTATTTATATAGGTTTTGGTAATATAAGTAAAGTAAGAAGTTAGAAGTTTTAAGTTTGTAGTGGGAATAAAAAGGTAATAAAGGTTTGAAGGGTTTTAAGGGTTAGAAAGGTAATTGTATTCCTTTCAAACCTTTCCTACCTTTAGAACCTTTCCTACATCTATTCTAACTTATTACTTCTCACTTAGAACTACGAACTAAATTAAAATTAAGTCATACTAAATTCCATACTAACTTCTTTAGTAGTTAAGCCCTTGAAAACGTCAATTGCTCTTTTTCCCGCGCTAACCAATTTTTTAACAAAACCAAAAGCGACATCGTGTAATCCATTTGAAGCTGGTTGAAAATTAATGTTAATGTTTTCTGCTAAATTTGCAATATTATTATCTTTGATTGCTTTCATCCATGCAAGTTCAAATGCAAATGCTTTTGCTTCTTCATCATGTTGATTGTTTAAAGGAGCAGATAATACATGGCCAATTTCGTGACCTAAAACAAGCATAACAACATCTAATTTATTTTGTTTAATAACAACTTGGTTATTCAAGTGAACAGCAAATCCTTGAATTCCTGGACTCCATTCTCCGCCATTTGATTTATGTAATATTTTAAATTTATCTTCATCACAAATTGTAATCTTAATATGAGACGGTAATTCATAACCAGTAACTAATCTAAATGTGTCTTTTATGTGTTCTTCTATTTCTTGTGCTTTTTCAATAAATTGTGTGTCTGGTCTATAAAGAGCTAAGAAATTTTCAGGAACAAAATATTCTTGTGGTCGAGAAGATGACGCATAAGATAAAGGATTATAATTAAAACTAGTATATTGTTGAGATTGAAGTGCCGGTGATTGTTGGGGTGCACGATATTCTAATGGGTTTTTAGGGGTTTGGGTTTGTCCAGAAAACTGAGATGGTGAAGGGAGAGCTGGACGAGAAGAGTAACAAGAAATTGCAGGTTGAGAAGAAGAAGAAGAAGCTGAGGACATTGGAATGTAGGATTGAACACCTGGCAGGGTACTCTCTGGGGAAGATGAAGTACTATAAGATGAGATAAGTCCTTCAATTCCTCTATCCTCAATAACGCTTCTTGAAGCATGAAAACTAAATGATCGTTCTATTTTTTCTTGAACGTGAACATAAACTTTACTTTGGTACATCATTGGTACACACCTTGTGTGGAGTAACTTCCTGAACTTGCACTTGCATAAGATATTGATGATGCTTCTGAGATGGAGGCTGAATAATCCGCACTAGCACTTCCAGCATTTCCAGCGCAGTACATAGCACTACCAACACTGCTTGCCCCTGATGAATATCCACAACCTCCACATCCGCTACACATTTTTTCACCTATTACTTGTTAATAACATGTTTACATACATATTTTCTTTAATTGGATTTTTTGTACCTGCTGAATATAATGCGGTATTACCATTGTTAGGAAGATATTTTTTGCCAGTAGAACCAAAATTATCCTTTCTGTACAAATTTCCTGTTTTTGCCATTGGGTCTTGCCCTGGTAAGACTGATGAATGTAATCTAACTGCACCACCAGCTTCATATCTTGTAGGAGAAGCCCCATAGTTAGCAGACATACCATTACCATGACTAGTGTATTCCCTTAATGGGCTTGGGTCTGTGCTCCCTATTGGACTTGTATAAGTTGACATAATTTCACCTTGGATTGTGTCTAGGACACATAAATCACAATACTATAATATAGGCAAAACCCATTTATAAAGAAACTCAAGAAAGAACACCCACAAATGCGACAAAAAAGTCATAACCCACACATAATACCATTAAAATAACCCCCATTTATGTAACAAAAACAGATTTCACTAATATGGACCCGGTGCAGTCAACTTAAGTGTCCTGCCAATCAATTTCATCCCACCAAACACAATGCTTTGCTAGTATATGGTGAGTAACAAAAGGTCTTACGAATCAAATTGTGAAATTGATAAAAAACAGGCAATGACACTTAAGTTGACTAGATCTATGGGCCCAAGTATAATCAAATATATAAATAATGATTATCAAAAGAATGAAACGTGACAATAGGAGGTCTGAAAAATGACAAAATATGTGTATTTATTTGAAGAAGGAAATAAAGATATGAAAGAAATTTTAGGAGGAAAAGGTGCTAATTTAGCAGAGATGGCTAATTTAGGAGTTCCAGTTCCACCAGGATTTACAATTACAACTGAAGCTTGCAGATTCTTTAGCGAACATAAAGGAAAATATCCAGAGGGAATGATTGAAGCTGTGAAAAAATGCTTAGCAAAAATTGAAAAAAAAGTTGGTAAGAAATTTGGAGATAAAAAAGATCCATTACTTTTTTCTGTAAGATCAGGAGCAGCTGTATCAATGCCAGGAATGATGGACACTGTTCTAAATCTAGGATTAACAGATGAAACAACAGAAGCATTAGCTGCAAAAACAGGAAATGTAAGGTTTGCGTATGATGCATACAGAAGATTCTTGCAAATGTTTGGAGACGTTGTTGTTGGTCTTAAACATCATGATTTTGAAAAAGCTCTGCAAGACGTAAAAGATTCAAAAGGAGTAAAAACAGATGTTGAATTAGATGCAGATGATCTTAAAGAAGTTGTCAAAAAATATAAAAAAATCTATGAAAAAGCTGGAAAAAGTTTTCCACAAGACCCATTTGAACAATTAATGATGGGAACTAATGCTGTTTTCAGTTCATGGAGTAATCCAAGAGCTGTTGCATACAGAAAACTTAATCATATCAAAGGATTAATTGGAACTGCCGTAAATGCACAAGTGATGGTATTTGGTAATATGGGTGATACATCAGGAACTGGAGTTGCGTTTACAAGAGATCCTTCAACTGGTGAAAATAAATTCTATGGAGAATATTTAATTAATGCTCAAGGAGAAGATGTTGTTGCAGGTATAAGAACACCAAAACCAATTTCTAGACTAGAAAAACAAATGCCAGAACAATACAAAGAACTTGTTAAGATTTACAAAAAATTAGAACATCACTACAAAGACATACAAGATATTGAGTTTACAATCCAAGAAGGGAAATTGTTTATGCTACAAACAAGGACTGGAAAAAGAACAGCAGAAGCTGCAGTAAGAATTGCAATGGAAATGTTAGATGAAAAATTAATAAACGAAAAAACTGCAATTTTAAGAGTAGCCCCAGAACAATTAGATCAACTATTACATAAACAATTAGATCCAAAAGCAAAAGAATCTGCAGCCTTATTAGGAAAAGGTTTACCTGCATCTCCAGGAGCAGCTGTTGGAGAAGTTGTTTTTACAGCAAACAGAGCAGTTGAAATGAAAAATGCAGGAGAAAAAGTGATTCTTGTAAGAACTGAAACATCTCCCGAAGATATTATGGGAATGGATGCTGCGCAAGGTATTTTTACTTCAAGAGGAGGAATGACCTCTCATGCGGCTGTTGTAGCCAGAGGAATGGGCAAATGTTGTGTTGCTGGTTGTGGAGATGCAATTATTAATGAAAAAGAAAAGTCATTAAAGATTGCAGGCAAGCAATTCAAAGAAGGTGATTTTATAACATTAGATGGAACAACTGGAGAACTTTTTGAAGGAAAATTAGCAACTGTTGATCCAGAATTATCAGGCAACTTTGCAAAGTTAATGAAGTTTGCAGATAAATACAGAAAACTAAAAATAAGAACAAATGCAGATACACCAAAAGATGCTACAAAAGCAATTGAATTTGGTGCAGAAGGTATTGGACTTTGTAGAACAGAACACATGTTCTTTGAAGGAGAAAGAATTAAAGCAGTAAGAGAAATGATTCTTGCAGATAGTCTCGAGATGAGAAAAAAAGCAATTGATAAATTATTACCTTATCAAAAACAAGACTTTAAAGGTTTATTTGAAGTAATGGGATCAAAACCAGTAACAATCAGATTATTAGATCCACCATTACATGAGTTTTTACCACATGAAGAAAAAGAACAAAAAGAAATTGCAAAAGACATGGGCGTTACTTTTGAAACAATTAAACAAAAAATGTCAGAACTTCATGAATTAAATCCTATGTTAGGTCATCGAGGATGCAGATTAGGAATTACTTATCCAGAAATTTCAGAGATGCAAACAAGAGCAATAATTCAAGCAGCTCTTGAAGTAAAAAAAGAAAAAAAGTTAGATGTAAAACCTGAAATTATGGTACCATTAGTTGGAACAGTCGGAGAATTAGAAAACCAAGCAAAAGTTATCAGAAGAATTGCTGATGAAGAAATTGAAAAATCAGGAGATAAATTAAAATATATGGTTGGAACTATGATTGAAGTTCCAAGAGCAGCTGTAACAGCAGAAGAAATTGGTAAAGTTGCAGAATTTTTTAGTTTTGGAACAAATGATCTTACACAAATGGGTTGTGGTTTTTCAAGAGACGATGCAGGAAGCTTTTTAACAGAATATGTTGAAAAAGGAATCTATGACAAAGACCCATTCCAAGTTTTAGATCAAAAAGGTATTGGAAAATTAATAGAACTAGCAGTTGAAGGAGGGAAAAAAGCAAGACCTGATATTAAATTAGGAATTTGTGGAGAACATGGTGGTGAGCCAAGCTCAGTTGAGTTCTGTCACAGAATTGGTCTAAGCTATGTTAGTTGTTCACCTTTTAGAGTACCAATTGCAAAGTTAGCAGCAGCACAGGCAGTGTTGAAAGAGAAGTAATAATTAAAGGGTCATGGATTTTGAGTAGTGAGTCATGAGTTGGTTTTGAGTTAATTAGTATTGAAAAAACACTGCGAGACTCATAACTACTTACTGATTACCAACTCACAACCCAGAACTCATTACTCAAAACTAATTTCAGTACATTATCTTTCTATCGCTCTTTACCATTGCTCGGATTATTACTGGGAAGAGCATTGTTGTTAGGATTGCCATTATAATTACCGCACCATATACTTCATCAGGGATTAAGCCAGCTAATCTTGCAACCTCTGCAATAACTAATTCCATTGCTCCTCTTGAATTCATCCCCCAACCAATTAAATAACTTTGTTTCCAACTAAGATCTGTTAATGGTTTTGCCATCAAAGTTCCAATTATTTTTCCTAACATAGCAATTACAACAATAAAAACAACTAATCCAAAATGTTGTATTAATACAGCATAATCAAAATGTAACCCAATATTAATAAAAAAGAAAGGAATAATTAAACCAAAAGTAACAACCTTAAATTCAGTTACTTCTTCATAATGTTTTTTTAGAATCTTTTGCTTGTGATGAATAATATTAATAATTGCACCTGCAATAAATGCACCAATAATTGGTCCTAAACCTAGCTGAGTAGAAATAATTGCAATTGTCAATGCAATGATTACTAAAAAGGCAAAATCAGCTGTTTTTGTTTTTTCTATTTGTATTAAATTAATTATTTTTGGGATTGCTTTGTATGCTAAATAGGTAATAATAATAAATGAAAGAATTTCAATTGGAAACCAAATTAATTTTGCAAGTGATTTTTGAGCAAGTATTAGTATTAGAGATAAAAAACCAACACCATACAAATCATCAATAATTCCTGCCCCAAGCATTACAGTTCCAACTTTTGTGTTAAGTGCTTTCATATCTAATAAAACCTTTAATGTTGTTCCTACTGCAGAAATTGATAAGCAAACACCCAATACAAAGGCAGTGGAAGTTGAATAACCAATATACTTCATTAATCCAAAACCAAGAAGAAATGGAATAGCTGCCCCATATGTTGCAATTGCAAAAGAATCTTTTTCTGCTTTAATTAATTTTTTTATATTTATTTCTAAACCTGCAAGAAATAATAAGAATATTATTCCTAGTGTAGAAAGAAATTCTATATTTAGTAGTATTTTCCCTTCAAAAGCTGGTCTGAATAAAGGCAACCCTAGAATAAGGCCTGCAAAGATTGGACCTAAAACCTTGGGATAATTAAATCTATAGAAAACCTCTGATAATAGGAATGAAAGTGCCAAACAGATTAATATTACTAATAGGAAATCCATTCTTCATATCACCTGTGTTTTTTAAGTCGGTGTTGTAGTTTACCTATTTCTTCATCAACAACATCATCAAACCAACCTGCTTTTTCTAATTCTTTTCTTACTGCAAACAAGTTTTTCTTTTGTAATATTTTTTGTTTAAGATATGATCTTAAATGTGTATAATCTAAACTTGGCATAGGAACTTGTTTAATTTTTACAGCCAGATCTGCTTCTTCATCAACATCAGTTTTATCCTTGGTTTTTTTGAAAAACATAATCTTGCTGAACCATGATTTCTTTTTTGTTAATTTTCTTTTTTGTTGCCACCTATACCTAATCCCTAAAATAATATCTCTTGTTTTCTGATAACTAAAGAAAAGAATAAATATTAAGAACAATGCAAATAATGTGTATATAATGTAAGTGTATTGGCCAGCATTTTCTTTAACTTTAGCTAATATTGTTTTAACTGTAGACGTAATCTTCTCTTTAATTTGAGATTCTGATTCAGATGTCTCTTCTTGAGAATTTGCAAGTGGAGTTTCTTCTGTTTCGCCTTGACCAGATGTTGATTCATTAGTATCTAGATCAGATTCATCTGATTTTTCTTCAACATCTTCTATCAAGCCAACACTTATGCTTTTATTTGGTAGATCATAAGTTTTTTCAAACTTATCATAAACTGCTCCAAGTTCATCGTAATATTTAATTGTTGTTTTAAGTTCTAAATCATAGCCAAGCTCCATTAAACGCTTAGCATCAATCTGAAAATTTTTGTAAAAACCTTCACTAACTAACATATAATAATCTTCATCATCTATTTTTTGTTCATACTCAAACCCTGGAGCAGTTACAAAAAAATAAACTTCCTCAGGATAATTAGGAGTAGCAGCAGTTTGGATAGGATTTATTTTTAAAGTAACATCATAAATATCGCCGATTAATTCTTCAGTACTATAAGCTAATTCAAATTTTTCAGAATCATATCTACGCTTAACCATAATTGGTTTAATCACTTCAAATTCAAAAATATCTCCTGTTTCAACTTGGTAAGACCCCCAAAATCTAATATCGTGTTTTTTATCAAGCTCAACATCAGGTGCTTCTATTTTAAACTCTTTTACCATTTTATTTTTCATTTGTGGAACATTAGTAGAAAATTCTTTTAAATCAAACATATCAGATTTAAGGTATGCAAGAACATTTTTTGCTTCAAATGTTTCTACATTCTCTAGATATGCTGTGAGAGTAAATGTCCTACCACTGTAGATATTATCTTTACTTAATACAATTGTAGGTATTAGTTCATCATAATTAATGTTAAGCTCTTGAATATATTCGTTTTGACCAGAATATTTACTATTTTCAAAACTCCAATCAACTACAACCTTGAATTCAGAATCAATTAATTTGTTTATATCTCCTTTGAATATGAATAATTTTGAATGATCTGCAGCTAATTTCCCTTTCCAAGAATAAGAATTATCAGGAGAAGATAAAGAAGAAGAAGAAGAAGTCGAAGATAATTCTGTAAGAGAATTTGAAAAGGATTTAATTTTCAAATTTTCTGGTGGATAAATCTTTAAGTTTTTTATATCAATTAAATTATCTTCAAAATTTGTAATTAAAGTAATTGTGGCTTCAATGTCATCATTAAGATCTGCTTCTTCCTTGTTTAAATTAAAGTTAATATCAATTAAGGGGTTTAGTTCAAGAGAAACTGCAGAAACTGTTTCTGAAAACTCTTTATCTGCACCGTATGTAACAATTCCTGGTTCTGTTGCAATTATACCCTCTTTTGCCCAATACCATGGAATTAATGTATAATAAAGTTTCATGGTTGTATCTATATCAATTTGTCCATACCAATAAACATGATTTGCTTTTTTTTGTGTTGTAACTAATCTTTTATCACCAACCCCATATCTTAAATCATCTTTCATAACAAAGTAATAGGGTAATTTTTCAGAATATTCAACAAAACCTTTTGCCTTTCCAGAGTTTGTTAATGAAACTTCAAAATTAATTTCTTCACCTAAAGAAATATTCTCTTCATTAGAAATAATTTCTTTACTAATAGAAACAGATGGTTTAACAACTGTGATTTCAATTTTATACTCGTAAATTAAAGCATCTGTAATGTTTGCTTCTTCTTCTTCAATCAAAGTTTTGTTAAGATAAGTGAGATCGTAATCTTTAAATCTAATGGTATTATTAATATCTATGTGGCTTATTCCAAATTTATTTGATTTAATTATTAATTCATCATAAAGGAGTTTGTCTTCAAGTCTATAAGGCTCAAAAGTAATATAATCATCATTAATACTAATTTTTTGATGAGCTTTAACTGATCCTTCAAAGTCAGCTGCAAAAACAGAGGTAGATATAACTATTAAAACTGTTAAGAATGCGATTACTATGAAAGTTAACCCTAATTTTCGCATGTTACACCTCTTTTTTTAGTTGAAAAAATATTAAAAAATGATTACTCTGAACATTCACCTTCAAGATTATGTCCATCGCCTGTAAACGTATATGTTGAATCAGTAACAGTATCATTGTAAACAATTGAAATATTTACACTAAAACTATCTCCGCCATTACATAATGAACTAAACTCATTATCTGCACTAAATGTTACGGTTTCACCAGCAGTTAAAATTTGACCAGTTGTATCTAAATCAACTCCATTTAAAGCAATTGTACCAACTGAGATAGTATCCTTAAAGTTATTTCTAACTAACAATGTTGCTGCACCATCAGAAGTTTCTATAATCTCTTTATAACCTTCTTTATTAAGAACATTAACTAAAATTTTTCTCATAAAAGCAGAATCATCTGCAAGTAAAATCTTTGCCATATTTTCACCTTCTATTTTTTTATTAATTGTTAATTACTTTAAATATGAATTTATTTTAAAATTGTCTTAATTGGATCTAATAGCTTTTTTTGTGTAACAGGTTTCATGATATATGCTTTTGCACCTAATTTCATACATTCATCTACTGATTCTTGTCTTGTTACAATAGAAACAATAATAACTTTTACACGTGGATCTTCTTTTTTAAGCTTTTTAAAGCACTCAATACCATCCATCCCAGGTAACCTTAAATCCAGTAAAACCAAATCTGGTTTTTCTTTTTTGAAAAGTTCAATACCTTCTTCCCCTGTTTCTGCCTCAACAACCTCTTTATAGTTGCCTTTAGCAAGCATGTTAATTATGGCTTTTCTTTCAAAAGCTGAATCTTCAATAGTCATGATTTTTGACATGTTAACACCTCATTGTTTTTCTTTCTATTAATATAATCAAATAAATAATTAATACTATAAGATTTAGTATATTATATAAATGTTACTGTTTAAATTAGACTTAATTCAAATAAGTATGATTATTTTGACTTTTTTTTGGCTTACCTTACCTTTTTCTTAACTTTTTTTGGCTTTTCTTCTGATTTTACTTCTTGTTCAGGTTCTGCTTCTACTTTTTCAGGTTCTTTTGTTTCTGCTTCTGGAGCTGGTTGCTTTTCCTCAACTGTTCCTTTTATTTTTTCCTTGACTCCTTTGAAATGTTCCTGAAATCGCTTTTCAACTTCATCATCAGTTATTTTTGGTTTAGTTTCTTTCTTTTCTTGCTTTTCTACTTTTGTTTTCATTGATTTAGTTAACTCTGCCATCTCAACTAATTCTTTTTCAGACAAAACTTTCATCAAATCTAACATAATAAGCAGTCTTTCTCCAACAATACCAACACCTCTTAAATAATCAGCATGTATTTTTGATGCAATTATACCAGGAGCTTTCTTAATATCATTCTGAGAAATTCTAAGAACTTCTGAAACTTCATCTACCAAAATACCAAAGCTATTATCTTCAACCTCTGATATGATAATATGGGTTCCTTTATGTTCATCTTCATTAAAAGTTCCAAATCTTTGAAGTAAATTAATAACAACAACTATTTTTCCACGAAGATTAATAATACCCTCAACAAAAGCAGGTGCATTTGGAACAGAAGTTACCTTATCTTTCTTGATGATTTCTCTAACTTCATGAATTTCTACACCATACTCTTCCTTACCAAGCTTAAAAACAACTAATTGAAGTTCTGTTTGCTTTGTTTCCGTTATTGTTTCTACAGACATAATTACTCACCTTTCTTAGTTCTTTTAGGTTTTGTTTCCTCTGGCTCTTCTTCAAGTTCTTCTTCTGGTTCCTTTTGTTTAGATTTTAATTTAGCTTGTTGTTGTAATCTAACCCTTTCATCTCTCATTTTCTTAAGACGTTCTTGTGCTTCTTTTAATTTAACATGTGTTTCTTGATCATGTTTTTTAAAGACTTGTCTTTTTGAGGTTAATTTAGTTTCAACTGGTGCTTCATGTTTTTCTACATCTAATGTAGAAGATTCATCTACTTTAAACTGTGCAACATTTGCTCTTAACTCTTCTGCCATTGCACTTAATTCTTCAGATGATGAACTGATTTCTTCCATTGCTGCTGATTGTTCTTCTGCAGCTGCTGAAACTTCTTCTGCTCCTGCTGCTTGTTCTTCTGCACTTGTTGCAACATTATTAACTGCTTCTACAGCTTGTTCTGCTCCTGAAGCTTGTTGTTGTGTTGATGCTGAAATTTGTTGAACTTGTGTAGCAACTTCTTCAACTGTTGTAGTTATTTGTTGTAATGAACTTAAAGCAGATTCAATAACTTCCGAACCTCTATTTACTTCTTCTGATCCTTTATTCATTTGAGTTACAGCTTGATCAGTTGAATTTTGAACTTCTCCAATCAATCCTGAAATTTGATCAGCTGCTTTTCCTGATTCTTCTGCTAATTTTCTAACTTCATCAGCAACAACTGCAAATCCTCGCCCAGCATCTCCAGCTCTAGCTGCTTCAATTGCTGCGTTTAATGCTAACAAATTAGTTTGTTCTGCAATACCTGTAATGATTTTAACAATATTTCCAATTTGTTGTGATTTTTCTCCTAATTCTTGTATTGAAACTGCTGAATCATTAACCAAGGTTTTAATCTGATTAATTTTTTCTCTACCTTCTTCTCCAGATTTTACACCTTCTTGAGCAATCTTGTTTGCTTTTACTGCTGCTTCTGCTGCATTTGAAGAGTTTGCAGCCATTTGCTGAGCAGAGCTACTTATTTCACTAATAACTTTATTTGCTTCTTCTGTTTGTAATGATTGCTGTTGTGCACCTTTTGCCATCTCTTGTACTGTAGAAGCAACTTGTTGTGATGATGTGCTAACTTGTTGAGCAGACCCACTTAATTGTTGTGAAGCACTACTAACTTGTTCAGATGCTTCATTAATCTGAGAAACTAAAGTTTTCAAGTTATTCAACATCTTTCTAAATGCATTATTTAAAACACCAACTTCATCTTGTGATGTTGATTCATCTAACTTAACTGTTAAATCACCTTCAGCTACTGCTTTCGCAACATCTGATAATGCTTTAATTGGTTTTGAAATGCTTCTTGCAATAAAGAATGATAATATTGCTACAATTGCTGCAATTAATAATGCAACAGATATAATACTATTTCTCATACCAATAACAGCAGCAAAAGCTTCTTCTGAATCAATTTCTCCAACAATCATCCAATGTAAATTTTTAATTAGATCTTTAACCTCACTATCATCAATCCCCATACTATCTCCAAAAAAATGAATAGATGCAAGAACAGGAACTCCTCGATAATCAGCATGCTCTAAAGTTGTATCTTCTTTAGTACTTAGAACTTGATTTACCCCTTTAGTGTCAACTATTTGTTTTCCCTGTGCATTTGAATCAAATCTAGAATGAGTTAAAAACAATTTATCTTCATTTAAAATATAAAGTTCTTCTGACTCTGTTTCATTTTCTTGTGAAATGTCCATGATTTCATCAATTATACGAATATTAGTTTCTAATTGTAAAACTGCAATTACTTCTTGAGATCCATATTTATCTCTTATTGGTACTGCTGCCATTTGGGTTGTTTGTTTCATAACTGGATTGTATTCAATAGGCCCTAAATACAAATTATCTTTACCTTGTTGGAACCAATCTGTACCTGCTTCATTCCCACCTTCATCTGGACCGTAAGTTGCAACCCACATATAACCTGTTAAATCACCAACCATTATATCTGCATAAGTTCCACCACTTAATCCATCACCACCATAAAAATCACCAAATTCAATTAACATTTCTTTAAGTTCTACTTGTGCTGCTTGTTGTGCTGCTTTTGTAGAAGTTCCATCAAAATTAACCATAATTTTAGATAATCTCATAACCTCATGATCCTGAGCAAGATATCTAGTATTTGCAATTTGCGTCTCTAATAATGTTTGTAATTGGATTTCTTTTTCTTCTACAAGCAAATTTAATTTAGAATAAGCATCTTCTGTTAATGCTGTTTTTGCAGTTGTATAATTCATATAACCAATAATAGCTAGTGGTAACAAACTAATAATCAAGAACAAAGCAATTAATTTTGTGTTTAGACTTTTTGTAAATATATCTTTTATATTCCTTTTGTTATACCTCTTTTTTTTAATTTTTAAAATATTTATTTTATAAACTATTATAATTATGAGTTTACCCACTCCTAAAGTAACATACTTAGTAATACTATATATAAAGATTTGTAACTATTAGGGAATTAATAAATAAAGTTATAAGTAAGAAGTTTTAAGTTTTAAGTGGGTTATCAGTAAGTGGTTATGAGTATTGCTGCGGTTCTCAAAACTGTTTTACTCAAAACCAAAACCCATAACTAATCCCACCATAACCAACACATTACTCAGAACACAAAACTCAAAACCTAATTAGGTATCTAAAAACATTTATATTAGTTCTTCTAAAATATTGATAAAATGCTAAAAAAACTATTCAAACGAAAACCAAAGACTGAAAAAGCAAATCCAATGGCTAATCTCAACAAAAGCATGGATGATTATAATAAAGCTGTTGAAGGCATGGATAGGAAAGAATACCTACAATATTATATCAAAGTTCTAGAAAAGCAGATTTCTGAAGCTAGTAAAATATTAGAGAAAAAGAAAAAAGAATTGAAGAAAATTAAGTGAATATTTCTCTTTTCTCTGTGTAGATTTGTTTGTAATACCAACAAATAACCACATATCACTGGTTTTTGTTCCCACTACCAACAAAGTTGGTATCACCAACCAAAAACTTTAAATATAGCTTTAACGTTTCTATTACCAACATGGAAGAATTAATTAAAAATATTAAGCAAATCCTTAAATCAGCTGATTTAGTATATGATAATCAAGACTACACATCTGCAACAATGCTATATTTCAAAGCATTTTTCATTACATTAGATTACATAATTCTAAAAAAACAAGGAAAAACACCAAAAGACCATACAGAAAGATTTAGAATATTAGAAGCTGATTTTCCTGAATTATATGAACTATTAGATAGGAATTTTCCAACATATAGACAAACATATTCAACAACAATTCCTAAAGATAAATGTGAGGAAATAAAGAAAGATGTTAAAGAAACTATTGAAAAATACAACATTCCAATCAATAATTAAGGATTATTACAAACAAAATAAAGATAATATAGTTGATATACTCTTGTTTGGATCAATAATGAGAGGAAAAGAAAAACCAAATGATGTTGATCTACTAATCATTTCTAAAAATACCCTCACAAATAATGTAATCTATAACTTAAGAAAATCATTAAAAAAATTAGATCTGAATTTTAGTATTACTGAAAAAACATACCATGAATTATTTCAACCATCATTTTTAGCCAGAGAAGCATTTTTAACAGAAGCATACTCATTAATTAATAAAAAGTTTGTATCAAAAGGATTGGGTTTTACAAATTATTATCTATTTAAGTATGAACTAAAAGGTTTTAATAAATCAAAAAGAATGTTATTTTATTATAGCCTTTATGGAAGAAATAATAGTAAAGGAATGATAAATAAATTAAAAGCAATTAAATTTTCTGATGGTACATTGTTAGTCCCTATTGAAAATGTTGAAGAGGGAAGAGAATATTTTAATAATTTAGAAATTAAATTTAATGATTTTCCAATTTTAATTCCAGAAAGAGTATCTGCAGTATTATATCAAAGTTCTAGAAAAACAAATTAAAGAAGCTAGTAAGATTCTTGAGAAAAAGGAATTGAAGAAGATCAAGTGAATTATTTTAGTAGTTAACCACTACATTTCTCGCCTAAAATACTAATTAATTAGAAAAGTTAACCACTACATGAATTTATACTGTTTTAGATATTCCTTTAAGCAGAAATTACATATTGCTTCTATTTTACCTTTTCTTGAATTGTCTAAAGAAGTTATGTAATCTGCTCTTTTTTTTACAGGAATTGCCAAAGGCATATTTCCTTTATACAAAAGAAGCCAATTAAGAAGTAATCTACCAACCCTTCCGTTTCCATCAACAAAAGGATGAACAATTTCAAACTGCGCATGAGACTGAAAAGCAACTTCAAAGTCATTTATTCCTTGAAATGCTTTTTTTATCCACTTAAGAAGCTGATCTGTTTTTTCTTCTGCAAATAAGTATGAAGTAGTATGTACATCACCAATATAATTTTGAACAATCTTATATTTTCCTAAGGTTTTTTCTGTTTCAATATCTCTGTTAACTAATTCGTGCAATTTCAAAAGATCACTATGAGTTGGAAGCTTATTATGATTCTCTTCAACATAATGCCAAGCTTTTAACAAGTTTGAAGCCATGAACAACTCTTTTTTTTTATGCCCTTTTGGAACTATATCTTCAAAAAGAAAATTAAAAGTATCTTTTATAGTAAGTGTAGATCCCTCAATCGCATTGCTGTTTGAAATAAATATACTTAAGAATTTTTCTCTTTCCTTTTCTCTTGAAACTTTATCTAAGCCTTTAAGATAATTTCTATAATTGTTTGAAGCAATTTTCATATCATTATGATCATTATATGATAGTTCATCATTGAACTCATTTAAAATCCAATCATTATTTTTATAAGATAGTTTCATACATTCAAATTCTTCCTGTGAAACAGGTCTTTTCTTCCCAATATATTTCACTGATTTTTGTATAACTCTTTTACCTTCCCTTATAGAGTCAACTAGATAAATGTATTCATGCCCTTTAATCTTTTTAGTTACAATGCTTACCATGAATATGAGTTAACCACTACTTATATTTATATTTTTCGTATAGAAATAATTAATATTTAACAATTACGCATGAGTTAACCACTACTTAATAAGATTATAAAAGTTATTTGATATTAAAAATCAATCAATACTTAACTTTTTCATTTTTCTATGTAGTGTTTCAAATCTAATACCTATTGCTTTTGCAGTCTTAGAAATGTTATGTTCATGTTTGTTTAGATGATACTTGAAATAATCTTTTTCAAATAATTCTTCTGCATCTTTCATTGAAATTTTAGGATCAGGAAGATCTTTTAAAATATCTTCGCTAAGATGAGGAACATTCTTATACATTTCTTCTAGTTTTTTTGGATGTAAAACTGCTTTGTAATCATCTAAAACTTCTTCAATTGCACCACTCAAAGCACTAACCTTAATAGGATATGGTCGTAAAAGTTCAGATTTGATTTTGTTAACATCAATATCAAATTCTTTTACCATACGATGCAAAGTTCTTCTATCTAATCCTAAAACTTTAGCTGTTTCACTAATATTTCCTAAATTAAGAACTAAAAGCCTGGCTAAAAAATCTTTTTTGTATTGTTTTTTTGCTTTTTTGTAATCTGAACCGTAACTTATCTTAATATCTCCAAAAGATGACCTTGTTAATGTAGATGTAATGTCCTCATTTAGCTTTTCAATACCAACACCTAAAAATTTAGTTGTAGCATCCTTAATTAATGGCTTTACTTTTTTATCTAATACTACCTCTAAGTCTGTTTTTTTATGCTTATTATCAGCATTATGTTGGGAAATGCCCTGCTCTTTCTTTTTTTCATTTTCAACCATAATTTAATTATTTGCAAGGGAGTATATAAAGATTATGATTTTTTTGTCGCATAATAATAGAAATGTTAGGTAAAAGATGATGGTTTCGGCACTTAAATTGACAGCACAATAGACAGTAAAGTTTAAAAACCAAAACCCATTCTTTTGCTATAAATTACACCGAATTGGTGGCAAAATTCAGAAAAATGAAGCTAACTAAGGAAATAATCCTACAAACACAAGATTATGAAACACCTTGCTTAGTTGTAGATCTAAACATTATTAAGCAAAATTACAAAAATATGACTGAATGCTTCAAAGATATTGACATTTTCTATGCAATAAAAGCAAATTCCGATACTAATATTATTAAGACTTTAATGGAATTAGGAAGTAAATTTGAAACATCTTCACTAAATGAGGTAAAAATTTTGCTAACTTTAGGTGTTAAACCAGAAAATATTGTAAATAGTGCACCTTACAGAAAAGAAATTTATCTTCAAAAAATGTATAAGATGGGCATTAGGATGTTTGTTTATGATACTGAAGAAGAGCTAGAAAAATTCAAAAGAAGTGCACCAGAAGCTGAACTTTTTTTAAGAGTAGATGTTGATAATACTGGAAGTGATTGGCCTTTATCTATGAAATTTGGTGTTGAACCAAAAGATGCAGTTGAACTTATTAAAAAAGCACATGAAATGAATATAAAAGTTTTAGGAACAACTTTTCATGTTGGTTCTCAATGTTTGAATTTAGAAAATTGGGAAAAAGCATTAACACAAATGAAAAACATTCATGATGAATGTAAACAAAGTGGAATTAATTTAGAAATGATTAATTTGGGAGGAGGAATTCCAATAAAACATTTGAAAGAAATTCCTAATGTTAAACTAACTGCTGAAAAAATTAAATCATTAGTTGAGGAAAAGTTTTCTCCAATCCCTAAAATGATTATTGAACCTGGAAGAGGATTAGTAGGAAATGCAGGAATAATGATTGCAGAAGTTATTTCTAAAAGAAAGTATAAAGGCCAAACTTGGATATATTTAGACATTGGTGTGTTTCATGGAATGATGGAAACAATTGAAGGGTTTGATTATGAAATATTAACAGAAAAAGATGTTGAAGCAGAAGAACAAGGTCAAAAAGTTTTAGATGATGAAAAAGAAAGTTATGTTATTGCAGGACCAAGTTGTGATGGTGTTGATGTAATGTTTAAAGACGGGAAAATAATGAGTAAAGTAGAAGTTGGAGATAAAGTTTACATCATCAATGCTGCCGCATATACAATTAGTTATGCTTCTTTATTTAATGGTTATAAAATTCCAAAAACTTATTATGTTAAGAATGGAAATAATTTCTTGTTTAGTCCAAATTGTTTAGTTGAAACAATTTATAGGTTGTAATAGTTATTAAATTCTATTAAGAAAATATCACCAATAATATTGGCAGTGCTAACGGACTTTCTGAAAGAAAGTCCTATTCGGCTTTGCCTCATCAGCACGCCATTATTGTTGAGATTTTCTAAGAAATAAAAAAGAATTAAAAATCTAATGTTAAATGTTTGCTAGAGGTGTATCGTTTCATGTCATCAGGAAACTCTGTATCATCCATTGTAATTATTTTTATTGTTTTCTTTAAGTTTTCCTTGACATAGTTTGGCATGGCTTGAATTCCTTGATGAATTTCTCCATTATATAATTGAAGATCCTCTACATCACGTTCTGCAATTCTTTTATCGATTTCTTCTGCTGAGATAGTTGTTGCATCTATATCATTAGAGCAAGCAGCATAAGAAAAAACACTGCCATACATTGGAACAAATTGAAATGCTAATTTAACATGCTTGTAAACTGATTTCAAAGTATTAACAATAACATTAAATGAATCAGGAACAAATAAAGGAGATTCAGTATGCAAAGAAAAGATTCCATTTTCATTTAGTTTTGAAGCAATTGTTTGATAAAATTCTTTTGTATATAAAAACACAGATGGGCCAACAGGATCTGTTAAGTCTAAAATAATAATATCAAATTTCTCGTCTGTTTCTTCAATAAACTTTTTCCCATCTTCAATTTTTAAATCCATTTTTGGATGATCAAAAGCACCTTTATGAATTGATTGTAAAAACTCTTTTGATTTCTCTACAACATCGCCATCTAACTCAATCATTGTAACTTTTTCAACACAATTATGTTTCAAAGCTTCCTCTGCTGAACCACCATCGCCCCCTCCTATGATTAAAACTTTTTTAGGACATGGATGAGATAACATTGGTCTTTGAACTAAAGGTTCATGATAAAGAAACTCATCTTTTTCACTTGTTTGAAAAGCATTATCTAATTGCATAACATTTCCAAAAACATTATTCTTAAAGAAAGATAAATGTTGAAATTTAGTATCTGCTTTGTATAATAAATGTTCACATTTTAATAAATAACCTTGGCTTTGTCCAACCATTTCTACAAAATATTTTGATTTCTCTTGATTATTATTTTCTTGAGTTTGTTCTGTCATTTTAATATCTCCTCAAATAAAACTGCCTGCAACCAATAATGGAAATGCAATACTTGCATCGCAATAAACTTTAACACGTAATGCATTTGGTTTTACTTTTGCCCATGTGATTGCCTCCTCTTGGTTGCCACCAGAATCAGAAGCATCAAAAGGCATAGCAGTTGAAATATAGACGGCATAGTCTAAACCATCCTTGAAAATGTTTGCGTTAAGAATGTAATGTTTTGCAATTCCACCACCTAAAGCAATTGCTGCTGTTTTTTCACAGTTCATTGTATAATCAATAATCTTTTCATGATCACTAACAACATCAATTACAAAATTAGGATGAGATTTTTTAAAATAATAAGCAATATCTCCAATTGCACCATCAATTATTCCCGGACAAAAAACAGGGATACTATTTTTGTAAGCCCAGTATAGATAAGAATTTTGTTCATTATATTCTTCTTTTTCTCCAATTAATTTTCCCATCATACTACTGATCATAGTTGGAGTAATTGGCTTATTTGAATTAGTTTTTTGTTCTTCTAATAATCTTTTAAAAACTTCCCTAATAAATGGTTCAAAATAACTGTAATGTTCATTAGTTACATATATGTTTCCAATTCTTCCAACGCCAGATTCAAATAATGTAGCACCAGGAGCTTCAAAATCACCAACATGAAAAGGCATGTGTGCTTTGATTGCATCTTCCTCTACACCACCAGCTGAAGTACAAAGTATTGCAACCTTTTTTTCTTTTGCTAAAAAAGCAATAATTTCTCTCATTCCTGAAGAGATCATATTTGAAGTAAATGATAAAAAGATTGGAGTTTTTTCCCTAATCATTGTTTTAGTTATTTCAATAGCTGTTCCTAAATTAGCTGCCTGAATTCCTGATGTAGAAAAAGCTTTAAGAAATTCTTTAAAATCAAAATTCTCATTAAAATTATAGCCTTCTATCTTAGGAAACTTACTAAGATCTGCATTTTTCTTGATGTGATAATGTAGTTTTTTATCTGTCATTTTTAGGTATGATCTGTAGTAAAAGAACGCTAGAGGATTTATAAACTTTTTCACCATTTTTGAAGAAAAAGGTTTGAAGTTTACTTCAAAACTTTACTGTGTCTTTGCTGTAAAAGTTTGAATTTTACTTCAAAAGGTTGGTTGTTTATTATAGTATTACAAGCTAATCAATAATCTGTTGTAACCTTTTCTGGATCTCTTTTTTGTTTGGCAAATATAGTTTATATTTTGAAGCAAATATCTGTTTATTATTTTCTGGTAAAGTATATTTTACAAGTGCTTCTTTTTTGTCAGCACAAAGCAATATCCCAATAGTGGGATTTTCATTTTTCTTTTTTATATCCCTATCATAATAATTAACATACATTTGTAATTGCCCCAAATCTTGGTGAGTTAACTTACCTATTTTTAGCTCTAAAATCACAAAACATCTTAACAACCTATTATAAAATACAAGATCAATGTAAAAATGTTCATTTTCTAATGTTATTCTTTGTTGTCTGGAAACAAACATAAAGCCTTTTCCTAATTCTAATAAGAATTTTTGTAAGTTATCTATTATTTTTTGTTCTAATTCTGTTTCAGTGTATTTTCTAGATTCATCTAAAGATAAAAATTCAAGAATATATGGGTCTTTAATAATATCTTCAGATTTCTCTATTAATTGTCCTTTTTTTGATAATGTTAAAACTCCTTTTTTATCCTTGCTTAAAGCTAGTCTTTCAAATAACATTGAGTTAATCTGACGATCTAATTCTCTAATACTCCAACCTTGGTTTTCAACTTCTTTAATATAAAAATTTCTGATAATTTCATCTTTTATTCTCATAATAACACAAATGTGGCTCCAACTCAATTTCCGCCACAGTGTGGCGGATTTTAAACACCTACAAGAAAAAGTTAAAGAATGAGGAGATTTCCTAGACACTGTCTCGGAAATTGAATACATTAAATAAAATCTTCTCATATTCTCTAAATTATCCCTAGAAAAACCCTTACCATGCCTATCTGTCAAGTCTTCAGATAATTTTTTCAGCAAGTAAGTACCATACTCAGCCCTTTCTTTTCCACCTTGTTCATACTCAACAACCATCCTGCCAATATTCCAATATGTTTGAACCATTATATTGTTGACAGCTCTGTATGTTTGTTTTCTTCCTTGCTCTAAAAGTTGGCCTACATTGTTAATTAATGTTGAGTAATTTTTCTTTGTTTTAGATTTGTTAATTATTCTTTCTTTTTTCTTTATTTTATTTTTCATGAATTTGTTAAAATAGAACTTCTTAATAAGTCTGATTGAGAATTTTCTGTAAGATTTCCGACGAGAATGAAAGAGTTCAGAAGTTGATCGGAAAGAGTATATAAAGATAAAAAGAAAAGCCGAAAAAGTTTCGGAATGCATGGAAGATTTCCGGGGAAATTAAAGTCATCAAGCTCTTTCAATCTTAGGATAAATACCTGGAGCCATAAACACTCTTTCAATCTTTACTGCAATACCTTTTTCTTTGTTAAGCATTTCTTTGGATCGCATTTTTGCAATTCCAAAAGCAACTAACTCATCTTTCAAAGTCATGATTGCAACTAAATCTTCTGGTTCTATTTTTGTTTCTAATTTAGAAATTCCTGGAACTTTTAATTGAGCGCCATGGCAAAGAGTATTAACGGTTGTATCTAAAACCCAAACTTTTGGAAGGTGAGAAACACCATTTTCAAGAGTTTGAATAAGCTTTCTCAAATATTTGTCATTGTTTTCTTCTTTATAATAATGGTAAGCATCTGCTAGATCTTGTAAAGGAATAACAGTTGATTCATTAAATGGTCCTGCTTTTGTTCTTCTTAATTCACTCATATGAGCCCCAACTGGTTTTCCATCCTTATCTTTTAATTCCTGACCAAAATCATGACAAATTTTTCTTACATAAGTTCCTGCCTCACAACCTAATTTAAATAAAATATCTTTGTTATCTTCTGAAATTTCTAACATATCAAAATAATAAACAGTTCTAAATCTCCATTGTCGTTTGACAGCAGATTTAATAGGTGGTAATTGTTTAATTTTCCCAACAAACTTCTTAGCTGTTTCTTTTATTAGTTCAGGATCAACTGCATTATGCAAATGCATGATTCCAACATATTCTTTTCCTGCATGCAATAAAGCTTGAACAACTTTTGTTGCTTTACCTATTGCAACCGGAAGAACTCCTGTTACTTTTGGATCTAATGTTCCAGAATGCCCAGATTTGTTTATTTTCAGAATTTTCTGAACATAAGCTGATACTTGATGAGATGTTGGACCTGGAGGTTTATCAACATTAATTATACCATAATCTAATAATTCTTCCGTAGTTCTGTCGGTTGGAATTTTACCAAATTTAGGGTCTGTTTTAGATAGATTTCTAACATAAATATCTCTCTTGATTTTTTCAAATGGTAATTGTGACATATTATGAAAGATTCCTTGTGTATTTATATAGTTTTATAATTTGGTTATGAGTTATGGGTTCTGAGTAATAAGTTGGTTCTGAGTAAATCAGTTTTGAGTTTTGGTTATGGGTTATCTTACTGCTTCAATGAATCTAAATAACATCCTACTCAATTCATCAATACTTTGTAATATTGTACTATGCATGTTATTATCCAAATAATTCAACTCCTCACTAAGTAATAAAAGACTTTCAACTTCTTTAATACTCCCATAAGCATTATACAAAAACTTAACAAAATCTTTCTTAGTTCTCCTACCAGCCCCTTCTGCAATATTAGTTGATATTGAAGTTGTGGCTCTTCTTATTTGGGAAATAAGATTATATTTTTCATTTTCTGGAAATGAAGTAGTAAGTTTGTAGATTATTATTGTAAGCTCAATACTTTTCTTCCAAATCACTAAATCCTTAAAATCTTGTACCAATTCAATCACCTCATAATTTCATACTCATAACTACTAAGCCGATAACCAACCCAAAACCCAATACCCATTACCCATAACTATTAATGATACTTCAACAATCTCACACATTTATCTAAATATCTCTCATCAGTAATATTAAACCCACACATATTACAATTAAAACTTCTTACGATTACATACCTACCAATATTGAAATGTACTTTATCCATATTAGTTGCACATTGTGGACAGATTAAGTTGGACATTTTTGTTCACCCCCATTACATATAAACTCTTTTCATATTGCATTGTAGAAACCTCCAATGTAAATTTTGGAAAAATTTTAAAGTAAACTACTTTTTTTGGCAATTGTGTTTCAATCTTTCCAAAACGTTTTGATACAACCAAAGTTTTTGAAGTTGATAATATTGTTGCAACAATTGAAGACCAATCTAATTGAGTTGATTTGTCAAGCAATGTTCTAGATTTAATGATCTTTATCATTGTTTCACCCCTATTATTTTATTTATCTTAGCTCATCTAAGACGGCATTACTAATTCAATTGAATTTGGTGTTGTTAGAAAAGCTTCTCTTCTTAATTCGTCTAATAAATAGTAAATTATACTTTGTTTAATCGTAAATTTTCTGTTCATCCCATCTAAAAAGTTTTCAAGTTCTTGAATATGTTTGAAAACAAGTTCAACTTGAAAATCATAGCCATTATTAATCTTGTAAAGACTATTTACATTTGGATGATCTAACAAAAATTCTCTAACTCGTTCAATATGTTTCTTACTTACTCTAAAAATAACATGCGCCCTTGCAAAAAAACCAAATTTAGTAAAATCAATCAAAGACGTATACTTTGTAACATACAAAGATTCAAACAACCTAATCTTATCAAACACAGTAGAAACAGGAATTCTTGTTTTCTTGCTTAAGTTTGTTAGTGTAGATCTAGCATTTTTTCTCAGATGTGTTAAAAGTAACAAATCCGAATGTTTATAATCCTTATATCTCATTTTCTCACCCCATTATTTTTTGTAAATCTTCCGGAGTAAATCCCGGATATATTACAGAAATAGGCAAAGAAAATATATTAGGATATTTCTTAAGAATCTTAAGATAAGGGAGATTTTATTAAGAAATAAATGGTTTAATAGTAAGCTTTTTAAGTAAACTTTAAACCTTTTTCACTTAAATGATGAAAAAGTTTTTAAAGAAATCAGCATAAACTCCTTATAGACCACGTAATTGCGGGGGTAGCAAAGTGGCCAAATGCGCAGGAAAGCTCTCAAAGCTTTGCGAAACTTAAGGCCATATGCACGTTAAGTGTAAGGAAGAATTCCAATTATGGAAAGATATCCTGTGACTTAGTGTCTTCGAGGGTTCGAATCCCTTCCCCCGCATTCTTTTTTGGTATTATATGATAAATCTTGCTTCCTTCTTGTTTTTGATAATAAAAAATAAGAAAATTCATGAGAAACATTGGCTCCGCCCCAGTGTTGAAGAGTATTTCTCTGCCTGTCACTCTACTAAACTAGGTCCGAAGGACATGTTTCTCACTAATTTTCTTTTAAAAAAACATAATAGTTAAACTAAATTTCACATTAAATCTATAATAAATTTTATAAACTATTCCTACTAAAAGAGATATTATGGGTAAACCTAAGCACAAGAACCATAAAAAGAACTCATTAATTGGGATTGTAATAATTTTGATACTTATTGCAGGGTTTTTTGGAGTTAACTTTTTCTTGGCAAAAAAAGTTGTATCTGACTTAAGTGAAGAACTAACTACTTTCAAATATGAAACAGAAATTGAAATTAATGAATTAACTGCACAGATTTCTGAAGCAGACACCGAGAAAACTTTGTTAAATGAAAATTTAGGTGAATTAGAAACAGAACATCAAGAACTAGAAGGATCATATAAAGAATTAGAAGAAAAACAGAAAGAACTTGCAGATGCAACAAAAAAAACACTTCAGAAAGTAAAAAGCTATGAAACAGAAATGCAAGAATCTATGTCATGGTTTAAATCCAATTCCATTATTAATGATGAGTTACCAAGAGCAAAGGATATAAAATATTACTTGCGTGAAAATAATTGTTACAAAATGGGAACCCAAACGTGCCACATTAAAACCGGATGTTTTTTTTTCATCAATGCTGAAAGATTAGGAATTCATTATCTATATGATCAGGTAACGAGTGGGGCGGTTGATAAACTACAACCGATTGATACATTTATTGATAACAAAGGTGGGGATTGTGAAGATTATTCTCTATTCTATAAAGCAGAATTTAATTATGTGCTAAATCAATGTTTAGAAGAAGGTGCTGACAACATTATATTAGAAGGTTGGGGTGCAAGTGATGATCCTGAAGAATGGTATTGGGTAGAATTTAGTAAAACATGGTATATTGCAGGCGGAACTGATAAATATTTACCTGAAGGATATATTTATCCAAACATTGTATGCGGTAATATGTATGATTTTGTTAATAACGTATATCAAGGCCATTGTATAATTGCTTTTACTAAAAATAAAATTAAATCTGTTGCAGACATGGATGAATTAGATATGGCACCAATGATTGAACCACAAAATGGTTTGTATATGGGAAGAATTAATGATGGACAAGGAATTTATTTGATTAACAAAGATAATTTTGGAAAAGTTCCATCTATTATTTATGAAGTAATAACTGATGAAGACCTTTATTTGTATTCTCAAGATTATCAAGAATGGCTAAGTTATAGTTTATTTAGTGAAGAATTAGCTGAGCAAAAAAAAGCAATGATTGAACTATTAAATTAATTTCTTTTTTAGATTCTTATTTATAATTCCTTTGTCCGGTATTATGTTCTGTTGTTAGTTTATTCAATGTTGTTGCATGAAATCTTTTATTTGGATTTAATGTTGCTACTCTATCTAATTGACCTTCAAAAGCCGTTATATTAGCCGCATAAATACCTTGCCCTTGACCATATAAAGTTCTATGACCTTCTTGAAAGATTTTATTTCTTTTATCATGCTTTTTTACATACCTATCGGCAATTGTTGGAAGTTTTCCTTTATCTAGAGACTTTCTTTTAATCCTATACCAACCTGCATTATAAGCTCGTTGAACAAGACCTTGCCTTACTTCATGATCATTAACATGTTTCTTAACATAAGAATGATTATTAACACGGAAGTCATCTAAAGCATAAGCAAATGCACCCATATAAACATTTAAAACAGGATGAAATCTTGCTTGTTTCCAAGTTTGTTTTAACCGAGGTAATATGTCTAAATGTTTTAACAACTCTTTGCTGTTACTATATTCAACACCTGTTGATTCTGCAAGTTCTGGAAAAGCCCCAATTAGTTCACCCATAGTTTTGTCAAGGTTAAATTTTTCTGAGGATAACTTTGTTTTTCTTTTTTCATAATCTCTATTACTAAAATTTTTGTGAACAAACTTAAATTGCATGTTTACAAAATTTCTTAAAGCTACTGCTTTTCTTTTTAAACCCTTTTTTTCAGTTGCTTCTGCATCTAATTGATCTGCATCTGAATGTTTTCTTTCTTTTCTTAATTTTTTTGCATCTTTAAGTAAATCTTTGAGATCATTATCAAGAGTATGAACAATTTCTGAATAGAAAGCTAAAAGATTTCTTGTTTCATCATGTTTTAACATATCTTTAAATAAATAATCCATACCTGCAACAAGTCTTGGATTTTCAGCTCTAAATTCTCTAGCTTCTTTGCTATGAGAAATTAAAGGATGATAAAACTCATAATAACCCCCATCATTAGTTACCTGTGATAAACCACAAGCACCTGCAGAGTTTGGTCCAAGATCTGCTCTAAAATCTGATTCAATACCAATAATAGCAGGAAAATCATCTTTGATGTATTTTTTAAGACCTGGAATAGAATGTACAATTGCAACAATATCTGGTTTCATTTGTTTGTAAGTGTAAGCAGCTCTTCCATCAACACCTGCATTTCTTAATTCTTTATGTGCTGCATCAGGAGTATATAATAAAAGACCATCAACTAATTCTCCAAATATACCATTTTGTTCTTTAAAATCTGATAATGCTTTGTCAATATTTGCTCTGTCGTAAGCTAAAATAATACTTTGGAATCCACTAGATAGATTTGCAAAATCTGGGTTATTAAAATTTAAAAAAGTAAGATTAGGAATGTTAACAGTTCCTTCTTGATCAGAAGTTTTTTCACTTTTATTGTTAGTAGGCCCCAATAAAACAAATGAAGAATGATTAGGAATAGGTGTTTGTGGTGTTTGTGGTATTTGAGGTTCTTGAATTACTTGAGCAATATCGTGCGTTGGTCTTAATTCAATATTTGTATCAGCTAATTGACTAATAGTTGTGTTATTTTTCAAATCTGGATTAAGATTAGAATCAGAATCATGTGTTACATAATCAATTCCAATAGCTGCTAAGAAAGTAGCTGCTGCAACATAAGGCAGTACAGATTTTCTAGGATTAAAAGAATCAATTGAAACTGGATCTTGTGATTGCCTAGAATGCCATTTTTCAGTTATAGTTTCTAATTTATCAACAAATGATTGGAATTTAGGATTAGCTTTAACAGCCTCAATTTGTTTATGGAATAATCTATAATGTAAAGGATCCCACTTAGATACAGAATATGTTCTTTTTCTGTTTGTATCGCTATTTTCTGACATTTTTACCCCAACATCACTATAATATGTATTTACTACGAAAACACAGGATATAGTATGTTAGTTAAGTAATTGTTTATAAATCTTTCGGTTCTTTTACCCCTGTTGGGTGGTGAACATAAGGGTTATTGGGTGTAAAGAAAGAGACACATACAAGATATTGTGTATTACAATTTAACCCATTTAAAATATTTTTGAATGTTAGTACGGTCTTCTTGAGTTACAGGGCCAGTATGATGCATTTTAGCGATGGTTAAAGCAGCAGCATAATGAAGAGCTTCTTGCGGCATTATACCTTTTAAACGTTGAGATAAATAAGCAGAAAAACAAGTATCACCTCTGCCGGTTCTTCCAATGGCCTTAGCTGGGAAAAATCTTGCATAATAATGATGATTCTTGAAAGAATAATATGAAATTACACCACCCTTATGTGTTAAAATAACTTCTTTAGGACCTAATTCTGCAAGTTGTTTTGTTGCACTAACTAAATCTGAAAAAGAATAAAATGGCTTACCCTCATTAACCAAAAATTCCGCTTCCTTTTTATCAACTTTAAGATAATCAACACCTTGAAAAAAAGTTGAGGGATTAGGAATTGGTTTGTAACTTAATTCACCATCACCATTTGCTGTTCTTAAAAAGCCTTGTATGTCAATTGCAACTAATGAATCAAAACGGTGAGCTTTTTTTTTAATTTCTTCAACCATTTCAAAAGGAATATCATCCCTAACTAAACTCCCCAAATGATAAATCCTAGGAATAATTGATTTGGGAAGATCTAAAATAGAAAAATGATTGCCGGGCTCTAACAAAGAAGTAACTCTTTGATCAAGATCTTTCTTATCAACATAATCATTAGTAAATATTGCAGTTGTGCCTGAAGAATTTCCAAATAATCTACAACCTTGTTTTGCAATTTCTCTAGCATAAGAAGTTAAGATTTTAATGCGACCGTTAAACTTTGTAACCATACCTACAGAAATACCTGATAATAATGCTGCAGAAGGAGAATAATAAACAACACCGCCAGGAGAATATTCTGTTGTATCTTCTTTTTTTGATTCATCTAAACAGAGATGACCAACAAGAAGTAAATCTAAATTATGAATAACCATTACCAAAAATAAGTAGTACATAGTATATAAAGATTATTGTAATAAAGAAATATCAATTATCTTTTTAGGTGATTTTTCTTGATCATCATAGCTTATCCTAGGACAAGCTGTGTTTACATAACAATCTATGAAAGGGAAATTTTCTAATTGAGTAAAATCTAATGTATCGAAGATAAAAAAATAATATTTTTTATTTGGAAATTTCTTTTCAAGCTTTTTTGCAGCCTTCATATTGTGCTGGCCAGACTTAGTAGTTATTAATACACCAATTTCCTTGCTAGTATGGAATTTAACTAAAGCTGCCTTTTGTTGCTGCTGCATTTTCTTTGTTTGTTGGTCTGTTATCTCTGAAACTTTCTTTGTAAATGGATTAAATGCTAAAACAGATTTATTATTACTAATTTTTAATGCTATAGGATGAAATAAACCATCTCCGAGATATAAGAAAACATCTACACCTGCTTTTATTTTTGATTCAAGAATTGAACAACCCAAAAGCTGAGCCTTATACTGGCAATGTTTAGTTTGAATAAGCTGAACTTTGATATTAGCTTTTTCTAATTGCTTTTTTATTTTTGGAATTGAATCTAAGAATTGAACTGTTGTAAATAATGCCAATGTTTTGTATTTTTTTAGTTTGGTAATAACATTAGCTGGAAGAGTGAAATTCTTATTATGTCTTGCTTCAAGGAATATTGTTTTCATTGTTTGTGGAAAAAGGGGCTTGAATTTATAAAATTTTAGAAAAATCCAGCCAACCATGGCAGCTGACGGCCAAGTTGCAAGCAACTTGTCCTGTTCGGCATCCCGAAGGGAGCAACCCCTGCCTCACCAGCGCCATGGCTGGATTTTTCAAGTTTTAATTTTCTTATTATTATCTAGCTCTAACATATTTTTAAAACCAGGAGTCCACTCATCTGTAATCATCAAAACAGAATCAATTGTTCTAATGACATAAGGGAATTCTTTCTTAAGATTCTCAATAATTTCATAATATTCTTGATAACTACCGACCACTAATTCAGGTTCAAGTTGCCAGATATTTCGTATAAAATAATGAACATTTGGAAGTCTTGAAATATATTCTAATAATTTTAATTCATCTTCTTTTGTGTAACGATCTAATTTAATAATCGCTTTATATAATTCTAATCCTAATTTATTTAGATTGATTCCAATCCTATATTGTATGATAATTCCTTTTTGTTCTAATCTTTTTAATTTTCCCCTTACAATTGTTGGAGTTGTATTAACTTTTTTAGCAAGTTCGTTTATTGGAATTCTGGCATCATTTACTATGTTACCTAAAATTGAAAAATCAAGTTCATCTAATTCATTATTTACAATTTCACCAGCAAACATTACAGGAGAAACAATTTCATTAGTAAAATACATTTTACTGTATTGTTTTACATCTACTAAGATATCTCCTGCTTCTTCTACAATTATTTTGCTAAATTTTGAGAGTAATTCATTTTTCATTTCATAAAAACCATGATCATTCTTACAAAAAACACCAAATATTAAATCCCAGCTTCCTGAAAACTCGCCCATCCAATAAACAAGACCAGAAGATTTGAGAAAAGTAAATAATTTTTTCTTTTCTTGAGGAATATTTCTTAATTTAAGGTAAATCTTGTATAGTTTATATCCAATTTTGTGTGGATTAAAAGCAGCATTAAAACTTGTGATTATTCCTTTTTTTACTAGTTGATTAATTCTATATTCAACAGCTTGCCTTGACTTCATTACAATTTTAGCTAATCTTGTGCTTGGAATTCTACAATTCTTATCTAGTTCTGCTAATATTTTCCTATCTGTCTTATCTAGCTTAATTTTAGTTATTTCAACCATATTTGAGCATTAATTATCTAATATATTTAAATTTTATCATTTATGCTCAAAAACCAATAGAAAGGTTGATATAATGTAGACCCCTAAGAAGTAGTAACATAAACAAAGAGTTAATCAAAAAACGGGGGTTGAAAAAATGTCAAAAGAAAAATTAGAGAAAAAGTTGCCAGTTGTATTTAAAGATAAAGTAGCAGAAGGATGGAAAAATTCTGTTCAAGGATGGTATGTTGAAAATGCAACCCCTGGGTTGTACATGTTAGATATTGAACATATTCCAGACACAATAGTAGAAGAACATAACAAAGAAGAAAGTGAAGAAAACGTTGCTTCTAGATATAGAAAGGATTTATGTCCACATAAATGTTCTTTTTGTTTTAATGAACAAAACGAAGTATATGCTCAAGAAAAAGCAGAAGTAGATGGAAGTACAAAAACAAACAAAATGATGACACTTGAAGATACAATGAGCATAATTGATCAAGCAATTGAAATTGCAGAAGAAGAAGGTCATGATTTTGAGTGTGTAAAATTTTTAGGACCAGGAGAATTAACAATTAACACACAGTTGTTTGAAATTATTGAAGCTTATGCAGAAAGAGGAATAGACATTGGTATTTTTACTAAAGGAGCTGTTTTTGGAAGTGATGAACTTGCACAAAAACATCATGGAATGACTGCAAAAGAATTAGTTGATAAGATTGCTAGTTATAGTAATGTCTCTTTGATTTTTTCATTTCAATCTTTTGATGATAAAAAACAAGATGAAATAGTAACAACAACAGATGAAGAAGGAATAAAAGGAGTACAAAATTACTCAGCAATAAGAGAAACAGCAATTGAAAATTTATTTGCTTCAGAATTTTATCAAAATGGTATAACAGAAAGAGTTTGTATGATTAACGCACCAATTATGCCTGAAAACATTGATGAATCCTTTGAAATTTACAAGTTTTTCATAGAAAGAGGAACACAAGTAGTTATGACACCATCAATGGTTAGTGGAAAAGGTTGTGGACAAGTAGAAAAACAAAAATTAATTGAAAAAGAATGGCATGACAAACTTGTAGAGCTTTATGCAAAGATCTATACATACAACGTTGAGATGGGAATACAAACAGATGAACAAATAAGAACAGAAGGTATTGCATCTTATGTTGGAGCTGCACCTTGCAACCAAGCATCGGTAGGATTGTATATTAGAGCAAACGGTCTCGTACAAATGTGTCCAGGAAGGTTTGATGAAGAAACTGTTTATGCAAACGTCCAAGATGTTCCACTAAAAGAAATTTGGGAAAAATCACCTAACAGACAACGAGGAATAGATGACCCACAAAACTTAGTGAACAACAAGTGCCCAGCAAAAGATGGTAGAGCATTCCCAACTGACTTTTACGAAAGAGTAATGGAAAGATATGAGGAATTGAAACAGCAATAAATAGAAAACTTTTTTTGTTTTTTCTTATTTTAGTTCAATCTCATCAAAAAATAATTCAACACAGTTGCGAAACTAACCCATAGCAGATAAGGTATCATTAATAATGAGGCTGGCTTTGAAACACCATAAAATAAAACCATTGTTACAATTATCATAACCCATAATAAAATAATGTTTATGAAACCCAATAGAGGATTTTGTAATCCAAAAAAAGATAATGACCATAACATGTTTAACACTAATTGGATACCAAACACCAATAACAAATATTCTTTACCTACAAAACCATCTCTAATTACCAAATATAAAGAAATCCCCATCAAGGCATATAAAGTAATCCAAACAGGACCAAAAAGCCATGAAGGCGGATTAAATGATGGTTTTATTAACGTTACATACCATGTTGAAACAGATTTAGAAGTAAATATAGAGCCAATTATGCCTGCAAACTGACAAATAATAATTGAGAGTACTAATTTAAGGATTTCTTTCATATTACTTTTGTAGTTTAATTCATATATAAATCTTTTCAGTATATTTTATAAATCTAAAAGAAAAATACCTTAATATGTCACACGAAGAAATACTAAAAGAAGCATTAGAAGAACATGAAGATCATAAACCTAAGTCCACTATAAGTAAAGTATTGTTGAGTTTGTTTTTAGTGCTTTTGATGGTAATGTTTATTGTACCTATTTATTCTATTAAGTTTGATCCAATGCCTAAAAACATTCCAACATTAGCAGATGTCGTTACAGAATTTAAAGAAGTGAATAATTCTATTGTGATTGGTTCTAAGCAGGATTATTATAAATTATTAAATCCAAGTAATTCACTTGTAAAACAAATTGCAGTTAAAATTGCAACTGAAAGTTGTGATAGTTTAACTGGCAGAGGAAAACTGTGCCAAGCAAAAGCAATTTATTATTTTGTTAGAGACAATATCAAATATGTTTCTGATCCTGTACGAGACGAATATGTTGAAACAGCTGAAGAAGTTTTAATTACTGGAGGAAGTGACTGTGATGGAATGGCTATTTTATTAGCTAATTTAGAAAGTGCAATTGGTTTGCCAACTAAATTTGCTTTTGTGCCAGGACATGTTTTTATTTGGGTTTACCTAGAAGATGCACCTAAGAAATATTATACAGACAAGAAAAACAATTATGGGTGGATTGCACTAGATGCCACCTGTAAACATTGTAAATTTGGAGAGATACCTAGTGATAATAAAGGAAAAGAAGTAATTGTTTAATCTAATTGGCTTTTTATTTCTTTGCTATTTTCCAAAAACATCTTTATTGCCAACTTTTGCTTTCTCAACTGTTAACTTAATCCTCTTAGCTCTGGTTTCTTCACGTTTCCCACGTAAGATCCATCTATAAAACATCTTTTTGAGAGAAGCAGAGTACTTTTCAAAATTATCTTTTGCTTTTTTATTTTTATTCAGAGCTGTTTTCAACTCTAAAGGCATAGTTGGATTTTTTGGTATCCCGTGATCATGTGTTGGTTTTTTTAAACCTTCTTTATAATATTTTAAACCTCGAGGCATCATCTTTTTTTCTTTTATTAAGTCTTTTGCATAACCAATGGTATTATTACTCCATTTACTATTCTTATTCCTCTTTGTAAAAGTCCTGATATACCTATCTTCATCTAATTTCTTGATAGTTGTATCTATCCAACCAAAACAAATTGCTTCTTCCATCAATTCTTTATGAGAAGCAGAAGGTTTTCCAGTATGCTTTTTGTAAACTATAACAGAAACCTTATCTTCTTTATCATGATTCCTCACTAACCACTTTCTAAAATCATCCCTCTCGAATGCAGTTATTGTCTTCATAATATCACCATTAATCTTTGATATCATTTAAACCTTATGATTTTTGTCCATTATACCAATAAATTTAGGAAAAAAACTTTACTTCTTTTCTTACTATAATATCTATAATAATTGGGCTTTAAACAAATCTTTTCACGAATCCTTTCTTTAATAATAATAAAATCTTTATTGTTTGGTTTCCAATCATTTCTTAGTTTCTTATTGAATTCACCTAAATTTATATTTTTGTTAGATATAAAATTTCTTTTACTCATTTCTTTTTTCAATAATTCATGTCTTTTCTTCAAATACAAAAGCTTATTCTTAAAAAACTTAATATGGCCCCTACCTAAACAATATTCCTCGGGTATGTCTTTTTCAATAGGATATTTACGAACGTAACCAAGAAGCATAAGAATCTCATTATATTCAGCAATAAGATGCTGATCTGCTAATTTTTTTGGATTAATCAAATTAATTCTAACCATCAGCTTGATAAATAAGAATAAATATATAAAGTTTAACATTATATAAAATAACATGTTAAACATATTCCATTATCTATTAATTGCTTTAGGAATCAATATTCTAATGTTTATTCCTGCATTTAAATATAAAACCGATAAATTAACTGATTTGAGTTATGCCTTAACTTTTATTATCCTAATTATTTTAGCTTTACTATTGAAACAATTAACTATCACAAAATTAATTTTAACTTTAATGATTCTTGCTTGGGGATTACGTTTAGGAATATTCCTTTTTATTAGAATAAGAAAGATGAAAAAAGATAAACGTTTTGATGGAATGCGTGAATCATTCTTTAGATTCCTAAAGTTCTGGACTCTTCAGGGTTTAGCTGTTTGGGTTATTTTAATTCCAGCATTATTTTTCATAAATTCAAATATAAATAAAATCATTTGGCTTGGATTTTTTATTTGGGCAATAGGTTTAGTTATTGAATCAATAGCAGACCTCCAAAAGTATAGGTTTAAGCAAGATAAGAAAAATAAAGACAAATTTATTCAAGAAGGCATCTGGAAATATTCAAGACACCCAAATTATTTTGGTGAAATTCTTTGTTGGATAGGTGTTTATATTTTCGTTTTTACTTCATTAACCTCTTTTCAAAAAATAATTGGTCTCGTGAGTCCATTATTTATTATCATTTTACTTCTCTTTGTTACTGGCCTGCCAATGTTAGAAAAATATGCAGATAAAAAATGGGGAAAACAAAAAAATTACCAAGAGTATAAGAAAAAAACAAGCATTTTGATACCATGGATACCAAAAAAATAAAACAATACTTTGTAACTTTGTTGATTGTATTAGCAATAGATTTCACATGGATATTAGTTATTGCTAAATCATTTTATAATGAAGAATTGAGTGGCTTTGTTAGACCAGAAATTGTTCCAATCTGGTCAGCACTATTAGCATGGGCATTAATTCCTTTAGGTATTGTTTTGTTTGTCAATCAGGTATCAAAAAATAAAAAGCAAAGTATAATTTATGGGGCTTTTTTTGGTTTTATTTTGTATGGTGTTTATGATTTTACAAACTATGCAACTTTAGCTAATTTTACATTAAAAATGCTAGTTGTAGATGTTTTATGGGGAATATTTATATGTTCAATATCTTCATTACTACTAAGAATAATAGGTGAAAAATGGTTAAAATAAATTACTTTAAATTAATATTATCAATTGTAATTTGTCAACTAGCCGGCATAATAGGGTCATTTTTCACAGTTTCTTCAGTTTCAACATGGTTCTTAACATTAAATAAACCATTTTTCAACCCACCCAGTTGGCTATTTGGACCAGTTTGGATAACACTCTATCTTTTAATGGGGATTTCTTTGTATTTAATCTGGAATAGTTATAATAAAAGTTCAAGATTAGCAATCAGTTTCTTTTCAATTCAATTAGTTTTGAATTCGTTGTGGTCAATTCTATTTTTTGGTTTAAAAAATCCTCTATTGGCATTTATTGAAATCATTATACTCTGGATATTTATACTTCTAACAATAATATTTTCCCATAAGAAATCAAAAACTTCAGCTTATTTACTTATACCATATATTCTTTGGGTTACTTTTGCTGCAATACTTAATTTTTCAATTTTTTATTTGAATTAGGAATTAACCCTATGCTACGTATTTATTAACTCGCTTTGCTCGATATTAATTGGAAATCAAATACAACTCTAAAATTTTACCACATTAAGTATTGGAAAAAGTATTTAACAATGTATAAGGGTTAAAACAAGAAAAAGTAAAAACATAAAACTTAATACTCCATATCTGGATACAATGGAAAATCTTTACATAAACTAAGTATATCTTGTTTGACTTCTTCGATTGCACTTGGATCAGAAATACATCTGATTACTTTTGCAATTGATTCACCAATTACAACCATTTCATCTTCTTTAAATCCACGAGTTGTTAATGCTGGAGTTCCAATTCTAATTCCAGAAGGATCAAATGGACTTCTTTTATCAAATGGAATCATGTTTTTGTTTGTGAAAAGATGTGCTTTGTCTAAAGCAGATTCTACTTCTTTCCCACCTAATCCTGTTTTAGTAAGATCAATTAAAATTAAATGATTGTCTGTGCCTCCTGAAACTAAATCAACATCATTCTCCATCAAAGTTTCTGCTAACACAGCTGCATTTTTTACAATCTGTTTTTGATACTCAACAAAACTTGGTTGTAATGCTTCCTTAAACGCAACTGCTTTTGCAGCAATCATATGATCTAAAGGACCACCTTGCATCCCTGGGAAAACCGCACTATCAATTTTCCTTGCTAAATTTTTCTTTCCCTCAGGATCATAAATGTGTTTAAGTCTATCATCAGTTTTACACATTATAATTGCTCCCCTTGGACCCCTTAATGTTTTATGAGTAGTTGTTGTTACAATGTCGCAACAAGGAATAGGATCAGAATGAATCTTTGCAGCTATCAAGCCAGCAATATGAGCAACATCTGCCATCAAATAACAACCTTCGCCTGTAATACTAGAAACTTCATCTGCAATTTTTCTAAACTCTGGAAAATTAATTTCTCTTGGATAAGCACTAAACCCTGCTAAAAGCATTTTTGGTTTTTCCTGCAAAGCTACTTCTCTAACTTTTTCCATATCTAACATTTGGTTATCTTCATTAACACCATAAGCAGAGAAATTATACAATTTTCCTGAGAAATTTACTTTACAACCATGAGTGAGATGACCACCATGTGCTAAATCCATTCCCAAGATTTTATCACCTGGCTTTAGAATTGCCATGTAAGCAGCCATGTTTGCTTGTGAACCTGCATGCGGTTGTACATTAACATGCTCTGCCCCAAATAATTGTTTAGCCCTATCAATTGCTAATTGCTCTGTAATATCAACAAACTCATTTCCACCATAATATCTTTTATTAGGATAACCTTCACTATATTTATTTGTAAGAACTGTTCCCATTGTCTCTAAGACTGCTCTGGAAACAAAATTTTCAGACGCAATTAACTCTGCACCTTCTCTTTCCCGCCTTAACTCATTCTTAACTGCCTGTGCAACTTCTGGATCAAAATTCTTTAGATTTGTTAGCATAATTTCACCTATTTATTGTTTTGAAAATGGAGAAGTTTATTGTTTATATAGATTTAGGTAGTGAAGGGAATATTACCAGGGGTCTTTCCAGAAATAATGAAAATATTTCATAAAACTTTCATTTAATTCTTTTGAATCGAGAACAAAAGCAAAAGGTTGTTGATTCCACAAAACCTGAACAACTTTATTGCCGAACATGATCATAACCATTGGTGATTGTAAATTTTTTGGAAGCTGATAATATTTATAAAAGTCTTTTTTATGTTTTGCAATATCCTTTGGTTTAAAATCTTCCAAATTAGTCCCATAATCTACTAAATCATACATGAATTTCTTTTTCTCTATTCTTTTTTTTGTCCATCTTTTGAACCATAAATGCATTTCTTTATTACAGGTTTCAACACCACTATTTCCACCAATCCAATAAGTAGCAGGATACTCTAAAGCTTCATCAAAAAGCGCCTTTACAGCATCATTGCCCCTATACACTTCCGCACCAATTTCTGGTTTTGAAAAATTAAACAAATCCGTAATTTGAGGTAATTTGTTATGTAATGTTTCAAGTATATCTTGTTTTTGTTCAATTGCTCCCCTAAGATTACTAGGATGTGTACATTGGTATTTCCTTGCTTTTCCCCCATCAACATAAGTAACAAATCCCTTCTCAATAAGTTTGTTTAAAATATCGTATATTGCCCTTCTTTCTATACCAGTTTTTTCTTGGATCTTATGTATACCAACAATTCCAAACTCCAAAATAGCTTGATATACCTTAATTTGCCCTGGTGTTAAATTCAATTCTTTTAGCTCTGAAAGATCCATAGTTAGATTAATAATTAATTAATATATAAAGATTTCTAATTAATGGTATAATAGTATACCACAAACATTCTTATAGTTCCTTTGTTGTTAACTACTTACGAGTAAATAATAACTAAAAGGAATAAAAATGTTAGAAAATAATATGCAAGAAAAAAGAGAGAAAAAAGAGCAGATAAGATACAGAGATTTATCTGAAAATCAAGTTGTAATAGATTATGCGTGTACAGGTAATTCAGGAAGATCACCTTTAGCAGAGGCAATTGCAACTGATGAAATCCAAAGATTAAATCTTGAAGATAAAATTTTAGCAATATCATCTGGAACAAATAGAAAAGTAATGGATGGAAAAATACCGCCAATAGAACTTCAATATATGGTTTTAGAAAGATCATTAGCAAGAAACACTGAATTACAAAGTTATAATGAAAAAGAAGCAGCTGAAGTTCAAGAATTATTATCAGATAAAGAAAACACTACAATTCAGTATCAAGAAAAAGGTTCAATCTACAAAAAGGTAAGGAAATATGAAAGCAGAGCAAGAAAAATATTTACAAAAGAAGAACATGAATTCAGAGAAAGAGCAGTAAAAGAACTTGGAGTAAAAACAAAAATAAAACATGGTGGACAACAGACAGAACCAAATGAAAAAATAATGTTCTTTTATGGATTAGCTAAATCAAACGAAGATAAAGCTAAAGAATTTTACAAGGGTCATGATTTCAGACCTGAATTTAATAATTTAGGTATTGAAAACACATTTGGATTATCTTATGAGAGATATATAGAGATGGCAAGAGATTTGAAAACAAAAGTAGAAGAAACAATAAAATACGTGGCTCAAAAAACAGCTTAAACATTATTGTTGAAAAATTAATAAACACGGAGGAAATAAAATGAAAGAAAATAATTCATATAGATTTATGTGGGGACAAAAGCAGTCTGCAATGTTTGCAGAAGGTATGCTCCTAAATTTTGCAGAGGACAATGAAGAGTTTACAATAACTGAAGAGATAAATGATGTAGTTAGAGAGCACAATAAAGGATTTTCCTACATCTATTTTTCAGAAGAAAGTATTGAAAAAGGAAACATAAATGGAAAAAGACTTCTTGATAAAGAAGAAGTCAAAAAGATATTTGAAAGAATTAGTAAAACAATTACTGAGTTTAAACACTTTTGTAAAATGTTGCAAATGGTAGATTTAAAATCAGTTTCAAAAAAACAGATCATAGAAGCAGTAAAAATGTATAAAAGACAAATGATATTTGGACAAAAAATGTTCAGAGCTTCTGATCCTAGTGCAACAAATGTTATGGAAGAAAAGATTAGAAAAATATTATCTAGGCATTATAATGATAAAGATATTGTCAAATATCTGAGTGTACTGTTAACATCTGTGAAATTAGATAAAACACAACAAGAATTAATAGAATGGCACAGATTATTAAAAGAAAAAGAAAAAATTAGTGATGAGCATCTTCTAAAACATGCCCTTAACTATCCTGCAAACTATGCAAATACATGGTCTTACAAAGAGATAGTTTTACACTTAAGAGAGAAGTTACTAAAAGAGAATATTGATGAAATAGAAGAAGAAATCAAAAAACTAAAAGAATTCAAACAAGAAATAAAAGAAAAACAAGAAAAGATTTATGCTGAATTAAAAAATGAAAAAGATCTAAAACATTACTCTGAAACATTACAAGAGTTAGCAATAAAAAGATTTGAGTTAAAACATTGTTGGTCTGGAGCTGAAACTTTGTGTTTAGATTTCCTAAAAGATATTGCTAAAAAAGTAGGAATAGATTTTGAAACTTTTATGGCTTCATACAACTTTACTGATGTTATAACTTTTTTTGAAGAAGGTAAAAGATTAAGTGAAACTGAAATTGAGGAAAGAAAAGATTATTCCATACTTCATTACAAAGAGGGAAAATTAATTTATTTGTATGGTCAAGAAGCAAGGGAATATTTCAAAAACCTTTACAGTTTAGAGGAGGCGAAAAAGGAATTAAAAGGTACAATCGCAAATAAAGGAATAGCAAAAGGGAGAGTAAGAATTGTCATAGTAGATGATCTAGCTAAATTCGTTGAGGATTCAAAAGAATTTCAACAAGGAGAAATTCTTGTTACAACAATGACCTCACCAATAATGGTTAGTTTAGCTAAGAAAGCAGTTGCAATTGTAACAAATGAAGGCGGAATCTGTTCACATGCAGCAGTTATTGCTAGAGAATTAGGAATACCATGTGTTGTAGGTACAAGCAATGCAACAATGATGTTAAAAACAGGAGATTTTGTTGAAGTTGATGCAGATAAAGGGTTAATTCGTAAAATTTAATCTGAATAGAAAAATCATCCGCAACAAGAATCAATCTTTTTATACAAAACTCTTCCTAGTCTTACCATAGTAGAGCCTTCTTCAATTGCTATCCAATAATCATTGGTCATGCCCATTGATAATTCAGGAAGGTTGAGTTTTTCTTTTAATTCTTTCATTTGTTTGAAATATTTTCTAGAATCTTCTCCTACATCTGGAGCAATACACATTAGCCCAATTATGTTTATGTTTTCTTTTTCAAAATGTTTAATTTTATTATAAAACTCCTCTACTTTATCTGGCATAATCCCATACTTTTGTTTTTCTCTGCCAATATTTACTTGTATCATGACATCCATTTTCTTATTAATCTCAAAAGCAGTAGTATTAACCCGCTCTGCAATCTTTTCAGAGTCAATTGAATGAATCACATCAAACATCCCCACTACTTTAGCTGCTTTATTTGATTGTAAATGACCAATGAAATGAAACTTCACATCTTTAATATTACTTTTTGCAAGAAATTCCTTTACTTTTTCATATTTCTCTTCAAATTCCTGTACTTTATTCTCACCAATATGTTTTACACCTAAATTAATCAATTCTTTTATGGTTTGCACGGGCTGGTTCTTTGTAACTGCTACAAAAGTAAGATCTCTAGCTAAAATATCAGAAATTAATTGTGTGTTTAATCCTAGTAATCCTGTGTTTGGAAGTTTCATAATTATAAAGAGAAATTTAAGAGTATAAATAGTTTTTCAGTTAGAAACCATCATCATCATCAGAGTTTACTTCTTCTTCAGCATTATCTTCATCTGCTTCGTCATAACCTCTCATGAAAGCTTCTTCTTCTGGTGAAATCTCATCATTTTCGACAAAACTACTCCTAGACTTATCATTGTATACATTTCTTTCTTCTTCTGATGGATCAAATTCTTCTTCATTCATTTCTTAACACCTAATCAAAACCATCAAATAGGGTGTATTTAAAAATTTACCTTATATTTTATATAAATTGGAGATATGAGATAAATTTAAAAAGAAAAGGCTTCTTTTTCTAAGTATGAATAAGGAAGATAAAGCATTTATTAGAAAATTTGAGGCAAAAGTAGCTAAAACCATAAAGAAATACAAATTAGCTAATAAAAAAGACAAAGTCATTGTAGCTTGCTCAGGTGGGAAAGATAGCACAGTAACACTCTATTTGATGCATAAGCTAGGTTACAAAGTAGAAGGATTAAATATTGATCTTTACATTGGAAAATGGTCAGATAAGAGTTTGAAGTGCATAAAAGAGATGTGTAAAAAACTAAAAGTAAAATTACACATTGCTAGTATGAGAGACATATTCGGATGTTCAATTTGTTATATTCGATCTGGGATCCAAGCAAAAATCAAGATACATAATTGCGCAATCTGCGGAGTTATTAAAAGATGGCTATTAAACAAAGAGGCAAGAAGATTAAAAGGAAATGTGATTGCAACAGGTCATAATTTAGATGATCAAGTTGAAACATTAGTTATGAATATGATAAAAGGTAGTCCGAAACTTAGTTTAGGACAAGCACCAAAAACAGGAATTATTAAAGATAAGAAATTTGTTCAAAGAATTAAACCATTATATTTTTGTACAAATGATGAAGTTAGAAAATATTCTAAATTAATGGGTTTTTCTGTAGTGTCTGAACCATGCCCTTGTTCATTAAATGCAACAAGAAGAAAAATTAGAAACCAAATTACAAAACTAGAAAAGGAATACAAAGATTTAAAATTAAATATGATTAAAAGTTTTTTAGCAGAATTACCAAAAATGGTTAAGGGAGCAAAAAAAGAAAAACTTACTTATTGTAAGATTTGTAGTGAACCTGCTAGAAAAGATATCTGTAAAACTTGTGAATTAATAGGGATATTGAAAAAATAGTTTTGAGTAGTGGGTCTTGAGTTGTGAGTTAGTTATAGGTAACGAGTTCTGAGTATTGTTGAATTTTCTCAATACTAATTAACTCAGAACCAAATCCCATTACTGATTTACCCATGCCCAACTCATTACCCAGAACTCAAAACCCATAACCTTTTCATAAAAGACCGTCTGCGTAAGAATTATTGTTAGATTCTAAATAATATTGTTATAAAACAAATAAAACAAGAAAAAGAAAAATTAGTTAATAATTAAACCAACTAAATCAAACAACATATCATTAAATTCTCCACAATCTCCATTGCATCTAATCATTTCATTCCATTTAGAGATTACTTCTGAATTATAGTTGTCCAATACTAACTTGTTTGTGGTTGTTAAAGATCCAGAGAACAAGACAGTATTTTTGCCATCCCAATAATTGTAAGTTTCAATTACTGAGTGAACAGTCATATGATCTTTGTTATTTAAGTCTTCTGTAGCAAAAGCATCAATCATTGCAACAAATACTGTGTCATCACAACCAGTATAAGCACAAGAAATTAATCTTTGCCAAGGCAATAACAATGTTCTTGTTTCTTCTAAGTCCTCTAAATAAAGATTCATGTCAGTAACTAATTCTGCAATCTCAATTGTGTTTCTTGATTCTGTAGCTTGCCTTAACTCAAGAACTTTATCAACTGCTTGTAAATAATTGCTAACAGTTGTTGTTGTAATTGTTGTTTCAAATTCATCTGTTTCAAAACCATCATCTAGATCATTCAAAGATTCAATGCCTGTTTCTGTTTCTAAATCATTATCTGCTGTAATAATTCCAATTTCTTCTAAAACTGCTTGATTTTCAAGCTGTGCTTCTTCAGTATCTTCTAAATCTGCAATTGCTAAGGTAGTTGCAGTATTTGATCCCGTTAACCCACTTATCAAATAAATAAACAGTGCAAGAACAACAACTGCCCCTACAACAGAAACAATAATCTTCATATTTTTATTTTTATTATCTTCTTTATCTTCACCAAAACCAGAAAAGATATTTGTTTTTTCCTCTTGATTTATTTCTTCTTCTTCCATTTTCTCACCTTATTTTCTTATAGTATTATCTTAATTATGTTCTTTATTATATAATTCTAATATATTCTGTTATATTTAGATATATAAAGTTATCCCTTTTTAAATAAGTTTTTTAAATAAGAAAGGATTTTTATGATTAAATGGTTGTAATAACAGAGAGTAGTGTAAAAATAGATTTAAAGGCTTGGGAAAATAAAATTACCAAAAAGTTAGAAGTATTTTATAATCCTGTTATGAAATTCAATAGAGATTGCAGTATTTTAATATTAAATGCTTATGGCAAGAAAGATTTACAAATTGGAATGCCACTTTCTGGTTCTGGAATAAGAGGGATTAGATTTTTGAAAGAATTGAAAAAAGGTAAAATTAAAGAAATTAATTTTAATGATTATAAAGAAGATTTTGAAAAAGTTTTAGAGAAAAACTTGAAATTAAATAATATTAGTAAAAAAGATTGCAAAATTAATATCCACAACAAAGAAGCAAATAGTTTTTTGCATGAAAGTAGTGGTTTTGATTATATAGATGTTGATCCATTTGGTTCCCCTAATCCATTTCTTGATTTTTCTGCGAGAAGAATATCTAGAGAAGGCATTTTAGCAGTAACTGCAACAGATACAAGTGCATTAGCAGGAACTTATCCAAAAGCATGTGCAAGAAAATATTGGTCTGTTCCTTTAAGAAATTATCTCATGCACGAATTAGGATTAAGAATTTTAATTAGAAAAGTTCAATTAATTGGTGCACAACATGATAAAGCTTTGATCCCTGTATTTTGTTATGCAAAAGATCATTATTATAGAATCTTTTTTAGAAATGAAAAAGGAAAGAAAAAAGTTGATGAAATATTAAAATTGCATAAATACTTTTTACTTGATAAAGAGTTAGGATTTGAAGTGAGTAAATTTAATTCTTTAGAAGGAAAAGAATATGCAGGGCCATTATGGACTGGAAAATTGTTTGATAAGAAACTAGTTAGTAAAATGAAAAAAGAAGATTATAAAAAAGTTATTGGTTCTGGAAATAAAGAAGACGTAAAGTTTTTTGAAATGTTAGTAGCAGAAAGTAAAGTAGATGTTGTTGGACTTTATGACGTGCATGAACTTGTAAAAAAACATAAGATTAAAAATAATTTTAAGTTTATAGACTTAATTAATGCCCTGAAAAAGAAAAAGTATAAAGTTGTTAGAACACATTTCAGTAAATATGGAATAAAAAGTGATGTTGGATTGAAAGAGTTGTTGGGAATTATGAAGAAAGTTTAATTGAATAAAAATTCTTCAATTTCTTTCTTTTTTTCAAGATTTAATGATACGTGTACTTCATTTGTTTTTTTATATCTCCTAATATACCCCAATTGGTATAGCTCTTTAAGTGCGTCCTTTGTTTCTTTTCTTCCAATCAAATGTTTAGGGAGCCCTTTAAACAGATTTCGTTCTTCTGTGTGTGAAGCACCCCATTTGGCTGGAGAAAAGTCTTTTAATTTTCTTATGAAAATCTTTTGGAGTTTGATTTTTTCCATATAAGTATGTGAATTTTAAAGTTAATAAATTTTGCCTAGTTTTTTTCGGAAGATTTCCGACGACAGAGGGATTTTTATTGTTCCATAATGATACGGCACTGTTTCAAAACAAAACATTTAAATATTAGTATTGTTTACATTAATACATGGAAAAAACATTATTTGTAAAAACCCTAGGAGATTCACCAAAGATAAGAGTATTAGATATGCTAATAACTGGAAGAGAGTTAGATTATTCAATAACAGACATTGCAGAACAAGCAGGAATTGGAAGAGCCACGTTCTATAGAATGATGAGTGAGATGCTGAAAGAAAAAGTAATTATTTCAACTAAAAAATATGGTAACATGCAACTTTATAAACTTAATGAGAAAAATAATACTGTTTTCCAATTAATTAAGTTCTATGATTACATTTGCCATGTAGAGTCTGAAAGAGAGATTGAAAGACAGAGAAAGAAGGTTTCTGTTAAAGTTAAAAGTTCTAAGAAAGTTAAAAAATCCTAGCGAAAAATAGCATTCGCCAGTGTTAAAGAGTATTACACTGCATGTCACCCCACTAAACTAGGTCCGAAGGACATGTTTCTCACGAATTTTTGTTTTTTTAGAAAAAATTATATTTAAAAAATTCCAAATAAATACCATTACATAAACACCATATTAAATCAAAAAAGAAATAATAAATTAAAAATCAAACATTTATCCAACTGCCCTTCTAACGTCTATGCACTCTACTGAGTTAACGCCTTCTAGATTAGTTATTTGAGCTTCTAGTTCTTCCGTTGATCCCTTATTTTCATCCATAACAAAAACTAGGATTAAAGCATTTAAACCAAAAGCAACAGGTTCAATTTTTTCTTTACCAACTTCACCGCCAAAAGCAGCAATTGCTTCTTTTGCCTTACTTTTAACACCTTCTAAATCCACTTCAGGACTAGTTGGCATTAATTTAAACGTGATTATTACATCTGCCATATTATAACCTCCTTAACATAAAATGAATATCTTAATTTGGGCCTTCAAAGCCACAAGCAGGACATGTATACTTAACTGCCTTAACCCTACAGTCTTTACAACGAATTATTTCGTGTTTTGAGCACTCAGGACACTTAAATTTAACTGAACCAGCCTCATTTGCTATCCTTCTGTTACATGAGCCACATTTTGGGTTTTTTTCTTCCATTTGAGTTACCTCACATCTGTTTTATGATATAGGTATGTTTCTAGAGTTACTTAAAAAGGTTTGGGTTAAGATAGTTGTTACTTTGGAGTAAAAACAAATAGAAAAACATATAAAGGATGGCATTTTGAAGAGAGATATGATTCCAATACAAGTAGATCCAACAAATCCTGCATTGTATATGCAAGAAAGCCCAGAAGAAAAAGCAAAAAAAGCATCAGAGGAACTTAAGCAATATTTAGAATTACACACATTTAGTAGTTTTACAGCTGAAGAACAAGAAAGAATAATTAATGATGCGGCAGACCCAGAACATGAAACAATTACTTTAAAACAATATTATAAATTATTAGGAGTAGATATTACAGAATCAACAATAATTAATGATATGCGAAAAAAAGATCCCATTCTTTGTGAAATTGCATTAGACCTATCCTTACCTAAAGAACTTAGTGATGTTGTCAGAGACAGAATAGCAGCAATTGAAAAAAGAAATCTTAATGATTATACTTCTGCATTAAATAATGAAACAGGAATTAAAAAAGCCGTTAGAAGACTTACAAAATATGATTTTAAAACAATTGCAGCATTATTAATTGGTGGAGAAACATATAGAAATGCACAAGCCATAAGATATAAAGAAATGTTGACAGAAGCTTATCAAACACAACGAAAAGCTTTTGAGGAATCAAAACCAAAAATTGTAGATATATTCTTTAAAACATATCATGATTTTGTAAAGAGATATGACGTACAAGAGAAAATAATTAAGAGAGAAGTTGAATTAAAATTAGAAAAAATGAGAACTGACCCACAAAGATATTTAGAAGAATTTCTTAATAAACCACCTTGCCACCACATCAACATGGCATATAATAAAAGAACCACACCATATACTAACTGAAAATAACCACTTACCATTCTGAAAGAATAACAAAAGTATATAAATACATATAGATATAAATACAGAAATAGGGGTAATTATATACTACTAATAAGATATACTAATAAGAGATTATTAGGTATAGAAATTAAAGATTACTAATAAAAAAAGAGTGTGGTGATATTTGTGACAAGAGACCTACCTGAACCACCTGCACCTCCAGCAGGACTTACAAAGCAAGATGAAAAAAAAGGATTATTTTCTGGATTATTCAATAGAAGTAAAGATGTTTTCAAAGACCTAGACATTGAACCAATAGTAGAAGAAGAAATTCATAAAGATGATAAAAAAGAACTTAAGAAAATAAAAAAAGAAAAATATAAAGATAAAAAAAGAATTGTTAAAGAACACAAAAAACTTAAAACTAAAAAGATTAGAATTCAAAAAAGACAAAAAATAAAATCAACAAGAGAACACAATAAAAGAGAAGAATTTCTTAACCATAAAGAAGAAACATTAAAAAGAAAAGAGAAACATTTACAAGATATTAAAAAAACACTTGAAAGAGAAGAAAAAGAGTTTTTAAGTACAAAAATAAAATCATTAAAAAACAAAAAAAATCATAACAAACTAATTAGAAGCCTACAAGACCATGAAAAAGTTCTAAATAAAAGGGCAGAATTAATATCTAAAAAAGAAACACATAAAAAACACAGAGATAAAAGTTTAAAAGAAAAAGGCAAGCAGTTAAAAGAATGGGAAAATAAACTCATACAAGAAAAAGATCAAACTGCAAAAACAAAAGCACAATTAGTTAAAGAAGAAAATGCAATTGTTAAAAAAATAGAAATATTAGAAAAATTAATGAAAGAACAACACGAGGTAGAATACTCAATAAAACAAAATGCAGTCAAACACAAAGACATAAAGCGAAAGTATAACCGACTATTGAATGAAGAGAAAAAGCTAAAAACAATAAGAAATGACCTTGCTAAAAAAGAAATTGATCTTAAATTGCAAGAAGAAGGAATAATAAAGGCAGAAGCGGATTTAAAAAATAATAAAGCATGGTTAGATAAAGAAGAAACCGCTGTCGTAGCAAAAGTAAAAAAACTAGAAGAGTACAAACAAAAAAATGAAATGCTAAAAAAGAAAGAAATTAAACTTAAAGAAAAAGAAGCACACATCACAAACCTTATGAAAAAAGCACCTATCCTTGAGAAAAAAGGAATAGAAATAGAGAAAAAAGAAAATCACCTTAAATTAATGATTGAGGGCTTAAATCTCAGTAAAAATCAACTAAAAAAGGAAGAAACTGCTGTTCTTGGAAGAGTTAGAATCTTAGAAAAAGATAAAAAAGAATTAGAAGAAAAAGAAGACGAAGTAGTTAAACTAGTAAATAAATTTGAAAAGATTAAAAAAGAAACAGATATAAAAATAAAAAAGTTAAATCAAAAAGAAAAAGACTTCAAAAGCAAAGAATCAAAATTACACTATTTTGAAGAAAAGTCAAAAGCAATTGAAGAAAAATTAGCTATGAAAAAACTTGAATTAGAAGAAAAGGAAAATGAAATGAAATTAATGAGTGCAGACTGGAAAGCAACAAAGATAATGCTTGATAGAGAAGAAAAATCAATTTTAGGAAAAGTTGAAGAACTTGAAGAAGAAAAAGATGAATTGTTGAAAAAAGAAGCAGAAATTGTAAAATTAGTTGATAAAGTAGAAAGAAACAAACAAAAAAATACAGATAAAGAAAAAAGCATTGATTTAAAATTAGCAAAGTTAGTTACAGCAGAAGCTCAACACCAGAAAAAGACACAAGAACTTAACAATAGAGAAAAACAAATAATTGTTAAGGAAAATAAAATAAAAACTAGCCTTGGTGAAATTAAAAAAGTAAAAGGATTAATTGGAAAAAAGAGAACATTAGAAGAAGGAATCAAACGATTGAAAATAAGGTTTAATAAAGAATTTAGAAAAATTGAAAAACCATTATTAAGAAAAGCAAAAAGAAAACATCAAGAAATGAAAATTAGTAGAAGCATTAAAAAAACCATGGAGCCACTCCCAAACATAAAAGTTAGAGCAAATATGGCTGGTCCCTTACCTGGTCTTAATCCGGAAATCAACACACAAATAGAGATTGCAAAAAACCATGTGAGTAGAGGTTTATTTAATGAAGCTAAATCTACAATAATGAAACTTAAATCAATGCAAAAAGCCATGGATGAAAAATTACCAAACAAAAAAGCTCTCTATTATGACATATTAGAACTAGAGAATGAGATGAAATTAGTAGAAATCCGACATTAAAATTAAACTTGTTAAGAGTTAGTATTTTTTTAATCTTAGCATTTAATAATCTTTTTTTCTTTATTTATATCAAATTTCTTATCAAGAAACTTTTCAGTTGTAGAAATATTTGTTAAAGTATGATTACTAATTGAGCTAGTTTTAATTTGTCCACCCACTACACCCAAAAAAGGAATTAAATTGTCAGCAAGATGAACATCTACTGAACAATCTGAATTTATCTCACTAATTAATTTTACAGCTGCTTCTTCACCAATTTTTTCTGATTTTTTACCTTTTTCTCCCAACACATCACTTCCAAGACGAACATTAACTACTGTTTCTTCTACTAATTTAGACTTAAACAAAGCCCACAAAACAACACCAGAACCAATGGATAAAGAATTGTTATATTCTAATTCAATGTTTATATGAGGATATTTATTTAATTTTTCTTTTAATGTTCTAGATGCAGACTCTGCTTGTCTTTCTGCAACATTTGCGTTCATTAATTCCTGTGATGCAAAACTTTTCCCAGAAATATGCAATAAATCTCCCTGTTCAATTAAAGAAAGCTCTGGAAAAACATCTAATTTATGTGGTTTAATCCTAATTTCTACTATTCCACCACCCTTTGGATAAAATCCTCGCTTAAGTAAATTAATTTCAAACTTAGCAAAGCCACTTAGAGAAGAAATAATAATTTCCCTAAAATAATCAAATAAAGGAGACCATTTTGTATCTGTACCACCAATTATTTTTAATTTTGTAGCTTTTCCATGAAAGATTAGAGGTAATAACAAAGATTGTAATAATAATGTGATTGAACCTGACGTTCCAATATCTATTTCAATCTTGGATTTTGTTATTTTTGCCGGATAAAACTCTAAGGATGTTGAACCTAGTTCCGCACCAATAGCCTTTGCCTTGTCATTAGTTAACTTCAAAAGAGCTTTTATACAACTAAGATGTTGTGCCTTTAATCCCGGTTTTGGCCTTCCCTGCCTAATATTATCAACCTTAAAAGGCCTTTGTGTGTACATGGAAAGAGCTAAAGCTGTTCTAATTATTTGGCCACCACCTTCTAAATATGAACCATCAATAGTTATCATACAAAAAAGAAAAAGAATTAACTATAAAAAACTATTGGAGAAAAACCTAAAAAAATTAATATTAACAGTTAAAATAGTAATAATAAGAATAAAAATAAAGATTTAAAAATTATTATTCTTCATGATGTTTTATTTTTTCTTCTTTCCTAATAAGATAAAATAATGCACCTAACACAAATAATATTGCTGTTAAACCAACAAAACTACTTGAACCTTTTCTTCCGCCAAATAATTTTGTGAAAGCTTGTCCTACTGTATCACTATCTTCTTCTTCTGCAATAATTACTTCTGGTTCTTCTTCATCTTCTGCTGTTAATTCTTCTTCAATTATTACAACTTCTTCCTCTTCTTCTACTTCTTCTTCTTCGTCATCAGAAGCTTGGTTTTCCCAACTTGCAAGAACTTCTTGAAGTGATGGTCCTTCGTCTTCAACTTCTTCTTCAACTTCTTCTTCAGCAGTAGGATAATCATCACTACCACCACCAGTTCCAGGACTAGCAGCAGGCGAACTACTACCAGGAGTAACTGCTTTATACGCAGAAAATCCTAAAGTGTTAGGAACTTTACAAGTTAAAGTGGTTGCACTTGATACACAATCTAGATATGTTGTAACATCAACACAATTAGTTACACCATCAATATCACAGTGTTGAATAGTTGTTCCAGATGTTGTAATTGCCCAACTAATTTCAACAAAGTCAGGACTTAAATCAAATAATAATTGATCCCAAACTGATGAATTCATACCAATAAGGTTAGAAGAACCTTCGCATACAAATCCTGTGAAATCAACATTTTTAGCAGACTTAATATCTGCATTTACAAACTTCATAGAATAACCACTATCTGAACAATCAACAGTAATGTTAATATTTTTTGCATCTGAAACATTAATGTTTGTTGCATAATCTTGACCTTCTGTTGCCCAAGGTGTTTTTACTGTAAATCCTGAAGGAGCATTCATATCAAACTGGAATGAAGGTTCAGATGCTTCTGTTGTGAAATTAGAACATGCACTAACAGCACAATTACCGTCTGGGTCACATACCTTATATTTATAATAATAATTTGTTGAGACACTCAAATTATAACCTAAAGCATAATAACTTCCATCAAAATTATCAATAAAGCCTTCATGCCATAATTTATAATCATCATAAGCACACCAATCACCATTACAATAAGGATCTCCAATATCATAAATAGTAGTATTCACATTGTAACAAGTACTATCGTTGTGATAAAAAGTAATTGTTCCATTTGCTGGCTCATTAGTATCAAATTTAATAAATGCTCCATCATGGAATGTATCTGCATTATGGAAGATTACTGAAGGAGCAGTTGTGTCTGTACCAGAAGCTGTAAAGTCTAACATACCACCACAACCACCAGTTGGTTTAAAAGCACATAATGGATCATCACAGTCTGTTAAACCATCACCATTATTGTCAAGATTATCATCACAAACTTCTGCAGGGATGTAACCAAGATTATTAATAAATTTACAATCATCGTCTTGACTAGGTAAAGAACCATCACCATCTGCATCTACAAAACCAAAACAATCTTCTTTCATAAAATCAAATGATCCAGGAGTATAATAAAAAGGACCAGCTTCATCTGTTGGAACTGTTTCATTAAAATCATTAGCAACAGTAGCAACAAATAGTCTTAAATTAGCTGTTGAAATTCCAAAGTCTGCTTTAGTAAACATCAAAACACCAATGCCATTAAAAGTTCCAAAGTCTGGTGAACCAGGAGATGGAGTTGCAAAACAACCTTCTTCCATTGGAGTTAAAGTTGCGCTCATTGTTGTCCAAGTATCAGCGTCGGAATCAGTACATCTAAACGCAGCTGTTGTTTTTGTTACAGAACTTCCATTATATAACGCTTGAACAACAAGCTTATAATCAAAACCATCATATGTACCATTAGTAGCAGGACAACCACTTGAAGCATTATTATCAGTATCTAAATACCTATAAATTGTTGCATTACTTGTACCACCTAATTTATTATTACAAATTGCAGACCCTGTTAAATCCGTCATTGCAACACCAACATCCATATTTTGAGGGTTATTCATCAATGTAACTTTAATAATATCTAAGTGGTCATTCACAGCATTAACACCTATATTGCTTCCACCAGGTGGTGTTGCAGGAGCATCATTAGCTTCATCCTCACCAATTCCTTCTGGTGGTTTACTCATATCAAAATTACCTTTCATTTGTTGATCCATCATAGGGTCACACCAGAAACTTTCAGAAGCACTTTCAGGGGCTGCATGCCAATAACATACTTGAGTTTCATTCATGTGGACAGGTAAAGAAGTATTTCCTCTATGTGAACCATTGTAACTAAATTCATAATCTACAACAGTTGCTTCACAAGCAGATTGATTAACATCATCATATGAATAACAAATTTCTTGTTCTGTTCCTGGAGGTAACATCATTCCACCCATGGTTCCAAAACCACCTTCAAAGCCCATACCAAAACCACACATTGGATCCATTGAACAATCATCATCTGAACATCCATCTAAACCATCTGAATCTTCATCCCCTGGAACAAAACAAAGTTCTGGAGTTGTTCCATTTACAATACATACCCACATTCCTTGACCTGAAAATGGATCACTAGCATATTCATTTGTCCAATTATGACCATTGTTCTCACAATTATCTTGGCCCATACAAGGTAACGCATTTGTTGCATTACAAACATTAGCTGCAGCTAAAGCAGCAGGATCACACCATCCTGGACCAAAGCCCATTGGATCATTTACCCAAGTACAACTTGCACCACTACCTGAGCACATAGCATCATTAAAACAATTAAAGCAACTATCATCACAATTGCCACCACCAAAGAAACTCATTGCTGCAGGATTATCACACCAACCCCATTTACCATCTGGCTGTTGTGTTCCACCAAAAGTAACAAATTGACAATCACTACCACCAGCTGCTGAATTTTCACAAGCTGATTGTGCAGCTGCTAAATTAGCCCAGGCTTCTCCTGTGTCTTGTTGTTCACAAGCCCAACAAGCATTACTGCAATTTTCTGTACCTGCACCAAAGCCAAATTCACACCAACCATCTGTGTTACCATAAGAGTCTGTTGTTACTGTTTTCCAGATTCCACCGGAAAACTGACAAGAATTTTCATCCATTATGTCATTAAAACTAAAATCTAGATTGCCTTTACTATCTCCAAATCCTCCACCACTTTGCCAATCAAATTCACAAGCACTGGTATCTGAATTAAATTTACAAGGCATTAAATAATCTGTTTTAAGCTGCTCACATGATGATTGATCAGGAGCATCACTACATTCTTGATATTCTAAACTATTATAATCTATGTTACAATTTGAAACACCATTACTACAATAAGCACCTGTTGTTAATGAACTAGAATTCCAATTACAGCCTGGAACAGGACCACAATCACAAGCACTCTTAACATTAATATCTAAACATTCAACTGCATCTGTTGGTAAGTTTTCAAGACCTGCATTTGATTGATGGCCATTACACCAACCAACTTGTGCGCCTTCACAAATACTTTCAGAAACTGCAGTATTATTTGCATCACAATACAAACAACCAGTTACATTTGTACAAACATTAGGACTATTATCAGCAAACCAACATTTAATATCTGCTTCTCCACCATTATAAGTTGGCATTTCACAATCAGTACCATTCCAGAATCCATCTGAAGCCTGACAACTGTCTGCACCACTAAATCCACCAAAGCCTTGGTTTATACATGCTTCACCACTCCAAGTACAAGGTTGACCATTTGAAGTTAAAAAATTACAATCTTCTTGTGAATCAGCTTCATCACAGAATGGAAGCATACAACAACCAGTTGCATCAGTACACATTGGATCTTGTGCTTGAGTTTTCCATTTACAAATTCCACCCATAAAATTTGATGCCTCACAAACTCCTTGAGATGTACCATCGCTATCCCAGCATCCAGGTTGTGAACAACATCCAATATTAACTCCTGAAACAAATGTTCCTTCAGGAGTATATGGATTAGAAGAACTTGTTGGACACCAACTATTTTGATTATATTGATTATCTGTCCAACTACAACCTAATGTTGTAGCTGCTTGACAAGTTGTCTTATCACCATCATACATCCAGCATCCTGCAGTATCACAACATCCACCACCTGCTTCAGGACAACCATTTGTTCCTGCATCAGTCCAAACACAATCTAAAGTATCTGCAGTAGATTCACAACTTGCTTGATTACCTGCAAAACTCCAACATGTTTCTGTTGATTGACCATAAGTATATGTGAAAAATTCATCTTCTTGAGTTATACAAGCCTCACTTGCATCACAAACAGTCATGTTATAATGATAAACATTTCCTGGTGTTAGATCAGTTAATGGGAATGCGTGTGTTGTTAATAATGTTGCATTATTAACAATATTTCCTAGTGCATCAGTTGTTCCATAATTTAATGAAGCATTTGTTGCAACATCTGTAACAACAACAACTGTTGCAGTAGTACCTGATTGACCTTGTTCAGATAATGATGAAATTGTTGGACCTGAAGATGCTTCATCAATAGTAATATTAATTATTTCAGAAACATTGTATGCGAAATCATTTGATCCAACATTTGTACCATTTACATAAACATAGAAAGTATATTTGTTAGTAACATTTCCTGTTGCATTAACCCACCAGGATACAGTTGTTGACTCTCCTTTATTTAATGAAGCTACAACAGTTGGGTTTGTGTCATTTGTAAAGAAAGGTGTTGCACCTATTGTTGTGTTAATAAGACCACCTTTGTTTGTTGGGTCAGCAACAGCAACCACACAAGTTGCAGCTGGAGTACAAATACCTGAAAAACCACAATTTTTACATTCATTTTCTCCTTCTGAACTAAAACATTCATATCCTGAACTGCAAGATTCTGCATTTAATCCACCACAACCTTGTCCTTTAAATACTATACAATCATTACCAACCCATGCACATCCTCCTCCCGTACAAGTACCTGAATCAAGGAACCTACAATCTTTTACAAGGTTAGCAGCACATGGAACTGGATCTCCACCTGATACTTCAGGATCTAAGCTAACATTCAATGCACCACAATTAAATGTGCTTGTGTCTTTACAAGTAACATTTACTGTGAATTGAGTAGAGGTGTTTGCAGAAAAGTTTTTATCAGCAGCAGTAACTGGTGTCAGAATTGCAACCTCAATATCATAAAATCCTCTGGTTAAAAATGAATAAGTTCCATTAGTTACACAGTTTGGAACAGGTAAAGCTTTATCACAATTAGTTACATTATAATAATATATAGTATTTGGTAATAATCCTGATAAAGTAACTAAAGGTGTTAATGATGCTTGATTTGATGCTAAAAATGAAGAAGAACTTAAATCTGGATTAACACTATATGTTACATTAGCTGTTGTTAATTCATGACTTGTTGACAGAATTCTGGCGCCTTCACCCGTTATTGAAATATTTGATACATTAGAGATTCTTGGAGATGTAATATCAGCTGTTTGATATGTACTAAATGAAGCAATATTTGCATACATTGTGTAAGTAACTATACTTCCATCATAACTTGTAATATTACAAATATCTGAATCATCACATCTAACTAAATCTTTAAGTAATGCTGGTGTGTCTGGATTAGTTAACATATCAAATCTAATTCTAGCTGTTCCATTTAAACCACCAACTTTATCAGCAGTTGAAGTAGTATAATCTAAACCAATTAAATTATTTGCAAGCACAAATGGATCTGAACCCATACCCATTACATTAAACGTTGAATTAAAACTATTTGTTAAATTAGTTAGATTCCAATACATTTCACCACCCATGCTTGAATTTAAAACATATTGGTTATAAGATGCGCCACTTAAATCTGAAATAGAGATTGGATTAACAACTCCACCACCATGCCAGACATTTGCATTATGTATTACGTTATTTTGTGTTGTTCCAGTGTCTGTTTCTAAAGAGAAACCAATATTATTATCTCCAAATAATTGGATTCTATTCATATTCATTTGGAAACTAGGATCAGTAAAACTATTATTAGATGAATCAACTAATTGAATAGCTTTTTGATTTGCACCAAAAGTTTGTATACCAATATTAGTAAAAGATAATCCTGTAGAAGAAACAAGCTTAAGAATTGCATTTTGATTATTAGATATCATTGAAAGTGAAGTTGCTCCAGAACCAATTACACCATTATTGGAATTCTTAAATAAAACCATTGGATTGGATGCAATATCCCCTGAATTACCAAATAAACTACCTCCAGGAAGTGTTATATCAGTTACATTAATGAATGATAAAGCAGGCCCTGTAACTGAATCAATTGTAAACGTCGAAAGTGTGACATTGTTCCCGCCAGTTATGTAAATACCATCTTTAGCAAGGGTGATAGGTCCATTATAAGTTATATCTTGACAATTTGCACAAATAAGTTGGCCGTAAATACCACTTAAATCACCTGTTTCTGGCATTGTTTGAGATGTGACAGAATGATTATATACTACAGGTAATCCTTCTGCTTTATTACTTGTATCAATTGTATGATTTGTATGATTAATGTTTTCTCCTTCAATTGTATAACTTGTAGCTGCTGTTGTAACAACTGTGTTTTCTGTTAAGTTTGCAAACTTAGATGCTTCTAATCTAATACCATCTGCCATTCCAGTTGTTGTGACATTATTTTGTGAGATATTGTTTGTATTTGAATTGGCATATATATAAACCCCATAAGAATCAGCACCACTTGTATTAATGGTGTTATTTATAATATTGTTTGTTGAAGCTCCTTCTAAATAAACACCATGTTGAGATCCTGTTGTGCTTCCTTCAATAATAATACAATCTCTAATTGTAACATCTGTAAAACCAGTATTGTTTACACCATAACCTAAAGCAGATTGTGAATAATTAATTGTGTAACCATTACAATCTAAAGTTATACTATTAGCTGTAATATTAAAACAAGTTCCTGAAGCATTTAAATCTGCAGTTAAAGTTGTGTCTGTGTTTATGTCTCCACAAGTTACTCCTGCATCTCCCACAGTTGTATAATTACTAAATCCTTTAACATTTGCTGTTAATGTTCCACCAGCATAACTAGTAATATTACAATCATTTCCATCATCACATCTTACACCATTTTTATGCAATTCTGGTTGTGTAACAGAAGCAAGATTATGAAAAGTAAGATTAGCTGACTCATTTAAAGGAGCTAAACTTGCATTCATGTCCAAACCAAGATTATTACTTTCAATAAATATATTATCATCTAATACAAGACTATTAGCAAAAGCCAAAGCATTGTAGTTTTGGAATTTTATCTCACCATTAGCATTAGAATAAATCACTGTATTAAGAGCAGTTGTATTCTCATCTGAGATTTGGCTTAGTTGAGTGAAATCATTGTTTTTTAAGATTAAATCTTCTGTTCTTCCTTGGAGTGCTAAAGCAAACCCTCCTGCATAATTAAATGTGTTGCTTGTGAAATTAATGTTAGAATCTGTCATTGCATCAACATAAACTGGGCCAGTAAAAATATTATTTTCTACACTAACACCTCGTCCAGCATTACCGTCAAAATAAACATTAAATGTTGAATCTGTAAATGTATTGCTACTCATATTCATACCTACAGATGAGCCTCTAATTTTTATGTTGCCATTACATGTAGGGTGTGCATTTGAAAAAGTATTCCCATGAATAAATCCACCATCTGCATTAAACTCACCACATAAACCACCTTGATCAAATCCTGAATTTGAAATGTTTCCATAAGTGATATTATACTTACCAATACCTACTGCCCAACCCCAATATAAATTACTATCATTACTTCCAAGATCTGTTCGTGTAAGATTAAGATAAGATGTTCCATCTAAAGTGAAATTAGAGGACCCATTATTAGTCAATCTAAAAGTGATGTTAGAATCTGTTGCAAGAAAACCTCCATCCATAGTAACATAAAGGTTTTCATCAACATTTAAAGTTACATTGTCTAATGTTAAAGATCCTGTACCAGTAATATTAACCCAACCAGTTACATTAATTGTTTCATCACTACAACTTAATGCAGTAGTTACGTTCCAAGTACTGTCATTATATTCACCATTACAATATTGACCATTAGCAGAAGATTGTGTTGTATAATTACTAAAGCCAATAACATTTGCATTTAATACTCCTCCATTATAATTAGTAATATTACAATCATCTGTATTATCACATCTTACACCATTTTTTAACAAAAACGGTTGTGATGCATAAGCAAGACCAAGAAATGTAAGATTTGCAGAAGTATTAAAGTTAATTAAATTAGATTCATCTGCATTAAAACCCAAATTATTATCTTCAACATAAATATTTATACCAATTTTTAAATCAAGATTAGTAGGAATTGTAAAATTATTATGGTTCCATTTAATCTCACCAAAAGAGTTATTATAAATAAACAGATTATAATGAGTATTATTTGCATCAATTATTTTTGCAGTGTCTAATTTATTATTCCAAAAAGTAATATCATGATATGTATGATTTACTCCTTGTCCAACAATTTGACGATATATTGTATTGTTATAAAAAAGTTCACCAAAAGTATCTACAATAATAATATCATTAATATGATTATTTTTGACTATATTATTTCCTGGATTTGATTTGCCTCCTCTTTTAATTTGAAAATTATGTAAAGAAAGATCACTATTAGATACTGTAACCCCATCCCCTAAAATAGAAATTGCAGAACCTTCTATATTATCTCCAAAAGATACACTATTAATGGTTCCTCCATCTCCATCTAAATATATTCCACCCCCATAACCAATTCCACTTCCACATCCAATACATAAATTATCTAGATAACTATTTGAAATAGTAAAATCTGATGCAGAAACATAAAAACTATAATTATAAGAATTATTAGATTGAAGATAACTATTATTAATTAATACACTAGCACCTTCATTAATCCTAAATTCCATATTACTATTTGGAGTGTTAAAAGTAATGTTGGAATTGTTAACAATAAATATCCCACCATTATTAATAGTAAAATTATTTTCATAGGACAAATTAATATTATTTAATGTTAAATTCCCAATATTTCCTGCAGAGATTGGAGAATTTCTAAAAGTTGTATATCCTTCTGTCATAAGATTTATTATGTATTTATTAGACCAAGCCCCATCAATGTCTATTACTATTTCCCAGATATGATTAGATGATTTATTATAATAAACTGTAAAATTCGCATCTGCCTCAGTTAAAGAAGTTAAACAAGAGTAACTTCCAGAAGTAGACTCGTTACCCATAACAAGGATAGCAAAATCTCCTTTCTCCCCAGCACTAGCATTCCAACATCCAAAGATATCTACACTTATTTCTGGATGGAAACCAAAAACCATATCGCCTCCTATATCACCAGTATCTCCATTATTATCAATATCAATAATATAACCCAAAGTGGTATTGGCATATATCTTTAATCTATGTTCACTTTCATTCATGAGTATATGGAAGCTTTGATTTCTATCATTATAATATTTTAAGGATTCCCAATTACTTGTATATTCTGATTCATCTTTAACTAAATCAGGAATTGCTGCATTAATAGTTGAAGAATGACTTCTTAAATCATAATAGTTAGTTGATTCAGCAAACTCACTACCTTCAGTTTCAGAAAAAGATACAATTGACAATTCCCCAGTAACATGAATAGTTTCATCTGAACAAGTTATTGAAGAATTAATTGTCCAATCTCCTCCAGGATCTGAATCATCATATGCACCACCGCAATAAACAGCAGCATACGTTGATGCCATTGCCATAACCATTAATACAAATATAATTAATCCTAACACAAACCTATTTTTCATGCTCCCACACATCAAATCTTTCTTATTTAACATTGTTTTTTTGTTTTTTTATTAGCTTTGTCCTATACTAAGCTATTTTCATCATGAATTTATTTCAGCATAATTTATATCATATTGATAACTATAAATTTGATTATAAGTAAGATTTTTAACAAAACAATTCATACAATTAAATCTAAAAAAATTAGAATGAATTTTAAAATTAGTTTTTATAATAGAAAACAGAGCAATAGCTAGAAAAGATACTATGCTAACTAACACCTTTTTTTTCATTACACCACTCACCTTTTTTCAATATTACAAACAGTAATTCTATTTACACTGTAATTACACCTATATAAAGTTATCGGTCAATTATATAATAAATTAATTTAATTAGCATATAGAATTATAAAATTATAATAGTAATAATAATAAAAATTTGTCATTTCGGCTGATCTCCGCCCTGAAAGACGAAATATTTCCAGCCTCCATATTTGACAAATTTTTAAACTTGAAAATCTCACCCTAAAGGGTGGGGTACAATTTGAACTCTGTTCAAATGTACAACTTATGCAAAGCATTAGTTTGTATTATACTCACATAAAATCTCTTGGTAAGATTTTCAAATAAAAAGAGAATAATTAAAAAAAGAAAGTAAAAAGAAAAAATTAATACAATCTTACTACAATTGCACCAAGAAATACTGCAATACCTAACAACATGATAAAACCACTGATTAACATTGCAAAGTATGTGTTTGATTCAGTAAATTTAACAACATCATTATCAACTGAACTTGTTGATTCTGAAACTAGTTCTTTTGGTGGTTGAACACTTGTTGTGATTAAATCAACTTCTTCAACTTGTTTTGTTGCAACAGTATTTTGATTATTGTTTGTAGTTGTGCTTGAAGGTTCATAAGTATATGAATAATCTGAAACATCATTATCATAATTATCATCACATGAACTTAAATCTTCATTTTTTAGACATTTAATCTTATTTTTCAGTTCTTTAACATCATCTTTCAAGTCTGAAACATCATCTTTTAGATGTTCAGGAACAATACCTTTAAACTGAACTAATTCATCGTAAAGATCATCAACATCGTCATAAAGATCTTTTAAGTCATCTTTGATATCATCAATTTCATCTTCGTCATTGTCATTTTCTGCTTCTTCAAGATCATTTCTAAAGTCATCATATTCTTCGTCAAATACATCAAACTGATTTTCATATTCTACTAATTTATCAGTATCACTTTGCGTATCATCTTGTGAATTTTCATCTGGTTGATTATCTGAGTTTTGATCATCTGTGTTATCACTATTTGTATCTGTTGAACAAACATCTTCTGTAAATACTAAGTTTCCAAATTCTGCAATATCCATTCCAAATACTTCAAAATCTGAAACTAATTGTTCAAATTGTAAAGCAAGATCATCAGCACCTTTTTTTGTTATACCCACTTAAATAACTATTAAACTAATAGTTAAACTTTTTTAATGCTGTATAGATATATAAAGCTTTTGCTTTTTGACATTTAAATTAATAAAATTTAAGAATTATTTTTAGGATTTTTTCTAATAAGGTAAAGCAAAGTACCAAGAACAAATAACATTGCAATTAACCCAACAACGCCTTTCTTTCCTTTTCCAACAAATAATTTATTAAATGCTTTCCCTACAATATTCTTTTCTTCAGTTGCTTCTTCAGATTTTAATTGTTCGTCTTCTGAAATTAAAGAAGAAATTGATTCTTCATCTTGTTCAAATTCTTCTTCTGTTTCATCTTCAGCTTCAGTATTGCTTGAATATCCTTCCACTAATGCATCTGCTGCTGCTTTCTTTTCCTGTTCTTCCCATTTTTTCAAAATATCTTGTAAACTTTCTTCATCTGTTGCAGTTTCTTCTTCTGTTTCTGTTGTTGTGTCGTCAGAATCTCTGTTTGGACTGCCGCCACCAGTTGTTGGATTTGATGAAGAACTGGGCATATAAGTAGTATAATTACTAAAACTTGAAACATTTGCAATTAATGTTCCTGTTCCTGAACTATAACTTGTGATGTTACAAGTATTACCATCATCACACCTAACACCATTTCGATGTAATTCTGGTGTGCTTGCATGAGTTAAACCATAAAAAGTTATAGTAGAAGTTCCATTTAATTCTGGCATCGCATTATCATCTAACATACCAATAATATTATTTTCTAAGAAAACTGTTGATCCAACAGATAAGTTTAATCCAGTAGTTAAATTTCCTAGAGTCCAATTAATAGCCCCAAATTCATTACTAAAAATTAAAGTATTATTATTATCAGCATCGCTACCATCTAAAAGTGAACCCAATCCAGATGAGCCAGTGTTATTAGTCAATACATTATTCATAATTCCTCCACCTTTTGGTTCTAGTCCAATAAGATATGAAGATAAACCAGTAATAACATTATCAAAAATTAAATTATCAGCACAATCTTCTACTTCAATACCATTAGCATCAGTACCAGTTGTATTAATAGTATTAACATTAACTATATTTCTATCACCATTAAGATAAATTCCATAAGAATCAGTGCCTGATGTAGTTACAGTATTGTTAGATACATTATTATCAGTAGAATCAACAATAATACCAAAACTATCAACACCAATAGTTGTTACAGTATTATTCTCAACCAAATTATTAGATCCTAACTCACCAATATTAATTCCAACACTATCAGCCCCAGTAGTTGTTACAGTATTATTTTGAATGATTGAGTTACTTGTATTCTCAATATGAATTCCCTCAGTTTCATCACCACTAGAATTACCCTTAATTATAATACAATTTTTAACAGTTAGATTATTATAAGCAGTATTATTGACAGCAAAACCTATAAGTCCATTAGTAGAATAATTAATTGTAAAACCTGCACAATCCAAAACAAGATCATCTGCACCAATGTTAAAACAAGTTTGAGTTGCATTTACATTTAAATTCATTGTTTGACTTGTTGTAATAGTACCACAAGAAACATCTGTGGTTACTGTTGTATAATTACTAAAACCAATAATATCAGCTGTTAATGTTCCGCCACTATAACTTGTAATATTACAAGTTGTTTCATTATCACATCTTACACCATCCTTAAATAATTGAGGTTGAAGACTATAATTTAAACCATAAAAGGAAATATTTGCTGAAGTGTTAAGTTGATTTAGTGGTGTCGTAGCATTAAAACCAATTAGATTATTTGCGATATACAAAGGCCCCTCAGGTGTTGAAACTGTTGGTGATGTTAAAGTTTGATCAATTGTTAAATTACTTTTATCCTCCCACATGATTTTACCATTTGCATTACTATATACTAAAGTATTTGTTGCAGTATTATTTTGATCATCTATTGGAGATGTAGGTGTTCCTGAAAAATTATTATTAATTAAATACATTCCTGAAGCACCCCCCTGAGCAATTTGAAGAGACCCTAAGAAAGTATTATTAGTAAAATTAAGATTCGTTTGTATAATATTTACTTGTAAGTTAGAAGAATAAATATTATTCTCAAAATAACCATTAGTAACAGCCCCAAGTTGAGTTGTTCCAAAAAATTCATTATTACTAACATTAATATCTGAAACAGTTTCTAGCCTTAAACATGTAAGAGAAGGATGACAACTACTATAATTATTGTTAAAAATGGTTCCAGATGAAATTGAATCAAAAAAGTTTTCATGACTTGGGGGAATAAGGTCAGAATCTGTCACACCACTATTTGAGATTTGACAATTTGAAATATTAATATTTGCAGCATTAGAACCAAAACCATAATATAAGCCAGAATCATTAGATAATACCTTAGTATTATTTAAGAAAACATTAGTGTTTGCATTAATGCTAAAATTACTAGTACCATTCCCTGTAAGATTAAAAGTAATATTTGAATCATATGCATAAAAAGATCCAAGAACAGCAATATTTAACATGTCAGCTATCTGCAGATCAACATTGTTAAGTGTTAAACTACCTAAAGCAGCTACTGCAAGAGATCTATTTCTAAAAGTAGTAATTTGTTCTAGGTCATCATAATCAGTTACTAATACTTTTTTATCTATCCATGGACCAGTTGTGTTAACAACTACCTCAATTTGAGTGCCTGTCGGACCTTGACTAGTATTAAAATAAACTGAAAAATTTTGTTGAAGATCTGGATCATAAACATTAGTTACTATCTCTCCACTTACAGTCACATTACCCCATGCTGATGCAGAATTATTCCAATATTGTATAACCATACCATTTGTAGGAGGAGGAACAATCCCAATTAAAAAATCAGAACCAACACCATCACTATTACATTTTCCAGGACCCGGAGAATCACAACCACTAGTATCACTATCATCCACCCAAATAAAATAAGCAAAAGAAGCATTATTTGAATTAGTAACCATTGCACTAATAGCATGGGATGATTCATTCATAGATATTACAAAAGTTTGACCAGGTACACCAGACAACCAATTATCCGTATATGAACTTGGTGTGCCTGCGTTTAAATCAGGCGTAGCTAAAGTAATTTCAGATTCATTATTAGATAAATTATAATGAGCAGTCGCGTCATCCTCAGTAAAAGTAATAACTTCTGTAACGGTGTCATCTTGAACCAATAAAGGCCCAGTTACAATTATTGTTTCATCTTGACATAACATAGTACTATTAATAGTCCAACCACCACTAGTATAATTACCACCACAGATTGCATAAACAGAAGAACTAAGCATAGCTATTGCTAAGATAAGAATTAAACTTATTAACACCTTTTTATTCACTAAATTACACCTCTAGTAAAAATAAAGAAGGCACAGGTTTAAATAATTATCGGTATAATTAATTATATAAGGATAAAAATAGATGCAATCGTTAATAGAAAATGATTAAATAGTAAAAAAAAGAGAAAGTAAAAATAAAAAAATTAAATCCTTGAAACAACTGCTCCAAGGAAAAATACTAATCCCAGTAACAATACCATTCCACTAATTAACAAAGCGAGGTATGTATTAGTTTCAGTAAATTTTGGTTTAACTGTTACTGGAGTATCGTCCTCAAACTGAGGTTGAACTTCATTCATTACAACAACAACTTCTTCTGTGTCGTCTTGTACAACTTTTGGAGTTGTTTGCGGCACATTGTAAGTTGGAACGTAAGTTGTGTTTGGTTCTGTATTTACAGGGGTATCACAGTATGAGTGATCATCTGGATCTACAACACAGTTAATCTTTTTCTTAAGTTTCTTTACATCATCTTTCAAGTCTGAAACTTCATCCTTTAATGAATTTGAAACTTCGCCTTTAAAGACACTTATTGCATCATAAAGATCATCAACATCCCCATAAAGATTCTTAAGATCATCTTTGATGTCATCAACTTCATCTTCGTCATCATCTTTTTCTGCGTCTTTCATGTCATCTTTGTAATCATTAAAATCGTCTGTATATTCATCAAATAAGTTTTCAAAATCATTAAGTTTTTCTTGTTCTGTTTTTTCTACTGGATCTTGAATTTCCGGATCTTGTACTGAACATGTAGTATCTGTTTCATCCTCAAGTACATTGATTACATAAAGTGATGTTTCAGAGACAAGGCCATATTCAATTTCTACGATTGTTTCATATGCACCAACTGTTGTACATTGTGGAACTTGTAAAAACATTTCAGTTGTTTCTTGTTCATTTTCAAATGTAACAAATTCAACTGTTTCTAATCCTAAGCCAGGAACTAAAGCAGTAACTTTTACATTTTCTAATCCTTGTAATTTGTTTAATTCCACCATAACTAATAAACTGTTACCAGCCTTAACTTCATAGCTTGTGAATGTAATTGATTTAACTAAATTAACATTTACATTTGCAAGACATAGTTCAGAAGTTAATTCCATAACTGCTAGTTCTCCAATTTGAATATTAAGCTCTTCAAAAGTCTTAGCAAGTTCATCAAACTTCGCCGCCATTTCAGCGTCTCCTAGTTCAATTAATTCATCACGAATTTGCATAGAAGCACCTTGACCTGCTGCGCCCATAAATCCTAAGCCAAAAACAGCAGCTCCTTTCATTTCATTAGCAGCTTCTTGACCTTCTTCACAATAAGTTGTTAAAATATTAGCCTTAGTTTCTTCAAGGTTTTCTGTCATAGCAACAGTCCAACCAAAAAGCTCATTATACTGTTCTTCATATGCACTTAGTTCGTTTTCATTAGCTTCTGGACATGCTGTTTCCATTGTTGCTAAAATAATACTTGTTTCTGAGTTTAGATCATGCACATTATCTTCAAGTGGAGATAATTGAGATAAAATATCTTGCTTAACTTCAAACTCTCCACCAGGTTGAGGATCATATGCCTCTACTTTTGATAAAAGAGTTTCAACATCATTTTCTAAGTCTGAAACATCTTCATTTAATACATTAAGATCTTCAACTATTTTAACACATTCTGAGTCATCTGCAATATTTTCAATCTTTGTATTTAAAACACTTAATTCTTGATTAAATTCTTGATATTCTGATTCTAATTTACCATACATTGCTTGAAAAAAACCTAAATTACTTGGATATAAATCTTTAAGGTCAAAATTCGGAATCTGATCTTTGATTGATTCTATTTGAACATCTTTTCCAAACTGTTTGATATTGTCAAATGCTTGATCATCAAACATTCCATCTGCTGAAGCAGCTGTGACTGTTAAAAGAATTACAACTACTAAAAACATACTTTTAAACATTTTATTCAGATAATTCAGTATTTTCATTTTATTTTACCCCGCTTTTATTCTAAGATCGTAAGATTGGCAAAATTACCAACATAGAGTGATAAAAACTAGCAAGTATTTAAATGTTTCGCTTTTCACCACCAACAAAAGGTAACAACTAGTTTTGTAAAGTAGAAATAAGGCCATAAAGAGCTTAATTTGGCAGAAAAAGAGCAATTTAACGTTTTTTAAACAGATATACAATAAGAATAATTACACATAAAGAAACCACTGCATCCGCAACATTGAAAACTGGCCAAATTCTGAAATCTAGAAAGTCTATAACATGGCCATGCACAATCCGATCTATTAAATTACCTATCGCAGCACCAATTATCAAGGCAAATACTAAAGATTCCCGGTTATCAAATTGGTCATAGAAAAACAATAACAAACCCAATATTATCAGTATAAACCATATGAAAAAGGCATTTGCACCCTGTATTAATCCAAAAAACGTGCCTGTATTAGATACATAGGTTAAATGAAAAATTTTAGGTATAATTTGAATAGATTGATTAGGTTGCATGAAGGAAATTACCAAGAATTTAGTAAGTTGATCCAACATAATTACAATAATTGGTAAGAAAAGTAAATATTTGAAGTTTTGTTTCATAATCTAGGTTATTTCTTTGAAGATTTATATGTTTATTTATATTAATAGTGTTGATTTAATAAATATTAAATTTAAAAAATCCCAGTGAAAAAATAGCATCCGCAATTTTTTAAGAGCACCATAATTTAGATTTTAGTACAAAAAACAACAATCTGGCCAGGCGAACCGAAGGTGTATGGATTTTTTGAACATAGTGAAAAAAAGTCCGTCTGTGCCATAATTGTTGTTGCTTATTACATAGTTTACATTAACAAATCAAAAATTATATAATAACCAAAAAAAAGAAAATAACCATGGAATGCCCAAAATGCAAAAAACAAGCAAAAATAGTAGAATATAGAGGCACTAAAGTTAAAGTTTGTAGCTGTGGCTATGATGAAAGAGATGTTCTTGACCAAGAAGTTAGTGAGAAAAGTAATCAAAAAGCAAAAGGAGAATATTGTAAATATAAGAGCAGACTATGAACTAATTTTGAAATGTGTCATTTTCTTATTTCTACCATAATTTTAGTCAACAGGTTTATATAATCTGTTTACTTAATATTACCCAGGGATAAAAGTAGATATTGCTATAACTTTCTGTTACAACAACAAGTCCAACTAATCAGAAGTGCAGGTGTAAAAATGGCAAAAGATGATGAAAAAGGACCCATAAGATTAATTCCAAGGATGTCAATGAACACAATAGGTGGGATTACACACGATAGTGGCGTTGTTATGATTTTACCAATCGCACCAGAACAAAGAAAAGAACTTGAAGAAAAACTAGCGTGGGGACCAAAGAGAGAAAGAGAAGAGATTCTTGAAGAAGTAAAAGCAACACCTGAAGAAAAAGCAGCTATGAAAAAGGATTTTCTTGAAAAAGAAGTTGTAAAAGCTTATCAAGGAATGCTTAAACACTATGATGATAGAATAAAAGCAAGAGAAAAAGGAGAAACAACACAACCATTATCAGATATTTGGAATGACCAAGCAAAAGAAGGTTTTTCTAAAGATGATAAAATAATGGTCAAATATAAAAAACGTAAAAGAAGACCGTTTAAATGGAAAACTACTTTCTTAAGTCCTTCTGTTTTAGAAGACATGGCCAATGCAAAGAAAAAGTTAGGAACAGATTTTAGTTTAGGAATTAGAGAAACAGATGAAGCAAAATATTATGCTTTAATTGATCTTGGAATGAAAGCAATAAAAACATACATGTCCGATGAATCTTTACGAACACTAAAAGATAAAACAGAAAGAGAAGAAGCTAAATTTATGATTGCACACACTTATTTTGCAATGTATGTCTTAGATGAACATATGAAAAAAGAATATTATGAAGTATTTGCACAGATAGCTAAACATGGAAGAAACTCCAGACACAAAGAAACACGAGACCTTGCAAAAGATGTGGGAGAATTAAGAAGAGTATATGCAATTTCATTTAAACAAGGTTATGGACAACAGTATATTAGACGTTCAAGTAAAATCCTAGAAGAAATGAGAAAAACACAAGGAGAAAGAATGGAAGAATTAACAGGAGAAGTTTACAGAGAAGAAAAAAGAACTACAACAGAAAAGTAAAATGGTTTTAAGTAATGAGTCTTGAGTTCTGAGTGAGTTATCAGTAAGTAGTTATGAGCATGACTATATTTTCTCAATACTAGTTTCCCCAGAACCAACCCATTACCCACAACTCAAAACCCATAACCTTTATCTTATTACTTCTAACTTAGAACTACTTACTATTTTTACCAGCGCTTATGCCGAATTTCTCTTTCTAAAGTTGCAAGACGTTGATTCATGGCATCAATACCTGCTTTAAGTGCATCTAATTTTGCAGAAATTACTTCAAATTCTTTTTTAGTAGAATAATTTTGTGAACCAAAACCACCTTCTTGAGGTTGAACTAAAGTTGGTTTTTCATAATGATGAAAACCTTGCTGAGGAGATTGTTGAAAAGATTGAGGAGATGATTGAGGAGATTGTTGTTGATGTTGCATAGGCTCTTGAGGTTGATTAAATGCTTGTGGGTTGTCTCCAAAACTATCATGTTGCATCCCAGTATTACTTCCTTGCAAACCTAAGTCATCATGTCCAACACCAGGATCTGTACCATGTGACATACCTGGATCACCCGAAGCATGATCTAGTCCAAGATTACCACTACCCTCAAAAGAATCTTTCTGTTTCCAAAACATTACCTTATCTAATATTCCCATTTTACACCCTTCTGTGGCTATTTGGTTAATTATGTATTTAATATTGTGTATTAACTTAAGAGTGAAATTATGAATCAGGATAATAGAACCAAAAAGTTTTGAAGGAAACTTCAAACCTTTTCGTCTTTATTACATAAATCCGAAAGGTTTAAATATTACTTAGTCTTACTTAGTCTTATGGAATCAATAACAATAAAAGTTGAGGAAAGGTTTGCTAAGCAAATAGAAAAAGCAATGAAACCAAACTACAGCACCAAAACAGAATTTATTAGAGAAGCCATTAGGGATAAATTAATGTTTATTAAAAGACATGAAATTGATGAAAAAATTCTGAAGAATTTTGGAAAATCTCCGGTAAAAACCCCTTTATGGAAAGATAGAGTAATAAGAGAGCAAGTTTTCAAAGAATTTATCAAAAAAAAAGGATGGGACTTAGATTAAATCTTCTGGTTTTTTAACTTCAATAATTTCAGAGACATGATTAAAATGTTGATCTCTTGTTACTAAAATAGCATTATGTTCTAATGCCAAGACAAAGTGTAAGGCATCTTGTTTTGGAATCAAATATTTTTTAGCACATGATTTTGCCAAAGTATGATGTCTCGTCGAAGATTTAATTTTAAACAGATTATTTTTATAAGGTTCAAAAAGTTTCTTTATTTCTTCTTTTGACAAAAACAGAGACAATTCATATAAAAGAAAATCTGAAATAATTATTAAATCAAAATCTTGAATTATTTTATTTAATAAAAATAAGGACCATTCCCCTAAAGGCCTAAATCTATCTGTTCTGTTCTCATAATAATCCCTCCAAATGCAAGTATCAATGTAATATTTTGTTTTCATAGAAATAGTAAAGAGAATGTTGTTAATATATTTGATTGTTAGTTTTTTGAAGGATTTCCGACGAGAATCGGAAGATTTACGTCATCAAAACGGAAAAGTTAGGGGACAGATTAAATTAATTTCTTACACTCTTGTTTTAAAATACAATCACCACATTTAGCTTTAACATTACAATATCTCTTTGCATGTTCTACTAATAATGCATGGTACTCATTAAATAGTTTAGTGTCATTTGTTTTGTTTGAAGTGTAAAGTGTTTTCATGAATAGTTCTTGTAAATTTTCATATTTTATTTCTTTTTTGCAAAAACCGATTCTAGAAATAATTCTCTTTGTATATGTATCAATAACAAAAGTTGGTTTGTTGAATGCGTAAAGAATAATACTGTCTGCTGTTTCTGGACCAATACCTTTTATTTTAAGAAGAATTTCTCTTAAGGTTTGCACATCTAATTTTTTTAGTTCTTTTATTGGTGTTAATTTTAGAAATTTACAGATTATTTTAAGACGTTCTGCTTTTTGATTATGATAACCACTACTTTTAATGCATTCTGCTAGTTTTTCATGTTTAATTGCAAGAATTTTATCTATATCAATTAATTTATTTTTATTAAGGCAGATTAATGCTTTTTCTACATTCTTCCAAGCAGTGTTTTGTGTTAATAATGCACCAAAAATAATCTCCAATTGTTGCTGCTCTGTTTTAGGGCCACCAGAATAAATAGGCATTAATTTGCCAGGAGGAGTAGTTGGCCACCAACCTTGTTTACCATAGGTTTTTAGCATGATTTGGTAGATTTTAAGGAGTTTTTGTTGCATGATATTAGTGTAGATTAAAGTCTATTTAATGTTTTTCTTTAACAAGTTTTTTATACTAAAATAACTACCCTATAACCATGGTATTAGAATTAGACAAAGAAGGGTATTTTATCATTAGTATTAGGCAAGGCCATATTATAGCTGAGCATTATTCTAATGAGAAAAAGCTGAAAAAGGTATACAGAGCAAAAACAGCTAATTCTATACACCTGCAAATTACAAATGATGATGGAATTTCTCTAAAAGACCATAGTTTATATCTAATGACAGAGCTGAAAAAGGCAGAAGTTGCCTTGAGAACAGGAAATGTGTATGTACAGAAATGAATTAAAGTTTTGAGTAATGGGTCTTGAGTTCTGAGTTGGTTTTCAGTAAGAAGTTTTGAGTGTTGCTACCATCCCCACAACTAATTTACACATAACCAACCCATCACACATAACTCATAACCCATAACCCTTATTTTTCATTAACTATTTAAATATTGAATTCTTCAACATTCCTATGTTTAAGTTCATAAAAGAGTTATTTAAGAAAAAACCTGCTGAAGAACTAAAAGTAGAGGAAATTCTATTTGAAAAAGTTGGAGATTGGGTTAATCAACACACTTCTGAGATTATTGAGGATATTGATAAGGAAATTAATGAATCTTATGAAAGATTAGTAGAGACAATAAAAGAAACAAAACAAAGACTAGAAGAACTTAAAAAAGCTGAATTAAGAAATGATAAAATTGCATTACGAGCAAAGCAAATCATGGAAGGTAACAGAACAACTTATATTAGTAGAGCAATACTTTTTTTAGATTCACTTGATACTGAAAACAGAGGCTTTTTTACAGCAAAAAAGTTTTACAAAGATTTCCAAGGGAAAATTGGAAGCTTCAATAAACAAACAATTAGAAGTTATTATGTGTTGCAAGAATTCTTAGCAAATGAAAGTAGCAAAGTAGCGGAAGGATTGAAAAATATTGACAAGATCATTAGAGAAATAAGAGATGTTATTGATAAATCACCCATTAGCGATTTAGATGAAATAAAGACAAATTTAAAAGAATTTAAAGAAAAACAAGCTATATTATCAGAATCTGGAAAAGAAACAACTAAGAAAAAACAAGAATTAGAAAGTTATAGAGAAGCAAGAGAAAAAGTTGAAAAAAAGATTTTAGAATTAAAAAAAGGTCCCGCTTATCTTGGTTATAAAAGATTAGATGAAGAAAGAGAAGATCTTAAAAAACAAATAAAAGATTTTGAAGATAAATTAAGTAATGATTTTTCATTATTATCAAGGCCGTTAAGAAAATATAGTCGGGTAGCTATGAATGAGTCACTTGTTGCAAAATATGCTACTAGCCCTGTGCTAGCGTTATTGAGTGATGAAAAACAAGAAATTATCGAAGTGCTAAAAAAACTAAAAGAAAATATTAAAGAAAATAAAGTAGAGTTAAAAGACAAACAAAAAGAAAAAACATTACAAGCAATTGAAAGATTGAGTGCACATTATTTCAAGGATTTTTTAAGTAAACATAGTGCGTTAAAATCTAAAAAGAAAAATATTGATGGGCAATTATTAGGAAACAGTGTAAATCAAGACTATAATGATATGTTGTACAAACAAGAACATTTTATTAAGAAATGTAAACAAGTAATTGAAGACTTAAATCATCATGACAAAAGCAAAAATAAAGCAGAGTTAGGACCAATAAAAGAAAAATTAGAAAATATGTTAGGAAAGATGGTGATGAAAAAAGTAGTAATTGTTGATGAACTTGGAAAGAAGAAAGAAGATAAAGAAGAAAGTAGCTCTGAGAAATATCAATCTGATGAAGAAAACCAGGAAAAGGAAAATAAAGCAGATAGTGAAGAATCAAAAGAATAAGAAAAATAACACACCAATAACCAAGAAAAGAAAAGTTCTGAGTAAGATTTGTAAAAGAATATTAAATTTTGATCCTATAATTTCTTCTTTCTTTTCGTGTTGAACCATGTACATACTAGAGATAACAATTCCTAGTATAAATATTAATGAAGATTGTATTATCAATAATTGTTGGTTGTATAAGGAAGCCCAGATAACTAAACCAAATAATGGATAAATGTAAAATAAATATTCTCTTGAAAAAATCACCATCAAAATAATAATTGCAAGGAATAAAAGTGGAAAGATTGTCAAAGGAGTATTAATAATATAGAAAATCATTATTAATAGTACTAAAAATCTAGCTAACCACTCAAAATATTTCTTTCCAGGATTTAATTCTTCAGGAGCAATCAGTGACAAAACATAGCCAAAAATAATGCCAGAAAATGATGTTAACAAGATTAATAAGTATTGTAGGAATGTCATATATTTTAGTAATTCTCTGTTAAATATAAACTTTTTGAATAATTTTGGAAAATAAGTTTTAAATATAAAAATTAGTGAGAAAAAATCAACCATCCCCTAAGAGCCCCCACCCAATAATACAGGTTTTTGAATAGGATTAAGTCTAGAAAAACTTCAAATAAATCAAATAAACAATCAAATAATTCAACATTAATGATGGCAACATAATTAATACCCATTTAAAGAAATTATATTTTGTAAGGCCTACTACAAAATTAAAAAGAGGATATGGTAATGGGAGGAGATGCATAATAAAGATTGCATAAGCCCCATATTTGTGTAACCTTTGTTGTAATGCTTTTCTTGTTTTCCTTTTGATAAGCGGACGTATCAAAAACCCTAAAAACCTACCTAACATAAAATTTATACATTGCCCCGTGAAAACACCCAACAAGGTAATGAAATATATTATTGGAAAGGTAAAACCTTTCTTAAGAAAACCAAAATATACAAACTCCAATGGGAATGGCAGAAAAAATAATGATGAAAATGAAAATAAGTAATATATTCCTTGTTGAGACTGAGATGAAATCTGATCAAAAACGTGTTGGAACATAGGATAAACATAAGGTAAATCTTTTATCCATGTTACTAGATTAAAACCATAGAAAAAATAAAGCAAATTCATCAACACCCAAAAAAAGAAACCTGCCAAAGCAATAAAAAATAAAGCAATTAGTTTTTTCTTCATGTCCCTTGCTAATTCATCTGTTTTCTTAGCTAATTTTTTAGTGGTTTCACTAGTTTTTTGCTTAATCCTAGAAGTTGTTTCAGAAATATCATCTGTAATCTCCTCTGCTTTCCTTTTTAACTTCTTATGTGCTTCATTAAAAACCATAAGAAATACTAAACAGAAGGAGTATAAATAACTTATTAATTAATAGTATGAAGTAGTAAGTATTAAGTTTGTAGTGGGATTAAAAAGGTAATAAAGATTAGAAGGGTTTTAAGGATTAGAAAGGTAATTGTATTCCTTTCAAACCTTTCCTACCTTTAGAACCTTTTCCACACCTATTCCCACTTCTTACTTAGAACTTAAAACTACTTACCTAAAATTTTAATTCAAATGCCTAATTCTTCCTTCACCATTAATTTCTTTAATATAATCAAATACGGGATTAGGAACCATTTCCTGCCAATCTTCCTTGTTTGTTATCTTAAATCTAATCTCTGTAGAACTAACACAGTTTATTCTTTCTTTCACCCATTCAACCTTATCTTCTGCTTCTTCAAATAATCTTTTTGTTATTTCTGAGCCAGTATAAACAACATCAAATTTTAAGTTTGCCATTGAAACATGTTTTTTAACATGATTTACCCATTGACCATAATCATTAATATCTGGAACTTCAAGAATTTTATAATTTACAATTTTTTCACTTGCCATTGTTAATTCAATCATTCTTCTTCGCTCGCTTACAGAAAAGGGATTAACAACTGAGTTTTCATGTTGTGTAGAACCAATTACAATAATTACAAAACTATGTTTTTCTATTATCTGCTTAATTACAGCTAAATGCCCATTATGAAATGGCTGAAATCTTCCAATGAATAATGCTGTTGTCATAATATTAGTAATTCCCCTAACAAATTTAAATGTTTCTAAAACTGCAGTGAGATTTTATCATAATTTAAAAAATAATGATAATTCTAAGAGGTTATTGAGAATATTGCTCTTTTGCAAACCCAAATCCTCAAAATCATGTTGAGTTATTTCACCTGTTAAAACCCCTACAAAAGTTAAGCCTGCTTTTTCAGATGCAATGTAATCATCTGTATGATCTCCAACTGAGATTACTTCTTGTTTTTCAATTCCTTTGGATTTTAAAAACTCAAAAGCAGAGTTAAAACATTCAGGATTTGGCTTTCTTTTTTCTTTAGATTCTGGAGCAACAATAAAAAAACCATCAACACCTGGTTTAAATCCTGCTTGTAATAAACGAAGCTCAGCCATTTTAATTCTATTTGTAACAATTATTTGAACAACGCCTTGTTTATTTAATTTGTTAAATGTATCCAATGCCCCTTTTGTTGGATAATAAGGTATTTGAGGTGCTTTTTCTCGATATTTTTCGAGTACAATTTCCCACAAAGGCTTTCCAACGTAATCATTTGGATTAGGAAATAATTTTTCAAAAATAACCTCAAAAGGAAGGTTTTTAGATTGAACAACTTTAATTGCTTGCTCAGAAGGTATTTTTATTGGTAATGAAATAGTAAGTTCTGTTGCAGTCTTAAGTATTAATTCTTTTACAAATTGATTAGTTGCAACAAGTGTGTTATCTAAATCATAGATTACTGCCTTATATTTTTTCTCAGAACATTCTGTTGTTATTTTCTCTTGAGCTGCAATATATTGTTCCCTGATTTTAATAGAAGACTCTGAAGATTCAAGACCACAAATACACTCACCAGGAACCTCTATTATCTGTTCTCTTAAAGGTCCAACACTAATTTTTGAAATCTTTAAATTTCCTAGTTCTTCTATTTCTTTTAAATAATGTTTAGCGTTTAAAGGCAAATCATGATAATTTTTAATATTGGATATATCTTCTTCCCATCCATCAACTTCAACAAAATCATGTGGAACACAATTTTGCAAGATATCTGAATTTGCAGGGAAATCTTTTATAATTTTACCTTCTGAATAAATTTCACCATTAAAATATTTTTTTTCTCCAACATATTTATAAGAATTGCAAATTTTTAATTTTTTTAATCCACCTAAAACATCTAATTTAGTTATAACTACATATGAACCGTTAATTGCAGAAGCGTGTCTTGCTATAACCACATCCTGCCAACCACATCTCCTTGGCCTTCCGGTTGTAGATCCAAACTCATGGCCTTGTTTTCTTAATAATTCGCCTGTTGCATCTGTTAACTCTGTAGGGAATGGACCAGAACCAACTCTTGTAACATAAGCTTTGATTAAACTATAAACTTTGTCAACTTTTGCAATACCTAAGCCAGTTTCCAAACCACCAACAGAAGGGTTGGAGGAAGTAACAAAAGGGTATGTACCATGATCAATGTCTAACAATAAACCCTGAGCCCCTTCAAGAAGGATGTTTTTTCCTTCGTCGAGTGCTTTTTTTATCATAACTGTTGAAGAGATTATATGTTTCTGTAAGTTTTCTCCAAATTCAAAATATATTTCTGTCAAAACATCTGAAAAAGTATCAATAGACTGACCTTTTAATGAATTTAATTTTTCTTTAACAGAAATATATCTCTCAACATTTGGAACAGATTCAATTAATTGAGAAAAGATTTCTTCTTGAGATTGATTATAAACATGTTTAAATAATTTGAATTTCTCAATAAGGTTTAATTTTATTTTTTCTTTAAGAATTTTTTTATCAAAAAGATCATTTATTCTAACCCCGACCCTATGTGATTTATCTGCATAAGCAGGACCGATGCCCCTTTTTGTAGTACCTATTTTCTTTGAATCACCCTTACTTATTTCTTGAAAATGATCTTGCATCTTGTGATATAACAAAATCACATGGGCATCTCCAGAGATAAAAAGATTATTAATGTTAAATCCCTTTTCAAATAATTTGTCAACTTCCATAAATAAAACAAAAGGATCAATTACCATACCATTGCCTAAAATACAATTTGATTTTTCCCAAGTAATTGCAGAAGGAATTAAATGAAAAATGTGTTTTTCGCCATTAATATAAATAGTGTGGCCAGCATTATTACCACCTGTTGCCCTTGCAACAACCTCAAAATTCTCTGCAATATAATCAATAACTTTTCCTTTTCCTTCATCTCCCCATTGACCACCAAGAACTGCAACAACTTGAGGACTTACAGAATCCATTTGAGGGATTGCTTTTACATTATTGGTTTTTGTTTGTTCCCAATTCTTCAATGCTAACTGTGTTAACTTAATTGCAGCCCCTAAATAATTTTCAGGAGTTAATGATTTTAGTTTTTGTTTAGTTTCATCTTTTAGTTCCAATTTATCTAAAAAATTATGTAAATCAACTAAAGAAAATTGTTTACCCCGGGAAAATTCCTTTAATAATTCATAAGGTTGTGAATAGTTTTCTTTTCTCAACAAAGTTTGAATTGCTTCAGTTAAAATATCTCCTCTGTTCATCAAATCATTCTTCATAACATCTGCATTAGGGGTTAATCTCTCTAAATCTTCAGAGAGATGAAGTAAAGCAATGTATGAATGTGCAATGCCCACGCCGATTGCTCTTAAAGCTTCATGATCTGAAAGATCTCTTTGTAATCTAGAAGATTGTAGTTTATTTATGAAACCTAAAAGTTTGGCATTTGATTCTTGAGTAGAACCTTCTGCTATCTCTAACCGCCAAGGATTAATTTTATGAGGCATTGTTGATGAACCTATTTCACCAGCAATATTTTTTTGTTTTAAGTAATCTTTAGAAGTATAAAGCCACAAATCAACTGTTAAATCTTTTAAAATATTGTTAATAGAAACTAAAATAGAAAATAGTTTACATAAAGAATCATGTGATTCAATTTGTGTTGTTAATAAGTTTGGCTTAAAACCAAGTTTTGTAATAAAATTTTTTGAAAATTCTACCCAATCAACCTCTGGAGATGAAAAAACATGAGCATTAAAGTTTCCAACAGCACCATTTAATTTTCCTTTAAGAACAAGTTTTTTTAGAGAAGCATATTCATTTCTTAACCGTTCCAAAAAATTTGCTAATTCTTTTCCTAGGGTTGTTGGAGTAGCAGGTTGACCATGTGTTCTTGCTAATAAAGGAACATTAGCGTTTTTCTCAGCAAGATCTGCAATTTTATCTAACAAGGTTGTTAAACCAAGCAAATAATGCTGTTCTAATAAGCCCTGCACCATACAATTGATGGCAAGATTATTAACATCTTCTGAGGTTAAACCAAAATGAATAAATTCTGAGATTTCATGTAAGGATGTGTCTTTTAGTTTTAATTTTAGAAAATATTCAACTGCCTTCATGTCATGGTGGACTGGACCCAGATCACCATAACCAAATTGATCAATATTTTGGATGGTTTTTGCATCTTCTAAGTTAAAGTTGATAAAAATATTATTAAGATTTTCTTTTTCTTGTTTTGTAAATTGACGTAACGCATTAAAGTTTTTATCTTCTGATAATGCCAACAAATATTGGATTTCAACAAAAATACGGTACTTAAAAAACGCAAATTCTGAAAACCATTCAGATAATGGTTCTGTGATAATCCTATGTCTACCATCGATAGGAGAAATTGCTTTAAGGGAATGAAAATGTAAGTCATCTGAATTCATGTTATTTGCACCTCACCAAAAATTAAGTGAACCAGGGATTCTTTATTAAGGTTATGGTAAGAAATTTTATCTTAATCTAAAACCGCTACCAAATAGTTACGAATTGAGGTAGAAAAATGTAAAAAAAAGTGAAAATGTTAAAATGTTAAATTATCATCAATACAACGCCAAAAACCATCAAAACTGTTCCAAATAAAACATACCAGAAATCCTTCCTCTCCTTAAACGCAAAATATGCAATAATTACAGTGAATATTGCAGCAGTTCTTTTTAGTGAGATTATATATGCAACATAAGTCATTGTATATGCCCAAACTTGAGGAATTATCACACAATAAAAGATTACGGTTGTAAAAATAATCCCTTTCCAATGTCCAATTATGGTTTTTTTTACTTCTTGAGAATATTTAGTGTAACCATCCTTAAACAAAAGATAAACAGTAAACATAGGCATAGCAATAAAACTATAAAGTACAAGTCTTGTAATATGATTAGAATTTAGTACAATATTCTTGTCAATAATTGAACCAAAACCATAAATTAAAGCAACAATAAACATAAGTTGTGATCCTTTATGTTTGAAAATTAGGACAAATGGTTCTAAAATATGTTTATGTTGTTTTGGAGAGTAATTAAGAAAATAAGTTCCAAATACCAATAAAATAACACCTAAAATACCTAACGTAGATGGAAATTCTTTCAATGTAAACATTGCCAAAATTAATGTGAAAATTGGTGTTAATGTCAATAACGGAGCTGTTTTTGAAACATTTGAAATTTTTAATGCATGTAAATACATAGGCCTTGTTATAACAATTACAACCCCTAAGAAAACCATGAATAATATGGCCATTTTGTTTAGAACAAGATGTTCCCACAGAATAAAAATAAAGGGAAATGCAAATATTGCGGTAAAAATTAAAACCCAATAAGCAAAATACGTTGGATCTGCATGCCTAATATATTTTTTATTTGCAATATGGTAGAGTGCAAACATAAACCCACATATTAATCCAAGTATTAACCATAACATAATTTATTTGATGCATCATGTTTTAATAAAGGTTTTCATTATTTGTATTGTTTACTAGTACAAGCACATAGCTAGGCCCCTTAATTAAATTGTGAAAAATTCAGATTAATTTATTTCAGTTCAAAGAAATACCACATATAATAATCATTGTCAACAGAATTAGCATTCCAAAGAAAGTGATAACCTTGTAAGTTGTAGGCTTGAGTTGGTTTGTAACAAGCAAGAGCTGCTTTATTATTTGCAGGGCGTGTTTGAATATGATCCAAAGCCAAGACAGGCATTGGTTGTTTTTTCAAGGTAGAAAGAAGTGTCTTTTGTTCATCTAAATTCTCCCTTAGTTGATACTTATTTAATTCTGAATTGTATCGATAACACATCTCTTCATATTTGATTGCATCAATAAATGGATAAACTAATGGTAAAACTTCAAAAGCATTGTTAGGAACAACTAAAAGTGTTGGATATGTTTGAGAAATTGTTCTGATTAATTGATAAACACCTGTTTTATATTCTGGATATTTGTCAACAATATCAACTTGATTAATTATAAAACCATCAAAACCATTGAATTCATCTTCACAATTATCTTGAGAACAACTCAACCCCAATAGATAAGGAATCTCAATATCAATAATAGCATTTTGCCATAATTCATTATTAACATCAACCACATACTCTCCTAAAGGATCATTTTTTGATTTTACTATAACTGTTTTATCTAAATAATTCCAATAATGCTTTGTTTCATCTCCAAAACCAACGTTAAGGTTTGCTAAAACAATTGATCCTGATTTTTTAAGATCTTTTAATTTTTCCCCATACATTTCATAAGGATTAACAACAACAACATCAAATCTTCTAAGATCTCTAATACTATCATCAGTATAATTAGAGAAAGTATTAACAAAACTTTTAGTATTTGCAAGATTTGCTTTTAATTTAGGTAATTTTACTGTATCTGGAATCTCAACTAATGGAGTATTTGGTTCCACAGTATCAACTACTTGATCTTGAGAAGAATCCTCAGTATAAACTTTGTAAAACTGCACCCCTACTAATATTAAAAGTACTAATAAAACACATATGAAAAATGCTAAAATAATTAGTATTTTCTTCTTTTGATACTTATCCATGAATCTGTGTAAAAGACTACCTTATTTAAAGATTATCCGTATAAAATATATCTATTGATTAAGCTGTTTTAACTGTAATTAAGCGTAATTTATACAGATTAAAGACATAATAACAATAATATTTATAAAGGCCCTACCAAATCTAAGATGTATAAGAAACATAAGAAGTGTTAGGTGATAAAATGGGTGAAACCAAATTAGCAAGCGTAGGAAGCTTAAATAAAGGAAATTATGTTGTAGTTGATGGTGCTGCATGTAAGGTAAGTGATACTCAAATATCAAGACCAGGCAAACATGGCCATGCAAAGGTAAGATTAAGCGCAGTTGGCTTATTAGATGGCAAAAAAAGAGTAATTGTAATGCCAGGACATGACAATATTGAAGTACCAATCATTGATAAAAGAACAGCACAAGTATTATCAATTTCTGGTAAAACTGCAAATGTTATGGATGCAGAAAACTATGAAACATTTGATTTAGAAATACCAGATGATTTAAAGACTGGATGTGTTGAAGGTTGTAACATCTTATTTTGGGTTGTATTAGACTCAAAAGTTATGAAACAAGTAAAGAGTGATTAAACTTTAGCAAAAGTAAAATTTTGTAAGGTTTTAAAAACAAAAAGATCATAGAAAAATAATAATAAAGGCGATAATCATGGTTAAATATGCTGAAGCAGAAGCAAGATTGTTCAAAAATGTATTTGTTTGTAAAAGATGCAAAGTAAAAGTTAGAGCACCTAACATGAAAGTCTTAGCTGGAAAAATCAAATGCAAAAGATGCAATGGTAGTTCATTAAGACCAGTTAGGAAAAAATAATTTTTTACTTTTTAATATTTTTTACTTCATTTATACAAAATTACACAAAAAGAGGCTAATTAATGAATTTTGAGATAATTATTGCAATAGTATTCGTTGTTCTTATGGGACTAGTTCTATTCTTTAAACGTAAAAAGTTAGATGTACAAAAAGTTATTTTTCCATTAGTTTATATTATATTGTACAGAACTAAAGTTGGAATTAAATTAATGGATAAGATTGCATCCAAACACAGAGAATTAGTTAAATTGTTTGGATATATTTCTATTGGTATTGGTTATGTTGGAATCTTTTTTATTTCATACTCTGTTTTAGCATTAATGTCTAAATTAATTTTCCATCCAGCTGTAACAGAACCAGGGATGATGTTAGTATTACCATTTACTGAAATCCCTGGTCTTGGATTTTTACCATTTAGTGAATGGATAATTTCTATATTTGTATTAGCAGTTGTTCATGAATTTGCACACGGAGTTGTTGCAAGAGCACACAACTTAGAAATCAAATCAAGTGGTTTTGCAGTACTAGGATTATTAGTACCAATCATACCAGCTGCATTTGTTGAACCTGATGAGAAGAAGATGAAAAAACAAAGTGATATTGTTCAATATTCTATCTTAGCAGCAGGACCTGTTGCAAATATTTTACTTGCTTTGCTCATATTATTAATTACATCATTAGTAATATTTCCAGCAGAAGCATATATTTCAGAACCAGTTGGTTTTAGTTTTGATTTAATGAATGAAACATCACCAGCTGCACAAGCAGGATTATATGATGGCATGATTGTTGATATGTATAATGATAAAAGAGTTAATAGTTATGAAGAGTTTATGATTGATATAAACTCGTGTGTTGGAGCAGGAGACAAAGTTAGATTTGGATCTGACAATGAAACCTATATAATAACTACTGGCCCACATCCTGAAGATGAAACAAAACCATTAATAGGAATTAAAAATATTCAGAATAAAGTAGAAGTTAAAGAACAATACAAATGGTTTTCACCAGTCTTCTTTAAAATCAAAAGTTTGTTTAAATGGTTATTCTGGCTGAACTTATTAATAGGATTAGCTAACTTATTGCCTCTAGGTATTGTTGATGGTGGAAGAATGCTACAAATTAGTCTACATAGCATAATTAAAGACAAGAAAAGAGCAAACAAGATCTGGGGTTTTATTGCAGTATTGTTTTTAGTGTTCTTATTGTTTGGTTTATTGGCTACTTATTTTGGTAATCCTTTTAATTTGTTGGGATAAATTCTGTTAATATGATTTAGTTGAAAATAAAGTTCTTAGTGAAAAAATAGCATTCGCAATTGTTGAAGAGATTTACAATTCCGAATGTTTATACAAAAAATAACAGCTTTGGCCAGGCGAGCCATTAGGCGAGTAGGATATTTTCCAAAGGAAAATGTCCGTCTGTGCCATGATTGTTGTTATTTTTTGCTCATACAATATTAACTTAAAAAAATAAAAAAATTAAACATTTACTTCTACTTTAGTTGGTTTAATTGACCAGACTATTGCTATTACTAAAGGAATTATTACTGATAACCAACCTAAAGCAAGTGCCCAACCTGGATAACCACCATAACCCTCTTTTATTTCTGTTATAAATTGAGTTATAACAAAGATAGACAAGAGTACTGGTATAACATACTTAATTGCATAAGTCCACCATTTACCAACCTTCCAGTCTGATACAGAGTTAATATAACTTCTTAGTTTTTCTGCACCAAAGATCCAGCCAATTGCAATTGCTTCAAAAATTCCAACCAGCACTAGACCAAAATTAGTAACAAAGTGATCAAACACATCTAAAAAGTAGAGGCCTGCTCCCGAAGTAAAGATAATTCCCAAAATAAAAGCTACAAGACAAACATAAAATGCAACTTTTTTTGTTCCCACTTTACTACTTTTGTCTAAGAAAGTTGAGTTAACAGCTTCAACAAGTGAAAATGCACTATCAATCCCTAAACTAAGTAATGTTACAAAGAACAAGACCGAAAACAATCCAGCCAAAGGCATTAGTGATAATGCTTGTGGAAATGCAACAAACGCTAATCCTGGACCTGAGGTAACAACATCTGCAACACCAACACCTTGCGCATGTGCCATATAACCTAGAACAGAGAACACAACAAAACCAGCAAACAATGAAATTCCAGAGTTTGTAATTGCTGTTAGATATGAATTTTTGGTTATATCAGAAGTTTCTTTATTATAGCTCGCATAAGCAATCATTATTCCAAACGCAAGGCTTAATGTAAAGAAAATCTGAGAAACCGCAGCTAACCACACTTCAGTATCAAGCAATGCACCAAAATTAGGCTTGATGTAATACATAATTCCAGTTAATGCTCCAGGTAAAGTAACTCCACGAATAAAAAGTACAATTAATAATATAATTGGCAGAGGCATTGTAATCATGACAACTTTACCAACACTTTTTGTTCCTTTCCAAACACAGAAATAAACCATTACCCAAACAGCAAGCAAAGCAAAGAATAACATCCAGCTAAAACCACCTATATTACCAATACCATCCGAAATATTAAGCACATTATTATAAAAGAACCCTTCGGCATTCTCCGCCCAGGGTAATTTAAATGCAAACGATTTAATTAAATAAACCAGCGACCAGGCCATGACAGCTGAATAATAAACAACAACCACAAAACCCGAGAAGACTGCCGCAAAACCAATACCTCCTAATTTACTATGCACTCCTTTAAATGCTTCTACTGCACCTTTTTGTAATCTTTGACCAATTGCAAACTCCATAATCAGTAAAGGAATACCTAATACAAGTAATGCAATTAAATACGGAATTAAAAAAGCACCACCACCATATTTGTAAGTTAAGTATGGAAATCGCCACACATTACCTAAACCAACTGCTGACCCAATAGCAGCAAATAAGAAAATCATTCTAGAACTCCATCTTTGTCTTCCAGCCATATTGACACCTCGTAGTTTTACTAATTTTGTTAATTACTCAAATTGATTCATCTCATTATCTTAATTTACTTAATTCTCTATATGTTATTAGTATAAATAGTTTATTAGTATAAGTATAGAAAAAAGTATACTTGAGTAACATAAGAAGTTATTACAAATTTGGGCCTAATACTGCATCTTTAAAGTTACAAATACAAGACATAGTACGCCTAAATTTGTAAGAATGAAAATTTGCTGATCAGTTTCAAGTCAATAAAACATGATTGACAAATTTTCATTATTTAGATGAAGATAATAAACTATTTAGGAGGGATTTTCTTTTCAAAGAATTTCTTTACGGGATCACTTACTTGCGGGGCTGCTTTATCTCCTAATTCATAATAGATTCTTTCTACTGTTGATCCCCAACTAAAATTTCCTTCTTCTTTAATGATCTTATGAATCTTAAATTCTCCTAAAGTTGCGCCTTTCTTAAGATGATAATAAATAACCCTTGCTGTACATTTAGGAAAGATTTGATTGTATTCTTTAGCTAACTCATAACCAAATGCTTTACCTTTAACAAAAAGCAATTCAACAATATTTTGTCTGATTGGTGATTTGGTTGGTCTCCCTCGTTTTGCCATTTAGATACAGAAGAAGAGAAGATTTATATATTTTGTTGGTAACTTAGCTAGTATGAAATATATATTGGGGTTATCAAAGCAAGATTTAAAATTAAGTAAGTTTGAGATATTAGAGTTCTTTAGGTTAAAAAAGAGTGAAAATAAGAAAGAATTAATGATTATTAATCTTAATGATAAAAAAATAAAAGAAATAAAGAAATTAGCTTATACTAATTATACATGTGAAGTCTTATTTGAAAGTTCTATGAAAGAGCTGATAGAAAAAATTGAAAAGTATAATTGGCAAAAACATTATAAGAAAAACTATTGTGTGAGAAATATTGGTATTAATATTTCTAAGGAAAAAAAGTTTGCAGACATTATATGGAATAAACTGAAAAAACCAAAAGTAGATTTAAGAAATGCGATTACTGAATTTATGTTCATTAAATTTGGCAGTAAAGTTTTAGGTACTAAGCTAATTTGGAAAAATCCAAAAGAATTTCTACAAAGAAAAGCACATTTACGGCCAGAGCTGCATCCAAGTTCTTTAGATCCAAGATTAGCAAAAGCTTGTGTTAATATTGCAGTAGGTTATTCAAAATCTAAAGTATTAGATCCATTCTGTGGAACTTGTGGAATATTAATCGAAGCAGGGTTATTAAACCACAAAGTAATTGGTTGTGATCTAGACGTGATCATGGCAAGAAAAGGTGTAATAAATATAGAACATTATAATATTGAAAATTATGAGATTGGATTAAGAAATGCCCTAGAATTTAATGAGAAAGTTAATGCAATTGTAACTGATATACCGTATGGCAAAAATACAAAAGCAAAGGACATAGAAAAAGTTGTTAAGAAATTCTTAGAGAACGCCAGGAAATTTAGCAAGAAAGTAGTTATTATGTTTCCTTCTGAAATTAAATATAAGAAATTAGTTGGCAAATGGAAAATAAAAGCAGAATTTAATCATTATTTACATAAAAGTCTGAGTAAGAAGGTTGTAGTTCTAAAAAAATGATTATTTTCTTTTCAAGCCATACCTTACATTCTGTATACGAAACATATGGGTAGTATCATTTGCTTTTACAAGAAAATGAAATTCACTTTGAGAAGGATCCTTAAATACATGCCCCATGAATGCCATATCTGTAGTGTTTGATAAACCACCAAGATATTCACTTAATTCTGGGGTTGAAAATCGATATCTAACATTATTAATAGTCAGACATGGCTGTATAAGAGAATCAGTATTCCTAATTTGAACAGCCTCAATTAATTCTTTTAGTTTTTTACTACCCGATACTTCAAAACCAAAATCACTTCTTTCATAAGCATGTATAAATCTATCATTTCTATGGCTTAAAATAACATAAGGACCACGCCAAGACAATGTAATTTCTTTTCCATTGTATTTTTTCCCTGCATAAAATCTTCTCATTTCGCCATCTTCATAATAACTAAATGGAATTATACCACCGTCCTTATGAACTTTAGATTCTAAAGAAGCTTCTAAAAGAATTATTCTACCACTAGCATTATCAAATAATTCTGAATTAGAAATCCATAATTTTCTGAGATATTCAACTGCTTCCTTGGAATTATTACTTGAATCAAACTTATCATGTGCTTTTCTTATACGACTTACTTCTTTTTTAAATTCTTTAGTTTTAATTTTTCTTAAAGAACTAGGATCTGGAAAAGGTTCATTTCTTTTTCTATACTGAATATTTTCTGTTTTTAATTCTTCACCTGTGTTAATAAGTAACTTAACTGAATCAGTTTTACCTAAAGAAAAATGCATAAACAATGCAAAAGTACTAGAATCAGAATAGTTTTTAGTAATATCTTTAATTTCATCTGCAGAAAAAATATATTCAGTTCCATTTACTCGCATTTCTGGGTCTTGTAACAAAGAATTAAGATTTCTTACTGCAATAACCTCTTGTAAATGTTCAATATATTCTGGCCTAGAAGTTAAGATTCCAGGATAAGGATTTAAATTTGCAGCACCTGCTAATGAATGACCGCCATTTCTAATTAAAACATAAGGGCCACGCCAAGAAAATCTAACATTCATATCTGAATACAAAGGATTAACATAAAATACTTTTATATCTTTTCTTTTTTCAATTCCCGAATCATCATTTTCATCTTTTTCATATTTAATATGAGTTAAATGGAAATTACCTGAAATGTCAGTCATACCATTGATAAAACCCTTTAACAACAATTTAAGACCAAAATCATTAAATCTTTTGGGGTTTGTGTACCACATATCTTGCATAAATTCAACTGCTTCTGCAGAATTTTTTTCTTGATCAAAACGATTAAAATACAGTTTAGTAATAATTAATCTGTTATTACCAACAGTTCTTGGTCTTTTATAAGATACACCAGATTTTCCATGTTCCAGTTTTTTATATTCTATTGGTCGAGATTTAGAATCAAACATGTGCAAATTTCCTTGATTAAAAAAAATAAAAACAGGATCATTAACTCTTCCAGTACCAACATAAAATTGTTCCCCTGCTAAATGAATTTTATTAGATTTTCCAATTACTTTTAATCCTATACCAAAACAATCTTCAAAGTTTTTCTTTGAAAGTTTTTGATAAGATTTAGGTTTAAATTGTTTTTGTGATTTTGGTTTAGGCATAGAAGAATAGACTACAAATCCCTTATCACCAGAATCTAACAAATAACTTTGAAACAAATCCACCATTTTCTCAAGTGGATAAAGAGGAAACGGTTGTGATGTTCTAACTCGCCCCAACATACTAAAGAAATTAGATATTGGTTCCTTAAGATAATCATAAACATCGCTAAGTATTTCTAAATCAGATTCTACTCTCCGGTCTAATTTCTCTTCTAAAGTCAACACTTCCCCCATATAAGAAGGTAATGAAGAACGGTTTTTAAGTGTTTAGATTAATTTTTGATTAATATTACTTTCTATGCTCAATTCTATGACAGAATACAGGATAAGAATTAGTATTACCATTACGATACTCTAACAATCTAAAATCTGGGTTAGATAAGTTCCTCATATGAACAAATAATGCTTTTTGAGCATTTTCATGGGTTTTAGCTAATGCTGAATTAATATCACCCTCACTTAAATGATAAACCTTTCCATTTATTGAAACCTGAGATACTCTTTTTCCAGTTAATGGTTTAAGAAATAACACATCACCTAATGAATCATAAAGCTTTTTCCCACCATTTGATTCAAGCCAATCTGAATCTAGTTGTTGAGCATTTATTATTTCTCCATTATATTCAATCAAAATATTATTGTCGCCCCACCTAACTTTTACTTCCTTACCATATAATCTATCATCAGCATATAATTTTGCTACTCTTTTTCCTTTCACATAATGTGGAAATGGAATCGCACCATCCAGATCTATGTTCTCGGTTGTTTGACCTGCAACAAATAATTTCCTACCTGCGTTAGAAAATAATTCTGGATGATCCTTCCATAAATTTAAAAAATATCGTTCAGCTGAATCTGAAGTAACTTTAGTTAATGGGCTATATAATCTGTGAATCATGGATATTTTTTCTAATTTGCTTCTTCTTTTACCCTCAACTGTCTGAGGAATATAATTTGCATCACCATCAAAGAAAAATAATTGGTCATGATCAAAGAAAATAAAAACATAATCCCCAACAGAGTTATTACCAATAAAATAATGATCAGAAGCTATATCAATGCAACCATTTTGTTTAACTTGTTTTATTCCTACGCCTATTGAAGAAGATAACATTTCTATTGTAAGTTCTTTGGAATCAAAAACTTTTTCATGCTCAAAAATAAAAACTTCTTCAAGCAATTCTCTTTTTGTTCGTCTTTTTCTTGTATGTTCTTGCCCTAATACCTCGCCTTTAACCAAAATATCATCATAGCCAGTAATTGAAATACTAACATCCATTCTTGGTCTTGAAGATTCATCTAATTCTCCTAAGGGCACATTAAAATAAAAAGTCTCATCAAATTTAGTTACATTATATTTTAGATAAGATTTATCTCGTATTTTAATTAAGCTTGGTTTAACTGAAGTTGTAAATTGCCCATTAATCACTGCAAACGGCTTTTTTAAATCACCTGAAATCAATCTTCTTAATAATAATTCCACTAATTTCTCTGTATCAAGAACTGTAATGTAACCTAGATTATCAACTAAGTAAGTCTCCATTCTATCAATAAGATCCATCCTAGATTTTGTAGATTTATGTACTAATAGCTGTTCTATACCAGACTCCATGTATAGAAAAGAAGATTAGTGGTTTATAAATGTTTTGTTTATTTACTATTTGAAAGTAGTTAAGTGGCCTGTAGTCCTGCTTATTATATTAATAAGAATTCAAGATTTTTATGTTTAATTTCTGATTATTGCATTAGTACAAGGCAAAGGAGATTTATGTACTTTAACTCCATCATCAACAAGTAAATAAAATGAATTTCTCCTTTCATCTGAGAAAGTATGTGCAAGAATTGCTTTTCTTGCAGATGGAGAGTAAGGCAAAAGAGCACCCCTGATATCAGGCATTCTGAACCGATAAGTGGTACCACTAATCCCAATCTCTGATCTGAAATTATCGCCTAAATCCCTGATAGTAATTGATTCTTCAAGATTATAAATATTAGCAGGTTTGAGCATCTCAAATCCTGGTGTCATCAAAGCATGTGCATTAATTGTCTCCCCTCGGCCATTCTTAATAATTACATAATGTCCTCTCCAAGACAAGTTAACTGTTTTACCAGCATAGTTTTTATTAGTGAAAAGATCCCATTTAAGATTATTGCCATAATAATGCCTTAATTGAGCACCAAAATTATTACCAACAACAGAATCATATGAACCACTAACTAATAATCTTCTACCATAACGAGATGAAAATCTAAATGGTTTAGTTGCCCACATGTGTGACATATAATTTATACATCTTCTTGAAAAGCTTTTCTCATCATAATTTTTATAGTGTGCAACAATCTTATTAACTTTTTGTTCAATCTTGTCTGCGTGATATAATCTTATAGGCAAGCTCTGTTTTACTTTTTTCCCAACAGCATCAAAAAAAAAAGTTTTTCCATTTGTGAAAAATGCCACAACATAATTACTAATATAATCGGGCCCAAGATAAAAATGAGTCTCCCCAATTTCAAAATATCCCCTTGTGTCAATTTTTTTAACTGCAACACCAACAGAATTACTGAATTTATCAAGATTTATACGAGAAAAATCAAATAAATCAATATCACGAACACCATTACTATAAATATGACCAGAACGCCCAGTCTTACGTCTTAACTCCCTATGAATATCTCCAACTAACACATCAAGAGTTGATACTGAGCCCCAAGTAACATGAACACGAAAATCATCACTAAGAGTCTCATTTTTTTTATAAGGATATGAACCAAGACTTAAAGTTTTATTACCTAGATTAAAATGATATGATCTTTTTTTTCTTTTTGTTTTACCATAAACCTTTTTCATATGTGCACGAGGGTGATATACGCCACTAACAACTGCAATTGGCCTCTCAAGTTTTCCATCTAATAATTTTGATATTAAAACTTCTAATGCCCTAACAGTTGCATAAGGTATGGTCTCTTTAGAATTAACTTTCCTGAATATATTTTCAATTTTCAGGTTAAGTTTATTCTCATTACCACCAAAATATTCTCTAAATCTTTCTACTGCTTCATCCATAAATATAAGGAAAATAGAAGGGTTTTTAAGTGTTATTGATTACTTTATCTTGACTGACTTACTTTTAACCCACAAAGAATCAATCATTAAGTTTATTCTTTTGCTTTCTTTATCAATTCTTGAAACTCATTAAAGTAAGGTTCTAGTTCTTTTTTGCATTCGTCAAATGTTAAGACATTCCATTTTTCTTCCATCTTCATTACAACTTGGTCTAAGACAGGGGTTAGATCATCAAACCTGTTTCCAAGAAGTCTAAAATAAGTAAAAATACCTTTTGGTGTTAAAAACCTATAGCAATCTGCATTTGCACAAACTTCTGCTTCAATACAATCAAAAGGGGCTGTACCATGATGAGCTCGAACACAATTAAGAATTTTTTCTTTTGTTTCTTCATCAACATTTAAATCTGTCAAAAACTTTTCAGTTGCGTCAGCACTTCTTTCAATGTGTTCTTTAACTTTACCCTCTTTAATGCATTCTCCAAGCTTAACATCCATCAAAATTGTACCTAACATAACAAGATCTTTATTTGCTTCATGTTTCTCAGCTAATTCTTGACCCATTTTATTAGATAATTCAAAATGTTCTAAAGCAGGAGTACCATGTTCTTCTATTTCTAACATTGCAAATAATTTTGCTTTATCAATTAATTCTTTCATTATTATCACCTAAACTTTTATTCCAAACTTTTCCAAGTCTTCTTTTAATTGTGCTGCATTCTTGAATACAATGCCTTTAATTCCTAATTCCTCTGCTGCAAATGTATTTCTTTCGAGATTATCAATGAAAATAACTTCTTCAGCTTTTAAGTTTTGATCATTTAATACATATTCAAATACTTCTTTGTTTGGTTTATATAAACCAATATGTGCAGAACCATAGATTTTATCAAAGATTTTGTCAAGCTCAAACTTTCTAGTTTTAATGTCCATTCCAACTCGTGATTCATTTGCTAAAACTAAAATCCTAAATCCTACCTTTTTCAATTCTTTTGCAATTTCAAGAACATCTTGATTAATACCTATTTTTTCTTCATAAACTTTTTCTAGGTCTTCTCTTTTAACTGTTTTAGTTGATTTTTCACAAACCTCATCCCAAAAAAAGGATAAATCTAACTGGTCAGATTTAAATTTGTCCCAGTCCCTATTAAAAATCTCATCTAATTCCTTTGGTGAAAAACCAGTCATTTCTACTATATCCTTGAATGTTGTTGACCATTCATTGGAATCAGTTCCTAAAACTTTTCCATAATCAAAAATTACTGTTGTGATCTTCATTAGTTTTTTCCTCATCATCTGATTCATCTTCTTTTTCTTCAGGTTCTTCATCATGTGTTAAAGAATCAGTTTCATATTCTGCTTTTTGTTCTGGTTCAAGATCCATTTCAAATGGTTTCTCTGGTTCTTGGTGTTCATGAACATGTTCAATAACAGAATCATGTATATCTTCAACAATTATTTCATCTGGTTCTTTTTCTTCTGGTTCTGTTTCATACTCTACTTTTTCTTCTGGTTCTAAATCCATTTCAAATGGTTTTTCTGGAGTGTCATGTGGAACAGGTTCTTGAACGTGATCTTCGTTTACTTCAGATCCATAAGACCCTGGTTTTTTGTATTCGTCCTCATAAAAAGGATTAAGAGGTGAGTTCACCCCTTCAATTTGAGCTGGTTCTTCAGTTGTTTCTTCACTTGGAGTTTCAATTGTTGGTTCCTCAACTGGTTCATTTGGTTCTTCTGGTTCACCATATTCAATATGATCTTCATCTTGATGAGAAGGCCCTTCATCATTTTCATCAACTGCTTCTTCCTCTACAACACCTTCTTTTTGCTCTTCAATTGCTTGTTCAACTTCATCATTTACTTCATGTTGATGATGTAATGGTTCTTCATAAGCATTTGGTTCTTCATAAATTTCTGAATGTTCAGATTTTTCTGGAGGATGATGTTCAGCAATATTTTCTTCAAGTTCATGATTAAGTTCTTCTTTGGAATCATCTTGAGAATCTTCCTGACCAATTGTCTCTAATTGTCCCATAACCTCATCATGATCCCCTTCATTATAACTAATCTCTTCTGTTTTTTCTTCAACTGCATCAATCATTTCATTTATTTCTTCTTGTTTATTCTCATGCTCTTCCATTTCTACTAAAACTGTTTCATCATCTTCATCAGAAGGCAAATTATTAAGAATATTTTCTTCTTCTGTAGATAACTCTGGTTCAAAATTAGGATAATCTACTTTCTCTAGAGCGGGTTCAGAAGCTTCAACAGATTCTGGCTCAGAAACTTCTTCATGTAAGACTTCAGGAGACTCAATTTCTTCAGGAACTTCTTCTGTTTCTTTCATTTCTTCCTCTGTTTCCCCTTTATCTTCAGTTTCTTCTTTCTCCTCAGAAACCAAAGGTTCTTCATGACTCTCTTCATTAAACTCTTCAACAACCGGCGGATGCTCATTTTCACTAGGAATTTCTGTTTCCTCAACAACTGGCAGATGCCCTTCTCCACTAGTAATTTCTTTTTCCTCAACTAAAGGTTCTTCAGTTTTTTCATCTTCAAGAATTCTTTCACTTTGAGTTTCTTCCATTATACTTTCTGAACTTTTATTAATACCTGCCATTAACTCGTCTTCATCTGAAACATTTTCTTTTTCTTCAGTAACTTCTTTTTGAATCTCCCCACTAAATTCTTCAGAAGATGATTCTTCAATTAAGTCTTCTGCCCTACCAATTGGCAAGAGCTGTTTGGGGATATCAATAGATTCCAGAACAAACAATTTATCATCTTCATAAGCAAAATCAATCTTTTGTGCTGCACCTAAATGTTTTTCAATTCTTTTTGCAACAGAAGATACTTCTTGAATATATTGGTCCTCTAATTTTTGTCTTTCAGCATTTTCATGACCAACTTCTAATTTAATTGTTTTTTCCAGATCAGGATCACAAATTAATTTTACAGCCTGTCTGTTAACTTCATATTTCTGAACATCATTTGTTTTTTTATTAACAAGATATCTATCTGGCAAAATCATTCCTGACGTTAATGCATCTCCCAATCCATAACATGCTTCAATAACTAATTCACCCGGTGATTTTTGTGAAACTGTTAAAACTCTACCAGAAACATTTGGAACTAACATCTTCTGAACAAGAACAGGCATTTTTGCATCATAAATCTCTTGGGAAACATAGTTATGCGTTGCTTTTGCAGTAAACAATGATGCCCAACACATTTTAACTGCCCTTAACAGTTTTTCTTCACCAATTACATTATGAAAATTAATATGTGCCTTAGAACCAGCAATAATAGTTGGACTAGATCTAACAGCAACAAAAACATCTGAAGAAGATTCAATTAATTCTTCTGATTTATGCTTTTCATCTGGTTCTAAATTTTGGCTCTGTTTTTTATCAACATCTAAACTATGATAAAATTCTAAAATATCTTTTTTTATTGAATCGGGTATTTCTGTTGAAACAATTAGTTTTTGAATTTTGTTTGCCCAAGATTGTAACTGATCATATTTTGCGGGGTTAATATCTTTCAAGATTTGCTCTACTTTTGGAGCTAAACCTGTTTCATCAAGAAATTTCTGAAACATTGTTGCACTAATTACAAAACCATGAGGAACATTAAAACTAGAACTTAGCTCTCCTAAATAACCTGCTTTGTAACCAATATTAGAAATCTCTTTCTTTGATAAAGAATGTAATGAAAAAATGCCCATGTTTGCTCACCTTCTTATTTTTTTTAATAATTTTTACTAATATTTGTGTTTTTACTTTTTTTGGTGATTTTTAATAATTTTTAATAATTATTTTAATGATAAATCTTCTAATACTTTATTTATATATAAATATATCCAAAAAAGTCAATCTAAAGTATTAAAATAACACATATTAATTACTGATTACTAATAAAAAATCAAAAAACTTTATAAATAGATCTTATTAATATATTATAAGAGTGAGTTAGTAAAAAAGAGGGGATTTAATGATTGATGAGCTTAAAGAGTTTGTTAAAGTAAGAGAAGATGTAGAAAGTAGAAGAATTGACAAACTAAAGGACTTTATCAAACGAAATGTTTCTTGGAAATTTATTTTAATGGTTGTTTTTTTAGTATTATTTTTTGTATCTGTAATTTCATTTGCTAAAATTGAATTAATCAATAATCCAGAAAGATTTGCTACCATAACAAGTGAAGGCAAAAACCCATACTTTGAATCAGCATATTGGTTAATTGTTACAATTGCAACAGTGGGTTATGGTGATATTGTGCCATTATCTTTTCATGGGAAAATTGTTGCATTAATTAGTATTTTACTAGGCGTAGGATTATTAGGATTTTTAATTTCCGAGATTACACAGTATATTGTTTCATCAAACTTAGCAGAAGTTCTTGGAATAAATAAAGTAACAGAAAAAGTTGATTGTATCTTATGTGGTTGGAACAACATAAGTGAAGCCACACTTAAAGAAATAATTATTCAAAACAAATCATGGAATATTGTTGTTGTTGATAAAATTCAAAGAGCTGAACTAAGCCATATGCCAAATGTTAAATTCATTATTGGGGATCCAACAAAAGAAGAGACATTAGAAAAAGCAAACATAAAAAATGCAAAAAATGTAATTCTTTCATTTGATGATGATTCTGATGCACTATTAGCAATCCATGTTATTCGAGATCTAAATCCATGGATGAATATTGTTGCAAAAATACATGACAATGAACATGTTAAATTAGCAGAAGAAGTTGGGGCAGACCACGTTGTATCACCATCATCAATAGGAGGAAAATTATTGTCAATTGTATCTGAACAACCAACCATTGTAAGATGGGTATTAGCAGCTGTAACAGAAGCAAAAGGTTATGGATTTAAAGAACAAAAATCAGTTGATGCTTCAACATTTGCAGGTGACACAATTGCAAAAGTGAAAAAAGCATTAAGTGGAAAAGCGAGATTAATTGGCATAGAAACAAGTGATGGTTTTGTTAAATTGCCTGATCATGAATACATAATACAAAAAGGAGATAATTTAGTTTTTTTAATAGACAGAACTAAATTTTAATTAATAAAGATTAAATTCATAAATTAAAATAAAAAAATGGAATCAAACAACCTTGTAATAACAATTTCATTTGCTGCGTTTTTAATAAAGCTCTTGCTATCCTTTTTTATCTATAAAACAAATACCAAAGCAACAGTAAATAGAATTTTTGCGATGATCTTTTTTTCACAAGCAATTTGGGATCTTGGCAAATCATTAATGTGGTTAACACATAATCCTGAACTAGCATTATTCTTTGGAAAATTATCATACATGGGATATATGACGTCTGTTTTTATGTTCCCACACTTTTGTTGGGTATTTGTTAAGAAGCATAACATATTTAGAAAAAGCAAATGGATGGTTGCATTATGGTATTTACCATTGATTATTATGATTGCAATGTTATGGAGCTCCCCATTAGTTATTGATCACCTTATTAGTCCTGCAGAAAGTAACTATGGTTATGGAATAGAACTTTGGGAATATAATTATGGAGCTGTTTATAATTATTTTTTCCTTTGGTTCCAAATTTTGCCATTTTTATACGGATTTGTATTATTTGTGCAATATTATTTTAAAACAAAATTAATAGAATTAAAAGAAAGATTGCGATATTTAATACTTGGAACTAGCTTTCCAATCTTAATTGGAATTCCAACAGGCATTGTGTTACCTGCGCTAAGTTTTAGATTACCACCACACAACAACATATTAACAACCCTTATGAGTATTTTTATTGGAATTGCAATTATTAAATACAAATTTTTCAGCATAAGACCAAACCGTGAAGAAGTAAATAAAAAAATAATTCATAGTGATATTGAAAAATATTATAGAACAAATTTAGGAGAGATCTATTTTGTGATTGGTAAAGAAAGTTTGGAAAGAGCTTATCATGTTTTCTTAGATGCATTAGCTAAAAAACGATATGGATTAGTAATCACAAACAGAAATCCAATAGAAATAAAACAAAAATATGGATTAGTGAACACACCAATCGTTTGTATGACTGATTCAGAAACAGAACATGCAGCTGTTGGAAAACATGATTTAGAGCAGTTATATAGTACAATTGTAGAGTTTGCTAAAAAAGTAAAAGATTGTTACATTATGTTAGATGGGATCGATTATTTAATTAAACATAACAATATCCAAAAAGTTTCTCATATGTTAACTAAAATAAAAAAAGAGATGGCAGAAAATAATTCCTGCTTAATTATCCCAGAAGATAAATTAAAGTTAAGTAAAAAAGAAAAATTACATTTGAAAAAAGAAGCTAGGTTAATACCAAAATGTATTGCACATGCAAGTATTGAAGCTCAACTATTAAAACAAATATCAAAACAAGGTCTCAAAAATAGAGAATTTATTATTTTAGGGTATAATGAAACAAGTGAAGCAATTATTACTGAGTTTGAATCTAGAAATATTAAGTGCACAGTAGTTCATAATGATGAAATAGACATGTTTTATCCAAAAGGTTTAGTTAGATTTGTAAAAGGCGATCCTTTGAGCAGGAGAGTTTTATCACACCTTAAAGTTGATGATATAAATAAAGTAATCTTAGTTGTGTTAGATGATGATTCTGATGCAATTTTAGCTGTTAACATTTTAAGACAATTAACAGATAAAGCCATGGTAATTTCAAATTTACATGATATTAATTTCTTAAAAGTTGCACAAGATTCAGGAGCAAACTATGTTATTCCATCATCTACAATAGGTGGAAAATTACTTGCATTAGGAGTTAGTGCACCATCCATAGTAAAATGGATCATGGATTCTATTACCTACAGAGAAAAGAAACACCAATTAGTAGAATTAGACATTGAAAAAGGTTCAAGACTAATTGGTAAAAGTATTTCTAATATTGATTATGTGCTACAAGGAGTTGCTCATGTATTAGCTGTACGTACTGGTGAGGTCTTTAGAGAGCTACCTGATGATGAATATATTGTTCAAGCAGATGACATACTAGTATTAATCACATCTATGCAAAAACATCATCTGAAGAAGCACATTGGGAAGAATGTGAAGAAGTAGTTTTAAGTAGTAAGTTCTAAGTTTGAAGTGGGTTTGTTGTTAGTAAGTTTGAAGTGTATATTAAAAAAAACAGATTTTTATTTCCTGTCCAACACATCATGGGCATCTAATGCCTTTAAACAAGAAGTTATATTCTTTTGGTCTTGTTGTTTTAGTGTTAAAAGTATTTTTGATTTAAGGAACTCTTTTTCTTGGTTAGGGATTCTTGCTAAGTGATCTGCTTTGATTAAACCATAAGGATAACCAGGGAAAGAATAATCATTAGAGTTCTTTACTAACAAAGTTAAAAGTTCTCCTAATTGTTCTTTATGAAATTGAGGTTTGTGTACTTCAAATCTGAAAATATATTCACTTGCTTGATTAAGTTTAAGAAATAACATCTCTACATTATGTTTAGGTTCTTCAATACTACAAACTGGATGATAATACCAATTTTCTTTTATATCATTCTTTACAGCCAAATAATTCAGGACATTAATTATGTTATTACCTTTCTCTGTTAACAAATTAGAGGTTTTACATAATCCAGTTATTAAAACATTATTTGCAATAGCTTTTTCATATAACTCATCTAAATATTTAGTTTCATTTGTAAAAGTTGCTCTTAAATTCCCATCTAAAATAATAATTCCTTCATCTAGTTTTGAAATTAATTCTGTTGCTAACTTTATTTCAGCAAATCTTCTTGCAACATCCCCTAGTTTAGATATCTCTGCTCTATTTTCCCCCACCACCAATGTTTTATCGAATGAAAACATCTCCAAGTCTTCTTTGCTTGGCAAAAAGTTATTCATTGCAGGGTCTGCTTTCTTATCTAAGAATAAATCAACCCCATAAAATATTTTGCCATCTTTTATTTTAGTTTTTGCTAAGCAATAAAATTCTATTTTTTTATCAGCAATTGTTTTGTTGTCTTTAGTGATATTTGCATAAGTTCGAATGAAAAAAAGAGAAAAATTAGGAGCTCTTAATAATTCAGAAGAACCACCATCAATAAAACAAAGCTTTTTGTTAGTGGGAATAGAAGTTATTTGGTTTGTGGAGGGTTGGTTTGAGGTTATTTTGTTTGGGGTTTGGTTTGTAGCATTGATAATATGAAAGTTATCTTTAGAAATTGGCTTAGTGAAATAAGCTTTATTTATTGGACTAAGCTTATCACCTTCTTTGTACTCAGTTACTGTGTTTATGTTGTTAAGGATCTCTTCATACATGATAATGGGGAATATGTTGTGATTTATATTTGTGATGGAAATTTTTGTGAGATCGTCTCCAAAACAATCAAAACATATATAAATCCCTTCTCTAACTTTTACTTAGATGGTTAAGAAAAAGCCTAAGAGTGGGAAAAAGGCTGTTAAAAGTAAAAAAGTTTCTAAAGCTAAGAAGAAAGTAGTTAAAAAACCAATTAAAAAAGTTATTAAGAAAAAGATTATAAAAAAGAAAACAACCAAATCTAAAAAAACTTCTAATAAGAAAACATCTAAGAAAAAACCAATAAAGAAAACAGAGAAAAAAACAATAAAAAAGAAAACTTCTAAACCCAAAAAGAAAACAAAATTAAAATTAACACCAAAAGTAGATGATAGTATTAAGAACTCAGTTCATCTTATTGAATTAGCATTTAGTGAAGACTTAGGGAAAGAAGGAGACATTACTTCTATTGCGACAATTCCTAAAAGTAAAAAAGTAAAGGCACAAATTAGAGTAAAAGAACATTGTGTTTTATGTGGAATTGATCTTGCGCAGAAAAGTATTGAAGTTTATGAAAAAAAAGCAAAGATTAAACCAAAAGATAGAGTTAAATTTGAAATATTAATGAGAGATGGTTCATTTTTGCAGAAGAATGAAGTTGTTGCAACAATTGAAGGACCTGCACAAACAATTTTAGCTTGTGAAAGAATAATTCTTAACTTTATAGCAAGATTAAGTGGAATTTCTAGCATTACAAACAGATTTGTAACAAAACTAATGATGCACGGTGTTCAATTATTAGACACAAGAAAAACATTGGGTGGATATAGAGAATTAGAAAAGTATGCAGTTCGTGTGGGAGGAGGTACAAACCATAGAACTGGATTGTATGATATGTTTTTAATCAAAGATAACCATGTTCATATTGCTGGAAGTATTAAGAAAGCAGTTGATGCTGCAATTAAAGTAAAGAAAACAGCAAAAGAGAAAAATATCAAGAATGCAGAAATAGAATTAGAAGTTGAATCACTAAAACAAGTTGATGAATTATTAAGACTGAAAAATTTACCAGATATTGTGATGTTAGACAATCTAAGCTATGAAGAAATGGAGATTGCTGTTGATAAAATCAGGAAAAAATCAAAATTAGCTAAAAAAGACATGAAAATAGAAGCTTCAGGTGGTATAAGGCTAGAAAACATCATAGAAGTAGCTAAATGCGGCGTAGATATGATTTCTGTTGGTTCTGCCCTTACTTTAGGTGCAAAACCAATTGATTTTACAGTGGATATAATAGATTGAGACTAATATATTCTAAAGAAGGTAATTAATTGATATATTCATAGTAGAGTTCTGTTTATTTATAAATAAACTGCCAACAAAAACATTGTAACCCCTTATAAGTAGTTAAAAGTAGAAAGATTTATAAATAGAAAGTATCTGAATAAGGATACAGTGAGGCTAAAAGATCGAATTATGGATTGGTGGATTTCTAGACAAGTTTTAGGCAGTGATGAGACTAGATCAACTGATTCCATAATGCATGATGAAGTTGTTAACGGAGCCAGATTAAAACATCTCAAAGTTGGAGAAAATGTACCATCATCCCAAGATATCATTTCTGATGTTAGAATTGAAGAAATTAGAAAGGAAGTTGAACAAACATTAAATAGAGAAGTTAATAAATCAATAAGAGAATCTACAATTGTAACCTATGATTTAAAAGATTCTTATTCAAATGATACGACAAGTTTAGAACTAAAAGCAGATTTAGAAGTAACTCTAAATGAATTTCAAAGTAAGATTAAACGGAAACATCTTTGGCAAAAATTCTCAGATAGTTTATTAAATTTTGAAGTTAAAAATAGTCCACCAAATTCTAATAAGATATTAGATCAAGCAACCATACACCCAGATCAAATAATTGGTGGTAAAAAATATGATATAAATCTATTAGAAAAAGCAGTATTAGAAGGAAAAGCAGATGCAGAGATCTATAGATTATTAGGCCACTACCATATAGATTTTGAGCAAAAAAAAGATTCTCCATTAAGAAACTTTCCAACTGCAAGAAATGAAAAAGATGGTATTTATAGTCCAGGCTTTACTATGGTAGGGAATACAATAAAAATACCTAATAAAACCATTAAATTATGGATAGAAGCTTTAAATAAAGGTCAAGTTAATGCTCAATTATTGTATGACATGGTTTCAATACTACCTGATGAAACAACCAATAAATCACTTCCAGAAGAGGTTTATGAGAATACAATTGATAAAGGTATTGCAGATGAAACAATATTTTCTGCTTTAGCATGGCATTATTTTGAAAGAAGAAAGAAGAAAAAATTGAGAAGATTATTTTCAAGAATACCTGAGATTGAATCAATATCTAAAAAAAAACTTTTAAGGAATTTAAGTTTAGAATATGATTTAAATATTAATTTAAGAGATAGAGATAAAAGAAAAAATAACTCAATCTGGAATTTTAAAATGTTAACCCCATTTAATAGAGAAGGTTTACTTACCAAAATGGAATTAACATTGACAGATCTGATTGATTCAAATTTATGGTCTATTAAAAGAATAGAAGTAAGGAAACAAATTTACGAAGCAGTAGATAATAACCAAATTAATGCATCAACATTAATGATGGCTTATTCTTTACATAAATCAGAAGTTTGTGTTGAAGGATTATTATATCTTGCTAACAAAGAGAGTACAACAGATTATAGGGCATTTCAATTTTTGGCAGAGATTTCTAAGGATGAAAACAGAGCAATCAAAGGAAAAAGAGAAGAAAATTTCCTAAAGATGTTAATTGACCAGGCAATTGCAAATGACGAATTCAAACCAATGTTAGATGTACATAGAAAAGCAACAAAAACAACAATGATCATTGGAAGAGATTATTTATTATCTCATACCTTGATAATAAAGAAAGGAAAAACAACCTTTGATTCTGAAAAAAGAAGTTTGGATGAATTAGAAGCAATTGTTGGTGATGAAGTAAAACTACCTAAGTATATTGCGCACTTTGAACACAACGGTGATCATTATTATGCAATGGTTAAGGCAGAGGGACAAACATTAACAGAACTTTTAGCAAAACAACAACCAAAACCAGAAACATATAGTCAGATTCTTTCTACGATGGCTAAAATTCATGTCCTATATCCAATTGAAAAAGAAGATAACGAATTAATGAGAGATAAATTTGATAAAAGAATTAATGACATGGAGCTCTCTGAAGAGTTTAGAGAATCATGTGAACCAATGTTAGAAGTATTACTAAACTCAAGAAATTGGTGTTATAATAATGATTCAACAACAGACAATTGGATACTTCTTGAAGACGAAGAGGTAATGTTAATAGACACAGAGTATAAAGGAAGTTGCCCTTATGCATATGAAATTGCACAATTCCTAAATTTTGTTCCACACATGGATTTTAAAGATAGAATAAGTACTGTAAAGAATTATGTAAAATTAGTTAATGCTTGGTGTGAAAAAGATGGTAAAGAAGATAAGAAAATAAAAGATGAAGATCAATTTTTATTAGAATACTGCAATGGTGTAGTCTACAGAGCAATAACAAGCAGCCCTTATTTTGCTGGAATAGGAAGATATGAAGATGAAGAAAATGTTCGAAATACAGGAATAGAAATGATTGATCACATGTTAGAAAAAGGAATGATAAAAGAAAATCAACAAGAACAATATAAACAAATTAAAAAAACATTAGAAGAATATATACCAAAAAAAGAAGAGAAAAAAGAAGAAAACGTATATTACATTTAAAAATTATTTTATTAGTGAATCTAATGAATAAGAAATTTGAGCACTACCGGCTGTACTAATTAATCTAACATTTTCTGCAAGATAATGTAAAACAACATTCCCTTCTCCTTTTTCTTTTTCTAAGATAAGTGGCATTTTCTTAAGCATTAACTCATCCCTCCTTGTATTAATATCTGCTAACATTTTAATATCGTTCTTAAAAAACATTTCATAAAAAAGTCTGTATAAAGAAATAACTTCATTGAAATATTCTAAAACAGACTTGTTAATTTTATACTTCTTTTTTGAATCAAGATATTGACTTAAATAATAAAAATTATTTTTTATCATCATTGCCCGTACAAGAATAAAATAAGCAGATTGACTTTTTAGTTCGCCATAAATAGATTTTTTTACCAACATTCGCCTACAAAAAGAGGCAAATCTGTGAATATTTTTGTGTAAATCTGAAATTTGCTTAAAATTAAGTGGTTTATTTTTTTTAAGATTATCATAAATAAGTTCTGCCATTGAAATAGTTAACAAAAAAACCTTTCTTGATAAAATATTAAATTCTTCTTCCAAAGGTTCAGAAACACATTTAATATGACAAGAATTATCTTTCTGATCAAGTATTTCAAAACCTAAAAGTAAATCAACCTCTTTTTGAATAATTATAATAGTTTGTGCCTTATCAAATTCTAATCTAAGTTCATCTACCCCGGAGATATAAAGTGCTCTTATTGCTTGTCTAACATACCTAGGATCAGAAGAAAATAATTTGTAGTTCAAACTTTTCCCCTGTAAATCTTTTTTAGTAGCATTTATAATTAAAGAAGAATCCTCTTCAAGAACATCTATTTCATCGCCTTGTTGAACACCTATTTTCTTTACCCATTTAGTTGGTAGACTTACAGTTAATGTATTTTGACCAACTTTGTTGACTTTTCTTTTCATATTACATAATAAACAAAGCAAGTATAAATACTTTTCGGAAAGTAATTATGTAATTACCAGTAATAATTATAATTGGCAAAAGTATATATATTTCCGTGTCAATACTATACCTTGTAGAAAAAGAGGGATGGAAACATTCCAAGAAAGATTAGAAAAATGTTAAGAAATGAAAAATAGATAGAACAACAATGAAAAAAAACGAAGCAAACATATTGACACATTTAAGAAGGAATGCAAGAGAATCATTAGTAAAAATAAAAGATAACACAGGAATGCCATTATCAACAATTTATGATAAGTTAAGAAAGTTAGAAGAAAATTATATTAAAAAGCACACAAGCCTGTTGGATTTTGAAAAGCTTGGTTTTAAAACAAGAGCTAACATTGCAATCAGTGTTGAAAAAAATGACAGGGAACCATTATTAAAATTCATTAAAGAATGTGCATTTGTAAACACAGCTAATAAAATAAATCATGAATTTGATTTTATGATCGAAGGCGTGTTTAAAGATTATGAACACATGAAATTATTCATAGAAGAATTAGATGAAAAATTCAAAATCAAAGATACGCAAATTCACCATTTACTAGAATGTATCAAACATGAAGAGTTGTTAAGTGACACAGAACATGTTAAACATTTAAAATAATGTTCTAAAAAATTAGGAAGTTAAATAGCGAGAGCTATGGAGGAAAAAATGAAACCAAAAACAAAAAGACCACATGTTAAAAAACATATTTCATATTTAGCTACTAATCTAGAGCTAAATAAAAATTTTATTACGAAAGAAAGAATAAATTACTGCTTAGAAAAAGGTGTTTGGAAGAGAAACACATTAGAAAAAAGATTAAGAATTACTACAGAAGAATATTGTCAAGGACACATAATAGAATCATATGGAAGATCTGAAGAAGGTTATAGTGGAATTTTATTACACCTAGGATTAAAAGAACCAACAAGTAACTTTTCTGTAGCATATTTGCCTTTTGGCCTCCATAGCATCCAAGGAAAATCAGAAGATGCAATGTTTGTTAAAGAATCAACAAGAATTATAGAAGGAAATAAAGTATACCGTATTGAAGAAGATTCATTTCTTTTTTTTGAAAATCCTGGATCTTATTCTATTTTTGTACCAATGCCAACAATAATTACGAGGTTTGGTGAACAAGAAAAGATCGAAGGTATTGAATCACAAAAAGAATATTCTCTGGAAGAAAAAACATTAACTTGCCAATGGGCACTTATGGGATTCCAAAAAAATTCTATAATTCGCCCACATATTCACGAACACAAAGACGAATTTTTTTATTTTATGGATCCAGTTGATGTCAATTTAGGGGATGAAAACCCAAGAAAAACTGATTACAAAAAAACAGATGGTTTTGTTGAAGTTCCAAAAGGAACAATTCATTCTTTTAGAAATAATTATGGCAATACACTTTTCCATTCTTTAAATTTGCCAGACGTACAAGATGATAGCAGGAGGTTAGAAAAATGAAATTATTAAATTATGCACTAAGTACTGCAAAACTAGCAGGAGAAGAAGTTATGAAAATAAGGGGAGGAAAAGATCTAGATTCTAGGTTGAAATCAGATGGAACATTAGTAACAAAAGCCGATGAAGCATCTGAAGAGATATTTTTAAATTTAGGAAACGTCACAGGCATCCCTGTTTTAACCGAAGAGATGTCTAAAAATAGATACCAACAGGAAATTTGTAAATACAATGAAGCCGGATTTGCATGGATAGTTGATCCATTAGATGGAACAAAGGAATATGGGAAAGGCCTTGATGAATTTGCAATAAGTGTAGCATTGGTAAATAGAGAAAAAGTAATATTAGGAGTTGTATATGCACCAGCAAAAAATTGGATGATGTATGCTGTGGAAAACAAGGGTGCATACAAATTAGATCTAAAAACTGAAACTGAAACTGAAACAAGAATAAAAACAACAGATTGTACAAACTTAGAAGACATGACTTTGTTAGTTAGTTCAAGTGAATTAAACAAAAAAGCATACCCTGATTATGCAAGAAATCTAAAAAGATTAGGTTATTCTGGAAATGATCCAAGGATTAAAGAAATGGGAAGTACAACATTAAAAACAGCATTAATTGCAGCAGGAGAAGGAGATTATAACTTTACTTTCACATCCTGGGATCAGAAAAAAAATAAAATGAGAAAAACAAAAGAATGGGATATTGCCGCAACTTCACTCTTAGTTCAAGAAGCTGGTGGAATGATGACTGATTGTAGAGGACTTCCTTTTGTTTTTGGTAAATTTGACCCTGTAAACCAATATGGAATATTTACCTCAAACTCTCAAAAAAACCACCATAATTTATTGCAAAGGGTTGTTCCAAGTGCAAATTATTTGGAAAGAATTAAAGAAGCAATATAAAAAGAGGAAAAAATGACATTAGAAATTTATCTTGTTAGACACGGTGAAACAGAGTCGAATCTGTTTCATCAAAACAAAATTAGTGGTCAAAGTAATTGGGCAGAGCTAACTACAAATGGTGTGAATCAAGCAAAAACATTAGGACAAAAGTTCTTAATGGATGATTTATTTTTTGAAGACATATACTGTTCTCCATCCGTAAGAACACAACAAACCACAAGGTACTGTTTGGATGAGATGCATAAAATAGATCAAAGATTAAAATACGACAATAGACTAATGGAACAAGACCAAGGTGATTGGGTTGGAAAATTAAAATCCAAGATATATTCAAGAGAAGATGTAAAGAAAGGATTAAATCATGACAATTGGAATTTTGTCCCGGGAGACCTAATAAAAGGGGAAAGCCAAGCAAAAGTTGCAGCAAGAATGTATACCTGGTTAGAAGAGATTATAACAAAACAAAATCACTCAAAAATTCTTGCAGTTTCGCATGGACTAGCAATTAGATATTTAATAGCAGAAGTTTTTGATTTAGATAGAAAAACAGCATACAAAATACCAATCGATAATACAAGCATTACAAAAATAACATATAATAATGAGAAATACATATTAGTAGGAATAAATGATACAAAACACTTAGAAAAATCAAATATAAAAAAAGTAAAAGCAACATTTGATGATTCATCCATTAAATTAAATGTTTAAACTAAAAGGGTAGAATTACTTTATTTTCCCTAAAACATATCTAAATCCCTTCTTTAATTTTTCTTTAGGCGGTTAATAAGAAACCAAAGAGTGGAAAAAATCAATTAAAAGTAAAAAAGTTTCTAAAGCTAAGAAGAAAATAGTTAGGAAACTAAAAGTTGTGAAAAAGGAAGTGTTGAAAGAGAAAAAAACCACCCAAATTAAAGTTTTTAAGAAAAAAATAATTAAAAATTCAAAATCAAAGGTAAGCAAATTCACCATTTACTAGAATACATAAAACATGAAGAATCTATGACAAATACCTACCATATTGATTAATTGTCGTACAAACCACTACAACATTCACTTATATACTAAAAACGTCTACTAGTGTTTAAGAGGTAATATGCTAATCAGATTCATTCCGAAAAAAACGTCACAATAACCGAAAAAAACAAGATTAAATCAAAAAAAGTCATCATAATATCATACTCATCAAAAAAGGAAGTGTCTTGCAGTAAATTAAATGAGTTAAATGCAAAATAGCGTTAGCTCTAGAAAAATATTTTGATAGAAAGGTAAATTCGTGAGAACCATGTTAAGGGGGAGAAAATAAAATGGAAATTGCAAAGGCAATTACTAAACATGTTTTAGAAGATAAAGTACAGAAATTAGAAGGCGTTGATTTAGATTCAATATACTTAAGAGTTATTTTAAATTCACTTTGTAATGCAAAATGTTATTTTTGTCATGAAGAAGGACAAAGTGTAATAAGTGATTTACCTGCAGAAATATTAAGACAAGCAGCAATTGATTCATCTGAATTAGGAATTAAAAGAATAAAATATACAGGTGGTGAACCATTACTTAGAAAAGATTTAGCTGATTTAACTGCCATGATAAAATCAGTTGATCCTGAAATAGAAATAAGTATGACAACTAATGGGATTGGGATTGAAAGAAAAATTGATCAATTAGTTGATGCAGGATTAGATAGGATAAATGTTTCATTACACTCAGTTGATAGAGAAAATTATAAAAGAATTTTCAGAGTTGATGCATTAGATAAAGTTTTAAGAGGCTTAGACTATGCAAAAGATAGTGGATTAAAAGCAATTAAAATTAATGCAACAGTTTCAAGATATAATTTACACGAAATATTTGAAATTGCAAAGTATTCTCAACAAATGGGATTTGAATTTAGAATCCATTATTTGTTGCCATCTAATGAAGAAGCTGCTCAAACAATAGTACCGAGATCTGAGTTAAACAGATACCTTAAAGATCATTCAGATAGATTAGAAACCATAGAAAGACATGGTAAAGAAACAACAAGATATCATCAAGGAGAATTAACAGTGGATGTTAAAAAAGGAAATTTTGCAGGAAAATGCAAAAGATGTGATTATCTTTCAAGATGTAATGAGGGAATATATGCATTAAGATTAACACCTGAGGGGAAATTAAGACCTTGTCTATATTTAGACAGCCTAGAAATGAATTTTGCAAATGCAATAAAGGAAGGAAATTCAAAAGAAGTTATGAAAGAAGCATACAGAAGAGTAATAAAATGAATCAACCTGCTACAAAAACAAGAGATTTAATTGAATTAAGAGAATTAGGGATTTATGTACCTGGAGTTATTGTTGTTGAAGGTCTTGATGGGGTAGGTAAATCAACAGCTGCAAAAAGTTTAGCTGAAAGATTAAACGCAGATTATGTTGCATCACCAACAAAAGAATTTGCAAAACTTAAAGATGTTTTTGATAATGAAAGTGCACCACTGGAAAGGTTCTTTTTTTATCTAATAAGCAATTATAGTTTATCCAAACAAGTTATGAAAAGAGATAACTCAAAACCATTAATAATAGACCGGTTTGTACTGTCAACAATAACATATCATAATGCATTAATGAATGAAGACACATCAAAATATGTAAGGTGGGACAAATTACTAAACCCTGAAATCATGTTCCACTTAGTTGCGGATGAAGAAACTAGAATTTCAAGAATGAATATTAGGGGAGAATTATCTAGAACTGATGTGATTTTTGAAGAAAATAGAACATTAGGGAGAAGGATTGAATCAGAATTTGAATCATATAGAAATGCATATATTGAAATAGATACAACAAGATTAAATCCTCAAGAAGTTGTAGATAGAATGCATAAAGAATTAAAAAACAGAGATTATAGTTGTTTAATACAAAGGTGAAATAAATGGACATAAATAAAGAAGAAATGTTAGAACAGTTAATGGGTTATATAACACTAGACATTGAAGAATCAACAGGGACTTATAAAGCTGCTAGAGTAAGAGCTGCTGAAGGAGAAAGTGCTATGCAATCAAGATATGACACAATGAGAATAGAAGGTAGCTGGGTTTCTGATGGATTAGGACAAAGAATTCAAGAATTAGAAAATGAAGTAGAAAAATTACTTAGAATAGATGTTAAAACAAAAAGAGAAAAAGTTTATCTTGGCTCTTTGGTAGAACTTGAAGATGAAGAAGAATCTAAATCTTATTTTTTCATATTACCAGGGGGAGGCGGAAGATCTTTAGAAAGTGGAGACACAAATATTAAAGTAATCACACAAAATGCACCATTTGCAAAAGCAATGATAGGTAAAGAAGTATATGATGAAGTTACTTTCAGAATAAAAGGAAAAGAAAAAACATATGAAATAACAGACATGAAGTGAAAAAAATGCACCTTGCAATTGGAACAATTTCATTAGAAAATTTGATAGAGGTTGAAGAGCTTCCAGAAAAAAATGAGGATGTTATTGTTAAATCTCACAATCAAATTTTTAGTGGAGCAGCAGGAAATATTGCTGCAATGCTTTCTAATCTTGGATTAGAAACATCATTATTTTCAATGGTTGGTAATGATAATCAAGGTAAATCCCTAATCCAAGAAATGGATAGTTATGGCGTAGATACAACCAACCTATTTTTATCAGAAGAACACCCAACATCATTGTTTACATGTATAATGGACCAACAAGGACAGAGAAATGTTTATTTAGCAAAAGGAGCATCTTTTTTTTTTAATGATGATGAAATAAGAAAACTATTAAAACAAAGATGGGATTCTATTTCAATAGTTGGGCTTAGAAAAGAACAATATTCTCTTGTTATCAGCTATGCGAGAGAAACTAAAACTTACTTAAATGTTGGCACACTAATTTCCAGTGGACAACTTCAAAAAGATGACTTTGAATTTTTTGTTGGACCAGTAAATTTATTTATGAATGATTCAGAAGCAAAAAGGTTTCTAATGTCAGAAGAAATAAATTTTAGAGAATATTTTAATTATTCGCAAACATTACAAAATGTGATTATAACAAGGGGAGAGAAAGGTTCATTATTACTAACGAGAAATGAGAGTTATACTGTAAACAAAATACCCACAACAAAAGTAAAAAACACCCTTGGTTGCGGTGATGCATTTATGGCTGGTTGGACTTATGGAGATATTAAGGGGTATAGCCCACGTGAAAAATTATGGTGTGGTCATTGTTGTTCAAAAGAAGTTGCAGAATCAATTTCTGGAAGAACTCTTAAAAGAATAGACATTAAAAAAACAATAGTTGAAGAATATTGTTAATATAATAAAAAGGAGTAAATAAAATGGAAAAACAAGAAGTTATAAGTACATTAAAAGTAATAATAGCCCAAATCACTGAAACAGATATAGTGTGGAGATTAGAAGGAAGTGCAAATTTAAGTTTACAAGGAATAAAAACAGAGGTAAATGATTTAGACATAACAACAAACAAAAAAGGGTTAGAAATTTTTAGAGAATTGTTAAACAAGTATATAATAAAAGATTTTTTTGATACAAATATTAACAGTCATAGATTAATATTAAATATTAATAATTTTGAAGTAGATATTAATTGTTATAATAAGTTAGAATTAAATATGTTTGAGAGTATAAAAATCATTTCAATTGATAATTTAAATATACCGGTTTTACCAATAAAAGAATCATTAAAATTCTATAAGATAATAAATAGAAAAAATAAAATATCCCTAATTGAAGAATTTTTATTAAAAATAAATAAGATAAACTAAAATGGCAAAAACACCACAATTTGAAAAAGCAAAACTGTTTGCATTAGATTGGATTAAAGATGAAACACCAAGATTGATGTGGTATCATAATCTTGAACACACAAAAGATAGTGTACTCCCAACTACTGAAAGATTACTTACAATGGAAGGCATTAAAGGAAAAGAAAGACAAATAGTTATGGTTGCTGCAGCATATCATGATATTGGTTATACAATGACTTATCAAGATCATGAGGAGGCTAGTGCATATATGGCAGGAGAAATGTTACCTCAATTTGGATATTCAAAAAAAGACATAAGAGATATTAAAAGAGTAATAATGGGTACAAAGCTTCCACAAATACCAGAAAACATGTTAGAAAAAATCATGTGTGATGCAGATATGGATATATTAGGAACCGATGATTTCTTTACAAAAAATGGATATCTAATGCTTGAAATGAACAATAATGGCAGTAATTTTGAAACAGATGAATGGAATAAGCAACAGCTTGATTTTTTAGAACAACACAATTATTTCACGGCATCTGCTAGAAAATTAAACAATGAGGGAAAACAAAAAAACATAGCATTAATGAGAACATTAAATAACAGATTATAACTAAATTATAATCTAATCACGTAATAATCGTCTAAATTAACCCTAAAACTTTATAAATGGATTCTGATTTTTCTTAATAATAGATATATATTAATATATTATTATAAGAAAAGCGGTTTTTCTTATCATGCCGGTCTGGTTGATCAAAACCATGTAAAATATTATCTAAAAAAGGTTTTGATTCCTAATGTTTGACAAATTAAAATGTCAACCAGACAGAAACTTGGCAATAACAAGAAAAACCCTATAGAAAATGAGCTATGAACTAATAATCTGTGAAAAACCAAACGCTGCAAATAAAATAGCAGCAGCTTTAGCAGATGGTAAACCTATCAAGGAAAATATCAAAGGTGTTCCATACTATAAAGTAACTCATGGTAATAAGGATTTAATTGTAGGGTGTGCAGTAGGTCATCTTTATACTGTTACAGAAAAAGAAAAAAAAGGATGGACATATCCAGTATTCGAAACAAAATGGGAGCAAACATCTAAAACTAACAAACGTGCTGCTTATTCTTCTAAATATGTTACTGCATTAAAGAAATTAGCAAAAGATGCTACTGGATTAGTGGTTGCAACAGACTATGATATTGAAGGAGAAGTTATTGGATGGAATGTTGTAAAACATATCTGTAAGAAAAAAGATGCAAGGAGAATGAAATTCTCAACATTAACAAAAGATGAATTAAGACAAAGTTATGATAATGCTGCTCCAACCTTAAATTGGGGACAAGCAAATGCAGGAGTAACAAGACATGAGTTAGATTGGTATTATGGTATTAATATGAGCAGAGCTTTATCGTTAGCAATCAAAAGTGTAGGTAGCTTTAAAGTATTAAGTTCTGGAAGAGTTCAAGGTCCTGCATTAAAAACCATTGTAGATAGAGAAAGAGAAATCAAAGCATTTAAACCAGAACCTTTCTGGCAAATACTTGCAATATGGAATAAAGACGATGGTAAAAAAGTTGTAGTAGAAGCATGGCATAAAGAGGATAAATTTTGGGATGAAGAAAAAGCAAATAAAGCCATGGAGAAAGTAAAAGCAGAGAAAAAAGCTAAAGTTAAAGACCTTCAGAAAAAACAATTTAAACAACAACCGCCATTTCCATTTGACTTAACAACTTTGCAAATAGAATCATATAGATGTTTTAAAATTCAACCTAAAGAAACACTAGACATTGCTCAAACGTTGTATTTAGCAGGAATTATTTCTTATCCACGTACAAGTTCTCAACAATATCCACCAAGTATTGGTTATAAAAAAATCTTGAGCAAAATCGCAAATAATAATTCATATACAAAAAAAGCAAATTTAATATTAGCTAGATCTGTAATTAAGCCAAACGACGGTAAAAAAACAGATCCTGCACACCCTGCTATTTATCCAACTGGTAATTTTTCTGGTGTTGAGGGTAGAGAACAAAAAGTATTTGATTTAATTGTAAAACGGTTTTTAGCAACATTTGCAGATCCTGCAACTAGAGAAAGTGCAACAATCAAGTTAGATATTAAAGAAGAAATATTTGTTTCAAAAGGAGTAAGAACAGTAGAAAAAGGATGGCATGAACTTTATGAGCCATATGTAAAATTAGAAGAACAAACTTTACCAGGTGTTGAGAAAGGTGAAGAAGTTAATATTAATAGTATTGAACAATTAAAAAAAGAAACTTCACCGCCAAAAAGATATACTCCTGCATCTATTATTAAAGAACTTGAAAAGCGAGGATTAGGAACAAAATCAACAAGAGCTGCAATTGTAGATACATTATTTCAAAGAGGTTATGTAATCGGACCGCCAATTGAAGCAACTGAATTAGGTATTCATACTATTGGAACATTAGAAAAATATTGTGATAGTATAATCGATGAAAAATTAACTAAACACTTTGAAGAAGAAATGGATCAAATTAGAGATGGTAAGAAAAAAAGTGAAGATGTTTTAACAGAAGCAAAAAAAGTATTATCAAAGATTCTAAAAAAGTTTAAAGATAAAGAAAAAGATATTGGAAATGAATTACTTACATCATATAGGGAAGCAGAAAGCATTGCAAACACACTTGGTAAATGTTTAAAATGCAGTGAAGGAAATTTAACAATTAGAAAAGGAAAATTTGGAAGATTTATTGCTTGTAATGCATATCCTGATTGTAAAACTACATTTAAATTACCACCAACTGGAAAAATTGTTCCATCAGATAAAATATGTGAAGAATGTAAACATCCAATGATTAAAATTGGGACTGGTAAAAAAACAAGAGAAGTCTGCATTGATCCCGGATGTAAATCTAAAACAGACAAAACAGAAAAAGAAATGGAAGCATTAGAAAAAGAAGAAAAAGAATGTCCTAAGTGTGGTAAGCCAATGATATTAAGAAAATCTGTATATGGTACATTTTTTGGATGTTCAGCTTATCCTAAATGTAAAACAACTGTAAAGATTGAATAACTCTTCTTAATTAGATTAAAGTTCTTAGTAAGTTGTATATTAATTAATTCTTGTTGATAATAATCTTTCGTGAGCTATATTGCCTTCGGCCTAGTGTTGTAGAGTTATTCATATGTTTGCCTTGATTCTGGGGTGATTTATGCATGGCAAAGGATTATCTTCATTTTGCGAGGATTTCTTACTTAAATAGTATTCTTTTCAACGAAAGATTTATAAATAATACTTACTTAATATCTTAAAGTTGCATAAAATGAAGAGTTTACACATAAAAGATATTTAAAAGAACTTAAATAGTAATTATTAATACTTACATAGTATTTTTCAAGAATGGCTAAAAAAGAGGGAAAAGGCACTAACCAAGAGATAATTATTAATATTGATAGTGATAACAACAAAGTTCTAAACAAAATTGATGACTTAATAAAATTTATTGAAACTAAAACCGGTAAAGATTTTAAAGATATTATTTCCATATTACACCAAAAAGAAAAACAAAGAAAAAACTTTTTCCCAATCACTATTCTTAACAAGAAATTAGGAGTAACAGAATGTCTAGTAAGATATCTAAAAGATGAATTAGGTTGGAATTATAAGAAAATTTCTTCCATTATCAAAAGAAGCGAAGGCGTTGTAGGAGTAATGTACAGAAATTCTTTGAAAAAACTTTCAGGAAAATTAAAACCAACAAATACTACAATTTTTGTCCCACTTTCAATTTTTTCTTCAAAATTTACTGTTTTTGAATCTATTATTGCTTATCTCAAAGAAAAAGAAGAATTACGATTTAGTGAAATCGCTAAACTAACAAAGAGAGACCAAAGAACAATTTGGACAATATATAATCGTGTAAAGAAAAAACTAAAATGACGCAAAAACATTACACTAAAATAATATCAATAATCATTTTGATAGTTATACTTAGTGTTGCAACACTAAATGTTTTCTTTACTAGTTCTATCTTTACAGGAAAACAAACAACTGCTACAGGCATGGTTGTTACAGACCTAAATCCAGATGTTGAAATGGTAATTCCGGATCTTGATTTAGTTGATCAATACGGTTATGCAACTGGGCACCAAGAATTAACAGAAAGACAAGATAGTAAATTTGATATGGCATTAAGTAGTTCACCAGGTATTCCTAATTTAGTACATGTAGGAGAATTACCAGAAGCGTCTGTTTATGTATATGGTTATGACAGCGAAAATGAAAGTGTTGAAGTTAATTCAATCATTGATACATTAGATGAAGATGATGAAAGGTTTGGGGTTATTAAAACATCATTATTTGCAATTGATTCAATTGCAATAGACAATGCAACCATTACACTACCTAAAACACACAAGGTAGATTATATTTTAAGATGTGATGAATTTGATCAAGAAAACTTTGAATGTATTGACCTACATGGTTGGCAAGAAACAAATACAAACTTTATTGATAATGGAGACACAATTACTTTTACAGTAGCACATTTCACTGCTTATGCAGGTGGAGGAAGTAATGAATCAGATAGTGCTAATATGACTATTTGGGATAATGCAGATGAAGGAATGTTCCATGGTGATGAAGAAATGTATGTGCTAGATGAAGTAGAATTCTTTGCAAATTATAGCATGTTAAATGGTTCAACAATTGGAGCAGAAACAGATGGAGATGGAGTAACTTGTATAATTAATTTCAGCAATGGAGATTCAGGAGTTATGAATTATATAGGAGCATATGATCTTTATGAATATGATAATACATTTGAAATTGCAGGAGATTATGATTACAATGTAAGTTGTGATAACTTGTTAGGTTATGTTCCATTGAACACAACAGATAATATTACAATATTAGGGTATGGGACACCGCCAGAAGGTGCGGCAGCTTGTGTAGTACCTAGTGATAATTTAAACTTAACATCACATACAACCTTTTGTAATGGAACATATTATGTAGATGATCAATCAGACTTGGGTGCAATCACCATTAAAGCTTCCAACATAAACATCACATGTAATAATACACTGATTTATGGTGATGGCACAGATTATTTATTCTGGATAGAGGAATATGATAACGTTGTAATTAAAGGATGTAACATTAGTTTGTATGATACTGGTATTACAATGAGGTCTGATTCAGCTTCAAATATAATAGAGGATAATTACTTTTCTATTTGTGATAATGATGGTGTTGAATTTGGAGCAACAAATTTCACCATTGTAAGAAATAATACATTTGACAGAGGAACAAATGGAATAGATATGGGAACAAGTGCGTATAATAATACAATCATAAACAATACATTAACATCCCATGGAAGTAGAGGAATAGATATTTCTGGAGATCACAATAATATTACTAACAACACACTATATAATCAATCAACATCTGCAATAACTGCTGATGGATCAGCTGAAAATAATAAAATATGGTTAAATAAATTTTATGATGAAAGAGGACTTGATGATAATGGGGTAAATACTGATTTATGTGTAAATGATTTATATGGAAATTATTTTAATGGATCTGTGGGGGCCGCCTATATACCTATAAATGATTGCGGACCAACACCTAACGCAACAATTTTATTATATGATAATTCCGAAGTTTATAATTGGACATGGGGTAGCACAGGGAATGCAACATACAATAATTTAAGAGAGGCTGTTTACAACGTTGAATCTGGTGATACCATTAATGGGGCATTATATTCTGGAGTCTTTTATGAAAATGATACTGACACTGCAAAATCAAATATTACTTTAGATTGTAATGGCGTAGTATTTGATGATAGAGCAAGTGGAGACGAGGCAATTAATTTCATATCCGCGGGTGATTGGTGGACAATCCAAAACTGCACATTTACGAGGTATAATAATGTAATTGATTTAAACAGCGGCAGTAATAATAACACATTTAGAAATAATACCTTTAGTTCATGTACAAATATAGGAATGATTATTAGCTCTGATCACAACAACATTACAAACAACACATTTTATAATATCTCTTTTGAAGGAATTAGTGAAGATAGCAACGGAGACAATAATAATATTTGGGGAAATAAATTTTTAGGAGAAAGTAATTGTGGATTTACATCAACAAGCACAAATACTAATCTTTGTCTTGATAATTTGTATGGAAATTATTATGATGAAAATGTGAATTATCAAGACGTGCCAGCAAATGATTGTGGACCAACGCCAAATGCAACAATTTTATTATATGATAAATCTGCAAAATATAATTGGACTTGGGGTGGTGCAACTACAACATATAACAATTTGAGAGAAGCTGTTTATAATACTGAATCAGAAGATGCTATTAATGGTACTACATATTCAGGAGCATTCTATGAAAATACAACAGACTCTGTTAGAAATAATATTACATTAAATTGTAATGGAGTATCATTTAATAATAGAGCAAAGAGTGGACAAACAATTATACTTAGAGCAGATTCAGGGTGGACGATTAAAAATTGCACATTTATAGCCTATACAGGAGCAATTGAATTAAATGCAGGGGCAGATAACACAACAATAATTAATAATACTTTTTTAAATGATAAAGATAGAGGGATTGATATTGATACAGACCACAATAATATAACAAACAATACATTTTATAATTCAACAAGTGAAGGAATTATGATTACAGGAACAGCATCAAACATAAATGTTTGGGGAAATAGATTCTTTGGTATTAGTAATGATGGCATAGTTGATAGTGGAACTGGAACAGATCTTTGTTTTGAGGGTTTATATGGAAATTATTATAATGGCACTGTTGATACAGGAGGATTAGATGTTGATGATTGTGGACCATCTCCAAACGCTACAATTACGGTTGATATAAATGGAACCTTTAACTTAACATGGAGAGGAAATGTTACTGTTCAAAATTTCCAAGAAGGAATTTATAACACATATAATGATTCAAGCGGAGCATTATTAGATGTAAAACCAGGATCTGGACCATACGAAGAAACAGTTACAACATTAAGAAATAATATTGTAATAAATTGTAGTGGTACAACTTTACTTGGAAGTGGAACTGGAAATGGAATAAGTATTAATGGTGAAAGAGATATAACAATAAGAAACTGTACTCTTGATAATTTTGATGATGGAATTGAATTAGACAATGCAAACTACAATAAGATTTACAACAGTACATTTACAAATAATGATATGAAAGGTGTATTATTTGATACAGCTTCTGATTTTAATGAAGTTAAACATTGTAATTTTACAAGTAATGATGACTACGGCATTTATGGAGCAGGAACAACATCTGATTCAAACAACATAACAGAAAATACTTTTGATAGTAACGCAGATTATGCAATTTATTTAGACACTGAAATGGACAACACTAATGTTTGGAGAAATAATTTTAGAAGTAATAATGCCGCAGGCAGCCAACAAGTTTATAACGACGACACAACAAACAATTTTAATATTTCTGATACTGGAAATTACTGGGATGATTTTGATGAAGCAGCCGAAGATTGTAATGATGCAGGAGGAGATGGATTCTGTGATTTACAACAAGATAATATAACCCAATCAGGAGGAATGCCTGCATTAGTTAATGATTCATTTGCTTATGTTGCCTTTATTGATTATATGGCTGAAGCAATACCAAGTAGCATAATAACAATAGGTGCTTGTGGAAATCTAAGTGATAAAGGAGAATATGAATTAAATCAAAGTATGAATTCATCAGGAACATGCATAGACATTGAAACAAGTAACATAACATTAGATTGTAAAGGATATACAATTAATTATTCACAAGGTGGAATTAGATCAAACGTAGGAATTAATGTTTCAAGTGCAGAAAACTTTGTTAAAAATTTAACAATAAAAAATTGTAATATTGTAGAAGGCAACGATACACAATCATGGAAGTATGGAATCGGAGCAACTAATGTTAGTAACAGCACAATTGAAAATAATAACATCACAACAATTGGTGGGTATTCAAGAGGAATAGATTTAACTGGAGCTTTAACAGACGGTGGAATTATAATTGCTAATAATACAATCTCAACATATAATGAATATGGGCACGGTATTGATTGGTATAGGGGTTATAATTATACCTTAATAAACAATACAATAACTGTAAGGGGAAGCAATGCCGATGGATTATCTGTTACAGCGGTAAGTAAATTAAATCTAACATATAATAACTTTTCAACAGAGGGAAGGGGCACAACAATTGAATTTAGTAACACAGTTTTCTTTGATCATTCTATTGATGCAACAAATACAGAACAAAATAAACCAATATATTATAACATATCAATATCTAACTCTAAGATGATTAATCCTGAAGAGATCGGATTTTTATTTATAGCTAATTCAGAAAATATAACAATAAGTGGAGCAAATTTAACATCATGTGGAATTGAATTATACAATGTAAATAACTCAAACATTACAAATAGCACCATAAAAGTAAACGATACTGGTCTTGACATATGGAATTCATTTAACAATAATATTTCATACAATCAATTTTCAACATATAGTGCACAATATAGCAGAAACATATACCTTGAGTCAGGAGAAAACAATTTAATTGATAATAATACAATGGGTGGGGGAATACCAATAAGAATCAGTGGAATGAATAATAATATAACAAGAAATTATATTTATGGATTAGGATTAAGTGATGATGGAATAAGGGCATACTCAAATACTAACGGCAGTGTAATTAAAGATAATAATATCTCAATAACAGGGAGTGGTGACTTTGGTGTGGCCATATCAAGTACTTCTGATCTCACCATAACAAACAATACAATAATTGGTTCAGGAGGGATAGAAATATTATCTAGCAAGAATATTATAATGAAAAATAATAAAGTACATTCAACGCAAAGTTTTATCGTCGATAGTAGTGTCCAATCAATGCTAAACACCATTATTTACAACAACACATATGGAATGATCAACTGGAATTTAGGAAGTTTAAACACAAGCTATAACATGTCTATAAATGAAACAATATTTCTTATTAACAATACTGTAGGTTTATTAGACGAAACATTTGATAAATTAAATGGTAGTGCACAAATTGAAATAAGAAATTTAGGATATGCATCAACACCATTCTTATTAAAAGATGGAACAAGATGCGATAATGATGATATTTGTAATATTTCATATAGCGAAGGAATATTATATGCAAATATTTCTAGTTTTAGTAATTATACTACAACAACAGACTTATCAAAAGAATGTGGTGTAATAACAACTGATCTTAATTTAACACAAAGCGTTAATTCTAGTGCAACTTGTTATACCATAAATGCTTCAGACATAACAATTAACTGCATGGGATATGCAGTAAATTATTCAGAAATCTCATCAGGCCATGGATTTTATACGCAAGAAGGATTTAATAATATTACAATTAAAAATTGTAGTATTTATGGTGCAAGTAGTGTAGCAAGCGAAGGAGTATATTTTAACGGAACAATAAATGCAACATTAAGAGATAGTAATATCTCATCATTAGGAGGGGCATCAAGAGGAGTATTATTAGGATTTGCAAGCCAATCAAATATTTTAAACAACACAATAAATATTTCAGGAGCTGGTGCAGTTGGAATCTTAATTGCAGCATCAAATGATTCAATAATAGAGAATAACACAATATTAATTAATGAATCAGGCAGTAAAGGAATAAAAATACAATCCCTTTCTAACAATAACACATTAATAAATAATAATCTTACTGTTGAAACAATAACAGTAATAGATGACGATGGTAGCGCAGTAATAAATAATACATTAAAATATAATAATAGCTTTGGTGAGATTACATGGATAAACGCTAATTTAACAACAAGCATTAATTTAACAGTTGGAGAAAATATTTTCCTTGAAGATAATAATATAGGATTAATTGATAATACCAACATACTACAATTAAATAGCAGTGCACAAATTGAGATTAGAAATTTAGTTTATACAGCAACACCATCCTTACTTAAAGATGGAACAAGATGCGATAATGGTGATAACTGCAATATTAGTTATGATTCAACAAATGGAATATTAGATGCAAACATTTCAAGCTTTAGTAATTATAGTGTAAACATGCCCCCAAATATCACCCTAAGTTTAAAACCAACAACAGCCACTGCACTTGATATTTTAAATGCAACTACTAATTATACTGATGATGATGGAAATATTGGTACTGTTTATTTTGATTGGTGGGTTGATGGAAGTTCTGTTTCAACTGGAGCCCCTGGTGGAATTAATAGTAATCAAAATGTTTCTGATCTTCTTTCCCCAGGATCTTATCTTAAATGGCAAAATGTAACTGTTCAAGCAGTTCCTAACGATGGATCTGAAAATGGCACCGCCCTTAATTATAGTATTAATATTAGTAATATTGCTCCAGACACTGATATAGATCAAATAACATTAACGCCATCACCAATTTATACAAATGACACACTTAATGCAACCGCAATTTTCCTTGATGGTGACACCGGAGATGTAGGAACACTTTATTTTGATTTATTTGTAAACAATGCTTGGCAATTTGTTTTATCTCAAGGTAGTATTGCTGGAAATGCAAATGCCTCCTCAACATTTAACTCTGGTAATTTCAGTAGATGGCAAAATGTTACAATTCAAGTAACACCTAATGACGGAGTAGTTAATGGAACTGCTGTTAATATTAGTACAAATGTTACAAACATTGTTCCAGAACAAATTGGTTTAGCATTAAGTCCAGACACCATTTATACTAATTCAACAAAATTAAATGCAACAGTTGTAGTTTGGGATGATGATCAAAGTGAAGGAACAACTTTAACAGCATACTTTGATTGGTTTATTAACGGAACTAATCAATATGCAAATTTTACTGAGGGATTAACTAATGGATCAAATGTTTCAGCTTACCTAAATCCAACTAACTTTAGTAAATGGGATAATGTTACTGCACAGATTGTTGTTTATGATGGTTTTGAAAATAGCACAGTAGTAAATAGTAGTTGGTTAAATGTTACAAACATAGCACCTTACATAAATGTAACAGACATATATTCTCCTGGAAATTGTTCAACTGCACAAATAAATGCCAGTGGAATTATTAGAGATGAAGATTTTGAATCACAAACAGTTTACTTTGATTGGTTTGTTGAAAACACAAACGCAGCTGGAATAAATTATTCTGAAACAATTAGTAGTGTTACTGTTGGAGATAATACAAGTAGAAATTTAACAACTGGTAATTTCACATTAGATGATAATGTAACATTGCAGATTGTAACTAACGATGGTGTTTCAAACAGTACACCAATAAATACTAGTACAATAACTATTTTAAATTGTACAACCCCTGAAGCAGCACCAGATCCAACACCAGACCCAGTACCTGGTGGAGGCGGTGGAGAAGAAGAAGGGGAAGAAGAAGAGGAAGAACCATTACCTCCGCCAGTTTGCGAATCAAGTAGTAGTTGTAGTAGATGGGATGATTGTGAAAGAGGAGAAAAAACAAGAACCTGTACAAGAACTAGTTCAGATTGTAGTACAACCAATTATGACGAAACAGAAAGTTGTTGTAGTACAGATGATGATTGTAGTCGCGGATATACTTGTATAAATAGTGAATGTGAACTAACACCTTGGTGTATAGATAGTGATGGAGGTAAAGAAATTTATACAAAAGGAACAATTACATCTAACTTTAATACTGCATTTGAGGTTGGAAAAGAAGATGAGTGTTATGACTTTGGAACAAAAATAAGACTAATAGAATATACATGTAAAGAAGTAGATAACTATCCGATTTATAATTATGTTGATTGCACATACGGTTGTAGAGATGGAAAATGTTTAGAATGTAGTTCAGAAATTGAATGTGGTAGTTGGGGAAGTTGTGAACAAACAACAGAAGTAAATGAAAGAACAAGAGAAAGAACAGAGGTATATAAGAAATCACGAACATGTGTAGATGTAAATGGTTGTTCTGAAGAATATATTGATACTGCAGATTGTTGTCCAGAAGGAATTATCGGTCGGGCATTTGGATCATGTGAACTAACTTGTACTGCAGAAGAAGAATGTAATTGGGGTAATTGTGAAAATGGAATGGCTTATGAAACATGTACAAGAACAGATGAAAATTGTGAAGTAACTATTGAAGTAATCAATAGAGAACAATGTGATATTGAAGAATTAGAAGAGGAAGAAGTATTAGAAGAAATAGAAGAAACAATTATGACAGTTAATGCAAATAAAGAAGAATATAAAATAAGTGAAGAACATGTTAAAGAGTTGATTAATAATGCAATTGAGTACACAAAACAAGAGATTTACAAAGAGAAAGGATATTATCCAACTGATCTTACTGCCTCAATTAATGAAGAAAGTAAAGAAGTTCAAGAACATACAACAAGAACAATTAGAAAACTAGTTCAAAACAATATAAACAATAGTAAAATAACTGATTATGTTGAAAAGCTTAAAGAAGATACTCAAACTGGACAATTACTTTCCCTAAGATATGGGCGAATAATTAGTACAATAAGTGTGGTTGATTTAAACACAAGCATAACAAAAACAATTAATGCAGTTACATTTGTAATAAAAGGTGAAAATGATGAATCAAAAGAAATTAGAAATTTAAGAGCAATTGAATCTGCGCCTGAAGAAATTGTTCAGAGTGAAGAAAACATTGTTTATCTTGGACAAGACGGAAGAATAATAGACCAAACTAATAATTATTTAATTGAATGGAAAGGTGATACACTAAGAAGTAGAGAACAAACAGAGATAAGTTATATGTTAAATAGCATGAAAGATACAATTGGATTAGCATTTATGGTATCTGGAGAGTATGTTAACAAACTAGACCGAAATATAATGCCTTGCACAAGCGTAAGTTATTCTGAAAATAATTTACCAATCTCAACAATAAAAACAGAAGTTAAAAATCTAAAAAAACAATTGACAAAAGATGAAGAAGTAATTATTCCTGCATTTAGTTTAAAATGTAATCAAGAAAATTTAGATATGACTTTAAACATTCCTGAAGAATATGGAGAAATAAGAATCTTAAAATGTGAAGACGGAGATTGTTCAAAAGTCAATAACAAAATTGTTGATGATCTTAATTGTGGACAAGAGATAATTAATGAAAAAATAATAGAAGATGATTACAGCCACTTAACTTCCATTGAAACCAAAGAAGTTGAACTTAATGTCGAGGAGTTCAAACTAGCCTTAACAGGAATGGGCACTGAAGTTCTTAAAATACGAGATGAAACAAAAAAAGAATTAGGCATATCGATAAATGAACAAGCATTACAACCAAGCAACCCAAGATTAAAAATAATAGGAAAACCTGTAAAAATTAAAGCAAAAAACATTGAAAAAGAATTAGAAATTAATCTCCCATACATTATCCCAGAAGGGTTTGAAAATGAAAGTATTGGAATCTATGTAAATAAAGGGAAAAACACAGATAATAAAATTGAATGGGTTTATTTAGGAGGAGAAATAAATAAAAAGGAAAAAACAATTTCAATAAAAATAGATGACATAAACGAGGTTGTAGATTCATCAGACAATAATTTTGATTTAAAAACAATAACAGAAGAAGAAGAAATTGAAGTTGCATTAATGGGAATATTATGTTTAAATTGTTTAAGAGCAGAATTAGAGCTTGCATATGAACCGGAATTAGAAGAAGAAATAGTCAAAGATGCAATTATCTTTGTTCACGGATTAGCTAGTAGCCCCGGCACATATGAAAAAATAATTAAAGACATTAAATTAACAGATCAAGCATTCCAATCATGGACATTTAGTTATCCCACAACAGACAGTATCGAAAAAAATGCAAAAGAATTTGCAAGATTACTAGAATTAAATAGTAACAAGTTTGACAGATTATTTATTGCAGGACATAGTCTGGGTGGCATAATTACACAACAAGCAGCACATTATGCTTACGAAGAAAATAAAAAAGTAGAAGGAACATTTAGTTTTGTAAATAAAATTAAAAGAATAGTATTAATTGGAACACCTAATGAAGGCACGCCACTTGGCCCATATAAAGGATTATTCCAACGAATTATAAATCTTAAAGTTGAAGATGAAATGTTCAATGTTGAAGGAGACATAGTAGATCAAGTAAGCAAGGGAATAATTACAGAAAGAGTTCCTGGAATCAAATATTATGTTATTGCAGGCGATTTACCATATGCATTTAGTAGTGTATTCTTTGAACAACAGATCGGTAAAGAAACAATTATGGAACCAAATGATGGACTTGTTTCTGTTAAAAGTGCACAAAATGTTGGTGGAGAATACGTAAACGAGAGTTGTATTGATTTTTGGAAATTAAAACTAACGCACACAGAGTTATTAAAAAATCCTATTGGAAGAAAACTAATAGAGAAAGTTATTTCTGAAGAAGTAACAGATGATGATAAAATAAAATCAACAATGGGTAAAAGTCAGTTTTATCAATTCCACATTTCAGAATGTTCTGAAGAAGATAAATATGTTGTTCTTGGGAAGAAATTAGATGAAAGAGAAATATTAGATCCAACAGGTTGTAAATGTGGAGACGGATATTGTGCAGCATTTGAAGATTATGAAGATTGCCCAGAAGATTGTCCTAAAGTAAGGAAAACAAGAATCTTTGGTAAAGGAACTTTGTTTGGATTATTGATTATTATGTTATTGGGAGGAATTGCAGTAATTGGAGCAGTTGGTTATTTACCTTACCGGGCATACATGCATTATATTGGAAAAGAAATTTCAAAAGTTGAATTAAATGTTGCTGAAAAAATGCATTTAGAAAAATATATCAGCGAAGTTTCTAAGAAACATGGAAGCCAACATGTTAAAAACAGTTTGTTAAAAAGAGGATGGAACAAGCAGACAATAGAAACTTACATTAAAAAACATGAACAACAGATATTAGGAAAATTAAAAAGTTATAGTGATGGGTTTGTAAAGAAAGGAATACACCCATTAAAGTTAAGAGAACACTTAATTAAAAAAGGATGGCACCAAAGTCATGTAGACAAAGTCTTAGGCATTAGTCCAATAGCCTTAATGAGACAATTAAGAGAACATGTAAAACACAGACTAAAGAAAGGACATAGTAAAATTAAAATTAGAGAAGACCTTATCAGTAGAGGATGGCACTATGCCCATGTTGATAAATTACTGAATATTGAACCAGCACTATTAGTAAATGAAATGAAAAAATATGTTTTGGGCAGGTTAAAACAAGGACATGCAAAATTACAGATTTTAGAATCATTAGTCAAAAAAGGATGGCCACAACACTACGCAGAAATATTATTAGGAATTAATAATAAAACAGCAACAGATGAACTTGGCAGATATATTTACAAACGTTTAGAAAAAGGAGATAATAGTATAGAAATAAGAAATGACCTTCTTGAGAAAGGATGGCAAAAAGAACTTGTTGATAAATATTTAGGGATTGGAAAAGAAGACGGAATAAAATTATTAAAAAGACATATTGATTCAGAGCTTGCTCAAGGAAGAAAGATTGATGAAATAAAAATCGCTTTAATTAGTAAAGGATGGAGTAAAAAGGTTGTTAACAAATACCTGGAGTTAGAAAAGAAAGTTAAAATTAATCTTTTAAAAGATTACATCAAATATGAATTATTCCAAGGAAGTAAACCAATTGAAGTAAGAGAAAAATTATTAAGGAAACATTGGGATAAAGAAGTTGTTGATAAATTGTTAGGAATTACACATGCAATAGCACTTAAAGCTTTAGTTGAACATATTAAACTTGCAAATAAATCAAAAATAAGTAAATTAGAATATAGAGAAAAATTACTAAAACAAGGTTGGGATAAAGAAATAATTGATTATTTATTAAATATCAAAGACGTAGATAGTGCTATATTGATAAAAGAATATGCAAAAAAACAATTAAAAAAAGGTGCGTCATTAAAACAAGTTAGAAAAGCATTATTAAAAAGAGGTTGGCCACAAAAATATGTAGATAAGGTGTTGGGAATTACAAAGTTAGTTGGGTTAAAATTATTAGGAGATCATATCCATCATGCAATCAAACACAATTATAATGAAAAAGAGATTAGAAAAAATTTAGAGAAAGCAGGGTGGGATAAAAAAGTAGTTCATGATGTGATCAAAAAAGTAAAAACAAAATATATTAGATCAAAAATGTTACCTGCTATAAAATATATCCATGGCCATATGAAAGCAGGCAAAGATCATAGAAAAATAAAACAGACATTAGTTAAAGCAGGATGGGATAAAAATCTAGTAGATAAAGCAGTTAAAGCATGCCACCATATACATCAAAAAGAACATGTTAACAAATTAACCAGTTATATCAAAAATCAACTTAAAAAAGGAACAAAAGAAAGCAAGATAAAACAGGCGTTGCGTAAGAAAGGGTGGTCTGAATCGAAATTAAAGCACATTTTAGCCTCCATTCATGCAAAAAAGCCACAAAAAGACCAACACAAAAGAAAATAGAAAGATTTAAATAAAAGAATGATTTTCCTCACTACATGAGAGTAACAGAATATCTTAAAGACATGCGTATGACTGAAAAACTGTTAAAAATCTATTTTTCAGAAGAAGACAATAGTGTTTCAGAAGGAATCATTACTACAAATACTGACTTTTTTTTCTTAAATTCTGTTGCATTTAAATCAAGATCTTGGCAAGATACATTAGAAAGAATGTGCGATAGGTTTTCTAAAGATATGGGACCAAGAGATCCGGCATATGGAGAATTTTTGACATGTAATCCAGGGAATCATGTAACCGCAGTATTTGAAAATTATCCTGCAGGTGAAATGGAAATATCAAGATCACCCAGTGGAATTTATTTTTTAAAAAACATAACATATGGTGAAGATGGAATTGATAGGGTTAAAAAATTCCTTAGTCATAATGATTTAGATGTACAAACCTCACCAGTTTATCAAAAAATGTGCAAGATTAATCTTCTTCCTACGATGGATAGATTATTATCAGAAGTAGAACCAGAATTAACACAATTAGTTTCTTGTCCTGAAAATAAAGGGACTGTACTAAAATTACTAAGAAGCTATAAAGAAAAGCACATGAATTTTATGCAACAACATTAAACTACAAAAATCATAGAAAAATCAGATTAACTTTATCTTTTACCAATAACATCACTAATTGGTTTTCTTAAATTAATTGTATTAATTACTTTTGCAAATAATGGTGCAAGACTTACTTCTTTATACCAAGGGTAAAGTTCAAAAAATTTCTCATTGTGATAAACTGCATCTGTTCCAACAACTGCCTTTAAAGACCCACGATCAAATAATTCTTTGAATTTATCAATACACTTACCATTCATAAGAGGAAACGTTGTAGCAACAAGAACTTCATTTGCCCCGTGTTTTTTAAGCTCATCAATTACACCAACAATAGTGCCACCAGTATCAATTATATCGTCTACAAGTAAAACATTTTTTCCCTTAACACTTCCAATCAGAGTAACTTTTTCAACAACATTAACAGTAGAATAATCTCTTTCTTTGTTCATCATAGCCAATTCTGCACCTAATTTTCTCGCATAAAATCTCGCTCTTGGTGCACCACCGGTATCTGGGCTAACAACAACTAAATTATTAATAGCGCCTGAATAATTTGCGTTTAAATATCTCATAATTGTATTTGCAGCGAAAAGATTAATAAAATCGGTTACTTGAAAAAATCCAGTAATTGCATCTGCATGAACATCAAGTGTAATAATTGAATTTAAACTTAAGCTTTCTAAAACATTTGCAATAAGGCTAGCAGTAATTGGTTCCCTAGATTTTTTCTTTTCTTGCCTTGCATAAGGATACGTAGGAACAATAAGATTAACAAAAGCAGCACCAGCTCTTCTGGCAGCATCAATAGCACAAAACATTGCCATTATACGATCATTAATAGATTTAGGATGATGAGGATTTTCCACACATTGCACAATAAAAACATCGTCTCCCCTAACAGATTTTTCTATAACAACCTTAATTTCGCCATTAGCAAAAGTTTCTTCCTTCATATTAACATGACGGATTTCTTGTTCAGCCCTAAATTTAGTTATTTCTAATGCTATCTTATCTGCAAAATACTTGCCAGAATCACAAGAAATAATAGTTAGTTTGCCCCGTACCATTTTAATATAAAGAAAGGCGAATGCGTTTATATAATTTTTCCAAAAATTTCCAAAAGATTTATATAAATATTAACACAAAATAGAAATCATGATAAAAAAGAGGTTGATTATAGTAGTTTTCTTAATAATAGCATTATTTAGTGTAAATGTTTCCGGAGAATGCATAATTCCAGAAAATGGGATGATCACAACACAAGATATTACTCTCTGCTATGACGAGTATTTGCTGCCATACGGCCTTGTTATTTCAGGAGGTGATGTAACTCTTGACTGCAATAAGGCAAAAATTAAAGGATATGGTTTTGGCGAAGGCATTAGCATCATTGGTGCAGGAAATGTTAAGATAATAAATTGTATTGTTGAAAATTACGAACATGGAATATATCTAGAAGATTCTTTTAATAATGAGATTTCAAATAATGAGTTAATTGAAAATAATATTGGAATTGCAATGAGTAACTCTGAAGGTAATGTTATTTTAAATAACGTAGATAAAAGTATTGAGGGAGCCATTTTAGTTTATGATGAGACTGTTATTGAAGAGCCTAAAACTATTGAGGAAGAAATTCCTAGTGAAAAAGAAGCATCCGCAATTGTTGAGGAGGCTATTGAAGAGAAAGACGAAAAACCAGCAATTGAAGAAGAAAAAGGAACTAAAGAAGAAATATCAAATAATTTAGATATAGTCTCAGAAATAATTCCAATCAGAAGAGTAGACCAAGAAATAACACAGGAAAAAGTTGAAATTAAAAAAATTAGGACAATTAAAGGAGATAAAACAAATTATGAAATAAAAATTACAGCAAAAGAAGATATTAAAGATTTAGTCGTGTATGAGTATTTCCCAAAAACAATTATAAAACACGTAAGAGATATTGAATTAGACAGTAAATTTATTCTTGTAGAGGAAGATCCTATTGTAAAGAAGAAAATTGGAAATATTAAAAAGAATGAAACAGTAATTATAAGTTATAATATTAATAAAGTCATTTCTGGAACAACAAATCCTTCAAGTGTTGTAACAATAGAAAACAAACAAGGATTAATTAATACATTAGCAAACGTATCATATATCCTTGCATTATACCTTGTGTTGGTCCTTATTAAGAGATATAAAGCAAATAAAGTGCTAAAAAAGCTTAAGACAGAGACAAAAAAACTATGGGGTGTGCCATTTCCAATTGCTTATGTGGCTTTATCCATAATTCCAAAAGTGAACTATAAAATTCTTGTAAGTGAAAGCATTGCAATTATCTTTTATAGTGCCGTTATTTTAATTCTTTTAACTATAATTACTTTGTTGATTAAAGATTAGAATTCTAAAGAGAAAAAATAGAAATTAATTTATGAATAAATTGATTTTATTAAATGTTAATTAGAATAATCAAAATTTGCCATTTATATTTTATTAACTTGACAATTATCCCCCTGCTGAAGCGTAGGGTATTAGTGGTTCGAAACTGATCGGCAAATTTTCATTCTTACAAATTCAGACATGTTATACCTTGTATCTGCAACTTTAAAAATGCAGTATTAGGGTCGAATTTGTAATAAAAAGAAAAGGTTAAAAAATAAAAAATTAGTTTTGAACTTTAACTGTTACTGATTTAGAAGCTTTTGTGTTCCAAACTTGTTCAAACATTGATTTTAAAGCTCCTGCAAAAAATTCAGTTGAAACCCAAATTCCAACGTCATATGCTGGAACTGCTTTTCCATCATCTAACAAGCTAAATACAACTTCTTTACCATCAACAATACATAATCTTGCTTTAACAGCATCAGTTTCTCTAATTTCTGCACTTTTACTTAAAGAATCAATTGCTTTTTGTGATTTTTTGGTTACAGGAGCAGCAATTCTAATTTTTACTCCTCTTTTTGCAGCCCTATCAATTGATCTTTTCAAAGAATCTGCTTTTCTAATAATGCCTTGTTCAGTTGTAAGGAAATCAACTGATTCTTGTGCATTATTAATCATAGTATTAAGCATGTGATAAACATTTTGTCTATCTCTTAATGATGCAGTTAATTCACTTGGTTCAATTATTTCTACACCCTTTGTGTAAAGAAGATCAAGCTCTTTTAATAATTCATCTTTTTTAAGATCATCAATGACCTGTGCTTGTCTTTCAGCATCATCTTTGACTTTTTTCTTAACTCTTTCAATAACTTCTTGAGGTTTAACTGCTATATACTTAATTGGCTTTCCAATTTTCATGATAATAAATCCTTTTTTCTCAAGACTTTCAAGAACATCATATGCCCTAGATCTTGGAACACCAGAAATATCACTTAATTCACCGGCACTTGAAACTCCTCTACTAAGCAATGATACCCAAATCTTTGCCTCGTAACTATTTAAGCCGAATTCTCTTAATTTGTTTAAAAATCTTTCACCAATAATCATATTTTACATCCCCCGCTATCATTCTTAATTAAAATTTAAGTGACCTCTTTTGAACAGAATAATTTTCTGATTTCTCAGCTCTTTTTAAGTTTGAATTACATTAAGGAATGCTTCACCCATATATAAAGGTTTTGTTTTTTTCCACTTGAAAGTAGTCAAAAACACAAATTGAGCATAACCCACACAGATTTAAGAACATTCCACAAGAAATTATAAAAACCAATAAGTTTATATAAGTATATATTCAGAAATCTAAATATCATAATTGAATATAATTAAAAGTTTAAAAAAAAGAGGATGAAATGGTTAAAAAGAGTACATTTGATCAGAAAGAATATAAAAAATTCTTATTCTATGTAATGTTCATTATATTATTAATAGCATCATATTTGATTATTAAAGATTGGTTAATAACAATACTTAACGCCATGATACTTGTAATGATCTTTTATCCAGCATATGAATACCTAGATAAAAAAATAAAAAAAAAAGCAATTTCATCCCTAGTTATTACCATAGGAATCATATTATTAATTGCCCTTCCAACCGGATTCATGATTAATTCTCTTGTAAAAGAAACAAGTGGAGTTTATAATTCTTTAAAAGATAAATTTGAAGGCGTTGATTTTAGACAAAAAGATTGTGATACTTTACTCTGTAAAATAAACAAACAAGTTGATAATGCAATTTATGAATACAATTTAAAAGATAGCATTGTGAATGCCTTTGAAGCAATTGGAAAAACGATTTCTCAAATTTCATTTGATTTCATTATAGGAATCCCCAGTAAAATCATTGGATTTTTGATTATGATTCTGATGATATTTTATTTGTTTCTCGATGGTAAACGTGTTTTAGAATTTATTGAAATACCATTAACAAAAGTACAACAAAACAAAGTAATTAAACATATTAGAGACACAATATATGGTGTTGTGTATGGTCAAGTTATCATTGCTATTTTACAAGGTGTTGTGGGTGCAATTGGTTTAATGTTAGTAGGATTTCATAATCCTGTTTTATTTGGGGTCATCATGGCAATTCTTGCACTCTTACCAATAGTTGGTGCATCATTTGTTTGGGTTCCCGCTTCATTATATTTAATTATAACAGGGATATTAACTAGCAACACATGGATATTAGGGAAAGGTATTTTTCTGTTACTTTATTCAGGCATTATAATTAATGCAATTGAACTATTTGTTAAACCAAAACTAATTGGACAAAAAGCAGGATTACACCCACTAATTGTTTTGGTTGGAATCCTTGGAGGAATCAAATTATTTGGATTTGGAGGGCTAATCCTTGGTCCAGTAATACTTTCTATAGTAATTAAGATATTAGAAATGTATAAAGCAAAGTGATAAAATGGAATATAAAGTTAAAAGATTAGACATGTACACTGGATACCCGTTAGTAATTGTTCTAAACAAAAAAGATGCAGATTTAATGGATGTATATTCACTAGATAGAATAAGAGTTAAAAAAGGAAAAAAACAAATTATTGCAACATTAGATACAACTAATTCTGAAAAATTAGTTAAAAGAGGAGAAATTGGAATTTTTGATGAAGGATTTAAAAAATTAAAAGTAAAGATGGGATCAAAAGTTCATATATATCTTGAAAAAAAACCAACATCAGTCTCACATATCAAAAAAAAACTAATGGGTAAAAAGTTGAGTAATAAAGAGATATATGAAATTATTAAAGATATTAGTAATGGATTGTTAAATGAAATTGAAATTTCTTATTTTGTTGCAGGCAGCTACATTAATAAATTAAGCTTTAAAGAAACCGTTGCCTTAACTAAAGCAATGATTAATACAGGAGAAATTATTAAATTCAATAAAAAAATTGTGGTAGATAAGCATTGTATTGGGGGGGTAGCAGGTAATAGAACAACACCAATAGTTGTTGCAATAATGGCTGCAGCAGGAATTACAATGCCAAAAACAAGTTCAAGATCAATTACAAGTGCAGCCGGAACTGCAGACACAGTTGAAGTTTTATGCAATGTAGATTTATCAATAAAACAAATGAAAAAAATTGTTAATAAAACTCACGGCTGTTTAGCATGGGGTGGCGCACTTAACCTTGCACCAAGTGATGATAAGATAATAAGAGTGGAACACCCATTAAGTATGGATCCAACTGGACAATTAATTGCAAGCATCTTAGCTAAAAAAAGAAGTGTTTCTGCAACACATGTTCTAATTGATATTCCTATTGGAAAAGGTGCTAAAATTGAAAAGATGAAAGATGCAATTCACCTTAAAAAGAAATTTATAGAGGTATCAAGAAAAATTGGATTGCGAGTAAAAGTGTTTATAACAGATGGATTACAACCAATTGGAAAAGGAATTGGGCCAATGTTAGAAGCAAGAGAATTAATTCATGTTCTTAAAAATTCATCAACAGAAAATTACCATCCTGTTTTGAAAAGAAAATGTTTACATATTGCAGGAGATTTATTTGAATTAATTAAAAAAACCAAAAAAGGAAAGGGCTATGCATATGCAAAACAAATTTTGGAATCTGGTAAAGCTTACAAAAAATTTAAAGAAATAATTAAAGCACAAGGTGGCAAGGTTCCAAATCCTGAAAAAATGAAATTAGCAAAATTTAGTATTACTTTTAATGCACAAAATAGTGGGAAAATAAAACACATAGATAATAAAACCATAAATAGAATGGCAAGAATTGCTGGTGCACCATATGATAAAGAAGCAGGAATTTATTTTTATGCGCATAAAAATGACATAGTAAAAAGAGGAGACAAATTATTCACGTTATATTCAGATAATAAAAGTAGATTAAATTATGCCAAAAAAATAAATTGGAAGCAAGGATTAGAGATAAAACCCAATGGTAAGAAAAAGAAAAAATGAAAAAGTGTAAACAATGTAAAACAGAATTAGTAGGAACAGGACCTGTTCATATTTGTCCAAAATGCTATGAAATTGAGATTGAAGATAAAAAGTGGAAAGGACATAAGTCTAATTGTCCAAAATGTGATTCAGAAGTAAAATTATTCCAAACACACAATAAAGGCAGAGTTTACCACTGTCAAAATTGCAATACAATTGGACATGTATTAAATGATAAAGAATTTCATAAAAAAACATACAAAGTTCCAAAAAATTCAAAACTTGGAAAAAAACTTACGTGGTTATTTGATGTTCCTTGTCAATATTGGTTTAGAAAAGACGAAATAGAAAAAGATATTTGTAAAAAATGTGATATGAAAAAAGTTTGTGATGAACACAGCCAAGCACTGCACAAATTTACATCAAGAAAAGATGTTGAAATTTATTTTGCAGGGGATTTTATAGAGATGGTACATAAATAAATTTATTAAAAAATTAAACTGAAAAATTAAATTTTATTTCTTAAACACAATATACCTATTCAAATAATAACCTAACAAACTAGAGGGTATACTTGAAACAATAATTACAATTACATAATATTTTGTAATAAACAAGTGCAGAACATAATTTAAACCAAACCAAATAGTATACATTGCAAATAAAACTAAAATAAATATGAAAAACTTGGTATTGTTAATATCTTTAGCTTTGAATGTTAAATGTTTATGAACAAAGAATGAAGCACTCCATCCCAAGAATAATGAAATCAGAAAAGAGTATAAATGCCATAACCCTGTGATTTCGGTGATTAAAGTAGTTAATATAATCTGTATCCAATAGATAACAGATCCAAAAACTGCATAACGAATGAATTGTTTCATAATTAAAAGAAAAAACAAAACAAGTTTTTAAATTTAATTATTGACAAGTGTTATTAAAGGAATCCACTCGACCCATCATATAATAAAGTATATTTTGAGCATCTTTTACTTCAATTATGCCATCTGCATTAACATCAATACAACAAGTACCATAATCATGGTTAAATTTCTTCATAGGCACCATGATTGCTTGAATAATCTTATAATCACAGATATTAATCATTGTATTTCCATCTACATCACCAACTTTCCTTGGTGTTTCATTGTCATAAGGAGCACAATCAAATTCTTCTGCTTGAGATAGACAATAAAGAGTAAGTGCATTTTGAATTCCTTTCATACGTTTCTCTGAAATATGATCCACTTCAAAAAATCCAGAACTGTAATTCCCATATGTTCTTGCATTCATTGCAGGCAATATTAATAACAAAATAATTCCAAGAATAAATATTGATCTTAACTTCATTGTTATTACCCCCCCTAATAGTTATGGTATTGTATATTTACCATATAAGGATTATGGCTCTGTAACAGATATATTAGAGAATAAAAATTAAAGACTATGGTGAAAAGAATAATGACGCCAACGCCCAGATTTGAACTGGGATACAAGAAAATCCAAAGGATTTTCTGTACACAAAATTCCAAGGGAATTTTGTTGTATCCCGGAGGAAACAATAAGCAACATTAAAAAAATTAGAAAAAAACGCCAACGCCCAGATTTGAACTGGGATATCCCGGAGGAAACCGGCTTGCTTGACCTTGAATACTCAAGGCCGGCGCAGTACCAGATTGTGCCACGTTGGCATGAACGTGAGTGAATGACAAAGTGGCGCCCATGAATCTTGGATTCAAGAGGATGCCACGTTGGCATGAATGTGAATTAATTCAAAAATAGAGTCCTTCTTTATATATTTTTATTTTAATTATTAAAAATATTATAACAAGATTAAAAAAGACTAATAACCGCATAGTTAATGATTTAAAGGCAAAAGAATAGGGATTCCATCGTTTATAGCAGATTTAACACCACAATTAGAACAAATAAGCTCGTTATTAGCCTTAACATATTTTAAAGCACTTTTACAAACTGGACAGACAAGAATATTGATTAAATCCTCACTAATTTCATTTTTAAGCATTTTTTCACAACTTATTGATTATAAAACGGCTAAATGGACAATTTTTCATTAAAAAAACCCAATTCACTTCTAGATAGCACAGAAACATTTAAAAACTTTTCTATAAAAAGCGAAAGATTTAAAAAGTTTCCGACATTCCTATTTATAAATTTAATTAAAGTATAAAGTATAGATTATAATTAAGAGTGTGGGGATTAATTGTTATTAAGGGGAAATAGATCTTTCCATCTTATTGGAGGAAATTAAAATGGCACAATATGTTAAAAAATGCCCTGAGTGTGGGGGAATTAATCTTTTCTGGAATAAAGACAAAGGAGAAGTTATCTGTAAAGATTGCGGACTAGTTGTCGAAGAAAAAATGGTTGACTTTGGTCAAGAATGGAGAGAATTTGATAGTGACCAAGGAGATAGTAAAAGAAGAACTGGTGCTCCAATGACCTATACACAATATGATCGTGGATTAGGTACAGAAGTTGGTAGAAAAGCTGACATTTATGCATTAGGTAACAAAGATAGAAATAAATTTTTCAGGCTAAGAAAATGGCAATACAGAATCAGTACTGCAATTGAAAGAAATTTGAAATTAGCATTAGCAGAACTAAAAAGAGTTTCTAGTTATCTAAAACTTCCAGAATCTGTTGAAGAAGAAGCTGCAAGAATCTACACTTTAGCTGTTCAACGTGGATTAGTTAGAGGACGTTCAATGGAAAGTGTTGTTGCTGGCGCATTATACGCAGCATGTAGAAGGCACGATGTTCCGAGAACATTAGATGAATTAAGTGAAGCTTCTGGAATTGAAAAGAAAGAAATTGGAAGAACCTATAGATTCGTAACAAGAGAATTAGGAATTACAATTTTACCCTCAAATCCAGCAGATTACATTGCAAGATTTGCAAGTGCTTTAAAATTAAGTGCAGAAACACAAAGTAGAGCAATTGAGATCCTAGAAAACGCACAAAAATCAGAGTTAACAAGCGGAAGAGGACCAACAGGAATTGCAGCTGCTGCATTATATGTTTCAGCATTAATTCACGGCGAGAAAAGAACTCAAAGAGAAGTTGCAGATGTTGCTGGAGTTACTGAAGTTACAATCAGAAACAGATACAAAGAAATTCTTGAAGAACTTGGTTTAGAAAAAGAAATTAAAAAAACTAAGAAGAAAAAGAAAAGAATCTAAAATCTGTAAATTACTTTTTTTATTTTATTATTCTTATTTCTATAAAATACTAAAATGTCATAGATTAAAAATCAAAATATTTATATAAAAAGAAATTAAAGAACTATATAGATTGATATATTTATTAGTTAATGCTTATCAACATAATAAATGTATTAATCGAAAAAGATGGTGAATAAACAGTTAGTAAACTACATAAAGGCTAATTTAGATAAAGGTATTTCTATTGATCAACTTAAAAATTCATTATTAAATTCTGGTTGGACAATCTATGATGTAGAAGTTGCTGCCAAGGAAGCAGATTATGAAATTAAACATAAGTCAAGTATTAAAAAAATATTCCCATATATTATGACATTGTTAATTATATTCTTAATGATTTCTGCCACCGCATGGTATTTTACAAAACCAATATGTGGCGATGGAAAAATGAGTAGAGGAGAAACATCAGAAACTTGTTGTATAGATGCAGGATGTGTCGGAGAACAAGGATGCAAGGAAAATGTTTGTGTCGATCCAATTTGTGGGGAATGCGAATATTTAGAAAATAACCGTTGTAAAAAATATGATTGTTGCGAAAGTAGTGATTGCGATACAACACAAGAGTGCACAAATAACGAATGTAAAGAATTGCATTGTAAGTTTTGTGAATACTCATTAGATCATAAATGTAATACTTTTGCTTGTTGTGATGATGATGATTGTGATGATAATAAAGAAAATACTGATGATGCTTGTATAGGTGCAAGAACAATTGCTGCAACTTGTTCTAACCTTGCATTAGATGAATGTGAAGTAGATAGTGATTGTGATGATAAAGACAATTCAACAGACGACTTTTGTTTAGATTCTCCAAAAAAATGTTCAAATATTAAAATTAAAGATTGTGTTTCTGGCGATGATTTCTGCCCTAAAAAATGTAGCTTTGAAGAGGACAACGACTGTGAAGCAGAAGTAATTGATTGTGGGATTGACTTTGAATGTTTTATTCTGGCAGCAGAAACTTGTGAATTAGCAAAACTAAATTTTATTACAGAAAGCACATTAGTAGGAGCAATACAAACTACAAAATCATATTTAGAATTAAAAGGATATGACATAGCAGAAGCAGAAAAATGTGTTTTATATTTAAGATTAGATGATGTTAGTTTAAGATATAGTGATGATACACTTCAATTATTGCTAAATAGTGGCGTAACACTTGAAGAAATTGATCAACAAGAACTAGAAGCTAATCAAAAACTTTCTTCCCTAAAAAACAAAGATGGACATTGTAGAATGCAACATGATGAATTAAATGAAGCACTTGGCTTATGGCAAACAGGAATGTTCCTTGAATATGAGTTTAATGCAGAAAGTTGCCAAGGAAATTATTTTACAGATTCTGAAAGTGAGGAAACAACAAATGATGATGGCGATAATGAAGAATTAAATAATTCAGTAGAAATTAATTCTAGTATTGACATAAACGAAAGCATAGAAATAAATGAAACTATTGAAGATCTTAATATAACAACAGAAAACTCAACAGTTTAATAAAACAAAAGAAAAATTAAAAACCAATTGCACTATTGAAGAATTTATCTTTATGTGCCCAAACTTCATATGCATATACTTCATGAAAAAAGACATCATTTCTTCTTGTAATGATATATTCTTCAGTAATAGGATCTTTATATTCTTCTAATTTCTCTTCCATCTCAGTATTACTAAGTTCGGCTTCAGAAGCTTTTGCTTCTAACTCTTGAGATTGAGAAGCTTTTTTACAAGCACAACCTGATTCTGAACATTTACATTGTTCTTTCTTGTCCTCGTTTTTAAGCGCATTTAGGCCTTCTTTTTGCGTTTCAGAACTATTTTGAACTGTATTTACTGCTTGTTCTAAGCCTTGTGTGTTTTTTGTTTCAGTTGACATTTTATAACCCTACTCTCTTTGAATAAGCATAAATTGAACTTAATTTAGATTAAAACCTATAATACCTCATGATAAAACTAGTATATAAATCTTTCGGTTTTAACCATTATTAAGTAGTTAAATGGGTTGAAAAGAATTTATATATAATTGCTGTAATCAGTACAATCATGAAACACAGTAAGAAGGCATTCAGAGAGCCATATGAAGCAAGAGAAGATACCCTGCTCTTAATTAAACATATGAAAAAATATGCAACAGGAAAAGACTATGTACTTGAAATGGGGACTGGTTCAGGAGTTGTAGCAATTGAAGCATGTAAGTATGCAAAAAAAGTTTTAGCTGTTGATATTAATCCAAAAGCAATTACATTAGCAAAAAAGAATGCAAAGAAAATAGTAAATATTACAATTAAAAAATCAGATTTATTTTCTAACATTAAAAAAGAAGAAAAATTTAACTTAATAGTATTTAATCCACCATATTTACCATACCATAAAGATGATCCAGATATTGCTCTTGATGGTGGCAAACATGGTTATGAGTTATTAGGGAAATTTTTGAATAATGTTAATCCTTTTTTGAAAAAAGAAGGGAAAATATTGGTTGTGTTTAGTACATTTACTAGGCCAGAAAAAGTAAAAGAATTTATTTTTAAAAATGGTTTTGAATTTAAGGAATTAGATATTGACCATATCTTATTTGAAGATCTTTTTTTATGGGAAATTAAAAAATCTAAATTATTAAAAAGTCTAGAAAATAAAGAAATTGAAAAAGTAAAATATTTTACAAAAGGACACAGAGGTTATATTTATCAAGGCAAATTAAAAAAAGATAAAATCATGATTAAGATTAATAATCCTAAATCAACAGCAACAAACAGAATAGAAAATGAAGTTAATTTTCTAAAAAGGATTGAAAAGTATAATATTGCACCAAAAGTTTTGTTATATGAAAACAACACAAAAATAGGAGAATACTTTGTGTATAAATTTATTAAAGGAGAGTTTATTGGTTATTTTACAGAAGACAAAAAAACCAAAAAGAACGAAATTATTGAAATATTAAAAAAAGTCATGGAACAAATGTACCTATTAGACAAATTAGGAATAAACAAAGAAGAAATGCACCGCCCAATAAGACACATAATTATTGATTCTAAACTAAATGTTAAATTAATTGATTTTGAACGTGCTAATATGACAAAAAAACCAAAAAATGTTACACAATTTTGTCAATTTTTAATTTCTACTAAGTTTAATGAAGTATTAAGAAAGAAAAAGATTAATATTGATATGAAAGAAATGATTAAGTTAACACAAGAGTATAAAACAAAAATTAATGATAAAAGTTTTAAAAAAATATTGAAATTAATAAAATAGAACAAATAAAACAATTAAATGATTAAAAAAAGACATAATTAAATTTCTTTACTAATCTTTTCTTTAAACTGTTCTGCTTCCCCATCAGAATAAGTTTTATGTTCATAAGAAAATTTAATACCATCATCATTGAACCGTGGAATAATGTGAAAGTGTGCATGAGGTACTATTTGCCCTGCTGTTTCCTTGTTATTCATGAAAATATTATAGCCACAATTCTTTAAACTTTTACTCATTGCTAAACATACTTTTTTTGTAACAAGAGATAATTCTTTAAGTACTTCATCAGGAAGATCAATATATACTTCATGATGCTCTTTAGGAATAACCAGAACATGCCCCTTATTTGCAGGAGCAATATCTAAAAATGCAAGAAAGCGATCATCTTCATAAACAATATTAGAAGGAATCTCTTTATTTGCAATTTTACAAAAAATACAATCTGTCATTTTATCATCCTCCAATTTAATTTAACATATAAAACTTATTTGGTCATTTAAATTTAATTAATATTAAGAATAAATTTCTAATTCTTTGATTTTTTGCCTTAAATGTTCAATTGTTCTTTCATTATCTTGTTGTTGTAATAATGAACCACATTCAGGACATCTAAAAGATAATTCAGAGCTTTGATCAAAATCAAGCCTTGCACATGCATTTGAACATAAAAAAAAGCAACCTTTATTTTTTTCTTCCTTATTTAACCTTTCTTGTAGTCTTAAAAGCTTTTCTCTGTGTATTTCAATTACTAAATCTTTAATTCTTTTCTTGTTAAATGTCCAATAAGAAATGTAATAACCTTTTTTTGAATCTTTTTTACGTTTATAATTTGCAAGATTTTGATTATGAAGCCTATATAAGATATTTCTTACTTGATGAATTTCAATATTTGTTTTTTCACCAATAATAAACTCAGAAATGTTTTTTCTATTTTTTAGAAACTCAATTATTACTAAGGAATCTTCTCCAACTGCCTCTATTAGGGTCTCTTGGATTAATTTGTTTGTTAACCTTATTTTTTTTGCCATTGTATCCATTTTTAGTTGTTTATATGATTATAATGGGTGTGTATCAGATATTGATACGAGATGATATTGACCCCAATACACACCATATATTATCAGCGTAAGTATAGTAATTAAAATAATTATGTCTAATTTAATTACTCACCTGCACCCCCTTTCTAAGTATTTTTAGGGAGACACTTATATATAAATATTTCGGTTTTTACTGTCAAATAGTAACAAATTGGGGGGAAATAAGAGAAATATTTGGAAAAAAGAGTAAAAATCATGAAAAATTTTAATAAATGGACAAGCCGGGACTTTCAAATCTTAGGAATTAATTCTATCCTTTATGATATTTGAACCCGGAGCCTCCGCATATTTGGAAAAACAACGTTTTTCTAAAGTTTGCAACGCAGTTGTAAAAGCCAATGCGGCATTCTAATCTCCCAATCCCTTTAATCGAGATTAATCGAAACAAAGGAAATGTCCAGATTGAACTACTTGCCCATTAAAAAGCACAAAACACCATCTAGATATAAAATTTACTATCTTCAGGAGCCAGAATAACAACATTTATATACTAATCATAGCTATCTATACCTTAGTTGGGGGCTGATATACATGGTTATACTATTTGATAGATTTAACCTACCAGAAGACGTATTTGAAATAATCTTTGCAACAGAACAACAAAGGATAGTTGGAAAACTCTTAATTGATGAAATGAGAAAGAAAGATAGAGAATTTACCAAATCTGAAATGTCTAGTTTTGCAATGGCATTACATGAAGGCAGTGTTATAGCAGAGATTGATCATCCAAAATACCAAGGTAAAAAGGTTAAGCTAAGCTACAATAAAAGACAATTCTATGATAGAATCTTAACACCTATGAAGGCCATGGGACTAGTTGATTATGATCTTTACAAAAAGACATATAAAATTAGTGATAGATTCAACAAAGCAATGATTAAAGTTGGATTGTTGTGGATCAGAGAATTTAACAAATAAGAGAGTAATTTGCATAACAGCAAAATGACGCTCAAAATAGAGAATCTCTCTGAATCTAAATTAAAAGAGTTTGTTAGTTATCTTGAGAATTTACCATTACAAACTTATTCTAAAGGAGTTGTATTAGATGAAAAAGATATTCTTAGTTTTAGATATTATCCTGGAAATCAATATGTAATTGCTATTGATGAATTAAAAACTAAAAAAAGGAATGAAAAAAGCATTGTGGGTCATATTTGTATAATGCAACCAAAAGTAAAATATGGGTATCACCAAGAACATATTGTAGAGATTCATATTAATGTATTGCAAGAACATCAAGGAAAGGGTATTGGTAAAAAATTACTTGCTTTTTTCTTAAAAGAAATTAAAAAAACAAATAAAGACAGGAAAACAACAATAAGTAAAATTAAAACAAAAATGATGGCTAATAATACAAAAGTAATAAAATTATTTGAAAACTTTGAATTTAAGAAAGAAGCCCTCCTAAAAAAAGAATGGAAAATTATTTCTGAAGATCAAAAAGATAAGAAAAAAGAAGCATATGAAGATACTGTTTTAATGGGATTGTTATTAAAATGAGATTAGAAGATATTATTCTATTGTGTAGATTATAACAAAATATTAAAACAACTACATGTTATTATAAAATATTGGTGTTAGAATGAATTATAACTTAGAGCTTGAAAAGGCAATTAACAAAATTAGAGAAACAAAAGCAAAAACAGTTTGCATTCAACTACCTGATGGTCTAAAACCAAAAGCTAAAGAAATTCAAGATACAATTACTAAAGCATTAGAAAAAAGAAGTAAAGATATTAAAATTTATATCTGGGCTGGAAGTTGCTTTGGTGCATGTGATACCCCAAATGGATTAGAAAAACTAAAAGTAGATTTATTAATTCAATGGGGACATAGTGAATGGAAATAAATTTAATGATAATAAGTAAAAAACAACAACAATGGTACAGACGGACTTTTTTTAAAAGTCCTATTCGGCTTCGCCTCATCTGACCTTGTTGTTTTTTACTATAAAAAAGGAAAACAAAATGACAGAAAACAAATTTATGATAAAATCAGAAATATTAAACAAACTACAACCAAGAATAAATAAAGTTGTTAGTTTAATTAAACAAGCAATTGAATCAAAAAGACCAATTTGGATAAGACACCATAATGATACAGATGGTTATTGCGCTGCAATAGCTTTGGAACGAGCAATCTTACCATTAATTCATGCAAGGCAAACAAAAGAAAGAGATGTGTTTTATCATTATTCTAGATTGCCATCAAAGGCACCATATTATGATTATGCTGATGCAACAAAAGATGTTACTAATTTTATGAACCGTGTTACAAAATTTGAAGCAAAACCACCAATGATTATTATTTGTGATAATGGAAGTAGTGAACAAGACATTAAAGCAATTAAAAAAGTTAAAATATATGGTGCAAAAGTAATAGTAATTGATCACCACCCATTGTGTGCGGAAATTGATAAAATAACAGATGCACATGTTAATCCGCATCAAGTAGGGAGTGTTTATGATATTTCTGCAGGGATGTTATGTGCCGAGATTGCAAGAAAAATCAATTCTAGTTCTGAAGGTGTTAATAACATGGAACTTATTGCTGCTGTCGCAGGAATTGGTGACAAAGTTAAAAGTAAAGAATTAGATGCATATATAGAATCATGTAAAAAATCAGGAAAAGAATTTGAATTTTTACAAGATGTTGCTAAATGTCTTGATTATGAAGGATCTGTTTTAGGATTTATGGAAGGACGAGACATTGTAAATGATTTATTAGGAGCAAATGAAGAAAAACAAAAGAAATTATTGGCTTTAATTAAACCTAAATTAAAAAACGTTAGAAAACAACAACTTGAAACCAATAAAAAGTATATGGTTATAGAAGAATTAGAGAAAAATAGAAGTATTATTGTCTGTAGATTAGAAATAAACAAGGTAAGATCATTTGGATCATATCCTGCTGCAGGAGCAACAGTAGGAATAACACAAGATTATCTTGTGGAAAAATATAAACTAAAAAATAAGAAAGTAATTTCATTAGGAATTAATAAAGATCAAATTAATTTTAGGTGTAGTAGAGAAATTAAAGAATTTGATGTAAACGAAATAATAAAAATCTTGAAAAATAAGTTACCTTATGCACAAATTGATGGTGGCGGACATAGAGTAGCAGGAAGCATTAATTTTGTAGAAGCTGCTAAAGAAGAAGTCATAAGTATTGTTGAAGAATATATTAACAAGATTAAACAATAGAGCCACATTAAAACAATTCTTTTTTCTAAATATATTTTACTCAAATACTTCTTTAATCTTATCTAGAAAACTCTTTAAGGGTTTTTCTTTGGTAAGTTTATCAAATTCTTTAAGTAATTCTTTTTGTTTCTTAGTTAATTTTTTAGGAGTTTGAACAACTACTTTAACAAATTGATCTCCCTTGCCAAAACCTCTTAAACTATGAATTCCTTTTCCCTTAATTCTAAAAACAGTATTAGATTGAGTAGAAACAGGAATTTTCATTTTAATTTTACCGCCTAATGTAGGAACTTCAACATTATCTCCAAAACATGCTTGCTTAAAGCTAATTGGAATATCTAAATAAATATCATTATCATCTCTTTCAAATATTTTGTGAGGTAAAACACTAATTAACACATAAAGATCACCAGTAGGGGCGTCTTTTTCTCCAGCTTCACCTTCTCCAGAAATTCTTAATCTAGTTCCAGTATCTACACCCTTAGGGATGGTAACCTCAATAGTTCTTGTTTTTTTAACTCTGCCATTACCATGACACTTATCACAATGTGCAGTAATAACTTTACCCATGCCATTACATTTATCACATGGTGCAGAAGTTTGAAAAATACCAAAAGGTGTTCTTTGAGTTCTTTTATACATGCCTGAACCATGACAGGTCTCACAAGTCTTAATATGAGATGAAGATTTTGCGCCAGTTCCGTCACACTTTGTACAAATCTCATGCCTTGGAACTGAAATTGATTTATCAACACCAAAAGCTGCTGCCTCTAAATTTATTTCAATTGTTATTTGAAGGTCTGATCCTCTTTGTGGATAATTTCTTCTAGAATTAGATCTTCCACCACCAAAAAAACTATCAAATATATCACCAAAATCACCAAATCCTGAGAAACCACTATGATCAAATCCACTAAACCCTTCAAAACCCTGTCCTCCAGTACCAAATTGATCATACTGTTGTCTTTTTTGTTCATCGCCCAATACAGAAGCCGCTTCATTTATTTCTTTAAACCTTTCTTCATTTTCTTTTTTCTTATCATCTGCAGCTCTATCTGGATGATACTTAAAAGCTAATTTTTTATAAGCTTTTTTTATTTCCTCCCTAGATGCACCTTTTTCTACGCCCAAGAGTTCATAATAATCTTTTTTTGTCATTTTTAATCAATTACCTTTAACAAATCTAATGCTGAATCAATTATAATATCAGCATTAATTAATCTTTCCTTTGTATGAAATCCCCAAGTAACCCCAATTGCTTTTTTAAGGTTTGCATTTTTTGCAGCTTCTATATCTCCATCCATGTCTCCAATTAAAATTGCTTCATCTGGCTTAATCCCTAATTTAGATAAAACAACGTTAATTCCATCTGGATTAGGCTTAAGACCATCCTTAGCATCAACAATTAGATCAAAAAACTCATGTAGATTTTCATTTTCAAGCTTAGGAATAATATTTTCATTTATGTTATTTGAAACAATTGCTATTTTATAACCTTGTTTTTTTAATTCATGTAATAATTCAGGAATCTCCGTACATGGTTTAACTTGACTATTATGTTTATGCATATAATAAGAATACAATTCCTTACACTTTTGAATATTTTCTTCTGTTTTAAGACCAATCTTAGCAAGAGATTTAAACCAATCAATATCAAAAAAATCTTTAAATTCTTCTTCTGAAAATTCTTTTTTATCTAAATCAGAAAAAAGTTTATTATAAATCTGGCAAGTTACTGTAAATGTATCTATTAAAACCCCATCATAATCAAATATTATTAACTTAGTCTTTGCCATTCTTTGCCAGGTGAATCTTTTTTATGTAACTAAAATGCCTTGAAAAGAAAAAAAAATCATAAAAATTGGTCAATAAACCAATTTTTAAGATCCAGTAAAAGCACTTTGTGCTTTTGCCTGGATAAAAAAAAGGAGGCATTAAGTGTAATTCAAACTAAATTATTTTTTGTAAACCTACTTGTTATCTTTTTCTCCATCTTTAGAGTTTTCTGCGTCTTTATTTTCAGTGTTATTTTTGTCGTCTTTTTTGTCGTCTACTTTATCTTCTTTTTTATCTTCTTTTTTATCTTCTTTCTTATCTTCATCTTTGTCAACACTAAACTCTGCATCTACAACATTTTCATTGTTTTTACCTGATTCTGCCTTAGAATCTTGTTTGCCACCAGCAGCATTTGGATCAGCACTAGGATCTGCCCCGGGAGCACCCCCTGCACCTTGTTGTTTTGCTGCTTGTTCTTGTGCAACTTTTTGATAAAGCTCTGTTGAAAGTTTTTGAACTTTTTGATTTATTTCTTCAACTTTCTTTTTAATGGCTTCAAGATCTTTTTTTTCAGGTTCTAAAAGCTTCTTCAAAACTTCAATTTCTTTTTTGACTTCTTCTAGTTCCTTTACATCAACCTTACCTTCAAAGTCTTTGAAAAGCTTTTCTGTTGAATAAACAAGCGTATCTGCTTGATTAATTGTTTCAATTTCATCTTTTCGTTTATTATCTTCGTCAGCATGTGCTTCTGCTTCTGTTTTCATTTTTTCAATTTCTTCTTCACTTAATTTGTGTGTTGCTGTAATCCTAATAGATTGTTCTTTTCCTGTTCCTAAATCTTTTGCTGTAACATGAACAAGACCATTTGCATCTATATCAAATGTTACCTCAATTTGAGGTATACCTCTTGGAGCAGGTGGAACACCAATTAAATCAAATCTACCTAAACTTTTATTATCAGTAGCCATTGGTCTTTCTCCTTGCAAAACATGAACAGTAACGGCTGTTTGATTGTCTGCAGCAGTTGAAAATATTTGAGACTTTTTTGTAGGGACTGTAGTATTTCTTTTTATCAAAGAAGTCATAACTCCTCCTAAAGTTTCAATTCCCAAGGTTAAAGGTGTAACATCTAATAGCAAGATATCCTTAACTTCCCCTGATAAAACCCCTGCTTGAATTGCCGCACCATTTGCAACACATTCCATTGGATCAACACCACGTTCTGCAACTTTTCCAACAACTTTTTCAACAAATTCTTTAACAACAGGCATTCTTGTTGGTCCACCAACCATAATTATTTTATCAATGTCATTAAAAGATAACTTTGCGTCCTTAATTGCTTGTTCCATTGGATGCTGACATTTTTCAATAATTGGTTTAATTAATTCTTCTAACTTTGCCCGATTAATTTTCATTTGCAAATGTTTTGGACCTTTGTCTGTTGCAGTTATAAATGGTAAATTAATATCTGTTTCAAGAACAGTACTTAATTCAATCTTAGCTTTTTCAGCAGCTTCTCTTAAACGCTGCATTGCCATGTCGTCGTCATTAAGATCAATTCCTTCTTTTGTTTTAAATTCCGAAGCAATATATTTGATTAAAGCATCATCCATATCTGTACCACCAAGTTGTGTATCTCCAGAAGTAGATTTAACTTCAAATACACTATCATCAAATTCCATCACAGTAACATCTAATGTACCACCACCTAAATCAAATACTAAAATCTTCTTTTCGCCTTTTCCTTTATCTAAACCATAGGCAAGTGAAGCAGCAGTCGGTTCATTAATAATTCTAACAACTTCTAAACCGGCAATTTCCCCAGCATCCTTAGTTGCTTGTCTTTGATTATCATCAAAATACGCAGGAACAGTAATAACTGCCTTTGAAATAGATTCTCCTAAAAATTCTTCTGCATCTTTTTTTATTTTTTGCAAAATAAAAGCAGAAAGTTGTTGAGGCGTATATTCTTTTCCAAAAATATTAACTTTATAATCAGTCCCCATTTTTCTTTTAATGGCAGTAACTGTTCCTTTTGGATTTGTTGATGCTTGCCTTCTTGCTGGCTCACCTATTAACATTTGCCCATCCTTAGTAAAAGCAACAACACTTGGAAATGCTTTCCCATATAGAGATGTTCCTTCTGCACTCGGTATTAAAGATGGTTTTCCAGCTTGTAAAACTGAAGCTGCTGAGTTACTTGTTCCTAAATCAATTCCAATTATTTTTGACATGTTTTTCGACCTCCGTCTAATCTTATAACATTTAGATTTTTGTTTTTAGTATTTTCAAACTATTTTGAGATTAATTAACCAAAATAGGTTGGCCCCTTTTTATCATCACTTTTTTTACTTTTTTGTTTTGCTTCTAATTTTTCAATTGCTTTTGGTTTAGCAATTTTACCAAATTCTTTTTCATATCTCTGAACCACTTGTGTAAGCAACCCAAGATATTTTTTTGCATGATATGGATCAAACATGACCACATTATGCCTAACCTTAAAAACAGGACCAGTTCTTGTTCTTTGATCTACCCGAGGAGTAATATTTTTCATGTCTATTACAATTTGAACGGGAGTAAAATTAACTGATACCTCGTGTACAAAAAATGCATCACCATCTTCATATTGCCAATTTATATGTTTTTCATCCATCATTCCACCTTTTTGTTTTTTGATTCAAAAGCAAGATCCTTTTTTTTATCAACATCATTTTTTTTATCAAGACCTTTTTTTTTATCTAAATTATTTTTTTTGTCACCATTACTTTTTTTGTTACTATCCTTTTCATTGCCACCATTATCTTTTTTAAGAGTCTTATTTTGGTTTATGTCTTTCATCAAAGATTCTGCTCTTTCTGGTGTTAAGATTTTTTTTCTTTGACGAAATGTTTGTTCATACGAAACAATCTCAACAACTTCTAAAAACTTAACAAGTTTATTTAATTCTATTTTAGACTTATCTGGAAAAGCGCCAATTGCTTCATACAAACTTTGATCACTAGTAACAAAATTTGTTCTTGCCTGACAAAGAATGCTTGCATCAAATTTATCATCGCCTAAAAAGTATTTGATAATTTCTTTTGCTGCAAGATATGTTTTTCGTGGTCTTAACAATCGTCTTGCAGATTGTGGTCCTGAACCAGAAGGACTATTTGGGCCCTGTGGCCTAATTGGATTTTGTGGATTCATTTTAACACCTCGTAACTTAAAATATTTTGTAATTTAACTTTATCGGGAACTAAATCTTTAAGTTCTCCACCGACAATTGCATTATTAGTATGTAAAAAACTTGCCCATTGCCTAATTGATTCAGAATCATTTAGATTGACAAGATAATTTAAAGCAAACCATTGACTTAAATCTTCTCCATGTTTACTTCTTGGACTACAAACCCTACAATGTAAAGGCTTGACATCATGAATTTTACAACCTTTTTCCTCGTCAAGCATTATGCATTGACCAAAAGGTTTATTATCTTTCTTATTACTCTTTTCTAATTTAAATTTAAAACAGTTAGTGTTAAAACGATCATGTTCAACTAAAAATTCATTTTTAAGTTTCTCAGATGAGATTCCTAAATATTTAGCAATTCTAGGAATATCTTCATTAAGTACAATTCCTGAATCAAATTTACAACAAGAGTTACATCTAGTGCATTCACTTCCAAGTTCTTGAATAGTTTCTAATTTTGTTTGTTTTGTAATTATCATTTTTTTAGTTTTTTTTATTAACAACTACTTTTGCAGTTCTTAATAATTTTCCATGTATTAAATATCCTTTTTGCAATACCTCTAAGATAATACCTTCTGGTTTATCTGATTCTTTTTGCATTAAAGGTTCATGAAAATGAGGATCAAACTTTTCATTGATGGGATTAATAACCTGAATTCCAGATTTATCCAATAAATCAAACAATTGTGAGTAAATTAATTCAACACCTTTAACAAAATCTTCATGTTGATCCTTATTTTTGAAAGCAAGTTCAAAACTATCCATAATTGGTAAAATTTTTATAATAAATTCTCCTAAAGCATATTTACAAAAGTTTTGTTTTTCATTATCAACTGTTTTTTTGTAATTTTCAAAATCAGCTTGCATTCTTTTTAAAAGATTAGTTAGTTCAACAACATCCGATCCTGCTTTTTCACAAGGTTTATTTGAATGATCAAGTTTAGATGATGTATTTCCTACGTGCACATTATCAGAATGAATCTCTGCTTTTTTTTCTGAATCTTTTTTAGGATCATTGGTATTTGTTTTCTTTATCATATTCTCACATCCTTTAACTACCTTGGTTGACCTTAGATCAACGAGAGTAATCTAAAGTAAACGGAACTAATATATAAAGTTTGTGGAAATTTAGAATATAAGAGTGAGACAAATAAGTAAAGATTTGAACTCAAACAGAGGCAACCATTATAAAAAAACACAAAAACTTTATAAAGGCCCAAGAAAACCTAATGGTAATCAATCATAAGTAAATAAATAGTGATAATATGGGAAGAATAAAAACAAAATTAATCAAAAGAATTGGATCAAAGTTATTTAAGTTACATGGAGACGAATTTAGTAATGACTATAAGAAAAACAAACTTAAAGTAGCAGAACTTGCAGAAATTCGTTCAAAAAAACTTAAAAACATAATCGCCGGTTATACAACTAGATTAGCTAGAAGCAACAAGTAATACACTTCTTGATTAAGTGTATTTGACAACAAAAAACGACACGGAGGGCGAGAAAATGACAGCAGATAACTCAATCTTTATTGGCAATAAGCCTTTTATGAACTATGTAACTAGCGTAGTTATGCAGTTTACAACAAAAAACGCACCTGAAGTGATTATAAAGGCAAGAGGAAAGTTTATTTCTAGAGCAGTTGATGTGGCAGAGGTTGCCGCAAAAAGATTCTTAGAAGGACAAGTTGGCATGAAAGATATTAAGATAGACAGTGAAGAATTTGAAAACAAAGAAGGCAAACAAGTCCGAGTATCAACAATTGAAATTTTACTTGAAAAAAAATAAATGTTGATATTTCTTATTTTTTTCTTATAATTATAGGTAGTTAAAATTTTGTTTACTAAATTTTAACATTTACAAATTCAAGTTTAGCATTAAAGGTTAATAAATGGAAAAATACAATATCAAACCTTAATTTGTGACAAAATTTAAATATAAATTAGGCTATTTTTAATTTATATGGGCCTATAGGCTAATGGATACTCTCGTAACATTAAAGTTACGTGGCCAGAAAGACCATCCGGCTTCGGTCTTTAGGATGAAACCGGATAATGGGGGTTCGAATCCTCCTAGGCTCATTAAATAAAACAATGATTTCGATGAAGTCGAAATTATTGATTTTTTAATGCTTTATAATGTAGATGCTTGACAATTTATTGGCAAGTTCAATAATTTAGATGAAGTCGGCATTATTACGCATCATAATACCCAATATACAAAATGATTAGAATAATAACAATTGGAAAAGTTAAAGAACCTTACTTAAAAAAAGGTATTGAAGATTTTCTCACTAGATTAAAACCCTTGCACAAGGTAGAAATACTTGAACTAAAAGATAAAAAAACAATTGAACTTGAGGGAAAAGATATTATTAAACGAATTAAAGACGACTTTGTCGTGGTCATGGATGAATTTGGACAAGAATGTAGATCAAGAGTACTAGCAGAATTTATTAAGAAAAAATGTTTAGAAGAATCTGGAAAAATTGCTTTTATTATTGGTAGTGCAGATGGTCTTAGTGAAGATGTAAAGAAAAGGGCAGACCTAACAATAGCATTATCACAAATGACATTTACCCATGAAATGGCACAATTATTTCTTTTAGAGCAAGTATATAGAGGATTTAGCATAATTAAAGGGAAGAAATATCATAGATAAAATATTCAAATTTACCTAATTCTACAATAAATTTATATATAAAATGCCTATCTTTAAAGTTCATGGCAAAACATAATAATAATAATAATGGAAAAGCTCAAGAAAAAGATGAAAAAAAACTAGGGATTACTGTTAAAAAATCAGATAATTTTAGTGAATGGTATACGCAATTATGTGCAGAACAAGGAGCAGATTTAGTTGATACCAGATATGGTGTTGCTGGGTTTGTTGTACATAAACCGTGGGCATTTAAAATTCTAAGAGGAATTTATGATTTATTAGACAAAGAAATAGAAGAAGATGGCCATGAACCATTATTATTTCCAACCGTTATCCCTGAAGAAAATTTGTTAAAAGAAGAAGAACATGCTGGCTTTGCCCCAGACGTATTTTGGATAACGCATGGTGGAAACACTAAACTTGAGAGAAAACTAGCACTAAGGCCAACAGGAGAAACTGCATTTTATCCAATGTATGGATTATGGATAAGAAGTCATAATGATTTACCATTCAAGAGATTTCAAAGTAGAATTACTGTATTTAGAAATGAAGCAACAACAAGACCATTTTTACGAGGCAGAGAATTTATGTTTTACGAAACACACGACGTTTTTGCAACACATAAAGAAGCAATGAAACAAATTGATACAGATATGAAAATTATGAATGAAGTTGCCTATGAAACATTAAAGATCCCATTTATTTTTTTCAAACGACCTAAATGGGATAAATTTTTAGGAGCAGATGATACTTATGCATCAGATACAATAATGCCAGATGGCAAAAGAAATCAATGTTCTAGTACACACGATCTTGGTCAAAACTTTGCAAAAGTTTATGATGTGACATTCAAAGATAAAGATGGAAAACTAAAATATGGTTATCAAACTTGTTTTGGACCAGGGATTTATAGATTAATGGCCGCATTAATTGCAATTCATGGAGATGACAATGGATTAATTCTTCCAACAGCTGTTACACCAATACATATTGTTATTATTCCAATCACATTTAGTAAAAAACCAGAACTAACAGAAAAAGTATTAAACAAATGTAAACAAGTAAAAGAACTAATTGAAAAAAGTTGTTTTGGTATAAAAGTTAAATTAGATGATGAAGATAAATCTCCTGGTTATAAATACAATAAATGGGAGTTAATGGGTGTACCATTAAGGATTGAAATTGGACCAAGAGAAGCTGATGGGGATGAAGTTACAATTGTTAATAGAATCTCTAGAGAGAAAGAAAAACTTAATCTAAAAAATATTGAAAAAGAATTAAACACACACATCAATGATTTTGAAGTCATGCTTAAAAAAAGAGCAGATGAATATTTCAAAGGAAACACAAAAGATGCAGATAGCTTAGAAAAAGTTAAAAAGATTATTGAAGAACATCGTGGTTTTATTAAAGTGCCTTGGTGCTCTACTGAAAAAGATGGAGAAAAATGTGCAGAAACTCTAAAAGCAGAAACAATGGGTGGAGTCGTATCTGGAATTAAATTTGAATCTCCTGAAAAACCAAAGAAAGATCAAAAATGTGTTATTTGTGGTAAAGAAGCAAAACATATTGTGTATGTTGCAAAATCATATTAAAATGCTTAAAATCACGCAAGGAAAAAAATTTAAAATTCTTATTCTAATTTTAGCTTTTGTTCTTATTTTTGGAACACATTTGAAGTTTTCTCCAGACAACAATGATCTTTGGCTGCATTTAGTAAGTGGAAAAGTAATATCTGAATCAAACTCCGTACCTAAGACTGATGTACTTACATTTACAAAACAAGGAGAAGAATGGAGTGTACATGAATGGCTTTACCAAAGTACAGGTTATTTTATCTACAAACACTTTGGATTAACAGGATTACTAGTTATTAAATCTTTGTTTGTTTGTCTTTGTTTAGCGTTATTATTTTATTTGATTAAAGATTCATTTTACATTGGATTATTTGTTACGTTATTGGTATCATATGGTTTAACCTTGTTCTCTGATATTCGGCCACATGTATTATCGTGGGTTTTTCTGATTTTCACGTTAATATTAATTAAAAAAAATAAAGAATGGTTCTTGCCTGCATTAATTTTACTATGGGGAAACCTTCATCCACTGCATTTAATAGGTTTAGTAATAATTGCATTATACCTAGGACCTAAATATTTGAAAACAAAGAACAAAAAATATCTTTTTGTGATGATTTTATCAGTAATTGCGGCGGCATTAAATCCAATGGGGATTAAAACATTCTTTGTGCCATTCAACATTATCTCACCATTCATAACTGAATGGAAACCATTTTCTCCAGCAGGATTATACTTTTGGATATTTGGTGCTTTTATTTTATTGGGAATTTTATCGTTTGTAAAAAAAAGAAAATTAAATATTAGTGATGCAATGCTTTTTATTTTATTAACATACCTTGGTTACTCATCTAGGAGACATGTTGCACAAGCCTTTATTTTACTAACCCCAATCATAATAAATAATTTTCAGTTTAGATTCAAATTTTTGTTTGAAAGAGACCTTAAAAAGGATATTATGTTTGTAGTAATTATTGCACTATTATTGTTTACTGGAATAACATATTGGGGGGCATTCAATACAAACTTTCCTTGGCACAAATATCCAATACTAGAAACAAAAATCATAGAAGAACACAACATTAAAGGAAACATTTTTAATAGGTATGGGTTTGGAAGCTTTTTAGAGTTTTATTTATATCCAAGCAATCTTGTTTACATTGATGCAAGAGCAGAAACAATGGGAAAAGAACTAATAAATGAATATGTAAGTTTAGGAACTAATAAAAAAGAAGACATACCAAAAATAATTGAAAAAAATAATATTACTATTGTCATTGTTGCTCACGACATGAATATTGGAAATTATTTTCTAAATCATCCTGATTGGAAATTAATTAATGTTAATGATGAATGGGCATCTTTTGTTCTAAATACAGAGGAAACAAAAAATGTGCCAGAAATAGATCTTTCTTCAAGTAAGTATGTTCAATTAGATTAACTCTTTTGAATCAACTTTGGCTTTTTATTTTTCTATGTCTAAAAAATATGAGAAAAACACTATAAAACATGTTAAACGTGTCTTTAATTATATGTACTTTACTTGCACCAGAGTTATACCATTTGACAGGAACCTCCTTTGTGCTATAACCTAATTTTTTTGCAAGATATAAAACTTCTACATCAAAACAAAATCTATCAATGGTAAGTCTTTTAAAGATATTAATAGCGGCTTTTCTTTGAAATAATTTAAAACCACACTGTGTATCTTTTATCCCCCTTATTACAAAAAGCTTAATTAAATAGGGAAAAATATTACCCAAAAACCTGCGCAATAATGGTTGTTTTATGACAATATTAGATTCTGGAAGATTTCTAGAAGCAATAACAAGATCATATTCTTTAATCAAAGGTATCATTTTGCTAAGTTCTTCTATTGGCGTAGAAAGATCTGCATCAGAAAATAAAACCAGATCAAATTTAGAGTTTAAAACCCCTTGTTTGACACTGAAACCCTTACCCTTATTCTTTTGGTTTTTTAGAATTTTGATTTCAGATGATAAATATTTTTGAGATAATGATTCAATAATCTTAATAGTATTATCTGTTGAACCATCATCAACAATGATTAATTCATACTTAAAATTATTTTTAGAAAAAAAATTAACTATTTTGTTGATTGTTTCAGAAATCCTGTCTTTTTCATTAAATGCAGGAATAATTATTGAAATATCCATATGATTAATACTAATCCCATCATTAATTTAAAAAACTATTGAAAAAACTGAAAGAAAAATGAAAAAAAGACAATTTAAATCAGAAAAACTCTTAAACAAAAAAATAGATAAATAAATAAGAAAAACTTCTAAACAAATTCTACTCTTTTAGCTCTTATGCCCTTTTTCTGCATATGCTTTTTCTTACAAGCAGTACATTCATATCGAAGATCTGTTTTCTTTGATACTTTTGCACCTGTTCTTTTAAACTTAGTAACAGCTGGCTTAGAGTATCTTCCTAAGTTACCATGACCCTTAGCTTTGCCCCTTTTCTTAGCTCTATGCTTAGAACCTCTACTTAAAGAACTTGCGGTTTTTCTTTTAGTCTGAGTAACCTTATGTTCCGTATGTTTTTTACAATAAGGACACAACCTTTTCATTGATTTTGGTTTTTTCATTTTATCGCTCTAAAAATCATGTAATATGATCAAATATTAAAAATATTTGTATAATAATTAAATTTACATAGAAGTGATTGCAAGCCATTTATAAAGATTTTGGTTTGTTATATTGAAAAAAGAAATGAAATACTCTGAAAATGAAAATTTATTCAAAATTAGATCTAATCTCCTGAAATTTCTTCTGCTTTACCTTGATTAATTAAAATCTGAGCAATTTTTACAGGTAATGTTGTAATTTCTTCTGCTTCAAAAGGACCTTGTGTTTCAAGATTTTCATCTACAAACTTAGGAGCATAAGACAAAAATCTTACCAATACAGGTTCAAGATTATTAGTGTTAGCAGTGGAAACAGATTCAGGATTATTTGTCAATGAATTTGTATGGTTGTCATGTTCTTGTTTTCCGCTAGTTGAAGATTCTTCAATTGAAGGTAACTCTTGATTAATTAAATTAGTAATGACCCCTTTTCTATATTTTGAAAATAAAGATAGTAATTCAGAATAAAAAGCTTCCTCAATCTCTAACATAGATCCTTTTGGAATAGAAGATCCTGATTTAACACTCATTAAAGCCAAACTAGTAATTTTTTTCTCTCTTCTATCATAAAGCTCTTTCATGATCTTATTAATGTTGTCTATCTGAATCATTAATTTGGTTACATCTTCTCCTGAACCCTGTAATTGGCCTTGTTTTTCCTCTAACAATTGCTTCTTAGTCTTAATATACTCTACAAAGTCTTTAAAAAAAGATTTTTCTAATTGTTGTATTTCTACTCTATTCTTCTCTCTTCTAAGTAACTCAAAAAGAGTTTCATAAGTAAGATTTACTTCTTTTTCATTAGTCTCTTCGCTCATAGAATGGGGAAATACAATTTAAGTTAAAAAGTTATATGAAAACAAGAATATAAATTAGTCCAACTTAGAATTCTCATAAAGATCTACAGTTTAGATTTAAAGATTTTAGAAAAAAATGAGTATATAAAAAATTAAGAAAAAAAATAAAAAATAAAGGAAAAATCCTTCATTTATACTTCAGCTTCCATGTCTGCGTCTGCATCTGCTTCCATGTCTGCGTCTGCTTCCATGTCTGCGTCTGCTTCAGCTTCCATTTCTGGTTCAGCTTCCATAACAGGTGCTTCAACTGCTAACTCTTCCTTTGTCTTCCATGACAAAGCAGCTTCGTTAACAGTAATAGCTACAACCTCGTCTCCACTGAAAGCATGGTCTGCATAACTAGCAACCATCTGGGATGCTAATCTTGTGTCTTCTGCTGTTTGACCTGCTACAACAAGTGCCATCTTACCTGTGGTTGCATCTTCAAACAACTTAATTAGACCTTGGCCAGCTTCAATTCCCATTGCGCTGTAACATTCTGCTGGGTTACCCATCAAAGCACTTACAACACTGTTAGCACATGGACCACCTACAGCAACAACATTTACTGCGGTTGAATCTGCAACTTCAGTGTCTAGCTTAAATTGATCAACACCAATTTGCTGAACTTCGCTTGTGTATGTTCCTTCAACAGATACTTCTGTGGAAGCACTTGTAGGAGAAACAAAAACTTTTGCGTATGAAGCAAGTTTTGGGTGTTCAATTACAAAGCTTTGCTTTGAACTGTCGTCATCAATAGTGAACAAAGTACCTTTAAATGACATTGTTTTCTTGTTGTCATCATCTTCGTCACTCAGATCTTTCTTACCAAATGTATAATCTGTGGTATTTGCAACAACTCCATCATGAGCAATTTCTAATGCATTGTCACTACTTTCATCATACATTGGATAAAAGTGTAAACCATTTGCACTACCTACACCATCACCAGCATTTAATCCGAAAAATCTTTCGTTTGTAGCTGAGTCAGCAAGTGTACCTGTGTCAGTATATTCTACAAAGGTAATGTTACCAACTAGATTACTAGAGTTACCAACATAGTGTCCAACTGAACCAGTTCCATCTGAACCATTACAATGTGGTGTTGCATTATAAATGCAAGTTCCATTCATTCTATCAATCCAGATATAACCGTAGTTTTCAGTTTTTAGTCTAACACTTGGAACTAAATCTACTCCGTTTAAGCCACCAGCTGTGTTATAACCTTCTCCAAGATAAACAAAAGACACATAGTTATTAGTTTCATCTACATGTAACACAATATTTTCTGAAACTCCAGAAACTGCAAAACTTCTATGTGCATCTGGTGTATAACTTAAATCATTTGTTTCAGTTCCATATGTTAGGTCTTCAAAACTAATTTTGTTATCAGTTGTATCGATTCTTGTAATTTCGATTAAGTGCGCTTCATGGTTAGATCCAGAAGAAACTAAAAATTGAGCACCTTTACAATCTGCAACTCCACTAGCTCCTGTACAATTACCACCTGTTAAATAGGTAACATCTTCAACATCTGTTGTTGGAGCTGTTGTTGTTCCCCAATTTGTACCACCAGCACCCGCTGTAGTTCCATCGGACTTAAAGTTTAATACAACTTCTTTTCCATCTTTGTTTGGGAAAGTTAATGACCCAGTTTTACTAGATGTTTCCATTGTAATGACTTCTTTATCACCTTCAACAAGCTCTGCGAATACAACCTTAAAAGTTCCGAAAACAGGATCAACTAATTCATCCCCTTCTGCAAGGAAAACTTTTTCAGAGTCTGGGCTTACTTCATAAGAAAAATAATCTAACTTACCAGCATTAGCTCCAGAGGTATCATATTCAATATGTCCTGCTGCATAGAAATCAGTTACATCTGAAATCTTTTCATCATTGATTTTAAGTTCATTTGCTCCCCTGATGTTAATTGCGGTTGCACCAACACTTACTTTACAAACGTCTGTGTCTTGTGATTGAGAGTGGATAGCTTTTCCATCTGTAACACCAATGACTACACCATTAACTGTTTCAGTGGTACCTCTATCAATCCATGCAGATTGACCATCTACTAAGAAACCACATGATGTAATTGCTCCACCAGAAGCAACTTCTGTAACGTCAACCATTTCAACAGTGTGTTCTGTTCCATCAATATCAACTGTTGCTTTTTCTCCTTGTGACATCCACATAACTTGATCTCCACCAAGGAATTCGATTTCAGTTAAATCATTTGCTGAATATTTTATATCAACAACATTAAAGGTCTTACCCATAATCTGAAAAGAAGTTCCTTCAATATCTGCACTCATACTTGCAGATGATTCGTTATCAATATCAACTGGGCTGTCAAATGTCAAGTTATAACTATATGATGGATGACTTGAACTTGCTCTAAAATACAAATATGTATTTGCATTTGGTGCTGCATCATCATCTTGATCAAATCTCAAACCAACTGTTCCTGTTGAAGAATCAGATCTTGGAAAATAGATCTTTTGTTTATAATCTTCCGTAACAGCATTATTACCTTCATTATCAATATATGTACCGTCTGCTAATAATTCTGGTAGCTCAGCGTTTGTTAATTGTGCATCAATGTCTGATGCTGTTTGGTTGAAATACCAATCATTATTACCCATTTCATAACCTTCTGAAACTGTTGTGCTTGTACTTGCACCAACAATAGGGGTTTTTTTAACAGCAACTACTTGCAATGCAGAAACTAGCATATTTTGACCAATAATGTCTTCTGCTTTTGCGTTCTTACCTACAACAAATACTCCGTCAAACTGTCCTTCCTCGTTAATAAACATAGTAGGGAAGTTTGCTAAGTCTGCTGTTGCCATTGCGCCTAGTAATGTTGCACCAACCATTGATACACCAATTCCTAAAGCTGCAATTTTTTTCACAGTCTTTTTCAATTTCATGTTCTTAACACCTCCTAAGTGTTTTACTTTGTTTTCTTTTTTATTTAGGCAATCATGCCAATCTTTCTTTCTGGTTTGAAAGACCACTAACCTATGCACAATATAGATTAGAGAGTTTTAAGCCTCAATATGTGCAGATATGTCATGTTTCTTTTATAAAGTTTTCGTAAGACAAAGGATTATAGTTAACCACGACAAACACAGAAGGGCTTTAAACCAGAAAATTCGATAACAAGAGCAAGTTGTTACTAGTGAATAAAAAAAGAGGGAACTATGTTCTAGATCTAAAATCATATATAAAGGGCATTAAAAAAGGAATTAACTAAAAAATTTCATAATCCCAATAAAAGGTTAAAAGTGTTTTATAACGACGTCATAATTATAAAAAAGTCACGAAAAACACAATAAGAAAGAAAGGGCAAGAATAAAAAAATGAGGGAGTAGGGACTTTCAAATCCAGGGGGATTTGAGGTCTCCCCTTGGGATATTTGAACCCTAGTAGGCACTAAGCCAATGGGTATCTTCCAATTCTAGTAAAGAGTTGATAATACCCTCACCAGATGGCCTAAGCTTGGACTGAAGTTTTTGAATGCCATTAATTGATAAACAAAAACATCATCCATCCCGTTTGACCGCTCCGGCACTCCCTCATTTGAGTGTAATTTTAAAGTAAATTGAATGTAAGTAAAAAGAAATGGGGTTTATTTATAAATTTTGTTCCAAATCCAATATCTTTTCAATAAATATTTGCTTTTGAGGATGATTATTTTGAATAAGGAACCTGTAAAACTTAATTGCTTTTTCATTCTGATTTGTTTTTTCATAAAGTTTAGCTAATGCCATATAAGAATTTGAATCTTGTGGTTTAAGGTTAATTGCGGAGTTATACAAATCAATTGCAAGATGATGTTCTTCACGTCGAGAATGAAAATTTGCAAGTAAAGAAATAGAAGCAAAAGAGTTAGGAGCAAACAAAAGCGATTGTTGAAGTAACTTGATAGCTGCATCTAAATCCCCAGAGAAAGAATAAATCTTAGCAAGATTAAGATGTGCAGTAACATCCCTTAATCCTAGTTCAACACTTTTCTTAAGAATATCAACAGCTTCTTGCTTCTTACCTTTTTTCATTAAAATTTTAGAAATTGCATTATAGGCAACTTTATGGTAAGGATCAACTTCAATGGCTTTTTTAAAATAATAAAGGGCCTTATCTAAATTAGACTTGTAAGTAAGATAAATTAAGCCAGCATCCGAATATGCTTTAGGATCTTTTGGTTGATCTTTGATTTTTTTAAGTGTGAGCTCTAAGTAATATAATTGTTTGTCCTCAACAAAATCCCTTCCCCGAGAATATTCATAATGATGTATAATTAGGTCTGATTTTAGCAAAGGCAGTTTATTACTCTTAATTGAAGGAGTAATATCTTCATGCACCCTCCCAGTAAAACTAAATTCGGGTTTATTTTCAAATAAACGAGTAATAGGAACATCAAAATATCCGAGAAATCCCCTAACATTTAAATCACTAAGAAGGGCTTTTTTCCATGAAGCTTGATCAGAATTATTAGTATATGTTCTTTGAATAAGTTGAAACCCTACAATAACTGTTGATTGAATCATTGCCATTATTTTTTTAAGATCGTGTTTGAGTAACACCTCGTCAGGATCCAAGATTAAAATCCAATCACCTGTTGCCTTAGAGATTGAAAAATTTCGTGCAGCAGAAAAATCATCCACCCATTTAAAATTAAATAATTTTACTTTAGAGGAAGCATATTTAGCAATTTCAACAGTCCTATCATTTGAACCCGTATCAACAATTATAATTTCATCCACGTATTCTCCAATGTTTTTTATACAATCTAAAATGAGATTTTCCTCATTCTTAACAATCATACAAACAGAAAGAGTTTTAAGTTTTTTTAGATTGATATTTTTACCAAAACCCATTAGTTTATTTGTTTTACTTATCTTATTAGTACAATTATCAACGTCCACCATTAGAATCATAGAGAATTTAACTAATTATATAAAGGTTATTAAAGAAAAAACTAATAAAAGGTTAATAAAAACTAAAAACAAATTAAAAAAAGAAATTATTTTTTTTGCCAAGTATATTTTCTTCTCTTAGCAGAATTACCATAACCGCATGCACTACATACTTTTTTGGATTTATGATAAGTACGTTCGCCACATCTTCTACACATGATGTGAGTTTTTCCTTTTGACTTCTTTCCTTGAGAAGCTGTTCCTTTACCCATTATATTCACCTAGTTTAATCATAATAATTGATCAAAGTCGTAACAATTGATCAGACCTTATTGGTCTGATCATAACAATGATTGTAACAAATTGGTTTTAGATTACTTAATCTGCTGGTGAGATTAAAATAATTGTGTCTCCTCTTATGAATACAACACCCAATTTTCTCTTGACTTCACCATCTTGTCTTTCTTCTGCATCTGTTAACACAGTATTGATGTGAATATCAAAAGCATTCAAAGTCCCTATTAATTGCCTACCATTTTTCAGATCTACAATAACTCTCTTATTTCTTGCACGATTTAGTGCATCTAAAGGCCTAGTTTGTTCCATTTTACTTCCTCCTAAAAAATTAAAATAAATTAGATTGATGTATATGTGAGTCATTTATAAAGTTTTTGCTGAATCTGGCCAATATTAAACAGAGGTGATAATTTAGGGAATTTGTAAAGAAATTAGAGAATTAATAGAAGATTAACACAAGATTTATTAACTAAGGATTACAGAATTAAAAAGTATGTTTGGATTATTCAAATCAAAAGGAATCACGCAGCTTAGAAGCGTATTTACAGATTATGAAATAATTAATCAAATCTATCAAAAATTAAAGAATTTGAATGATAGTGAGATTAGTTCAAGAAAAGCAATAAGAGATAATAATATACATCAGACTTTAAAAGAAATTGAGAGACAACACCAGATTATTTCAGTAGCAGAATACTTATTTAATGTAAAAACACTTAGAATAGGAGAATTAAACAAAATGCAGAGAGAGAAAATCAACAACCAGATAAAGTATCTTGAAAATCAGATAAAAACAAAAAGAAAAGAGCATAATAGGCACATATTAACAATTAAAGGAGATGAAAATCATAAAAGATATCTTCAAAAACACTATGGTGAAAGTCAAAGAAAATATCATGAAGAAATACAGCGTTATAAAGAATTACTTAATGAAACTAACAAAATCATGAACAGCATCAGGGAAAGTTGTAAAAAAAGTATAGAGAATTCTCATAGGATTATCCACAACATTTAATTTGTTGTTTAGAAAGAATATTAATTAATGATAATTTAGTAGAGATAATAGAATCTAAATAGCAGAATATTAAATAAAATTCAAAAAGAAAAAATTAAAATGTGTTATTTTATTGTTCTAAAAATGTTTTAAACCGTAACTAAACCCTATAATTCCAATAAGAATTATTATTGCCGGATATATGGGACCCGAAATGGGGATTGCAAGTTCTAAAAAACTATCAAGTAAGGGCACAATACCACCAAGAAGAGTTAATAAACCCAAACAAACCATTACAAATTTAGTTCCACCAATTAATGAGATACTGGTAAAACCATAAATTAACCCAATTAATCCAATTATTATGATTATGATGCTATATCCTAGTCCCCCAATTATTGCTGAAGGCAAAGAAACAAAGTTTCCAATAAAAGGTAAAACTCCCGCTAGAATTGTAATTAATCCTAATAATGTGATAATAACTTGAACCATAATATCAACCTCTTTTTTATTTAAATTTTAATAACAATATTAAATTAATAAGAATTATATGTCTTCTCGTATTTAAAGTTTGCTATAACCATATATCACAGAGGAACATATAACTAAAAAAACCATAACAACACCAGATAAAAATAAATAATAAAAAGAAAAAGTAAAATCCTAAACATTCAGATAAAAACAAGGCACTAATGAGCAAACTAACAAACGAATTTAAAAAAATTAAAATTAATACATTTTATTCGTTTTTTTCTTCGGATTCTTCTTGCTCTTGTTTATCACTAGGAGTAGGTCTTTCAACCGCCATAGGTAAAACACCAGCATCATATTCCATCTTTGCAATTTCAAGTGTATTATATTTCAACTTTTCTAATTCTTCTTTACTAAGTTTAATTAAAAAAGGTGCACCCATTGAAAGTTGTAAAGCTCTTGCGCCCAAAATTCTTGCTTTTTCGTACTTTGTGTATTTTTGTTCTTTATCATTATTTTTTTCAGCCATAAAATCACCTGATTATCTTTAATAAATAATATTTATTTTGTTGGTTAATTAAAAAATTAAAAAAATTAAAAATATTTTCTCAACTCTGTTGATTTTTCAAGTGCTAGTTCAAGCATTTGTGCAACCTCGTCATTTGTTAATGTTGCACCGCCCTTTTGAAGAGCACAAATAATGCCTTTCTCAGTTGAAGTAATTGTTAATCTTGCTTCAACACCATGTTCTTCTTCTCTTGAAGGGTCAACAATAAAAAAGTTACCTATTTTATGTATGGTTACCGGAAGTGGTAATTTGTCCATAGGTAATTTCTCATCCGTATGTTTTTTGTAATTTACTTCATCATCAACATACTCAGGAAAACGAGCATTTTGAAGTGCAGCTAAAGCTGCTAATGCTGAAGCATCTAATAAGTTTCCATCTGCATTAATTGTACAAATATCAATTGAAACCATCCATACTTTTTCGCCTTTTTTCAAACATAGCTTTTTTAAGTCAATTGCCTTACTTTCTCTAATTCCTCTGTCGACAACTCTTGAAAGTTCAATTGAATCAATTCCTGGCGGACCAGATTCAAATTCAGGACTTGCCATTGGAAGAAATTCTGCATTTACCATAATGACACCTTGTTCAGGAGTATCAGGATATGGTTTTTCCATCATCATCTTAACACCAGCAACTACTTCTGTGTCACCAAATTTAACTCTTGCAGAACCTTCTGCATTTTTTGAAACACCAGTTTCAACAACCACTTTTCTGTAATCAGTTAATTTTCTACCATCAAACCGAATTCCTTTCTCAAGTGATTTTATTAAATGATTTTTTGAATCGTTATTCATTTTTGAATTGTTATTCATTGTTTCCACCTTTTATCATTCTTGCACTGTTTTAGAAGAATATCTCTCCTTTAATGCATTTTTCTGTACTTCATAAAGCTCTGCAACAATTTTTTGTCCTTCAGACAAAGCCTCTATAAGTTCTTCTTTTGTTACTTCCCCATCCATTTGTAATAAAGATATCTCTCCTGTACTAGGAATTATTGCAAGTGGAATATCGGCAACAGGACCATCTTTGTAAGCTTCTTCATTATAGTCTAAATCAACAACAACTTTATCATCAACTTTCCCTACTGAAACAGCTACAACAAGATCTCTCATTTTAACTCCAGCGTCTGCCAAAGCCATAGAGGCAGCACAAATTCCAGCACATCTTGAACCTGCGTCCGTTTCTACAAGTTCAATAAAAACATCTACAACTGCATTTGGAAAATCTTTAAGATCTAATACAGGTAAAAGTGCTTTTTGTGTCACCATAGAAATTTCTTTTGATCTTCTACTTGGACCTGGCCTTACTCTATCACCCATACCGGAAAATGGCATCATGTTATAATTACATCTTAGAATTCCTGTACTTGGATTCTGAAGAAACTTTGGATAAAGATTTCTTGGGCCGTAAACAGCTGCGTAAGCAGTTGTATTTCCAATAGTAAAAGAAGCTGAACCATCTGCATTTTTAATAACGCCTGTTTTAGCAGAAATTGGTCTTGTTTCGTTAAACTTTCTTCCATCTATTCTTTTAGTGTAACTCATTGTGATTCACCTTTTACAAATTTCTTTTCTGATGGTTTTTCAGTTGCTCCTGCTTCTGCTGGAGCATCTGTTTTACATCCTTTCTTCTCTAAAAATTCTTTAACCATGTCTGTTAAACCACGAATATGAGAATTTCCTTGAATCATTTTAATTGCTTCAACTACAATAATTTCGCTTTCTGGTTCACCGTTAATCCAGATTAAGCCATTTTGTCCTACAATTATTTTACAACCAGTTGCATTTTTAATTAAACTAACCATGCTACCTTGTTTACCAATAATTCTTGGAACTTTGTAAGCGTTAACCTTAATTACTCGTCCACCACGAAGCTTATTTAATCCTGGACCTTTTGTTGTTAAATCAACAAGTTTTTGACTAGTTACATTTGTAATTTTTGTAGTAACATAATCACCAAGATCAAAATACTGAGTTAAATTTGAACCCCGTGCAATGTATTCAGAAGTTGCATCTTTTACAGACAACATTGCTGAATATGCTGAATTTGTGTCAAAACGCCATCCACTAATTGCAACGTCAATTACTTTTGCAATAATTACGTCATTTCTTTTTGGAGCATATGCTCCAGATAAAGGAATTAGTTTTAATGCTCGTCCTTCTACACAAATTAATCCTACTTTTCCTGCTAGGATTTTATCACCTAACCTATATGTGCCATTACCTGGCAAATAATCCATGCCCTCGGCTAATGTTTCTCCAGGCACAACAATTGTTTTATCTTGTGTCATTAATTTTCCCATTGTTTTACACCTTGTTTCTTGTTTTTCTTTTCTGTTTTTTTTCTATTTTGTTTTGTTTTTTTGATTTTTGTAAGTATTATTTGTAAACACCAACCCACAAAATTTAGGTTGTTTTCAAAATAGTTGTTTCAACGCTTCCACTTGTTAAGCTGTTTAATTTGTCAAACAAATCATTTTGCATCCCTGCTGGAATCTCCACTACAGAAACCCATGATCCGTCATTTGCCCATTCATTTTTTAAAACCTTGCCAAAAGAATTTAGCGCAGTAAGAATTGGACCATAAGTTTTACCCGCAACTTCTGCTGGAACTTTAATTCCTATTTCTTTTCTTGCAAAAGAGATTGGTAAAATTGGTTTAAGTTTCTTAATGATTTCATTTATTTGTTTGTCCTCTGCTAAATACTCATCAATCTTCACTTTTGCTTCTTCAAATGCAAGTTCTAATCTCTGCAAAGGATGAGGCAAATTAGTTCTAGGATCAATACCATTCCTTTGTATGTATGTTAGTATTCTCTTTCTTTTTTGATCACGAATTTTAGCACGATATTCTGAAGTAAGTTGAATGTCACCATCCCTAATTACCATTTTAGCAATTTCAGATGCTTCACTTGTACCAAAAATTGTTTTAAGTGTATTTTCTGAAGCAACCAAGCCTTTTGCAGAGTCTGAAAATACTTTCTCATCTGCCAAAACATCTTTTATGGAGGTGTCTTTTCCTTCTTTAAATGCAATAGCGTTCATACAATCAACCAAAATTTCAAAATTTTGGTCATCTTTTTTTAGCCTTGCAATAACTGCTTTATCTACACTAACCATTTTTTAGTCCTCTTTACTTTTTCTTTTTAACCTCTGTTAAAATTTGAGATAATTTTTCCTTAGACACTTTTGTGAAAACCTTGTCTGAAGATTTAATGTAAACACAATCTAATCTTTCAACAGTAAGGTTTTGATCAACAACTTTTGCAAGTGCCTTTATACCAAGTTTTAATGCATCCTCTACAGTAATTTCTTTTTTGTATTCTTTATGAAGGATTTCTGCAATTTCTGTTTCACCTTCACCAATAACTGTTGCATTGTATTGGAAAAAGATTCCAGTTGGATCTGTTTGAAATAATTTTGGATCATCATTATCAATACCTGCAACTAAAATTGAAACACCAAATGGTCTTAAACCACCACTTTGAGTACAAATTTGTTTTAAGTTACAAATATCTTTAACAATCACAATTGTATCAATAGGAGAATCAAATGTTACCCTATGTTGTTGAGCTTTAACTTGAGCTCTTTCAATTAAAATTCTTGCATCACTGATAATTCCTGAAGCAGTTGCTGCCATGTGTTCATCAATTGCAAAAATCTTTTCTACTGATTCTGGAACAACTAAAGTATCAACAATTCTTTTGTCTGTTATAAGAACAACACCATCTTTACAAGCAATCCCCATTGCAGTTGATCCTTGTTTAACTGTTTTCTTTGCATACTCTACCTGTAATAATCTTCCATCTGGACTAAACATTGTAATAGCCCTATCATATCCCATCATTTGATGACTCATTGGTTGCATTTTATCACCTGTTTCTTATTTTTATTTATCTGAAATGATTGTAATGTCAAATGCAAACAATGCTCAAAAATATTTGATTTTTGTTGTATTGGTTGCATTTTATCTCAATCCTCCTTTTACATTTAACTTTTTTTAGTATTTTTTTGTTTTTTATTGTTATTTTTTGTTTGCTTATTATTAATCTTACTTAAAGCACCTGAAGTCTTAATGCTTTTGACAATCACTGGATGTTTATTAATGTTTTTGATCAAAGCAAAACTTGCCTTTAAATGATCAACATACTTGTTGCCAACCCTTACAACTCCTGTTTGTGTATCTGAGTCATAAAGTTTATCCATGAATATTAAACCTGCTTTTGAACTTCCTAAATCACCGATATATCCTTTTAAAGACTCGTTTATAGCACCTTTTAGAGAAACATAATCTAAATTAGACTTAGATTCAGCATTAAAAGTTATATAACGCTTTTTTTCCCGTAATATTGGTAATAAAGGCTTTAATTTGATTCATATCACCTAATTCCACTGTATTTAGTGAAGAAAAACTGTTATCATCTTTCTTCTTTCTCTCTCTTCTGATACAAGGGATCTTATATTGTTTATAAACTTTACTATCATTTTGGTAATAAATATTTGAATATTATGTTATTTTAGGAGCGCCCGTACTACTTGGAAGTAGTTAAGAAGGGGAAGATTTATATACAAGCCCTGTGTAAAAATAGTAATATGTCAGCAAGCATGAGTAGAAGAAAAGCTATTGGAACAATATTAGCAGGATTAGCCATGCCAGGAGCATTTCTAGAAGGATGTGCCCATAATACAGATACATTAGAAAGAATATTAGAATCAGGTATTAATAATTTATCACAAGAAGAAACACAAGAAAAACATGTCCCATCTGTTACTATTGAATTAGATTATTTAACATCTTTATTGGTTAGTTACCATATATTATGTGCACCAACTGAAATGAATCAAAAATATAATCAGGAAATATTTGAAGAATTAAGTAGTGTAATAAGTGAAGAGGAAAGTGAAGAATATATTGAATTTCTAGAATCACAAAACTTCCCATCTGAGAAAACAGATAGATATAGATCATGGTTATTTTTTCCAAATTATGATGAATTAAATGGATTACTTCAAAATAACCAAAAACATAGATTTTCAAAAGAAATTGTTGATTCTATTAAACAATTTGAGCCGAATTATAAAAGATATTGGAATGTAGTTATATCAAAACTAGCACCAACGATGGAGAAAAAAAGAAAGGAATTAAAAGGCCATGTAAGTAGAATATATAACTTAGCAGAACAAAAAACAGGAGAAACAATTGAAAAAGAAAAAGACATAGAAATAAGAGTTGTTCATGGATTATCACCTAGTTCATTTGTAACCACAAGAAAAGGCAAAAGATATAGAGTAATACAATCTCAAAATTATATGGAAGACACAACAGAAAATAACGAATATTTATTAAATTTTGTTCATGAACTTGTTCCACATGTAGTTGCACAAAAATACAAACACCTACATGAAGAAATATTCGGTAAATGGATTTATAAGATAGAAGAAGGATTTGTTAAGTTAATGACAAGAAAAATATGTGAAGAATTAATAGGAGAACTAATTACAAAGAGGTATGGAGGAGGATTAGAAGCTTCATACAATATATTTGAAAGAAATTGGAATCAATTAAATGGAAATTTTGGTGAATGGTATAAAAAATGTTTATTAGAAATAAAAAGAGAATTTAACTTGGGGAAAAAGTAATAGTGATTTATATTTCTTAATATTGAGATTAAAAGCAAGTTTATCCTAAATTTGTTAAAACTTAGAACAATTATATTTGTTATCAGTTAGAGATAAATAGTATGATTTTGAAGATATTTAGTATAAGATTTATGAAAAAACATATAAACTAGAATAATCAATCAGATTAATAATATATTTTTCAAAAAAGAGGTGAAAAAATGTTAAGTGAATTTAAAAGAATAAAAAAAGAGGGATATGGTGTAATTCATGCACATAAATTAGGTGCTTTTATTGTATTACCTTTAAAAGCAAATTGTGAATTAGCAAGTAGACTAGGACTAAAAGAACATAATAAAGCATTAAAAAAAATAAAGACAATCGCAAAGAAAAAAGTTAAAAAGAAGAAAAGGTGAAAAAATGAAAAAATTTACTAGAAAAAAATTACAAATAAAACCACATGATGTGATTAAAATGAAAAAGGGAGGACTTGCAGGTAAGGATGATTGCAATTGTGAAATGGAATGTTGGTGCGAAAGTGACTGCTGGAATGATGGACCCAATATGAAAATGAAAAATTTGTTTACTTTCTCAACATTAAAATCAACAAGAAGTAAATTACGTTAAACATTTTTTTTAATTTTTTATTATCACAAAGTAAATAATATAGATAGAAATATGGTTAAGATGAATAAAATTAAATTATATGCAGGGTTAATTTTTGGGAAGGAAAATAATTTAGAAAATGATGAAAAAGATATTTCTTTAATTGAAAATAAAAATGACTTGAAAGAATTAAGTATACCATATGAATTCTTTTCAATTCCTTATAAAGATGAAAAATCAATTTTATACTTCCCAGAAATTGGATCCTGTTTTTTAATAAGTAAGAGTATATATGAGTTAGTGTTAAAGATAAAAAATAAGGAAAACATAGAATTAGATAAAAAAGAAATTGCTATATTGAACTATTTTTTGCTAAATGGAATAATTGATATAAATGTTGATGTTGAAAATAATAAGAAAAGACAATGTTGCCAGAATAATGAAAAAGAAGAATGCATCGAATACCTACCAGTAAGATTACATCTTTGTCCAACTTCAGCATGTAATTTAAGATGTATTTATTGTTATGCATCTGGCGGAGATAATTCAAAATATATGGATTTCAAATTGGCAAAAGCAAGTATAGATTTTGTTATTGAAAATATTATTAAAAAAAAAGAGAAGAAATTAGAATTATCTTTTCATGGTGGCGGAGAAGTTATGATGGCCTTTAATTTAGTTAAACAAGCTATAAATTACACCAAAGATATATGTAAAAAACACGACATTCTTTTATCAACATCCCTTGCAACTAATTTAGTACTAAAAAAAGATCATATTGATTACATAATAAATAACTTTAATTTCGCAACAATCTCTGTAGATGGAACTAAAGACATACATAATAAACAAAGACCAACTGCAAATGGAGAAGGAAGCTTTGAAATAATATCAAATAATATCAAAACACTTGAAGAGAATAATTTCCCATATGGAATTAGAGTTACAATAACAAAAGATAGTGTAGAAGAAATGGAAAAGATTGCAAAATTTTTTATTAATGATTTTAAAAAAGCAAAATCATATCATTTTGAACCATTATTCAAAGTCAATAGAGCTGAAAAAAATGATTTAGATAGTGTTGATATGTTTAGATTTGGAGAAAATTTTCTAAAAGCTAAAAAAGTAATCGAAAAAGATAATAAAAGAATTTTTATGTGTAGTGGATCTTTAGAAGAAACAGAAACTAGGTTTTGTGGTGCACTAAAATCTGGATTTTGGGTTACTCCTGAAGGTTATGTTACAACATGTGCAGAAGTTTTGACATTAGAGGATTCTAGAGCAGACCCATTCATAATAGGTAAATATGATGATGAAAAAAATCAATTTGTTTTTAATTATGAAAGAATTAAAAAACTGAGGAGTAGAGATGTAAGAGATATAGAGAACTGCAAAAACTGTTTTGCAAAATACCATTGTAAAGGATACTGCCCAACGAAGGTTGCAAAAATAACAGGAGATATAATGGATACGAAAAACATACCATGGTGCGGATATACTAAAAAAATACTTAAAACTAAATTACTTGAATTATTAGAAAAAAAAGAATTCCAATTAACAGAAGAAGACTACATGTTATTTGGTGAACCTGACAAACTAACAGAAGATGATATTGTTGAGCAGAAATTAGTTGAGAGTTAAATTATTATATTTATTCTATTAATTCTTTGTAAGTCTTGCTTTTTTTCATTAATTCTTTGTGTTTACCTTGTTTTGTTGTTAATCCATTTTTTGTTCTTTCAAGCAAAATAACTTTATCTGCAATCTTAGTAATATTGATGTCATTTGTTACAACAACTAAAGTTCTGTCTTTCTTTAGCTTTTTCAATGAATTAGTAATATGTTTAGCAGACTCAGCATCTAATCCAGCAGTAGGAGCGTCTAAGAGTAATATCTTAGGATTCCTTAACAAGGCCCTTGCTATTGTAATACGATGCATTTGACCAGAGGAAAGAGAACTTGCTGCATCAACATGAGTCTTGTATTTTTTAGGAAGCCTTAATATTGTTTCATGAATATTAACAAGTTTAGAAACATTAATAACATCACTCATTGAAGCTGTTTTAAAAGAAGAACCATACATTATATTAAATAATAAAGTATTAGAGAACAATACTGGTTGTTGGTTAACAATAGCAATATGGTGTCTTAATGAATCGATTTTATATTTTGTAATATCTTGGTTATCCAATAAGATCTTACCTTTACTAGTCTTCATTGTTCTTAAAATAAGATTAAATATTGTAGACTTACCAATTCCACTTTCTCCAACAACTACAATAAGCTTATTTGGTTCAAATTTTAGATTTAATTTAGTAAAAAGCATTTGTTTAGAATAACCAGCATCAATGTTTTTAAATTCAATCTTCCCGTCTATTTTCTTGATTACATCTTTGCCTTCAGAAATTGGTTTTGCATCATGCAAGATACTAAATACTCGCTTTGCAGTTATTCCTAAAGTCTGAAATTCAAATTCCTTTCCAGCTAAAGCCTGTACAGGACCAAATAATCTAGGCATTAACATGCTAAAAGCCATTAAAGTTCCCACTTCAAACTTACCTTTAATTATTAATATAGTTGCATAAAGTAAGATTGCATAAGGTGCTAAATCACTGATTATTGCAATTACAGCCCCTAATTTATCTGAAAATTTTTCATAATCATATTCAAATAAATTATATCTTAAAAGATGTTTTTCTAAATCCTTTTTTTCATAATCATTTTTATTATGAGAGGTAATCTCTTTAAAAGAAGTTATTTTTTCTTGCATTACATTATAAACATCAGCAGATAATTGTTTAAACCTCATATACTTTTTTCTTATGATTTTATTTACTGGAAAAGTCATTAGGATAAAAATAGGAACAAAAGCAAGAGCAACAAAAGTAAGATTTGGACTTACTGTAAACATATAAATTATTGCAATAAATATAGATACTATATCCAGAATAGGTGTTAATACTAAATCAATTGTTGAATCTACTACTTCTCCTGTATCATCTATTATCCTTTCCATGAGCTGGCCAGGGTTTAGATGAGAAAAGTATGTAGATGGTAAATGTAAAAGTTTAGAAAAGAAATCTAACTGCATCTTTCTTGTAATATCAAGACCTAGCTTTGTCATCATCAAATCTTGAACATATTGAACAAACAATAATACCAAATGTAAACCAAAAATAATAAGAATCATGTTCATTACCATATGTAGATCTTTATTAGGAATAGCAATATCTATAAGTCTCTTAGTTAGTTCAATAGGGACAAGACTAATTACCATAGTAATAATACTAATCAAGAAAACTAAAGCGATTTTACCCCAATACTTCTTAAAATAACCAAAACCATATAGAAGATACTTAAAATTACTTTTGGATTTACTTTTAGCCATATTACCCCTTTTTCACTTATTTATTAAAATATGGGTATATAAAGGTTTCCTTTAAGAAGATTTATATATACACAAACGATTTTTTATAAAAAAAGTTCTTATTAGATAAATAATGCAAAATTAGATAAAAAGTTAAAATGGCAATAAGATACAGAGAATTAGTTAAAGATCTTGCAGAAGCAAGAGTTGGGCTAATAGAAGTAATTAGAAAAATTGAAGGAGGAGATAAAAGTGCTGTTGATAAACTAGATAGCCTTATATTTGATGAAAAAAGAATGTTTAGTGAGGATAATAAAGAATTATTTGTATTAAATACACAAGCAGTTAAAGGAATACCAAGATTCAATGGAAATCCCTTTATGATCCATCCTGCAAGTGCAGCTTGGTTATTTGCATATTTGGCAGCTAATGAAAAAAAGTTAGGAAGAGAAACAGCAGAAGACAGAGACAAAATAATTGGTTTTATTTTAACTCATGATTTTTTAGAAGAAGGATTGAAGTATAAAGAAGATAGATTTGCAGAAGCAGTTACTAAATGGGGCAGTAAACATACTAACGCCTTAGTTGCATCCGTATTAATGTCATCATCACACGCCCTATCAATGAATGAAAGAGTAGAAATTGTTCATCAAGTAAAAACATATGGTTCTGCTGCCTTAGCTTATGCAACAATTATTGAAAAATTAGATAATATGTTAGATTTAGAATATGTAAAAACTAAAAGAAATCCAGACATACAAGCTTCGATTAAGGGATGGTGGATTTCTCAACCATTATTTGTTCTAAAAGAACTTCAAGATAGAATTCCAGAAATGTATTGGCCAACATTAAAAATTTGTAGAGGAGTAATACAAGATAATTCAGATGTGACATATAGATCTGTGTATAAAAAGTTTAAGAAATATAGACAAGATCTTCATGGAGACATAGGCATGATAAGGAAATCTGCTGAAGAACATTTGCAAAGATATAATTTGTTAAGCCAAAAATAATTCACACAATAAAAATAAAATTAATTCTCAATAAACTTTTTTAATTCATCAAACGTTTCATCTAAAAGTTCTTTTGTATCTGTTTCTAGATTTAATCTTAACAAGGGTTCCGTATTAGAAGGCCTAACATTAAACCACCAATTTTCAAATTCAACAGTAATCCCGTCCAACCAATGTGTATTTAAAGCACCCTTCTCTTTGTATACTTGCTCTAATTCTTTCATTTTTGCAAGTTTGTCTTCGACTTTAAAATTATGTTCACCAGATTGAAAATATTTTCTTAATGGTTGAATAATCTCAGAAAAAGGTTTGTTTTCTTCTGAAATAATATTTAATATTTGTAAAGTTGTTAAGATAGTATTTTCAACATAACTTGTTTCTTCATAATAAAAATGTCCGGAAAATTCTCCAACAAAATAAGCATTTTCTTTCCTCATTCTTTCTTTAATTAAGGCATGACCAACTCGAGTTATGATTGTTTTTGCCCCTGCATTTTCCCAAACTTCTTTAACTATTTTTGAACACCTAACATCATAACCTAATGTTAAATTTGGTTTTTCTTTCAACATTTCTAAACCAACTAACGCCCCAATAAAATCTGCACTAATTAACTGCGCTCTCTCGTCTACAAACATCACCCGATCTGCATCACCATCAATTGCAATACCAAGATCTGCTTTATTGTCTAAAACTGCTTTTTGCAAATCCTTCATGGTGTCTGGATTGAGAGGATTAGCTTCATGATTAGGAAAACTCATATCAATATCAAAAAACAAAGGGATGATTTCTAATTGTGGCAGTTGTTCTAAAATTTTTGGGAGAACATAACCACCCATGCCATTTGCTGTATCGACAACAACTTTCATTGGTTTAATATTTCCCTTATGTTTTAAACAAAAATCTAAAAATTCTAATAAATAATTATGATCTAAAAGTTTACCTTTAGATTTTGGATCAGAAAACTCACCTGCCAAAGCTAATTTTTCAATTTCTTTTATTCCTGTATCTCCACTAATTGGAACAGTACCATCCCTACAAAGTTTGAAACCATTATATTCTGCAGGATTGTGAGAAGCAGTAACCATAATACCAGAATCATGATTTTTTGTTGCGAAATAAAATAGTGGTGTAGAACACAATCCAATTGATATAACATCAGCACCTTGATCCATAATACCTTTGGTTAGTGCGTCAAAAAGTTCGGGAGAAGTTTTTCTTGCGTCTTGACCAACACAAACTTGTTTGCAATTAAGAAATGTAACAAAAGATCTTCCCACATTATAAGCAAGCTTTTCATCTAATTGATCAGGATAAATCCCCCTAATATCATATGCTTTGAATATAGACATAAAAACACCTCACTTCATTTTTTTATGTACAAAAAAATTAATCTTTTTCCCAACTGAAACCTTTCCACTGATTTCTTGCAGTCTCAAACCTTTCAAAATTTCCAGTATCAAACCACTGCCCAGCAAAATGATAACCATAAAGTTTAGCAACATCTGCTAATTTAGGGAATACATCCCGTTCCATTGATGCAGGGCAATCTCCCTCGGGAACATAATCTAGAACCTCGGGCTCAAGAATATAAAGACCTGAATTAATAAGATTAGATGGAGCATCTTCTTTTTTAGGTTTTTCAATAAATTGAAGAATCCTGTTCCCTTGAAGTTTTGCAACACCATACATACTAGGATCTTCAACAGTTGTTAAAGCAATTGTACCAATTGCATTATTCTCTTTATGAAACATAAACATTTCATCTAAATCAATATCTTTTAATTCATCGGCATTACACATTACAAATGTTTCAGTAAGATGTTGCTTTGCTAATTTTAGTGGGCCAGCGGTCCCCATAGGAGTATCTTCTTCAACATAAATTATTTCAAGGCCATATTTTTTTCCATCACCAAAATGTTCCTTAATTTTATCACCCATATAACCAATTGAAAGCAAAACTTTTGTAATTCCAAATTTTTTAAATAAATCTAAAGTATATTCAATTACGGGTTTACCAAGAATAGGTAATAAGGGTTTAGGAATTTCATCTGTTATTGGTTTTAATCTTGTGCCTTTTCCACCAGCAAGAATTAACCCTAATTTAGGAGCAGATTCCCCTAACGCTTTTTTACACATTAATTCAATAGCATGACTTCTGTTCTTAATTTTAAATCCATCAACTTTTTTATCAATTTTAGCTAATAAATTTGTGTCCAGTGTTAGTGTAACTCGTTCTTTCATGTTAACTTGCTAAACCGTAGATAGTATATAAAGTTTATGTAAAGTATGATGAAGTATGATAATACATAAAATTTATATAAGAAATAGACATATTTAAGCGTGATAACAATGCAATATAATAGGTGCGGATTACCAAAAGAAATCAAACCAATACCTGTTTACAAAGCATTGAATTATCTTATTTGGACAGTTGTGATTATTTTGTTATTATGGTGGTTATTAAAAGGATAATTTTTTGTATGGTTAAGAAAAAAAAGTAAATAAGATTAAGGTGTAATGATGCAGAGGATGATAACAACAGACCTAAGAATTTTTTTAGCAAAAAGCAACATTGATTTAAATCTTAGAAGACTTATTTCTTACATTGCAATCACTTCAAAATATATTTCTTCAAAGATTCATGAAGCAAATAGAAAATTTGCAGGAACAACAAATTTTTCTGGAGAAGAACAACTAGAATTAGATAAAGCAGCAGACGAAATATTTATACAAAGAATGAAACATTGCCCTTATGTAAAAGAAATGGCAAGTGAAGAACAAGATGAAACAATAAATGTTATTTTACCTGAACAAGGAGAAGAAGCTGTTTATTCTATTTCTGTAGATCCACTTGATGGCAGTTCTTTAGTAGATGTAAATCTTGCTGTTGGAACAATTGTAGGAATTCATTATGGACAATTTTTAGGAAGAACTAGTATGGTGGCAGCAATGTATATTCTTTATGGACCTTTAACTACACTTGTATTAACAACTGGACAAGGAACTCATGAGTTTGTTCTTAATCCAGAAGGAGAGTTTATACTTGGAGAGGAAAATATTAAGATGAAAGAACAAGGAAAAATTTATGCGCCAGGCGGATTAAAAGAAAAATGGACAAAAGAACATGCACAATATATTGGTGAATTAGAAAAAGAAAAATATAAATTAAGATATTCTGGTGGGTTAGTTCCAGACTTTAATCAAATTCTTTTGAAAAAAGGAGGGATCTTTACTTATCCTGCATTAATTGATGCACCAAATGGAAAATTAAGATTATTATTTGAATTACAACCAATGGCATTTATTATTGAACAAGCAGGTGGATTTGCAATTAATGGAAAAGCTGATATATTAGACATCATCCCAAATTCACTTCACCAAAGATGCCCAGTTTACTTTGGAAGCCAATATGAAATTGAATTAGCAAAAAAATGTTTAAATGAGAAAGAAGAAAGCATTAATAACAAAGAAAAATTAAGAGAAGAAGAATTAAATAATGTTGAAACAAAAAAAGAAATATATGAAGTTATGATTGAGGAAAATTAAAAAATAAAATTAATTATAAAATAAAAAAAGGTGATAAGATGAAACCAATGCACGGCGCATATTTATACAAAGCATTAAAAGATAAAGGATGCATTATTATGGCATGCAACACAAGAATCTGTGTTGGAATCATGAATGGTTTATTTAGGGCTGCAAAAGAAAGTGATAGTGCATTGGTAATTGAATTAGCAAAATCAGAATGTAATTCCAATGGTGGTTATACTGGATTAACACCAGCAAAGTTATCTGAACATGCATCTAAAGCTGCATCTAAAACAGAATTTGATGTTTGGGCATTACATGCAGACCATACTGCTGTGAAAAAAGGCACAGATGAAGAATTAGTAGAAGTTAAAAAACTATTAACAACCTGCATTGATGCAGATTACTCATCATTTGCAATTGATGCATCACACCTATTTAATTTTGAAGGAAATGGTGTAGAAGAAGAATTAGGAGATAACATAAGAAGCACAATTGTATGTGGACAACACATTAAACAACAATATCAAGAAAAACATGGTAATTCTGAATTTGGTTTTGAAGCAGAAGTTGGAGAAATAGGCAGAAAAGATACAGAGGGAATGATTCTTACAACACCCGAAGAAGCAGAAGGTTATATCAAAGCACTAAATAATGCAGAGATTTTCCCACAGATTCTAGCAATTGCTAATGGTTCAACACACGGAAATATTTATGATGAAAATGGAAAAATGATTGAACAAATAAATATTGATGTTCAACAAACAAAAGAAGTAGCACAAGCTTTAAGAGACATGAATAGTGAGGTTAGAATTGCACAACACGGAATTACAGGAACACCATTACATTTAATTAAAGAAAAATTCCCACACGGTGATATTATTAAAGGGAATGTTGGAACTTTTTGGCAAAACTTATTTTGGGACATTATAAAAGAAGAAAAACCTGAATTTTTTAATGAGGTCTTTAAATGGGTAATTGAAACATACAGTGAAAAAGCAAAAGAAAAAGGAGCAAAATCAGATGATGAGATTTGGGGCAAGTTTGGAAAGTTTGCAACAAAACAATTTTTTGATAAAATTTATGCGCTCGATATCGAGGTAGTTAAAAAAATTGAAGAGAAAACTTATGAAGAAGCATTAAAGTTTTTTGATGCATTCAAAGCAAATGGTAGCGCACAAATTGTAAGAGATTATATTAAAACAATAAATAACTAAAATTAAGGAGATGATAAAATGAAAATATTTGTAGATACAGCAGACGTTAATGAAATTAAAAAATTAAATGAAATTGGAATTGTTGATGGAGTAACAACTAATCCTAGTCTTATTGCAAAAGAAGGAAGAAACTTTGAGCAAGTTGTAAAAGAAATAACAGAAATTGTAGACGGGCCAATTAGTGCAGAGGCGGTTAGTCTAGATGCTGAGGGTATGATTAAAGAAGGGCGTGAATTAAGTAAGATTCATAAAAATATCATTATCAAAATTCCAATGACTGCAGAAGGAATAAAAGCAGTTAAGATCTTAGAAACAGAAGGAATAAGATGTAATGTAACATTAATGTTCACTGCTAACCAAGCAATCTTAGCTGCAAAAGCAGGAGCTAGTTTTGTTAGTCCGTTTGTTGGAAGAATAGATGACATAGGAGAAAGAGGCATGGATGTTATTAAAGAAATTGTTGAAATCTATAAAAATTATAATTTCAAAACAGAAGTAATTGTTGCTAGTGTAAGAAGTCTTAATCATGTTAAGGAATCAGGGATGTTAGGAGCACACATTGCAACAATACCTCCAAAGATAATTAATGAAATGTTTAAACATGAATTAACAGATAAAGGAATTAAAAAATTCCTAGAAGATTGGGAAAAAGTTAAAGATATATGATAAGGAGAGATAATAATTAAAGGTGATAGAGATGTACAGAGTAGGAATTGTAGGGTATGGAACTGTAGGAAAAAGAGTGGCAGACGCTGTTTTAAAGCAATCAGACATGGAATTAGTAGGAATAACTGCACATAGTTACAATTATAAGATTGGGGTTGCAAATGAAAAAGGAATTCCTATTTATGCAATTAGTGATATAACAGAACTTAGTGAAAATGGAATAATGGTTAAAGGAAGTATTAAAAATTTACTTGCTAATTGTGATGTTGTTGTTGATTGTACGCCAAAAAAAATTGGAAAATATAACCAAGAAACCTATTACAATAACTTTCCAAATTTGAAAGCTATTTACCAAGGCGGAGAAAAAGCAGACATTGGTGCAAGTTTTGTTGCACAATGCAACTATAGAGAATGCTTAAATCAAAAAAATATTCGAGTTGTAAGTTGTAACACCACAGGCCTTGCAAGAACATTACATGCCATTGATAAAAAATGGCCGATACAAAGAGTTAGGGCAACTTTAATCAGAAGAGGAACTGATCCAGGAGAAATAAAAAGAGGACCAATAAATGCTATCATCCCTTGTCTTGAACTACCATCTCACCATGGACCAGATGTCCGAACAGTGTTACCACACATAGAAGTATTTACTACAGCAGTTGTTGTTCCTACAACATTAATGCACATGCACAACTTAAGTGTTGATTTAAAAGAAAAAGGTGCAACAAAAGAAGATGTAATTGAAGCATTAAGATCATCTAATAGAATAAGAATTGTAAAAAGTAGTTCAGGTATTGTATCTACAGCACAAATCATGGATTATGCAAAAGATTTAGGAACTTTTAGGGGAGATATGATGGATATTTGTGTTTGGGAAAAAGGGTTAGGTGTGCATGGAAAAGAATTATTCTTTATGCAAGCAGTTCATCAAGAAAGTGATATTGTTCCAGAAAATATTGATGCAATAAGAGCAGCAATGGGCTTTGAAAATGCTGAAGAAAGCATTAAGATGACAAATGAAACATTAAGATTAAGAAGATAATTAATAATTAGGGATTAAATTTTAATGACTTCCCCCAGAAGATAATTTTTTGTTATACTAACTATTTTTACTTTGATTATAGAACCTAATTTAATCTTTTTTCCTTTGAAAATTTTCTTGATAATAACTGGTTTGTAAGAAAGGTTTCTTCCGATCAGAGTATTTGTTCCTTTCTTACCAATTTCATCGATAATAATTTCCCCTTTCCAATCTAACCAAGCCTTATTATTTTGTTCAGCAATTTTATAAAACTCATTGGTTAATAACCTAGATCTATCTTTTGTTTTCCCACCATAAACTTGCGGCATTAATGCTGCAAGGGTTTTTGGTCTGGCACTATAACGTGAAATATTCAATACATTTGGTTTAAGTTCTTTGATTAATTTAATTGAGTCCATAAATTGTTTTTTTGTTTCTCCTGGAAAACCAACAATAATATCAGTAGAGATAGTCATATTTGGTTGTTCTTGTTTTATTTTCTTAATTAGTTTTTTGTAATCACTTACTTTATATTTACGATTCATTGCTTTAAGAATAGTATTATTACCAGACTGCACAGGAATATGAAGAAATTTAAATAATTTTGAACCTGGCTTGGAGTTGAACAAAAGTAAAAGTTCATCAATAATCTCTGCAAAATGTTCGGGGTTACCCATGCCAATCCTAATTTTAAATTTTCCAGGAATCTTAATTAAATCTTTTAATAAATCAATAAGTGTTAACTTTTTGTTATTTTTACCCTTACTTAAGTCATAACCATATACTGCATTATCCTGAGAAGTTAACCAAATTTCTTTAACTCCTTGTTTAATTGCGGCTTTTGCCTGACAAATAATTGCTTTGTTATCATAACTAAGTAGATCAAATCTTGCAGCCTTTGTTTTGCAATAACTACAATTTCCTAAACAACCTTGTGAAATAGGAATAATTTCCACTAAAGAATTTTTTCTTATTTTTGGTAAATTTAATCTTGGATTTGTTTTACTTCGTTCCAAAAATTTAACTATATGGCCAGCCATAGTTTCTTCTACAACTCCCACAATCTTGTTTAGTTGTGTTGTCCCAACTAGACTATATTTTTCTAATTTTTCAGAATCTGTTTGCGGAATGCAACCAGCAATTACTATTTTTTTATTTTTTGAGTTTAAATTTCTTAAAAGGCGGTTAAAATTTATTTCTGTTGTATTTTTAACAGTACAAGAATTTACAATAACAAGATCTGCTTTCTTGATTCCATCATCTGGAATAGAAGCTTTAACTATCTTAAAACCTTGCTTTTCTAAAAGACCTGCCATTACTTCACTATCTGAGAAGTTCAATGAACAACCAAAAGTTATGATGTAGATCTTTTTATTCTTGTGTGATTTCATTTTTTAGTCATTAAGATTCTTAATTGCAGTAGGAAGTTCAGCTATATTATTAATTATTAAGTTTGGTTTAAACTCATCTTCCATTTTTTTAAATTTATCTTTAGGAAAAGTTGTTGTTAGGGCGATTGCTTTCATACCTGCTTTTTTTGCAGCAATAATTCCATGAACTGCATCTTCAATAACAACACAGTTTTCTGGAGCAATATTTACCTTTTCAGCCCCCTTTATAAAAATTTCTGGATCTGGCTTAGAAAACTTCACTTCGTCGCTGCATATAAAAGCATCAAAATCCTCATCAAAACCATAACGTTTTACTCTATCCTTAAGATCAACACCTATTGCGGATGTTGCTAAAACTAATTTAAATTCTTCTTGTTTTAGTAGATCCAAGGTTTCTTTTACTCCTAGAAATAATGAGATCTCAGAAACATCAAGAAGACTCTCTTTTAACAAAGTATCTTTTTCAATATCATCTATTTTCAAACTAAATTTTTCTACATATTCAACTAAGATTTCTCTGGTTTGTCTGCCCATTGATTGATTATATACTGTTCTTTTATAATCATCAAAACCTTTTGATTCCATGTACTTTTGCCATGCATGAAAATGAGCTTCTTTTGTATCAATAAGTACGCCATCCATGTCAAAGATTACAGCTTTGATCAGAACATTTGTTGTATTCACCATATCCCAAAAGATTGCGTTGATAATATATAAAACTTTATATATAATAGGGCATTTTTCCATGGAAGACGCCATATGGCAAGAAAACAATGGAGTTGATATAATATGAGTGAAAATGTAGCTAAAGAAGGCAGCAAAGTTTCAGTTGAATATACTGGAACATTAGATGATGGTGAAAAATTTGATACTTCTGAAGGTAGAGAACCGTTAGTCTTTACTATTGATGAAAAACAAGTAGTTAAAGGTTTTAACGATGCTGTTAAAGGAATGAAAGTTGGAGAGGAAAAAGAATTTAAGCTCGAACCAAAAGATGCTTATGGTGACCAAAATCCTCAACTAATTCAAGAAGTTCCAATAGACAAACTACCAGAAAATGTTGAAGCAAAAGTTGGAATGGTATTAGCACTTAAAGGTCCTGATGGAAAGCAATATGGTGCAAGAATCATTGAACTTGGAGAAAAAACTTTCAAGATTGATTTAAACCATCCATTAGCTGGGAAAAATCTTACATTTAAAATTAAAGTAGTTAAAGTTGAATAAACTCAAAAACTATTTTAATTTATTTTATTTTTTTTATATGATTAAGTGATTTTTTAGTTATTAAAAAAAAAGGTGAATAACATGACTAAGAAAGAAGAGGTAAAAACAAATAAATCAGAAGCATGTAATTTGTGTTGCATGAAGTGTCTTAAATGGGATCAATTTAAAGAAGAATGCTGGTCACATTGGCATGGCAAAAAAGAGTGTAGCCAAATGGTAGAAAACCAAGATGACTGGGATTATGAGAAATTACTTCTAAAAGAATAATGATCTACAATACAACAAAAAATACACAAATTGTTAAAGACCATAATATTTGTAAATCTTGGTATTCAAAACTAAAAGGATTAATGTTTTCTAAGAAAAATTCTAAGAATTTAATTTTTGTATTTGATAATGAAAAAAAAATAGGATTGCATATGTGGTTTGTTTTTTATCCAATTGATGTTCTGTTGCTTGATTCTGATAAAAAAGTAGTAGAAATTAAAGAAAGATTTAGGCCCTTTAGCTGGTTTAATTCTAAGGAAAAAGCAAAGTATGTTTTAGAGTTATATTCAGGAACGATTAATGATAAAAAAATAGAGATAGGAGACAGATTAGAATTCTAGTTTTAAAACTTAACTTTCTTCATAAGGATAAACAACAATTAATTCATCTTCAGGTAAATTTTCCAAGTCTTTTTCAGATGATTCAATTATAGGATCTGGTTCTTCCACTACATCAATAGCTGCCCCATGTAATGCTTGGTTAAGATTAATATCATTGCTTAATACTCCGCTAAATAGAAAAACTAATGCAATAAATGTTGCCATAAAGTAAAATACTGTTTTCATATTATTACTTTTATTAGTGTGGGCATTTATTAAGTTTTTGGTAATATTTATAAATATAACCCCATTCTTAGACATAAGCTAAGGGGGTATAGTATAACCTGGCTAGAATAGTGGGCTCCAGTGTTGGAGCGATGAGCTGCAGAAATCTGTGGCAATGACAAAAGCTGTGGTCTGTTGAGGCAATTGCTTCAAAGAAGATACCTACGGATCTGGGTTCGAATCCCAGTACCCCCATTTTTTATCTTTTAAAAATAAAATTAAAAAAAGAATTATTTCTTACTTTTTCTTGCATTCTGTTTTGCTTTCTTTGTTAATAGAATTTGTTTTGGTCTTGTTGCTCTCCATACACCAAAAACAATAAGCAAAATGATAATTAAGAGTAAAATGATTCCAACAATGATAATTGGCCAAAAATATTTAAAAAATAATTTCTGAAATCCATTTCTTGGCTTTACAACTAATGCTAATTCTGGTGTTGAGGCTGTACCGCCCTTACCATCATGAGCTGTAAAAACAACAGTAGATTCACCATGCCATCCCCTATGTGGGATTAGATGAGCTAAAGAACCCTCATAGTCAACATCAATATTTGGTGCATTTGAGTTTGAATAAGTAAGAATATCATCGTCTACATCAACAAAAAACTGTGAAAGTTCTAATGTATTAACAGTATCTTCATACCAATGTTGATAAAAGAAATCAATTTCTTTTTGAGACATGTCTTCCCTAGGATCAATATAAACAACTGCTTGTTGTTCTTGTGTTAATTCATCAGCATCAAGTTCTGATCCAATCTCTTCTTTAATTTGATCTGTGATTAATTCTGTTTCTTCTGATTCTTCATCAGAAAGGTCTTCTTCTAAATCATCTGTATCTGTTTCTTCCTGAACTTCTGAATCATTAATTGCAATCTCTTCTGCTTCTGTTGTTTCCCCAACAAAAGGTAAGAAAGTAAATAAATCCTTAACAAAATCAATTGCTCGTCTCCATAATGGTTGTTTTGTAATTATAGGGGCGGAATCTTCTTGATCTTCTAGTTCTTCAGATTCCGTTTCTTCTGGTTCTGTTTCTTCTGGTTCCTCTTCAACAATATCTTCCGTATCAGTATCAATATTATCAAGGGCAGTTACATTTTCAACAGTTGCATTTTCAGTAGAATCTACATCACCACCAAAAGGTAAAAGCCAAAAGAGTAATAAAATTAATAATAGTATAATAATCAATAATAATGGAATCCACCACCACCAATACTTAGATCTTGTTTTATCTTCTTTATCTTCAGAATCTATAATTTTCTCAGATTTTGGTGCAAGTTGTTCTTTCTTTTTCTCTTGAATTTCTTCTTTATCTGCATCTAATTGAGCTTGTGCATCTTTCTCTGCTTTTGCTTTTAATTCTTCTTCTTGTTTTTTCTCTGCTTCTTCCTTTGCTTTTTGTTCTTCTTCTAAGTCATCAAATAATGATTTCTTTTTTGGGAAAAGGAAAAAAAGTAACCCAATTAACAATAACAATAAAATCAATAATAATAGTAAGAATAATAACCATAATTTACTGACATTACCTGAGTTATCATCTCCAGATAAAGCTGCGCAATCTTTTACTTCTGCTTTAAATCTTAATTTTGCATCAAGATTGCCCTTCTCAGACTCAGCCTCAAATGCATAAGTATGATTTCCTGACTTAGCTTTTGCTGCCTTAAAATGAGTATTAATAATTCCTGAACCACCTGCAAGGACTGTAATTTCATGAGGCACAACAAGAGCTGAATCTTCTGATTCTAGTTCATATGTATTTGAAAACTCTGCAAAGTTATTTAATCTAAAAGAAACAACATATGTTTCATTATCACAAAAACTGAAAAAAGGTTCTTCCTTAGGAACAAAAACTGTTTTTTTCCCTTTAGTTTTAGTCTGAACTTCATGAGTTGTTCCTAATTCCATACTAAATTTATATCCCTCTTTGTTAATTGTAAGATATAAAGGCATAGATGTTTTTTGTTCTGTTTGAGTAGACTTAATATTGAGATTAAAGTTATAACTTTTATCATAATCACAAGGAAGATTAACAAATAATTTGAATGTTTTTTCTTCACCTGCTGGAACAATAATAATAGGTTCACTAACAGAATAATAATCTTGATTAATATCTAAACTTAATGTATAAGTATCTGTAAATTCTCTTTGATTTTTTATAACTATGTCATAAACAGTAGGAGTACAAGGATAATTTTTATAACTAGGATAAACAGCATATGCTTTGAAAGAATCACATTCAGAAACTCTAATTTGTTGAGACAACATCTTTTTTTTGCCAACTAAATCTTCAAAATGTGTTTCTAAATCATAAAGGCCTGGGGCAGTAGAACATGGAATAGAACCAACTAAGTTTATTTCTGTTGATTCACTAGGATCTAAAGAGAAAAGATTAGGAACATAATTAACAAATTTTGCAGCAGAACCTGCTTTTTTAACAGTAAATTGTGAAGAACTTGTGCCTGTATTTCTAAAATTAATAACATCTGAAAAGCTACTACAACTACAAACACCAATTGTAGCCCTATTAGTATAACCTGTGAAGTCATTATGTGAAGAATATCCAGGAATTACAATTAATTCTACGATGTGTTCTACTTCAGGACTGGATTGCAGAGTAGTAGTGTCAACACCAACTGAAGAAATACTAAATATTGATAATAAAGAAACTAAAAGTAATAAAGTAAATAGAAACGATAGTGTTTTTACATAGCTCTCTTTTTTCATTGTCTCTTCCTACACCCCACATTAATACCAGTTAAAAATCAAATAAAAATCAACCAGCAAAAAATTAACACCAAATTAAGCATGAATAAATATTAATAAAAAAAATAAAATAAAAACAAAAAACTAATAATAGTTTTTGTCCTCGTCGTCATCGAATTCGTCGTCATCATCGCCTTTTAACTTGTTAAATCCTACGATTAAACCTAAGATTACAAGTAAAACGATTAAAACAATTAATCCAACTTCAAGCACTTTTTTAACGCCAGCCCATTTACTAGGAGCATCAGCATCTGCGTTTTCAACAACATTAGCCTTTAAAGCAACTTCTTTCAAAGTATCACTTCCAGACTTAACTACTAATGAAAACATGTGCTCTCCAGGTGCCGCATTGTCTAAAGCAGTAACATAAGCATAAACAGCTTTTGATTCACCAGCTTCAACAACAGCTACATTTGATGGAGTTAAGCTAACTTTTGCCCAATCTTGGTATCCGTCAACTTCTACAACATATGTTTTGCTTTCTGCACCATCATTGGTTAATGTTAATGGATAAATAGCAACGCCTTCGCCTTGAGTAACGTCTTGTGTTGCACCAGCAACTGCAATAATTGTTTTCTCAGATTGCTTTTCAATAGCTCCACACTGAGAATTTGCATCCTCAACAACTGTAATTGTTTCAGTTGTGGAAACTGATTTATCGCCTTCTTTGAATTCAACTTCTACTACAGCATCATATTCACCAGCTGGAGCACATTTAGGAACAACAATCCAAAGTTCTTCTGAACTTGTAGCTTCTTCTTCATCTAATGTGTCGATATAATCAACTGCTGAGATACCTAAAGCAGGAACACTCATGCTAACTTTAACGCCTTCTTCATCATCATCGTTTCCGATGTTCTTCAAATAAACTGTTGTCATTAAGCTTCTGCCTGCAACAACTGTACTTGAAGGTGAGAAAACAACATCTTTAACTAACATATTGTGTTCTTCTGGTTCAACATATAGAACGTATTTAAGTGTGTAATCGTCTAACTTGTCAGCAACAGTAATTGTTAAGCTGTATTCGCCTTCATCTAATCTGTAAGGCAATTGTAAGTTAAGAGTTACTGTGTCAGAATGATCTTCGCTTAAGAATCCAATTGATTCATAATCAATTCCATAAACTTGGTCATTATGATCATAACCATTCATTCTTGCTTCAACTGAAAGGTCTTCTAAAACGCTATCAACATCGTCATTACCATCGTTATCTGCGATAACTTTGATTTTAACTTCGTATGCGTCATTTCTGTCAATTTTGTTTACTACATCATTAGTATCCAAAACATCGCCACCAACCTTTACCCAGTCAATTGTAACTGGTAATTGGCCAACATCCATGGTCTTTGCGCTTGCTCCAACAAGTGTTACAAGTACTACTAAAACCATAAATAAAGCACTTACCATATTTTTAAATTTCATTTTTCCATTACCCCCTAAAAACTTTTTGTTTACTATTTATAAAACACCATAAAGTGGTCATTATAGATGACCATTATGTAGTGGGAAATACACAGCCATATATAAAGCTTTCGGTATTTCCACACCCAATAAACAATCATTCAATAATGATTCTTCGGTGTTTTATTCTGTGTACTTTATCGTCACCATCTGTTGAGATGACAACTCTTAGATCATATTCGCCCGGCTGTGCATAAAATGGTATTTCTATCTGCATCACCCTAGTGATCTCTTCTCCTTCACCTACATCAAAAGGACCAGCTGTTCTTCTAACTGCTAGTTCTGGAATTGTCACTGCAACCTTAACATCTTCCATGTCCCAATTTCCTTTGTTCTCAAAGTTAACTAATACATCAGCAAACTCACCAGGTGAGTACACTTCACCATTAATTAAGTTTAACTTTGACCAACCAACTACTTTTCTTGGGGTTACTTGTGTTTTTGTATCTTTTACATGGATTGTTACTGTTGCTGATGCCTTATCGCCATCACCGTCAGTTACGATCACTGAAACTTCGTAGTCCCCTTCTTCCGTATATAGATGTTTGAATGCTTTTTTATTCTCAGATGAATCATCACCAAGATCCCATTCATATGTGAATGGTGAGTTTCCTGATAATAACACAACTTCAAAATTAACATCCAATGGAGCGTGTCCTTTTAATGGATTTGCAACTAAATTAAAAGTAACCTCTTGATCTGGTTCACCAGTAATTTTAATTGAATCCTCTGCAGTATTACCAAAGTTATCTGTTACAACAACCTTTACTTCGTATTCTTTTTCTTCTGTAAAAGTGTAAACAAATTCTTCAGTTGTTTCTGGTTGTACAACACCATCAACAGACCATTCATAAGTTAAATCACCAAAGCCACCCTCAACATTAGCTGTAAATGTTCCATCAAATGGTACACCACCGCCGTTTGTAGATGCTTCAATCTCAACAACCATGCCGTCTGAACCAATTTCAATTGCAAAAGTATCTGTTGCAATTTGATTAAATGCATCTTGTACAGTTAAAACTGCCAAATATGCACCTGGTTGCATGTAAGCATGTGTTGGGTTTTCATCTAATGAATCAATAACACCGTCATTATCAAAATCCCATTCAAATGTTAATTGACCAACTGCACCCACTGTATTGTGCGTGAAATCTACTTTAAAACCATCTACATCGCCTTCTTGAAGCACCCAAGTTGGATCTTCATCAGCTGCAGGGGTTGCAATAATTGTGGTTGTTAAATCACCGGCTTGTCCACCAACATAAATAGTAACATCAACAGATGCGGTAGCACCATTGGTATCCATTACTGTAAATGTAGCTTGACTAAAACCTTCTGCCATAGGCAAAATATTTAACAAATGATCATCTTCAATATCAGCTGTGAATGTAGCCAATGGATCAACATTACTAATAGACCACCTTAATTCTGTTTCATCATCTTCTACATCAGATGCATCTGCATGATCAAACAAATCAATTTGTGTTGCCATAAGATCTGCAACAACAATATCCCCAAATACATTTATTTGTGGAGGATTGTTTAAGATTGTTACATCTAATTCTTCTTGATCACCTAATTGTTCATTAACATCAATTGCAAAAGTAATAACTTGACCAAGACCAAGATATTCATCATCTAATGGGATTGGATCTAATTTATATTGTAACCAAGGTGCTTGTGAAGGAATCTTAGTCATAAGAATTTTTTTCCCACCCATGCCTTGCAAATAAACTTTTGTAATTTGGTTAATTTCATCAGGCACTAAAAAACTATTATCATCTTCCATTACTCTAAACCTTACATACATATCTTCATTTCTGTAAAATTCTTTATCAACAGAAGGAACATTGTTTGCAAGATCATTAGGGCTTTCATAAACCTCTAAATCAACAATATTATATTTATGTCCTAAAACATTGTAAGTAAAGGTTGGTTCATGATCAATATCTTGTGCATAGTTTAGTTTAGAAGCTGTTGCATAAACTGTGTATTCACCAATTAAATCTTCTTGGTATTTAACAGAACATGCACCTGTTACAGTATTATCCTCTGGATTTTCTGCTTCACCAGTTACACAAGATGGACCTTTTTGAACTCCTGAATTATCATAATGAATCTCTACTGTTGCACCATCAACAGGTTCACCAGCACTATCAACAACATGAACATCACAATATTGGTTATTACCTTCAATTACTTCTGGTAAACAATCAATGTTATCTACTAAAAGATAACCACCAATATTTACTATAACACTTTCAGTAACAAAACTTTGACCATCACTTACACCAACCCAAGCAACATGTGCACCAGGTTGTGCATATTGGAAAAAACCAATATTTGATGGACTTTCGCCTTCAAAATTACCATCATTGTCAAAGTCCCATGAATATAATAAATCATCTCCATCAATATCAGTAGCAGTTGCAGTAAATTTAACTGATTCACCAACATCAATATTCTGATCTCCAGTCATTGCATTTTCATAATCTAATGTAACAACAGGTGGATGATTAGCAACACCACTTACTTGAACAGTTTTTGTTTCTGAAGCAGAAACACCATCTTCATCAGTTACTGTAAGTGTTACTGGATAAGCACCTTCTGCATCAAATACAATTGCAGGGGTCTCTGAATTTGAATCTTCAAAACCATTATCATTAAAATCCCATGAGTACACTATATTATTATTGTCTCCATCTGGATCATTTACTGTTGGAGTGAATGTAACAGTATTTCCCATTTGAGGAACATTTGGAACCCAAGTAAAATCTACAGTAGGAGGTTGTGAAGGAACAGGACTTACTTCTAGGTTTAAACTATCGAATAAAGTTAACTCATCAGAATCAACAACTTCTAAAGTTATTTTAACTTTGTAGTTTCCTAAACCGTTATAATCATTAGAATCCAAAGCTACATTAAAAAACGGAGTAGGTAATTTATTTGGATCATTATCTGGAAGTTCCATTAATACAGGGTCCATAAAAAATTCTTCATTATGAATCAACTTCTTAAAAGAAGTTCCCACTTGAATCAATTCTGCTTTTGCATGAATTGTTTCTCCCTTCTCTGTTACAAAATAACCAGAATCAATAGTTACTGTGTCTCCATTAATTATTTCTATAGTTTTTGAATCGTCTTCCCATGTAAAGGTCTCTTTATCCCACCACATCAAATCATCATTCCATTCAATTTGTGCAGCTGAGACAATGCTAACCATCAGAAACATGGTCATTAAAACAAATAATAGTGTTTTCTTCATTTTCTTACCTCGCTGTTTTGTTTTTTTGTATTATGATTTTGTTATTATTCTTTTTTTGTATTATGAAAATAAAATAAAAAAGATGAAATAAATTCATCTAAAATCTGAATCCTCCACCGACAGCTCCACCAGCGCCTCTGTATTTTTTATCAGCCATAACGCCGCCGCCAATTTCAAAGAATCCTTTGCCTTCTTCACCAACATTAAACCTAATCATAGCTTCATACAAGCCATTAAAATCTGCTTGTGTATCTCTTTTTCCAGGTCTTACTTTGTTGCTTACTGGCTCTGCAATTCCTTGTTCGTAAACTTCGATTTCAGTTGTATCATTTACTTCGTTCAAAGTTACACTTAAACCGCCTTTTAACAATAAGTCAATTGAAAATCCACTATTGTCTTTATTTGGTTGGTGAACTTTGAAACCAACAACTGCTTGAACACCATATGTATCTATAACATCTTGGCCTTCTTGAGTTGTTTCATATGAAAATTGTTTTTGATAAACAGGACCTACTGTTCCACCCTCATCAGTACTATCAGATGTAGAAGTTATTGTGTTTTGACCACCAACAGTCACCTCTCCACCCATAATGAATCTGTTAAATGTACGATCGTATCCAATTGCACCACTAACACTATCTGCACCATTGTGAATATTAAAGTACTTTACTTTAGCAGATACTGCATCATCAACAGATTTTCTTTTTTCTTTGTCTGTTAGTTCTTGAGGTCTTTCAATTACGTCTGCGCATAGTTCACATGATCCACCGCAATCAACACCTGTTTCGTCACCATTTTGTTTTTCATCATCACAAGTTGGTCTTAATGGAATCATTGGTCCTTCAGGAGTTTCGTCTGCTTTTTCTGGACAGAATGCATCGTATAATGCATTAAGTTTACCTGCTTCAGCAAATAAGATAGTTGCATCGTCATTATTTAATAATTGTACAACTGCATCAACAGTGTTGTATGTGTTAAGATGTGCAACATCATAAACAAATTCTCCTTCTGTTTCAGGAACAGCTTGTTTTGTAATTACTAAACCGCCGTTTTCATAACTTTTGAAGAAGTTTGCAATGTCTTTTGCAACACCATATTTTGCACTAACTTTTTTTGTAGCATCTATGTTACTGTCAACTGCTGTGTTAAAGTCTGCAATTAATGATTCTAATTTTTCATCAACTGGTGCAACTGGTTCTTCAGGAGCTTCTTCAGCTGCAATTGGTGCTACTTCTTTTTCAGGAACAGCCCTATCTTCAGGAGCTCTTTCTTCTAAAGCACCCTCATATTCAACCTTACCTTTTTCTGCGCCAGGTTTTTCTTCTGCTGCTTTTGCTGCTTCAGCATCTGCTGTTGCTTTTTCAGTTTTATAAGATTGTAAAGCTTCGTATGCCTTCATCATATCTGTCAAGTATCCTAATGATAACTTCTTAGATCCTTTTTTGTCTTGTGAATAAATTGCTTCAGGATAAAGATTAGTTTTTCCTGGTGCAGGAGATTCCTTAAATAATTCATAAACTGCAAGTGCGCGATTATAAACCCTATCAACACCTGTTACATCTGCTTTAAAAGAAACTCCTTTAGTGTAAAGATCTGTATGATTAGTAACTAATGCTGCTAAATCAGTAGCCGTAGGCATTTGACATCCGTTTCTTTCAATAACTTTCTCTTCTGGATCTGGACCTGCTGTTGCTGATTCTTCTTTTTTTGTTTCGTCTTTTTTAGCGCCATTATTAACAATTGCATCTTTTGGTTTAGAAGATGAAACTCTAGCATCATATGTTGTTCCTCGTGCTGCCGGAAATGCATGTCTGTCTTCTGCATTTGCATTAGACGTATACAATAAAGCACCAAGTGCCAATACTGATAGGCTCATTACAGCCCCTTTAACTATATTTCTTAAACTCATTTTTATTTACCCCCACATCTATCTCTTTATTTAGTGTTACTTTGCGAATCAAAAACTAATGGAATTGATTCAGTTATTTGACTACCATCTTGATTTAAAATTTCATAGTCAACTGTTTTTCTACCGTCTTTTATTGGATTTAATTTATACCCTAAACCATTAAATTTAACCCACCCACCTGCAAGATTTGTTTTCACAACTTCTGTACAAAGTTCTAATGCTTGGTCATATCTCATGGTAAGATCGTGATCTGCTAAGTATTGTTTAAAATCATTTAAACATTGATCAACTAAAGAACTCATTCTTTTTGCTTCACCTGCCCCAATTTTATAAACTAATGGACCAACTGCACCTGGTTCTGATCCACTTCTATTATCTAAATAAGCTGCAAACATTGTGTAAGCAACATCATTAGAGTAGCGTTTTCCTGACTTTGATAATGGATCTGGACCATCTCCAATATAAGCTTGTTTTTTAGCTGTAAGATCTAATTTTTTAGTTAAATCACCTGGCTCTACCGTAGCACTTGCTGCACCAGCTTTTGCTAAATCAGCCAAACACATGTCTCTTTGTGCATCGCTTTGTTTAACAGATGCTGCTAATAATGTGTTTCCAGCTTGTTCTTTTTCTAATTGACCTTCTAAAGATGCTTTTTCTGTTTCCTTTTTGTGAAGTGCTACTTTAAGATCTTTAGCATTTGATTGTGTTGCTGCAAGTGTTTCTTCCATACCGCCATATTTTTTCTTTAATCCTGCATTTATTTTTGCAAGAGTTGCTCTTTTTTCTTCTATTTCATCACAGTTTTTCTTAATAACTTCTCTTCCTTTTTCACAAGATTCAAATTTCTTTTTATAATCTAAATCAGGAGGACTTCTTGCTTCAAGAATTTCCATTTGCTCTTCAAGTGAATCTACTCTTTGAGCTTTTGCTGTTAATGCATCAAAATCTGCTTGAGATAAATTAACACCTTGTGCTTGAGGCTCTGAAACAGATTCTTCTGTTTTATCACCTGAGAAATACCATGATGCTCCGCCAATTGCAAGAGCTACAGGAATACCAATATAAAGTGCTTTTTGTTTAATTGAAGAATTTAAAAAACCATTTAATGCTCTTTTCCACATAGGATTCCTTGAACTTCTACCTGAACCTACAGGATCTGAAAATCTGCTTGAGCCACTTAAACCACTTGTATCGTCTGAATCTGTCATGTTATATCACCAGCTAGCTATTTAATAAAATTATCGTCAAAACCCCCCTTTTTCTAAGATTTAGCACAAATTTGCCTATTAATAATAAAACACTATATTATGGTCCCAGTAACAGGCCCTGATATATAAAGCTTTTGGTTTTGTTATCACTCGAGAATAGACACCTTTAAACCATAGGTGCATAAGACGCGTTAAAAACACAAGAAAGAAGGTTGTTTAACAAAGTATTTAAGACTTATGATCCTCGTTTAGTTGGATGAATGAACGAAAAGAACCAGAAATAGCAATTATAGGGGCAGGGCCAATAGGATGTTATACTGCCCAAATTCTGGCAAAAGAGGGTCTGAGAACAGAGATTTTTGAAGAACATGCTGAAATTGGACAACCAATAGCATGCACAGGGATTGTTACTAAAGCCATAAAAGAACTTGTGGATATAAGACCTGAATTTCTTGTAAATAAACTAAATTCTGCCGAAATATTCAGCCAAAATACTTCAATTAAGCTAAGATTAGATGAATATGTGATTGACAGGTACAAATTTGATAACCACTTAGCAGACCTTGCCAAGGATAATGGCGCAATACTATGGCGAAAGCATAAATTTTTAGGATTTCACGAAAAAGAACATAATCAACAACAACAAATTCTTGTAAAAGACCTAGAATCAAAAAAAATAATTCAAAAAAATCCAAATATTATAATTGGGGCTGATGGACCAAATAGTAAAGTTGCAGAAATAATTAACAATAATAATAATAAAAATAATTTGAAAACTAAAACACAGTTTTGGATTGGAAAACAGGGTGTTTTTCAAGGAGATTTTGAAAAAGATTGTTTTCAAGTTCATCTTGGAAATATTTGTCCTGGTTTTTTTGGATGGGTTGTTCCAGAAAATGAAACAACTGCGAGAATTGGAATTGCCATTGAAGGAAATAAAGAAAAGGATAGGAATTCACCCATACAAATATTTGATAATTTTTTAAGAAAAATAAAAAAACAAGGACATGAAATTGAAAAAGAAATTTGTTCCCAAGCAGGTTTAATTCCAATGTTTGAACCAAACAAAAAGTTGTTTGAAAAAATAAATGGTCGTCAATATTATATAGTTGGAGATGCAGCAACACAGGTAAAAGCAACAACAGGTGGTGGTTTGGTGCCTGGACTAAATTGTGCAAAAAAATTAGCAAATTCAATAATTAATAAAACAGATTATGAAAAAGAAATAAATCAAGAAAATAAAGAACTAAAAATGCATTTAATGCTACGAAAAACACTAAATAAATTTTCTGATAAAAACTTTGATGAATTAATAAAATTACTTGATCAAAAAAGAATTAAAAAAATATTAGAAAATAATAATAGGGATTCAGGCATTAAATTAATAACAAAATTAGCATTTAGTGAACCAAGATTATGTAGATACGGGTTGAAATTATTATAATAGGTCCAGTTATAAATGATAGTTATAAAATCACAAAAGTTCCAGATTAATTAAACAAACCATAAGATTTAAATAAGTACGCGGTTTTCACAGACAGAGATTATATTATAATGATTACGTAGGAGATCATATATCAAGATTAGACAAAAAAATTAATAAGAAGTTAAGAGGATTCAAATGGAAGAAAAAAAGGAGCAAAAAAACGCTAACACTATAAATAATGACCATATTAACAATCAAGAAGAAAAAATTACAAGTTCTGAAGTTCAAAATGAGACAAATGTAGATCATAAAAAAGAATTTGATGAAAAATCAAGTAATGAAACACAAGATGTACCAAAACATGAAGAAAAATATGCACACAAGATACGCCATCATACACACCATAAAGAACATAATACTTCTGAAGATGAAGTTGCAATTGATCTTAGCAAGTTTAAACTAAGCAACATAAAAAGATGGTTTTCTAATTTAATATCAAAGAAAAAAGAACATCAAACCAATATACACACACATTCTGAAAAAAGAAGCAAAAAGAATGATGGAGTTTCATTAATTGAATTTTTCAAAACACATAAAGTATGGTTATTAATTCTGATTCCAATTATTTTAAGTATTTTTCTTAGAGTCCAACCTGCATATTTGCCATTAATGGATGATATGGCCCAAGACAATGTATATAATTATTACAGATCACAAGTTGGACAACAAATAAATCAACAATACCCTAATTTGCCAGATGCAAATAAGAATATATTGATTGAAGAAGCATTTCAACAACAACTAAAACAAAACAAAGATTTTGTTGATGAACAAATTAAACAAAATGCTGCCGTATTAAGATCAAATTTACAAGATGATTCTGGGCAGACGTATTTCTTAGCAATAGATCCATGGTTTTGGTATCGAGGGGCAAGAAATTATATTGAAAATGGTTTTGATGTTGATGTAGAAGTTAATGGGAAATACTATAACAACCACAGACTTGCACCATTAATGGAAGAAGATACTAACCAAGGTGGCATAACAAAAAAAATTCAACAATTACAGGTTGCATTAGAAATTATTTTATATAAAATCTGGAATTTCATAGACAAAGATGTCTCATTAATGAAAGCCGCATTTCATATTCCTATGCTAATATCTACTTTAGCAATTATCCCTGCATTTTTTATTGTTAGAAAAATCGCAGGGGATTTAGGGGGCCTTGTTGCGGGAGTTTTATTGGCAATAAACCCATTTGCTTTAACAAGAACCGTGTCAGGATTTTCTGACACAGACCCATTTAATTTATTATTTCCTCTTCTTATTTTTTGGTTTTTATTATTAGCAATTGATGAAGGAAAATTTTACAAGAAAGCAATATACACAGCATTATGTGGATTGTCAATGGGATTATATTCCTATTCCTGGAGTGGATGGGTATTTATGGTGAATTTTTGTTTATTCTTAATTGTAGGTGTTGGATTATTCAAAGTAACGGGGATGTTCATTAAAGGCAATCTCAAAATAAAAAGTATAGACATAAAAAAACTAAAAGGAATATTCTTGGTATTAATTTTATTTATCATCATGGGAACTTTGTTTACTGGAATATTTGGAAAACATGATGAATTCTTAAGAGCACAAGAGGGTATTGTTACATTTATCCAATTAAAGGACGTGGCAACACAAAATATTTGGCCTAATGTTTTTACAACAGTTGCAGAGTTAAACCCAGGAAATATTAGCACTATTTTTTCTGCTGTTGGAGGAAAATTATTCTTATTCATAACATTGATGGGGATAATAGCATCATTCTACATCAAAAAGAGAATTGAAACAAGAGATTGGTTTTTAATTATTGGGTCTGTTATTTGGTTTGCCTTAATGATATACCTAAAAGGAAAGTTTAGTTCAATAACAACATATATTATCGTTCTTAGTCTACCAATATTAGTTAAGTTTGTGCTAATACTTTTTTTTAAGGATGATGAAGCATCATCCAAAAATCAGGCCGGTGATGGATACTACAAGGGATATAATCTTGTTTATCCTATGTTATTCTCGATTTATTTATTTGGAACAATGTTTTCAATAAGCAGAGGAGTTAGGTTTAGCTTATTATTAGTTCCTGCATTTGTTATTTGTTTTGGTGCATTGATAGGCATAGGAACAAAGAGAATAAGCAACCAATTAGAAAAAGGACTAGGGTTAAGTAAATTTGTATCTTATCCAATCTTATTAATAATTATTGCAGTAATTGTAATGCAACCAATGAGTGCAGCAAAAGATATCTCTAAACATGAACTCCCAAGTATGAATGATCAATGGTATGAGGCACTAACAAAAATTAAAGAAAACTCAAATGAAGATGCAATTATTAATTCATGGTGGGATTTTGGACATTGGTTCAAAGCAGTTGCTGATAGAGGTGTTACTTTAGACGGTGGTGGACAAGATAAACCACAAGCGCATTGGTTAGGTAAATTAATGCTGGCAAAAACAGAAGAAGAGGCAATAGGTGTATTAAGATTGTTGGATTGTGGGAAAAATTATCCTTATGAACGTTTAGAGAAAGTATTAGATAATGACTTAGAAGCTAAAAATGTTCTTGATAAGATCATTTTAGTTGAGAAAGAAAAAGCAAGAACAATTCTTAAGGAAAATAACATCCCAGAAAAAGATATTGATTATATCTTAGAGAGAACACATTGTGATCCACCACAAGATTATTTTATCACATCAGGAGATATGGTCAGTAAAGCTGGCGTATGGGGCCATTTTGGAAGTTGGGATTTTGACAGAGCAAGTATGTACAACGAAGTTAAAGGAAAGAAAAAGGATGAAGGAATTAAAATATTAACAGAAACATATGAATTAAACGAAGAAACAGCAAAAATCTATTACACTGAGATACAAACAACTCCTGCTGATAATTGGATCTCTGATTGGCCAGGCTATGTTGATAGAAGACCATTAGAATGTAAAAAATCAGACACAAATAATAACGTCATTCGTTGCCCTATTCCAATTCAAAACCAAGTTACTCAATTAGACATTGATTTAAACAAAAAAGAGGCAGTTATAACTGGAAACAATAATGAAAAATATTATCTTGATGCTTTATACATTCCAACAGAAACTGAATTTGAATTAATAAGAGGTAAAGATGGTAACAATGTTGGTCTTTCTGGAATGCTTGTTCCAATTAAGGAAGAAAACTACGGAATTATATTATCCCATCCATTACATGGGGGCAGCATATTTACAACATTATTTTTTGCAGAAGGGCACGGTTTAAAACACTTTGAAAAGTTTTATGACACCACAGATATTAGTGGTATAAGAATTATCGTTTGGAAAGTTGTTTGGGAAGGCAAAGAGAAAAATAATCCTTATAATTCATTTTTTAATCCAAAAAGTGAAGAAATTGTAGAAACAACATAGAGAAAAAATGAAAAATAGAAAAAGTGATGTTTGGGCTATTATTCCTGCCCATAATGAAGCAAAGAATATTGGTAAAGTTATTTCTGAATCTAAAAAATATGTGGAGAAAATTGTTGTTGTTGATGATGGCTCAAAAGATAATACTGCAGAGATTGCAAAAAAACAAGGAGCAATTGTCTTAAAACATGTGGTTAACCTTGGAAAAGGTTCTACATTAAAAACAGGTTGTGATTTTGTTTACAAAGCTTGTGCAAAAAATAAAAACAATAAGAAAATAAAAATCATATTAATTGACGCAGATGGACAACATGACCCTAAATTAATTCCTACATTTATCAAAAAATTAGAAAATAAAGAGATTATTTTTGGTGCAAGAGATTTTAATAAAAAAATGCCATTAGTTTTAAGAGTTGGAAACAATTTTATTAATTTTATAATAGAACTACTTTTCCAAGTTAAAGTAAGAGATAGTCAGTCTGGTTATAGAGCTTTTTGGCTAAAAAATTATAGAAAAATAAGATGGAGAGCGCAAGATTATAGTATGGAAAGTGAAATGATTGCAAATGTTGGTAAACATAAGTTAAAATATGGGCAAGTATCCATACCAACAGTTTATAATGATAATTATAAAGGAACCACTATTGTTGATGGTGTAAGAATTGTTTATAATATATTCAAATGGAGGGTTGCTAAATGGTAAATGATGCCATGGGAATTCAGGGCATACAAATCATAGGGATGTTTTTTTGTATCGTAATGCTATACCTAACATTTTTACATTATAAAAGAAAAGAATTCAAGGTAGAATTCTTTTTATTTTGGGCATTTGCTTGGATCGGCTTAATTATAATGATCCTTTATCCTACTTCATTAGATTTTTTTGTTAGAGGATTAAAATTTGGTAGGAGACTAGATTTTTTTATTGTGTTTGGATCTTTTTTTATACTCGTGCTCCAGTATTATAATTATATTATTATCAATAATACAAGAAGAAAAGTTGAAAAAATTACAAGAAAAATTGCGATCCAGAATCATAATAGAAAAAATTAAATAATCTTAATAATAGATCCCGTAGGAGTAATATGAACTGGTGTGAATAAACTTGTTTGAGAAACCAAAGCCTGAATTTTTTCATTAGCTAGTGATTCATTATACTTTCTTACACATTGAATATCAACAACCAAATATTCATAACCCTTACTTTTTAAAAATGAATGAATTTCCCCACCTGATCTTAAAATCATATCTTTTTTGAATTCTCTCACATCACTTTCCCAATCCTTATCAAGCATATTATATGCCATAACCTTAGAAGCATCCCCACATAAAGCAGTCACCAATGTGTTTGCAGGGACATTATCATTTAACCAGAGATAAGGTTGAACTTCATCTAAGCTATAAAAAAATTGATTTGGCCAATATGCAGTGTTTACAGTATATTTTTGATAAGCTGTTGTAGATAATAAGCCGATGATTATAACGATAAAAATGATCAATGCAGGGATTTTAATTTTTTTCCCAAATTTTACAAGAGCTAAATAGCCAAACCCACTTATTATAGCAACAGGAATTGCTAAAAAAGACCATGCCCTAAAAGGAAATGGTAAAGTAAAATGAGTAATAGAATAAAGATTATTGCCTAATACAGCAAATAATGTAAATGCTAACCAAACAATTGAAATTACAAGCCAAGGATTTTCTTTTAGATACTGTTTTTGCTTAAAAGATTTGTAAACAAAGTAAATAATTCCCAGTATCAATAATATTGTTAAGAATATTCCCCAACCAATAGGATTGTTTATCATATTATTTGTTTTAACTATGAAAAAATCATTAAAACTATATTGAGAGATATCAGTTCCTCTAATCCTAACAAGATGTGTTAATGTAACTGCCCCTTTTTCTCTAATTCCAATTCTAAATAGTAATTGCTCAAGACCATGTCTGAAAAACATTTGAAGCCAAAAAATTTGAGATAAAATTAATGAACCAACACCTGAAAAGAAAAGATACTTCTGAAAGGATCTTGTTTGGATAGCTTTAACAAGCCAAAACAAAATTAAAAACATACCATAATAAAATATTGCATCTGGTTGAGTAACCAAAATACTTGCCCCAATTATTATTAACGGAATCATCCATCGCTTATCTTTGGCAATCATACAAGCAGAATACAATGCAGGAAAAAATAACATTGTACTTAAAGATTTAGACCAGATAAAATGACTTAAAAAACTAGGAATAATTGTAATAATCAATGAAGCAAATAATGCCAAATTCATATCACCTGTAAACCTTTTGACAAAAAAGTAAATAAAAATCGTTGAAAGAGAAATAATCAAGAGGTTAATAAATTTAAGATTCCAATAACTTGAATTTGCAACTTGATCTGTCAAAGATACTAACAAACCAAAACCAATAGGGTATGGCTCTGCATAACGGGCTATTCTATAACCTGCTTCTGGCTCATACATTGTTTTCTCCAAAGACATATACTTTACAACTTTTAAATGACCCCATGAATCACCATCTTCTAACCACGGATTTTTGAAAGCCCCATGATTCATAACACCAATTAGAACTAAAAACATGAGGAAAACAAGGAAAATATAAAGATTAGATTTTTTTATTTTTAAAAAATTCATATTAAAATGTAATTTAAAATCTTGGGTGTTTATTCTATTTTTAACATATAAAGAAAGATAATATAATGGGATTGCAAAGGAGATTAAAAGCATCAGCCACCAATAAAGAGGAACCCTTAAAGTACTTAATAATATACCAAAAATAGGAATAACGCCTAACCCTATACCAAATCTTATGATATTTCGTTCAAGAAAAGAAGATGAATTTTTCATAAAAAAAGTAATAGAATAACCAAATCCATAACTCATTACAAAAAACAATAAAATTGGGAAAAACTCAAAATTTGCCATTATAAAGCTAAACACAATAGCATATATAAATATTATGATTCTAGATCTATAACAATCAAATTCTATTTAAAAAGATATTGAAAAAAGATAAAGAAACATGTTTCTAAGAAACACAATACTTTTAAACATTTCTTGTTTCCCCCTATATATGAAGAAATTACCTAAAATAGTAATAACTATACCTGCATATAATGAAGAAAGAACCATTGGAAAAGTTCTTAGAAAAATTAAGAAAGAAATGAATAATAGTAAGTATAAAAAGAATTATAAGATTCTTGTTGTTGACGATGGTTCAAGAGATAATACTGCTAAAATTTCAAAATTGAATAAAGCAATTGTTTATTCTCATCCAATAAATTATGGGTTAGCAGAAACCTTTAGAACTGAAATGGATAAATGCTTAAATCTGAAAGCAGATATTATTGTACATTTTGATGCAGATGGCCAATATTTAGCAAAAGACATTCCTAAATTAGTATCATTTGTTGAAAAGGGATATGATTTAGTCATGGGTTCTAGATTTAAAGGAAAAATTGAAAAAATGCCCATTGTTAAAAAAATAGGAAATATGGCTTTTTCAATGGTATTATCAAATATTACAAGAACAAGAATAAGTGATGGACAAACTGGATTTAGAGCTTTCACAAAAGAAGTTGCTAAAAAAATTAAAATTCAATCCAACCATACATATACACAAGAACAAATAATCAAAGCAGTAAAACATAAGTATAGAATTAAAGAAGTCCCAATATTTTTTGCAAAAAGAAGATCTGGAGAAAGCAGATTAATGAAAAGTCCTTTTGAATATGCAATGAAGGCTAGCTCAAATATCATAAGAGTATATAGAGATTATGAACCATTAAAGTTTTTTGGATTAATTGGAGGAAGTATTTTTGGAATTGGATTTTTAATAGGATTATATTTAGTTTATTTACATTTAACAGAAGGAATCCAAGGACATATTGCCTTAACAATGTTATGTGTATTAGTTCTAATGATTGGAATACAAATTCTTTCATTTGGTTTAATTGCTGATATGAATAGAAAATAGAATTCTTAATTTATGATAGCCCTATTCTTTCTTAGCTTCATTTGTTTTATTTGCCTTATCTGATATTTTTTCCTTAAAGTAACCATATTGTTGTAAAGCAAAACTAGAACCTAATAAGAAGAATACCATTGGTAGTTTTTTGTCTAATAGATTATGTTTAAGGACATTTTTGCTAGACCAGAATCTTAATTTAACAAAATCTCCTATTTTACCAAGCTTTTTCTTAATATGGTAATTTGATCTTCCACGATAAATTTGCCATTTGAAAAATGAAGATAAATTATCTCTTGGAATATGAAAGATTTTGGCTTTTGGTTCATACTTAATTTTTACACCGTTTTGATTATACCTATGGGATAATTCCGTATCTTCTCCACCTGCTAAAGGAAATGATTCATCAAAAGACCCATGCTTATCAAGAATTGATTTTCTAATTGCAACATTACAAGTAGAAATATGATCCGTTAATCCATTTTCATCAACTTTCCAAATTTTATTAAAACCAATTGAACCGCCTGCGGGAAATCCCAAAGTCGAAATAGAATCTCCGAGATAAGTTGACTTAGGAATATCTGTGTTTCCCATTATAACCCCAACACTTTTTTCTTTCATTGCTTCATAAGTATGTTCTAACCATTTTTCATCTGCAACACAATCAGAATCCGTAAAAACAATAAGATCTGCCTCTGCCACTTTAATACCAAGATTTCTATTATAAGCAGGACCTTTATTTACAACATTTTTGAAAACTTTTTTAGTATATTTTTGAGCAACCTCATAAGAATCATCTGAACTTGCATCATCAACAACAATCACTTCAAAACTTTGAAATGTTTGTCTTTTCAAAGATTCTAAAGTATGCCTAAGAAGCCTAGATTGATTATAAACTGGAATTATTACTGAGATTTTGGGTGCTACAGGAGTATTCATTTTTATGACCTTATTTTTTATTTTTCTGAAGCATTATTATCAGACACCTTGTCATTAGAAGTATCTTTTTCCATGACATTATTTTCCACATTATTTTCAGCAATATTTTCTGTAGTATTTTCTGAAGCCTTATCTTTTATAACATCGTGACTATTACAACCACAAGCATTTACTTCTCCACACCCTTCTGCGTTATTATTATCTTTATCTTTATCTTTAGCCCTGTAAAAATTAACTGTTTTAACTAAACTAACAAAAGTTCTAAAATTTCTTGTTACATCGCTCCATCGTCTTGTGTTAAAAATAGTTTGTGCAGCAAAACTTGGTCTAAAATAAAATTCTTTGTAAACTCTGTTAAGAACAGACATGAGTTCTTCTCTTGAAACACCATCCATTTTCATGATTGGGCCTGCAGTCATATCATATTCTTTCCAATCTTTTGCTAGAAGTTTATCTTCATTTTTTACTTCTTCATACAAAGGAGTTCCTGGATAAGGCATTGGAATTGAAGCTTGTATCATATCTGGTTTTAGTTCCTTTGCAAGTTCAAGTGTTTTATTTATTGAATCCATGTTATCATATGGAAAACCAAACATAAACCCACCTAAAGCTAAAATTCCGTGTTTTCTAGTTATCTTAAAAGCATGTTTCATTTCTTCAATTGTAACTCCTTTTTTCATCTTCTTTAAAACTTCGGGATCACCAGATTCAACACCAAATCTAATCATCTTACATCCTGCTTTTTTCATTTCCTTAAGCAGTTCTTCATCAACATTATTAACTCTTGCATTACATGTCCATAAAATTTTAAGATTGTTTTCTCTTAGTTTTTGACAAAATTCAAGAACACGTTCTTTTCTTACTGTAAAAGTTGAATCATCAATGTTTATTTCTTTTAAACCATATTGTTTAACAAGAAATTTCAGTTCTTCCATTACATTATCAATACTTCTTGTTCGCCATTTACCAGTTTCCATTGAATGAGGCCATAAACAAAAAGTGCATTGAAACGGACAACCTCTGGAAGTACTAATGTTCATGAATGGTTTTAAATTCCACCATGCTTCACCATACCAATGAAAAGGAATTAAATCTCGATCTGGAAATGGAAGCCCATCAAGATCATCTGAATAAGTTGGCATTCCTGTGTCTACAATTTTACCTTCTTGGTCTCTAAATGTAATACCCGGAATTTTATCCAACTCATTTGCCTTAATTGCATCAACAACTTCAACAATTTTAGTATCATATTCTCCCTTAATAACAACATTAATTGCATTGCATTTCTCTAATGCTTCTTTTGGAAAATAAGTTACATGCGGACCAACAGCAATAATAGTAGTGGTGGTTGGGTTGTTGGCTTCCTTCATTAATTTCATATATTCAAAATCATATTCAGATGAAGGCGTTGTTGTTTCCATTAAAATTAAATCAGGAGAGATTTCTTTAATCTTCTGAAGTGTTTGTTCCTTATCAAAACCTTGAACTACAGAATCAATGTAAAATAATTCATGCCCCACATTTTTTAATCTTGATACAGAATAACCATAAAATAATGGATATTGTAAATAAAGATCTGATCTTTGTTTAATAATTCTATTTTGAGACCTTGTTCCATAGCCTTTTCCTGGCCACGGAGGATTTATGATGAGTATTTTCATTTTAACACCTTCTTTAAACAATTAATTAAAGATTTAATTAATCATTTCTTTATAATATATCTATTCTTGATCAGAGAACATATTTCTTTAAAAAGGTTTTGGGTAATAGTTCTATTTACTTGGGTTTAGTATTCTTAGCTAGAATTACCCAATCCTGAGGAAAAATATGAAGAAAATCTAATTGTGAGATTAAAAAGTCAAGATAGAGAAAGAATTTGATGAAGGCATAGAAAATGTTACTTTTATAGGCCCCAGGAAATACATTTTTTATTAATCTTGCAACCACGGGCATTAAAAAGCAGTAATTAGTTACTCTTTTTACTTTTAAATTATGTTTTTTAAGAATTTTCTTGATTTTAAAGATATTAAAACGATTAATATGATCTGGAAACTCATTTTTCCCTCTTAGTTTTAGCCCAAGTAATCTTCTAATAAAATTCATCTCTCTAAAACGATCATACAAAAAGATAATTGGATTAAGATCATTAGGAATAGATATTACAACTCGTGATCCCTTTTTTGTAACACGTGAAATTTCTTTAACAACATCTTCATAGCCTGGAACATGCTCAAGAACCTGTGAACAAAGTGCAACATTATATTTATTAAATGGCAATTTTGATTTTCTAATATCTCCGCGATAAGCATTATAGCCCAAATATCTTTTCCTTGCAATTGCAAGATCATTTTCATTAAGATCTATGCCTGTTACTTTTCCAAAATTAACAAGATTACCAGACATATTTCCCATGCCACAGCCAAAATCAATAAAAAGTTTATTAGAAGAATTTAAATCAGATTTTTTACCAAGTAAATTCTGATATATTAACTTCTTAAAAAACTCACCAGTTGGACTCCTAGTAGTTGGGTTTTTTTTTGAATAAGTCTCGTAGTAATCTTTATCCTTATTAACCATGATTAACACAACAATTCATTCATAATATTTATAAATTGTTATTATTTCTGAGGAATAAGACCAAAAAAGGAGAAATTATAGTTAAAAAAGATACTAAAAAAGGGTTTGATCCCTAACTAAAAAAATCATAAAAAATAATCATGAGGTAAGAAAAATGAAAATTTTTATAACAGGTGGCGCAGGATTTATTGGAGCAGTTTTAGCTAAGAAATTAGTGGATTTAGGAGACGAAGTAGTAGTATATGACTCTTTTGTAAACTTTATTTCACCATTTAAATCACATTATAGTGATTATGTTAAACACAGATTTATAGGATATGAAGACAAGGTTAAATTTATTAGAGGAGATATTAGAAATAAAGACAGATTACTCCATGCTTTGATGGATCAAAAGCCAGATGTTGTTGTACAACTCGCTGCATTACCCATTGCCACAACATCTGATGATCTTACAGAAGAAGCAACTGAAATTAATTTAAATGGAACAATTAATATTTTAGAAGCAATAAAGCATAAAGCAAGTGTAAAACGATTTATTTACACTTCCTCAAGCATGATTTATGGAGATTTTGAATATATCCCTGCTGATGAAAAACATTCAACAAAACCAAAAGGAGTTTATGGAGCAACAAAACTTTCTGGCGAAATCTTAACAAAAGCATTTTGTAAAATGTACGATAAAGAGTTTGTAATTATAAGACCCTCTGCAGTTTATGGTCCAACTGATGCAAACAGAAGAGTTTCTCAAATATTTGTTGAAAATGCTTTAGCAGGAAAACCATTAATATTACATAATGGTGGAGAATCAAGATTAGATTTTACTTATATAGAAGATATTGCTGATGGGTTTTTGTTAGCTATTAAAAAACCAGAGGCAGCTAACCAAATATTTAATCTTACAAGAGGAGAAGGAAGAAGTTTAAAAGAATTAGCAGAAATACTTAAAAAGCATATTCCTGATTTAGTAATAGAATTTGGAGAGGTAAAACAAGACGAGAAAAGACCAGAAAGAGGAGCTTTAGGAATTCAAAAAGCAAGAGACTTATTAGGTTATTCTCCAAAATATTCACTTGAAGAAGGCATTGCTAAATATGTAGAGTTTATCAAGCAAACAGGCGTAATAAAAAAAGAACAATAAGAATAGATAAGAGAAAAAAAGTAAAAACATTCAAAAGAAAAGATAAAAGAGGAAAACATGATAAATATTTCTGAACAGCTGATTTTTGAAGTCATAGAAAAATCAAAAAATTGTGAAAGAAAAAGAGCAATGCATTGTTTTCACAATCCAGAAGATAAAGTTCAAAGGATGTTAAATGCAATACAACCAAAAAGTTATTTACCACCACACAAACATGAGAATAAAGTAGAGGTTTTTCTTGCATTAAAAGGCAAATTTCTTGTTGTTGAGTATGATGATGAAGGAAAGATTACTGATTCCATTATGATTTCCCCAAATGAAGATCAAAAAGGTAGTGAAATTCCTGCAAAAACATGGCATAATATTATTGCTCTTGAAGAGGATAGTGTAGCATATGAAATAATTGAAGGACCATATATTACAGAAACACATAAAGTGTTTCCAGAATGGGCACCAGAAGAAGCAGATTATGAAAAGGGCATGGAATTTATTGAAAAAGTAAAGAAACATGTGTTAAATTAAAGAAAATACATACTAATTTCATAGCTTTCTTATTACTGCATCCTTATTACTGAATTATAATACATAATAAATATAAATAGATGTATTTTGTAATGGAATATGGCCGAAATTAAAATTCCATTATGTGTTCCAGATATAGGAGAAGAAGAGATCAAAGCAGTTGAAGAAGTATTAAGATCTGGTTGGTTAGCGCATGGCCCAAAAACAAAAAAGTTTGAAGAAGAATTTGCCAAGTATATTGGGGTTAAACATGCAATTAGTCTTAATTCGTGCACATCAGCATTACAATTAGCTGTGTTTGCAAATAATATTAAAGAAGAGATTATTTTACCAAGCTTTACATTTGCTGCAAGTGCTAATTCTATTGTTACACAAGGTGCAAAACCTATTTTTTGTGATGTCGAATATAATACATGCAATATTGATGTAGAAAAAATAAAAGAGTTAATTACAGATAAAACTCAAGCAATTATGCCAGTCCATTATGCTGGACAAAGTTGTGATATGAAAGCCATAATGGAAATTGCGGAAGATAAAAATTTAGTTGTAATAGAAGATTCTGCAGAAAGTATTGGTGGCACATTCAAATTAAATAATGAAGATAGAAAAACAGGTAGTTTTAGCAATGGTTGCTTTAGTTTTTATCCAACAAAAAACATGACCACAGGTGAAGGCGGCATGTTAACAACAAATGATGATGTTCTTGCAAATAAGTTTAAAGCATTAAAAGCACATGGAGTCGAAAGTAGTACTTTTGAAAGAGAAAAACAAGAAAAACCGTGGTTAAGAGCTGCAACATTTGCTGGATTTAATTTTAGATTATGTGATATTAATTCAGTTCTTGGATTAATGCAATTGAGAAAATTAGATCAGATGAATAATTCAAGAAGAGAACATGCAAATTATCTAAACCAAAATTTAAAACACGAAAAAATAGATTTGCCTGTTGAAAATTCAGAATGTAAACATGTTTATCAGATGTATACGATAAAACTAGCTAAAGAAATTAATAGAAGTGAATTTTTAAAAAGATTAAGAGAGAAAGGAATTGGGGCAAGTGTTCATTTTGATCCTCCAGTACATACACAACCATATTATCAAAATCTTGGTTGGAAGAAAGGAGATTTTCCAATTACAGAAGATATTTCAGAAAGAATTGTTACTTTACCAATGTTTCCACAATTGACAAGAGAACAATTAGATCATATGATAAACTGCACACAAGAAACATTAAATTCATTCTAGAGGCCATAAAAATGAAAATTTTAATAATTAGTCATGAATATCCACCACACGTAACTTCTGGACCAGGAAGATATATTGTAAATTTAACTAAAGAATTAATTGAAAAAGGACATAAAGTTACGGTTATTACGCCGTTAGTTAGAGGTTATGGAAAAACAACTAAACATGAAATAGATAATGGTATTGAAGTTCATAGATTACCTTTATTTCAGTCAGAATTTTTAGACAACATAATTCCAGATGTCATTAACAAAAGGTTTTCCTTTAACACAATTCTTAAAAAGTTCATGAAAGACTTTGATTTAAGCCGATATGATTTAATGCACATAATTGATGAACACATATCATACTTTCTTAACAAAGATATTGCATCTAAAATACCAATAGCAATCTCAATAAATGCATATTATCCATTAGAGATATCATGGAATATTTTTAAGTTCCCATATTTTGCTACAGATTTACCATTGAGATATGTATATTATATGATCAATAAGATGAAAATGAAAAGATACCTGCCATTAGCTAATGCATGGATTTCTGATACAAAATATGCTGCAAACATTGTTCTTAATACAACAAAAGTTGATAAAAAAGGAATGAATGTTGTGTACAAAGGAAAAGACTTATCCAAGTTTTCAGACAAGATTTCAGAAGATAAATATCAAAATCAAAAAATATTATATGTTGGAGGTAATATGGAAAGAAAAGGCGTTGTTTATCTTGTAATGGCAATGCCAATAATTTTGAAGAAATATCCTAAAGCAAAGCTTACTATTATTGGAAGATGTTCATGGTTATACCAAAAAAAATTAGAACAAATAATTAAAAAAGAGAATTTAAAAGAAGCGGTTGAGTTTGTACCACATGTAGCACCACAAAACATTCCAAAATATTTTCAAGATGCAAATGTTTTTACAATGGCACCAATCATAGAAGACCTTGCACAAGTATTGCTAGAAGCAATGGCTACAAAAACCCCAGTTGTATGCACGGACGTAGGAGCAAATGGAGAAGGAATTATAGAAGGAAAAACTGGATTCCTTGTAGAAAATAAAGATTACAAAGGAATTGCAGAAAAAATAATAAAATTATTTGATAATCCTAAATTAGCAAAAGAATTTGGAAATAATGGAAGAGAAAGAGTAAAAATAATATTTGAAAAAGAAAGAATGTTTGAAGAAACACTTGATATCTATAAAAAAATAGTAACTGTTTAACGTTTTAATATGAAAACATCTTTATTCTTTTTTCCAACAACCTTAAAACCAAATTTTTCATAAAATCCAACAGCATTTCTCTTGTTATCTGTATAAACAAGTTTACAAAAATCAGGAATTAGTTGTTTGCCAATACCTTTTCCACGATATTGCTCACTAACAACAAGACGTTTAATTCTATTATGTTCAATGAAATTAAAACCAGTAACAACCTCTTTCTTTTTATCAATATTAAAAACAAGATGATAGTTTTTAGAAAACAAGTAACCCATAACAAATTTAAAGAATCCTATCTTAGAAAAACCATATTTATTACTTAATTTCCAAATTTGTAACCAATGCTTTAAATCCATTAGAATTATGATTAAAAAATAGAGTTATTTATATTTATCTATTTTAGTTTAAGAAGATTTATAAATTGATAATGATAAATAGAAATGATGAATAAACTGCTAATTGGAATTGCATTGATGGCATACATTTTAATACCTGTCTCAATGGCTTTAAGAAGCTGGTTTTTGTACAGAGGAATGAATTTAAAAATTAGTCTCCCGGTATTATCAGAGATATTAATGATAGTATCAGCCGCAAATGTAATTGCACCATTTAGAGCAGCAGGATTGGTAATAAGAACATATATTCTAAAAAAGACTTATTCATTCCCTCATAAAATAAATTTAACAATAACTGGCATTGAACAACTTTTTGATTTAGTAGCCCAAATAATTGTTGCGGTTTTGTGTATATATTTAGTTGGATTCAACATTGAAATGGACATAAAATTTAAGATAATAATTGCGTTTTTAGCATTTCTTATGTTAGTTATTCTTTGGTTTTGGAAAGGATTAGGAAATTTTTGTTACAAAATAATGGAAATCTTTGAAAAAAGATTACCCAAAAGATTAATTAAATTTCTAAAGGAAAAAACTAAGATTAAAAAAAGACATGTTGTTGAATTAATAAAATCAATCCAAAACAATAAAAACAAATGGTTTATGATATTGGGATTATCTTTCAGTACAATTCTGGTATATTTTAATTTCACAATTGCTTTTTGGCTATTTGCAAAGGGTATGAGTATTAGTTTAAATTTAACTCAAGTGATAATAATATTCTGGTTACCTATGTTCCTTGGCAGAGTTTCTGGAATCCCTGGAGGATTTGGTGTAAGAGAAGCTAGCATGATATATTTAATGAATTTAATGGGTTTTAGTTCCATGGATGCCACTTCCCTAACAATCAGTTTTCGTATATCAACCATTATTATCATAATTGTTATGGGAATATTACTAGGCACAAAATACGGAATAAACATATTTAAACCCGACAGGATAAAGAAAGAAAATGAATGAAAAAGAAAAAAAGTACAAGATAATGGTACAAAAGCAACTTAAACAACTTTACTTAAATGAGTTAGGATTAAAAGACTATAAAAAAAGAATAAACCAAAAATTAGAAAGAAAAGTAGAAAAAGAAATAATTAAAAAAATAAATAAAATAATCATATTGAAGAATAAAAAAGTTCTTGATATTGGTTCTGGGTGGGGCGGCTTTTGTTTAGAAGCAAGTAAAAAAGATGCCATTGTTACAGGATTAGAACCAGATAATAAAGTACTTAAAATTTCAAAAGAATTAATAAAAAATCATAATTCTAATGTGAAATTTGTGAAAGGAAAGGCAGAAAAACTCCCATTTAAAAACAAAACATTTGATTTAGTAATTCTTCACTCTGTTTTAGAACATGTTGGGGATGTTAATAAAGCATTAAAAGAAGCAATTAGAGTAACTAAAGATAAAAGATACATATATATTAAAACACCAAACTATTTATTCCCATATGAAGCACATTACAAAATGTTTTACCCCCCTCTTTTACCAAAAAAATTAGCAAAAAAGTATTTATGGTTGTTTGGGAAAAATAATAAATATATTGAACATATCAATTATATAACACCATTTAACATAACAAAAAGCTTAAAAAAACATAATGTTAAAATAAAAAATATAGCATTAGAAGGTTCAAACTTAATTAAAAGGATAATTATTAAAAGTAGAATGAATAACAACATAGAATTAATGGTAAAAAAGTGTTAAAATGAATATAATAATAACTGGTGGAGCAGGCTTTATAGGAAGCCACTTATGTGAATTTCTTTTGAATAAAGGCGATAATATCATTTGTGTTGATAATTTAGGTAGTGGAGATAGAAAGAATATTAAGGAATTTGAAGAAAAAGAGAACTTTGTATTTATTGAATTTGATATTACTAAAACTTTGGAAGAATTTGAGAAGATTCTTGAAAATAAAGGTTTTGTAGGGGAAAACAAAATCAATCAGATTTATCACCTTGCTTCTAGAGCATCACCAAATGATTATCAAGAATTTCCTGTTGAAACTGCCTTATCAAATTCTCTTGGATTAAATAATATGATTAAACTAAGTATGAAACATAACGCAGTTATTTTATTTAGCTCAACATCAGAAGCATATGGGCAACCAAAGGTTCATCCACAACCAGAAACTTATTGGGGAAATGTTAATCCAGTAGGAATTCGAAGTTGTTATGATGAAAGTAAAAGGTTTGGGGAAGCATTATTGATGGCTTATCATAGAAAATTTAATGCCAAAGTTAAGATCATAAGAATATTTAACACATATGGTCCAAAAATGAGAAAAGATGATGGAAGAGTCATCCCAAATTTTATTCAGCAGGCCTTAAATAATAATGAAATTACGATTTATGGAAACGGAGAACAAACAAGAAGTTTTTGTTATGTAACAGACTTAGTTGAAGGAATTGTAAAAATGATGAATAGTGCTGAAATTGGACCTAAAAACCTAGGAAATCCAAGAGAAATGACAATTCTTGAATGTGCTCAGAAAGTAATTGATGCTGCTGACTCTAATTCAAAGTTAATATTTAATTCATTACCCGAAGATGACCCTACTAAAAGACAACCAGACATATCATCAGCAAGACAATTCTTAGATTGGGAACCAAAAATAGAGTTTGAAGAAGGTATTAAAAAGACTATTGAATGGTTTAAAGAAAATTAGCCTTGGATTAATATATTCTAATTTATTTATTATCCTTATTAGTATACCATATACAACAATCATACATAATATTTATAAATAAATATTATGTCTCGAGTATATAATGAAAATAACATTTATTACACCTCCAACAATAAAAGGGCGTGCTGCTGAAAGATTGTTCGGATGCACATATCAAGTATACCCACAACCAAATTTAGTAGTTTTATATACAGCAACTATTCTAAAGAATAAGGGACATGAAGTAGTTATAAGGGATATGCCCGTTGAAGGATTAAGCTTTAATGAATATATTGCATGGGCAAAACAAGATAATTCTGATATTTATTGTTTTCACACAGTTCCTTTATGTGCAGAATTAGATCTAAAGGCAGTAAAATATCTTAATCAAGAAAAATCAGTAATTTGGTTTGGTCCAAGACCAACCTCAGATCCTAAAGAATTCTTGGTAAAAGAAAACTATTATGTAATCAGGGGAGAAGCAGAAGCAGTAATAAGCAAAGTTGTAGATGCTATTGATAAAAAAATAAACAATACACCAAATGATGATTGTATGCCCATAGAACAAATACCTGGGCTTAGTCATAAAAAAGAAAATCAAATAATTACAAATGTTGGTTTTGGATATATTAAAGACATTAACAAATTACCAACCCCTGACAGATCACTAATTCATTACAAGAAATATACTAATCCTAAATTACCTGGCGCTCCTTATACTACTATGTTAACATCTAGACAATGTAATGCTAAGTGTTGGTATTGTGTTCCAAACAGTTTAAGTTATGCTAGAGAACTAGAATGGAAAAGATGTAATAAAAATCCAGAATGTATAAAACCACCAGTTACAATTCGAGACCCTGAAAATATTAGAAAAGAATTAGAAGAAATAAAAGCTCTTGGAATTAAAGCAATATCTGTTATAGATGATCAATTTGTATGGGGAAAAGAAAGACATTTAGAAGTTTGCAGACATTTTAAAGAAGTAGGATTACCTTTTGGGATTTTAGCTAGAAATGATAGATTAGTAGATGAAGAAATGGTAAAAGCATTAGCAGATGCTGGCTGCGTTTATGTTGATTTTGGCGTTGAAAGCTTTAGTCAAGAAATTTTAGATGATGTTGGCAAAGAAATAAAAGTTGAAACAATTGAAAAATCTATTGATTTACTAATAAAATATGGGATAGAACCAAAACTTAATATTTTATATGGTGCGTCCCCCCTTGAAACAAAAGAAACATTAAAAGAAACACTCGATAGAGTATTAAAACTAAACATTGATCTTGCACAGTTTGCAGTTTGTAGCCCATTTCCAGGAACAAGATTCAGAGAAAAAGCATTACAAGAAGGATGGGTTGTTGAAAAGGATGTTGGAAAAGCAGATCCAAGCAAAAAATCAATTATTCAATATCCTCATTTATCAAGTGAATATTTAACAAAATGGGTTAAGCATTCTTATAGAAAATTTTATTTCAGACCTAAAATAATAGCAAAAAGGGTAGCGGCAATAAAAAGACCAGGAGATACAATTGTTTATTTGAAAGGATTATGGCAATTGACAAAATGAAGTGAAGACCTAATGATAGAACTAATTTTATATTTTGTGTTGTACATTTCAATCATATTCTTAGCTTGGACTTTTATCGGATTCCCTGTATTTTTAGTTGTGTTTTCTCCTTTACTAAAAAAACATCATTTTCTTAATCAAGCATTTTTTCCAAAAGTTACTATGGTGATTATGAGTTATAATGAAGAAAAAACAATTGCAAAAAAAATAGAAAATAGCTTAGAGATTGATTACCCAAAAGATAAACTGGAAATATTTGTTGTTGATAGTGCATCTACAGATAAAACACAATCAATTGTAAACAAGGTTATAAAAGAGTTTTATAAAAAAAATCCTAAAGACAAAAGAATTCTAAAACTAATTGCACAACCAAAAAGAGAAGGAAAAGCATCAGGAATTAATTATGGAAAAGAAAGAGCATCCGGAGAAATCATAATAATTACTGATGGAAATGCTATGATGAACAAGATGGCAATTAAGAATATTGTCAGACATTTTGATGATCCTAAAGTTGGTGGTGTTTGTGGAAGATTTGAAGCAAGAGATTTACATGGAACATCAACTGGAGAAGGAGGAAGTATTTATTGGCGCATAGAAAGGATGTTAAGAAGTGGTGAAAGTAATCTTGATAGTTGTATTCATATGAGTGGAGAAGTAACTGCATTTAGAGCAAGTGTTGTTAAAGAAGTTGATACAACACAACTTTCAGAAGATTTTGATATGGCTGTTTCAATTAGAAAAAAAGGATTTAGAATAATCTATGAGCCATATGCGATTGCATATGAACCTGCACCCACAAATATTGAAGATTTAAAAACACAAAAAAAAAGAATTGTAATTGGAACACTACAAGTATTGTTCAAGCACAAAAATATGTTATTTAATCCAAAATATGGTTGGTATGGCGTAATTACTTTAACAAGCCATAAATTATTTCAATTACTAACACCTTTTGCATTGCTATTTGTATTTGCAAGTTCTATTGGATTATTTTTCTTAAATTATAGTTGGTGGGTACACTTCCTGATCGTGCTTGAAATTAGCGCAATTATTCTGACAATTTTGTCGTTAATATTAACATTAAATAGATTTTTTACGCACAATAAAATATTAAATTTCATTAAGTATTTTACAGCAAGTAATTGGATAGTTATTTTAGGGTGGTTTGATTTCTTACGTGGAAAAAAGATTGTTACATGGAAAAAGATTGAAAGTAGCAGAGATATTTAGGTTGAAAAAAGTCATAAGTAAGAAGTTCTAAGTTTGTAGTTGGTTATCAATAAATAGTTATGAAGGTTATCGTATTATGGCGGTTGTTGTGTTTTCTCGAAATTCGTCACAACAAGGTTATGAATTAATCGTGGTTCTAGAATATAATAGGTTATACCTTCATAATATTTATAAATCGATATTGAGTGCATTTATTAATAGATTATAATTAAAGATTATGTTATAAAATTACAAATTAAAAATTAGGATTATGAATAAAGTGATAAGATTATCAGTAATGGGGATGAGGTGTTAAGATGGTTATTGTATTAGGGATTAATGATGGTCATAATGCAGGTGCAGCTTTAGTTAAAAATGGCAAAGTTGTAGCAGCAATACAAGAAGAAAGATTAAGAAACATAAAAAACTATTCAGGAGTTCCTACAAGGGCAATGAAAGCAGTTTATCAAATTGCAAAGATTCACCCTGATGAAACAGACGTAATTTCTATGGTAAGCTTAAATCGAACATATTCACCCCTGAAAGAGTTTCCATTACATGTAAAATTATTTTATAGATTGGCACCATATTTAGATGGGCATTCATTTTCTAAGTGGTATGTAAAAATTCTACACAAATTCAGAAAAATGGATGATGTACATAAAGCCTTAAAACAAATGGGGTTACAAAACAAAGAATTAACATTTGTTGAACATCAAAAATGTCATGCTGCTTGTGCACATTATTCTAAACCAATTTCTAAAAATAAAGGTAAAAAGCCAAACTTAGTTTTAACAAGTGACGGAGCAGGAGATGGCTTAAGTGCAACGGTCAATATAGGTCATAAAAATAGAATGCAAAGGATTGCTGCAACAACATTTTACAATAGTTTAGGAAATGTGTTATACAGTGAAATGACTGGTTATATGGGATTAAAAAGATGGGAACATGAATACAAAGTAATGGGAATGGCAGCATATGGAAAAGCAGAATACAGCATAGATGAAGTAAAAAAAATAATTAGAATTAATCCAAAACGGCCATTAGAATTTCAAAATAGAATGAGAGCAATTGGCCCATACATAGGACAAAAATTAAAACATAGATTACACGAACATAGATTTGATAATTTAAGCGCCGCAACCCAACTACATTTTGAGAGAGTAGTTAAACAATGGGTAAAAAATGGAATCAAAAAAACAGGATTACATAATGTTGTTTGTGCAGGTGGAATGTTCCTTAATGTTAAAGCAAATAAAATATTAAGAGAAATGCCAGAAGTTGATAATATTTTCTTTTATCCTGCCGCTGATGATGGTGGAACTCCAGTAGGAGCAGCCTTAGAAGCATATTATAAACATTGTAGAAAAAATGGCATAAAAGCACAACATCATGAGATAGGTGATGTTTATTATGGCAGAGAATTTGAAAATGACCACATAAAAGAAGTTTTAAAAAATAAAGGCTGGTTAAAAAAAGCAACATTTGTCGATAGAATTGATCAAGAAGTTGGTGAATTAGTTGCTAAAGATAAAATAGTTGCAAGACATAGTGGAAGAACAGAATGGGGACCAAGAGCATTAGGAAACAGAAGTATTCTTGGTAATCCAAGTGATTTAAAGGTTATTCGGGATATTAATTTTGCAATTAAAAAAAGAGATTTTTGGATGCCTTTTGCTGTAAGTCTTATTGAAAAAAGAATGAATAGATATTTAGTAGATGGTTGCCCATCCAGATATATGATTGATAGCTTTGACACAACAGATAAACGAGATGAGATTGTAGCAGGAACACACCCACTAGATGGAACGGCAAGACCAAATACCGTACAAGAATGGAATCCTGGTTATCTAAATGTATTAAAAGAATTTGAAAAACATACTGGAATTAGTGGAATGCTCAATACAAGTTTTAATTTACATGGTTATCCATTAGTAGATACTCCTGAATCCGCAATATTCACATTAGAAAATTCAGGATTAAAATACTTGGCAATGGGTAATTGGTTGATTAGAAAATAAAAAAAGAGATTTTACCAATTACAATAAAAAAGTAGAGTGAGATTAAATTTTTAATAAAAATTATGAATTAATAATAAATAGAATGAAAATAATACGTACAATTGAAAGTTTCTATCCTAAGGTTCATGGGCCAGCCAACCAAGCATTTATGATTAGTTCTGAGCTAGAGAAGAAAGGAATAAAAAGTCCCGTGTATACAACAAATTTTGATGTAGAACGAGTTTTACGAAAAGAAAAAATAAAGAATGTAAACGTTAAAAGGTTTCTTTGCAAAAAAAGAATATTTAAGTATATCTTTTCCCCATTAATGAAAAAAGCGTTACAAAAAAAAGAAAATAAAAAAGAAGAGTTTAATATTATCCATGGACACTGCTATAGAAGTTATCAAAGTGATATTGGTTTAAAAACTGCACATAAAAAAGGAAAACCTTTTGTTTTAAGCACACACGGCACATTATTAAGTTACAAACACTTTGTAAAGTTTCCTTGGAATCTTGTATTTGAGTTGTATGATTTACTAACTTTTAAGAAAACAGCAAAAAGAGCAGATGCTGTTGTTGTTAATAGTTTTCAGGAGTACAAAGAAGCATTAAAATTTGGAATTGCTAGAAGAAAAATTCATTTAATCCCTGTAGGCATTGATTACAAACAATACCAAACAAAAAGAAAATTTACTAATAAAAAAACATTAAATCTGCTTTATGTTGGAAGAATTACAAGAAATAGACCACTTATGCCAACGTTAAAAGCCATAAAATTAATAAATAAAAATAATGTTAATAAATCTTCTAAAAAACAAGTTAAGTTAACAATAGTTGGATCAGAAGTAAGAAGTAGCTTCTCTGGAGAAAAAGGTTATGTATATGAATTAAAAAGATTTGTTCTAAGAAACGGATTAAAATCATTTGTTCAATTTATTCCTGAACTGAGAAAAGAAAAACTAACTGAACAATATAAAAAAGCAGATGCATTTATTTATCCAAGTGTTTATGAAAGCTTTGGACAACCAATTTTAGAAGCAGCGGCATCAGGATTGCCAATTATTTGTTCAAAAGTAGGTGTTGCGGCTGATTTATTTAAACATAAAGAACAAAAGATGTTTATTACAAATAACCCAAAACAGATTTCTAAAGAGATTATTAAATTATTTGATTCAAAGCTGAGAAGAAAAATAAGCAAGAAAAATGTTAAAATAATAAAAAGAGAATTTAATTGGGAATCTATAATAAAAAAGTATATTAAATTGTATAAATCATTAATCTAAGTAATCAGTGCCTGATCGTTTTGTTATTTCTCCTCTAAGATTGGTTGTAATAAGTTTTTTTGCTTCTTTTACATTATAATTACCTAATAACCAAGAAAGTTTTACATGAGCTGTTTCAGTAATCATATCTTCCCCATAAATAATACCTATATCTTTTAATCGTCTACAATTAGTATAAACATCTTCATGAACCCTACCAAAAATACATTGTGAAGTTAGCACAATAACGCCTCCTTTTTTAATAAAGGTCTTTAATGCTTCATAATTAGGTAAATTTTCTTTAATATTTGTTGGTGCTTGACCCAACCCAGTTGTTTCTAATACAAGACCTTTGTAACCGTGCTTAGTAAAAACATCAATAATCTCTCTATCCATGTTTGAATAGGTTCTTAATACCCCTACTTTTTCTTCAAATTTATCTTTAAGTAGAAAATGATGATCCTTATCCTTTTTATTATATTTTTTAGTTAAAAAATTTATTTTCTTAGTATTATAATTAATAGTTGCAATTGGTTTTGTATTAATTGCTTTAAATGCATCTCTCCTTGTAGTGTGCATCTTTCTTGTTTTTGTTGCTGGCAAGATAACACAATTATTATCACTAGTATTTTCATGCATACATACTGCAACACCTGCAAAATCTGTTTTTGAGATAAACTCTGCTGCGCAAATTAAATTCATAGCGCCATCAGTACTTCCTCTATCAGTGCTTCTTTGTGAACCAACAAATATAACAGGAATTGGTAATTTTTCAAACACAAATGATAATGCCGCAGCAGTTACTGCTAAAGTGTCTGTGCCATGACCAACTATTACACCATCTACTTTATTCTTTATTTGTTCAGCAATTGCCTTTGCAATTTTCTTATAATGCATAAATCTAATATCTTCTGACATCATATTACTAATTAACTTAGCTTCAACATTAGCAATACTTTTCAGTTCTGGAAACATTTCAATAAGATCATTAGAAGAAAATGATGCAATTACCCCACCAGAACCATAATCAACCTTAGAAGCAATTGTTCCACCAGTATGCAAAACAGCAATTGTAGGTTTTTTACTGTCTTTCTTAATTTTAGATGGCTTTGATTTACTAGAATATTGTTTTTTAATAACTTTTATAGTCTTTATTTTAGATTTATCTATACCCATATTATAGCCAGTATCTAATTTAATAACAACATTGGTTGTTTCCGCGTTCGGCATTAATAATCCTTCATATGTCTTATTTTTAGTAGTTATCTTTACTTTGTCTCCTGGTTTTGCAGTCATTTTAATTATTATGGACCTATTTAATTATATAAAGGTTTTGGAAATCAACCCTTAGCAAGGTAAACACCATATTTTGTAGAAGTAATAGTTGCTTTGGTTTTTCCTGTTTGTTTCTGACAATTAGGAATTAATATACATCTGTCCTTAGCAACAGCAACTTTGTCTCTTAAAAATCTACCAGAAAATTTAATTTCTGCTTGAATTACATCATCTTTCTTAAAGGGCCTTTCAAGTTCTTTGCTTTTACCAATTTCACCAGTTTGTACTAGCTCTTTCCCATAAAGTTTTTCCCATTCTTTAAGCTTCTCTGTAAAATTTTCCCAATTAGTCTCTTTAATTGGGTTTCTACCAAATTTATTAGAGCAAAACTTCTGAATAGAAATCTTTAATTTATGTTTTTTTGAGAAATCAATTAATTGTTCTATATCATTATCATTAACACCAAGAAGATAAACTGGAGTGATTATTGTCTCAATTTCTTTTTTAGTTGCATATTCAATCATTTCAAGAACATGATTAGGATCATAAGAGTTCAGACCCATAATTTTTTTTGCGATCTTTTCATTTAATGTAGAGATTGAAATACTTAATTTAAGTTTATTATTCTTATTCTTACTGACTTTCTTGTTTATATCGGAAAGATCATCAATTATTTTTTTGTTTAATAAAGTACCAGAAGTAATAATATGAACATCCTTAACTGCAGTTAATTCTGCAATATCCTTTACAAGATCTAATAGTCTAGAATACAAGAAAGGTTCACCATGAGGATTAATCCAAACACTAATTTTTGTTTTAGGATCATGCTTTACTTTAAGATCTAATAATTCTGAAAGTTCATCTACCAAATATTCCTCTTCAACAACAAAATCAATTTGCTTTCTTGTCTTAACACCTTCCCCCACGCTACAAAAACTACAATTAAGATTACAACTGGTTAAAGGTTTTACTTCAATCATGTCTGTGCCTTTATCAATAATTCCAATAAATTGTAATCCAAATAAAGGAATATCTGAATTTTCATGCAAGTATATGGTTTTATTTCCTGTAATTTTTGATTTTAATTCATTCATAAACCGTTGTATAAGAAACATAAACTTTTTCTCTGCTTTTTCTTGGTTAATTGTGAAAATGATTTCATTACTGTTTTTAGGATTAAGTTTGAAATGTTTATCAATTCTTCTTACTTCACTGAGAGGTATTTTAAAGTAGAATGAACCATAAAAAGATACGTAAAGATATTCAATTCCTTTTTCTGTATCTTTGCTAATATTAAATTCTAATGATTTAAATTCCATGGGATTAGAATAATAAAGATGAATTTAAAAAGTTATTCAAAAAAAGAAGTTAAAAAAGTAAGAATATAGAGATTGTTAAAAAATTAAAGAAAAAAACAAGAATTAACCAAAGTATTGTGGTTTTTCCTTCTGAAACTCTCTGCCTTTAGCACTACTGAACATCATTGACATTTCATCATATGATTTCTTAATCTCTTCTGTAATTGAAGGATATACTTTTTCAAGTGCTTTGTCAAAGTATTTTTTTGTCACTTCTTTTGCTTTTATGTCGTCTCTTAAAGCAAGAATTGCTGCTTCTCTACATATAGCTTCAATATCTGCCCCGGCATATCCTTCTGTTTCTTTAGCTAAGGCTTTAAAATCAACACCTTTCAAAGGCATATTCTTTGTGTGAATTTTAAATATCATTTCTCTTGATTTTATATCAGGAGATGGTGTTTGAATAATTCTATCAAATCTTCCTTTTCTTAACAATCCTGTATCAATAATATCAGGCCTATTAGTTGCAGCAATTACAACAACATCATTTAATTCTTCTAAACCATCTATTTCTGTCAATAATTGGTTGACAACTCTTTCAGTAACATTATTATCTCCGCCAGCACCTCTTTTAGGAGCAATACTATCCATCTCATCAAAAAAGATAATTGTAGGAGATGTTTGTCTGGCTTTTTTAAAGATTTTTCTTACAGCACGTTCACTTTCACCAACCCATTTGCTTAACATTTCTGGACCTTTTACAAGAATAAAATTTGCTTGTGACTCATTAGCTACAGCTTTAGCAAGCATTGTCTTTCCAGTTCCCGGAGCACCATACAATAAAATACCTCTTGGAGGTCTTACACCAAGACGAGTAAATACATCAGGATATTTTAAGGGCCATTCAACTGCTTCTTTTAATTCTTGTTTAACAGTGTCTAAACCACCAACATCATCCCATTTAACATTAGGAATTTCAACTAAAACTTCTCTCATTGCACTTGGCCTTACAACCTTTAATGCTTCTTTAAAATCATTTTTAGTAATTTTAAGTTTATCTAAAACATCTGTTGGTATTGGTTCACCTTCTTCTTTAAATCTCAAGTCTGGCAAAATTCGCCTTAATACATTCATTGCTGCTTCTTTAGCTAAAGACGATAAATCAGCACCTACAAAACCATAAGTCATATCTGCAAATTCCTTTAAAAAAGCTTCTTTAAAAATGTTATAAGTTTTTGAATATTCAAAATTATTTAAAACACCATAATTTTCTGTTTCCATTATATCTGAAAATTCTTTTTGTTTTAGTTTAGAGATTTTATTCATGGAACTTTTTAGAATTTCTGTTTCCTCTTTTTTATCTTTTATTCTCGCAATTATATTTTCCGATTCTTTGTTTACACTAGAATCTTGCATAATTTCTAATAATTTAATCTCTTCTTCAATTTTTTTAATTGCTTGTTTTAATTCTGATTTAGCTGAAGCTAAAGTATATTCTGGTTTAAGTGGCATATTCCTGGTATGAATTTTTAATACCGATAATCTAGAATCTTTTCCTGGAACACCAATCTCAACTTCTCTATCAAACCTCCCTGGTCTTCTTAAAGCAGGATCTAGATCATCTGGTCTATTGGTAGCAGCAATTACAACAACTTTTCCTCTTGATTGCAAACCATCCATGTTTGCTAAAAGTTGAGCAACTACTCTTCTTTCAACTTCCCCATGAACTTCCTCTCTTTTAGGAGCAATTGCATCAATTTCATCAAAGAAAATTATAGAAGGTGCATTTTTTTCAGCATCTTCAAATTTCTTTCTTAAATTAGCTTCTGATTCTCCATAAAACTTACTCATTATTTCTGGACCATTGATTAAAATAAAATGACTATTTGTTTCGTTTGCAACAGCTTTTGCAAGCAAAGTTTTTCCAGTACCTGGTGGACCATGTAATAATACACCCTTAGGTGGTTCTACACCCAATCTTTCAAAAATTTCAGGATGTTTTAATGGCAATTCAACCATTTCTCTTATTTTTTTAATTTCTTCGTCAAGACCACCAATATCTTCATAAGTTACTTCTAGAACTTTTTCTTCTTTTAATTCTACTGCTTCTGGATTAAAAGTAACGTCTGTATTTTCTGTAATAATAACCGGACCTTTTGGATCTGAAGATGCAACAACAAATTTTAATTCACTAAAACCAAAACCTGAAACATTATCATCTAACATTGAAAAAATATCATTAAAGAATGGGCTATCACTCATTGTTGTTTTTCTTCTTCTTGTCCCACCTAAACTTACAAGATCTCCTTTAACAAGAGCCCTACCTAATAAACCTTGTTTAAAAATACTTGGAGAAGCACGAACAACAACTCCTTTTTGAGCAGGTGCAATTGTGACTTTTTTTGCTTCTTTAACAGCAGCTTTTTTCACTTCAACTATTTCTCCAATCCCTGTTTTAGCATTTCTTCTTAGAATTCCATCCATTCTGATAATGTTTAATCCAATATCACCAGGATAAGCTCTATCAACAATACCAACTGTTTCTCTTTCACCTAAGATAGTTATTATATCACCGGGTCTTGCATTGATTTTGTGCATAAAATTAGAATCAATTCTAATAATGCCTTTATTAACATCGTCTTGGATTGCTTCAGCAACTTTTAGCTTAAGTGTTTCTGCCATTTTCACACCACCTTTTCATTTAATTCTTGATATTATATATGCATGTATATAAATAAAGTTAAAATAAAACAAAAAATAATGAAATATTAAAATAAAAATAATAAAATTAAAAAAAGATCTTATTTAGTTTCAACCTTTACCTTTGGAAGAGGAATTGGTGAAGGTAAGTTAATGTCTCTTGCTAATATTAAAGCCTGAATATTACACCTTGTTAGTATAATGTTTAATATTTCAGCCATAAGATCTTTATCAACTCTTCTTTTCTCTTTCCAAGTTTCAAAAATCTCTTTAATTCTAGATTTTTCTTCAATAAAAATTAAATCTCCTAATAATTCAATATAACCAACATCAGGATCATATGTAGAATTAAACTTAAAGATAACTTTTAATGATTTTTGTTCTTCTTGACCAATTGAAAAACTAGATTCTTCTAAATCTTCAATTGTAACATTATTACTAATGTTAACCTTACCTTTTGTAGGGCCCTTTTTTTCAACTGTAATTTTTGCAAAGTTAAATCCAACTACTGTCATTTTTTACCACCTTTTTGTGCTTATTTTTGTGTTTATTTTGCATTTATCATACAATATTTTACATTAAAATACTGACTCGTAAATGTGTGTATTTTAATCTGTGGAATCAATGGAGATTTATAAAGGTTTTGAAAGAAGAGAATTAGTTATCTATGAGTAATGTTATTATAAATTCGGCCCTAATACTGTAGATTATAAGTTGTAGATACAGGGCATAGCACGCCTGAATTTATAAGAATGAAAATTTGCCGATCAGTTTCAAGCCACTAATACCTCACGATTCACTTCAAATCTTGTTTTAAGGGTTTGCAAATCTTTGATTTGCAAAAAGCGTGGGGATAATTAGCTAGACAATTTTAAACTGGCAAATTTTGATTATTTAAAAAAGTAAAGAAAAAAAGAAAAAATTAGGCACAACCAAGATTGTATGGGTCGTAACAGTTTGCACCTGGTGGACAAGTTGCTTCACCAACCCAACTCACAGATGACCAATGTTTATAATTAGAATAATAAATATTACAGGATTTTTTATAATACTTAGGCCCCGCATAATAATCGAAAATTTCGCAGAAATACCTTTCCTCACCGTCTTCACAATCAGCCATACATTTATTTTCTAGGACACCACCATATGTTTCAACAGAACCACAAAAACCAAAACCAGTACAATCAATGTAAATCTCTGTTATGTCATCTGTGCATAAATCTTTTGTTTGATTATGAAATGTTTCTGGAACACCATCCCCATCAGTGTCAATACATTCATTTAGATCAGTTGGTTTTTCAAAACAACACCCTAATTCCCCATCACAAGAATTATTTGTCCAACCTAAGGTATTTATGTACTGGTCACAATGATTATAAGGCCAACTATAATAAGTGCTGCAATCCTCATTCAAATGTAATGTTTTAAAATATTGTGCATCACCTTTTTTTACACAATCCTTTTCATCGGTTTTTCCAGGTGTACATGCACACCCTTTGCCAAATCCTTCCTCACAAGCAGCATATGGGGAAACAGAACTACATGATTCCCAAACACCATTAAAAGGAAGAACACCATCCACACAAGCATATTTTCTTGCTGAAGTTGGAGATGCAGATGAACATTCATAAAAATCATCATCACAAGCAACTTGACAGCTTGCTTCTCCTGGCTCACCAACACAACTTTTACTTAATCCGGTGTAAGGATTTATTTGAGCTTCACAATTGGAAACTCCGCCGCCTTGAGCACCATATAATAAATTATCATCACAATAAGGATATTCCTGTACTTCATCATCACCAAGATTAACACAAGCACCGGTTACACATTGATAATCTGCCCCCGGTTTCCCATAGTTAAGCTTAGCACAATTAAATTGCCATCTTGCCCATCTGCCATTATTTCTACAAAAATATTCAAACAAATAAGATTTCCCACCATATGTTTTACATTTATCTGATCTTGATTTTCCCTTATATGTTGTTGTACCCTGAACAAATAATTGATTTTTATCTTTTGTAGAATCAGCATCTTCATCATGACATTGACCCACAGTAAATGCTTCTCCAGATAAATCACTTTCTTGATTAAATGAAATATCTTTTTCTAATGCAAATTCTTCATCTGATATGATTTCTGCATCTTCATCTGTCTCTGAAACACTAGAACTACCACCTAACATCAAGTATATACCAACAATAGCTACAATTGCTACAATTGCAAGTAAATACATAGAAAAATCATTTTTCTTTTTCGCCATATAAATCACCTTTTATTTTATAATTAAGTATTTTTATAATTTCTTTAGTTTAATAATATATAAATGTTTTCCAATTTATGTTAACAAATTCAAAAATAATATATAAGATAACCCAAATTAACCAAAATATGAGAATTATGAAATTTATTAAGAAAGAAATTAAACATTTGAAAGATAAATGGAATTCTCAAAAACCAATACAAAAAAAGTTCTGGAAATGGTTTATTGTAATCAAAATAATAGTATTTCTAATCGTAATTGGGTTGTTCATTCTGTTTGCAATGAAATTTAAACAGAATTTATGGTAAAAAGGAAATATAAAAAACTAAAGAATGTTCTTGTGATGCTTTCCTAACATAAACCAAACAAAATATGGTAAAATAAAGCATAAGCCAAAGAAGAATACAACAGGATCTGGATTATAGGAAAATGTCATATCTACTTTAATTCTAGCTAATATTGCATACATTATGATTACATCCAATAAAGTAAGCAAAGGAATAATTAAGAATGCCATTAAATGATGTTCATGTTCTAAATGTTCAATTTCTAATACTAACCAATTAAAAGCAAAACCACAAAATAAACCAAAAGCAATCATGATATAATACACCCATGGTAAGCCAATCAATAGAATAAAAGGAATTACAAAGAATATTACAACTGCATTTAACATTATTAAACCAAATATTAAAAACCAAAAGCCAGTAATATGAAGATTTCTTTTGATGTGAGAATGTTTTTCTTTAGGATTTAAAAGTGTGTTTTCAAAGTGCTCAATATCTTCTGCACTCCATCCTCTTTTTGTTAATGACTCACGCCTATGAATTTCCATTTTTTTGAATATTGAATTAAAATATTAATTCTTGGTTATTCAATGGTGCACTGCCTTTATATTTTTTTCCCATAACATCGGCAGCAATCTTCTTATATTCAAGACTACTCTCCCTATCAGGAAATACAAATACAAAAGGATTTTTGTAATAAGTAGAAGTCAAAAAATGCTTATCTTCAGGAATTGCACCTAAAATTTTTGTTTCAAGGAATTGTTTAATATTCTCAAGGGTCATTTCATATTGTTGATCTGTTTTTTTGTTAACAATCACACCATAAACCTTTTTCTTAAGATCTTTCATCATGTGTAAAGTTTTTAACGTATCTGTAACAGCAATTAAATCAGGAGTAGTAACTATAATAACTGCATCAACTGCAAGAATTATTTTTGTTACCTCATCTGTTAACCCAGGTGGACAATCAACAACAATATAATCTGGGCCAGTAAGTTCAGATAATAAAGTATGTAAATTTTCAAACTCTAAATTTTTTATATCATCATATGAGATACTACCAGGTATAATTTTTAATCCTGATGAATGTTGATGCATAGCTTCACCCACACAATAATTCTTGTTTAAAACACCATGAAGATTTTTGAAATTTGGTGGAAAACCAAGACTAGTTCCAACATTTGCACTTGTGAAATCACAATCTACCAATAAAGTGTTTGCTCCAAAATGACTTAAGGACATAGATACATTTATTGAAGCCGTTGTCTTTCCCACTCCACCCTTAGCAGATATAATTGCAATAAATTCACTCATTTTGATTCACTCTTATTTAATCCCGTAATTGATTTAATAATTGGTTTTAACAACCTTTTTTTAATTAAAGCTCCCACATCTCTTTTTCATAAATAAGAATCTTTGCAAAAGATTAGATAAAGATTTAATCTTCTGGTTTTTTAGTGAGAGCCTCAATAAGTGTTGTTGCCTTTCGATAATATTCAGTTACAACATCTATACTTACTTCAACATCACCTTCATCCTCTGTGTGTGCAATTAAAGCTACGTGCCTTCTAAATTCATTTATTTTATCATACTCAGCACGATCTAATTTTCTAAGATAAAGAAAAAAATCAATTAATTCATCATATTTGCCAGGAATTAATTCTTTTAAAGCAGAACATTTTTTTACTGGTGCGAGTGGCACTTCCATTATTTTTTTTTCATCCCTTGCGTCACCTAAAACACCATCAATCACACACCCAAAAGTTGTAATCAATCTTTTAAGAACATTTTTTAGAACATCGACTGTTCGAGTATATTTCAAACTAACGAAAATTAAGTGATCAACTCGTTTTAATTCTTCAATCGCTTCTTCGAGATAATTGCCTTCTTCGGGCTCATAAACCATGATATATACACCAGTCCTATTTAGTAATCATTTTCTCAACATCTTTTATAAAAAGTTTTGTTTTTTGAACATACTTTGCCAAAGATTCCTTTGTAAGAACCTTCATTTCATAATTGTCTGAGCAAATGACATATTTTCCTTTTCTTGCAAACCCAACTGGGCCTTCTTTTTGTTGTTTTAATGTATTGTAAGTTTCATTTATTAATTCAATGTAAGACGCATCTAAGTTGTATCTCCTAATACATCTCACTTTAAATATATCAAACATTGCCTTGAATGATTCCTCAAATTTAGGAATCCTATGATAATATAATTCATAATGCAAAACAGCAGCCATTATGTTGTTTAAGGCATTTTCAAGCTTCTGTAACACCAAAACCAACAACTTGGGATCATTAACCACATTATGTGTAATTGTTAGCATATGATCTGCCACTTTTAAGCTTTTTTTTGCATTTTCCAGTCTCTCTATATAGTGGACCATATATTAATATAACTAATCAACCCAAATATATAAAGGTTTTGTTGTTTTCTATATGAAAGTGGTAAAAGTGTCATAAAAAGTGTTAAAATCAGTAAATTGAGATATTTAAAGGGTTATTAATGAGTTATAGGCTTAAATCTGATTAAATCAAATAATTAAAATTTAATAAAAAAGAGAAAAAAAGAAAAAATTAGGCGCAAATGCCCTGTGGGTCATAACAAGTTGCTCCTTGTGGACAATCTAAGACCCATTCTTGTGGAGACACTGGATTCCAAGAGTCGTAGTATGCCGCAGGTTCACAAACCATTTTTCTGTATTCATAAACCCCAGAGGATTTATAAGCACAAGCATAAATATCAGAATCAACATCACAGTTTGCCATACAAGAAGGTTGAGGTGTTTCTGACCAAGGCACATTTGCCATATCACATTTCATTGGACCTTGAGACCAATAGTTATTACAATCAGCGAATCCTTCTTTTTCTACATCATCGGTGCAAGAATCCATTGTTCCGTTATGAAGTGATTCTTTAATGCCATCACCATCTTGATCAAAACATTCTTTAATTTCAATAAGATAACAATCTTCATCTTTGTCTCCGCCAGAACCATCTACTAATACTTTGTAGAAACCGTTTTCAATTGTACATGCGCCTGATCCTTGACAATCTTCTGTAGAATAACTTATCTTTTCAGTACAACTTGGTGTTACTTCATAAACACCTGATGCTTCAGGACAAATATAAACGCCATTATCTCCTTCTTCTTTTGCAAAATATAAATAATGTGGTTGAAGTGCACCATCAACAGCTACTTTTGTTCCCAATTGTTGAATATTAATATCACCTAATTCTTCATCTTGAGATAATTCTACTTTTGGTTCATTATCAATAACAACAGTAGTTGTTTCTTCTTGAGCATTATCATCAAATTCAACAACTGAATCAGGTGATTCTGCTTTAACAGTTGGCATTGGAGGTTCTAAACAATAATATGCGGTTGTTTTCTTAACCTTGCCATTAACTTTTTTCAGATAATTCATTTTTTCTTTATCATAACCAGAAGGACATTCAAATAATTTTCTAGTTAAACGACCATTGTCTAAACAAGAATACTCAACTAATTTGTCTACTCTTTTATTGAAAGTATCTCTTCTTTGATACCACTTTGACCAAACCTTTTGTGTGCCCTTCTTTATTTTTTTTCTATATGCAACAACACCTGCTGTTGTTGAAAAAAGCCCATCATCACTATCAAAACATTCATATTTATTACTAACAGTGTGAATTACTTGTCCCACTAAGTTTGTTTCTTCACCACCGTCTTCCATCATTACATCTTCGTTTGTTTCTGAAACATAAGAATTTCCGCCACTTACCATCATATATATACCAACTGCTGCCACAATAGCAACTATTCCTAACAAATACATAGAAAAATCATCTTTCTTTTTTGCCATATTCTCACCTTTTTATTTTTAAAAATCGTCAATAATGTACTTTTTGTGTATACTAGTATATAAATGTTTTTTTTTGGAAACTATTTAAAAAAAATTAATTAACAGATTAGAAAAATCACTTACACTCTTCAATACTTTCAAATAATGTTGTTAAACCTAATTTTAAAGAAGATGGTTCTGTTATTCTATTATGTGTAAAAGGATAAATTATCCACTTTTTCTCTGCTGAGGCATTTGGATTTACAAAGAAAAGACTTAACATTTGCAATTTTGATAATTTATCCCAGTCTTTAATTATTTGCTTTAAGTTGTCTTTTGTGTTTAATGTGATGATTGAAATATGTTTATCTTTGTAATCAGAAGTAATTTGATTTAAATCATCAAAAATTCTTGGAAGAATTGCATAATAATGGGTTTTATCCTTAAACTCAGCAATAACTAAAAAATCTTTTTCTGAAATAGATTGTAATTTTCTATGAAACATATCTCTATGTTTAATAAACATAATCAACCATTCCTTTAGTTCTTGAAATTCTTTATCTTGAGCCAAAATATCACCGTTTTTTAGATTAATAAATAAAACTGCTATAAATATTTTTTGACTGTTTATTTTTTATTAGTATGTTTTCAAAAAATTAAAAACAAAATCCTAGTGAAAAAGAGCCTGTCGGCCGGAGTTTAAGAGTCTCTTGCCTAATATATTCAGATACAAAAAATAGAATTTAAAAATAAAAGATACACGCACCAACGCAAATTATATAAACAAATAGAAGTTAATACTAATTATGGCACAGAATGGTATTGGGGAACAGGCAATGAATGGCCTTAATCAAAGTATTTTAACTGCAACAGATAGAAGCGCTTATCTTTTTTCCAAAATAAAACCTATATTCAAAGATGTGGTTATTGCAGTTATCATTCTATTAATTGGTTTAATTATAGGAAAGATATTAGGGCGGGTAGTTCAGAAATTACTAAATAGTTTTGAATTAAACTCGTTAATTAAAAAAGCCACAGGCATTAGAATTCGAATGGAAGAATTTATTGGAAAAGTTGTAAGTTATGTAATCTTTTTTATAAGTGCAATTATGGCATTAGATGTTTTAAAACTTACTTCGTTCACCTTACAAATAATTTCAGGATTAATAATAGTAATGATTGTAGTTTCAATATTTATTAGTATTAAAGATTTTTTTCCTAACATAATAGCAGGATTTTACCTTCACAAAAAGAAAATGTTTAAAGAAGGAGATATTGTTAAAATTGATAAAATAACTGGAAAAGTGGAACAAATAAATTTAACAGAAACAAGAATTGTAACTAAAAGTGGAGATACAATATATGTTCCTAGTTCTTTATTTACAAAAAAAGAATTTGTAAAAAAAGTTAGAAAAAAGAATTAAAAAGAAACATTATTAAAAATTATTAAGAAAAAATCAACAAGAGTATTAAACCATTTCTAAAGCACTTACAATGTTCCAAATTTGAGATCTAGTGTATGGTTCTAAATTATTATCATCACCAATCTCATCTAATTCATCAAGAGCTTTATTAATTTTAATACTAATCTCATCATCTTGTTTTAATACTTGCATTGCACTATTAATTTTACTTTTAACATTTTTAGGAACAACAGGATCATCCACTACTTCTTGCATAACATCTAGAATTTGTTTTACTTTTTCTTCTGTCATTTTTTGTCACCCCATGCATGAACTTATGTGTTAATTGAAAGTTATTCTTTTTTTGAATCGCCTTTCTCAAGCTCTTGCATAACTTCTTTTCTGATAGATTCTGCTTTCTCTTTTAATTTTGATTCCTGATTTTCAATTGTTTTTACTCTTAATTCTGCTTTTTCTTTTTTTTCATTTAAATCTTTAGAAAGATCGTCTTTTGCAGTTTTAATCATTATGTTGCCAACAATTTTGTAGGCATCTTCTGATTTTTTTAATTCTTCAAGTGCTGATTCAACTTCAACTAACTGCCCTTGAAACTGTTGTCTTTGACTTAATAACTGTTGAAGATTTTGTTCAATCATTTGTAATTGGTTTACTTTTTCTGACATTTTTTCACCCTAAATATTATTATATTTTATTGTTGTTTTTTTTAAATTATATGTGATCGTAAACAGTTAAGAGTTTAGTGATATTATTGAATGTTGCGCGAAGAGCAACTGAATCGTTTGCATTAATTTTAATATTTAAACAATCTTTAAGTTTTTGTAAAAAGATTTCACTTCTGTTCCTAGTTTGTTGTTTTAACTCAGGTCCTAGTGCCTTGAAAATCTTATTAACTTCTTTTGATTTAACTGTAATAACACAAGTGTAATGCATCTTAGATTTACCTTGCCTTAACTTTTGTAAGGGTTGTCCTTGGTTTAAATAACATTTTACTTCCACAATAAGGACATCTAATCTTCTTTCTTAGATAATCTTCTGAAACTTTTTTATTACAATCAAAACATTTATACTCTACCATTGAAAATCCTCCTGAAAAAAAATTCTTTTGGTTTATTCCTCTACAGGTTTTTCTTCCTGTTGAGGTTCATTATCTTCTGAAACTTCAGAGTCCATATCTTCAGATTTTGTTTCTTCCTTTTCCATATCTTCTTTTACTTCTTCTGTATCTTCCACTTCATCTGATTCTTCTGTTTCATCTGTATTTTCAATATCATCTGATTCTTCTGATTCCTTGCTTTCTTCTTTCTCTTCTTCTTTTGCATCAGAAGTCTCATCAAAATCTTCATCAAGAACATCATCAAAATCTTCTTCAGCTGTTTCTGTAACAACCGGAGCCACACTAACTCTCTTTTTCTTAGTAAATGTATATGCTTTGCCTGTAAACTTTGCATCGCATTTTCGACATTGCCAAATACCTGTTGTAACTCGCTTAACCTTAATACGATTACAATAAGGACATTTGTGTAATTTTCGTTGTTCTACTTCGATCTGACCAAATCTTTTCTTTGGAGTTCTACCGTATCTTGCTCCAAATCTATTAATTGAACCTGTTTTTGCTTCTGCCATTTTAATTCTTTTAGTATATTTAATATTGATGGGGCTGCCCAGATTCGAACTGGGGTCCTCTGGCATTTTTGAGCAATACATATGTAATGCCCTCCCAAACCAGAAAGGATAGACCAAACTACCCCACAGCCCCTTTGGAATAGGAAGCTCTTTATAAATATATGGTTTAAAGTGAAGATTAGGTGAAGGTTTATAAATGTTACTAATAAATTAAGGAGAATTCCTAGACTAAATTAGAATAAATCTGAAAATATTGAAAATATCCTAATATCTAGTCAAAATCATGAAAAAAAAGCACAAATACTATTATTTTGTCAATACTACTGGCTCATCCAACATAAGAATAGTATGCTCATGCTGGCTAACTAAACCATCACTAACTTCTGGCAAAGGAGGATATTCATGAATGTTATTTGCCATCATAAGCCGTTTTAAAGCCATTTTAACTTGGTTTAAAGGGAATTTAGCAACTAAATCCCTAGTTGAGAAGGGTAATTGCTTAAATTGCTTTATTTCTTCAAAAATCTTTCTTGTGATCATGTCTCTGATAGGCCTATTATTTGTTTGCATGTAAATATTAGGGTGACTCCCTTCCCTTATCTTACCACCACCATTTGTTGCGAAGGGTTCAATTGCAAAGATCATGCCTTTTTTTATTTCTGTAGTATCGCCATTATCATAATTAGGTATGCTTGGCTTTGTGTGTATTTGAAATAAATCTAAACCATGGCCAGACAAATTTCTAATTGGTTGAAATCCCAAATTAACAATAGTATCTTCAATTACTTTTCCTATTTCTCCTAAAGTTGTGCCAACTTTTAAAATCTTAATTGCATTTTCAACAGCTTTTCTACTTGCTTCAATTAACTCTGAATTTTGATTAGAAAGATCTAATGTAAAAGCAGTATCCCCGATAGCGCCCTTATAACAAACACCGACATCAACTTTTAAAATTTGTTTTTCTATAATTGTTTCATCATCTGGAGAAGGAGTGTAGTGTGCAGCAAAATTATCAGAACTTAAATTTACTGGAAAAGCAGGAATCGCCCCTAATTCTCTAATCTTATCTTCAATTTTGTTTGCAACATCTAAAAGCTTAACACCTGGTTTAATAATTTCTTTAGAATATTCTCTTACGTCACTAGCAATTTTTCCAGCTGTTATCCAATCTTTATATTCCTCTAATTCCGCGTTCATGATTTCACCTCTTCAACAGCAACAATAATATCTAACTTTTTTAATTCAGATAAGATTTCATCTACCTTAACCCCGCCTGTTAATTCAACAGAGATTGTTGTTACAACATGTTCTTTTTTTGGTTTTGTTGTAACTCCCCTAATATTAACTTTATAAGAAGCAAAAAGATTTAAAACTCTAGCTAATGCACCAACTTTGTCCTCAAGAGTTAATCTTAATTTAGCAACAGGGAAGCCCCTTTTTTCAATCCAAAGAATTGGCACTTCTTTATTTTTTTCTAAAGTATGGATGTTAGGACAAGATTTTTTGTGAAGAGTTATTTTCTTATCTTTTGTGTAAAAACCAACAATAGGATCAAATAATTGAGGATTACAACATTTTGAAACTTTGATTGGTGCTTTTTTACCGACAATTTGTACGCATTTGGAAATATCAACTTGTTTGCTTTTTTCTGATTTTTTTTCTTGATCAATATCCATGCCCAAAAATGATTTTATTTTACTCCTAGCCTTACTTGTCTTGACAAATTTTAACCAATGCCTGGAAGGTTTTGCATTTTTGTTGGTCATAATTTCAATTATATCTCCTGATTCTAACTTTGATTCCATTGGCGCAATTTTATTATTAATTAATGCCTTAGAACAATGATTGCCTATGTTAGTATGAACCATGTATGCGAAATCAACAGGTGTTGCTTCGTAAGGTAAAGAAATAGGATCTCCTTTTGGAGTAAATACAACCATTTCATCAACAAATAAATCCATCTTTAAAGTTTCAATAAATTCTGAAGAACTACTGGCAAAAGTTCGCCATTCAAGTAATTGTTTTAACCAAGAGATTTTTTTATCAAACATTTTATCTCTTTCAGTTCCTTGATAACGCCAATGAGCTGCAACACCATCTTCTGCAACATAATGCATTTCTTCTGTCCTAATTTGAAATTCCAATATTTTTCCTTTGTCTGTAATCACCGACGTGTGTAAACTCTGATAACCATTAGATTTTGGTACAGAGATATAATCTTTAAATCTGTGAGGAATTGGCTTAAATGAATCATGAATTAAACCAAGGGCAGAATAACAATCAGGAATTGTTTTTGTAATAATTCTAATTGCAATAAGATCATAGATCTCATTAAATGCAATATTTTTCTTTTTCATTTTTTTGTAAATACTATAAAAATATTTCGCCCTACCAAAAACTGCTGCAACAACACCTTTTTCTTTAAGTTTTCTTTTAATTGTTTTAGTAATTTCAGTGGTATGGTTTTCTCGCTCAGTTCTTTTTCCTGCAATTTTACTAGCTAAAAAACGATAAACATCGGGTTCTAAATATCTTAAAGAAAGATCTTCTAATTCTCCTTTGATTCTCCAAACACCGAGTTTATGAGCAATTGGGGCGTAAATTTCTAATGTTTCCCTAGCTACCCTCTGTTGTTTATCAGATCTAAGTGCTTTTAAAGTTCTCATATTATGTAAACGATCTGCTAGTTTGATCAACATAACCCTAATATCTTTTGCAGTTGCTAAAAGAATTTTTCTTAAATTTTCTGAGGTGTAATCTTCTTTTCTTTTGAAATGAATTTTTTCAATCTTTGTTACGCCTTCAACTAAGCTTGCAATTTCATCTCCAAATAAAGATTTAATCTTTTCAATACTAACATCTGTATCTTCTACAACATCATGCAATAAAGCAGCACAGATAGTAGCAGAATCTGCTTTTAATTCAATTAAAATTTGGGCAGCCCCCAAAGGATGTGAAAAATATTCTTCTCCACCTTCTCTTTTTTGACCTTTATGAGCTTTTTCTGCTAACACATATGCCTTTCTAATCATAGCTATATTTGCCTTTACATTATAAGCTAAAATTTCCTTAATGAATTCAGATTGCCTCATTCCCAGTAAGAATATGAAGTAAATATATAAATCTTTTCTCCGAAAACTTTATAAATGAAGTTTTACAAAGAACCTATATCATAAATAAATGACTAATAATTAAGAACTAAACAATAAATTGTTCAAATTTAATAGTAACTTTAATAAGAATTAAAAAAAGAGGTGTGAAGATGAGGTTTTCAAAAAAGGCATCATTAAATCTATCTGTTAATGCAATAGTTGTCTTTGTTTTAGCGTTTTCTATGTTAGGAGTTGGATTATTTGTTACTAACCTGATTAAAGAAAATGTTGCACAAGGTATTAAGAGCTTAGATGTAACTGAATTAGATAATCCTGCAAGTGCAGAAGAACCAATTACAATCCCAAAAGAAGTTCAACTAAAAAAAGGTAAAGAAAGATTACTGAAAGTTGGATATTATAATGTTCTTCAGTATGAAGTTGAAAATGTAAAACTGGCGTTATCAGAATGTTTAGGACAAGATGGTACTGTCCAATTATTTTATGATGATGCAACAACAGATCCATTCTACATTATGGCAACAACAGAAGATGTTGGGTCTAGTGAAGGAACAGGTTATGAAATTAAATTAATGGATAAAACAAAGGAATTAGATTTAGGAGAAGAATTTCCAACAGGAACATATGTTTGTAAAATAGTGGCACATGACCCCTTAATTACATCAGGTGATGGTTCCTTAGATAGTCCTTATGAATCTAAGCAATTTTTCATAACATTAACATCCTAAATTATTTTTATTTTATTTCAATTTTAAATTGTTAAAATTCAACAAAGAGTTGAATTAATGAGTGTCAAAAAAGAGGTGATTATTATGGCTAAAAAAAGGAGAAAATCAAAAACTAAAAAAGTAGCAAAAAAAGCTAAGAAAAAACAATTATCAGAAGCTCAAGAATTTGAGATTATGAAACTCGTACTTGACAAATTTCTATGGTTAGGATTTGCAATCATGGCAGTTGGATTTTTTGTAGCAGCATCAGGTGGAGCATTGTTTAATGCAATCGCATACTTAGTTGCAGGAGCACTTGTATTAGTCTTATTCATGATCTTAATTGTAAAAGAATATGAGATCATTAAATAGTTGAAAATAACTATTGCTTATGTGACAAAAAAATACAAGCAAAAAACAAAGATGGCATACCTGAAGAAATTTTTTATATTTTTCCTTATTTTATTAGTGTCAATTTCTATGATTAGTTGTGGAAACAAAGAATGTAAAGAGGATAGTGATTGTAGTGCACAAAAATGCTTTGATGTGAGTTGTGTTAAAGGAATGTGCGAAAAAGAAATACAATTTGATTGTTGTGGAAATTTACAATGCGAAGATGGAGAAAACACATGCAGTTGTAACCTAGATTGTAAAAAACCAAAATGTGAAGGTCCTGTTGCAGTAGGAGAAGTAAGAGGGAAAACAATTTCAGGACAATATTTAGAATACATGTGTGTAGAAGATAAATGTATGATGAGTTTTGATGAAACAAATGTTAAAAAAATCCCATTAGTTAGTGAAAAAACAATAAGTGGTGTTGACTTAGATTTAGGAATAACATTTAATAAACCATTTGGATTAATAGATGACAAGATAATGGTTTCAATTAGTTTAAAAGATTATGATGATTCAAAAGTTAAACTTCCATTTGTAATAAAAAGCATTAAAATTCTAGATAACAAATTATTATATGGGGAACTAAACGTTAACAAACAACTAACACAATTAGGATCTGGCGTAAAAGAATTAGTACCATTAACTTTCATACCTGAAGAAAAAGAAAAAGAAATTGCTTTAACGCTAAAGATTGATTATGAGTTAGGAAAAATCAATACAAAAGGTGAAGAGGAAATATTAAGGGAAAGTTTTACTGAAAAGTTTTCACAAAAAATGTTTTTAGTAGTAACCGGAGAATCTGATTTAAAATAATTTTCTAATTAATAATAGGCCATAATAAACTAGAAAGAAAAAATGAAAAGAACAATATCAATGCGGGCTAAGAAAAAAATATGGAAAAAAGCAGCAATTCAATTAAGTGTAAACTTTATGGTTATGGCAATTTTATCAATAGCGATGCTTAGTGTTGGTGTGTTTTTTGCGAGAGATATTTTTAATTATACAACAGAAACAGGACAAAAACTTGATGAACAAACTAAAGAGCAATTAGAAATAAAATTAAGAGATCCTTCTGCATTAGTTACAATTGGTTTAAACAGAAAAAACATTAAAAGAGGAGAACATGAAGTTTTTGGAGTTGGTGTTGCAAACAGAGATAAAATTGAAGGGGAATTTAAGATAGTAACAGGGTGTTCAAAAGGCGTTGTCGTAAATGAAGAAGGAGATAAAGTTGAGGAACCACCAGGATGTACAGAAGGCACCTGTTGTAGTAAATGGATAATGGGAACAACAACTGAGGTTGGAGAATTAGGGCCAAATGAATTTGAACTAGCAACCTTATTTTTTAGCATTGACAAAAAAGCAAAACCAGGAGTTTATATTTACAACATACAAGCCTTCAAGGATGAAGAAAAATATGATTCTGTTAAGAAAGTGTATATTGAAGTAAAGTAAAAAAGTTTTAAGTGATAAGTTCTAAGTTTGTAATGGGTGATTAATAAATTAGTTTTGAGTAGTGGGTCCTGAGTTATGAGGGGGTTATCAGTAAGTAGTTCTGAGTATTACTGAATTTTTTCAATACAAATTATCTCAGAATCAACGCCCATAATTTATTTACTCAAAACCAACCCATGACACACTACTACAAACTGAAAACCCACTTCTGACTTCCTACTTAAAACTACTTACCATTAAAAAATCTACTTTGCAGCATTAATAATCTCTACAAAACTTTCTACTTCTAAACTTGCACCACCAATTAAAAAACCATTAATGTCTTCTTGCGCAATTAAATCTTTTGCATTATCAGGCTTAACACTGCCACCGTAAAGTAATTTTAGTTGTCTTGCCGTTGTCTGAGAATACATGTCTGTTAATACTTCTCTAATAAATTCATGAACTTCTTGAGCCATTGCTGAAGTTGCATTTTTACCTGTGCCTATTGCCCAAACAGGTTCATATGCAACAACTAAATTTTTAATTTGATTTTCTGAAACACCTTTCAAACATGCTTTTAATTGTTGAGATAAAACTTCATTTGTTTTATTTTTCTGTCTTTCATCTCCTGTTTCCCCTATACATAAAATTGGCTTAAAATGATGATTAAGGGCTGCTAAAACCTTCTTATTTACTAATTGATTTGGTTCTTTAAAGATACTTCTTCTTTCAGAATGACCAACAAGAACATATTCACAAAACCCCTTTAATATTAATAGTGAAGTTTCTCCTGTATACGCCCCACTATCTTCAAAATAAAAGTTTTGGGCCCCTAGCTTTATTTTTTCATGCTTTATTTTAGAAATTTCAGATAAAGCAAGAAATGAAGGACAAATTAAAACCTCATTATCTGCAAATTCATCTGTTTTTGAATTAAGATCATTAAAGAACTTAAGTGCTTCTTTGACTGTTTTGTTCATTTTCCAATTAGCTGCAATTAGATTCATAATATCACCTTTTATTTGTATATTTATTATAATATAAAAATTTAATGAAAACGTTTATATATTATATTCACTTCCAAATATTCAGTTCAAGAGTTAAATAAATTAATGGGGTGGAAGAATGATGTTTGGTGGTAGTATTGGAGTTCTAATATTTGTGATTTTGGCTGTACTTTCAACATTAAAAGTAGTTAATGAATATGAAAGAGGAGTAAGATTTACTTTAGGAAGATTTAGTGGAATAATGAGACCTGGATTAAGAATTGTAATCCCAATTATTCAAACTTGGCAAAGAGTAGATATGAGAATTAAAGCAGTTGATGTGCCAGATCAAGAAAGTATTACCAAGGATAATATTACAGTTGGAATAAATGCAGTTATTTATTATAAAGTAGGAGACTCAGCAAAAGCAATTATTGAAGTTGAACATTTTAATTACGCTGTATCTCAATTAGCTCAAACAACTATGAGAAATGTAGTGGGAGAAGTTGAATTAGATGAATTATTGAGTAAAAGAGACCAAATAAGTGATAAAATTAAAATAATTGTTGATAAAGCAACTGATCCATGGGGAATTGAAGTCGAGAGTGTTGAATTAAAAGATATAACATTAGCAGCAGACATGAAAAGAGTTATTGGAAAGCAAGCAGAAGCTGAAAGAGAAAAAAGAGCAGTCATAATTAAGGCAGAAGGAGAAGTTATTGCAGCTAAGAACATGGCTAAGGCAGCTGACATGATGAATAAATCAAGTGGTGCATTACATCTAAGAACTTTACAGACATTAAATGACCTATCTAGTGATCAAAGTAATACTGTTGTGTTTGCAATGCCAATTGAAGTTCTAAAAGCATTTGATGGCTTTGGCAAGAAGAAAAAGTAATTTTTTATTTTTCTTTCTTATTCTTTTTTACTATTTTTACTAGGGCGAAGCCAATGTCACTCACGAATTTTTCTAATAGATTAAGTAATAACAACAAAAAGAGCCTGTCGGCCAGTCTTGGTTGAAATAAAAAACATAAACTTTATAATAATCTGAAATAAAAAACAAATTATGGAATTAAAACAAGTAATCTTAGTAAGAAACGATCTAAAGATGTCTAAAGGCAAAATTGCTGCACAATCTGCACATGCTAGTGTTGATGCTGTTCTTAAAGCATTGAAATCAAAATCTGGAGAGGAGAAAGTAAAAGCATGGCGTAGAGAAGGTATGATGAAGATTGCTATTAAAGTTGATTCTGAAAAAGAATTATATAAATATATGCAACAAGCTAAAGATCAAGGTATGATTACTTCTATAATAACTGATGCAGGAAAAACATTTGTTGCACCTGGCACAGTAACATGTGGCTGTATTGGTCCAGCAGATATTGAAGAAATAGATGAGATCACTGGAAAATTGAAGATACTTTAATTAATTCTAATTTTAGTTTAACACAACAGAAAACCTTGTTTTCATCCCACAATGGTAATAAAAGTTTATATAGTATATTGAATATAACCATATTAATTTATTAGTGAGTGCGGGGTAAACAATTTTCGCTCATTAAAGATAAAAATCTAAAAAGTGGGAAAAAGAGGTGGAAAATATGATTTTAGAGAATATGGGTGTATCAATTGATACAGCATTTAGGGGACTTTTAGCAGGCTTTTGGACAGCAATTCCAGGAATTCTTGCAGCAGCTATTATTTTGCTAGTAGGTTATCTTGTTGGATGGATTGTTTATAGAGTGTTAGATAAATTGTTTGGAAAAATTAAATTTGATGAATATTTGATTAAAAAAACAGGACTTAAAAAATCAGTTGGCGATCTAAAATTAGGTCATTTATTAGCGGTAATATCTAAGTGGTTCATTTTTGTGCTATTCTTACCACAAGCAGCTAATTTAATTGAATTAAATACATTATCTGAATTCCTTATTCAGTTAAGTTATTGGATTCCAAGTTTAATTGCAGCATTATTAATTGTGTTATTCGGTATCTTTGCAGCAAGTTATGTTGGAGACAAGATCGAACACATTAAAATGAAAAGTGCTCAACTAATTGCTCAAGTTACAAGAATTGTAATTATGGTTATGATTGTTCTTGTTGCACTTGAAAACGTTGGTTTAAAATTAGACATTATTCAAAATACATTCCTAATTATTATTGGAGGAATAATGTTTGGATTTGCTCTGGCAATTGGTCTTGCATATGGTCTAGGAATGAAAGACTCTGCAAAAAAGAACATGAACACATGGAAAAAGTTTTTCTAATTTTTTCCTTTTTATGCACAAAAATTTCATCAAGAATTTTTGGCATCCTAAAAATCAGTCAATAAAAGTTCATGACTGATTTTTATGATTTATTTTTTTAATTATTACACAAAATTAATTTAATAGAATCTAATTAAAAAGATTATATCAGTTAAAATGGCATTTATACCAAAAGCACCTCGTGTGCCAAAAATCAATATTAATAAGTTTGATATAGATTCATTAAAATCATTATTCTTACATCCAAGTGAATTTCTTGAACAAGAAAAAGATTTAAGTTATAGAAGCATTGTTCTAAGATATTTTTGGTTTGTTTTAGCTATTCAAATAGTTTTATTTATTACCGGATTTTATGGTTACGCAAAATCAGGATTAGAAATTTTAATTATAGCACCAATTGCCGCTTTATTAGTATATGTGATTCCTGCTTTAATTATGCCATTCTTTTCTGGTGCAATTACACATTTAGGAGTATTAATAATTGGAAACAGAGAAGGCTTCTATAATACATTCAAACCAGTTGCATACTCAATGTTCATTAAAACATTATATATGTCTGCATTAGCTTTAATCTTTCAAATATTAAATATATTTATGCCTTTACCAGCATCTGCATCTGATTCAGGGATGGGAATCTACTTTGCATTTGCAATAGTATTTATTATTGCAGGACTCATACACTCCTTTTATATTAGAATATTAGGTATAATGAAATATCATAAAATGTCATGGTGGAAAGCCTTTTTTAGTGCTTTAGTTGGACCTGTATTATTGACTATTTATGGCACATTCATGTTATTAGTATTAGATTACATCTCTATATTCTTAGGGTAAATTAAATAAGCATTAGGGCCAAATTTGTAATAAAGTATTTATAGCCCTTAATGAATCTAATTAACATGAAAAAGATATTAATTGTAGATGATCAATATGCACTAAGAGAATTAGTTGAACTTACTCTTGAATCTGATTATGAGATTATAAAGTCGGAATCTGGACAAGATGCACTTAAAAAAATAGAAGAAAAGGTTCCTGATTTAATTTTGTTAGATATTATGATGCCATCAATGGATGGATATCAACTTTGTCAAATATTAAGAAGTATGGAAAAAACAAAAAACATACCAATTATTATGTTTAGTGCAAAACACCAACCAGAAGACATTAAAAAAGCAAAAGATCTGGGAGCAAATGAGTATATTACAAAACCTTTTGAACCAGATAAACTTAAGAAAAAAATAGATGAGATCCTTAAAACAGATGTTGATCAGAAAAAAGAAGATTATGAAAACAAAAACAATGAAACCAGCAAAACAACAGACAACAGAATTAATGAGTCCTTGTCAAAATTTTGAAACATTAAATGCTGCCATTAATGCAGGATGTAATAGCGTCTACTTTGGACTAAAACAATTAAATATGAGAACAGGTAGATCAAAGAATTTTGAATTAAAAGATTTAAAGAAAATAAAACAAATTTGTGAAAAAAATTCAGTTAATTGTTATTTAACTTTAAATTCCATTATTTATGATAATGAATTAAAAGAAGTTGATAAAATTCTAAAAGAAGTAAAAAAACAAAAAATAAATGCAGTAATTGCCAGTGATTGGGCGGTGGTGATAGCAGCAAACAAATTAGGGATTCCTGTTCATATTAGCACGCAACAAAGTTGCAGTAATATTGGTGCCTTAAAGTTTTTCAGCAAATATGCAGAAAGAATTGTTTTAGCAAGAGAATTATCATTAGAGCAAATTAAAGAAATCAAAAAAATTATCATTAAAGAAAAAGTCAAAGGAAGTACTGGCAAATTAATGCAAATCGAATGTTTTTGCCATGGGGCAATGTGTGTTTCTATTTCAGGACGATGTTTTCTTAGCCAATTTTTACAGGGAAATGAATGTAGCGCAAACAGAGGAAAATGTTTACAAAACTGTAGGAGAGAATATATTATTAAAGATGCAGAAAAAGGTCATGAGATTAAAATTGGACAAGAAGAAGGGGAAGCACAAACAAAAGAAGGAATGTCATATGCTATCAGTCCAAAAGATTTATGCACAATTGAAATCTTAGACAAATTAGAAGGAGTAATAGATGTTTTAAAGATTGAAGGAAGAGGCAGAAATACAGATTATGTTTATGTTGTAACAAAAACATATAGAGAAGCATTGGATGCTATTGCATTTAATAATTTTAACTCTAAACTTAAAAAAGAATTAGTTAATAATCTAAAAAAAGTATATAATAGGGGGTTTAGTAAAGGTTTTTATTTAGGAAAACCCCTAAATGAATGGAGTAAAACATATGGCAATAAAGCAACAGAAAAAAGAATATTATTAGGGAAAGTTATTAATTATTATGGCAAAGCAAAAGTTGCTGAAATTAGTATTGAAAGTGGTGAAACTAAATTAAAAGAAGGAGATCAATTAGTTTTTACAGGAGAAACAACGGGATATTACAGTTATACCGCAACAGAAATAAGAAACAGTGAAGATAATAAAAAAATTAATTCTGCTAAAAAAGGGCAAAAAATCACTGTAAAAACAAAAAAAAGACTAAGAATAAATGACAAGGTTTTTGTTCTTCGTTAAACACCAACATTTTCTTTACTAAATACTAAAAATTAGGCAAATTTGACTAAAATTTAGATTTAATAAAAACTTAAAGCAGGAAAGTTTTTAAACTTAGAAAACATACTTTATTATATGGGTGGGAACAATGATGGGGGAAACGGTAGCTCTGAAAAAAGCCATGGAAGTAAAGAGGGGAATGGAGATGGAAATGATTATCAATTAAAAAATCCCGTGACTGCGTATTTAAGAAGAATTGGCAGAGTCCCTCTTATTGATAGAAAAGAAGAAGTACGCCTAGGAAAACAAAAAGAAGAAGCAAGAGGTAACCTATATGAATTATGTTTCTTTCGTTTACACAATTATTTTAAAGATACAGTCGCAGATGTTTTAAGAGAACTTGAAGTAGAAAGAGTAGAACCCTCACAATACTTGAGAACAACACATTATGAAGAAGAGGAAACGTTTTTAGATCATATTATCGCAAGAAGAGAAGAAGAATATAATTCTCTTGAACAAGAAGGGGGGCTAGCTGATTCTGAATCATCTCCTGAAAAAGATCAAAAAAAGGATGTTAAAAAATTAAAATCTAAAACAGGATATGCAAATGAAGATTACATCAGTTTTTTTGTTGCTGGCATAGAAAAATTAGCAAGATATGAAACTGATTTAAAACGCAAGTATAAGAAAAAAAATTGGCTTAAACAAAAACTAAAGCCAAAAGAAATAGAAAATGGTGTTAGTTATATTTCTCGTTTAGGATTAAATTATGTTGTTCTTGAAGAAATAATCACTAAATTTGAAACAGAACTTGATTTGTTTGAAGCAGCTGTAAGTGCTAATCCAAACGTAGGAAAGAAAGATCTTGAAAAAATTGTTTCTAAAAACTTATTTCAGACAATTTATTATCAAAGACTAAAAACAGAGAAAGGAATGACATATGCAAGAGACTTAATTGCAGAAGGGAAAAAATATTTAGGGGCTAGAGAAGAAGCATCAAAAAAACTTACAGAAGCGAATTTGAGATTAGTTGTAAGTATTGCTAAAAAATACGTAAACCGGGGCCTTGCATTCTTGGATTTGATACAAGAAGGTAACCTTGGCTTATTAAAAGCTGTTGAAAAGTTTGATTATAGAAGAGGCTTTAAATTTTCAACATATGCAACATGGTGGATTAGACAATCATTATCAAGATCAATTGCTGATTCTGGGAAAACAATTAGAATTCCTGTTCATTTAGTTGAGAAATTTAATAGAGTTTTACATACAAGAAGAGAACTTTCTGATACCTTAGAAAGAAAACCAACATCCGAAGAGCTTTCAGATAAATGTGGGGTAGGGGTTAATGATATTAACAAAATCTTAAAACTATTAAAGTATGAACCAATTAGCTTACATGCCCCCGTAGGCATAGAAGGAGATGGAGGAACAATAGGGGATTTTGTCCAAGACAGACAAGCAACACAACCTGTTGTTAGTATTATAGCGCAGGCCCTTACAGAATCAACCAGAAAAGTGTTAGCAACATTAACACCAAGAGAAGAAAAAGTTATAAGAATGAGGTTTGGAATTGGAGAAATAAGAGAATACACGCTTGAAGAAGTTGGTAAGGATTTTTTTGTTACAAGAGAAAGAATTAGACAAATTGAAGTAAAAGCATTAGAAAAACTCAGAAATAGAAATAGAAGAAAAAGACTTAAACCATTTGCTGAAAAAGATAGTGAAGAAGAAGATGATAGACGAAGTATTTGGGATGAAATAATATCAGTGTAATAAAACCACATCAGAAATGAAAAAACAGCTTGATATAAGGTAATGTCAAATTTGCCAAATGAATTATTGCCTGAACCATATCATCATAATTAACCATAATATTTATATAATATAAGACTGCTCTTACCTTTACAATGAGTAAAGATAAAAATCAAGATCTAAAACAAGAAAAGAGAAAAAAGTCTAATAAAAGAGATAAATCTAAAGTCGAACATAATCATTGGGCAGATCAAATTGCTTCTGAAGTAAAGAAAAGAGTAGAAGAAGATCCAAAATTAAAGAAAGCAGTTAAAGAAACAGGTTATTATTTGATATATGATGAGAAAACTCCTTCTGGTATAATTCATGTAGGCAGTGGTAGAGGATGGGTCATACACGATGTTGTTGCAAAAGCAATGCGAAAAATTGGAATCAATGCAAAATTTGTTCTTAGCAGCGATGATATTGATCCCTATGATAAACCAAACAAAGAGTTAGATGAATCTTGGAATAAATATTTGGGAATGCCATTTAGAAATATTCCATCCCCTGTTGAAGGTTATGAAAACTTTGCTGAGTATTATTTTATGCTATGTGTTGAAAAATTTGAAGAGTTAGGTATAGAAGCAGAAATTGAAAGTACAGGAGAGCAATATGAAAAAGGTGTTTTTAATAAAGCAATAAAAACGATTCTTGATAATCATAAAAAAGTCCAAGATGTATATAAGGAAATGTATGGGGATGATGTTGAAGCAGGAAAAAAAATCCCATTCAATGTAATTTGTGAGAACTGTGGGAAAATTGCCACAACATTATCAACTGATTGGGATCCAAAAACAGAAATGATTAGCTATGAATGTAGAAAAGATGTTGTTGAATGGGCTTCAGGATGTGACCATAAAGGAAAGATTTCTCCTTATAACGGCAACGGTAAATTTCCTTGGAAAGTTGAATGGCCAGCAAAATGGATTAGCAAAGGTGTTGTTTGTGAATATGCTGGAAAAGATCATTTTACTAAAGGAGGATCAAGAAGTTTTGGTGTAAAACTATGCCATGAATTATTTGATTTCCCACCACCATATCCCTCTACTAGATTTATGACTGGTAAAGGATATGAATTTTTTCAGATTGGTGGTAAAAAAATGTCAACATCTAAAGGGAGAGGTGTTTCTTTTGTTGAGATGACCAAAATTTTACCTGCAAACCTAATTAGATTTTTACTAATAAAACCACGACCAAATGCAGTAATTGATTTTGACCCATATGATGATAATAATATTACTTTTTTATATGATAGATATGATAAGGCAGAAAGAATTTATTTTGATATAGATAAAGCAGATGAAAAAGAGAAAAAGATACAATCAAGAATATATGAATTAAGTTATGTTGGAGAAATCCCTAATAAGATACCAACACAAATCCCACTTAAATTTGCAGCAATAGTTATTCAAATTGCAATGAATAATGAAGAAAAAGCAATTGAAATACTACAAAACATGAAACATTTACCTGAAAAATTAGAGGGTGCAGAAAGGCATAGTGTGTTACAAAGACTAAATGATGCAAAAAGATGGATTAATAAATTTGCAAGTGATAATAATAAATTTCAATTAAACGAAAAAATTAACGCAAGTGAATTAAAATTTGATCATAAAGTAAAAAAGGCATTACAATTAGTTGTGAAAAGATTAGAAGAAAAAACTTGGCAAGATAAAGAGCTTCATGATGAGTTTTATAAAATCTGTGAAAAGTTAGAATTAGAAAATAAAGAATTCTTTAAAGGCGCATATATATTGTTAATTGGGAAAGAAAAAGGGCCATTATTAGCTAAATTTGTGTTAGCTGTTGGATTAGATAAGTTTAGGGATTTAGTTAAACAACTTTAATATCAGAACAAATTAATAATAAGCTCACAATATGAATAAATAAAATTAAACAAGTTATTATTCTTTTCTTAAAGGTAATGCAAAAATAAAGCTGCTACCTTTACCAACTTTACTTTCCACATATATTTCTCCTTTATGAATTTCTATAATGTGTTTTGAAATTGGTAATCCTAATCCTGTTCCCCCATGTTCCCTAGTCATAGAACTATCTACCTGGTAAAATTTATCAAAAAGTTTAGGGATTATTTCTTTAGGAATTCCAATACCCGTATCCCTAACAGTAACCTTCAAATAAGCTTGATCACTTTGAAGAATTTGATTGCCTTGATTAATTTGGTTGTTTGGGTTAGTTTGACGACTTTCTTCAACAATATCAACATAAATATTTCCTTTTTGGGGTGTGAATTTAATTGCATTACCAATTAGATTGAAGAATACCTGTTTTATTAAGTCTTGGCTTGCATTAACCAAAGGTAGATCATCTGAAACATTAAAATGAATTTTAATATCTTTGTCATCTGCTAATGTTGCAAGAGTATTAATAACGTTGTCTCCAACTGTTACTAAATTAACTTTTTCTTTTTTATATCTAATCTTACCCCTTTCTAATTTTGCTAAATCTAAAACATCATTAATTAACCTTGTTAAACGATCTGTTTCCTCAAGAACAATATTCATACATTGTAAATGTTTCTCAGGTAACTCTCCTAAACGACCATCCGCAAGTAATTTAGCATAACCCTTAATACTAGTTAGAGGTGTTCTTAATTCATGACTGACATTACTAACAAAATCAGATTTAAGTTTATCCATTCTTTCAAGTTCTTTATTTTTCTCAACTAATTCTTTAGTTGCCATATAAACTTCATTCTTTAAAGTTTCATTAAATAAACTAATTTCATGATATAATCTAGAATTTTCAATGGCAACTGCAATTTGGTTTGTTAAAATTTCCAAAGGTTTTTGGAATCTCTTAAATGCACCATATTTTCTACTTTCGAGATTAAGAACACCAATAACCTTGCCTGCTTTGATTAATGGGATTGCTGCTTCAGACATCGTTTCCTTGTTTAATGCAATATATTTAGGGTCTGACCTTACATCAGAAACAACTATTGGTTTTCCTTGTTGAGCAACAAGCCCTGTAATGCCTTCACCAATTTTTATACTAATTCTACCAACATCGGTATTTGAATAACCTCGCATATGCTTAAGTTCAAGAGCATCTTCTTTAATTAAAAGTAAATAACCCGCATCAGCCCCTGTATATTCTAAGGTCTTTTCTAATATTATTTTAAGTAGATTTTCAATCTTTAATTGTGAATTAATTACTTGACTTAATTTTAATAAGTGAGAAAAACTTTCCTTTTCATTGTTAATACGTTCAAAATAGTCATAATTTTTAATACTCAAGGCAATTTGACTAGCTAGGCTCTTCAGAAGATCTACTTCGTTTTTAGAATATTTTTTTTCTTTTTTCGTGTATAAATTAATTACTCCCAAGGCCTCATTCTTTAGAACTAAAGGAACACTTAAAAGAGATTTTAATTTTGATTCTTTTGCAAATCTTTTATAACAATAAAGTGGTTCCCCTAATACATCAGCAATATATACTGGTTGATTAGTTTTCAGTGCTAAACCAGAAACACTATTATCATAGGGCACAGGACCACATTTAAAATATTCTTTAGGAGAGGCATAAGTAGACTTGGGAATAAGAAATTCTTTTGATTTATCTAGCAAGGTCACACTACAAATATCACACTTAACAAGTTTTACAATTTTAATAATAATCAAATTTAATATTTTATCTAGATCAACACTTGTAGACAAAGAAGTTGAGATATCATACAATGCAGTTAATTTTCTTAATTTCTTTCTGTTTTCTAAATGTAAAAGGGCATTCTCAATAGCAACCGCAATATGATTAGCTAATGGCACAATATTAATTAAATCTTCTTTTTTTATTTGTTTTTTACTATGCTTATTGTCAATACTAATCATCCCAACAACTTTTTCCCCACTTAACAAAGGAATGCTAGCTGTTTCCTCCACCCCTTCTTTTTTTAAATGCTTATGATATTGAGTTTTATGTTTTGTTGATAAGACAATTGGTTTTTTCTTTGTAAAACAATGATGTACTTTTTTGTAAGATTCATCTATTTCTAAAATTACGTTACCCATAATTGCATCTTCCTCTCCTGATGATCTTTTTCCAATAAGGGCTTTCTTGTTCTTGTCAAAAAGATAAATCCTAACCCTGTCATAGCCATTTTCTTTAAAAGCCTTAATAGATAGATTAAATATTTCATTAAGATCATCTGTTGCTTGCAATGCATTACTAATCTCATACCTTAATTTTAATAATTGATTTTGTTTTTTTAGCTTTTCTTCAAACTCATTTCTTTTGGTGATATCATATACTAAAAAGATTACTTCTTCAGATGATGGAACAAAAACAATCTCAAGATTAATTATTTTCTTAGTCCCATCCTTTGAAACTAATGAAACATTTTTAATTTCCTTACAGAAGGGTTTAGTTTTATTATTTAAAGGAAAGACATTATTTACTTCTTCCCCAAAAATATTTTTGATATTATAATTATCTCCAAAAAAACTTTTTGAATAATTTGTAATCTTTGTAAATTTTTTATTTATTGATTTAATTTTACCATTAGAATCAGTAATTAAAATCCCGTGAGAATTACAATTAAACAAAACATCATTCCATAGATTCAAATTGTAGTTTCTGCTCATTTACGTCACTCCATTAATTTGAGGTAAAGGGGATGGAAAAATTAATTGTTGTTCCCACCCCTAACTTACTTTTAATATTAATCTTTCCTTTATGTAATTCAATTATTTTTTTAACAATCGGTAATCCCAGACCAGAACCACCTATTTCACGAACCATGTGGTCTTCTGATTGGTAAAATTTATCAAATATTTTTTCTAGATCATCTTTACTAATTCCTTTACCATGATCAGTAATTGCAATATTAAGTGAATTTTTTAATTTCTTAATTGACAAAGAAATTTCACTATTATCCTTGCTAAATTTTATTGCGTTTCCAAGAAGATTATCAAAAACCCTAATTATCTTTTGTTTATCTATTGTAATAAGAGGGAGTTTTAAAGGTATGTCTTTTTTTATCTTAATATTCCTACCTTTCGCAAGATGCATGGCAGAACACTCATTAATACAACTCAAAATCTCTGTTTTTTCATAGTTTAAAGCAACATTTCCAGACTCTAATTTTGAAATATCTAGAAGATCATTTATAATTTCCATTAATCTGTCTGATTCACTATTTATTATTTTCAAAGCCTTTGATTGTTTATAATTAGTTTCACCAAGCCTTCCCAAACTAAGTAATGATGCATAACCTTTAATACTAGTAAGGGGCGTTCTTAACTCGTGACTAACTGTACTAATAAATTCTGTTTTCATATTATCTACTCTTTTTAAGGTGGTTATATCTCTTAATACACAAATAGATCCTAAAAATTTTTGATTTTCAAAAAGGGATGAAACTGTTGCATTTACAACCTTATTTAATGGTTTAACATGAAATTCTATCTCTTTGTTTAATCTTTCACGTTGCATCCCTTTTCCTTTTGTGTGTTTTTTAAGATTTTTTTCTAGGCTCTTTCCCGAATTTTTACCAAAGCGTTCATTAATATCAACAAAATCTTCGTCTTCGGGATCAAGATGTAAATTATTTAAACCATATTTTTTAAGTTGAACAATGTGTTTTCCTAATGCTTTTTTCATATCAAAATTGAATATATTCTCTGCCGCCTGATTAAAAACAACAATTTTATTATTTTTATCTGTAACTATCACACCATCACCCATGGAATCAATAACTAACTCTGCTTTTGTTTTTTCTTTGGTAGCAATATTTCTTACTTTAACACCATGTTTTTTCTCTGCTTTTAACTTAGTCACCATGTAATTAAAAGATGAAACTAATTGTCCAAATTCATCCTTGCTTTTAACATCAATTTTTTGATCAAGGTCACCTTTAGCAACAAGTTGTGTCCCAATAATAACCTTGTCTAGTGGTTTAACAAGAACATGAACAAATAACGTTGCAATAAACACTAATCCCAATAAAGTTATTGAACCGATTGTATAAAAACTTTTAAGAAAACTTGTATGCTCAAAAGCATGAGCAGAAATAACATTACCTGTTGCATCCACCAAAGGTAATTTTCCTAGATAAAGACCAACAAATAATATTGCAGAAGCTATTGCAACTGTGATCAATAATAAGATCTTTCTCTTGACTGATAATATCATTTTATTTAAATTTTAAATTGTTTAAAAGTTATCTTCTCAAAAGACTTTTAAGGGGGCATAATATTTGCGCTCGCCAGGATTTTACTACAATCTTGTTCAGGGTTATTTGTAATCACACCACTATTAAGTTTATTCACATCCAACTTAAATATTTTTTTTGAGTTTTCATCAAAATAAGGTAAAACTTTTTTAAATTCAGTAGAAATAGTTCCATCTAATTCAGGATGTGGCCCCACAACTACAAAATCATTTTTTATTGTATGACCAAAAAAACAATTTTTCCCCCTGATATTATCAGAAACTAATCTAGTAAACAAAACAATAAAATCATTTAATTTTTTATAACCATTAGCTTCAGCAAATTTATTAAGACCATCTAATTTAAAATTATAAAGATGAAACTGTTGCTTTTTATCTAATAAATTTTGAACATGTTCTTCAATTAGTTTTAATGTTGGTAAACCCGTAACGGGGTGTTTACCATTAACAGGAGGATATCTTAAACTAAGATTTATTCTGGCTTCTAACTCTGTTGGATCAAATGGTTTTGTCATATAATCATCTGCACCAAACTCAATACCATTAATTTTATCTTTTAATTCTCCTTTCGCACTCAACATAATAACATGAATATGTGAAGTTAAAGGATTTTCTTTTATAATTTTAGAAACCTCATAACCACTCATCCCAGGCATCATTAAATCAAGTAAGACTAAATCAATTTTATTTTTTTTAATAACTTCAAGTGCTTCTTTTCCCGTATGTGCATCAAAAAGATTAAATTTATCATGCGACAAACTTAGTTTAATTAGATTAACAACATGGTGTTCATCATCCACAACTAAAATATTTGGTTTTGGGGCTTTATTTACTAAAGTCCACAACTTAGCCTGTGCAATCTCTTGATTTGTAACAAGACTTTGTGCTTGAAGAACCTCTAAATATTTGGATACAGTTAAACGATTGTGCCCAATTTGTTTAGCAATATCAGTAGATGTTTCACCAATTTTTGTTTTTTTAAGAAAACTTATGATTTTTTCTTTAATATTTTCGTTATTATTTTTTATCTTAACCACCTGTTTATTACTTAGATATAATACTGTTTATCCTAATCTGTTGATATTTCCCTTATATGGAAAGTTAAATTTAATTTCAATTTAACCCTAATTTAATTCAAATCTAACTCAAGTCAAACCACAATAAAGGAATTACTGTTCCATGTTAAGGTTAAGTTTTATTCTTTTGACAAGTTCCATTGGATCAAATGGTTTTGTCATGTAATCGTCTGCCCCAACATCAATAGCATGTAATTTATCATTCATTTGTGATTTAGCACTTAAAATTAAAACAGGAACATCCCTTGTTTTAGGATTCTCTCTTAATGCTTTACACAATTCATAACCATTAATCCCTGGCATCATTAAATCTAAAACAACTATATCAGGAATTGCTTTTTCCATATGCATTAGTGCTTCTCTTGCAGAATAAGCACCAGTCACATCATACTTCTCTTTGTTCAAGCTAAGCTTGATAAGGTTTACAATATGTGGTTCATCATCAACAATTAATACATTTTTTTTAACTTCTTCCACTTTTCCCCCCCCTTAGATATTTACTGATCTAAATGCCAAAGCCAGATTATATTAAAAATACAAGAGATACAAAACACACAAAAGGCTTTGTTAAGCAGTTATGATTATCATAAGGCATATTGTATATTTATTCTTTGTCCTTATAAATTATAAAAAAGCAGTTGTTACAAAAAGGTAACAAAATGTCAAAAACCGCCAGCCAATAGACTGGGTATATACTGACATATAAAAAGAAATTTCTAAAAATTAAATGAAATAGATTAAAAAGAATAACACAGAACACAATCAACCCACAGATTAAAATTTATTAATAATAACCCTGCCTTTCTTTGCATGAATTACCACTTCATTTTTCTCATCAAAATCACTTAAATTTGTAATAATTTCAGGTAAAACAATCCTTTTACCCCTTATAGACAAATTAGTAATTATTTCTTTTGGAGCATCAAAATCAGTATCAATACCGCATTCATTCAAAATATCAGAAGTTTTAACCTTACTTTCCCGTTCTAATTTTAATTTCGCTGCATTTTCATATAAGTGTTTAGCAATTTTATCTGCAATGTTAAGATTTGTTGCTTTACTAATGCCTTGTAAACCAGGACTCAAGTTAATCTCTATGATCATTGGGCCCTTTACACCCAAAAGTAAATCAACACCACTGATACCACAACCTAAAGCCTGAGAAGCCCTAACTGCAATTTTTTTTGTATGTGAATCAAGTTCAATTGGTTCAGCCGAACCACCAGAATGAATATTTGCTCTTTTTTCTTCAACATCTGCTTTTCGTTCTATTGATGCTACAACCTTGTCACCAATAACAAAAGCTCTGATATCTGAACCACCAGTTTCAACATATTCTTGAATAATAAATGGTTGATTTAAAGTAGTAAGTGCATCCAACATAGAATTTGCACTAGCAAAACTATCAGCAAACATTACACCCTTACCGTGGGTCCCCTCTGGAAACTTCATAACAATAGGATAATTAATTGCTTTTAGTAGTTTTTTTGCAGCAGCAGTAGTTGGCGTTAAATACGCAAGAGGCATCGGAATACCTAATTCTTGCAATTTCATCTGTGTCAAAAGCTTATTGTGACCAAGAGTAAAAGCACTTGAAACAATAGGCATATAACAACTCTTAGAATAAGCAGCCGTAATAGCCCTTAAAATTTGAGCATATTTGTGAGAACCCTTTGCATAAATACAATCATATTCTCCCAAAGGTTCATTTTTATACAAAACTTCAATTTTTTTCCCACCTAACTTAACTTCTAATTCACGAATATCTATTTTATCAACCTTATCAAAGTATTTCTCCATTGCTTCTAAAGTCCATTTGGAACTAACACTACCAAGACTAATTACAGCCGCATTCATACTTACTTTTGGTTTTTTTATTTTCATTTTCAATTTTATAATCTAAAATCATTAAACTTATGAAATCAGACAATTATATCTCTTTTGGCTCTAAAGGATCAATTAAAAATTCCTCTTGTTTTAATACATCTTGACCAATCAAAACCCTATATTTCATTTTTGATCTATCAGCAATTGTAAAATGTGATGTGATTTTTTTACTTGCAACCTCGACTGTTCCTTCAACAATTGGCCTAAGAGTAGTTCCGTGGGCACTTTTTACAATCTTAGTTTTCAATACAGGCCCTAATTTTAAGCTAGCAGCTAATTTTACATCAATTGAACTTCTTGTTGCACCAGTGTCTATCCTAGCTAAGATCTCTTTTTTTATACCGCCATTACCTTGTAAAACTACCTTTTCATACAACCCAATAATTGTTTTATTTTTGTATTTTTGAATATTTAACATAAAATCCTATTACTTTATTTGGGTTTATAAAGGTTTTGGAAGGAATACAAAAACAAAAGAAAAAGGTCTTATGTTTATACCATATGAGTATCCTTTTTTACTACTTTTTTAGCTAACACAAATAATTTCCCAAAATACTTATCCCACGTATGTTCTCTTAAATTTGGAGGCTGACATAATTTGGAATTTAATGACTTTTCTATAGCCTTAGTAAAATTTGTTACAGTTGGATCTGCAAGATAAACATTTAGATGTTTTAAAATTGGTTCTTCTGCTTCTGTTGTCCAAATAACTTTTTTACCTATGGCAAGGGCCTCGTAAGTAGGAATACCAGACGTTGTCCAACTTGGAAATGCAAAAATATCACAACCTGCCAAATAATCAAAATATTCATCATTCTTAACAAATCCTAACATGATAACTTTATCCCTGTGTTTTTTATATTTAGGTTCGTTAATTATTTTAGTTAAACGTTCTTTATCAGGACCTTTCCCCCCAATCATCAATACAAGGTTTCTATGATTAGAACATAAATTAAAAAAAGATTTAATTAGAACATCAATTCTTTTTCTATAATCTAAACGGCCAACACTTAGAATAACTGTTTTATTTTTAATGTTATGCCTTTTTTTAATTTTTATCTTTGGTTTGTAATTAAATAATTTTTTATCAATACAGCCCCTAATAATAATTGAGTTTTTATTGTACAACTTTTTAACTTCCCACTTTATTTGCTTAGTTAAAACAATTACTGCCTTTGCTTTTCTCACACCAAAATACTCAACAAGAGCAACAAGATTATAGAATAAACCTTGAAAAAGAGTTTTATTTATTTTTTTGGAAACAAACTGTTTATGACCCACCACAGAATTTCTAATTTTATTAAATACTTGTTTGTGAATAAGTGCATATTTCAAAAAATCATTCTCAAGCCAAAATAAAGAACCATGAACATAACTAATATATTTAAATTGAGTAAAAAATAAAGACAAATAAAGATACATACAATCTAAACTACTCTGACCGATAATTATATTTGGTTTAAATTTTTTTATTGATTTTCTCAAAAGAAATATTCGTTTAAAATAGTTAAAACTTGCTAAATTAACTATTTTCAATTTATGTTTATAATTCATCAAAGAAACATCATCTAAAACAAAGGTCACGATAATAACATCAATCTTTTTTTTCTGAAAATAAAGAGCTGCTTCCAAAAGCACCCTCTCTGCACCCCCAACACCAACAAGACCATTTGTAAAGAAAATAACTTTTTGTAGATTATTATCTAGCGGAATCATTATATAGGAAGATAACAATTCCGTTTATAAAGTTTACTTGAAGCATATTCACAAATTTTAAAAAGAGACAAATGCTCAAAACTCTAAAATGGCAAAAAAAGCATTAATAACTGGAATAACAGGACAAGATGGAGCCTACTTAGCAAAGTTTTTGTTAGACAAAGGATATAAAGTATTTGGAACATTTAGACGAAGTTCTACACCTAATTTTTGGAGATTACAAGCAACAGAAGTGTTTGAAAAAGTCACATTAATACCGGCGGATATGGCAGATATGGCATCTTTATTAGAAGCCATAACTGTTTCTGATCCCGATGAGATTTACAACTTAGCCGCACAAAGTTATGTTGGAGCTAGCTTTGATCAACCATTATTAACATCTGAAATTGATGGAAGTGGCACAACTAGAATACTTGAGATAATAAGACATCTAAAAAAAGATATTAAATTATATCAAGCATCAACAAGTGAACTTTTTGGAACAGTACAAGAAACACCACAAACAGAAAAAACACCATTTATGCCAAACTCACCTTATGCTGTTGCTAAACTTGCCGCATTTCATAACATGAGGATATATAGAGAAGCATATAATATTTTTGCATGCAATGGAATCTTATTTAATCATGAATCCCCATTAAGAGGATTAGATTTTGTTACAAGAAAAATAACTAATTCAGTTGCAAGAATTAAATTAGGATTACAAAATGAATTAGTTTTAGGAAATACTTCTGCAAAAAGAGATTGGGGCTACGCACCAGAATATGTTGAAGCAATGTGGATGATGTTACAACAAGATAAACCAAATGATTTAGTATGTGCAACAGGAGAAACTCATTCAGTCCTAGAATTTGTTAATGAAGCCTTTTCACATGTAAACTTAAATCCAGAAGATTATGTCAGAACTGATGAAATGTTAATTAGACCAAAGGATGTTAATTTATTATTGGGTGATCCAACAAAATTAAAAGAGAGTTTAGGATGGAAACCCAGAGTAACATTTAAAGAATTAGTTGGAATCATGGTAAAAGCAGATGTTGAAAGATGGGAAAGATGTTTAAAAGGAGAAATATTCCCATGGGACGCACCAAGCTTTCCACATAACATGGATATTGTTAAAAGACATAAAAAAAGCTAGAAAAAAATTAAAATCAGATGAACCTCAAGATACCAATTGCGAAGCCAACATTAAAAGGAAATGAATTAAAGTATGTTACAGAATGCATAGAAACAGGTTGGATAAGTTCTGCAGGAAAATTTGTTGAGAAATTTGAAGAAAAATTTGCAGATTTTTGTAATGTCAAACATGGAGTTTCATGTAGCAATGGAACAGTCGCGATTCATTTAGCATTAATGGCATTAGGAATAGGAAAAGGAGATGAAGTGATTATACCTGATTACACGTTTGCGGCAACAGCAAATGCTGTGTTATATACAGGCGCAAAACCAATTCTTGTTGATGTTGAAGAAGATACTTGGTGTATGGATCCTAAATTAATAAAAGATAAAATCACCCCAAACACAAAAGCAATAATTCCAGTACACATATATGGCCACCCATGTGATATGGATAAAATTATGAAAATAGCAAAAGAAAATAAATTATTTGTAATAGAAGATTGTGCAGAAGCACATGGGGCAGAGTATAAAGGGGGGAAAGTAGGTGGCATTGGTGATATCGGGTGTTTCTCTTTTTATGGAAATAAAATTATCACAACAGGAGAAGGTGGAATGTGCATAACAAATGATAAAAAACTCGCAAATAAGATGAGAGTTCTTAAAAATCATGGTATGGATGAGAGTAAAAGATACTGGCATGAGATAATTGGTTATAATTACAGGATCACTAACCTACAAGCAGCAGTTGGTTTAGCACAACTTGAACAAATAAATGAATTTATTGAAAAAAGAATTAAAATTGCAGAACTTTATAACAAACATTTGAAAGACATAAAAGGAATTACTTTGCCACCGAAAAAAGAATGGGCAAAAAATGTATATTGGATGTATTGTATTCTTATTAAGGATGAATTTCCAATTTCAAGAGATGAATTAATTGAAAAACTTAAAGAAAAAGGAATTGATTCTAGAAAGTTTTTCTTTCCATTGAGTATGATGACACCATACAAAGATGATTCAGCCTCACCTGTTAGTAAACTACTTTCAAATAAAGGGATTTGTTTACCAACATTCACTGACATGAGTGAAGAGGAAATAAAAGAAATTATTGAATCAGTAAAAGAAGTTAGTAATTAGAATAATAAAGATTTATGAGGGTAGATAATGAAATTAAATATGGGTTGTGGATATAAAGTAAAAAAAGGATGGGTTAATTTAGATTTCATAAAAGGTCCAGGAATTGATATAATCCATGATTTAAATAAATTCCCATACCCATTCAAAGCTGATACATTCAATCAAATATACATAAATATGGTCTTAGAAGAATTAGACTTTTATGAAGAAACAATAAAAGAATTGTATAGAATCTCAAAAAATAAAGCAACATGGAAAATAATAGTCCCATATTATAATTGTAGAACAGCATTTAACCCATACCATAAATTCTTTTTTCATTTAGATACATTTAGTGTATTTGCAGACAAAAATAGAACACATATGTCAAGGAAAAATCCCGTTTTTTACAGAATAACAAGAAGAGATTTAATCCCAAATAATTTTATTGCTAAAATAATACCAAAAAGATTCCGTAATATGTTTGGCATGATATTTGGAGAGATGTATAAACAGATTATCTTTGAAATGAAAGTGATTAAATAGGATTACATTATAAAGTCAGGGGAACTTAGACATATAAATTTTCTCAAATAATTCTGATGAATAAACGAAATCCAACTACACAAAAAAGTAAGATGAATCCTTGCAAAATTAATGAATCATAATTTGCTTATTTCTTTTTAAGAAGGAACTTAATGGGCCATGTAAATACTTTTATTAATGTAATTAACTTCTGACTTATAGAAGCGGGCAAAGTATCAAGAATAAAATATGGTAAAAAGATAAACTCATTATGTTTAAACGCAAATTTTATTGAATTAGGGATTGTCATGTATTCTATCTTTTTTTTGTATTTTTCAAAAACTCTGTCAGGGATACTTGATAAATTAAGATTACCTGCTTTATAATCACCCATATATGCAAAGTCAATGGTTTTACTTGGAATTTTAAAACCTCTTTGAACAGCTAATTGATATAAGTCCCCACCAGGATATGGAACATATTTTGCAAGCCTTGTTTTAGTTGCTTTGATTCTTTTTGCAAGTTTATAGGTTAATTTTAAGTCTGCAATTGTTTCATCAGGAAACCCACAAATAAACCCTGCCATTGAATTAATTCCTACTTTATTAGTAAGATCAAAAGCACGAATAATCATCTTAGGTGTTGTTGCTTTTCTTAGTAATTTAAGGATTTTTGGTGAACCAGACTCAACACCATAGTAGATATATTTACAACCACATTGTTTCATTGCTTTTAAAACCTCAAAATCGGCACAATTAACCCTGTAGTCACAAGTCCAAGTATAATTTTTGTTTTTGATTAGATTACAAAAAGTTATCATTTCAGATTTGCTACCGCCAAAAGGCAAGTCATCTAAAAAGTCAAAATGAGATATTTTAAACTTTCTATTTAAAAAATCCATCTCTTCCACAACTTCCTTAGGAGATCTTCCCCTCCATTTTCTTCCAAACATATTATTAACATAGCAAAATGAACAGTTATAAGGACATCCACGACTTTCCACCAGTAGGATTGATTTTCTTCTAGTAATTAAATTAATAGAAATATATTTTCTTGGATCAATAAGGTGCCAAGCATATTTAGGTAATAATTTCATATCAAAAATTGGTTCACGCACACCTGTAAAATGTACCTTTTTATTTTTCCATACATAAATTCCTTTAACTTTGTCAAAGGATTTGTTATCACGAACAGCCTTAGCAATGTCCAACATTGTAAAGTCCCCCTCATTAATCGCAACACATTCAAGATTAAATTCCTGCAGTGATTTGTGAGGAAATAAAGTTGCATGAACACCACCCCAAACAAGCAATGCATTTGAATATTTTTTGATAATTCTAGTTATTCTTACTGCCTCTTTAAGCATAGGCATGGTATATGTGGAAATACCTATAAGATTAGCATCCTTGATATCAGTAAGAATTTGTTTTACAGGGATTTTTTCTTTATTGTAAGCTACTATTTTCACATTAAAACCATTTTTTTCAAGAACAGATGCAATTGACATAATCCCAAAAGGTGGAACTATTGTAAATGGATGAATCAGAGTTATGTTTAAATTAGGGTTATGTTTGATATTATGCTTTTCTTTGACCATTTTATGTGTTTTTTTATTTGTTATATAAAAACATATAGATATTTGCTTGCATTTATATTTTTTAAGTAAGAAGAATGATTATTACAATTAATATCTTAAATGTTTCTCATCAATCAATCCAAAATCCTGTTTAAATAATAAATACAAATTATTCCTAAGTTTTTCAGGAAGTAACGGAGTAGATAAATCTCGCAACAAATCATCTACATGTTCTTTCTTTTTTATTCCAAAGATAATACGATTAATTTGTGTGTCTTCAAGAAGAAATTTCCTTGCAATAATTGGTAATAAAAGATTACTTTGTCCCCTAATTTTATCAACACGTTTCATTAATGAAATTAAACGATCACCCTTTAACCAGAAGGATCGGTGATCATTTTTCTCAAAAACTGTGTTAGGGGCTATATTCCCACTTAATAATCCACTAGCCAAGGGAGATCGTGCCATAAATAAGGTTTTTTCAGATAGAATCAATTTTTTATAATCCATAGATAATAAGTTTGCATCATCTTGAACAACATCAAAACGATTAAGATCAATAGAACTATAGTCATATCCTTTAGCTAAACTAATTCCTTTAAAATTAATTTTACCATCTCGCTTTAATTCATCCATAAACTGGTGAATAGAGTCATAATCATGAATTTCTGTACGAGGATTGTGTAAAAATAAAATATTAATGTTATCACGTTTTAAGCGTTTAAGAGTACATTCAAAGGATTTTTTTAAATCACCAATAATAAAACTTTTTCCATAAAAAGGAGAATTCCCTATTTTTGAATTAATAAGAACATCTGATTTATTACCAAATACTGAACCTAAACAAAATTCCATAAATCCATTGCCATAAGAAGGTGCAGTATCAAATTCACGTAATCCTTTTTCATAACAATATAATAATACTTCTTGAATTTTAGATAAATCAACAGACCCATAATCTCCACTGAGAGACCATGTACCAATGACTATTTTTGATTTGAATTCGGAAGAAGCAGATTTTTTTAATTTTGAAAAATCATCAATTCTCTCTAATTGTTTAGATTTCATATTTTCAAGATTTTCTAAACCATTCTGTACAAAATATGTGAAATTCTTTTTGTAAAAATCTAAAAGAGGTCTTGAAATCAGCGGTGATTTTGAACAAGACCTCAACTGACCATCAACAAAAGATTCATTTTCATCAAAATATTTTAATTGTCTTGCTTTTATTTCCTGTTGAGTCCCAAGATAAGGGGAATAAAATGCAACAGTTAGATTATCTGGACAAAGTAAATTGTTGAAACGGATTGTTTCCAAAATAGATTGCTCCCCTTGCTCAGGAAGACCAATAATGTTATATGAAGTTCTCTTAATGCCTTCTATTTTAAGAAGTTTAAAAGCTTCTATTATTTTTTTCTGTGATACAAAACGATTCAGATTATTTTTTCTAAACGTCTCTGTTGATAGTTCAATACCCATGCCAACACCATCAACCTTCAAACGTTTTAATAATTCAATAGTGTTTAGATTAACATTTTCAGGCCTTGTTTCAACATAAAGTTTGATATTAAAATTTTCTTCCGCATCCATTAAATCGGCAAGTTCTCGAAGAATCTTAATTGTTAAAAAATTAGTGTCTTGACATCTAAAAAGAGTTATCCCATAAGTTTCATGTAAGTATTTCATCTCTTTTAAAATTCTCATCGCACTCTTATTCCTAAGATATTTATTAGCACCAATAATTACCCCATCATTATTATCTGTAAAACCATAATACTTTTGAATCACTGTTTCAACGCAATATGCACAAGAATAGATACAACCACGAGACATTTCATAATCAACAGCTCGGACAATTTCACCATTATAAGGACGATAAAAAATTTGATCTTCAAAGATAGAGTAATCATAAGGCGGTATTAAATCCATATTTAAAATAATCTCTTGTTTTTTATTTTTAATCCAATAACCATTTTTTTTATAGTAAAGACCATTAACATTAGTCAAATCCAGATTAGATGATAATGCTTCAAGAAGATTACACAATACTAATTCTGATTCTCCTAAAATAAAATAATCAATATTTGGATAGATTAAAGGCATATCCTTTGGACTAGCAGTTGGCTGTAACCCCGCACATATTTTTGGCAAATTAATATTTTTTGTTAAATCATAACCATACTGAATGTTTACATATTCACCCTCACCATGAATATGAGAAGATATAGCAGACCAAAATAAAACATCTGGTTTAAATTCATCAATCATTCTTTGTAAATCTTCAAAAATTGATTTTTTTTTGTATGAAACATATGAAAAATAATCTGATGGTTTGTATTGTTTATTGATTGTATTAAATGTAATCTCATCATCACTCCAATCACTATAAAATGTACAATCAAAGAGTTTTACTTCGTGACCTTTTGATTTAAGAATAGCTGAATGACTAGCAACCCATATAGGAGTTATTCCTCTTCCCCATTTGCTTGGATTAATTAAAAGAACTTTCATTGTAAACACACCATACACATTTTTTTATTACAAAACCTTGATTGCATTTATATAATTTATGAATTTCAATATAATTATAATAAAATAGGTTTTGTTCGAATTTTTTATATCACATACACCATATTTAAACAATTTCAAAACATAGGCAGTTTATTACAATAATTTATTAGTTATATAATGTTTACTGATTATTATGGAAATCTTTTTATCGTATAAAATAAATAATAGATTACCTTTGCATAAACAATTTAAATAAAAACTAGAATAATTAGATGATGAATGAGGAAAATTACACACGAACAGTAGTAAATAGGCTAATAATCATCACCATCATTACTGGTTTAACAGTAATATTTTCATACATATTTAGAATGTTTATTGCAAGAAGTTTAACAGTTACAGATTATGGTCTCTTTTTCTCAATATTCTCTTTAGTTGCTTTTTTTAGCATCTTTCGTGATTTTGGATTTAACGAAGCTTTAGTTAGATTTATACCCTTATTTAAAATAAAAAATGAAAAAAATAACTTAAAATATACTATGATTCTGATAACATTAATAACATTATTTGTATCTCTTTTAATAGTAATATCAATAATAATTTTATCGCCATTTATTGCAGAAAATTTTTTACACACATCTAATGCAACACCAATAATAATCTTAGTTGCAATAGCCTTTTTTATTGCAGGGGGCGAATGGTTTTTTAAGAATACATTCCAAGGCTACCAAATGATGGGTATCTTTTCTTCTATGAATTTAATTAGAGCAATATTATTACTCTTTTTTGCATTTATCTTTATTATTTTGGGTAAGGGGATATTTGGTGTAGCATATGCCTACATATTAACCCCCATAGTAATAGTTATGGTATATATGTTTATTTTTATTAAAAAAGCAGAACCTGATTTTTTAAGGATAAAATCAAACTTCAAGATAAAAGAAATTTATAATAATCCACTAGTTAAAAAGATAAAAGATTTTGCAATCCCAACAATGTTAGGAACAGGTGCAATGGTAATAATCACATACACTGATTCCATTATGTTAACTTTTTTCTCAGGAGTTTTTTTTGTTGGTCTTTATAATGTTGCTCTTCCAGCTGCTAATTTTATAGGACAAATTGTATTACCATTACGAACAATAATTTATCCTTTGAGCTCAGAATTATGGACAAAAAAAGAAATTGTAAAATTATCAGAAGGAATAAAAATAGTGTATAAATACCTTTTTATGTTTTTATTACCAATTCTTTTTATTTTTATTGCATTTTCTAAAGACATAATAACAATATTGTTTGGAGCTAAATATGTTGCTGCATCTGGACCATTAAGTATTCTCTGTATAGGAATGTTCTTCCTATCATTTTCCCAAATAAATTATTCAACAATTGGTGGCATAGGCAAACCTAAACTAAATACATATGCAACAATTATTGCTGCAATATCAAATACAATATTAAACTTAGTTCTCATACCATTATATGGAATAATTGGGGCTGCAATAGCTACATCAACAAGTTACTTAATCATGGCAACAATATCAAATATATATCTTAAAAGATTTATTCCTGTGAGACTTCCAATTGTTAAATGGCTTAAAAATATGGTTGCTGGCTTAATTTTTTTAAGTACAATAAAATTACTTCAAATATTAATAATAACAAATATCTATTTAAAATTAGCATTGATCGTAAGCATAGGCGGAATTATTTATATAATTATGATCTTTCTGCTTAGATTAGTTAGTATAAATGAAATCAAAGATTTAATAAAGATTTATAAGCATAAACCAAAAAGTAAGATAAATACTGATAGTGAAATATTAGGAGAATAAAAATCAATGAAACAAGAATATAAATTTATAAAAGATTTAGCAAGAACAGAGGTGTATAAAGGGAAAAATATTATTGACTTATTAAGATATGATGATACATCTTTATGGTTTTTAATTGAAATGTGGACAAATAATCCTTCAAAACATTATTACTCAATCAAAAATATAATGGATGTTGCTAAGGGTTCCAACAATACATCTCACAATCTAGGGGAGGAAAGAATACAAAACAGAAAAAAAGGATATTGCTTAAGCTGCCTACCCAAAATTTCATTTGTAACAAAAATAATGCTAAGAAAGATTTTTGCTCCAAAAAATAAAATCAAAGAAAGAGATATAGTAATAACAACACATCCTTCATTCTACCAAAATAATTATAACGTAAGAAATGGATTGCTTATTGAAAAACTAAAATCTACATATCATACATCAACAATAATATATGAAGATAGAGGATCATTTGGAAAAAAGATTAAAAAAATAATAAAAACACATAATGATGCAAATACTATTGAAAAATTTCTTGAATTTTCTACAGCCATAAAAATAATGAAAAATAGTAGGAAATATCTTAAGATATGGGATAAAATTCTTAAGTCTGATAAATTCAAAAAACAGTTTATAATTAATGAAATTAATTACAATGAAATGATATTCCCTTTATTTAATGATATTATGTCAAAAATGATAATAGAAGCAATATACTATATAGAAGTCACAAAAAATATGATCAATAAAATAAAACCAAAAGTAGTAATAACAACAGGAGGATCCACAACACAAGTAAGATCAATCAATTATACAAGCAAATCAATGAATATATTAAATTTTGAGATACAAGAAGGATTGATCCTCGATACATTATATTATTGCATAACTGAAGACGATATAAAAAGAGGATATAAAATACCAAATCTAACTTTTGTATATGGTGAATCTACAAAAAATTTCTTAACAAAAGAAAAAGGATTCAAAGAAAAGGATATAAAAATAGTAGGTAGCCCAAATAGTGATAAAGTTGAAATGCTTAGAAAAAAAATAGATAAAAAAAATGAAATAAGAAAACTTAACCTAAATCCTAACCTAAAAACAATAAGTTATTACACACAACCAGCTTCAACTAAAAATATGATTGACCATCTTAAAAGAATAATTAAAACAGTTAGAGAAATTGGAAACTTAAATTTAATTATAAAACAACACCCAAGAGATTGTTTAGAAAAAGAATATTTAGAAATAATAAAAGGAACAAAGAATTCATCAAACATAAAGATTATAAAAGAAAGAAACATATATGAAATTATGCTGATGTCTGATGTAGCATTAGTATTGCCCACCTCAACTGTTTGCCTAGAAGCTATTTTATGCAGAATCAAAACTATTATCTTAAACTTTGAACTAGATTATCCACCATACAAAAATTATTTGAAAATAAGTAATAAAACAGTTAATAAAAAAAATGAAATCAAAAAAGCAATGATTGATGTTTTAGATTTAAATAATAAAATGACAAAAAAAAATAAAAAAAGAGAAATATTTATTAAAAATGAGTTATACAAAGTAGATGGAAAAGTTAATGATAGAATAAAAGAATATATAAATAATTTTATTACATAAAATATTTAAACAATTATAAATCATTTATATAAAAATAAAAAATTAAATAAAATGATAAATAAAAAAATACTTGCTTTCATCCCTGCTAGAGGTGGATCAAAAAGAATACCAAAAAAAAATATTAAAAATATAGCTGGAAAACCACTTATAGCATACAGTATAGAAGCAGCATTAAAATCAAAAAAAATAGATAAAATTATTGTATCAACAGATGATGAGGAAATCGCAAGAATTGCAAAAGAATATGGTGCAGAAGTAATTATGAGACCATTAGATATTGCAGGAGATAATTCCCCAACTGAAGAAGCGATGATACATACTATAAAAGAACTTGAAAAAAAAGGTTATACACCAGATTATATTGTTCTTTTACAACCTACATCACCTTTAAGGGGAAATGAAATTGTGGATAAGGCTATTGAAAAAGCATTATTTAGTGATGCTGATACAGTCTTATCAGTATGTGAAATGCAACATTATTATTTAAGTGGAGTAATAGAAGAAGGAATATACAAACAAGAATATACTGTAAGACCCATGAGTCAAGATATGCCAGTAAAATATAGAGAGAATGGAGCAATTTTTGTAACTAAAACTGAGGTTTTACTTAAAAATAATAACCGGTTGGGAAATAAACTAGTTGCTGTTGTTATGAATCCTTTAAATTCAATAGACATAGATAATATAGAAGATTTTGAATTATCGGAAAGAATGTTGCCTTGTTTAAAGGAAAAAGAAGATAAAATACAATTTGATAAAAAAGAATTATCTAAAATAAAAATGATTTTATTTGATGTAGATGGTATATTTACTGATGGATCAGTATATCTCGACAAAGAAGGACATGAATCACTAAAATTCTCAAGAATAGATGGGAAAGGTATTGAATTACTTAGAAACAAAGGGATGATAATAGGGGTTGTAAGTTCTGAAGATTCTGATATTGTAAGAAAAAGAATGAATAAACTTGAAATAAAAGAGATACATTTAGGAATAAAAGACAAATTAGCAGTATATACTAATTTAAAAAATAAGTATGATATTAAAGATGAAGAAGTTTGTTATTGTGGAGATGATATACAAGATTTCGTTGTTATGGAAAAAGTAGGTTATCCTTGCTGCCCTAAAAATTCACACAAATTAATTATTAAAGTTAGCAAATATTTCTCAAACAAACATGGCGGAGAAGGATTTGTAAGAGAAATATGTGAACAATTCATATAAAATTAAATCTTTTTTGCAACAAATGTCGCAAAGGTTTCACCATAAGGTGTATTTCTTAATAAAGAATATTTCTTAACAGTCCTAGCATATGCTGTTTGTAATAATTCGTTTCTTTTATCAGAAGGAATTACTTTAAGTTCATCAACATGATTAAAATAACGCATATTACCCCCAGTTACTATAAATCGTTCCCATTCGCTTGGTTGTTTAGGCATGATAGTTAAAAGATATTCCCCATTATGAGGAACATAACTTATGCTCCCATTTCCTGCCTGAAAATGATCATATTTAGAAGATTGTTCTAATCTATTAAATTTAAATCCATTTTCACTAAATATTTCTTGAAGTAAATCTTTATTGAATAAAAAATGATAATTATCAACTCTACCATCTGGATCAATTAATGCTGCATCAGAAAAACCTCTTTCCAATAAAACATCATTTAATTCAGATAAAAATCTTTTATGAAACTCATGTTGTAACATATGTATGTTATTAATTGGAGTATTAGCATATTGTTTTCCAGTTGCTTCAACACAAGCATCTCCAAAATCATATTGTAATCCACTTTCATTAAAAACTAAAATGCCACCTGGTTTTAATGCATTAAAAAAGCCTTTTAAAGAATTTACAAGATACTCTGGAGAAGTTATTCCTTTTTCTTCATTATTAGCAAGCCAATGAAAAGATGAAAAACAAAATATTTTGTCAACTGATCCTGCAGAAATATGACCTGAACCAACTAAATCTGAAATTTCTTGTGCAGGAACATTGAAAAAAGTTGTTGTTTCAGCACGCATTACCATCCTTTCCTTTGTCTTTTGAAGTAATTGTAAGTATTCCTCACTTAATTCTATCCCTAATTGTTTTCTAATTTCTTCAGGATTAACAGAATCTGACTCAAACAAATTTTTATGACCAAACTTATGCATTGCAACCTTAATTGCTTCTGCAGGCTCCACACAAATAACGTTTGCTCTATCTTGAATAGAATCATATATTGCAACAGTAGAAATTCCTGTTCCAGAACCAACATCCATTATTAGGTCTCCTTTTTTTACTGGTTCAATTAATAAAGCTAATTCTGCAGAAATTTTATAGGCATTACTACCAAAACTAAATTTTTGATCATAATCTTCTAATGCCCATTTAAGTCCAAACTTATCCCATGTCTTTATCATTTTAATGAAAATATAACTTCGTATAGATAAACTATTATTATTATGAAAAGCAATGAAAAAACTTAATTTCCCCTTAGAGATTTTCTTTTTTCTAATTCAGAATCAAACATTATTCTTTCTTTTTTTACACCTAATGCACTTTGAATAGCTCTTATACCTTTTACTAATTTAATAATACCAATTGGTTCTACTGATGCTAATTGATCACTACCCCACATGGTTCTTTCCAAAGTAATGTGCCTTTCAACCCAATTAACACCCAAAGGAATTGTTGCAAAAGTTGTAACTAAACCAAACTCATGACCACTATAACCAATAGATTTTTGGGGATATTTTTCTTCTAAATGTTGAAGATATAATAAATTTAATTCCTCCGTCTTAGAAGGATATGCTGAATTAGTATGAAATATAACATCTGGATTTCCAACACGAATTGCAGCTTCAATTTCTTCTTCAGTACTCATTCCTGTTGAAATCAATAAAGTATCAAACCTAGATCTAGCATAAGTAAGAAGTTCATGATCAGTAATTAAAGCAGAAGGAATTTTAGCAATATTGGTATATTGTGTCATAAAATCACAAGAAGGTTTATCCCAAACAGAAGCAAAGAATTTTATTCCTTTATTCATGCAATGTAATGCAAGTTCATCATATTCTTCTTTACCAAATTCTATTTTTAATTTATAATCTAAATAAGTTAAGTCACCCCAAGGAGTATTCTTCTTCATGAGATTTTTTTGATGATCAGGAACACATAAATGAGGAGTTCTTTTTTGAAACTTAACAAAATCACAACCTGCAACAGATGCCACATCAATCAACTTTTTAGCTAATTCTAATGAGCCATTATGATTTATGCCAACTTCTGAAATAATAAAAACATCTTTTTTATTAGTAAGTAATGATTTATCAAATAAATTAAATTGTTTGTTTGTGTCCATCACTAAAAAAATCATAAAGTTTAGTATAAAAAGGTTATGAAAGAATAGATCTTTTTTAACTAAAAGTAACTTGTCAGGAACCACTAATTAATAAACAAAGGATGGATTTATTGTATATAAAGGTTAAGATAAGTCATTATTACTATCTCAAAATTCATATTAATAGCCATAAATTGCCCCCTAAAATCCAGAAAAAGATGGTTTCAATAAATATATAAATTAAAGAAGAATTTATAAGAATCAGGGAAATTAAGTAAAACCCAATATATATAAGAAATATCTATAAAAAATAAAGATTAAAAAAATGAAGAAAAAGATACTATTAATTCATTTACCACAGATATATTCAGGAAAAAGAAGATATCCGGCGTGGTTACCACTTGGATTAGCTTACACTGCCACATATTTAATGAAAGATGGTTATGAAGTAGAAGTACTTGATATTGATGCACATATGTATTCTAAAGAAAAAGTAATCTCTATTCTTAAAGAAAAACAATTTGATTATGCAGGAATCTCTGCAATGGCTCCTGAGTTTAAATATGTAAAATGGATATCAGAACAGATTAAACTGAAAGAAAGTAACCCAAAAGTCATTCTTGGTGGAGCATTAGCAATGAATAATAGCGAAGTAGTCTTAGATAAAACTGGCGTAGATATTTGTGTAATGGGTGAAGGAGAAACTACTTTCCCTAAAATTCTTAATACAATTGAAAGTAGTGGATTTGAAGAATTAGAAAATGTTAAAGGAATTAGTTTCTTGAAGAAGAATAATTATGTTAAAACATTGAGCATGGAATATATAGAAGATATAGACACAATTGAATTTCCGGCATGGGATCTTTTTCCTGTTGAATTATATTTGAAAACGCCTTTCTTTTTTGACCCATCATATCCAAATAGTATGAATATGATTTCAGCAAGAGGTTGTCCTTGGAATTGTAATTTTTGTTCAAAAACCTTCAAAAGTGTAAGAATGAGATCAGTAGATAATATTATTAAAGAAATTAAACTTTTAAAAGAAAAATACAACGTAGGACAAATATACTTTGCTGAAGAACTCTTAATGGTTAGTGAAAAACGAATGTTAGAAGTATGTGAAAAAATCAAACCCTTAAATATTAAGTGGATATGTATGGGAAGGGTAAATGTTGTTACACCTAAAATGCTAAGAAAAATGAAAGAAGCAGGTTGTGTTTGGGTAGGTTATGGAATTGAATCAGGCAGTCAGAAAATATTAGACAAAATGAATAAACAAGTAACAGTAGAACAAAATGCCTATGGGATTAAAGAAACATTAAAAGCAGGACTTCGCCCACATATACAAATGATGTATGGTTATCCTGGTGAGGATATGAGTACTATTGAAGAAACAAAAAAATTCTGCATGGACCTACATATTGAACCTATGTCAGGATTTTCTATTGCTACACCACTTCCTGGAACACAACTTTATACCTGGGCTAAAGAAAAAGGTTTAATAAAAAACGAATTTGAATATTTAATGGGGTTAGAAGGATTTTGTGGATTGTATCTTAATTGTACTGATTTTTCAGATGAGGATCTGATTAAAAATTTAGATAAAACTGAAAAAGAAATAAATAACGCCTTTCGTAAACATAGATTATTACACCCACACCTGTTTGTTAAAGATTATTGGCTTAAATTTCAAATACTCTATTATGCAAACAAAAAATATGGAATTAAAAAAACAATTAAAAAAGTATTAAATGTGATTAAAAATAATCCTAAAGCATTAACGCGTGCAGAATACGAATAAATTGAATTGGCTAAAGAATATGGAAAATGACAATTTAGAATTTTGGAAAGAGAAGAGAGTTCTTGTTACAGGTGCAAGTGGTTTTATTGGTAGCAATCTTTGTTTAAAACTAAAAGATATGGGAGTAGAAGTTATAACTCTAAGCAGAACTAAAAATAAAGAATTAGAAGATAAAAAAATTAAACAATATGAAGGAGAGATAACTAATCAAGAATTAGTTTCTAGATTAGTTGATAAAGTAGATTTAATTTTTCATCTTGCTGCAAATCCTTCTGTTTGGAAAGCACAAAAAGATCCTATAATGGATTCTAAAGTTAATATAATTGGAACAGTAACTGTTCTTAATGCAGCAAAAAAAGACAAAAAAAGAGTAATATTCCCATCATCAATTGCATTATATAGAAATCTAGCTATAAATCAAAAATGTACTGAAGAAACTAAAATAGATCCTGATAATTTTTATAGCCTTAGTAAGTACACATGTGAACAATATTGTTTTCTTTTTCATAAAATGTTTGAAACACCAATTTCTATTGCAAGATTAAGTTATGTTTATGGGCCTTGCTTACAAAGAGGTGTTATTTATGATATTATAAAACAAGTTGTTCTAGAGAAAAAAGAAGAAATTAATCTGTTTATGCGACCTGAAAACAAATTAAATTTTATTCATATTAAGGATGTGATAAATGTATTACTTACAATCGCATCATCACAAAAAGCAGTTGGAGAAATCTTTAATATTGGTTCAGATAAAGATTATGACATAAATGAAATAATGGAATTTGTAGGGAAACAGTGTAATTGTGTAGTTAAAGCAAAATTGCTTGATCATGCTGATAAAACCAAAATTAATTTTAATGTGAATTATGAAAAAGTAAGAGAAAAATTGAGTTGGGAGCCAAAATATGATTTAAAATCAAGCCTGCTCAAGATTATAACAGATATAAAAAAACAAGAATAATCACTGCAATTTATAGATATATTCTACCCATAGGAATTTTACATATAAAATTAATTTATTTAAGTATTAATATAGAAGGTAATATAGATTATTAATCAATAAAATATATAAACAGAATATAGCTCAGTTCTCATAGATGGGGCATTAATAAATGGGATTAATCGCAAGAAAAAACAAAAAACAGTTTAAAAAAGAATTTATCTTTCTTATTCTCTTAATGTTATTAGCCTTTGCTGTGAGATTCCACAACACAGGAGAACTTAGTGGGGGGGATGATTCTCAATATGCAACAATGGCAAGTTATATTATAGAAGATCCCATAAAAGCCATTTATCCTGCATTTCCTGATGATCTTTCATCCCTTAACAATATGAAATATAATAGGCCCTTTGCAGCTACCCCGATTGTTCCATTTATATTTATCTTTGGTTATACCAATACTGCTGTTAAACTACCAAGTATAATTTTTGCTATACTTACCATAATCCCATTATTTTATCTTATAAAAAGACAATTCAATACCAAAATAGCATATATTGCAAGTATTTTATTTGCATTTTCTCCATTCCATATACTTTTTTCAAGGGCAGGATTTCTTCATAGCGCATTAACATTTTATGTTGTTTTAACAATCTTTTTTGTAGTAAAAGCAATTGAAGACAAAAAAACACATTATATTTATCTTGCAGCAATGATGTTTCTAATAAACGTACTCACAACAGACTTTAGAGGCATATTACCTCTTTTATGTTTGATACCATACTTGTTCATTAAGAATAATGATTTTAAAAATATAAGAAAACTGAGAATTCTTAAAATCATAAAATACTTTTTAGTAAAATATAAACATTTTATCATTGCATGGTCAATTGCTTGTGTTGTTTATTTGGTCTATATGATTATTCCTGTCATTTTATGGAATGATACATCATATTTAAAGTGGATAGGATATGTCACTATACACAGCCTTGGTTTAGATAAAAATTACCATGGGTACATGCCATTTAGTAAAAACATAATAATTATGGGTAAACACCTCATATTAACACCATTCATAGGATTAATATTTGTTTCTATGTGTTATGGAATTGTATTTTCAATAAAGAAAATTATAAAAAGCATTAAAAAACCAGAATATATTTTATGGTTAGCATACATTTCAATTTCAATTTTATTCTATATAAACAAACAACCATATTTGCAAAGACAAGTTGTGTTTACACCTTCGTATGTTGTTCTAGCAAGTTTAGGAATATACGTTTCATATGTTAAATTTATTAAAAATAAAAGCATAGCATTTCCGTTGCTATGGGGATTTACTACATTATACGGCATTATTATGCTTTATTTATTTCCAAGTTTATTTAACTTAAAAATTACTAAGGGTGTAATTGCACTATTATTAACAATAATTAATGAACATTTTTATCTCATTTTTCTGTTAGTACTTTTAATAACTATAGCACTAACAATATTAATAAAATTCAGAAAATGGAATAAAGAAAAGTTAAAAAAAGGAGCAGGAATTGTTATTGCATTATTCTTGGTAATTAATATTTTAACTGCCTCTTTACTTGTAATTTGGGGAATCGGAATATACAAAAGACCAGAAGCTATAAAAACAGTATCTGATTTTCTTGATGAAAATACAAAAGGACTAGAATATGTTACGGTAATTCATTATGAAGATAAATCAGTATTATTTTATACTCAAAGAAAAACAGCTAACTATGCACGCATTGATGTTGATTGGATTGAAAAACATGTTAAGAAGGGAAAAGTAAAGTATTTTGTATTTAATCTCTATCAAAGAATTGTTGGAGTTGGCCTTGAAACTGAATCAGACATATCAAAATCACATCCAGAACAATATAAATGGATAATGGAGAATACAATTGATGTAACAGAAAAAACAGGATTAACTTCAGATAACCCTTATTTTAGAGTAAGAGAATATATTAAAAAATAGAGTAGGATGATAAAATGAAAATAATAAAACCAGTTAATAAATTAAGTGATGAAAGAGGTTATCTCATAGAAATAATGCAGGATGGTGTTTGGAAACAAATAAATCACTCATTTACAAAAATGGGAACTATAAGAGGAAATCATTACCATAAAAGTTGCAATGAATTTTTCTATATTGTTGGAGGAGAATTAAAGCTAACAATTAAAAACATAAAAAGTGAAGAAGAAATAACTGCAATAATGAAAAAAGGTGATTGTTTTATCGTTGAGCCATATGAAGTACACATTGTTGAAGCACTAACAGATCTGGAATTTATTGTATTACTATCTGAACCATTTAATCCAAATGACCCAGACTTATTTAGAGAAGACGGATCACAACAAAATTAATAAAGACACACATATAAAAAGAAAGAAAATGGAAATAAACAAAATTGAGAATATAAAAACAAATGATAATGAAACTATACCTTACAAATCATTATCAATAATCATTCCAACATATAATGAAGAAGAAAATATTGAAAGATGTCTTCGAGATATTCCAAAAATGGCATGGGAAGTAGAAATTCTTGTTATGGATGATGGTAAAGATAAAACAACAGAAATTGCAGAAAAAATTGGGAAAGAATTAGGAAATGTATTTGTCCACCATTCTTCTGAAAAAAGAGGAAAAGGTGGGGCCTTTTTATTAGGATTAGAAAAAGCAAAAGGTGATGTTGTTATTATTATGGATGGAGATTTAACAGTAGGAGGACAAGAATTAGCAAGATTAGTTAAACCAATCTTTAATGGTGAAGTTGATTTTGTTAATGGGACTAGATTTTTCTACCCTATGGAAAAAGGAGCTATGACTACAACAAATAAAATTGGAAACAAGATTTTTGCATTCATGACTTCAATTGTATTAAGAACATGGTTTACAGACGTCTTTTGTGGGTCTAAAGCATTTGTTAGAAAAAAACTAGCAGGAAAATTAAGTGAAAAAGAATGGCCAGACCTAGAGTTATTATTTGAAGCTTCAAAAGCAAAATTAAGAATTAAAGAAGTTCCAGTACCTTATAGAAGAAGAATGGGGGGAGACTCAAAAGTAAATGCCTTGGGAACAGGAAATGTACTTCTTAAAAGTTTCTTTAGAAATTTACTAAAACGTTAATTTATTTCTACAATTGTTTGTTTATTTATGTAAAGCCCTTCTGTACTAAAAAGAGATACAAATGGTTGGCTTTTTGTTTGTATGACCTTTTTAATTTTAATATCCTCTATAACAGAATACTCTTTTAATCGATTAATTGTATCTTCTTTACTAAATTCAGAAAAAATAAATACTAACTTATCTTCAAAATAATTGTTATTCTTTTGAATTGTTGTATTTACTTCTTTATTTGTTAATTTTTCTTGAGTCTTTAGAGCAATATAATTTATCTTAACCGATCCCTTATTAAAATAATCACCAAGATAATAATTTATATGACCCATCTCTGATTCTTTACTAAGCACACCAATTACAACAACCCCCTTTTGAATTTCTTGTTCTCCTAAATAATTGTAAAATAAAGAAATCGCTTGGTGTTGGTGCCATGAACGTTGTGCATAAATACTTTTTGAAGGAATTACCTTGTCAACGTGGTCTTTAACAAAACCTAAATTAACAAAACCAGTAAGTGATATAAATATTAATAATAGTATAAAACACAATAATCGTTTGTTCAACATGAAACAATAAACTTTTTTATACTTACCAGATCTTTTTTTGTAACTTTTACTTTTGTTAATTTTTTTATAAGCTTCACTAAGGAGTGATATTAAATCAAAACGAAAAGCCATTAAAGTAAATAATGGAATAAAAAGAACAAGATATCTTATTTTCTCCCAAATACCTTGGAAGAACTGGTCAACCATGATAGCAACCCACCATGAGTAAAATAACAAATGTAAAAGAAATGCAATTAATATTAATATCCAAAAAACTTTCTCTTTATCTCTTACTTTCCTCACTACTTTGTTCCAAAACTTTGTGATTGGTTTTTCCATTAACTTGTGTTTAGAGCATTTTTTATAATTGAGCACAAAAAAATAATTAATAATTATTAAAGGTAACAGAAAAAGAAACATAATTGGTAATACTTTTAAGATGTATTCTCCAAGAACCTGAAAATAGACGGGAACAATTGATAATCCTTTGTTAGGATTCAATTCGAGATGGCCAACATAATCAGTATCCTGGATGTCTACCTGATTATAAGAATTATATCCCATCCAAAGAACAAAAGGAGAAAAAACAATCAAGCTAAAAAGAAGTAATATTTTAATTTGAGGATACATATCCTTAAGTGTTTTTAGTTTATAATATTTATTATGTTTATTATTTTTACAAGATCTAAAAATTTTTAAAAAATATAAGAAACATATTGGAATAACAAATAATGCATTAGTATGCCTAGTCATAATTGACAAACTAAAAAAAATCGCACTAAGGTACCTATGTTCAAGATAGTAAAGAAAATAGGCAAAGGTAACTAAAAATACAGATAAACTTTCTGTTAATGGTAAAGTAGAGGTATAATAAAAATACCACGGATTAAATAGTACCAGTAAAGCAACAAGAATACTTACTAAAGTAGAAAGCTTCATTGCCCTTGCAAATAAATAGATTAAAACAATTGTTAAACTACTAGATAAGATGCTTAATAATCTAATTGCATCCGGAGCATTGGTTAGAGACATAAAAATTGAACTAATAAAAGAGTATAAGGGTAGAACTTTATTTAAAGCTGATTCAGAAATATGAGTGATATAATTTTGATTATGAAACTTCTCAGTTATGTCTGCAAAAACAACACTATCACCTGGAATTGGATATCCTAATGTAATTAATTGAGAAGCGACAGAAAGAAAGAATAAAATTAGGGCAATAGTGTACAAATTATTCCCTTTTTTAATTATTCTTCCCATTTTAAAGCCCATAAGTTGTAATTGAGAGAATTACCTGACAATTAATAAAGTTTTAGAAACATAGATACTATATAAAAAATAAATCCTTGGCCCTAGTTATCCCAAATAAATTGTTCAAATGTTGCATTAAAAATATAAAGAGATCAGCAATATTTAACCATTAAAATGGACATAAAATTACCCCATATAATTAAAAGTCTGGGATTAATAATATTCGCTGTAATCTTATTAAATATAGATTATACAACTGTTTTCTCAATACTAAAAATGATTAATATAAAATACTTAGTAGGGGGATTTGTATTAATAATCTTAATAATTGTAGTTAAATCATATAGATGGCTATTAATAACAAGATCATTAAAACTTAAAGAAACTAACTTTTTGAAATGTTTTTATTTGTATAATATTGGCATATATTTTGGAAATATTTCCCCCGGAAAGTTAGGTGAACTATTTAAAGCAGTCTATATAAAAAATAAAGAAAATTCCATGTTAAGATCATTTGTATCAACAATTATTGATAGAATATATGACTTACTAACGTTAATAATTATTGGATATCTTAGTTTATTTCTCATCTCAAAATCATTTGAAGGATATTTTAATCTTTTAACCATAATAATTGTAATAAGCACAATCATAGGGATAATATTAATATTATTCTGGAAAAAAATACTAAAATTATCTTATAGATTTATTTTACCTAAAAAAATAAAAAATAAGTCAAAAGAAACCTTCAAAGAATTAATAAATTCAATAAAATTAATTAAACCAACAGATTACATAGTTCAGCTTGTCCTCACATTAATTGGATGGATTCTCTATTTTATAATGATTTATGTTCTTGCTGTATCAATTAATATAGATATAAGCTTTTATTATTTGGCAGCAAGCATAGCAATAACCTCTTTAATTACATTAATACCAATAAGCTTTAATGGCTTAGGGACAAGAGATGCCACACTATTAATCTTATTTTCACAAATAGGAATAAATAAAGAAACAACAGTTGCTTTTTCGCTTTTAATATTCTTAATAAATTTAATTATGGGTTTACCAGGATTAATATTATTTCTTAGAAAAAAATTAAAAACACAACATTAACCCACTTGAACTAATAATTTTACACCGTTCCACATTCTGTTGATATCACGTATACTCCTAATACAAGATAATTGATTAAGAAGATAACCTGGTCTAAAATAAAACTCCCTATATGCCTTTCTAACCCATTTTTTAACAACATGAGGGGGCAAATTAGGTAAATTTAATGCTGGCTGATTCTTTGATAGTAAAGCAAAATCTCTCCATTTTAAATCCTTTCCAAGATAACCTTCTTTTAATGCAGTATAATAAATTTGCGTTCCCGGATAAGGACTAGTTTGAAAAAAAACCGTTGTGTCGGTATTTAATTTCTTTGCAAAATCAATTGTCTGCCTCATAGTCTTTCTAGTCTCCCCAATATTACCAAGCATAAAACTACCCGCAGATTTAATATTAACTTTTTTTACCTTTCTTACAGCTTTTATTGCTTGTTCAATAGTAGTGCCTTTATTCATTAGATCTAAAACTTTTTGTGAACCTGATTCAAAACCAAACACAATCTTACCACAACCTGCTTTTTTCATATATCTTAACATTCTTTCAGAATGTATTGTGTCCACTCTTGCCATACAAACCCAAGAAACATCTAATTTCCGTTTTAAAATCTCTTTACAAATTTCGATTACTCTTTTTTCTGATGCAGTAAAAAGCTCATCATGAAGATTAAACTCACCAAGATTATATCTTTTAACACACTCCTCCATCTCATCTACAACATTTTTTGCAGATCTAAATCTAACTCTTCTTGTCCACACAACCTTGGCAACACAATATGTACAATTAAAAGGACAACCCCGAGAAGTGATTATTGAAGTACCATTTTTTTCACTAACACTTTTTGCTGGAGAAGGATAATATAACTTAAGTGGTAAAAGATTTCTTGCTGGAAATGGCAAAATATCTAGATTTTCAATTAATTTTCTTGGTTTATTTTGAATTGTTTTTTTCCCCTTCTTAAATATAAGCCCATCAATCTTTGATAAATTGGGATTATCTTTCTCAAGAGCCTTAACAAGCTCAAGCATGGTAATTTCTCCCTCACCATAACAAATATAATCAAAACACCCTTCATCCATCGTACTAAAAGGCATTGCAGAAGGATGAACACCACCTATAATAATTTTAATATTAGGAAAATGTTTCTTAATTACTTGTGAAATATCAACTACTTGTTGAAAAGCAGGAGTTGGAGAAGTAAATCCTATAATATCTGGATTAGCTTTTTTTATATGTAATATAACTTCTTTGTAACTTAGATTTAATACCTCTGCGTCCAAGATATTTGTATTAGTGTAACCATTCTCAATTAAAAAAGATGCCAAATAGGCTAAATTAATGGGCATTGACTGGCCACCATAGCCCTTTATACCTCTACCATAAGAAGTAAATGGTGGATTAATAAAAAGTGTCTTCATTTTTCTGTTTAACCAATCTTATTGTAATATTATTAATTTAATCATTAAAATTAATTATTATTAACGTTAATTAAAGATGATTAAATATAAAGGGATTTAATAAAAAAGAATTTATAAATGTTATGTAGTACTAGTTCAAAATCTCAAAAATTTATAACAAAAAGGTGGTGAATTTAAACAAATTTGATTAATCAAAATAAAGTACATACATAAACACAATTATTTACCAATACCCTTATATACAATTCCTTGATCAATAATTTCTTTCCCATTAAAGAAATTTCGACCATCAATTAAAACACGCACATCTTTTTGCTTTAAAAGATCAGATGAAATTGTTTTAAATTGAGAATGAGAGGTGACTAATACAACACAATCACAATGTAAAGCTTCATCAAGGGTGAGTACATTAGAATGATCTAATACAAAAGGATCATAAATAATTAAATTTGCACCTTTCTTTTTTAATAATTCAATAATCTTAAAAGATGGCGATTCTCTTATATCACTAACATCTGGCTTATAAGCAAGACCTAGAATAGTAACTTTAGATCCTTTAACAGATTTCCCAATTTCATTCAAACCATCTACTACTTTTTGAACAGTATAATTAGGCATTGAATTATTAATCTGTCTTGCAAGTTTAAGGAATTTATGCTCAAAACCACTTTGTTTGGCTTTTTCAATTAAATAATAAGGATCAACAGGAATACAATGTCCACCAACACCACAACCTGGCCAATGTGGCATAAATGAAAATGGCTTTGTAGAGGCGGCTTTTATTACTTCTGTGATATCAATTCCCATTTTTTCAAATGACATTGCTAATTCATTCATAAAAGCAATATTAATATCTCTAAAAGAGTTTTCCATTACTTTTGTTGCCTCAACTGCCTTAACTGAATTAAGTTTTAAAATTTCTGCATCAATAATTGAGTTATAAAAATTAAAAGCATGAGTGGTACATATTTCACTAACACCACCTACAACACGAGGAATATTACTAACATTCCATTTTAAATTTCCTGGATCAATTCTTTCAGGACAATGTGCAAGAAAATAATCTTCACCACAAATTAAATTATCAAAAAGAGGTAAAATTATATCTTCAGTAGTTCCTGGAAAAATAGTGGACTCAAGAACCACTAAAGCACCAGTTTTAAGATTTGATTTTATCGTATTAACAGCATTAATTAATGGATCCAAGTTTGGCTTATGATCTGAAGTAATTGGGGTGGGAACACAAATAATCACAATATCTGCTGTGTGTATTATTTCAGGATCCTGTGAATAAATTATTTTTTCAGCTAAATTTTGAATTTTAACTTTAAGTTCTGCATCTTCAAGAATAGTTATCCCTTTTTTTAAATCAGAGATTAAATTAGCATTAATATCATAACCAATTGTCAAATAGCCCTTTTCAGCACATAAACAGGCCAAAGGTAATCCAACATAGCCCAAACCAACAATACATACTTTTTTTAAATTCATAGTGACAAAAAAAGGGTATGGCCTATATAAGTATTATGAATTATAATTTTCCCTGTAATCAATAAACAATATAAATGGAACTAAATTACTTTAAATAAATAAGAAGAAAACAAAAAATAGAACATTACTTTGATAGCGAGGACTAAAATTACTACGAAAATGCAATATAAAACATCAATAGTTATTCCCGTTTATAATGAAGAAAGATCAGTTAAAAGCACTATATTGGGGATTAGAGAAGTATCTAAAAAATTAGATGAAAAGATAGAAATAATTGCAATTAATGATAGTTCATTAGATAAATCTGGTAAGATCCTTGATTCTATTAAAGGAATTAAAGTAATACACCATAATATAAATCGAGGTTATGGTGCTTCTATAAAAACAGGAATAAAGGCATCTAAGGGTGATTGGATTATTATAATTGATGCCGATGGAACATATCCTGTTAAAGATATTCCTAAATTTATAAGACTAAAAGAAAGATATGATATGGTAATTGGTAATAGAAAAAAATCTAAAGCAAATATTCCTTTAATGCGAAGACCAGCAAAATTTTTCTTAAATAACTTTGCAAGTTATTTAGCAGGAAGAAAAATACCAGACCTTAATTGTGGGATGAGAATATTTAATAAAAAAAAGAGTTTAGAATTTTGGAATTTATATCCCAGTAAATTTTCTTTCACATCAACAATAACTATGTCATTCATATGCAATGGATATAAGGTAAGATATATTCCCATAAAATATTACAAAAGAAAAGGAAAATCAAGTATAAGCCCTTTTGATTTCTATAATTTTACACAGTTATTATTAAGACTAACATTATTATTTAATCCACTAAAAATTTTTAGTATGATAAGTATACTCTTATTTTTAGTAGGATTCATAATAGCCATATATAGTTACCAAGCATTAGGAAGATTAATGGATGTAACAGTTTTATTATTCCTATTATCTGGACTTCAAGTCTTTTTATTTGGAATACTTGCACATATGATGGCTAAATACTGGGTGAAAAAATGAAACATTCAATTCAAAAAAAATATTGGGAAAGAGAAGAATTAACAGTAAGAAGAAATTATAATCATCCTGCTGTAAAAGCATTTACATATCCCAAAATCAGAACAATATTAAGAAAGATTAAGAGTAACAAAAAACTAAGTTTATTAGAAGTTGGATGTGGCAATGGTTTCTTTACAGTACCTTTATCAAGAGTATTTAATGTTAAGGCTGTAGATTTCTCTGAAAAAATGGTCCAATTAAATCCTATTAAAAATTGTGAAGTACAAGATGCAAATAAACTAAAAGAAAAGAAAAATTCATTTGAGGTTGTATTTTGTTCAAACTTAATGCATCATTTAAATCGGCCTTCAAGAGCGATAAAAGAAATGAAGAGAGTAAGTAAAAAATATGTAGTATTATCAGAACCAAATAGAAATAATCCACTCATGTTCTTATTTTCCGCCTTAAAGAAAGAAGAACGAGGAGCAACTAAATTCTCATTAAACTATGTAAAAAGGTTATGTAAGAAAGAAGGATTAAAAATCATATATGGTAGAACCTGTGGAGCAATCGTACCAAATAAAACACCTAAATTATTAGTTCCGTGGTTAAAACTATTGGATAAAATTCCTTTTTTAGGCTTTTATATTTTAGTAATTGCAAAAAAGAAAAAATAGGATTTTTACCCTGAAAAAATCAAGGAATTATTTTTCTTTCAATACAAAATGTTTTTTTATGATTAAATTTCTTCAAATAAATAGAATCTAAATAAAAACCCTCTATTTCCAATTCAACTGGTTGGAAAAATCTAGATTGAGGAACATACCGTAAATAAGTACAACCACCTATTTTAAAAAAATTAAAGTTTTTTCCAGATTGATTAATAAAAGAATCAATTACTTTAATATCATCACAAAAAAAAAAATTTCTATTAAAAACTATTTTAGACCTATTTTTCCCAAAAATAATTAATTTTCTAATTATACCTTTAAGATGATATGCTAAAAAAGTATTCCATCCAAAAGCCAATATCACAGATCTAAAAATCAAGCCTTTAAATGGAGTAAATACTTTTTGAGGAAGATAATTTAATCTTCCTTTTACAGAGATAGAGTCCTTATTAATTGAAATTTGATAGGTAGGATCAACCCATTGTGAAGTTAAGACATCACCAGAAGTAAGCTTTCCAACAACCCCATCATCATTAAAAATAAGTTTATTCTGTTTAAGATCAAATACCTTAATGATTCCTCCTTTTTTTAAGTTACATAAAAAATAGAGATCTTTTTCTTTTTTAACATAAATACCTGCATGTTTAAAATAATATGAAAAATCTTTTCTTTGATAAGGTAATTTTTCTAAACGAGATTTTATTTTAGGTTTATAGTCGATATAAGATAATAAAAACTCTGGAATTCGATAAAGAAAATATCGATCTGCTTGAATCTCTGGAGGAACTAATTTACCTTCACATAACCCCATTAACATTTGATCTGCAATTTTGCCTGCTAAAGGAAACTTTTCTGTAAAAAGTTCATAACCATGTGGATAAAAATGTAATGTTTGTCTTGTACCAAGACTACCACCATAATAATTATTTGGATAAACAAAATAACTTGAAAAAATTATTGATTTTTCTATTACAGAAAGAATTTTATTATCCCTATATCCCAATTTGTATATTCTTGCTAAAAAACTAACGGTAGCAGATAAATAACCAATGTCAGGACCATCATATTCTAATGACCAACCTTCTTGAGAAACTAAAGCGTAGAATACTTTCATTTGCTTTTTGAAAAGCCTTAATATTTTTTGATCATTTAAAATTGTATAAGCCTCATAGATCCCTAACAGAGCCATAGCATTATGGTTTGCTAAAACTCCTGACTCATCATATTTACCTAAGAAAATTGCTGCTTTTTTACAAGCCTTTAAAAAAATACTTTTTTCTTTTTTAGTCATTGAATCTTTAAAGACCCTATATGCTTCCACCATGGCAAATAATAAAAATCCAGTTGGGCCCGCCCATCCTCGTTCATTAGGATAAAACTCATCAAAAGATCCATCTTTGTGTTGTACTTTTGCCCAGTATAACATTCCTGCAATTGTCCATTGTTTAATTTTAGAATTTTTATAATAAATATTCCCAGGCATTTTATGATTGTATACCAAAGACAAAGAAATAACACCATATTGAGGTAAAGCATTAACAAAGTCATCACTTTTATCTAACCAAAAAGCCCTTTGAAAAGAACCATATGTTTTAGAAAACTCATTTCTATCAAGTAAAGTTAATAATCGTGGGATTTGAGATAAAGCACGACTAGCATATTCATCCCTTAGTTTTGATTTTTGATTTTCTTTACTTATTTTATTTTTCTTAGTTGTTTTCTTCGCTGTCTTTATTTTCTTCATTTTCTACCACATCACTATACCAATTAACAAAGTTATTAATTCCTTCTTCAATACTAACAGCAGGAACATAATTCAATAATGCACTTGCTTTTGAAATATCTGCTTTTGTATGCATGACCTCTCCTGGTTTTCTAGGTTCATTTATGATATTTGCTTTGTTAGAAGTATTCTCTTCAATTAAAGTAATTATTTGTTTTACAGGAATATTATTTCCATTGCCAATATTAATAATTTCAAATTTATGATTTAAATTTAAAGAAGCAATAATACCATTAACAGTATCAATTACATATGTGAAATCTCTAGTTAAAGCACCTGCATCAAACAAAGTTAATTCCTTATTTTGAATAATTGCTTTTGTAAAGTTAGGAATAGCCATATCTGGTCTGCCTCTTGGCCCATAAACTGTAAAAAATCTTAAACAAACTATATTCATCCCGCTATTACTGCTAAAAAGTTTACATAACTCCTCACCAACTTGCTTTGTTAAAGCATAAGGATTCATAGGATTAGTAAGAAGATCTTCTCGTAATGGTAAACTAAGATTATCACCATAAACACTAGAAGAAGAACCAAAAACAAATTGTTTAATATTAAATTTTTTACAAAGTTCAAGTAATTTTAAGGTTCCCATAACATTCACGTCGAAGTAAAGCTCAGGATGATTTAAAGAATTACGAACACCAGCCATTGCTGCTAAATGAATAACTTTATTTGGTCTTTCTTTTTCAAATATTTCTAGTAATGCCTCTTTATCTCGTATATCTTTCTCATATAAAACAAAATTAGATTGATTAAGAGAACTAACTAGGTTTGAAATATTCTTATGTTTAATGTTTGGATCATAATAATCATTGAAATTATCAACACAAATAACCTTATGGCCTAGATTGATTAAGGTTTCGCAAACATGACTGCCTATAAAGCCAGCCCCCCCTGTTACCAAAATTGTTTCCATTTATTATTTCCGTCCTATACTAAGATAATTAAATCCTAATTCTCGCATTTCTTTGGGCTCATAAACATTTCTACCATCAATAATATTTGGTTGCGCCATCAATGATTTAACTTTTTTAAAGTCTAAATGCCTAAATTCATCCCATTCAGTTACAACCACCAAACAATCGGCACCCTCAACAGTTTCATATGGTGTTTTTCCATATTCAAGATTAGTAAGATGTTTTTTTGACTCTTCTTGAGCAATAGGATCAAATGCAATAATTTTTGCCCCTAATTTCTGAAGCTCTTTAGTAATAACTATACTAGGTGCTTCCCGCATATCATCTGTTTTAGGTTTAAAAGCTAAACCCCATAATGCAATTTTTTTACCATTGACATCTCCTAATAAAGAAGTTATTTGAGGAATAACATACAACTTTTGTTTTTCATTAACATTATCAACTGCATCTAATATTGAAGAATCACAATTATTATTTTTAAGAGTTTCCATTAATGCCTTTACGTCTTTTGGAAAGCAACTTCCACCATAACCAACACCTGCTTGTAAAAATCTTGGACCTATTCTGCTATCTAAACCCATTCCTTTTGCAACTTGTTTGATGTCCGCACCCATTTTTTCACACAATGATGCAAGCTGATTCATAAAACTAATTCTTGTAGCTAACATACCATTACTAGCATATTTAATTAATTCTGCACTTTTAATATCTGTAATCATGATTGGATTACCTGTTCTTTCAATCCCCTTATAAATCTTGATCATCATTTCTGTTGCTTTTCCATTATCAACACCAACAACTACCCTATCAGGATTCAAAAAATCTCTAATTGCATTTCCTTCTCTCAAAAATTCAGGGTTACTACAAACATCAAACTCTTGTTGAACATGTAATTTAATTGTCTCTCTTACTTTTTCTGCAGTACCAACTGGAACTGTGCTTTTATTAACAACTAATTTGTATCCGTTTGCGAATTTACCAATTGATTCTGCAACAGCTAACACATATTTTAAATCTGCACTTCCATCTTCACCTTCTGGTGTTCCTACGGCAATAAAAATAATATCAGAACTTTCAATTGCATATTTAGTTTCAGTTGTAAATCTAAGCCTTCCTTCTTCAACATTTCTTAAGACTAGTTCCTTAAGGCCTGGCTCATAGATTGGCATTTTACCATTATTAAGCGTTGCAATCTTTTTTTCATCAATATCTAAACAAATAACATCATTACCTAAATTTGCTAAACAAGCACCTGTTGTTAAACCAACATAGCCAGTTCCTACCATTGTGATTCTCATATTAACACCCTCTTAGTTACGAATTTTATCATTAAATTGTCTTTACTACTCTTATTTATATAATGAAAAAATTACCATTTATATATATTATTAAACACAAAATCATTTTATTTGAATCTATCTGAGGTAAATATAAACCTACACCAAGATATAATTAAAAAAATTAGACAAATAATGAAAGTTTGCTATTAAAAAGTTAAATTTATAAATCTGATTAAATCCTCCATAAACGATGCAAGGAATTATGAAGAAAGAATATCATGATAAGCGTAAAAAAAGATTAGACCTAAGTTACAGATTAAAAAGAAGAACATTTGAAGTTAAAAAAATTATTAAGAAAAACTTTGATAAATCCATCATTAGTAAATTAAATTGTTTAGATATTGGGACAGCCGATGGCTTAATGTTAAGTAGATTGAATAATTATTTTAAATTTAAAAAAGCAATTGGAATAGATATGTGTGATGATTTGATCAAAACTAACACAGATAAAAACATAAAATTAGAAATTGGTAGTGCAGAAAAATTAAAATTTAAAAGTAATTCTTTTGATATAATAATGGGGTGTGCAGTTATTGAACACATTAACCACCCAAATAAAATGCTTAAGGAATGTTACAGAGTTTTAAAGAAAGGCGGGGTTCTTATAATTACCACCCCAAATCCCATCCATGATGTAATCGCAACAAAAATAGGATATTTTGAAGAAGATAATCATATTGAAACTTTAAATTTGAAAAAGTTACATAAAATATTTAGATTAAATCAGTTTAAATTAATTTATTCAAAGTATTTTATGCTATTTCCATTTCTAAAATTACCTTTTGAAAATCAGATTGAATCTTTCACTAGATCAATTGGGTTAGGAAGAATTATGAGCAATCAATTAGTTGTTGGAAGAAAATCAGGAAAATCCAGCATCAAAAAATAAAAAAACCAATTTCTGGCAGATTTAAAATACCCAAAGCTTTATAAAGGGGGGTGCGTCCCTTAGCTATGTGAACGGCCACAGTGGCTTGGAAACGCCTGTTCCCATTCCGAACACAGCAGCTAAGAAGGCCCACGTATTATTGAGTACTGTACTGATGTACGGGAAAAATAGTTCGCTGTTCACACCTTTTTTAATTCTATGTTGATTTTCTGGAGCAATTTAAGTTAAAACTAAAAAAGAGTAGTGAAAAGAGCCTGTCGGCGGGTGTTGAAGAGTGTTGCGCTTCATATTACTCTGCAACATTAGGGCAGGTGCCATGTTGCTCACTAATTTTTATTATTTTTATGTTACATTTAATGTGCAGATCCAAATCTATACAAAGGTTTATATAATATGCTTGCTTACCTTCTATTATGGAACTAAATAATACAATCAAAGATGTTTTTAGATTAATTTTAGTTAATTTAGTAGTTCCGACACCGGCACAGTAAGTGCCCCTGCATTCTCATATGGCTGTTTTGTTCTAAAAAAAGCTATTTAGTTAATCTTGATTCTAGAATAAAGCTAATATAAGCCATAATGAAAAAACTTAAATGGAGAAGAATAAAATGGAAATAAGAAGAAGAATAAAAGCCCTTTATGGGCAAGAAATAAAACAAGAAGAAAACATAGGGATCATGAATGATCAGGCAAAAAGCCTTGATGTAATTCCTTGTTGAAACTAGCCAGGAAGAGGAAAACAGAATGGAAAAAAGAATTGGGTTTATTGGTGCAGGTAACATGGGGGGGGCCATCGCTAATACTTTAGTTGAAAAAGGATACAAAGAAATTAAAGTAAGTGATAAAAATCCAGAAACTTGGACAAACCTAAAAGAAAAAATAGAAACAACAACCAGCAATAAATATGTTGTAGAAAACTCAGATATAATTATTTTATGCGTAAAACCACAACATATGGATGAAGTCATAACGGAAATAAAAGATTACTGTAAAGATAAACTTGTAATCTCAATTGCTGCAGGAAAAACACTTGAATACTTGGAAAATAATATTGGACATTCAAGAGTTACTACTGCAATGCCTTTTATGGGGGTAATGTATGGTTATGGCGCAACAGGTTATGTCTGCGGAAAAGGATGTAGTGTAGAAGATCAAAAAACTGTTTATAACTTATTTGAAAAAATAGGGGCAGTAAGTATGATCCCTAAAGAAAATATGGAAGACATGACGGCAATTGCTTCAATGCCAGGTTGGGTCATACAATATTGTGATGCAATGATGGGTGGTTTAAAACTTAAAAAACCATTTACAAAACAATGCGTTGCAAAAGTATTAAGGACTTGTGCAGACGTACTTGAATCTGAAGAAGAACCAAACGAATTTTACAAAAGAATTGCTTCAGCTGGTGGAACTACAGAGGCAGGTTATGAACATGCAAAACAAAAAGGTCTCTATAAAATTGCAAAAGAAATGGTTAATGCTGCAATTAAACGATATAGAGAATTATAATTTATTTTTTTTATTTTTCTTTTACTTCAACAATAACTTCTTGATTCTTATCATTAATTTGTTTGATTACTTTATGATCTTTTAATTTTGCTTTAATTTCCTTCCAAGTATGCTTTTCCTTAGCTTTTTTTAATTCTACAAGAATTTCTTCAATTAATTGATAATTATGATAAATAGCTTCTCCTACTTTCTGGTTTTCTTCACTTTGTTTTTTTAGTTTTATTATGTGCTCTTGTTGCTTATCTAAAATACGTTCTTCTTTACTAATATGTTTTGTTGCTTCCTTTGTTTGAGTTTCTGACTTTTTTGTAATAATGTCTTCTGTTAATGTACCATCTAATGCTTCATTAAATGTTTTGAATTCTTGCTTTTCTTTGTCTTGGAAAGAAAGCATATCAAACGGAATTATTTCTTTACCAAACACAGCTGGCTTTAATTTTAACTTTCTTAATATCTTAATTTGATCAAATAAAGTAATGATTTCCTTGTCTGTTAGTTTTTTCTTATTCTTGTCAATCTTAGCTCCCAACAATAACTCTTCAGCATACACGCCACCTAAACCAAGCTCAATAGCTAAAGTCTTAACAAGATTTTCCTTATCTGATTTTTTTATTAATTCTGCTAACTCTTCTTTTTTTAATTTCAAAAAGTTATGTTTTAAATTTGGCCAAACATATTCTAAACCTTTCTTAATTTCCCTGTCTTTCCATTTTTTTGTTTCTAGAGCAGACATGATAATATTATTTTCATCTGTTAAGATATAATTACCTGGAATAAATAACTCTGCATAGAAAATATATTTGCCTTTTGCTGTTTCCAAATCAATCTTTAAAATTCTTTCAAAATCAACTTGTTCTATTCCCCTAATTCTTGCACTATTCAGATATTTTCTAAGAAACATACAAAAACCATGTGGTTTTTCAGGAGTATCTGCCTTATGATCTGTAAAATAACTAACACTTGGAGTTACCTTAAGATATTTCTTCCCTTGGCCAGGAAGATGTAACTGCAGAAAAAGCTCTTTCTTATTACTACCACCAATCAACCAAATCTTGTTTAGCTTTGCATTTATCAATACCTGAAATTCCTTTACTAATGCTGCTAATTCTATTGATGATATTGTGGATTTCATTATTAAATAAAGAATATAGATTACAATTTATAAATATTTGGACAAATTAAGTATCTAAAACACCCCAAAATTACTTTACTGTTACACTTTTAGCTAAATTCCTTGGCTTATCTATTTCTCTCTTTAGAATAACACCAATATGATAGCTCATTAGATGACCAACAATGCCAGAATAGATAGCAAACTCTGCTTCATCACATTTAGGAACAATTAAATCCCCTTTGCCTTCAACATTAGATATTTTGATAATCCAAGCACCCCTAGCCTTAACTTCTTGGGTGGCAGAAATCATTTCTTCATTTCCATTTGGGATTAAACTGATAACAGGAACATCTTTGTCAATTAAAGCAATTGTTCCATGCTTTAATTCACCAGCCATCATTCCTTCTGCATGAATATAATCAATTTCTTTAAGTTTTAAAGCAATCTCCCGAGCCATTGGATAACTCATTCCTTTGCCCAAAACAAAAATATCTCTTTTTTTACTAAGCTTTATTGACATTTCTTTTACTTTATCTTCATTAATTGCAATTGTTTGCTGAATTTTCTTTGGAATTTGTTTAAGATCTATTTTATAACCTAATCTTTTTGCTAATTCTAACATTACAATAACTTGGTTAGTAAAAGTTTTAGTAGCGGCAACACAAACTTCTTGGCCAGCTAGAATTTCAATACTAACATCACTAAGCCTTTGGATTGTAGAGAAAGGTACATTTACTAGAGATGCAATTTTAGCACCTGCTTTCTTTGCTTTTTTTAATTGAGAAACAACATCCATTGTCTCTCCTGATTGAGAAATTGCAATGCATAAAGTTTTTTCATCATATTTAACAAAACTATCAGCTTCACTTGCAATTATACTTCTTGTATAAATTCCTAAATCTGAAAGCAGAATAGAACCAATCAAAGAAGCATGATAACTAGTACCGCAAGCAAGGAAAACAATTCGTTTTGTATTTTTCATAAGATCTGCTAATTTGTTTAATTTATTATTTTGAATAGTCTCAAAAGAATTAATTAATCTTAAACTACTAGAAGGTTGTTCTTTAATTTCTTTAATCATATAATGAGGATAATGCTCCATTGTTTCATCTTCCCTTGTCCACTCAAATTCCATGATTTTTTTAGTAATTGGTTTGCCGTTAACATTGAAAAATTCATATTTATCCTCAGAAATAAGTGCATATTCATTATCTTCAAAGAAAATTGCTTTATTTGTTTCATCACTAAACGCATATATGTCTGACGCAAGAATAAACTTATTTTCTGCTAAACCTAAAACCAACGGGGAATCTCTCTTTATTGCATATATTTGATTATCATCTTTTTTAATCAATAAAATTGCAAATGTTCCTCTAACATCACTCATAAAATTTTTAATTGCTTGGTGCATATCATTTCCTTGCTTTAATTGATCATCAAAATAATGGGGGATTACTTCCGTATCTGTTTCTGAAATAAATTTGTAACCTTTCTTAGTAAGAGTGGTTTTTAGTTCTTGAAAATTTTCTAAAATTCCATTATGGACTGCAAAGATTGTTTTATCTGTGTTAAAATGAGGGTGTGCATTTGTTTTTGTAACACCACCGTGTGTGGCCCATCTGCTATGCGAAATTGCAACTTTTGTAGTAGTAGATTCATTAATACTAGCAATAAGAGGATCAATTTCGCCTGTTCTCTTACTAAGTTCTCCATCTCCAGTTACATAACCACTACTATCATATCCCCTGTATTCTAATCTTTTCAAACTTTTCAGCAAAGTATTTTTTACCGAAAAACCATCTTTTGATACAATACCAATTATTCCACACATGATTTATAATTCATTTTTTTAACCATTTATAAAATTTAAGGAATATCTATTCAGAACGAAAATACTACATAAGAGATCATTAAAATAGATTTAAACTAAAGAAAGATCATATTAAACCTAATAAACCAATAACACTATGATTTATCTCTTCCAGATTATTAATAATAAGATCTGCTTTTTTTAAATTTTCAGCAGTTGTTGAACCTACAAGACCGACACATTTCATTCCTGCTGCTAATGCCCCTTCAACACCAAGAGGTGAATCTTCTATAACAACACACTCTTCTGGTTTAACCCCAAGCTTTGAAGCAGCTGCAAGAAATAAATCAGGAGCAGGCTTTGATTTAATGTGTGGTTGATTAAAAATAACATTACCGTAAAATAAATCTGTAATATTTAGTTTTTTATCAACTGCATCCATTAAAATTTTATCAGAACCTGTAGCAACACACATCTTAACTCTTCGATTTTTTAGAGATTCAAAAAGTGAGAGAAACCCAGGCATAAAATCAAGTTTATCATTATAAAGATTTAATGCAATATTTTGTTTTTCTTCAGAAAAAGCATTTGTATCCACATTTAGATTATGCATTTCCTTAATAACAACTGCAGCCTCGTGCATAGACTTACCCATACAAACATCTTTTGTTTCTTGATTATGTTTAGCACCATATTTTTCAAGAAGTTGAATCATTACCACATCCCAAAGTTCTTCAGAATTAATAATAACTCCGTCCATGTCAAAAATCACTGCTTTTATTGCCATTTGATCAGGGATGTTACTTTTCTATTTAAGTATTATGATTGTAAAATTAAAAACAAAAAAACATGAACAAAACACAGTTTATTTATAAATGAATGTCGTGATTCGCACACTAGTTGCTATTTCTCTAAGTCTTTGTTCACAATTTGCCCGGGGTGTGTTTCCACGTCGACAAATAACTTCCTACCAGGATAAATAGAAGTATTAATACCTGTATGAACACCATCGCCACATATGGTGCCTAACTTCCTTCTGCCAGAATCTACTAATTTTCCCTTAACTAGGGAAAAAACACTCTTATTATCATGCCTTAAATTAGCAATTTTAGTGCCTGCCCCAAAATTGACATTATCTCCCAAAATTGAGTCCCCCAAATAACTAAGATGACCCACAACTGCTTTATCTCCAAAAAGTGAGTTTTTAACCTCAACAGCATTACCAACCTTAGAATTATTCCCTATTGTTGTATATGGACGAATATAACAATTAGGCCCAATAACACAATTTTCACCAATCATAACAGGGCCTTCAATATAAGAACCATTCTTAATAAGTGTGTTTTTCCCTATAAAAACAGGTCCTTTTAGAGTAGCATTCTTCTCAACAACACCAAAAATTTGTTGTTTTCCTTCTTCATCTTTATCCCCAAGTATTCTTTTAAGGAAAAATTCATTTGCATCCAACAATTCCCAAGGAAAAGTGAGAGTTAACCAATAATCTTGAGATTTCACACAAGTAACTTCATGGCCCTCAGTAATTTTAAGAATTGCGTCTGTAAGCTCTATTTCTCCCCTCTCAGAGACATTAATATTAGAAAGAGCATCAAAGATAGTTTCATCAAAAACATAAAGCCCAGCATTAATTAAATTAGATTTAGGATTAGAAGATTTCTCGTGTATATTCTTAAGAATACTGCCCTCGCATTCAAGAAGACCATAATTTTCTGGATCTTTTACTTCTGCAGCTAAAATTGCAAAATTATAAACCACACAAGCTTCAATATCTTTTTCAGAATAAATACAATCACCATTAAGCATCATAAATTTACCCTGTAATAAATCCTTAACCTGCAATAAAGCATGACCTGTTCCTTTTTGCTCTTTTTGTTCTACAAAAGTGAGTTTTAAATCATTAAAAGAATCTCCGAAATATTCCTTGATTTTTTCTTTTTCATGCCCAACAACTAAAATTACCTCGTCAACAAAAGACTTTAGTAAATCCAAGTTATATTCTAAAATAGGTTTATTAGCCACCCTTAACATTGGTTTAGGAAGCTTAGCAGTTAAAGGCATCATTCGTTCGCTTTTTCCTGCACAAAGAATTACGCATTTCATTTTAACACCTATGCCCCAATCTCTTTTTTAATAATTCCCATAAGCTCATTTGCATATTTTGTAATAACCTTTTTATCTTTGCCCTCTATCATTACACGACAACAATTTTGTGTACCTGAATATCTAACTAAAATCCTTCCTTCATCCCCTAATTCAAATTCTATTTCTTTTGCTCTTTTTCTATATTCTTTAATACCTTCAAGATCTTTTTTTTCCTTCACGTCAAAATTAAGTAACACTTGAGGGTATTTAGCCATACATTTTTTTAATTCAGAAAGCTTTTTTTGTGTATGTTTCATGGCTCTCATAATTTGTAATGCAGCAATAACCCCATCACCAGTAGTAATATATTTGGAAAAGATGATGTGCCCAGATTGTTCTCCTCCAAGGCGTGCACCAGTTGACCGCATTTTTTCAATAACGAATTTATCCCCTACTTGAGTAGTTTCAACTTTAATCTTATTTTCTTTCATTGCTTTATAAAAACCAATATTGCTCATAACTGTAACAACAACTTTATCATTAATTAATCTTCCTTTTTCTTTCATATAAATTGCAGATAAAGCCATGATCTCGTCGCCATCAACAACATCACCCTTTTCATCAACCATAATAATTCTATCAGCATCCCCATCTAAAGCAACTCCAAAATCTGCTTTATTCTTTAGGACTTCCTTTTTTAATTTATCTGGGTATAAACTACCACAATCTTTGTTTATGTTTAATCCATCAGGTTTATCACCAATAACAACTACATCTATATCTAACTCTTGAAAAATACGTGGGGCGACCTTATAAGCAGCACCATTTGCACAATCAAGAACAACCTTAAACTGAGACATAGATTGGTTAAGAACTGTGCTTTTACAATATTCAATATATCTTCCCCTAGCATCATCTATCCTATGTGCTTTTCCTACATCAACTATGGAAAAGTTAGAAGCATCTAGCTCATTATTAAGTACTAATCCCTCTATTTTAGTTTCTTCTTTGTTAGGTAATTTATATCCTGAACAGTCAAAGAACTTAATGCCGTTGTCGCCCGCAGGATTGTGTGAAGCAGTGATCATAATACCTGCGTCTGCTCCAAAACTTTTGATAAGGTGAGCAACAGCAGGCGTTGGCAGAGGACCAACTAAATAAACATCCACACCACATGAACAAAGCCCAGAAGTTAAAGCATTCTCATATATATAACCACTAACACGAGTGTCTTTGCCGAGGATTAATTTAGGTTTACCCTTTTTTTTCCCATTTTTATGAATCTCGTTAAGGATTATAGCTGTTGCTTGACCTAATTTAACAGCCACGTCGGCAGTTAAAGGAGAATGATTAATTTTACCACGTATACCGTCTGTTCCGAATAGTTTTCTCGTCATGAATTTCAACCTTTTACATATATAATTTTTCAAAAAATGTGAGCAATTATTTTAAAATATGCTAAATACACATAATTTTATTTATAAATTTAATGCAAAAAGACGTGAACTGTGTAAAATATGTCTGAAAAAGGCAGGAAGTATGTAATTTTAGGCTAATTTTGAGTCTTTTTTTAGTATTTCACAAATAATTGCAAAAAATAGCCAAAAAGAACCCCTCACTTTTCACTAAAAAACATGAAAAAATAGCATAAAATAGGGGGCTAAAACATAAAAAAGAACACAAAAAAAGACACAGAGAGTAATGAGACTAAAAAGTCATAAACAAGACATTATAATGCATTACAATGCATTGCAATGGCCATTACAACGCATTGCAATGCATTGCAATGCCCTAAAAAAAATAAAAGAAAATAGAGAGACAGATAAAGTGAAAAAAATAGAGAAATAAGAGAAAATATAGGGAAAAAGTACAAAAAAGAGAGGTATTTTACATAGTTTATTTTAGACATAAATAAAAACAAACAAAAAGTATATAGTTCAAATAAAAGCATAAATAAAAAATAAAGATTATTCTAAAAAGTACATACAAATAGGCAAAAGAAGGCCAAATAGGCATTATAATGCATTGTAAACATTATCAAAATAACATTGGAAACATTGCCAACATTGGTTGTGAAAAAGAGGAATTTTGGCAATAGAAGGCCTGAAACCCCATTATAATGCATTATAATGCCCCCTGAAAAAACCAAGTATGATTTTTATGTGACACTAATAGAAGAACATAACATAACAAAAAATCATTAACACATAATTCCTTAAGTAAAACAGAAGTAAAGTTAAATATGCTGAAGATTATACATCTTTTTGATTCTTTCTTTGTTTTTTAGATTAAATAGCTTAACACCAGTAGGTAATAGATTTTCTTCAATAAAACCTTTCTTTTTTAAGAAATTCATATTAACACGCACAGTATTTATGCTATGGCCAGTTTTAGCAGATAATTGAGAATAATTAACAGGATCTTGTTCCACAAACAGTATGTTCAATAACTTCTGTTCAGGATTCGTAAGAGGAGTGTGATTATAGACAACTTCCACTTGTTTTTCCACAGGTTGAGAAACCACGTGAGTTTGAACTTTAGACACAGAAGGAGATGCTTTTATTGCAACCCTCTTTTCATGTAGTTTCTTAATTGTACCTAGTTTTTCCATATGGGATTTAAGCTTATCCCCATGTATCTGCGATACTTTTGATAGTTCATTTAAACGAGAATATGCTTCTTTCATATCTTGTTTAACATCTCCTAAATGTTCTTTAATATCGCTCCGGTGAGTAACCATATTAGATTGTAATTCAAGCAATAACTCAGCTTTAAGTTGTTTTCTTAAATCATTAGTGAGGGCATCATCCCTAGAACTAACTTGTTTAAACAAATCCATTAGATGATTGTTGTATTTATCAAACGCAAGTTTCATATTCCCCTCTAATGCGGAAAGACGCTCAGTATGTTGTTTATTAGAAGTATGCAAATGATCAATCCATTTGTGAATATTAGATAAATTAGTATGAACCTTCTCGATACTAGCCTTAGTGCTATATTTGTGCTCATTGTGTGTGTTTTTGACGTCTAAAAAGGCCTTATGTAAGTAATTAACCCATTTATTTTGATTATCTAAATCATTCTTTAGATTAGAAAAAGAAGCAAACAAGTAATTTTTAAAATTGTGAACCTTAGTTGGCTCAGTATTTTTCTTAAATATGCTAAATAAACCCATCTCTTAAACCCCTCTTTCTCCACTCAAAACAATGAACTTGAATTAATCCAATATTAAGTTGAATGACTCCAGTCTTATTTAAACTTTTTTATAATTTCCCCTTAACCCTGGCGTTTTCAGGTTTTTAATGATCTTTGAAGCTATTGTTTTTGTATTATAACGAGTAGAAGTATCCACCAACATACATTTGTGTCCTTTCTCCTCTGCTTCTGTTAAACAAACATCAAAAATCTCACAATCAAGATTTTCTCTCACTTTTTTAGCATTATAACGACGTTTTTTTAATCTTCCTTGCAAAGTTTTAAGTTTACACTTAGTAACAACACACATACCAACAGAATTTTTTGGAAAATAATGACTTAAATGTGAATCAATTATTATTCCTTCTACTGTTTCATTATTAGCTTTCTTAATTAGTTCTAAAACATGTTTATTTAACTTTTTTACGTCGACAATTTTACATTTTCTTTCTTCATCATAAGATTCAAATAACTTCTTCTTTGAAATAATATTTTTATAAGTAATTAATTCATAATTTAGAAATTTACTAAGCTTCTTTGCTAATGTTGTTTTGCCTGTTCCAGGCGTACCAGTAACAACAACAATTTTTGTTTTTTTTGTTTTGGTTTTAACTTTCATTTTAACTCTCACTTTTTGTTAATTATTTAACATAACTCCCTCCCCTGGAATAAACCTTTTGAAACACCTCTACAAAGAGAGATGGAACAATATGGATACCCGCTGCTATAAAAACCCTTGCTAATTCCCTCCCACATTCTTCTTCGGAAGAGAATGATTTAAATCGCATTAATTTTCTGAGAGTATAATTACACAAAAAATCATTATTTAATGCCAATACAATTGGTTTTTTCACGTTTGTAATGTTCAAAAATGACTGTGCAAGCTCTACTTTAATTAAAGTCTCACTTTTAACTTTATTTCCCTTTTTTGGTTTTTTGGGGGTCATATTTGGCAGATACAGCAAGATATTTCTATTCTTCCCTTTGTATATAAATCCCTGTTTAATGAGCTCAAATCTAACTAAATCTTGAATAACCACCCTAGAACTAGATGATTTCATGTAATCTGTTAAATCTTGGTTAAATTCATTATGTATAAATTCCTCAAAAGTGAGGTCTTTAACAGGATTTAGGTAAAAAACACGGCCTAAATAACCTGCGGTCTTCTGCCTAGTGCCCTTCTTAGTCCATTTATTTCTAACTTTATATGCATAAGGTTGTTGTTTTATGTGTTTTATACGGATAAACATAGAATTAGTTAGGCACCATAAGTCGTATATATATTTTGCGGTGTTTTTAACTTAAACCAGTAGTAAAAAAACGCAAAAGAATGGCATTTTACCGACTACAAACAAGTAAAATCAATTAATATTAGTTAATATTGTATGAATATCTTCTTCTTTAAACTTTTTCTTTAGTTTTTCAATAATTTGCTTATCGGAAAGCCCATCTGATTTTAGCTCTAGAATTTGATTTTCTAATTCAATTGTGAGTATTAAATCATCCTCGTCTGAACTTGTTTTTGAAGATGAAGCCTTTGTTTTCTTGGCTTTTGGTAATTTAGCAGGAGAACTTGCTTTCTTTGTTCTTGCCTTAGGATCATTCTCCGCCTCCTCTGCCAATTGTTCTTGATATAGCTCCTCTAGGAATGCATCTTCTCTTGGTTCTTCTTCTTGCTCTTTGGTTACACCTGAATCATTATCTTCTGTTTCAAAATCACCATCAATTAAAGCACCATGTTCCACTTGTTTATGTTTGTCATGCCTGGAATTTTTCTCAACATTAACCTTAACTACTTTTTTATAACTTGGCTTAGAGATAGAAGTATGATGTCTTTGTTTTCTTCTGATTTCTTCTAAACGTTGAAACTGATTAATGGAAATATCTTCGGTGTTTAAACCACCATATTTATATGACGTTTTTTCTACCTCTAAACTTGGTTCGTCTTTATCTTTTAGAATATTCCTTAAAAGAGCATCACCTGCTGCAAAAAGATAATGGGTGGTATAAAAGAATACAACAAAGATCAATAAATAAGCAACTAAAATAACAATTTCAAACAGAAATTCAGATGCCGGGTTACCAAATAATACAACTACATTTAATAATTTGGTTATTAAAAAGTAGGGATTTAAATTAAATAAATAAGACAAGGTTGATCCAAAATATGCGGATGGCAATACTAACCCAGATAAAAAAATCATTAAACTTGAAACCGTAATTGTAACAAATAGATTAATATCTTCTGTAGTAGTCATAATACCTATAAACAAACCCATGAAAATAAACAGAATAAATGCTAGAATAAGAACCATTAATGCTTTTGTGATAATACCAAAAGATAACCCAAATGCAAAGGCAAAACCTAAATAAACCACAATTGAAGCAATTAAGAAAAATACAAACGTTGAAAGAAAAACATCAGATAACAAATGTTTAAATTTATTAGGATTAGAATAAAATTCACTAAGTTTAGGTCTCCTATGATAGAATGTTACTGAAGTAAAGATTAAACAAAGAAACATAAGGAAAAATATGATTATATCTTGAATAAGAATTAAAGATCCGTAATTACGAACTGAAATTTTTTTCAAAGAAATCGGATCTTTAAGATTATTAGTTTTAACAACAGAAACTAAAGAAGAATTAATTTTTGAAAATTGAGTATCGTAAGAACCAACAGAATCTTCATTAATATACACAGAAAGCGTGTCTGTTTGATTATCTACTGTCAAAAAGGCATCTGAAAAACTTAAACAAAAGGATGTTTTTCCAGATTTAATTGAATTAAGACAAGATGTTTTTGTTGGAAACTCATAAAGACCAAGATTATTACTTTTCAAACTAGTGATAAACTTAGCAACCATAGCTTCTTCAGAAGCAGGAAATCCCATTTCATAATCAATTTGATTTGTAGTCCTCATACCAGTTGCCATAACCAACGTTAAAATAATTGGTAAAAATAAAGCAATAAAATAAATTGATTTAGAATGAAAAAGAACTTTAAGGTTTTTCCTAAAACTATCAAAGACATCATCATAATCAAAATCCCTGATTGTTTTAATTACTGATTTTACAGTATATTTACTAAATCTTACAGTATAATGTAACATATCCTTGAAAAAGGATTTTATTGAATCTAGTTCTTTCATTAGTTAATCCCTTATTATACATATTTTTAAAGTTATTGTTTTATTGATCTAATTATCAATACATGAATTCTAAAAGTATTGATAGCAAAAAGTATTTAAAGCTTTACTAACCAAAATAACCTCATAACTGGAAAATTAATTAAAATTGAAAAAGGTGAAAATGTTGTTTAGAAAAATAAGAATTTGGTGGGCACTTAGAAAAGCAAGAAAACTTGAACAAATAAAGATTCCCAATAGGGAATTATTAGTAAACGAGCAGAATCAATTTATTAAAGAAACACAAGAATTAAAACACCTAATAACAAAAAAAGTGAGGCCTGCACCAATTGTGCCTGTAACAACAAAACCTGCTAAAAAGAAACCAGTGAAAAAAGTTGTTAAGAAAATCAAGAAAAAAACTGTTTTAAATAAAGCTAAATCTAAAAATACAAAGAAAAAAGTATTAAAACCCAAAAAAGCACTAAAAAAGAAAAAGCCAATTAAGAAAAAAACAGCCAAAAAAAGGCAAATAAAGAGAAAAGCTAAGAAGAAGAAATAGGAAATCAAAAAATAAGGGTAAAAGAAAAAAGCTTTTAAGAGCCAATGGATTTCTATAAATAATGGCAATATTATGCAGAGATCACTTAATATTAGCAGAAAATAGAGGGTATATTGCATTTAATGATAGGCTTGATTATAGTGCTTTTTCTTTAGATATGAGATTAGAGAAACTATACAAACGAAAAGCCTTAGGAGTTTCACAAAATGAAGAACTTGAAATGTCACAAGAAACATTTATGGATGAAATAATAGAAGAAATTCCCATTGACTCTGAGTTTATATTAGAACCAGACCAAGATTATTTTTGGCAACCCGTAGAAGAAATTTTTCTGAGACAAGGACTAAAAGGAAAAATTACAACAAGAAGTAGTTGGGCAAGATTAGGTATAAGGGTACAATCTGAATCAGATGAATATCTAAAAAAAGTAGACAAAAACACATTAGGTAAGCCCTTATGTACCATTAGAACAACTGGAACAAGGGTAAAATTAAAAAAATTAGATGCGGTTGCACAACTATTTATTGAGAAAAATACAGGGCATCCAACAAGAGAACACATAATAAGTTTTTTAGAACAAGGATCTTTAGTATTAAAAGAAGGTGGAGAAAAAGGAAAACAATTGCGTTTAGAAGATATTGAATTTCATGGTGGGCCTGTTTTAACAATGGACCCACAAGTTTTTGTATATAACGGAGAGATTTTAATCCCTGGTGAAGATAATAAAAATAAATTTGAAAGAGTACAATTAAGTTATTTGAAGGACTTTTACCTACCACCAGATACATTCTTTATTTCTTCTAGTCACGAATATGTTCAAGTTCCAAGTTTTTGTGTAGGAATTGTTACAGAAAGAAATTCGCTTTTTTCTAATGATAGTTTTAAAAAAACAGGACATTCGGCATATTTACCACCACAATTTGCATCACATCCTAATGCACCATACATTGGGCCAGTTGGTGTTTTTGAAGGACAAGTTACATTTGAAAATCAAGTTACAGAACCAACAAAAATAATAGCGGGAATGAAACAATCAGAATTATTATTAGATTTCTTATCTGGACAAATTACTAATGTTGAAGAATTTGGAAAATCACGTTATGATAAGCAAAATGGAGCAACAACAAGTAGATCACATGAAAAAAGATAAAAATTAAACAACATACTTAATCATTTTATAGATTTCTTCTCTCTTAATTGAACAACCATTAAGCTTAATTCCCCATAAAACACCTTCAAGAACAGCCGTATTAAGATCTTTGATTATTTTTCTCTCATCTTCTAACATATATCTTGCTAATAAACCGGTTTTATAAGCAACTACTGCTAGTTCTGTGCTTCTAATCACCTTCAAATGTCCTAACTCCTTTTTTATATAACCTAAATTATCTTGATTAATTGTTATTTTGGTGTGTAATTTTTTTGATAAGGTATGAGCAATGCTATCCGGATCTTCAATTAATTTTCTAGAAGTTCTTTCATCAATTGCTATATTTTTTGAATCAAAATGTAATGCAGTTGCAATTGATTCAATTTCACCAAGATGAACTATTGTTATCCAATTTCCATTTGCTTTAAAGGTTTTATTGATCTTTTCCAATAATTGGGTTGTTAACAACTTAATTTCATCATTAGAAACTAATTTTAATATACCTCTTGAAATATAAGGCAGAATTTGAAGTGCCTCAAACTTATATTTTTTAGTTAATAATGGTTTATTAACTAATTCGTTATAAACACCAGGAGTAATATAAAACTCGCCCCTAAACTGTTTCTTTAATGGATCTAAAAGCCAAAGAAGATTATTAAGAGTAAGGCTTATTACTGGTCCTGCATCAAATATTATTGCTTTCATTTTATTTTTTGTCCTTTAATTTAAACCAAATAATTCATCAATATATTTCAACCGAGATCTTACACTGACTTTTTCAATAATTGATTCAGGAATTTTTGTATGCCCAATGTAACGCATTAATTCCCATTGTGAAATTCCTAAAATTTGAGCTGTTTGCCCTAAAGAAATTCCATGTTCATAAATCTTTGATGCTTTTTTAACATGGGCTTCATCCATAACATGTTGAATATAAAGATCAAGTTTAGAGTCTGATTTTGAGATTCTATTAATTAATTTTTTCATATCGTTTGAATACTTGTTAAGTTGATATTTTTGAAGGTGATGTGTTGCTTTTTGTAACAACGTAGTAATCCTAACATCAATCAAATTTTCCCTTTGAATAATTTTAGATAAAGCAAATACAATAACTGCCGTACTAATAGAATATTCATCTTGAAAAATTGAAGCAGAATGAATAATTTTATTACTAATTTCTCTAAGACTAAGAACATCTTTCTTTTCTAAACTTACAATAACAGCTTTTAAAACAGCAATAATATCCTTTCTTACTTTTTCATTCATCTTAATTATTCAGGGGATTAATCTTTAAAAAATGTTTGTTTTTTTATTATATTTTTTATATTCTATTAAATAGAAAAGTATATATATAACAACAGCATTTGAAAGATTGAAAAATGATAACTATTATGCAGAAATTATTCAAGAGATTTTTTACAGATTTATTCAAGAAGAGAAAAAATCTGAAAATGGGACTATATGGACCACCAAATGGTGGAAAAACTACACTAGCTAATAAAATCTGTGTTGATTGGCTAGGAGAAGAGATGGGGTCTGTATCTAATGTTGCACATGAAACAAGGGAGATACAGATAAAAGAGCAAGTAATCATTAAATCAAATGGAAAAGAACTTGCTTTTAATCTTGTAGATACCCCCGGAATAGCAACAAAGATTGATTATGAAGAATTCCTTAAAGTAGGGATAAAAGAAAAAGAAGCTAAAGCAAGAGCAAGAGAAGCAACAAAAGGTGTTATTGATTCCATTAAATGGTTAGATGATATGGATGTTGTGATTATTGTTTTGGATTCAACAAAAGATCCCTACACACAAGTTAATATTACAATTGTAGGAAATTTACAAGCGCGAGACATTCCTGTGCTTTTAGTAGCAAATAAAATTGATTTAAGAAAATCAGATATTAAAAAAATACAATCAGCATTTCCTCAATACGAGGTTGTGGGAATATCAGCTAAACAAGGCAATAACATGGATGATTTTTATGAAAGCCTGTTTAAGCTAACAAGGTGAGATACAAATGTTAACACTTGAGTTTATGCCATATGATGAAATTGCTCAACTTAGCTCTAACAAAAGAATTTCTAAACTTCTTAGAATTGTAAAAGAAAATAAAATATTATTATTAGAAGGAAGACTAAAAAAAGAAGAAGAAGCAGAATTAATTAAAAGAACCATGGAAGAAATTGATGAAGATTTTAAGGGAATTGAGTTAGGAGTTATTTTTCCAGGTGAAAAAGAATCAGACATGTTAAAAAAACTTAAAGCAAACATGGTTAATTTGTTATTAGGAGATAGAAGAGGATTTACGATTATTGGGCCTGCAACAGTTGTTAAAGAAATAAAACAAGACCCAAACAAAATTCAATTATTTACAAATTCAAAATTTAAATCTTAGAGGATAAAATGCCACATAGATGCGTAAGATGCAGCAAAATACATGATGATGGCAGTGCTCAAATCTTAAAGGGTTGTGATTGTGGATGTAAACTTTTTTTCTTTATAAAAAAATCTGCCCTAGAGAAAAAAGAAGAACCAAAATTAGATTTATCAGAAAAAGAAAAAGATCAAATAGAAAATGATGTATGTGACATCATTGGAATGAACAAAGAAGATTTAGAACATCCGGTTATTCTTGATTTAGAAACAGTTAATATTTTACAACCGGGAAAATTTGAAGTTGATTTAGTAAGATTATTTAATAAAAAAAATCCACTAGTGTACAAACTTGAGGACGGCAAATACATGATTGATCTTGCAGAAAGTTTTAAGCGGGAAAAAGAAAAAAAGGAAGAATGAGTAACATCAAAAAAGGTAAATACAAACATTACAAAGGTAAGTTCTATGACGTTTTAGAAATTGGAAGAGATGCAGACACATTAGAAGAATTTATTGTTTACAAAGCATTATACGAAGACCCAGAGTTTGGTAAAAATGCATTATGGGTTAGAAAAAAAGAAAGTTTTCTTAAACAAAAAATAAAAGAAGGAAAAAAAGTTATAAGATATGAATTTGTTGAAGAATCAAAAGAATAAATTTATATTACAAGTTAAAAATTAAATTATTTCCCACTAATAATTTCAACTACATCCCTGTGCTTTAATTTGTGTTCTTTGCCAACAGTCATCTTTGTTTTAACGTCTATTGCACGAATAAAGTTGTTACCAAAATCACTATGGAGTTTGTAAGCAAAGTCTAAGGCAGTTGTATTTTCAGGCATTAGAAAGCAATCTGGAAGCACGTTACCATCGCTATCTTCTAGTTTATTAACACCACCCGGAAATACTGCAAAATATTTTAATAAATTAAAAATAGATTCATCTAAAACTTGTTGAACTCCCGTGCCATTAAATTTTTTAAGAACATTTTCCCTTATAAATTCTAATGCTTTTGTTTGTTTTTCATTTAATTTATCAGGCATTAAAATTTTAAAATCTGAATCTCCCGGATCATATTCAATTAAATTATGTTTAGCTGCTTCCCTTAATGCTAATTCTGATTCTGCACTGCACGGCACAATAATGTAATCTGGAAATTGATCCTTTATTTTGTTGTAATTTTCATCTGCACCTGGGATATCAACTTTATTTGCAGCTATAATCATAGGTTTAGTTATTCTTCTGAGATGTGTTGCAAGATTCATTAAGTCTTCTTCTGTCCATTTAACAGGATTTTCAGAATCAAGATTTAATTTTTTAATTGCACCCTCTACCATTACCTCTGAAACTTTTAGTCCTGATAATTGCTTTGCTAATGCTCTTGCAACTTTTGATTTTTCTTGTTGAACTTGCCGAGCAAACTTTTCCCAACCTTTTTTTAATATTCCAATGTACCACATATCAATTTCTTTTTCCAAAAATTTAATATCCTCAGCAGGATCATAACTTAATGCTTCAACTGGTTCGCCCTTATCATTTGTTGAACCAGCAATATCAATAACATGAATAAGAACATCAGCTTGTCTTAAATCATCTAAAAATTGGTTACCCATACCTAGACCTTCATGTGCCCCTGGAACTAAGCCAGCAACATCCATCATATCTACTGGCACAAATCTTATACCTTTTGAACAATAACCAAATCTAGGATTACATTGCTTATCAAATTCCTTATCAACACATTCAATCCTAACATAACCAACTGCATGATTTGGTTTAATTGTTGCGAAGGGATAATTAGCAATTTCAACTTCTGCCAAGGTTGCAGCCTTGAAAAAGGTTGATTTCCCAATATTTGGTTTTCCTACAACGCCTATAAACATTTTATGATTAGAAGTAATGAAGGTTATAAATAGTTTATTGTTATTCCCTTATTTTAAGGACAATAACAACATTAAACAACCTTATTTGTAGTTCTCCAATACATCAAAAAATTTATAAACCTAGGTTTAAATAAAAGACATATCATGCCAACTGATATATTTGTTGATAGCTGGGAAGCAAAAGCAACGGACATCGTTCACCTTAATGGGTTCTATGTAGCGCTCCATGATTATTTGTGGTCAGAAGAATATTCTACTGCAAAAGATGAAGCTTTTCCAGAAACTTATTATTATGAAACAAGAACCCAACAAGGTGGAAAAGAAGTATGGGTTTGGTGGAGACCAATTTCAAACAAAAGAGGAACTAAAAACAACTTCTATCAGAGATTTTTTAATATAGAAGTCCATGGTGTTGGAGTTAGAGATGCAGAAATTATGCGTGATAACAAAAAATGGAAAGTACAGATGGGTAAAGTTGAGGTACTAACCAAGGTATATTTAAGAATTGATCCAGAAAACAAATGGCAGAAAAACTGGTTCTTAAAGATGATATTTGAATGGTTCTGGAAAAGAATGTATAGAAAACACATGGAAATGCATAAAAAAGAACTACTAAAGGATTCGTATAAATTCAGAGAAACAGTTAAAAGATTATTAGAATTAAATACTTTTGCGGTTCCTCAAAGACCATTTGCACCTGCAAAAGCATTTGGAAGCCCTTTTGAATATCAATAAACCAATACTTCTTAGTGTTTAAAACAGATATAATTAGTAAAAAACTTTATAAATAAACTAGGTTTCTTTTGGACAATAGGCTATGTGTGTAAAGCATTGTATTAATGCCCCTGTAGCATAGTATCTGTTCCGGCGAACCTTAATTAAGCTTCACCAAGATCATGCGGGTTACACTTCGTTAACCCACATTGGATACCAGGGTTATAGGTAAACATTGCAAAAAAAAAAACATTATACTAATGCCCCTGTAGCATAGTAGCTATTGCGGCAGATTTGTAATCTGCAGGTCATGGGTGCAAGTCCCATCAGGGGCTTTTCATTATTTTTTATTGTTAACATATTCTTCTATTTTTGAATGTTGATACATGGCTTTTACTTCAAATGGTCTTGTTTCCCCACCTATTGCCGAGCCCTTATTATGAATAACAAGCGCTATTTTTTCTCCTTCTGTTTCTATTAATCTTGAGATATCACTATTAACAGCATTAATAAAACAATATTTGAACTTTTTTGATCTGTTAAATCTTTGTAAAAAAAATTCTCCATGATGATATTCTGTTCTGCTCATGTAATATCCTGATTCACCATCCCATTCTTCTTTTTCCTCAACATCTACCCATTTGTTTACATTTCTAACTACAATGTTATCAATAAATCGATAGTGATCAATTAATCCAATCTTATCCTCTGTAATTTCACTTGGAAGACTCAAAGGAATTATTGGTTTTCCTAATTTTTCTTCAACAACTGTTTGTTCTTTTGAAATTGCACAATTCAAATAAAAAAAACCTTGATGGGGTTTAAAATCAGGATCAGAAAGTTGTTGTAAATATTGTTTTCTTACACCTAAATTCATAACTACGTTTGCTGTACCTCCAAGACCCATAAAGCCACCACCAATTGTCAACAAACTCCACCAAAAACTAAACTCACCACCATCAACCATTTTGTATAAAGAAAGTGCAGTGCCCGCTACCCCAATCCCGGTCATTAATGAATACCCTAAGATTTCACTTCTTAGATAGCGTCTTCTAAAAGATTCATCTACATTACTTCTTTCTGCAAGTATTTCCAAGGTTGGTTCAGATGATTTAATTAACTGTGCGATATCTCCCATTAAGTTCACCAATAGTAAGTAAGAGTTTAATTATCATAAATCCTTTGTTATAAAATTTTACTAAAAACATGAAATAAAGGTAGAAAATGAAGAAATGGTGGAAAACTCAGGTAAAAACCATTTTGTCTATAAATTATAATTATTATTATATTATATATAATACGCTGAATTTTTGCTAACAAAAAGCTTAAATATAACTTATCTAACTTCTAGAATCATGGTTCAAAGAACATTAACAGGAAATAACACTAATTCTAGTGCAAAATCCGCAGATAAAAATGTGCCAAAAGTAGAAAAAGGCACTACAAAAGCACATGAAATGGCTGCAAAACAACGAGATATTGGTGTTGCAGAGTTTTTTGCTAAAAATAGGCATTTATTAGGCTTTGATAATAAAAGAAAGTCTTTATTGACAACAATTAAAGAAGCTGTTGATAATAGTTTAGATGCATGCGAAGAAGCAGGAATTCTACCAGAGATAAATGTTGAAATTATTGATATGGGTAATGATAGATTTAGGGTCATTGTAGAGGATAATGGTCCCGGAATTCTAAAATCGCAAATTCCAAAAATATTTGCAAAATTATTGTATGGGAGCAAATTTCATAGACTAAAAATGAGCAGAGGGCAGCAAGGGATTGGTATTTCTGCAAGTGTAATGTATGGACAATTAACAACAGGAAAACCAGCTAAAATAATAAGTAAAATCAAGAAAGATTTACCTGCTAATTATTATGAATTGCATATAGATACACAAAAAAATAAACCAGAAATTGTTAAAGAAGCAACTTTAGATTGGGAAAAAGACCAAGGTACGAGGATTGAATTAGATCTAGAAGGTAGTTATCAAAAAGGTTCACAAAGTGTTGATCAATATTTAAAACAAACTGCAATTGCTAATCCACACGTTACAATTATTTATACAACACCAAAAGCAGAGCAAGTAATATTTCCAAGAGCAACTGAAAATTTACCAAAAGAAACGGCTGAAATTAAACCACACCCGTATGGTGTTGAATTAGGTGTTTTAATTAGAATGTTAAAATTAACACCATCAAAAACATTACAACAGTTTTTTACACAGGAATTTTCAAGAGTTGGTAATGGAACGGCAAAGCAAATTTGTGAAAACGCAAGAATACCACCAAATACAAAACCAAGAAAAGTTTCAAGAGAAATGGCTGATAAACTAATCCAAAGTATTAAAGAAACCAAGATTATTTCGCCACCAAGTGATTGTATTGCACCAATTGGTGAAGAAGAATTAGAAAAAGGATTAAAAAAAGAAATTAATGCTGAGTTTTATTGTAGTATTACAAGACCACCAAATGTTTATAGAGGAAATCCATTTTTAATAGAAGCAGCAATTGCTTATGGTGGAGAACAACAAAAAGAAGGATCAATTAATATTTACAGATATGCAAATAGAGTTCCCTTATTATTTCAACAAGGAGCTTGTGCTGCAACAAAATCCGCACAACAAACTAATTGGAGAGGTTATGGTTTAAGCCAAAGTAGTGGTGCGCTTCCACAAGGCCCAATTACCATTGCCATACATATGGCGTCTGTATGGGTGCCATTCACATCTGAAAGTAAAGAAGCAATTGCTCATTACCCAGAAATTATCAAAGAGATTAAACTAGCAATTCAAGAGTGTGGTAGAAAACTAGGAAGTTATCTAGCAAAAAAGAAAAGAATTGGTGATGAGTTTAAGAAAAGAAGTTTTATTGAAATTTATATCCCTCATGTTGCTGAAGCATTAAAAGATTTAATTGGGATAAGTGAAAAAGAAATTGAACAAGTAGAACTAAATTTACAAGAGGCTCTTGAAAAGAAAAGAGGGGCAATTGAAAAAGTTGGTTTTGATAAAGGAAAAAATATCGAATATGATGAAGAATTTGCAAAAATAGGAAAAGAAGTTATTAAAGAAGCAAAAGAAGAAATAGATGCATTAAAAGGTAAAAAAGTAGATGAAGAAAAGGAGTTAAAAAAATAAAATGACAAACGTAGTCAAAGATATCAAAGAGATCTCAAAAGGAATTTATAATATGATTATTAAGAAAAAATTACCTTCCTTAGTCATGCCTATAAGAAGTCTACAAAATGTAAGTTATAGTCCAAAAAGTGGTTATTTTGAAATGTTAGGTAAGATGAAAGAAAGAACTTTAGCGGCTTCAACAATAAAAACATTTGCTCAAAGCCTGAAAATGATGGGATTAAGCAAAGAATTAATTGGAAGTAATGATTTAGCAACCAAAAGAGAAGCATATTATGTTAGCAAAAATTGGGGAGAAGCTAGATTTAATGAACAAAGTGAATCAGATAATGTTATGGATGATGTAGAAGCAATGTTAATGGTAAATAGAGAACAAATTGGTTTTGTGCCAGAGGAAAAAGGAGGAGACATTGCAGGACAATTAATTGTTATTGATAAAGATCAAGAAACAGGAAAAGAAATTAAAATTGATTGTACTAAATTTGGTTCTGGAGCATACTCAATTCCAAGTTCTGTTGAGGAATTAAAATTTGATACTAAAGCTAAGTTTGTATTAGCAATTGAAACAGCAGGTATGTTTCAAAGATTAGCAAAGCATAAATTTTGGAAAAAACAAAATTGTATTCTAATTAGTATGGGTGGAGTTCCTACCAGAGCTTGTAGAAGATTTATTAGAAGATTAAGTGATAGTAAAAAATTACCCGTATTTGTATTTACAGATGGAGACCCATACGGATATGGTTCAATCTACAGAACATTAAAAGTAGGTAGTGGTAATGCTGCACATATTAACAAATACTTTTGTGTTCCAAATGCTAAATTTATTGGTGTAACACCACAAGATATTATTGATTATAAACTACCATCACATCCCTTGAAAGATGTTGATCTTAAAAAAATTAAAGATTTAATTAAAAACGATCCTTTTGTTAAACATCATAAACCATGGCAAAAAGCATTACAAGAAATGGCAAAGATGAAGAAAAGAGCAGAACAGCAAGCATTAGCTAAATGGGGACTTAATTTCGTTATTGAGAAATATCTACCTGATAAGTTAAAAGATCAAAAGACATGGTTACCTTAAGTTAAAAATAGTAAAAATTAAAAAAAAGATTTCTTATTAAATAATTATCTTTTATCGGTCATTTTAATTATGTGCCAGCCAAACTGTGTCTTTACTGGTTGACTAACTTCACCTTTCTTTAGGTTAAATGCAGCTAATTCAAATTCTCTAACCATTTGTTGCCTTCCAAAAAAGCCCAGATCACCACCTTTTTTGCTGCTAGGGCATTGTGATCTTTCTTGTGCCATTTCTTCAAAAGATTTGCCATTCTCAATCATTTCTAAAATTTGTTTAGCTTCTTCTTCTGTTTTAACTAATATATGTGATGCTCTTATTTGTGCCATGTTTTCACCTTTATTTGTTAGATTCAACTACTTGTTCTTTAGTTTCATCTTTGTTTTTTTTGTCATTATCTATATCTGTTTTAATGTTTGATTTTTTTTTACTAACATCTTCATCTTTTTTATTACTTTCTGTTTCTGCAATTGGATTCTTATTTTTTTCCATCTCCTTCTTTTTAGCCCTATGTTTTCTTCGCATTTCTTTTTGTTCTTCTGTTAAAGGATCTCTTTTGCCTTTGTTTGCTTCTTTATTTGCAATAAAGGACTTCGTTTTAGCATATTGTACCGGATTCTTGATCTTCCTACAAAGACCATCGGGAGAACAAAGATTTATTTCTTGATATGCTTGCATACAATTAGGTGGTAAAATTGTTTCTTTTCTTTGCTGTTTCCTATATCTTAACTGAGAATTAATAATAACTTCTTTTAATGGATCTGGATTCTTAGTATTCCATTCCCTTACAATCTGATCAATTGTTTCATGGTTGTAACCGCAACATTCTAAAAAATTAAGCAATGCAAATAAAAATCGCTTCCTACCATCATCAACCCCATTTAACCCTTTAATTAAACAAGGAGGAAACATTGACATTGGAATTGCTTCTTCAGGAACCTCATATTCCTTGTTTAGTTTGATTTTTTCTTGTTCAATCATTGGTTTATAATCAAATGCTTCAACAATTATACGTGATGCCTCTCCTTCTTTTGTGTTCGTTATATCAAGAAATTGAAGATTAGGGATTACAGTAGAAGGTGTCGCATGTTCTTTTTCAAAGTCCATAACTGTTTCAGGATCAATAACTACACTACATAATGCAGACTTCTCATGCAAAGAAAATGGCATCCTATACATGTGCCTAGATGAAATAAGTAATGTATCGATATCTAAAACTAAAGACGAATTAAATTTTTCTTCAAACTCTTTAGAACTACACCTGTAACATCTTCTTGATTCATGCGGCTTTATTTTCTCCATAAATTCTTTGCAATTTTCACATTGCTTATATTTAGAATCAGCTTCTGCCTTTGCTTGACAAGATGGACAAATAAAGTATACTTTAGTTTTAATCTCTCTTGGTTCTGCCCCACAAGCTTTACAAAAGGTCTTAAATAGCTCTTTTTCATCCACATTTAACATTTCTGCAATTTGTTGATTAGATTTATCTTTTGTTATTTCTTTTAATAATAAGGGTTCAATTTTATCTTTTAAGTATAAAGCAATTCTTTTAGGTGCTTCCGGAAATAACAATCTTGTTTCAGTTGGCTTTCCTTGTAAAGGTAGTGTTTTAGGAAAAGCTTCAAATGGAACACCAATATGAAATCCTTTGCTACCTGAGAATTTAACAGTAATGGATGTAATGCCATGGCTTTTTAGCTGATCAATAAGTAATTTAGTAATAAGTTTACTGTAATACCAATATTTGCAATCAATATCCAAGACTAAATCCCAACCACTTCTTAACTCATCAAGATCTTTCTTACTTAACTCTGGCCTTAGGGCAACAACATTATTCCAATGCTCTTCACTTACATGAAAACTTGTTGCACCTTGTTTTGCTAGTTCTATGATTTCATTAGTATAACTTAAAGTATCTGGTCTTTTACCAAAACCATCCCCAAACCTAGTAGCAACTTCTCTATTTTGAGAACTAGCTAACATTGCTTGTTGAATGTCAAGCCTTTTGTAATGTTTGAGTGTAATTGATTTTGTTAACATTTTATTGTTTTTTTAATAGTATGATATCTTAAGAAAATTCAAGATAACTGAATTTTTCCTTGATTAAATCATTTAATCGTATTTTACCCCTTAAATTAGTAATATTAATAAATGTCAAGAACCACTAATCAACAAGAGGTAGCATGAAATAAAAATCACCTATAATTATGATTACTGGTGGTTCTTGAACACGCAAAAATTCCATAAATGGATTAATGGTTTTATGTAATATACCTTTAGTCAATAGAAAAAGGGAATTTTAAGCGTTTAAAAGGTTTGCTGTTTAAGTATGGAAAATAGTATGGAAAACAATAAGGCAAATAGTACAGAAGAGAGTAGTGAAAAAGGGGATTGGAGAGATAAGATTAAAACTCCGCATGTATCAGTAGATATCATAATTAGACACAAAGGAGGCATTGTTTTGGTTAAAAGAAAATATCCTCCTTATGGTTGGAGTTTGCCTGGTGGTTTTATAGATTATGGAGAAAGTGCAGAAAACGCGGCAATAAGAGAAGCAAAAGAAGAAACTAATCTTGATATTGAAATTGTTAAACAATTGAAAGCATATTCTGATCCAAAAAGAGATAATAGACTTCATTGCATAAGTATCACTTTTGTTGCTGAAGGAAAAGGAAATCTAAAAGCAGGAGATGATGCAAAAGAAGCAAAAATAGTTATGGAAAATGAAATTCCAATGCTATGCTTTGATCATAATAAAATATTGATGGATTACTTTAATGACCCTTATTTTGAACTTCACTGAAATAGATTAAATCAAATTACCAGAAAATTTATGCATTGCAATGGCCATTGCAATGTCGACGACAAATAAGGCATTATAATGCCCATTGCAACGGGGTTTAAAGGTGAAATCATGAAAAAAATTGAATCATTAATTGATTGGATTGGAGAAGTTGTTAAGTCCAAAAAAGTCATAATAGTTGAGGGACCATATGACAAAAAAGCATTAGAGAACATAGGTGTAACAAACAAAATAGTTGTCATAAATGATGGCAAAGGATTGTTTGAAACTGTTGAAAAGATTGTAGGAATTGTTAATGCATTTCAAGAAAACTCAGGAAAAAATGCAGGCAAAAAGGAGATAATCATATTAACAGATTTTGATAAAAAAGGAAAAGAACTATATGAAAAAATGAAAAAAGACCTTATTAGAGAAGGTATAAAAATAGACACAGAATTTAAAGAATGGCTAAGAAGAAGAACAAAGATTAGCCATATTGAAGGATTAGATACCTATGTTGAACATGATGGATATGTAAGAAATTAAGAAGTTAAATTAGAAGAATTAAAACAAAATCAGTTATCTCTTACTTTAACCATAAAAGGATACTTTCTTTTATGTTCGTTCTTTCTAACTCTTTCAACTACATCTTTTGATAATTGCCTGTTAATTAATTGCTGATCTAATTTTTCATATGTGATACCTAATTCTTGTTCATCTGTTTGGCCTTCAATAAGCTCAGCAGTTGGAACTTTAGTGATTATGTTTTCTGGAATTTTAAGATGTTTAGAAAGTGCAAAAACTTCTGTTTTGTAAAGATCACCTATGACAAAAAGATCACAAGCAAGATCCCCATATTTAGTACCATAACCAACCATTACTTCAGATTTATTAGCAGTCCCAATAACTAAAGCATTAAAAGTATTAGCATAACTGAAAAGTATATTTGCCCTAATCCTTGGTTTAAGATTAGTTTTGGCAAGTTCATTTATTGGAATGTTTAAATCATAACTATCCAGCATTTTGTTAATTGGTTGTAACAAATATTTGATATCTTCTTTTTCTGCAAATTCCCTAGCATCATCAATATTTTGTTGTTTTGATAACCCTATTTCAGGCATTAACACACCAATTACATTTTCTTTACCTAATGCCAAAATGCATAATTTTGCAGCCAATGTACTATCAATACCACCGCTTAATCCTATTACTGCCTTTGTGATGTTTGATTTATTAAAATAATCTTGGATTTGAGATACAATCTTTTTCGTAATTTCTTCATGATTCATTTTAGATTTTTCTCCATTTTCTTCAAGTATAATTTAAGCTTTATTTTAATTTTGGATTTTAGTTCTTGATCTAAAGTTAATTCTTCAACTGCCATATCCCAATCTATTTTTGGAAGTTTTGTTAAGGTGCCCCTCATTGTTCTTCTTGCCTTTTGACATTCTTTTTCAATTTCATATGCTGATTCTTTGCCAAAAACCTTTAATGCAGGATATTTACTAATGGAATTTGCACCTGCATCTAACAAATAAGAAACTCTGTTAACCCGATCTTCCCAAATACCCATTTGAATATCAATTTTAGGACATTCTATCCTAGTTTTAGCAATCCACCATGCCTGATATTGTTTTGTTGGTGGTTCAGAATCTTCAAAAGATGTATCTTTATGTGGGTTTAAGCCATAAAAATGAATTTTGGAAATATTATGTTTTTCAATCATTTCTTTCAAAGCAGGAAAATCATCTTCAGTTTCTCCTAAACCTAGAATAATTGTAATTGCATTGTCCATACCTAATTTAGTTGATTCTTGAAACATTTCTAAATATGGTTCAATTGGTTTAGATGGACATACAAAATCATGAACTTTTTTGTTAACTGTTTCAATACTACCAACAACCCCCTTAACATAAGGTTGAAGTTGCTTTAACTCTTCTTTCTTTAATGGCCCAATATTAATCCAAATTTTCTCACCTAAAACAATATGAATTTTTTTAACTAATTCAACAAAATCATCAGAATCATATGCTCCCTTTCCACCTGAAAGAAAACCAAAATCCCATTTCAAATGTTTGATAAGTAATGTTTCAGCAAGCAAACTTTCAGTTGTTCTTCTTCCTTTTTGCTTAAATTCTTGATCCTTTGGCTGGGTTGACATATAACAAAATTTACAATCTCGAATATCACAATACCAACTAAAGAATATCGCCCTTTCAAAGTTAGTTACAGCTGGAAAATTATCTAGATAAACCTTATTTGCTTGTTTCATTAATTGTGGTAAATCATCTAATTTAGATTGCATTATCCTAAGAAAAGATGTTGGGTTTATAAAGGTTTAAGAAAAGAAGCCCCTGGTGAGACTTGAACTCACGACCTGTTGATTTCTTATTGCAAATCTCTGGTTGCATATACGAGTCAACCGCAATAGCGACTATGCTACAGGGGCATAAAATAAAGAAGAAGGAAGTTGTATAAAAATCTAATTATATAGTTCTTAGTTGGAAGTATTAAGTAAGAAGTGGGTTTGTAGTAGATTAGTTCTTAGTTTACCAACAACTGATAATTACTTATATATAACCAACTTCAAACTTAGAACTTATTACTTAAAACTAATTATTTAACTCATTGCTTCTAATATCTTTGTTTTATCGCTTTTATACCTAGATTCACACTCAAAACAAACTAGTCTTTTCTTATTTTTCTCATCATAGACATAAGTACCTAAAGGCTTGTTTAGAAAGGTTTCACCAACTTTTTTCTTACAAATGTCACATTTCATACCCCTAAATAACGGCACAACCTTTATATATATTTCCCTTTTATCTTGGGATTATGGTTAGAATAGCAATCATCAAGAAAGATAAATGTAATTCAAGTGAATGCGGGGATTTTTTGTGTAAAAGGGTCTGCCCAGTAAACAGACAAGATAAAGAATGTATAATTACAGGGTCAACTGGAAAAGCACAAATTACTGAAGAACTTTGCATAGGTTGTGGTATTTGTACGGCTAAATGTCCTTTTGATGCTATTGATATTATTAATCTGCCTGAATCACTAAAAGAATTACCAATTCATAGGTTTGGAGAAAATGGTTTTGCATTATATTCACTACCAACACCAATCATGGGCAAAGTTGTTGGAATTATTGGAAGAAACGGAATTGGAAAATCAACTGCAATAAAAATATTAGCTGGTGTTTTAAAACCAAACTTAGGTAAAATCTCAGAAAAAGATAATAATGAATCTAATAAAACAAAAGATAAATCTGCAACTTATGAAGAAATGATCTCATTCTTTAAAGGAACTGAAACACAATCTTTTTTTGAAAAAGTAAAGGCAGGAGAAATAACAATTAGCTATAAACCACAAAATGTAGATCTTATTCCTAAAACTGCAAAAGGAAAAGTTGGAGAATTGCTAAAAAAGGCAGACCAACTAAACAAGATGGATGAGATTGTTGAATTATTTGAATTAGGAAAAATTTTAGATAGTGACATAAAAGATATTTCTGGTGGAGAATTACAGAGAGTAGCGATTGCAGCAACAATTATTAAAAAAGCAAATTTATATGTGTTTGATGAACCAACTTCTTATTTAGATATAAAACAACGTCTGAAAGTTTCTAAGTACATAAGAGAAATGGCAGATGAAAACACAGCTGTTTTAGTTATTGAACATGATCTTATTGCATTAGATTATATGACTGATACAATCCACATAATGTATGGTAAACAAGGTGGGTTTGGAGTAGTAGCATTACCAAGAGCTACAAAAAATGGAATTAATACTTATCTAGAAGGATATCTTAGAGATGAAAATGTTAGATTTAGAGATAAAAAAATAGAGTTTGAAATTAAAAGCCCAGTAGAGAAAAAAGAAGGTACAAAATTAACAGAGTGGCCAAAACTAAGTAAAAAGTTTGGAAAATTTCAACTTGAAAGTAATGGTGGAATAATTTATAGAAAAGAAATAATAGGAATTGTTGGAGAAAATGGAATTGGTAAAACTAGTTTTGTTAAATTATTAGCGGGCGTTAAAAAACCAGACAATTGTAGGGTGGATCTTAATGTCAAAGTAAGTTATAAGCCACAGTATCTAAACTCAGATTCAACAGAATTAGTAATGGTTGTATTGGCGAATGCATTAAAAAAACACAAGAGCGATGTTATTAAGCCCTTAGAGATTGAACCATTGTTAGAAAAACAAATTAATCAATTATCAGGTGGCGAATTACAAAGAGTAGCAATTGCAGAAGCACTTTCAAAAGATTGTAATCTTGTATTACTAGATGAGCCAAGTGCATATTTAGATGTAGAACAGAGATTGGTGTTATCTAAAATAGTATCTAATCTTGCTTATTTAAGAGGAATTAGTATTTTAGTTGTTGATCATGACTTATTATTCTTAGATTATTTAAGTGAAAAATTAATGGTGTTTGAAGGAGAACCAGCTGTTAAAGGTTTGGCAACAGGGCCATTTATCATGGAAGAAGGTATGAATAAATTATTGAAAGAAGTTAATATTACAATGAGAAGAGATGAGTTTTCAGGAAGACCAAGGATAAATAAAGAAAATTCAGTAAAAGATAGAGAACAAAAAAATAAAGGAAGATATTATTATTCATAAAATTGTATTTGATTAAAAGTCATAACAATTAAAACTTAAAAAAGATGGAAAAAAGAGATTTGATAACATTACTTATTTTGATTTTTGTACTTTCTAATCTTATTTTTCTTTTTAGTTATAAATCTGTTCTATATAATAAGAATTTTTATGAAAAGCAGTTTAATAAACAAGGTGTTTATGCAGAGTATAACAAAACCTTTGTTAATGATGAACACGATGGAATTATGAAATTTTTATTAACAAAAAAATCTTCAACAGGATCTGAAAGTTTATCCCAACAGGACATATTGCATCTTAATGATGTTAAAAAAATACTTAGAAGTGTAAACTACTACTCTTATTTTATTGTGGGAATTATTGGTTTGTTGTTTTTATATTTGCATTATATACACAAGAGAATAATTGATAAATTTTTAGCAAAAGCTGTTTGGATAAGCGGGATTATTAATGCAACAATGATATTGATATTATATTTGTTCAGTAGAAACTTTGATTGGTTTTTTATTAAGTTTCATAAGATATTATTTTCTAATGATTTGTGGTTAATGGATCCAAAAACTAATTTACTAGTTAATTTATATCCTGATCTATTTTGGCAGGAAATGTTTATGAGGATTATAGTTATTACTTTAATTGTTTCAGCTGTCTTTGTGGTTGTTGGAATAATTGGAGAGAAGGTAATTAAAAAACATAATATGCAAAAAAAGAACCATAACATTTAAATACAAATAACACAAGATATTGTATAACAATAACACAAGGGGTCGAATATATTGAAATGTCCATTTTGTCAATGTCAAGAAACAAAAGTTGTTGATAAAAGAGAAACAGAAGAATTCTTAGTTACTAGAAGAAGAAGAGAATGTTTAAAATGTGGCAAAAGATTTACAACTTATGAAAGGGTTGAGATGAGCAATATATTAATTCTAAAAAAAGATAATAGAAGAGAACAATTTGATAAAGAAAAAGTCAAAAAAGGAATTATGAGAGCATGTGAAAAAAGAAAAGTTTCAATGAGCGAGATAGAGGAGATTTCTGATTATATTGAACAACGTCTTAAAAATATGAAAACTACTGAAATAAAAAGTAAAGTTATTGGTGAATTAATTATGCGAAAACTTAAAAAGTTAGATAAAGTCGCATACATTAGATTTGCTTCTGTTTACAAAGATTTCGAAGACATTGATAACTTTAAAGAAGTTATTGAGAATTTACGAACAAAGAATAAAAAATAATTAAATAAACTATTCTAAGAAGAGATTAAAATGAAAATCAAGGATCATAAAAAATTTGAAAACATAAAGATTATTTCTTTTGATCTTGATGGAACATTAGTAGATAAAAACACATTTGATAAAATCTTTTGGCATAAAGTATTGCCAGAGTTATATGCAAAAAAACATAAGATTTCAATAAAAAAAGCAGAAGAACTTGTAACAAAAGAATATTATAAAGCACCACAATCACACCCCAATTGGTATAGACCAAAACATTGGTTTAAATTCTTTGATTTAAAAGAAGATCATGAACAAGTTTTAGAAGGAATGAAAGAAAAGATAAAAGTTTACAAAGACGTCATTCCAACATTAAAAAAACTTCACAAAAAACAGAAAATGATTGTAATTACACATTCAACAAGAGATTTTCTTAAATTTAAAATGGAAGTTGAAAATTTAAAACAATATTTTGATAAGATTATTTCCACCACAGATGATTTAGAAGCAATTAAGAAAGATGAAAAAATCTATAAACTAATTCTAAAAAAATTAAAAATTAAACCAGAAGAAATGTTGCATGTTGGTGATAACAAAGTATTTGATTTTGAAGTACCAAGAAAAATAGGAATTAATGCATTATTTGTGGATAGAAGTGAAAAAACAAAAGGAAAATTTGTAATAAAAAGTTTAGAGCAAGTTATGAATTTTATTTAATTTAGAAAGCATGATTTTGAAAAAAAAGCATAAAAATTATTCTAATTTAGATTCTGTTTTATGAATGGCAATTGGTGACTCACCACCATGCCAAGTAAGTCTTGGTCTTATTCTTAAAGGATACATTCGTTCATTTGTATCATCAAAAATAATTGCAGAACCTTTTGCCCCTGGCAATTTATCTAATTCTCCAGTTAATCCTTCACGCATATAACTCTGCATTAACATTCCTAGTGCTTCAACATCTAATTTTGCTGTAATTCTATGACTGATTACTGTATCTGCTTGTGTCATAACATCAGTATGGATTTTCCCTGGTTGTTGTGTTGCTAGGATGAGAGAAATTCCTGGTTGACGACCTTCTCTTAAAATTGTAATGAGTGCATCTGTTGCTGCTGTTTTTCCATCATGGGGTAAAAATTCATGTGCTTCATCAATAACTAACCACACTAAAGGCATTTCTTGTTTTGTTGTACTTTCTTCACCAAAAGAATGGATAGATGAATGAACTTGTTGATATTCTTCATCTTTTCTTGCCACCATTCTTTGAATAAATAGTTTTTGTGAAATTAAACCAATAACAAGATTTTTTATTTCCCATCCATTGGAGGCGGTTGCATAACAACTAACATCTAAAATAGTAACTTGGCCACCTTTGGCAAGGTCATGCAACGAGGTACCTTTCTCATCAAACAGCCCCCATGATTCAGTATTCAAAAAACGATTTTCAACTGCATCCCTGACTGCTTGCTCTGATCTATCATCTGAACGTACTTTTTTAATAATATCTTCAATAGAATATTCTGGTTTTTCTTTTTTTAGAGTATTTATAATTCGTTCAATTAAAACACCAATAGGATCTGTTTTAGAAACACCAAAGGTTAGGCTCCAATCTGTTGAATCTAGCTCATTTGGTTTAATTGAAAATGGTGCATCAGTTGGAATTCCTTGCTTAAGAAATTTATTATGAAAACCAGCAGGAGTATAAATTTTTACATCTAATGCTTTAGGCCTCATCCCCCATTGTTTAAGTAATAGTTCATCTTTTTTATTGGGATATTTCATTGTCCAATAAACACCCATTGTGTCAAGCATAACAATAGAAATATTTTGCTTTACTTCGTCTGGAAGATCAGCAACACCTTCAGCAATTACACCCATTGTATAAGATTTTCCAGAACCTCTTTTCCCACAAATAAAAACAACATGGCTTCTTGTGACATCAAGATAAACGGGGTTACTAAGAGATGTAGTTCTACCCATTTGAACATAATGTTTACCCAGAAGAATAACACCTTTTGAACCAAACTTTTTTTTGTCTGCTTCATCCCTACCTATTACTATATCATACATATTAAATTATCATTAGGTAATGAATTTATATATTTTGTTGAAAATTGTAATTTATATGATAATTAATAGATAAAACTTACAATAATATTAAGAATAAAATTAAAAATTAGTTTAATTATTATTCGAAACTTTTATATAGATCCATAAATAGAATTAATATATAAATGAAGAGAAAAAAGAGATGGATTAAATTAGAGGTATTGATGGCAATAGCTTTTGCATTTATTTCTATTTATGGTGTTTATGTATTTGGAGATGTTGGTGTATTTTCTCAATCAGAGGAAAATGTAAGTTTGTGTAATGTTCAAGGTTATGTTTTTGATGAGTACGGGGGTGCAGTTGCAAATGCAACAAGTGTTAATTGTAGTATTTTTAGAAATAATAACTTTAATTCCACATATACAACCGAAACAGGGGCCGGATTCCCGCCTAACTTTAACCACAGCTATAGGTGTACAATGGTTTGTAGTAATGTTTTAAGTGATAGCCTTAATATTCTTGGATTTAATAATACCGGAAATGGAACTTCTACAGTTACAATGAACAGTGCAACAACAAACCTTAATATTACATTTACAGACTTTGAAGTCCCGTTAATAACAGGAATTACAGGGAATATATCTGCAAATGTGGGAGAAACAATAACAATTGAAGTTAATGCAACAGATAATGTTGGAATAATTGGTGGAAACATCACATTAGGTAATGGTTCTGTAATTGCATTAGTTGCAGATGCCGGCAATACATATAATGCAAGCATTGAAATTTCATTAAATAATACCTTAACAATAAATTATACTGCGGCAGTATATGATAATGCAAATAATAACAAAACAGATGGAACATATTATATCACAATTACCGACAATATAAGTCCAACAGCAAATGCAAATGTTAACCAAACAAGTGTTGATCAAAATGTGAATATTCAATTTAATGCCTCAACATCAACTGATAATGTAGGAATTACTGCCTATTATTGGGACTTTAATGATGATTCTACAATAAACACAAGTGCTGAACCTTTACATCAGTTTTCAGGAGAAGGAACATACACGGTTCAATTAACAGTAAGTGATGCGGCAGGAAATAATAATACTGATACAGTTACTGTAAATGTTAGAGATTCAATTGCACCATTTGTTATAATTAATTCACCTGCAAACGGTACAATTAACATTTCTCTAAAAACAGAAGTTAATCTTAGTTTTAATGAATTTATTTTGTTATCTACATTAAATCAGAATAGTGTAGACATAAGAGACGTAAATGGAAATAAAGTTTATGGTAATGTTAGTTTTGATACCACACTTAACAAAACAATTTTTGATCCATATGTTCTCTTGAAAGAAAACACATTATACATTGTTAATGTTACAACTGCCGTTCTTGATAACTCTACAAACCCCGTTGCAACCAGCCATATATTTAATTTCACAACAAAATTAAGAGATACTGATAATGATGGAATTCCGGATAATGAAGAAGTAGATGATGATAATGACGGCATAGTAGATGCAAGTGATAAACTTCTTGGGGATGCCACAGACATTAAAGCAGAACTTTCAACAATAAATGTTAGTGTGGGCGGTAGTTATGATCTTGCTCAAGAATTTAGTTCAACAAGTAATGTAAAAATAGAAAATGGTAGTTCCCCATTAATTTCATTTTCAATGGATTTTTCTTCTGCATCCTTAGATCTAACAAACATCAGCATATATGAATCAGAAAATCAAAGTGTTGGCGAAATAATGGTTCATGGTTTAGATCTTAGTGGAGGAACAAAAACAATTTATTTAGAAAACAAAAGTAGTTTTAGGGGCGTTTGTGTAAAAGATATAGAAGTAAATAGCATTACAGAAATAACACAAGCATGCACAGGCACAGGCGAAACAAAAGTAGCTTGCAATGGAACTACTCAAAGCAGCTACACTTGCGTTTATAATTCAACAACAAATAGATTTGAAATAAGTGGTTTAAGTTATTCTGGAGTAAGAGAAATTGATTACAACCCTGCACAAAACGATCCCGCAGAGGAAGAAGATGAGGATGATGAAGAAGACGATAGTGAAGATAGCTCCAGTGAAACAAGTAGTGCAGGTGGTGGGGGCGGAGGAGGAGGAGATTCCTCTGACTGTTATTCTCAATGGATCTGTGGTTCATGGGGCGAATGTATGGCAACTGGCAAAAAAATAAGACAATGTTATGATGCAAATGAATGTAAAGAACAAACAGGCAACCCATTAACAACATTAAGCTGCGTTTATATCCCACCTTATACAGGAAGTAGTGAAGAGGATGATAATGATAACGAAGAATCCTTAATTAGCATAGATGATAATCTTTATCAAGAAAGTGAAGAAGACCAAATAGCAAAAAAATTACTTGGAAAAGGAACTACAGAAGAGAAAAAGAAGTTAGCCGGCATAAAACTATTAACAGGAAGGGCTTTTAGTGTAGTAACAAAAGGTGAATCTGATGCGTATTTTGTATTGCTCATAATTGTCATGATACTATCTGTGTTAGGTTATCACATAATTCGTGATAAAAAAACACTGAAAAAAGCAAAAGACCAAGAAAATCAAGAAAGATATAATTAAATATACAAATTATAATTGAATAAATAATAGAAAAAAGAGAAAAGTTAAAAAAGAAGAAGTATTTGAATATTAGATATGATAAAGAGGTAAGAAATATGACTGGAAAAACAATTGGTGTAATTGCAATAAAAGGTGGAGTAGGTAAAACAACCACAGTTACTAATCTCGCATATGTTCTAAGTAATGTTTTTGGTAAAAAAGTGCTTGCTATTGATGCAAACTTTAGTGCACCAACATTAGGCCAATATTTAGGAATTAAAGAAAATAATTTTACATTACATGATGTATTAAATGATCGGGCACCAATTAGCGATGCAATTATTAAACATGAAAAAGGCTTTGACATTATTCCTTCTTCACTTGTTCCAAAGAAAATTAACCCATATGACTTAAAAGATAAAATTGAACACTTAAAAGAATATTATGACGTAATTATTTTAGATTCTTCTCCAAATTTAAATGAAGAAATCTTAGCAACAATGGTTGCGTCTGATGAATTATTTGTAGTTACTACACCAGACAAGCCTACATTAAATAGTACTGTTAATGCAATTAATGTTGCTCAAAAGAAAAAAACACCAATAAAAGGAATTATTCTAAATCGTGTAAGAGATAAAAAGTTTGAAGTAAACATTGGAGACATTGAATTATCAACTAATGTTCCGGTTGTTGCTGTTTTGCCTGACGATTTAAAAGTTTTAGAAGCATTATCTTTTTCTATTCCGGCAAGCGCACATGCCCCAGATAGAGATCTTAGCGTGGAATACAAAAAATTAGGTGGTTGCATCATAGGTGATAATTTTAATGATGAAAGATTAAAAACAAAATTTAAAAAAATATTTGGTATGAGTGCATCTAAGCAAGACGTAAATAGATGTTGCATGCTTGAAGAGTCTAAATTAAAATAAATTACATAGAGCTAGGAAAACATGAAACATAACCTTAGAATAATTTTAATCTTAGTTGGTTTTTTCTTTATTGCTCAAATGATAGGATTAGGAATTCTTACACAATATATAGATATTAAAACAACATCAGAAACAGGTAAAACAACCTTAATACAAGAAAATTATGACATAAGTGGAATGATGCCGCCACCAATTGAACAAGAATCATTATCTTTTATAGGAATTATTATTGCTGTTGCTATTGGAACAGGTTTAGTCTTATTAATTGTAAAATTTAGAAAGCGAAGATTATGGAAATTTTGGTTTTTTGCAAGCATTATATTAACATTAATAATGGCATTTAGTCCTTTTGTAATTAAAATTTTAAGATTTTTTTGGAATATACCAGATAACTTAGCTGTAAATTATGCATTCCTAATTACAATTGCCATAGCAACATTATTAGCTTACTTTAAAGCATTTAAACAAAACCCATATGTACATAATTTTACTGAATTGTTTATTTATGGGGGATTAGCAAGTTTACTGGTCCCGATTTTAAATATTATATCAAGCGTTATTTTGTTAGTTATAATTTCTGCATATGACATGTATGCCGTTTGGCATAGTAAACATATGATTAAAATGGCTGAGTTTCAAACACAGAGTAAAGTTTTTGCGGGATTAATGTTTTCATATAAAAAAGAAGATAAAATTGCATTAGAAGCAGATGGCCCAAAAGCGCCTAAGCCACCAAAAACAATTAAGACGACAGCAAAAGCTAATATGAAGAAAAAACAAAATAAAATAGTAGAAACAAATGAAACCCCAAGAAATGCAATTTTGGGTGGGGGAGACATTGCATTCCCACTTTTATTTTCAGGAGCAATTATGAAATTTACCGGTAATTTAGTATTGCCAATTATTATTTCTATTTTTGCTGCAATTTCTTTATTTGGAATATATTACTTTGGTAAAAAAAATAGATATTATCCTGCAATGCCTTTTTTAACATTAGGATGTTTTGTTGGTTTTGCCGTAGGATGGCTAATTATTTAATAGAAATTAATATTTATTTTAGAATTTAAATGTCTAATTAAACAGATTTAATGTTTTTTGTCTTAAATTAACTGCATAACTAACTGGATTAATAACCATGCCATCTTTTGCAGCAATTGTTTGGATTTGAGTTTCTTTCTGAATAAATCTTGTTTGACTTAAAACATCAGATTCAACCATTTTAATGCCATAATGAGTAATAATTACTAATTTAGGTTTGACTTCATCAACAATTCTTGCCGCATCATGTGTACAAAGATTAAATTCATCCTTTGTATCAATTGGATGTTTTACATTTAAAATTAAAAGATCAACGCCCTTAAAAGCCTCTACAAGATCTTTACTATAGCCTGTGTCTGAGGTATAACCAAGAATAAAACTAGGTGTTAAAATTCTAAAACCAATACATTGTTCGTCTGTATGCTTTGTTGGTGTTGCTTTGATTTCAACATTATTAATACCTACTTTTTGGCCAGCTTCAATTGAAATAACTCTTTCTACGCATTGTCTATGAAAATTTGTTAAATAAGGTGTTTCTTTTTCAGTGCCATTAACAACAGCATTGTTACCAACAAAAACTCCACGAACATCTAAACCACCAACAGACATAGCATCAATAACGGCATTAATATCATTACAATGTAAATGATGATTGTGGCTACATAAAACCGCGATATTATTTCTTAAATTAACACCATATTCAGCTGCTTTAACTAATGCACCTGGACCTGGGTCAATATGAAATTGAGAATCATCAACTTGAACAATAATGCCACCAGAACCTCTAATTTGTTTGCCAACTACTATAGAGTCTCCGCCTGTTCCGAGAAATACTATTTTTGGTTGCTGCATATGACACCTTCCTATACAAATATGGATATTTTGTAGGTTAATAAATATTTCTATAGTGGTTTATATAAAACAATTACAAAATCAAGGCAAAAGATTGTAAAATCAGGGTAAATTATATAACCTAATCCTTTATTTCTATAAAATCATGCAAATTATCAAAAAAGACATAAGAAAAGGCTTTGCCAAGATTAAAATTGAATCAAAAGACGATATTTGGTATCTTAGTACATTAATTGACATCAATGACGTAGTAAGTAGCCAAACTACAAGAAAAGTTAAGTTAGATAGTGGTGGAGAAGATAGAAAAGCAAAAGTTAGTATAAGAAAAGTCACATTATCACTAATCACTGAAAAAATTGAATTTCATAAATATACGGGAGATTTAAGAATTTCTGGAAAAATTAAAGAAGGAAAAGAAGATATTCCTGCCGGAAGCTATCATACATTTAACATTGAAGAAAACACAATTATTTCTATTCAAAAAAATCAATGGTTAAATTTTCAAGTAAAACGATTAGAAGAGGCAGCAGAAAATAAACCAACTAAAATTTTAGTTTGTATTTTTGATAGAGATGAAGCACTATTTGCATTAATGAAAAAATATGGTTATGACATATTATCTGAAATAAAAGGAAATGTACAAAAAAAGGCCATGGATGAAAAGATCACTGGAAATTTTTATCAAGAGATTATTAAAATGTTAAAAAGTCTAGACGACAAACACAAGTTATCAAAAATTATTGCAGCCAGCCCAGGATTTTGGAAAGAAGAATTAAATAAAGAATTAAAAGATGAAACATTAAAAAAGAAAATATTATTTGCAACCTCAAGTGGTGCAAATAAAAGTGCATTAAATGAAGTATTAAAAAGACCAGAAGTTGTTTCAGCACTTAAACAAGATAGGATTGTAAAAGAAGTTAATTTAATTTCAGAGGTATTAGGAGAAATTAAAAAGAGTGGAGTGGTTGCTTATGGAATAAAAGAAACAAAAGAAGCATCAAAAATGGGTGCAATTAAATCCTTATTAGTAAGTGATGAGTTAATTGTAAAAAAGAGAGAAGAAGGAAAGTTTGAGGAAATAGAAAAAATTATGAAAAATACTGATGGGGCGCAGGGGGAGGTCCATATTATTAGTTCTGATCATGAAGGTGGAAAAACATTAAATGGTTTAGGTGGAATTGCTGGTTTGTTACGATATAAAATCAATTAAAGAATGTTATACAATGTTAAATACATACCAGAAACGGCAGATTTACTACCCAAAGTAGTAAATAACATATAAAAGCCACACACCAATACTACAAAAGAATTAGATATATAAATAATAACTAACCAATAATAATCCATGTATAAAATAAGCGAGGTAAATAAATTGGATAAAACATTACAAGAGATCAGAGCAGCAGAGAAAAAATCTGAAGAAATAATCGTAAATGCCCATAAAAAGGCAGAATCAGTGATTAGAGGTGCCAAATCTGAAGCACAAAAACTCTTAGAAAAAAGAAAATCTGATTTTGAAGACAATAGAGAAAAGCATTTTTCTGAGAAAAACAAACAAATTCAGGAAGAAAAAGCAAAAATATTGAAACAAGCTGAAAATGATGCAGAAAGTATGGAAATAAAAGCAAAGAAAAAACAAAAACAAGCAGTTGAAAAAGTTCTTAAGGCTTTTAATGCAAGTGTTTAAAGAGATTATACCAATAAAGTCATATGTGTAAATAAAAATGTTAAAATCAGAACAGATGTTAAAATTACGGATTGTTGCAGCAAAAGCAAACCGAAAAAACATTATTAAAAAACTTCATGAGCTAGGAGTTCTTCATATTGTTGAACATAAAAAAACAGAAGAACTAGACATAGGTATGCCAGATGAAAATTCTGAAAAAATTTCAGAAATACTTGTTAAAATCAATTCATTATTAAGTGGGACAAAGAAAATTGAAGCAGATACAACTAAAAAAAATGAAAAAATTGTTTTAACTGAAATGGAAAAAGTAGTTAATGAAATTGAAACAGAAATTGTAGAGAAAAAAAGCAAAACAGATGAACTCAATAAAGATAGATCAGAAAAACAAGAAATTTTAGAAAAACTAGAAGTATTAAATAATCTTTATCTAAATTTAGAATCTTATTTACCTTTAAAATCAGTTACTGCTATTGTAGGAACAATAAAGGGTAAAGAAGTGATTAAAAACTTAAAAGAAAAAATAGCCAAAATCACATCAAAAAATAAATTACATGTTTCTGAAAATGGAAAACATACTGCAATTGCATTATTTATTGAAAGAGATAAACAAGAAGAAGCAGAAGAGTTACTAAAAAAATATTCATTTGTTCAATTAGATTTAGAATTTATAGAGGGAATGAAAGGATTACCTGTTACCCATATAAGTAGATTAAACTCAGAGATACAAAAGCTTAAAGCAAAGAAAGAAAAACTTATTGAAGCTATTATTTCCATAAAAACAAAGCATAAAAAAGAGTTGGTAAATTATAGAAATCAATTAAGTATAGAGGCAGATAGAGCAGCCGCACCCCTTAAATTTGGTGAAACAAAAGATGCAACCCTAATTACTGGTTGGGTTCCTAAATCAAAACATGAAGAAACAAAAAAAGAGATTGACACAATTACCAAGAATAAAGTTTTGATTGAAAATTTAAATCCTGAAGCAAAAGAATCAATTCCAATCAAACTAAAAAATAATCTCCTAATAAAACCATTTGAATTTTTTATGAGATTATATACTCTACCGAATTATAAAGAAATTGATCCTAGTTTTTTGATCTTTATAACCTTCCCGATCTTTTTTGGATTTATGTTAGGAGATGTGGGCTATGGTATTTTAACTTTATTATTATTTTGGTCATTGAAAAAAGTAGTTCCGGCAGGAAAGGATTTACTTAACTCAATGATGGCCTGTAGTTATTGGACAATTATTTTTGGACTAGTATTTGGAGAATATTTAGGGTTTGAGAGACTTACCATTAATGGAATATTACATGAATTTCCAAGATTAATAAACAGAATGCACGGAAGTATAAATATAATGGGCAACGATATACATCTTGTTCTTGTCTTAGGAGCAATTGTTGGATTTGTTCATATTAATCTTTCAATCTTTTTTGGATTCCTTAATGAATGGAAAAACCATGGAATAAAAGAAGGAATACTTGCTAAATTAAGTTGGTTTATTTTTGAAGCTGGTTTAATATTAGTTACTTTAAATGCTTTAAACATACTGAGATTTCCAATTTATGGAAGCGTTGCATTGATCGTATTATCAATAGTTATGATTTATTTAGGAGAAGGAGTTCAAGGATTAGTAGAAATTCCAGCAATATTTTCAAATATGTTAAGTTATTTAAGATTAGGTGCGGTTGGTTTAGCCTCTGTTGGATTAGCCGTAGTAGTTAATGAACAATTAGCAATGCCATTTCTTGAAAAAGGTGGTTGGTTTATTTTAGTAGCAATATTAATACTGATATTAGGACATTCAATAAATATCGCCCTTGGAATCATTGGGCCTTTTTTACACTCAATTAGGCTTCACTACGTAGAGTTTTTTGCAAGATTCTACAAAGGTGGTGGAAAGCCCTATAAACCATTTGGTTTAAATGATAGTTAGTAAGTTAATATAAAGCAGTCCACTTAATGGATTGAAGATTAGCTTAAAACTAAAAATAAAAAAACAAAATGCGAATAAACGCAAAAACACACATGGAGGAATGATAAAATGGCTGATGCAGGATTAATTGCAATTGGAGCAAGTATTGCATTCGGAGTAAGTGCTATAGCAACCGCTATTGCTGAAAAACAAATTGGTGCAGCTGCTGTTGGTGCAATGGCTGAAAAAGAAGAATTGTTTGGTAAGGGATTAATTTTAACAGTTATTCCAGAAACAATTGTTATTTTTGGGTTAGTAGTAGCAATACTTATTATAGGTATGGCTTCAACACACTAAACAGTGTACTAAAAACTGTTTTTATTTTTTTACTAAACAGTTTAGTGCAACTTTGTAGATTCTCTTTTTGAGAATTAAAGGTGTAAAACATGGGATTAGATGAAGTTAAGAAAGATATAATTAACGGAGCTGAAAAACAAGCTACTGAAATCCTTCAACAAGCTGAACAAGAAGCTACAGCAATAAAAAATGAAGCTGAGAAGGAAATAAAAGAGCTAGAGAAACATAGCAATGCGAAAATTGACAAAGACTTAGTAACTCTTGAAAACAAAGAATTAGCACTTGCAAAACTTGAAGCTAAAAAATATAGCTTTGAAAGAAAAAAACAGATCATTAATGAAGTAACAAAAATTGCAGGAGAAAACATTATTGATTTAAAACAGAAAAATAAATTAGAGTTACTAAAAAAACTAGTCAAAAAAGCATCATCTCAAATTGATGTAGAATATGTTTACTGTAATTCATCAGAAATATCTCTTGTTAAAAAAATTGCAGGGAAAAAGATGAAATTAGTTACGTGCGAAATTTCAGGTGGAATAATTGCAGAAAACAAAGAAAAGTCAATGAGAGTAGATTATAGTTATGATACTTTGTTACAAGAGGTATATGATAACTTGTTACAAGAACTAGCAACAACATTATTTTGATTTAGTAGCAAACAAAAAAACATAATAACACGAATAATTCGTGTTAAGTTCAAAGGCTTGAAAATGGATGAAAATTCAAAAATAAGGCTCCAAGAGTGTTATCCTTACACTTATGTAAGAGCCACAACAATGCGGGCAAAGCTTTTAGGTAGAGATGACTATAATAAATTACTTAAGATGGGTTTTGCAGAGATTGCTAAATATTTACAAGATAGTGAATATAAAAAAGACATAAATGAACTTGCAACAGGATTAAAAGGGGCAGAATTACTTGAAGCGGCATTAAATAGAAACCTTGTTACATCATTTGAAAAACTATGGAGAATTTCTCCTGATGAATTAGATTTATTAATAAACGCTTATGTAAAAAGATATGACTTTTTTAATATTAAAACAATTATTAGAGGAAGATTTTCTAAATTAAGTAAAGATGAAATCCACACCATGTTAAAACCAATAGGGTTGTATAATGATAAGTTTTATAGAAAACTTTTAGATGAATCAGAAATTGAAAAAATATTGATGTTAAGTGAACTAATTGGTAAAAAAGAAGTTTTAATGTTAATAAAAGAGTTTAAAGAAACAAATTCATTATTAAAAATTGAAAACGCGCTTGATAAAGCATATTTTAATTTTGTATTTGAGTTTTGTGACAGAATTCCAAGACAAGGAAACTTATTTAAAGATTTTTTACTACGTGAAATTGATGCATTAAATATAAAATTATTATTAAGACTAAAAAAAGAAAACATGGATGAAAAACAAATAATAAATCATGTTTATATGAATGGTTTTGAATTAGATCAAACAACATTACAAAGACTAGTTAAATTAAGTTATGAGGGATTAATTAAAGCACTAAGTAAAACCTCTTTTAAATCAATTATTAAAAAGAATCTAAAAGCATTACAATCAAAAGAATCACTTGTAAATTTAGAAAATGATCTTAACAAACATTTGTTAAAAAAATCATTATTATTATTACACCAAAATCCATTATCCATAAATATTATTTTGGGTTATATGTTTGCCAAAGATATTGAAGTTACAAACCTAAAAACATTGATTAAAGCAAAACAATTGGGAATGGATGAAGAGTTTATAATAGAACAGTTAATAATTGACTAACAAAAAAAAATTAAAAAGAAAAGATAATTAAAAAAAATCAAGAAAAATGGCAGAAGAAAAAGAATTTAAAATTGTTGCGGTTGGTGGACCTGAATTCACAGTAGGTTTTAAATTAGCGGGGATTGAAACCATCGAAACAACCGACCCTAAAGAAGACTTTGAAAAATTAATGGTTGACCAAAGTATAGGGATAATAATTTGTGATGACGATGTATTAAAAGAATTACCAGAACAACTTAGAGAAGATATTGAAGCAAAAGTTAAACCAGTTACAGTTGCATTATCAACTACAACTGCCGCACAAGAAACATTAAGAAAAAAGATTATAAAATCAATTGGTGTTGATTTGTGGAGCAAGGAAAAATAATTGAAAAAAATTAAGAAATCATAATCAAAAAGAAAGAGTTGAAAAATCATAAAATATGATTAAAAATTAAAATAATAGAAAATGAACAAAGGTGAATAATCATGGCACAAAAAGGAAAATTATATAGGATTGCAGGACCAGTTGTTGTAGCAAAAGGTATTTCTGCAGGGATGTATGATGTTGTTAGAGTTGGAAATGAAAGATTAATGGGAGAAGTTATCCAAATAGATGGAGAAAAAACAGTTATACAGGTTTATGAAGACACATCTGGAATAAGACCAGGAGAACCGGTTGAAAATACAGGAAAATCATTATCTGTTGAATTGGGTCCTGGAATGTTAACTAGCATTTATGATGGAATTCAAAGACCATTACCAGTACTTGTTCAAAAAATGGGTGATTTTATCAAGCGTGGTGTAGATGCCCCAGGATTAGATTATGATAAAAAATGGGAATTTAAAGCAAGTGTAAAAGTTGGCCAAAAAGTTAATGGTGGAGACTTTATTGGAGAAGTAAAAGAAACACAAGGAATTATACATAAAATAATGGTGCCACCAAAAGTTTCTGGAAAAATTAAATCAATTAAATCTGGAAAATTTACAGTTAATGATGTTGTTGGTAAATTAGATAATGGGCATGAATTAAAATTAAAACAAATTTGGCCAGTAAGAGTTCCAAGACCAACACAAAAAAAATTAGCACCAACAATGCCACTACTAACTGGACAAAGAATATTTGATGTTTTATTTCCATTAGCTAAGGGCGGAGTTGCAGCAATTCCTGGGCCTTTTGGGGCAGGAAAAACAGTTTCACAACAACAGTTAGCTAAATGGTGCGATGCAGAAATTATTGTTTATATTGGATGTGGAGAAAGAGGAAATGAGATGACAGAAGTATTAACAGAATTTCCAGAATTAGCAGATCCAAAAACAGGCAAACCACTAATGGATAGAACCGTATTAATTGCTAATACTTCTAACATGCCGGTTGCAGCTAGAGAGGCTTCCGTTTACACAGGAATTACTATTGCAGAATATTATCGTGACATGGGTTATAATGTTGCTTTAATGGCAGATTCAACATCAAGATGGGCAGAAGCAATGAGAGAAATTTCATCTAGATTAGAAGAGATGCCAGGTGAAGAGGGTTACCCTGCTTATCTTGCAACAAGGTTAGCTGAGTTTTATGAAAGAGCAGGAAGAGTTATTCCTTTAGGAACAGAAAAAAAAGGAAGCGTAACTGTTATTGGTGCAGTTAGTCCACCAGGTGGTGATTTTTCGGAACCAGTTACTCAAAATACTTTGAGAGTTACTAAAACTTTTTGGGCATTAGATGCAAAGCTTGCTCAAAGAAGACACTTCCCATCTATAAATTGGTTAACAAGTTATAGTCTTTATATGGAAACATTAGGTCCTTGGTTTAAAGAAAACGTAAACCCAGATTGGGTTAAGTATGTAGGAAGATTAATGGTAATTTTACAAGAAGAAGAAAAATTAATGGAAATTGTTCAATTAGTTGGTAGTGATGCACTTCCAGATAAACAACAAGTATTGCTAGAAGTTGCAAGATTAATTAGAGAGTTTATTTTACAACAGAATGCATTCCATGAAGTTGATACCTATTGTGATCCTAAGAAAAGTGCAGCAATGATTGAATCTGTTTTGAAATTTTCAGATTTAGCAGAAGAAGCACTTAAAAAAGGAGTAAGAATTAAACAGATATTAACTGTAAAATCTAAAAACCAAATTGCAGATTCAAAGTATACAAATGATTACAAAAAATTACTTGAAAAAGTTGACAAAGAAATGGAATCTGAATTTGCAAAATTAAAATCATAGGAGGACAATCACAATGAAAACAAAATCAATGAAAGAATATAAAACAATCACAAGAGTTGCAGGACCATTGGTGTTTGTAGAAAAAACAGAACCAATTGGTTATGGTGAACTAGTAAAGATTTCATTGCCTGATGGCACTATTAAAAACGGGCAAGTCTTAGATACTAGTGATGATACAGTAGTTGTTCAGATCTTTGAAGGAACAAGTGGTATTGATAAAGAAACTAGAGTTAAATTCCTAGGTGAAACAATAAAATTAAGTGTTAGTGAAGACATGTTAGGAAGAATTTTGAATGGTGCAGGAAAACCAATGGATGGTGGTCCTGAAATTATTCCAGATCAAAAACTTGATATTAATGGTGCAGCTATTAATCCATATGCTAGGGGCATGCCAAAAGATTTTATTCAAACAGGAATCTCAACAATTGATGGTACAAACACATTAGTTAGAGGACAAAAACTACCGATTTTTTCAGGCAGTGGTTTACCACACAATGAAATTGCATTGCAAATTGCAAGACAAGCAAAAGTTCTTGGAATGAAAGAAAAATTCGTTGTTATATTCGCAGCAATGGGAATTACAAATGAAGAAGCACAATATTTCATAAAAGACTTTGAAGAAACAGGAGCATTAGAAAGAAGTGTTGTTTTCTTAAATATTGCTGATGATCCTGCGGTTGAACGTCTTATCACGCCAAGAATGGCATTAACGGCCGCAGAATATCTTGCATATGAAAAAAACATGCACGTTCTAGTTATTCTAACAGACTTAACAAATTATTGTGAAAGTTTAAGAGAAATTGGAGCAGCAAGAGAAGAAATCCCTGGTAGAAGAGGTTATCCCGGTTACATGTATACCGATCTTGCAAATATTTATGAAAGAGCAGGAATGGTTAAAGGTAAAAAAGGAAGCATAACTCAAATTCCAATATTAACAATGGTTGGTGATGATATTACACACCCAATTCCAGATTTAACTGGTTACATTACAGAAGGACAAATTGTACTTTCAAGAGAATTACACAGAAAAGGAATTTATCCGCCTGTTGATGTTTTACCATCACTTTCAAGATTAATGAATTTAGGAATTGGTAAAGAAAGAACTAGAGAGGATCATAAACCAGTCTCTGATCAGTCATATGCGTTTTATGCTGAAGGTAGAGACTTAAGAGGACTTGTTGCAATTGTTGGAGAAGAAGCATTAAGTGATAGAGATAAAAGTCTTCTAAAGTTTGCTGAAGAATTTGAAGATCAGTTTGTTAGACAAGGAAAACAAGAGGATAGAACTATTTTTGGATCCCTTGGACTCGGCTGGAAACTATTAGGTGCAATTCCAAAAGACGAATTAACAAGAATTAGTCCAGAATTAAGGGATCAATTTTATGGGAAAGATGTTAAAGAGACAACAGATAAAAAAGAAAATAAGAAAAAAAAGGAAAAATAGATTAATATCAATGTTTGCAAAAGGTAAATAATAAAATGTCACAAGATGTAAAACCAACAAGAAGTGAGTTACAAAAACTCAAACAAAGGATTAAATTAGCTAATTCCGGCTATAATCTTTTGAAGAAAAAGAGAGACGGACTAATTATGGACTTTTTTGAGGTGCTAAAACAAGCAAAGACATTAAGACAAGATATGACTGAAGAATACATTGGTGCGCTTAAAAAGATGAATATTGCACGGGTTTTAGAAACAGACCAAAAAATAAAATCAATGGCAATGGCTGTTAAACAAAAACCAATGGTGGCATTACAGACAAAAAATATAATGGGTGTGGTTGTTCCAAAAATAGAATCACAACATAAAGCTAAACATTTCTTAGAAAGAGGTTATGGAACAATAGATAGTTCAGCAGCAATTGATGAAGCCGCAGAAGGCTATGAAAAAGTTGTTGAAAAGATAATAAAAGCAGCGGAAGTAGAAACTGCATTGAAAAAATTGCTTGTTGAGATTGAAAAAACAAAAAGAAGAGTAAATGCATTAGAATTTTCTGTTATTCCTAAATTAGAGGACATAAAAGCCTTTATTACAATGCGTTTAGAAGAAATGGAACGTGAAAGTACCTTTAGAATGAAAAGGATCAAGCAGAAATAGTTTAATTTATTAGTTCTAAAAAGTTATTACAACATAAGAATCACCACAAACTTTAAAAATTACATGTGCTTTAACTATAATAATGGGTAAAAGATGCATTATTTGTGAGAAAGAGGCTAATTTTAAAGTAAAAGATACTAGTGATTATTATTGTGGAGAATGTGCAGAGGAACATTTTGGTGATATTTCTCTTTTAGTTGGAATAGAAGAACAAGCTAAGAAACTAAAAGCAATTGTTGATGAAAAAACAGAAGAATAAAGTTATACTATTCTAGTAGTAATCCATTTTAGAAACTTATTTAAATGAATGATCTAAATCTTTCTTAGTGTGAGAATTATAATGAAGACAAGATTATAATTATCATAAAAATCATAGTTACAATATGTAATTATAGAAAATTAAATACAAAAACTTAAAACAAGGAATTGGGGTGGAAAAATGATATATTCTGTGATAGTAATTAGTTTAATTGCATTAGTATTTGCATTAATATTTGCAAGAAGTGTTATGAAAAAAGATAGTGGAAATGGAAAGATGAAAGAAATTGCTGATGCAATTCATGAAGGTGCAATGGCATTTCTTTTTAGAGAGTACAAAATATTTGCGATCTTTGTTTCTATATTGTTTCTCATTTTAGGATTCTTCCTATCGTGGGTTACTGCAATTTCATTTTTAGTTGGAGCCATCTTATCTACATTAGCTGGTTTTATAGGAATGAATATTGCAACAAGAGCAAATGTTAGAACAACACAAGCCGCTACAAAAGGACTAGCACAAGCATTAAGCGTGGCCTTTGGAAGCGGTGCTGTAATGGGTTTAAGTGTTGTTGGTTTTGGTTTGCTTGGAGTAACTACACTTTATTTAATATTTGGAGATCCTAATTTAATTATTGGATTTGGTTTTGGTGCAAGTTCAGTTGCTTTATTTGCAAGAGTCGGTGGCGGAATTTATACTAAGGCAGCCGACGTTGGAGCAGACCTAGTAGGAAAAGTTGAAGCAGGGATTCCAGAAGATGATCCAAGAAATCCTGCTGTTATCGCTGATAATGTTGGAGATAATGTAGGAGATGTTGCTGGTATGGGTGCTGATTTATTTGAAAGTTATGTTGGTTCAATCTTAGCAACGATGGTATTGGCATTAGTTATAACTGCAGAAAGTACAAAGTTTGTTGTATTTCCTTTATTTGTAGCAAGCATTGGAATTGTATGTTCAATCATTGGAACATTTGCAGTTAGAACAAATAATGAGAAAAAAATACATAGTGCATTGAATAGAGGATTATTTGTTGCAAGCATTTTACTGATACCGGCTGTTTATTTGTTAGTCAAATATATGTTACCAGGAAGTTTTGAAATGGGTTCTGTAACGTATTCATCAATGGGCATATTTTATGCAACATTAGCAGGATTAATTGCCGGTGTTTTAATTGGATTAATAACAGAATATTATACCTCATATGATTATAAACCAACACAAAAAGTTTCTCAAAGTTCAGAAACTGGAGCAGCTACAAACATCATCGAAGGCTTATCTACGGGCATGGCAAGTACTGTTTTACCTGTTTTAGTTTTATGTCTTGGAATTTTTGTTGCACATCATTTTGCAGGCCTATATGGTATTGCAATTGCTGCAGTTGGAATGTTATCAACATTAGGAATTAGTTTAGCTGTAGACGCATATGGTCCTGTAGCAGATAATGCAGGAGGAATTGCAGAGATGGCAGGATTAGGAGAAACAGTAAGAAGCAGAACAGATGCTCTTGATTCTGTTGGAAATACAACTGCTGCAATGGGTAAAGGTTTTGCAATTGGTAGTGCTGCTTTAACTGCATTAGCATTATTCTCAGCATTTGCAACAACAGCTAAGATTACATCAATTGATATTATGAACCCATTAGTAATCATTGGTTTATTACTTGGTGGAACTTTGCCATTTTTGTTTTCGTCTATGACAATGAGGGCCGTTGGAAGAGCTGCACACGAAATGATTGAAGAAGTAAGAAGACAATTTAAATCAATCAAAGGAATTATGGAAGGTAAAGCAAAGCCAGACCATAAAAAATGTGTTGACATTGCTACAACAGGAGCATTAAGACAAATGATTGTTCCTAGCTTAATAGCAGTTATTGTACCAGTCGTTGTTGGACTGTTATTAGGAGTAGAAGCATTAGGTGGATTATTAGCAGGATCATTAGTAACGGGTGTTTTATTAGCAATAATGATGGCTAACGCCGGTGGCTCATGGGATAATGCTAAGAAGTATGTTGAGAAAGGTAATTTTGGTGGCAAAGGCAGCGATGCACATAAGGCAGCCGTTGTTGGAGACACAGTGGGTGATCCTTTCAAAGATACATCAGGACCATCAATCAATATTTTAATAAAATTGATGTCTATTGTTTCATTAGTGTTTGTGCCTTTATTTTTGGCATTACATTAATTTTTTCTTTTTTATTCCTTCTTTTATTTGATTCTTTTCAATTAATTATGATTAAATTATCTCTAATTTAGAGAATATATCACCTAAAAATATATAAATTCACAGTTGGTAAAGAATTCTAAAATGACAGACGAAAAATTACAATCTAAAGAAGACAATAAAGAAAATAACTCCATTGAGAGTACAATGCAAGAATCTAGAACATTTCCCCCTTCTGAAACTTTTAGTAGTAAAGCACATATTAAAAGTGAAGAAGAATATAAAAAAATGTATGAAGAATCTATTGCAGACCCTGAAGCATTTTGGGCAAAACATGCAGAAGAAAAACTTCATTGGGATAAAAAATGGGATACTATTTTTACTTGGGATAAAAAAGAGTGTAATTTCACCTGGTTTAAGGGTGGAAAATTAAATGTATGTTACAATTGCGTTGATAGACATTTAGCAACAAGAGCAGATAAAGTTGCTTTAATTAGTGAAGAAGAAGGTAAAGAACCTAGAAAAATGACTTACAAGGAACTTCACAAAGAAGTTTGTAAGTTTGCAAATGTTCTTAAAAAGTATGGGATTAAGAAAGGCGATAGAATCCTTTTATACATGCCAATGATTTGTGAATTACCAATTGCAATGCTTGCATGCACAAGAATTGGTGCAATCCATAGTATTGTATTTGGAGGGTTTAGTGCGGAAGCAATACATAATAGAATTAATGATAGTAAAGCAAAATTAGTTATATGTGCAGACGGAGGACATAGACGAGGCAAATTCATTAATTTAAAGAAAAATGTGGATGAAGCAATGAACTTAGAGGGGGAAACAACCTCAATTGAAAAAGTTATTGTCTTTAAAAATACTAATGAAGAAACAGATTTTGTTGAAAAAAGAGATACAGATTGGAAAACAGAAATGAATGATGCAAGTGAAGAATGCGACTATGAAAAAATGGATGCAGAGGACCCATTATTTATTTTATATACATCAGGTACAACCGGAAAACCAAAAGGTGTAATTCATACCACAGGAGGTTATTTATTGTATACAACTATGACTTTTAAATACATTTTTGATTATCATGAAAAAGATGTTTATTGGTGCACCGCAGACATTGGATGGATCACTGGACATAGTTATATTGTATATGGCCCATTAAGTAATGGTGCAACAACTTTATTGTTTGATGGTGTTCCAGATTTCCCTGCTGCAAATAGGTGGTGGGAGGTTGTTGAACAACATAAGGTAACACAATTCTATACGGCACCAACTGCAATTAGGATGTTAATGAAATTTGGTACCGAATGGACAGAGAAAAATGATTTATCATCCTTAAAATTATTAGGAAGCGTTGGAGAACCAATTAATCCTGAGGCATGGATGTGGTACCATAAACACGTAGGAAATGAAAAATGCCCTATTGTTGATACATGGTGGCAAACAGAAACAGGCGGCATCCTTATAACGCCTTTGCCAGGTGCAACTACCCTTAAACCAGGATCTGCAACAAAACCATTCTTTGGAATTGAACCCATGATTATTAATCAAGAAGGTAAAGAAGTTGGTGCAAATGAAGGTGGTTATTTAATCATTAAAAAACCATGGCCTGGATTAATGAGAACTGTTTATGGCGACCATGATCGATTTAAGAAAACATACTTTTCTCAGTATCCACCTTATTATTTTACCAGCGACGGTGCAAGAAAAGATCAAGATGGAGATTTCTGGTTAATGGGAAGAATTGATGATGTTATTAATGTATCTGGCCATAGAATTGGAACTGCAGAAGTTGAAAGTGCATTAGTTTCACATGCCGGTGTTTCAGAAGCAGCAGTTGTCCCAATGCCACATGAAATTAAAGGACAAGGATTATATGCATATGTTACTTTAAAAGATGGTGTTGAAAAGACCGATGAAGTAAAAAAAGAATTGGTTCAAGTTGTTAGAAAAGATATTGGTCCAATTGCAAAGCCCGATAAGATTCAATTTGCAGATGCCCTACCTAAAACAAGATCTGGAAAAATTATGAGACGAATCTTAAGAAAAATTGCAGAAGGCTCTGATAAAGAGGGATTGGGAAACATAACAACATTAGCAGATCCAGATGTAGTTGATGATTTATTAGCAAATAGACAATAATATCAACAATAATTCCAAATTGATAAAATTTGGTTTTTTATTCTTTTTTTAATTTAGGATTTTAGATTATTTACTTTTGCTGTTATGATGACAAAGGATTATATGGCTAATAAACACAAGAAATTAAATTAATATAAAGACTACAAACCGTGGTCTTCTTTAAATTTAAAAAAATTCGTAAATCCATGAATGAAGCCCTTTGTAAATTGATCTGGAGTTTCTTTAATCAGTTCACTAATCTTGTCGACTGAAAAGAATTTAACATAAGAAACTTCTTCTTTATCAAGATTAAATTCCCCATCATAAATACAGTAATATAGGTGATAATGTTCTTTGTTTATTTTATTGTTTGGAAGAATATGGTCGGTGCTAAATTTACCAATAAAATATAATTGAGGTGTAATGCCTAATTCTTCTTCAAGTTCCCTAGGTGCGGCATCTTCATAGGACTCATCTTCTAAAACATGGCCTGCGGCAGACATACAATATTTATTGGGACAAATAGATTTAATTGTAGATCTCATTTGTAACAAAAACTCGCCTTTGCCATTTAAAACTACAATTAAAACACTTTTATGCCATAACCCTTTTGCATGACAAACAGATTTCCATTCTTTACCCAAAGGATTATCAAATTCATCAACAACATTAATTATTTCATCAGCCATTTTTGAAAGAAATATTGCATATAGTTATATTCTTTTGGTTTTTTAAGATTAAAAATTATAAAAAACGATTTAATAATCATGAAAAAATCATTTGAAAAAAGATAGAAAAGGAATAACATTTATTTACCACCTTTCCCTTACAACATTGTTTCATTTATACCAAATTAAAGTAATTATGCACTAGATTATATAATTTATCAAGATAAACTTTATATATTAGAAGTGTTTTTGAAAAGTAAGAGGTTTTTACTCTGCAGTTAAGAATAAAATTAACTTAGGCAGGGTGGTTCCCAATCTTTAATGAAAAAACGCAACATTTTAATAGTAGTAATCCGATTTTACCATTCGTTGGGGTGAATTTTTGTTATTCACATGTTACAACAAGGGTAAAAAGGAGGGGTGAAGGTAAATGATTGTAAAAGAAGAATTTTTAAGTAAATTAAGAAGATATTTTTCACTTAATCTGTACGAGGTTAAGATTTGGGCTGCTTTACTAAGCAGAGGTGTTTCTACAGCAGGAGAACTTAGTGATATTGCAAACGTTCCAAGAAGTAGAAGTTATGATGTGTTAGAGAGCCTTGAAAAAAAAGGTTTTGTTGTAATGAAACTTGGAAAACCAATCAAATATTTAGCGGTTCCACCAACTGAAGTTCTTGAACGTGTTAAGAAAAACATGAAAAAAGAAGCAGATGATAAAGTTCAAAGATTAGATGAGTTAAAAAATACAGAAATCTTAAATGAACTAAACTCACTACATGATCAAGGAATAGAACTAGTAGAACCAACTGATCTAAGTGGAAGTTTAAAAGGACGACATAATTTATACAACCATCTTGAATTAACTATCAGAAATGCAGAAGAATCAGTTGTAATTATGACAACATCTGAAGGATTTATGAGAAAAGTTGAAGGTCTAAAACCAGTATTTGAAAAACTTAAAAAGAGAGGAGTCAAAATAAGAATTGCCGCCCCACTTAGTAAGGAATGTTCAAATGCAGTTAAAGACATTAAAGATGTTGCTGAAATTAGAAATACTGATTCAAAAGCAAGATTCTGTGTTGTGGATGGAAAAGAAATTGTCTTTATGGTTATGAATGATGCAGACGTTCATCCAACATACGATATTGGTATTTGGGTAAACACACCTTTCTTTGCAAATGCAGTTTATGACTTGTTTGATTTAGCATGGAAAGGCATGAAAGCAGTAAAGAAGTAAATTCTTATTTTTTCTTTCTATTTTTTTATATATTTACTTTCTAGAGTTACAAATACACCCGGCATTGTAATCCATTCGTAACTTTTATAAATATCCATATATTAATATATCAGAATGGATATTAAAAAGGTTATTGAAGGATTACACCCACTAGAAAGAAAGGTGTTGCCTGTTCTTGTTAAGCATAGTTCTCTAAATAAAATAGTTGAAAAAACAAAGCTCCCTTTAGCAGGCGTAATGAGGGCATTTCAATGGTTACAAAATAAAGAAATTGTTAAGCTTAAAGAAGATGTAAAAGATGTAATACAATTAGATAAAACAGGCAAAGATGCAGCAAAGAATGGATTACCTGAAAAAAGGTTTATTAAAGCAATAAAAGAAAAAGCAATGAAACTAAATGAGATTGCTAAAAAAGCCAAACTAGAGAAAGATGAGGTTAATGCATGCATAGGCATATTGAAAAGAAAAGCAGCAATTGAGATTAAAAGAGATGGCAAAGAAATGATCATTTCAATTACTGGCCCGGGGAAAAAATTATTAGATCAAGAATCACTTGAAGAAAAATTTCTTACAAAACTTTCAAAAAATAGTTTAGAGTTAGATAAATTAGAAGATGAAGATAAATTTGCATTAGATAATTTTAAGAAAAGAAAAACATTTATTCTTGTTCAAAATATAAAAACTTTTAGTGCAGAACTTACTGAAAAAGGAAAGAAAATAGTTAAGTCTGGAATCAAAGACGTAAAGGTAGTAGATAGATTAACACATGAAATGTTAAAAACAGGAAAATGGAAAGGCCAAACTTTTAGAAGATATGATGTTAAGATTAATGTTCCCCAAATAAGTGGTGGAAAAAGACACTTTGTTAATCAAGCAATTGAATATGCACGAAGAATTTGGTTAGATATGGGATTTAAGGAAATGACTGGACCAATGTTGACAACATCATTTTGGAATTTTGATGCATTATTTACTGCACAAGATCACCCTGTTAGAGAATTACAAGACACATATTATATTCAAAACCCTGAAAAGGGGGATTTACCAAAACAATCCACGCAAACAAATACAAAAAGAAGTAAAAATTATAAGATTGTTGAACAAGTGAAAAATGTACATGAAAATGGCGGAACAACAGGCAGTCAAGGCTGGAGATATAAGTGGAATGAAGAAGATGCAAAAAGAAATGTATTAAGAACGCACACAACATGTTTAAGTGCAAAAACATTAGCGTCATTAAAAGAATCAGATCTACCTGCGAAATATTTCTCTGTTGGCAAATGTTTTAGAAATGAAACACTTGATTGGTCACATTTATTTGAATTTAATCAAACAGAAGGCATTGTTATAGATAAAGACGCAAACCTCAAACATTTAATGGGTTATCTAAGAGAGTTTGCAAAAAAGATGGGTTTTCCTAAGGTTAGATTTAGACCTGCTTATTTTCCTTATACAGAACCCTCATTAGAGGGGGATGTTTATGATCCAATACATGGAAAATGGATTGAATTTATTGCGGCAGGCATATTCAGACCCGAAGTTGTTAAACCCTTGTTAGGAGTAGATGTTCCTGTCTTAGCATGGGGGCCGGGACTAGATAGAATGATTACTTCTGCGTACAAAATTAAAGATATTCGAGACCTGTATAGAAATGATCTTAAACAATTAAAAAATATGAAAGCATGGATGAGGTTATAAGATGCCAACAGTAACATTAAACAAAAATGTGTTTGAAAAATTAGTTGGAAAGAAGTTACCTATTGAAAAACTAAAAGAACGCATTAGTATGTTGGGGACAGACCTTGAGAGTATTGAAGGAAATGAAATCCAAGTAGAAATATTTCCAAATAGACCAGATATGTTATCAGAACAAGGTTTTGCAAGAGCATTTAGTTCTTTTATTGGTGTTAAAACAGGATTAAAAAAGTATAAAATAAAAAAATCTGGGCACAAGGTAATTGTTGGAAAAGGCATGGAAAAAATAAGGCCGTATACTGTTTGTGCAATTGTTAGAAATTTAAAGTTTGATGATGAGAAAATAAGAGAAGTAATACAAGTACAAGAAAAGTTACATACTACTTTTTGTAGAAATAGAAAAAAAGCAGCAATTGGAATTTACCCTTTAGAAAATATTAAATTACCAATATATTTCAAAGCAATGAACCCTAAAGAAATTAAGTTTAGGCCCTTAGAAGCTAAAAAAGAAATGACTGGATTACAAATATTAAGTCAACACCCAACAGGCAGAGATTATGGGCATTTAGTTGAAGGATTAAATAAATTTGCTGTGTTTATGGATTCTAATAATGAAATAATGTCATTAACACCAATAATTAATTCACATTTAACTGGAAAAGTTAATGAAAAAACAACAGACATATTTATTGAATTTAGTGGATATGATTTAGAATATCAAAAAATAGGTTTAAACATGTTGGCCGCCCTTTTCTCAGACATGGGCGGGCAAGTTGAATCAATGGAAATTGTTTATCCTGATAAAACCATTACAACACCTAATCTAGAACCAACCAAGATGAAAATAGATGTTGAATATGTAAATAAAAAAATTGGTCTTAACTTAAAAGAAAAAGAGATGAAGACATATATGGAAAGAATGGGTCTAGGTTATGAAGCCGGAAAAGCATTAGTTCCTGCGTACAGAGCAGATATTATGCACCCAGTTGATATTGCAGAAGACATAGCAATTGCTTTTGGCTTTGAGAATTTTGAAGAAGAAATTCCAAAAGTAAGTACTATAGGAGAAGAAGATTCTTTTGAAGTTTTCAAAAGAAGAGTTGCAAATATATTAGTAGGGCTTGGGTTAATAGAAACTTGTTCATATCATTTAATTAACAAAGACGATCAAACAACAAAAATGAATACTAAGCTAGAATTAGTTAAGTTATCAAATCCAACCACAGAAGAATATAATACATTAAGACAATGGATGACCCCTTGTTTAATGAATGTATTCAAACATAATAGACAACATGAATATCCTCAAAAAATATTTGATATGGGTGTCGCATTTAAGAAAAACAAAAATACAGAAACAAATGTTGAAGAATTTACCAGGGTCGGGGTCGGAATATCACAACCAAATACTGATTATACAGAGATTAAACAAATTTTAGATTATTTACTAAGAATGTTAGATGTTAAATACGAGATTATTGAATATGAACATGAATCTTTTATTTCTGGAAGGGTTGGTAGAGCTATTGTGAAAGGTAAAAAAGTTGCAGTAGTTGGTGAAATTCATCCACAAATTCTAAGTAACTTTGATTTAGATATGCCTGTAGCCGTATTTGAATTAAATTTAACACAATTATTTGAATTAATTAGAGAAAAAAATTAAGGTTATAGATTAAAACCATAACAAGTTTAGAAAGTAAATTAATAATTTTTCTTAAGAAGTTCGTAAAATTCTTTATGATTAGGAATGTTTTTTATCATTAATTCAGTTGTACTGCTACCAATAGTATTAATTGTAATGGTACCATTATTAAACATCTTATTCAACATCCCCTGATAAAAATTAATATGGTCCACCTTATTAAAAACAACTGATTTTTGTTTTTTATAGATTATACCCCATTTGGAGACAACCCTATATGGTTGAATAATATATGATTTAACTTTGATACTTAAGATTACTAAAGGTAAAGTAATTGGTAAAAGTAATAAAAGTGGAAAAATAACAAAAGACGCAATTAAAAAAGGCACAAGAGTATTAGCTAATGCAGGCTTTGCATGCAATAATGAAACCGGCATAAATGAATCAATATTTTGTTCCATCTCTGCAATTTTTTTCTTTGTTGGTCTAGAATAAAAGATCATGTCAATTAATTCATCTTTAGTCTCAATATTATCTGCATAATGTATTGTAAAACTATTAGAAACAATAGTTTGTTGTTTTCCTTGCTGTACAACGCTTTCACCAGCAATATTAAAACTTAATACACCTAAACTGGAGAGAGGATATTTAACAGTTGTAATGTCCTTAATGTTGTTATAAGGGACATAATAAAACTCCCTGAAAAAGATTCCGCGTTGGAAATATACATAATCTTTATAGAATCGCATTTTAGATCGTTGATAATAAACTTCCCTATAAACAATTGAAAGAATATACAATAAAACTATGAATATAAGAGGAATTAAAAGTAAAAGATTAAATGCAGAGGAGATTAAAAATCCCACAATTAAACCCGCCAAAATAAGAGTTCCAAACAAATTTGCCTTTAACATTTCAAAAAAACCAAAGTTGGAATCAACATGATATAGTAAATCCTGTTGTTTTATTCCTAGTTTTGAAAGAACATTTTGATAAAGGCCTTCTTCTTTTTTAATATTCTTAAAAGTTATATCCTGGCCAGAACCAATTGACCAAAATTTAAGGCTACAAGTATTAAACCATTTATCAATAAAATTCTCTTTAATGATAATGGCCATTATTTTGTCGGTTGTAAATTCAGTATGTTTAGAATTAATAAAATCAAATTTATGTTCGATACTATTTGTTTTAACAAAATATTTGTTAGCATATAAACTAATTAATTCTGATAAGAAAAAAAAGAACCAAGGAATAAATAAAGGAAATAAGATTAAACAAAAGGGAAATGCAACCAGTAAAGGAATTAAAACTCGCCTTCCATCTCTTGAATAGCTGCCATTAAATTTATTATCTTTAGTTAAGGATTTTAATGTTAAGGCTGCTTTTTTAGTTGCTGTTTTTTGTTTTGCACCATTAGATTTTTGTGAGGTTAATTCAGACCCAATTTCTTTAGAACTTTGTTGTTTTGAAGATAATGATTTAGACTTAGCAGCTAATAGATCTATATTTTGTTCTAATTGTTTACCATTAACCATGTTCTTAAACAATACTTCTTGTCCACGGCCTTGACAACTAATCTTAACATCATATAACCCAAATATTTTATCAACCAGATTTTGGGAAGTGGTTGCATCTGCTAAGTTTTCTATGGGAAGAAGTGCATAATTTTTTGTTAAAAAACCTTCTTTATAAGTTATTGTGTCATTATAAACATTATAGCGCCTATTAATAAGATCTAAAAATTTAAATAAAGACATTAGAAGAGAAAATAATACACCGGCAATAGTAATAGCAATAATTAATGTTGTATGTTTAAACAAGTTTAATTTTTCTAACATAGAAAAAGCCACAACAACTAACATTCCTAAAGAATATAACCAAATAAAAAACCATTTTACTGTTTCAAAAAACACACCCAATGGGCTAGGTCTTTCACTTTGAATTAATTTTGACTTTTTTACACTAAAACCGCTTGTTTGCATTAGTGTCCTAACATATTCATAGATTTTACCTGAATCGTCTATTGCAAACATTGAAACTTCTGCAGCAATACTTCCAGCAGATTGAATTCTTACATTACCAACATTAAATAATTTATTCATAATAAAAGGTAATTGCATGTTAACATGAGTTATATTTTTAAGAACAAGTTCTGTTTCTGAATCAGAAAACAAACTTCCGGCCTTATGGATTATTTTTCCAGGCATAAAAATGTATCTTTCCTTTTTATACCTAATTGTTAAAAGATAATAACCAAAGATTGCTGAAATAATATATAAAGCAATAAAAATAATAATAGAAAGGCCAAAAAACCTATTAATTACGAAATAAAGAATAGTAAAAAAGATAAATGAAGAGATCAGCGAAATTAAAAACCTATAGGTTACAAAAGCAGTCTTATTGGGTTTAATCTCATAAATTTTAGGCATATTTAAATCCAACATAAACCAGTATTTAAATCTTTTTAAACTATGCATAAATCTAAGTATTTTAGAATTAAACAGATATAGGCATAGATTAAATGTTATTCACTTACATCCCTTGTTTAATAATATTTATAAATGGATTCTACACCCACATATACACTAACAAAGAGATATTTATAGGAAAAATATCAGAGGAGTGATAAAATGAAAAAAATCTTATTAATTGTGATAATAGTTGCTTTATTAGGTGGCGCATTATATGTATTAACTGCAAATGATGAACCATTGATAGACGATTATGTGTGTAAAATTAACGAAGTTGATTATTATACACATAGAGGACTTGTTTTCCTAGAAAGTAAAGAAGGAGAAGAATATATCTACACAGACTTTGGTGTTTATCAGAGAAAAGAAACAAGAGATGGTTGGATATTGAAAATTCATTCCAATAACAAGAATTCAGCTTATACAACTGTTTTTAAGTGGATAGAAGCAGGAGAACATCCAATGGCAGGTAAGATTAAGTGTAAAACGTTTGATACAAATCCAGAAGGTCTTCAAACATTTGTTGATACACACCAAATGTTATTTAAAATAGATGAAGAAAAGTTTAAAGAAATAGAAGAGTAAAAAATCAATTTTGTTATTAATTAAGATGAAATGGGTTATATTTCTCCGGAACCATTCCGGTTTTTTATTTTTCTTTAAATATTGTTTTCGGAATGCTCCGGAAATAACATGTTTTTTTCTTGTAAAGATATTTTAAAGGCAAAATCTATTATTCCAATTATGAAAAGAATTAAAAAGCCATTGTTTAATATCGCACTATTCTTAGTTATGTTTTCTTTGTTCGGTTTTGTTGTTCATGCCAATATAGAACAAGAAAAGATCATAGAGAATGAAACATTAAATAACACAATTGAACAACTTAATCAAACAAAAAATAAGATTACATATGAGAATAAAGCAAATCTTACAATTATTTTGCCAAAATTAATTTATACAAAGATAAAATATAAAAAATTATTCAGAATTGATAATCTTGTGTATCCTAATCATAAAATTAATGTATCTGTAAACTACAATATAACCTCTGAGAATTTTACCGAGAATAAAGGATTTGTCCTATACAACATAAATAAATATAAATCGGCAGACACAGGAGAGTTATATTTTAATCATCCAGGCAATTACTCATTATGTGGCGTGATTGAAACAAATTATTCTGAAAATAAGGGGATGGTTTGTCAAAATCTTACTGTCCTTGAAATTTCAAATATTGGGTGTGATACCAACCTAGATTTAAATTTAGAAGACAAATATTTTTATCATGAAGAAAAATTATCTCTTAAATTTAAAACTAATTCTTCTTGGCCATTAATTCTTGAGTATTGGATAGAAGACTTATTTGGAAACACCATAAGAGAAAAATCTAATTCAACAACAATGAATAGACAATTAACACTAAAAACACAAGGCGGGATTGAGATATTTAAAATATATGGGAAGTTACATGCTGGTTGTAATGACACAAATTTAACAAATAATAATGTATTAAAAGAAATAATAATACTAAAAAATAGCACAGAATTAGAAACAAACAATTATTTAGAATCAATTATTAGCATAGAACAAGTTTATAATGAAAAAAAATTGAAATTTGGCAAAAAAGTAAAAGTAAAAACAAAAATTCTAAGAAAAAATACAAGCAAAAGCACAATTCAAGCATATGTTGTAAATAAAGATGAAAAAAAAGTAAGTGAGATTACAAAACTAGGCATATATAGTAAAAATGTTATTCAAGAAATTTCTTTTTATATTAATCTAAAAGAAGATTGTAAAAGCACAAGAAGTTATACTTTAATTTTAGAGGGATTGGGAATTATAAAAAAACAAAAAATAAGAATAACTTGTGAAGAGAGAAAAAATGAAAAAAAAGAAGAAAAGAATAATAAAATAACAAAAAAACAAAAAGGAAACGATGAAACTAAATCCAAGAATCAAAAAAAGGATGGAATTGAGGGCTCTGGGGCAACGGCCATTCAATTACAACTTAATACTAGCTTATCTAAAAATAGTTCTCTTGTTCAAGTAAATAACTTATCTGGAAACAAAAGAAATCATGAGGAGAAATCAAATAATGAAATTAAAACCACCATTTATAGAAAACAAAACACTAAAAACACCACAAAATGGTTGTTAATACTACTACTTTGCCTAAATTTGGGGTTAATTGCTTTGAAAAGAGGCCAAATATAGCAAAAAGGGGTGGGAAAAGACACAACATAACAAAGCCTTTATGTGTTATAGGGACTAAATATCATAATCTTTTTAAATAAATCAAGATTCTAAGTGTAGAATGGAAGAAGAAAAAATCATAATTAGAACAATCATTACTATGATTGGTAAACCAAAGGAACATTTAGATAAGATCCTAAAAGATTATGTAGAAGAGCTAAAAAAAGAAGAAGGCGTTATAGTCCTAAAATCAGACTTTGCAGAGGCAAAAGAAGAACCTGAAAAAAAGAACTTTTTCAATGCGTTTGTTGAATTAGAGCTTGAATTTACTAATATTGATAAGTTAATGTGGTTCTGCTTTGATTTTATGCCAACATCCATTGAGATAATTAGCCCTGATAAATTTGTTTATAATGCACAAGATTTTACAAATTATCTTAATGAGATTCAAAGCAAGTTACATAGATTAGACATGTTAATTAAAAACTTTGAAGGTGAAAATAAAGTATTGAAAACCAATGGTTTTACATTAATAACTAATCTTATTAACCTTATTTTAAGGATAAATCCATCAAAAATTGAAGAAATATCACAAAAAGCAGGAATTCCAGCAGAACAAATCAAAGTATTCTTAGAAAATATGGTAAAAGATGGAAGACTTAAGTTGGAAAATGATGTTTATAGCCACGCAATGCCTGAAAATTAATTAAGAATTAATTCTAAAACTTAATTTTTTACTAATAATCTATTTTAATTTGATTTATAGAAAAAAATAAGAAAGGAAAAAAGAAAAAACTAATAACCCGTCATCTCCGAGTAATCTTGTGGAAGACAACAAACTTCATTAGTTGGTTTTCCATCTTGGATACATTTGCTTGTTCTATCCTCAACATAACCTGCATCACAAGAGATAGGTTCACATTCTGCATTTTTAATCTTTAAACAATCAGAAATTCCTAAATTAAAGATAGCTAATCTCCCTGTAAACACAGCAGCAATGATTACTAAAACCAATAATGCAATTATTGCTAAAATAATCATATTAAGTGATATGTCACCTTTTTTAAACATTATTTCACCTCGCCTTTAATAAGCATATACATCTCTGAGTCAATCTCATATATAAAGATTATGATAAATTCTATAAAGATTATGGAATTCTTTTGTTTTAAATATTTGGGCATTCACCACCTATACACAACCAAATTTCTAAAACTTTGTCCGTTGGATAAACTGGAAGAGTATATGGTGTAACATCCATGCTCTTAGAACCATAAAAATCACCTTGTCTAAATGATTCATTAAAATAAAATGTTGGGCCTGCCTTCACCATAAAATGATAAGGACGCATCATTTGCTGAAGGGGCATTAAGATCTGGGAAACACCACAATTTAAAGCATCCTGCCCAGTAATAATATTTTCACAACTGGGGTTTTCATAATATGTTTGAGATAATATTTCGTCTTTACAAGTAATTGTATTGCCCCTTACTGCATCAATAAATAAATCTTCCATTGTTGTATCCTTTGTACAACCAGAATCTGTTTTTAACATTGCACTCACTATACTAGTAGAAAGATCTTTTTGTATAAAACTTGACAAAGGATCGTCTTTTGGCTTAAAAAATACTACCGAAACAACAAATAAAATAATCATAGAAAGTATAACTACAATAATCATTAACCCCATTATCTCTGTTTGGGCCCTCTTTACTCTTCTTTTGAAATTTTGTTTGTTTTTGTTGATCATTTTAATTAGTTTAACTATAAGCCTCCAAAGTAATAAATCCAAATGAATTAATATCCATTATTGGATCATATAACGTAACTGGTAAAGACAATATAGTTAAGGATGCTCTTTTTGTAGGGTCTAGTTCATACACATTATCAATTAAAATCTTTCCTGATTCAGATAAAGCCTCGCCACGTGGACTAAAAGATTGATTAATTATAATTTTAGCATTAGGAAATAATTGAGCATAATAACGCTGATAAAGTAGATTTTCTCCAACAACTTTCTCAAACGATTCAAGTTTAGCAAGATCTATACAATCAAATTCTTCGGTTGCTTGAGTACTACACTGTAATTCTGGTAAAAATTTAACTGCCAAAGCCATATCAATTATTCTCTTTGCTTGATATTTATCTTTTTCTTCTTCATTTAAATGCACTTGTATCTTAGCATAAAAAATAAGACCCAGAACTAATAAGATAAAAAATATCATTAATACTAGAATAGATTCCCCTATTTTTAACTGAGATTTTCTATTATGTCTTTTTTTAATTTGATTCTTGAAGTAAATATTTTTTTGTTTCATTTTTATGATTCTTTTTGAGTTTAATACATTGTTTAAATTTAATATAATCTTGGACATGAATTCACAATTGCTTTTTTGTTAACACTCTTTGCTGTTTCTGAGATTAATCCCAGCTTATTTTTTAGACTGAAAAATGCCTCATCTGTAAATTCAAGTGGATATTCTAACTTATTTGAGAGAGATAAATCAATAAATTGAGCATAAACAGATGCGCAGTGTGCCGTATTTGGGTTTTGTGCAGACATCTCGGCAAGATAATAAGCTCGTGCACTGTAAAGATCTAAGATTCTATTTAAGCTGTTGAAGGATTTAATCATGTTACATTGATAAAATTCTGCATCTTTTGAAAAAATAATCCCTATTAACATTTCTTTAGTGTAATAACTTAAAACAGGAACATCATCATATTGAAACCCACCATAAACATCATCATAACCCCGAAGTATTGCTTTCCCTGTAAAAAATTTGTCTGGAAGAATAACAACATCAAAATCAATTTCATTTGTTATATCTTCGCTAACATCAACAACATCAAAGGGATAAAAAAATACAAACCGTACGAATTTATGCCCCCAATTTTCTATATCTTGCATTTCTTGTTCTGAGACTAAATCTACAGTAAGAAAATCATTATCTAACATAAGATGATATACCTTTTCTGCAAATACTTTTTCAGTATCATCCTGATATACCAGTATATATCTCACGCTAGGATTTGTTAAATAAAGAAAATTAGTAACCTTAAAGGGCATACTCCAATCTAATGTCCAAGTAATTAAAAAATCGGTTTTCATTTCCCCTATCGAAAATATTGTTTCGTGTTTGGTTTCTTTATTTACGCCAGTATCCCCTATTGAAAAATCTGAGCTACAACCATCATCACTACATTCCGCATAACAAGTAAAACTCAGTTTAAGCCGCGGAATTTCTAATTTTGAAGCTGATTTAGTAGAAGATGTTGCCCCTTTCATAATTGAATCTAGGTCTGTTCTAACTTTACTTGCAAGCTTTACATTAGAAGACTCTAAATAAGATTTACCAACAAAAATAAAAAACATAAGAATGATAGTACCAACTATAAAAATAAAGATCCAATTAAATTGTACTTCAACTACACCCCTTTTTTTCATTTTAAAAGTCCGCGATAATAAAAATTAAAATAATAAAAATTAAAAATTAAGGTTCTGATACAATCACACCATTTCCTTTACCAGTAATCTTAATTGAAATTCTTTTTTCAGCCACTGCAAAACAATGATAACCTGCGATATTTTTTACTTCCATATTTGTAAGATTAATTCCTGATTCAAGTTCCATAAAAGGCACCGCAATTACATTTTCTTGACCAGATTGCCATAAATCACACATTAAGGGGTCTAATTCTTCATACTGATCACATTTATTGCTATAAATGGGATCTATTGTAAAGAAACACATTTTTTTAATATCCTTGGGTACAATATAATCCTTTTTTTCCCAACTCCCATATTTAACAGCCATAACTTCAGAATCATCTTCCAAAGAAGTCTTAAATGTTACTAAATCAACTGTATGGAGTTGATCCATAATCTTACCAACATATTTAACTCCCAAAAGTAAAATCGTGCCAATGATAAATATTGCGAGAATATAAAAAAAAGCCTGTTGTATCTGTGATTTCTTAGACATTTAAACACCTCATTTCTTTTTTGTCATTTTAGCTAAACGCCCCAATGCATCTTTGGATTTAGTTGATCCTTCATTAAACTTCTTGGTTGATCTTGAAATTGAAGAAGATTCTTTATTTGTTAAATCTTTTAATTTTAATAATGTGGGGGAGTCTGTTTTAGGATTAGATTTTGTTGTTGAAGATTTGGGACCATCAATTGATCTTAATTTTATTTTTTCAGTTTTTGAATTTGAAGAGGATCTTAGTTTATTAGATTTAGAGACAAATAAAGAAGATCTTTTTGAAGTAACATTAGGAGTGTCATCTGTACTTGATTCTGACCCACCAAACACATCAAAGATTTTACTACGTTGTTTTTTCTTTGATAATGCTTTTTGTTGTTTCTCTTCTTTTGACAATGGTTTAAATAATGATGCTGCCCTTCTTCGAATTGGTGTTCGCGAAGGAGTGGTTGTTTGTTTAGGAACATATGCCTGTTGTTGATTCATTGTTTGCGCAGGTGGTTTTTTTGGTGGTTTACCTTTAAACTTATTAATTAGTTTATTAACATCTGATTTAATCTTAGCAACTGAAATTGTAGATCCTGATAAATAAGATGAATAGTAATAATAACCCCCTCCTGCAATAACTGCAATTAAAATAAGAATCATAAACCAACCAAACAAGCCAGATGATTTAGGTTCTGGATCTTTATTTGGGTCTGGCGGCATTTCACAAGTCTTACAAGAGCCACCACAATCAATACCTTCTTCATTCTGATTTTTGATTCCGTCATCACAAGTCCCTGTTTTTTCTGATTCTTTTATTTTACATTCATCCATACAATCTGCACCACAATCAATACCTTGTTCTTGACCATTTTGAACACCATCGCTACAACTTGGCAAGGTACAAATTCCGGCCTTACAAAAATTAGCTTCACAATCACTATTAATATTACAATTCATGCCTTCTGCACATGAACCACATTGTCCACCACAATCAATATCAGACTCTTGTTGATTTAAAATAGAGTCTTCACAACTTGCACTAATACAAATACTACTTTGACATTGAGCACTTGCACAATCATTATGGTTGTCGCAATTATCTCCATTTAAACAAGGATCACAAACGCCACCGCAATCAATATCTGTTTCATCTGTATTCAAAATACCATTATTACATAAATCAATTTCCCCGATTGAATCACCACCAATAGGATTAAAACTAGTATCAACATATGTTTCATTACTTACAACCTCACTCCATAAACCAACTGAATTTTGTGCTTTCAAATTCCACCAGTAAGAAGTTTCATTTGTAAGATTAAGACCAGAAACTGTTTTTTTATGATTAGAAGTTTCTCTCCATTCGTAAATATCATCTAAACCTGCCGAAGTACCTATTGAGAAATTATACATAGTAATTTGTGTTGTTGGATCATCTGCTTCCCAATTTGCAGTTAAGGTGTTTAAAGATGCACTATAATCAATTGTTTTAACCTTTGTCATTAATGGTGCACTAGTATCAACATAAAAATCAAAATTATCTTTAACGTGTCCTTCAGTAGCGGTCAAACAATCAAAATAAAATGTGTGTTTACCATCTTCTAAAACAATTGGGCCACCAGTATGAATCTTAAATGCATCAAAACCTTCAACAACAGTTGCCAGTTGGTTAACCATTGTTTCTGTTGTTGGTCCAAATTTACAGTTCATTGCTTTTTTTGTAGAATGTAATTCAAACATTACAGAAGATTCACCAACATATTCCTCTGGTTCAATTAATTCCATAAATGTCTGCAATGAGTAATCAACCTTAAAAGTAAACTCATAAACTGGAGAAATATGATTAGAAGCTGGTTCTGTTGGACCATTATCACATTGGATATAATAAGTATATGATTGACCATCTTCTAATTGTGATCCCATAACTTCAAATTCATTAATATAATCTAATTCTTCATAATTAGCAAATTGGTCCATTGCAAAATAACTTTTATCAGCAACAGTTGATAATTTACACCTTGCCTTATCGTTTGTTACAACAGTAAGATTAAATGTAACTGCTTTTTCCACAATATTTGGTGGATCTTTTCTATCACTAGGGTTAATAAAAACATCTTCTAATTCTGGGGCAGTATTGTCCCAAACAAGATCAATTGTTTTAATATCCGAATAACCACCTGGAAAATCACATTTAACAAAAGTTGGAACATATAATTCCTCCTCAAGAGAAGGATAATTTATGTGGCTCATGAATTGTTTTCCTGGCAATGAATCCATTTCCCATGCATTATAACCAATGAATTGGTTTGTAGATAAAACACAAAGGTCCGCGGTAGGTAATTCTTCTGGTGTTTCAACAATTAGATCAAATTCTTTTGTGTTAGAAACACCCATTGGTGGATTAATAATCTCAATTAAATTACCATCAAAGTTTGAAACATCAATGAAATATTCTTCATTACTAGTTTTACCAGACCTATCTGTTGCAGTCAATACTATTTTGTTTAATCCTGGTGCAAGAGTAATCATTTTATCAAATTCATTATTAGCAGGCAGGTTTTGGTATATATCAATTGCAACCGGCGCTTCTTCTTCATCATCTTCTGGTTCTAATTCTCCGTCTTCATTTGGAACATCTTGCGCCATTGAATAAACTTGAATAGATACTAAATTGTTTGGTGGTGGATTATTTTCTGCATCATAATCAATTACAACGCCTTGTAATTGATAACCAGTGATATAATAAGGATATGCCGTTGCTTGTGAGGTATGTTGTTTCAAAGCATCTACTTCAATAACTGGGCCCGAAGGAGAATCAACTAAAATCTTAACACAATTTTTAGATTCTATTTTACCACCATACTCAACTTGAGATGCGTCTGTTTCTATAGATTCTTGAGATTGATAACATAGCCACTGTGGTTGAGCAGAAGGAATGAAATTAGCAGCACTATACCACACATATTCAATATCTTCATTTTCTGTTCCATCATAAATTGTATCACATCCTGCAACAGAAGAATCATTTAAACAATAATGAGTTTCTTCACAACCAAAACCAAACTCGGGTTCATCATTACATAAGAAATAAACTAGTTCATCTGCACCATCTTGAGAATACCATTTTGTTGTATCAAAATCATTACCTTCAACATCAATTATTTTTGTTGTTGGAGGGGTTGTATCATAAACAAATTGAATTTCATCTTCATAAGTTTTTCCTGGCTTATCAGGAAACTGACATTGTACTTCATACACATATTTGCCATCTTCTTCTAATGAAACTTGAGTTGAATGTTTATAGAATTGACTAACCGCAATATCGCTTTGTTCAAATGAAGTTAATAAATCAAATGATTCTGAGTTTCCAATTCTACAATCACCATTTGGAAATGTTGTTTTAATTTCTAAATTAACTGGACTATAATCAATAATTCCTTTTGGAAGTGTTGCTTGTATCTTTGAATCTGCTTCAATTTTAAGAGTGTGTGAAGCATTTACTTCGTTCCCTAATGTGTCTTCACAGATTACTGTATAAAAATAAGTTCCGTCCTCTAATCCATCATAAACTGCCTGGAAGTTTTTACCAGAAACAAGATTAATTTTTGGTGTTCCTAAATAATCCTCTAACTGATCTCTACAAGTTGCAACCTCATCTAATTCTACTAAAAATAAAACAGAACTATCATCAAAAGGATATGCGTCATCTAAAATAGGATAAGCAGAAATTTCAATTGTTGGTGGTGCTAAATCAACATGGAACTTAAACTCTTTAACTTCTTCTAAATTATTTGCAGCATCCTCAGAATAATAAAACATTGAATGAATGCCGTTATCTTTACTAATAATAAGGTCTTCTTCTCCTTCTTCTAAAATATAAAGTTCGTCAGGATAACAATAACCTGCCTCTCTTTCATTTGGCCAATGACCATTGTCTACCTCTAGGGCCAGTAAATAATTTAAAGTATTTCGAAGCTCTGGACTAACAAGAGTATCGTCAAGATTATATGCTGTTTTTAAAACACCTTGAGATATAACTTCAAAATCAGGAACGTTTTCGTTTGCTGAAGGAAAACAATAATATGTGTCTGGTGCTTGCCCATCCATGTCTTCTGCAGTTGGTCTTCCTTCATAATTCGCATCAACAACTGCAAACTTTAAATGAAGTTCATCTGTTGTTGGCTTGGAAATTACTTCTGTATTTGGTGGAGTAATATCAATTGCAACATCACCATAAACTGAATTATTATCATAATCAGGATCTTGGAAACATTTGTCAGTTAAACTATCCCATTTACAAATCTTAAAACCCAATTCATCCATGCTTTCATGATATTTTGTGTTGTCACCCCAAACCTTGTTATTACCATCATAAGTTAAATTTAGTATAAGTGGTTGACCGCCCGTACATTCTTTTACATCTTTATATGCGCCACAATTTATTTGTGATGAATCAACACATTCATCATGAAGACCACCAATATAACATTTGGTGTTTGAAGTTGAAAATTGTTTACAAGTATCTAAACTACAATAACTAAAGACCGCGTTTGAAGCGATATTATTACATTGATCACAAGTCACATAACTTTCATCATCATTTATACAATAACCCCATCTTAATGCACCATCACCGGCGAGCGGAAAGGAACTAAAATCAATAATTGCTGTTGCAGAAGCATCATACAAGGAAATCCAATTACATTTATAGGGTAAACAATTATTTTTAATAGCTATATCTCCGGTATAAGATGTGCCACCAATACATGCTTCAGGAGAATTATAATCTGCACAACTACCAATGTTGTTACATGAATCATAAGTGTCCTTTATTGTTGGAGTGTAATCATAAACACATAATAGATTTTCATTACAAAGGGATTCGCTTCCCGCTAAATTATAGTTTTTGTCATCAACAAATGCATCTGGTAAAATTAATGGCGTTATTCCTGGCGGGGCAGTTGCAAACATTGAAAAAGGCGAACCACAAAAAATACAAGGGGTGTTTGAAACACATTGTGTGGAAACGTTTCCACTATTATCAAAATCTTCAACACACATTGATGGTGGCCAAGGATTACCCTCGCCCTGACATGGTGTTGCATCAAGAATATTTGCATCATCACAAGTAAATCTCTTTCCTGGTTCAGTGTAACCATATTCTTCATTACTTCTTAAACAGAATTGGCCTGTTTTATATAAACAAGGTTTATCTCCAACTTGTATGTGTGCAACATTTGAAAAAGTAACTTCACCATCAATTTCATAAGCTGATTTTATTACATAAGTATAATCTTTGTTTGGTAAAATTTTTGTGTCTTCGATATAATCCAATTCTCCTGCTACTGAACCAGGATTTAAAAGCCCGTTAGAATCAAAACAGTTATTAGCATATTGCACAGTACCATCAACTGCATAACATTCAATTTGATGACCAATATCATAAAAATTTTGGCTGTTTTCTAAGCTAACTTCCCAATTAAGATCTTCTGTACACTCTGATGGTGTGCCATCACACCTCATAACTTGTAATTCAATACCGCTTGTTTGACATTCAAAAAAGAATTCTAATTTAATTAATGGGTCCCCATAAACATGATTAGCAACTAATTCTTGAGCTGGTTTATGCAATTCTAAACAATCACAAGGCCCACAAGTATCTGGAATATCAAATGAATTTTTACATGCAAATGCTCTGCTTTCTGGATTATTAGCATCTCCAAAAGGAAAACAACATTTCCAATAATTATCTACGCTGTCTAAATATGCAACACCAAATGGTTTTTGTACACCATTAACCATATTAAAGATAGGATTACCAAGTTCATCTTTAGCAGTACAACCTAATGGTGCTTCTTGCCCACCTGGCATATCAGAACATTTAACAGAATAACAAATTTCATCCATACAATTTGCTTTGTTATTAAAATCGTCATCAAATTCTCCTAAGTCTGCACAAATTTCTGGGCTTCCTTTTGGTAGAAAAGTTCCAGGGAGATAATCACAAACATCCCCTGCCAAAGGATCAAGGGGGTCGGGTAAGCAAGTACAAACATATTGTTGATCACCAATTTCTTCAGTAATTGGATCTACAACAGACTGAACCACTATGTCTCCTTCTTTACAATCTCCGCAAGGTTCAGTACTACAAACACCTTCGCAACAATAATTACCAGTTACCCATTCATAACTAGGAACTGTATCAACAAAATTTTCTTGACCTGGGATTAAATCGGGAAAACCACAAACTTGGTTGCCACAAGCACATAATTCTTCTGTTTCTTCCCCAATAATACATTCTTGAAACTCACAATCTTCAGCAACACCAAATGATTGAGTGCAACAAGGATCTGGTTGTTTTCCTAAATTTTGGTAAAGTGCATATACGTCTGAATCTTCATAAAGATAAGAATCTTCATAATAACTAAAGTAATCCAATAAACCATCACCATCATTATCAATTGTGTCTAAACATTCTTCTTTTCCTTCTGTTTGATCTTCTGCTGGATCATTAGGGGCAAAACATTCTGGATCGGCACCAAAATCAACAAGATCATCATCGTCATTATCTATGCCATCCATACAAGCAGGAGGATTATTTTCATCGTCTAAGTAAGAATTTATTTCAGTGCAATAGTCACCACAATTTTCATAAGCATCAAGGTTTGGATTAAAAACAGATTTTGGAAGGTCTTTACAATAACCATAATCTCTTAAATCACCCTCGAATTCCTCTTTAACAGTATTCCAAATACAACAACAAGCATTATGACATAAACCATTTGGAGATTCATCAGTTGTTAATGTTCCATTATTATCTGCACAGATGGCGGGTGTGGTTATAGCACAAGTATCGGGAGGCACAAAACACCATTGTTCTGTTTCATCCGCTAAAATAAAAGAATTTGAAATAGAAACTAAGAATACTAACAAAAATACTAAAGTAAACCCCTTTTTTATATATTTCATATATATATGCCTCTATTTTTTGATATTATTAATATATGGATATGTTTTATTTATATATTTTATTAGTTTTGACACCAAATAGGTGTAATTTGGCTTATATTCATGAGCCTTCACATTAAAATGAGGGAAATGAACAAATGAATAATTAATTAAAAAATCATCCTAGTGAAAAAGAGCCTGACGGCGAGTGTTAAAGAGTATCCATATTAGAATACTAACTTTGGCAACCATCCAATGAACAAACACTATCTAATGGGCAATTTTGAGAAACAGAAACAAAATACATATTATCTTCAATTTTTTCTGTTGCCATGTTTAAATAACATTTTTTACCGCTATGACAATAACCAGAATCATAAGATCCTTCTGTACACCCACCAGGAATATAAATAATATGAACCATTTTACCGGGAACAAGATCATCAGAACCAACGCTTGATTGGGCAGATTCATCATAAATCTTTTTTTTCATGTAAATATTTTCCTTACCATCATCACCTTTTTCAATAAGAGTTCTAAATAAATCATCACCTGGCACTTCTTTAGGACCAAGATTATTTACGGTATTTTTAACAATTGCATAACCATCTTCTAAGTAATACATGAAATAATCGCCACCTTCTGTTGCTAAGGCACTTGAAATTAAAACTTGAAATTCTGGCATATCATAAGGTGTTTCATAAACAGGGGCAGGTGGAGGAGTAGGTTGTTGGGTTTCCTCTTCATCTAAAATACCATTGTTGTTATCATCAACATCTTTTAAATCTGGAACACCATCGCCATCATCATCTAAATCATTTGCATTAAATACCCCATCGCCATCAATGTCATCATCTTGATCATTTGGAATACCATCGCCATCAATATCATTATTTAATGCACCACCGCCAACATCAGGATCATCGATATCTAATGTGCCATCATTGTCATCATCATTATCTTGATTGTCTGGAATCCCATCATTATCGTCGTCATCATCAATTGCATCTGTAATTCCATCCCCGTCCGCATCAAGATCTTGATCATTTGTAATGCCATCATTATCTAGATCATTATCGTCATCAATAATTATTTCTGGAACATCATTTAAAGGAATAAAATCTGTTGGTTGTGGTTGGTTGGTTTGTGATGGTTGAGGCCTTCCAAAAATTGCTTCAGTTGGAATTGGGTCGTAATATAGATTTAATTTATCACAATTCGTTAAACCGGCACCAAGTTCACACTCAAAAGCTTCTAATGGGACAACTAATATTTTTAATTCTTGCCAATCACATAAATTACTTTTGTCACAAACTTTTACTTTAATAGAATGGCTGCCTGTGTCTTTTTTACCTAAAGTATATTCCACTTTTCTGTTGTTGGAAAATGAAGCGGGATAAGAGTTTTGTTTTTTCAAACATAGTTTAAGACTATTTGCAAAAACGTGTGGCCCTAAAACAAAAGGGTTACTTGGATTACAAGGATCTTCTTCTGAAGACTGATATTTGTAAAAATCATTTGAAAAAGAGGTTAAACCAGAATTTGTTTCTCCTAAACCATCCCAACTTTTTAATTCATAATCATAACCAGAGGTCATAAACCCATTAAGGCCGTGGTTGTCGTCATCAGGATCATAACCATAAGCATCAATTATTAATTTCATGCCCTCGACAAGAACTGCATCATAATCGCCAACCACCTGAGTTTGATTAAATTGTGGTGCAAGTAAATCTAATGCAGGGTAACGGTTTTCAAAAGCTGCACGGAACATAAAATATTTTCCATCTAACAAAGAAGTTGTATCTCGAATCCCAATTAAGGAATCAAATTTACCAGGAGTAATTTGGATTGAAATTCGTTCTACTTCCATCCCTGGTTTTTTGCAAGGTTGTGCATTCAAACAATTATGAAGCAGGTGAGAATCTTTTCGCACGTCAAAGAAAATATCTTCTGCATCTTTTTGTCTTATCCTAGTCATCAAATCAAACATTTGCAAGATTCTTACATTTTTTTCTAAAATAATTTCATCAATTTTAATTTTTGAAGATGATAAATCAGAATTAATTGAAAAATTTAAATTTAATGTTGAAGTAACAGAAGTATCACCAAACCAAACAGAAACATTAAAATTATCAACAACAACATCTTGCCCTTTAAGTTCCGGCAAAGTATCAAATTTAATACAATCTTGAGTTAATTTAGTAATGTAAAGTTGCAAATATTCTTGGATAGAATTATGATCATTTATGTTGTTAGTATCTAATCCGTGTAATAAACCAGCACAATAAACCTCACCACTGGAATCCATCCTATCACAGAGGGGAATAGTTGGATTTTTTAAGTTATTAGCAAAAGGTGATCCGCCAGAACCAAAAATAGAATAATCAGAACTTAAATAAGAAATTGTGTCTGATTTAAAAGGGTAAGCAGGTGGTGTTTTTATTGTTGGGCCCACTTGTGGTGCTAACAAAAAATAAAGAACATTTGTTCCACTTGCAAGGTTATAATGTTTTGTAGAAGTTAATTGCTTTCCACCAATGGCTTGGTCATTATAAATTGCCCCCCCTTGGTTTCCAACCAATAACAAAGATTGTTTAACTGCTTGATCAAAACAACTTTTAATATAGGTTGTATACTTACCTTTGCCTATAAAAAGTTCTTCTACTTGTGATTGGCTGGTCTTAAATTCACTATAGGTTGCTTCTTGCGATCCAAAATAAGCTAAACCAATTAAAATAACAATAGCAAAACCAAATATCATAAACATTGCTAACTGTGCTTTTTTCTCCATTTTAAGAAAATCTTAATTTTGCAGTTAAATCTAACCAATACTTTGTAATTGAATTATCAAGGGCAGGGTCTTCTTCATCTGAATCATATTTATCTCTTGGCGGAGAAATGATAACTGCTTCATTTAAAGAAGTAATATCGTCACAATATAGTTCTTCGGTGGCACCATTTACAACCCCACAATTTAATGTAGCATCAAAAATATTATTGTAATGGATATAATAATAATATTTTAAATTACCGGTTGGTCCTGAAACTCCTTGTGGTGGTGGAACTGCTTTTCTTTCAAGAAAACCAAATACCGATTTAGTTCCTACCTTTGCATAATATAAATTATTTAAATCACGAGAGGAGTTAAGGATTTTCATGTTTGTAACTTGTCCTGTATTCATAATAATTCCTGCGCCAATGTCAACTTCACCATTCTGGAGGCCATCTTGATTTGTCACATGATAATCAACAGCATCATGCATCCCTTTTATTAGAGGATTGGTATCTTTGTTTACATCTTCTAATTTAATATTAAAATCCTCTGGGGTTAAAATGTCTTTGTCACTAAAAATCATAATTTTTAAGAAATCATTATATGCTATGTTATTATTCATACAAACACCAAACATAAGATCTGGGTCAGCGGCTGTTGGAAGAGTACTTTCAAGTATAGTCCCGCAATTAGTTAGAGTATATGAATTTAAGAAAAATAAATAATCTTCATTTAAGAATCCTGTTTTATCTTCTGCAGCATTCCCATACATTAAAAAGGAAAGATCATCAATGTCAATCTCAACCATATTAACATCTTCAACATCTTCAACATTAGGGACGCATAATCCTTCAAAAACATTTTCTTCATATAAATCTTCATCACAAACTTCTCCTTCTTCTGAACAAGATCCGGCAGTACAAAGATCAACACAACTTCCAAATTGTGGTGGCTGAGGAATATAACAACCTTGGCCTTCGGCACAACCAGAATGATCAATACACGCATCTCCTTCAAAAGGATCTGGAACCGAATATAATGCTTTTGGGATTGTATCAAAATCAATTTTAGGGTTCAATGTTGTGCCTAAATAAAGTTCTGTATCACCAATTAATAATGCACAGAAATTATTATAATCTTTTTCTGAGATTCCTAAAGATTCTGGAACATTAATACCAAAATCATTTTCCATAACATAGAAGTTAAGAACTTCATCTGCGGGGCCGCAATGAAGTATGTAATTATTACCAGTTGTTGAAGCATATTTTTGTAATGCGGATGCTAAATATTTTGTTCTTGAAGTCCAATTTGCACCAGAGATTTGATTAGTATCATCTTCATAATCTTCATCATAATGGCTTGGTTCACACAAATGATCGCCAACATACATCCAAGGATCTCTTGTACATAAATCAGCTGGCGCATTCATTGGTGAAGTAAACTTTTCACATTCTTGAATTGTCCAAGCATCGTCTTCTGTTAATATTTGTTCATAATCCTCAGTATCAGGACAAGCACATGACCATTCATCGACACAATATTGAACACTTACTTCATCTGGGTTAACTTCCCCCCCAAACTGTTCTTGATACCAATTTAGGGTTGGTGTTCCACTACCCCATTTACCTTTTGCACAAATATAAATTGTTTCTTCACCATCATCATTAACAACAGCTTCACCATTTGGCACACACCTTCGACCATCCCAACAATCACCTTTAAAACAACACCCCTCATTATAATTAATTTCATCTGCTCTAAAATTAAAAAACTCTGGATGAACAGAACTCTTTTCTAATTCATCATTTTCATCAACAGGATACCTTCCCAACATAACAGTAGGATCTGGTTTATCAGAACCAGTATATTCAACAGGTTCTCCTGTAATTGGCACAGGCAACCAAGTTGCATTAGGTGCACAATAAACCATTAACTCATCACCCTCATAAGGATCTTCCTTTTGTTTACCAAGTGCATAGTCGTAATTGTTTTGTTCTGGTGTGAAGTAGACAGATTCACAAGATGTATAAACAGTATCATCAGATGCAGAGGAGAAAAGATTAGGGTCCGCAGTGTATGGATTCGCATTAACATCTGCCCAATTGTAAACTTCACTATCATCTGGGTTTGCATCAATAAAGGCCCTATCACCCATACATAAGTTTAATGTTCCTTCTTTGTTAAGAAGAGAATTTGAGTATGTTTCAGAAGAACATTCAATTATACCATCAATGAATTCAAATTCTTCACCAAATTGTGCATTACAACAACCATCATGATCCATCCCATATCCAAAATCTGCAGGATTTAATGTATTGAATTTTCCTAATGGCCCAAGATCGCCATCATTAATATCGCCGGCAGAACAAACGCCGTTTTGTCCAGGATTATCAATATTAAAACCAGGAATATTATCACCAGTATCGTCATTAAACACAGCACCACTTTCAACTGCATTTGCTTTGTAACATGCTTTGTTAGGTTCTAACCAAACTTCGCCATCTTCTTCAGTTGTATCCATAATATAATCTTGAATGTTATCCTCACCTAAGACATAATGATAACCTGGTTTTGTATTTGAATTAGAAGGATCACCAATATCATTGAAAGTCTCTTCAATCTTTACTTTATTTGTATAATCATATTTACTGCCACAACAATGGTGGCCTGTCCAAGCACCACCTAAAAACAAATTACAGATAGTGTAATCATCAGAATCCTGATATTCAATTGGCAAACTATAACTACTTTCTGTCATGTATTCATAGATATAATCGGGTGCCTTTTGGTTTAATTCAAATTCACCACCAGTAGTAATTTGAGGAACATTACCCTGGGTATAGCCGTCGTTACCACCAACATTAAAATAATGTATTTCTCCAGCAACTTGCCCATACATCCATTGGAATTGATCACCACTTGTACCAAAATAATGATGACAATACAGGGGTTTTTTGTCGTTGGTACCTTCAAGATAAAACCTAACCCCAACATCAGTAACTGTAAGTGGATCATTTAATGCATTCAATGAGAACAAAACCCAATCTTCTTCATTGCCCCCTGAACCATACTGCATAAGAAAATTATCTTCTGTTTTATGTCTGCCTTCGAACGCGTTATGTGCTGGACTACAAGAATAAATCTTACCTGGGTGGATTGGTGACATCTCAACCTCAACGTCAGAATAACTATACAAACAAGCTTCATCAATAGTATGAAGATCATTACTTTGGTAATTATAAGCACCATTCATAATCCATAAATAATCATCGCCACAACATTCATCTTTTTCACCAAAATTAGTTGATGGTCCCTTAGATTCAATGTAATCTGAATTACCTATTTCTCCTCCAACAGGATAAGTGGCACCGATACAATTATCAACAGATGAAGTATTATCCCATGCGAAATCATATTCGTACCAATCTGCAATGTCCCGCGTTTGATAAAAATTATATGTGGAACCTGGTAAAGTTGGTTCTGTTGTTGAGCCCGGAAAGGGGTTACCAGATAAGTAAGAAGAAATTTCTTCAATAAGAAAACCACCATCTTGTGAACCCCCATCATAAGCAATATATTCTTCAGTTTCGCCGTCTAAATACTTACCAACGTGGTGTGCTTTTACGTATAGTCTACAAAGCCCTTCAAAAATAAATGCTTTAATATCACCAAAACCAGGTTTATTTAATTGTTCATTAAAATTATAATTATCTAAAATATCAGTGGGATATAAAAAGGTAAGAGGGGTTTCATCAGAATTGCCCCAATTAGTTAAAAATTCAGGTGATTCATCTGCTGTTAATTCAGGAATTGGTTCATCTACTGCTTCTGATTCAACAGAAATTCCTGTTCGATAATAATTAGATGGTGATTTACAAACAATCTTTGCACCCATTTCAAGTAAAGATGTGCCTTGATAATTCTCTGGATCATAAACATCGCCGCCAGGAACAAAAGCTTCTTGTTCTTCTTCACCCATTGTACCATCTTCTATAGCAAAGACAGGAACAAAAAGAATCACTAAACAAATTAATATGAAAACACCTAACTTTTTCATGTTCACTCCTCTTTTTTATAGTATTAAGTATATAAATCAGTTTACAAGATTTATAATATATAAATCTTTCTGATTTAGTTAAAATATTTATATATGAACTTATTTACAGATTATATGAAGAAAATCTTGGTGATATTAGTATTATTGTTAATGGTTGGATGTAGTACGCAGTATAAAACACTAGAAACAAAAGAACTGAAGATAATTAACATGAGTTTAGAAGAAAACCAAGAAAAAAACATGCATACATTAACTTTTTTTGTGCAAAATAATGAAACAGTTAATGATTGTGAATTTTTAGTTGAAATTCTTCAGGAAAGTGTAAAAATAAATCAAAGTTCTGTTAATTTAATTTTAGAATCTGAAGAATTAAAACAAGGAAACATTATTTTTGAAATGCCAGAAGGCATGAGTGATTTAATGTTAACACCAAATTGCAAATAGTAAACTATTAATACCTGTTATTCCAGAATTACCTAATAATGACTAATTTGGTAGAATATGTTGAAAAAGAGCTGAAAAAAGGATTTTCTAAGGAAGAAGTAAAAGAAACTCTATTAAAAGCAGGTTGGTCAGAAGAAGATATAAATAAAGGTTTTAAAGAAGTAGATGATGTTGAATTTGTACAACACAAACATCACCTACCAAAATATTGGTTTATGGTATTAGGAATTTTCCTTGTTGTATTAATTACGTTTGGTTTGGTGTTTAAGTATTCTTATTATGATAATAAGATGTTGGAAGACTGTAAAAGCCTAAATAATTTCAGACAAAAATATAATTGTTTGTTAGACTTAGGAAAAATCAATAAACCAATATTACCAACGTCAGATTGTGATAAGATAAAAGATATAAATGAAAAAGATATTTGTCTTATTAAACTAGCAAAAGAAACAAATAATATTGGCTTTTGTCATTTAATTCATGATAAAAACAAAAATTTGGGATGCCAAACTTCGCCTTGGAAAGAGAATGACTGCAAGTTCAAGAAATTATTAGGAGAAGAATATAAAGATTGTTTTTATGAGGAGGCCTTAATTAAAAAAAATACAAAATGGTGTAGTTATACAAAAGAATTAAAAAAGAGATGTATAATTAAAATAATTGACATAACAAATATTGCTGAAGATTGTATGGGAGAAAAATGGTGCTTAATATATCTTGCAGAAAAAAATAAAGACATTAATTATTGCAAAGCCATAAATGAATATTCATCAAGAGTTGAATGTTACAATAAATTAGGCCAAGATTGTAAAGATATAAATGACAAATCATTTAAGGAATATTGTCAAAATAATCAAAAGATATTAAAACAACAGATGGTAATAAATTAAAATGATTCCAAAGATTAAGCGAACTTTAAAGAGGTTTATTTTAAGTGAAACAGGTACAATTAGAAAAAAAATAGTATTAAAGATAGGTATTTTATGTTTTCTTAGTGTCACAAATGCAAAACTAATATTGGGGGAAGGTGAAGAAAGCATTGTTGTTAGCGACACATGTAATTTTGATGTGCAAAGCATATGCCAAGGAATTAATTATGAAAGTGCCAGTTTAAATTACAAAGTAACTGCCGAAACATCAATTGGACAAAATTCAGATGATTTTTGGACAATGAACATAAATTTAGAGGATGATGACGGATTAATAGATGCATATGAAATGAAATACACTTGTGAGGGCGGATGTCAAACACAAGGAAATATGATTGGAGGAATTGATAGCGATTGCGACGAATATAGTAATAAACAAAATTGTTGGATAAATAAACCTTTGGATGGAGAAATTTATGGACACAACAACAATGTCATTATAGATAAATTTGCAAGTAACTCATTAAAACTTAAACATGACCACGCAATAGATCCGTTATGTGATATTACAGATACTAGACTTAAAATAAAAGCAACCGCTTGGACACAACAGAATCCAGAAGGAGACCACATTCTTTTGTGGTGTATACCTCAAAAATTCGAAGGAGGGTCATGGGTTTCAAAAGGTTGTGGTGGAAAAGCAGGTTACGGACCCACGACAGTAAAAGCGACGGCGCAAGGGTATTATCCAATCCATTTTTCATTAGATGGGTGCCAATTGACAGATTTTAAATGGTAGATTAAAAGGTATTTTTAACTAAATCCAACCAACCAATACATCCCTAGTAGAAACATCCATTAATAATTCAAACACATAATCAAACATCTTCTTTCTCATTAGACATTTATCTTTATTCAATTTAGGTAATAAGCTACCATAATCTGCATAGTTATTAACAATACAGGTACCACAATAAGGTTTATACACACAAGCATCACATAAGTAATTCTCTAACATACTTGCTTTAATCAATTGTTGTGTTTCTTCTTTTTTAAATATGTCCTCATAGTTATCTTTAAACACTGAGCCAACTTTAAAGAGATCATAACATCTGCCTTCATCACAACCATAAATACTGCCATCAAAATTATAACAGATTTGTCCAGAACAAATACCGCAGGGGCTTCTGAAGTCTAAATGGCCGGCATCAAAAGGGGTTAATAATTTCTGTAAGATTATTGCTGTGCCTCTTTCTTTTATGTTAATGCCTTTTTTATTTAATTCGATAATATAAAGAAGAGACTTTTTCCAAAATTCAATAAATTCTTCCACAGAATAACCATCTATTTCCTTAGCAAAACCTAAACTACTCATGTACTTAATTTGTATCAAAGGAATTTCTAAATTAACATATTCATCAACAATTTCTTTATAGAAAGAAAGAGAATTCTTCGTCGTCACCATTAATGCCCCTACTTTCTTGCCATGTTCATTGAATTTCTTTATCCATTTAACAACATGTTCGTGGCTAGAACCATTAATGTATTTTCTATTTGCATCATGCACGTGTTGAGGGCCATCTAAACTAGTGCAAACATTTACTTCTTTATCAATACAAAATTGCATAAGCTCATCAGTCATTAAAGTTAAGTTTGTTACTAAAGCAAAATCCATCTCTTTCTTGTGTGTTTTATTCATTTCTAACGCAGAATTAACAACAAACTTGAAGACATCAACATTAAGTAACGCATCCCCGCCCTGAAATTCAATAGTAATTGTTTTTGCAGGTGTTTGAAAGATAAAGTCTAATATTTTTGTTGCTGTTTCCTGTGTCATGTCTTGCTCTTTTTCGTCTGAACAAACAGCACTTGCATGACAATAAATACATCTGTGGTTACATCTTGGTGTTGGAACAATTATATGTAAGCCAGCACCATGAAATAAGAAGTTATATCTTTTCTTGTATAAATCAATTATTTGATTTGTATTATTTTTTGTTAGAATAATTCCTTTTTCTTCTAATAATTTAAATTCTTCTTCATTAAACTTATTTTGTTTAATCTTATCAAATTCTTCTTTATTAACAAGAATCCATGCACCATGATCAGTAGTTAACAAGAATTTGTCTTTAATCTTTCCAATTCTAACATGATTAAGTAAATTTTCTTTTCCAAATACAAATGTTTCATTAAATAAGGATTTCATGTTATTAGGCTCAAACAATAATTACAAAATTCGTTTTTTAATTTTTCATCTGAAATGTCTGTTTTAGGGGTTAAAGTAATAGTATTATTCTCGATCTTTGCATCACAAATATCTTTGTATGCAGTAATTGTTTCATTAATTGCTTGTTCAGAATAAAATTTAGGGTTGAGTTGAATCACTACCATTTTGTTCCTCTTTTTTCTTAACAAATATCTTAGGGGCATTTGTAAACAACACCCGTTGCAAGATTAGTTCACGAATTGTTTTATTTCTCTCTGTTTGTTGCTTGTAAACAGAATAATTAATTAATTCTGAATTAAAATCATAAACTAATTGATTAATATCTTGTCCAGATTCTTTTTTTCTGATTTCAACCATTACTTTAGTTGCAGGATCACCATCAAGAACAATATATGCTTTGTCTAACATTACATAAGCTGCGCTTTTAATAACCTCTAAATCATAAATGGCAGTATTAACTGTAAAAATAGCATGGTCTTGCCCATATTCTATATTTTGTAATGCATTAGTTTGATTCATATTTATGGGGAAGTTAGCTGTTTATTTAAAGGTTATTAATGTATTTTTTATTTAAAGTCCTTTGATAACCGGGAAAAACCTAGTGAGAAAAAAAGAACTTAGATGTCGAAGAGTTGTGTACTCCCGCCACATTACAAAAAACAATGTTGGCCAGATGAGCCAAAGGCGAATAGGATATTTTTGAACAAAGTGAAAAAATGTCCGTCTGTGCCAAAGTTGTTGTTTTTTGCATAAACGTCAAAGTATTAAAATAACGATTTCAAAAACAAGATTACATTTCCATTAAACACAATTGTTAATAAAACACCCAAAAACATGAATGGTGCAAAAGGTATTGTTTGTTGCACAAACAAATAATTTGTTTTTAAAATCCCATCATCATAGGCCCTATGTAATTTAACTACTTCTTTATCATTTAGACCATCAACTGAATATTCTACTAATAACCCTTTTTTTTGAATCTGTGAATAAGAATAAGTTGTTGGTTTTATTCGTTTTCCTTCTTTTGTGATTAATTCTGCTAAAACCATGCCCTCTTCTAAATCATCAATTTTAACCTTTTTAACAAACAAAGTGCTCATTTCATAAATAAACATGATAATAATTGCATAAGCAATTGTAACAAGCAAATATGATGTAACAAATTCAGGAGTAAAAATAAAATCCCTATCTAATAAAACCCTAAATATTGCAATAACAACCATTACAATAATATAATGTTCTTTGAAGAGATAAATGAATAGTCTTGACAAGACAACAATACCAATAATAATGTAAAAAAAGTTTGGTTCAATTAAGAAATAAAACAAAACCCATCTTACTATCCAACCTAAACTAAATACAACCAATAAATAAGTAAGAATATTTTTGGGATGAATTACTTTTTTCAATACAAGAAGTTTTGTTTTGAACGGTGGAAAGAATAATATTCTTAGTAGATAATAAACAAACAAAGGCAAAAAAGTGTTGATAATTATTGATAAAGGAGAAAAAACAGTTGAAACATGTTTATATTCAACTATTGGAACTAAAAAAATAAATGCCGCATAGAGCTTTGCATCACCCGCACTCCACATTCCAAAAAACCATAATACAAAACCCAAAAAAAATCCAATAATTGTAAATACCATTATGCTTGCAAAAGCTTTAATTTCAATATAATTTGTAACTAGAAGAAACACATAAGCCACCAAACCAACCAATGAAAAAATAATTAAATGTTTGTTTCTAATTTTGCCAACATTTATGTCGGTGTAACTAACAACAACCCCAAAAATAATGATAATTAGGTAAAATAACCAATACATAAGAATGGGGTGTGGTTTGCCTTATATAAAATTAGTGTAATTGTGCAAGAAGAATTAAATGAAAATAAAAAGAATTAAATGATCTCAACGCCTTCGCAAACATATTTACCAGACTTCTTCTTTTGCATTAATTGATTAAATTTCTTAACGCGCAAAAAACCTTGTTTAGCAACATCTTTTTTCATACCTAAAGTAGAATACAAACTAATTAAATCACCATAATTCCTCATTTCATAAGGTGTTGTTGCAAAGCTTGCTATTAACAAAGGAGTTTTATATTTTTGACATAACTTAACATTCTGAATAATTCTGCCAAGTAACTTAACTTTTGCGCCATTTAAGATCTGGGCAAATGAAAAACCAAGAGTTATTTTTCTTTTTGCTGCTAGTTTCGCCAAAACATGATTTAATCCTGAATTACGATGATGTAAAAAATCATGGTGTGAATGATCTTCTAAACCAATTATAACCTTTGCATTAGATTTTTCAATAATTTCTCTTGCTTTATCATTTGTTTTAACAACCACAAAACATTGTTTATTCTTAACTTTAGATAGATCTTTAAATGAACAAATAATCCCTGTAAATATTTCAAGTTCCGTGCTGTATTTCTTATCACACATTAATTTATAATCTTTTACATCATAAAGAAAACATAATCCTCTGTAACCTAGTTTCTCAGCTATTTCAATTAGCTGTTCTTCATTTTTTTGTGGAATTACTACATCATACATTTTTTATCATTAATTTTATTTTTTCTTTAATTTGCTTTTCTGATAATCCTACCAAAGGGTTAAATTCAATAAGGTTGGATTTGAGATTATTTCTTCCAATAATAAATGAATCAAAATCTTCTTTTTTAGCAAAATCTTCTATTGTTTTAAGAGTTATCTTATCAAATTTTAATATTTTGGGTAAAATGCCATAATTATGACAAGTATTTTTGACCAGTTCTGGCTTGGTTGTTAAAAAAATAACCTCGCAACCACGTTTCATCATTAATAATGCAGCTAAAAGATCTTGCTCATTCTTAACAACAGCAAAAGTTGTGCCCTCTATTCCGTACGGTAGGCCACCTGGCGCCGGTAATTTATCCAAAAACACATATAATTTTTTATTAATGGCTTCAACACCAATATTAAGATCAAAATTAGTTAAAGAAACTTTTTTCTTATAATTTTCAACAACATATGAACCTAATTTTATATCTAATTCATTAGATTTTATTGAAAGTGATTTATCTACCCTCCTTGAGGTTACTCTAAATGTATTAAATTTCTTGTTTTTTAGCAATAAATCTGTGTTTTTTTCTAAATCTTCTAATCTTGATTCAATAGCAAAGCTAATAGAAGCAACACCAAAAACATTAGCTAGTATTGCATAATCGATGTTTTTTCCACAAAAAGTAAGGAATATCCTGCCACGCAACCGATTAAAAGCCAAAAAAGGCAAAGAATGCAATTTAAGGCATTTTTTAAGATTATAAACTAACTTCCTCTCGAAAATAGCCCTATTTTGTCCTTTCAAGGCTAATTCGCCGTATCTTATAATACAAAAGTGTGTTTTTTCAGTCATTTTTCCATAGGAAACAAAGGGGTGTTATATACCTTATGCCAACAATATTTATTAATTTGTAGTTATTTCTCCTTTAAAAAGGGGTTTAAAAACATAGAATTTAAATATAGGCGGGCATTTATAAAGGTTTATAAAGGCATTTTTAAAGCTAGACAATTAACGATTCTAATTTGGAGGAAGATAAAATGGCAAAAAAACAAGTAAAAGAAACTAAAAAAGTAAAGAAAGTAAAAGAAACTAAAAAAACCAAACTAACTAAAAAAACTAAACAAGAACCTGAAAAAAGAGATATTCATGTAGTAAATATAGTTGTAAGCACATCTTTGGAACATGACATACCATTAGAAAAGATGGCTGCTACACTCAGCAACACAGAATATAACCCCGAACAGTTCCCCGGCCTAGTTATTAGAATAAGGGAACCTAAAACCTCTGCATTAATCTTTAGCTCTGGAAAAGTTGTATGTACTGGAGCAAGAAGCATGGAAAAGGTTGAAGAATCAATTAAAAAAATCATCAAAAGCCTAGAAAAGATCAATGTTAAAATTAAAATTAAACCAAAAATCAACATCCAAAATATTGTTGCTTCTGGTTCTGTGGGAATGGATCTTAACTTAAATGTTTTAGCAATGAAGCTTGAAAACACAGAATATGAGCCTGAACAATTTCCGGGTTTAGTTTACAAGCTACCTCAAGCAAAAGCAACATTTTTGCTATTTAGTAACGGAAAAATTGTTTGTACCGGAACAAAAAGCGAAGGTGAAGTGCATGAAGCACTTGATAAGTTAATTGAAAACCTTAAGAAGATTAAGAAAAAGTAATTTATATTACTTTTTTATATTTTTTTTTATGATTATAAAATTTATTAAAGAGACAAAAAAGACAGTAAAGACATGGGGGTGTTAAGCACAAGTTCTAGTGCAGCTTAAAATGGAAGTTAATGAGTTAATTACTAAGTTTCAAAATTTTATTGAAGCAAACTATTTAAAACAGTTGCACACGAATATTAGAGAAGGCAAACTGTTTTTAAGTATTGACTTCCAAGACATCTGTAAGTTTGATTTAGAAATTTCTGAAGAATTACTTGAAAAGCCAGAAGAAACATTAAAAGCATTTGAATTGGGTTTGAAAAATTTTGATTTGGGGGAAGAAGTTGGTGTAATCCCTGTAAGAATAAATAATTTGCCACAAGAACAAAATATATTGATTAGAAACATTAGAAGTGAACACCTGGGCAAATTTTTCTGGACAACAGGTACCGTAAGACAAAAATCAGACGTAAGACCACAAGTTACAACAGCAAGATTTGAATGCCCAAGTTGTGGAAATATAATTCCAGTATTACAATTAGATAAAAAATTCAAAGAACCATCACGATGCGGATGTGGAAGAAAAGGCAAATTCAGATTATTAAGTAAAGAATTGGTTGATGCACAAGGCATCGTATTAGAAGAAGCAACAAAAGATCTTGAAGGAGGAGAGCAACCAAAAAGAATGAATGTTTTCCTAACAAAAGATCTTGTTAGTCCATTATCTGAAAAAAATACTAATCCTGGAAATTTAATCAGAGTGGCAGGCATAATAAAAGAAGTCCCAATAATATTAAGGACTGGTGGGCAAAGCACCAAATTTGATTTATTAATAGAAGCAAACCACGTAGAAAGTGTTGAAGAAGATTATTCTACAATCCAAATTTCTCAAGAAGACCAAGAACAACTTGAAATATTATCAAAAGATCCAAAGATTTATGAGAAACTAAGAAACTCATTAGCTCCGGGAATTTATGGACACGACCTAATAAAAGAAGCGTTGTGCCTACAGTTTGTTGGTGGCGTTAGTAAAATGAGGGATGATGGAGTAAGAACAAGAGGGGACATCCACATGTTATTGGTTGGAGACCCTGGTGCCGGAAAATCTCAATTATTAAAGCGGTCTAGCGTTGTTGCACCAAAAGCAAGATATGTTAGTGGAAAAGGAGTTTCTGGGGCAGGATTAACGGCAGCAGTTGTTAAAGATGAATTTTTGTCTGGCTGGAGTTTAGAGGCAGGAGCATTAGTATTAGCTAATAAAGGGATTGTTATAATTGATGAGTTAGATAAAATGTCGCCAGAAGATAGAAGTGCGATGCACGAGGCATTAGAACAGCAAACAGTAAGTATTTCTAAAGCAAACATACAGGCAACATTAAGGTGTGAGACAACAGTTTTAGCAGCAGCAAACCCCAAGTTTGGTAGGTTTGATCCATACGAAGTTATTGCAAAACAAATTGATCTTCCGCCTGCATTAATTAATAGGTTTGATTTAATATTTACTATAAGAGACCTGCCTGATGAAACAAAGGATGCAAAAATGGCACAGTTTATTTTATCTTTGCACAAGATAAGAGGAACCGAAGAAGTTGATTTACCAACCGATTTATTAAGAAAATACTTGGTTTATGCAAAACAAATAATGTCACCGGTATTAACAGAAGAGGCGATTGAAGAATTAAAAGAATATTATGTTAAAATGAGAAATTCTGGGGGGTCAGAAGAAAAAGGTATGCAAACGATCCCAATTTCGGCACGACAATTAGAAGCATTAGTTAGATTATCAGAGGCCTCTGCAAAATTAAGATTAAGCAAGAAAGTAACAAGGGTAGATGCAAAACGTGCAGTGGGGTTGTTACATTATTGTCTTGAACAAGTAGGAATGGATCCAGAAACAGGAAAAATTGATATTGATAGGATTTCAAGCGGAGTTACAACATCAGAAAGAAGCAAAATAAGTCTTGTAAAAGAAATTATTAATGAATTAGAAGAATCAATTGGTAAAAACATCCCAATAGATGAAATTGTAAACGCAGCAAAAGAAAAAGGAGTAGAAGAAGACAAAACAACAGAAGTAATAGAAAAATTAAAAAGATCTGGAGACCTATTTGAGCCACGAAGAGGAGAAATTCAGAAGATATAATTTATAAAAAGAAAAACATAATAATTAAAAATAAAAAACAAATAAAAAAGTGAAGAAAAAAATGGAAGAAACAAAAAAAACAAATTATGAAAGATGGCCAGCATGCAAAGTAAGAATTAAAGAAATAAAAGAAGCAGAATATGTAAAAGTTAGTGAAGAATATTCTCCAGATTATTTGATAATAGCAGATAAAAAAGTTTCTCGTGCAAACATATTAGCAGTGGTAGTAAATATTGAAAAAGAAGAAAAATTTAGTTCTGTTACTATTGACGATGGGACAGACAGCATCGTTGTGAGAGATTTTGATAATAGTCATGATCTTAGTAGGTTTGAGAGGGGGAATGTTGTAAGAATTGTTGCAAAACCAAGAGAATTTAATGAACAAAGATATATGATATTAGAAATAATTAAAAAATTAAAAGATCCAAAATGGATTGAATTAAGAAGATTAGAATTGGGAAACCATAAAGAAGAAATCATTGAAACAAAACCAAAAGAGGAAATTGGAAAAGAAACGGAAGAGATTGTAGTAGAGGAAATTCAAGAAGAAAAACCAGAAAATAAAATAGAATTGATAATAAAAACAATAAAAGAATTTGATAAAGGGGATGGTGCGGACATTGAAGAGATTATTTCAAAACTTAATTCTATTAAGGCAGAAAGCATAATTAGTTCCTTAATTAAAGAAGGAGAAGTATTTGAAATAAGGCCTGGAAGAGTCAAAGTTTTGTAATTGTTGAATATTAAACAAAACAGAGAAGAATCAATTGATTACTAAAAAAAGAATTCTTAATTAACATTAATTCCAAATTATTAGGGCCTAATCCATCTGGATTCCCAATAACTTACGTCACCCTCTTCATCCACGACCGCAAGCAAAAGTCTTTTTTTAGTTGAGTGTGCAACCCTGTTTTTTGCGGCAAAATCGTGCCACGTTAATGTTGTTGCTTCATGCACCGGAAACACAACCCATTTTGCGTGATCTTCACCTGGTTTAACACCGCGGTCATAAATTCTAAAATCTGCGCCAAATTTAAGTGCGGTTTTAACAATATAGCCCCTGTTTCTAATATCTCTAAAAACACAATAACGAATCCAGAAAAATTCTTCAATCTTTTTTGCCTTTTTAATAAAACTTTCAGTAGACATTTTTCTGCCATTTTCTGATTTAACATCCAGGCGTGATTTTTCCATTAAATATAATGCTTCTAACAACCCCAGTTCAACCTTAGCATTAACAATTTTACCAAACCTACTTTGATTATAAAATTCTCTAGCGGCATCACTATCTTCGGTAATTGCTCGTTCGCCAACTAAAATTGCTTTTACTAATACTTTTTTAGGCATAACCCAAAAAAACCAATGCTGGCTTATAAAGTTTTTGCTGTCAAAAGAACACGCCAATTACACTTAAAACCAACTGAAAACTTTATAAAGTGCGAAATCAAACTATGAAATATGCAATTAACATTTTTAGGAACATCTGCAATGGTGCCAACAAAAGAAAGAAACGTTACAGGGATTTATTTAGATTATAATGGAGAAGGAATTTTAATTGATTGTGGTGAAGGCACACAAAGACAAATGAACATTGCGGGCATTAATCGCCTTAAAGTTAAGAAGGTTTTAATTACACATTGGCACGGAGATCATGTTTCCGGTTTAGTTGGTTTAATTCAAACAATGGGAAATAGTGATGTGCCACAAGAAATAAAATTGTTTGGACCAAAAGGCACAAAAGAACACTTTAGTCACTTATTAAAAAGTTGTATTTTCAATAACAAAGTAAATGTGATTGTTAAAGAAATAAGTACAAAGGAACCCATACAAATATTTGAAAATTGTGATTATGAAATTTGGGCAGTAGATGTTAAACATAGTGCACCATGCATTGCTTATTCATTTATTGAAAAAGACAAAAGAAAAGTAAATATGGCAAAAGCTGAAAAGTTAGGATTACGGTCTGGACCACTAGTTGGAAGGCTTCAAACAGGAAAAAGCGTTGAATTTAAAGGGAAAAAGATTTCTCCTGACGACGTGAGTAAAATGGTACAAGGTAAAAAATTAGTGTTTATTTTAGATACGTGGCCATGTAAGGCGTGTGCCCAGATTGCGGACGGCGCAGACTTATTAATAATGGAAAGTTGTTACGCCACAAAACTAGATGAAAAAGCAGATAAATATAAACATATGACCGCACAACAAGCGGCCCAAATTGCACACCAAGCAAAAGTTAAAAGGCTAGTTCTTACGCATTTTTCACAAAGATATAAAACAGTTGATGAAATTGAACAAAATGCAAGAGACATATTTCCAGAAAGTATTTGTGCATTTGATTTTATGAAAATAAAACTGTAATGTATTAGGCTTCTTTAAATGATTATGATGGAATAAATGATTAACAGAATTAGATCTAAAAAGAGATTATGAAAAAAAATAAGAAATAAAAAAACATCTAAAAATTAACTTTTTGAAGCTAATTTGATATCGCCGGCCTTAACTGTTTTTCTGCCTGCGTGTGCTGCTAATTTTACGGCATTTGATGCGATTTCTTCACCAATATCTTCCAATACTGCCTTTAATGCAGCTTTTGCTTTATCTGAAACTCTATCTGCGCCGGCGTTTTTCATAATTTTTTCCATTGCGGCCAAAGGTATTAATCGTTTGCTTGCCATTTTCTCACCTGTTATGATTATTTATATCTTAAAAGAGATTAAAACCCCTTAATTTAAATAGTTTTTGGTTATTTGGGCTGTTTTTTCTTAATTAAGGCCATTCACCACAGATAAAGGAAATTTAGCAATGATTAAAACATTTAGCCAAAAAATACAAAATAATATAAAGTTAATATGAGGAGAAAAGAATATGAAAAAGAAAGGTAAAAAAATTAATTTAAAAGCAAAAGGAACAAATGCGGAAAGAGCATTATTAAAATTATTTTGGGAACAAGATACTTGGGCGGCAATAAGAACACCTGGCAGCGGCTGCGCTAGATTTCCATCACCAGATATTTTAGCAGGAAATTCCATCAGAAGGTTGGCAATAGAATGTAAACTAATCTCAAATTACAACGTTTATATCCCAAAAAAAGAAATAGAACAATTAAAAATATTTGCATCAAAATTTGGGGCAGAACCGTGGTTGGCAATTATGTTTAATAACAAAGAATTAAACAGCAAAGAATGGTTTTTTTTAAGTTTGGATGATGTGAATGAAACTGAAAAAAATATCTGTGTTTCCACTAATTTAGCAAAAACAAAAGGATTATTGTTTGAAGAAGTAATAAAATCTTAAATTTGCTTGTGCACATATAAATAATACAGAAATTTTAACAAAATTTAAAAACAAACAAAAAAATAAGAAAAACATGGGAAAAATTGTTTTAGCATATAGTTATTCAAAAGAACTTGGAAAAAAGGTAGCAAAGCAATTAAAGGCGAAATTTTCTATTATTGATGTTAATTGTTTTCCAGACGGTGAAAAATTAATTAAAATCAATGTTAATGTTAAAAATAAGGAAGTAATTATCGTTAACAGCCTATATAATCCTGATGAAAAAATAATTGATTTGTGTTTAGCGGCAGGAACATTAAAGGAATTAAAAGCAAAATCTATTACGTTGGTTGCACCATATTTATGTTATATGCGGCAAGATAAAAGATTTCACCCAGGAGAAAGCATTTCTTCAAAAATAATTGCCAACATAATTAATCCCTTATTTAATAAACTAATTACTATTGATCCACATTTACATAGATACAAATCACTGGGCATAATTTACAAATTAAAAACAACAAAGTTAACTGCAAATGGTTTAATTGGAGAATATATTAAAAAACATTATAAAAACCCCATAATTGTTGGGCCAGATGCAGAATCTTATCAATGGGCAGAATCTGTTGCAAGAGGATTAAAAGCGAACGTTGTGGTTTGCAAAAAAATCAGACGTAGTTCACGAAACGTAGAGGTACAATTTAATAAAAAAATTGATGTAAAAGGAAAAGAAGTAATTATTGTAGATGATATTATTAGTACAGGGCACACAATGGTGGAAGCAATTAAAGGAATTAAAAATCAAAAACCAAAATCCATCAGTTGTATTGCTGTTCATGGGTTGTTTGTTGAAGGCGCTGATAAAAAACTTAAAAAAGCAGGAGCAAAACACATAATTACAACGAATACAATTAAACACGTCACAAATAAGATTGATGTTTCTAAACTTATTGCAAACAAATTGTAAGGAAAATTATATTCTAATTAAAATATAAATAATTTAAAATAAAATATAAATAGATTAAAAAAAATAAACTTTAAATAATTTAATTAGGGTTAATAAAAGAAATAAGTAAAAAATAAAAAAGATTTATTTTCTTTTTTTCTTGGCTTTTTTCTTTGTTTTTTTTGCTGCTTTAGGTTTAATGCCAAGCTTTTTTTCAATTAATCTTTGTTCTGCAAGTAATTTTGCTTCTTCTTCCTCAATTTTCATTTCTTCAATTGCAATCTTTCTTGTAATTCGTTCAATGTTTAAATCCATTCTTGCAACTCTTCTTTCCATAATCACAAGAACTCTTAAACTATACACGATTGCAGCTAACGTACCTACAATAATTGCTAAAATTATTACCTCTAATGGATCTGAAACAGCCATTTAATCACCCTCTTTTTATTTTTATATTATCTTAATAATATTTACTGATTAGTATATAAAAACAGTTTTAGTTTAAAAATGTTTCGAATATATTAATATAATTAAACTCAGAGGAAATCTAGGTGTCACCCCTTGATTGCATATGGAGTGTTTGTTGAAAGAAATGTTCTTTGTTTCTATTCTTAATTTCATTCTTTTTTTTATTTTAACTTCTTTTATCACTACTATCTTTATACACATATTATTATTCTCTCCTTTATTTTATTCATATTATCTTTATACGCACACCATTATTACCCTCACTCTTCTTTTATCATTCACTTATCTCTCAATACCTTTTTTATTTTAAAGTTTCCTCCTTTTCTTCTATTGTTATTACATCAATCTCATTATTTTTATTAATACTCCCATTTCATCACTTCTGTTTTTATTTTAAAATTTCCATAATTCCTTTCACCCATGTTTACTGCTGCCACTACTACTACTACTACTACTACTACTACTACTACTACTACTACTACTACTACTACTACTACTACTACTACTACTACTACTACTACTACTACTACTACTACTACTACTACTATTAACTATTATTATTATTTACAATATTGAAAAGAAAGAAATGTGAGAAAAAAAGAAAAAGATAGCATTTTTCTCAAAATGATGATTATTTTTTTAAATAATTCATTTATTTTTTAAATTCAAATTTGTTCTTTAGAAGCCTTGTATTGGTTAAATTTATGTATTTAATAATTTAAGTTTACTTAATTAAGACCAACAAGCAAGCCACACCACACACAAATGAGTTCCATAGGAAACCAAGGGGTGGGTCTACGTTTCTATAACAACAATATTTATATACCTTTATTTCTTATGGAAAGGAAGATGACAAACGGGGGATTAAAGGGGTTTTTTGAGGATTTTCTCAAAAGAGATAGCTTATTTAAGCAAAAAGCTATTTTGCAGGCCTCCTACATGCCGGAAGAGATCTTACATAGGGAAATAGAGATTAAACAACTCGCAAACATTCTTGCACCTTGTTTAAGATTAGAAAAACCATCTAATTTATTTGTATATGGAAAAACAGGAACCGGTAAAACACTCACACTAAAATATGTATGTAATCATTTATTAGAAATTTCTAAAAATCAAGGATTACCACTAAAGGTTATTTATGTAAATTGTAAGTTAAGTAAGGTTGCGGACACAGAATATAGGTTAATTGCGCAGCTAGCAAGAGAATTAGGTAAGGAAATTCCACCAACGGGACTACCAACTGAAGAAGTTTATAAAATATTTCATCATGCGATCACGGAGAAAAAAGTAGAATTATTGGTTGTTTTAGATGAAATCGATCAACTTATTAAAAAGGCAGGGGATGAAATTATTTATAATTTAACCAGAATTAATATTGAACTAAAAGGGAGCCAAATTACTCTTGTAGGAATTTCAAACGATTTATTATTTACAGATAACATGGATCCCAGGGTCAAATCATCTTTAAGTGAAGAAGAAGTTGTTTTTGCCCCATATAATGCATTACAATTACAAGATATTCTTAAAAAACGGGCAACACCTGCATTTAAAGAAGGTGTTTTGAAAGAAGGAGTTATTGAAAAATGTGCAGCCTATGCCGCCAGAGAACATGGCGATGCAAGAAGGGCGCTAGAATTATTAAGGGTCGCGGGCGAACTTGCAGAAAGAAACGAACAACAACATGTTGTAATTGAGCATATAGATGGCGCCGAAGAAAAAATTGAAAAAGATCGAGTTTTAGACATTATTAAAACACAACCAAAACAACAACAAGCAACATTATTTGCAATTCTTTCGCTTAAAAAAAACAATGCAATTTTTACTGGAGAAATTTACGATCTTTACAAACAAATTTGTGCCAAAGTTGGTTTAAGACCATTAACACAAAGACGAACCTCAGATATTATTGCAGAAATGGATATGTTGGGAATAATTAATGCCAAAGTAATATCAAAAGGAAGATTTGGTAGAACACGAGAAATTAGTCTTTCAATTCCAGCGTCATTAATTACAAAGATTACATCAGTTTTAGAACAGAGCCTGGGTATTTGAAATGTTATTAGATTCTAAACCTAAAATAGTGAAAACATTATTGGAAAAAGGAATTTTGGTAGATGGTGAACTATTGGACTGTTTAATGGACGAAGAAACAGAACTTTTCTTAGAATTTGTTAATTTACCCACTGCAACAAATGTATTTCATGTGACCAAGGCAGCATGGTTAAATTTTAAACAACAAAAAAAGAATTTTTCTTCTACTTCCCAATCCTCTTCAATGAGCAAGAATCCTGTGTCTGGAGAAAGGTGCGAAATAACAACAACGTCTGCTTCAGGCCAAGTTGTTTCTATGCAACGAGCAGGCCACACAAGAGAGGATGGCGATGGCACAGATCAAAAAGAAGAACTAATTAAAAAACAACTTAATTATAAAGTTAAGATCTTAACAGATTATAAAGATCTTCCAAAAAAACGAACTGTGCAAGATTTTGTTAGTTATTTTAATAAACGTTATTCTGCAATTAAAAACATGTTGATGCAAAGATCTGACCTCACCAATTTATTGTCGGTTAATAAAATTTTAAACAAACGTGATAAAGATTCTGTGTCTTTAATTGGTATCGTTGTAGAAAAAAGAATTACGCGAGCAAAAAATATTGTTTTGGTTGTTGAAGATCCAACTGGGCAAATAAGTGTGGTGGTTAATAAAACCAAACCAGAATTATTTACTCTTGCAAAAAATTTAACAGGGGACGAAGTAATTGGTGTTTCTGGATTTAATGACAAAACAGTTATCTTTTGTAATAAACTTATTTTGCCAGAGTTTGCACAGCAAGAATTTAAAAAATCACCGGGGGACGAACACGCCATTTTTTTATCTGATATTCATGTTGGTTCTAACTATTTTTTAGATGATAAATTTGACAAATTTTTGAAATGGATCTCTGGCGAGATGGGATCTGAAGAACAAAAAAAATTAGTTGGAAAAATCAAATATCTTTTTATAGCGGGCGATCTTGTTGATGGTGTGGGAATTTATCCTAACCAAGAAGCAGAACTTAATATTAAAGACATATATGGGCAATACAACCATTTTACTAACTTAATTTCTCGCATCCCTAAACACATTGCAATTATTGTTTGTCCTGGAAATCACGATGCAGTTAGATTAGCAGAGCCACAACCTGTTTTAGCAAACGAATTTATTAAACCTCTGTTGGAGTTACCAAATGTCTTTTTTGTGAGTAACCCTTCCTTGATTAATATCTGCCAAGACGAGAATTTCCCTGGGTTCGATGTTCTTCTTTATCACGGTTATGGTTTTGATTATTATATCTCCAACGTAGATGAAATCAGAAATAATGGTGGCTATGATCGTGCAGACTTGGTCATGAAATATTTGTTGCGAAGGCGACATCTTGCGCCCACTCACGCCTCAACATTATATATCCCTGATAATCTTGATGATCCGCTGGTTATTAAAAAAGTGCCAGATTTTTTTGTTACAGGGCATGTACATAAAACTTGTGTCTCTAATCATAAACACATTACATTAATCTGTGGGTCCTGTTGGCAAAGCACAACTTCTTTTCAGGAAAAGGTTGGACATAATCCTGAACCTGCAAGAGTTCCATTGGTTAATTTAGGTACAAGAGAAGTCAAAATCTTGAGGTTTTAATATGGTTGTTAAAAGTAAAGAAATGGAAAAGTATTTTGAAACGCTGGAGGTTGGTTTAAATCAATGTTATGATCTTGCAAATAAAGCAAGGGCCCTAAATTTAGATCCTGAATCTAAGGTCGATATTAAATTAGCAAGAAATATGGCCGAAAGAGTAGAGGCATTAATTGGTATTGTTGCGCCCCAGATGGTTGGTTGTGGTGTTATAAAACACATTATAGAATTAGAAAAAAAATATGGACACATGGATTGGCGTGTTGCTTTGTCTATCGCACTTGCAGTTGCAAAACAAAAGTTTTGTAAATTTGAAACACAAAAAGAAGCAATTGAAGTTGGAATTAGGACTGGTTTTGCGTATCAAACTGGCGGCATTGTTGCGGCACCCCTTGAAGGTTTTATTGAACTAAAAATTAAAAAAACGGCATTGGGAAAAGAATATTTGGCGCCTTGTTATGCTGGCCCAATAAGAGGGGCAGGTGGAACGGCATCAGCTTTTTCTTTAATTCTTGTAGATTATCTCAGAACACAGTTGGGATTTGAAAAGTATGATCCTACACCTGTGGAAATTAATCGGTTTAAGGCAGAGGTTGCCGATTATCATGACCGGATTACTAATTTACAATATCTTCCTTCTTCAGAAGAAATTGAATTTTTGGTTAAACATTTACCCATCGAGGTTGAAGGAGATCCAACTGAAAAAATTGAAGTTTCCAATTATAAAGATTTACAAAGAATTGAAACAAATAGAATTAGGGGTGGCCTTTGTTTGGTATTGGCAGAGGGACTGGCGCAGAAAGCACCTAAATTATGGAAACGTTTGGAAAAGTGGGGAAAAGAGTTTAATTTGGAGTGGGGGTTTTTAGAAGAATTCCTAAAGTTACAAAAATCAATAAAAGCAAGAACCGCGGTGGGTGGTGGCAGTAAAGAAAAAATTTCTCCAAATTATACCTTTATTGCAGACTTGGTTGCTGGAAGGCCTGTTTTAACTCATCCCATGGCAAAAGGCGGATTTAGATTAAGGTATGGCCGTTCAAGAATGTCTGGGTTTTCTGCGTCGTCTATTAATCCCGCTCTAATGTTGTTATTAAAAAAATATATTGGTGTTGGGACACAATTAAAGATTGAACGGCCAGGCAAGGCGGCCGCAATAACTTCTTGTGATTCTATTAATGGGCCAATTATTAAATTAAAAGATGGATCTGTTATTAAAGTTGATACAATTGAAGAAGCGAAAAAATATGTTTCGTCCGTAGATCAAATTCTTTTTATGGGCGATTTTTTAGTTAATTATGGTGACTTTTCAGAGAACGGGCACGCCTTAGTTCCCTGCGGGTATAACGAAGAATGGTGGATTCGTGATCTTGAAAAACAAAGCGTTGAAAAATTTGGTACAATTGATGTATATAAACTTGCAACAACAATTGATACAGATCCAGAAAAATTAGAGGTTCTCTTGAAAGAACCATTATTCACTAAAATTTCTGCAAAGCTCGCAATTCAAATTTCACAAAAACTAATGATTCCTTTGCACCCAAATTATACTTTTCATTGGGATCTTTTAGAGAATCAAGATTTAAGACAATTAATTGATTTTTGGCCAACACGAAAAGTTGTTGAAGAAGAGGGAAAACTAAAAAAGATTGTTTTGAAGAATTCATCACCAATAAAAGAAATTCTAGAACAAATTGGGTGTCCACATAATCTTGTTAATAATGAATTTATTATTCTTGAAAGACATTATGCAGAAATTTTTGAATTTTTACTTAAAAATCCCGCAGAATTAAAAATTAATGAGGAAAAAACTGCTTTAGAAAATTTAATGGTTTTTTCAGGAATTAAAATTAAAAATAAATCCGGAACATTTATTGGGGCAAGAATGGGTCGGCCAGAAAAAGCAAAAATGAGGAAAATGACTGGTAGCCCGCAAGTTTTATTTCCGGTAGGGGATGAAGGTGGAAGGACAAGATCATTTCAATCAGCACTAACACAAAGCAAAGTTACCGCGGATTTTCCTTTATTTTTTTGTTCAAAATGTGAAAAGGAATCAGTTTACAAATCTTGTGAACTTTGTGGGCAGGCAACAAAACAACAATATTTTTGCAGACAATGTGGTAAAACAGACAAACAAAAATGCCCTAACTGTAAAGAAGATTTAAAACAAACACACGAAAGAAAAGAACTCGATATTAAACATTATTTTAATAGTGCCCTCAAAATCTTTAAAGAACCAACATACCCTGATTTAATTAAAGGGGTAAGGGGCACAAGTAACAAAAATCACATTCCAGAACATTTAGTTAAAGGAATACTTCGTGCAAAACATGGGTTGTTTGTTAATAAAGATGGGACTATGAGGTATGATATGTCTGAATTGCCAATTACTCATTTTAAACCATGCGAAGTAGGAACGGCAATAGAAAAACTAAAAGAGTTAGGATATCAAAATGATGTTCTTGGAAAAGAATTAGAAAGTTCTGATCAAATTTTAGAAATTAAACCACAAGACGTAATTTTACCAGGCGCATACGAGGCATTAGATGAGCCGGCAAAAGATGTTTTGTTTAGGGCCGCTAATTTTATAGATGAATTATTAATTAAACTTTATTCACTTAAACCATATTATAATTTAAAATCACCTCTTGATTTAGTTGGTCATTTAATTATTGGGTTGGCTCCACACATCTCTGCCGGGACTGTTGGGAGGATAATTGGTTTTTCAAAAACACAGGGTCTTTTAGCACACCCTTTATTTCATGCCGCGATGCGACGTGATTGTGATGGTGATGAGGCATCAGCCACATTATTATTAGACGGGTTTCTTAATTTTTCAAGTCAATATCTTCCTGATACGCGTGGTGCCAAAACAATGGATGCGCCGCTTGTTTTAACAATTACTATTAACCCGACAGAGGTTGATGATCAGGCACACGGGTTAGATGTTGTTTGGCAATATCCTTTGGAACTTTATGAGGCAGCAGAACAATACAAAAATCCGTGGGATGTTAAAATTGAACAAATAACCCATAGGTTGGGCAAGGAAACACAATATGAACAAATGGGCTTTACTCATCCAACAACTAATATTAATGAAGGAGTTTTATGTTCTGCATATAAAACGCTGCCTTCTATGAAGGAAAAATTGCAAGGACAAATGGATATTGCGAGAAGAATAAAGGCCGTTGATGAAACAAATGTTGCAGAAATGGTAATTACTAAACATTTTCTTAAAGATACAAAAGGGAATTTAAGAAAATTTTCTCAACAACAATTTAGATGTGTTAAATGTAACGAAAAATTTAGGCGGCCACCTCTTCGCGGATATTGTGTTAAATGTGGTGGTAAAATTATTTTTACAATTTCAGAAGGAAATGTAACTAAATATATGCAGTTAAGTTTAAATCTTGCAAAAGAGTTTGGTGTTTCTACAAATGTTCAGCAAACTTTAGAGTTATTACAAAATAGAATTAATGGTGTTTTTGGAAAAGAAACTGAAAAACAAGAAGCCCTTGGTAAATGGGTTTGATATTTTCTTTTATCTTGTTTTAATATTAATGTGTAATCTGAAATTCTTTTTTTTCATCTATGATCTTATCATGTTCTTTAACTTCAACGTTTTCAACAGTTGCGTGCATAGGCCCATGTTTACACCATTTAATTAATTTCTTAATCTTATTTTCTTCGCCAGAAACAACAATCTTAACAGAACCATCAAATTTATTTTTTACATATCCTTTTAATCCAAGGGCCTTCGCAAGTTTTTTTGTATTTTCTCTATAAAAAACACCCTGTACGTGCCCCTTAATGATTATCTTTTTTTTCATAATTCAATTATAATCTTAATTGGATTATATATCTTTTATGTTTTTTTGAGAATTATAAAGGGATATTAAATTTTGTATGTGTTGTAGTGTTATCTTTTTGTTTTAACAAACTGTTTTGCACCGCATGCTAAACATTTTTTGAATAAATAATTTCCTTCTTTGAGTAATTTTGTGTCTGGTTTTCCACAATCAGCACAAAGAACAAATTCTTCAGTATATGATTCAATTTTTTCATTAATCCTGGAAGCAGCAACCTTTGTACCAATTATTGCACCATTTTTTTTAAGATCTCCGGGGGTTGCAAGTTCTTTTAATAAATATTTGAATAAATGTTCGACTGGGCGATGTAATGTGCTTGCAATTTGATGTAAATTACTTATAATTGTTCTATTTCCTTGTAAATGTCCTGTTACTTTTGGAATTTCAAATCTCATCCTAACATCATTTACTTCAGGTAGCCGTTCATAGGCTTCTGTTAACATTTTATCATATTCTTCTTCTTCAACCATATCTCTTTAAGTATCTGTTTGTGCTTTATAAATCTTTTCAAAACATTTATAAAACAGCAAATTCAGAAATCATGTATGGTTTTAGACGTATTAATCAATCCTATAGAAGCAGAAAAAAGACCTTGGCAAATGTTTTTCTTAGGTGTCTTATTTTCTTCTATGGCTGCATTACTCGGAACCTTAATTTTTGTAAAGTATAGTTCATTAGTAATGGTTTTTTTAACAGTTTTAGCAAGTTTTCCAATTATTTATAATACTATTAAATTAGAAGAAATAAAAGATGAACATGCAGTTAGCGAAACAAGGCTTTTGAAAGAGCATAGTAAAGCAATAAGTGCCTTTATGTTTTTGTTTTTAGGAATTTTAGTTGCTTCTACACTTTGGTTTGTATTTTTACCTTCTGAACAAGTAAATCATTTATTCAGCACCCAGCTTGATACAATTACTAGCATTAATACACAATATACGGGTAATGTTGTAAGACCAAATGTTTTATCAACGATATTTATGAATAATTTAAGGGTGTTATCTATCTGTTTGTTGTTTTCATTTTTGTATGGTGTTGGGGCAATGTTTATTTTAACTTGGAATGCAACTGTAATTGCTGCCGCAATTGGAACTTTTATTAGAGAAAATTTAGCTAGTTTTGGTAATTTAATTGGGGAAGTAAGTATTTTCAAATATTTCCATATCTTTTCTTCGGGATTTTTTAAGTATATGTTCCATGGTTTTTTTGAGATTTTAGCTTATTTTGTGGTTGCTTTAGCGGGCGGCATAATTTCGGTGGCAGTAATTAGGCATGTTTTTGGATCTAAGAAGTTTGAAAGAATTATGTTTGATGTGTCCGAATTAATCATAATCTCTGTTTTATTATTATTTGTTGCTGCACTCCTGGAAGTATATGTTACTCCTGTTTTATTTTAATTTTTACTCTCTCTGAATTTTAAGTTAGTTTTTAAGTTATTTTAACACTCTGAAATCACTTTTAAAGTTACAATAAATATATAAACCTATTTCTATTCTGATTTATAATGTTAGATTATAATAATATCCTGCAATTTATGCGCCTTAAAGGCCCGCTTGTTCCTAAAGATCTTGTTAAAACATTAGAAAAGGACACCATAATTATTGGTGCAGCATTAGCTGAGCTTGCATCCAAGGGTAAAATTTGCATTACTTCTGTAAAAATGGGGGGAAGCCCATTTTACTATCTTCCTGAACAAACACCTAAACTTCAAGATTTGAATAAGTATCTTAATGAAAAGGACCAAAGAGCTTATGAAACCTTAAAAAAGGAAAAGGTGCTTAAAGATGTTGAACTTGCCCCGTTATTAAGAGTTTCGTTGCGTTCTATTAAAGATTATGCAAAGGCAATTGAAGTTAATGATAATAATCAAACCCATTTATTTTGGGTTTGGTATTTGATGCCTAAAATTGAATTTGTTAGTTTGATTAAAGAGAAATATTTTGGAATGGTAACGGCCGTTCAATCCGAGAAGGTTAAATCAAATGAGATTAAACCAGAAGAGATTAAATCAGAAATTCCGGTGGTTAAACCCGTAGAAGAAGTGCCACAAAAAGCATCTGTTGTTTTACCAATGCCTAAAACCAAGGTTAATGATAAAATTGAAGAACAGCGCGCCGCACAAGTTAATCAACCACAAAATATACAACCAATAAAACCCATAATCAAACCAATCGATGGGCAAGTAAAGAAACAACAAGTAAGTGAAATAAAACCACAAGCAGAAATACAAATTAGATCACAAGGAAAACAACAAGAAAAACAAGTAAAAACACAAATAGAAAAAAAGGAAATTAAAGTTAAGGAAAAACCAATAATTGTCCCAAAAGAGATGGCTGATTCAGAAACACAAACTAAGATTAATGGTGCAGAAACGGAAATTAGTGATGAACTCTTCTCCAAAATAAAAAGTTATTTTAATCAAAACAACATTAAATATGAAAATATTAACATTATTAGGAAAAATAAGGAATTTGAGTGTGTTGTTGAAATTCCTTCAATAGTGGGCCCAATGATGTATTATTGCCGGGTTAAGACTAAAAAAAAGGCAAACGATGGTGATTTAGCAACAACTTTTGTTAAAGGCCAGCAAAAACAATTGCCTGCTTTGTTTATTACAACGGGCGAGGTAACAAAAAAAGCAAAGGAAATGTTAAACACAGAATTCAAAAACATGAAAATTGTATTTTTAGATTAAAAAATGGGGTGGAAGAATGAAAAATAAAATAAATCTGTTATTAATTATGTTGGTTGTATTTAGTTTAATTGTTTTAATGGGTTGTGTTAATAAAAATTATCTTTGTCCAAATGGAGAAACGGTTTCTAATCTTGATGACTGTAATGCAGAGGGGGATGAAGGTTCTGTTGTTTATGAAGGCGAATCAACAGGGGAAGTTGATGATAAGGTAGTTGTTGAAGAAAAAACAACCACAAAAGACACTGATTCCGAACCGGCAGAAAAAGAAGCGACACCCAGCAATTTACAATTAGAATTAACTCCTGTTCAAATCTCTAAACTTGATGATTTAATTTCTAATCAAAAATCTGTTGTTTATCCAAAGACGTTGGGAGGGGCAGAAGCTGTTCCTTTTGGTGGGTCTTACGCCTATGCCTTTGCAATTAGAAATTCTGGTGCAAAATCTTTAGAATTCAAATTTTCAATGGTTTTATTGGAGTCAAAAACAGATTCTTTTAGCAATGGTGGGGCAGATGAAACAGTTTTAGAATGGTTTACTGCTAATACTAATTTTGATGAAACCTTTATCTTAGGAAAAAATGAGATTGCATACATACCTTTGGTTGTTGTTGTTGGAGATAAATCTAATGTAAAGGGAGATCCTGTTTTTGCAGGCACATATAAATTTAGAATTTATACAGAAACAATTGAAGGACCATTTGATAGGGATTATCATTTTACAGATTTTAGTTTGCGTGTTAAAGAATAATTTTTTATTATTTTTTATTTTTAACTCTTTATTTTAAACGGGAGGAAATAATAACATGGGTGTTGCATTTAAAGATCTTATTGTCTCAAAAGAAATTGCGTTATCTGATTTAAAGGATAAAATTATTGCAATTGATTCATTTAATATGCTTTATCAGTTTCTGACGACAATTAGGGCAAGGGATGGAAGTTTATTAACAGACAAAAACGGCCATGTTACTTCTCATATTATTGGGTTATTTTCTCGAGTTACTACAATGATGGAAAATGGTCTTAAACCCATTTTTGTTTTTGATGGTGTTGCACCTGAACTCAAAAAAAAAGAAAGAGAAAGAAGGGCTGAAGTTAAGGCGGAAGCAAAAAAGGAATACGAAATTGCAAAACAAAGGCAAGATATAGAACTTATGAAAAAGTATGCTTCAAGAACAACTAAACTTACTCCTGAAATGATTAATGATGCAAAGCAATTAATTGAATTATTAGGGTTACCGATTGTTCAAGCTAAATCAGAGGGCGAAGCGCAAGCGGCATTCATGGTGAAGAATAAAGATGCATATGCTTGTGTTAGTCAGGACTTTGATACTTTATTACACGGTTCTACAAATCTAATTAGAAACTTATCAATTGCGGGAAAACGTAAAAGAACCAATAAATTGGGTTATGTAACTGTTAAACCCGAAATAATTAATCTTGCTGATAATTTAAATCATTTAAAATTGGGTTTGGATCAATTAATTGTTTTGGCAATGTTAATTGGCACAGATTATAATATTGGCGGTGTTAAGGGATTGGGTCCAAAAAAAGCATTAAAATTAGTTTCACAACATTCTACAGATTTTGATGCGTTGTTCAAAGAAGCAAAATGGGAAGAACATTGCGATATCGAATGGGAAGAAATATTTTATTTAATTAAACAAATGCCAATAAATAAGGATTATTCTATCAAATTTTCCCCACCTAATTTTGAAGGGATTATTAGTTTTTTATGTGGTAAACATGATTTTGATAAAGAAAGGGTTGAAAAAACATTAAACAAGATTTCTGAAGCAAATGATATTAAACAACGAGGGTTAGGAGACTTTTTTTAGATTTTGGTGTGTTCTTTTGGATTTGTGTGGTTTTGTTTGTATAAAGCAATTATACTTAAAATATCAAAAATAATATATAAGAGTAAATAAATGAAACAATATATTAATAGATTTTAGAATAAAATTCAATTATTGAATAAAAGTAATTTATTTAAGGATATTAAACATAATTCAACAAAAAAAGTGGTGAGCATGGGATCTGCAGATGATATAGATAAGGCATTAGGAAATGTTGCGAAAAAGGTAGCTGGAGCAGAGACTAAACTAGATAAATCTACAACAGAAGCAGAAAAAGCAGCAATTGAAAATGCTCAAGCTGGAAAAGCAGAGGCAGATGCAGAAAAACAAGAAGCAGAAGCAAAGGAAGAAGAAGTTAAAGAAAAATCTAAATTATGGGAAAAATTAAAGGGCGCCGGTAAAAAGGTTAAAGATAAATATAAACAAAGAAGACAGTCATTTCATGCGCAAGCAACTATATCACCCTGGAAAATTAATGCCTTTATTATTGCGGCAATTGTAGTTCATTTTGGCGTGCTTATGAGGATGCCTAGTATCAAATCTAAACTTATATTTAATTTTTCATTTGCCGTTCTTGCATATTTTTTTCTTATTGATGGTTCTGAACGATCAGACGCAATTAGGGATTTTTTTGTAGTTATTGTAATTTATTTTACATGGGAATATATTTGGATAATGTCTGCACCATATCTTGGTGCCAGGATGCAATATTTTATTGAAATGTATTTGTTAAATCCCATCTATACCCCTTGGTGGCTTTATTATGCAATTACATACAGAATAAAAGCCCAAAATAATAGGACGCTTTTATCAAATGTAATTGGGTGGGCAATATTTTTGTTTTGGTTTGGCTTATTAATTAGTTTTTTAATTTCTATGCCGCTTGCAGAAGGTGGTGTTTTAGATCAAGGCCAAGTATATACACAAACGCATGGTCAAAAATTTGTAACTACTTTGAAAAAAAGTGGAGGCTATTGGGGTAGTTTCTTTGATATTATTAAGAAGTATGCTTTTAATGCAAAAACATTGTGGTATAGGCGAATTGATCAAGCGGCAGGAGGTGATCTTTATTATGCAGGAAAAGTTGAAAATGCACAAGACGAACAATTAGGGGTTAGAATAGATAATGTTCAAGCAGCTGATGATGAGTTTCATGATTCAGAAAAAATAGTTGTTTATGGGTTGCTTAAAGCAAGAACTTTAGATGATGGGATCAAGATTAAAGCGGGCTGTTATTTAGGAGAGAAAAAAGATGATGAAGAAATTACTTCTTATGAAGATTATATGCCACCGTATCAAGGTCAAGTTTTACCTACGAATGAATATTTAATATTTGATGCAGATGAACAATTCATTGATTGTATTCTCCCGCCGGGTAATCAATTACTTAACCAACTTAAAAATTCTAAAAAAGTTACTCTTACTGCAGATTTTAATTTTGAAACAATGGCTTACCTGAAAACTTATTTTATGGAAGAGGAAAGATTAAGGGGGTTATTAAGGCAAGATATTGATCCTTTAAGTGAATTTGGTATTAAAGAAAAAAATCCAATCTCTATTTTTACAAATGGTCCTGTTAAATTAGCAATAGGAACAAAAAAACCGCCGTTTAGAATTAAAATGGGGGAACATGATGCAGCAACAACAGAGTCTAATGTTGTTAGGGTTGGTGTTACTATTGATAATAATTATGGTTGGCAAGGCAAAATTAAAAAACTAAATCAATTAATAATAGAAGTTCCAGATTCTATGGTGTTATTAGAAGGAACTTGTAGTCATTATTTTGGTTTTTATGCAAAAGCAGATGACACACGTAAATGTCAAGAAGACTATAAACTTTATAACAGTAAACCATTTATTGAATGTGCTGAAAAAAGCTCATCTTCTTTTGATAAATATGACCCCGGAGATATTTTAACTGCAAAAACAAATCCAGATGTTGAGGAATGTGTAAAAAAAGTTTGTGAAAAAGAGTTTGATGGTTATGTTGGTTATGAACTAAATACAGATCTTCATTCAAGCAGTCTTGAAAATATTGAAAAGCATAAAACATTTAGTTGTAAATTTAATGTTGAGGATCCTGTCACATTATTGGGGAGCGCACCAGTTACTACAAAATACTTTCGTGCAAGGGCAAGGTATGATTATGAAGTTGAAAAACATACATCTATAAAAGTTCAAGGTCTTGATAAGGCGGTTTCTAGTAGTAATGTTGCAATGCTTGTTTCTAAATTTGATGATCCTAAGCAATTTTTTGATAGTGTTGCACAACAAATATTTGGCATCGTGGAACAACATGCGGGAAATGTTGATCCTTGTTCTATTTTAACGTTAATAGTCCATACTAGTGGCGGAATGGAGAATTATATCTCTGGTGGAAGATGGGGGGTTATGGGTTTAACACCTAAGTTAGCAAGAATAATAATAAAACGATCAGCATGGCCAATTGCAGATAAAATTGATGAAATGAGTGATAATGAAATTGGAAGCGAAATATTACATAATGCCTATGATAATATTAGGTTAGGTGCAACTTTATTAAATGATATTAAGAGTGGGAATACTGAATACTTGGGTGTTGAAGATTCATTAAGTGTTTCTACAGAAGACGCCTTAGTTATATTTCAGGATTCAATGGAAAGTAATTCTTTTAGTCTTGTTTCAGTTACCCCTAAGGATCTCGGCGCCGGTGATTTAGGTACTGGTGTAAAGATTTGCTCCGATATTAAACCATTTGAATGTACACAAAGCATTTATTATAAACATAATACTTTCTTGACAAAGATAAAAAATGATAGGCAATATTGTGAGGACAACAAAGACTCTTTTAGAATTTTAGATGATATTCAAGAAGAAAACCCAACTAATTTCTGGAATCAACTTAGCACAATAATTGTTACGGATTCTTCTGTTCAAATTTCTCCAGAATTAGAACAAAAATATGATTTTGATATTAAAGCAGGTTTTGATGAAGATGAAGAAAGGGCCGTTGCAACTTTTAAGGTTTCAAGATATGGAAAGACTTTGTTTATTGATCAATTTGTGATAGATGAGGATGATCTTCCTTCTGCCGTTTGGAAGTATGGTGAGAAATATCCCTTTTTAAGGGTGAAATTTATTACGGGTAGTATAGAAGAACAAAACTTTCAATTTTATTTTCAAGATTTTGATCTAAGTAGAGTTAAGGTTAGTATTCCGGGGGAAGCAATTTTACCAACTACTATCTGGCAAGATGTTTCGGGCGTAGTTGTTAAAGGAATTTATGATATTCAAAGTAAACAAGTATTACTATTTGGTTCAGGTAGTGATGAAGCTTTTTGTGCAACAAACATTTTTGGAAAGATTAATACTTGTCCACAGTTTCCTGAAATTACACTTTATAATATAAACTTATTAAAGCCTTATGCATTTAATATAGAAGGGGGTTATGATGTCTCAGATGCAGGAAAATCAGGATTATTTGATGGCTTTATTGAATTTAATCCAGATGCAACAGTAGTTAGTTAATTTTATTAAAATATAATAGTTTAAAAAACCTAATTTGAAAACATCTCCATGTAGGGAATAAAAATGAAGAAAAATAAACAATTTAAAAAAATTATTATTAAGGCAACACTGTTTTTTATTATTTTACAACTTTTATTTGTTGTTGGTTGTAGTGGACAAAAACAGAAACACACTATTGATTTAGAATTCAAAAAAGGAACAGATGGATTAAATTTTGATATTATTGGGCTGTTGCCCGAGCTTTATGAACAATCTAGTTTTAAAATTACTCTTAATGTTTTTAACAAAGGAGCATATGATCTTCCAGAAACAAACAGTGGTTTTGTTAGTTTAAATTTAGAGGATGATTATATGTGTTTGCCAGGAGGGGATGCAGAAAATGAATATTGTAATACTGAAAAAGGAAATTTAATTTTTCATCTTGGTGACGATTCACAACTTAGGGGTAGATCTTTTTCAAATCCGGATGGCGATTTTGAAATTATTGAGTATCCTATTTTGGTAAAAAAAATAGATCAACAAAGTTTTCAACATGATGTTTTTGTTGGAGTAACAGCATGTTACAGATATCAAACAGAACTTGTTTCTGAACTTTGCATTGACCCCACCTTTTATGAGCCAGGACAATTAAACAAACCCTGTTCTCCAAAAGATTTAAGTTTTAGTAGTCAGGGTGCACCGGTTGCAATAACAAATATTGAAGTAAAAATGTTATCTTATGGTAAGAATAAAGTTAAACCGTTTTTAATAATTCATTTACAAAATAAAGGAAACGGAGAAGTTATTCATAAAGACCATGTTGAAGATGTTTGCAGTTCAAAAGCATTATCCCCTAATACTTATAACACGATCCATTTACGGAGTATTGAATTTTTGGGTGGAAAATATAAATTTGAAAATGAATATAATGATGTGGCTACTTTTGTGGGTGATGCCGGCGAGACATTAGAATGTGATTTTATTAACCAGAATAAGGAAACAAGAATGAGGGATGGCAAGGCACAAATTAGGTGCACTGCAAAAACACCGATTGCAGCCCCGGAATATAGTGCGATGCTAACACAACTTAAAGTTGTTTTAGATTATGGGTATACGTTTACAGAATCAGAAAAAATTACAATTAAGAAGAAAGGGTTGTATTAAATGATAAAAAAAGGTTTTTTTAGCAATTTTATTTTTATTTTTTTGATTATCCTAATGATGTTTTTAGTTTCTTGTTCACAATCTGCTGACCCAACATTGGATGTTGCACATGGCACACAAGGGATTGAACTTACATTGCATGATGTAAAAAACACGGCAAGTTTTATTAAAGGAGAAAAACTTAATTTTATGTTGGAAGTTAAGAATTTAGGAACCAATGATGTGCCTGGCGGATTTATTGTTGTTTGGGGTTATGATCCTAACGCAATTTTTTTTAAAGATTCAAGCGGATCTTCTACAATATTAGATCTTCCTTTATTAGAGGGCGTAAAACCCTATATGCCAGAAGGCGATTCACAATTTATTGAAATTCAAGAAGAAAAAACATTAAATGTCCCTTATGGTTCTTCATATAATACAAACTTATTGTTCTCAACATGTTATGATTATCAAACTACTGCTGTTGTACCTGTTTGTGTTATTACAGACATGGATGAATATATCTCTGGTAGTTCAACTTGTGAATTAATTTCACAAACCCTTTCTAGTCAGGGTGCGCCAGTTGCTGTTACTTATGTTGAGCCAAGAATGAGTGAAGAAGAAATTCAATTTTTAATTGAGGTTAAAAATGTTGGAGACGGAGATGTTATTTTAGAAGGGGCCGCAACAGACAAAAGCATTTGTCCGGTCGGGATTGATATGACTAACTCCAATGAATTGGAAGTTAGTGCACATATTTCCGGGCTTGGTTACGGCGTTTGTAAGAATGATGGGAACATTAAATTATCAAATGGTAAGGGTGTTGCATTATGTTCTTTTAAGAAAGGAACTAAAAAATCATCATACACAACAGAGTTGGAAATAATTTTGTTATATGGTTATAGTTCTTCCTTAGATGTTCCAATTGAAATTATTGATCCTTTTTACTCTGGTGAAGATACTTACCTTGAATAATTTTCAAATATTTATTGTTTTAAATGCTCATAATTTAATGGATTTTACACATAAACAACCAAAAACTATATATATAGATTAAATCAAGGAACTATATATATAGTAATTAATTAACTAAAATCAACTTAAAATAAAAAAATAAAATAAAAGAGGATGATAATATGAAAATATCAAAATATCTTGCTATAATAAGTTTAGTTTTAATTCTAATGTTTACCGGCTGTAGTACTCAAAGACAAGAGCCTGGTGTTGCTGCTCCATTTTATGGTGGCAGTGAAGGACTAATTGCTGAATTTGAAGAAATAGGGTCTTTAGTTAGTTCCTCTGGATATCCTGAGGTATGGGAAGATCAAAGTTTTCCATTAATGGTTAGGTTGATGAATAAAGGAGAACACGAGGTTTCTACTGTTAATCTTGTGATTAAAGGCGTAAACATTGCAGATTTTACGGGTTTAAATCCAAATCCCTCTGTTACTCAATCTATTGAACCAGTATCTGAATTTTTATTAGATGGTGGCGAATTTATGGTTAATTTTGGATCAATTGGTATGGGTCCTGGCGGAATCAAAGGAACCTTTTATGATGCAAATTTTTTTGTGGAATATACTTATGATTATGAACAAACTGTTGCTGTTCCAAAGGTTTGTTTTAAGGGAAATCCTTATGATGATACCATTTGTGATACAGAGGGAAGTAGGCAAGCGTTTGTTTCTGGTGGACCATTTCAAATTGGGACTGTAACACAAAGACCGGCAGGCAAAGGAAGAATTATGTTGGAAATACCTGTAAGAAATGTGGCTGGCGGTAAAGCAAAAGCTGAAAGTTCTGGCATGGTTAAATTTTCTCCATTATATGATGAAATTAAAATGAATTATGGTGGTGGAGATTGGGAATGTACTGCTAAAGGTCTTGGCGGAGATAAAATAAGGATTAATAGAAATGGCGAAACTGTTGTTAGATGTAGATATGGTTTTAGTCAACCAATTCCTGAACAGGATGTTTACACTAGTGAATTTGATTTAACACTTGAATATATTTACCAAGATTTTGTTAGTGAAACAGTAAGAATCAGAAGAGATCCTACAAAATAATTAATTTTTTATTTTCTTCTTTTTTAAATAACTTATTTATTAATTTATTTTCAAATAGAATTAACTAAGGTTATTTTAAACTACACAATGTAAAATTAGCTAACAATGCTTCTAATTGTAAGTATTCATCGCTGCCTTCTGTCATTCTAAACTCTATTTCTCCACACTTATCAACTAGCATTACTTTCATTCTGTCGTCTATATCTAATTCCATGACTTGTGATTGGATTTGTTTAATAATGTCTGTGCCACTTAAACCATACTTTAACATTACATCTAATAACTTATTTCTTGCTTCCATAAACTTATTTTTCATTGCCAATTCTAATAATTCTTGGATTTCTTTTGGTCTTGCAATTGAAGCCATTGAGAATACTAATTCCTCTGTGATCTTGCTATCAATTGCACTACAACTTTGCATTATATTTTCTAGTCTTCTACAATCGCCTTTACTGATATCAAATAGTGCTTGCTTTGCATTTTCTTCGATTTCTAAATTTTCTTTTTGTACGATATGATCAATTATTTCTAATATATCTGCTTTTTCTAATGATCTAAATCTAAAAACTGTGCATCTGCTTTGAATGGGATCAATAATCTTTGAAGAATAATTATTTGAAAGAATGAATCTGCACGTTTGTGTATAATTTTCCATTGTTCTTCTTAATGCTTGTTGTGCTTCTTTTGTTAATGCATCACTTTCATCAAGAAATATAACTTTAAATGGGACATCTCCCAATGCTCTTGTCCTTGCAAAGTCTTTAACTTTGTGCCTTACAACATCAATCCCTCTTTCATCACTTGCATTTAATTCAAGGAAATTCTGTCTCCAGTTTTCTTTAAACATTTGCTTGGCAACAACAAGCGCCATTGTCGATTTTCCTGTGCCGGCTGGTCCAGAAAACATTAAATGCGGCATATTGCCTTGTTTAATAAAAGCCTGAACTTTTTTTTTAATCTCGTGTTGTCCTTTAATCTCATCAAAAGTACTTGGTCTATACTTTTCTATCCAAATTGCAGAAGATTTAGGTTTTTCATCATTTGTCATATTTAGAAATTGTGAACGGGGCTAGATTTAAAAAGTTAATCATTCTAGAAAAAATAGGTTAATAAAATAAAAAAATTAAATTATATCTTCTTCAGCAATTACTAAATAATCACCAATTGCAATAACTGCACTAAATGGTATTAGAATATTGCTGTTTTTGTCCTTTTCTAGTTCTAATTTCTCAGTATATTGTGTAGGATTAACTAAAACTATGTGGATCAATTCACCAGATCTAGTCTCAAAAACTAAGTCTCCCACTTCACCAAATCTCTTTGCAGATTTTGATACTACTACCTTACCAAGCAATTGTTTTGAAAATTTTTTATCTTCTTCAGCCATTATAAATCCCCTCTTTAATGATCGTATATCAATTTATGTCAATTATTAGAACATGAGAGCGTCTTTTGTATTTAAATCTTTCGTTGGTAAAACTGTTAAATGCAGGTTATTTAGGAGTGTTTAGTTGTGAACTTTGGGGGTTTATAACAATAATCTTTATATAGCATATAAACAACATCTTAGTAAAATGAATATTCAAGATAAAATTAATCTAATTATGGAAGTAGGAGAAGAGGTTCTTACAGAAGAAGAATTAAGAACTCTGTTTGAAACAAAGAAACACCCAATTGCCTATGATGGTTTTGAGCCCTCTGGAACAAACGTTCATATTGCACAAGGGTTACTTAGAGCAATTAATATCAACAAGATGACAAAAGCAAGGGTTAAATTTACTATGCTTGCAGCAGATTGGCATGGTTGGGCAAATAATAAATTAGGCGGGGATTTAGAAAAAATCAATGTTGTTGGTGATTATTTAATAGAAGTCTGGAAAGCCTGTGATATGGACCTGGACAATGTTAAATTTATGAGGAGTACTGATCTTATTAATAATGGAACATACTGGAAAACAGTAATGAGGGTAGCAAGAAGTAATACTGTAAAAAGAATAACCCGGTGTTCGCAAATAATGGGTAGAACAGAGAAGGATACCCTACAGGCATCTCAAATATTATATCCTTGCATGCAATGTGCCGATATATTTGAGATTGGTGCAGACATTACGCAGTTAGGAATGGACCAAAGAAAAGTTAATGTTCTTGCAAGAGAGGTTGGCCCTAAATTAGGTTATTATAAACCAGTTGTTGTTAGTCACCACATGTTACAGGGGTTATTACAGCCACCAGGGAAAGAAGCAAGCCCTGAAGAAAGAATGTTGGCAATGAAAATGTCAAAATCCAAACCAGATTCTGCTATTTTTATGAATGATACTACAGAGGACATTACTCGGAAAATAAAAAAAGCATATTGTCCTGAAAAAATAGTCCAAGAAAATCCAATTATGGAATATTGTAAATATATTATCTTTCAAAAATTCGATTCATTAGTGATTGAAAGACCAGAAAAATGGGGCGGCAACTTAGAATTTATTAGTTACGAAGAACTTGAAAAAGCTTTCATCAAAGGAGAATTGCACCCAGCTGATTTAAAACAAGCAGTTGCTGATTATTTAGATAAACTCTTATCGCCCGTAAGAAAAAAGTTAGAAAAAAGCAAAAAAGCAATAAAACTTTTTGAGCAAATTCAAGAATTTAAACTTCCAAAATAAACTCAAATAATAAACTATGAAACTCAATATTAATAAACTTAAAAAATTACTCAAAAAAAGAAAAATTGATGTAGGGTTAATTATTAATTCAAGATTAAATGATCCTTCTTTTTTTTATTTTGCAGATGTTATTCCTGAACACGCATTTATGTTTGTTTCTTCTAAATTTCCGACGAGAATTTATTGCTCTGCCCTGGAGTGTGAACAAAAGAAGAAACAATCCTCTATTAAAAATTTTAAAGAATTAAATAAAAAAGCAATTGATAATATTAAACTTTTAATAAAAAAACATAAAATAAAAAAGATAGGGCTAAATTTTTCTTATGTCACAGTAAGTGAACATAAAAGATTAAAAAAATTATTTTCAGGAATAAAAATTGTTGATCTCTCTCAAGATTTGAAACAACTTAGGGCAATTAAAACAAAGAAAGAAATTCTCTTGTATAAACAAGCATCAAAATTAACTGAAACTGTTTGGGCTAAAACAATTAATGCAATAAAAAAACATAAATTAAAAACAGAATTACAAGTAAAAGAATTTATTGAGGCAGAGATTGAAAAAGATGGTTATAAAACTTCTTTTCCTTTAATTGTTGCTTCTGGTAAAAACGCAGCAATTCCCCATTATTCTCCACGACAAAATAAGTTAAAAGGATTTTGTGTTGTAGATTTTGGTATTAATTATAATGGATATTGTACAGATATCACTAGAACTTTTTTTGTTGGAAAATCAACTAAAAAAGAAATTGAACTTTATAATCTTGTGAATAATGCTAAAAATTATGCTTCTACTTTAATTACCCCTGGAAAAAGAACGGCGTTTGTTACTAAAAAAACAAGACAAGCTCTTGGAAAGTATGAAAAATATTTTACTCACGGTTTAGGACACGGAATTGGGTTAGAAATTCATGAGTTTCCTAATTTAAAAACAGAAGCCAAGGATAAATTTTATCCTGGGATGATTTTTACAATTGAACCAGGGATTTATATAAAAAATAAACTAGGGATTAGAATTGAAGACGACTATCTGCTTGGGGAGAAAGGTTTAATTCAATTAACAAAAGCACCCAAGGATTTAGTTGTTATTAATCGTTAACTTTATTAACTTATATTAATTCTTAAAGAGTATGAAATTAATCTTAACAAGGCATGGCGAAACAGTTGATAACATTAAAGGTATTCTGCAAGGCCAAAATCCCGGTAAATTATCAGAGAATGGTATTCAACAAGCAAAACAATTGGCATTAAGACTTAAAAATGAGAACATTGATGCAATATATTCTAGTGATCTTGCAAGAGCGGCTGATACTGCAAAAGAAATTTACAAATTTCATCCTAAAATACCTCTTTACTTTGTTAAAGAATTAAGAGAAGGTGATTGTGGTAGTTTTACAGGCAAAAAAGAAAGTGAAATTGATTGGAAGAAAAGGCCAGATGATGCAGAATCATTAAATAATATGCAAAAAAGAGTAAGAATAATCCTTGAAGCTGTTTTTGAAAAACATAAAAATCAAACAATTTTATTTGTGGGCCATAATGGAATAAACAAATCTTTGGTTACTGTAATAAATAATCTACCTGCACATGATTTATCAGAAATTGATCATTTTGATCAAACATCTATATCTATTTTTGATATTCAAAAAAACCAGAATCAAACCATACTTTTTAACTCTGTTGATCACTTGAAACAATCCCCCAAATATTCATAATCTTTTCTAAACATTATCTCTGGTTTGGCACAAACTTTATAAAGCTAATCTGCTATCTTAGTTGTAATGGAAAGTAAAACTAATCCTAAGACTAATGAGGCATTAGATAATGTAATGTATAACTATACTGTTAATGCTCATCGTCTTGAAGCAGAAAATAAAATTTTAAAAGAAACAATTGCACATTTACAATCTGAAATTAAAAAATTAAGAGAACCAGCATTGATGGTTTGTGAAGTTGCAGATATTGTTGGAAAACAAGCAGTTATTAAGACACCAAACGGCAATCAATTTTTTGTAAATATTTCTAGTGAAGTAAAAAATTTAAAACCAGGTGATTCTGTTCTTGCAGAACAAAAAAACTTGAATATTATTAAAAAAATCTCTGTTTCAAAGAAATTTAATGTTGAACGATTTGTTATTATGGAAAAACCAACTACCTCTTGGAAAGAAGTTGGTGGTTTAAATGAACAAATTGAAGAAATTAAAGAAGTAGTAGAATTACCTTTGCTTAATCCAAAATTATTTGAAAAAGTGGGCATTGTGCCGCCAAAAGGAATACTTTTGTATGGGCCACCGGGAACTGGAAAAACCATCCTTGCAAAAGCAGTTGCTAATGCAACTAATAGTACTTTTATTGAAATTGTTGGTTCTGAATTGGTCCAAAAGTTTATTGGTGAGGGTGCAAAAATGGTTAAAGAAATCTTTGATCTAGCTAGAAGAAAAGCCCCCTCTATTGTTTTTATAGACGAGATTGATGCCTTAGCAGCAAAAAGAATTGAAGTTGGAACATCAGGGGAAAGAGAAGTTCAAAGAACATTTATGCAATTTTTAGCAGAATTAGATGGTTTTAAGAATTTAGGAAATGTTAAAGTTATTGGTTGTACTAATCGTAAAGATATTTTAGATCCTGCAGTTATTAGGCCAGGAAGATTGGATAGATTAATAGAAGTGGGTCTTCCTTCTAAAGAAGGTATTGAACAAATCTTTAAAATTCATACTCGAAGGATGAGGTTAGATAAAGGCGTTAACCTTAAAATGCTTTTAAAGAAAATGGATGACTTTTCTGGGGCAGAAGTAAGGGCAATGTGCACAGAAGCAGGTTATTTTGCAATTAGAAGTAAAAGAACAAAAATTTTACAAAAAGATTTTGTTCAAGCAATCATAAAAGTTAAACAAAAAGAAAAATATGATGATTCTTATTTGAAAATGTTTGGATAATTTAATTAAATCTTGGTTCTATAGGTGGTTTTGATTCTTTTGTTTTATTATTTAGAAAAGATGCGTGCTCGATAGTTACTTCCGTCGGTCACAGCGTTAGCTCCCATGGTGTTCACAATCTCATTGCACGCAAGTTATAATAATGTGTTGGAGTATAAAAATGTTTCTTAGAATTAGTTGAATTAAGAGAATCTGCTGGTTTTAATTAAGTTTAAACTATTTTGAAATCTAAACAAATTCTATATGTGCCGGGTGAATGTTGGCCACATTTAACGAATTTAAGAATTTTATATTTCTTTTTGGCTTTAACACAGGCTTTTTTAATCATTTGTTCAGCTTTTTCAAACTCTTTTTCATGCAAGAAATTGTAAAAATGAATTATTGTATCTTTTTTGCTTACTGCTAGGGCTTCTCCTAAGAAATCTTCAGCAAGTTTTGGTAATGGCATTAAAATTCTATCATATTTTTTGTTTAATTTAACTAATTTTGGAACAATTTTTTTAACATCACCATTATTTAGGCCCACATTAGTTAATTTGTTTAATTTTATATTTTCTAATGCATATTTATGTCCCTCTGGGTTTATTTCAATACCTATGATACTATTTATTTTATCTTTTGCATTTCTGGCAAGAACACAACAATATGGTGAACACCCAGAAAACATTATAAGAATATCTTCTTTTTTCTTTGATTTTTTTACAAGTTCTGTAATTCTCTTTCTCTCTGTGGATAATCTTGGAGAAAAATAAACCGTTTCTACGTTTAATTTTAATTTAATGTTATTTTCTTTGTGTAAGGCAATTTTTTTCTTTTCTCCTGCAAGATATTTCATTTTTTGTGTTCTAAATACGCCCTCGTGACTGCCTTGTTTTCTTAAGACGGTTTTAACATCTTTTCTTATTTTAAGTAATGCTTTTGCAATGTCTTTTTCTTTTTTTCTTAATTCCTCATCAATTTCTAAGATAGCTATGTCTCCGACTAAATCATATGCCGTTTTAACCATCTCAATTTCTTTTTTTGTTAGAATCTTCTTAAGGGCCGTTTTTAATGAGGTAATCTCTTGTTTCATACTATCTAATTTTTTGTTTGTTGTTTTATATTTTGTTTTAAATTCTTTATTAATTGGAAAATATATGTTTTCTTTATCACTTATAACTTTGTATTTATTATTAAGATTTTTGTTTCTTATTAATTCTATCTTTACTTTATTAGCTTCTTTTTTTGGAACTTTGATGCATAATGCCATAAATAAAGAAAAAAAGAAAGCAAGTATTTATTTCTTTGGTTTAACTTCAACACTTAACTTAATAATATCTATGCTGCTAACATCTGGTTCAATCTTAACTGCATTGCTGCCAGCTTCCATGAAATTGCTTACAACTCGAGTATATTCGTCTTTGTAAGTATCTAAATAGAATTTATGTCCGTTGACATAAACATGTGCTGCTTTTCTCTCGCTATCACCTAAGAATTTAAACACCAATTCAACTTCAAAATCAGGTCTTAATGTTTTAATGTCCCATTCTTCATCAGCATCGCAATTATAGGATCCTGTTTCAGATTTATATCCAGAAGGACAATCATCACATTGTGATTGTGATAAGCTGTGCTTGCAAACATTGTTTACGCCATACACTGGAACATCATTGCACCAATAATTGCCTTCATTGTCGTCATAACAACAATCTTCATCATAGTAAATTTCACACCCACCAGGGCATTCATTATCACCGTCATCGCCACAAAGCCCTTCACAAGCTTCTGGCGCATCATTATATTGGTCTTCATAACCAGAATCACATCTATCGCAGATGTCTGCATTTGTTACTGCCACGCATCGATCTCCCTCTTCATTTGGTACGACATCACACCAATACATATTATTTTCTTGGAAGCAACAATCTCTATCGAGATCTTCATCGCATCCAGCTGGACAAACACCATCTACTTCTCCACAGTTTTCATCATCGTCTTCTTTTTCTCCAATAAATAATCTCTCATCAACTTCAAAATAATATACTGGATAAGTTTGTTTTTTTAGTTCTGTATCTACCTTTATTTGGTAGATTGAGTAATAACCTTTGTCCGTCTTAAAAGAAACATAATTTGTTCCTGCAGAGATTAAATCTGGTGAAATTGGGATTAAATTAAGTTGTGTGCAATCTGGAATGGCTGAAAAAATGTTTTCATTATTAATGTAAACTCTTAATTTGCCAACACTATTTGGGTCACAATCTGGGAAAAATCTTAGTTCAACTTCTTCAAGATTAAATTTTTCTGTGTCTGTTACTAAAAATGATGTTTTACTTGCTTGTTCACTTGCATCAGTAATATCTGCAGTAATTTTTAAATCTGTTAACAAATATTCATTTGTTGTCCAAAATCTCCAACCAACAGGACTTACTTCAAATAAAATTGTGTTAACTGGTTTTAATTGGTTTTGTTTAATTTCGATTGCAGGGAATGGGTTTGCCACACCTTCATAAATCAAATTTTCATTAAAGAAGATTCTTAAGTTACCAGATGCTTTTTGTGTGTTAGCGGAAAGCAAAATGTTATTTGTATACTCTATATCTTCCACATTAAATGTAATATTTCTGGAAGAATAATCAAACACGCCATTTTTTGTATAAAGGGATTCTTCTTTTGTAAGAACATTTGCGTTGGTTGTAGTATAAAGATTAACAGACGGCAAAGGATGTTCATATGATTTAACTTTTAGATATTCAATTCTTCCAGGAGATGTAGATAATTGTGTTTTTTTAATTGTAAATGGTTCTGTTACACTTGCCGCCTTGCCACCAGAGGAATAAGTAGGTGATGAAGGGGATTCTCCTAATAATTCTGCCCTTTCTTGTGGCGGCATAAGAAGTAAATATAATACAATAAAAACTGCAATAAGTGCAATTAATCCTGCTGCACCAGCAGCACTTTGAGCTCTTTTTTTCATGATAATAATCACCTCAGTTGTTTAGGTTTTTGTCTAGTATAAGTTAAATCATTGATTAAGTTATATATATAATTTTGGGTAAGGTGCACATAATTTACAAACATTAATATATAATTTAATAATCCTAATTTCTAAAAGAGGGCAAAATCTATGGTTGAAATTGTGCAGAAACTTCCTTATGGTATTTATGATGGCAAAACCAAAAAATATCTTGAGGTTAAATGTAAATCTTGTGGTATTATTAATGATGTTGAATCTTGGATGGCCGAGAGTTTTCTAGAAGTTAATTGCGATTATTGTAGGGGTAGGTTAGATCTTGCGGTTTTGAGAAGATAGTTTTAACTAATAATTCTGTTTTTTTACAAAGTTCTTAAAGGCAATAAATTTATAAACCCTAGGTTTAATCTCAAGGTTATAAGGGCCTGTAGCATAGTCTGGTTGCTTTATCTAATAACTTAGTGTTATTTGTGGGGCAAGATAAATAATGCGACGGCCTTCTAAATGCCCTTTGGGCTCTGCCTATGGGTTAAATGAAGGTAGCCGTAGACCGTGGGTTCGAATCCCTCCAGGCCCGTTTATTGTTTCTCTATGTTCTCCATATTGTTTTTTTTGGTTTGAAATCAATTTGCTATGCCCTTAAATCCCTTATTTGTTACTTAGTGTGCAAAACAATAATCTTTATAAATGACCTGCTGCTCTTACCATCAAAAAGAAATGGGCATTTAAATAGAAAAAACGGTTGTAAATGTCCTAGATAAACCTTAACAGGGCCTGAAAAGGCGTTTTTCGTTGAAAATCGATTAAAATCGGCTTTCATTCTGAGAAAAAACGCAATCAATAGGCTGATTATGCTATTGAACCCTTAAGGCCTAGACTAAGGACTCTTAAATAAATAAACAGAACAAAACAAGGTAACAAGATGCCAAAAGCACATAAACCACGAGCAGGAAGTATGCAATTTTGGCCCCGAAAGAGGGCTAAAAGAATTTATCCTAGAGTTAGATCCTGGCCAGTGCTAAAAGAAGCAACACCTCTTGGTTTTGCAGGTTATAAGGTTGGTATGACTCACATTACAATTATAGATCATAGAAAATCTGGAAAAGCAAAGACAGGCGGAGAATTAACATTACCAGTAACTATTGTTGAATGTCCACCATTAAAGATCCTTTCAATTTTATTCTATAAACTTGATAATAAAAATTGGCTTATGAAGAAAGAAGTGATGTTTAAAGCTGACAAAGAAGTTGGTAGAAAACTTAAATTACCAAAAAATACTGGTTCTTTAGACAATATTAATTTAGAAGATTATGATGATGTTAGAATGAAAGTTTATACGCAACCTAAATTGGCTTCAGTTGGTAAGAAAAAACCAGAAGTTTTTGAATTATGTGTTGGCGGCACTAAAGAAGAGAAATTTCAATATGTTAAAGATAATATTGGCAAAGAAATTAAAGTTACAGATGTATTTAAACCTGGTCAAGAACTAGATTTTCATGCAATTACAACTGGAAAAGGATTTCAAGGCCCTGTTAAAAGATTTGGTGTTTCTTTAAGAAATCATAAATCTGAAAAAGTAATCAGGGGTCCAGGAAGTTTGGGTAGTTGGTGTGGACAAGGACATATGATGTATAGGGTTGCACATGCTGGTCAAATGGGTTTTCATACAAGAACAGAATATAATAAATGGTTATTAAAAATATCTGATAAACCTGAAGAAGTTAATCCAAAAGGAGGATTTGTTGGTTCAGGGTCTGTTAAAACAGACTATATTTTAGTAAAAGGATCTCTTGGTGGTCCTAAAAAAAGATTATTAAGATTTAATTTTGCAACAAGATCAAGAGGAAAAAGTCCAAAAGAAGCACCAAGTATAGAATTTGTTAGCTTAAAATCACAACAAAGCAAATAAGGAAAGAAAATGAAACTACCAATATATACACTAACAAAATCAGAAACAGGCAAAAAGGATTTGCCAGTACAGTTTAGTGAATTAATTAGGCCTGACTTAATTGAAAGAGCAGTCTTTACTATTCAAAGTAATAAACGTCAACCTTATGGTGCTGATCCAAGGGCTGGTTTAAGACATTGTGGAAATTTAAGTAGAAGAAGAAATAATTATAAAACAAGTTATGGCCACGGTATATCAAGAGTGCCTAGAAAGATTTTATCTAGTAGGGGTACAAGATTTAATTGGGCCGGTGCTATTGCGCCAGGAACTGTTGGGGGAAGAAGAGCTCATCCACCAAAAGCAGATAAGGTGTGGTCTCAAAAAATTAATAAAAAGGAAAGAAGAAAGGCTATTAGGAGCGCATTAGCAGCAACAGTTGTTATTCAATTAGTAACAGAGCGAGGCCATAAAATCCCAGAACATTATCCATTTATATTTGAAAATAAATTAGAAGATCTTGAAAAAACATGTGATATTAAAAAATTATTAGAAACCTTTGGTTTTTCAGATGAATTAACAAGGTCATCTGTTAAAAAAGTAAGGGCAGGTAAAGGAAAAATGAGGGGCCGAAAATATAAAACTCGAAAAGGTCCTTTGTTAGTGGTTTCAAAAGAATGTAAATTACTAAAATCTGCAAAAAACATACCTGGGTTAGACGTTGTTGAAGTTAGTAAATTAAATGCGGAGTTACTTGCACCAGGAACAACAATGGGAAGATTAACATTGTTTACAGAAGCAGCAATTGAAAAGCTTGAAAAGGAAAAGCTATTCATGTAAAATAATATGAACAAAATGTGATAATCATGGAAGAATCAATAATACTAAAATGTCCATTATCAACTGAAAAATCCATTAGATTAATGGAAGCTGAAAATAAGTTAGTGTTTTTAGTAAGTAGAAAGTCAACTAAAATTGAAATTAAAAAAGCTTTTGAGGAAATGTTTAAAATCAAACCAACTCAAGTTAATACCTTAATTACTCCAAAGGGTAAAAAAAAAGCATTCATTAAATTGCCAATGGATCAACCAGCAATTGATGTTGCAACGAAATTAGGTATTATGTAAATAAATTAAGTGATGATATAATGGGTAAAAGAATAATTGCACAACGAAGAGGAAAAGGAAGTACGACTTATAGGTGTCCCTCTTTTAGATTTAAAGGCGGTGTTAAACATCCCTCTATCTCTCAAGAAGCAATTAAAGGTAAAATTATTGATCTTATACACAGTCAATCACATTCCGCACCATTAGCAAAAATTGTTTATGATAATGGCGAAACCGTTTTAATGGTTGCACCAGAAAATATTAAATTAAATCAAATTATTGAACATACTTCCAAAAATGCAGATGTTGGTAATACTTTGCATTTGAAAGATATCCCTGAAGGAACTTTAATATTTAATATTGAGGGTATTCCAGGAGATGGTGGAAAATTTGTAAGAAGTTCAGGAACATTTGCTAGAGTTATGGCACATACTGGAAATAAAACAACTGTGTTATTGCCATCAAAGAAGCAAAAAATATTTCATAATAATTGTAGGGCCTGTGTGGGTGTTGTTGCGGGTGCAGGAAGACCTGAAAAACCATTCCTAAAAGCAGGAACTAAATTTCATAAAATGAAAGTTAAGAACAGACTTTATCCAAAAGTAAGTGGTGGTTCAATGAATGCTGTTGATCATCCATTTGGTAATAAAAGAAGTTCAAGAAAAGCAAAAGCAAGAGTTGCGTCATCTAATGCACCACCTGGTAGAAAGGTTGGTATGGTGGCTGCTAGAAGAACAGGAAGAAAGAAAAGGTAATTAGGTGTAATATAATATGGCTATTCAAGAATTTAAATATCGCGGAAAAACATTGGAAGAATTAAAAGAGATGAGTATTAAAGAGTTTGCTCAACTTTTACCTGCAAGATCAAAGCGATCATTATTAAGAGGAAATACAGATGCTCAAAAGAGATTCCTTGAAAAATTAGATAAAAAAGGTCAAAGAGTTAAAACACATTGTCGTGATATGGTTATTATTCCGCAAATGTTGGATAAAACCATCTTAATATATAATGGTAAAACTTTTGTGGCACTTATTGTTGTACCAGAAATGTTAGGGCATTTCCTTGGTGAATTTTCCTTGACAAGGTCAAAGGTAAGCCATAGTGCACCAGGTGTTGGAGCTACAAGGTCCAGTGCAAGTGTTTCAGTAAGATAATCATAATAATATAAATTCAAAAAAACAAAAAATAAAACAAAAAAATGACACAAAAATACGCATTCGAAGAATATAATGCAGAACTCATGTCAAAAGCATGTGGCCTTAGCTTAGGGTTCTCTACAAAACAAGGTGTAGAAATCTGTAATGCAATTAGAAAAAAACCATTGCCAAGAGCTAAGAAAATATTAGAGGAAGCCATGGAAGGAAAAAAAGCAATTCCTTTTAGAAGGTTTAATAGTGATGTTGGTCATAAAACTAAAATCGGGCCAGGTAGGTATGCAATAAAAGCATCTACAGAAATATTAAGCATTATCAAATCTGCTGAATCAAATGCACAAATTAAAGGATTAAATACAAGTAATATGGTTATAAGGCACATTTGTTGTCATAAAGCTTCAACTCCTTGGCATTTTGGAAGACAAAGGGGAGTTAAAATGAAAAGAACTCATGTTGAAGTTGTTTTAGAAGAAGTTAAAACTCTTGATAAAGAAACCAAATCTGAAAAAAGACAACCAAAGAAAAAAGAAGTATCAAATGAAACAAAATCAGAATCAATAAAAAAACCAGAACCAACAAAGGAAGTAAAACCTGAAGTTGTAAAGGAAGTCAAACCAGAAAAAGTTGAAAAGGTAATTGGGGAAAAAAAGGAAGAAAAAGAAAAGAAAGAAGAACAAGTTCCTCAAGAAAAAGTTGTTGAACAACCAGAATCACAATCACAACCAAAATTAGAAGTTAAAAAATCTGAATCACAAGAATTAAAAAAAGAAGATGAGAAGGTAGAAAAATGATTGTTCGTAAAATTATTGATCAAAAATTAAAGGAATTTGAAATTAATGAATATATTAGAACTAGCTTGAGAAAAGTTGGTTTAAGTAGTATTAAACTTCAAATGACCCCACTAGGTGAAAAGATTATTATTAATGCTTCACGACCAGGATTAATTGTTGGTCGAAAAGGTCAAAGTATTAGAAAACTAACTTTGGCTCTTAAAAATAAATTTAAATTAGAAAATCCACAAATTGAAATTAATGAAATAGAAAAAATCGGTTTAGATCCAAATATTATTGCCGAGAAAATTGCTAATTCCCTTGAGAAGTTTGGACCAATGAGATTTAAATCAATTGGCCATAAATCCTTGGAAGAAGTAATGAGAGCCGGCGCATTAGGTGTTGAAATATTGATCTCTGGAAAAATCCCAAGTAGTAGGGCAAAAAGATGGAGATTTTATCAAGGATACTTAAAAAAGTGCGGGGATGTTGCGTTAACTGGGGTTAAAACAGCATATTCTGTTGCTCAAATTAAAAGCGGCACAGTAGGAATTCAAGTTAGAATTCTACCACCAGAAGTTATTTTACCGGACCAGATTAAAATTTATTCAGAACATCCTGGAAGTCTTGTTGAAGAATCAACTGAAAACGTGGTTGTAGAAAGCACAGAAAAAGCTGATGAGAAAACAGATAAGAAAAAAACAGACAAGAAAAAGTCAGGAAAAAAGGATGATTCAAAACAAACAAAATCAAAAAAACGTAAAGTCTCAAAATCAACAAAAACCAAAACTGAAAAAACAACAGAGGAACCTAGCTCAAAAGAAGAGAAAAGTGATGACAAAGATACAAAAGTAACTGAAAAGGTAGTTGAAGATGTAGCTACTGAAAACGTTGATGCAAAAAATGATGAGAGTAATAATTCAAAATGAAATTCAAAGAATATAAAACACTAGGGGCTCCAGAGCTTAAAGAAAAGCTTAGTGAGTTAAAGAAAGAGTTAATGAAGCAGAACACTCAGCGTGTTACTGGTACACAACTCAAAAATCCCATGATAATCAAGAATTTAAAAAAAGATGTGGCAAGAATTAATTTTTTGTTAGGGTCTTTAAAAAAAAAGGAAGGTAAAAAAGTATGAGTGAAATTTGTTCCACGTGCGGACTACCAAGTGAACTTTGCGTTTGTGAAACAATAGCAAAGGAACAACAAAAAATTCAGGTGTATACGATCAAAAAAAAGTTTGGGAAAATGTATACAGTGATTGATGGTATTGATGCAAAACAGATTGGTATCAAAGAGCTCACAAAAAAGTTGAAGTCAACTTTTGCTTGTGGCGGAACATTCAAAGACGGAAAAATAGAATTACAAGGGAATCACAAACAGCATGTAAGAGATGCTTTAACTGAACTCGGGTTTGCGCCTGAAACAGTTGAATTATCATAATCTCTTGGAAAAATCAAAAAAAGGAAAACCAAGATGGTTTCAAATAAAGAGGTATTGAAACAAGAACTGATTGGTTTGTCAGTCAAAATCATTGAAGCACAAAACCAATCACTCAAAGGCCTGAACGGTAAAATTATCGACGAAACAAAACACACATTTGTTGTTTTGGTAAACAACAATAACAAAACCATTATAAAAAAAGGTTGTGTGTTTCAGTTTAAAATTAAGGAAAAAACCTTTAATGTCGACGGCGTTTTACTTGAAAAAAGGCCAGAAGAAAGAATCAAAATCAAATAAATCATTAAAAATAAAAAATTCAAGAAAAAGAACAAAAAAACAAAAACAAGAAATAAGGATATAAAACTAATCATGGTGAATTTCATGGAAAAAACAAAAAATAACGGCACAACAAAAATTGGCATTGACGTGCCTGGCCCAAAAACAACATGTGAAGATAGAAAATGCCCGTTTCATGGCGAAACAAAAGTAAGGGGTAGGGTATTTTTAGGAATTGTTAAAGAATTAACATTTCAAAAAAATGCGCTTGTTGAATGGGAACGAAGAATGTATATTCCTAAATATGAAAGATATGAAAAACGAAGAACAAAAGTATGGGCACATAGTCCTCTTTGTTTGGGCATTGCTATAGGAGATAAAGTCAAAATTGCTGAAACCAGAAAATTAAGCAAGACTAAAAATTTCGTAGTAATTCAAAAAATGGAATGAGGTTGAAGAAAATTTTAGCAGTTAAATCAAAAATAACAAGGGCATTACCACACGGCGCACAGATTGACGTTTGTGACAATAGTGGGGCTAAGATACTTAGATTGATCTCTGTTAAAAAAATCAAAACAACTAAAGGAAGAATTCCCGCGGGCGGTATTGGTGATTTAATATTAGCAAGTGTTATTAAGGGTAAGCCAGAAATGAGAAAAAAAGTGGTTTTTGCAGTTATTGTTAGACAAAAAAAGGAATACAGGAGACCAGACGGAACAAGAGTGAAGTTTGAAAGTAATGCTGCTGTAGTATTAAAAGATGATAAAGGTAATCCGCAAGGAACAATTTTCAAAGGTCCAATTGCAAAAGAATCATGTGAGAGATGGCCGGGCATTGCAAAAATTGCAAGCATCATTGTTTAGAGGTTTAAAATGAAACAAGTTTATTCAAAATCATGGAAATCAAGTACACAAACAAGGAAGCAGAGAAAATATAGATTTAACGCTCCTACTCACATAGCTTCAAGATTTTTGAATGTTAACTTATCCAAAGAACTTAGAAAAAAATATGAAATTAGAAGTATTCGAGTTAGGAAAGGAGATAGGGTTAAAGTTTTAAGGGGAGATAATAAAAAGCAAACAGGTAAAGTAGAAAGAGTTGATCCCAAAAATAGTAAAGTCTTTATCGAAAAAATTGAACAAACAAAAAAAGACGGTTCAAAAGCATTAAAACCTTTATCACCATCAAACTTACAAATTACTGATCTTGATACATCAGATAAACGTAGATTTAAACAAACAAAACTAGGAAAGTCTGCAAAATCTGATAACTCAAAAAAAGAAACAAAAAAAGAAGAAAAATCAAAACCAGCAATTAAAAATGAAAAAGTTGAAAAAACAGCTGAGAAAAAACTAAAAACAAAAGAAAATAATGTTCAAGAAAAAACTAATGAAAAAACTGATAAAAAGTAAAAAGGTAAAAAAATGGTAAAAAATCATCTAAAGCGATTAAGTGTTCCCAAAAGTTGGGTCATAAAAAGAAAGAAAAATGTATTTGTAACTAGGCCAATGCCTGGTGGACAAGAAATGAGTTTTTGTCTTCCTTTGAATGTTGTCTTGAGAGATTTTATTAAAATTGGAAAGACAACAAAGGAGATAAAGCATATACTTAATCATAATGATGTATTAATCAATGGGAAAAGAAGAACTGATGTTAAAACCGCTTTTGGTTTTATGGATGTTTTAAACATAAATAAGCTTAATGAATCTTATAGGCTATTAATCAATAGTGGGGGAAAATTAATTGCCACTAAAATTGTTGATGCTGAAAAAAACATCTTGTTACTTAAGGTTTTAGGTAAAACAAAATTAAAGGGTGGCAAAATCCAAATTAACTTTACAAATGGTATTAATCTTATTGTGGAAAAAGATGATTTTAAAACACAATGTGTTGTTGTTTATGACTTTGTAAAGAAAAAAATTAGTGAAATATTTAACTTAGAAAAAGGAAACGCAGTTTACTTAACTGGCGGAAGATATGCTGGTACGGTTGCTAAGATTGAAAGTATTAAAGATAAAGTCTTGATATTTAGAACACAAGATAATGAAATGTTTAGAACTTCAGCAAAATATGCTTTTGTTGTTGGTAAAGATAAACCAGTTATTAAATTATTAGAACGGGAGTCTGACAAATGAATGTAAATAGAGAAATTAAAATAGAGAAGGTTACCATAAATATTGGTGCTGGAAAAGATCAAAAGATCCTAGAAAATGCAGTTAAGTTAATTGAATATATGACTGGGATTCCTCCTGTAAAAACAAAAGCAAGTAAAAGAATTCCTGCCTGGGGCTTAAGACCAGGATTACCAATTGGATGTAAATTAACTCTACGTGGTCCTGAAAAAGTGGAATTATTAAAAAAAGTATTAAAGGCAAAGGTAGGAAAAATTAAAAGAACCAACTTTGATAAAGAAGGTAACCTTGCTATGGGCGTTCATGAATATATTGATGTTCCTGATATAAAATACAACCCAGATATCGCATTAATTGGTTTTCAAATTTGTGTCACCTTTAAACGAAACGGTTATAGAATTAAACATAGGCGTATAATGAAGAAGAAAGTTCCTATGAATCATAAAGTTACACAAGATGATGCAATTGAATATATGAAAAAAGAATTTAATATCACGGTGGAGGAGAAATAAATTGACATATAGTCATTATAAAAAACAATTAAAACAATTGGAAGTTAAACCGCCTAAATATAAAAAGTACATTAAGCATAACTCCCCTAAAGAAAGATCCACGGGTATTTCAAACAAAAGATGTAGAAGATGCTTAAGAATAAGAGGCCATATTAATAAATATGGGTTACATTTATGTCGGCAATGTTTTAGAGAGATTGCAACAAAATTAGGATTTAAAAAATACAACTAAAGTAAATCGAAAGGTGAAAATTAATGGTACTAAATGATGTGTTAGCAAATGTTTATTCACATATACTTAATTGTGAAAACTTAGGTAAGAAGACCTGTAGGGTTAGACCTAAATCAAAAATGGTTGCTGCTAACCTCACTATCCTACAAGATGAAGGATTTATTGGAGAATTTAAAGAAGTTGATGACGGCAAAGGCGGTTATATTGAAATTAATCTTTTGAATAACATCAATAAATGTGGTGTAATCAAGCCAAGATATGCAGTTAAGAAGGACCAATTTGATAAATTTGAAAAAAGGTTTTTACCTGCAAGAAATATGGGCTTATTAATTATTTCCACACCAAAAGGATTAATGACTCATAATAATGCAAAAAGCAAAGATATTGGTGGAAAGCTAATAGCATATTGCTACTAAAAATTTGAGATATAAAAAATGAAATTCAAAGACTACCACGAAAAAATTGATGTTCCTGAGGGAATTGAAATCTCACTTAATGGTACGGAGTTAGCTATTAAAGGTAAGAAGGGAGAAATTAAGAGAGACTTTTTTGATCCTAAAATTATAATTGCCATTGTTGGTAAACAAATTGTATTTGATATTCAAATAATGAGAAAAAGAGAAAAAACACAATTAGGAACGTTTGTAGCACATATAAAAAATATGTTTAGGGGCGTAGAACTAGGATTTGTTTACAAATTAAAAATTTGTTCAGGACATTTCCCTATGAACGTAAGTGTTAAAAATAATGAATTTATAATTAAAAATTTTATTGGTGAGAAAGTGCCAAGGGTATTAAAATTAAATCCAGATGTTAAAGTTGTTGTTGATGGCGAATTTGTGGTCGTTGAAGCAATTAATATTGAAACTGCGGGTCAAACTGCGGCACAAATTGAAATATTAAGTAAACGTGTTGGGTTTGATAGAAGAATATTTCAACAAGGCATATTCATTACTGAAAAACCAAAGAAGGGTTCACTATGACATCAGAAAAACCAGAAAAAAACCAAAATAGTCAAGATCATGTAAAGGCCCAGCTTTCATATAGAAAGCACCTTAAAACAAGAAAACCAAATTTTATTAGGCAAGACGCCCATAAAAAAATGAGATTGGGTGAAAAATGGAGAAAACCAAAAGGTATTCAAAGTAAAATGAGGCTTCATAGAAGAGGCTATAGAAAATCTGTTTCCAAAGGATATAAGTCCCCAAAAGCAATTAGGGGAACAATTTGTGATGGTTTATTTCCTGTTTATGTTGATAATATTTCAAAATTAGAGGGTATTGATTCAAAAACACAAGCAATTATTATAATGGCAAAGACTGGTGTTAGAAAAAAGGTTGAAATCGTTAAAAAAGCACAAGAATTAAAGATACTTATTGCAAATGTTAAAGATCCTGTTAAATATCTTCAAGAAGTTGTAGATAAACAAAAGCAAAAATCCAAAGTGAAGAAACAAAAAGCCAAGGATAAAGAAGAAAAGAAAAAGAAATTAGATAAAAAGTTAGATAAAGAAGCTAAGAAAAAAGATTCAATTGAAAACATTGCAGATGAAGCAGGAGATAAGTTAGAAAAAGAAAAGAAAAAAGAAAGGGATAAGCTTTTAACTGCAAAGGACGGAGGTTATTAATTACTCTTGTAGTTCAAGATGTAAATTAAAAATAACTCAAATAATAATCAATTAATAAAAAATTAAAACAGGTAAAAACAATGAAACTTAAAGTTCAAAAACGGATTGCGGCAGATATATTAGATTGCTCAGGGAAAAAAGTAGTTTTTGATACTGAAAGACTCAAAGATATTAAAGAAGCAATTACAAAAGCAGACTTAAGAACCTTAATTAAGGAAAAAGCAATTAAAAAAGAACAAGATAAGGGCGTATCAAGAGTTAGAGCCAAAAAAAGACAAATTCAACGTACAAAAGGAAGACAAAGGGGCCAAGGAAAAAGAAAAGGTACGGCTAATGCTAGAGCCCCTAAAAAACGAATTTGGATTAATAAAGTTAGGCTTCAAAGAAATTTCCTTAAGGAATTACGTGAAAAAAAATTATTATCAACTATTAATTTTAGGATGTTGTATATGAAGATCAAAGGTGGTTTTTTTAGAAGTAGAAAACATCTAAAAAATTATACTGAAGAACACAAATTATTTTTAACTAAAAAATCAAAAACAGAATCAAAATCAAAAACATAAAGGTAAATTAGAATGAAAAACAAAGTAAAAATCCAATTTAGGCGAAAACGAGACGGTAAAATAGATTATAGTAAAAGGCTAAAGCTTTTAAAAGCCTCTAAACCAAGATTGGTAATTAGAAAATCACTTAGATATATTCTACTTCAAATTGTAGAATACAAACCAGCAGGTGATAAGATTATTGTTAGTTATAGCAGTAAATTATTAGATCAGTCTGGTTGGAAACATGCTAAAAATAATTTACCTGCATCTTATCTTGCAGGCGCAATGTTAGCAAAGCTTTCTATGGAAAAGAAAGTGAATGAAGCAATTTTAGATTTAGGATTACAAACTAGTGCTAAAGGATCAAAAATTTATGCAGCAGTAAAGGGTGCAATTGATGCCGGCCTTAAAGTGCCATGCAGAGATGAAATGTTTCCAGATGAAGCTAGACTTAGTGGAAAACATATTGTTGAATTTGCTGCTATTGCTAAAGAAAAATCCAAAACACAATTTTCCAAACAAGAAAATTTAAGTAATCTGGAAAAAGACTTTTTATCAGTTAAAGAAAAGATCTTAAAAGGTAATTAAGATGGAAAATAAAACAGAAAAACCAACAAAAGAAGATACAAAGGATGTTCAAGATACTAAGCTTGTTGAAGAAGTTAAAACCCCTATCGAAAGTAAGGGAAAAGTTGAAGAGATAAGTGTTGATCAACCGGTTGTGGCAGTGCCTGCAGAAGATGTTGAAACTATTGAGGCTACACCTGTTGACGGTGAATCTACTGCTGAAGAAAAGAAAAAAGCAAGGGAAGCCCAAAGAAGAACACAAGATATGGAATCATGGAAACCTAAAACAGATCTTGGTCAAAAAGTTAAAAATAAAGAAATTACTGATATTGATTATATCCTTGATAATGGTTTAAGAATATTGGAACCTGAAATTGTAGATTTATTAATTCCTGATTTAGAAACCGATTTATTATTAATTGGGCAATCTAAAGGTAAGTTTGGTGGTGGTCAAAGAAGAGTTTTTAGACAAACACAAAAAAAGACCCAAGAAGGTAATAAACCAAAGTTTGCAACTTACGCACTTGTTGGAAATAAGGACGGTTATTTTGGAATTGGTTATGGAAAAGCAAAAGAAACTGTTCCGGCAAGAGAAAAAGCAATTAGAAGGGCAAAGCTTAATGTTGTTAAAATTCCACGTGGATGCGGATCATGGGAATGCAACTGTGGTAATCCCCACACAATTCCTTTTCGAACAGAGGGAAAATGTGGTTCCGTTATAGTAAAATTTTTCCCTGCTCCTAAAGGAACAGGATTATGTGTTGAAAAAGAATGCGGTAAGATTTTAGGTTTAGCAGGCATAAAAGATGTTTGGTCAAAATCAATTGGTAAAACCAAAACTAAAATTAATCATGTAAAGGCATGTATAGTGGCACTTGATAATTTAATGAAAACAAGATTAACACACAAACAAAAATCAGAAATGGGGGTTTGTGAAGGAAAACTTGTATCTAATAATCTTAAAGAAATTGCAGAAGAAATGGCAGAAGAAATTGTTGAAGAGCCAACTATTGCTAAAACAGAAAAAAAATAATCAACAAAAAATTAAATAATTTATTTAAATGATAAAAATGGAAAAAGAAAACAAAGAAAATCAACAAACTCCGACTAAGGATGTTAAGGTAAAAAAAGAATCTTCAAAAGAGGTTTTGTTAGCTTTAGTTAGAATTAGGGGAGAAATTGGGATTAGTAAAGAAATTAGGGATACTTTAGATATGCTTAAATTACATAAAAGAAATTTTTGTAGTATTTACAAAGCAACACCATCAGTGGTGGGTATGGTACAAAAAGCTAAAGATTATATTACATGGGGAGAAATTGATGAACCGGTTTTGAAAAAATTAATTGAAACAAGGGGCCAACCAAATCCTAAAGACAATACTCGAACAAAATCATTTTTTAGACTTAATTCACCAAAAAAAGGCTATGGTAGGAAAGGAATTAAAAAACCATTCTCAACGGGCGGTGCTTTAGGCAATCGTGGAGAAAAAATAAATGATTTACTTAAGAGGATGTTATATTAATATCAAATAAATACGAGATGATTTAAATGCCAGCAAGAAAAGGAAAGAAAGTTGTTAAACATCGTGGACATAAAACACATGGCTATGGTTCTATGAAAAAGAATCGTGGTGCAGGAAATCGTGGTGGTAGAGGTATGGCTGGAACAGGGAAAAGAGCAGATACCAAAAAACCAAGTGTTTGGAGTGCAAAATATTTTGGAAAAAATGGTTTTCATTGTGCTACAAAAAAATTAGTTTGTGGTGTTAATATTGCAGATTTAGAATCACATTATACTAACTTTGTTCAAAGAGAAATTATTAAAGAAGAATCTGGTTTTTCCATTATTAATTTAGAGTCTCTTAATGCAGACAAATTATTAAGTACCGGAGCACCGACTAAAAAATATAAGGTTCATGCAAAGGCAGCTAGTGCTAAAGCAATTGAAAAAATTAAAGCAGCGGGTGGAGAAATTATTTTGCCACAGCCAAAGCCAAAACCAGAACCTAAACCAAAGTCTTATGCAAAGTCTAAGGCAAAATCCAAAGATAAATCTAAAGATAAACCTAAAGTAGAATCTAAGGTAAAATCAGAAGAACCTGTTACAGAAGAACCTTTAGATACTAGTAATTCAGGATCTCAAGATACTGAAAAATCAGAATCTAAAGATACAGAAAAGTCTGAAAAATAGATAATAATAAATATTAGTTTTCATCTTATAGTTAATTATATGTGATCTACACATAACTTGTGTTTGAATCTATAAAAACACATATAAATAATTGTCAAATAAATAAATAGTACAAAGAGGATATTTCCATGGCTTGGTATCAATCAATAATATACAATTTGCCTGAAGTTGCGGGACCTACCCAAAAACGATTGGCATTTAAAGAAAAATTAAAGTGGACAGGCATAATTCTAGTTTTGTTTTTTATCTTAGGCATAATTCCTTTGTTTGGTCTAGGAGCAAATGCATTATCGAGATTTGAATTTTTATCAGTTATTCTTGGAGCAAGTTTTGGTTCAATTATTTCATTAGGTATTGGACCAATTGTAACAGCATCTATTGTTTTACAATTACTTAATGGTTCTGGAATAGTTAAGTTTGATTTAACAACACCCAATGGTAAAAGAAATTTTCAAGGTATTAATAAGCTATTAGCAATATTTTTTATTGTGTTTGAAGCAGGAATTTATGTGTTTATGGGGGGTCTTGCACCACCTGGTGAAGTAGCAGGCACATCATTATTTTTCACATTACAATTATTATTAGTATTTCAACTTACTCTTGGAGGTATTTTGATTCTTCTAATGGATGAAATAGTAAGTAAATGGGGTTTTGGGTCTGGTATCTCTTTGTTTATTGCGGCGGGTGTATCTAAGACAATTTTTGTTCAAACATTTAGTTGGGTGTCAAGTGCAGAAGTTGCAACTGATGTAACCTATTCAACAGGAGTTATTCCACAATTATTTCAAGCATTAGGGGCGGGAGATCCTGGAACCGCTTTCTTAGCAATTTCAACAATTGTAGCAACAGTTCTTGTTTTTGTGATTGCTGTTTATGTTCAAGCTATGAAAATTGAAATTCCGTTATCTTTTGGTAGAATAAGGGGTCATGGAATTAGGTGGCCATTAAGTTTTACATATGCAAATGTTATTCCAGTTATTTTGGTTTCTGCTTTATTAGCAAATATGCAACTTTGGGCAAAGTTACTTCAAAATTGGGGAATGCCAATCTTAGGTAAAATTAATGAACAAGGCACAGCAGTTTCTGGCTTAGTTTCATGGTTATATAGTCCGGCTGGTAGTAAAGGCCTTGTTGGAATGATTATTACTAATGGTGGCTTTGATATTGGTTTTAGACCATATGGGCAATCTTTAATTTATTTGTTAATTATGATATTGGGTTGTATGTTATTCAGTTATTTTTGGGTTCAAACCTCAGGTATGGATGCTAGATCCCAAGCTAAACAAATGATTGGTTCAGGCCTTACAATTCCTGGATTTAGAAAAGATGAAAGAATCCTTGAAAGATTACTAACAAGATATATTGGTCCACTTACATTAATGGGTGGGGCAACAATTGGTTTTTTAGCTGGTCTTGCCGATATATTGGGAGCAATAGGAACTGGAACAGGAATTATGCTTACTGTTATGATTATTTATAGATTATATGAAGAAATTGCTAAACAACATATGATGGATATGCACCCAATGTTACGACAAATGATGGGTGGATAGTTTAATCAAACTTAATTTAAAGTTTAACAAAAATAGCATAGTTAAATAAAATAAGAGGTAAAAAAAGGTGGTTTTTGAAACAATATTAAATCCAATTTTTTCTCCTCTGTTAAGGTTACCATTTCTTTTAGCAATAGTTATTATTTCTTTTATAATCTCGTTTCTTATGATTCTTGCATATAAAAAGTTTACAGATCAAAGCTTAATGAAGGATTTAAAGGGAGAAATTAAAGAATTACAAAAGGAGATGCGTAAACTTAGGGACAAACCACAAGAAATGATGCAAGTTCAAAAACGTGCCATGGAAACAAATATGAAGTACATGATGCATTCATTTAAACCTATGTTAATTACTTTTATTCCAATTATTATTATTTTTGGTTGGTTAAACTCACACATGGCATATTTTCCTTTAGTTGAGGATCAATCATTTGATGTATTAATGGAGTTTAAGGAAGGAACAGAAGGTGTTGTTGAATTAGTAGATATTACAGATATTGAAGCTCTGAATGATAAAAAGCAAACAATAAAGGAAGATGTTGTCAAATTTGAACTAAAGGGGGCAACGGGAGAATATACTCTTAAATTTATGTTAGGTGAGGAAGTTTATGAAAACGATATTATAATTATAGACCAGGGCCAAGATAGAGTTTACAAACAACCTATAAAGAAATTTCGTAATATGAAACTTAGTAAATTAACTGTTAATAATCAAAAAATTCTTGCTTTTGAAGGAATTCCTGTTTTAAGTACTTTACCTTGGTTTGGTGGCTTTGGCTGGTTAGGTAGTTATATTCTCTTTTCTTTGATATTTAGTTTGACTTTAAGAAAATTGTTTAAAGTATATTAATTCTTATACTCTTTACTTTGTGTATGATTTTTATCTATTTTTACCTTTATTTTTCATATTTTTGGTGTGTTATTTGTAACTTAAATATTAGTAACATTTATAAATCACTTGTTATTCTTCTATATAAAATGGTAGCACCAAAATACAGGTCAAGATCACTCAGGCGGTTAAGTGTTAGAACTCCGGGTGGAAAAACAGTAACTCACTATAAACGAAGGAATCCTTCACCGGCTAAATGTAGAGATTGCGGTGTTGTTTTAAAGGGAATTCCAAGAGTATTGCCTTCTAAAATGAAGAATCTTCCTAAGACTGCAAAAAGACCCGAAAGACCTTATGGTGGTGTTTTGTGTTCAAAGTGTATGAGGGGCAAATTTAAGGCTTCTGCTAGAACTTAATAATCTTATTATCTTGATTTTAAAAAAGGTTTTAACATAAAGAATTTAACACGAAAATTTGAAGTATAATCTCTTTGCCGCATTGGTAACTAACGGCATAGAAACAAGAGATCGGAGGGATCAAAATGATGGAAATTGGAAGAGTATGTGTGAAAATTGCTGGTAGGGATGCTGGTAAAAAAGGAATTATTGTAGACATTCTTGATGATAATTATGCTTTAATTGATGGGCAAACAAGAAGGAAAAAATGTAATTTTAAACATTTAGAACCACTTGATAAGGTTGTTTCAATTGTTAAAGGTGCAGATACTAAAGTAGTTATTGATGCACTTAAAAAAGAAGGTATCGAATGTGTAGAAAAAACATCAAGACCTGTAAAAGAAAAAAAACCAAGGCCAATTAAACAAAAAAAAGTTAAACCAAAAAAACCTAAAAAAGAAAAAATAAAGAAAGATGTTAAGGTTAAAACAGCTAAGGTAGACAAAAAAGATTCTATTCCAAAAAAGGAAACAGATGATAAGAAAGTAACTAAGGAAGAAACAACAGAAAAACCAGTTACTGAGAAAAAAGAATAATTTCAATTATTTATTCTGTTTTTTTATTTTTTTAATCTTGTTCCAAATTAACATTATCTGATTTTTAAATTCTTGTATTAACTGATTATTGTTCACAACAAAATCGGGATTTTGTGGTAATTTCTGGTTGTTCATTATTACCAAGATTTGTTTTTTCTCATAACCTTTTGTTGATCGTTCATATACATTTTGTATGTCTGCTTTTATTAAAATTATCTTATCACAATCTTGTTCTAAATTAAACTCAACTAGTAATGCAACGTCTACTATTGTTGATATTTTTTCTTCTTTGTTTTTTAGAATTATTTTTTGAAGATTATCTTTTAATTTTTTGTGCATAATTTTATTTAATTTTTGGAGTAATTCTGTTTTACTAAAGGCAAGTTTGCCAAGTTTTTCCCGATTAATTTCAAGATCTCGTTTTAAAATATCTTGTCCAAACTCTGCAATAAGGCGTTGTTTAACTTCATTATCCTTTAACAGTTCATGACCTAATGCATCCGCATCTACTAATTTATACCCTTGTTCCACAAAAATCTTTGCAGCAGTTGTTTTTCCAACGCCCATATATCCCGTAATTCCAATTATCATTTATAATATTAAACAATTATTCTATATAAATCTATTTATCAATTAATAAAAACCTTTAAATATCTGTTTTAATGCATGATAAGAATAGATGAAAAAAAGGAGCGTATTTGTAATATCAGTTATAGCTGTGTTTGTTTTTATATTTATCATAGGTTTTGCTCTAAAATCAGTTCCAGATCAAATAATTCTTGAAGATGGTTCGGTGATTCTTAGACCATCTGCAATAAAAAGAATTAATTCAGAGCTTAGTTATGAGGATTTTATTGAAAAATCAATACTAATTAATAATCAAGTTATTGATGCAACTAAATCTAAAGAAGATCTACTGTTATTGGAATCATCAACCCAAAATTATTTTCTTTTGCAATTTATTGGTCCAGTTAAAGAAGAATGGAAATCTACATTGGAATTATTAGGCGTTGAATTCTTTGATTATGTTCCTGAATTCTCATATAAAATCTGGTTGCCGAAAAAGCAGATTCCAGAAGTTTTAAAGCTAGATTTTATTTCTAATCTTGTTGAATATACATCAGAATTAAAACTTTCTGCGCCTACAGCAACAAAAATTAATTTAATGGCAGAAGAAGAGGAAATTAATCTTTTTCTTGAGACATTTAAATCAAATGATGAAATTGCAAATAACATTTTTCAATCTAATGCCATGGTTGTACAAGAGTCAGAAAATTCTTTTTTGATAAAAGTAAAAAAATCAGAATTAAAAAAAATTCTTAGTTATGAGGATATTAATGTTATTGAAGAATTAAAACCAATATCTGTTGTTAATGATTATGCAGTCGGTATTATGGATGTTGACACAACCTCAGCAAGATTAAATATTAATGGTTCTGGCCAAATATTAGGTATTATTGATTCTGGTGTTGATGATGGTGATGATGATTTAAATGTTGAAGGAGACATACATTTAGATTTAGATAATCGGCTTGTTAATATTTCTTTAGTTGCTAATGCTTATTGTCAGTTATATGGGGCATCTTGTACAGATCCTGATGATCAAAATGGTCATGGCACACATACGGTTGGTTCAATGGCTGGAAATGGTACAAGAAGTTCTAATCAATATAAGGGTATCTCTTATGCTAGTGATATTACATTTTATGCTGCTGGTGATGATTCAGGAAGCACGGCAATATATCCTTTTCCCCTTGATACAATGCTTCAAAACATGTATAATGATGGTGCAAGAATTCAAAGTAATAGTTGGGGTTCAGGCACAACCGAATATAGCAACGCACTTGCAAAAAAAATTGATAAATTTATGAGAGATAATAATGATCTTTTAATTGTGGTGTCTGCAGGAAACGACGGTTCTTCATTGCAAACAGTTAGGGATCCAGGAACCGCAAAAAATTGTTTAACAGTTGGCGCCACCCAGAGTAATAGGTCTGGAAGTGGCTATGGTACAAATGTTAATACTATCGCTTCATTTTCTAGTCGTGGTCCTGCTAATGACAATAGAACAAAACCAGATGTTGTGGCCCCAGGAACAAATATTGTTTCTACTAAATCTAGTTTAGCATCTACTAGTTGTACTTCGTCTGTTGGTGAGGGTGGTTATTATTCAACTTGTTCTGGAACATCTATGTCTGCTCCATTAGTGGCGGGCTATGTATCTTTAATTCGGGAAAATTTTATTGAAAATTTAGATATTAGTAATCCAACGGCAGCATTATTAAAAGCACTTATTATTAATGGAGCTCAAGATATTGGTTATGGTATTCCAAGTAATCATACTGGCTGGGGAAGAGTTAATTTAACAAATTCTTTAATTCCATCTTATCCGAAATATTTTAAATTTATTGATAACAAAACAGGATTTAGTAGTTCTGGTCAATATGATATTCATACTTTTAATGTTATTAACGATACATCCGATTTTAAAATTACACTCGTGTGGACAGACGAAGAATCAAGTAGTTCTGCATCAAAAAACTTAGTTAATGATTTAGATCTTGTTGTTACAAGCCCAAATGGCACAAAATATTATGGTAATAATTTTGTTTGGCCATATAATTCTTCACAAGATAGAATAAATAATGTTGAACAATTAATTTTGGATTCATCAACGGGGGAAGTTGAAAATGGAACCTATTCTATTAATGTCTCTGCTTTTTTAATTAGCAATGCCAATCAAGATTATGGTTTGGTTGTTTCTGGTCCCTTAAATGTAAGTCCAATTGTAACGCAGTTTGATGGGGATACAAGTGATTTTGGAACCATGCAACATCTTTATAATAAAACAAACTTGGTGTTAGAAGATTCAAATAATGGGAACATTACATGGAATGATAATGTTTATGTTGCGGACGTGAATTTTGATAGTAATCTTATCATTGCAAATAACAATCTTTGGATTAATCAAAGTGGTTTGCATTCATCTCTTGCTTCAAATGTTACTGTTGGTTTTTTTAATCTTGACTTTGAAGCCCCGATGCCATATAAAGATGGCGTACATTGTTCAGACTGTGAAATAGTTGATAGTTCTTCAGGAAATCTTGAGTTTTATACTTTTGTTTCTTTAGATGTTGCTTCAAACTATAGTTCTGTGGAAAATACGTCCTTTGTTATTTGGGATGCTTTAGATGCAGGAAAACCTTATGGCGGTATTGCAAAGAAAAATCAAAATGAAGAAGTTTATTTTTATGCAAATTATACTAATTATAGTTCTTCTTTATCAGTTTCTACTGCAACATGTAATATTTCTTTTAATGACTCTTCTTCACTGTTTACAATGAATTATAATTCCTCCATTACCTATTATCAATATAATAGGACTTTTTCAAGTGCAGGCGATTATTCATATAACATTACTTGTGTTGCTTCAAACTTTTTAAATCAAAGTTCTAATAATAATACTACTGTCTCTGATATTAATGCTGTTTATCCCCAAGAACCAACTAGTTTAGGAATTGTTCTTAATGGTAATAATTCTATTACTTTATCTTGGTCTGCTGCTGTTAATGCTTCTACTTATGGTGTTTTTTATGATGATAATGTTACATTATTATGGGAATTTAATGAAGATGATGTGCCAAATATTACTGGGATTACGGAATTAAATTATACAGATAACTCCTTGGGTTCTGTAACACAAAGATATTACAAACTTGTTTCACAAAATTCAACTTCAAGACAAAATGCATCAAATATAACTCTGGGCATTTTTAAGAAAGAAATTCCAATTACAACCGCTACTCCTAATACTGGTGTTGAACAAATTCTTGTAAGTGTACCTTTAAATGTAACAAATCTTAATTTAGATTCTTTAATTTCAAGTTCTTCTGATGCTGACGTAATCTATAATTACGACACACAAAATGCTTTGCCCCAATCTTCACAATATTTTGATGGTTTTGGGTGGTTTGGCGGTATTGAAATCTTTGAGATTAATAAAGGATATATCTTTAAACCAATTTCAACTGCTTTTAATATTTCTTTTGTTGGTTTTGTCCCAATAACAAATTCAACAATAACTCTGAAGTCATCTACAAATATGGCGGGAAATGCAACTGAGTTAAATGTAATTGGACTAAATACGCCACAAACAAAATGTGATTTAGATACTATTTTTTATAATGCAACAAGTGGTGATTCTATATACCGGTACAATTATGTCTCTGCAGAATATGATGTCGCATCGTATAATGGTGTTGTATGGTCAGGTGATTTTGATTGCATTAATCCGGGAGAAGGATATGAAATGAGGGTTGTTACAAATAATTATGTTCTTAATTATGAAAGATAATTTATTTAATTATTAGAAATAATTAATAATTCTATTTACATCACTTACAAGATTTCTTTTTTTAGTGCTTCTATCCCTTGTATTCTACTTATTAATTCTTGCTCATGTTCTCTATAAAAATAACTGTGCCTAACTTTAATTTGTACTACTGAATTTAATGCCGTTGTTAAAATTTGTTGGCGTTGAGATTGCATTTTTGGTCTTTTTGGAGAAGACCAAGCACAACATAATCCTAGTAATCTTTCATACTTTGAATTTAAGTAATTTAATTGAAATGTATCGTGTTGTTCTAAGCTTGCGAGATCTTTGTTTGCAAAATAGAGAAATTCTTCTAAATAAAATGCAATGTACTGCATCTTTTTCCCGTTTGGGATTTGTATTGTATAATCTAATAAATTTACTAGTTCTTGTACTTGTTCAATTGTACCTTTTTCATCCCAATCAATTGCAATTATTTTTTCTGGTTTTAGCCCTGGAGTAATACCTGTTTCTATAATCCAATTTTCGGGGTGTGCATCTTTGTTGAATACAAAAGGAGAATTATTAAAACCGATATAACTTTGCGTCAATAAGTCAATTGTTTTTGTGTTTAAACCTAGGATTTTCAATTCTTCTATTTTTTGTTCAAAATATTCTATTTTTCCTCTTTTTTTTCTTTCTTCTATCGGCATTTTTGCATGGATAAATGCTAACATTGTTAATGTTTCCAAAACATTCTCTTCAACAGGATTTTCTTTCTTTGCATTATATTGTGTTAATTTTTCTAAAAGTGTATCACCAATACTTCTTTTTATTACTTGGATTTGTTGATTGTTTTCTGTAATTTGAACTAAATTTTCAGTAAATTCTAATTTACATATTGCTGAGTATCGTCTTTGTAGCTTTATTTTTGCACTAGGTTCCGTTGTATTTGCCAGCCCATATAACAGGTTTTCAAGAGTTATATCTCTTAAATGTTCTGCCATATTTTGATTTTCTAATGCCGCCCTTGTTTCTTTTAGAGAATCTGTTTTGTAAATATATGTTGCATTTAATAATAAATCACTCTCTGAACTAATTTGTTTAACTGATTTTGTCGTTTCTCCACAGCCTTCAAAATTATAATCACTCCTGTGTTTTATTTTTTCATAAATTTTTTTGTGAAGATCTAGTGCCTTTGATTTTTCTTTTTTTGTTCCTTTATCTAATAGCTCCTCTGCAAACAATAATGTTATACGCAAATCTTCAGGATATAATCCTGAAAGGGATTCTAAAACAGTTATTGCCTTTTTTCTTTTTCCAATAAAAATATACATTTGTGCTAAATCATAATATTTAATTATTTCTTTTTCATCTACGTCATGTTTTTTATCTTTATTTAATCTTTTTTCAAGTTTTTTTGCTGTAAAATACGTGAACATTTTATAGGTGGTATTTTCTAACCAAGGATTTAGAGTTAAAAATTTTACTTTTGATCTGTATGGTAATTTTTCTTTGGCTTTTTTTAGCTCTAAAACAGCTTCAGAATACAACTCTTGTTGAATATAAGTTAATGCTCTTGAAATGTTAACTTTATAATCATTTATAGAAAGGGATTCTAATTCTGCACAATATCCTTGTGCCTTTTTATGTTCTTTTCTTAGACTTGCCCACCAATATTTAAAAAAAAGATTATTAAATTTTTTGCTTTCTTTTCCTACAAATGTTTTTATCCCATCATACACAAGTTTTGTTCCATGCATAATGGGCAGCATTAACATACCAGCATAAGCAGTACTAACAGAGATTTGTTCTGCAATAAATTTTATATGTCCTATGCCTTTTCCTTTATAATTTGGAACTAATGGGCTTTCTTCTAAAATTACATAATTTCCAAACTTTGAATCAAAGTGCCATTCAGAAAAAAGACTTTGTAATAACCAAAGATTTTGCCTTAATATTGGACTTATTAATGCTACTCCATTGATGATTCCAATGGTCTTTCCCCAATCTAATTGTTTTTTTCTTTTTTTCTGTTTATTTAATTGGTTTTGTTGATTTTTTTTGGTATTTTCTTTATCATTGTAAAATCCTACATATATAAATGCAGCACCAATTAAACTTTTAAAAATATTTTCTTCTAAACTTGCATTGATGGGATGAAGATGTAAATCTGCTTTATAACCTAACCAGGAATTAGTCCCTAAATATAACGTTGCAATTATGCAACTAGAATGCTTCATAATTGTAGCTTTTGCTTTAGAAATTAGCTTTTTTGGCATAGTTTGTGTTAATTCTTCAGTTCTCTCTTCAAGATCTGCCATATCTAAAGGTATATTATAATAACATTTAAATATTTCTTAATTACAGAATATAAATAGATATATTAACCAACTTATGATTTAATTTAAAATTATTTTAAATCATGTTAAAATTGAAGTAAAAAGGTATTAAAATGTTTAAAAAAAAGAGGTCTGAACTCACAATGCCAGAGATTGTAGTACTTATAGTGTTCGGTGTGCTATTACTTGGTTTTCTAATTGTGATTGGAAAGCACCTAGTTCTAACTCTTTTTAGATGAACTGTAAAAAGATTATTTGATTTATCATCGGTTTAAAAAAATGTCACCAAGAATGTATAAGAAATCTGTTGCAAGAAGCAGAATTGTTAAATTAATACTGATTTTAATCTTTTTAGTCTTAGCTTTAATTGTTTTACAAGTTGTTTTTAATTGGACGAGTGTTAAATCAAGAGATAGTATTTGTTGGTTTAGTGTAGGATTAAAAGATTTTACTCAAGTTGGAAGTTTTAGTGTTATTAGAGAAAAGTGTCCCCAAAATAGGATTGTAGTGTATAAATCAAAAATTACAAAGAATGGTGTGCCTATTGCATCTAAAATTTTAAAAGGGAAAAATACAAAAATAGTTTATGATTTTGATTCAATAAATCCTTCTGGTGTGATTCCTGAAGATTTTTTCTATAAAGTTTTAGCTGATGAAATGGTTAGTTGTTGGCAAAAGTTTGGGGCTGGCAGTGAAATCTTTGAAGGAGATTTTTGGAAAGGTAGAAAAAATTGTGCAAGATGCGCACATGTAACTTTTGATGCCAGCATTGCAAATAAAGGCATTGTATTCTCAAATTTTTATAATTATTTGGTTAATAATGATGTTCCTGGCAAGGATGAATCATATCATGATTATTTGCATTTGCAAATATTATTGAATAAGCCAACACTTAACACTTTTTTATTTATGAAGGCCCCAATGACTGAAAAAGAAATGAATGATATGGTTGAAAAAGCAGATTATTATAACGAAGTTCAAGATCATTTAAGAATGGATCAAGATACAGCTATTGTTGCTTCTACAATTAAATCTTATGATTTACTTTATTTTATATGGGCTAATCCTGCACCGTATCAATTTGTGGCGGATCTTAATTTAATGGATTTAAATGTTCGTGCCCAAGTATTTTTTATTCCAACAGATGCTATGAATACGTTTCTTTGTGAAGCTATTATGAACTAAAAATTAGTCACCGTTATTAAATTAAACAAAAATGATGTACAATAAAAAATCACAATTTAGAAGTTTTCTTATCAATGCAATACTAGTTTTAGCTTTTTTAGTCCTCACAATCATAATTATTGGTTCAACAATGCATAAGTATGAAGATATTGATAAACTAAATCGGTGTAAAAATTCTGTACTTATTACTTCTGCAGCATCTAGTACTGGGTTTGGGGGTGTTGTTAATAGTATAATGCCTAAAAAATCAACAAGTGAAATGGAGCAAATACAAGAAAATTCTGGTCAAGATCTTGAATGTGAAATTATTTTTAAAACAGTCAAAGATTCAAATGAATATTATATTAAACGAACACTAGCAAACCAAATGGCTGGTTGTTGGTATAAATTTAATGAAGGAGAAATAAATCTTTTTAGTGGTGTTAAAGATAAAGAAACAGATTATTGTGTGATCTGTGGTGTTCTTAGCTTTGAAGGGGTTGCAAAAGGTCAACAAATTCAAGGGTTTAACGATTTTTTGTTAATGGAAAAAACACCGCGAATGTTTAGTAACCAAGTTTATCATGATTATTTAACAGGTAAAGCAACCTCTGAAGAATTTAGAGAAAAATTAATTAATCAAGATGTAAATATTATTGATACAAATTTAGATTACATGACTATGTTTTATTATCCTAAAGTTGATTATACAACCAAAGTAGAGGGGGCGATTCAAGGCGCCAAAGAAGGTTTAGGGTTTGGGGCTATTGCCAAGGTAGTTACTAAACTGTTTGCACATAAACACCCCGTAATCCGTACAATATCAAGCTTACCAATTGTTTCAGGATCAATGTTAGGAGGAACAATATTTGCTACGTCTAAGGCAAGTTCTAAGCAAACAGATCATGCGGCTGTTGTAATGTTATTTCCATACAATCCTGAAGAAATAAACAATTTGGATTGTGAATTTCCTGTTCCTTTAGGTTATAGGCCAGATTGATAATTTTTTATAAGGCTTGTAAACCCCTTTTAGCAAAATAATCTTAGTGAAAAAGGGCCTATCGGCGAGTGTGGAAGAGTATAACACTGCATGTTACGCTACAACACCAGGTCCGAAGGACATGTCACTCACAAATTTTTTAATTTTGGTTCTAATACATTAAAACATAATTACACAGGCATTAAATTTATAAATAAAGTCTAGTTCTTTTATTTAATCAAATGAGGGAGTGCCGGAGCGGTCAAATGAAAATCAGAGATTTTCAATAATCTTAAATCTTCGATTTCAGATCAAACGGGATGGACTCAAGGTATTTGAGTGCTGAGAGCTCATTTTTGAGTGCGATGAAGAAACCAAATATAAGTCATCCATTGGCTTAGTGCCTACTAGGGTTCAAATATTCCACCGGGGGCATTTTCCCGGGATTTGAAAGTCCCTACTCCCTCATTTTTTATATTCTAAATTAATTATTTAAGAACTCTTTATTTTATATGGGAATAATATTATTTATCCAACTCTTGTAATTTACTTTCAATTTCTTCAATGCTACCGCTTAGTTTTTCTAATTCTTTGCTGTAATCATAAAAGGATTGTGGTTTTTTTTCTCTTGAATAAGCTTTTTCTTGTGTTTTTAGTTTTGCTATTTTTGCTTTTGGCATTTGTGTTTTTAATTCATCACATAATGTTGTAAGTTCTTTTAGTTTTTGCCTTAAATTTTCAATCTCTTTAATTTTTTCTGATCTTATTTGTTTAAATAATTCGCATCTTTTTAAGCAATCTAATAATTCCTTTTGAACTGTAAGAAGATCTATTCTAAACTTGTCTTGTTGATTAACTTGAATGAAATAATCTGCCATTTTTATCTGTGTCCTGCATTAACTAATGTTTCATCAATTTTCTTTATTCTTTTCTCTACGTCTAATGTCATTCTTTGCCAAAGTTCCATCTCTACCTCTTCTTCTTTTTTTAATTCTGCTACTCTTGCTAAACTCTTTTTTGAGTCTTCGATTTTTGTTTTAATTTTATCAATTGTTGCTAATGCTTCTTTATATGTTTCAACTTTGATGAACATTGAATTGTCGTTTACGATCCCCATTTTCTCACCATTTATTTTTTTATGATTTTGTTTTATTTTAATGATTTTTTTTAATAATCTATTATACTCATGTTTCAAACATTAATCCATCTAATCTTGCTAACTCTTTATATATTAATTCTAATGATTTTTGAAATTTATCATATCTTTTTCCTTTTTCTTCTTGAATATTATTAATTCTTAAAACAGTATCTACTTGATTGTTAATGATTTCTTTTGTTAAATTTAATGATTCAATTGAAAAACCAAGCTCTGTAATTGAAACAAAATGAGTTTTTGGTTTAATTATTCTTTCTGTTGTTGATTGTGTTAAAAATTGATCATAATTTAAATAATGCCTGTCTTGTTTTTTAATTTGTGTTTCCTGTCTTGGTTTAAATGTTTCTTTTAATTCTTGTTCACTTGGCATATTATTATAACTGTGTTCAAATGGTAATGGTTTATTGAAATCTTGTGTTTCTCTGGTTTTTAATTGTGCCATTTGTGTATTTTCTTCTGGCATTGAAGGAAACATTGGTAATTCATTTTTGCTTGCTAGATCTTCTGGCATTTGTGTTTCTTTAATTTCATTCTTTGCTATTTTTTCTTCTGTTAATGGCATAGGTGGAAAATCAGAGGATTCCTTTAATTGTGTTGGTGGCATAGGTGCTTCATCCATATTATTGCCTTGGTCATCATTTAACATTGGTGTAGTAGCGGATGCTGAAACTTTAGCGGGACCAATTGGTGGTATGTCTGGTTCACTTAAATGAGAAACAGAATTATTGGATTCAGATCTAATATTAACAGCTGGTGGCGCCTCTAAAAAATTAGGCTTTACTTTTTTTTTCTTAAAACTAAATAACCCCACTTAATTACACCCTTTTATTTTATGATATCAAATATATGTAAATATAACCAATTTTATCTATATATACGAACTTCTTATTAAAAGTTTTTGTACAACTGCAGAATAGCAACTCTGTATTCTCTAATGGTCTTGCTTTAAACCATATATTTAATCATAACAAAAAATATAAAGCTTCTTTTTAGATATGATTAACCTGAGATGCAATTAATAACAAAAGAAAATTTTTCTACGGCTTTTTTTAATATATTATTATCTGTTTTTCTTTGTATATTGTGTGTGTTTGATTTATTAAGTCTCTTTAATTATGATTTTTACAGGGGTGGTAAAAGTGGATTTTAAAAATAAAGATATTATTTCAATAAATGATCTAAATAAAGAAGAAATAAGATATATACTGGAAGTGGTGAGCAGGGTTGAAAATTCAGATTGTTCTCAATTGTGTAAAGGAATGATCCTTGGGACGTTATTTTTTGAACCAAGTACAAGAACAAGGCTTAGTTTTGAATCAGCAATGAAAAGATTAGGTGGAAGCGTCATTGGTTTTAGTGGTGAAGGTTCAACATCAAGAAAAAAAGGTGAATCCTTATATGATACAATAAAAACAGTAGAGGGGTATTGTGATGTTATTGCAATGAGGCACCCTGTTGAAGGTTCGGCAAGATTAGCTGCCAATTCTATAAAAATTCCTATCATTAATGGTGGGGATGGTTCTAATCAACATCCAACACAAACTTTGTTGGATTTACATACAATTAGAAAATCTCATGGAAAAATTGAAGGATTAACAATTGCAATGGTTGGAGATTTAAAATATGGTAGAACAGTTCATAGTTTGGCAACTGCAATGGGCCTATTTAACGCCACCCTTTATTTTGTTGCCCCACAACAACTTCAAATGCCAAAAGATATTCTTGATGTTTTAGACAAAAAGGGAATTAAATATTTTCTTGCTGAAAACATAACGGAGGTTATAGATAAAGTAGATGTTCTTTATATGACCAGAATACAAAAAGAGCGTTTTCCAGATCCTATTGAATATGAATCCGTAAAAAATGCATATGTTCTTAAAAAGGAAATGTTAAAAAATGCAAAACAGGGATTAAAAGTTATGCATCCTTTGCCAAGAGTTAATGAAATTTGTGAAGATGTTGATTGTGCGGAACATGCACATTATTTTCAACAAGCGCATTATGGTATTCCAACGAGAATGGCGGTAATTGCATTGTTATTGGGGGTGTTAAAATGAATTCTGATGAAATAATTCGAGGAACTAACCATGAAACTAAGAATTCAAATGATTATTCAGAATATAAACAAATGAAATTAGGTAAGGTTAAGAATGGAACAGTTATTGATCACATCCCTCCAGAATTATGTTTTAGATTAATTAAAATTTTGAATTTAGAAGGTTATGGCCATGTACTTTCGTCAGCAACTAACTTAATCAGTGCAAAGTTAGGAAAAAAAGGAATGATTAAAATAAGTGGTAAGTTTTTAACAGAAGAAGAAGTTAATAAGGTTGCAGTTGTTGCTCCAAATGTTACTATGTGTACTGTTACTGATTACAATGTTTCAAATAAAATAAAATTATCTTTGCCAAGGGAAATTAAAAAAATTGTTAACTGTAATAATCCTAATTGTATCACCAATGTTGAAGAGGTTTCAACACATTTTTATGTTGTACAAGAATCACCGCTTAACATTAAGTGCCACTATTGTGAGCGAACAATTGATAAAGAAGAAATAACTTTAATATAAACTTCAAAAAATAATATATATAACTAAAAGATTAACTTTAAATAATTAACCATGAGAGGATAAAATTAGAATGATTGATTCAAATTTATTTAATATTAAATTTAAGAATCCTTTAGTCTTAGCCTCTGGTATTTTAGGTGTTAGTGCCGAATATTTTAAAACACTTGAAAAAAGTGGTGTGGGCGGCATTACAACTAAATCTATTTCTCTTAAACCAAGAAAAGGCCACAAAAACCCAATTATGTTCTGTGATGATCATGGTTTTATGAATGCAGTTGGTTTAAGTAATGCTGGAATTGATAAATCAATTGAAATGATTAAAAAAGCAAAACAGTTTGTTAAAACTCCGATTATTGCAAGTATTTTTGGTGGAACGGTTGATGAATTTGGAGAGTTATCTAAATTAGTAACAGAGGCAAAGCCAGATATTATTGAAGCAAATATTTCATGCCCAAACGTAAAAAAAGAATTCAAATTATTTGGGGCTAGTGCAGAAGCGGCAGCAGCAGTTACAAAAATAGTTAAAGATAATACTAATATTCCCGTTGTTATTAAATTAACGCCAAATGTAACTGATATTAAACCAATTGCAAAGGCAGTTGAAGAAGCTGGAGCAGATGGTATAACTGCAATTAATACTTTATCTGGTATGAGGATTGATGTTAATACGAAAATGCCAATTTTAACTAATAAATTTGGTGGTGTCTCAGGAAAAGGAATTTTTCCAGTTGCTGTTAAAAATGTATATGAAATCTATAAAACTGTTAAGATTCCTATTATTGGTACGGGAGGAATAACAACCGGCAAAGATGCAATTGAAATGTTAATGGCGGGCGCATCATTATTAGGTGTTGGAACTGCCGCTTATTATGGTGGGATAAAAGTTTTTACTAAAGTTAATTTAGAAATAGAAGATTGGATGAAAAATAATGGTTATTCTAACATTAAAGATTTAATGGGTGCTGCACATGAATGATGGTCACATAAAAAAGAAGCTTCCTAGACAAGACATTCCATTAACAACAAAAGTTGTTGAAGTAATTAAACATAACGAATGTTTTGTAACTGTTTGGTTAGAGGGAGACATAAAAATTAAGCCAGGGCAGTTTATTATGGTGTGGTTTCCTAATGTTGAGGAGAAACCATTTACTGTTACTTGTATTAAAGAAAATAAATTTTCTTTTACAGCATTGAAAAGAGGGCCCTTTACTGAAGCCTTATTTGAATTAAAAGTTGGCGATCTTTTAGGGTGGAGGGGGCCTTATGGTAATACTTTTAATCTTGATAAGAATTTTAAAAATGTGTGTCTTGTGGCTGGCGGAATAGGTATGGCTGCATTAAGCTTGTTATATCAAAACATTAAAAATAGAACTATTAATCAAGTAAATTTTAAGATGAATTTATTATATGGTGCAAAGAATTGTAATGGGCTAATTTTTAAAGATATTATTCCTGAAATTTGTAATAATAATACTTGCTTTTGTACTGATGATGGTAGCGAAGGAGACAAATTATTTTCAACTGAATTACTTGAGAAATATCTTAATGAAAATCAAAATGAAGAGGGGGACAATAATATTGATGTTGTGTACACTTGCGGTCCTGAAATTATGATGAAAAAGGTTGTTGAGTTATGTGAACAATATAATGTTGGATGTGAAGTGAGTTTAGAGAGATATATGGGTTGTGGTTTTGGTATCTGTGGTGGATGTTCAATTAATCATAAATTAGTTTGTATGGACGGACCTGTATTTAATTTAGAAGAGTTAAAGAATTTGCCGGATTTTGGAAATCATATCTGCAAATGTAAAGAGGAAAAAAATGAGTCTTTTACTAAAAAATTGTAAGATTTTTAAGGGTGGTGATTTAATTCTTGGCCAGATTCTTATTTCTGAAGGAAAAATTAAAACAATTCTCTTGGGGGAAAATGGTGATGAACTTATTGCTGAAAAAATAATTGATTGTGCCAATAATATTCTCTTTCCGGGGTTAATTGATCCACATGTGCATTTTCGTGAACCAGGGATGGAGCACAAAGAAGATTTCTTAACCGGAAGTTGTGCTGCGGCCGCAGGAGGAATTACAACAGTACTTGATATGCCAAACACAAATCCACCAACATTTACTCTTGACTTATTAAATAAAAAAAGGAGATTAGCAGAGAAAAGCATTGTTAATTATGGATTTTATTTTGGGGCAAGTGCAGAAAATAATGTTGATGAAATAAAAAAAGTTATTAGTTCTGATTCTCCTCTTGAAAATATAGCGGCCATTAAGATTTATATGAATGACACTACTGGTAATCTTCTGATTACTAATGATGATTTACTTGATAAAATATTTGTTACTGCAAAAACTAACGAGAAAATGATTGCAGTACATGCAGAAGGAGAGATGATTAAAAAAGCAATAACCCTAGCTAAAAGGTATATGGTTAAATTATATCTTTGTCATGTTTCAACAAAAGAAGAATTAGATTATATTAGAGCAAACAAAACACCTTTTATGTTTGTTGAAGTAACACCACATCATCTATTTCTCTCTGAAGATGATGACAAGGATGCGTTTACTAAAATGAAGCCAGAGCTTAAATCAAACCAAGATCAAAATATTTTGTTGAGGGCCGTTACTAATGAAGTTATAGATACTGTTGGAACAGATCATGCTCCACATACTTTGGAAGATAAAAAACAACTTAAATTCCCACATGGCGTTCCTGGTTGTGAAACTATGTTGCCTTTATTGTTGAATGCAGTTAATGAAGGAAAATTTAATCTGAAAAAAGTACAAGAATTATGTTGTGAAAACCCTGCAAAAATATTTGGAATAAAAAATAAAGGTTTTATTAAAGAAGGTTATGATGCAGATCTTGTTATCATTGATATTGGAATGGAAAGGGTTGTTGATAATGATAAACTTTTTACAAAATGTAAATGGTCGCCTTTTGCAGGTAAAAAATTAAAAGGTTGGCCAATTATGACTATTGTTAATGGTAATGTTGTTTATGATTATAATCTTGGTGAAGTAGTATTAAAAACAAATTATTATGGGGAGGAGGTAAATTACAATGTCTAATGAAAATATTATATTTAATGAAGATGAATTTAACAAATTTATTATTGAAAGTAATGTTGTTGGATTTTTTGATACACCAATTACTTTAAAATCAGGACGACAAAGTTATTGGTATGCTAATTGTAGATATTTGTCTAATACTTTTCAATTATTAGATAAATCTGCACAGTACGTTCTTAACTTTATTAAATCAGAGGATCTAGATTTTGATTATGTTTATGGGGTTCCTGAAGGAGCTACTAAATTAGCAGTTATTGTTAATTATAAACTAGGGATGGAAAGACCAGAACAAAGAATTGTTATTGGTAGAGGAAGAATAAAGGAATATGGTGCTCCTAAAGATAAATATTTTATAGGGGAAGTTAAAGAAGGAGATAAGGTTTTGGTATTGGAAGATGTTACAACAACTGGCGGTTCTTTAATAAAAACAATTAAACAATTAAAGGAAGTTAATGTTGAAATTGTTGGAGCAATTGGGATTGTTAATAGAATGGAAAAAAGAGATGATGGAAAAAGTGTTGAAGAAGCAGTTAATGAATTAGGTGTTCCTTACTATGCTATGAGTGATAGTATCTTTTTGCTACCAATGGCTAAGATTAAATTTAATCCTAGTGAAGAAGTACTAAAACAAGTAGAATCAGGATTTGAAAAGCATGGATTAAGAGAATTAAAATTTGAATAGACTTTGTGTGGTGAAATCATGAATTATATTGAACAATTAAGAAAAAGAGCAGAAAAAGTAGGAAATATTGTGTGCGTAGGCCTAGATCCTGTTTTAGAAAAGATTCCTTCTGAAGGTTGTGAAGAATTTGTTAATAAAAAATCAGAACCAGGAAAAGCAATTGCTAAATTTTACGTTACAATGCTAGAAGGTTTTGTTAAAGAGGGAGTTATTCCAGCAATTGTTAAGCCAAATATTGCTTTTTATGAACAATATGGTTTTGAAGGTCTAAAAGCTTTGAAAGAAATCATGGACAAATGTAAAGAATTAGAAATACCAGTACTTTTAGATGCAAAGCGTGGAGATATTGGAAAGACAAGTAAAGCTTATGCAAAAGCATTATTTGAAGTTTGGAAAGCAGATGCAATTACTATTGCACCATATATGGGGGCAGATTCAGTTGGACCCTTTACTAAATATTGTGATAATTACTCTGGAGAGAATGTAGAAAATGGGAAAGGAGTTTATATTTTGTGTAGAACCTCTAATAATGGGGCAGTTGATTTACAAAATCTAAAAACAGAAGATGGGACCACGATTTATATGAAAACAGCAGAAAAATTAGCAGGAGATTGGTATAAACTGGGAATTGGAGCTGTTGTGGGTGCTACTTATATTAAAGAATTAGAACAAATTAGTAAATTTTTTGTTGATTCTGGCAAAGAAATTCCATTATTAATTCCGGGCGTAGGTGCCCAAGGAGGTAGTGCAAAGGAGGTTGTAGAAGCTCTTAAAAACACAGGAAATGAACTTGCATTACATAGGATTAATTCTAGTTCTGGAATTAACTTTGCATACCTAAAACAAGGTACAGATGATTATGTTGGGGCTGCTGTTAATGCACTTAAGGAATTGATTAATGAACTGAACCAGGGCCAATAGTGTATTAAATAAATAAAATATATAAACCAGTTAGTCTCTTACTAATATATGGTAGAAAATAATCTATATCTGAATAAGAAAATTAAGAATTTACCTGATAATTTGAAGGATATGGTTGAAAATGTTACTGAAAAGGAAAATGTGTTTTATTCAAAGCCCTTAAAAAAAGGGGCACTTGTGCTCAAAATCTTTGCAGGAATTTTTGCACTTCTATTATTAGTTTCTATTGTAATACTAACTTTATCTCAAATTAAATCTTATCCTGATTATATCTTTTCTTTAACAGTATTTCCTATTGTGGTATTATTGTTGTTACTATTTGTAATATTTTTCTTTTGGCAATCTTTACATGGTTTATGTGCTCATTTTAAACATGAAAAATTCTTTATGTTAGTGACGCCAGAATTTTTTGTAATACGTAAAAATCAAAAAGCTTCATTTATACCTTGGAGTTCTATTACTAATTATAGTTCTAAGCGAAGAGAAACTGATAATTTTGTAACATCCATTAAATTATTGTTTAAATTTAAAAAAGGAATTAAATCTTTTAATATTCCTGACTTTTTTTCTAATCATTTTAACAAGATTCAGGATTATTTATCTGATTATGTTGTGATTGAAGAAACAAAAGCAGAAGATGTAGAAACAAAAGAAGTTGAAACAAAATTAAAATCCTGGCCAATTGTTTTAGGATTATCTATTCATAACAAAATGTTACCAGAAAACATTTTAAAATTTGTTAAAAATAAAGATGGAAATGATAAAACACTTTATTTTGAATCTAAAAAAGGTTATTTTTGGAAGATTTTTGCAATTGTGTTATCATTTGTATTCTTGTTTGGATTTACTATGAGTATCTTAGAATTAGTGGGCCTAACACCTTTTTTAGGGCTAGGGGATATTAGTTTTAATATTAATTTTAAAGTATTCCTTATTGTTTTGTTCTCTGTACTGGCAATTGGGGCAATGGCATTGATTGTTATTAGTTTAGTTAATATAATTAAAACACAAAGACAAGTTTTGATTGTAACAATGGATGGTATTATTGAAAGAGTTTTTGATATTGTATATGTTGTTCCTTGGGCATCTGTTAAAGGTATAACCACTAAATGGTTTTCATACGGACATATTCATGAAAAAGGAGAGCTTAAGATACAAATAACATACTCTGAAAAAAAGGAAAAAGCAAATAGAACCTATAATATTCAAGGAAATTATTTGATGGATACGCACCAATTAGTTGATCTCTTGACAAAGTATTGGAAAGGCGATAATGCTAAAGTTTCTACTAAAAAAAAGAAGCCAAAAAATGAGTCTAAAGAAACTGTTGATGAACCAAAGAAAAAATAAATGAATTATTTTAATTATTTTATGTTCTTTAATTTTTATTTCTGATTTAAGGCAATTATTGATGCAGAGAAATCAGTTATTTGTACTCTTAAAGTGGAGAGACGACACAATAATTTAGTATCTATTTGGTTTTCTGGCTTAATTTGGTTTAATTTCTCTTTTATTTGCTTTGTCTTTAGATTTATCTTATTTAATCTCTCAAGATTGTAGGAGTAAAATAATTCATAGTACTCTTCTAAATATTTGTTTGTTTCTTCTAGAATTTCAATAATTTCCTTTGAAATTGTTATTTTTTGGCTCCCTACTTGTGTTCTTTTGCCTTCACTATTTAATTCATTAAGGATATATTTATAATTATCACAAACCTTTTCTAAATTCCAGAGAATTGCATAAAGAAATGTACCCTTGTCTCCACCAAATTTGTATTTATTAATTAATCTTTGGCAAAAATTAGTTAATTGGTTGTTTAATAGTTCTTTTTCTGCTATATTATTTAAGGTTTGGTTATTAACTTCCCTTCTTGAATTAATAGCCATTATATAATCAATTAGCTCTTTTCCCATTAATAAAGTAATACGAAAAGCTCTTCTTAAAGCAGTATTAAAATCTTCTTTGTTTTCTGATGAAATGGACTTTAAAGTTATGCTGGAATTAGTTTCAGCACTTGTATTAAATCCAGTAAATAGATCTTTCATTAGTTCATAAATCAAAGAAAGCTGATTTTTTTCATATACTATCTCAATTTCATCATAACCTGCCTTGTGTAAAGCAGATAAATACCACCTAACAACTCTTTCTTCAAGCCCCGAGATAGTAATCCTAATTGTTTTTGCACTTGGTGTGGAATCTTGTGAGATCACTAAGTCATTATCTTTGTTGTTAAGAAAAAGTTCATCACCTTTTGCAATATTAAATCTTTTAACCCACTCAGTTGGTAAAGAAACTACAAAAGTCTTATCAGCAATTTGAATTACTTTTCTTTTCACTTTTATTCACAACTCTTGTTTCTTTAAGGAAATCTAATATTTAAATATTGGTATTCTTAAAAATGGTTTCATATTAGTTGATTAAATTAATAACAACAACAGTATTAAAATTAAAAGTAAGCATACATAAAATAATATCTTCTCAAACCAACCATTTGATTTAACAATACCTTTTACTCTAAATTTAAATGGGTAAAGCCAGTAAATGCCTTGGTGGGTAAGATTATCTAATAATAGATGGGAAAAGTAACCTAAAGCAAACGCTGCAGCATAGGTATTGTTAACAAAATTAGAAAAAATCCATGAAAAAAGTAATAATGCAGGTAAAGAATGAAAAAACCCACGATGTTTGAATACATAACCAAATATTTTAACATTTTTACCTAATTTTGAACTGGGGTTATCGATATCGGGAACCATTGAAGCAAATATGGCAATTAATATGAAAATTAGAAATTCAAATGAGAATAAATTTGGTAGAGAAATCCAATTAAATAAATTATATGGGTTCAGATAAACAACTAAACAAAAAAGAATAATAAAGATTCGGTGTGTTTTAAACATCATTTTGCGTTTTTTGTTTTATCTTTTATACATGGCTTTACAAGGCTCACAATGGTTGATCTGTTGGCTTTGTTTCTGGTGTAACTGGGTTTTGTGTTTGTGGTTCTTGCTTTGATTCAGCTGCCATTTTTTTAATTTCTTCTTCTGGATCAATATCAACAAAAACAAGGTTAGACATGAACTCTAATCTGTCAAACATTTTGTTTTTTGTAGCTCTGCCAATTACTTTAATAACTTCTCCTAATAGCTCATTTTTAACACTTTCAAAACCTTCTGCATTAACTCTATAAGCTAAAACTTCTTCATGTGTTTTCTTTAATAGGTTCTGTAGTTGATTTCTGAAGAAAACAACTCTTATTGTGCTATTTCCATCGTCTAAGAATACATTTAATACATAATTGTGATCTAATTTCTCTTTTCCATGTTCTAAACAATGTGGGCCATCTGGGCCTGGTTGTAATTTTTTATTGCATGTTCCACAAACTTCAAAAAATCTAATATCAAATACTTGGACAATTGTGCCTAGTAACTCAATATTTTTATCATCTTCTTTTAGGTCTGCAATTGATTTTCTTTGTCTTGAGAATTGCTTAACTTCTCCAACTTCAACCCCACTTGGATTTATCATTAATTGTGAGTTTGTATCAAGGTGTAACTCTACAAAATTATTGTTTAATCTCGCATTAGTTCCTTTAACTTTTATTATATCTCCTTCTTTTATGTTATCAAATTCTTTTGTTTGGTCATGCCATAATGTGATTCTAATTTGTCCACTTTCATCCCCAATAAAAAAACTTGCAACCTTGCCAGTTGTTTCGCCTCTTTGAAATTCATATAAATTAAATTTTTTTGTTACTTTTCCTTGTGTTTCCACATTTTTCATATTTGCATAGACTTCATTTATCTTAACTGGACCACCTTGTTCCATTAGCTTAACACCAAGGTCATTAGCAACAATGTGGGCAGCCCCATCTTTAGAAATTAATCCTGCTAATTGCTCCATTTTTTGTTTTATCTTAATTTCAATCTCTGCTTGAGAAGTTCCTGTTTTTTCTGTAATTTTCTTAATTACAACATCATATGGTATATTAATCATAATAAATCCCCCCTTATCTTATAAATAATAGCAAATTTCTTTTATTTATATGGGTTCTTATATTTGGACCTATAGTATAGATAATATATGTTCTGTGTGAAATCAATTTTTTCTAATTATTAACTTAAATTTTAGTGATAATTTACTTAAATTGCTGCTCAGATTATGAATAACCTATTAGAAGAATTTCATCAGTAATTCTTTCATGTCCTAAACTGTTAGGATGATAAAAATCTACTGTTAAAGAATCAGCTATTTTTTGGTTATCATTTGGATCTACTAGTTTTGTATAAAGATCTACTCTAAAATCAACATCAATTGCTTCTTGCATTATCCAGTTGTTTAAAGCTTCAAGGCCTTCTTGACATTTTGGTTTCCAAGAGAAATGTCCTTTAAATGGTAACGCAGTTAATGCTCCAACACGCAGATTTTTAGATTTCTTAGCATAAGTGTACATATCTTGTAAATCTTCTTTAACTATTTCCCAGCTTTCACAAACATTATCTGATTCAGCTAAAATTAAAATTTCATGATATTCATTATCGGGATTTTGATCTAGTGTTGTTAATAATGTTGATTTTATATCGCCGCTCTCAACAATATAGTCACCATATCCCGTTATTTCACCAATGTTTTTTGTATTTAATCTTGTAATAAAGTCCTCTACAGAATTGTCATTACTTGTGGCTTGAGCTACAACTGAACCACCAAAAACAGCAATCTTTCTTTCTTCAGAAGTTGTTGTAGATTCTGAATCTTTGTTTTGTTCTTTTTTTGGATAAATAAATATTCCATTAACAATAGATCTTCCCCCATCTGTTGTTGATTGTGTTGTAAAATGATTTTCTTTCTTTTTTACTAATTGGCCATCTTCATATTTATTGTGTTCCCATTGTACAGAATGATACTCTCCTTGCCTGTATTCCATGGATGTTGAACCACCACCATCTAAATTAAGTAAATCTTTACAATCTTCAATTATCCAAGATGGAAGTTTTGTTAAAGCTAATGATTGAAACACCATTAATTTTATTTTATTGTCTGTTGTAATACAAAGAAGAGTTCTTTTTGGTGAAGATGTACAAAAAGACTTAGAGAACGGACATTCCAAAAGTTCATTATTATAAATTAATGCTCCAGATTGAAGCGCATAATTGGGAGTGTTTGAGTCAAAATAGTTTGTGTTATATTCTTCTCTCTCAATTATAAATTCATCTGGTGATTCTTTATCAACAACAAAAATATGGTGCGGATCAATTGTTCCTTGTTGCATTAAATGACAATCCCAATCCATATTAAACATTTCACTTAAAGTATTGGAATTTTCAACAACCAATCCAAGTGGTTCACTTCGTTTTTCTGGTCTTGAACATTTTTTACCTGCTTCTGCAGTGTTTACATTAAAAAAACCACCAGTGATGGCTGCAATTGCACCCGTTTTCTCAACCATTTCTTTTAGTGTTGCTTTTTGATTCCCTGTAATTGTTTTTGCACTTTCTACTTTTATGTCAAAATGTTTAGGATCTAATGAAATAATTAATGTCTCTTTATTATTGTGGGTTGTTTCAGTAAATGAAATCTTGTCGTCGTAATTTATTGTATCGCCACTTGCGTACTGTGTTTGGGCTCCTTGTATTTTTATTTCTTTATTCTTAATTTCCTTGTTTTTTAGTTCTGGTATATCAAAACCTAATGCTATCTTGTATGTTAATTGTTGTATTGAGTATTTGTCTTTGGTTTTCACAAATACTTTCTCTTTTGATTCAAAACATAAACCATAATTTGGAATGGTGTCATGTGTTTCACATATTTCTAATTTTAATTTTGGCGGTAAGTTTATTTCTGCATTATTTGAAATGACTTTTGTCATGCATTTATCATATGTGTTTTTACTAATAACCTCTACCAAATATTTTTCACTTTCATGACAATCTTCCACTTCTTTTGCAATTAAAAATACTTTTTCTCTTAATCTTACATATACGTCAAGATCATGTGTTAAAGGAATACTAAAGCTGGGATCTACTTGATAAACAAATTGATCTTCAATATCCATGTAGATAGTATCTGGTGTACTTAATTCTTTTGTTGTTGTTTCTGTTATTGATTTAAAATTTGCATTTGGTTGTCCGCAATCTTTAAAGTTTTGGTGTTGAAGAATTTTTAGTACACGCAACGCATACAAAACTCTGCCAAGGGGATCTTTTACAGAAACATGTGGTGAAAAATGTTGCATGATTGGTTCAAAATCCTCTTTTGTTAATTCCCACCAATTAAATCTAGAATAATCTCCCCCATATTTGTTTTTAGTAATCTCTTTAATTGCAACTTTTAAACTACCGGGGCCATTGTTGTAAGCAAAACCAATTGCCCAATAATAATTGTGTTCTGGAAGTTTATTATTTGTTACTGTTTTTACTGTGTTCTTGTAAGATTGCATAATCATTTTTATGTACTTTGCAGAAGAGAAAATTGCATCTCTGGGATTTCCTGCAAGGAATCTTTCTACATCACATTCTTCTACGTCTTCACATTTGCCTATGTTAGTTTGCATCAAACTACAGAAACCACAAGAAGAACTAATGCTTTTTTCCCATGTGTTTTTATCATAATAAATACATTCTTTGCTGTTTTCCATGCACAATTCAGCATCACCTGGACCCCCACAAAAATTACACTGTTTGCACCTACCGTTGCATAATACTTTTGCAGTTGGTTCAATTTTATTGCCAGCATTATCAATTTTTTTGTATTTTTTATTTCTATACACATTACCTCTGCTTTCAGGAACCATAATTGCTTTAATTAATTCGGGTCTAATTTGATATTTCTCATTTTCATATAATTCTTGTATGTATGGTTCATATTCAGAAATCTTTTTCATATACTCTTCAAAAAATTCATTATCAAATTTATCAACTTCTGGAATTTTTGGCATGTGTTCATAACCAATCATGTCCTTACAATCTTTTGGTTGTGGAATTCCTGGTGTATAACCTATTGCTGATGTTAATTGATCAAATGGTTCTTCTATATTTGTAACTTGGTAGCCTTGAGAGTTAATCTCCATATACCCAAAGGTATTTTGGTATGAGTTTCCTTCTAAATCAGTGTATGGTTTTAAAACACCATCGCTGTTTCTTCTTCCAAGGGCACCACTTGTTGTTCCAATAATAAATTGTGGGACGTTTGTATCTGCAATAATTGTTACCCCAACAACATGATCATGGCCAGAAAAAACAGCAGAAATTCTATTTTTAATAATCTCTCCTAACTCTTTGGTATAAAGTTGGCTTGATTGCGGACTAATTGTTATAATTGGTTTGTGAGTGTATAAGAAAACATTTCTATACGGTTTTTCATTTGTTAATTGATTTAATGTATGTGCTTGTGTTAATTGTTCATCTAACCAATTTAATTGTTGCTTATCATGTTTTATTCTGTTTGGAACATAAAGCACAATATGTAAATCCCCACTATATTCAAAACTATAATAATTATTCATAACTCCACTTTTTAATGATATTGGGGTTGTGTATGATTGCCAATGTTTTTTGTAACCTTGTTCTAGTTCATCTGTATAAGCGGCATCATGATTTCCAACAACAGGAAATACGGCAATGCCTGCATCTATTAAAGGCAGTATTGTTTCATCAAACTTCTCCCATGCAGATTGAATTTTTATTGTGCTTGTTGAACTTCTTCCACCATTAACCATATCACCTAATACTACAACCATATTTGGATTTAATTTTAGTGTGGCTTGTACAGCATCTTTAAAGTCTTGTCTAACTCCACCATTTAATGATACATGTGTGTCAGAAAGAAACACGACTTTATAATCTTCCGGATATTGATTTTGGGTAGTGGTGGCTTTTCCAATAAGATTTTTATCTACATTTGTTGTTGAATCACTTAAAAATAATATGCTGGCAACTATGAAAATTGCAATTAAGGCTATAACAAATAACTGCTTGCCTTCTAATTTTATTTTTTGTTTTTTCATTTTTTTTAAACTGTTATAATCATATTAATTTTTAATTGTGATTTTTATTTGAAGAATGATGATGATTTAGGTAATTATCTATTTCTTCTTCATAATATCCTCTTCTAATCAAATGTTGTTTAATTTTAGAATAATTCATTCCTTTGGAATGTAATTCATTTATTGTTCTGATTAATTCATTTGCCCGTAATTTATTTTTCACTGGTGAAGCTTGATGACCATTAGATTTTTTAATTTCATAAAACAATAACAGGGTTCCAGTTATTATAATTATCAAAATAATTATACTAAATAAAATAATTGTTCCAATATAATCTTTTTGTTCTGTTCCAAAATCTTTATATTTTTCAATATTAATGGTTGGTTCTATTTTTTTTTCAGCAGGATATGAATTTTCTTCTTCTAGTGTGTTTATTGCTAGTATTTCATCATCTAAACAGTATCCTTCTAAGCAACATGCGGTATTGTCCTCAAGTGTAATCCATTCCCCATTTGAACAATGTTGTTTTTTATTGCATTTTACACCATTATATTCAAACATACAATGATGATTAAGATTGTTGTAATAGCATGTTTTACTTTGAGTTATTTCTTGTTTGTTTGTTTCTTCCTGTAATTCTTCTATGTTTTCATATCCTTCTAAGGTATAATCAGATATTTGGCAGGATTCACAGTCTTTGTCAACATTATTTTCATTTGTGTTAATACAGTCAGGATCACATACACTATCTTGTTCTAAATCACAATAATTATCGTTACTGCCAGAATTACAATCTTCTGGGCAAGAAACAAAGTTTTCCATTACTTCACACCAGGTTTTATCAAAACACGGTTCACAAATGTTATTTTGGTTACAAAAATTGAATTCCTTGTTTATTATTATCTTCTCTTGAATTTGAGGGCCAAATGTTGAGGCTTTTATGTGTCTTATATTCTTGTTGTAAGGGATATATATTGTTGTATCACTAAATTCTTCTTTTAAAATTGTTTTTTTGAATTGATCTGTTACTTCAACAATAAATTTCTTTTCTAATGAACTTTCTTCTCCTAACTCCCCTATGTAAATTTCTTCATCCTCTCCAAATAAGTAAAATAAATTTGAGTCATCGAGGATTTTAAGGGTTTTTAGGTTGTCTTCTTCATTGATTTCAATATACATGATTTCTTCGCCAAAAATAGTAGTTGAAACTACAAACATTAACATTGTGAGTAATACGCATGCCAATATTGTTTGAACTAATGTTTTAAACTTGGTTTTTCTCATGTTTCCAAATACTCCTCTACTTGGTTTTTCCAGTATGCTTTTTCTGAGCTTTTAGCAGACCCGTCTTTGCACATTTTATCTTCTGGGCTACAATAAATTCTAATGTGGTAATGATCTGCATGACCCTTCCAATAAGATAATTTTTTAATGATATTAGCTGCAAGTTCTTTATCTGGTTCATTTTGTTCTGTATATGATTTTAGCTTATCAATAAATTCTTTGTCTGTTCCTATCATTTCAATATTTGCAGATAAATAAATTGCTTTAAGGAATATCCAGTTTGCTTTTGCATCAAAAAGATCTATTTTAGAACCATTTAAATTTTTAAATACAGATGTGATTTTTCCACCACTGTTTTTTAAAATACCTGTATCAACATCTCTTCCGTTTTGATGTGATCTGTGACCAATTTTTCCTCCTTGCTTTGCGCTAAGATCGTGTATTCTAGTTCTTGCTCCTGTAAGTTCTTTTGTAATGCAGCTTGCTTTTTCTAGCATATTTACCATTTCTATTGTACCATAAAACTTGTTACGATGATAATTTGGATTGTAGTAATATTCAGTTGATTCCTCAATCATTGCAGCATTTTTAATGCCCCCTGCATTGTTATACCATAATGATTCAGAATCTAAAATAAAATTAGTGATTTGGCATTCTTGTCCCAGTAAAATAATATTCTCTTTACCTTGTTCTTTATTTTCAGTTATTAAATTGCTTGAAGGTGTTTTTGTTTGCTCTAATTTATCTTTTTCTATTGCTGCATTAGTGGATTCTACATTATAACTAAAAGTTGTCGGAACTTCTACTCTTGTTCCATCAATAACAATTTCTTTTTTTGCCAATCCTAAGACTTTGTTTGGGAGAATTTTTATTTCATAGTTATTTGTTGGAATGTCTAATCCAGATGTTTTAATGTAATAACCAACATTCAAGTTTTGAGACAAAATCTGCTTAAAATCTTCTTTGTATTGTTTTGGCATGCATAATTTCCCATCTTTATACCAATAATTAATTCCGTTTAGATTTCCACAACCAGATGTTAATACGCCGCCTTGCATTGCAAGGTCAAACTCTGCTTGTCTTACGGCATGTTTTGCCCCTTCATCAACATAATTTAATATATCCTCTCCCTCATGAACAGCCTTGAAAATTGTTATTGGGGCTTCACCAAGAGGCTTTACGTGCCCTAATTTTATGTTTAAAATTCCTATTAGTGATGCAAATGCAATTATTGTAATTCCTAATAAGATTAACATAAACACGTGTGCTGCTTTTTTGTTTTTCCAAATTTTGGTGTTTGTTTTTATTTTTTTCATTTGATTTTTTCTTTTCTTCTTACACTAGCCTTCCCAAACCTTAAATCTAGTTTTCATCATTTCAACCATGATTGTTTTTTCTGAGTCTAATGTTGGTAAATGTGCAATAAGTTCATTTATGGAAATATAATCTAAATAATATTCTGTACAAATGGAATTATCACCAATAAACTCTGTTTCATAATCATTATCTGCACTTATTACTAAATTAAAGCAAAGACTTTTTTCTTGAGTATAGGATTTAATGAATTCTTGAACTTTTGTTTTATACTCTTGTTTTACATCACCTTCAGAATGATGATACTTAACAATTAGGCTTGCAAAGTTATTATCTGCTGAATTTCCGTAGTCTGATTCAAATGGTGTGTCTAATGGGGTTTTTAGTAATGTAAATAATTCTCTTCTTGATTCTAAATCCTCATAATCGGCTTCAATTTTATTCTCTACTTTGTTATGTGGTAATAGATTTACATAAAAAAAGCTCATAGTAATCACTACAACAATTAAAAGTGTAACTATTGCATCTGTTGTAATTGTTTCTTGTGCTTTTTTGTTTTTTATCATTTTTTAATTCTCTTATGTGTTTGGGCTTAGCATTGTTAATTCTAATTTTGTAGGGAAAAACTGTTCTTTAATTATTCCTTCTATTTCAATTTCTTTTCTGATGATAACATTAACAGTTCTTTGTTTTTTTGTAACAAACTGTTTTGTGATTCGTGCTTTAAGTCCTGTTAAATGTAACCACTCATCATATCTCTCTTTATTATAATAAAATTCTTGGATTTCGGATACTTCTGGTACTAAACTGTTAAATTTAAATTTAATTGCCATTACTTTGTAATCTCCATAATCAAAAGCATAATCTAATTTTGCTTGAATTAAACCTGTGTTAGTTAACTCTGCATAATCTAAAATTCCAGGGTAAAGTCTACCTGCTTGTTTGTCGTAATGGCTTAGTCCGTGTTTAGAGTATAATAAAAACTCTGTAAACATGTTGATTTCCTCTTTTTGTATATTTGTACTCTCATTTATGAACATATGAACAAGTATAACAATTGAAAATAATACCAATAAAAGAACCGCAATTCTTATGAACAAAAACATTAGTTGGAAGTATGCTAATTGTGATTTTTTCCCTATTTTTCCAATTTTTTTATTTATTTTAACTTTGTTCATCTTATGTTGTGTCTCCCAAACTTTTTTAGTTGTTAATTGATTCTTGAAATTCTTCAATACTTTGAGCTATTGAATAAGCAATTATATTCGTGGTTTCTTTTTCATATAATAGATTATTATCATGCAGGATGTTTCCTATTCCAATTTTTATAGCTAAATTTTGTTTATTTGTATTTACACCAGTTGGATCTTTATTTGCATATAACAATAAATTATCTTCTTGGTTCTGTGTTAATATCTTTGTTTCCGTGATTACTTCTGGCAATTCTTTTTTCAAATTTTGTAATATGGTGCAAGCAAGGTAATTGCTTAGTTCACTATTCTTTGGAATATAAGCATATACTGGATTATTGTTTTGATTTTGTGTTTGTTCAGTACTTATTTGTAAAATAAAACTTGTTGAAGGTGGAATAAGAAGTAATTTTGATTCTGTATCGTATGTTGTATCTATTTCTGGTCTTGTTTCAATAATAATGCCTTCTAAAATTATGTTTAATTCTTCTATTATTGCTTTTGAAATATCATGTGTTATTAAATGCTCTACTTGTGTTCCCGCAATGTTTTGTTTTGGTGTATCTGAATTTCCATCAGCATCAATAGCAATTATGTCAAATGTAAATTTAGTTTCTAGTTTTGGTGGTGTGCATTCTAATGTTTGTTCAGCAACTTGTTTAGTTTCACTTATCTCATATGTTTGTGAAGGAGTTTCCACATAAAATTGATCTTTTGGTTGTTTTAACCCAAATCTTTTTTCAGGAGATATTACTAAAACATTATTAAAATTACTAATAGAAAAACTTTTCTTGAAAGCAATTGGAAATGACTCAAACATCATGTTTTTGTTATAGAAAAAAGGATATCCCACCTTTGCGAACCAACCTTCTGCAATTATTGCGGTGTTTTTTGAAAAAATAAATGAATGATCTTTTTTACCCAAGGGAGATGTATATTCGTAATATAAATTTCCCGGGACAGATTGAGCAGAATCAGCTAAAAATGCAAGATCTCTTGCAATTATTCTTTTGTCAAATGAAGTATCATTATATAAATTTCCAATGTAAACCATGATGGAGGCACATACAACTACAATGAGTATAGCTTCTACTAAAAAGACTTTATCTAGTGTAATACCCCTTTTATTTTTAAACATGTATATAAATCAATTAATTTATAGATTTATATAGTTTTTCATGTCTTTAAGAGTAAAATACATTATAATGATATAAGAGTATAATGGTAATATAACTATATGCTATAATCTTATTAAAAGAAAAGATCTTTATTAATAAACATAAAATTTAGTGAATTAAATAATGCATAAAATGTATCAGGGGTTATTTAAATTCAATATGTGGCTTTTTTAGCCATAAACAAGGTTCTCCTATTCCAATATCAACTATTTCAGGATTTGGGTTTTGGTCAGCGGGTGTTATTGTAATTCTTGGAGCATTTGACTCAAACTTATATTCTTCATTACTGCCAGGAGCAAAGGTATAAATTACACAATCAAGATTTGTTGGTAAAACAATATCTGTTCCTTTAACTCCCTCATATTCAATATATGCTTTATTTTTTTCAATAACTAGGCTATAACCTGTTGCACTAATTTCAATCTCTCCAGTTTCTGTGTTTATTGCTTCTGCAGGTAAAGTGTTTTCAATTTCTTCCCTACAAATCACATTTCCTTGTGTTTTAATTAAATCTTGAATTTCTTCTTTAATAAATACTTGTTGTTTAGTTTTCATACCTTCTTCATCATACAAAGGCATTATCTCTCCTGTTGTTAAACTAATCTTGTTTATGTTTTTATTACTTTCATCTTCAAATAATTGTGGCATGAGGTAAAGATAATCTCCTTCATCAATTGTAGTGTATGAATCAAAATAAATTTCTAATTCTTTTAAATCTAGGCCATTTAAATTACCTATTTTAATTATCTCTTGAATTTCAGATTCTGAAAATAATTCTTTATTAGTTTCATAATCTAGTTCTTCACCGTCTGGAGTTTTTATTATTCTTTTGATTGGAATTGTTTTTGAAAAATATACTTGGCTATTATCATGAACTCTGAGATAGGCTTTTAATTTAATATTTTTATTGTTTAATTCGTTTAGAAATTGGGATAATTGTGTTGTTTCATACTCCTCTTTACACATTGCTGAATTTGGAATATTAAAGTTATTTAAACAAGAATTCATTGCTAGAGAAATTTTATTTGTTTCAGGATCTTGCCAATATTGAACTGAATCAGGGTTTGATTTTGATTTGTATGGTGTTGGGATATCTAAACACATTAAATTGTTTAAGTCTGTCCATTCTAAACAACCAAAGCTTTTTTCCTCCTCACTATAGTATTCTTCTATGTCTGTTTCACAACAAATTATGTCTGCATCTGGTCCCTGGGCAGATTGTGTTTCAAAATTAATGTTAAATTCTTGAACTGTTGATAAAAATTGTTGTGTATCGCCATCAATACAAAAACCAGATCCTACTGAATATTTATTATTGGTTATTTCTGTATTAATCTCCGCATAATAATCATTAAATTTACTTGGATCTTCTATCTCATCACAATTTACAATATAGTTACTACCTGGGCCTGTTTTGTATAAAAACATATAACCTAAATTTTCTCTTGTGTCATATGTTTCATCTTCACTCTTTAAATTCCATTTAGGAATAATTTGTTTATCTAATTTGTGACAATCTGATTTTTCTAATTTATCTTCTTGTGTCTCAAGTCTACAAACTTGATTTGTATCAGAATCAAATTGATAAATATTTTCTACAAATGTTTGTTGTTTTGTTTTTTCGTCAATAATTGGTGTTAATAAACTACTAACAGCACTATTTTTTCCACACCTTTCTAATGATTGAGAAAGATCATCTAACATTCTATCTGCAATTGAAGCATCAAACCTTCTTAAACAAGAATCATGAACTTGCGGCTCCCCAGGTATGTATCTACAAATCGCAACTTCATTACCTGTTCTTCTTAGTAATACTCTTGCGGGCATGATCATTTCTTTTTCTTTTTCTGAATAATTTATTTCCACATAATCTTTTGATGAGGACCAAAATTGGTGTAAATCTAATTCATTTGCATCAATATTTGCACCAATCTTTGAGGTTACTCTTACACATCTTGGATTTTCACAATTTTTTCTAACACCCTCACACAAACATAAACAATCTTTAAATCTACATTCACCATTTGTTTCTTCCTGTGGAATTATTGGTCCACCCATAGTAATTGTATCAACAATAGAATATTGTTCAGGATCACCTAAATCAAGTGCATATGTTAAATGGCTGTTTGGTGGCATATACTCAATAATTTCAACAAAACCTAAAAAATTTTCATAAACTCTTTCTTGATTATTGTCAGAAATAAAAATGCTGTAAATAGAGGCTGCAATAATAAATAATACAAATAAAACCAAGACACCTCTAATTAAATTAACTAAGAATTCTATATCAATCGTACCTCTTTTTTTAAACATTTTACTTTTTTACTAACTTTCTATTTTTTAATTGAAAATTTTAATATTAAATTTTGAATGTTTTTTGTTCTTTAATTTTTTACATGGGTTTGTTAAGGGGCGTTTCCCATAATACAAGTATTTGCTGCACCACAATCAACCACACCCTCTTTTGTTGTGATTTGTCCATCATATACTCCATTCCCGTCATTATCTTCGCCAGCCCCTGGATTAAGGCTTGTGGAACAATCTAATGGTGTGATACATTTTTCTGCCCCTAATATGTTTTTTTGGACAAACGCATACCCTTTTCCTTGAAAAACAAGGCTTAAACCTAAAAAAACTAATAATACAATAAAGACTACAATTGCGGTTTGTGGTAAACTTAATGCTTTTTTTGACATGTTTTCACCTGTTATTATTTTTATTGAAAAAAATTAAGATTAATTCCTATTTGCAACATGTTTCTCCATCAATACAATCTGCCGGACCTACATCATCATCATCTGGTTTACATTTTTGTTCACATTTCCCACTGATTGCTTTACACTGGCTATAACAACAAACAAGATCTTTATCTCCACATTTAAAGTCTAATTTCTGTGAATAAAATACATTGTCAGCTTTTTTTGGACATTCAGTTTCTGGAACACATTTTGCACCTGGTTTTGAATCACAAGCACTTACGCTTCCTGAAAAAAGTGATGCTTTACCTGTAAAAATAATTATGATTACAATAATTACTACAAGAACAATCACTGCACTTGCAACCGTATTTAAGCTTAGTCCTTGTGCTTTTTTATTTTGTTTTTTAAAATTCATTATTATCACCGTTTAGTTTATGAACTTTCTTTACAACAGATATTATTTCCTTTACAGTCTGCTGGTCCTTGATCATTTATTGGATTTCCACAACTTGGTTTACAAATTCCACTAATTGCTTTACATTGGCTATAACAACAAACTTGGCTAGAATCTGGACATTTAAAATCCATTTTTTGTGAAAAATAATGGGGTGTTGTTTCAGTACTTGGGCAATTATTTTCTTGAACACATTTTGCACCTGGCTTTGATTCACAAGCACTTATACTTCCAGAAAATAATGAGAATTTGCCTGTGAAAATAATAATAATAACAATTATAACAACTAAAACAATAACTGAACTAGCAACCATATTTAAGCTTAAACCTTGAGCTTTATTGTTTTTTTTCTTCATTATTCTATTCATTTTGCATCACCTGGAATGTTTTTACTTAATTCATTAAATTCAAATTCTCTTTCTGGGTATGTTTCTTTAAATTTATTTAATAAAGCAGTTGTTTCTGTTCCCATACCTTTTTCTTTGTAAATTGATAATAAATCTTGATATGCAATCTTAACTTTAAAATTATAACCTGGACTAGTATCGACGTATAATCTATAATACATCATTGATTTATCTTTTTTATCTGTTTCATAGAATGATTTAGCAATTTCAAATAACGATGTTTGAACTTCTTTTCCATTTGAATCTCTATCAATCAATTGTTGATAACCTTGTGTTGCTTCATTATACTGTCCTGCTTCAAAAGCTTTTTTTGCATTACTTTTTTGTTCTTGATCTTGTTGGTGTTGAAGAAGATTTTGTTCTGCATTATCAGGTAGTTCAAACCTTTTTGTTAATTCATATACCTTGTTAACCATAACTGGGGCAAACATAATAAACGCAACACAAAGTATTGCAATCACAATCCAACTAATAAAAGTCATACCTCTTTTTGTTTTCATTTTTTAATTCCTTTTTTTTAATAATTTTTAACGAATGATGTATAGGATTAAGCCAATGTAATTAACTTGTTATATTTTATCCAAAAATAATTCTTGAAACTAGATTCATTATGTTTTTTCTAGTAAAATACAATAAGATTGCTAACAAACCTATCATAATAGCAATAATATAAACCCATTTACTTGTTTCTTCTAACCACATATGTGCTGCTTTTTTGCTTTTTTTAAGTTTCATTTAGTTTTCCTCTTTTTTAGTACAATTAATGGAATTATGTCTAATATCATGTAATCTCTTATTAATCTATATTATCTTACATATATACTTTACTCTTTTGATAACATTTATAAATGTAGGTTTGATAGTTTGAATCATGATAGAAATCTGTGCAGTTGGTGGTTATAATGAGATTGGTAAAAATATGACTGCCGTTAAAGTTGATGATCAAGTTTTTATTATTGATATGGGGCTTTATTTGCCAAAATATATTGAATATACTGAAGATGAAGATATTAAAAATATTCCAATTCCTCTTTTAGTAAAAGAAGGTGCAATTCCTGATAATGGATTAATTAAGGATTGGAAAGATAAAGTTGTTGCAATTATTCCAACTCATGCACATCTTGATCATGTTGGTGCTGTACCCTTTATTTCTAATGATTTTAATGCAGAAATACTTTGTACCCCCTATACCAAAGAACTAGTACTAACTATTTGTAGAGATGAAAAAATTAAATTAATGAACAGAATTAAATCACTTTCTCCAAATGCAAAATATAACATGGGGGAGGTTACTGTTGAGTTTATTCATACTACTCATTCAACACCACATGCGGTTATGGTTGCGTTACATACTAAATATGGGACCTTAGTATATTGTAATGATTTTAAGTTTGATAGTTTTCCAGTCTTAGGAAAAAAACCAAATTTTAAACGTTTGAAGGAAATTGGAGAAAAAGGAGTGAAAGTATTAATTTGTGATTCAACAAGGGCAGATGATGCTAAGAAAACACCTTCAGAAAGTGTGGCAAGACAAATGTTAAAAGATTTGTTGTTAGGGATTGAATCTAGTAATAATGCAATTATTGTTACAACTTTCTCGTCACATATTGCAAGATTAAAATCAATTATTGATTATGGAAAAAGAATTAACAGAAAAGTTATTTTACTGGGAAGAAGTTTAGCTAAATATGTAATGGCGGCTGAAAAAGTTAATCTTGTTAATTTTTCTAAAGATGTTAAAATTGTAAAATATGGTAGCAAAGTTCAAAATGCTTTAAAATTAATTGAAAAAAACAAATCCAAATATTTGATTGTTGTTACAGGACATCAGGGAGAAAGCAAAGCTGTTTTGAGCAGAATTGCAAGGGGTGAGTTTGATTTTAAGCTAGAGAAAGATGATTCAGTTATTTTTTCATGTAGTGTTATTCCAAATAAAATTAATATTGATGCAAGAGAAGCATTAGAAAATGAGCTTAGAAAAAAACACGTAAGGATTTTTAAAGATATTCATGTAAGTGGTCATGCTGCAAAAGAAGATTTAAGAGATTTAATTAACATGATTAAACCGGAGTCATTAATACCTGCACATTGCGAAGATCATATGAAAATTGCAATGAAAGAATTAGCAGAAGAATGCGGTGTTAAGAAGATTTTAATGGTTAATGATGGCGATCGAATTAATATTTCTTAGTTTTTTGATTTTTTCTGAATAATTTGTTTTGATTGTGTATTTTATTTTTTAAATTCATGAAAAAAAGAGCATTCATCGGTGTTAAAGAGTATTATTTTGCATATCACCACTACACTGGGTCCGAAGGATATGTAACCTCGGAAATTTCTTTTTTATCAAAAAAACCTCTTAAAAACCCTATTTCTAAATAAACCAATCCATTATGCATATTAAATTACCTATTTTGCATCGTATACATTAGATTATATTATTATGAAAATTAATCTAAATCTTTATATATAGGAATTCATTCACGATTTACATATAAAATAATACAATTAATAGTCCAAAGGGGGTTTAAAAAGATGAAATTAACATTAGCAGAGCCAAAATATCTAAAAGAGAGCGTATCAATAATTTCTGAACTAGTAAATGAAGCTACATTTAAGATTACTAAAAATGCAATTGAACTAGTTGCAATGGATCCAGCAAACGTAGCAATGGTTGTTTTTAAGCTGTTATCAAGTACATTTGTTGAATATGATGTGCAAGAAGACACAGAAATTGCAATTAATCTTAGCAATCTGAAGCAAGTTCTAAGAAGAGCAAAGCCAAGTGATATGTTGAGTTTAGAAGTACATGAAAATAAACTGAAAATAATTCTTCAAGGAGCAAGTAAGAGAACATTTTCCTTGCCAATCATTGAATTAGAAGAAAAAGAACAAAAAGTTCCTGATTTGAACTTTCCAATTACTATCTCCGCCCCATCATATGTATTAAGTGATGCTGTTGAGGATGTAGACATTATTGGAGAAAGTGTAAGTTTTATGATTGATGGGAAAAAACTAGTTATATCTGCCGAAAGTGACTTAAGTGAAGCAAATATTGCCATACAAGAAACTGAAGAAGTTAAAATTATGAGTGATGTCAGCGAAGTTATTAAAGCAAAATACAGCATTGAATATTTGAAAAAAATGATGAATGCAGGCAAACTAGTTCCAGAAGTCAAAATTAACTTTAACAAAGACTATCCTTTAAGACTGGACTATAAAGCAGTTGATAAAATCATGCTTAGCTTTATTCTAGCACCAAGGGTAGAAAATGATTAATTAGTTATTTAATTTAATTTTTTAATTAATTTTTTCTTTATCATATTTTAGCACAATACCTCTCTCAAACATATACTTATTAACATCATTATCTAATATCCATGATGTTAATACTCTTGTCTCAAATTCGTCATTTGTATGTATTGTTTCATGGACATCAACTTCATATGCTTTTTCACTACCAGGAATTAATCTTGAATTTCTGAATATATTTGGTGAACCAATTGCCGTATATCCTAATAAATAATCAGGCATAGATTCAATATGTAAATGTTTTGCAGGGAAAAAACGGCTCATATCTAATAAATCTTTTAACATTAATTCTTCATATCCCTCTAATGGGATACTATATGTTTCTGATTTTGTGTATTTATCATTTCCATAATGTTTTTCATATATGTTTACTTCTAAAACTTTTTTTCTAACTATCTCTTCAGTTATTATTGCTTCAACATCTTCATGATTACCCTTTTTATTCTTCACACTATCTTTATTTGATAATGGGCTGTTTTGATCATATTTTGGCGAAGATCCATAGTTAGAACTATTCATTTCTTGTTAATTTACTTTAATAAATATAAATCTTAATGTGAAAAATGTCACACAATTGTACAACAAAATATATAAACTTCCCTTCTTGGTGTGTAACTATGAATAAAAAGGAAGTCTTAGGTGTAAAACAGTTTTTTCTTAAGTTAGTTAGAATTATGACTAAAAATAACAATTATGCTGATGTCTTGCTAATTAAGGAGAATTCTTTAACAATCTCCAAGGATAATGTTGATATTAATATTGATAATGGTATGGATTTTGGTGTTAAGCTAAGATTATTTGATGGAGAACAGTTTCATGTTTTTGGGATGAGTGGTCTTGATAAGCCAAGATTAGAAAAAGAAGCTGTTAAGTTATCAAAAATTAAAGCATTGAATAAAATTAGATTAAACATTTGTAAAAAAAAGATTAATAAACATTTTCTTGTGAAAGGAAAACTAGATCCTGGCAAAATAAGTATCAGAAAGAAAGCAGAAACCGTGAATAAATTACAAAAACAAATTCTTGGTGGGAAAATAATTAATGCACGTGTTCTGTATATGGAAGAACAAGAATTAAAAATATTTGTTAACCAATATAAACAACTTTCTCAAAATATTAATAGCTGTTTTCTTATGACTTTGCCATTTATTAAAGCAATTGATGGCAACACAAGATATAATTATAAGAGTTTCTTTTCTTCTGGTTATGAAGTAACGAAAATTCCTTTACAAAAGATTAAAAAATTAATTAACACCACTTATAAAATTGCTAAAGCAAAAAAATTAACCCCTGGAAAATATACTTGTATTTTAAGTCCACATTTATCTGGGTTATTAGCTCATGAAAGTTTTGGACATGGTATGGAATCAGATACACTCTATAAGGATCGTGCTAAAGCAAAAGAATTTTTAGGTAAACAAATTGCCCCCAAATTTGTTTCAATTATTGATAATCCTGCCTTTCCTGCAAGAAATGGTAGTTTTTTCTTTGACGACGAGGGTGTTATGGCCTCTCCAACATATTTAATTAAAAAAGGAATTGTTAAAGCACCTATAACAGATATGTATTCTGCTTCTAGGCTTTGCATGGAAGGTATTAATGTTAAGAGATCTGCAAATGCAAGAGCAGAAAGTTATGATCATAAATCTTATGCAAGAATGAGTAATACTTATTTTGCACCAGGAAAAGCAAAACTTAGTAAAATGATTAAAAGTATTAAAGATGGGCTTTATTTACACAATTCTTCTGGTGGGATGGAAGATCCAAAAGGATGGCATGTTCAAATTCAAGGAGTTGTTGCTGAGAAAATTAAGAATGGAAAGTTAACTGGTGAATTATTTTATGAAATTGGAATGACGGGTTATCTTCCAACAATACTTAAGAATATTAAAGCAGTTAGTGATAAATTAATTGTTCCTGGAACGGGAAGATGTGGTAAAGGCCATAAAGAATGGGTAAGGGTATCGGAAGGAGGACCACACTTGTTGATAAAGGAAGTTGATTTAGCTTAATTTATCATAAATAATTAAACTGAATAAAATGATTAATAAAATAAAACAATTACTTCAAAAAAGAAAAATTTTTGGATGGAAAATAGAAGTAATTAGTTCCAAGAGTACAGATTTATATTTTACAAAAAATCTTGAATCAGAATCAGAATTAATTGGTGATAGGTTTTCTATTGAGATTGTTGTATATAAAGACTATGGGGAGGAAATTGGTGAGAGTAGTTTTAGTATCGTTGAATTTAATGAAAAATCTATAAATAAAATGATTGATGATGCATTAGTTATTTGTGATTATTCTCGAAAACCTAAATTTTCTTTACCTACAAAATCAGAATTAAAGTCTAAGCCCAAAAAATTAATTCTCGTGGATAAAAAATTGATAAGTCCATTAAAAAATCTTAGAAAAATTGCTAATGGAATTAGAACTAATTTGAAGAAGTATAATGTCAAGCCAAATAATCTCGAACTCCAAGGATCATATCTCAAATTAAATGTAATTAATAGTAATGGTGTTGATCTTAAAGAGGAAAAAACTAGTTTTTATGTTGAATTAACATTAACAACTGCTAAAAAGGCAGATGGAAAAGTTCAAGAACAAGAATTTGTTGCAATGAAAGAACATGCGTCATTATCTCAATTTAATGCAAAGGAATTTGTAAAAGAAAATGTTAATATTGTAGAAGATGTTTTAAATTCAGATCTTATTAATAGTTTTAAAGGAAATGTGGTCTTAACAGATGATGCGGCTGCTGATTTTTTTGCACCCCATTTGGGTTTAAGTCCTTTAGTTATGCATGCATCTGCAAAAATAAAACAAATGGGATTATGTGTTTACTCTCCTAAGAAAAAAATTGCTAATTTTAAAGGAGATAAAATTTCTATATCTACAAATCCATTATTAAAACTTAATCCAACTTCTTCTTTGTTTGATGGGGATGGTGTTATCTCTAAAAAAGTTAAATTAATTGAAAAAGGTATTTTTAAGAATTGGTTTGCTTCAAAACAATATGCTGATTATTTAGGAATAACGGCAACAGGGGCACTAGGGGCAGTTGAAGTTAATGGTGGTAAGAAGAGTATGAAAAATTTAAAACAAACATTACCTCTAGTAGAGATTGTTTCATTCTCTAGTTTTGTTCCTAACAGTATTTCTGGTGACTTTTCTGCTGAAATTAGGTTAGGTTACATTAGTGAGAAAAATAAAGCAGGCAAAATAATTAGAAAACCATTCAAAGGAGGAATGTTCATTGGTAATATGTTTAAAATTATTGAAAACATGTGGCTATCAAAAGAAATAATTGAAGTTAAGGGTTATAGAGGACCAAAAATAGCCTTGTTTAAGAATGCGATTGTTGCTGGCATGAAATAAAGTTGTTAAGATGAAATTAATACAATGCGAGGATAAAAAGAGGTTGAAACTATAAAATGAAATTATTATTATACAATGTGTGTTATTGTATGGGTGTTGGTAAAGGAATTAAAGACTATGTTACAAAAAATGCACACCTTCATTTGAGAAAAAAAGCTTTAGAGAATATTTCTACTTTTATTAAGAAACAATCACCTGATATTGTTTGCTTGGTTGAGATTGATGATGGCTCTTTTCGTGCAGGAAAAATTGATCAAGCGGAATTTATTAAAGAAACTTTGGATTTTAAGTCTATGGCGTGTTTTTGCAAGTATGGTAAAAAGTCTGCATTATCAAAATTACCTTATTTTCATCATTTATGTAACTCTGTTATGTCTAAATACAAATTTAGTTCAATCAAGGAACATTTTTTGAAACGTGGGAATAAAAAATTGGTAATTGAAGTTGAGATTGATCATGGTAAGGGCAAATTAAGTATTTTTTTGGTTCATTTAGCTCTTGGAAAAAGAGCAAGAAGAAAACAAATTAAAGAAATTGCTAAATTCGTTAACTCTAACAATAATCCTAAAATTGTTTTAGGTGATTTTAATACCTTATCAGGGGAAGAAGAAATAAATTTATTTGTTGAGGAAACTGATCTTATGGTTGCCCAGCATAAAGGAAAGACATTTCCAGCATGGAAACCAAAAAAGTCCCTGGATTACGTGTTATTTTCAAAAGAAATAAAAATAAAGAAAACAATTGTTCCTAAAGTTAAGTTTTCAGATCATTTACCAATGATTGTTGAGTTTGATATTCAATGATCTGATATTAAACAGTTAGTTAATAATTAAATAGGTGCGAAATGAAATATGTGTTGATTATAAATCCCAAATCAGGTCAAAAAAATCATAAATTGATTTTGAAAGAATTAAGAAAGCATTTCTTAGGGAAAGATTTAGTTATTAAAGTTACTACAAAACAAGGAGATGCAATAACATATGCAAAAAAAGCAAAAGCAGATGTTGTTATTGCAGCTGGTGGTGACGGTACAGTTAATGAAGTTATTAATGGTTTAATGCAAAAAAGCATAAATTCTCGGCCACGTTTAGGTATTATTCCGGCAGGAACATCTAATATGGTGGCAAGATCTCTTAGTATTCCTAAAAATCTTGCAAAAGCAGTAGAAATTATTTCTAATAATAGAAGAAAAGACTTAGATATTGGAAAAGTTAACAAAAGATTTTTTGCCATAGGGTGTGGTGTTGGATTAGATGCTGAAATGTATAAAAATGTAGAACCAAAGATTAAAAAAATATTTGGAGAGGTTGCATATCCCTTGTCGTTTATTAAGACTGTTTTTAATTATAAACCACATAGATTAAAAATAAGAATTAATCATGAATCTCATTATGGTTATTATGTATTAATCTGTAATATTACTAAATTTCATAAACTATTTGATATGATTCCGAAATCAAGAAATGATGATGGTTATTTTGATGTAATTATTATTAAAAAGAAAGAAATTGGAGATCTTTTTAGATGTATGTTTGGTGTTGCAACAAAACAAATGCACAAATTTAAGGATTTGGTTCATGTAAGAGCTAAGAAAATTAAGGTTTCATCTTCTGAAAAAGTAATTGCACATGCAGATGCTGAGATTATTGGGAAAACACCTGTTAGTGTGAAAATGTATGAAAGGGCATTAGAAGTTATTTGTTAGTTTCTATTTTTTTATTTTCTTCTCTTTAGTAAATTTTTCATGTACTGGGTGATCCGAATCTTCATCTATTTCAATATGTTCTTCAAAATCTTTCTTTATTTTCTTTTTTAGTTTGTTTAATTCATCCATTTTAAGATTATAATAGAATAAAGATATAAATATTTTTTTATTCAGAGGTTTCTTCTTCCTCTATAACATCCTCAACGTCTCTGTCTTCACCAATGATTTTTGCCGTTGCAACTACTTTGTCTCCTGCACCTAATCTCATTAATCTTACTCCTTGTGTGTTTCTACCAATTGTTGAGATTAAATTACATCTTGTTCTGATAATAATTCCTTTCTGACTAATTAACATGACTTCATCGTCATTTGTAACGCTTTTTATGGCTACTACACCACCATTTCTTTCACTACAAATTATGTTTTTAACACCTGAACCGCCTCTGTTAATTAATCTATACTCAGAAATAGTAGTTCTTTTTCCGTATCCGTGTTCGGTTACGGTTAATAATGTTTTATTGTCATCAGCAATAACTCCACCAACAACATAATCTTTTGAAATTGTTTTGCCTTCGCTGTCTTTTGTTTCTTTTAGTTTAATTCCTCTAACACCAAAAGATGCTCTTCCCATTGGTCTTACATTTTTTTCATTAAACTTAACAGCTTGACCATTACTAGTTGCAACTATGATTTGTTTATCTCCATCTGTTCTTAAAACATTCACTAGTTCATTATCTGTTTCAATATTAATTGCTCTTATTCCACCTTGTCTAGGTTTTGAAAATGCACTTAAGCTTGTTTTCTTTACTGTGCCATTTTTAGTAACCATAACTAAGAAATGATTAGGATCAAATTGTTTTACAGGAATAAAAGCAGTTACTTTGCTGTCTTTTTCGATACCAATTAAGTTAATAATTGCTTTTCCTCTTGCTTGTCTTGAACCTTCTGGTAATCTAAATACTTTAATCCAATGTACAATTCCTTTATCAGTAAACACAAGTAAATAATCATGTGTGTTTGCAACAAATAGGTTTTCTACAAAATCTTCTTCTTTTGTTGTTGCAGCAATAATTCCTTTTCCACCCCTACCTTGTGCCTTATACATTGTAAGTGGGATTCTTTTAATATAACCTGCGTGGCTGATTGTAACAACCATGTCTTCTTCTTCAATTAAGTCTTCAATTTCAATTTCTTCTTCAAAATTTTCAAGTATTTCTGTTCTTCTAACATCACCGTACTTGTCCATAATCTCTGTTAATTCATTTTTTATAATGCCTCTAATTCTTTCTTCAGAATCAAGAATATTTTTTAGATTTTCAATCTTTTCCATTAACAGGGTAAACTCTTCAAGAATTTTTTCTGTTTCTAATGATGTGATCTTTTGAAGTTTCATATCTAAAATTGCTTGAGCTTGTTTTTCTGTTAAACTATAAACTTCTATTAATTGTGCTCTTGCTGTTGCCGCATCTTTTGATTTTTTAATAATGGCAATTGTTTTATCAATGTCTGCTAAAGCCACTTTTAGGCCTTCTAAAATATGTGCTCGTTCTTCTGCTTTTTTAAGTTCATATTGTGTTCTCCTTGTTACAACTTGTTTTCTGTGGCCTATGAAATTCATCATTAATTCTTTTAAATTAAGAATTTTAGGTTCATTATTTACTAATGCGAGCATGATAATTCCAAATGTTGATTGTAATCTTGAATGTTTAAATAATTGGTTAAGAACAACTTCATGGTTAGCGTCTCTTTTTAATTCAATAACAACTCTCATTCCTCGCTTATCACTTTCATCTCTAATATCACTTATGCCCTCTATTACTTTAGATCTTACTGAATCAGCAATATGTTCAATTAATAATGATTTATTGGTCATATATGGGATTTCATCTATAATAATACGTTCTCTTTCTTTGTGTTTTTCAATGTGTGTTTTACCTCTGACAATAACTCTACCTCTGCCAGTTGTATATGCCTGACCAATGCCTTGTTTTCCACAAATAATTCCACCCGTTGGAAAATCTGGACCTTTAACAACTTCCATAATCTCTCTTATTGAAATTTCTGGATTATCGATGATTTGAATTATAGCATCGCATGTTTCTAAAATGTTGTGTGGCGGTACATTAGTTGCCATTCCAACAGCAATACCACTTGAACCATTGATTAATAAATTAGGAAATTTACAAGGTAAAACTGTTGGCTCTTTAAGGCTTCCATCAAAATTGTCAGTAAAGTTAACAGTTTCTTTTTCAATATCTTGAAGAATTTCTTCTGAAATCTTTTTTAGTCTGGCTTCAGTATATCTCATTGCAGCTGCTCTGTCTCCATCAATACTTCCCCAGTTTCCATGACCATCAACTAAAGGGTATCTTAAAGAAAAACTTTGAGCCATTCTAACCATAGAATCATAAACTGCTTGGTCACCATGTGGGTGATATTTACCTAAACATTCTCCTACAATTCTAGCACTTTTTTTATATGGTTTATTATGTAACATGCCCATGTCATTCATTGCATACAGAATTCTTCTATGAACTGGTTTAAGACCGTCTCTTACATCTGGTAAGGCTCTGCCAACTATAACACTCATAGCATAATCTATATAAGAATTCTTCATCTCATCTTCAATCATAATCGGAGAAATTCCTTTTTCTGGAACAGGTTCTTCTGGCTCTGGATTAGTGTTTTGAGGCTCTATTTTTTCCTCATTTTCGGTGCTTTTTTGCTCTATTTCTTCACCAGAATCTTCAGGCATTTTCTCGTCGCTATTTTTAGGGTCTTCCATACTCGAAATGAATGTGTGTTTATTTAAATATGTTTCGATTAATTACACTTATTTTTGTGTTAAATTTAGTTGAAAAATCTCCTAACACAGGTAATCTTTTACCTTAATAGAATATCCACAATAAACGCACTTTTTCATACTTTTTGGAGAAATCTTTTTTAGTGGCAAATAATTCATTTTATGGCCACATTTCTTACATTTAACTCTATAAGTCTTCATGCTTTTCCTCTGTTTCTTGATTCTCAGATTCTTCTTTATCCTCTTGGTTAGAATCTTCTACTGTTGTTTCCTCTTCTTTTTCTTCTTCAGTATTTTGCTCTTCTGTTGCTGGTTCTTGCTCAGGTTCTTCTTCTACAGGATTTTCTTCAACAACTGGCGGATGCTCGTTTTCGTTAGGGGTTTCTTTTTCCTCTTCTTCAGAAATCAAAGATTCTTCATGTTTCTCTTCAGAAGGTTCTTCAACAACTGGCGGATGCTCGTTTTCGTTAGGGGTTTCAGTTTCTTCTTTTTCAGAAATCAAAGGTTCTTCATTATTTTCTTTAACTATTTTCGGTTCATTCTCATTAGGGGTTTCTATTTCATCAGTTGTTTCTTCACTTTCATTAGAAACTTGTTCATCACCTTCATTAAAATCACTCATTTGTTTTTGATCAACAACTTCTTCTTTTATGTCTTTGAATAAGGACTTTAAGGAGTCATCATTTCGTACATCAAAATATTCAAAGAATTTTTGAGATAATTTTAATAAATATGTTCTTCCATATCTTTCTTTTACAAGAAAACCCATATCCATTAATTCTTTAATGTGATCATATGCTTTATTTGTTCTAATTTTAATAACATCACTTTGCAACATTGGTTGTTTCCAAGCAACTACTGCTAAAGTTTCCATCATTGTTTTGCTAAGCTCAGTATGTGGATTAATTTGTCTTACAAGTGCAACGTGTTCTTCATGGGTTGTAAGTTTCCAACCATCGTCATCTTCAATAACAATAACTGGGCTGCTTCTTTCTTGATACTCTTTTTTTAGTTCAATTAATTCTTTTTTTAGAATAGCACTATCTTTAATTTTAACTAATTTTCCAATTTCTTCTAATGACATTTTTCTGCCAGAGGCAAATAACAATGCTTCAATTTTATTCTTTAATTCCATGAGATTTCTAAAAAATGTATGTCTTAATATAATTTTCGATTTATCTTCACTAGACAGATTTTATGATTTTTTACACACAAAAGGAGGTTCATTTTAGACTTTGTCCACTGGCATAGAGCCGTTGTATTGTTTATATACTGTGTTTTCAGCTCTTTTTTTGGGTTGCACTGGACATTCTGTTGTGAGGTATATAAATGAGAACGGGCTTAAGTTAATTGTTGATTGCAATTGCAACAAACCTTCAGTCTCTTGAAGCCTCGTAGCTTCTAATTAAGGAGATGATGAAATAAAATGCGAAAAGCAAAATGAGGGTGACTCAAATGGAAAACCAAACAAATATGCCTGAAAAAAAGTTTAGTGCAGGAGCTATTTCTGCTACAATATGGTCTAATAATGGCCAAAAAGATGGGAAAGAATATAATTTTTCTTCTTTGTCTTTAGGAAGATGTTACAAAGATAAAGAAGGTAAGTGGCAAAACACCAATAACTTAAGGGTGGCTGATCTACCTAAAGCTGTTGTTGTCTTGTCTAAAGCTTATGAGTATCTTGTATTAAAAGAAAACGTTCAAGCCCAGTAGTTTCTTGTTGTCGTCGGGAATAGGTGTTAAATGTCTTTTGCCCAAGACGAAAAACACCGTAACATTTCCGACACACCCAGAAATTTTACATTTTTTTATTTTTTTTAATTATGTTTTTTCGGTAGAGTTCAGAATCTTTTCAGGTCTTGTGAAAATCTTCCGAAAAAATCTGAATTAAACATTTTAAGAAGTTATGCTTTCCTAAAAAAAGGAATTAGCTAATTTCCACATTGGAAACTTGATGGAGTTTTTAAGATTGTTCAATTAGGCTCTAAAAAGGCTGATTTAACAATAAAGTATTTATTAAAGGAGGTGCTACCCATGTTAGCGAAGAAAATGGAAGAAGATATAATTGGAGATAAAGCTCAAGAAGAGCAAGAAAAAATAATTAGTGAAGATAATAAAGAATCTGATAAAGAAGATAATGTTGTAGTAAAAGAAACTAAATCTAAGAAAATTACTAAAGTAGAGGATCTACCAGGAGTTGGAGCAGCAACGGCGGAGAAATTAAGAATGAGTGGTTATGATACCTTAATGGCAATTGCCGTAGCAACACCAGGAGAATTAGTTGATGCGTCTGGCATAACTGAAACTGTTGGGAGGAAACTTATTAATGTTAGTCGGGATGCCATGGATATGGGTTTTGAATCTGGCGATGAACTCTTAAAAAAAAGAGCTAGAATTGATAAAATTTCAACTAATTGTGATGGTTTTAATGATATTCTTGGAGGGGGAGTTGAGACGGGAGCAATAACTGAATGTTTCGGCCAATATGGTAGTGGTAAAACACAAATTGGACATCAATTAGCAGTTAATGTACAAAGTTATGGTGAAGATGCATGTGCAGTTTACATTGATACTGAAAATACTTTTCGTCCAGAAAGAATAAAGCAATTTGCAGAAGGTGCTGGTCTTGATCCTGATAAAGTCTTGAAAAACATTTATGTTGCAAGAGCTTATAATTCAGATCATCAGATGTTATTATCTGAAAAAGTTGATGAATTAATTACTAAGAAAGGTAAAAATATTAAATTAGTTGTTGTTGATTCTTTAACTGCACATTTCAGGGCTGAGTTTGTTGGTCGTGGTACATTAGCAGTTAGACAACAAAAGTTAAACAAACATATGCATGTTTTAGCAAGATTAGCTGATATACATAATTTGTCTGTATATGTAACTAATCAAGTAATGTCTAAGCCAGATCAATTTTTTGGAGATCCAACAGAAGCAATTGGCGGCCATATTGTTGCCCATAATTCTACATTCAGAATTTACTTGCGTAAAGGTAAGAAAGGGAGTAGGGTAGCTAAATTAGTAGACGCACCTGCTTTACCGGATGCAGAATGTACATTCTGGGTTAAAGAGGATGGGATTAAGGATAACTGATTTTTCTTTTTTCTTTTAATTTTTTATTTTAACACTTTCTTCAGTATCTTTTCTTCATTAACATTCTTTAATCCTATTTTTCTGAAGAAGACGGAAATGTTCTTTATGTCTCTGATTAATAATTCTTTTGCGTTTTGTGATTTTATGTCTGTTGTTTGGGAAAAATCAATAAATACGGGATTTTCATTATAATTTAATATATTAAAACAACTTAAATCACCGTGTACAAGTCTTGCTTTTTTCCACATTATATGCATATACTCAATAATTTTATTTAGAAACTTAGTTTTATTTTTTGGAAAATGATTTTTTAATTGTAGTGCAATAATATCATCACCAATATATTCTAAAACTAAAATATTGTCTAAGCAAGTATGTACTAATGGGACTCTTACTCCAACTTGCCTTGATTTTAGAAGATTTCGTTGTTCTCTTTGTGTCCAGGAAAAAATAACCTTTCTTCTTTGATTCTTCATTCCAGCATAACGTGGATCTTGTCTAATATAATCAAACATTTTATTAAAATTACATGTTTCTAATCTGTAAATCTTAATAATTACTCTTTTTCCATCTTTTGTTTTAGCTGAGAATATGTTTGCTTCTTTTCCTACGGATATTGGGCTTTCTAACTCATCAAAATAACCTTGTCCTTTTAGCTTGAATAGATTTCTATTGGTATAATTATCAAATACATTACCCCATACTTTCCATTCTTCTTTACGTGCTTTTCTTGCCATTGTTTGTTAAATCTCCTTACCAGCTAATATACTTTTCCAATTTAATAGTAACTACTCTTAAATAATAAACTTTATATAAAACCTCTACCTTTATATACTTATTAATCTTTAGTAAAGATTAGTAAATTGTATGCAAATTGGTCCTCTTACGAGCAATAACATCGGTTATGGCTGTGAATTAGAGCCACTCTTGCGTATACCAGCCCGGCACGAGAGTACCCAATGAAGCTCACGCTAAAAGCAAGCTATGAAGTTGGGAGTTAGTGTTTCGGGCAACAAACCTTTATTTGGGCTAAAGAAGCCTAAATCGCGCTTATAAATGCTTAGAACAAGCTTATCATCATTCATTTCATCATTATTTATTTGATTAAGATGGGGGGACCAGAGAGGTACCATGTAAATTAGGTACATTTAAGGCAGGTTTCCTATAGTTAGGTTTGTTCTAAACACATTATAATACGAAAGATAATAAAATAAGAAAATAGGAGAAGGAGTAAAATGATTCACATTCATTGCATCACTTATCATTCACACAAAAGATTTATGCTTGATAAAGTAGATGGCTCCTTCTAGATTGGAGGTAGATATTTATGGGTAAAATTAGCCCAGTAAGTGCAAAATATATTGTTCACGCAACTATTAATATTGGTGGAGTAGTAGACAGACCAGACGTAATTGGTGCTATTTTTGGGCAAACAGAAGGTCTTTTAGGAGCAGATCTAGAGCTTAGAGAATTACAAAGAAGCGGTAGAATTGGTAGAATTGAAGTTAATGTTGAAACTAAAACAGGTAAAACATTAGGTACAATCATAATTCCTTCTAGTTTAGACAAAGCAGAAACAGCTATTGTTGGTGCTGCTTTAGAAGTAATTCAAAGAATTGGTCCTTGCAACGCTAAGATTAGAGTTGAGAAAATTGAAGATGTTAGAGTAAGCAAAAGACAATTTGTAGTTGAAAGAGCTAAAGAATTGTTAAAACATTTAATGGATACGTCTATGCCGGATTCACAAGAATTAGCTGATGAGGTTGCTTATTCTGTAAGAGTAATGGAAATTACAGAATATGGTAAGGAAAGATTACCTGCAGGCCCTTCAATTGATGATTCTGATGAAGTTCTCATCGTAGAAGGCAGAGCAGATGTTCTTAACTTACTAAAGCATGGATTTAAAAACGCAATTGCTGTTAATGGAACTTCTGTTCCACAAACAATTGTTGAGCTTTCTAAAAAGAAAATCTTAACTGCATTTGTTGATGGTGATAGGGGAGGAGACCTAATTATTAAGGAACTAACTTCTATCGCAGAAATTGACTTTGTTACAAAAGCTCCAGATGGTAAAGAAGTTGAAGAGTTAACAAAGAAAGAAATTCACAAAGCCATCAGAAGTAAAGTTAGTCCTGAACAAGCTAAGGTTGATACTGTTAGAGAAGATAGGCGTTCTACTGAAAAAGCAGAAAGGCCTGTTGAAAATAAACGGTTTGAAAGAAGACCTCCACAGAGATCTTATCAACAATCTTCAAGACCACAACCAAGTGCAGCAAAAGCTACACCAGTAAAAGCAACTGCCGATGAGAAAAAGAAATTTAGTAAATTGTTAGAAGATTTAATTGGTACAAGAGGAGCTTATGTTTTAGATAACAAACTAAACATCCTCGGTAAGGTTCCATTAAGTGAGCTAACAACCACACTAAAGAGTCTTGGATCAGGAATTTATGCTGTTGTATTTGATGGAGAAATCGATGCAAACATTCTTTCAATTGCAGAGAAATCTGGCGTTAAGTTCTTAGTAGCAATGGGTGCTAAGGCAAAATCAAGCAACTCTGTTTGTGTTTTAACAGTAGATGACTTTTAGATAAGTTGTTTTTTTTCTTTTCTTTACTTTTTTTATGTGAGAATTCTTAGTGAAAAAAGCCTGTCGGCCAAAGTTTAAATCTATTTTAAAAATTAAATCAAAATCTTAGTGAGAAAAGGAGCCTAACGGCTGGAGCTGAAGAGTAAATTGTAAACTGTTACGCTACAACACCGGGGCGAAGCCAATGCTTCTCACAAAAAGATTATATTTTCTTTTTATTTTCAATCTTTTTCTTAATACAAACTAATACTTTTCCACAAGTTTTATAAAACCTTAATTCCTCTATTCTATTGGGTGTTATTATGATAAAGAATCAATTAAAGACATTTATTTTATTGGCTTTGTTAACAGCTGTGCTACTTTTTGCAGGCAGGGCTCTTGCAGGACCAACTGGGTTAGCAATTGCAGGTGTTTTTGTAGTGTTAATGAATGTGTTCTCATACTTTTTTTCTCATAAATTAGTTTTAGCAATGTATAAAGCAAAGGAAGCAACTGAAAAAGAGCAACCAGAATTATTTAAATTAGTAAGAGAAGTTGCACATCTAGCAAATATTCCAATGCCAAAGGTTTATGTTATTCCTACTATGTCTCCTAATGCATTTGCAACAGGTAGAGATCCTAAACACGCAGTTGTTGCATGTACGCAAGGAATAATGCAATTGTTAAGTAAGGATGAATTAAAAGGAGTTATTGCTCACGAAGTTAGTCATATTAAAAATAGGGATATTTTAATTCAAACAGTTGCAGCAACAATTGCAGGTGTTATTTCTTATCTTGCTATCATGGCAAGATGGGGTGCAATTTTTGGTGGACTTGGTGGGAGAAGCAGAGATGGTGGAAATTTAATTAGCTTACTTGTGTTATCAATTATAACGCCACTTATAGCAATGTTAATACAATTAGCAATCTCTAGGAGCAGAGAATATTTAGCAGACGAAAGTGCAGCAAAAATATTGCATAGCTCTCATGGTTTAGCAAGTGCATTAGAAAAACTAGATTCAGGTATTAAACAAAATCCAATGAAGATGGGTAGTCCATCTACGTCATCATTATTTATTGCAAATCCTTTTAAGGGAAGTGGTATGATGAAATTATTAAGTACTCATCCACCCATGAAAGAAAGGATAAGTAGATTGAAAGGGATGAATGTTTAATTCTTTACTTTTTATTTTTCTTTATTATTTTTAATTTACACTTAAATATTACTTTTTCTTCCGGAATCTTTTCAGATTCAATACAAAATCTCCGATGATATTTCTTGCTTTAAATACCATTTCCGAAATTTGATTGTTTTTGTTACTTGTCGTCGGAAATTATTCAGAAAATCTTAGTAAAAGTATTTTAAGGAGTTTTCCATTATAGTTTTTGGGTTAATTGATCTCATGATGACAAAAAATTAAAAAAGGTGAAATCATGAGAAAGATAGTTTTATTATTACCAATAATTGGTTTTTTTATACTTGTAGTTGCAATTTCAGCAATGGCAACAGAACATATTGTTATTAATCAAGTTTATGTTGATGCAGTGGATACTGAAGCAGGTGGGGAAGCAATTGAATTATACAATCCTACGACATCAGAGATTGATATTTCTGGATACAAAATAAAAACTGAAAGTAGCAATAGTGATGTGACTTTATTAGATGGAGCCATTATCAGCGCAAATAGTTATTATTTGATTGCTGATAATGGCTGGGGTGTTCTTAAAGATAACGAATCTTGGCCAAATGCAGACCATGAAGAAGCACTAACAATGTATAATACAAATTCTGGTATAGCATTAATTACTGCAGAAGATGTTATTGTTGATGTAATTGGTTGGGGTGATACTGAAAGTATTGAACCAGGATTATATGAAACAACACCTGCTTATAATCCAGATTCTGGTTTTGTTTTAGCAAGACTAAATTTTGTAGATACTGACAATAATCTTAATGACTTAATAATTTCTCAACCTAATTTTCACAACTCTAGTTCTGTGGTTGAAGTCCCACAGGGTGATCCCGAAGATGAAGGGAATGGTGGTGAGGAAGAACAAGAAGATCCTGATACAGATGACTCTGAAGTGGATCTACCCTTGTTTATTAATCTCACTAATTCCCTTCCCCTTATTCTAAACTATAATCTCACTGTAGATGATAATGAAGAAGAAGGATACCAAGTATTACCAGAACCCGGTGCAATAAAAACAATTCCATTAAATGTTGTTGTTGCAGATAATGATGGTGTTTCTGATATTAACAATGTTAAAGTTTTAATTACGGCGCAAGATTATGTGCAAGAAGTAGTACTAACAAACACTGAGAATAATACTGACTGGGTTTTATTTTCAGGAGATGTTCTTTTTGATTATTACAATGCGCCAGGTGATTATAATCTTTTGTTAAGTGCTACTGATAAAAGTAGTGAAAATAGTGAACAAAATTTTGTAATGGAATATTTACCATTAATTGCCTTTGATATTGATGCTGAATCTCTTGTGTTTGATAATGCAAAGAATAAAGAAACTGCAGAAATTAATGGCGATTTAGATTTTAGTACTACAACTAGCCCAACAATTAAAAATTTAGGTAATACAAACTTAAGTTATGGTATTTATAGTGGTGATCTTGCAATTAATGATAATAACCTACAATATAGTCTTGGTGCAGAATATTATAATGTAACACCTGAGTTGGTAATGGCAATGGAAAGTTTAAATTTTGGTGTGAACCAAACAATTGGTCTTGGTTTTAAATTACACCTTGAAAAATATTTGAAACCAGACATGTATGGTGCAAACATGAACATTGTGGGTGTTGCTTCATGAACAAATTAAATTTTTTTTTATTTCTTATCTTTTTTGTTCTTGGTTTATCTTTATTTTCAATCTCTGTTAATGCTGCTAGTATTGGTGTTAGTCCACCAAAGATTTTTCTTGAAAATGAATCTGTAAATCAGACTTTATGGATTATTAATTCAAATAATGCGAGTTTTGATTTTGTAGTTTCCTCAACAAATGAATTTCTGAGCTTTTTCCCATCAGAAGGTAAATTGTCTAAGAATAGTAAAAAAAGTATTTCTGTGGTTGTAAATAAAAAACAAGGTTTTGATAGCAAAATTTATGAAGATATTATTCTTATCTCCGTCTATAAACCTGGAAGAAAAATTAAAAGCAGTATTGGTGTAAAAGCCAGACTTAATATTACTAATCAAATTAATCCTATTGAATTTTATTTCGCAAATGAATCTTTAAATGATGGTCTTACTGACACGTCTCTTAATAATTCCATAAATCATGAAGAACATAATTTAATTACTGGTATGAGTCTCTTTTTTAATACAAAACTTAAGAACAATGCTTTTATAAACGTAATTTTGGTGGGCCTTTTAATATTTCTGCTATCATTATTTGTAAAAGAACCCTCTCAGAATAAGAAAAAGATAAAAAATTAAAGTCCAATTAATGTTGCAAGATTATGGTCAATAATTTGTTTTGTCTCTGCATTTATTTTTACATTTAATGTTTTAAATGATGCAGTAATAAACGTAACATTATAAATCTGTCCTTCAGAAATATTTTGTAAGATTAAAATACTTTTGTTTATGATTTCCCCTTTATAATTTTCTTCTTTCGTCTTAACTGCAATTTCTTTTGCTTCATCAAAATCTACTTTTATTTTATCTAGGTCAAGAGCAACAATGTCGTGCTCTTCTTTTTGAAATGGTTTTGCTTCTTCTGCTCTTATGCCAGCATCTGAAATTTCAAAAGTAATTATGTGTTTGTTTTCTTTTAAATAGTAACCAACTTGTGTGTTTGCTGCATCCATCATGAATACATGTATTAAATAAGCATTAGGATGTTGTTTTTTAAATTCTTTAAATTCATTGCTTTCTTCTACTTTTTTAATTGTTTCTTCACATTTCATTTTTTAACCTCTTAAACCCTAATTAATTTTCTAAATTTAATTTTAAAAACTATAGTTAGCGGTAACATCTATCTTTTTTAATAATTCAATTGTATTAACTAAATCTTTGTAAAACTTATCTGTAAAATGTAATGAAAGTTCTTGTGCGGTTTCATTATCTAATTCGGTTTCTTTTTCCCAACCTAATTTTCTTGCTTTTTTAAGAATTTGTGTTGAAACAGTATTATTCTCTTCATACATATTAATAACTGGTCTAATTGATTTTTGGTAACTTTTGTTTGTAAACTTTTTTGCCATTCTTAGAAACCTTTTAACATAGTTTTCCATGTGTTTATTATTAAGGCCTTCATATGCACTAAAATACTGAAGTTTGTTTCTAACAAATGTGTGTGGTGGAACATACATTCTATTATCTTCAATCTTAAATGGTTCTTTTATTCCAATATCAGCAGGTTCAACTTCTAAAAATTCTCTGTGAATTTTCATTAAACAAAATTTAAGAAGTACAGAAGTAGCCATAATATTGCTGGGGTAATTCATGTCCATACCTCTTTGTTCTAGTGTTCCATGATTATTTACTTTTACAGGTCCCCAATTAACATCTAATTTGCTATTATAAATTTCATCAAATTTTGCATTTTCATTATGTTTTTTTAATACCTTCATCCATCTTTGTACTTTTCTATTTAATGATTCAATTAAATCCATCTCTGTTTGTTTATATGGTGGTAGCCCACCAATCTGTTGTAAGTTTGCATAAACTCCATCCATGTATTTTAATTTTTTCCCTCCTCTATAAACTGGTAGTCTTGTGTCCATTGCAAAATGTTGGCCTTGATAAAATGGAGAAGATTGCATAATACATGTTAAAGCAGGATCTGCCGCAATTTCAAAGTTATAACTTCCCATAAAACTTCTCTTAATTTTTCCATCAAAAGTTACTCTTATAAATTTAGTTAATGGATTATACATTCCCCTCGGTAAGGCATAATGGTGATGAAAACCAATACATCTTGCTGCTGCTAAAAATCGTTCTTCTCCAAATATCTTTTTTTTCATTAAATAATTAATATTATTTCTTACTTCAGGATCAAATTTTCCTGGGTAAGTTCCAAAACAATGTAGTAATAAATCTTTTTTTGATGCTACATCATATAATGTTTCAGCATGTTTTAGGATATCTAATGCCGTGTTAAACATTTTAACAGAAGGATAACAACCAAGTTCAACCATATTTTTGCCGCATTCTTTGACAATGTTTGTTTCAGGTTCTTTTTTTTTAACTGCCGCAAGAATCTCGTCTGCTTTATTAACTACTTTGCCCTTATTATTTAAAAGCATAAATTCCATTTCAAGTCCTATCATGGATCTTTTCAAGGGTCTTTTTTTATTATTTCCTTGGTTTTTAGACTCGAGATTTAATTCTTCTTTTTCTTTATTTAACTTCGCCATTTTCATCTGCTTCTATTTTTAACATTTTTATGATGTCTTGAGAAATTTTATCAACTTTACTTTTAACAATGGTTGTTTCATCAGCTCGCATATAAAGTTTCTTATTAACTTCCATGGAAAATATAAACACGTTTGGAAATTTGCTAGTAAGAAACTTTAAAATATAACCACCCTTATATGGATCATTAATTCTAACGTCTTTATAATCTAACTTTTTTAATCGTTGTCTAAATGCTTGAACAATTGGCATATAAAATGCAGGTACATATTTTGTACCAAAACTTATTTCTGGTCTGTTATCTTTATCTCGCATTGAATGTCCATCAAAGATTATGTTGAATCTATAAGAACTTATTAGTCTAGAAAGAATATAATAAAAATGCCTATATGAATCTAAAATAATTTCTTTTTGTTGTTCATTTAACTCTTCTTTCCATACAGACCTTAACATTTTTTCTTGATTATTTGCATAAATGGCTTTAGCATAGCTTCTGTTAAAATCACACATAAATCTGGATTGTTTACAATCAATCCATATACCACCTTCTTCTAAAACAGTCATTGCATATAACATTCCAGAACCTAAATCTTCTTCTGTTAGTCTTTTTTTGTCTGGCATTGCCATATTTTTTTTAATTTCTTTATCTATCCAAGTCCCATTATGTATTGTTAATAATAATGAATTAAATTTGTTGGGTTTGTAATTATCAAAAACAATAATGCCTTTGTGGGTAATGGTAAGCTTTATTTCTTTATACTTTGGATAAAGTTTTTCAATATCTTGTTTTATTATCTCATATAAATCTCGATCTTCAAAGTAATTTTTAAACCATAGTCTATTTCGTGACTTGTAAAAATGTTCAACATCTCCATCAAGAACATCCCCGATTAGTTTATAATCTGTTAATTGAGACAAAAAATTGAGGTGAGGTGTTTCACAAACTTTCCCCCATATTCTATCAAGATGTCTAAATAGGAAAAATCTGTCTCTTAAGCTTAATGTACGCTTAGAAAACACTAAAACATTGTAAAATAGTTTAAGATTATCTTTAATTAGCTTTTTCATAGATATTTTAAGTATGTGTGCCATTTATATTTTTTATTATATCTGCACCCTTAGATTTTGCAATTTCTATGTAATAATGGGGAATTTTTTTAAATTAGGTAATGATTCTTTACCTAATGGCAATGAAAGATGAGAATCATGAAGAAAAAATAAGAAAACAGCTTCAAAAGCAGCAGTATGGGTTTGTAGGTCAACATAGTGCTTGCAAGATTTGTACTTATACTAAAAGATCAATTAAAGAAGAAGATGTTTGTTATAAAGAACAGTTCTATGGTATTAGATGCCATCTTTGTTGCCAAATGACCCCTATTATGGTCTGCAACAATCGTTGTGTTTTGTGTTGGAGAGATACATCTGCACATACTTCTATTAAAATTGAGGGAGAAATTGATGATCCTAAATCAATAATTGATGGTTGTCTTAAAATGCAAAAAAAATTATTGAGTGGTTTAGGTGGTTATGATGGAACTAACATGGAAAAATTAAAAGAAGCATCTTTACCTAAACATTTTGCAATTAGTTTAACAGGAGAACCAACCCTTTATCCTAAACTTGGTGAATTAATTAAAACAATCCATGGTATTGGGGCCACATCTTTTTTAGTTACAAATGGTTTACAACCAGAAGTTTTAGAAAAATTAGAAAAAGAAGATGCATTACCTACACAACTTTATGTTTCAGTAGATGCTCCTAATGAAGAATTGTTTAAGAAGATTGATAATCCTCTATTAAAAGATGGTTGGCAAAGATTAATGAAAACTTTATCATTACTGCCCAAATGGAGAGAAAAAGCAAGAACTAGTTTGAGATTTACAATTATTAAGGGCATGAATGATCTTTTTCCAGAACAATGGGCAGAAATAATTAAATTAGCACAACCATTGTTTGTAGAAGTGAAATCCTACATGTCAGTTGGTTATGCCAGAGAACGATTAGGAATTGAATACATGCCAAGACATCCTGAAATAGTTGAATTTTCTAAAAAAATTTGTGAGTTTACTGGATATAAAATCATTGACGAGAAAGAAGGAAGTAGGGTAGTATTATTAATGAAAGAAGATTTTGATGGTAGGGTTATGAAGTTTGATTAAAAAATAATTTTAAAAAACAAGTTCTATAAAAAATCAGAATCTAATTATATCTCAAACACCATGCCATATGGTCCTGAATTAACAACGATTGTGTTTTTAACTTTGTCAACAGTATGACTTCCTTCATGGATATGTCCACAAAAGCAATAATCTATTTTATTCTTTATGCAGAAATCTCTGACTGATTTACTGCCACAATGTTCATCCATAATTTTGTCAGCTTTTGTTTTGTAAGCTGGTGCATGACTAATAAATATTGTCTTTAATATCTGAATCTTTGGTTTTTTATATTTTGCATCTGCGAGTTTGATTTTGTCTTTTCTTTTCTTATTTGTTTTTTTTAAGACAGCTCTTTCTTTTTTTATTGCTTTTACAAACTTTTTACTATCTTTTTCAAATGGTCGATCCCTAAAACTAAAACCATTTGTATCATAACCATAAATTAGAATGTTGTTTATCTTCATAATTTTATTATTCATAAAATACAAATTTTTGAATTTTTTACACAAGGTCCTTACTTTGCTTTCTGTTTCATGATTTCCAGTAATAACAAGTGTCTTTTTTTTCATGGCATTTAATTTTCGCATTATTTGTTCCATATGGTTACCAAAAATTGTAAAGTCACCACCCATAATTACTAAATCAACCTTTTTTGCTTTTTTTTTAACCTTTTCAATGGCTTTTTGGTTTCCATGGATATCTGCTACAGCTAAAACTCTCATATTAATACTTGTTTCGTACTACTGGTTTTTATTATTTGTGGTGTTTTGGTGTTTAATTGTATAAATAACCAATATATTTATATATATCTAAAAAAATTAACTATACATATACTTTCAATAACAAAAAAAGGTGATTATTATGAAACTTCAAAAAATATCAAATATATTCTTATTTTTAGTAGGGATTATTGCAATTCTTTTGGTCTTTTCTATCCTTGGTTCAAATCCGACCTTTGTTGGAAAAGCAACACTTGCAATGCAGGGTTATGCTGTTGCCGAAGTGTCTTTTGAACAATTAGGTTCTTATCAAGATTGTATAGATATAGCAGAACAAGAATATCCCCCCCCAGTTTATGAACGACAAGACAAATATTGTCAATGTTTTATTGAAGGTAATCAAGGTTGTGAAATTTACATTAAAGACCGAGGTTTTTGTGATGACGGATATTTACCTGGAACAGAGCGTTGTGGGAAAAACAAAGATCCACACGGTAGAATTTTTGTAGAAAAGTATTATCAGTTTTCAGATTGTAGCAAAAAAGCATATAATCTTCAAAAATGTGAATATGGTTGTACTGAGGGACAATGTGGAGAAGACTTATGCCGAGAAACAGATAATGGATTTAATGTTTTTGAAACTGGTACAACCACTGGTCAAAAAAAAGAAGGACAACAAGTTGATGAAAATGATAAATGTATCTCAGCAAAAAAATTAACAGAACATTATTGTGATAAAGATGGTTTTGCTAACTTTAAAATTGCATCTTGCGATTTTGGTTGCGTAGAAGGTAAATGTCGAACAGTTAAATGTACTGATTCAGATGGTGGTGAAGAACCTACTGTTAAAGGAGTAGTGAAGGGCGGTATGTCTGGATCTGGTGCACAAGGTCTTGTTTCTGATTCTTGTTTAAATGGAAAAACCTTGAAAGAGTATAAATGTGGTTCAAATGGTGGTGTTGGTTATACGACCATGGAATGTCCTAATAGTTGCTCAGAAGGAAGATGTACTTAAATTAAATTTTTTACTTCTTTTATTTTTTTAATAAGAGTTTAGAATTTTGGTGTTAATTTGTTAATTCTTAATTAGAATTTCAGGGGATTCTTCTCAGATGCCTTACTAAATAATTATCTTCATCATAATTCATTGTTTCTTCTTTTCCTTCTGAGGGTGCTTGTGTTGGTTTTGTATCTTCTTTACCTAGTGTTATTACATCTGCTTTATCTTTAATTTTTGTTTTCATTTCTTCCATTTCTTCTGGTGTTAGTTTTTTAGGATCCCATTGAAAATTAATTCCGTCGTTTGTTTTTCTAGGGAGAACATCTACAACTAAATGAGGATATTTTTGTGAACTATCTTTACCATTACAAATAACAATATTGGTTCCTTCTGCGCCAAGACCTTCAAAGATGGCAGTGGCAGCATAACTAGCAACATAAAATAATTGTGAAGTTACTTTATCATCTATTTCTTCTAATGTCTGATGATGTTGTTTTGGAAAAATTAACAAATGCCCAAATATTGTTGGTTCATCTGATAAAATTGCCATTACAGCTCCATCTTCATAAAGAATTTTAGCTGGAACTTTTTTATTTATAATTGCACAAATTTTGCAGTCAGTCATTTTATAATATATCAGCTATGTCATCTGATCTTGTACCATTTTCTTCTGGAATTTTAGTTGTTTTATTTTGATTAGAGCTATCCTCTTCTGCGTCATAATCCTCATCATCTGAAGATTTTTCTTGATTTTCATCGTTTTGGTCTTCATCATCATCACTACTTTCTTCACTTCTATTTTGTTCTCTTTCTAAAATTTCATTTCTTAATGCATCAATATCTTGATCTCCAAATAATTCTTGTAATTGTGGAACGTCCTGAATCTTTTGTTTTAATGTTTCAGGGTCATTAATTAGTAATGTTTTTAATTTTGGATTATGTTCAATAGTATCTATAATTGTTTCTGGTTCTTCATCTTTGTTTGTTGTTTCTTCTCCTGTAATGCCTTCTTGTGCTCCTCCTTGTAATACTTGTTGGATTGCATCAAATTTACCATTTCCTTCTGGCGTTTCAGTAACTTCAGGAGCATTAAACTCAGCGTCAATTGCGTTTGTCATTTTCTTACCACTAACTGTTTCAATTATTTCATTAACATCAATATTTTCAAATAGTTGTTTTAATTGTGGGTTAGAGGGTATCATTTGCTTAAATTGTTCTGGGCTTTTGATGATTGCCTCTTTTAATTGTGGATTCATTTCAATTATTTTTAGAAGTTCTTCTTTTGAATAACCTACTTTTGGTTGTTGAATCCCCTCCATTGGGAATCTTTTACATACATCTCTTAACATTTTTGGCAAGTTATGACCTAAAATTTTGAATGCTTCGTCTTCTTTTGCTTTATCTACATCAATTTTTTCATAATCAAACGCAGAAATGCCGTCATTTTCTTCTCTTGGGATTATATGTAACATAAAATGTTGTGATTGTTGACCTGCTGCTGCCCCATTTGCAATAAATATGTTTGTTCCAAACACTAATGCACCTTCTTTTACAGATTTGCTTAATTGTTTTGTTTTAATGGCTAAATGTTCAAATGTTTTTGGTGGGATTAGTGGCATTATCGGATAATGTTCTTTGGGCATTACTAACAAATGACCTTTATTTGCAGGGTTAATATCTAAAACAGCAGTAATTAAATCGTCCTCATAGACTTTTTGGCTAGGGATGTCTCCTTTAATTATCTTACAGAATGGACATTGTTCTTTTTGTGCCTCTAATGCCTTTTGTTGCTCTGGTGAAAGTTCCATGCGTTTGTTAAGGTTAATTAATTTATATAATTTCTGGTTAATTTCAAGGAGAATCTTTATAAAGGCCATGTGGTTTTTTTAATGGCCATGATATCAAAAAAACTAGATTTAAAACTATTGGGGAAAGACATTTTACAAGACATACTTGGACAACAAGAAATCAAACATCATCTTAAATCTGCTTTATTATGTGGCAGACACATTATAGTAGTGGGGCCACCAGGTATTGGTAAAACAACATTAGCAAAAAGTGTAGCTAAATTGTTACCAGAAATAGAGGTTAATGATTGTGGTTATAATTGTTTGCCATCTGAACCTTTATGTCCTACTTGTCGTTTAGGAAAAAAAGTAAAACAAATTAAAATTTCAGGAATACAACGTTTTGTAAGACTGCAAGGAAGCCCAGATTTAACAGCTGAAGATTTAATTGGTGATATTGACCCAATTAAAGCAATGAAATTTGGTCCATTATCATTAGAAGCATTTACCCCTGGTAAGATCTTTAAGGCAAATAATGGTGTTTTGTTCTTTGACGAATTAAATAGGTGTCCTGAAAAATTACAAAACGCATTATTACAAGTTCTTGAGGAGAAAAAAGCAACTATTGGGAGTTATGATGTTGATTTAACAGCTGATTTTGTGTTGATTGCAACAATGAATCCGCATGATAGTTCAACTGAAAAATTAAATGATGTTTTATTAGATAGATTTGATTTAGTTTACATGGGTTACCCTGAAAATCTTGAAATAGAAAAAAAGATTGCAATATCAAAAGGTCTTGATTTAGGAATTACATTTCCAGAAGATCTTTTGCATTACTGTGTTGCATTTATTCAAGAATTAAGACAGAATGAAAATCTTGAACAAAAACCAAGTGTAAGGGCTACCCTAGGTTTATACGAAAGAGCGCAAGCAAATGCAAAATTAAATGGAAGTAATGAAGTTAAATTTGATGATATAAAAGCTGTAATGGAATCAGTAATTGCACACAGGATAAAATTAAAACCTTCTGTGAAATATCTTCAAGATCCTGTTAAATTTGTTAAAGATGAATTTGAAAAATTTTTAGACAAAAACCCTGGCTTTTCTTCCAATAGTGAGAAGAAAGGCGAGGTGTCAGGGTGATAAATCTGTAGATAAATTAAAAAAAGGTAAAAAGGCAAAGGTTAAGAAAACCGAGCCATCTTTTGAACAAAAAGGAAAACCAGGTAAGGGTAGCCAGTTAATGAATTCTATCATGGAAAATGATAAAAAAACTATTGATAATGGAAAACTAATTATGGGTGCATTAACCCAAGGTATAACTTCTTTTGCACCAGATTTAATGATGGAAAAGTTTGTTGATAATTATAAATTAGCTAAAAATATTTATGGTGAATCTTTGATAAAATATTTTAGTGGATATGATCCAAGATATATTGAAAAAAATATTAAAATTCCTGAGTTTCAAAGAGAATTAGCAGGAAAAATGGAATCTCAATTAAGAGATCTTAAAGCAGAAGGAATTATTGATAAAAATAATACAATCACTGACGAAGGAATTCAGTTAGCTGGTCTGATTTTATACACAGAAGAAATTGATAATTTAACCCCAAAAGGTGTTCTTGGAGAAAGGTTTCATAAAAAGAATCATATTTATGGTAGTAAGACAAATACTAAAATTTTTAGAAAATCTGATAGATATAGGGATGTTGCATTGAAAAGATCAATTAAGACTGCAATTAGAAGAGGCCATTCTAGTTTAAAGATAAATGATCTAAAAAGTTTTGAAAGACAAGCTAAAGGAAAGGTGTATGTTGTTTATGCTTTGGATAGTAGTGGAAGTATGAAAGGAGAGAAACTAGTCATGTGTAAAAAAGCAGGAATCTCTCTAGCGTTTAAAGCAATTGAAGAAAAAGACAAAGTAGGATTAATGGTGTTTGGAAAAGAAATAAAACAAGAAATAATGCCGACAGATGACTTTTTAATGTTACTTAAAGAAATTTCAGTGATTAAAGCAACCTCTGAAACAGATTTTGGAGTTACAATTAAACGTGCAATTAATATGTTTCCTGCAGAAGATGTTACAAAACATCTTTTAATATTAACAGATGCTTTGCCAACAGTTGGAAAAGATCCTCAACAAGAAACTTTGGATGCTGCTAACATTGCTGCTGCGAATGGCATTACTATTTCTGTAGTTGGAATTAATCTTGATAAGCCAGGAAAGATTTTAGCAAAAAAATTAGCTGAAACCGGTAATGGTAAATTATATGTTGTAAAAGATGTTAAAGAAATTGATAAAATTGTATTGCAAGATTATTATTCTTTATGATTTTTGTTTTTGATTTGATATGTTGTATTATTAAGAAATAATGAATGAACAAAAAACAACATTCATGGCATAGACGGACTTTTTCCTGCAGAAAATATCCTATTCGCCTCATTTTATTCGGATCATCTGGCCATGTTGTTTTTTATAATAGAAAATAAAGTAAAATATTCTTCAACAATTGCGAATGCTATTTTTTTCACTAAATTTTGTTTTTTCATGGTATACTCTTATTATATCCTTACTATCTTATTACTATATTATTATAAAAAAGAGAATATATCTATAAAATATCACAATATTTAAAAATACTTAATATAATAGATAGATATATGGGCCAATATTTAATGAAATTAAGGCGTCATCTTAGGTGGAAAAAAGCAGAGGTGCAAGATCTTGTTATAACTGTATTAGTTATAGCTTTCATTTTTGCGTATAATGATAAACAACCAACTTTTACATTGAGTTATTGGTTATTTAATTATTTAAAACATATTTTGATTATGAGTGGTGTTATTTTTGTTTATGATTTTGTTCATAAAGCCGCATCATTATTTATGAATTTTACTTGTGAATATAAAAAATGGTCTAATGGTTTGTTAATCGGTGTAATTGTTGCCATTCTTTCTGGAGGAAAATTATATGTTGTTTTACCAGGAGGAATTATATTTCATCACATGGTAGTTTTAAGACTAGGGCATTTTAGGTATGGATTAAATTATTTTACAACTGGTTTTATAGCTGCTGCAGGCCCTTTAGCATTGCTTTTAGTTGCAACCTTTTTTAAGACATTAGCTTTGTTTAATGTTGCATCTGCTTTTTTTAATCATGTTACTTTCATTTGTTTGTACTTTGCTATTTTTGCAATGCTGCCTTTCCCAAGGCATGATGGGACACATATGTTTTTTGCAAACAGAAATTGGTTTATTATCATACTCTTCTTTTTAATAGGTTATATCTTCCTTTTCCAATTTAAGTTTTATTCCTTAATATTTGCCGCATTAATTGGATTAGTTGTTTGGTTAGTTTACTATGTGTTGTTTGAAAGAGGGGCGTGGAACCTTGCAGATTAATGCATGTTTATTGAATTATTATGTGCTGGTGAAAATATGATAGAAATATTGAAAAACAAAAAAGCTGGTTTTTTTAATCTTACTAGATTTTGGGTAGAGTATTCTTTCATATTTATTTTAATAATTGGTTTTATTGTTGCTTTATGGTCTGGAAGTGCGGTTGTTACTTACATGATTATTCTTCTGTCTGGAATTATTATTGGTAGGGGTTGGCTTTTAAGGAAATACCACTTTCAAATTCCTTTTGTTTTGATAACTATTGCTTATTTAGTGGGTTTTGTTTTTGGAAGTTTTCATGGAGAAACAAAATATATCTTAATATTCTTTATTGTGGGAATGTATATTGGATATGTGTTACATAGTAGGGAATTAATCTGATTTAATTTTTATTGATTTTTCTGTTATTATTGATTCTTATATTGGTATTTATATCTTTAAAAATAAAATTAAAAAAGAAAAAAATTAATTATTTGGTGTAGGCATTTTTAAGCAACATTGTAAATCTAAAATTTTGTGTTGCTGGAATTTTATACTTCTCTGTTTCTCCTGTCCTTTCATCTAACATTTCTGGTGTTGGACTAATGCTTGCGCCAATATATTTTAAAAATGCAATGTCTTTCTCAACTTTTTGTAATAATTCTTTTGCTGTTTCTCTGTAATCTCTACCTTCTGCTAGCGTCCCACTAAATGTAATTCTTATTGAATTTCTTGCGGTGTCTCCGATTAATCTCACTTCATAATCAGATTCTTTTTGCGTGTATGCGGCAGCTTGTTGTCCAATATTTCCAATAACGTCTGGTAATCTTTTAATAAAAGGATTTAATTTTGCACTTTTATCAATTTCAGTGGAATTCACATCGCAATTTACAACTTCATTTGTTCTTGATGTTATGTCTACTCTTACATAAGCATTTCTTTCTAAATCCTGGACTAATCTATTTACAGGATAAGTTTTTAGATTAGAACCACTATATGCGGCTTCTAGTGATTGATAAAATCCCCTTACTAATTCATTAGCTTCTGTATTATCTCTAACTGGCTTTATTCTTACGATTTTTCCCACTAGTGTTCTTCCTAACATATACAATAAATCCCTTGTGTTTTCAGTACTTACTCTTTCATAAACACGTTTTCTTGTTCTTCTACCGGTTCTTACAAGGCCATCTAATTCCCCTTCAATCTCTTTAATATTACTTAATTCTGATTTTAAATAAAATCCGCATGGTTCATTAAGTGTATAACCCCTTAACATGTCTTCAATTGGTTCAACATCTTCTTGTCCAGTAAAGAAATTCATGTTTGCATAAGGCAAATCACCACTGTGCATTATTTTATCTAAGGACATAACAATGCTTGGTCCATTGTTTGGACTTGGCATGTCAACATCCATTAAGATTGTATCAAAAAATTCTCCTTGTTCTGTGCCACGTCTTAATCTGTTTCCTACTTGACTAAGTCCATCTGCCTTACCACTATCAATTTGAACAAATTCTGCATGATAACCGCAATTTTTTAATGCATCTGTAATTGTTCTACATACTAAAATGCTATCATCAACAACTAAAAATGTGCCTTTTTCATGTTCTACTTTTGATTCTTGTTCAGCTTGCTTTGTTCCTAATTCTGTTTCAATTTCTTCAAGTTGATAATCCTCAATAATATGTCTAGTGCCCCTCCCAGGTTCTGGATTTGTTCTTAATCTTGCTTGTAATTCATCATCATTTATTCCAACCATTTTATTGCCCTCCAAACTATCCAATAGTTCTTCTTCTTTTTCTTGTTTGAACTTTTACTTGCTCTTTTGGTAATGTAACAACTAATTCTGTGTATGAATCAGTTCCTTGTTGTGTTAATATTTCATATGTTCCTTTGTATAATTCTATGAATTGTCGAATTGTAAAAAAACCAAGGCCTGTTCCTTCATTTGATACTACTTTTTGATCCGGCGTCATCAATATTCTTTTTGTTTCTTCATCCATGCCACAACCATTATCTTTAAATCTTAGTTCAATTGAATCACCTAAGTCTCTTCCATAAACTGCAATATTTCTTTCGTTATTGTTATCTGTTGTTGCATCATATGCGTTTTTAAATAAATTAAACGCAAAACTGTAAAATAATGATTGATGTAAAAACGTTTTATAATCTCCAGGTTCAAATTTCACTTCAGTAATTAATAATTTTTTTGAATCATAATTTTTATCTTCTTCGTAATTGGTTAAAAGTCCATTATATATGCCCGCTGTTGTTGGTAAAAAATTAGAAAATAATTCTTCTAGATCTAACATTTGTGATTTGGTTCTAATTTTTTCATATTTTTTATCTAAGAATAAAAGACTAGCCTCTGCAATTCCATGATTAATTTTACTTAATTCACTTTGAGATTTTAATGCCAATAAATGTCTCTGATGAAATGTCCTAAATGCTACAATATCATCAAGACCTTCTGCTTTTTTTGCATTATTATACAAAGAATGTGCTTGTTGTGCTAACATATTTAAGGTGTTTCCAACATCATGTGAAAATCTTTTATAGATTCTTTCAAGTTCAGTTTTTGCTTGTTCAGCATTTCTTTGAGCTACTAGGGCGTGGTCTCTTGCATTTTCAGCATTGTCCCTTGCATCTTCTGCAATTTCTGTTAATCTTTTTTGTTCTTCTAAATGTGTTTCTGCTTCTTCTACTCTTCTTAGTGCTTCATGTTCTCTTTGTTGAGATAAGGTGGTAATCTCTTTTTTATATGATGCACCTTTATCTAGGTCCATAAGTAATTCTCTGGATTCTCGTCTTGTTCTTATAAATGGATTTAAAAGTTCTCCAAGTTTTCTTAACCATCCTGAATCTCGATGCGTTATTGTATTTAATGTGTAGACAAATTTTAATCCTTCACTTGCTCTTTCATATTCGTCACCACTAAATCCTGGCGTTGATAAAATTGATTTTCTTCTTGTGCTTTTTGTATAACTATCTAAGTTTAAAAAATCAGATATAATTATTTCATCACTTTTTGCTTCTCCAGAAACATTCCAAGCACCTCTTGTAGTGTGCCAATCATCTTCTAATAATTGACTAATGGTTTCATTATCGTCTCTAAAATGTAATCTTAATGCTTTTAAATATTCTAATGTACATGCCCTTTCTATATGTCTAATCATTAATTTTTCTCCTAATATCCTTTCTTTACGAAGAGAATTTCCATCTACAACATTATTTTTATCTGCATTTAGTTTTGTAAACTGATCAAACATAAAATTAACAGGGGCTAAGTGTATTCTATCTTTAAACTCAGGATCTTTTAATATTCCCCTATAACCTGTTAAATAAGATAGTTCTTCTCTTGGCAATCCTGTTTCTTGGATCATTCTTTCTTTTATAACATGATATAGGATTGCATCAACACTTTGTGTTGGGTTTGTAACTATTGCACTAAATTCTTCAAAGGGGATTAATTTTGCCCTAACATTCTTTTCCATAACATCTTTAAGAACTAATTCTAAATCATCTTTTCCTTTGCTTTTGTATATAGCATACATGCCACAAAGGTAACTAACACTTACTCTATTCTCTGATCTAACTCTATCAAGTACAATGTTTGAAAAATCAATTACTGTTTCTGCGATATTATCACCAAATCACTATGTTGTTTGTCACACTTTAATGGTAACCGACACCATATAGTTATCTATATCTATATATAAACTTTTTTATCTATTTATTTATTTTCATTATTGAAAATATATGTTTCACCACAATCTTTATATAAAGATATATCTCTAAATTAGAACAATGAAAAATTTGGTGAAATTATTACCTGTATCAGTTTTAACTAGGTTTGAGTCTTTTGTAATGAATGATTACAAAAAAGCCAAAATTCTTGTTACAAAGTCTAATCCTGAAGTTTTAGAAGAAATTTCTAAAAAAAAATTAATTGCTGTTTTTAAACACGCAGCCAAGAATGTTCCTGCTTATGCTGATTTCTTGAAAAAAAATAATGTGGATGTTAGTAAAATTAAAACTTTTGAAGATTATAACAAATTTGTGCCTCAAACAAATAAAAAGAATTATATTAAAAAATATGGGTATGAAGCTAGATGTTTTAATGGTGTGCTTCCTTTTAGGGGAAATATTGACGAAAGTTCTGGTAGTAGTGGGAGTCCAACAAACTGGATAAGGTCTGTAAAGGAAGAAGATATGTTGTTTAAAGCAGCAAAGTTTGAATTTAATTATACCTTTGATTCTGATAATAAAGATTACATTGTATTAAGTGCATGGTCGACTGGTCCGTGGGCAACTGGCGTTAAATTCTGCGAAATTATCGAACATTATTGTCTTGTAAAAAATACTGATACAGATGTTGAAAATATAATCAAAACACTAAAGACCTTTGGTAAAAAATATAATTATATTATTGCTGGTTATCCGCCTTTTGTTAAACATTTGCTTGATGAAGGAAAAAAGAAAATTAATTGGAAAGACTATAATGTTGATATCATTACGGGTGGAGAAGGTATTATTCTCGAATGGGTTGATTATGTTAAAAATCATCTCAAAAAAGGAGCTAAAGTTATTAGTTCATATGGTGCAAGTGATATTGATATAGGTGTTGGTTTTGAAACTCCGTTTTCGCAATTAATAAGAAAGGTGGCCAGTAAGAATAAAAAATTAAGTATGGAATTGTTTGGACATCATGAAAAATTGCCTATGTTATTTCAATATAATCCTTCAATGCATTGTATTACTAATCATATCAACAAACAAGGCAAACAAGAATATCAAATTAGTTTACTTGATAAGAATGTTGTTAGTCCTAAAATAAAATATAATCTTCATGATGAAGGCGGTGTGATTAAATATACAGACATGATTAAACTATTAGATAAATATGAACCCAAAATTGCAAAAAAATTAAAGAAATTTGGAAATAAATCTATTACAAAAGAAGTTCTTAAAAATGATGTTCTTAAACTTCCATTTTTGTATGTTGTTGGAAGAAGTGATGGTACAATCTCATTAGATGGCGCAAATGTTTATCCTCACCAAATAGAGATGTGTCTCCATTCTCATCCAAGATTAATTAAATCTACTAAAAGTTTTAGAATTGGTGTGGATTATGATAAAAAAGAAAATATTAATTTTAATATTAAAATTCATTTAAACAAAGGTGTTAAAGCAAATGATAATTTAAAACAGCTATATCATAATATCATTTTAAAGAGATTAATGGAAATTAATTCTGATTTTAAAGAATCTTATTTGAACGATAGATCTATTATTAATCCTTGTATCTGTCTTCATTGCCATGATCATGAATTGTTTAATGTTTGTAGGATTAAGAATAAGTATATAGATTGATAAAAGAAAAAAGTAAGTTTTAAGAACTTCTATCTTAAGAGTCTTGTTTCTGTTGTTGTTGAATTATCTGTTGTTGTTGCTGGTGTTAAATATTGTATAGGTAAATATAACTCTTTCTCCCCTGTTTCTGTTTCAATTTTTTTTGTACCAAAAATACCTGAAAATGTCCACCCTAGTCTTGCAAATGCATACCATCCATTTCTTGTCATAGGATTAATATTGTTATCTATGTTTCCAACATCATCTCTATCATTAATTGGATTTTTTCTTACCAAATATTCACTAATCTCTTGATCGGGAAATCCTCCTGAATATTCTGTTACATTCATATGAAAATTAGAATATTCTTCTACCTGAAAACCACCACCTATATCTAAAGCAAGACCTTTCCAGAATCTAAATTGGAATGTTCCTTCAAATCTTCCAAGGCCACCCCAGGCATCTCCTTCTGATTCTGTAAATCTATGTCTGTATACATCAATGGCAGCAGCAACCTCGTAAGTAAATTTTTCAAATTGGGTTGTGTCATGAACAAATAAATCTAATAATGTGGAAAATTCCATATAAGCTAGGCCGGCTCTTGCACTAAGTTCTGCTCCTAATTTGAAATTAGGTTTTCTTACTAAATCCCAATCATAACCAATTCCTGCTAATAGGGCAAGATGGTGATTTAGATTTTGTTCCCAAAGTGCAGTTGTTTTTCCTAATTCAATTACACCATCTAATAATGTTGCATTATAATCTTTTTTACTTGTTATTTTTCCAAAGATTGAAGATGATGCATAATGTGCACTTAATAAAAATGTTAAATGATCTCTGCTTGTAAATCCCCATGGTGATGTTAATCTTGTTACTACACCTAATGATCCAAACATTGGACTAATTTGTAATTGATTACCAAATTCTTCACCCATTGATCCTTCAAAGCCTTCTCTGGTAACATCTAATCTTTCTTCTAGTGCATCACATCCCATTAATTTTGGAACTATGAGAAATTCAAACATTAAATCTAAATCCCAACCTTTTGATAATGTAATAGGTTTAATTAAAGGAGTATCTTCTTTTTGCGGTTCTCTAATATTATCTAAATCTGGTAATTTAACCATTAATGGATCTTCTGTTTTAGTATTTTCATTTGGATCAGGTCCAATATAAGCATTGTCATCTTTGTTATTCTCCATTGCATAAATGGATAGGGGCCCTCTTAATAATATTTCAGGTGCTTCAATTGTAACATTAGAAATATTTTCTATAGCTCTTCTAGCTAAGTAATCATCAATGTCTGCAGCATTTGCAGTTCCTACAACACCCATACCAAGACCAAGTCCTGCTAATGTTCCCAACAGTTTTCCTACCATTTTATCATAAGTATTAGAAACTAATATAAATAGAAATATGTGTTGGAATAGTTATTTCAGAGTAGTGATTTCAAATTTTATTCTTTTTGTCGACGCTACCTTTATACCGGTCTATTTATTATTTCTTTTCAATAATGAAAACAATGTTTTTATTGTTATTTTGCCGTTATATTGTTTTATATAATTCAAATCTAGCAAATTAATTTTATAACTTGTATTTTGTTAGAAATTCGAAAATATTTGAGTTTAATTCATTAGCCCTAATATGGACTCGATGATGTCTATGATTAATTGCTTTTAATTCTGATTCTTTAATTAATTCATGCAATTCTTTTGAATATTTTGGATTAATTGTTCTATCTTTATTTGAGGCAATAATTAATACAGGTATATTTAAGGATTTTAGAACTTGTTCGGTGTCTTTTACATGTTTATCTGAGTATTCATGAAAACTATCAACACAATTAAAAATGCATTTTAATGGAGTATGATATATTAAACTAAACAAAATATTGTGCTTTGCTTTAAAACTTTTTAACTCTTCTCTATCATTGCATAAATGTGGAAAGAAATTTACTAAATGGTATTTACTATTTGATAATTTCCTTAATAAATGTATTAGATATGGGTTTAGCTTAAACTCATGATCTGTTTTATAAGGAAATCTATGTGCTGTATCAATAAGCACTAATGATTTTGGTAATTGTTTACTTATTTCACAATAATTTAAAGCAATCATACCACCTAAACTATGCCCAATAATACTAAATTTCTTAACTCTTTCTTTCTTCAAAATATTTTTTATATCGTCGCTAAAATGGTGTATGTCGTATCTTTCTTTTTCAACAGGGCGATCAGATAATCCGTGTCCTCTCAAGTCTGGTGCAATTATTGAATATCCTTTTTCAATGAAAAAATCTATTTCTTTTCTCCAAACTGTCCAGTTCCCGCCAATCCCATGTAAAAAAATGATTGTGTGTGGATTATTTGTTTCTTTATGGATGTAAAATAATCTTGTTCCATCAAATGATTCTATGCTTTTTTCCATTGTATTTTATATCTATTATCTTGATTTATATAGTTTTTGACAAATTAAGTATTTTTATGATTTTCTTACAAATGCCAAAAGTATAAATATAAGCCTTATTAACTATATATCATGTTAAAAAAGATATCAAACAATATTTGGAAATTAGGGTTAGATTCTAATCTATATCTCTTAGATTTTGATCAAAAAATAATTATTGATACTGGTGATAGAATTAAATCAAGTGTTTTAAAATTATTATTACCAAAATTGATTGCATTAGATAAAGTAGAAAAAGTTATTTTTACTCACTTACATTACGACCATATTGGGAACGCAGATTTATTTCCTAATGCTGAATTTTTTGCTTCAAAACAAGAAATTAAAGATTTTAAAGAAAATCCTGAATTTACTGTCTTAGATGCAGAAATTATTGCAAGGATGAAGTTTTTGGATGAAAAATTAAAACCAATGGTGAACATGAATGGTTTACAGACCATAAATACTCCTGGTCATACACGTGGAAGTATTTGTCTTTGGTATGAAAAAGATAAGGTTTTGTTTACTGGTGATACTTATTTTGGTGGTAATATTGAAACAGGGGTTAATTTATGTGTTGGAAGAACTGATCTTCCCACGTCAATTTCAGAAGAAATGAAAAAAAGTTTAGAAAAAGTTAAAAAAATTCAAGAACAGAATAAAAATTTAAAATTATGTCCAGGACATGATTACTGCGGGGCAGATTAACTATTATTTTTTATTTTATAATAATCAATTATCTTTTTTAAATAAAATGATAAAAAAAATACAAAAAACAAAATTTAATTCTTACAAAATTGGTAGTCTTGCAAAAGGTTGTCAACAATGTATTAAAGGTGAAAAAACAGTTTTATTAATCACTGGATTATGCAGTAAAAATTGCTTTTTTTGTCCAATTAGTGATCAGAAAAAAAATAAAGATGTAATCTATTTTAATGAATGGCCATCTCGACAAATTAATGATTTGTTTACTGAAATAACACTTTGTGGTAGTAAAGGCGTTGGTATCACAGGAGGGGACCCATTAATTAAATTAGAACGAACAATTAAATTTATTAAAGCACTAAAAAAAAGGTTTGGTGAAAAATTTCATATTCATTTATACACCCCATTGGAACTTGTTGCTGATAATAAATTAAAAAAACTTTTTAATGCTGGTTTAGATGAAATTAGATTTCATTTAGATGTTTATAATTCTAATTTTTGGGAAAAAATAACTCTTGCAGAAAAATATGGTTGGGATATTGGTGTTGAAGTTCCAGTAATTCCTGGTATTGAAAAACAGTATAAAAAAATGATTGATTTTCTTTGTAATAAAGATAAAAAAAGAAATAAAATTAAATTTTTGAATTTAAATGAACTAGAAATTAGTGATACTAATGCTTGTAAGCTCGTCGAGAAAGGCTTTAGAGCAAAAGACAAGTATAGTTATGGAGTTAAAGGCAGTGAAGAATTATCAAAAAAACTTTTGAAATATATTTTTACAAAAAAATACAAACTAAATGTTCATTATTGCACTTGTAAATTAAAAGATAATGTTCAATTAAGAAATAGAATTAAAAAAAGGTCAAAGAATGCTGCGAAACCATACGATATTGTTGATGAAGAAGGAATGTTAATTAGGGGAGCAATTTATTATCATAATGGAACTAGTTTGAAGTGCATAATTAATGTTTTAAAACAAAATAATGTTCCAAAAAAGTATTATGGTTTAGATAAAAAAAGAAAAAGATTACTAACAACAACAGTTGTTGTTGAAAAACTAGTAAAAGAACTTAAAAAATGTTCTAAATCTATTAAAATTGCAATTGTTAAAGAATATCCTACTGTTGATTCTTTAAATGTTGAAACAGATTTCTTGTAATTTAACTTTTCTTCTTTTTTTCACGTTTCTTCTTTGTTTTTTATTGATTTATTCATTAAATAATTCATTGAATAATTCTAAACTTGTGTTTTTTATTGTTATTTATTTCTTTTTATTAAATATTTATTATTTTTTACTATATTTAATTATCTTTAATTATTATTAATAATTATTAATTATTCTTGATTTATATCTATTTGTAAGTATTTTATAAGAAAGTTTATAAATAGATACTTACATAGTTTATAAAATGGATCTATCTGATCGATATATATATAATATAACTAAAATATAAGGGGTGTAAGAAATGAATGAGCTGAAAATGTTGAATATGGGTTTTTTGTTTGAATTATTAGGAGGGACTTCTTAGGTTTTTAGTTATAAATTTAACAGATTGATGACAAAAAATCATCAAAAAATCTGTAATGACAAAGATTTTCTTAAACTTGTTTATGCTTATCACAAGGTAAAACCTAATCATGACCCTCAAAAAATCATAAAATCTTGGTATAATGAGATCTTTTTGCCTAGTTCTATATTTGTTCCTGAATTAGGTTGTTTAGAAGCTGTGGTTAAATATCTCCGAGAAAATCTAAATCTAAAACTTAAAGATATTGCTGCAAAACTACAAAAAAGTGAAGCTAATGTAAGAATTAGTTACTCAAAAGCATCAAAGAAACATCTTAAGAAATTTAGAACAATTAATGTTGTTGATAAACACAGAAAAGTTACTGGTGCTATTGTGTTTGTTCCATTAAATATTTTTGTTTCTAAATTAAGTATGTTAGAAGCTCTTGTTAAGTTCTTGAAAGATGATAAAGAATTGAAATATAATGAAATTGGAAAACTTCTTGGAAGAAATCAAAGAACAATTTGGACTGTATACAATCGTGCAATAAAAAAACTGAATTCTGAAAGAAAGAATCCCCACAAAAAAAATCCTATGAGGGGTAAAAAACTAAAATGAAACAAAGAATTAACAAAACAACTGGTGTTGGGTTTATTCTTTTAGTTTTGATTGTGGCAGTTGTGTTTCATATTGGCTTAAGAGAGGATATAACTTTTAGTGGTTTTAATCTTGGTGGGAATTTAATAACAGGAATGGCATTTGTTGATCAAAATCCAGATGTGGAAGTCAGAATTATTGATGTTGATTTACACGATCAATATGGCTATGCAACAGGGCACCATGATATTACGAAAAGAGAGGATAATTTATTTGATGTTACCTTAAGTAGTTCCCCTGGTATTCCTGGGCTTGTACATGTAGGGGAAACTCCTGAAGCAATTGTTGAGATTTATGGGATTAATAGTCACAATGAAAGTCTTGAATTAAAAACAATCATTGATACTTTAGATGAGGATGATGAAAGATTTGGTTTTATTAAGACAGCTGTTTTTGCCTCTGATACAGTAGAAATTGAAAGCGCATCTCTAACTTTACCTAAAACACATAATGTTGAGTATATTATGAGGTGTGATGAGTTTGATAAAGAAGAGTTTGAATGTGTTGATCTTCATGGTTGGCAAGAAACAAATACACCTTTTGTTGATAATGGAAATACTATCTCGTTCTCAGTAACACACTTTACTGCTTATGCAGGTGGGGGAAGTAATGAAACAAACATTGCAAACTTAACTATTTGGGATAATTCAGATCTTGGAGAGTTTCATGGTAATCAGGAAATGTTTACTTATGAGGAAGTAGAGTTTTTTGCAAATTACAGTATGGAAAATGGAAGTGCAATTGGAAAAGAAACAGACGGAGAAGGTGTTAATTGTGTAATTAATTTTTCAAATGGTGATTCTGATGAAATGAATTATATTGGTGCATATGATTTATATGAATTTGATAATACTTTTGAAGAAGCAGGTGATTATGATTACAACATAAGTTGTGATGGTTCTTTGCTTGGTTATGTCCCTTTGAACATTATGGATAATATTACTATTTATGCATCAATTAATCAAACAAACCAAACAAATGTTACAAATGTAACTAGTTTAGTTATTTGGGATAGTACAGATGAAGGCGTGTTTAGAGGGGATGAAGAAAAGTATATTTTGGATGAAGTTGAATTCTTTGCAAACTATACAATGCCGAATGGTAGTTTAATTGGTGGTAATGTTTCTGGAGATAATGTTACTTGTTTGATTAGTTTTAATGATAGCATAAACAATGAAATGGATTTTGTTGCTGCACACCAACTTTATGAATATGAAAGAACGTTTTTATCAGAAGATGAGTTTGAATATAACATAAGTTGTAATGGTAGTTTGTTAGGATATGATGTTTTTAATGAAACAGATAATGTAACAATTTTTGGATTTGGTGGTCCACCTGTGTCTCTAGATGGTCTTTGTCCAGGTGTTGGTCAAACTTGGGTTGTAAATGAAAGTTATATATTAAATTCAAGTGCAGCTTGTGATGTTATTATTGTAAATAATTCTGCAACATTAACTGTTAATGGAGATTATGCTTTAACTGCAATTAATTTAACAGTTGATATTGGTGCTACTATAAGTGCAGATGAGAAAGGATGTGGTAGTTCACAAAGCCCAGATGATGAAAATAATTGTTCTAGTCAGGGAACTGGTGCAGGAGTAGGAGAAGGAAAAGATGGAATTTATCATGAAGCTGGTGGTGGAGGAGGATATGGTGGTGATGGTGGTAATGGTGATAGTGGTTATGCTGGCGGTAGTGATTATGGTAGTGCTTTAAGACCATCACATTTTGGTAGTGGTGGTGGAACATCTGGAAATGCAGGAGTTGGTGGCAGTGGTGGTGGTAATTTAAGAATAATTGTAACTGATACTTTTAACTTAAGTGGTGTTGTTACAGCAGATGGTGGTGCTGGTGGTACAACTTGTTCTTATTATGCTGCTGGTGGTGGTAGTGGTGGTAGTATTTGGGTTAGTTCAATTGTTTTAACTGGTGTTGGTAATTTCTCAGCAGATGGTGGTGCAGGTGGAGACTGTAGTGCAGCAGATGGTGCTGGTGGTAGTGGTGGTAGAATTGCAGTTTACTTTGATGATGGTGGTTTGAATGATTTCTCTGCTAGTACTGTTACTGGTGGTTCTGGTCCAGGAAGTGCAACTGATGGTGAAGAAGGAACTTTATTATTTGTTGATAAAGATGATAATAATGCTTGGATTGATGAAGGAATGGAGTTTAATGTAACTGATTATGCTAGTGATGGTAGTTTTAAGGCTTCACAAAATGTAAACTTTTCATTTAATAATTTAACTTTACTTGGGAGTTTATTACGTCTTGAAATGACTGGTGTTATTAATGTAGGAAATTTTACAATTGATGAAGCAACTTTAATTTTTGATGGTGATCCTTCAGAGCAAAATATTAGTTTTGTGTATAAGGGTGGGGAGGTTTGGACAGAAGATGCTTTTAATATCAGTGAAAGTTTCAATGTGAATAGGTTAACATTTACTGATTATGAAATGGTTAGTTTTAAATCATTAACTTCTGGTTATGAATTAACAGATGATACTTGGGAGGCAGATTGGTTTGATATAGATGTTGCAAATTTATCAATAGATGCAGGAAGTAGTATTACTACAAATGCAAATGGTTGTGGTAATTCACAAAGCCCTGATGCTTCAAACAGATGTGCTAGTCAAGGAACTTCTGTTGCTGGTGTTGGTGAAGGAAGAGATGGGATTTATCAAAATGGTGGTGGTGGTGGAGCATATGGTGGTGATGGTGGTGATGGTGAAAGTAATTATGCTGGTGGCAGTGATTATGGTAGTGCTTTAAGACCAAGTTATTTTGGTAGTGGTGGTGGTACTTCTGGAAGTTCAGGTGTTGGTGGTAGTGGTGGTGGTGTAATTAGAATTAATTCTACTGATACTTTTAATTTATCAGGAACAATTACTGTAAATGGTGGTGTTGGTGGAGCAAGTTGTAGTTATTATGCCGCAGGTGGTGGTAGTGGTGGTAGTATTTGGGTTACATCTAATGTTTTTACTGGTGTTGGTAATTTTACTGCAGATGGTGGTGCAGGTGGGAATTGTGGTTCTGATAGTGGTGGTGGTGGTTCAGGAGGTAGAATTGCTGTTTATTTTAACGAAAATAGTTTGAATAGTATGTCAGCAAGCAGTGTAACTGGTGGTTCTGGTCCAAATAGTGCAGATGATGGTGAAGAAGGAACTTTATTATTTGTTGATACTGATGATAATAATGCTTGGATTGATGAAGGGATGGAGTTTAATGTAACTGACTATGCAAGTGATGGTAGTTTTAAAGTCTCACAAAATGTAAATTTTTCATTTAATAATTTAACTTTACTTGGAAGTTTATTACGTCTTGAAATGACTGGTGTTATTAATGTAGGTAATTTTACAATTATAGAAGATACAATGACTTTTGATGGTGATCCTTCAGAAACAAATCTTAGTTTTGTATATAAAGGAGGGGAAGTTTGGACAGAAGATGTTTTTAATATCAGCGAAAGTTTTAATGTAAATAATTTAACTTTTAGTGATTATGAAATGATTAGTTTTAAGTCTTTAACTTCCGGTTATAATTTAACAAGTGATACTTGGGATGCTGATTGGTTTGATATAAATGTTGCAAATTTGACAATTGATGCAGAAAGCACTATTACAACAAATGCAAATGGTTGTGGTAATTCACAAAGTCCAGATGATGAAAATAGTTGTGCTAGTCAAGGAACTACTGTTGCTGGTGTTGGTGAAGGAAGAGATGGAGATTATCCAAATGGTGCTGGAGGAGCTGCTTATGGTGGTGATGGTGGTAATGGTGAGAGTGGTTATGCTGGTGGTAGTGATTATGGTAGTGCTTTAAGACCTACTCATTTTGGTAGTGGTGGTGGAACCTCTGGAAGTTCAGGAGCTGGTGGTAGTGGTGGTGGTGTTGTAAGAATAAATTCTACTGATACTTTTAATTTAAGTGGTACTATCACAACAGATGGTACCGATGGTGCTCCAACTTGTTCTTATTATGCTGCAGGAGGTGGTAGTGGAGGTAGTATTTGGGTAAGTTCAAATATTTTTATGGGTGTTGGTAATTTCTCAGCAGATGGTGGTGCAGGTGGAGATTGTGGTAGTGCAGATGGTGGTGGTGGTTCAGGAGGTAGAATTGCTGTTTATTTTAATGATAGTAGTTTAAATAATATGAGTGCAAGTAGTGTTACTGGTGGTTCAGGGCCAGGAAGTGCAACAGATGGTGAGGAAGGAACTTTGCTGTTTGTTGATACTGATGATAATAATGCTTGGATTGATGAAGGAATGGAGTTTAATGTAACTGATTATGCTGATGATGGTAGTTTTAAGTCCTCCACAAATGTTAATTTTACATTCAATAATTTAACTTTACTTGGAAGTCTGATAAGGATTGAATTAACTGGGATAGTTGATGTAGGAAATTTTACTATTATAGAAGATACAATGACTTTTGATGGTGATCCTTCAGAAACAAATATTAGTTTTGTGTATAAAGGAGGAGATGTTTGGACAGAAGATGTTTTTAATATTAGTGAGAGTTTCAATGTAAATAGTTTAACTTTTAGTGATTATGAAATGATTAGTTTTAAGTCTTTAACTTCTGGTTATAATCTAACAAGCGATATTTGGGATGCAGATTGGTTTGAGTTTGACGTTGCTAATTTAACTTTGGATACAGAAAGTATTATTACAACTGATGCAAATGGTTGTGGTAATTCACAAAGTCCAGATGATGAAAATAGTTGTGCTAGTCAAGGTACCGGTGCAGGTGTTGGTGAAGGAAAAGATGGTGCTTACACTCATGGTGCTGGTGGAGGAGCATATGGTGGTGATGGTGGTAATGGTGAAAGTGGTTATTCAGGAGGTGGTGATTATGGTAGTGCTTTAAGACCTACTCATTTTGGTAGTGGTGGTGGAACATCAGGAAATGCAGGTGTTGGTGGTAGTGGTGGTGGTGTTGTAAGAATTAATTCTACAGATACTTTTAATTTAAGTGGTGTTGTAACAGTAGATGGTAGTGCAGGTGGTCCAACTTGTAGTTATTATGCTGCTGCTGGTGGTACAGGTGGTAGTATTTGGATCACTGCAAATATTTTAAATGGTGTTGGTAATCTAACTTCTGATGGTGGTGCGGGTGGTGATTGTAGTTCTGCGGATGGTGGTGGTGGTAGCGGTGGTAGAGTTGCTGTTTATTTTAATGATAGTAGTTTAAATAATATGAGTGCAAGTAGTGTTACTGGTGGTTCAGGGCCAGGAAGTGCAACAGATGGTGAGGAAGGAACTTTGCTGTTTGTTGATACTGATGATAATAATGCTTGGATTGATGAAGGAATGGAGTTTAATGTAACTGATTATGCTGATGATGGTAGTTTTAAGTCCTCCACAAATGTTAATTTTACATTCAATAATTTAACTTTACTTGGAAGTCTGATAAGGATTGAATTAACTGGGATAGTTGATGTAGGAAATTTTACTATTATAGAAGATACAATGACTTTTGATGGTGATCCTTCAGAAACAAATATTAGTTTTGTGTATAAAGGAGGAGATGTTTGGACAGAAGATGTTTTTAATATTAGTGAGAGTTTCAATGTAAATAGTTTAACTTTTAGTGATTATGAAATGATTAGTTTTAAGTCTTTAACTTCTGGTTATAATCTAACAAGCGATATTTGGGATGCAGATTGGTTTGAGTTTGACGTTGCTAATTTAACTTTGGATACAGAAAGTATTATTACAACTGATGCAAATGGTTGTGGAAGTTCAACAAGCCCTGATGATTCAAATAGTTGTGCTAGTCAAGGAACTGGTGCTGGTGTTGGTGAAGGAAGAGATGGTGCATATACTCATGGTGCTGGAGGAGGCGCATATGGTGGTGATGGTGGAAATGGTGAAAGTGGTTATTCAGGTGGTAGTAGTTATGGTAGTACTTTAAAACCATTGCATTTTGGTAGTGGTGGTGGAACATCTGGTAATGCGGGTGTTGGTGGTAGTGGTGGTGGTGTTGTAAGAATTAATTCTACAGATACTTTTAACCTAAGTGGTGTTATAACGTCTGATGGTACTGATGGTGGCCCAACTTGTAGTTATTATGCTGCTGCTGGTGGTACGGGTGGTAGTATTTGGATCACTGCAAATGCTTTTACTGGTGTTGGTAACTTAACTTCTGATGGTGGTTCAGGTGGAGACTGTGCTAGTGCAGATGGTGGTGGGGGTTCTGGTGGTAGAGTTGCTGTTTATTTTAATTCTAGTAGTTTAGATAATTTAAGTGCAAGTACTGTTACTGGTGGTTCAGGTCCGGGAAGTGCAACAGATGGTGAAGCAGGAACCTTTTTTATAATGGATACCAATGACAATAATGTTTGGATTGATGAAGGAATGGAATTTAATGGAACTGATATTGGAGATTTAATTAAAACTTCTTCAACAGCAGAATTTAAACTTGAAAATATTTCTTTGTTATCAAGTTCAACTATCAGATTTAAAAACAATGCAGTTTTGAATGCAACAGAAATTAATTTTACTCTTGCAACAGTTTCAATTGATGCAGAAGATAGAATGACTTTAATTTATGATGATGCATTTGAAGACGATGCTGTTACTTATACTGGTGATGGTGGAAACTTTTATTTGTCTTATACAAAATTAGGTGCTGCAACTATAGATTGGACTAGCAATATTACTTCTTTTGAAAATCTAAGTGATAATACTGCGTTAGGTGTAAACAGAGTATATGTTGATACAATTAGTGAAAATAATTTAAATCTTTCAGCAAATGTTACTATTCATGGTTTAGGTTTTGAGGCCGCAGAAGCAGCTGTTGATTGGGATGATGATGGTGTATTTTTAGCTTGTCCTGCAGAAACCTGCACTAATATTGATTATACTAGTGGAACATTATTATTTAATACAACTCATTTTACAAGTTTTAAAGGTTATAATACAATATCAGATGCTCCACAAGTTACTTTATTATCACCAGAAGATAATACAGATACTAACACACCTGATGTGAATTTTGTTTATAATGTAACAGATGCAAGTGATGGGATTGCAAGTTGTAGTTTATTGATTAATGATACTGTTAATGTAACAGATACTTCTATTACTGAAAATACAAATCAAAGCTTTGGTGTGTTTTTATTAAATGAATCATTTACATGGGCAGTTAATTGTACAGATGATAGTCCTGCTTCAATTATTAATGGGACTGTTGCAAGAAATTTGAATGTAAGTGCTAATTTATTAATCTCTGAAGTATTAAATTCAACAACTGCTAATTTGGGAGAACTTGTCGAGGTAACAGGAAGAGTTAATTGGAGTAATGGGTCTTATGTTAAAGGAGCAACACCTGATTTTTATTTTAATAATTCCCTTGTATTACCTGCATGGGCTAATTCAGATCTATCATATAGATGTAATGTTACAATAACAGAACCTCAAAGTATTAATAGAACAAATGAATTAATTGTATTAAATACTTCTTATCTTAATGATACTTGCAGTAACATTACAGATGCTAGAGAAAATTCTATTAGGGTTTATAATGCTAGTTTAGTGGAACTTGATTCAAAATTACATGATTGGAATTCAACAAACGATGGTGTTGCTGATGAAGGTGATCAAATTGATGGGAATGATGAATTAACCTTTGTAATTAATATCACGGAAGATACTTCTAAAGAATTTTGGATCTATTATGATCTTGAATATAATACTTCTAAAGATTATGGTAATTCTATTCTTGATTTGTATTCAGCAGAAATTTTTGTTATTACTGGAGACTATGATGGTGTAGTTAAATATGCAACTGCTTACAAAGATGGAACTTTTAGTGCCTTTGATACTGTAGATGATTATAGTGGTGATGATATTGGTGGCCCATGGGGTGTTGGTGTTGCAGATTTTGATAATGATGGTGATTATGATTTTGTAACTGGTGATAATGCAGGTAAGATTTATTTATATGAAAAAACAGGAGATGGTAATTCTTTTGCTGCTAAGGCACAAATAGGAACAATTACAGATACTAATTATATCATGGATATTGCTGTTGCTGATTTTGATAACAATGGAACAATGGATTTTGTTGTTAGTGGTAATGAAGATGATTATTATGTTGCACTAGGTGATGGTAATGGTAATTTTGCTTTTACAGAGTTTGATACAGATGGTCCAAATTCTTTAGGAAGAGCAAAAGATGCTGCTGATTTTAATGAAGATGGATGTATGGATTTTTTAACAACTGCAAATGGTGGAACAAATGTTTATATTTATGCAGGAAATTGTGATGGTTCATTTGACGCAGAAGTTGATATAGGAGATGTTGCAAATGGTGCCACTGATGTTTATGAACTTGTTACAGCTGATTTTGATAAAGATGGGCATTTAGATTTTATTGTAGGGGATGCAAATGTTGGAAATGGAGATCTTTTTGATTTATATCTAGGTATTGGTGATGGTACTTTTACTTTAGAAACACAAGATGTGATTAATGATGGTAGTGATGATCATAATCCAATGGACAATTGGGATTTTGATAGAGATGGAAATCAAGATGTAGCATTTTTAAGATATAGTACTGAAGTATTACGTTATTATAAAGGAAATGGTGATGGGGCACTTACTTATGACAGCCAAGCTAGTGTGGTTGGTGATAGAACAATGGGTTTTGGTGCACCTCATCCAGTTTATGAATTTAATTTAATCAAAACTTTAGGTGCAAGTTTTCAAGGAACAAACTCAACTGGACATTATGCCTTTAATGTTATTGCTCCTGCAACACCAGGAACCTATCCTGTTGATGTAAATGTAACAATTAATCCCTATTTTTCTAGTAACTCACAAGATTTAACTGTTGTGAAAAAGCCAACAATTAATTCAATTACCTTTAATGTAACACCTGAAGATGGAAAATATGTTCACCTTATTGCAAATGTTACAGATGATAACTTGTTATGGGTTAATTTTACAATCAGAACCCCTACTAATTATCCTGTTGTGAATAATAGCAATGGTACTAACGCTTCTGAATTATGGAACTCAACTGGAATTCTATTAGATCAATGGGGAACTTATAATTATACAATTGTAGCAATGGACGAAGATGGATATAATGCAACCATTGAAGGTGATATTGATTTTATTATGGTGGGTGTTGCTGTTAATGATTCAACTGTTAATCTGAATGAGGGGGTAGAAGTGGATGGTCAAATTATATGGACTAATGGTACTGTTATTGGAGATCAAAGTATTAATCTTTATTTGAATGGAACATTACAAGCAGGTAGAGAGAACTGGTGGAATTATAGTTGGGGTTACCGATTATTAACAAAAATTGAATCTTCCGTTTCTTCTAATTTAAGTCATGTTACAACTTTAGTTAACTTCTCTACTCTAAACTATATATCTAACAATAGGATGAATTCTGATTGTAGCGATGTTAGGTTTGTTGACAATAATTCTGATGAATTACCCTTTAGTTTAGAAACTTCTACTTGCAATTCTAGTAACACATTATTTTGGATTTGGACTAACTTAACTGGAAATGATAATACTTCTGTTTATGCTTATTATGGGAATAGTGATATAAGTCTTAAAACTGATTACACCAATCCGGACGATAACTTGAATTTATACATGCACTTTGATAATTCTAGTAGCTATGGTGAAAATAATACTTGGGCCTATGATTTCAGTAAAAATGGAAATAGTGGTCCTTTGATGGGGGATGCTTTTATTGATAGCAATGGTAAGTTTGGTGGTGCATTACATACTGATGGCAGTGGTGATTATGTATACGCTGATGACGACGATTCTTTAGACGCTTCTGATACTGATCGCATTACCCTAAACTTGTGGATGAATTTAGATGTTGAAGCTTATGAAATGAGCTCTATTTATCCTAGTATTATTCATAAACAGGATTGGGATGGTAGGACAGGATATACTCTTTATTTTTCTACTCCTTCTTCTCCTACAGATGATGATTTGACTTTTAGAATATTAGGTAGCGGAACAAATTATGATTGTGGCTTTGATGCTGGCGCTTATTATGCTCCTGGAGAATGGCACATGTATACAGCCATTTATGACGGTTCTTACATGAGAATATATATAGACGGTGTTCAAAGGCATAGCTGTGCTCAGTCTAGTCGACAGATTGCTCCAAATACTAATAGCTTGTTGATTACATATTCTATTGATGGATTAGCAGATGAAGTTTCAATTTATGATCGAGCACTTGTTGCAGATGAAATTCTTGCAATGTATGATGATACTAGCATTCATTTAGTGGATAATGAGACTTTCCTTTCTACAAATTCAACAGGTCATTACACTTATAATTTAACAGCACCTGCAGTTGCTGGAACTTTTCCAATTGTTGCGAATCTTACTCATGGTGGTTATTATGGAGAAGATACTACTTTATTAACTGTAAGTCAAGGTCAATCTGCACCTTCATTAACATTATCACTAAAACCATCAACAGCATATACAAACAACACTTTAAATGTTACAGCTAATTATACTGATGTTAATAGTGATGTAGGAACAGTTTACTTTGATTGGTTTGTTAATGATACATTAAATTATTCAAATTATACTTCTGGAATTACTTCCTTAACAAATGTTAGTGCAATACTAAATTCTGGTAATTTCACCAGATGGAGTAATGTAACAGTACAAGCAACACCTTATGATGGAACAGAAAATGGTACAGCTGTTAATGTTAGTATTAATATTAGTAATTTTATTCCTGAGGTAACTAGTTTGTTGTTGAATGGAAGTGCTGGCAATTATACAACTGAGAATATAACTACTTATATTGAAGGATTAGAAATTGATGGAGGAGATAATGTAAAGAATATTACTAACTGGTATGTTAATAGTTCATCTATTACTGTGTTGAATATGCCTTTTGAGAATGAAGCTAAATATGTATTTTTTGATGATTTCTCAACAGATACAACTGGTGATTATGATTGGCAGACAATTGAAACTAATTTACCTACAAATTCTCATAATTGGAATTCATCTTCTCATAGAGTTGAAATTGTTACTGGTGATAATGACCAGGAAAATATGAATAGAACAATAGATCTTCCATCAAATGGTTATGCTAGGATTAAGTTAATTAAAAGAGTTGATTATCCTAATGATAATCTTCAATATTTTTCTTTATATCAAGATAATAGTAATTATTATTATTTTGGTGTTTCAGGTTCAAATTATGAAGGAGAATATGCAAGAAAAGTAATTGCTGGAGAAATTGTTGATTCTGTAAATCAAACAGGTACAATGGATGTAGATAATAGTGTTTACTTACTTGAAATGTGGTGGAACTCAACAAATTTAAAATTAGATATTAATGGAACTAATCATATTAATCTTGTAACAACAGATACTACAGAATTGAATCCAACTAAATTTAAGCTACATACTCAACAAGGTGATGTTGATTTAGAATTGATTGCTATAAAAAATATGGATGTTACAATTGATTATGAAGTAACTGATTATTCCAGTTATGATAACAATGGAACTGTATTTGGTGCAACATGGAATGCTAGTGGAGGTTATGATGATAAAGGTGCTTATGAATTTGATGGTGTAGATGATTATATAGAATTTGAAAGTTTAGAAAATAATCTTGAAAATAATGGTGTGGGTACAATCTCTACATGGTTGAAAAGAGATAATAATGATTCAACTCATCGTTTTTTTATGTATACTGATCTAGGAGATCTTGATGTTTACAAAGCCTTGTCTATTTCAAGTTTTAATAAATTTCAATTTTATTTTAGGAATAATACAGGTACACTAGGGAATAATTATATGAATATTAATGGTACTACAAATATTTTTGCAGATGGACAATGGTATCATGTTGTATTAACTTCCAATGGTTCAATATTGAAGATGTATGTAAATGGTGAAGAAGAAGTAATAACAACAACAGGAAACAATATTGGTCAATGGTTCTCTGATTTAGTTGATAGGGATATGTCCTCATTTATTGGAAAATGGGATAGGTCTGTAGGTTCAGGATCATTTTTTAATGGAACAATAGATGAATTTATGATTTTCAATAGATCTTTATCTTCTGAGCAGGTTAAAACATTATACGAAAATAAAACAAACATCTTTGTTTCAGAAGAAACAAACATTGGTGATAAGGTAAGTACTTGTGTTACACCAAATGATGGTATTGAAGATGGTATTGAAGTTTGTTCAATAAATTTAACTGTATTAGAAACTGTAGCTAATATTGCACCTACTGTTACACTTTCATTAAAACCACCAACAGCGTATACAAACAATACTTTGAATGTTACTGCAAATTATACTGATGCTGATAGTGATATTGGAACAGTTTACTTTGATTGGTTTATTAATGGAACAATTAGTGCAAGTACTTCTTTTGGTAGTATTAGTGCAAATACAAATATTTCAAATAATTTAACTTCAGGAAATTTTAGTAGGTGGGATAATGTAACTGTACAAGCAACTCCATTTGATGGCACTATAAATGGAACTGCAGTTAATGTAAGTATTAATATTTCTAACTTTGTTCCTGTTGTTACTAGTTTATTGTTGAATGGTTCATCTGCTAATTATACAACTGAAAATGTAACTGCTTATATTTCTACTTTAGAAATTGATAGTGAAGATACAGTCAAGAATATTACAAATTGGTATGTTAATGGAAGTAGTATTGCTGTGTTGAATATGCCTTTTGAGAAAATTAATAATACAAATACAGATAATGCATGGGATTATTCAGGTTATGGAAATAATTGTAGTGAAGGTAATTTGGTTGCTTGGAATTCCACAGGGGGGTATGATGGAAAGGGAGCCTATCAGTTTAGTGATAATGGAACAGGTACAGGAAATCATCTAGACTGTGGTGTCACCCCTAGTTTGAATGTGAGTACAGAAGTTACTGTCATGGCTTGGACAAGGTTGACTGCCACTGACGATGCTAGTGTGGCTATTGGTGGAAAATGGGATACCAACAATAGTAATGCTTCTTACGTCTTGTATATCAGTATTTTAGGAAAGGCAGGGTTTACAACTACTCCTACGGGTGCACCACTACTTGGAGCAGGAGCTACTGGAACAACAACTGTTACTAATGCCTGGCATCATCTAACAGGGGTACATAATGGAACACATAACTTGGTGTATGTGGATGGTATATTAGAAAACATTACTAATCCTTCTGATGGGTTGTATCCTTCTACAAGTAAGTTCGCCATTGGATGTACGATGAATGATGGGAATTGTAGCCACAATACAAGGTTTACCGGACAGATTGATGATTTGATGGTTTTTAATCGTTCTTTATCAGCAGAACAAATCAAAGCAATTTCCGAAAACAGGACAGATTTAATTGTTTCAGAAGAAACAAACATTGGTGATAATATAAGTAGTTGTGTTACACCAAATGATGGAGTTGAAGATGGAATAGAAGTTTGTTCAGTTAATTTAACTGTGTTAGAAGAGAATACTGCACCTTCATTAACACTTTCATTAAAACCAACAACAGCGTATACAAATGATACATTAAATATTACTGCAAATTATACTGATGCTGATAGTGAGGCTGGAACAGTATACTTTGATTGGTTTATTAATAATACATGGAATGAAACAAATTTTACAGAAACAATTACTGCTGATACAAATGTTTCATCTATACTTTCATCTGGTAACTTTACAAGATGGGCAAATGTAACTGTACAAGCAACACCTTATGATGGAACAGAGAATGGAACTGCTGTTAATGCTACAATTAATATTTCAAACTTTGTTCCTGAAGTAACTAGTTTATTGTTGAATGGAAGTTCTGGTAATTATACAACTGAGAATGTAACTGCTTATATTGAAGGATTAGAAATTGATAGTGATGATACAGTTAAGAATATTACCAATTGGTATGTGAATGGAAGTTCAATTGCAGTCTTGAATATGCCATTTGAAGCAAACACTAATGGTACTGATAATAATACAAAACATGCTGGTGATTATTCAAGTTATGGTAGTAATGGAACAGTTGTTGGTGCTACGTGGAATGCAACTGGTGGTCATAGTGGTAGTGGTGCATATTATTTTGATGGTGATGAAGATTATATTGATCTATCTGGTTATGTTTCAACCTATTCTGGTTTAACAGAGGGTTCAATTACTGGTTGGTTTAATACGGATTATGATGGTTTATCTACTTTAATTTCTATTTCAGATTCAAATGATGCATCTAGTGAATTTACTATTCGTGTTCCTGATAATACTGGTGATGGTTCCCTTTATGTTCTATCAAGGGAAGCTGGTTCTTTCTTGTTACATGTAGAAACAGACTCAAATTTTAATGATGGTAACTGGCATCACTTTGTTTATACTACAAATTCAACTGGAAATAATATTTATGTTGATGGGCAAACAGTTGCTTTAACTTATTCAGATAGTACTTCTGCTTCTTCTCAGGTGTTCTTTTCAAATGTTACTGGTCTAGATACATTAAGTATTGGACGTAATGTTGATAATGATCCTGGCAGTGAATGGGAGTATGAAGGTTATATTGATGAAATAGCTATTTGGAATCGTTCATTATCTCCAAAACAAATCAAAGCATTATACGAAAATAAATCAAACATTTTAGTTTCAGAAGAAACAAACATAGGCGATAATGTTAGTACTTGTGTTACACCAAATGATGGTATTGAAGATGGAACAGAAGTTTGTTCAGTAAACTTAACAGTGTTAGAAGAGAATACTGCACCAGCATTGACATTAAGTTTAAAACCAACAACAGCGTATACAAATAATACCTTAAATGTAACTGCAAATTATACAGATGCTAATTCAGATACAGGAACAATTTACTTTGATTGGTTTTTGAATGGCACAATTAATGCAAGTACTTCATTTGGTAACATTAGTGCAAATGCAAATGTTTCAGATAATCTAACATCAGGAAATTTTGGTAGATGGACAAATGTTACTATACAAGCAGTTCCTTATGATGGAACTGATAATGGAACAGCAGTAAATGTTAGTATTAACATTTCAAACTTTATTCCTGAAGTAACTAGTTTATTGTTGAATGGAAGTTCTGGTAATTATACAACGGAGAATATAACTGCTTTTATTGAAGGATTAGAAATAGATGGTGATGATACAGTTAAGAATATTACAAATTGGTATGTGAATGGAAGTAGTATTACTGTATTGAATATGCCATTTGAAAATAATGGGACGGATGGTGGAACAACAGATTATTCAAGCTATGGGAATGATGGAACACCAATTGGTGCAACTTGGAGTTCTAGTGGTGGTTATGATGGTAAAGGGGCTTATGATTTTATTAATGCTAATGATGAAATTCAAATAACAAATGATGCTTCAATTAATAATTTTACAGAAATGACCATTACTGCTTGGGTTAAAGCAGATAGTTTCCCTAATGGAGGATGGAATCGTATATTTGAAAAAGTTGATAATTCTGATAGTCCTTCTGGAGGTTATTGGTTACTTCGTCAACAAACTACTGGTGACCTTTATGGTTTATTACGAGACTCTGATGGGAATTGTGTTGATGCTAGTAATGGAATCGCTTTAACAACAGGAACATGGATGTTTGTTGGTATGAGGTGGAATGGAACTCTTTTACAGGTTTTCAAAGATGGTGTTTATTCCAGTGGAACTTCGTGTACTGGTACTTATGTTGGAAATTTAGATCCAATTAGACTTGGTAATGACAAAAATTCAGGAGCAACACAAACATGGGATGGAATGATTGATGAGTTTAATATTTATAATGTAAGTCTTAGTGATGAACAAATCCAAGCATTATACGAAAACAAAACAAATATCTTAGTTTCAGAAGAATTAAACATTGGTGATAATGTTAGTACCTGTGTTACACCAAATGATGGTATTGAAGATGGAACAGAAGTTTGTTCAGTAAATTTAACAGTATTAGAAGCAAATACTGCTCCTGTATTAACTTTATCTTTAAAGCCAACAACAGCGTATACAAATAATACATTAAATATTACAGCTAATTATACAGATGCTAATTCAGATATAGGGACAGTTTACTTTGATTGGTTTATTAATGGTACAATTAATGCAAGTACTTCATTTGGTAGTATTAGTGTAAATGCAAATATTTCCGATAATCTAACGTCAGGAAATTTCAGTAGATGGACAAATGTAACAGTGCAAGCAGTTCCTTATGATGGTACAGAAAATGGAACAGCTGTAAATGTTAGCATTAATATTAGTAATTTTGTTCCTGAAATTACTAGTTTATTGTTGAATGGAAGTTCTGGGAATTATTCAACTGAGAATATAACAGCCTTTATTACAGATTTAGAAATTGATGGCGACGATACAGTTAAGAATATTACTAATTGGTATGTGAATGGTTCAAGTTTAACAGTATTGAATATGCCATTTGAAAATAATGGGACGGATGGTGGAACAACAGATTATTCTGGTTATGAAAATGATGGAACACAAATTGGTGCAACTTGGAATTCAACAGGTGGTTATGGTGGGAATGGTGCTTACTATTTTGAAGGTGATGGCGATGGAGTTTTTACCTTGAATAATACTGTTTATTCTTCTGACTTTTCAGGTGGAATAACGATGTGTGCCTGGACAAATATGGTTGCTGATAATGTGGTGGATGGAACTCCTTTTGATCAAATTATTTCAATTGAAGGAGCATACTGGATAGGTACTGTCGCTGCTTCAAGCTCTGCTTTTGGTTTTGAAATTGATGGTAGTGGAACTCCAACAGCAGTTGGTTCAACTTTAGCTGATGGTACTTGGCATTTTGTTTGTGGTGTGGGTGATAGTACTGGTAATATATCAATATTTGTTGATGGTGTAAGCGAAGATACGGCAAGCGAATCATATTACAATATTGATTCTTTAAACAGGCCAACTTCAATTGGAAGACATCCTACTGTCGCAGGTTTTGATACAGATGGGGCCATTGATGAAGTAATGGTCTTTAATAGAAATCTCTCTGCAACACAAGTCTTAGCATTATACGAAAACAAATCAAACATTTTAGTTTCAGAAGAAATAAACATTGGTGATAATGTTAGTACTTGTGTTACTCCAAATGATGGTATTGAAGATGGTACAGAAGTTTGTTCTGTAAATTTAACTGTGTTAGAAGCAAATACTGCACCAGCCTTGACATTAAGTTTAAAACCCACAACAGCGTATACAAACAATACTTTGAATGTGACTGCTAATTATACGGATGTTAATTCAGATATAGGAACAGTTTACTTTGATTGGTTTATTAATGGAACTTGGAATAGAAGTACTTCATTTGGTAGTATTAGTGCAAATGCAAATGTTTCAGATAATTTAACGTCAGGAAATTTCAGTAGATGGACAAATGTTACTGTACAAGCAACACCTTATGATGGAACTGATAATGGAACTGCTGTTAATGTTAGTATTAATATTAGCAACTTTGTTCCTGAAGTAACTAGTTTGCTGTTGAATGGAAGTTCTGGTAATTATACAACTGAGAATGTAACTGCTTATATTGAAGGATTAGAAATAGATGGTGATGATACAGTTAAGAATATTACAAATTGGTATGTGAATGGTTCAAGTTTAACAGTATTGAATATGCCATTTGAGAAAGTTAATAATACTAATACGGATAATGCTTGGGATTATAGTGGTAATTTGAATAATGGAAGTGTTATTGGTGCAGCATGGAATATTAGTGGTGGTTTTGATGGAAAAGGGGCATATCAGTTTGATGGAACTGATGATTACATTAACATCTCAGGATTTAATCAAGACATTACTTCAACTCCAACAACAGTAGCATTTTGGTTCTATGTAAATTCATATAATCCTGTAAATTCAAGATTTATTGAAATAACTGATGATGTTAATAATATTCAAATTATTAGGGATGGCGCTACTGCTTCATTTGGTGTTAAACATTCAGAATGGCAACCTGCAACAAGTCAAGGAACAAACTTTAGTACTTCAGATGGAACTATAGGGGCTTGGCATCATATGGCGGTTATTACAAATCCTATAACTAATACTTTAAGCTTATATCTAGATGGTGTTAACCAAACTGCAACTGGAGAAATTGCAATTGGTAATGGTACTGCAACAAATGCTGTTATTTTAGGTGTTAGAAGTGATCAACAAGTTACTACTTATTTAAATGGTAGCTTAGATGAAGTGATGATCTTTAATAGGTCATTATCATTAACACAAATCCAAGCATTATACGAAAACAAATCAAACACCTTAGTTTCAGAAGAAATAAACATTGGTGATAATGTTAGTACTTGTGTTACTCCAAATGATGGTATTGAAGATGGTACAGAAGTTTGTTCTGTAAATTTAACGGTGTTGGAACAGAATACTGCACCATCTCTTACTTTAAGTTTAAAACCAACAACAGCGTATACAAATAATACCTTAAATGTTACTGCAAATTACACTGATGCTAATTCAGATACTGGAACAGTTTATTTTGATTGGTTTATTAATAATACATGGAATACAAGTACTTCATTTGGTAGTATTAATGCAAACGCAAATGTCTCAGATAATTTAACTTCAGGAAATTTCAGTAGATGGACAAATGTAACTGTGCAAGCAACACCTTATGATGGAACTGAGAATGGAACTGCAGCAAATGTTAGTATTAATATCTCTAACTCTATTGCTTATGTTAATTCCACAACTATTTTCTCTCCTGATAATATTACAACTACACCAATAAATGGAACAATCACATTCCATGATGAAGATGTTGATCAAGGAATAGTTTATTTTGATTGGTATGTGGATGATACAATTAATTATTCAGAAATTATTACTGGTGTAAGTAATGGAGATG